>Ga0207671_10000007_pt1 | contig 825758 bp, 742 predicted proteins | sample KBSC24metaG_FD_184352 | JGI IMG/M metagenome (GOLD analysis project Ga0207671, IMG submission 184352) | Corn rhizosphere microbial communities from Kellogg Biological Station, Michigan, USA - KBS C2-4 metaG (SPAdes) (version 2) | ecosystem: Host-associated > Plants > Roots > Rhizosphere >...
GCGGAGCGTGTAGTCGCGGTTCTGTCCGCGCAACGAGCCCGCACAAACAGAGTGCACCCTACCAGCCCACGCGGAGCGTGTAGCCGTGGGCAGCGACCACGCAACGAGCCCACACCGACAGAGCGCTCTCTACAAGCCCACGCTGAGCGTGTAGTCGCGGTTCTGTCCGCGCAACGAGCCCGCACAAACAGAGTGCACCCTACCAGCCCACGCGAAGCGCGTAGCCGTGGGCAACGACCACGCAAACAACCTAGGCCTCTCAACACGCTTCGAGTAGTCTCCTATCCATGACCGGCTCGCTCGAGCTGACGCTGTTTATCTGCGCGGTTCTCCTCACAGTAAGCGTTCTTGCCAGCAAGGCGTCCGGCTTTCTCGGTATCCCATCGCTCCTCCTCTTCCTCATCGTTGGGATGCTCGCCGGATCGGATGGACCCGGCGGCATCTACTTCGACGACGCCCACGCCACTCAGGGAGTAGGCACCGTCGCTCTCGCTTTCATCCTCTTCGCCGGAGGCATGGGCACACCCTGGAAACAGGTCCGCCCCTACGTCGCCCCCGCCCTCTGCCTCAGCACTATCGGAACCCTCGTCACCACCTGCGGCATCGGCGCATTCCTCCACTACAGCCTGAGCTATCCATGGCTGGAAGCCCTCCTCGTAGGTGCCATTGTCTCATCCACCGATGCCGCCGCCGTCTTTGGCATCGTCAAAGCGGGAAAGGTCCCCCTCCGAAAAGATCTGCTGGCCGTCATCGAGCTGGAGTCCGGCAGTAACGACCCTCTCGCCGTCTTCCTCACCCTTGCCTTCATCGGCCTCATCACCGGCCAAAACCACTCCATCGCCTCCCTCATCCCTGAGTTCTTCGTGGAGATGGGCGTCGGAGCCGTCGTCGGCTACCTCGTGGGCCGCATCGGTGTCCTTGCCATGCGCCGCCTGAACCTCGACCTGGATTCCCTGTACACCGTCCTCTCCATCTCCGTCGTCCTTCTCGCCTACAGCGGAGCTGCCCTCTGCCACGGCAACGGTTTCCTCGCCGTCTATATCGCCGGAATCACCTACGGCAATGGCGAGTTCGATCAGAGTGCAGGGCTCAGAAGGTTCCACGATGCCCTGTCCTGGCTCATGCAGATCGCCATGTTCCTCGTCCTCGGTCTCCTCGTCTTCCCCCGCCAGCTCCCCGCAGTCGCCTGGGAAGGGGTCCTCCTTGCAGGCTTCCTCATGTTCGTCGCCCGCCCCCTCGGTGTCGGCCTCGTCCTCGCCCCCTTCAAGTTCCGCCTCAAAGAGATCGCCTTCGTAGGCTGGGCCGGTCTCCGAGGAGCCGTCCCCATCGTCCTCGCCACCTACCCCCTGGTAGCCGGCCTCCCCAAAGCCCACGAAATGTTCAGCCTAGTCTTCTTCGTAGTCCTCCTCTCCTCCCTCCTACAAGGCAGCTCCCTGGCCTGGGTAGCCAAACGGTTAGGACTACTGACAGAAGCAGCATAAAAATGTAGCCGAGGGCTTCAGCCCTCGCGAGCGCCCCGGCCAAACGGAGCGCTATCTCCCAGCCGACGCGAAGCGTGTAGCCGTGGGCAACGACCACGTCCGGAAAAGAACCCCAACGGGGTTCTAGACTTAAGCGAAGGGTTGGCCGGAACGGCCTACCCTGGAAAAAGGCCGAAACAACGTTTCAACCCTGAAGGGGTTGCATCAAACGCGCTAACGCACCCTGAACGCACTCGAGACAAAGAACCCCAACGGGGTTCCGTCAAATAGCGAACGGGTTGGCCCAACGGGCCTACCCTGGTACACCCCATCGCCCCAAATTCCTACCCCAACGGGGTTGCGCCAACTTACGCGCTCACGCGCCAAAACGCGCCAACACCCCAACCAACTCCCCTGGCGACCCACAAAGCCCCGAAACCCCCGCCGCCAAAAGCTCCTCCCGCGACCCGTACCCGTACAACACCCCGATACACCGCATCCCATGCGCCCGCGCCCCGATCGCGTCGTGCTCCCGGTCCCCCACCATCACACACTCTTCCGCCGATAGCCCCTCGCAAGCCAGCAGATGCCCGATCACATCCGCCTTCGCCGTCCGCGTCCCATCGAGCTCGCTCCCATACACCCCCGCAAAGAACCCGTCCAACTCAAAATGCCGCAACACCCGCTCCGCGAACACGACCGGCTTCGAAGTCGCCACAAACAACGGCCCGTCCAACGAAGAAAGCGCCAAGGGAATCCCTTCGTAAACCGCGTTCTCGAACAGCCCAACCTCCGAAAACCGCTCCCGAAAGAACCCCACCGCCCGAGCGACCTCCGAGGCATCCTCCGTGCCTAGAAGAATGGGAAAGGACTTCTGAATCGGAGGTCCGATCAGCCAGTCGAGGTCCGGCCCATCCTCCCGCTCCCGCCCCATCCGCTCAAGCGCGTAGAGCACCGACCGCACGATCCCGTCCCGAGGGTCCGTCAAGGTCCCGTCGAGATCGAAGAGGACGTTCAACCGGCGACTGTCTCCGACTCTCCGTCCACCACGATCGCCTCCCCATCCCGCAAGGCCTTGAAGAGCACATGCCCGTCGATCCAACGCTGGACGAGCCGCTCGATCGCCTCCGTCTCCGGATGGTCCGACCGGTAATGCGGCGCGACCGAATACGGAATCACCCCGAGCCCATCCCAAATCACCTCCGGCTCATACCCCGGCAGGATCACCTCAGGGTCGTCCACCATCTCCAGGTCGTGCAGAGTGGGAGCAAGTACCACGACGCCCGCGCTGTACCCGCCATAGACGAGCGAATCTTGTGCCAAGAGGGAAGGAAGCAAGACGTCCAGCCCGCTCTGCCGAAAAGCCCGCCGCAGGTTGAACGCATTCCCGCCCCGGGCCCAAAGCAAATCGAAGGAAGCCAAGTCGGACCGCAACGCGTCCGCCCGTCCGAAATACGACCGCAAATCAAGCTCCGAAGCCGACAGCCCAAGCTCCGTCAGGCTCGAAATTTCCAGATCGACGGCCCCCGCCCGCCCTTCCGCATCCTTGTGGTCCCCCGCATTCACAATCACCGCCGCGCGACGGGCGCCCCGGAGCAAGGCGACCAAAGCGTCGGGTCGTGCACCGAGCCGGAAAGAAGAAAGATAGAGCCTCAAAATTGGTCCGTCATGAAGAGTTGGGGCATCGAGGGGATGCGGTACGCCATAAAGTGAAGCTCAGTCTCCGGTTCGCGTAACGGGATGTTCATCGTACGAGCCATAAACGTCGTCCCGATCCAATCGCTATCAGGTGGCGCTTCCCAATGCTCCACCGACCCGTCGTGAATGCACTCCCGGATCGTCCGCCCCTCATGACAGGCGTAACCCCCCGGCAACGGCGTGCAAACCCGCAAATTCCACTTCCAGTAGTGCCAGCGCCGGTCGTCTCGCCGCAACCGGTCCGGATGCGACGAAGCCCAGCCGTCATAGATGGATCGGACCTGGTCGAAGGTCAACATATCCGTCAATCCCTTCGCCTCGTCTGCGTCGATCGTCGCCCGAACGACCACGTCGATGGTCTCGAACCCAAGGCGCGCGTAAAGCTTCGTCTCCTTGGCAAAAAGCAGCGCCGGACCCTCGCCCGACCGGTCCGCCTCCCGCAAGACGCGCTCCACCAGCCGAGCCGCGTGGCCCTCCCGCTGCCGGTCCACCCGCGTCGCCACCCCCGCGATTCCGATGGCGCGCCCCCAGCCGAATTCCAGTGGCACCGTCGTCAGGATCGAGATCATCTCCTTCCCCTCGTACAGCGCCCACTTACGGCTAAGGTCGAACAGAGGCTCGCTAAAGAAAATGCCGTGCGCCCGGTCGAAATCAAGTTCGAACACGTCGCATAGCAGCCTCAGAAAATCCTCGGCCTCCGAATCGCGCACGGGACGGATTTCCGTCATGGATTGTGGGGCGTGGTCGACGGCCCCGAAGACTTGACGAATATCTTCACCGAAATAGTTTCGGGATGTGTCAGTCGCGTGCCCGGCGGCAGGTCCAACTCCACCGGCATCGTCGTCGACTGGTTCAGCTTCTCAATGTTGATCGGCTTCGTATAGATCGTCGACAGGTTCGCCACCAGATCGGCAGGGCCCTCCACCGAGACCTGGCTCGGCGTGAAGACGTATTGCGAGATCGTCGTCCCAAACTCCGGGGTCCCCTGCCAGGTCGGCTGGATCAGCAGCGAACGCCTTGGCGGACGAGGCGTCAAAATCGCCCGGATCGTTACCGAATCTGCCGATAGGTGCACGTCTTCGACCGCAAGATTGTTCTTATCGACCGCCTCGAGCTTCGTGGACCGAGTCGAAGACCGCTCGCTTAAATCGCCGAAGTTCAGGTAAGCCCGCACCTGCTTCACCTTCGCGACCAGACTCGAAGCCCCCGTCACCGCTACCGAAGACGGCTCCGCCGTTGCTCCGTCGTACCGGAAGTCTTGGACGTTGAAGGTCCCAATCGTCTCGACCACAACCTGCCGGGTCTCCGTGACCTCCTTCTCCAACTTCACGTTCGTCGCGATCTGTATGGGCTGCCAGGTGACGTTGTAGTCGGACGGGGCGTCCAGCCGGATCACGTACACCCCATCCTTGGTAGGGCGGGTCAAATCGACGTAAGCTCTCAAACGGTCCGGATCGACGCGCACGCGATCCTCATGCGAGCCGTAAGCCGTAAAAGTAACCGTCTGTGGCAACGTCCCCAGCATCGCATAACCAGGGGGCAGGGAAGGGGCCGCGACCGGCAAAGTAAAGCTTCCTGTGACCGCCGTCTCCGGCTGGTTAAGCTTCTGGACGTAGCTCCAAAGGATGAGGGCCATTGCGAAGCTGACAAATAAAATGCCGAAATTCACTCGTGGCAGCTTCATCAGGCGGTTTTCCCTCGCCTGCTCAACCGCCGTTTCGAGCGCTCATGGGTCGCCGCCATGTCGTCGCCGCGAAGTTCGCGATTCAGAAAGTCGCGCAGCTCGTGGTGGTTCGTCAGCTTTCGCAGCCGCCCCTCCTTCGCATAGCTGATGCTCCCGCGCTCCTCGCTGACGATGATGGAGATACAGTCCAGCGCCTCCGTCACCCCGACGCCCGCCCGGTGCCGCATATGGACGTTCTGGCTCAGCCGGTTCGAGTCGCTCAAGGGAAGACGGCAAGCCGCCGAAACGATAGTGTCTCCGCGAATAATCACCGCTCCGTCGTGCAGCGGGTTCCCCTCATAGAAGATGGAGCCCAACAGCGGCGCGCTCACCCGAGCGTTGACAATCACTCCGTTGTTCGCGATTTCTTCCAGCGGCGCGCCCCGCTCGATCACGATCAGCGCGCCCGTGCTCTCCGCCGCAAGCTCCGCGATAGCCGCCACGATCTGCTCGATCGTCTGTGCCTCCGTGGAAACGCCCGCTCCGAACTTCGGCATGAATTGCAGCTTGCCCACCCGCAGCCGCCCAAACCCTTCGATGGCTTGACGCAATTCGGGAAGGAAGAGAATAACGAGCGCCACCGGCCCCAAAATCGTCGCCTTGTCCAAAAGCCAGCCCAGCGTCTTCAGACCGACCATGTTGCTCAGGGCCAGCACGAGCACGAACGTGGCGATGCCCAACACGATTCGCACCGCACGCGTCCCTCGCACCAGCATGAACAGCCGGTACAGCACGTAGGTCACGACGATGATGTCGACCGCGTTCCTAAACGGGTCTTCTTTGAGAGCCTGGACCAAGAAATCGAAATGGTCGGTCAACGTGAAATCACTCGATGCTGGATTTTAGCGTCGGTATAGCTTCATTCAAACCTATCTATGGGCATAAAGTTCGGCGGATAGGCACAAACTGCTGAAAAGTCATAATGGGGGTGCGGAAACGCGTTCGCCTCAATGTCGCGGCGATGGATAGCAGCATGAGCGACGACCCCAAGCAGACCCCCGATTCCATCCGGCCCTTGCCCGAGATTCGCAAAGATATCGATTCCATCGACCGCCAGCTCGTCGATCTCCTTAGCCGGCGCGCTGCGCTGGCCCAAGAGGTCGGAAGGGTGAAGGGCCGCGACCAGAAGCCCTTCTTCACCCCCGAACGCGAACGCGAAATCTATCAGCGGCTCGAACAGGAGAACCCCGGCCCCCTCCAATCCCGCCAGCTCATCTCCATCTTCCGCGAGATCATCAGCGCCGCCCGAGCCGCCGAAAAGCCCCTCGTTGCCGCTTACTGGGGTCCCCCCGGCACCTTCACCCACGTCGCGTCCATCCAAACCTTCGGAGCCAGCACGACCTTCGAGCCCGAGGAAACGATCTCCGACGTCTTCCGCGCCGTCGAGCACGGCAAAGCCGACTACGGCGTGGTGCCCGTTGAGAATTCCTTTGCGGGTGTCGTCCCCGAAACCCTAGACATGTTCCCGCAGACGAACGTCAAAATCTGCGCCGAGCTCTACATCCCCATCCAGCACCACCTCGTCACCATCGCCGAGTCGCTGGACCAGATCGAACGCGTCTACGCCGGACCCCAGCCGTCCCAGCAATGCCGCCGCTGGCTTCGGGCCAACCTGCCTAAAGCCCAAATCATCGAAACCGTCCCCACCGCCAAAGCCGCCGAGCGAGCCCTCACCGACCCCAACGGAGCTGCCATCGCCAACACCCTCGGCGCCGAGACCGTCGGCATCCCCATCCTCGTCGACAACCTCCAAGACAACCCCGGCAACCGCACAAGATTTCTCGTCATCGGCTACAACGAGCCCGCCAAAACCGGCAACGACAAGACGAGCCTCATGTTCAACCTGAGAAACCGCCCCGGCGAACTCTACCGAGCCCTCGGCGCGTTCGAGGAGAAAGGCGTCAACCTCATGATGATCGAGTCCAGACCGGCCCAAAGAGCCACCTTCGAGTACATCTTCTACTGCGACTGCTCCGGCCACCGAACCGACGCCAAACTCCAAGAAGCCCTAGAAACCCTAAAAGGCTACGCCCTGGAGACGGTAATCCTAGGCAGCTACCCCTACGTAGAACCGTTGGGCTAGAAGCAAATCCCCCTCCCAGCCGACGCGAAGCGTGTAGGCGCACCTGTCCAGGTGCGAACAAACGAGGCCAACCAGAGCGCTCTCTATATGCCCACGCGGAGCGTGTAGCCGCGGTTTCGTCCGCGTCCGATACCGACAGGCGGGAACTACAGATGCAACAACCCGTATAAAGGATATGCCTTTTGGTTTATGCGTTCTTGCCATCCTGTCGTCCCAACTCAAAGGCTTCGCGCTGAACGGCACGACCTGGACCTACACCGAGGGCAATTGGCAAATCCACGGCATTCTCGTCAAACCGGAAGGAAAAGGGCCGTTTCCCGCCATCCTCGCCAGCCACGGCAGCGGAAATAACGCCGAAGGCTTCGCCCGGCCCAAGGCCATCGAGTTCGCCAAATGGGGCCTCGTCACCATCGCTGTCGACTACACACACTCCGCCGCGGAGCGAGGCAAGGACATCGGCGGAGCAAGCAAGGAGAACATCCGCCGCGCCCTCAAATGCCTGGAAATCCTCCGTAGCCTGAAGTACGTTGACGGCCACCGCCTCGCCGCCTACGGTAACAGCATGGGCGGATTCCTGACCATAGGCCTGGCCGCCGACAGCCGGGCCAAGCTGAAAGCCGCCATCGTCTCCGCTGGAGGCATCGACGACCACTCCGGTTCCCCCGCCCCCGATGCATCCGTGGCAAAGAAAATCCGGGTTCCAATGCTTATCCTTCACGGAGGAAGCGACAACGTCGTCCCACCCGAAGCGTCCCTCGCCCTCAAGCAGGTCCTCGACCAACAGAAGGTTCCCAATGAGCGCCACGTCTATCAGGGCGAAGGCCACAACATCCAGAACACCCAGCGCGCCGACTACTTCGCGCGAATCCGTGCCTGGCTGGTGAAGTACAAGGTGCTGAAAAGCTAAAAAACGAAGCCGAAAAAAAATGGACCCCTCGACCGAGCATCTCCCGCCGTGTCGTTACGAGAGTGCTCTCCCCTTGTTAGATGGTTCGAGGAGCCCCAAGATCTTCGTTTTTGCGTGCCGCTTCGCGAGCGACGTTAACAAGGTACACGATTGGCAGGGGGATGGAGAAGGGGCTCCCTGTAGGTATTTTGGCTGACAAATGTCTCCAAGTAAATTTGCTGGATAAGTAAACCGTTTAACTAGATCGCACGTCTTTACAAATGACGGGCGGTCCGGTGCGAGTTGCTCTCCCCTTGTCGCGCCACCGCCCTCATCCTATTAGGCCGCGCCCGACTTTTTGCAAAAGATACGAAGGCAAGATGTCAAATCGGCCCGAAAACACCCCTCACGCGCGCATATGATCGAGCGTTATGCGATTCGCCACGAAACCCATTCGGGTAGGGCAGGACCTCGATTCGGACCACAGAGCCGTCATTCAGCCGCTCTACCAGTCCGCGACCTTCGGTTGGAATAGCCTCGAAGATATTCCGAAGATCGACTACACCCGCTGCCAGAACCCGAACCGCCAGACCCTGGAGCAAATCATTGCCAGCCTCGAGAACGGAAAGCACTGCACCGTTTTTGCCAGCGGAATGGCGGCGATCATGGCGGCCCTCAATCAGCTTCAATCCGGCGATCACCTGCTTATCGCGAGCGACATCTACGGCGGCACCTTCCGCGTCGCCGAAAAGCTTCTCCCCCGCTACGGCATCCAGGTCACCGATATCTGCACGAAGGACCCGGGCAACGTCGCCGAATACGCCCAGCCCAATACGAAGATGATCATCTTCGAAGGCCCCACGAATCCGAACCTGCGGATCATGGACATCGCTGGCATCGCCGAGCAAGCCAAGAAGCTGGGCATCCTGAGCGTCTTCGACAACACCTTCGCTTCGCCCTATCTTCAAAACCCGCTAGATCTCGGTATCGACATCGTCGTCCACTCCACGACGAAGTACATCAGCGGCCACAGCGATGTCATCGGCGGCGCCCTTGTCACGAACAGCCAAGAAATCGCTGATCAAGTGTTCGAGTACAGCAAGACAGTTGGCGCGGTACCAAGCCCCTTCGACTGCTGGCTCACCGTCCGGGGCCTCAAGACCCTCGCCGTCCGCATGAAGCAGCACTGCGAGAGCGCCCTTGCCGTCGCCGAATTCCTGGAGGACCATCCCAAGGTCGCCCGCGTCCACTACCCCGGCCTCCCCTCCCACCCCGATTACCAGCTCGCCCGCAAGCAAATGAGAGGCTTCGGCGGCATGGTCTCCTTCGAGGTCAAGGGAACGGGCGTCGACGCGTGTACCTTCGCGGAAGGCTGTAACGTCTTCCTGCTGGCCGAATCTCTAGGGGGTGTCGAATCGCTGATTGGATACCCCCCTTTGATGTCTCACGCCACGATGACCGAAGAGCAACGCCTGGCCAAAGGCATCCCCCCCACCCTCATCCGCCTAAGCGTCGGCATCGAAGACACTCAAGACCTGATCGAAGACATCGCCCAGGCTCTCGACAAGATTTAACAAACAAAGAAACAAAACCTTGCCAGGATCCGGTCGCCTCTCCATTGACCGGACCTGGCCTTTTTATTGCCCGGCGAACGAAGGAGGCCAAACAGAGCGCTCTCTCCAAGCCCACGCGGAGCGTGTAGCCGCGGTTTCGTCCGCGTCCGAAAAAAGAACCCCAAAGGGGTTCCGTAACAAAGTGAAGGGTCGGCCGGAACGGCCTACCCTGGTACAAAGCCGCAACTGGTAACTCACAAACCCCGAAAGGTGTAGCCGCCGGTCAAGCCCGGCGAACCAGCGAGGCCAAACAGAGCGTTCGTTCCAAGCCGACGCGGAGCGTGTAGCCGTGGGCAACGACCACGTCCGAAAAGAACCCTTCACCCTTCGCGCGCTGCCTCCAGACGCGCCGTCTGGAGGCTAATAAGACCACAGAACCCCAACGGGGTTCCGTAACAAAGCGAAGGGTTGGCCGGAACGGCCTACCCTGCTAACCAAACCGCAACACAAAAACAACCCCAACGGGGTTGCGTCAAACGCGCTCTCCACGCACCCTCAAACGAGCCCCCATCCACTCAAAGATTCGAGGTCAACTAAAACAAAAAGGCCGCCAGCCGAAAACGGCTGGCGGCCTTTTCCTAAATCCCTATCGCCGAGCCGCGACCAAAATCCTGAGCCACTTCTGCTGCCCAAGATAATCCGTCGCAACCCCGTTGTGCCCACGGCTGGAGTGAACGAAATACCCGTTCCCCAGATACATCCCCGTGTGCCCGATCTTCCCCCGCTTGTTCTCCCAGAAGTACAGCCGGTCGCCAGGTTGCAGGTCCTCGAGCCGCGTGATCGGCTGGCCGACCAACGCTTGCTCCGCCGCCGTGCGCGGCAGATCGACCCCGACCATTCCGTACAGCTTCTTCACGAAGCCCGAGCAGTCGATCCCGTTGTTGATGTCGTTCCCGCCCCACTTGTAGGGCGTCCCGACGAAGTTCAAAGAGTAGTTCGCAAGGGCCGAGCGAGACCGCGAGGAGCCGATAGAGCCCCGGGTCCGCGTGTTCGGCATATCCGCCGTAACCTCGTAGGGAAGCTTCGCCACCGTGTCGGCGGGCACGTAGCCGTACATGCCGTTCTGGAGCAAAACCTTCATCCAGTTGTCCTTCGGCGAGGAGCTGATGACCAGATACTCGTACTGCTTGACCCGATAGTAAACGTGCGAGCGCGACGTCATCGAGGAGTAGATCGGCGTTGCCTCCGTGACTTGACCCAACTTGCCAAGTACACGCTTCTCGGCAAACGCGGACAGCGACGCACTCAGCGCCAGGAGGACGGAAAATACTCGAAACAAACTCATCGGTCTAAAGGTTATCTACCAAGATTATAGGCGAACTTGGACTCGTCTAAAGACCGGCTCCAACCATTGTTAAAGCTTTCAAGATGGTCAGGCCGTCGGTAGAGCCAAGCATGGCCTTTGTCGCCCGCTCGGGGTGCGGCATTAAGCCGAGCACATTCCCCTGTACGTTTAAAACGCCTGCGATGTTCTCTACCGAGCCGTTTGGATTCGCCTGCGGAGTGACGTTGCCATCTGTATCGACGTATCGGAACGCAATCCGTTCACTCCCCTCTAGGTCCTTCAGGGTCTCCGAATCGCACACATACCGCCCCTCGCCATGCGCGATCGGAATCTCGATCACCTTGTCCACGCCCTGCGTCCAAAGGCTCGTGTGGTTCTCCGCCCGCAACCGCACATGCTTGCAAATAAACTTCTGGCTCCCGTTCAGCAGCAAAGCCCCAGGCAGCAAACCGGATTCGCAAAGCACCTGAAACCCGTTGCAAGCCCCGATCACGGGACGGCCTTCAGAAGCGAATCTACGAATCTCGTCCATGATCGGCGCGCGCGCCGCCATCGCCCCGCATCGCAGATAGTCGCCGAAACTAAACCCGCCCGGTAGGAAGACCGCCTCATAACCGGCCAGCGAAGTCTCCTCGTACCAAACGTAGCCTGCCCCAACCCCTACATCGTCTCGTAGGGCATGGTAGGCATCCTGGTCGCAATTCGACCCCGGAAAACGGATGACCGCGACCTTCATGCGCCCACTGTCTCCTTCACCACCTCGAATCGGTAATCCTCGATCACCGGGTTCGCCAGCAGCTTGTCGCACATCTCCTTCACCCGCGCCTCGTCGTAGCTCTCGAGCTTCAGCTCGATCAACTTCCCGATGCGCGCCTCCGAAAGCTCCGTGAAGCCCAGCTTCTGAAGCGAGCCCGCCACGGTCCGGCCGGCGGAGTCGAGCAGGGAGGGCTTGAGGGTGACATACACGCGGACGGTGGTCATCCCTAGATTTTGGCATACTGAGCCCGAACTGTGGCTTCCAATGGGCCTCCTCGGAGGCGTTGGAGTGTACTCCTGGCGGCTTCGATTGGCGAAGCAAAAGGCGGCCCACGCTAAAATGGAAGAAAGCCATGGTCCTCCTGGTCGCCTGCCTAACCCTTTCCCAGCCCACGCCCATCGCCATCACGCACGTCAACGTGGTCGATGTCTCCCACGGTCGCATTGAGCCGAACCAAACCGTCGTCCTCGAGGGCGACAAGATCGCCAACATCGCCCAAGTCGCGCCCCCCGCTGGTGCAACTCTCGTCGATGGCAAAGGGAAGTTCCTCATCCCAGGCCTCTGGGACTGCCACGTCCACTGCTGGTCCGACCAGATCTTCTTCCCCCTCTTCCTCGCCAACGGCGTCACCAGCGTCCGCGACATGTTTGGACCCCTCGATCCCATCAAGAAGTGGCGGAAAGACATCGAGAGCGGCAAAACCCTCGGCCCCCGAATCGTCGCTGCCGGAAAGATCGTCGATGGCCCCAAGCCCATCTGGCCGGGCTCCCTCACCGCCAAGGATGCCGCCGAAGGCGCGAAAGCCGTCGAGACCCTCCAAAAGGAAGGCTCCGATTTCGTCAAGGTCTACTCTCTTCTCCCCCGCGACGCCTACTTCGGCATCGCCGCCGAGGCCAAAAAGCGCAAGATGGTCTTCGCCGGTCACGTCCCGACGGCAATCTCGGCGTCCGAAGCCAGCGACGCCGGGCAGAAATCGTTCGAACACCTCTACAGCGTTCTCCAAGGCTGTTCCAGCAAGGAGGCCGACCTCCTCAAGAGCACAACCCTGTCGAGAATGCAGCGTACGAAGACGATGCTCGACTCCTTCGACGCCTTAAAAGCTCGGACCCTCTTCGCCAAATTCAAAAAGAACGGCACTTGGCAATGCCCCACCCTCGTCGTCCTGAACTCCATCGCCCACCTCGACGACCCCAAATTCCGGCAAGACCCCCGAACCGCCTATCTCCCCGCCTTCGTCACCGCCACCTGGGACCCCACCAAGGATTTCCGCATGAAGGCCCTGACGAAGGAAGACTTCGAAGCCATGCGAATGCGCTTCGACCTCGAATGCGGCCTGGTCGACATGATGAACAAAGCTGGAGTCCAGTTCCTGGCCGGAACCGACACCCCTAACCCGTTCTGCTTCCCCGGTTTCAGCCTCCACGACGAACTCGCCTTGATGGTCAAATGCGGCTTCAAACCCCTCCAGGCCCTCCAAACCGCCACCATCAACCCCGCCCGCTACTTCGGTTGGGAAAAGACGATGGGCACCGCCGAAAAAGGCAAAGTCGCCGACCTCGTCCTCCTCGACGCCAACCCCCTCCTGGACATCCACAACACCACCAAAATCTCCGCCGTTTTCACAAAAGGCCGCCTGATCGACAAAGCCCGCATCGATCAGATGCTAAACAAAAAAACCGCCCAAATCCCAGACCCCGGCATCCGAACCTGGGGCTTCGACTACGACAACTAAGCCCTCAAACAGAGCGCCCCCTTCAAGCCCACGCGAAGCGTGTAGCCGCGGTTTCGTCCGCGCAGCAAACGAGTCAAGAAACAGAGCGCACGGAACCCACAAACCCCGAAGGGTGTAGCCGTGGGCAACGACCACGTCCGAAAAGAACCCCTCACCCTTCCGCGCGCTGCCTCCAGACGCGCCGTCTGGAGGCTAACAAAACCACAGAACCCCAAAGGGGTTCCATCTTTAAGCGAAGGGTTGGCCCAACGGGCCTACCCTGGTACAAGGCCGCAACACGAAAACAACCCTGAAGGGGTTGAATCAAAACGAACACAGCTAAAACCCAACCGGAACGCACTCAAGACAAGAACCCCAAAGGGGTTCCGTAACAAAGCGAAGGGTTGGTCGGAACGACCTACCCTGGTAAATGACAACCCAAGGTAACCAACCCCAACGGGGTTGTGGAACACACGCATGGAATACATAACCCCTTCGGGGCATTCCACAAAAAGAACCCCAAAGGGGTTCCATCTTTAAGCGAAGGGTTGGCCGGAACGGCCTACCCTGGTACAAGGCCGCAACACGAAAACAACCCTGAAGGGGTTGAATCAACTCACGCACTAACGCACCCCGAACGCACCAAGGCTCTCAAAGAGACTCCCACCGGAACTTCCCCATATTCAAACGCACCGTCCGCATCCCCACCCGCCGGGCCGGATCGTTCTTCTTCTGCGCGAACAGCGGGTACGTCCGGTAAAGCGCGTTCCGCGAGATCGAGAACTGGTCGTGCCCCATGTACCCCTTGAGCTGCGCCTTGTTCAGCTCCGGCACCGCCACCGACTTCAATCCGCTCCCCGTCCACGTGAAGATCCCAACCTTCCCGTAACTCCCGCTCCCCGCCGACTGCGTCGCCACGATCACTTCCATCCGCCCGTCCCCGTTCAGGTCCGAGGCCCAGGCCCCCTCCAAGGTCCCGTCCCGGTCCGCCCGGGCCGCCCCCCGCTTCCCGCCCGGACCCACAACGGAGACCAGGTAGCTCCCGATGGACGCCGACTCCCGTTGCCCGACCGTTACATGGATCTTGAAACCCTTGTACATCCAGGTCTTCGAATCGAACTCCACACCCTTGGCAACCAAAACGAAAGCCGCCACCCCGAGACCAACAAAGAGACGTCGCGCAGAAACCATATGAGAACCTTAGCCCAACCCACGCGGAAATGAAAGAAGGCGGCAATGGAGAAGCCCACTTTGTGGGTTCTTAACAAGGTCCGGGTCCCCAACCCTCGCCGCCGGTAAACTTGCCCCTATGATTCTGAAGCTGGGGTTACCGAAGGGGAGCCTGCAAGAAGCCACCTTTGCGCTCTTCCAAAAAGCCGGTTACTCTTTCCGCACCTCGTCCCGCTCCTACCAGCCCGTCGTCGACGACGACGAGATCGAGCCGATCCTCCTCCGCCCCCAGGAGATCCCGACCTACGTCTCCCAGGGCATCATCGACGCCGGGCTCACCGGGGCCGACTGGATCGCCGACACTGGCGCTGACGTCCACGAAATCTGCGAGCTGCGCTACTCCAAGCTCACGAACAACCCCATCCGCATCGTCCTCGCCGTCCACAACGACAGCCCATACCAGAGCGTGAAGGACCTCCAGGGCAAGCGCATCGCCACCGAATACGTGCGCCTCGCCAATCGCTACGTGGCCGAGAACGGCGTCCAAGCCGAGGTGGAATTTAGCTGGGGAGCCTGCGAAGTGAAGGTGCCGGACCTGGTGGACGCCATCGTCGTCAACACGGAAACCGGTTCCAGCCTCCGCGCCCACAACCTCCGCATTATCGACACGCTCCTCACGTCCACCACTCGCCTCGTATCCAACCGTGAGGCTTGGAAGGACGATTGGAAGCGCATCAAGCTGGAATCGCTGGAAATTCTCCTTACCGGAGCGATGAACGCCTCCAAGCTCGTCGGCCTCAAGATGAACCTGCCGAAGGCATCCCAAGCCGAAATCCTCGGTATCCTCCCCGCCCTCCACGACCCCACCCTCTCCCCCCTCAGCGACCCCGAATGGGTCGCCGCCGAAGTCATCCTGGAGGAGAAACAAGTCCGAGAACTGATCCCCAAACTAAAAAGAGCCGGAGCCACCGGCCTAGTCGAATACCCGCTAAACAAGGTTATCTACTAACCCAACCCGCCCTTCGCGCGCTGCCTCCAGACGCGCCGTCTGGAGGCTAAAAAAACCACAGAACCCCAACGGGGTTCCGTAACAAAACGAAGGGTTGGCCCAACGGGCCTACCCTGGCAACTAAAAGAACGCCGCCAACAACCCGCCCCCCGACTTCGGAGGTGCGGACATGTTCTGGAACATCTCGTAAAGCTGTTTGCCCTGCGCGTCCATCTTCTTCTTGTCGCCCGTCACCGCCAGGAACCACTTCTGCTCGGCCGGCTTATAGCCATAGGTTGCCATGAGGTTCTTCTCCATATCCGGCATGTGCATGGCGCCGTAGAAGATCGCTACCGACTTCGGCGGAGCAGGGGCCGAGATCGTCTTCGCGAAGACGTCCAGCGCCGCCTTGTTCCGCGCCTCGATCACGATCTCCTGCATCGTCGCGTCGACTCCCGGCATCTTCCCAGACGCCACGCTGGCCGCGATCACGAGCTTGAGGGCTTCTTTCATTCCGTCGCTCGCCGTCCCAAGCATCGCCGCGAGCTGCTTCGCCATCGGTGAGTTCGGATCGAGCACCTGCTTGATCGTGTCGAAGGAGGTTGGCTTGCCCCCGCCCTTCTCCTTGTTCAGCTTGTCCAGATCGTCCATCGAAAGGTCGCTGTTGACCCAGTTCGTATGCTTGTAGTTGATCTCGTTAAGCTGAAACACCAACCCCAGCGCGTCGCTGAGCACTTGATAGATAGGCTTCGGTGCGTTCGGATCGGGCTTCGCCGCGGGCACGGGAGCAGGCGCATTCTTCGAAGGCTTCACCCCTTCGTACAAAACCGTCCCTTGCGAGTCCAAAAGGGTTTGAATCTCGGAGTAATACTTCTTCGATCCAATGTGAATGGCTCCCACGAGCCAAACGTCCGGCTTCCCCTCTGCGGTAAACCGCTGCGCCTCCGTCCGCATCTCCACGATGCCGTCGGCGCTGGTCGTGGACTGAGTGTAGATCGCAGGAGCGACGGGCGTGCCCTGGCTCAAAAAGAGCGCGGCAAGAACTTGAGTCAGCATAGTTAGGGAAAGGCCTCCAAGAGGTTACGTACGAGGATCAGTCGCACAAGTATCCCTCGATCTATCGCAGATTCAGAAAAAAGCCAGCAAGTAGCATGGCCGAGTGGCATGGCCGTCCCGGCCATGGTTTCCACGGGCGTCCCGCCCGTGGAACTACCAAAAACCAAAACCAAAACCAAAAACCAAGAAATCGAGGAATCGAGGAGTCGAGGAATCGAGGAATCGCTACCCCAGCCGATCCACCCCAACGTAAGGCCGTAAAACCTCCGGCAGCAAAACCGTCCCGTCCGGCTGCTGGAACGACTCCACGATCGCCGAAAACAGCCGAGGGCAGGCCAACCCGCTCCCGTTCAAGATGTGCGCGTGCTCCGGCTTCGCCCCCTGCTCGCGCCGGAACCGAATGTTCGCCCGCCGCGCCTGATAAGCCTCGAAGTTCGTGCAGGAAGAAATCTCAAGGTATCGCCCGACGCCCGGCGACCAGACCTCGAGGTCGTAGCACTTGCACCCCTTCGCTCCGATGTCCCCCGCGCAAAGCTCCACGATCCGGTAGTGCAGCCCCAGCGCCTGCAAGACGCTCTCCGCATCCGCCACCAGCGTCTCCAATTCCGCGTAGCTGTCCTCCGGCTTCGTAAACTTCACGAGCTCCACCTTGTCGAACTGGTGGATGCGCAACAGCCCGCGCGTGTCCTTGCCCGCCGCCCCCGCCTCCCGGCGGAAACAGCCGCTGAACGCCGCGAACCGGATCGTCAGATCGTCCCCGTTCAAAATCTCATCCCGGTAGAGGTTCGTCACCGGCACCTCTGCCGTCGGAATTAAATAGAGATCGTCGTCGACTTTGTATAAATCCTCTTCGAACTTCGGCAGGTTGCCCGTCCCGATCAAAGACGCCCGGTTCACGATGAACGGCGGGTAGATCTCCTGATAGCCGTTCCGCAGCGTCTGATGGTCCACCATGAAGTTGAATAGCGCCCGCTGAAGCCGCGCGCCCTGCCCGGTGTAAACCGCGAATCCGCTTCCCGAAATCTTCGCCCCTCGCGGCAGATCGAGGAGCTTCAAACTCTCCGCGATGTCCCAGTGCGCCTTCGGTTCCTCCGCGAAAGTCGGCTTCGTCCCCCACTCCCGCACCACGACGTTGTCGTTCTCGTCCCTTCCATCGGGAATCGACGCGTGCGGCAGATTCGGAATTTGAAGCTCGATGGCCCGTAGCTGAGCCTCCAAATCCCGCTCCTCGCTTTCCAGGAGGCCGATCGCTCGTTTCAGGTCGGCCGTCTGGGCCTTCGCCGCGTCCGCTTCGTCCTTCTTGCCCTGGCCGATAAGCTGGCCGATGCTCTTGCTGATCCGGTTCGACTCTGCCGTCTTCTCGTCGAGCTCCGTCTTGGCCGCGCGCCAGGCGCTGTCCGTCTCCAGGAAGTCGTCCACGATCGACGCGTCCAGGTGTTTTCGTTCGATTCCCGCTTTCACGGTGTGGGGTTCGCGTCGGATCAAGTCGCGGTCGAGCATCGCTAGTTTGTACCCGGGACGGCACGGAAAACGGGTTAAACGACTGGCAGGACCCGGATTCCGCCTCATACTATGAGGCTGGAGGTGGATTCACAAATGAACCGAAAGAAGATCGCGATTGTCGTCGCCAGCGTGCTTGCCCTTAGCGCCATCGGAGCGACCCAAATCAAACAGTTGATCAAAGTCATCGGTGTGGGCGCTGCGGTCAAGCAGTTCGGTCCCCAGATCAATTCGGCCATCAACAAACTGGCCCAGCACACGGACACGACGACCAGGACGACCAAGGTCGTTCCCATCATCAGTGGAGGCATCAACAGCCGCCAGGCCGTCGGCGCCGCCCAGGTCATGGGTCCAAAGTCCCTCGTGGACAAGGTCCAGGCGGTCGCCCAACTGGAGCAGGACCTCTTCGGCCGCGAGGTCAAGATCCGAGCCATGATCCCCATCGAGAGTAAAGAGATCGTGAAGGATATCCGCAAGGTGGATGGAGTCGGAATCAGCGGCATCGTGGACCTGAAACTCTAACGGGTAAGGGTGGGTTCTTCGGGAGGAGTGCCCACCCTCCAGGTCCGTTTCGCGACGAAACTGATCCCGCGAAAGGCGCACTACATGAAAATTTTTGCGGTTATGGGCTCAAAATCCCCCCGCAAAAGATGCATAATCCAAAGAGGTCAGGCACGCCTGGCCTACCAAAAACGCAGGATGCGCTCCTATAGAGAGAGTTCACCCCTAGAGTGGGGAAGCCAAGCGACTCATAGGAAACTCAAGGAAGTTATGAGTAGCGGGCCCCTCCTTCAAGGAAACGTGGGTTCTCCATTAGGTCCACTCCTGTCGATTTGGTGAAACCAATACAAGGATAGGAGTCAAGGAATTGAAGCGAACTGCTAAGTACGCATTAACACTTGTTCTCGGCGCGGCAATCGTAATGCCGGCAATCGCCCAGGACAACTTCCCCGACGTTCCCGAGAACCACTGGGCTTATAAGGAGCTCGCTCGGATGAAGGCCGAAGGCCTTCTGGTCGGATATCCCGACGGTCTGTTCCGCGGTGGCCGCCCGGCTTCCCGCTATGAGCTGGCTGTTGCGATCCACGCCGTTTGGGCGAACCTGAAAGGGATCACCGACGGTTTGAAGGGTCAGATCGACGACATCATGAAGCGAATCGAAGGCGCGCCTACCAAGGCCGACATCGATAACCTTCGCGCTGCGATCGACGCTCTTCAGAACCAGGTCAAGGTTAACTCCGACGACATCGCCGGTCTGCGCAAGCTGATCGACGAGTTCCGAGGCGAGCTTCAGAAGCTCGGTGCGGACGTCGATCAGATGAAGAAGGACATCGCTTCTCTTGACAAGCGCGTCACCGCGCTCGAGAAGAGCAAGCTTCCCTTCGACGTCCACGGCGACCTGAACCTCTTCGCTGTTGGCGGCTATAGCGGCCACGACGACGAGTTCGGCGTATCCGTCGACGGTCGACCTCTCGGCTTCGGCCGCGGCGACTATGCTGGCCAGCCGGTTGGCATCACTCGCGACCTGACCGTCCTCCACGAGGGCGCCCTCAAGTTCGACAGCAACAACGAGACCGGCCCGCACTTCCATGCGACCTTCGTCTTCGGCAACATGATCGGAGAGGGTAACGTCACTTCCGCTGGCGTCGGCACGGGCTTCGGCAACCAGTCGACCGTCAACAATGGCGAGCCCTTCGGCGAGCCGAACTCCTCTTGGTACGCCCAGGAGTTTTATGTCGACTTCGACACTTCGGTTGCTAGCCTCGGCTTCAACGCGAAGATCGGTCGCGTCGGCTACAAGATCGATCCGTACCTCTTCCAGCGACCGGACAACACGCCGTACTTCCAGAACGAGCGATGGGACAACGGTCTGTGGATGTTCGACGGTGCGATCCTCGGCTTCAAGTTTGGCTCTGCCAAGCTGAGCGTCTTCGGTGGCCGCAACAGCGACCGACTGGCGACGAACGGAACCGAGCTTCAGCCGATGTTCGCTGGTAACGACAGCTTCACCTTCTCGCCCTACGGTCAGACCAATGGTTCGCTCCAGGTCGACCAGAGCCTGGGTGCTCACCTTCAGCTTCCGCTCGGCGGCAAGGGGCACATCAACCTTGCTTACCTGTGGCTGGACAGCAACACGGTGGTCAACCAGGGTAGCTCGACTCTCGAGCCGTACAACCGCGTTGCGGTCTACGGTGGCGATGCCGACTACACTCTCTCGGGCAAGCTGTCGGTCTACGGTGGTTACGGCAAGTCCGACCTCCTGTACAACGACACCAAGAAGTTCGACACGGACAACGCAGCTTGGTGGGCCGGCTTCAAGTACGGCGGCGAAGGCGACAAGTGGGGCCTCGGTGCGGGATACCGCTCCATCGACCCGCTGTACGCTGCTCCCGGCGCTTGGGGCCGCATCGGCACCTACTGGAACCCGGTCGACATCGAGGGCTTCACGGTTAACGGTTGGTACAACCTGACCAACAACCTGACGCTCATGGCGAAGGGCGAGTTCTATCGCGGTCGCGATACCGACTCCTCGACGCTGACCCACGACGACAAGGTCACCCGCGTCACCGCTGGCCTGGGCTACAAGCTCACGTCGACGTCCGCTCTGGACTTCGGCATCGAGAACGTTGCTTGGGACTTCAATGGCGGCGGCAAGCCTCGCCAGACGTGGTACTCCGTCGGCTTCAGCTTCGGCCTCGGTAGCAACACCGATCTCCGACTGTTCTGGCAAGTCTCCGACACCGATTCCGACGGCAACACAGCCTTCAACTTCGGTGGCAACGAGCGAGCCCGCGGCGGCCTCATCGGCACCCAGCTCAGCGTCAAGTTCTAAAAGAACGAACCGCAAAGCAAAAGACGCCCCGACCCAACGGTCGGGGCGTCTTTGTTTAAACAGCCTCCCCCTCCGGGTTTCGCGCGCTGCCTCCAGACGCGCCGTCTGGAGGCTAATAAAACCGCAAGCGGCCGCCCAAAAACGAACCCCAACGGGGTTCCATCTTTAAGCGAAGGGTTGGCGGAACGGCCTACCCTGGTACAACGGCCGAAACAACAGTTCAACCCTGAAGGGGTTGCAGCAAAACGCACTAACGCACCCCAAGAGAAGAACCCCAAAGGGGATCCGTCAAATAGCGAAGGGTTGGCCCAACAGGCCTACCCTGGTAACAACGACAAAAACGCAGGCCTACCCCAACGGGGTTGCGCAAAACCCCGTCACCCGTCGCCCGTTACCCCCTCAGGAAAGCCCCGAAAACCCCTTCAACGCGCTCAATTCCGACATCAACCGGGAAAACTGCTCCGGCGTCAACGCCTGTGATCCGTCGCTCAACGCCTTCTTCGGGTTCGGGTGCATCTCGATCATCACCCCATCGGCTCCCGCGATCAAGGCCGCCTTCGCCATCGGAGCCACATACCGCGCCACCCCCGTCCCATGCGAGGGGTCCACGATCACCGGCAGGTGCGTGTACTCCTTCAAGACCGGCACGATCGAAAGGTCCAACGTATTCCGTGTATAGGCGCGGTCCAACGGCATCACACCACGCTCGCAAAGGATCACGTTCGGATTCCCTTGGCTCAGCACATACTCCGCCGCCAACAAAAATTCGTCGATCGTCGCGCTGGGCCCGCGCTTCAAAAACACCGGCTTCATACTTCGGCCCGCCTCGATCAGCAAGGGAAAGTTCTGCATCGACCGCGCCCCGATCTGGAGGATGTCCACATACTTCGCCACCAGCGGCACCATATCCCCGCTCATGACCTCCGAGATCGTCACCAGCCCCATCTCGTCCCCCACCCGCTTCATGATCCGCAAACCCTCTTCCTGAAGGCCCTGGAACGAATACGGCGAGGTCCGAGGCTTGAAAGCCCCTCCGCGCAAAATGGTCGAGCCTGAATCCTTCACGAGCTTCGCCGCCTCGGAGAACTGCTCGTAAGACTCGATCGAGCAAGGCCCCCCCATCACCACGAAGTGCCCCTCCCCGATCTTCACGCCCTTGACGTCCAAAATCGTCTTCTCGCGGTGGAACTCCGTCGAAGCCAGCTTATAAGGCCGCGAAGTCTGCGTAACCTTGTTGACCCCGTCCAGTGCCCCAATCAGCGCCTCCAGCGTGCTCCGCTGGTCGCTGGTCAAAGAGGAAGGCACCCCAATCGCCGTCCGATCTTCCCCCGGCAAAACCAAAGGCTCGAGGCCCTGCTGCTTAATGGCCTCGACGACAGCGTCGATCTGCTCCGGCGTCGCCCCGAGCTGCATCGTGATGATCATGGAAGCCGATAGGTTACCCGGGGGTAAAGAGGCGCCGTCCCGTTACAGCGAAGCCACCAGCGCAAACCGCCGCTCCGCCTCCGCCTCATACTTCGCCCGCTGCTCAGGCGAAAGCGTCCGCCAAGTCAAAAACTGCTTCCGCAACGCCCCCAAAAACCGCCCATTCACCGTGACCCAGTTGTCCACCTCGCCCGCCGCCCGAGTCAGAACCAAATCCAGCACATAGATCCCCCCAACCGCTCCCGGGGAAGCCGTCAGCAAAACCTCCTGCGAAACACCAAGGTCATAGGGAGCCAACCAAGAAGTCGTAGACACCATGAACGTCGACCCCGAAGAATAGATCCGCGTCCCGCTCGTCACGAACTCCCCAATCGTGTACCCCTCGTAAGCCTGCAGCCACTCCCCCAGAAATTCCACCAACGGCCCCGCCTCCGAAGTCGACACGCTGAACGGCAACGGCAACTTCCACTCGTCCCCCTCCGGCTCCGTAGAGAAAGCCTCCTCCGCATGAGCCGGAGCCGCGATCTTGCTCGCCTTGCGAGCCGGATAGATCGTGCTCGCAATAACCGTCGCCATCACCAACCCCGCCGACATCACCGCCGACCCCGAAGAGAAGTTCAAATACAAATCCGGCAACGCCCCCGTCGCCACGATGATCTTCGCCGCGATCTGCGCCAGGAAATACCCAAACACCGCCCCCAGCACCCCATACACCAACGACTCCGCAAAGAACAGCATCGCGATGTGGTTAGGCGCCAACCCGATCGAGCTAAAAATCGCGATCTCCTTAGTCCGCTCATACACGCTTGCGATCATCGTGTTCAGCACGAAGACGGCCGCGATAACAAGCTGGATCAAAACCAACCCAAGCCCCGCCCCCTTCGAAGTCTGCAAAATGCTGAACTGCCGCACCTCCAACCCCGAAGGCCCCAAAACGCTCCCATACAGATTTAGCCGCAGCCGAGGCATCAAAGAAGCCAACGCCGCCCGCGGCGCCGAAGCGTCCGCAAACCCAACCCCAATCGTCCGCAAATCCGCCCCCGAAGCCAACGACGTCTCCGCAGGCACCAAGAAACAAACTGATGGGTCCAGCCGAAGGAAGCTCCGAAACGCCTGGTTGGAAGTCTCTGTCTCCGTCTGAAGCTGTTTCGAAAGCGAGAGGTCGGGAGCCAAGATCCCGTCCCCGTCCAAATCCTGAATCCCCCGCAGATACCCCGCGTCCAGCAGCCCGATCACCGTATAGTCGTTCCCCCCAAACCGCACGACCGCCTTCCCAACGTCCGCAGGCTCCACCTTCAAAGCCACCGCCAACGGCTGCGGCAGGATCATCGCATACTTGTCCCCCCGCCGAAACCACCGCCCCCCAGGCAAAAGAGCCTCCTGCGGCCGCGTCACAAGCGACTCGTCGGGATCGAACCCCACCATCGCACGCACCTCCGCCGTCTGCGCTCCACGCTGCAGCGTTAGCACCCCCGTATCCCCAATGTCGGCCCCCAAGTAGGTGGTCCGCCGCACAACCGCCCCCCGCCCCGCGAACTCGTTGGCCAACTCCCGAAACGTCGCGCTCTGCAAAGGCTCCAACCCCGGATTCCGCACCAGCAACCCCGAATACCGCGCGGGAGTATCCGAAGGCAATTCGTTGATCTGCAAGTCCGGCACGATCGATGTAAAACTCAAGACGATGAACGTCATGACCACCAGCGTCAGCGTCGTCAAAAACGTCCGCGCCTTCCGCCGCCGCATGTTGCTGACCCCCAGATTGAACGCCGCCATCGCCACGCTCCCCCGCCGGATGTCCACCTCGTGCACCCCGCTCTCAAGCTGCCGGATCGCCTTCAGCGACGACTCGAACTTGCCCAAAATGAAGAAGATCACGATGATGCTCAGCACCGCCATGACGAACGCCACGAAGATCATCATCGGGTTCGTCACGATCTCAAAAGCCGGGTGGATCAGCCGCAGCAGCAGGAACGCCGCGATGAACACCCCAATCCCCGTCGTAAGCTGCTTCGTCAGCGCCCGATGCCCAAAGAACAACCGCTCGATGAAGTAGCTGAACGGAATAATCAAGAACAGGTAGAAGAGCACCCCGTTCACCACGTCGCTCGTCGTTTTTGCGATCACCGGGTGAGCCCGCAGCGCATACCCCCAAGCCGCCCGCGCGTGCCGGTCCGCCTCGCTCCAAGCCTTCCGCGCGTTCGCCTCTTCCGCCGCCTTGATCTCCCCCTTCGCCTCGCTCTGAAGCTCCTTCACTCCCGCGCTGATGATCCGGTACTTATCGAATTCCTTCAGCCGAGCCTCGTTAATCGAAACGATGTCCCGAGCCGTATTCAAAGCCAAATCGGGAAAAACCCCGCTCGAAGCAAGATCGCTCCGCCCCCCCGCCCCCCCAGGAGGCATCGCATACCCCGTCCCCTGCTCGTCCGAAGGCGTCGAGTTCGTCAGCATCATCCGGTACTCGCCCATCCCCGAGCCGAAAAGCACCTTGAACCGCACCCCAGGAGGCATAAACAGGCAGGCCGTATCGTCCACGTCGCTGTTCAGCCGCATGTCCTGGAAGGGCACGAAGAACCCAAAATACTGCGGATCGCCATTCGTCTTGGCGTCCATGATGTAGCCGCCCTGGAACGTCCGCAGATCCTGGGGGTCGACCAGGTTGTAGAAATCCACCGCCCGGCAAGGGAACACGACGATAGGCGCCGTCCGCGTCGTCGTCGCCAGCACGAAGAAGGTGGGATACGCCACCGCCCCCATCACCCCGAAATCCGCCGCCCGGTTGATGTCCCCCGTCTTCGGGTCCAGCCGAAAAGCCGCCAGCGCCGTCTTGTACTTCTCGTCCGATTGGGCGTAAGAGTTCACAAGGGGCAGCCCCGGGAAGCTGTAGCGAGCGTCCTTCCCCTCCACCCGCTGCACGATCGGCCCCCGCACCCCCATCATCGTCTTCTGCAGGTTCCCCGCGACGGCGATCGCGTCTGTCACCCGCACGTCCGGCACGAAGCTCTTCGCCGGGTCGTACACCGCCACATAGCCGTCTACCGTCGAGAAGCCCCCCGTCAGCCGCATCCGCGAGGGCGGGCGGACGTCCAGAGGCACCTTGTAGTCGGTAGTGGCCCCCGCATCGCTCGTGTCGTTCAACACGCTATGGAACATCGCCGCCAGCGTCTCCGTCTGGATCGCCAAATTCTCGACGTTCACCCGGTCCACGGTGTCGAACGGCGTATCCACCCGGTCCCGTGCGTCCTCGATGGTCGCGAAAGTGATCGCGTTGTAGCCCCCCAGTAGCAAGGGCTCGCAGTCGAAAGCGAATCGCGCCGGGATGTTGTTCTTCCAGGTCCGGTTATCGCTGTTGTTCACCGCGTCCGTCAGCACGAGCCGCGCCGAAGGCTGGTTCATGAGGGGAGCCAGGTCGTCCGCATGCTTGCGCAGCAGCCGCGAGAAGTTCACGACCGGGTCCCGCACCTCGTCCCGATACTCGTAATACCAACCCCGTCCATACGATGCCAGCGCCGAGCTCCCCGTGCTTAAATCCAGCGTCGTCGCCAACAGCAGCTTCTGCTGGTCCGTCTCGAGCCGCTTCTGAATAAACTCCCGCGCCCCCTGCAGCCCCAACCCATGGCCCCCCGAGAGCATAAAGGTGATAGGCCGCCGATGCGGCTCCTTGGCCCATAGGCGCGCCAATTCCAGCAGGGCCGCGATGGAGGAGGTCTCGTCCGCCCCGGGGGCCATCGCGGGCACCACGCTCATTGCATCTGCGTTCGCCGAAATCAAAACCCGCTCGTCGGTTGAGGACCCGGGCATGTCGGCCAGCAGGTTTTCGCTCTGCAGCTTCACCCAGTCTTGGCGACATAGCAGGTGGGCCACCGAACCCTTCGTCGCCCCATCCAGCACCGCCCCCGCCCGGTCGAGCGGCAGATAGAACCGCGGCATGCTTACCGGCACCGAGTCGAACTTGAGCTCCGCCTCCGAACGCGTCGTCTGTGCCGGCTCCAAAAGGATCGCCGCCTTCGCCCCCAGCCGAGCCGCGTTCCGCCACCGCGAGGAGCTGTTGAACTCCAGCACGACGATCGACCCCGCCACCGTCTTCCCGTTCAAGGCCTCCAGCGACCCGTCCCCACCGTAGATCAACGGCCCCGTCACATCGCAGGTGGAGGTCCGCACGAGGTTCGGCCAGAGAGGAAAGACCTCCACGTCCGCCCCACCGATAGAAAGCGTCCCTTTCGCCGAAGGGTCCGGCACCGTCACGTCGAACGGCTCGTGCCGGATGTTCGTCAAGCCCAGCGACTTGAAGGCCGACTCCACATAGGCGAACGTCCGCTGCTCCCCGGCGCTCCCAGCCAACCGCGAGCCGAAGCCGGAAATATCCCGAACCGTCGTCGCCAGCCGATCCCGTCGCACCTCCCCGATCAGCCGCCGGTAGGCGTCTACGTCCGAGGTATCGGGCGCGCTTGGTTGGGTTCGGCAACCCGCGAGGAAGGTTCCGAGACAGACGAAAAGACACAGGCGGAGAGGCCAGGTCACAAAAGGAAGATACGCCGTTTAAGGCCGGAGTCCTCTAGTCGAGGTCCCAAATGTACAAATTGGGGTCGCTGATGATGCCCTGCCAGTGTTCCTGAACGTCGCATCCTCGGCTCAGTTCGTCCGCCGTTACGGACCGGACGCTGCCATCGATCCGGATCAGGTTGATCCGCCCCTCGTGCCACGGCCAAGCGGCTCCGTATTGATACCGCGAGTCCTGGTCGTTGATCGCCCACCCGACCGCCGGCGTGTAAAGCTGCGTGCCCTTGCTGACGAGGAAGGTGTCTTCCTTCACCCCGTTCTTCATCGAATACCGGCAAGGCGGTACGACGAGCCAGCTTCCGCCGCCATAGGGCGTCCCATCCGTCGTCCGTCCCCAAACTGTGTCCACGAAGAGCAGGGTCCGCGAGGGCTCGTTGATCATCGACATGAACCGGGGATCGGAGACCCATTCCCCCGTCACCTGTCGATAGACCGGCGCGAGGTACATGAAGTTGTAGCCCGAGTTCACGCGAAGGGAAGCCGAATAGTATTTCGAATACGTGTCGCCCGGAACAAGATCCTGGTCGAATGCCGTCTCCATGGGTGGGCGCTGACCGTAGTCGCTCGGACAGTTGTAAATCGCGAACGAGCGAGCATAGGGAAGCGTCAACTGAACCCACGTGCGGTCGTTGGCCGAGTTCGGTGGCGCGGCGGGTTGATGGTTAACCGGCATCATCCGGTCGTCCCAATCCGTCACGTAGAGAGACGTGGCCAGATGCACCTGCTTGTAGTTGGAAATGCAGGAGACGCGCTTTGCTGAAGCTCGCGCATACCGGAAGACAGGGAACAACAGGCTTGCCAAAATCGTAATGATGGCAAGCACGACCAACAGCTCCGGCAGCGTAAACGCAAGTTTATTTCGGGCCACTTTAAAACTCGAAACTCAATTCATTATAGCAATTCGCCGCTCGTCTGGCAACGCATAAACGTCTACGGAGCCTATGCGGCGGAAACCCAAGCCTTCATACCAGGGACTTAAGAGTTCGTCGCATTGCAGCGTTACCGGCTTTCCGGTAGCAAAGGCCCCGCGCATCACCTCGGAGACGATCGATTTCCCCCACCCTCGCCCTTGGGCGTGTGCCTTTACGCAAAGGTTGTAGAGCCCCACGATCTCCGGGTCTTCCACCACCATCACCGCCGCGATCAGCTCCTCTCTGGGCCGCACCGAGTACAAATCCAACTCCGTCGCCGACTGGGTCGCATCTGAGACTCGCCGCCGGAAATTGGCGGAATGCCGCCCGAAGAACTGCGCCGCCATAAAGGTCGCGATCTCCTGCCGCTCCGGCGGACTCGCCGCTTTCGTCAAGGGAACCCCTTCCGCCGTCGGACCCGGCTCCGCCACCATCTGCCGCAGCGAATAGCTCTTTCGGAAACCCGCCCGCATCAACAGCTCCTCGCGGAGCCCCGCGTCCTCCGGCGTGTCCCCGGGTAGCGAATACACGTTGAATGCCCCCCGCGAGTAGGCCAGTTCCGCCAAGCGGTGGGCCACCCAGGGGTCCAATTTGATCCCGCTTGCGAAGTTGCAGATGGGATGGTCGAAGTTCCCGAGACACGCGTCGAACCCAATCTCCTTCGTAAACCGCGAGCCTGGCGTGGCCTTCCCAAGCGCGAAATACGTCCGGTGCAGATTCCCCGACGCCACCCCGGTCAAGTGCTCCGCCGTCATAGCACCCGGCTCCAAAAGATCCCGATCCCTACCCGCCGTGCTCCCCCGACCGCCCCAATGGAAAGCCCGTCCGAAACGCGCGCTCCTAAGAAAAGCTGCGGCCCCCGTGGGGTCAAAAGCGCCGTCCCGACGAAGTCTCCACGCTGGTTCGATTTCCAAAGATCGATCCCCGCTCCGATATCGAATCCCGTCGAAGTGCTCGCCATCACCCCGATCCGCAGAGTCGGCGCGTAAATCCGCTTTGGCACGCTGTATTTGTGCTCCGTAAACTCGGCCTGGAAGTAGTTCCCAACTTCCTTCAGCACCCGCGACTGCACGAAGATGCCTCCGTAGTGCCCCGTGTCCAGCCAAATGACGTTCGGGGTCGAAAAGGCGTCGATCAAAGCCCGCGTCGAATCCTGCGGAATCACCGTGTCGAACCGCCCTCCGATAATCAAGGGCGAATCGTTCTTCCTCGGGCCTAAATAGGTCAAGGGCTCGATAGGAGCCAACTCCCCTTGAAGTCGCTCCAACGTATAGCCGCGCCTTCTTAAAATGTCCCGAGCCTCCACCACGCGAGAGCTCGTCCACATAATCCGCGCCAAATCGACTCCACCTAAAACGAAAGCCGCCCGCGTGAAGCGAGGTTCCGTCCCGTAAGCCAAGGCCGAAACCAAAGCTCCCAGGCTCGTCCCCGCGATACCCACCTTGCTCGAATCGAACTCAGGTCGCGTGTCGATGAAATCCACCGTCCGCTTCACGTCCAGCGCCGCCTGCCGCATCGTCGCCTTCAGCGCCTCCGGATCGGGCTGGATCGCCAGTTCCCCCGACCGGAACCCCGGCGGCGTGCGACCCAGGTGATACGGCAACGTCATGATTACCGAAGCGATCCCTCGCGAAGAAAACTGCTCGGCCAACGATCGCTCTACCTTGAGGTCCCGAGCCCCCCAGTAGTGCAGGATCACGACCACCGGCACCGCCTCCTTCCGCCCCTTGGGCAGGAATATCCGCAGGGGAACCGTGTTGTTCGCCGGGTAGGGGGAGACGATCGCGCTCGGGAACGAAAGCGTGAACTCGTCCGTTGTTTCCGAGCCGCCCGCGTCCTTCCAAGCCCCGAATTCGATCTTCTCGACGGGTTGCCGCAAGTCCACGTTCTGCCCAAGAGCCAAGAACGGCAAGACTGCCAAAAGCCCCGTTAGAAGGCGCGCCTTCAAAGTCACCCTTACGTTTTACACCGTCCTCGCCCGAGAAAGCCCGACCCGGCTGGATTCTGCCCGGTACAATCGCGCCGAACGCGATGATCCCAATCCGCGACAATCGGCTCGACCGCTACGTCCCCATCGTCACCTGGACGATCATCCTCCTCAACGTCATCCTCTACGTTTGGGACCGCAACGGCCATATCTTTTCTGGCAACGTCGTCTTCGGCGACCTCATGATGCGCCCCCAAGAGGTCGTCCAAGCCGTCAAGAACCCCAGCGAGTCGTTCGCCCTCGTCACCGTCTTTACGAGCATGTTTCTCCACAGCAACCCGCTGCACATCCTTGGAAACATGGTCTTCCTCCTTGTTTTCGGCGGCGCCGTCGAGTCCGCCTTCGGCCCCCTGAGGTTCATGATCTACTACCTCTTCTGGGGAGTCGCTGCCGCCGCCGCCCATATCTTCGTCGATCCCCACTCCATGATCCCGACCCTCGGCGCATCGGGAGCCATCGGCGGAGTCCTCGGCTGCTACTTTCTCCTCTATCCCGCCCAAAAGGTCGAGATTTGGATTCCCTTCATCTTCAGCTTCGCTGTCGTGAGCGCCTGGATTCTCCTCGGCATCTGGTTCCTCTACCAAATCTTTATCCCCCAAAGCGGCGTCGCCAACTGGGCCCACGCTGGAGGCTTCCTCGCCGGCATGCTCTCCGTCCTCATCGCCGGAGGCCGAACCAAGATTCTCAAGGGCCGCGACCTGGCCGTAGACTACGAATTCGAGTAGCTTGGGGCTACAATCCGATCTGGCATCACCTATGAATCGACCCGCTATTCCCGTTTGGCTGCTCCCTTGCATCGCCCTGACCGCGCTCCTTTCCAGCTACTCCATCTTCAAGCGCCATCAGGTCGAGGCTAAAAATAAAGCCGTCACCCTCGCCGTGGAATACGAAACGGTCGAATCCCTCGCCGCCGGGCAAGGCAAATCCATCGATCAGGCCCTCGTCGACCTCAAAGCCCAAGGCGTCGGAGCCGTCGTCCTTGGCGAAGACTCCATCGGTGAGCTCATCGGCGAAGGCTACGCCAACCTCACCGGCAACGAGCTCCAGCTCAAACAAGACCACGTCCTCAACTCCGCCAAAGCCATTGAGGCGATCGTCGACCGCGTTAAACACGGCCTCCGCCTCCGCTTCCCAAGCGCCAAGATCATCGCCAGCCAAGAGGGAGCCGATAGCGTCGTTCGCATCGAGTTCGCCAGCCCCAGCCTCATCCGCCAAACCACCATCGGGCTCAACCCCAGCATCGCCCAGGTCGTCAAGCAGGCGGGCTTGGACATCGTCTGCCGCATGGGCAACCCCCAAGGCGTCTCCGGCTCCTACGTCGTCGAGACCCTCACCTGGGCCCACGACCTCGGCGCCACCGTCTTCCTCCCCCAAGGCGACCAGGTACTCGGCCGCCGCGACTCTCTCAAAACCACCGAGGAAACGCTCAAGAAGCTCGGGATGTTCTACGCCACCCCCGAATTCTCGAAGATCGGCGGCGACGAGAACGTGGTCCAAGCCCAGCCCGATAACGTCGTCCGGCTCCACTCCGCCCAATCCGCCGAGCTCGACAAGCTCCCCCTCGAAGAGGCCATCGACCGCTACGCCAAAGCCGCCCGCGAGCGCAACATGCGCGTCCTCCTTATCCGCCCCGTCAGCTTTGCCGCCCCCCGCCCCCTCGAAACCTTCAACCAGTTCGTCAAGGCCATCGGCGATAAAATCCGGAACGAAGGCGGCGAGATCGGCCCCGCCCACCCCTTCGAAGATTCCAACGTCCCCACCGTCCTCATCCTGGTCATCGCCCTCAGCGTGATCCCCACCGCCTACTTCGTCGCCACAAGCCTCTTTAAGCAGAAGTGGATGATTTACGGCCTCGTCGGGATCGTCACCCTCCTTGGCCTCGCCAGCAGCACCCACAGCGGCAAACCCTTCGCTGCCCTGATGGCCTCGATGATCTTCCCCCTCGCCGCCTTCCTTGTCCTCGATGCGCGTAACGGCAAGAACATCATCGTCGAATTCCTCATCGTCTCCGCAATCAGCCTCGTCGGCGGTCTCGCCATCGCCGGGCTCCTGAACAGCCTCCCCTACTTCGTCCGTGCCGAGGAGTTCCGAGGCGTCAAACTCGCCGTCTTCCTCCCCATCGCCGTCATCGGCTGGTACTTCGCCGCCCGCTTCGTGGACCTAAAGGCGGCGATGCGGAACCCCGTCACCTGGGCCTCTGCCTTCCTCGCCATCGGCGTCCTGATCGCCCTTGCCTTCATGTCCACTAGAACGGGCAACGACAACCCCGCCGGAGTCAGCGACCTGGAGCTCAAATTCCGGAACGTCCTCGACGCCGTCCTCTTCGTCCGCCCCCGCACGAAGTCGTTCCTCATCGGCCATCCTCTCCTCTTCGTAGGCATCGGCCTCCTCCTGCTCCAGCGCAAAAAGAACTTGACGAAACTCGGCCCCTGGGCTGCCCTCGCCCTCACCGGCGGAGCCATCGGCCAAACCGACATCGTGAACACGATGTGCCATATTCACACCCCCGTCATGTTAAGCCTCATCCGAAACGCCGTAGCTATAGTTCCGGGGTGTATCATCGGAGGCGCTGCATGGTTTTTTGTCCGGCGCTATGCCGAGAAAGGTGAGGGGGAGATTTAAACGTGGCGAACCTGCTGCTTGCAGGCTATTTTGGGGCGGGAAACATCGGCGACGATGCCATCCTGCTGGGCTTTGTCCAAGGTCTCGGCGAGACGGGGCACAACATCACCGTCATGAGCGCCAACCCCGACGACACCTCCCGCTCCTACGGGCTGAGGTCGATCGATCGCAGGGACACGAACGCGTTCAAGAAGGCTCTCGACGAGTGCGACGCCCTCGTGTTCCCCGGCGGAAGCATCTTCCAGGATTCCAGCAGCGTCCAAAGCGTCGCCTACTACGGTCAGCTCGTCAAAGCTGCCAAGGGCAAAAATAAGAAGGTTCTCCTCCTCGGCCAAGGCGTTGGACCGCTCAACAACTTCCTCGCCAAGCGTTGGGCCTCCTCTGCTTTTTCGATGGCCGATGCCGTCTCCGTCCGCGATCCCGGCTCCCTCACCACGCTCCAGAGCCTCGGAGTCAAACGCCCCGTCCGAATTACCGCCGACTGCGCCTTCCTTCTCCCCCAGCCTAAGGAGGCCGACGGCCCCGGCTTTAGCGTCGGTGGCATGAAAGCAGTTGGCATCTCCGTCCGCCCTCACGGCAAGAAGGACGAGATGCAGGTTCTCTTCGGCGAGCTCGCCCGCCTCCTCTTCCAAGCCCAGATCATGCCCGTCTTCATCGAGATGGACCGCAACCACGACGGACCCCTCATTCTCGATATCAGCAAAGCCCAGGGTGGCAAGATTCCCGACATCCGCAAGATCGGAACCCCGATGCAGCTTCAATCCCGCATGCAGCGCCTTGAAGCCGTCATCGCCATGCGCCTCCACGCGGGCATCCTCGCCGCCACCGTTGGCATCGCCCCATTCATGGTCAGCTACGACCCCAAGGTCGCCGCCTTCGCCAAGCTCCTCGACCTGCCCCAAGCCCCCGCCCTGAATGGCCTGAGCGCTCAGCGCCTCTTCGACTCGTTCATGCAGTTCCTCAAGGACAAAGAGAAAAACACTCGCCTCGTGGAACGCAAACGAGAGGAACTCGCTAAGCTCGCGCGTGCAAACATAGACATCCTTAACGATCTTTTGCCTGATCCGGTTAAAATGTAGGTCAATAAAGCCGTCTGAACGGCTTACCCTGTTGGGCACGTCTCACAGTTTTGAAGTAAATGGTGCGGTTGAGAGGATCTCTGGTAGCGGGTTTGGTCGCGAGCGCGGGTGCGTCGCAGGCCACCATGGCGCCATTGATGGATTGGTTCAGCAGCTCCATCTGGAAGCGGATCGATATCACCGGCCGCCGCACCTTTGGCATCCACCACCAAAACGTCACCGGCGACCGCGATGCCTTCAATTCGCTCAACTACTTCGGGGAGGGCAGCAAGATGTTCACCGACACCGGTCAGATGACCCTCGTCGGCAACAAGGTTCTCGGCTTCTTCAACTTCAACATGACGCTGACCGACGACCGGTTCTCCGATCCCCAATCCAAGCGCATCTGGATGGCCTACGAGAAGAGCGGCTTCCAACTCGGCTACGGAGACCTCACCAGCGTCTCCCTGCTCAACACCAACGATTTCGCCCGCTACACGAAGACCCTCAGCGGCGCGACCTTCGGCTACAACAAAGGCCGCTTCGCCTTCAAGGCCGTCCGCACCGAAACCAAGAGTGCCGCCCGCACCCGCAGCATCCAGGGCACGAACACCGTAGGCCCCTACTACATCGGCGACTCACAGATCGTCACCGACTCGGAAGAGATTCGCGTCGATGGCACGACGATGAAGCAGGGGCAGGACTACACGATCAACTACCAAAGCGGCTCCTTCACCTTCATCAGCCGCATGATCGCCCCAACGAGCACCATCGTCATCTCCTACGAGACCCTCGGCTTCAACACCACGCCCGGCACTGTCCAAGGGGCGGGCCTTTCCTACGATTTCGGCAAGGCTGGCCGAATCGGCTTCACCGCCCTCCAGCAAAAGTCCGGTGGCTCCTCGGGCCTCAGCAGCCGTACCGAAAAGTGGGAAGGCCAGGGCCCGCCCACATCCCCCTACTTCCTGGAGTTCGACCCCCTCCCCTCGCGCCCCATCGTCGTTAAGGTCAATGGCATCCTCCAGATATTGGGGGCGGACTACATCTTCGGCACCGATAACTCCGGAGCCCCGATCTACACGATCATCTACTTCTTGCGCCCCATCCCCACCGATCAGGAAGTCGAGTTCACCTACACGCCCAAACCAGTCCAAACTATCGACGGCGACCGCAGCGTCTACGGATTCGACTACAAGCTCCCCCTGGGCAGCAAGGGCTTCCTTTCCTACAGCCAGGCCACCGGCAAGCTGGATAACGGCATCACCCCTATGCAGGGCACGGCGCGCGGCATCAAAGGTGAATACAGCTTTGGCCCCTACCACGTTCACGCGGGCATCCGAGACGTTCCCGCCACCTTCGTCTCCGTCGAGTCGCGCAGCTTCAACCGCAACGAGAAGGCCACCGACTTCGGGCTCGAATACAAGAAGAAAGCCTACACCTGGGGCGTCACCGCCACCAATAGCGACATCATCACCCAGAGCGTGGACGCGAACAACAACGTCGTCTTCAATGGCTCGAAGTACGCCACCCAAGGGGCCTACCTGAACTACCAGCCCCAAGGAACGAAAGGGATCACCTGGTCGCTCCAACACAACCGAACCCAGTCCTCCTACACCGGTTACGACAGCAAGATCGACACGACCACCCTCGCCGCTAACAAAACCTTCGGTCGGCTGAACACCCGCCTCTCCCTCGACCACGAGAACGGCTTCGGTCCCATCACACTCAGCGACGGCGTCACCACGAAGGACGGTGCCGTCTCCCTCGATGCCATCCGCCTGAACGCCGACTACACCACCAGCAAGGGTTGGTTCTTCGGCACCCGCACGAGCCTCAGCCGCATGAACTCGCTCGGCAAATCCGGCAACGGCAACGACATCACGCTTTCCACCAGCTACAAGCCGATCAAAGGTCCCTTCGACTTCGAAGCCTCTTACGTTAACAGCAATAGCGGCTCCCTGTCGTCACTGGGAAGCTTCCAAAACGGCAGCGGCATCGGCTATGGCGGCAACGGCTTCACCGGTTCGACCGCTACGTCCACCGTCCTCAACGGCGGTTCAAACTACAAGTCTTTCTCCGTAACTCCGAACTACAAAATCAATAGCCGGGCCTCCCTGAACGGACGCTTCTACCAGCTCCGCCAGTCCGGCTCCTTTAACTCGAACTCTGAAACGATGTCCTACGGCCTTGGAGTCAACTGGGACCTCGGTGGCAACACGCTCGTATCGACCAACGTCGATCGCTCTGCCACCCGCTTCCTCGACCTCACCGCCCGCACCGAGTCCACCGCCGTAGAGCTAGCCCTCATGGGCAACCCCAAAGGCCCCTGGTCCTACCGCATCGGTCTCAATAGCCTCATCTCCGGCAAGACCACCGACTACGCGCAAGACAGCTTCGGCATCGACGGCTACCTCCGCCACCGACTGAATGCCCGGTCCAACCTAAGCCTCCAATTCACCCTGGGCCGAACCTCCGGCTATCTCCCACAGTCCGAACACTTCATCGGCGCGTTCTACGAATACCAGCTCTACCGAAACGTGGCCCTAGTAGGCAGCTACAAAATCCGCCACGTCCTAAACAACGACCCCACCATCACCACCGGCGCCTACCGCTCCAGCGGCTTCGACCTGGAACTAAACTTCAACTTCGGAAGCTAACACAACAGAGCACCCCCCCACAAACCCACGCGAAGCGTGTAGGCGCACCTATTCGGTGCGAACAAACGAAGGCAAAACAGAGCGCACGGAACCAACAAACCCCGAAGGGTGTAGCCCTGGGCAACGACCACGTCCGGAAAAAAGAACCCCAAAGGGGTTCCGTCAAGTAGCGAAGGGTTGGCCCAACAGGCCTACCCTGGTACTAAGGCCGACAACCCAGACCTACCCCAAAGGGGTTGCGTCAAACGCACCAAACAACGCGCCAACCCCCCCCCAAACCAGGTTCCGAGGAACCGAGGAACCCAAAACCGAGGAATCGCCTACCCCAACAACTGCTCCCGCAACGCGATCAACGCCCACTGCGTCGCCCGCTGCCGGATATCCTCCCGAATCCCCCGAAACTTGATCTCCTCGACCTGCGTCCCTGACGGCGAAGCCAGCCCGATATAAACGAGCCCGACCGGCTTCCCATCCACGTCGCTGTCCGGCCCCGCGTTCCCCGTAAGCGAGACCCCGTAGGTCGCCCCAAACCGCTCACGCGCTCCCTCCGCCATCGCCCGCGCGCATTCCTCCGAAACGGGCCCCGGTCCATCCAAAATCTCCGAAGGCACGCCCAACAAACTTCGCTTGGTCTCCTTCGTATACGAGATCGCCCCACCCACAAAAACCGCGCTGGAACCAGGAACGGACGTCAAGCGCATCCCGAGCCAACCGCCCGTCACACTCTCTGCCACCGCTACCTTCTCTCCGCGCAGCTTCAGAAGCTCGATCGTCGCCGCCTCGAGAGTTGTATCGTTCACCCCATAGACCGCCGTGCCAAGAATCTCCCGGATGCGAGCCTCCACCGGATCGATCAGCAAGTCCGCCTCCGCCCGCGTCTTCGCCGAAGCCGTAACGCGCAAATGAACCTCCGCCGGATGGGCATACGGAGCGACGGTCGGATTTGCCCCGTCCATCAGCTCCCGAATCTTCTCCTCCACCGCGCTTTCCCCGATCCCGCAAATGCGCAAGGTCCGCGAGTGAATGACATTCCCTCCCTGCACTCGCTCTAAGAAATCTCGAACCGGCCCTTCCGCCATCGGATTGAACTCGTTCCGAGGCCCCGGCAGCGCGATCACCACCTTCCCGTTCTTCTCGCAAAGCAGCCCAGGAGCCGTCCCGTTCGGATTGTCGATCAGCTTCGCGCTCGTCGGCCGCTGCGCCTGCCGCATATTCGACTCCACCCAAGGGAGCTTCCGAGCCGCGAAGAACGCCCGCAACTTCCGATCCATCTCCGGATCGATCTCAAGCCCATCCCCAAGCGCCGCCGCGATCCCGTCACGAGTCAAGTCGTCCTGAGTAGGCCCCAACCCTCCAATCGTTACCACGATATCCGCCCTGCCTAAAGCCGTAGACAGCGCCGCGACGACCCGATCCATGTTGTCGCCAACGGTCTGCCGATGCAGGCAAGAGATCCCACAGTCCGCCAAAATCCGCGCCATCGTCGGAGCATGGGTATCGAGAATCTGTCCCAACAAAAGCTCCGTCCCCACGGAAACGATCTCAGCAGTCATGCCCTAATTCTGACAGCGGGTTGTTTACGAACCGTAAACAACCCGCCTAAGGTCACCAATCGCCTAGGGTCTCCTAATCGAGCCGCCACCACTTCTTGATGAAGGCCAGGTAGATCGCATGCCGATCCCGGTTCGACATATCCCCCCCCATCCCATGGTTCCCCGTCGGATCGAGCGCCAACTCCACCAGATCGCCCTTGCCGTAATGCAAAAGCTGCTGGTACACCTTGACCGTGTCCTGGAACAACACATTCGTGTCCTCCATGCCATGCAGCAGCAGCAAAGGCGACTTCAGGTTCTTGGCAAGGTAGGTCAACGAATACTTGTCGATGTCCGTCGCATTCCCCGGCCGAGACTTCCCAATCACCCCACCCGAGTACCAGTTGTTATAGTTCTGCCACTGAGTAGGCCCCGCCCCCGCAATGCCAAGTGTGAAGACGTCGGGAGCCGTATACATGCACATCTGGGTCTGGAAGCCCCCGAACGACCACCCATTCACCGCCACCTTAGTCGGGTCCACGTTGTAGTTGTCGACGAGATACTTCACCCCGTCCGAAAGGTCCTCGACCTGCGCCTTCCCCGGCTGCTCCCAGTTAGCCTTCCCAAAAGCAGCCCCGTATCCCGACTGTCCATGTGGATCGATCGTGACCGTCACAAACCCATACTTCTGAGTCAAATACATGTTGAACCAGTAAGCCGTCGTATTGAACGACCCATCGACAACCGATTTGTCGATCCCAAGCGGACCGCCATAGACATAGATCATCAACGGCCGCTTGGTCTTCGTCTTCTTCAGATCCTTCGGCACGAACATGAACCCATAGATCGTGTCCCCATGCCGGTTCTTGTAAGTGAAAATCTCCGGCTGCTGCACGTTGATCTTCTCAAACCCTTCCCGGTGCGACTGCGTAAGCGCCTTCTCTTCACCAGCCTTATCCGTTTGGACAAGATAAAGCTCCCGAAGCTTCGTCCAGGAATTGAACATGACGGCCGCCTTATCCTGCTTGTGGTCGAGCACAGGATCGCCATAGGAGCCCTTTTGGCTGCTGAGTCGCGTATAGTCGCCCGTCTCAAGGTCAACTCGGTACAAGGCCATTTCCGCCGGGCTGTCCTTCCCTGATCGGACGAAGAGTGTCTTCCCATCCTTCCCGCATTCCAACGGAAAAGTCTCGAAGTCGCCTTTCGTCACCTGCGTAGCCATCTGCGTCGCAGGATCGATGGCCCAGACCTGCCGAAAACCGCTGTTCTCCAGCAGGCAAAGCACCTTCGACCCATCTGGTGTGAAGAAAGGAGAGCACAGCCCGGGAGTCTCGTGCTCCCCGTCGTGCTGGACCTTGTAAATTGCCTTCATCGTCTTTGTCTCGACGTCGGCGGTCCAAACCGTTAGCTCCTTCTCATCCCGCTTCCAACTCGCGAAAACGAACTGCTTTCCATCCGGAGACCAGGGATGCTGGTTGACGCTGGTTTGCATATAGTCTTCGCCACCAGGAAACTTCCAAACCTCCCACGGCTTGCCATCGTTTTGTGGATTGGCCGACGGGTCGTCGTTGAGGTCGTACAGATATACGAACGACTCCTCGTTAAACTTATCGTCCGCCACCTCCCTGTCCATCTTTTGCGCCTGCGCGAATCGGCCACGGTAACTGAGGTAGTCCACCTGCCGATCCTGCCCCAACGATCTGCCAGCGTAGATGACGAGCTTGGAGCCGTCCGGGGAAATGGCGTAGCCGCCGAGGGGCATATTATTAGGCAAAGCTGGGTTTAGCTGGCGGGTGACCGGGCTGTCGAATGACATGAAAAAGACCCCATCGCCGCGACGGTAATAAAAACCTCTATCGTCCTTGGCGTACTCAAGATTCGACTCCGTTTCGCGAGTCTGAGTAAGGCGCTGAGGTTTGGAGTCGTCCAGCTTGAGTCGGTAGATGTCCCCTTTGTAAGAGAAGAGCAGCTCGTCGGAATTCTTGGCCCACTCGTACTCGGAGACTCCGCCATAGCTCGGCAAGGCTTCTTTACGGTCCTCGTTCTCCTTTTTCTTCTTCTGCTGCCACTCCCTGTAGTCGAGATCAGACATTTGGTCGGCTTTATCGAGCTCTTCGTCTTCCTTCTGATATCGCTCAATGGCCTTCGGGATATCCCGGTCGAAAGGGCGCATGACGTCCATCGATGTCAGGCGCTTGGACGTTCCGGTTTGGGTGTCGTAGACCCAGAGATCCATGCCGCGATCCTTGTAGGCGTTCCACAGGTAGGCGAGGTAGCGGTCGTCGTGGGACCAAGACATCGCGGAGGCGGACTTGCCGGTGAAGGGGCGCCGGGGAAAGAGGTCGTCGAAATTAAGCTTGGCGTCCGGTCCGCCTGCCGTTGCGAGTTTCGCGAGGAGGAAGAAGCCGACAGCAAGCGTGCTGCGAGGAAAAGACATTGAAATCATGTTAGCGTTTGTGGGCTTTCAAATTTTTGGATACGGAACCCGCGCGCAAAATGTGGCCGTCTGAGGTGAGGCGGGCCCGTAAATTCGCCGGATTTTGCCGATAAAGAGGTTTAGAGGGAGATCGATCTTGAAGGCATATAGCTTAGCGATCGTCATGTTTGTGTTTGTCGCGATGCTTGTCATTGCGTCTTGTGGCGGTGGGGGCGGAGGTGGTTCGAGCTCGACGGGGGCTACGGGTGGAACGAACACGGGGACGGCTACCAATGGTGGCACCACGACGACTGGTTCAACGACCTCATCAACTACTGCATCTACGACTTCTTCGACGACGTCGTCAACCACTTCGACAACGGGTTCGCAGCCTGATTTGGGTGTGAATGCGGATTTGCATGGGTATCGGCCATTCCCGGACGGCAACGCTTGGAACACGCCGGTGGATGGCGATCCGGTGGATCCAAATTCGGCGAATTTGATCGCTTCGATTGGGACGGGGAAGAATTTGCATCCGGACTTTGGGGCGGACTATAACGGGGGGCCGTTTGGGATTCCCTATGTGGTGGTGCCGGGAACTCAGGCCGGGGTGCCGATGAGTTTCGACTATAGCGATGAGAGCGATCCCGGGCCTTATCCTTTTCCGCCGAATCCTCCTATCGAGGGAGGGGCTTCTTCGACGGGGGACCGGCATATTTTGGTGATCGACCGGGATCACAAGAAGCTTTATGAGACTTGGGATTCGCATCCTTCTGGGGGCGGTTGGCATTGCGGGTCGGGGGCGATCTTCGATATGGTGACGGGGGCGCTTCGGCCGGATGGGTGGACTTCGGCGGATGCGGCGGGGTTGCCGATTTTTCCGGGGCTCGTCCGGTATGACGAGGTGGTTCTGCGGGGCGAGATCGACCATGCGTTGCGGTTTACGGTTTCGCATTCGCGGGCGGCTTATGTGGATCCGGCTCGGCATCATACGGGCAGCGATACGAGTGCGAACCGGCCTCCGATGGGGATGCGGGTTCGGTTGAAGGCTTCTTTCGACATTTCCGGGTACCCAGCCTCGGCCCAGGTTATCCTTCGTGCTTTGAAGAAGTACGGGATGATCGTGGCGGATAACGGGAGCGATTGGTACCTGTCGGGGGTGGCGGACAGTCGGTGGAACGACGATGAGATGAATTCTTTGAAGAACCTACAGGGGAGCGATTTCGAGGTGGTTCGGATGGGGACGATTCATTCTTGATCGCTGGATTTTCGATTGCTCGAATGCTCGATTGTCGAGGGTGCGGGGTTGCTCGATTGGGAGACCCTAGGCGATTGGAGAGCCTTGGTGGTTTTGTTTACGACTCGTAAAGTTACGGTATCGTCGCTTTAGTCATCCATACGGGAATATTCGACTTCCATTTTAACCGTTCGTATGGTAGACTATGGTAGACATGCGACGAGCGGAAGCGTTAAACGGACGAGGCGACAAGGTAGTGAACGAGGTAACAACAGAAGGACGCGACCGGGCACTTCAGATGGCCCTGGGGCAGATCGAGAAGGCTTTTGGCAAGGGCGCGATTATGCGCATGGGGGAGGGCGAGCGGGATGCGATCGAAGCGATCCCGACAGGCTCCCTGAGCTTGGATATGGCGCTCGGCATCGGCGGCCTTCCGAAGGGACGAATTATCGAGATTTATGGGCCGGAGTCGGGTGGTAAGACGACGCTGGCGCTGCACGTCGTGGCGGAGTGCCAGAAGTTAGGCGGATTGGCGCTGTACATCGACGCGGAGCACGCGATGGATACGGAGTACGCCCGGACGCTTGGCGTAGACGTAGACAAGCTTTACATCTCCCAGCCGAGCAACGGCGAAGAGGCTTTGGAGATCGCGGACGCGATCATCCGTTCGGGTGCGGTAGACGTGGTCGTAATCGACTCGGTCGCGGCGCTCGTTCCCAAGGCGGAAATCGAGGGCGAGATGGGGGATTCGTTCGTGGGCATCCAGGCTCGTATGATGAGCCAGGCGCTTCGAAAGCTGGGCGGTTCGCTGAACAAGTCGAACACCTCGGCGATCTTTATCAACCAGCTTCGCGAGAAGATCGGCGTGATGTACGGCAACCCGGAGACGACGCCTGGCGGTCGAGCCCTCAAGTTCTGGGCTTCCGTTCGGTTGGAAGTGCGTAAGGGCGATGCGATCAAGAGCGGTCCGGATCAGATCGGCGCGCGCACGAAGGTCAAGGTGGTCAAGAACAAGGTTGCGCCGCCATTCCGAACGGCAGAGTTCGACATGATCTTCGGTAAGGGCATTTCGAAGTCGGGCGATTTGTTGGACATCGCGACGGAGAAGGGCCTGGTTACGCGGTCGGGCACCTACTTCAACTATGGCGAAACTCGTTTGGGGCAGGGGCGTGACAACGCTCGGACTTATCTCGACGAGCATTCCGAGATTTTCAACGAGATCGACACGAAGATTCGAACTCAGCTAAAGGCGGAAAAGGCGGCTGTTCCGGCAGGTGTGGCCATCGCTGAGGTGAATGAGGACGAAGACGAGATCTAGGATCTTGGGGTCGCTTCGTTACCCGGTTCTGGGATTGGATAGGATTGATAAGGCGAATAGGACACATAGGGCCTTTTGTGGGCTGTGTGTCCTATTTGTTTTTTTGCAATGAGTACGGCTTTGGAGGCGGCACTTCGGTTGCTACAGGTTTCGGATCGGTTCTCTTCGGAGATTCGGAGGAGCCTTGAAGCGAAGGGGTTTGAGGCTAAGGACATCGAGGCGACACTCGACCACTTAATCCGGCGTAAACTTGTAGATGACAGACGTACGACTTTAAACCTTATCGAGCGCAGATCCGGGAGGCGTTCGGTAGGGACAGAAAAATTGCGCACCGAGCTTATGGGCCGGGGCGCCCCGGAAGAAATCGTCGATGAATGCTTGGCCGGTTTGCCTCACGATCGACAGAGGCAGGCGATGCTTGAGGCTCTTTCGTCCAAATTCAAACCCGACGGGAACCGCATCAAAGGCGCGCGCTTCCTGATCTCTCGTGGATTTGAAGAGGATGAGATCGAAGGGGCGCTCGACGAGTTCTTCCAAAACGACTGACTCCCGGTCGGAGAACGATGTCTGAAAATCTGATGGCGCTTGTTTTGGGGCTGCTCGTTGCCGTGGCCTCGACGGCCGGCATCTACTTCCTTTGGCTACGGCCAGGCCTCTTGCGCGCCCAGCGCCAACTTGAGAAAGAGGCTGAGATCAAGTCCAATTCCGCGATCCTCGAAGCGAAGGAGGAGGCTATCCGGCTACGCGAGCGCCTGGAGGACGAGATCCGGCAGAAGCAGGCGGCTTTAGCCAAGCAAGAGGAGAAGGTTTGCGCGAAGGAAGAAGCGGTCGATGCGAAGCGCGACCAGCTTCAGGAGCGCGAAGATGGCCTGGCGGCTCAGAGGAAGGCGATTGCGGACCTTGAGGAGCTGTCGTCCCGGCGACTTCAAGAGATCGAGACGGAGCTTCAGCGAGTGGCCGGCCTGACGCCGGACGGGGCTCGGGAACTGATGCTCGCGAACATCTCGGCGGAGTTCACGGAGATCGCGGCTCGAAAGGCGAAGGAGATCGAGAGCGAGGCGGTCGCGGACGCCGAGCGCTTGGCGAAGAAGACGGTGCTCGATGTGATCCAGCGCTCCGTGGTGGACTACGTGACGGAGGCGACGTTGGCGGTCGTGGAGTTGCCGAGCGAGGACATGAAGGGGCGGATCATTGGGCGGGAGGGGCGGAATATTCGCGCCTTCGAGCAGGTGACGGGGGTCGATTTGATCATCGATGAGACGCCGGAGGCGGTCGTTATTTCCTGCTTCGATCCCGTTCGACGGGAGACGGCGCGTTTGGCCTTGATGAACCTGATGGTGGATGGCCGGATCCATCCGGGGCGGATCGAGGAGCTTTACGAGAAGGCTCAGCAGGAGGTCGACCGGATGATCAAGGACGCGGGGGAGCGCGCGGTGGAGCGGGCGAACGTTCCGGGGCTTCCAGCGAAAGCGGTGGAGACAATGGGGCGGCTTCGGTTTCGGACGAGTTACGCGCAGAATGTTTTGGACCACTCGGTGGAGGTTTCGCGACTTTGCGGGAGCTTGGCGGCGGAGCTCGGCTTGAACGTCGAGGTGGCGAAGCGGGCGGGGCTACTGCATGACATCGGGAAAGCATTGGGGCCTGAGTGGGAGGGGCCGCATGCGCTCACGGGGATGGAGTTTCTTCGAGGGCTTGGGGAGAAAGAGGCGGTTTTGAACGCGGTGGGGGCTCATCACCATGAGATCGAGCCTGAGAGTCCGGAGGCGATCTTGGTGATCGTGGCGGACACGATTTCGGCGGCTCGCCCCGGGGCTCGGCGGGAGAATCTGGAGAACTATTTGAAGCGGCTCACGGCGTTGGAGCAGCTTGCGAACTCGTTCCCGGGGGTGGATCGGTCGTATGCGGTGCAGGCGGGGCGCGAGGTGCGGCTGATCGTAAAGCCTGGGGAGCTGGACGACCTGGCGGCGGCTCGTTTGGCGAGCGACGTAGCCAGGAAAATCGAGAACGAGTTGGAGTATCCGGGGCAGATCAAGGTGACGGTTATTCGCGAGACGCGGACGACGGATACGGCGAAGTGATTGGTTTTCTCCGGGTGGCAGCGGCGTATGGGTGCGTTCAGGGTGCGTGAGTGCGTTTGATTCAACCCCGTTGGGGTTGTTTTCGTGTTGCGGCCTTGTACCAGGGTAGGCCCGTTGGGCCAACCCTTCGCTTAAAGATGGAACCCCTTTGGGGTTCTGTTGTTTTGTTAGCCTCCAGACGGCGCGTCTGGAGGCAGCGCGCGAAGGGGGAGATCTTCGGACGTGGTCGTTGCCCACGGCTACACGCTCCGCGTGGGCTTGTAGAGAGCGCTTTGTTTGGCCTTGTTTGTTCGCACCGAAAAGGTGCGCCTACACGCTTCGCGTTGGCTTGGTAGGGGTTTTGCGGTGGATCGTTCCACAGGCGGGGCGGCCAAGCCATGCTACTTTTTCTTGCGGGCGGCGGCTACGGCCTCCAGGAAGAAGCGGTCGGTGTTAAGGGTGTTGCTCCGGCGACTGTAACTTTGGGCCGTCAGGCCTTGATAGTCCTTGGCTTTCAGATTGGCGCCGTGGTTCAGGAGCCAAGTTACGGAGTCCGTTTGACCGGTCCAAGCGGCCAGCATCAGGGGCGTGATCTTGTAGACGGGAGAAGCGTCGTTGACGCTGAGACCAAGCTTGGCGATGCTCGGGAGCATGTCCGGGTACTTGGCCGCATAGTGCATGAGGCTGTAGCCCGATCGGTCGCGCTGGTGAATGTTCGCTTTGTATTTCACGAGCAGGTCGATGGCCCATGGATATCCGCACATGATGGCGGTGCTCAAGGGAAATTCGTGGAACTTGTCCACCACGTTTGGGTTCGCTCCGTGAGCCAGGAGCCACTTTACGGAGGCGGGCCACCCTTCTTCGACAGCGTGGGCGAGGGCGGAGCGGCCATTGAGGCCCAGAGTCGCCTCGATGTTGCAGAAATTGTGCGCGTAGTCCAAGCAGTCCGGAGAGCCGCCCATGGCGGCGCAGATCAGAGCGTTGTAGCCTTCCTTCGTGACGGTGCGTGGCGCAGCACCCTTAGAGACGAGGTACTTCGCGAGCGAGACATCCGATGCGCCGAAAGACATGAGGATTGGGATGAACCCTCGGCTGTTGGTCACTTTCAAGAGACTCGGGTCGCGGTTGAAGAGGGCGATGACGTTCTTCGGCTTGGTGGTTACGATCTTCGTGTAGAGGTGACCTGCGTCGTGGAGGTCGCCATTCCCGGTCCAAACAGTGGCGTCGTCGACGATGACATGGAGGTAGTCGGCGGTTGTCCAATATCGTTGAGAAAATCGGTATTTGACGGTGACAATATCGGTCTTTTCCATCGGCAGGATGGAGCCAGTGTGGGGAACGCCAATGTTTTCGAACGTGGAGACCTGAACGGGTTTCGCGCGATAGATTTCCTTTCCGTTGCGTTCGTCGATCAGGGAGAGGCCGGCTTTTAGAACCTCAAGCCGGGAGCCATTGTGGATACGAACCTGGAAGGTTTGTTCGACGTCTTCGCCGAGCACCTTGTAGTCGATCATGGTGCTGATATCCACCTCAAGGCGCTTCAAATCGGCACGTGGCATTGGGCGCGACGTTTGGGCTGCGCAGGTTGAGATGGTGCAAATGGTGAAGACCGACCAGACAAAAAATCGCATGTTCTTAATATACAGCCGGTCCGTTGCTACGGGCTTATCTCATGGAACAGGGGGCCACTTCCCAGGAGATTGCGGCGAAAGAATCCGGTAGAAATCTGACCACTTATCTCTCATACTTCTACCATGCCGCTGGAGCGTGAGGAAATGTTGGGGGCGATGATGGCCAGCGATGCGTCCTACAACGGGCGGTTCATCACGGGGGTGCTTACGACGGGCATCTACTGTCTGCCTTCATGCCGGGCCCGGAAGCCGAAGGCGGAGAACGTGCGGTTCTTTGCGAATGGGGTGGAGGCGGAGGCTTTTGGTTTGCGGCCCTGCAAGAAGTGCAAGCCGGACGAGTTCGAGCGGGGCGAGGATAGGGAGTTGGACCGGCTTGAAGAGCTGGTCGGTCGGGTGCGGGAAGAGCCTTCGGCCTATTCGGGAATCGGCGATCTCGCTTCGGCCTTGGAGGTGGGGCCGACGAAGCTCTCGGAGCTTTTTCGGCGGCACTATCAGACCTCTCCGGGCGAGCTTTTGACGGCAGCGCGGGTTCAGGCGGCGAAGAAGCGGCTTTTGGAGACGGAATCGGCGGTGGCGGAGGTCGCCTTCGACGTCGGTTTCGAGACGCTTTCCACGTTCAACGATAACTTCAAGCGGCGGACGGGGGTGACACCGACGGACTATCGAAGGTTACCGGTGGCCCGCAGCGCGACGCTTCAACTGCCCTCGGGCTACAACGTCGGAACGATGCTCGGCTACCTGGGACGGGATACGAACAGCGTTTGCGAGCGGGTGGAAGGGAGGGTGGCGACGCTGGCGTTTCGAACTCCATCCGGAGCAGGGGCGGTGTGGCTCGAGTTTTCGGCGGAGGCGGTGGCCTTGAAGGTGCTTTCCGGGAACGCAGGAGAGGTCTTTGAGACAGCAAGCCGGGTCATAGGATTGGATCAGGACCCTCGCGGGTTCGAGCAACAGGCGGCTCAGGCGGGTTTCGGGGCCTTGATCGCGGGGCAACCGGGGGCTCGGATTCCGCAGACACCCAGCCTGTTCGACGGGCTGCTCTGGGCGGTGATCGGGCAGCAAATCAATTTGGCGTTCGCCTACAAGCTTCGACGGCGGCTCGTGGAGGCGTATGGTGAGCCGGTGGGGGATGGGATGTATGCGACGCCGACGGCGGAGCGGCTGGCGGAGGCTGAGATCGACGACATGCTGGCGATGCAGTTTTCGCGGCGGAAGGCGGAGTACATCGTGGGGATCGCGCGGCTCGGGGAGGCCTGGTTCGAGGCTTTGACCCATCTGTCCGCGACTCGGATCGAGCAGAAGCTGTTGGGGGTGACGGGGCTGGGTCCCTGGTCGGTGAACTACCTGATGATGCGATCGCTGGGGTACGCGGATTGCGTGCCCTATGGCGACACCGGCTTGCAGGCCGGTTTGCGTAAGCTCCATGTTTTGGAAGGCAAGATCGACCGGGAGCAGACCGACCGTTTGTTGGCTCCCTTCAGCCCCTATCGCAGCCTCGCCACTTACCACCTTTGGCAGAGCCTCAAGGAGACGGCATGACCTATCGCTACAACGTTATCGGTAGCCCTTTTGGGCCACTTACGACCGCCGTCGACGAGGGCGGGGCGGTGGCTTGGCTCTGGTTTGGAGTCCGGGAGCCGGGGGAGGGGCGGGTTTTGGACGCTACGGCGACGGTGGACGTGGACCGGCAACTTCAGGAGTACTTCGAGCGGAAGCGGCGCGGGTTCGATTTGCCTTTGGCGCCGAAGGGGACGGATTTTCAGAAGCAGGTTTGGGATTTGCTGGTGAAGATCCCGTACGGGGAAACTCGATCTTACGGTCAGATTGCGAGGGAGGTGGGGAGGCCGGACGCCCCTCGCGCGGTTGGCCGGGCGAACGGGACGAACCCGATCGCGATCATCGTTCCGTGCCACCGGGTGATCGGGTCGAACGGGACGTTGACGGGATATGGGGGTGGGTTGCCGATGAAGGAGTCGCTTTTGAAGTTTGAGCGGGGGTTGGTTAGTTTGTTCGACTAAACCGAGTGCGTTAGTGCGTTCGGAGTGCGTTGGACGGTGCGGAATCAGATTGTTTTGTCGTGCTGCATGCGTTGTACGGCGAGGTCGGCGGAGATTAGGACCATGGGCATTCCGTTTCCGGGGGTGGTGCTGGCTCCGGCGAAGTAGACGTTTGGGTTGGTTTTGCTTCGATTGGAGGGGCGGAAGTAGGCGCTTTGGTTGAAGTGGTGGCTGATGCCGAATGCCGCGCCCAAATCCAGGTTGAGCTCTTGCTGCCAGTCGAGGGGGGTTACCCTTTGGATGCCTTTTATGCGAGCGGGGTCGAAGCCGACTTCTTTTGCGAGGCGGGCGAAGGCGGCTTCGCGGAGGGTGTCGGCGTCCGCCTCGGTCCAGGGCCTTTGCAGGTTGGGGCAGGGGATGAGGATGTAGAGATTCTCGTGGTCTTGGGGGGCCTTTTGAGGGTCGCTGCGCTTTGAGACGGCGGCGTAGAACGCCGGGCTCTCGGGGATCAGCATTTTGTTAAATATCTGGTCTAGATTTTTGGCGAAATCCGATCCGAAGAAGACGTTGTGGTGGAGTAGCCCGGGGAGGTCGCCCTCGTAGTCGATGTAGAAGAGCAGGGCGGAGCAGGAGGTTTTGTAGGCTGGGGCGGCCTCGTTCAAGATTTGGCGTCGGGCGTAGGGGAGGTCGGCGTTGCAGAGAATGACGTCGGCGGTGAACCGTTCACCGTTTTCGAGGGTGAGGTTTTTTCCCTCGATGGATGCGACGGGAGTGGAGAGGTGGATGGTCGCGCCTCGGTCTTCGGCGAGACGGGCGATGGTGTGGGCTATTTGGACGACGCCGCCCTTGGGGTACCAGATGCCTTCGCCGTACTCCATATAGGTGAGGGTCGCGTAGACCCAGATGGCCTCGTAGGGCGACAGGCCGAGGTACATGGTCTGGAAGCCGAAGAGCATTCGCAGGCGGGGGTCTTGCACATAGCTCTCCAGGCGCTTGGCGAGGTTGCCGAGCATTTTGTGCTTCACGACCATGCGGAGTTGGCGGGGGCCGAAGAAATCGATGGGGGAGTAGAAGTTCTTTTCTACAAAGTTCGGAATTGCGTCCTTGTACAGATCGGCGAGGTCTTTGAGGAGGCGTTGGTAGCCTTCGGCGTCCTTTTCGCCACTTAGGGCTTGGATTTGGGTTTTCATTCGCTCGACGTCCGTCGTTCCCTCGATGCGGCTGCCGTCGTGGTAGAAGACGCGGTAGCTGGGGTCGCAAAGGGTGAGTTGGAGGTGGTCCTCAAGTTTCTCGCCTACGTCCTCGAAGAGTTTGCGGAAGGGGGCGAGCATCATGACGAGGGTGGGGCCACCGTCGAACTCGCAGTCGTTGACTTTGACGAGGCGGTCTCGTCCGCCGACCTGGTCGGTCTTTTCGAAGATCGTGACCTCGTGGCCGAGGTGGGCCAGGCGGAGTCCGGCGGCGAGGCCGCCCAGGCCGGCTCCGACGATGGCGATCTTCATTTCCCTATTGTGATGGGGTGGGGAGGGGGTTTCTCGATTTTAGATTCCTCGATTCCTCGGTTTTGCGGAACCTAGTTGGGGGCTTTTTGGGCGCGTGAGTGCGTTTTGATTCAACCCCTTCAGGGTTGAAACGTTATTTCGGCCTTGTACCAGGGTAGGCCCGTTGGGCCAACCCTTCGCTTAAAGATGGAACCCCGTTGGGGTTCTTTTTCCGGACGCGGACGGAACCGCGGCTACACGCTCCGCGTGGGCTTGGAGCGAGCGCTCTGTTTGGCCTTATTTGTTCGCACCTGGACAGGTGCGCCTACACGCTTCGCGTCGGCTGGGAGGGGCGGTTTCTAGGCGATGGTGGCTATTAGGACGACCATGAAGATGTGGGTGTAGATGACGATTAGGGGTTCGTAGCGTTTGGTGGGGCGGGCTCCCAGGGTCCAGAGAGCTCCGATGGCCGCGGCGGAGGTTAGGAGCCAGCCTATGTAGTTTTGGATGGGGGCTCCGGCAGCTTTGGTGGGCTCCAGCCAGCGCCAGTAGTGGAGGTCGTTCACCATGATCTTCTCCGTGAGGAAGTCGATTAAGGTTGCCCAGATGGGGCCGAGAGTCAGCACGGCGGCAAGCGTTGCCTTGTCTCCGATAAGGGATCGGAAAAAGGCGCCTCCGACGATCATGGCCCAGGCGAAGGGGAGGAGGAGGGGATAGTGGTGTCCGCCGGGGAGGGTGATGGTGGGCCACCATTGGTTTGTGTATTCGTAGCGTCCGAAGGGGAAGCCGGTATAGATGCCCACGATCTCGGCGGCTGCGCCGATGGCAAAGACGGCGGCGAAGCAGAGCAGGCCCTTTTTGGTACCCATTTCGGTCACTATCGGCTCAAAGATGGCGACGGCACCTATCAGGAGGGTGAGGGCGGCGGCGAGGGGTTTGATGGGTCCGGGGTCGAGGCCGGTGGCCTTCGTCAGGAGGGAGCCGAGGATCGAGAACAGCGCCAGGCCGAGATAGATTCGGCACCAGATGGACAGGCGGCGCATTGGGAAAGCATACTGCCCGCCAAGATGCTATACTTGTGACTTAGCGCGGAGAGATGGCTGAGTGGACGAAAGCGCCCGCCTGCTAAGTGGGTAGAGGTCTTTAAAACTTCTCTCGGGTTCGAATCCCGATCTCTCCGCCAGAAGTTTTGCCTGCTCGACCCGTCTCGGAATTGGAGCCCGAAGCCGACCATGGAATATTGGTGCTACGAATGAGACGCCTGATCTTTCCGCTCTTTCTCTGCCTAGCGGCCATCGCGCCTGCCCAGAGCCTGCAGCAGTACCTTGCCTTGCGCAAGCAGTACAAGATCAGCCAGGCGGTTGGCGTTCCCACCCTTGAGACCCTGCTCGGCACGCGCGTGATCGAGGTTCAGGGGACGGTCAAGGGGACCTTCAAGATCGGGGACAAGGCGGCGGTGATGCTGGAGCGGCCGGACGGGGACACGGAGATCGTGGACGCGGATGCCATTCCGGAATGGCTCGAGGGCAACGAGGTTCCGGCGCGGCTGATCGTTCGCGCCACCCGCGACCGGGAGTATGGGCAGCTTCGATCCAACCTGATCGCGGCGGCTCCCGAGAGCTCGATCAAGGCAATCGAGGATGCGGAGGCCCAGAAGGCGGCGGCGCGGCGGCGTCTGCAAGCCTCGAAGATGTCGCGCAGCGCGGCGGTCTACTCGCCACCGAGAGGCAAACCCGCTCGGGATTGGAGCCTGCCCGCGAGCGAGGTCACTCCGATTTACGCGTCGTTCATCAAGCGCCAGAACCCGAAGTTGAGCAACAACGAGGCCTACCGGATCGCGGAAGGGGTCGTCGGGTTCAGCATCCAGTATGGGGTGGACGCGCGGCTCATCATGGCGATGGTGATGGTGGAGAGCGGATTCGACCCTCACTCGACGAGCCATTCCGGCGCGATGGGGCTCGCCCAACTGATGCCGGGGACGGCGGCGGGGATGGGGATCGGCAACCCTTACGATTCTATCGAGAACCTTTACGGGTGCGTGCGGCTGGTGCGCGGGCATCTGGACAAGTACAAGGCGAAAACGGGGGACGGGTACCAGGCTCTGGTGCTGACCCTGGCGGCCTACAACGCGGGTCCCGGCGCGGTAGCGCGGCATGGTGGGGTTCCGCCCTATCAGGAGACGCAGCGGTACGTGCAGAAGGTTATCGGGTGGTACCGGGCGCTTTCGGGCGGGTAGACGATTCCTCGGTTTTAGATTCCTCGATTCCTCGATTTTCAGCAGGATTACGCGTTCGGGTGCGTTAGTGCGTTTGATGCAACCCCTTCAGGGTTGTTTTTCGTGTTTCGGCCTTGTACCAGGGTAGGCCCGTCGGGCCAACCCTTCGCTTAAAGATGGAACCCCTTTGGGGTTCTTTTTTCGGACGTGGTCGTTGCCCACGGCTACACGCTCCGCGTGGGCTTGTAGGGGGCGCTCTATAAGCGAAAGCACTCACGAGGTCTGAAGCCCTCGGCTACATTTTTGTTGTGGTTTTGTTAGCCTCCAGACGGCGCGTCTGGAGGCAGCGCGTCGTTTGAGCGGGTTTAGGACGGGTGCTCCAAGGGCGGGACGCCCTTGGAAACCTTGGCCGGGACGGTCAAGCCACTCTGTTAGGAGGGCCGCGCGAATACTGTGGCTCGGGATTCCCTTTCTCGGATGACGTGTTCGGTCGTTTCCGGGGGGACGGCGAAGTCGAAGCCGTATTTGGCGCAGGTTTTTGCGGGGTCCTGCTGGTAGCTGGCTTTGAAGACGGGGTCGGTTCTTAGCAATTCGGCCACGAGACCGCCTTGCCAGGCTCTGAGCTCGTCGAGCATTACGTCCATTTCCGACGACTTTGGCATTCCCAGGTCGACGGCCCGCATGTAGGACTGGACGGCGGCACCGCACAGGCCAAGGCTTTGGTAGGCGGCGGCTTGGAGCGAGTGGTAGCCGGGCTCGTACGGATTGAGCTCGATGAGCTGACGGAGGGTCAGCAGAAGCTCATCGCACTGGCTTGCTTGCCATTGTGCCTTGGCTAGAAGTTCCAGAGTGCCGACGTGAGTTGGATCGTTTCGCAGGGTTTTGCGGGCGAGAGCTATCGCCTCTTTAGCATTCCCCTGCACCAACTCCAATTCAGCCCTCATCATAATTAAGCGTCCGGCATTCCGGGCGTTTTTTTTGCGCCGGACAGCCAGTACTTTAGACTGCGCGTTTCTCCCCATACATTGACCTCTCATGACACGCTAGGCGTGCAGATCTCTTCGCGCTATCCGGTTCGCAACCTAACTGTATCGCGGTTTGTGCTAAACCGAAACGCGCAAATCTACCTGTCAGCCCTCCTTTAAGCCGTTATTTGATCGAAAACCTCGCTTTCTTGCCTATCGAGAACTGCCGCTTTGGCACGGAGTGCGAGAGGGATTCGGGCGGAGCCGTCGGGGGTTTTGACCGCGATCATCGAGGCGGACGCGGTGGCGTCGTTGGCCCAGCTGGTGGCGGAATCGAGTGACGAATCGGGAATAAATACGATGTAATCGCCCTCATCTCGTCGGCAAATGCAGCCACCACGGGGGAGCTTTCGTCGCAATTGCGATACGAACTTTCGTAAGGCAAGCGTGAGGGCAGGCTTTCCAAAAGTCTCCGTGAGCTGTTCCCGGCGCAGCGGCTCTAGATAGATTAGGCTGCCGACGGAGTCTTGGACCCTGCGGGCGAACTCGGCGGGGGTCATGACGCCTTCGGGCTCGTTGGACTTGCCTTCGAGGCGGCGGATGGCTTGGGCGAGTTCGACGGTGGCGACGCGGAGCACTTCGCATTCGGCGACGTCGAGCCCGCCTCGGCTATGGCTGGCGGCGGTGACGAAGCCGATGGGGCCCTGGGTTCCCATGAGGGGCATGGCGGTGAAGGAGCCGACGCGCTTCTTGAGGGCTTCCTGGGCGTCGATGCGGTGGTCTTCACGGGCGTCGAAGACGATGATCTCGGGGGTGTCGGTGTTGATCCAGCCGGAGACGCCTTGGCCTCCTGAGAACTGCATGGAGTCGAGCATGCGGACTCGGACGCCTTGGTTGGCGAGGAGGATGGGCTCGTTGCCTTCGAGGAGGAAGATGCCGATGTGGTCGGTCTGGATCGTTTCGAAGAGCTCGCGGGCTACTCGGGCGGCGAGGGTGGCGGGGTTGGTGGATCCGGCGACGACGGTGGCGACTTCGTAGAGCATTTCCGTCTCTCGTAGTCGGCGACGCTCGGCTTCGCGGCGGATCTCGTCTTGGATCATGGCGGCGATGTAGGGGGCGAGGTCTTCGGCTTTGGCCTGGACTTCGGAAAGCTTGAGGGGGTCGGTGTGATTGAGGGTCATCATTCCGACGATGCGGCCCCCGTCTTGGAGGAGGACGTTGGCGACCTTGGACCGGTCGTTAGTGGAGATCACGGCGGCGAGGGTTTGCTCGACGCGGTGCTTGATTTGGCCGGGGGCGAGGTTGAGGTCGACTTTGAGGGAGGCGTCGCTGAGCTCTTGCGGGTAGCCGGAGGTGGTGCCTCGGACGACGAACTGCTCGGCGAACTGGGCGACGGTGTAGATGGCGGCGTTGTCGGCTCCGCTGATCTCCTTGAGGCGGGCGACGAGGCGGGTGAAGAAGCGTTCTTCGGAGCCGTTGCGGACGTCGTCGAGCTGAGAGAGGAGGCGGCCTTTGCGGCTCTTGTGCTCTAGGTCGCGGTAGGCGTCGCGGAGTTTGCGGAAGTTTTCCCGCATCTCGAAATAGTCTTCGCGCTCCAGGACGATCTCGGTTTCGCTCACGGGGGCATGGGCGGTGGTTGCGACCGTGACGACCTTCGTGTGACTGAGGAGGAGGGCGACGGCGAGGACGCTGGCGGCCTGGATCAGGAGCATTGCGCCTGGGATCTGGCCTTGGTGGAAGGCGGCGTTGGCTACGAGCAGGGAGCTTCCGGCGAGGGGGGCCATGAAGTTCGGCTGCGAGCCGTGGCGGGTGGCGGCGAATGCGCAGGGGGCGAGGACGAGGAAGCCGAAGTTGTTGAGCTGGTTGGCGGCGCCTAGGAGGAGCGCTATGGTGAAGGCGTCGGCGACGGCGATGAATCCGGCGACGCCGGGGTTCTTCATGCCTTTGACTTCGAGTCGCCAGCCGAAGAAGCCGATCGATGCGATCGCCAGGGCGGACTTCCATGCGAAGTCGAATCCGAGGCCGCCAAAGAGGCCCGCGATGAACATCACGGCACCTGCGACCACCAGCCTAATTCCGAGCTCAACCATAAAGCGTTACTTTAGGTTTCGGAACTTGGAAAGCTAATTTTTAGGGCAAGGTTTGGAGAATTGCTCGATTGATGGATTGTTTGATTGGGGGGCGGCGGGTTCGAGACTCGAGCAATGCCTAAAGCTTGTGGTAGGTGTCCTTGTCCATGTCTCTTAGCTCGAGGGTGAGGGAGATTTCGTTGTTCTCCATGGACATGTCGAAGTGGCTTTTCATTGCTTCGAACATTCCGGCGGCGATTTTCTTTTTTAGCTCGGGGGGGCGGCCGGCGAGGATCATGACGGTGCAGTGAGCGAATCCTGGGGGGGCGCCTTCGCCCATGACCCAATTCGACCTCAGGGAGTGATATGCCTTCACGGAGGGGGCGCCGATGGTGTCGTACTTGCAGAGCTCGGCGACGAGGGCTTCGAGGATGTCGGGGATAGCTCCGTTTTCGTGCAGGTCGGCGGTGGTCTCGAGATGGATATGTGGCATTTGTGCCCTTCATTGTCGCCTATGTTTCGAGAACCAGGCAACGATACCGGTGGCCTTGTTGCCAGCTAGTGGAAATCCTTTGCTGGGCAAATCCCAGAGAGGGTTCGAGTATGAAAATGGGTTTCAAGCTGCCACTGGCGGTGGCAATTTTAGCGGTTGCAGGTGTTTCCGGTGCTTCGGTCACGGCTTTGACGGTCATGCCGATTGCGGACGTCCTCAAGAATCATGAGGCGGTCTTCGGCTACTCGATCACGGGTACCGAGCGGAATATCAGCAAGGATCACACGCACTATGCGTGGGTGACTTTCGGCGTGGGCGACAGTGTCGAGTTCGCTTATGGCAACGACCTGCGTGGGCAATATACGCTGCACGTGAAGGCGCAGCTCTATAGTGCGAAGAACATGGCGTTCAGTATTGGCGCGATGAACTATACGGGCGACGGGATGAAGGCGGACACGTTCGCGGTTGGTCGTTACGACTTGCCGTGTGGAGTTCGGCTTCACTTCGGATATGAGCACACGGATACGCACCGGGGGATATTCGGGGCGGACTTCGCCTGTCTGGGTACGTGTACCGGGATGGTGGAGTGGCAGACGGGGCCTCACGCGGTGGGCTGGGCTGGTCTGAGTATTCCGATCAAGCAACTGCCGGGGCTTAATCTTCAGATTGGAGCCAGTGTGCCAGCGGACCGTAAGGACGGCTACCAGCACACGGCGATGCTGTGGTACGGAACCAAGTTCTAGGTTCCTAAAATCTCAGTCGAGTTTAGCGGGCGTCGATCTGGTTGCCATGGACCGTTCCATGGAGCCGGATCGTTTCGCCTTCGTGGTACTCGTGTCGGTTGCGAGTGATAGCGGTGTGATAGCCGTGGAGATGAACGGTGTAGGTCGTGCCATCTCGCTCGACAGTCAGCGTCTCTTCGACGCGTCGGCCCAGCTTTCCGGCGAAAGCCTCCGTTCGCTCCACGCGGACGACTTTGTATTCGCCGTCGACGTGCTGATCCATGTTGGAAATAAGAAGAGGAACGAGATAAATCATCTTGTTTCAATCCTACGGCATTACCTGAGCCATCGCTCGGAGCTTAATTCGAATCTATTACAAATACGGTAAGCAAGGTTCTAAAATTCGGCGAAAAAGACCGCAATTTCTTGTGAAGCAGTACCTCGATGCCAGCCGACAATTCTGCCAGTTGAGGGAAAGTCATGACAATTAAAAGACGCCGTATCGGCACCAAGCTGGCATTTGCATTCGGAATTTTGATCGCGATGTCGGCCGTTTCTTTTTTGCTGACTCGGGGCGCTTTCGATAGTTATCGCAACGAGAATGAGACTCTGATCGCCAATATTCGCCAGGCGATCGATGAGGCCAGCGAGGCTTCGGCGAACTCCAAGACGATGGCGATGGAGTGTTTGAACTTCATCTTGACCAAGGACGAGGCTCATGCGAAGGCGAAGCTTGCGGCGGACGACCAGGCGGGCACGCATTTCGACAAGTGCGCGGAACTGGTGAAGAAGCTTCCGAACAATGCGGAGCTGATCAAGCTTGAAGAGTCCTTCAGTGGTTTGGACGAGAACACCTGCAATCCATTGGAGAACAAGGTGATCGACGTTGCTCGAAAGGGCGACCTGAAGCAGGCACAGGCGATTTTCGAAAAGGATTACATTCCGGCCCGAACGGAGCTTGAGAAGGGCATCGACACCTTCCAGGCGGCGCTGGACAAATACGAGAAGGAAGCGACGGCGGCGGCGAACAAGACGGCCGGCGACCGGATTCTTCTTTCGACGCTTCTGCAGATCGTGTTTTCTATCGTTCCGGCTTTGATCGCCTGGTTCGTGGTGCGGGGGATCGTTCGCTCGGTCCAGCAGCTGAAGAGGGCGAACGAGCAGCTTGCGAAGGGCGACCTCACGGCCCGGGCCGAGGTGCAGTCGAACGACGAGCTTGGCGAGATGGCGGACATCTATAACGAGTCCGTGGCGAAAGTGGGCGACATGGTGAGCCAGTCGCTGGCGGCGATGGCTACGGCTCAGGAGATGACGCAGACGATCGCTCAGGGCGTCGAATCGTCGGCGGCGGGTATCAAGCGGGTTAACGGTTTGGCGGCTTCGGTCGGGCAGAACGTCGTTCAGGGGAACGAGATTCTTAGCGCGGCGGACACGAGTTTGCGAGATGTGCTGCAGGGTTCTCAGGAAGTGGCGAAGAGCGCGGAGCAGACGGCGCATGCGGCCAGCCGGGGCGCGGAGCGGATCAATACGGTCGCTTCGAGCACGATCGAGATGGCGGAGCAGATTTTGACGGTCGACGCGGCGGCGGCGGAAGCGGCCAGCTCAAGCATGAAGAGCGGCGAGCTGCTGAAGACTTCGCACGAGGCCTTGACGACGATCAAGACGGAGATGGCGGGGGCTGCCAAGGAAGTGGCCTCGCTCGCAGAGATGTCGGCGACGATCGGGAACATCGTCAGCACGATCGAAGAGATCGCGGAGCAGACGAACCTTCTGGCTTTGAACGCGGCTATCGAAGCGGCGCGGGCCGGAGAGCATGGGCGTGGGTTCGCGGTCGTGGCGGACGAGGTTCGAAAGCTCGCAGAGCGGTCGGCTTCGGCTACGAACGAGATTCAGTCGATCATCGCGCAGACCCAGGCTCGGACGGAGGCGGTGACGCGGGTTATCGAGACGACGGGAGCGGCGGTCGAGAAGGGTGCGAGCCTTTCGGACGAGGCGTTCCACAGCGTGGGAACGATCGTGGACTCGGTGCAGAACATCGCTTCGATGGCTAAGTCGACGGCGAGCCGGGCCGAGAAGATCAAGAGCCTGATCGAAGAGACTTCACTCGAAATGGAGAAGATCGCGGCGGCGGCTCAGGAGAGCGCGGCGGCCAGCGAGGAGATGTGCGCAGGCACGGAGAGCGCGCAGACCGCTCTTTCGAACGCGACGAGCCTGGCTCGGGAGAACGGCAACGCCGTTCACGAAGTGGAGCGAACAATCGGGGAGCAGGCTTCCCAGATCGGAATCGTTCGGGATGCGGGCCAGCAGCTCGTCGATACGATGGAGACCTTGGGAAGCGCCCTGTCCCACTTCCAAGTGGAAGGCAAGGGGACTCCGAAGCCGAAGCTCAAGCTGGCGGCTTAAGCGGAGCGTTAAGCTACTGGGCCGAGCGGGTTCACCGCTCGGCCTTTTTGGTACCCTATGGGCTCGATGGAAACCACGCTTGTATTAATTAAACCGGGGGGTGTCGAGCGCAATCTGATCGGCGAGATCACGCGCCGCATCGAAGCCCGCAGCCTCAAGGTCGTCGGCCTGAAGCTTGTCCACGCGAAGCGCGAGACGGTCGAGGAGCACTACGGCGAGCACCGCGGGAAAGGCTTTTTCGAAGACGTCGTCACTTACCTGAGCTCGGGTCCGGTCGTGGCCCTGGCCGTTCAGGGAACGAATGCGGTCAAGGCGATCCGAACGATGATGGGGGCCACGAATCCGTTGGAGGCGACTCCGGGCACCGTGCGCGGAGATTTCGCTTTGACCATCGACGACAACTTGACGCATTCGAGCAGCGATCCAGAGGCGGCAGAGCGAGAGCTCAAGCTTTGGTTCCCGGAAGGGACGGTCGCTTAGGGACAGGACTAGTCGCTTTCGCGACAGGATTGGCCGCCTTTGGCGGCAGGATTGATCGCTTCGCGATAGGATTGGCCGCTTTCGCGGCAGGATTATAGGATTGAGGATTGGGGGGTCGGCGGTTGTCGGTCCCTTATCTTTTTTGTTGGGCTTCAATCCTTGCGGCGAGCCAGAGGGCGGTTTCCAGCATGGCGTCGAATTCTTGGTCGGTGCATAGCTTTCGTTGGAGCATGACCATGTTCGAGCCTTGGCAGACCATTCGGGTTTTGGGAAGGTCGCGGAGGCGGAGCTCGGTTTGGGGGTCTACGAGGGTTTGGATGAACCGCTCGTCGTCGGCTGAGATGTAGAACATCTCGTCGAGGTCGGTGTAGCCGAGCTCGATGTCACGTTTGCCGAACATCGCGTTTACTTTGTCCCAGAAGCGGTGGGGGCGCAGCTCGAAGGAGGGCGTCTGGGCGCTAAGGGACACGGCGACCACGCCGTGGTAGACGACGTGGGACGACTTTCCAGTTGAGACCACGTAGCGATGATCGAAGACTCGGACCTGGCGCCCGGCGACTTGGCCCTCGATGAAATTGATGGCCGAGCCGGCGCTTAGGGGGGAGATGGGGGTCAGGTCTTTGTAGCGGTCGGTGGGGACTTGGTCGCGGCGGCGAGAGAATATGCCCGCATCGGGGTTGACGGGGTCGAGGAGCTTTAGGCTTTGACGGCGGGCCCATGCCTCACGGGCCTGGCTGCGATCAAGGTCCCTTTTGCGGTCGCGGCGGGCGGCGTAGACGATCGTGAGGACCAAGAGAACGGGCAAGAGGACGGTGAAAACGATTTGCAATTCAGGGGTAGTACACCTGGGAGCGGGGGTGGGTTGCAGGTTTTGGACGTTGGGGATTCCTCGATTTTAGATTCCTCGGTTCCTCGATTTTTCGGAACGTAGTTTGGGTTTTGGCGAGCGCGTGAGGGTGTTTGATTCAACCCAGTTGGGGTTGGTTATTTTGGGCGGTTGGTTACCAGGGTAGGCCCGTTGGGCCAACCCTTCGCTTAAAGATGGAACCCCGATGGGGTTCGTTGAATTGCCGGTTGCGGTTTGGATGCGTTTTTACACAACCCCGTTGGGGTTGTTTTTTGTGTCGCGGTTTGGTTACCAGGGTAGGCCGTTCCGGCCAACCCTTCGCTTTGTTATGGAACCCCGTTGGGGTTCTTTTTCGGACGTGGTCGTTGCCCACGGCTATACGCTCCGCATGGGCTTGAAGAAAGCGCTCTGTTTGGCCTTGTTTGTTCGCCGGGCTTGACCGGCGGCTACACCCTTCGGGGTTTGTGATTTACGTGCGCTCTGTTTCTTGACTCGTTTGCTCGCACCGAATAGGTGCGCCTACACGCTTCGCGTGGGCTGATAGGGGGCTTTGCGGTGGTGGTTGGTTTTTGGGGAAGGGAACTTGGGGAGGGTGTCGAAGGAGTAGGGTGGAGCAATGGCTGCGACGACGCCCACTACCGAAACGGATGCGGCGCGGCCTCCTAAGTTGCAGGCGATTCGGGCTCGGGCGCTGATTACGGGGTTTTTGCTTTGCTTCCCGGTTTGCTATTGCCCTTCTAGCGAGGTCTATTCGGTCATCTTTTCGTTGATGGTGCCTCCCGTCAGCGCCTTGCTGCTGATGGTGGCGATCAACGTTGTCTTGCGGAGGGTCGCTCCGAAGCTCGCCTATAACCAGACGGATCTACTCGTGATCTTCGGGATTTGCGCGGTGGCTTGCGCTTGCGCTTCCGAGTGGATCAACGTGACGAACCAGGCGACCTGGTCTTACCCGCTTCGGCAGGACGATGCGACGGTTCGGGACTACCTGACGAAGTACGTGCCGGACTGGCTGGCGATCAAGGATTTGAAGGCGGTCCAAGACTTTCGGGGCGGGGGGCATGACATGGGTTATGCCTTTAGCAAGATTCCGCTATTCCTGCCGAAATGGATTGCCTGGGGAGCTTTGTTCTTCTCCATCTGTTTCGCGACACTCTGCATCAACTCGCTGATGCGGGGGGCCTGGTGCGAGCGTGAGCGGTTGACGTTTCCTTTGATCCAGCTTCCGGTGGCGCTGGCCGAGAACGGAGGGAACGGACCGATTTGGCGGAGCAAGTATATGTGGATCGCGTTCGGGATCATGTTCGCGATCGACATGCTGAACGGGTTCAACTATCTGTTTCCGAACATCCCTTCGATCCCGGTCAAGACACTTTTCGATATTCGGGCCGTGTTCAAGGAGCCTCCCTGGAGCAACATCGGCGATTTCAAAATCTCGATCTATCCGTACATGGCGGCGATTGGGCTCTTCATGCCGAGCGACTTGCTGTTCAGCTTCGTCGTGTTCTTCCTTTTGCGGAAGGCGACGCATGTGATGTTGGCTAGCTATGGGATTCCGCAGGATACGTTCAGTGGGACGGGGCTGACGCCGGGGCCGCCTTACTTCGACGAACAGACTTGGGGGGCTGTGTTCGCTTTGTTCCTTGGGGCGATTTGGGTTTCCAAGGCCTATTTGAAGGACGTTTGGCGGGACATCCGCTCAAACGCGCGAGCGGCGGACGGGGGGATCAAGCACCGGTGGGCCTTCGTAGGGCTGTTCGTCTCGTTCTCGGTGTGCGTGGGGTTTGGACTGGCGGGCGGGCTGCCGCTTTGGTACATGGTGCCTTACGTCGCGGCGTTCCTCATTTTTAGCATCGTGCTGACGCGCATCCGGGCTCAGCTTGGGCCGCCGACGCATGAGTTCGCATTCTTTGGGCCGACGTCGTTGATGAGCCGGTTCGTGGGGACGAGGTGGATCACCGATGCCCAGGCCGCTTATGTGGGGCAGGTGTTCATGTATATGAACCGCCTATTCCGTACGCACCCGATGCCATTCCAGCTCGAGACGATCAAGATGGGGCAGCTCAACAACACACGGCAGAAGTCGCTCTTCCTGGCCATCGCGGGGGCAGTAGTCGTGGGGTTCCTGTTAGGGAGCTTCTATGAAACGGCTTACGCTTATCACAACGGGACTCCCCGTTGGAGCGGGGTGGAGACGTATGTGCAGAACCTGGTGAAGGACCGTCATGGGCCCGACGTCGTGGGGATCACGATGACGATCTTCGGGTTCGCGATGGTGATGATCTTGGACGCGGTACGGTTCAAATTCCCGGCTTTTCCCCTGCATCCGGCGGGCTATGTGCTGTCGATGAACTTTGGGGTGGACTATTACTGGTTTGGGCTTTTGATCGCGCTGTTGGTCAAGAACTTTGTGCAGCGGTACTACGGGCTCCGTGGCTATGATAAACTCCGGGCCGTGGCGTTGGGCATCCTCATCGCCGAATATCTCGCCGAGACGATCTGGATGACGATGGCGATGGTCACCCATCAAAGTACGTACACCATATCGTTCAACGATCGATCGTTAGGCGTCCAGTGAACGTACCTCCCGAAATTCCACCGCCGGTTCCGAGCTTCGAGCTACCCCAGGAAACGGCCCACCGAAACTATGTGGGCTGGGTCTCGCTGTGGCTTATGATCGCCTTCACAATCGTGACGCAGTTGATCGGCTACTTCGGGCGGGACAAGGCGGAGGGCGACGCCCGGTACCTCGATTCGGTGACGATGCTGCGAAAGGCGGTGGGCCTGAAGCAGGACACTTCGTTCGGAGGAGCATTCGCCAAGCAATCGACGAGCCTATTGAGCGATACGGCGGCGGGGCTGAAGGCGGATTCGACGAAAGACGCCGTCGCGGCTCGGCTCTATGCGGCCACCCTGAGCGAGCTAGGCAAGCCGGTTCCCCCCGAGGTTTTGGCGAAGATGCGAGCCTCGACCGAGCCCCGGGACAAGGTGTTCGCGGACGTTTTCAGCGCTTCCAAGCTGACGGCCGAGCAGGCGGCGGACGTGGAGAAGCGGCTCTTGAAGGGCGGCTTTATCAGCACGCTGGCGACGGCCGAGGCTTGGGAGAAAGCGGGCCAGAAGGGAAAACGGGATGCGCTTTTGCCCGCATCGAGCGCGGTTTCGTTGATCGCGCTGGCGCTTGGTGGCTGCTTCGCCTTCGTCCTCGGGATCATTCTCTGGGTGGCCTATCTGATCGGCCGCTTGCAGGGGAGCTGGCCGCCGAAAGGGATGCCTTTGGAAGAGATCAGCCTGCCTCAGGCGGACCAGTTAGCGGTTCGCTGCGCGCAGATTTTCGGGCTGTTCCTCGCGGTTCCCATCGTTCTTCACTATGCGTTCGCGGGGCTGAAGGGGGCCGGTCTGCCGGAGTCGGTTCGGACCAATATCGGAAGCCTGGCGCTCTATGCGGCGATCCTCGGATCGGCGTTGCTGCTCTTCCGGAAACATTCGGGGCAGAAGATCACCCTCTCATCGATTGGGGTGAATACGAAGAACCTGTGGTCGAATATCGGGTGGGGGCTCTCGATGGCGATCGCGAACGTGCCCCTCGTCCTGGCGACGGCGATGCTCGGCAACGTTCTGTTTTCTTGGCTGCCGAAGGCGGAGCATCCGGTGACGGTGGAGTTGCAAACGAATACCGACCTCTTCACGACGATCACTCTGCTTCTGGTGGCGTCGGTGGGGGCTCCGATTTTGGAGGAGATCATGTTCCGGGGGACGTTGCTTCCGGCCTTGTCTAAGGTGCTGAAGCGGCCGGTGTTGGCGATTTTGCTTCAGGGCTTGATCTTCGCGACGATCCATCCGACGGGCATCCCGGCTTGGCTGGCTTTGGCGACGATTGGGGCGATGAGCGGGTTCTTGAGCCGCCAGACGGGGTCGTTGATTCCGTCGATGGTGATGCACGGGGTGCATAACTTCGGGACCTTGCTTGTGGCGAAGGCGGCGTTGAGTTGGTTTGGGATTTTTGGGTGATTTCGGTCGGGGTGTACGAGTGCGTTGGGGGTGCGTTAGTGCGTTTGATGCAACCCCTTCAGGGTTGTTTTGGTGTTGCGGCCTTTTACCAGGGTAGGCCCGTTGGGCCAACCCTTCGCTTAAATATGGAACCCCGTTGGGGTTCGTTCAATTGCCGGTAGCGTTTTGACGCAACCCCGTTGGGGTAGGTGTGTTGTTCCGTTTACCAGGGTAGGCCGTTCCGGCCAACCCTTCGCTATTTGACGGAACCCCGTTGGGGTTCTGTGGTTTTTTTAGCCTCCAGACGGCGCGTCTGGAGGCAGCGCGCGGAAGGGTGAGGGGTTCTTTTCGGACGTGGTCGTTGCCCACGGTTACATCCTTCGGGGTTTGTGGGTTCCTTGCACTCTGTTTCTTTCCTCGTTTGCTGCGCGGACGGAACCGCGGCTACACGCTCCGCGTAGGCTGGCAGAGGGCGCTCTGTTTGGCGATTGTTGGGCTCACATTAGGCTGTAGGGGTCTACGTCTACCACTACGGCAACTCCCTTTGGGCGGAAGCCCAGGAGGGCTTCGCCTATGGGGGCGGAGGATTGGGTTGGGGGCATTTTTAGGAGTAGGTGGCGGCGCCAGCGGTTGTGGAGTCGTTCCAGGGGGCAGTCGGCGGGGCCTAGGATATCTATTCCGGGGACTTCGGCGATTCGAGCTCGGGCTTCTTCGGAGGCTGCCGTTACGGCCGCACGGTTTTCGCTACTTAGGACGATATTCACAAGGCGCTTAAACGGCGGATAGCCTGCTTCTTCCCGTTCGGTTTTCAGGGCTTCGTAGAAGGTCAGGTAGCTGTGGGAGCGGGCGGTTTCGACGGCTACGTGGTCGGGGTTGAAGGTTTGGATGACCACCTCCCCGGGACGGGTTCCGCGTCCGGCGCGGCCAGCTACTTGGGAGAGGAGTTGGAAGGTTCGCTCCGAGGCTCTGAAATCAGGGATGTTCAGGGAGACGTCGGCGGCTATGACGCCCACGAGGGTGACGTTTGGGAAGTCGAGGCCCTTTGCCACCATTTGGGTACCGACGAGGATGTCCAGGTCGCCCGAGCGGAAGCTCGCGAGGACGGATTCGAGGGCTCCCTTCTTTCGCGCCACGTCTCGGTCCAAGCGCGCGATTCGCGCTTTGGGGAAGAGCTCCGCCACGGCTTCCTCTACCTTCTCGGTGCCGACGCCAAACGGGTTCATCCGCGTTCCTCCGCACTTCGGGCAGGTGTCGGGCGGCTTCTGTTTATAGTCGCAGTGGTGGCACCGGAGCATCACGTCGCGGCGATGGTAGCTGAGGGAGACGGAGCATCGCGGGCAAAGCATTTGATGTCCGCAGTCGCGGCAGATGATGAACGGTGCGTAGGCTCGGCGGTTCAGGAACAGGATCGTCTGTTCCCTCTTGTCGAGCTTCTCTTCGAGCCGCCGGCGCAGGTCTTCGGAGAGGATGGAGGGCCTGCCCGACCGGTAGCCATCGGCAAGGTTGTCGATGTGTACCGTCGGGAGTACGGCGTTCGCGGCTCGCTCTGGGAGGCTGAGGAGGGTGAGCTGTTCGCGCTCTGCCTCGTAAAAGCTCTCGACGGAGGGGGTTGCGGAGCCCAAGACGAGGGGGCATCCGTGTCGCTTTGCGAGGAATTGAGCCAGGCGCTTGGTGTGATATCGGGGGGCCGACTCTTGCTTGTAGCTGGCTTCGTGCTCCTCGTCGGCGACGATCAGTCCGAGGTTCCCCAAGGGGGCGAAGAGGGCGGAGCGGGCTCCCAGGACGATGGAGACGTCCCCTTCTCGAATCCGCATCCAGGTTTGCAGCCTTTCGCTGGGCGGAAGTTCCGAGTGAAGGATCGCTACGCCCTTTCCAAACCTTTCCCGAAGCTGCGAGATCGCCTGGGTCGCGAGGGCGATCTCGGGGACGAGGTAGAGGACCTGCCTGCCGAGCTTTAGGGCTTCAGCAGTTAGCCTGAGATAGACCTCCGTCTTTCCAGAGCCGGTGACGCCGAAGAGGAGGTAGTCGCGCGCTTCGCCGGTTTGGATCGACTCGGCCACCGCGTCGACGGCCAGCTGTTGGTAGCGGTTGGGCTTTGGGGGCTCCAGGAGGCGGATGTCGTCGGGATCGACGGGGACGAGCAGGCCGGAATCCACCAATGAGACGATGGTGGTCTCGGTAACCCCGGCCAATGCCTTGATTTCGGCGGGGGTCAGGTAGGCGTGTTCGGCCCCCTGGAGCCGCATCAAGGTGAGAGCTTGGGCGGGTTTTCGCTTGCCTTCCTTGGTCAAGAAGCCTTCGAGGCGTGCGCTATCGGCGGTGAGGGAGAGGAATTCCTTTCCCTTTCGCCGCTCGGCGTAGGGCTGGATGCGCAGGCTCTGCCGCACGAGTCCTTTTCCATGGAGGAGCTTTAGGACGCGCAACGTGGGGGCGGGAATCTTCTTGGTTGGCGTCTCGACGAGGGAGCCTCCCAGGTCGCGGAGGGTTCGCAAGGCCTCTTGTTGGGCGGCTGTCAGTTTCTCTCCTTCCCCGTTTAGCGAGAACTCGCCTTCCGGCTCGATCAGGGACCAGGCGGTCATGATCCGCTCTCGCACTCCGGGGGGCGTGGCGGCGGAAAGCGCCACGGGGAGCGGGCACAGATATTCCTTGGCCACGTAGCGAGCGAGCTCGATCAGGGCTTCGGGGAGGGAAAGGTCTTCGATCTCGCCGAGGAGGGGCTTGAGGGCGTCGAAGGAGAATCCCAGTTCCTCTTCGGTGGCCTCGTAGACGTCGGTGACAAACCCGAGCGAGGGGCGATTGCCGATCGGTACGAAATAGGCTTGGCCGACCTGGGTTCCGGCTGCCGCCCGGTACGTGTAGACAGCCTCCGCCCCACCTGATCGAGGGTCGAGGGCTACGTCGGCGACGCGTACGCGGGACACGGAAAGAGTATGACGGAGGCTAGGGGTTGTTGGTCCGGCGCAATAGGAACGTCAGTTCAACTGTGGGTGTGGTTTTGTTAGCCTCCAGACGGCGCGTCTGGAGGCAGCGCGCGAGAGTAGAGGCAGCGCGCGAAAGGGAGTTCCGAGAGTGGAGGTAGTGCGTTGGCGGGGATTTGCGGCGTATTTTCCACGGGCGGGACGCCCGTGGAAACCTTGGCCGGGACGGCCAAGCCACTATTTGGCAAGCCAGGATTGGATGGCTTGGATTTCGGCCCTGGTGAGGTTGTGGCCTACCTCGGCCCAGTAGTGGGTTACTTCGGCTCCCCCCTCGCGGAGCTGTTCGGCGAGGCGGGTGGCGTTTTCGACGGGGACGATGTTGTCGTAGCGGCCTGAGGAGAGGAAGACCCGTTTGCCTTCCAGCCCCTTTGGCTGGACGTCTTCGAGGGTGACCATGGCTCGGATGAGGATGGCTTCCTGGAGGATCTCGGGACGGAGGAGCATCGTTGCGGCGGCGATATTCGCTCCGTTCGAGAAGCCGGCGGCGACGATCTGAGTGGGATCGAAGGCATACCTGGCCGACGCGGCTTGGACGAAATCGGCGAGAGCGTTGGTTTCTTCTCTCAGGTTGTCGAGGTCGAAGACGCCTTCAGCGAAGCGACGGAAGAAGCGAGGCATGCCGTTTTCGCTGATGCGTCCGCGCAAGCTCAGGATGGCGGCTCCGGGGAGAATCGCTTCCCCGAGGGGGATGAGGTCGTTTTCATCGCCGCCGGTGCCGTGGAGCAGGAGAAGCGTCCGCTTCTCCTCGCTCGTGGCAGGGATGTATCGGTGGATGAAATCAGACATTGGCGCCCTCCGTGCGGATCGGAGCGATGACGGTGCCGTTCGGCAGGCGCAGGGGCGGGAGGGACCGCTCGATGCGCTCGCGCAGGGACTCGTACATCTGGGGGAGCTTTAGGTTCGTTCCCAGGGATTCGGCGGGCTCGTCGACGGTGAATCCGGGGCCGCTGGTGGCGATCTCGAAGAGGACACCGCCGGGCTCTCGGAAGTAGATCGACCGGAAGTAGTCGCGGTTCATGACCGGGCTGATGTGATAGCCCAGGCTTGCGATCTTCTGATGCCATGCCTTTTGGGTCTCTTCGTCCGTCGTTGCCCATGCGATGTGGTGGACGGTGCCGGGACCGCCTTGGCCGTGGGGCGTGGCGGGGTCGGCGATGACGTCTACATAGCCGCCTTGGGCGCCTTTGACGCGAGTTCGGTTGGCCTCCGTCGAGACGGGGGTGAAGCCGAGGACGTCGGTGAGGAGCTTGAGGGTCGGCTCGCCTTTCGTCTCCGAGATGGAGATGGAATGCATGCGGGAGATTTCCTTGCCTTGGGGGATGGGGCTGCCTTCGAAGGGCTCGGCGATCCGGTATTCAGGGGTTGCGACGAGCTCCAGGGGGAGACCGTCGTGAGCCCGGAAGGGGAGGATTTCCTCGTCGCCGCGCTTGAGGGGGTTGTCGAACTCGATCGCTTCGGAGGCGAATCGGTCGATCCACCAACCCATGGCGTCGGCGGGGATGGCGAGGCCGGTCGCGCTGACCTGGCCAGCACCGACCTTGCCTCGGCGGCCTTGGCCGTAGGGGAAGAAGGTGAGGGTGGTTCCGACGGTGCCGAGGCCGTCTCCATAGTAGAGGTGGTAGGCGCTCGGGTCGTCGAAGTTGACGGTGACCTTCGTGAGGCGCAGGCCGAGGATGCCGGTGTAAAAGTCGACGTTCGCCTGCGCATCGTCGGTGATGGCGGTCATGTGGTGGATGCCCAGAATCTTTTCGTTCGTCATTTGATGTTTACAACGCACTCTGGGGGCGCGGCAACACAGGGCATTCTTGCGGATTGTATGCGGGGATACAAAAGCGGGAAGTGAGGGGGCGATGGTGGATTTGGCTTTCGGCGATGTGGGCGCACCCCCACCCTGCCCTCCCCCTGCACGCAAGGGGAGGCTCGCCTTAGTCGTTTTCCAGGAGTTCTAGTTGGACTCCAAGCTTGGCCAGGGTTTCTATGTAGGCGTAGCGGCCTCCGGTGTATTCGCCGATCTGGCTGGTGGGGTAGCCGGCTTCGTCGAGGTTCTTTCTGGCCTCGGTCATCTTGGGGACTTCGAAGGCGATGTGTTGGACGCTTTCTCCGTACTTGTCGAGGTGGTCTTGCCAGGAGCTTGGCTTGCCGTCGGGCTCGATGAGCTCTAGGGCTACTTGGCCGAGGTTGAAGAAGCAGAGCTTGGCGGTGGCTTCACTGGGCTGGCCTTCGTAATGGGTTTGGGCTTGGTCGAATCCAGCGGTGACGATGATGGGGGGTTCTTCGACGCCGAGGGCTGTGGCCCAGGCACGGCGGGTCTTTTCGATGTCGCGAACGACGATTCCGATTTGGGTGACTTTGTCGGTGCCGAGGAGGTTCATAGGGCGATTTTAGATCGGTCTGGAGATCGGTCGTAATTCCGTGTGTAGTTCGTTGTGGACATACTTGGGCTGTGGAGAGTGAGGCTGGGCGGGATCGGGCTCGGGGGCTTGTTTTGCGTTACGGGTGGAATACGACCTGTTACCAGATCGTGAATCCGGGGATCGAGCGTTGGTTTGGGGCGGACTCGGTGGTGGGTTTTACCGAACGGTATGGGGTTCGGGTTGTGGCGGGGGCTCCGGTTTGTGCAGAGGGGGACGTGGATTCGGTGGCGGGGGCTTTCGAGGGGACGGCTCGGCGGAGCGTTTGCTACTTTGGGGCTGAGGAGCGGATGCGGCGGGCGGTGGAGGGGCGGTCGGGTTACTCTTGCGCGGTTTTGGGGGCTCAGCCAGTTTGGTCTCCTTCCTCTTGGATTCGGGCGGTGGATGGGGACGCCTCGCTTCGGGCGCAGGTGAACCGCTCCCGGAACAAAGGGGTGCGGGTTTCGGAGTGGGGATGCGAGAAGGCGACGAGTCATCCCGAACTGCGACGGGTTCTCGGGGAGTGGCTGGCGACGCGGGGGTTGCCGACGATGCACTTTCTGGTGGAGCCGGAGACCTTGGACTTTCTGAAGGACCGGCGGATCTTCGTTGCGGAGCGGGATGGGGTGGTGGTTGGGTTTACGGTTTTGTGCCCGATTCCGCTTCGGAAGGGGTGGTTGACGGAGCAGTTCGTGCGTGGGCAGGGGGCTCCGAACGGGACGGTCGAGCTGATGGTGGACTACGCTGTGCGGGCCGTTCACGGCGAGGGGGCGGACTATGTGACGATGGGGATCGTGCCGCTTTCGCAGAACGTGGAGCAGGAAGACGAGATTCCTGGGTGGCTTCGGTTTACCCTTCGGTGGGTGCGGGCGCATGGGCGGCGGTTCTACAACTTCGACGGGTTGAACTGGTTCAAGGCGAAGTTTCATCCCGACCGGTGGGATCCGGTGTATGCGATCTCTTCGGAGCCTCGGGTGTCGTTTCGGACGATGTATGCGATCGCGGCGGCGTTTACGGATATGCCGCCTTGGTTGGCGGTTCTGCGGGGTGGGGCGAGGGGGATACGGCAGGAGTTTCGGTGGGCGCTTCGCAGAGTGCGTTAGTGCGTTTGGGGTACGTGAGCGCGTTTGAGTAGGAACCAGGAGACGAGGGCGATGGGGATGAAGAGGGTCAGGGCGAAGAGTCGTTGGAAGAGTCCCTGGTAGGCGTGGGTGTCGAGACCGCCTACTCCGGCCATGAAGGGGGCGAGAGCGGCGATGAAGGCGATATTGGCGAGGAGGTAGGTCCTTAGCCAGCGCGCGTCCTTTAGCTTCCAAGTCGCGGAGGGGAGGATGAGCGGGAGGGCGAACATGCCGATGCCCAAGATGCCGGGGTTATGCCTGGGGCTGGGGAGGTGGAAATAGCCGGCGTTGATGCTTCCGACTCCACAGGAGATCAGGGCGAGCGTTACGATCCAGGTCCAGATGGGGTGGATGCCAAGCTCCTTGAGACCTTGGTAGAAGCCGACGGCGGCGATCAGGGTTACGAAGCCGGTCAGGAAGACGCCGACGTTGAAGATCGTCGGCAGGGGGGCTCGATCGGAGCCCAACTCGCTGGCTACCTGGCTAAAGAAGCTGTAGCCCGGATAGAAGGGGGCGGCTATGGCTTGGGCGCCGAAGTAGACGGCGGGCGTCGCGACGCCCACCGCCAAAGTGGCGCGGGTGAGCGGGCTTGGGAGCGCGGGCATGGGTCGAAGATAAGACCCAAATTGGAAATCCGCGAACGGCGACCGGTAAACCGCGCCCTAAGTCCTTCGGGCGGTAGGCCCATTGGCTAGATGGGCGTCATGTCGTTCCAATCGGCTCCGATCTTGGCGTCGACCTCTACTGGCACCTTGAGGGGCAAGGCGTTTTCCATGCCTTGCCGAAGCGGCTCTACCATTGCGTCGTCTCCGTCCCGGAGCTCGAAGACGAGTTCGTCGTGGACGTTGAGGAGCATTCGGGTCGGGTGGCCTTCGAGGCGTTTGCGGACGTCGATCATGGCGAGTTTGAGCATGTCGGCGGCGGTGCCTTGGAGGGGGGCGTTCATGGCTTGGCGCTCGGCGTACCTTCGCTCCATGATCTTGGCGGCGTGGATGTCGGGGAAGTAGCGCCTTCGGCCGAGGAGGGTTCTGGTGAAACCTTTGGAGCGAGCTTCGGCGATGATGCCTTCGGTGAAGGCCTTAACGTTGGGGAAGCGTTCGTTGTAGTGCTTGATGAGCTCTTTTGCTTCCGCGACGGAGAAGCCGCCGCCCAGCTGTTGGGCGAGGCCGTATTCGCTGACACCGTAAAGGACGGCGTAGTTGAGCATCTTCGCCATCCTTCTTTGCTCTTTACTGGCGGGGTTGTCGCCGAGGCCGAACATTTCTTGGGCGGTGACGGTGTGGACGTCTTCGTGCTCTTCGAAGGCCTTCTTCAGGGCGGGCTCTTCGCACATGTGGGCGAGGACTCGGAGCTCGATCTGGGAGTAGTCGAAGGAGGCGAGGCGGTAGCCGTCGGCGGAGATGAAGGCTTTGCGGATGCCTCGGCCCAGCTCCGTTCGGATGGGGATGTTTTGGAGGTTGGGGTCGTTTGAGCTGAGGCGTCCGGTGGCGGCTCCGATCTGGTTGTAGGTGGTGTGGATGCGTCCGTCGTCGCGGATGAGTTTTTCTAGGGCGTCGGCGTAGGTTGATTTGAGCTTGGACAGCTCGCGCCAGTTGAGGACCTCGGCGGCGATTTCGTATTGGGGGGCGATGAGGCTGAGGACTTCGGCTCCGGTGGCGTAGCCGGTTTTGGTCTTTTGGGCGCCGGGGATTTGGAGTTTTTCGAAGAGGATTTCGCCGAGTTGTTTTGGCGAGCCGATGGTGAATTCTTGGCCGGCCAGTTCGTGGATATGCCTTGTGATCCGGTCGATCTCGATTTCCAGGGTCTTCGAGAACTCGCGAAGCTGGGTGCGGTCGGCGCGGATGCCGTAGCGTTCCATCTCGGTGAGGATGGGGACGAGGGGGAGCTCGACTTCTTCGAGGACGCGTTCCTGCTCTTCTTTCTTGAGGCGGTCGCGGAGGGCGGGTTCGAGGAGGTGGAGGGCGGCGGCCATTTCCTCGGGCTTCGTGGGCGGCTGGATGTCCAGATAGCCTTGGACCAGGTCGCGGAGGGCGTAGGACGACCTTTGCGATTGGAGGACGAAGGCGGCGAGCATCGAGTCGAAGCCCGGGGTACCGAGGAGGACGGGTTTTTCGGTGATCGCGTCCAGGCGTTTGTAGGCCGACTTGGCGTCGTGGAGGATGGCTTTGCCGGGGTCGCTTTCGATGAGACGGAGGGCGTCGCTCTCGGCGCACTCAACGACGTCTTTGCCGATCGCGACGTAGGCTTTGCGCTCGGGGTCGTCGAAGAGGTCGCGAGCCGCTCCGGCGACGAGGTAGACGGAGAATGGGCGGCCCTGGACGAAGACGTTGAGGTCAGCGGGGGTGCTCGCCGTGCTGAGGCGGACTTCGAGGGCTTCGCTTTCGACCTCGGCGACGGGGGTTTCGCGGGATGCGCCGTGGAGGTAGCGCCCGAGGACGGTGTCGGAGCGTTTGTGGAGGTTCTTGAACTCGTAGAACTCCAGCATCGCCTTGGCTTTGTCGAGCTGCTCGGGGGTTAGGGCGAAGGGTTTGAAGTCGTATTCGAGGGGGACTTTGCAGTCGATGGTGGCGAGCCATTTGCTGAGCTTGAGCTGCTCGATGACGGGCTCGATCTTCTTGGCGTACTTGGGGGGGACTTCGGCGAAGCGTTCGAGGATGCCTTCGATGGAACCGAAGGTTTGGATGAGCTCCGCTCCACCCTTGTCGCCGATGCCTGGGACGCCGGGGATGTTGTCGCTGGTGTCGCCTTTGATCGCTTTGAAGTCGGGGACTTGAGCGGCGGTGACGCCCCAGCGCTCGACGACGCCTTCGGGGCCGTAGGTGACGGTATCGGTGACGCCCAGCTTCATCGTGAGGACGGAGACGTGGTCGTCGACGAGTTGGAGAGAGTCAAGGTCGCCGGTGACGATGGTGGTGTCGTAGCCGTTGGACTCGGCGAGGCGGCTGATGGTGCCAACGACGTCGTCGGCCTCGTAGCCAGTGACCTCGATCGAAGGGATGCCGAGGGCGGCGATGAGATCGCGGGCGACGGGGAGTTGGACTTTAAGCTCCTCGGCGGTTTCGCGGCGGGTGCCTTTGTATTCGGCGAATTGGGCGTGGCGGAAAGTCTTGCCGGGAGCGTCGAGGGCGACGACGATGGCGTCGGGCTCGATCTTCTCCAGCAGCAGGAACAGCATCTGGGTGAAGCCGTAGAGGGCGTTCGTCGGTTTTCCGTCCGAGGTGCTGAGGTAGCGCGTCGCGAAAAACGCCCGATACAGAAGGCTGTAGCCATCGATGATGACCAGGCGCTTGGGGTCCATTGGCCTAAGTTACCCGCCGCGCCGCCGGGACGTTTGGCTCTCCTTTTCGAGATCGGCAACTATCCGCTTAGGTCGCCCCGTTCTTTGTGTATCTATTTTTTGGATTGTTTCGCCGAAGTGCAGTGAGGGAATGAAATGGCGATCAAACACTTCTCGGTGAGTCGGATTACACGGATGGTCAGTGCGGGTGCGGTGCTCGCGGGGGCGTATCTTATGCAGCCCTATCGGCCGGTGATCTTCATGGGAACCTCCATGACGCCGACCTACGAAAATCACGAATTCGCGCTTGCCACGACGGATACGTCGCGGTTGAAGCGAGGCGACGTGGTCGTGCTGGACACGGATCGGGGCACGATCGTGAAGCGGATTGCCCACTTGTCGGGCGACACGATCGAGCGGTATTACGAAGGGGGCGAGTGGAGCGATGCTTGCGGCACGGTCGGTACGGCCAGCCAGCGCATCCGCAAGAAACTTCGGGTGATGAAGACCCGAGTGCCGGACGGCTTCGTCTACGTCCTCGGCGACAATCCGATGGTATCGCAGGATTCCCGACAGCTTGGCGTATTTCCGATCTCCTCGGTGCGTTGCGTGCTGGTCGATCCGAAGCCTCAGAAGCCGATGACGACGGCGGACTTCCATCCGGAAGCGGAATAGCACTTTAAGGTCCCATTAAGATCACCTAAGCCGACCTGGGCATTTTGCCGAGGATTTAGGATGGTTTGAACGGTCTGGGACGCCCCTTCGGTCTTAGAGAGTAGATCGCTCGACGTGGAGCCTTCGTTTTCAAACGGAAACGGCTATGTTAATCCGCGAATTTTGGGCAAATCGTCTCGTTCGTTTCATCAGTTGGGCCATCGTTTTGGTCGGCATCTACCTCGTGCAGCCGTTCCGGCTTGTCGTCGTTTCGGGGCCGTCGATGCTGCCGACGTTCAAGAACCACGAACTGGCTTTCGCGACGACGAGCGTGACCGACTTGAAGCGGGGCGACGTCGTCGTCCTCGATACGGATCACGGCACGATCGTCAAGCGGATCGCCTATCTGCCAGGGGATTGGGTGGATGGGGTTTTCTGCTACGGGCAGTGGACCTACGCGCGGGATATCGTCGTGACGCCGAGGAGTTTGACGACGGTGGCGAGCCTGGGCAAGGCTTTGATTCCCGGCGGCTACATTTTTGTAACGGGCGATAATCCGTCCGTTTCCCTGGACTCGCGCCAGCTTGGCGCATTTCCGATCAGCGACATCCGCTGTGTGCTCCTGAATTCGAAGAGCGACGAGGTCGCAACCGGCGGGAGCGACCTCACGTACAGAAGCAGGACTTCCCGACTTTAAAGCAGGAATTCGCACAACTTCGCCGAATTGTGAAGCACCGGGTACAATGACGTACCTCCGCAGCGGCGCTGCGGTTCCGGTACCACCCACTCTTGCTATTGAGGGAGTTCTGCTTTGAGCGCGATGGTCTATCGTCCACTTCGATATGAGCAGATGATGAAGGCCGCTGAGGCCTACGATGTTCGTGCGCGTCGAATGTTCGGCGGCATGGGCGTGTATACCGGTGAGCGGATGTTCGCTTTTCTCGTCGGTGAGGATATCGGTCTGAAGCTATCCCCCGAGCATTTCGACGAGGCGATGCTGCTTCCTGGGGCAGGCCCACTCAAGCCCGATGCCGAATCCGAGCCGATGCGCGAGTACGTCAATATGCCCAAGCACGTTCTCGACAACGTCGAGCAGTTCGTGATGTGGGTCGAGCGGAGCGCCGAATACGTTCGAAAGAAAGCGCAACAAGGCTGAACTTACGGCGGCGGCTGTCCCGCCCTTCTTTCACCATGCCGGATAACCGCTCGAAGAATTGGCTGAAGATCGGCTGTATCGGCTTTGTCGCCTTACTCTGTCTTTTGGGATTGGGGACCTTCGGTTATTTGAAATACCGGGTCGGCCAGAAGGCGAGCCGGTTGCCGGAGCTTTTGGCGAAGCTGAAGGCGAAGGGGATCGCCACGGAGCCGGTCGATTTCTACCAAGGAGCCGCCGTCGACAAGGATAAGAACGCGGCTTCGCTGTATTCCCAGATCGCGACGAAGATCGAAGAGATCCGGAAGACGAACGAGCCGTCTGCCGTGGGAGAGGCGTTGGGCAACCTCACCTTCAAGCGTTATCTGGACGACGACGTCCTGATCGCGCAGGGTCTGAAGAATCGCAAGGAGATTTTCCAGCTGGCCGAGGAAGCGGCCAAGCGCCCGAACTGCAACTTCGGCTACGACCTCTCCGAGGCGTCAAGCGTCACCTTTCCTCAGCTTTCCTATATGAAGAACACGGCGCGGTGGCTGGCAGTGCGGGCGAAGGCCCAGGCGAATGCAGGTGACTTCGATGGAGCGTTGAGCTCGATCCGCACGGCGTTCGCCATCGTGAACCACCTGTCACAGCAGCCAATGCTGATTGGAGCTCTCGTCGCCTTCGCGGCGAACGTGAACGCGATCGTGGGGTTGGAGCAGGTAACGATCATCGGGCGGAACAACCCCGCGTATTTGGCGAAGGCACGCGCCCTTTTGGAGTCCTTGCCGCCGCTTCCGGACCTTAAGCTCGCATTTAGCGGGGAGATGGTCCTTGGCCGGTATTCGATCGAGAAGCTGCGCTCCTGGAAAGAGTTCGAATCGGCGTACAGCGGGGACTATGTCAACGGGCCTACTACTCCGACTCCGATAGACAACCTGACGCTCGGCGATCCGGAAGTGCGAAAGATGTACGAGGCGCAGTACGTCGAGCTATGGAGCGAGGTCTTCGACAAGTTCCCCGCCAACCCGGACGATTGGAAGCCGCTGGTCGACACGATGCAGGCGATCAACGACCGGATCAGTAAAGACGATTCAATGGAGAACAAGATCAACCGAATCCTGTTCCCCCTTTTCGGAGAGACTGCCAAGTCTCGGGCGACGGCCTTGGCGCTTCGACGGGTGGCATTGACTTCGATCCGGCTCCTGCAGGATCGGGCAACGAAGGGGCTACCCAAAGATTTGAGCGGGTATGGGCCTTCTGCGATCGATCCGATGGACGGCAAGCCGTTGCGCATCCGGGTTTTGAACAAGGGGTTCAAGGTCTGGAGCATCGACCGCGACCTTGTGGACGATGGCGGGCTGAAGTACATCCCCAACACGGGCATGAACTTGGAAAAGAAGGACCTCGTCTGGGGCTTCGACTATCCGTTCCCTTCGCCTCCCGCCCCGAAAGGCTATGGGGCAGAGGTCTTCAAGCCGCATGGCGGTGGCGGCCCGCCGCTGATGACCCGTCCGCCGACCTTGGACTAGGCCCTCGCAAAAAAACCTAAAGAACGGAAACCTGCACCCGAGAATCCTACTAGGCCTCTTGTTGATCAAGGGGAAAAACCTAAAGAAGGTTCTCAGATATGCAGGTTGAAAACTTCGAGTGCCAGATCGCACAGGCGCAAATCGGTAATTTTCTCTCGGGCAGCGGTCTGTCCGACGACGCGATGCAACAGCTCGAGGAGCACATCGCGGGTTGCGCCGACTGTAAGTCGGCCCTCGCGGAGAAGCGAAACGAGCTCAAGGCCATGTTGACGCAAGAGCGCGTCGCGGTCGACGCTTCGGAAATCTTCCGTGAAACGGAGGAGCAGAAGTCGGCAAAGACCATCGCCGCAGCCCTCCGCAAGAAGACGATCCGGCAGCTTACGGAAGCCCAGACAGCAGCCGTGGCAGTCGAGGCGACGCCCGCAGTCGCCGTGGCGGCCGCTCCTTCGGCGCCTGCGACCACGGCGGCCAAGCCGAGCAGCTATTGGAAGCCCTTGGGCTATTCGTTGGCGCTGGGCGCGGTGCTCGTGGGCATGAGCCTTTTCGCCAACAACCTTTCGAGCATTTTTGGGCCGCGAGCCAACGAGCCGGGGGCGAAGGCGGCGATCGCGCCGACCACGACGAAGACTTCCACGGAAGTCGCCTCGAACGCTGGCCCCGCGGCGGCTCCGGCTAGCACTGCTCCGGTGGATGGAGTGGACAAGACGAATACGACGGATAAGACCAATACGCCGGATAAGACCAATACGCCGGATACGACTCATACGGGGGACCCTACCGCGACTGCGCCGGATTCCACTACGAGCGAGATCTCGACGACCGGCAGCCTTGGGGCGACGGCGGGGGCTCTTGCAACGACCCAATTCTCGTCCGCAGCTGCGGACACGACTCCGACGACGACGGCCCCGGCGAAGCCGGTGGTGAAGCCCGCCGTCCAGCCACACGCGCCCGCCACAACGACGACGAAGCCCGTCGTCACTCCGAAGCCTCTTAAAGCGGCTATTTCGAAGACCAAGCCGCCGGTCAAGCCGACGACCAAGCCCGTCGTCAAGCGCAAGCCCGCCCACAAGCGCGCAGTGCGCCGCTTCAAGGCTCACGCCCCGCGTAAGCACGGAATCACGGTTTACCAGCCCTAAACGGGAACATCACCAGGAGAGAAAAAGACGATGAAACGCATGCTGATCGCCCTCGCCCTCGCGAGCGCCACGCTTACCGCTTTCGCTCAAACCTCGACGGTTACGGTCAACGCCAAAGGCGACGACGTTCGATCCGTCATCACCGACATGTTCAAGCAGTCGGGCAAGAACTTCGTGATCAATCCCGGAGTCCGGTTTGTGCTCTACCTTTCGCTCGACAAGATCGACTTCGACCAGGCTTTGACGATCGTCTGCAAGAACGCGAGTTTGAAGTTCGACGTTCAGAACGGCATCTACTACATCTCGAACAATCCGCCCAAGACGGTGGAGCAGAAGATCGATGCGCCGGTGATCGTCACCAAGACAGAAGCTCCCAAGCAGGTTGCGCCGGTCAAGCCGAAGAAGATTCTTTCGCCGACGCTGCTGAACAAGCGGGTGATCACTCGCTACAGCAAGACCGATCTGCGCGAGGTCATGGCGGCACTGACGAAGCAAACCGGCGTGACCATCGAAATCGCTTCGGACGTCCCCGCTTACAAGCTGGATGCCTACCTTATCAACACGTCGCTGAAATACGCGCTCGACCAGATCACCACCGCGGCCAAGCTGGAATATCGGTTCACCGATAACGGCACGCTGCTCATTGCCCGTCCGGCTGCCGCAGTGGCGACGACTTCCAAGAAGGGCTAGGCTCTTTTCTTAGCCCCTCTCTCCTTGGTGGGAGGGAGGGGCTTTGCTTTGCTGTAGGGTGGGAAGGGCGCGCTCGCAAGGGGCGGTCGCACCCCCACCCTTCCCTCCCCCTGCACGCAGGGGGAGGCCTTTTAGCGTTCAGTTCGGGCGATGGCTGGTTCGCTTTTTCGTTCATGCGGGCCGCTATGCCAAAATGCTCTTATGGCAGGCCATTCCAAGTGGAAGAACATCCGGATTCGCAAGGGCAAGCAGGATGCGATCCGGGGCAAGCTCTTTACGAAGCTTAGCCGCGAGATCATCGTTGCGGCCCGGGCAGGGGGCGGCGATCCCGGCATGAACCCTCGATTGCGTGTGGCGGTTGAGAAGGCTCGAGAAGCCTCGGTTCCCGCCGACAACATCAAGCGCGCCATCGAGCGAGGCACGGGCGAGATCGAAGGAGCCGCTTACGAAGAGATCGTCTACGAAGGGTATGGGCCTGGGGGCTCCGCGATCATCCTCGAATGCTATTCAGAGAACCGGAACCGGACGGTGGCGGAAGTGCGGCATGCCTTCGCGAAGAGCGGGGGAAACCTTGCGGAGAACGGCTCCGTGGCCTGGCAGTTCAAGCACGTCGGGCAGATCACGGTGACGCGTGGCTCTATCGACGAAGACGAATTTACGCTGGCGGCGTTGGATGCGGGAGCCGAGGACGTTCAGGCGGACGAAGAAGAATTCACCGTCCACACGGCGATCGAAGACCTGCACAAGGTCAACGACGGACTGGCGAAGGCGGGTTATAAGGCGCAGGAAGTCGGTCTTACGTATATCGCCACGAACAAGACGGAGCTTTCGAACGAAGACGCATTGAAACTGCTCAAGCTTTTGGACACGCTTGACGATCTCGACGACGTCCAGGAGACTTACGTGAACGTTGACATTTCGGAGGACGTCCTCCAAGAGGCTTGATCGAACGGTCACGGTTACCGGTTGTTACGCTGCTGCTGATCATCGCGAACCTGTTTGCAGCGTTCGCGGTGGCGTTCAGCGCCGCCTCCGGGCCGGATGCGGTGCCGGACCTCGTGGCCACCTACGGGTTCAATCCGCGGAATCCCAGCTTCCTCACCGTCTTCACTTCGCTGTTCTTGCACCAGAACCTGCTGCACCTCTTGGGCAACATGGTTTTCCTTGCCGCGGTGGGGGCGGCGGTGGAACTGGCGACGGGGTCGGCACGGTTCGCGGTCGTCTACTTCGTGAGCGGGCTGATGGGGGTGGCGGCGCACTTCCTTCTCACCATGTCGCAACCGCATGCTCCGATCTTGATTGGGGCGAGCGGGGCGGTGGCGGGTTGCGCGGCCTACTATAGCGTCCGATATACGGCATTGAAGGTTCCGGTGGCGCCCAAGAAGGCGCTTTCGGTGGCGGTCGTGACGCTCGTGTGGGTGTTGCTGCAGTTCGTGGGAGCCTTCGTCCATATCGGGGAGTCGGGGTCGGTTTCGTTTTGGGCGCATATCGGCGGCGTCTTGGCGGGGCTGCTGTTGAGCGCGGTTTTTCGAGCTCCGGACTTGGGGCAGGCCCGGCTTGGGCATGCGGTTTTGGACCAGATGAACGAGCGGGGACCGGCGGCGGTAGCGGTGGCGGCCCGGCAGCACTTGAAGGAGCATCCGAACGACCTTCGAGCCTTGCGAGATTTGGCGGACGCGGAGCGGCAACTCGCCCATCCGGTGGCTGAACTGGCGGCTTTGACGAAGCTTTTGGAAGTGCTGCCGGAGAGTGAGCAGACCCCGGTTTTGCACCGGCTTGGAGAGCTTGGGAAACTTGGGGCGTTGCCGTCGGTTCGGCGAACCCTGCTGGCGGACAAGTACAAGGAATCGGACCCGGAGACGGCGCGGCTGCTGCTGGAGAGCGTGGTAGAGGGGCCGGAGAGCGATCCCCAGATACCGGACGCGATGCTGGCCCTGGCAGGCTTGGAGCGGGACCACGAGCCGGATCGGGCTTCGGAGATCCTTCGGTCGCTTCAGGAGCGGTTTCCCTTACACCCGACCGTCGATTTGGCGCGGCATCGCGGGTGGATCGCGTGAAGCAGTGGTGGCGCGACGTGCGGCCGGTTGTCTTGAGCCGCCTCGCGTATTGGCTCGTCAGGCTGCTGGGAGCCACGTTTCGGATCAAGGTTTTGAACTACGAACCCATCGCGGCCCTACCCGGGGGGAAAGTGCTTTGCGGATGGCATGGGCGGTCGATGATCGCAAGCGTGTTCTTTCGAAAGGCGAGGTTTTGGGTGATCATCAGCCGGTCGAAGGATGGGGACATCCAGACTCACGTTTTTGAAAATCTGGGGTTCAACGTGATCCGGGGAAGCACGGGGCGCGGGGGCGAGCGAGCTCTGATCGAATCGATCCGGGAGCTTCGGAAGGGAGCCACGATGGCGATCACGCCGGACGGGCCCCGGGGGCCTAACAAGGTCGTTCAGGGCGGGGTGATGGCGATGGCGCGGAAGTCGGGAGCGGTGCTGGTGCCCTGCGGGGTCTCGGCGCGGCCGCGCCTGCTCGTGAAGTCTTGGGACCGATACATGGTGCCGCTTCCGTTTTCGAAGTGCGTTTTGAACTTCGGGAAGCCGATGGCGGTCCCGGCGGATGCGACGGAGGAGCAGGTCGAGGAGATTCGACTCAAGTTCCAGGCGGAGATCTCCCGGTTGGAGATTGAGGCGGAGCAGATGCTTGGATACGCTGTAAACTCAGACTGATGGCTGAGATGACGCATGTCGCCGCCGACGGATCGGTTCGCATGGTGGACGTCGCGGGGAAAGCGACGACGCGGCGGCGGGCTGTCGTGCGAGGGGTTCTACGGATTCAGCCGGAGCACCGGGCGGCCCTCGGCAATCTGCCGAAAGGGGATGCGCTCACCATCGCCCAAATCGCGGGGATCCAGGGCGGGAAGAAGTGCTCGGAGCTTATTCCCCTTTGCCATCCGATCTTTTTGACCTCGCTCGACGTTTCTTTGTCGCTTGGCGATGAGGGGATCGAGATTCAGGCGGTGGCGGTGACAGAAGCCCAGACGGGGGTCGAGATGGAGGCCTACACGGCGGTGGTCGTGGCGGGGACCACCTTGATCGATATGCTGAAGGGCGTGAGTCCCCGGTTGTCGTTGGACGACATTCACCTGGTGGAGAAGACGGGGGGCAAGGCGGACTACCGGGAGGACACGCCGTGAAGATCGGAGTCGTGACGGTGAGCGATACGCGATCTTTCGACGACGACCTGAGCGGTCCGGCAGTGGTGTTGGCGTTGCAGGGCCTGGGGTTCGACGACTTTCACACCCAGATCGTGGCGGACGACGAGGCGCAAATCAAGCATGCCTTGCGGCATATGTGCGACGATTGCGCGGCGATCTTTACGACGGGGGGCACGGGCTTCTCGGCTGGGGACGTGACACCGGAGGCGACAGCGGCAATCCTCGACCGGCGAGCCGACAATCTGAGCGAATTGATACGGGCGAAGGGGTTGGAGCATACGCCGTTCAGCTACCTCTCGCGCGGGGTGTCGGGGATGATCGGAACGACGCTGGTGGTGAACCTGCCCGGTTCGCCCAAAGGAGCCCGGCAGGGGATCGAGGCGATCGGCCACCTGCTCGAACCGATTTTGAGCAATTTGCGAGGCGACGGCTGCCCGGTGGGACCGGACGCCTGATGCTGATCGACACCCATTGCCACCTCAATTTCCCCGACGCCTTTCCCGATCCGGCGGGGGAGATCGCGTACGCCAAAGAGCAGGGGGTGGAGCGGCTTATCGTGGTGGGCTGCGACATCGAGTCGAGCCGAAGAGCCGTGGAGCTGGCGGACCGGTTCGCGGAGATTTACGCGGTCGTCGGATTTCATCCGACCTATACCGCTCATTACACGCGCGAGGGGTTGCGGGAAGTGGAGGAGATGTTGGGGCATCCCAAGGCGGTGGCCTTGGGGGAGATCGGCCTCGATTACCACTGGGACTACGCGACACCGGAACAGCAGTTCGCAGCCTTGCGGGATCAGCTCGACTTGGCGGTTTCGCTGGACATGCCGGTCGTGTTTCATTGCCGGGAGGCGTATCCCGATCTTCTCGACCTGCTGGAGTCTCGGGGCGATGCGGTTTGGAAGCTGTTTCACTGCTTCGCGGGGAACGAGGTGGATGCGCGGCGGGCGATCGCCTTGGACTGCTACTTCGGGGTGGATGGGCCGATCACCTACAAGAAAGCAGAGGGGCTGCGGACGATGGTCCGGGACGTGCTGCCGCGGGACCGGCTGATCGTGGAGACGGATGCGCCGTACCTGACGCCGATCCCACGGAACAAGCCGAACCGGCCCGGGTACGTGGCCCTCGTGGCGAGTGCGGTGGCGAGCGTTTGGGGCGTCAGCCGGGACGAGGCTGCGGAGCAGACGACGCGGAACGCGGAGCGGTTTTTCCGGCTGTAGGTGGTTTGTCGTGGTTTGGTTGGGCTTCTTCTGTGCTTTTTTAGCCTCCAGACGGCGCGTCTGGAGGCAGCGCGCGCTTCCCTTTGGGGTTCTTTTTCCGGACGTGGTCGTTGCCCACGGCTACACCCTTAGGGGTTTGTGGGTTTCTAGCGCTCTGTTTCTTGACTCGTTTGTTCGCAGCGAATAGGTGCGCCTACACGCCTTCGCGTCGGTGGCGAGGGGCGCTCTTTGGTTTGTTGGCGCTCACGAGGGCTGAAGCCCTCGGCTACATTTTTTGGCGCTCTAACCGTCGTGGCCGACGGGGGGTGGGGTGGCTCCGCCGTCGGTTCCTCCTCCGCCATTATCGGGCGGGGAGACTGGAGGCGTGGCGCCGTCTACCGGTGCGGCGATGGCGGGTTTCTTTTTTCGGCGGTGGCGTTTCTTCTTCGGTTTTGTCGCGTTGCCGATGGGGCTGACGGAGACGTCTACCTGGGGAGCAGTGAAGGTCTTGGGGGTGGATTCGGTGGAATCGTCGCCTCCATCCGTCTTTTCGTTTTGGACGGCTTGGGTGCCGGGGGTTCCGGCGACGGCGGGGATTCGGTCTTTGATGTTCTTGGGTATGACCTTATCGCCGACCCGCGGACCGATAAAGAAATAGCCGGTCGCGGCCAGTAAGCCCGGGACCAGGAACCACTTGGTGATGATTCCCAACGGGGATAGACGCGTGGCCATCAGTTCATTTTACCAAGGGTAACCTGCAAGGGCCAAATGCCGACCGACATCGCCGAAGACACTATTGATCTCACCATCGATTTGCTGGAGGCGGTGACCCCCGAAGCCGGAACGAAATCGGACCCTTTCCCGAACCTAAAAGCGACCGGACGATCCGAATTACGCCAATTTCGCACGCTGATTTTGGAGAACGCCTATTTGCAGGTGACAGTGGTGCCGGATTTGGGCGGGCGCATCTTGCGTATTTACGATAAGCGGACGGCGACCGATATTGTGCCGTACACGCCGCGTGTTTCCGTTTCGGCGGGAGGCCCGCGGGGGGTTTTCGCTGCGAGCGGGGTTCAGATATCGCTCAACGGCGGGGAGCGGCTGAACGCGATGGGGGCCGTTTCTTCGATGCCGGATTTTTCGGAGGACGAGGAGGAGCCAGGGGGGATTTGGCTTGGGGAGATCTGTGGGGACGGGCTTTCCTTCCATTGCCGGATCTCGCTGCCGCCGGAGCGGGCGGAGATCGTTTTGGAGCTTCGGGTCCTGAACCGGACGTTTGAGCCTATCGCCTTCAATCCGGGGCTTTTATTTGGGGGCATGGATTTGGAGGGGAGTTTCGCCCGGTCTTCGGCGGGGGTTGGGATTCGCGTTTTTGGGTTGGGGGCGGGTTGTTTTGGTTTCCGGGACGCTCAATCTTTGGCTCCGCGCCAGCTTTACTCCGCTACGGTGACTCTGACGCCGTTTTCGCTGGGGGAAGGGCTGACGGGGATGTCGGGGGAGGCGGCGGCTTACTTCGACCGGAGCCTGCTCAAGATTCAGAGCGTGATGCCGCGGCTGGGGCACAAGGTTGTTCTGCTGACGGAGGCGGGGCAGACTCTGGAGGCTCCGGCGGACCTCTATCCGGAGACCCTTTACGAGGTGCCGCTGGATACGCTGCCATCGCCTGCGAAAGCGATTGCGATTCTCGATCCTCAGCGGAATGAGATTCTTCGAATCGACGGGGTTTTGGATGCGGGGGAGCCTGCAAGCGATCCGGGGCGGTTAGACATCGAGTGGCCGGCTTTGGAATGGGGGGAGGGGCGGCTACGGCAGGCGACGTTTAACGTCGCGCAGCGGCACCTTGCCCATTTGCTATTGGGATACCGGCGGCTTTCGGAACGGGACTTCGCGGCGGCGGATCGGGAGTTCGAGCAGGCTTTGCTGTTTAACGCGGAGGACCACCTGACGTGGTGGATCAAGGCGGTGACGGCCCGGCTTTTGGGGCAGGTCGGGGAGGAGCGTGCGGAGCTTTTGAACGCGCACTTTTTGGCTCCGCTGGAGCCTGCGCTGCGGGCGGAGAGCTATCTGGGGAGCCCATCGCAGACGAAAGAGCCGAGCGCGGTTTTGAGGCCTTTGCTGGAGACGCCGTTTGTGTTCGTCGAGGTGGCGGCGCTCCTCGTGGAGGCGGGGTTGAACGAGGACGCCTCGAAGTGGATCGACGAGGCGTTGCGGCACATCGACTTGGCGATGCTTCGATATCTGCTGGCGTTCGCTTATCTGTCGGCGAGCCGGATGGGAGTGGAGGCGGCGGACCAGGTGGCAGCAGCGGGGGCAAAGCCGGGGAGCCCGCCTTACGCTTACCGAGCGGTGGAGCGGCGGGCCTTGAAGGCTTTGCGGGAACGGTTCCCGGAGGATCGGGTTTTGGCGGAGTACGCGGGTTATTTGTTAGGCTGACGAATCCAAGGGCGGGACGCCCTTGGAAACCTTGGCCGAGACGGCCAAGCCACGTTACTTGCCGGTATAGGGTTTGGTGGGCTTGGTGTCTTTGCCCATCGAATTGGGTTTGACGCCTGCCTTCTTGGCCTCGGTGGCTTCCAGGAACTTCTTGAATGTGAGGGCGTGGCCCTTGTAGTAGAGGCCGCGGAAGCCTCGGGGGCCGCCGCCTGCCGGGTTGAGGTGGCAGTAGGCGCAGACCTTCTTTTCCTTCTTGGCGAAAGCGGGGGTCGCGCTGGCCGGGTTGGTGCTAAAGACGAAGCCGGTTACGAGAAGGGCGAGGGTGAGCAGGCTGATACTTTTCATGGCGTGCCTGTTAAGAGTAACAGGCACGCCGTCTCTGTGCAAGCGAATTAGACTCCGACGGGGGTGGCGACTTCCAGGCCGAGCTTTTCGGCGACGCGTCGGCCGTAGTCCTGATCGGCGCGGAGGAGGTGTTCGACCTGGCGAATCTGCACTTCCTTTCGGGCGTGGGCGAGGCCTCCGGCGATGCGGGAGGTCAGGCGATCCTTCTGGTCCTCATCGAAGAGGCGGTACAGGTTGCCGGGCTGGGTGTAGTCGTCGTGGTCGACGGTGGAGTCGTAGCGGTCGGCGGTGACTTCGCCGAGGGGTTGGGCGGGCTCCTTGTAGGCTTCGTCGGGAGTGGGGCCGCCTTGGCTGTTCGGCCAATAGTTGGGGCGTCCGCCACCGTAGCCGCTGGACATCTGTCCGTCGCGCTGGTAGTGCATGACGGGGCATTTGGGTTTGTTGACGCTGAGCTCCATGTGGTTCGCGCCTACCCGGTAGAGGTGGGCATCGGCGTAGCTCATGAGGCGAGCCTGGAGCATCTTGTCGGGGCTGGCTCCGATGCCGCGTACGAAGGCGGAGGGCTTGAACGAGCTTTGCTCGACTTCGGCGAAGTAGTTCTCGGGGTTGCGGTTGAGCTCGAGCGTGCCGACCTCGATGAGGGGAAACTCGGCGTGGGGCCAGACCTTGGTGAGGTCGAAGGGGTTCCAGCGGAAGTTTTGGGCCTGTTCCTCGGTCATGACCTGGATGTAGAACTTCCAGCGGGGGAAGTCGCCCTTCTCGATCGATTCGAAGAGGTCGCGTTGGTGGCTTTCGCGGTCTTGGCCGATGAGGAACGCGGCGTCGTCATCGTCGATATTCTCGATGCCCTGCTGGCTCTTGAAGTGGAATTTGACCCAGACGCGCTGGCCTGCCGCGTTGACAAACGAGTAGGTGTGGCTGCCGAAGCCGTGGACGTGGCGGTAGCTGCGAGGGATGCCTCGGTCGGAGAAGAGGATGGTGACCTGGTGGAGCGATTCGGGGCAGAGCGACCAGAAATCCCATTGCATATCCAGGTCGCGCAGGTTGGTCTTCGGGTGGCGCTTCTGGGTGTGGATGAACATCTGGAACTTGTAGGGGTCGCGGACGAAGAAGACCGGCGTGTTGTTACCGACGAGGTCCCAGTTGCCTTCGTTCGTGTAGAACTTGAGGGCGAATCCGCGGACGTCTCGCTCCGCGTCGGCGGCCCCGCGCTCTCCGGCTACGGTGGAGAAGCGGAGGAAGACGTCGGTTTGCTTGCCGATCTCGGAAAGGAAGTCGGCGCAGGTGTATTGGGTGACGTCGGCGGTGACGGTGAACGTGCCGTAGGCGCCCGAACCTTTGGCGTGGACCTGTCGCTCGGGGATGCGCTCGCGGTTGAAGTGCTGCATCTGCTCGAGCAGTTGAACGTCTTGCAGGAGGACGGGGCCTCGGGGGCCGGCAGTCATGGCCTGCTGGAAGCCAATCGGCGCACCGTTGGCGTTGGTAAGTTTGTTCTCGCTCATTTGGATCTCCTAGCTCGCGGAGCGGACCTTGCTCGTGGTGGCGTTCTCGGTGCATTGGGGGCAGAGGACGCGGGCGCTTCTATCGGCCTGGCGTTGGGCGTGGGCTTGGCAGAGGCCAACGCCGCACTCCGTGCAGATGGCCACCGCACTCGACGATTTCAAACGCGTTCCGCCTGCGGGCGGCTCCGATTCGCAGTAATAACACAGCATCGATCTTCTCCGTGCGTCCATTATTCGGGCTGAGGAGTGGATAGAGCAAGGCTATAATGTCGATGATTACGATAGATGGTTTCTATTAATGGATTAGAAGGGTTGAGCGTGAAGGACTTCCGGGCGCTGGTGGCGCTTTCGGAGCTTCGGCATTTCGGGCGGGCGGCGCAGCAGTGCGGAATCGCCCAGCCTTCGCTTTCGGCGATCGTTAAGAAGGCGGAGGCGGCTTTGCAGGCTCCCCTCTTCGCTCGCAGCTCACGGACGGTGGAGCTTACGCCGGAGGGGGAGGTGGCGATTCCGGTGATGGAGGAGATGCTGCGGACTCTGGAGCGACTGACTCGCATCCGGCAGTCTTCGATCGCGCGTTTGCTGGGGGAGTTTCGGCTGGGGATCATTCCGACGTTGGGGCCTTACCTGTTGCCGCACTGCATGCCCGCGCTCAAGGAGCGGTTTCCCAAGCTTGAGTTGACCTTGGTGGAGGCGCAGACGCAGCGGTTGATCAAGATGCTGCAGGCTCGGCGGATCGATGCGGCGCTCGTTTCGTTGCCGTTGGACGAGGGGTCGCTGGTGGAGATTCCGCTTTTTCAGGAGGAGCTGGCTTTGGCGACTCCGGCGGATCATGCGTTGGCGAGGCGGCAGTCGGTTGGTGTGGGGGATATCGATCCGAAGGAGATCATTCTTTTGGAAGATGGGCATTGCTTGCGGGAGGACGTTTTGCGGCAGTGCAACCCCCAAAACCGGGCGACGAAGGCGACGCATGCGGCGAGCTTGGAAGTGCAGCGGTATATGGTGCAGGCGGGGACGGGGTGCGCGGTATTTCCGGCGTTGGCCGTGCATTGGGACACGGCGCGTTCGCCCCTATTGCGGTATGTACCTTTTCACCATCCGGCGCCGAGCCGGACGGTTGGCATCGTGTATCCGCGCAACGGCTTTCGGGCGGACGATGTGAAGGCGCTTTCGGAGTGCCTGGCGGGGCTTTCGATGCCGACTTCGGTATCGAGGGGTTCTTAAACAAAAAAGGAGCCGGGGCAAGCGCCCGGCCCAATGCTTGGTTTTCCGTGCTCTAGTCTAAAATCTGGACCGCAAGAGCGTTGTTCTTAACGACTTGCTTAAAGTTGATTCGCGCTCTGTTGAGTCGACTCTTGACCGTTCCCACCGGAGTGTTCAGCTTTTCCGCGATCTCGTCGTAGGTCAGTTGTTCGACGTGATACATCATTAACATATTACGCTGTAACTCTGGTAAGTAACTCAATACTTCGCGAATTTTATCCGCATAGTCGCTCTTAACAGAAACTTCGTAAGGAGAATCGCTTTCGTCGATTGGCTGCCAATAGACTTGGCTTTCGTCCGAATCCATCGGTGCGTCGAGGCTTGCGACTACATTGACGTGTTTTCGCTTCCGGATATCGAGGAAACAGTTACGTAGAATGCGGTAGAGCCAAGTCGCGAAAGAGGAATTCAATTGGAATCGCCCAATGGCGCGATAGACACGGATAAAGGCTTCCGAAACGACGTCGGACGCTTCCTCCGTGTGCTTGGTCATCTTAAGAGCGTACATGAACGCTTTCGAATGGTATCGCTCCAACAATTCATCGATTGCGAGCATGTCCCCTCGCTGGCATTTTTCGATCAGTAAAACTTCACCTGCTACCATTCTCTTCATCAACTCCTTGTTTTTATTTGGCTTCTTCGCCGACCTTTGAATATAGATTCGCCTTTGAAGCGTTAGAAGAGCTTGTGGATTTAGGCTGTTTCCATAAGATTTTTGCAAAATTCGAAAAATGAATCCGATTCTTATGTCTTTCTTATGAGACTAGCGATTTTCTTATCGCTTTTTATTGAAGATTGAGCGCTATTGAAGAATCTAAAGATTCGGAGATTAAATATGGAAACACCCGGCGAGAGATTGGTCCGATACCTTCAAGATATCCATGCGCTGGAGATCGGAGCTTTGCATGCCGTCGACAGCCCGCTGTCGGATGGCCTGAAGATCAGCGAGGAGGAAGCGATCTCGGCGTATCGCGCGCAGACTAAGTTGCAGGGGGAGGCGGTCGAGACTCGGTTGGGGCAGTTAGGAGCTACTCCTTCGAAGATCAAGGGGTTTGTGAACGGAGTGCTAGGAGCGGTGTCGGAGTGGATGGATGTGGCGCACGACCCTGACGACCGGGCGGCGATGGCTTTGATCCGCTACTACGGGCTTGCGCAGACGAAGGCGGCGGCGTACGAGGCGTTGACGGCCTACGCCAACGCCGCGAACGACAGCATGACCCTTGAAATGGCCCAAGCCCACCAGAGTTGCGAATTCGCGGCCGCAGATCGTCTGTTCGACCTTCTGCCATCAGTCAGTGCCGACATCGCGCCGGTCGCCGTCGGAAGTTCTTCGGAAGGCGTTACTCGCAACACTTGAGGAATTTCGGGCGGCGGGCTTGCCGTGGGGGCGGGATTGGAGCGATCCCGTCGAACGCGACCTTTGAAATACGTTCTATTCTAGTTTTCCGCAAATTTTTTTACACGACGCGCCAGTGCATTCGAATCCCGTGCGAGTAGGCTTAATGGGATTACCTCAACAGATGCCGATCAAAAGAAGCTTCGATCTTCCGAGGTGGAGTCACTACGTTATCGCGGTTATTTCGACCGCCCTAATCGTCCTCCTAAGGTATGCGGCGAGCCCCTATTTGGGTGGAACCGCCCCTTTTTTCCTGGCTAGCCTCGCCGTCACGATCTCCGCCTATATCGGGGGTATGTGGCCCGGTCTGCTGGCAACTCTTCTATCGACCATCGCAGGAACGATTTTCTTTTACCAGACCCCCCACGCGACCGAGGAATACGAGCGATTCCGCCTTGTGATCGCTTCCCAGATTACGGTCTGCACTTTTGTGAGCTTTATCTGCGGGGCTTTGCGAGGGAGCGAAGCGGAGACGGCGAGGAGCACGGACCAGGAGCGGGCAACAACGAATCAGCTCAACTCGCTGCTGGACAGCATCACAGACGCTTTCTTTGCGACGGATCGCGACCTTCGGCTTTTGCGCTTCAACCAGGCAGCGGTGGCGGCGTGGGATTTGAAGCCGTTGGACCTTGGCCACCTTTTGCCCGACTGCTTCCCTCCGGACACGTATGAGGCGCTAGACGTTCCGCTGCGACGCTCGTTGGAACTCGCCCAGCCAACGACCTTGGAGTTCTACGACCGCCAGCGCCAGAGGTGGTTGGAGGTTCGAGTGTTTCCGAGCCCAGATGGGCTATTCGTGTACTTCCACGATATCTCGGAGCGGATGGCCCACGAAGACGAGCTTGCGCGGCTTGCTCTCTCGCAGGAGAAGATCACGGCTCTGCTGGACTCTTTGCTCGCCCACGCTCCCATCGGCTTCGCCTTTTTCGACAGGGAGTATCGCTATGAGCGGATCAACGAGATATTGGCGAATATCAACGGGCTGACTCCCGAAGAGCACATGGGGAAATCGATCCGCGACGTGGTGCCTTCGACTGCGGCGGCGGTCGAGCCGATCATCGACCGAATCTTTACCACGGGCATTGCCGAAGATGAGATCGAAATCGAAGGGGAGACGCTCAACACTCCGGGGCATCGCCACTGGCTGACCGGCTTCTATCCCGTGCTGGACAAAGGAGGCGAGGTCAAATCCGTAGGCGCCATCGTGCTCGAAATCACCCAGCGAAAGCTGGTGGAGGAGAGGCTTCGGGAAAGCGAAGAGCGATTCCGCATGATGGCGGACCATGCGCCGGTGATGATCTGGGTCTGCAACCCGGATTCGACGGCGAACTGGTTCAACAAACCCTGGCTCGAATTCCGGCAGAAGGACCTTGGCGACGCCCTCAACGAGGGCTGTTTTTCCAATCTGCATCCGGACGACGAGAATCGAGTTCAGGAGAAATACCAAGAGGCCTTTGAAAAGCGGGAGCGGTTCTCGGTGGAGTATCGGACGCTCGATTCAAGTGGGGAGTATCGTTGGGTGCTCGCGCATGGCAGTCCGCTCGTAAGGAGCGACAACCAGCTCGAGCACTATATCGTTTCGTGCGTCGATGTGACGGACCGGAAGACGGCGGATGAGAATATCCGGCAGGTGCTGGCGAACGAGCGAACGGCCCGTAGCGATGCGGAGCGAGCCAGCCGCTTGAAGGACGAGTTTGTGGCGACCCTCTCTCACGAGTTGCGGACGCCGCTGACGACGATGCTTGGCTGGACGGAAATCCTTCGCCGGTCCACCGCTTCGGAAAAGGACATCAAGGACGGGCTCGACGCCATCGAGCGCAGCACTCGGCTCCAGATGCAGCTTATCAGCGATCTGCTGGATATGAGTCGTATCAGTTCCGGCAAGGTTCGTCTTAGGCTGGAGTACGCGGACCTGTTCGACCTCGTGGAATCGGCGGTGGACATCGTGCGGCCGACGGCGACGGCGAAGGGCGTTCAGCTCTTCCTGTCAGGGGGAACGGCACCTACGGTGGTACGGGTGGATCCCGACCGCTTCATTCAGGTCATTTGGAATTTGCTGACGAACGCGATCAAGTTCACTCCGAGTGGGGGAAAGGTGGACGCGGGGGTGGCGGTAGAGGGCGGGACGGCTTCGGTCTGGGTTCGTGACACAGGCGAGGGGATCAACGCGGAGTTTCTACCCCACGTCTTCGACCGGTTCCGGCAGGCGGACGGCACGGTCACGCGCAAGCATGGGGGTTTAGGGCTGGGGCTTTCCATCGCGAAGCAATTGGCCGAACTTCATGGCGGGAGCATCGAGGTTTACAGCGAAGGGCTTGGCAACGGGAGCACTTTTACGATTCGGATTCCGGTCGCATCGGGGATGGAAGTTCCTTCCGCCGAGGGAGAGGAGGACGAGACGCCAGTGCAAGACGTCCATCCGCTGAAGGACCTTTGCGTTCTCCTCGTGGAGGACGACGTGGCTTCGCGGGACTTGCTTCGGCGCATTTTGGAGACAGGGGGAGCGGTCGTGATCCCGGCGGATTCCGCCACGATCGCCCGAAAACTGTTGCGTGAGACGAAGCCAGATGTGATGATCAGCGACATCGGAATGCCGGACGAGGATGGCTATCAGTTGATGCGCAGCATTCGAGCGCTGCCACTTTCCGAGCAGGGGATGATCCCGGCGGTGGCCCTTACCGCCTTCGCAGGGGAAGGGGATCGGAAGCAGGCGCTGGAGGCGGGGTTCCAGCTTCATTTGACGAAGCCGGTCGAATCGGACAGTCTCATCCGTGCCGTCAAGCAGCTTGCGGAGATTGGGATTCGGAAGAAGATTTAGATCGGTGTTCGGCGGCTAAAGACGAGCGCCGCCAAGAAGGCCATCAGGAACGCGAAAAAGAAGATCTGGTAGGTCGATTCACTTTCGCTCGGTTGTCCCCCGAAGCCAAAGCAGGCGGAGAGGACGGTAAACAGGAAGAGGAAGCCGGCAAGGTACGGCATATGCTTCCGCCATTTCCTGGGACTTTGGCCGCGGTGCGTCATGTCCCTGCGATCGCCCTCCGCTCAAGGCCGTCCAACTTCTCGAAGCAGACGTTCAAGAGAGTCATCGTGGCGAGAGAGTGGCGGAGGCGAGCGTCATCGCCGAGAATCTTGGACATCAGGGCTTCGTAACCGTAGTCACGAGCCTTTTCTCGGCAAAGGGCTTTCAGGCAATGGGCCTTTACTCTTTCTCGGTAGGCCCGAATCTTTCCGTTTCGGTATCTCACGTTGCACCTCTTCGTTTTCGGACGATTTGGGTTCGCGTGCCCGGTGTAATAAGAGCTGCCGAAGGCGTAAGAAATACGCAAGAATTGAGTCTATATGGCGAGGCGGTAACCGATGCGGGGCTCGGTGACAAGAAGCTTCCGGCTGTCGCTTCGGGGTTCGATTTTGCGCCGCAGGTAGCCCATGTAAACGCGGAGATATTGGGAGTCCTCCGTGTATTCGGAGCCCCAGACTTCGGTGAGAAGCTGGCGATGGGTGACGACCTTGCCTGCGTGCTGGATGAGGACGCAGAGGAGTTTGTACTCGATGGGGGTCAGGTGGACCTCTTCATCGTAGACCCAGACTTTGCGGGCGGAGCGATCAAGTTTTAGCTGTTCGAATTCGAAAAGGGGGTCCTCGCCGGCGGGGGTGGCCATCAGGGTGCGGCGGAGGGCGACCTTGACGCGGGCGAGGAGCTCGGAGACGCCGAAGGGTTTGGTGACGTAGTCGTCGGCCCCGGCTTCGAGGCATTTGACCTTGATGGCTTCCTGATCGCGCCCGGAAAGGATGATGATGGGGACCTGGGACCAGCCTCGGACGGTTTCGATGACGGAGAGTCCGTCTTGATCGGGGAGGCCGAGGTCGAGGATAACGACGTCGGGGCTCTTCTTGGCGATTTGGTCCACGCCGTCGCTGGCCGTTTCGGCTTCGATAAGCCGAAATTCCTCAGGATCGAAGCACGATTTGAGCAACCGGCGTATGGCGGCTTCGTCCTCGATGGCGAGGATCGTTGGTCGGACGCCTGAGCTGTCAGATTGCATATGGTCTCAATTTCACGTGCTTCGCGTTGCCCCATGTTACCAATGCGATGGGGTTTGGTTCAGGATCTTGAAGCGCATGAATATTCTCCGCAATTTTGCGGGCGTTCACGCACTGACAACCCTTATCCATACTCCTTCTTTTCTGAACTTGTTCGCGCTTGGTTAGGATAACGCCTGCCTGAACCTGGAACCTTTGGGTCTTAACCGATGCTATACAATTCCAGGTATGGAGGCACGATGGCGGATTGAGCTTTTTGGCTGGCTCAAAGGCAGCCTGGAAGACGTCGTCGTGTCTCGGTTTCGAACCCGCAACGCTGGCGTTTTGCTCGCCTATCTCGCCTTGCACAAAGGGCGGAGCCATCCTCGGGAAGAGCTTGGCGTCATGCTTTGGCCGGATGCGGACGGAGCAACGATGCGGGCCCGGCTTCGGCTCGCCCTGACCTCGCTGCGGCATCAATTCGAACCTCCTTCCCTGCCGAAGGGGAGCGTCTTCGTGACTTCGGGGGCCCATCTTCGGATGAATCCCTTGATGGTGACGACGGACGTCGAAGAGTTCGAGGGGTTGCTTGAGGATGCGGAGGCTTCCGGCGACCCGGTGGTTCAGAGAGAATTCCTGGAGCAGGCGGTGGCGCTGTACCGTGGAGAGTTTCTTCCGGGGTTCTACGAGGAATGGGTGCTGGCGGAACGGCTACGGCTGGCAGACCTCTTTGAGAATGCGCTTGGACAATTGACCGACTCGTGCGCGGAGCAGGGGCTTTTCCCTCGGGGGCTTTCCTATGCGCGGCGCCTGGTCGCGTTGAATCCCTGGTTGGAGGATCGGCATTGCCGGGTGATCGAGGTTTGCCTTCAATCGGGGAACTTGGCGGCGGCACAGAGGCAGGACCGCGAAATGCGGGCGATGCTGGCAGAGCTGGGCGAGGAACCTACGTCAAGGGCGTTAGAGCTTTCGGAGAAGATGCGGGGGCCGGTGGGGATTCGGGAAGAAGCTCATGCGGAAGCACCCATCGCGTCGGCCCCAAGTCCGGACCGGCGGCGGTCGAAATTGCCGGTTCGCCTGACGCGGTTCTTTGGGCGTACGGAGGAGCTTGGGCATGCGCTCAGGTGGCTTGAGGAATCGCCGGGCGCTTTGATCACGTTGACGGGAGCTGGGGGTTGTGGGAAGACACGGCTGTCGGTGGAGATCGGCCACGCCGTCGACGCGCTCGGGTGGAGCGTTTGGTTTATTCCCCTAGCGGATGTGGGGAGCCCGGAGCGGATCTACGACGCGATCCTGACCGGACTTAAGATCGGGGCCTCGCAGGACCCGATTCGAGATTTGCGGGAGTTCTTCGGGCAGGTCGAGAAGCCGATGCTGATTCTCGACAACTTCGAGCATTTGATGGACGATGGAGCGCTCTTTGTGCGGCGGCTCCTTGCGGAGATTCCCGAACTGAGCTGTTTAGTCAGCTCGCGTCAGCGGTTGTCGTTGGAAGGTGAGCGAGAGCTGCCGGTTTCTCCGCTTTCGGCGCCCGGGGAGGCGGAGATCACCCCCGAGCAGGCGGCTCGGTTCCCCTGTGTCCAGCTTTATGTGGACCGCTGCCAAACGTTGCGCCCCGACTTTCAGATCACGGAGCGGAACGCGAAGGCGATCGTGAACCTCTGCGAGCGGTTGGAAGGGATTCCCCTGGCCATCGAGATCGCCTCTTCGCTTTCGCAGACCCTCAGCCCCAGCCAGATCGTGGACCAGCTCGACCAGCGGCTGGAATTGCTGACGAGCCCACGGCGGGACATCATCGACCGGCACAAGACGCTGCGGAACGCGGTCGCTTACAGCTACGATTTGCTTTCGCCGCTTCAGCAGCGGTTCTTCGCTTCGCTTTCCGTTTTCCGGGGTGGGTGGACGATCCGGTCGGCATCGGAAGTGTGCTTTCTGCCGTTGGATTCGGAGCATTCGGATTGCTTCAGTTTGCTGCTTCAATTGCGCGAGCGGTCGTTGGTGGAGACGTACGAGACGGCGTCGGGGGAGATGCGGTTTCGGATGCTGGAGACGTTCCGCGACTTTGGGCGGGATTGCCTGAAGAAAGGGGAGCGCGACGAGGTTTTGTCTCGGTACGACGCCTACTTCCTGGCGATGGCGGAAGACGCCTACGCCAGCCTGCGGACCGACCGCGAACCGGCCTCGCTCGATGGGCTCAGCGCGGATTACGACAACCTGATGGACGTTTTCGAACGGGCTTGGGAGCGGCGCGACGTCGAATTTGGGATTCGGTTGGCGGTGGGTTTTGGGCAGATTTGGCGGTCTCGCGGCGCGGTGGTCCGGGAGAGGGCGATTATCGAGCATTTGGTTTCCCAGCCCGAGGCGGGATTGTTTGCGCCGGAACTGCTGATGAAGGGCCTCAATCTGCTGTCCCACGCATCTTTCTTGCTTTGCGACTGGAGCACGTCGCTTGCGGCGGAGCAGCGGACGTTGGATCTGGCTTTGGCGACCTCCAATCACGAGTATGCGGCGATGAGCTGTGGCGGCATCGCCAACGTGTATCTGGCATCGGGACGGGTGGAAGAGGCGAAGGAGATGCTGCTTCGAGCGGTCGAGTACGCCCGGCTATCGGGGGTCGACGATCGGATATCCGTCCTGTTGGGCAACTTGGGGGTCGCGAGTTGGCGAGAAGGCGACTTGGCGCAGGCGGAGCGGCATTTCCGAGAGTCCTTGGCCTTGGCAGAAAAGTTGGACCAGCGGGCCCAGGCGAACCATCACAAGTTGAATATCGCCCGGGTTCTGCTCGACCAGGGGCGATACGGGGAGGCGTTCGAGGAGATGTCGGGTTGCGTGGAGCGGTCGGCGAAGCTTCACCGGGCGCTGGACGGGGCGATGTCCTTAATTTTGCTGGCGAAATACTATCGGCTGACGGGTGAGCCAGGGCGCGCCTCGGCTTTGATCCAGCAGGCGCTCGAACGGGTGCTCGGTTTGATGAACGAGGCCTTCGAGACTTTCGCGGCGGTGGAACTAGGGCAACAGCTTGCGGGACGCGGGCTTTTCCGGGATGCGACGCTCGTTCTCTCGTCTCTAGGCAAAGATAAGCTTTCCGCGATCGATGCGAAAGACGTGGAGAACTCCTTGGTCCAGTGCAAGGCTGGGCTCCCGGAGGCGGACTTCGACCGGTGCTGGGCCAAGGGAGTTACGAGCACGCTCAACGAGGTGCTGCGCGGGCAATTGCATCTCGAAGAGATCGCCGTTTAGCCCCCGCCACGCAAACGGGGGCTACGGCTTTCGTTAGTCCAGTTTCAGGCCTAACTTGCGGATCGCCGTCTTCAGGCCATCCTCGTCGAACCCCACGAATCGGGCGGTGATGGTTCCATCGGGGGCGATGATGAGATTCGTCGGGTAGGCGGCAACCCCATATTTGCCCGCCACGTCCGACGCCCCGGTCCCGTTCAAGACGACAGGGAAGGTGTAGCCGCTGTCGCCAATAAACTTCGCGACCTTCGGACCCAAGTCGAAGTTGTTCACGCTCAGGTAGGCGAATCCCTGATCTTTGAGGCCGGGGTACATCGCCTGGAGGTGCGGGAACTCGGCTCGGCAGGGGTTGCAGTCGACGAAGAAGAAGTTGAGAAGGAGACCCTTCTTGCCCTTGAGGGCGTCGTAGAGCGTTTGGCTCTTGCCGTCGGGCGTGCTCAGGGTGAAGTCGGGAACCTTCGTGCCGACGCGCAGGAGCTTATCGGCCGCTTGCTCGTGCTTTTCAAACCCGGCCGGCGGAGCCCACTTGAAGTTGGTGTTGGCGGGAAGCGTGTCGAGCTTGATGTCTTGGTAAACGTAGTCACGAGCCTGGTCACCTGCGCCGAGAGTGAAGCCCACCGGCAGGTCGGTCGCGGGATCGAAGGCGACGTGGACAGTCGTACGGAGGGCCTGACTATGGAATTCGGCGACGACGGCAGGCTTTCCGGCGAAGGTTCCGTCCGCAGGATGGTCGATGGAGTAACTGTCCTTGGGAAGGGGGAAGAAAGGGTCGAAGCCCCAAGCGAAGCGAGGCATAGAGTTATCGCCCGCGGGGAAGGTCTGGAAGTCCTTGGCCTTGGTGTCGACAAGAGTTTGGGCCTTTCCGTCGCACCAGGTTTCGCGGGTGCCGAGGATCGTGATGAAGTAGTTCGGCTTGCCGAACTTGAATTCCATTCGGATGGGCGTCGCGCCGGGAGGGGCAGGGAAGACAACCGTCCCCACCGCGCTCTTCGCCTGGGACAGCTTGGCGGCTGCGGCGTCGAGCACGGCTTGGGGATCGGACGAGCGGGGTGGAAGCGCGAGAGTTAGAAAGAGGGAGAGAGTAATCATATGTTTCAGGGAAGCTGCGGCTTGGTGAGGGCGTAGTAGTAGTCCTGGCAAGTACTCGTCAGCGGGCATCCGCCCTTGAGGATGTTGCCCAGGTAGCTGGAGACGCGAAGCTTGTCGGTAGCGGAAACGGGGTTGACCATCAGGGTGACGTTCAGCGATTTGGCATGACCGTCGAGCCAGGTGATGTTGGCGAGCCCGCCATGGAGTCCGTGGGTGGTGGGGCCAGGGCCAGCGCCGATGGTGCCGCTGGGGGCGATGAGCGTTGGGAACCGGACGAGCGCGGGGCTGCCGCCTCTACCTGGCGCCGGGACCTGGGCGGCGTCGCCGAGGAGGATGGTTTCGGCGACGGAGTCCGCCTCGGTGTAGGAGTGGGGACCGGCGACGGGGGTCAGGTAGCCGACGTTCATGCCGTAGGCATAGGGGATCGGGTTGTTAGCCGTCGTGGGGATTCCCTTTGCCATCGGGCAGTCCTCGATGTCGACGTTCTTCATGTACGGTTGGACAAGGCCGCCCTTGCCGTCGACCGTCGGAGGGGACGTGCTGAAGTCGGTACTCCAGCCCCAGGCGTAGATGAGGTTGCCGGGACCGGAGGTGGAAGTCACGATGTAGTCGTCGTAATCGTTCGAGTACATCATGAAGGCGGTTCCGATCTGCTTGACGTTCGAGAGGCAGGCGATCTTCTTCGCGGCAGCTTTTGCCTGACTGAAGACGGGGAAGAGGATGGCGGCCAGGATCGCGATGATCGCAATCACCACCAAGAGCTCGATCAGCGTAAAGCCCTTTTTAGATTTAAGAGGATGGATAAACATGAGAAGAGAAGACCTCGCGCCCATTCTATGGAGGAGGCGTTCACAAAACGTTTACCAAGTTCGGCCGGATCGGGCATGATTCAGGCTGTCGATGGTTAAAGGGAAGCGCTTCGTCTTCGTGTTTTTACTAGCTTTTGCGTTTATGCTCGGCTTCGGGCAGCTCGGAAGCTATCGGAACCCCGTCCTGTTCGCGGACTACTCGGACCCCGACGTGATCCGGGTTGGGGACGACTATTACCTGGTGGCGTCCAGCTTCCACTACATGCCGGGTGTGCCGATTTTGAAGTCGCGCGACCTGGTGAATTGGACCATCGTGGGGCACGTCTATCCACGGCTTGACTTGAACCCGGCCTACGACTTGGTTGGGGGCGACCACTACGGGGGCGGATCGTGGGCTCCGGCTATTCGTTATCACGACGGGAAGTTTTTCGTCTATTTCCCCACCCCGAACGAGGGGATTTTTATGAGTACGGCTCCCAAGGCGGAAGGGCCGTGGACGAAACCGGTGGCGGTGATTTCGGGAGGCGGGCTGGAAGACCCTTGCCCGTTCTGGGACGACGACGGGACGGCTTACCTGGTGCACTCCCGGCTTGGGGCGGGTCCGCTGATCTTGCACAAGATGAGCGCGGACGGCACGCGGGTGTTGGACGAGGGGAAGGTGATCGTCGAGGATCATCGAGCTTTGCCGACTTTGGAAGGGCCCAAGTTTTATAAGCGGAACGGCTACTACTATATTTGGGCTCCGTACGGCGGAGTTGGGACGGGCTCGCAGGCGGTGCTTCGGTCGCGGAGTATCTATGGTCCGTATGAGCATCGGACAGTTCTTTCGCAGGGGGCGACTTCGATCAATGGACCCCATCAGGGCGGGTATGTGGAGACGCCTTCCGGCGAGGGCTGGTTCTTCCACTTTCACTCGGAGGGAGCCTATGGGCGGATTGGGTTCTTGGAGCCGGTGCGGTGGATGGACGATTGGCCGGTGGTCGGAAAGGATGGAGAGCCGGTTACGGAATGGCAGAAGCCGGACGTTGGCCCTCGGCAGCGCCCTCAGATGTCGGACGAATTCAACGGCAAGACGCTTGGACCGCAGTGGGAGTGGAATCACAACCCGGACGACTCTCGCTGGTCACTCTCGGCCCGGCGGGGTTTCCTTCGGTTGGTGGCTTCCCCCGCTTCGGATTTGTATCATGCCCGGAACACGCTGACGCAGGCGATGCAAGGGTCTGCATTCGACCTGACGACTCGGATCGATGTGAGCGGGATGCGGGACGGGCAGCGGGCAGGGCTGACGATGCTCTGCGACAAGGCGAGCGGGATTGGGGTTTCGCAGGTAGGCGCCTTGAGGCGGTTGGTCTTTTTCGCTCCCTCGGGTGAGGTTGCGGGGTCGGAGCTTTCGCAGAACGAGGTCTTGCTTCGCGTCCACGTCGACCATGAGAAGGCGACGTACTCCTACAGCCTGGACTCGGGGAAGAAATTTACGCCTTTGGGCGGCTCGGCGCCGATCGTGTTTAGCTGGTGGAAGGCTCCCCGGCCTGCCCTTTACTCCTATGGCACGGAAGGTTATGTGGACGTCGATTGGGTCCACGTGGATTTGAGCTTGCCGCCTTTCGAGGCCGACATCGAGAGGTTTGAGGCCGAAGACTACAAGAAGGCCCCGGCCAAGGGTGGGATCGTTTTTGTGGGAAGCTCAAGCATCGTCCGTTGGAAGACTTTGAAGGAGGATTTTCCCGGGTTGAACGTTCTCAATCGTGGGTTCGGCGGGTCCGAGGTCGCTGACAGCGTGCGTTATGCGCAGCGGATCGTAACGCCCTATGAGCCTCGGATGGTGGTTTTCTACGCGGGGACCAACGATATTGCGAACGGGAAGACGGGCGAGAAGGTTTTCGGCGACTACCGCGCGTTTGTGGCGAAGGTTCGGGAGAAGCTGCCCTCGGTGCCGATCGCGTATATCTCCATCGCTCCTTCACCGTCTCGGCAGGCGAAGTGGGATCAGTTTCGGAAGGCGAATTCTTTGATCAAGGACTTTTCTGCGTCGGAGAAGGGTTTGGCCTTTATCGACATCTTTCCGCTGATGCTGGATGAGAAGGGCGGGCCTCGTCCGGAGCTATTCGTCGAGGATCAACTGCATATGAACCCGAAGGGGTATGCGATTTGGAAGAAGGCGGTGGCTCCGTTCCTGACGCGCGAGCCTACGAGCTTAGGGCGGCGATAAGCGAATCGGCGAGCCATTCCTGATATTGGTCGGCGGGCCATCCCTGGATTTGGACCAGCAGCCGGTAGAGGTCACGCCCGGTCAGCGCCCATAGAATATCGGCTGCCTTTTCCCGGTTGAGCCCTGGTTTCAGGCGTCCGGTCTCCTCTAGCCGATCGATGACGGGGGACTGGGCCGTGCGGCGGTCCATCTCCCGGTGCTTCATCTTATTGGCGAGGTCGGGCGAGACGACGCCTGCGCCACCCATCAACTCGATCATGCCTTGCTCGGAGTCGTAAATCTGCCGGGCGATAGCGGCGGCGAAGCGGAGCCGTTGGAGCGGGTCTTCGGCTCCCAATGCCTGGGCTACGAGTTGACGGTAGCGGTCGCCAAATCGGGCGACGTCGATGACGGCGTCGAGAAGACCTGTCTTTGAGCCGAAGATGGCGTAGACCGATTGGGTGGAGACCCCTGCCGCCTTGGCCACGGCGTTGACCGTCATCGCGGCGAAGCCTTCCCTGGATAGGAGGTTGTGGGCGGCCGTGACGATCCGTTGTTTCGTTTCGTCCGCCTGCTGAATACGCGCGGGAGATCGGTAGCTTCGCTTGGCCATTGGACCTATATTGGATGGAGTCATCTATATTGAATAAAGTAAAGTCCACTCAATCATGGATAACGTTCTTCTCTCGGAGGCTACCGTTTTTGACTCCCTGCCCGAGGTGTCGAAATGAGCGCGGTGCACATTGCGATGCTGGTGATTCACTTCGTGGCGATGATTTTGGGTGTTGGGCAGATCGGCGCGCTGATCTTGGTCGCGGCGGCGCGGGTGGAGGACGGAAAGCTTGTTGGGAGGCTGATGACTTCGATTGCAATCAGCGTGCCGGTCGTCTTTCTTTCCGGCGTCGCGCTTGTGGCGATGGCGAAGGACCATCCGGAGGGGCATTGGTGGCTGCGCTTGGTCGCGTTGCTGACGATCACGCTTGGAATTACGGCCACGGTCACGCGGCGGTGGGTACGTTCCGGTCCGTTGGATATGGACCGCCTGCGGAGCAGGGCTTGGGCGATGTCGGGCATCACGGCCCTCATTGTGATTCTGATCGCGGCGAAGCCGGGCTAGGGGGAGTGGCGGGAATGTGTAGGAATCGAACCCACCCGGCCCCTTTTCGAAGCCACATTGGTTTTGAAGACCAAGGGGCACACCAGCGCCCATTCACTCCCGCTACATCTTACAACTAGGCGTCGAAGCCGCGCTGCCAGTCGCTGACGCCGCCTTCGAACGAGGCTCGAACCAGCATGAGGCCGGCTTGGTAGGCTTCGAACTGGGTGCTGAGCTTGCGGAAGGTCTTCGCGTCGGCGGTGTAGGGACCGTAGTCGAAGGTGCTGGCGATGTGATAGCTTTCCTTGCCCTGGCGGTTCACGTCGAGCAGCATGTCGCGCAGGTCTTGGAGCTTCATGTCGCGGAGGAACTCGGGAAAGAGGCCGGACCAGAAGAGGAGGAAGTCGCCGATGTGCCGGTGGACTTCGCGCTCACGGGCGAAGGAATCCGCATTGCGGCTGACGTCTCCTTCGGCCAGCATGTCGGCAATCGACTGGAGGGTGTGCCCCGTCCGGTCTCGGATCGCAAAGACGTTATCGCGGTGGAGGAACTCGACGAGCATTCCGGTGAGGTAGACCTCGACATCGTCGTCGTTCAGCCCCATCTGACTGTTGAGGGCCTCGTGAACCGCTTTTCCAAAATACATCCAGATCGGATGTTCGCCACTGATTTCTTTTCTCATCTAGACTGGCCTCCGACGGAACTCCTTATTGTTAAGGTCGCCCCAACGACAGGGTTTGTCTCATTCGCATCCTTACCGGGTTTTCTGTAATTCCCTTAAATGTGCGTATCAACATTGACGGTTCCCGACCTCCCTTTGTTTTCGTTTTTGGGCTTTAAGACTACGGGATGGGTACTTCGGGGCGATAATAAATACCAGGGGTGAATGGAATGGACCCCAGGAGCGTCTAATCGGTATGGCTTGTCCTAAATGCGGAAAACCGGTCGCCCAGGGAGCGACCTTTTGTATGTATTGCGGACAGAGCATCGCGCCCATGAAGGCGGCGCCGATGCAGCCTATGCAGCCCGTGGCTCAACCCCAGGGTCAGCCTTATATGGCAGGCGCGATGGCGGCCCCGGCATTTCCGGCTCCCAGCTCCAGCAGACGAACGACTTGGCTGGCTGTGGGCACGGCTTTGGCGATGGTGCTGGCGATTTTCTTTGGCCTTCGTGCGGCAGGCGTCTTGAAGATGGGCGCGGCGAATCCGAAGCTGCAGACCCTTCAGGCCAATGGTAAGGACGGCAACCTCGACATCTTGAAGGCTAACAGCACCGATCCGAACATGCAGACCTTGAAGGCGGAGGGTTCCGATCCGAACCTGAACACCCTTAAGGCGAACGCGGCGGACGGGCAAACTCCTCTTTTCCGCGCCGAGGGTTCGAATGGGCCGTCGGTGATGCAGCAGACGGCTGAAAGAATCAAGATGCCGGACGACATCCGCAAGTGGCTGGAGCATCTGGAGAGGATCGAGAAGCGCAAGAACGATTTGGCGATGCAGCAGGTGGCCAACATGATGGTCCTGATGCAGAAGATGAAGGTTTTGGGTGGCGACCTCGGGGCGCTGACCGATCCGGATTCGGAAGCGACGTCGCCCACCGATACCGCGCAGAGCGAATTTAAGGACCTGACGCCGGAGTGGAACAAGCTTATCAGCGACTTTCAGGCCTACCCGCCGCCTGCGGAGTGCAAGCCGATCGCGGACGACTACAATCATGCGCTCAACGAGATTCCGGGCATGATGGCGGACATTACCGATCTCTTGAAGACGGCGGCGTCCGATCCCCAGAACGCGCTTACCAAGGCTTACAAGCTTCAGAACACCAGCTCGAACGGGATCGACAAGTATCTCGGACGGACGGACGACGGGGTCGGAGATATCTGCCGCAAGTACGAGACGAGCAAGTGGTTCTCGATTAAGACCGATGTCGGCGGCGGTCTGATGAGCAAGTTCGGCATCTAATCCGAAGTAAGATTCCTCTATGAATCAGGCGAAAGCCGCGGGAGTCGGCCTACTCGTCATTCGCATCATCGTCGGTTTGGTGATGATGTATTACGGCTCGCAAAAGCTGTTCGGCCTTTTCGGTGGACAGGGATTTGCGGGCACGATCCAAAGTTTTCAGGATAAGAACGGAATTCCTCCGATCTTTTCGGCTCTGGCCATGTTCGGAGAATTCTGCGGGGGCTTGGGCCTGTTGCTTGGCCTCCTGACGCGGGTTGCGGCGTTTGGGTTGATGTGCACGATGGCGGTGGCGGCGTTCACCCAGTTTCGTAAGCCGGGCCTCTTCGATGCGATCTTGGACGGACGTCTTCAGGACGTGAACAACGCCTTCTATCCGCTCGTGATTTTCTCGGTGGCGTTCTGTTTGCTGTTCGTCGGTGGCGGGCCGTTTACGCTGGAAGCGAAGCTGATGAAGGGCCGAAAGAAGGCTCAAGCGTGATCTACCGTCCAGCGTCGGCCTCGGACTGCGAGGCGATCTGCGGGCTTATCCGCGAATTGGCCGTCTACGAAAAGCTCGAGCACCTGATGGCGATTTCGCCTGCCGATTTGGAGCGCGACCTCTTTGGACCGCAGCCGCCGATTCGTTCTATCGTGGCCGAGCGTGACGGCGAGGTGATTGGGTACGCGATCTTCTTCCGGTCTTACTCCACGTTCCTGGGCAAGGCGGGGATTTGGCTGGAGGATCTGTACGTGAAGCAGTCGGAGCGGGGCGGCGGGATTGGAAAGCGGCTGCTGGCGGAGGTCGGCAAGGTCGCGCAGCGGGAGACGGCGGGACGGCTGGAATGGTCGGTGCTGGATTGGAACGAGCCGGCGATAGGGTTCTATCGCCGGCTCGGGGCCGATGTTTTGCCGGACTGGCGGATTTGCCGCCTGACCGGCGAAGAGATCGATGCGTTGGCTCGGTTCTCGGATTAGGCGCAACCCCTTTGGGGTAGGACAGGATGTTGGCCGTTATTACCAGGGTAGGCCCGTTGGGCCAACCCTTCGCTATTTGACGGAACCCCTTTGGGGTTTTTTTCGGACGTGGTCGTAGCCCACGGCTACACGCTCCGCGTGGGCTTGGAGGGAGCGTTCTGTTTGGCCTCGTTTGTTCGCCGGGCTTGACCGGCGGCTACACCCTTCGGGGTTTGTGGGTTACTTGCGCTCTGTTCTTGCCTCGTTTGTTGCGCGGACGAAACCGCGGCTACACGCTCCGCGTAGGCTTGCAGGGGGCGCTCTTTAGTGCCGTAGCACCCCCTCCCTGCCCTCCCCCTGCACGCAGGGGGAGGCTTTTCAATTTGCCTCGCTTAGCTCTTGGGGCGGAGGTTTAGTTTTAGCGTCGCGTAGCCGTCGATCTGGAAGTGCTCGACGCGCATGTGGTGCTTGCCGCCCAGCTTGACCTCTCGCTTGTAGGCGGTTGGTCCCTGGTACTTCCAGGCGTCTGAGATGAGCTGTTTGCCGTCGAGCCAGACCCTGGCTCCGTCGTCGGTGGTGAGCTCGATCGTGTAGGTTCCGGAGGGGATTTCAAAATCACCCTCGGCGACGGTGGCGTAGTGGTCGTTGCCGGTGACGGGGTCGAAGGCGTAGCCTGCGTAGTCGAGCCGGTCGGACTTCAGCTCCTTGAGCGGCTTGCCAGCAATGATGTTCTGGAAGCTCGTTTCCTTCGGCGCGGAGTGGACGTCGGAGGGGTTCTCCGCATCCTTCCACTTGAAGAACTTGATCGTCCAGTCGATGGGGGCGAAGAACTGGCGGTAGCTGAACTGGACGGGCTTGCCCGCCGAGGTTTTGACGCCCAGGTAGTTCGTGGTCGCTTCGCCGGTGTATTCGAGGACGAGGTTCAGGTTGACGGCCTTTCCGGGCGGGAGCGTGAGCTCGATGGAGCCGGGGACCGTTCCCTCGTCGTTCGAAGCCTTTGCGCCTTCGGCCTTGACGAGCCGCCAGTGGCCTTCGGGGCCGAGGATGGCGAACTTGTAGGCGCTCTTGTCGTTGCCGGTCATGCCGCGCGGCCAGAGGATTGGCGATTTGAAGTCATAGGGGCCCCACTGGTCGATGAGGATGTACTTGCGGCCTCGGAGGGCGTCCTCCTTCAAGAATGGCCACATACCGCCTTCCAGGGGCTTCGGCTCGTATTTCTGGACGGCCTTGCGGGCTTCGTCGTTGACCCCGCCGATGTCTTTAATCTTGCTCCAGCCCGAGTAGTTGGGCTGCCAGGTGCTGGACATGGTCTGGGTGGGGGCTTGGGACCACTCGTTGCCAGTCATTTGGACATCGGCGGGCTCTTCCTTCGCGCCGAGGCGTCGGTTGTTATCGAACTTGAGTCCGGGGTTGCTGCCTTGGAGGTCGAAAAGCTTCGTGCCGCCGACGAGGAAGTTCTTGTCGATCCGGACATCGGTCGTATCGCGGATGCTGAAGACGACGTTTTGGCCGAAGATGGCGTTGCCGAGGATGCTCCAGTCGTGGCTCTTCGTGTCGTGATGCTTGGGGTAGCCCCAGTTCGGGTCCTGGCTCTTGTTCATCCAAAGCTGGATGGCGACCTTGTCGCCGTCGAACTGGTTGTAGGAGATCGTGTTGTGTTGACCGTGCTCGACGGCGATGCCGACCTCGTTCCTTCCGAAGCTGTTGCCCGTGATGATGGAATCGTAGGAGTAGCCGCCCCAGACGCCGTGCCAGCATTCCTCGACGCGATTGTTCACGAACTTGTTGCGGCTGAAGGTGGCCTCGATACCGTTGGTGGGGGCGTGGCTGAAGTCGTTGCCGTAGAGCAGGTTGTCGTTGCAGCCGCCCTCGCCGGAGTCCATGGTGGTCTGTCCCGCCCAAAGGAAGAAGCCGTCGCCGCCGTGGGTGACGGAGTTGTAAGCGAAGGTGTTGCGGTTGGACTGCTCGTAGATGAGGATGCCCGCCGAGTCTTGGCCGCGATTGTAGACGCCGTCGGAATAGCCACGCACGCACCAGTCGATCTTGTTGTGCATGATCGTGTTGTCGCTGGATTGGTAGAGGCCGACGCCGATGCCGCTAAGGAACGAGAAGTCGTTATTCCAAGCCTTGCCCTTGTTGCACTCCATGAGCATGAGGCCGCATTGGCCGCCCTGGATGGTGGTGCCCTTGACCTCGAAGTTGTCGCACTTGCGGAGGTAGATGCCCGCGCCGTAGCGTAACCACTCGTCGTTCTCGTTGTGGTGGTAGCTCATCCAGTCGCTCTCGTCTTCGCGGTCGAGGGTGCTGAGGAGGTGCTGCTTCCAGTTGTAGGAGAAATCGCAGTTGAGAATTTTTAGGCCCGGAGAGTTTCTGGCCTGGAAGGCGATCTTGTAGCCTCGAACGTTGGCGTTGAGGATCGTTACGTTTTTGCCAGAGACGTAGATGCCGGTGCCTGCTCGGTCGCTCGGCTCGGTCTTCTGCGGGGTCCCCTGGAGGGTCGCGCCTTGGAAGTCGACGGTGATATTGTCGCCGACGATCCGAATGGATGCGTCCGTTTTTTCGTTGTAGGGGGAAGGGGTGGGGACATTGTAGGTACCTCGGACGATTCGGACGCTCGAGGTGATGGTCTGGGGACCAGTGAGGCGGATCGACGTTGGATTCTGCAACGTTCCCGCGAGGATAAGGGATGTGAGAATGATGCTCATCGTTGAAGGCTCCGCCCAAAATTGGGACGACTACTTTCCTTTTAGGCTACCGAAAGTTTTGCGATTTTGGATTCTTTGGGGTGAACAGGGACCAGATTGCTTGATTGCTAGAATGCTTGATTGCTGGATTGGGACTACTTCAATCAAGCATTCTGGCAATCGGCAATCGAGCAATTCAAAAGCGAGTCGGTCTGTAAGCCGGATTCTGTATTTGTGTGACGATTTATCTTCGCGGCCAACCCGGACGGTCCGCGGGCAGCATCATCCCGTCCCTATTTGGCCTTGCTTCCGGCGGGGTTTGCCCCCGGCCGCCTTACGACGGACCGGAGTGAGCTCTTACCTCACCATTTCACCCTTACCCTTGTGGGGCGGTTTGTTTCTGTTGCACTTTCCGTCGGGTCGCCCCGCCCTCCGTTGCCGAAGGCGCCGTGCCCTATGAAGTCCGGACTTTCCTCCCCGAGTCCGAAAACCCGGAGCCGTCACCCGACCGACTCGTATGAATAAGTATATCGAAAGGGGATTGGTGGGTTGTCCGCCCCAAGTAATACGGAACCCAGTGATAAGATGAATTCGTTCCTCATAGAGGATAGAGAGGATGCAAGCCGAGGTTACCAATGAAGCGCAACTAAGGGCGGCTCGCCAGCTTGCGCTGCATCTTAGGCAAAACCCGGAGGATGCGAAGAGGCATCCGGATGAGTTGGCCGAGGAGTTTGGCCTTCCTGCCACGTTCGTAGCGAACGTGCTGAGCGGGGTGCAAGGCCCTGTCCGGCGTGACCCCTGGCTGTCCAAAATCGACCTCTCGTTCTTCGTGAGGACGTACGAGAGCGCGACCAGGATTTGGGATCGGTTGACGATCAACCCGGTCCTCTTCGTCGTCGTGTCCTCCCTTATCTGTGCGGGGCTGATTTACGTCGCGAACAGTTTCTCGTCCGCGGGGACGGTGTCCGAGGGAACAAATATTCAGCTTCGGGGCATTTCCGGGCTGTTCGCCATCATCACGCTGGGCCTGCACCTTGCCTGCTACTACAAGCGGCGGATGGCGCGGCACGCCATGATCGGGGCGCTCTTCCTCTGGATGGGGCTTTCCTTCTTCGTGATGATCACGAGCTGGCTGGAGGTTCGGAACACGACGGAAGGCTTGAAGGCGGGCTTGCTGCTCCTTGCCGCCTTCGCCATGTTCATTTTGTGCCTGGTCTACGGGGCGATCGGGTCGGCGTCGGCGGTGCTGGGCGCGTATATGGATTTGCGGAAGCAGATTCGGAACGAGGACCGGATGTCTCGCCAGGATCTGCTGGAGCGGTATTTCGAGCTGCAGGAGCGTTTGGACGCAAGCCAGCGGCTGACGCCGAAGGCGAGCATTTTCGACTCGGACCTGGGCAAGGCCCTTTTGACGACGGGGCCGCTTTGGGGATTACTAATCGGGCTCGTCCTCAACACGCTCATGATCGTCGTCATGGTCGCCTCCGGGATCGACCTGATGGCGTTGAACACTTCCCTGAACTGGGCGCTGCTCGCGAACATGGTCATCGGGCTCGTGGCCTTCCTGAGCTACATCGCGGCGGGGTTCTTCGCTCGGAACGCTTGGTGGGGCCTGGCTTCCTCACTTGCGATCTCCGTGGGCGGACTGCCTCCCGTGTTCGTCGGCATCCAGTTCTTCCACCTTCAATATTTGGAGCGAAACTTCAGCGTCCTGCCGTTCGTTCTCGCCTCGCTCGGCTACATGGTGGTGACGTTGTTCGGCGTGCTTGGCGGCATCGTGCAGCGCAGCGCGGCGAAGGAGCTGAACCTGGCTTTGAACGACCCGGCGGCGATTTTGGCGGAGATGGTACGCATCCAGTGGCGGCTTTCCGACCGGACGAACCAGGTGTGCGTGATGGTGGTCGACGCGGCGAAGAGCTCGGAGATGAAGTCGTTCGCCGATCCGCTGGCGGTGGAGTATTCGTTCCGGGAGTATCAGCAGCTTTTGGAAGAGCTTTCGAAAGATTTGCATGGGCGCGTCCACTCCACGGCGGGCGATGGCGCGGTAATCGCCTTTGAGACTGCGGTAGAAGCTTTCGCGGCGGCGAAGCGGATTCAGACGGACATCGAGCGGTTCAATCGGGAGGACAACCGGTTGCAGCTTCCGTTCCGGCTGCGGGTCGGGCTCCATATGGGCGAGGTTGTCGGCGATCTCGACGAGGTGGAGTTTACGGAGGTCATCGACATCGCGGCTCACGTGCAAGCTGCGGCGCCGGTCGGCGGAATCGCGGTGACGGAAGCGGTGGCGCAGCATTTGCCGCTGGAAGAATTCGTGCCCTTGGCGCGGCAGGTGGACGGCCAGAACGTCCTGCTCGCCCTTAACCCCACGGTGGACAAGCCTTGGCAAACGTACTCGACCTAGGGCGCCTGGGCTACCTGGAGGCCTGGGACCTGCAGAAGCGGATCGCTTCCCAGGTGCAGGCAGGGGTTTTGGACGACACGCTTATGTTCGTCGAGCATCCGGCCGTTTTGACGCTTGGTGCGAACTTCCACGAGGAGAACCTGCTGCTTACCATCGAGGAGTATGCGGAGCGGGGGATTGAAGTGGAGCGGACCGATCGGGGTGGGGACGTGACGTTCCACGGGCCGGACCAGCTTGTGATCTATCCGATCTTCGATTTGAAGCGGTACGGGAAGGACCTTCATAAGTGGCTGCGCGATTTGGAGGAAACGGTCATCGTGGCGATTCACGCCTATGGATTGGAGGGATATCGGTTTCCTCCGAATACCGGGACCTGGGTGAATGGGCGGAAGATCGCGGCAATCGGGATCAAGGTGAGCAAGTGGGTTTCGATCCACGGCATCGCCTTAAACTGCTCGAACGATCTGGAGCCTTTCGAAGCGATCGTGCCCTGCGGGATTACCGACTATGGGGTGACTTCGATTTCTGAGGAAGCGGGGCGAAAAATTACGATTGAGGATGCCAAACCGCAAGTCATCGCGGGCTTTGAAACCGTCTTTGGAATAAGGTTAACGCCTATCTCCCTAGACGCGCTTCATGAAATTGCTTGAACACATCTCCGGGGCTGCCGGTTTGGACGAAGCCGGGCGAGGTCCTTTGGCGGGGCCAGTGGCCGCGGCGGCGGTGATTTTGCCGGACGGGTTCGACTTGAAGGGGCTTAACGACTCCAAACAGATCGACGCCTCGGTTCGCGCGGAGCTCGAGGTGCGGATCAAGGAAACCGCGATCTGGAGCGTCTGCTTCGTGGATCACGAAGAGATCGACCGGCTCAACATCCTTTGGGCCAGCATGGCGGCGATGGAGCGCTGCATCGAGAATCTGGGTACCGTGCCTGCTTCGATCTATGTCGATGGAAACCGGGTGCCGAAAGCGCTGATGGGTTGTGCGCAAGCGGTGGTGAAGGGGGATGGCAAATTGGCTTGCATCGCGGCGGCATCGATCCTCGCGAAGACGGCGCGCGACCGTTTCATGACGGAGATGGCGGAACGGTTCCCGGTTTACGGGTTCGAGCGGCACTTCGGATACTCGACTCCGGAGCACATGGCGGCGATCCGCGAGCATGGGCCTTGCCCCATCCACCGGCGATCCTTTGCGCCGATCATGGGTTTCGATCAGGGCGTCTTGGCGCTCTGATGCCTTCCACTCCCTCCAGGCGGGTTGGCTCGGCAGCGGAGGATGAGGCGGCGGATTTCCTGGTCAGGAAGGGGTACACGATCGTGACCCGCAGGTATAAGGCCAAGCGTGGGGAGATCGATCTTGTCGCGCTGGATCAGGATGTCCTCGTGTTCGTCGAGGTGAAGCAGCGAAAGGCGGGTTATCTTCCGGAAGAGGCGATTGGGGAGCAGAAGATCGCTCGGTTGGTGGCGGCGGCCCAGGAGTACATCTTCGCGACGGGAGAGCAGGATCGGGAGGTGCGCTACGACGTGATCGCGATCGATCCGAATGGACTGCGGCATCATATTGAGGCGTTTCGGCCCTAGATGTATGTGATTGGGTGGGTCAAAATCATCCCACCGCATGTATTTTACGAAGTATCCCCATCGGTCGAACTTCTCCTACATCGAGGGCTTTGACCCCGAGACCGGCGAAGCTCCGGTCGGGAAGCGAACCGTTCAAATCACGCTCGACTCCTACGCGGGGGACGTGTACCACGTCCGCGTGCGGCACCCGGAGACTTGGGAGCCCAATGAGAATCTGGAGACGCTGAGCGTTCCAGATCCCAGCACGCGCAACCGCTTGAAGCTGGACGGTGGACGGCTGACGATGTTGGGGCACGACGGGAAGCCGCTTTTCGAGAGCCCGGAGAGTGCGGCGATCGGGGTTTGCGGGGAACAGTCGATCTTTCAATTCGCGGTGCGCGAGGGATCGAAGTTCTTTGGACTCGGCGAGAAGACGTTTGGGAAGATCGAGGTCTCCGGATATCGCACGAAGTTCTGGAATACGGACGTTTGGGGAGATTTCCACTTCAAGCAATGGCTGGATGAGCCGACCGATCCGCCCTATTTCTCCACGCCCTACCTGGCGGCGAAGATCGGGGACGAGTGGGTTGGGTTTCTGCTCCAGAACCCCTATCCTTGCTTCTTCGAGATTCCGGGGACGGATGAGTCGCGAGTCTTTGTCGAGTGGCAGCGAACCGTGCCGGAGCTCGTGATGGGCAGCGAGGGTGGGGAACCGAACCTTTGGATTCTCTACGCGCCAAGCTTGAAGGAACTGACGCGGAAGCTCCAAAAGCTAGTGGGAGTGACTCCGCTGCCGCCGCTTTGGGCGCTGGGCTATCACCAATCCCGTTGGGGATATGGTGGGCACGACGACTTGATAGCGCTCGACGCCAAGTTCGCGGAGAACAAGATTCCTTGCGACAGCCTGTGGCTCGATCTCGACTACATGGACGGGTATCGGATCTTCAAGACGAGCGAGAAGATGTTCCCGAAGGGAGCGATGGAAACGGCGGAGGAACTGGCGAAGAACGGGCGCCGGATCGTGCCGATCATCGACCCAGGTGTGAAGTTCGAGACCGGCTACAACGTGTACGACGACGGGCACGAGAAGGGCGTCTTCTGCCAGAACGCGGAGGGGAAGGAGTTCGTGGGGATGGTCTGGCCGGGGGAGACGGTCTTTCCCGACTTCACCCTGCCCGGGGTGCGCAATTGGTGGGCGGGCTATGTCGATGGGTTCGCAAAAGAGGGCTATGGGGCTTGCTGGGTGGATATGAACGATCCTTCCACGGGGCCAGTCGATCCGACGGGGATGCTGTTCCGGAACGGTTCGAAGCCGCACACCTTCGCCCACAACACCTTTGCCCTGGGGATGCAGATGGCGACTCGGCAGGGCTTCCTTCAGGCTCGGCCCAATGAGCGGCCCTTTGTGTTGAGCCGATCGGGTTATACGGGATCGAGCAAGAACGCGGCTATTTGGACGGGGGACAACCTTTCCAACGAGTTTTATTTACGGATTTCCATTCCAACGACGATTGGGATGTCGTTGAGCGGGCTGCCGTTCAACGGGCCGGACATCGGGGGCTTTGGCGGGGACGTGACCGACCAATTGATGCAGGATTGGATCAAGGCTTGCTTCCTGTTCCCGTTCTGCCGGAACCATTCGATGCTGGGCACGCGGGAGCAGGAGCCGTTCGCCTTTCCGAAGTCGACGATGCAGGTCATCCGGCGCTACATCCGGCTTCGGTACAAGCTGATTCCGTACCTCTACAACCTGTTTGTCGATCAGGAAGAGGTCGGCGACCCGATTCTGCGCCCCTTGATCTACGACTTCGACGACGAGGGGCTGCACCAGGTCGACGACCAGTTTTTGGTTGGGGATTGGATTTTGCAGGCTCCGGTGCTGAACAAGGAGAAATCGCGATCTGTGCGGCTTCCCGGAACCGAGCAGTGGTACGACGCGGGGACGGGAGATTGGGTCGAGCCGGGAACCCACGAAGTGAAGGTTGGGACGGGAGAGACTCCGCTCTACATTCGCGCGGGGGCTATCGTGCCGATGCAGCACGGGACGCCGACGGACAACAGCAAGGATTTGCGGAACGTGGCCTTTCACATCTTCCTGCCGCATCTTTGGTCGGGAGAGTCGAGCTACCTGTACCGGGCGGACGACGGTATCTCGTTCGACTATCAAACGGGTGGACGGAGCGTTGCGGAGGTCCGGGTGGCCGCGGTCGAAGGCAACGTCGCGATCAGTTGGGATCAGAGTCAGTCGGGGTTCGGCAAGATCGAGCCTACGTTCGTCATACATGGGCGTCCGAAGACGGTGCGGGTGAATACGGGCGGGCCGATCCAGAAGGCGGATCGCGTCTTCCTGACGGGCAAGTCGCTCCACGTCGACGTTATCGGAGGAAAGTGATGTTTACGGGTCTTGTGCAAGCGGTTGGAGTCGTCGATGCCAACGCGGAATACGTGCTGGCGATCGATGTTTCAGGGCCGATCGTCGAGCCGCCGGTGGATTTGGGCGAAAGTGTGGCGGTTAACGGCTGCTGCCTGACGGTTGTGGAGGCGGTGCTGCGGGATTCGGGCACAGTGACGCTTAAGTTCGATATGAGCGGAGAAACGTTGGCGCGGACGAACTTGGGCGGCTTGACCTCCGGATCGAGGGTGAATGTGGAGCGGGCGATGCGTCCCATGGACCGGCTGGGCGGGCATATCGTGCAGGGGCACGTGGATGCCGTCGGAGAGGTCGTCGGGTTGCGAGAAGATGGGGAGTTCACCGTTTTCCGATTCCAGGCTCCCAACGAGTACGGCCGCTATTTGATCGACAAGGGCTCGGTGGCAGTCGACGGGATCAGTTTGACGGTCGTCAAGCCAGTGGGGGGTGAGTTCGACGTTTGGGTGATTCCCCACACGTTGCGGCACACGAACTTGGAGTCGCGGAAGGCGGGCGATGCGGTGAACTTTGAATTCGACGTGCTGGCAAAGTACGTCGAGCAGCTTTTGGCGGCTGGGTCGCAGGTTTCGCCTTAGGAAAGGGCCATGCCTATTGGGGCATGGTCCTTTCCTGTAAGGGAGGCCAATCTTAGTAGTGCCAGTCGACGTTGAGGGCTTGTTTCGCGTGGCGCTCGATGAATTCTCGTCGTGGCTCGACCTTGTCTCCCATGAGCCTGGAGAACATCTCTTCGATCTCCATTTCGAATTGCTTATCGAGTTTGACTTGGACGAGCTTTCGCTTATCCGGGGCCATCGTCGTCTCTTCCAATTCGTCGGCGTTCATTTCGCCCAGACCTTTAAAGCGTTGGACGGAATGGTTCTTCTTCTTAAGCGTTCGGATGATCTCGTCGCGCTCTCGTTCCGTCATCGCGTAATATCGCTCGTCTTTGCCCGATTTGATAACGAATAGCGGGGGCTGGGCTAGATAGATATGCCCGCCTGCTACGAGCGGCTTCATGTAGCGGTAGAAGAACGTGAGGAGCAAGGTTCGGATGTGCTCTCCATCGACGTCGGCGTCGGTCATGATGATGACCTTGGCGTAACGGAGCTTGGAGAGGTCGAATTCGATCTCTCGCTCCTTGTCCTTCTTGCCCTTCTTGGTTTCGGCGAGTTCGTAGGCTTTGGGCTTGCCGTTTCCGTTGCTGGAAAGCTCCAATTCCATCTGCTCCTCGTCGATGTCCTCCTCGCCCATGGGGGCGCGGCCCATCGTGAGGTCGATGCCGACGCCGAGGGCGGAGATGAGGGCTTTGATTTCCTCATTGTCGAGGGCTTTGTCGATGCGGGCGCGCTCGACGTTGAGGATCTTGCCTCGCAAGGGGAGGATGGCCTGGGTGACGCGGTCGCGGGCCTGTTTGGCGGAGCCGCCCGCCGAGTCGCCCTCGACGAGGAAGATTTCGCACTTGTCGGAATCCTTGCTTTGGCAGTCGGCGAGCTTGCCGGGGAGGCCGAAGGAGTCCATCGCGTTGCCGCGCCGGATGCTCTCCGCCGCCTTTCGGGCCGCTTCGCGGGCGCGCTGGGCGATGATCGACTTGTCGATGATCCGCTTGGCCATCTGCGGATTCTCTTCGAAGAAGGTCATGAGGCCGTCGCCGACGAGGGAGTTCGTGAGGCCCATCACTTCGGGGGTCACGAGCTTGACCTTGTCCTGGGAGTTATAGGACGGGTTCTCAAGCCGGAGCGAGATAACGGCGGTGAGGCCGTCGCTCACGTCGTCGGACGTGAAGTTGTTGTCCTTGTCCTTCAGGAAGCCCATCTTCTTCGCGTAGGCGTTCATCGTGCGGGTGAGCGCCGCGTTGAAGCCGGAAGCGTGGGTGCCGCCGTCGGGGTTGTGGATGTTGTTCGAGAAGGCGAGCAGCGTCATGTTGTAGCCGTCGTGGTACTGCATGGCGACTTCGATCTCGGAGTTATCCTTGACGCGGCGGAAGAAGATGACGGGGTGGAGGGTGTCCTTTCCGTCGTTCAGGTCCTCGACGAGCTGCGGGATACCGCGCTGGTAGTAGAAGGTCTCCGAATCGTCGGGGTTCTGCTCGTTCACGAATTCGAACTTGACCTTGGAGTTCAGGTAGGCCAGCTCGCGCATTCGCGTTTTGAAGATGTGGATGTCGTATTCGACCTCGGTGAGGACGGTGGGATCGGCGAACCAGTGCTGCTTGGTACCGGTCGATCCGTCGGGGTTCTTGCCGATGACTTCGACTTCGGTGACGGGAATGCCTTTCTCGTACCGCTGGCGATAGATCTTGCCATCGCGCTTGACGGTCGTTTCCATCCAAGCAGACAGAGCGTTCGTACAGGAGACGCCGACGCCGTGGAGACCGCCGGAGGTCTTGTAGCCGCTTCCTTCGCCGCCGAACTTACCGCCGGCGTGGAGGACGGTCATGACGACCTGGAGGGCGCTGACGCCCATCTTCTTGTGCTTGTCGACGGGGATGCCGCGTCCGTTGTCTTCGACGCTGACGGAGTTGTCTTCGTAAATCGTGACCTTGATGTGGTCGCAGTGTCCGGCGAGGGCTTCGTCGACCGAGTTGTCGATGACCTCCTTGAACATCTGGTGGAGGCCGCGCTTGCCGTTGTCGCCGACATACATGCCGGGGCGCTTGCGAACGGCTTCCAGGCCTTCGAGGACTTGAATCTGATTGGCGTTATAGTCGCCTTCGACCTTACCAACGATCTCGTCGATATGAGCTTCTTGATCGTTGGAGTCCGAGCCGGTATTGAACGGCAATTCGTCTTCGTTATGTTTATCTTTTTCGGGCATCGGGGTTTGCTCGCTGCCTCCTTGAAATAGATCGCCTGGAGGCTCGGCAGTGGGAACCAGCGTAGAGCGGTTTTTGAATCTGGAGTATACCTGAAATAGGGACGATGCATGAGGGCCAAAGGGGGCGTAAATGGTGAATCGTGAATGGTAAATAGCCTGACCAGATTTACCATTCACGATTCACCACTTGCACCCCAAAAGGTAACGTCCAGGTATGGCTGCCCGTCGCCTTACCCTTGCGATTGCATTCTTGCCGTGTTTGGTTTTCGCCGCTCCCAAAGTAACCAGTCCGAAGCAGTTCTTCGGCCATGACGTGGGCGACGATTACTACCTTTCCGACTACAAGCAGTTTTCCGACTATTGGCACTTGCTCGACAAAGAGTCGAACCGGATGATCGTGAAGAACATCGGCAAGTCGGCGGAGGGCCGCGACGAACTGATGGCGATCGTATCCAGCCCCGGCAACCTGAGGCGGCTGGAGCATTACCGGGAGATTTCGCAGAAGCTTTGCCTGGCCGACGGGATTCCCGACGACGTGGCGAAGAAGCTGGCGAGCGAAGGCAAAGCGGTCGTTTGGATCGACGGCGGGCTCCACGCGAACGAGGTTTTGGGCGCCCAGCAGCTTATTCAGACGTGTTATTACATGGTCAGCCAGGACGACAAGGAGACGCGGCGGATTCTGGACAACGTCATCATCCTCTTCGTCCACGCGAACCCGGACGGGATGGACCTATGCTCGGATTGGTACATGCAGGAGACGGACCCGAAGAAGCGCAATCTGCGGATTCCGAGGCTCTTTCAGAAGTACATCGGGCACGACAACAACCGCGACTTCTACGCCGTCACCCAGCCCGAGACGAAGAACATGTGCCAGGTGATGTACCACGAGTGGTTCCCGCAGATCGTCTACAACCATCACCAGACCGGACCCTCGGGGACGGTGATGTTCGCACCGCCCTTCCGCGATCCGTTCAACCATAACGTCGACCCGCTGGTGATGTCGGGGATCGACTTCGTGGCGTCGGCGATGATGCAGCGGTTCTTGTCTTTGGACATGCCGGGGGTGACGACGAAGACGGGCTCTCCCTACTCCGCTTGGTGGAACGGTGGTTTGCGGACGACGGCGTACTTCCACAACATGGTTGGGATTCTGACGGAGACGATCGGCAATCCGACGCCGACGCGAATTCCCTTCGTGGCGAGCCGCAGGGTGCCGCAGGGGAATCTGTACTATCCCATCGAGCCCCAAGAGTGGCACTTCAAACAGTCCATCGACTACTCGCTCCAAGCGAACTTGGCGATCTTGGATTTGGCCTCGCGATACAAGGAGAAGTTCTTGTACGACGTCTATCGAATGGGGCGGCGGCAGATCGAACTGGGGTCTAAGGACAGTTGGACAGACCGTCCGACGCGGGCAGCGGCGGCGGAGGCTTTGGAGGATTTGCGGAAGCCGGAACTGCGGAATCCGCGGGGGTATGTCATTTCACTGGACCAGCCCGATTTTGGGACAGCGTGCGACTTCGCAGATACGTTGATGGCGAACGGAGTCGTCGTGGAGAAACTTTCGAAGGATCAGACGATCGGAGGAAAAGCCTATAGGGCCGGGTCTTTATTCGTTAGGTGCAATCAGGCATTCCGCCCTCACGTTCTGGATATGTTTGAACCGCAGGACCATCCGAACGATATTCCCGCCCCAGGAGCGCCTCCTATTCCCCCATACGATAGTGCGGGCTATACGCTTGCCTTCCAAATGGGGGTCAAGTTCGACCGAATTTTGGATGGTTTTGGTGAGGTTGCGACGACGCCCTATCCAGGTTCGCTCGACTTCATCCACTTCCAAAATGCGGACGGGAACGGGCCTTTGAACGGAATGAGTAACGATTCCTACGCGGCTGTGGCCGAATCGCTAAAGGGCGGCAAGCCCTACTATATGACACTCAAGCCCTCGCCCACATTTTCGCCCTCGTCAGGTGAGGTCGCCAAGCTGACACGGACGCCCAGAATCGGCCTTTGGGACCGCTACGGCGGGTCGATGGAATCGGGCTGGACTCGCTGGGTGCTGGAGCAGTTCAAGTTCCCTTACAAGCTGGTCTATGTGCCCGATCTGGACGCGGGAGACCTGCATTCCAAGTTCGACGTGCTCGTCTTCGTTGACGGCGCGATTCCGGCTCAGATGCGGGCGCGGAGCGATGCGAGCCACGAAGGGATTCCTGAGCAGTACTGGAACATGCTCGGAAATATGAACGAGAAATCGCTTGCTAACCTCAAGGCGTTCTTGAACGACGGCGGGTCCGTTGTGACCATCGGCTCCTCCACCAACTTGGCCAAGCTCCTCGACCTTCCCATCGAGAGTGCCTTGCGGGAAGACGGCAAGCCGCTTCCAAGCACGAAGTTCTATATCCCCGGCTCGATCCTCAACGTGCATGTGGACGACTCCCAGCCGGTGGCCTTCGGGATGGAGGATCGGGCGGATGTGATGTTCGACAGCAGTCCAGCCTTTAAGATCACGGGCGCGGGAGTGACGCCGGTGGCTTGGTACGACAGCGCCACCCCGCTTCGCTCGGGTTGGGCGTGGGGGCAGAAGTATTTGAAGGATGCCGTAGCGATTGCGACGGCAGACGTAGGAAAGGGCAAGCTGTATCTTTTCGGGCCGGAAATCCTCTATCGGGGCCAGTCGCGGGGGACGTTCAAGTTGTTCTTCAATGCGTTGCTTCTGTCGGCGGCTGAACCTGTGAAATGAGATTCATCGCGGCTCTTGCCTGGCTGCTCGCCGTGTCGCTGGCGACCGGGCAAGACCTTGCCTCCTTTCGGTCTATCGGCACCGTCGATGGGCGGTTGGCGGCGTCCCGGTACAAGCAGATATTCAAAGAAGAGGCCGCGCCGGGGAGGGAGATCAAGCTCTTCAAGGCTGTCTACAACTCGCGACACGCGCAGCTCAGCGGTCTGGTGGCGATACCGGCTGATGGGGCTCCCAAGGGGCTTGTGATCTACTTCCACGGGGCAACGGCGGACCGAAACAACGTGCCGTCGCGTTACAACGGCGAGGCCGAGGCGGCGGTGCTTGCCTTTGCCACCGCAGGCTATGCCGTCGCCGCTCCCGACTACGCGGGGTTGGGAGACGATCCGGGCTTTCATCCCTTTCCAATGGGTTCCCTGAACTCCCAATCCGGGATCGACCTAATCGCCCCCGCCCGGGCTTTGGCCGGCCAAGTGGGGCTTGGCATCGGTTCGGACCTGTTCGTCACGGGCTACTCGGAAGGCGGCGCGGCCGCGATGTGGGCGGTCCGGCAGATGCAGGCGCTCTCCGATCCGCTGTATCGCGTGGTCCGGTCGGCTCCCCTGTCTGGTCCCTACGACCTTACTGGGGCTCAGGCAAAGGCTATGCTCCATCGGCAGAGCAATCTCGCCTGGCTGGCGGCAAGGGTCTACTTTGCCTCCTACGCTGCCCGCGCGGTGCAAAAGAACGTCACCCCGATCCGGCTGGAAGACTACTTCGCCCCGTCCTTCGCGAGCTACATCCCGTTCGTGTACGACCAGGAACTGGGCGACGACAAGCTGATCAAGAAGCTCTTGCTAAAGGCGATGCAGTTGGGGGCGTTCCAGACCCTTGGCCACATCCTCACCTCCAGATTCCGCAAGGCTCTCGAACACACCGATATTACGGACCCTGTCGTGGACATTCTGCGCCAGAACGACTGTTTGGATTGGACACCAACAACCCCTATGTATCTCGTTTGCATCGAGGACGACTTCGTCGTGGTGAAGGAGAACACTCTGAACTTCATCGCCTCGATGCGAAAGCGGGGGATCGGGCCGGACTTGGCGGCTTACTACGTGATTGGCGGTCGTAAGTACGACCACATGAAGGGGCTCATGCCCACCTTGCTCCTTGCGAGGAAGTTCCTCGACGGGGGATTTCCCGCCGTCCCGACGGCTAACCGATAGCTTTGAGGATGGCCTCCATGGCGGGGTCGCGGCCTTGGCGGTAGAGCTCCCAACTTGGTTCGGCGGGAATGTTGGGGCCGATCCAGATGCGGTTGTCCATGGCGTGGGTGTTTTGCCAATAGAGGTGGGACGCGCTCGCGCGGAGGCCGCTGTAGGGGAGGGTGATGTTGCTGCCTTCGCCAACGAAGTTGGGACTGGAGCCGGCGGGTTCGCCGACGAAGAGGGCGTTGGTCATGCGGTCGAGTTTGCCGGTTAGCGAGGCGGCGGCGGAGTAGGTTCCGCGGCCCGTGATGACGAAGAGCTTGCCGAGTTGGTTGATCTTGTCGCACTTGACGATGCCGTAGAGGAGCGAGTCGTTCAGGAAGAGGTTGCCTCCGCCGTTCCAGCGGATGTCGAGGACCATGTGCTCGACGGGGTTGTCCTGGATGAACTTGAAGACGCGATCCCAGAACTTGTCGATGGGCTCGTCGCCCTTACTTCGGACGGCGTTGTACTGGACATAGATGGTCTTCGAATCGGCGAGGAATTCGAACCAGTATTCGTTTTGGCGGGCGCGAAGATAGAGGGGGGCGTTGGCGGGGTCGTAGACGGTGACGAAGTTGGGAGCGGGCAGGAGGGGGACGGGTTTGAAGGTTTTCGTCAGCTTCGTGCCGTCGGGCTTTTCGAAGGTGAGGGTGGTTTCGTCGACCTTCGCGGCCAGGTGTTCGGCATTGAGGGCCTCGGGGATCATGAGGCGGGTGGGGGTGCGGGCGAGGATGGTTTGGGAGATTTCGCCGGAGATGGCGGGGGCGAGGCGTTTTATGGCTTCTTCGAGCGGGGTCTTTTCGATGGCGACGAGCTTGAGGCCGAGGACGTCTTTGTAGTCTGCGGTCGCTCCTGTAACGTAATAGCCCTCCTTGAACCCGAAAACCTGGATTGGAAGAGTGTGGAAGGCGTAATCGCCGGCGGGTGGGGGTTGGAGCCAGGTGTGGCCGTCGCCCGCCATCGCCATGAGGCCGATCATCCGGTAGACGATCTCGTGGTTTTGGAGATGGGGGATGTCTTTGAGGAGCTTCGCGACGGCGTCGTCGACGGCTTTCTTGCCGTGAACCTTGTCGAAGTCGTAGTGCTCGCGGCGGGCTTCGGAGATCAGGAATTTGACGTCTTTGCGCCAGCCTTCGTCCCTCGAGACGGATTTCTTATCGAAGCCGAGGCCGGTGACCTCGATGAAGCGCTTATCGGTGCGGAGGAGGTCGAATTCCTTTTCCGTGCCGGGCGGGTTGGCTCCATACCATCCGGCTTTGAGGGCCTTTTCGAGGGCTTTGAGGGTTGCCTCTTTGTCACCCTGAGCGCCCCGGCAACGGGCTTGAGAGTACAGGCAGATCCAGGGGAAATAGCCGAGGTCTGCAGCTCTTTGTGCCGCCTGATAGGCCTCGTCGTAGCGTCCGGCTTGGAAGAGGGCCTGACCGTAGGCACCCCAGTAGTCGGCGTTCTTGGGGGACTCGGTTGCGAGTTTTTCGTAGAGCTTGGCCGCGTCGGTCCAGCGGCCCGCGTTGAGGGCGTCGGAGGCGTTTTGGATGTCGGCGACGGTGATGTCGGCTTGGGCGGCGGACGCCGCGACGATGAGGCCTAGAAAGCTGAGAATCTTCATTTCCTACTCGCTAGGAAGGCAATACGAGCGAGACGGGCGGATCGGTGGCGGCGATGGGTTATTCTTCGAATATGGTCCGCTTTGGCATCGTCGGCATCGGAAATATGGGTTCGACCCACGTCAATTGGCTTCCCGACATCAAGGGAGCGAAACTGGCGGCGGCGTGCGATATCGACCCCGCCAAGCTGGATCGGGTGAAAGATTCCTCGGTCAAACGGTTCGAGTCGAGCGCGGAGATGATTCGCAGGGGAGAGATCGATGCGATCCTCGTTGCGACTCCGCATTACGACCACACCACCATCGGCATCGACGCCCTCGAGAACGGCCTGCACGTGCTGATCGAAAAGCCGATTTCGGTTCACAAAGCGGACGCGCAGAAATTGATCGACGCCTACAAGCGGACGAATGGGAAGCAGGTCTTCGGAGCGATGTTCAACCAGCGCACCGATCCCCACTATCAGGCGCTACGGCGGCTTGTGCAGAACGGCGAGCTGGGAGCGATCCAACGGACGAACTGGATTATTACGGACTGGTTCCGCACGGAGACGTACTACGCCAGCGGCGGCTGGCGAGCGACCTGGGGCGGAGAGGGCGGGGGCGTCCTCCTGAACCAGTGCCCTCACAACCTGGACCTGTTCCAATGGATTTGCGGCATGCCTGCTCGGGTGCGTGCCTTCTGCGGATTCGGCAAGTTCCACAACATCGAAGTCGAGGATGAGGTCACGGCCTACCTGGAATATCCGAACGGGGCTACCGGCGTGTTTGTGACGACGACCGGCGAGGCTCCGGGGACGAACCGGTTGGAGATCGTCGGCGACCGCGGCAAGGTGGTTTATACGGACGGCGAGATCGTGTTTACGCGGACCGAGGTGAGCGTTTCGGAAACGAACCGGACGTCGCCGGAGTCGTTCGCAACCGTCCCGACATGGCGGTGCGAGGTGCCGGTGAACGGCTACGGCGGACAGCACAAGGCGATCCTGCAGAACTTCGTGGAAGCGATTTTGGATGGAAAGGAGCTGCTCGCCCCCGCCGTCGAGGGGATCAACTCCGTCGAGCTGGCGAACGCGATGATCTACTCGGCCTTGATCGGCGAGACGATCGAGCTTCCCATCGATTCGGCGGCCTACGAAGCGAAGCTGAAGTCGCTGATCGCGAACTCGACGCATCGCAAGGTGGTCGGAGAGGGCGCGGCGGTGGACATGGGAGCTTCTTTCGGGCGGTAGGATTTGGGCAGCGAGGCATGGCCTCGCAGTTTAAGGCGGCGGCATGGCCGCCGCACTCCAAGTTAGCGTTCGCCGGGGAGGATGATGCCTCTCATGATCACCCGCTGGGCCAAGAGGAAGACAACCAATGTCGGCAGAGCTGCCAGGGTGATGGCGGCCATCATCACCGCCTTCGGGGCGATGCTCTGAAGCTGGTAGATCCAGACCATCAGGGTCCACATCCGCTGGTCCTGCACGACCAAGAAGGCGTAGATGAACGTGCCGTAGGCTCCCATGAAGGCCAGGAGGGCCAGATAACCGAGGACGGGGCGGGAGAGCGGCATCGCGATCCGGGTCATCATCGTGACCTCCTTCGCTCCGTCGAGCTGCCCGGCTTCGAAAAGCTCCAAGGGGAGTGAATCGAAGAAGCCCTTGAGCAGGAAGATCATGTAGCCGCTGGCGGCGGTTGGCAGGACCAGGGCGGCGAAGGTGTTCAACAGACCCAGCGACTTCAGCAGCAGGAACGAGGGGATGAGGGCCACTTCTGCGGGAAAGGCCATCGTCGCGAGTAGGAAGATCAGGATTTGACCGCTGGCCTTCAGGGGGTAGCGGGAAAGGGCGTAGGCGGCGAGAGGGTTGACCGTGAGCTGGGTGACGATGGCGAGGACGCAGAAGAGGACGGTATTCCAGACCGTGCGGCCGTTGAGCAGGATGTAGTCGAGGACGTAGCTGTAGTTGCGGAGGGCGAAGTCCTTTTTGACCTCGCCCGGATGGGCTAGCAAATCGGCTCGGTCGGCGGATGCAATGGGCATCGGATCGAATTTGAGTGGCGTCGCTCCACCCCAGATTTCGTAGGGGTCGCCGCCCATTTTCGAGACGACGCTCACTCCCATCTTGCCTGTTGACTTAAAGGCATCCCATAGGGCTTCGAGGGGCATCACGCGGTAGCGCTCCGGGAGGCCCTTCGTCCAGAACTCCTTGAGAGCGGGGCCTGGTGGAGGGATGGCAAGCTCTTCGAACTTCGCGGCTTTTCCTTTGATCTCAGGAGGCACCTGGTCAAACTGCCCTTGGTATTTCCCCTTGACCCACTGCTGGAATATCCATTGGGTGCGGACGGGGATACGGAAATCGGCAGGGAGGGTGGCTTTGAAGATCAGCCAGTCTTTGTACTTCGTGTCCTGCTTGGCACTCCAGGCCTTGCGGTCGAGCTGTTCGGAGGGGATGACGACGGTTTGGAAGGCCGTGTTTTCCTCGATGTACGCCTTGTTCAGGTCCTCGATGGTGGCGAACCGCTTCTTGAGCCAGGCTTGGTAGCGGACGACGAGGCGGCTCGTGACCTGGTTGGGCGCTTGCTGAAATCCGGCCATCCAATAGTCGAGTGGGAGCTGCTCAAGGAATTTTTCGTAGACGGCGACATCGGCGGCGGGGGCGTCGTAGGGGCCCCTCGTGGAGGCGATCATGGCGGCGTCGCCTCTGTACTTATCGTCGATGTACTTGCCCAAGAGCGATTCCGGTTTGAGCTTGCCGTCTTTGCCGTTGGTTTCGAGCTCGGTCCAGTAGGTGGGGATGAGCGCCGTGTCGTTTTGGTCGGTCGGTCCCTTGAAGCCGGTGGTGGCCATGAGGGCGAAGGGATACAGCGTGGTGACCGCGCCCACCGAGAGCACGAGGTACAGCACGAACATCGCGATTCGCGCTCGTGGGCGCCGTCGCCCTACCTTTCCCACGAGACTCATGAGGGTTACGATACCGGGTTTTGGGGATTCCTCGATTTTAGATTCCTCGGTTCCTCGATTTGGGATGAGGGCTCAGTTTCAACCTAATATCGAGGAATCTAAAACCGAGGAATCGAGGAATCCCAAGCCTTCTTGGGCCGCCAGGTACCCTCTATCACCTATGACCGTCCGCGAATTGCGCGAGAAATACCTGCGATTTTTCGAGTCGAAGGGGCATACGATCGCTCCCTCCGGCTCGCTGATCCCGTACGACGTGACCGGCAGACTCGACGAGAGCCTGCTGTTCAACGGCGCCGGGATGGTGCAGTTCAAGCCGTATTTCCGTGGAGTCGCCCAGCCGCCGAACAAGCGCCTGACCAACGCCCAAAAGTGCGTGCGGACCGGCGATATCGAAGAGGTCGGAGACCTGACCCACCTGACCTTCTTTGAGATGATGGGCAATTTCAGCTTCGGCGATTACTTCAAGGAAGCGGCCATCGCCTTCTCCTGGGAGTTCATCACCGATCCTCAATGGCTTGGTCTCGATCCCAAGCGGGTTTCGTATACGGTCTTCGAGGATGACGACGTGGCGTATGACGCTTGGTCGGTACACCTGACTGCGGCGGGGATCGATCCGGCTTCGCGCATCTTCCGGTTGGGCGAGGATACGAACTACTGGCCTGCGAGCGCGTTCACCAACGGCCCTCCCGGACCTTGCGGCCCGAACTCGGAGATGTTCTACTGGGTCTCCGGCGAGCCGGTTCCGGGCGGCGATTACACACGCGAGGATTGGATTCGCGACGAGGCGGCGGGTAAGTGGGTCGAATTCTGGAACGACGTCTTTATCCAGTTCGACTGGCAGGGCGAACTGAAGAACCCGGAGCGGCCTTCGGATGGGTACCGGAAGACGGGGATGCCGCTATTGCCGTTCCAGTCCATCGATACCGGTATGGGGCTGGAGCGTACGGCGCTTGTGCTCGGTGGGCATAAGTCGGTTTACGACAACGACGCGTTTGCGCCGATTATCGCGAAGATCGAAGAGATCGCGGGGGAGGGGGCAGGCGACGGGGGACAGGCGACGGGGTATCGGTATGGAACGGACGAAACCCGGGATATCGCCACCCGGATTATTGCGGACCACATCCGCACGGCTTGCTTCTGCATCGCGGACGCGGTGCTGCCGGGGAACTCGGGGCGGGGTTACGTGCTTCGGCGACTGATCCGCCGGGCGGTCTTGAAGGGGCAGCGAGTGCTCGGCTTCGAGAAGCCGTTTTTCCATCGGGTCTATGAAGGCGTCGTCGAGGCGATGGGGGATCACTACACGGAGCTTGTCGAGCGACGGGAAGTGATCGTTGAGACGCTTCGGAATGAGGAGGCGCTGTTCCGGCGGACTCTCTCGGCGGGAGCGGAGATCCTTCAGATGCAGCTAGCTCGAACCAAGGTAGATGGCGCTGGATCGTCGTTGCCTGGGGACATCGCTTTCATGCTCTACGACACCTACGGTTTTCCGCTCGAGGTCACGAAGGAGCTTGCGGACGAAGCCGGAGTTAAAGTCGACGAAGCTGGCTACGAAGTCGCGATGAAAGAAGCGCAGGAGCGCTCCCGAGGGGGGCAGGAGCGGGATTCGGTTTATAGCGGAGTCACCGACACCATCGTCGTCCAGCTCTTTGCGAACGTCCATTTCGAAGAGCCCGACACGAACAAGCTAACGCCGACCCACTTCACCGGCTACGAGCAAACGCAGACCCAAACGAAGATCGTGGGCGCGATGGCTCTCAAGAGCCTGCCTGGAAACGAAGACGCCCAGGACGACAACACACTCGTCGTCGCTCTCGCAGAGACTCCCTTCTATGCCGAATCGGGCGGCCAGGTGGCCGACCACGGGGTGCTCGTCGGGGGAGGCTTCGAAGGCCGCGTGACCGACGTCATGAAGCAAGACGGCGTCTTCGTTCACGAGGTTGAGCCGATCAAAATGCCGTTCGAAGATCCCCAAAAGCTCTTCAACCTCGTCGTCGAGGCGGAGGTCGATAAGCGGCGTCGATCGCGGGTCATCCGAAATCACACGGCGACCCACGTTCTCCACGCCGCGTTGCGAAAGGTGCTTGGCAAGCACGTCACCCAGGCGGGCTCCTATGTTGGCCCGGACCGGTTGCGGTTCGACTTCACCCACGGCGCGGCGATGACCGAGGAGCAGAAATCCGAAGTCGAGAAGATCGTCAACGAGAAGGCGCTGGAGAACCTGCCGGTCGTCATCTACACCGACGTTCCGATTGCGGACGCGAAGGCGATGGGAGCGATGGCCCTCTTCGGCGAGAAGTATGGAAACACGGTGCGTATGGTCCAGATCGGGCCGGAGCCGCCGAACCAGCCGAGCTTTAGCCGCGAGCTTTGCGGCGGCATCCACGTCCGCACGACGGGCGAGATCGGCCTTTTCAAGATCGTGAGCGAGGCGAGTGCGGCAAGCGGCGTCCGTCGCATCGAGGCGCTTACCGGCGAAGGCGCGTACGACTGGGTTTTGGAGCAGTCGCATACCCTGAAGGAAGCGGCGGACAAGCTGAAGTCGACGCCCAAGGACCTCGTCCACGCAATCGACAAGCAGCTTGACGCCCAGCGCGAGCTGAAGCAAAAGCTCGAAAAGGCTCGCACTCATGGCGCGGCTCAGTCTCAGGCGCAGACGGTCGCCATCGGCGAGGTGGAGCTTGCCATCGACGACCTCGGTGAAGGCGAGCAGGCCGACGCGACCTTGGCGGCAGACCGTCTGGTCGATGGGAAGCCCGGGCGCGTGGCCATCGTCGCCATCCGGATCGGCGAGCGCGGACTCTTCGTCTGCAAGATCGGCCCTGATGCCCTTGCCAAGGGCGCCCACGCGGGCAATCTCCTACGCGAACTGGCGAAGATCGCCGAAGGTGGGGGAGGAGGCAAGGCCGACTTCGCGACGGCTGGGGCGAAGAATGTCGCGAAGATTCCTGAGGCGCTGAAGGCGGCGGAGGGGTTTTTGGGCGGGATGTTGGGTTAGGTGGAAGCACATTGGTGGGTTCGGCGTGCGTTGGTTTTTGACGCAACCCCTTTGGGGTAGGTCTGGGTTGTTGGCCGTTGTACCAGGGTAGGCCTGTTGGGCCAACCCTTCGCTACTTGACGGAACCCCTTTGGGGTTCATTTGGGGACGTTTTTTAGCCTCCAGACGACGCGTCTGGAGGCAGCGCGCGAAGGGGAGGCAGCACGCGAAGAGGGCGAGGGGTTCTTTTCGGACGTGGTCGTTGCCCACGGCTACACGCTTCGAGTGGGCTTGGAGAGAGCGCTCTGTTTGGCTTTGTTTGTTCGCCGGGCTTGACCGGCGGCTACACCCTTCGGGGTTTGGGGGTTCCGTGCGCTCTGTGATGTGACTCCGAAAAGCCGTTATCCTGATCATATGGAGCGGAAACGGCGGCGGTGGGCCTGGGTTTTGGGCGTTTTCGCTGCGGGGGCTTTGGGGTTGTTGGTTTTGCCTCATGGGCCTGCCTATCCGGACTTTGATGTGTTCCGGGGGGTTCGGGAGATTTCTCGGAACGAGGCGGGGGTTTGTTATTTGTCGCCTTTGTCGGAGGACGCGGCGACGGAGTCTTTTCGGAAGAGCGTCAACGGGAATCCCGATTGGAGCGAGACGTCGATAGACTATTCCTCAAGCAACGGGAAGGGGGGTCTTGAGATGCACGAGGCGTTCGTGAACGATGAGTGGTTTGTCGAGTTTGGGAAGAATCCGGCTTCGGGGAAGGGCACGATTACGGTGAAGCGGCTGCTTTTCAAATGGCTTCGGTGGGTCTACCGGAAGCTTGTTCACGGCTTCTAAGACGACGTTTTGAAGTGACGCAGGGGCCGCAAAGGGTTACAATCCCGGTACCTGCCATGCGCCGCCTCTTCGTTCTGTTCCTTTTGACCCTCGCCGCCCTCGGCGCTGGGCAGGAGATTCAGATTCGGATGATGGCGGGGAGCGGGTACGGCATTCCTCCCAAGGACGCCACGACGACCACGACGCAGGTGCGGCGGGCCGTCTTTGAGGAGTTTCACCGGCAGAACCCGAGTATCCGCGTCGTCAACGCGGGCGGGTTGAGCTTGGCCGACGGAAATCAGGCCGACAACATGTTCCTGATGTCGATGGCGGGGGACGATGCGCCGGACCTGTTTTACGTCAACTTCCGGCAGTACTACACGTTCCTGGAGCAAGGCTTCGCGCGTCCGCTGGACGACCTGATCGCGGGCGATCCGGAGGTGATGCAGCGCATCAACCCGACGGTATTGAAGGTCCTCAAGAGCTACGACGGGCACATCTATGCGATCCCGTTCTTCCAGGTCGCCCTCGCGCTCTACTTCCGCAAAGATCATTTCCAGGAAGCTGGGCTAGATCCCGCGAAGCCACCGAAGAACTGGGACGAATTTTACGAATACGCGAAGAGGCTTTCGCAGGTGGAGAAGGGGCGCTATGGGTTCATCTTCTCGCAACCTCCTGGCTATCACTGGCAGAACTTTCTCTATCAGGCGGGGGGCGAGGTTGTCGCTCCGACCGATCAAGGGGTTTGGCAGTCGCGAATTAACTCGCCGCAAGGCGTCGTCGCCCTCGAATATTTCCGAAAGCTCGTCGTGGACACTTGGAAGAACGGCAACGGCGAGACGGTCGGGCCGGCCTGTTCGGTGTCCTCCAAGTTCAGCGACGACGTGCGGATGGGCAAGACCTCGATGTGGTTCGCCTACACGAACGACGTCGTGCTCCAGCAGAACGGCGATTTGCCGCCGTCCATCATTGGGGTAGCCGCGCTGCCCGCAGGCCCGGCGGGAACCTCAAACGAGATCAACGCGGGGATGTGGGCGATCAACGCCCAGGTGAAGGACCCGAAGAAGCTAGCGGCCTGCTGGAAGTTCATCAAGTTCTTCGCCGGGGATGAGGCGGCGCGGATCAATACCCAGAAGATGGTCGAACTCGGCATGGGCAACCTCGTGAACCCGATCTGGCTGAAGAAATTCGGCTACCAGGAGTATCTGGCCGACGTCGATCCCTCGTACATCAAGGCGAACGACGAGCTTTTCAAGACAGGCCACCCTGAGCCGTACGGCAAGAACTGCCAGCAGGTCTACACCGTCCTCGACAATGCCCTGGACGATGCCAAGCTGAACCCCACCAAGCCTGCCCAGGAGATATTGGCGGCCACCGAGAAGGATATGAACCAGAAGCTTCTCGGCTACATCCCGCCGGAAGTGCTTCACCAGCAGCGCATTTGGGCGATGGGGATTTTCTCGGCCGTCGTCATCTTCGTGGTGGCGCTGGCGACCTACCAGATTCGCAAGGCTATTCGGAATCGGGCGATCGTCGATGAGCGCCTGGCGGCTGGTTCGAGCCGGGCTCGCGTTTACACGTTCGTCACCCTTTGCCTGCTGCCCGCCTCGATCAGCATCCTGACTTGGGCCTACTATCCTCTGGCGCGTGGTCTCGTGATCGCCTTTCAGGACTACAAGGTGACCAAACCTTCCCATTGGGTCGGGCTCGATAACTTCATCGGCGTTTTCAGCCAGCCTGTCTTCTATCAGTCGCTGTTCAACAGCTTTCTCTATGTCTTCCTTTTGATCCTGATCGGGTTCTTCCTGCCGATCTTTCTTGCCTTGGCCTTGAACGAGATTCCTTGGGGCAAGACGTTCTTCCGCACCGTCTTCTATCTCCCCGCGATGACCTCGTCGATCATCGTTGCGTTCCTTTGGAAGCAGTTTTACGACAAGACCGATCAGGGGCTTTTGAACGTGCTCGTCGGGCCGGTGATGGAGCACGTCGTGAATCCGGTGCGCGGCTTCTTCCACCTTCCAGCTTGGCCATTGGTCTACGACTGGCTGGGCGACCCGAAGCTGGCGATCTTCGCCGTTGTCATTCCCGGCGTCTGGGCAGGAGCTGGCCCGGGGTCGATTTTGTATTTGGCCGCCCTCAAAAACATCTCGGAGGACCGTTACGAAGCGGCGGACCTGGACGGGGCGAACTGGTGGCAGAAGATCCGCCATATCACGCTGCCCGCCTTGAAGCCGCTCATTCTGATCAACCTGCTGGGCGTCTTCATCGCCGGATTCAAGGCGATGGAGAACATCTTTGTCCTGACCCAGGGCGGCCCATTGAACTCGACGCGCACCATCGGCCTGGAGGTCTGGCAGAACGCGTTTATGTATCTGAAATTCGGCTACGCCACAGCCGCCGCTTGGGTCATGGGAGCCATTCTCATCGGCTTTACCCTGATCCAGATTCGGTCGCTGCTGAAGATGCGGTTTACGACGGCAAAGCTATAGCTTTGCCAGGATTTCGAGGCAGGGCCCCGAGGATTGAAGGATTAAGGATTGGGCCGGAACATCCCACTTACATTCCCAATCCTTAATCCTTCAATCCTCTAATCCTGTCCGTTAGCCTCCGCCGCCATTCCGATGGCCGCCACCACCGCGCCGGTCTCCTCGGCATCCGCATCCGCATTGGCTGCAGCACCTTGTGCCGGGCTCACAGCAGCCGTCGTCTTCGGGGATGATGATCGTGCCGCCTTGGCCGAGCGACCCTCGGACGGTGATGCCTTTGAAGTCGATGGCTCCCGCCGTGCGCTCCATGCGGACGACGATCCAGGGGCTGATTTCCATTTGGGGATAGCGGACACCGTCGATAGGCAGGCGCTCGCGGTAGGTCACGAGGATTTGGGCGGCTTGGGTCCGCTTAATCGACGCGACGGAAAGCTCGTAACCCGCGTTCGGACGAGGCCCGAGGTTAATGGCGATAAGCTTTTGCGTCGACCAATCGACGCCCTGAGTGGGCATGACGCCGGCTTTGGGACCGAGCACGTTTTGCCAGAATCGCTGGAACTGGGCCTCGGTCTCGAAGACGTTCGTCTGGGCACTTCGGGCATTCGAAAAGGCTCCTTGCTTGAACGTTCGCCAGTTAATTTGATCCTGAGGGATAAATTGGGACCGGCTCGGAGATAACGCGCAAAACGCTAACGCCACCATAACCGTCTTAGCTGTTAAGGACGACCAACTCATGTCCTATATTGACGCACGGACGCGCCCGGTGTTTCGGCCAAGGATCGGCAACCTTACGAGGCTTCGCCCACTTGCGCCGGAGTGTCATCATGGACGAATGCGTCGTCTGGCGAGCAAACGCTCGCCCGTCAATCCCACCGAGCGCCTCGAATTAGTCGAGGGAATGCGTGGCGTTGCCGCCCTCTACGTGGTGCTGGGCCATATCGTCAATATGGTCGATCCCGGCTTCATCGAGGGGAAGAGCATTTCTCCCTTGTGGCTTCAGCGTGTGATGGCGCCATTCGCTTTCGGCCACCTCGCCGTGGCGGCGTTTATCGTTCTATCGGGCTTTTGTCTCCAGCTTTCGCTGTTCAATGGCCGCGACGGGCGGATTCACGACCTGAAGCGATTCTATGCTCGCCGCGCGTGGCGCATTTTGCCCGCCTACTACGCTTGTCTGGCTCTCAGCGTGGCCTGCTGCTATTGGGTGACGCAATACCAAAAGGGGATGCCGTTCTCCCAGTATGTGCCGGTGACCCGCGAGAACCTGTTGGCTCACGTCTTCATGGTCCACAACCTCTCGTTGGACTGGCTGTATAAGATCAACGGGGTGCTGTGGAGCATCGCGCTGGAGGCGCAGCTTTACATCGTCTTCCCCTTGCTCGTCTGGACTCTTTTCCGAGTGGGACGGGTTGGGCTGCTGGCCGTCGGTTCAGCGCTTGCGGCCTTGTGTGTTGCGGTCGTCCCCGTTTCGGCGAAGCTGTTCCCCTGGTTCATCCCCCTCTTTTGCCTCGGCATGGCGTCGGCGCACTTGGCCTATAAGCCGAACCTGCGGGTAGGGACGGTGCCTCGGTTAGCGTCGCTGGTGCTCTTCGGCGCGGTGGTGGGGATGGTGTTTGCTCTCCGGGCGAAGACTTATATCCCGAGCGACCTTTGCATCGGGGTTGCGGTCTCCGCTCTCGTCTATCTTGGAGCCGTCGCGCCTTGGATTCGGGTGCCGGGGATGTTTGGATGGCGGCCCCTCGTACGGCTGGGGGCGTTCTCCTACAGTCTGTATTTGATGCACCATCCGATCTTGCAGGTGCTGTACGTGTATCGGCCTTTGGCGGTGAAGGGGCCTTTGTTTGAGGCGGCTTACTGTTTGGTGGTGGCGGTTCCGGTGATCTTGCTTGGCACTTGGCTCTTTAGCCTTGTCTTCGAGAGGCCGTTCATTACAAAGAAGGCGGGCAAGCGGCAGACGGAGCGCTCGGAAATCTACACTCCGGTCTCGCTGCCCTTGCGGACGCTGGGAATGACACGGACTTACGCCGTGGTCGCCATGGAAGAGGTGGCCGAACCTACTCCAGCACGAATTTCACTCGGATAACCGCGACTTGGCGGGCCATCTTGATCGTGATGTAGGGCGTGGTGAGCGCCTGGGTGCTGGGTGTGCCCGGGCGAGGGCGCATCAAGATCGCTTCGACGGAAAGGCGTTGCACGTCGGTGCTGACGATCTTCTTGACCTCGACGCCATAGCCGCCAGTGGGCTGCTCGCCGCCGAAGATGACGACGACCTGCTCCTTCGACCAATCGACGTCCTTGAGCGCCTTCGGCACGGGATTCTGCCCATGCTCCTTGACGTATTCGTCGTAAGCCTTCTGCGTGCGGAAGACCTTCAACCCCTGGGTCTTCTCACCCGAGTTCTGGCCCCGTTCCAAGACCTGGAACGAAACCTCCGCCTGTCCTTGGCCGGCAAAGCCAAAGGCGAACGTTCCCACCAGTATCAGAAGAAGCGCGAAAATCTTCATCTCTCTTTCATTGTTGACGCGTATCCGTTCGTTCGGAGACGACTATTGTCAAGAATGGTGAGATTGCCCTATACGATTGCGCCGTATACGGCCTTTTAAGGGTTTGGCGTTGGCTTCATGCTGTAGGACAGGGCTTGGTATTTCTCTTCGGCGCCAGTCCTAATAGAGACTTCTTTGCTGGTTCGCAGCTTTGAGTAAAGGTGAAAAGCCTCGGTAAGCCCTGCGGGCTGCCGCTCAAGGGTTGCAGCCAGGAAGAATTGAATTTTGTCATTTCCGGGCGCAAGGGCCAAGGCGTGACGGGTATCGGCGATGGCAGCCGCACCTTCCTCCTTCGTTGCTCGTGCAGCGTAAGCGAGGGACCGGAGCACTCGAAGGTCGCCACCCAACGGAGGCAGAGGGCCATCGATAGCCCAACTATCCGCCGCTGCGCGATTGAAAACGGCCCGCGCTTCTCGGAGCCATCCGAGCTTCAGACAGGTATCGCCGTAGGTTACGAGGGATCGGATGTCGCCTGCGTCGTTGATGCAATTGGTTCGAGGATTGTAAGTGTGAATCTGCCGGAACTCGCGGACAGCCTCGGCGTTCTGCCCGGATCGCAGGTAGATTCCAAGCAGGAGCTTTTGGGCCGTGTACTTGTCGTAGGGGTTTAGGGTCTTGGCTTCTATCAACAGAGGTTCAGCGCCTTTGTCGTCCAGGGTTTTTAACTTGATCTCTGCCTCGGCAATACGTTCCTGAGCGCGATGAATACGAATTGCCTCTTCGCTTAGTTCCTGAACGCAACTGGATGAGATCCCAAAGGGAACTAGCAGGGCAATATAGTAAAACGCTCGCGGGATCGACACTTGTTCGTGTCAACGCCGCGAGCGCTCTTAGCATTCCTGGCTACGCGTTTAGCAACTGGCGCAGCACGTATTGAAGGATGCCGCCGTTTCGGTAGTACTGGACTTCCTGGGGGGTGTCGATTCGGACTTTGACGGTGAACTCCTTGGCGGAGCCGTCGGCTTTGGTGGCTCGCATCGTGAGTAGCTTGCCGTCGGCGAAGCCGCTGGCGAGTGCGTCGGAGAAGCGGACGAGGTCGAAGGTTTCTTGCCCGGTGAGCTCAAGCGACTCTCGGTTCTCGCCGTTCGTGAACTCAAGCGGGACGATGCCCATGCCTACGAGATTCGATCGGTGGATGCGCTCGAAGCTCTCGGCGAGGACGACCTTGACGCCGAGGAGGTTGGTGCCCTTTGCCGCCCAGTCGCGGCTGGAGCCGGAACCGTATTCCTTGCCTGCGACGATGATGAGGGGGATGCCCGAGACCTTGTATTGCATCGCCGCTTCGTAGATCGTCGTCACGTCGCCGGTGGGGAGGAAGGTGGTGAAGCCACCCTCGGTGCCCGGTGCGAGCTGGTTGCGGAGGCGGACGTTTGCGAACGTACCGCGCACCATCACCTCGTCGTGACCGCGCCGCGCGCCGTAGGAGTTGAACATCTTCTGATCGACTCCGCGCGAGGTCAGATATTGGCCTGCCGGGGAGTTGAGCTTGATCGAACCTGCGGGGGAGATGTGGTCGGTGGTGATGCTGTCGCCGAGGACTGCGAGGGCGCGGAGGCCGGTGAGGTCGGGGACTCGGGCGGGGGCTTCGCGGGTCATGCCGTCGAAGTAGGGAGGATTCTTGACGTAGGTCGAGCTTTCTTCCCAGGCGAAGAGCTTGCCGGCGGGGGCGTTGATCGCGGCCCACTTCTCGTCGCCGGTGAAGACATCCTTGTAGGATCGCTCGAATAGGTCGCGGTCGATGTTCAGCTCGATGATGTCGGCGACTTCGGCTTGGGTCGGCCAGATGTCGCGGAGGAAGACGTCGTTTCCGTCGCGGTCCTTGCCTAGGGCGTCGTTTTGAAGGTCGATCTCAAGGGTACCGGCGAGGGCATAGGCGACGACGAGGGGCGGGGACATGAGGTAGTTCGCCTTCACGTCCTGCTGAATGCGACCCTCGAAGTTGCGGTTGCCGCTGAGGACGCTGCACACGACCAGCTCGTTCTCCTGGACCTTCTTGGAAACCCAATCGGGGAGGGGGCCGGAGTTGCCGATGCAGGTGGTGCAGCCGTAGCCGACGACGTTGAATCCAACCTGGTTCAGGTCTGCAAGGAGGCCGCTCTTTTGGAGGTATTCGGTGACGACCTTGGAGCCGGGAGCCATCGAGGTTTTCACCCACTCTTTGGGCTGGAGACCACGGGCGGCGGCGTTTCGGGCGAGGATTCCGGCCGCTACCATGACGCTTGGGTTCGAAGTGTTCGTACACGAGGTGATGGCGGCGATCACGACGCTTCCGTTCGTGAGCTCGTTCGCCTTCGTTGCGACGGCGGCTCCGCCTCCGGAGGCGAGCTGTGGGAAGGCGTTGTGGAGACTCGTTCGGGCCTGGCTAAGGACGATTCGATCCTGGGGCCGCTTCGGACCTGCGACGCTCGGCTCGACGGTGTCGAGGTCGAGGTCGAGGGTGTCGCTGTATTCGGCTTCCGGGGACTCGGGGGTGGCGAACATGCCCTGTTCGCGCATGTAGTCTTCGACCAGCTGGACCTGCCACTCGGGGCGGCCGGTGAGGCGCATGTACTTCAGGGTCGTCTCATCGACGGGGAAGATGCCGCAGGTGGCGCCGTATTCGGGAGCCATATTTGCGATCGTGGCGCGGTCGGCGAGGGGCAGAGTCAGGGTGCCCGCGCCGTAGAACTCGACGAACTTGCCGACGACGCCCTTCTTGCGGAGCATTTCGGTGACGCGGAGGACGAGGTCGGTGGCAGTCGCGCCTTCGCGGAGCTTGCCGGTCAGCTTGAAGCCGACGACTTGCGGGATGAGCATCGAGACCGGCTGGCCGAGCATAGCGGCCTCTGCCTCGATGCCGCCCACGCCCCAACCGAGGACGCCGAGGCCGTTGACCATCGTGGTGTGGCTGTCGGTGCCGACGAGGGTGTCGGGATAGGCTTCGCCCGTCTTATCGTTGACGAAGACGCCTCGGGCGAGATATTCGAGGTTGACCTGGTGGCAGATGCCTGTGTTGGGGGGAACGACTTTGAAGTTATCGAGAGCGGTTTGCCCCCATTTCAGGAAGCGGTAGCGCTCCTCGTTGCGCTCGAATTCGAGGTCTCGGTTGATGAGAAGGGCGGCTTCGCTGCCGTAGGCATCGACTTGGACGGAGTGGTCGATGACCAATTCGACGGGCTGGAGGGGGTTGATCTTGTTCGGGTCGCCGCCGAGGGCTTCCATGGCGCCGCGCATGGCGGCGAGGTCGACGACGCAGGGGACGCCGGTGAAGTCTTGGAGGAGGACGCGCGCCGGGGAATAGGCGATTTCGTCCTTTGGCTCAGCTTTGGCGTTCCAATTCAGCAGGTTCTCGACATCGCCTTTCGCGACTGAGCCCTGGCCTTCGGTGCGCAGCAGGTTTTCGAGAAGAATACGAAGCGAATAGGGAAGACGGCCGACTTTGTAGCCTTGCTCCTCCAGGGGCTTAAACCGGTAGATGGTGTAAGACTTGCCCCCGCTCGAGAGAGTCGACTTCGTATTAAAACTGTTCAATTGCGCCTCCAATGCGTACGTGCCACCTTGCGCGGCAACAAACGTTCAATTCCGTGGCAAGGGGCGTCTTCTAGGTTCAATATACCCACGCCGTACGGTTAACTTCGGGATTCGCTTTGCACCTCTTTAGCCACGGAGTTACACTGGGGACAACACCATGAGCCCGTTTGCGACTTTATTGCTTAGCCTTGTCGTTCGGTATCCGCTGGATCAGACGGTTTCGGCGACGGTACGCGCGATGCCCGCTCCGAAGGCGATCGCCGAGCTTGCGAAACAGACGGGGGTTCCCCTGACGGCGATGCAGTCGGTGAAGGACGACGTGCTGATCATCCGCGTCAAGGACGTGCCGCTCGGCGTGCTGATGGACAAGATCGCGACGACGATCCACGCCGGCTGGGAGAAGGATGGCGACGGCTACCGGCTCGTGCGAACGGACGCGATGCGCCGCCAGGAAGAAGCGATGGATGTCGTCGAGGAGACCAAGCTCTACGAGGCGGGCATTCAGGCAAAACGCAAAGCGCTCGACGTTTTGGGGGTTCTGGACGATAAGAAAGCGACGTATGTTGTTCAACGCCTGAAGGCGATCCACGATCGTATGGACCCGAACGGCGTTTTCGTGAGCAACAACGACTGGCGCTCGACGCAGGAGGTTACCGATCAAAGTCCGGCTAACCGCGCGCTCTTGCGTGTTTGCGCGATGCTCAAGGCCGAAGATCTGGCCAAGCTCCCGTACAACAAGCGCATCGTCTACTCAACCCAACCGACTCGAATGCAGGTTCAGATGCCGGGGAATATGTCGCAGATCATGGCCGACTTCAAGCGCGAGACGGCGCTGATGGCGGATGCGAACTCACGCATCATGGGCGGCGCGGAAAGAAGTTGGATGTTCGGCGATCAATCCCTCTATGGTCAATCGGCGGGGGTTCCGACCAAGGTGCTCCTCTCGGCGTTCAAGAATCCGTATTTTGGAGGCATCCAGCTTCAACTCCAGATCGCGAACGAGAAGGGCAAGCTCATGGGGACGGCCAATAGCAACTTTTCGCGTGACTACGAGGCCATGTCGAAGACCATGGCGGCCGAGAACAATCAGAAGGAAGAGCCGATCAAGCTCTCGCCAGATTCGGAGGCCCTTCGGGACAAGATGTCCGTGCTGATTCGCCCCAATGCAACACCAGCCGGTCCGTTACCTGCGGACGTCTTGGCGAAGGTTTTGAAGCCGGAGGATAACGACCCGCTATCGTTCGTAGTCACCGACGTGCTCTTTGAAGTCGCGCGGGCGAAGAATCTGAATTTGGTAGCCGCGCCCCCGGACATTGCTTTGATGGCGATGACGGCGATGCCGGCCACGAAGCCATCCGCGGCGCTCACTATGCTCACGATGCCGGAACTGGGCGGGGTGGTCGCCGACGGGTGGTTGACGGAGGAAGCTCCGACGCAATCCCAGTTTCGAAGCGACCGGATCGATCGTCCGTCGTTGGGCAACTTGCTCCGGGCAGCAATGAAGAAGGGCAAATTGACCATCGACGATGCGGCGGCCTTCGCTCTAAAAAACGGCAGCGACCAGACGGCGTGGCTTCTATCGGTCTTTCTGGCGACGCTCGGGCAGGCGGACGCACGCTTCCAAGGATGGAATTGGGATGCCTTGCGCCTCTACGGAACCTTTACTCCTTCCCAGTCTCGTACTTTTCAGGCGAAACAGCCCCTTAGTTTGCAGGCGCTTACCCCCCAGCAGCAGGCAATTGTGCACAAGATGGTTTTCGACTCCCAGTATGTGAACCTCAATATGGCGCCACAGGTCCAGATGGCAGGTGGAAATCAACAGGAGGACTTCGAAGCCTTCTACAACGGCTTGGGCCGCGAACCTACGGAGGCAATGCCGAATGGGATTCCCTTTGATGGCACGCTTACGGTGGAGTTTCAGCGCGATTCGGTGGTGTTTTTAGGCAATGTTGACGGCAACCCCCAGTGGATGACCAATCGGGCGTTTACGGCCACAGAACTAGCCTGGGAGGTCTATCAGCGGGAGCGCAAAGATCTGTTTCCCTGGATGAGCGATTCGAATCAAGGGCCGGTGAAGTTCGACAAGTTGCGTCTGGGTGACCGGCTCCTTGTCAACATGACCTTCAAGTTTACGAAGGTGCTCACGATGGCGACCTCGCTCCAGGAAAACACCTATGGCGAGGGCCAGGAATTCTCGATCTCCAACCTGCCGGACTCGTTCAAAAAGGCGTACGAAACCGCCTACAACCAGCAGGTCGAGCAGTACAAGAACATGAAGCCCGGCCAGTTTGGTGGGGGAGGCGGGCAGAAACAGAATATTCCGCCCCAGCGCTAAATCAGTTTCTCCAGTCCGCCACGAAGATGTTGGTCTCGCCCTTCTCTTTGCCGTAGCGGTCGCTGGCGAAGATCAACTTCTTGCCATCGCGCGTGAACATCGGGAAGCCGTCGAAGTCGGGGGTGTGGGTGATGCGCTCCAGGCCAGTGCCGTCGACGTTGATCATCCAGATATCGAACTCGCGCCCCTTCGGGTCGCCGTAGTTCGAACTGAAGACGATGCGCTTACCGTCGGGGTGGAGGAACGGGGCGAAGGAGGCGCAGCCGAGGTTGGTGACCTGGTGCTTGTTGCTTCCGTCCGCGTCCATGATCCAGATTTCCAGCTTGGTCGGGCGGATAAGGTGCTGCTTTAGCAACGCCTGGTAGTCGGAGATCTGCTCAGGGGTAGAGAGCGTGTCTCGGCGGTAGACGATCTTCTTCGAATCCCAACTGATGAAGGGGCCGCCGTCGTAACCGACGGCGTTGGTCAGGCGTTTGACGTTCTTGCCATCCAGGTCCGAGCGGTAGATTTCGAGGTCGCCTTCGAAGTCGCTGGTCCAGGCCATGTACTTACCGTTCGGGGCGATGGTCGTCTCGGCGACGTAGGCGCCCGGCTTGGCGATCAGCGGCTGGAAGAATCCTTCCTCTCGCCTCGCCATCCCCTCATACCGAGCGGGAATCTTGTACATCGCGTAGTTCGGGTTGACCATCCAGACGTAACCCTTGCTCATGTCCACGGGCGGCTGAGGTCCCGGCTGGGTGGCGTGGGTGGAACTGAAGTAGAGATATTTGCCGTCGGGGGTGAAGTAGCTGCACGTGCAGCGGCCCTTGCCGGTGCTCTCCAGCCGCTTATCGGAGCCATCCGCGTTCATCGAGAAAATCTGTTCGTCCGGATAGACGTCGCCGGGCACGCGAGCCTGGAACGCGATACGCTTGCCGTCCTTGCTCCAATAGGCTTCGGCATTCTGGCCGCCGAAGGTGAGCTGAACCAGGTTCGTGAGGTGCTTTTCGGCCGGGTCGGCATCTACTTTGCGGGAATTCGGCTGATCTTCGAGCCGGATTGTGGGGTCGTTATAGTCGGGCAGGAAGTCCTCGCCAAGCGGGGCCGGCCCCATCGCGATCAGCAGCAATGCGGAAATCATCTCTGAGATTGTCCCCGGTTCGCCCGGTCTCTTGCTTGTCTTTGGTATTGATCGGATTCGTCAGATGACGAATCCGGCCTGCTAAACTAGGCGTACGGCCTCGTAGCTCAGAGGATAGAGCGCCTCCGTCCTAAGGAGGGCGTCGGGGGTTCGAGTCCCTCCGAGGCCGCCACGGTTTTGACTCAGTTGTCCGGTGTCGTTTCGCCGAGAAGGTGCCGGACTGAGTACATCTGGCCGGTGTGGTAGGCGATGTGGAAGGCGACGTATCTGAGGAGGTCGTCGTAGGTGGAATGCCAATGCGGGGCCGAGCTTTCCATGTCCGGATTGAGGGCTTTTAGACTCGCCATCGCTTCTTCGTGTATGCGCAAGAGCTCTTTGCAGACCTGCTCTGCCGTCATCGCCAGATGTTGCTCTGACGGTGCCGTTTCTACCGTCATCGTGTAATAGCCAAACCGTTGATCGAGAAGGACGCTTTCTATCTTGCACGTCGATAGATCGCGAGGTGCGTCACCGCCCTCGCTTTCGCTGGCGAAGCGGATGGCCTCCCAGTAGGCGATGTGGCCGGCGAGTTCTCCAACGGAAAGTAAACGGTGGTCCGGGCGTTTCCAGACGTTCTCGTCTGCAAGATCCTTGAAGGCCTCGGTCACTTCGAAGTAACAGAGGTCTAAAGCTTTCAGATGGGTATCAAGCATATTGATTTCTACTTATACCTAGACGTGAAATGTTCTGTCCAGAGCAACCCTTTAGCAAAATATTTAGCCGTTGACCACCCAGCCATTCTCGATAGGCCGCATCGACGCGCAGGACGGCTCGCCCTTCTTATCCGTTCCGGCGAATCGCGCCGCGATCACCGATCCCGGCTTTGCCAGGGCTTTCTCTACCATCCCCCAGGTGATACCGGACACGTGAATTTTCGCGCGTCTTTGCCACGGGGATGCGAAGTCTCCTGCCGATTTGCCGATCGTGATGTAGACGAATCTCTCTGCCGCTGGTCCTTGCGCAAAACTTCCCGTGAATCGCGGTGCACCCGACTCCAGTTGACCGGCTAGCGTCAGGGTTAGATCGAAAACTAAGTCAGAGCCGTTCGACCGAGATCTCGACACCAGTTCAACCTTTCCCCGCTGAAGCGCATAGAGAACACCCGTTGGCGGTTCCGCGAGGATGATTCGGATCGGTATCTCGACCTTCATACTCCGCGATTCTACACGTTCCGTTATTTAGCCGGACCAGGCCACGGTGCCGTCCTGGTCGTTAGAATGCGCGACGGGTCGGCGTGCCGTGCTTTTGCCTTGATGGACGTTGGCCATGGCGGTAGGGACCGTCGAGGCGAACGCTGAAGAGGAGCGGGGGAAGTTCGCCGGGAGCCAGGGGTTTGGCGGGGAGGTAGCTGTGGATGACGTCCGGCCAAAAGGTGGCGGTTTCACCCTCCTGAAGGAGGATGGTTTCGGAGCCGATCTTGACCTTCGAGCCTCCCCGGATGGCATGAACGAGTTCCTCGCCGTCGTGGGCTGCGGCGGCGGTTTCGCCGTGAAGCTCAAGGAGAGTGGCGCGGAGCTTGCCGCCGGGAAGTGAGATGTCGGGGACCCATTCGAAGCAGCTCACCAAACCTAGGCCGCCGATTCTGGCACGTTCGGCGAAGCTTTTAAGACGGTCCTGGGAATAGGTCGGGAGGCGACGGCTGGCTTTAGAGGTTGGGCGGCAGCGGATCAGCTCCTTCTCCTTCTCTTGCGCGTAGTACAGACCCGAGGGAAAGGATGCGGGGTGGGCGAGGGCGTCGGCGGTAAGGAAGAGGGCGGAGGCGACCTTTTCGATGGTGGAGAAGTAGCAGGGCTTGCCGTGCTCCATACGAAGAAGGGTGCAGCGGTTCACTCCGGAGCGTTTTGCAAGCTCGTTCAATGAAAAGCCGTGTTGCATGCGGGCAGTCCGCAACTTCGTTGCCAGGGAAGACCAATCGATGGCAATTTCGCTCATAGTTCTTCTCGAAGATTCAACCAAGTATTGGTTATTTGGTTGAATCTTTGGCAGAGGATACTTCGCTAAGGCCCAAATTTGGCATAGCGCCTGATTTACAGTTGGTTTGCGGACGAACGAGCCTTCTCTGCGTAAAAACTCAGACCCGTGGGGTGTTGGAACCTGGACGTCTACTCGCGTGGATGGACATGGGCTGAGCAGAGAGCCATGAAGGGGGCGGGCTCGCTTGTGACGTTGTCCAGGAGACTTTATGAAAAAGATTGCATCTTTCGTTGCGCTTGCCGGTTTGGCGGTTTGCGCTCATGCCGACGATTTTGTGAATGGGTCATTCGAAACAGGGGACTTCACCGGATGGGATGTGACGCAGGCGGCTAGCGGCTCGTTCCTGTGGGACTACTCGAACCCGGCTGGGTTTACGCCCACGGACGGGACGTGGGTGGCCTACTTCGGCGACGTGTCTCAGCAATACGACACGATCAGCCAGACGCTCGCGACGGACGCCGGTCGACACTACACGCTCTCGTTCGATCTATCGAACATCGGCGCAACGACGCAGTGGCAAAGCTTCCAGGTCAAGTGGGACGGGGCGTTCCTGTTCAATGGGCCGGCCCCGGACAGCAACAACTCGGTGATGCACCACTTCTCTTACGATGTCGTGGGTACGGGCTCGGATACCGCTTCTTTCGCGGGCTACGCCTTCTGGGCTGGTACGGGCTTGGACGACGTTAAGCTGACGGCGGCTGCGCCCGTTCCGGAGCCTGCGAGCATCCTCGCCATCTCCGGCGGCCTGCTCGCTTTTCTGCGACGCCGCAAGGCCAAGTAGTTCATTTCAAGGGCCGCGGTTCAGGGGAGTTTCGCGGCCCTTCCCTCGACGGTGGCAGCGTCGCCTCGGAACCCATACCCATGACTAAGTCTATTTCTAAGGCATTTACCCTGATTGAACTGCTCGTCGTAATTGCGATTATCGCGATCCTGGCGGCGATACTCTTTCCCGTTTTCTCCCAAGCAAAGGCAGCAGCCAAGCAATCTGCCTGCCTATCCAACCTCAAGCAGATCGGGCTGGCATCGGCTCTGTATGCGAACGACTTCGAGGACTGTTTTCCCGCGATCCTGCCCAACCAGCAGCCGATCAACGGTGGCCAGACCCTAGGGCGGCCTTGGGACACCATGCTGTCGCCATACATCAAGAACGATGAGCTCTTCCACTGCCCGAGCGATCCGGCGATTTGGCCGAACTATGGGCAAGATGCCTGGTGGGATGGCGCGTACTGGTCGAAGCACAAGAAGCGCTCTTACGGGATCATCGGAAACATCTACACGACGCAAGGCGGATTGACGGCGCAGGATACGAACACCGGAGTCGGCGTCGGGCTTCTTTCGGATACAGCCTATGGGCGATCGATGACAGTGTTCGATGAGCCGGCGGGTACGGTGGCGTACCTGGAGAACTGGGTGAACTTCGATGGGAACCAGGACTCGTGGCTCGGGGTACGGAGCGGATCGTCGTTCGTCGGCTGCGACATGCGGGAACTGCCAGGCCGCAACTATCCCTCATCCGCTCCAGCGGACCAGCTTCCTTGTCCGTCTTCCTATAACTATGCGTTCAAGCCCAAGCAAGGGCACGCGGCGGGGACGAACTATGCCTTTGTCGACGGGCACGTAAAGATCCTGAACTTTGGACAGATTCGGCACGACGACTTCCGAATCTTCAAGGTCGCGAAGCCGTCACAGACTTATACGCCATAGGCGTCACCTCCAGCGTTCGGTCGGCTCCCAGTTTTCCGGGAGCCCTGATCGTCAGTTTGCCTTGGGCGTTTGTCACTAGCTTCGGTTTGGGTTGAGCGTCCACTTTTAGTTGATACTCTGCTCCGGGGAGCAAGCCCGAAATCTCGCAGACGCTCTCCTTGGAGCCCTTCACTCGCCACCGCTTGACGGCACTCCAAGATTCGATGGAAAGTCGAACCTGTGACGAAGAGCGGACGGTAAGCGATGGCGATGCCTCCGAGCCATGGAAGTAGCTCAATTTTCCCGCGCCGAAATCGGCACCGAATGAGGACGTGGCTTCCACTTCCCAGCCGTCTGATTCGATTTGGTACCGACTCGGGGAAAGTTTGATATTCAGTCTTCGCCCTCGAAGCTCATAGGGCAAAGTGGTTCCGGATAGTTCGGGCGTCAGGTGGGGATCGAGGAAGAGCCGATTCGGCTTGGGCTGGATGCCGTAGATGTCTCGGAAGAGGCCAACGATAGCGCTGGAATTGTTGGCGAGGATATCGTCACCGGCTCCCTTTTGGTTCATCCCCAGGTAGCGTTGAAAGGCGAGGCCGTCTTTTTCGTAGCGGGCGAGGACATTCTTCAAATACTTCACGGCGATTTCGGGCTTGTAGGCGGCGTAGGCTCGGATACCGGTCTCCACCCAGGCGAGGAAGATGTCGCCATTTTCGTAGGTTGGATAGGGTTGGTTGTTTGTCTCGTCGTGAGTGAAGGAGTAGAGACAGGCTGGCCAGCAAAAGAGTTTGTTCTCCGACATCTTCTCCTCGGTCTTGTCGAGGATCGCGGCGCGGCGCGCTGGGTCGTCACACAGACCGTAAGCGATGGCCATGAAGTTGACGGGCAAGGTTAGGTTGTTGCCGTGGATCGATCCGTCCTTTTCGCGCCAATAGACGTACCATCGGTTTGCCGGGTCCCAGAAGCCGCCTTCCGAGATCGGTTTATTGAAGCTAGCCTTTAGCTTGGCCGCGTAGTCGCGATAGTAGGTGGCTCGGGCTTTGTCACCAAGGGCAGTTTCGATGTCGGACCAAGTCGTAAGGGCTCGATAGGCTTGGGCGTTGACGTAGGCGCTTTCGAAGGATGCCCAAATCACGTCCATCCAGTCGCTGGAGCGGTGTTGGGTGCGTGAGTCGGTTTCCATTTCGACGAGGTGGTTCCCGTTCGTATCGCGCTTGAGCAGGTAGTCGAGCGCCTTTTCGCAGGCCGTCTTTTGCCCCTTTGCCCAGGCCCGGTCGCCGGTCAGGTCGTATTGCTCGGCGACGTTGATCACATATGACGTCTGGGTGTCCATCAGGCGGCCCCACTGGCATTCGTAGAAGCCGAATTTGTCGTAGGTGCCGGGGGTGGCATCGTCGGGGAAGTAGGCCCAGCGTGATTTGACCATGCCGTCGTCTTGGACGGCATGGTCGCGGGCGTAGTCGAGGGAGCGGGCGAAATTGGCGGTGTAGTTTGGATCGTTTATGGCAAGGCCCATGAGGGCGAACCAGGGTTCGTGGAGGACGGCGTACCCGCTGTACCAGCCGTTACTCCCCATGATCCTGTCGTCGATCACCCCGATTCGGGCGATGGTGTTGAGGATTTCGCGGACGTTATGTCCATCGAGGCCGGGGAACTTGCCCCGGTCGAAAGCCTTTTCGTAGGAGAGGCCGCGAAGGTTATACGTCACCTTCGTCTGCGTGCCTGTGGGTATGTCGAAGGGCGCCCAAATGTCTTGCCGATCACGGAAAAAGCGGTGCTGGCCCTGGCGAGGCGTGGCTTCCTGGTGAGTTGGTTCGCAGACGAGGGAGAAGGCGTCGTTAGGTTGCCTGGTAAACCTGAAAGCCAGGGGTTTGCCAATGGCCTTGATTTGGAGACAGGCGTCCGTTTTCGGATTCCAAAAGGTGGCAGCGTCCGTGTGGACTCCGTAAGAAGCGTTTGGGAGGTCGAAGAGTTTGCACCAGGCGACTCCGCCCGTGCCTAACAACGCGCCCGTCCATTGCTTGAAGGAGGCGAAGTTCCAAGCGGGACTGCTGATATCGTCGGCAATGCCACCGGTGAGATAGCGGCGGTCGACGGTCCATTCGATCCCCTCCTTGTGGGGGGTGAATGTCCAAGTCTCGACGAGATCGATGCCGTTCGCTTGGAGGTGGATGTCGGAGATCGTCGCAGTGGAGGTGGTGGCGGTGACCTTTGGGTCAGAAATGTTGGCCGCCGAGGTGACCCAGCGGCCCTTAACCTTGATCCCGCTTGAAATTCCCTCGGTGGCGAGGGCGATCTTTTTGCCGGCTAGCGTCATCTCGTCGACCGCGCATCGACCGCCATAACCGATCTTCAGAGTTAGGTTGGCCGCTTTGTCGGAGATCGTCAGGACTTTGGCGTTCGCGTCGTTTTGGATCATCCGTGGAACTCCCATGGCGAAAGCCGCCAGGGCTAAGATCATTCTCGCTCACCGACGATAGGAGGGCGGTCGGCGGTGTCGAAGAGCGAGACGGGGCCTTTGAGCTGGAACTTACACTCCTGCTCGGTGAGGTTTAGGATAATCCAGGGGGCGAAGGGGGTTTCGACGTAGGCGAGGCGGATGGTGAGTTCGTTTGGTGCCGTCCACGCGGCTTTGGCGGCGTAGGGTGTGGACGCCTTCTCTCCGTAGCGGGTGGGGAGGGCGGACTTGAAGCCGGCGGAACCTTCTACGATCCAGTCGTCGAGGTGGGCGACGATGCGATCTTTGTCGAGCCGTAGGAGCACTTGCTCGCCGTCCGATTCGACATCGAGGCTTGCGAGGCCGAGGTCGTTGTCGTCGAAGCGGTACGAACGGCGTGAGAGAAGGGCAGGCGCAACGGTGGCCTGGGGGCCATTCAGTGAGAGCCGGGGGCGTTCGGCGAGTTCCGAATCGTCGGTAGCGTCCAGTCCGGGTAGCAGATGCTTCCAGATCAGGTTCAAAACGCCTTGCATATCGCTAACGCCGCTCGTGATCGCGACGACGGCGTCGTGGTCGGGGAAGACGATGCAGTACTGGCCAAATGCTCCGTCGCCTCTGTAGAGTCCGTGCTGGCAGAGCCAGAACTGGAAGCCGTAGCCTTGGTTCCAGTCGTTTGTGGGGTCGTCACCGTTTGAGACGTGTTTGGAGGTTGCCTCTGCGATCCATTTTTCGGAGAGGAGGCGTTTGCCTTCCCAGACTCCTTTTTGTGCGTAAAGCACGCCGAATTTAGCGATGTCCTCGGTACGGATGCTGAGGCCGAAGCCGCCGGTCCGGATGCCTTGAGGGGAGCGTTCCCAGGTTTCGCCGTCGATGCCGAGCGGGTCGAAGAGGCGGGGTTTCAGGAAGTCGACGAGGTCTTGGCTGGTGACCTTGGCGAGGATGGCGGCGACCATGTATGTGGCGGCGGTGTTGTAGAGGAAGTGGGTTCCGGGGGTATGGACGACGGGCTGGGCGAGGAAGGCTTTGGCCCAGTCGTCCTCGTAATAGACGGGAGGTTCCTCGACGTGGCCGGTCGCCATCGAGAGCAGGTCTCGGACGCGCATGCTGGCGAGGTTCTCCGAAATCTCGGCTGGGAGTCTATCGGGGAAGAATTCGATGACCTTGTCTTCGAGGGTCAGGAGTCCCTCGTCGATGGCGAATCCGGCGGCAGACGAGGTGAAGCTCTTGCTTAAGGAGAAGAGCATGTGCTTCCGGTCTTCCGAGTAGGGGCGCCACCAGCGCTCGGCGACGACGGCTCCGTGCCGCACGATCATTAGGCTGTGGATGTCGTATTTGTCGGATTCGAAGGCGTCGATGAGGGAATCGATCGCGGTGGCGGAGACGCGTTGGGACTTTGGGGTGGCGCGAGGGAGCGAAACGGAGACCATCCACTCCATCTTAGCAAGGCCGACTTATACTTGAGGCAGGATGCCGACGGGGCTTGAGCAACACGACGACGATGCGATGCAGGAGATTCTGCGTCGGGCGATCCATAAGGAAGCGGCAGAGAGCGGCAAGCTTCGAGATCGGCTTCTGGCGGCCGCCGACGAACTGGGCATCTCTCACAATACGGTGTTGCAGGCGGAGAACGAATATCGCGAGGAGACGGAGCGGGCCAGGGACCTGGCGGCGTATGCGCGGGAGCAACGGAAGGGGTTCCGTATCCACCTCGCAGTCTATGTGTCGGTGAACCTCTTTTTGATCTTGATGAACCTGCTGACGAGCAGTCACGACCGAACACCTTGGGCCTTGTTCCCGCTGCTCGGCTGGGGCATCGGGCTCGTCTGCCATGCGATCGTCGCGCTTTCCAAGCCGGATTGGCATAGCGAGGAATTTCAGTCCTGGCGGCGGGATCGCAAGGCGTTGGAAGAAGAGGTTAAGAAGTCGGCGAGTAACGCCTCGTAGATATTTTTTGCTTGGACTCGGAGCTCGGCGACGGCAGTCGTTTCCCAAAGGACGCCTTTGAGCATGGGGCCGATGGCGTAGATCCTATCCGCGACTCGATCGATACCCATCTGGTGAGGGCCTTGTTCGATATATCTTTTTGAGAACAGGTCGCGAATGAAAGGGTCGTTGGTTTTGGCCCAGTTCACCGAGCGTCCGGTGCAGTCGACGACCGAGTCCGCTTCGAGGCATTTGGCTTCCCCGTCGACGGAGTAGACGACCTTGCCAGGCGAAAGCTTTTGGACCGTTCCGCGAAGGACTTGAAAGCGTCCTTGTTCAGCGAATTCCTGGAGGGCGGATGCTGCGGCGGGTGGGATTCTGTGACGGTGTTTGTCGAAGCGCCAGGCCAGGTGGGCGAGGAACTGGTGTTGTTCTCGGGGGGTTAAGCCTTGCCATATTTGGTCCCAGTGGGGGCGCATGGTGTCGAAGACGGGTTGCCAGTCTTTGACTTCTTCGATGTCCTTTCGGAGCTGTTTGAGTGTTTGACGTAGCGGCTTTGGTTGGGTTGAAAGGGCGTGAGGTTGGGTGCACGCGTAGGTCTCCGGGAGGCTGCCGTGTGGGGAGATCGCGGTTACGGTTGTAGATGGGCTTTCGGCGAGGGCGGATAGTGCGGCGTCTATGGCGGTGAGGCCGGAGCCTATGAGGACTACTCGGCCTCGGATGGGTTGGGTCGGGAGACTTCCGAAGCGGGTTTCGGGCAGGTGGCCGGTTGCGAGGACCAGGTAGTCGGCCTGGAGGCTTTCCCCGCTCTTCGTTTCGATTTCAAATTGGCCGTTCAGGGCGATGGCTTCGTCGACGATTCGAGAGAGGCGGGAGTCTGAGTTTTTTGGGTTGGAGGCGGCTTCGTTGAGGTGATCTTGGATGTAGCTCCGATAGATTCCGCGCGGGACGAAGGGATCGTGGATTTGTTTGTTCTGCCGAAGCCAGTTCACGAAGTGATCCGGGTCGTCGGCGACGGCGCTCATTTTGGCGGCGGGGACGTTGAGGAGGTGGAGTGGGTCGTCGGTGGCGTAGGCGAGGCCTGCGCCGAAGTTTCCGGTCTTTTCGAGGAGAAGGATTTCAATGGGGGCTTCGCTTGCCTTGAGCAGACCGGCGGCGACGATGGAGCCGCTGAAGCCGCCTCCGACGATGGCAACGGTCATCGGTTGGACCTTCTGCTTTCGAGGAAGGCGACGAGGTCGGTCAGGCAATTGGGCAGGTCGCGGGTTTGGGTGTCCAGGGTTAAGTCGGGGGAGGGTGGGGGTTCGTAGGGGGCGCTGATTCCGGTGAAGTTGGGGATCGTGCCGGTGATGGCGCGGGCGTAGAGGCCTTTCGGGTCGCGGCGGATACATTCGTCGATTCCGCATTTGACGAAGACTTCTGCGAAGCTCTCGCGGAGGACGCTGCGGGCGATCTCTCGTTGGGAGACGAGGGGGGAGATGAGGGAGCAGATCGTGACGAAGCCGCGTTCGGCGAAGAGGCGGGCGACCTCGGCGGTTCGGCGGATGTTTTCGAGGCGGTCTTCCTGGGAGAAGCCGAGGTCGGAATTGAGGCCTGCTCGGAGGGCGTCGCCGTCGAGGTGGATAGCTTGGATGCCAGTTGCTTGGAGCTTCGCCAGGAGGGCTTCGGCGAGGGTGGATTTACCGGCGCCGCTCAGGCCGGTGAGCCAGAGGACGGTGCCGGCCTCCGGGGCGTGGGACGTTGGGTGGGAGATGAGGCGGTCGATGCGCCCGGCGGCGACCGTTTGGTGGTGGGGGTCTACGAGGATGAAGCTGCCCAGCTCCCGGTCAGTTTTGTAGAGCTCTAGAGGGGCTTCTTGAGCCAGCTCGACTTCGACGAGGCCGATGTCGTTCATGGCCAGGGAGCGGCTGGATTTGTAGTGGGCGGTTTCGAGGTCGAGGAGGCCGACGATTTGGGTGACCTTTCCGGGGATGGTTCGGGGGCCCTGGCGGACTTGGTAGGTCATGCCTAGGCGGAGGGCGTCGGGTTGGAGCCAGAAGAGGGTGGCTTGGAAGGTTCGGGCTTTCGGGGCGGGGGCTTCGGCGGGCATGAGCCAGTCGCCCCGGCTTACGTCGATTTCGTCGTCGAGCTGGACGGCGACGGGGGTTTCTGGGGGGCAGGTGGAGGTGGGTTCGGCTCGGGCGAGGAGGGTTTTGACTTTGGCGCAGAGGCCGGCGGAGGAGACGAGGGTTTGGCCGACTTTGAGGCCGGAGCCGGTGAGGGTTCCGGCGTAGAAGCGGGATTGGTTGGGGCCGCGGAGGACGACTTGGACGGGGAGGCGGGCGGGGGGTGGGGCTTGTTTCGGGAGCTCGACGGTGTCGAGAAATTCGAGGAGGGAGGGGCCTTCGTACCAGGCCATGTTTGGAGACCCTATGGCGATTTGATCCCCATGGAGGGCGGAGATGGGAATGGTGGTGAGGGCGGGGGCTTGGAGGGTTTGGGCGAGGGTGGAGAGGTCCGCCTTTATCGATTCGTAAACAGCCTGGTCGTAGCCGACGAGATCCATCTTGTTTACGGCGACGACGATGGCCGGGGTTTGGAGGAGGGCGGCGATGGCGAGGTGGCGGCGGCTTTGGGACGTCAGGCCCCGGGAGGCGTCGGCAAGGACGACGACGATGTCGGCGGTGGAGGCGCCGGTGACCATGTTGCGGGTGTAGGCGACGTGGCCGGGGGAATCGGCGAGGATGAAGCGGCGGGTGGCGGTGCGGAATGGGCGGTAGGCGACATCGATGGTGATGTTCTGTTCCCGCTCGGCGCGGAGGCCGTCGGTGACGAGGGCGAGGTTGGGCTCGGTTTCGCCCCGGCGCTGGCTAGCTTCCTTTACGGCGGCGATCTGGTCTTCGAGGAGGGAGCCGGTCTCCAGGAGGAGGCGGCCGATTAGGGTGCTTTTGCCATCGTCGACGCTGCCTGCGGTCGCGATTCTCAGGAGTCCGGACATTAGAAGTACCCCTGGCGCTTTCGGTCTTCCATCGCGGCATCGGAGCGGCGGTCGTCGCCTCGCCCGGCCCTTTCGCTGACGCGGAGGCCACGGACCTCCTCGATCACTTCTTCGACGTTGGAGGCGGTGGAGAGGATGGCTCCCGTGCAGGTGGCGTCGCCGACGGTGCGGAATCTTACGCGCTCTCGTCGCTCTACTTCACTTTCGCTGGGGGCGAGGAAGTCTGTGCAGGCGTAGAGGACTCCGTCTCGTTCAAAGACTTCCCGGTCGTGGGCGAAGTAGAGGGAGGGGACGGGGGCTTGGTGGCGGCGGATGTACTCCCAGACGTCGGACTCGGTCCAGTTGCTGAGGGGGAAGACTCGAAAGTGTTCGCCGGCGGCTTTGGCACCGTTGAAGTGTCGCCAGACTTCGGGGCGTTGGTTCTTGGGGTCCCATTGGCCGGAGGCGTCGCGGTGGGAGAAGAAGCGCTCCTTGGCGCGGGCTTTCTCTTCGTCGCGCCTGGCTCCGCCGATGGCACAGTCGACCTTGAGTTCGTGGAGGGCATCCATGAGGGTGATGCTTTGGATGGTGTTTCGGCTTGCGTGGGGGCCGCGTTCTTCGACGGCGCGTCCGCTATCGATCGAGTCTTGGACAAGGCGGACGATCAGGCGGGCTCCGATGACGGCGGCGAACCGGTCGCGGAATTCGAGGGTTTCGGGGAAGTTGTGGCCGGTATCGACGTGGAGCAACGGGAACGGGGAGGCCATGGGGGCGAAGGCTCGTTTGGCGAGGTGGGCGAGGGCGATCGAATCTTTTCCGCCGGAAAAGAGGATGGCGGGGCGTTCGAACTGCCCGGCGGCCTCGCGGAAGACGTAGATCGCTTCTTCTTCCAGGCGATCCAGCGCTACTGGGTCAATTCGGGTCGGGCTGTCCAGTGTCATGAAACCAACACATGATACGAAAGGTTTTTCGATTATCGTTTTCTTGAGACAATTTACTAGTGATTGTACAAAAATGGGCGAGAAATCAGATTTTATTTAAACAATTACTTTTTCATTTGTATAATGCCGTCCGTGCAACGTGATTCGCGTGAACAATCGAAACGTTTGTCTTTGACCGTGGGTTCTACGGTGGAAGCGATACGCAGCCAGATCAGGTCTGAGGGCTACCGGTTCGGCACGATGATTCCTTCGGAGCACGATTTGGCGAACCATCTGGGAGTCAGCCGGGGCACGGTTCGCAGGGCTATCGACGTGCTCGTGGAGACGGGCGAGCTTTCGCGGAAGCCCCATTCCCGACCGACGGTCGGGCTTTCGAAGACGGCGGTGACGCGAGGAGCCAACGGCTCCGACGTGCATGTGTGGGTCAGCCACCCGATCGCGGACGAGCCGACGCTTCTGTTTATGAAGGGGATTTCGCGGAGCCTGACGGGGACTCCCTACCGGATGGTGGTTCGCGAGCCAACGCGATTTTTCGGCGAGTACGTGAAGGCGGATGAGCGGCAGTTTCTTCTCGACCTCCTCAGCAACGAAAGCGTCGCGGGGGCGATCGTCCAACGCGATCCGTATGCGGACAACGCGGATGTGATCGAGATGCTTATCGACTCAGGCAAGGACCTGGTCTTCGTGGACATCGCTCCGCCGGTGGGGCTTGACGCGGATTATGTGGGCACGGCCAACACGGCGGCCGCTCGCCGGTTGGTGACGAGTCTATTAGAGCTGGGCCACCGACACATCGCGTGCGTGGCGGACAGCGACATTCCGGACAGTATTCAGGACCGTGTCAAGGGGTATCGCCGGGCGATGCGGCATGCGGGGCTCGCGGATTCGATCGAGGTCGTGATTGCGGGGCATATCGACGACGAGGACGAGCAGTTGCCGGTGGGCGGTCCCTATGCGGCCCGGCTCGTGAAGAACAGCCCGATGTCGGCTTGGGCGCAGCGAATCGTGGTTCGCATCCTCGACATGAACCCCCGCCCGACCGCGCTTTTCGTTTGCTATGACGTCCTCGCGTATTGGATTTGCGCGTACCTGGAGGGTGCGGGGATTCGGATTCCGGGCGACATGTCCGTAGTTGGTTTCGACTGGTTGGCCAGGTGGGATGACCCGGCCACCGATCTTTTGACGACGGCAAGCCAAGACTTCGAAGGGTTTGGCCGCCATGCCGCCGATCTACTGCTAGACCGAATCGCCGACGGGTACGACGGCGGTCCACGTCACGTTTTGTTAGACGCTCCTCTCGTGGCGCGGTCGTCGACCGCGCTTGCCTTGGCGCCGGTATCCAACCCGGCTCGTGGCAATCAAGCCAAAGGCCTCTGATACATCATGAAAACATTTAAAAAGTCAGCGTTTACGCTTATTGAGCTCCTTGTCGTTATAGCGATCATCGCGATCCTTGCTGCCATCCTCTTCCCCGTCTTTGCCCAGGCTAAAGCCGCGGCGAAGAAGACGAGCTGCCTTTCCAACAACAAGCAGATGTCGCTGGGCGCGATTATGTACGCGGGCGACTACGACGACATCTTTCCCTACGATGCCGGGGGCGACCCAGGCAACACCTACTACGGCCAGCCTTACGTCAACGGGGCCATGGACCCCACAGCTCCCACCAACTGGGTCAGGGGCGTTTACCCCTACGTGAAGAACGTCGGCGTGTATACCTGCCCGGTCGCTCAGGATCTGGACAAACAGAACGGTTGGGGCTGCTTCGACGGTAATGGCAAGCCCACAGCCTTCTGTGGTAGCGCGGCATTCAACGCCATCGTCGAAGGTAAGACCGTTACAGCCATGCAGGCGCCCGCGGGTACGGTTCTACTGAGCGAGCGATCCTCCAAGCAGAAGGTCTCTCAGTCCGCTCCCCAGTGGGCCGGATATGCGGCGGGCACCTGTCCCAATGTCATCGGCAAGCCTTTCGCAAGCGCCTGCCCGGGTGGTACCGACGGCCCCACGACCGACGTCAACCATGACGGTGGAAACTACGGCTACGCGGACGGCCACGCCAAGTGGTCCAAGAAGTCCGGAATGAGATACAGCTTCTTCGGTTGGACCGGCATCTGCCGCTTCGTCGGCAGCGGCGCCACGCCTCCCAACGTGACGAACGTGGACGCCACGCTCACTCCGCTCTTGGACAAGAACCCCTGGACGGGCAGCGGCTGGACCTATCGAAATTGGGACGTCCTCTGCGACGGATCGGCGTTCTAAGGACGGGCTGGGAAACCGTCATCTCAATTGGGAGCGATTCGCGCGAGTGAACCGCTCCCTTCCCATGAATCGGAAGGAAAATATTCGATGAAAGTAACGACGACTCTACTTTTCGCGGCCCTCGCGGCGGTCGGGATCTTCGCAGCAGGTTGCGGCGATTCGGTACCGATGCAACAGATGCCCGCAGATGGCAGCAACCCCCACGTGGAGGGCAGCCCGCTGGAGCGCATCGAGAAAATCAAGAACGATCCCAGTCTTTCGCAGGAAGAAAAGGATCGCAGAATCGCCCTGGTCAAGCAGCGAAACAATATCAAGTAGGCTTTTGTTCTGCAAACAGACCCGACCGTAACGTCCGTCCTCGAAGGCGCGTACCGCTCCTATCAGCGGGGCGCGCTCGACGAGGCTATCGATGCTCTTTTCCGGCTTCCGCCGGAGAAGTGGACTCAGGACTGCTCGCTTCTCCACGGCGCATGCCTGGCGAGGTCGAAGCGCAACGACGAGGCGGCGGCGGTCTTCACGGAGGTCTTGGAGCAGGATCCCGAGTGCCACGAGGCCCTGACCTGGATGGCGGTCCTCACCAGGGACCCCGAAAACATGGAGCGGGCCCTCGGCTACGCGCGCCGAGCGGTCGAGCTAAGGCCGGACGATGCCACCGGCTACGGCGTTCTCGGCGTAAGCTACCTGGCCGCCCACCTTCCCTACGAGGCGATCGAGGCGTTCCAGCAAGCCGTCGCTCTTGCCCCGATAGCAGCCGAACATCGCCATAACCTCGCCCTCGCCCACCTCAAGGTCTACCATCACGCCCAGGCCATCTCCCAACTCCGCGAAGCCATCCTGCTCGCTCCGAGAAGCCCCCAGAATTACATCGTCCTGGCCTCCACCTACGGGTTGTTCGGCATGGCTGGCCAAGCCATCGAATGTCTGACCGAGGGCCTGGCGCAGATGCCGGAGTGTGCGCCCATCCACTCGGCCCTGGCTGCCGCCTACGCTACGATTCGGAACGACGAGAAAGCCGAGCTCCACCACCGCCGGGCCATGGAGATTTCCTCCGAAAGCCGGGGCGCCTTCGGAACCTGGCTTTTGAATCAAGGCCGGTTCGAGGAGGCCAACGATTTCTTCGAGGCGATGATCCGGGAGAAAGCCGATCCCGCCTACGGCTACTACGGGCTCATGCTCTCAAGAAAGCTGAAGGGCACGGGAGAGGACAACGCATTCGTAGCGGAAATGGAGTCACTCCTCGAGCCTGCCCTTCGCTCAAGAAGCGAGATGTATTTGCGCTACGCACTTGGCCGGGCCGAAGAACAGCGCAAGCGGTACGAAGAAGCGATGTCCCACTTCGATGCCGCCAACCGCATCGCTTTCGCCATGCACCGGGCCGGCCAACCCAACGACCCCGCTCAATTTGCGGAAGAGCACGCCCAAATCCGCCGAGTCTACGAGGCAAACCGCCACCTCGCCAAGGATGGAAACCCCACCCAGGCACCCATCTTCATCATTGGAATGATCCGCTCCGGCACGACGCTTCTCGACCAGATCGTCTCCAGCCACCGCGAGGTCGTCTCCGGGGGTGAGCTCCGCTTCTGGCTCGAAGAAGGTCGTCGCCTCGTCCTCCAAACCGACCCGCTCGCCGCCGAAAACCTACGCGACCTCGCCGCCGAATATGTCACCTACTCGCGCCTACTGGCCGGTGAAAGCGAGCGCATCACCGACAAGATGCCCCTCAATTTCGCCTATGCGGGTCTCATGCACCTGGCTATGCCGAACGCCCGGTTCCTCCACATCCGCCGGAACCCGATCGACACTTGCCTCTCCATTTGGACCACCTACTTTGCGCAAGGCGCCATTTTCGCCTACGATAAAGCCAACATCGTCGCCTACTATCGCGAGTACCTGCGAGCGATGGATTACTGGAGGGAAGCGCTTCCCGCCGACCGAATTTTCGAACTCGACTACGAGGAACTGATCGCCGACCCCGCCCGGGTTGTGCCCCAGGCGATCGAGTTCTGCGGCCTTCCGTGGGATGAGGCGTGCCTCCACCACGACCAGAATCAGAGTGCGATCAACACACCGAGCCGCTGGCAAGCCCGTCAGCCGATCTACAAGACGTCGGTCGAGCGCTGGCGTCGCTACGAGCCTTGGCTCGGGTCTTTCTTGGAGCTATTGCCGGATTCTGCGCCCCAGCCGGCAAAGGTCGTATCTTAAGGGGGCGCATCGAATAACGCCATGATCCAGCTTGCAGCACTTCTCGTCGCCATGCACCAACCGGACACCCTTCCTCCTCTGCCTCCATTGCCTGCGCCCCGGCAGATCGCCTGGCAGGATATGGAGACGAATGCGTTCGTTCACTTCGGACCGAACACCTTTACGGACAAGGAGTGGGGCGGGGGGAACGAGGACCCGAACCTTTTCGACCCGACCGACCTCGATTGCGACCAGTGGGTGAAGACGCTCAAGTCGGCGGGCTTTAAAGGGGTGATCATCACGGCGAAGCATCACGACGGCTTTTGCCTCTGGCCTTCGAAGCAGTCCACCCATACGGTCGCGCAGAGCAAATGGCGCGGGGGAAAAGGGGACGTGCTCAAGGAGCTTTCCGACGCTTGCCATCGGAACGGGCTGAAGTTTGGCGTGTATCTGTCACCTTGGGACCGCAACCACCCGAGCTATGGCACGCCGGAGTACAACAAGGTCTTCGTCGCGATGCTGACGGAGGTTTTGACGCACTACGGACCCGTTTTCGAGGTCTGGTTCGACGGGGCGAACGGGGAGGGGCCGAATGGGAAGAAGCAGGTTTACGACTGGCCGCTTTTCTTCTCGACCGTGCGGAAACTTCAGCCGAAGGCGGTGATCTTCGGCGACGGGGGGCCGGATGTGCGGTGGGTCGGCAACGAAGGGGGCGAGGCCTCGCTGACCTCCTGGTCGACGATCCCGAGCAACCGGTACATCAACGGAACGCCGCTTTCCAACGAGCTGGGGGAGGGGCGAGAGGATGGGGACCAGTGGACGCCGCCGGAGTGCGACGTTTCGATCCGCCCGGGTTGGTTCTATCACCCGGAGCAAGGCACGAAAGTTAAGTTGCCGGAGCACCTCCTCGAGCTTTACGAGAAATCGGTGGGCCGAAACGGACTCTTGCTATTGAACGTCCCACCCGACCGGCGCGGGCACTTTACGGACGAGGACGTGGCCTCGCTGAAGGGGTTCAAGCGGCTGCTCGACTCGGCATACCGAAAGAACCTGGCTCGGGGGGCGAAGATCGAGGCTTCGTCGAGCTTGGGGGCGTTCGATCTATCGAAGGGTTCCTACTGGGCGGCGAAGGATGGGGACGCGATGCCATCGCTGACGGTGACGCTTTCGAAACCGACGTTGTTCAATCGCGTTGTGTTGGGCGAGCCGATTTCGTTGGGCCAGCGGGTGAAGTCGTTCCGAGTGGAGTTTCAAGGGGCCGACGGCCGGTGGCGTTCCCTCGCTGAGGGGACGACGATCGGGCGGAAGCGGATTTTGCCGGTGGACAAGCTGGAGGTTTCGAGGCTTCGGATTACGATTACGGCTTCGCGGGCGACTCCGGCGTTGGATCGGTTTGGGTTGTATTTGGCGGGGTAGTTCTAACCTCTATCCCCCGGCCCCTTTCTCCTGGGCATCAGGAGAAACGGGAGGTGGCGCTCTGGTTTAGATCTCCCGTTGCGTGGTCGTTGCCCACGGCTACACGCTCCGCGGGGGCTTGGAGGGAGCACTCTGGTTGGCGATCTCTTGTTCGCCGGGCTTGACCGGCGGCTACACCCTTCGGGATTTGTGGGTTCTGCGCGCTCTGTTTCTTTTCCTTGTTTGTTGCGCAGACGAAACCGCGGCTACACGCTTCGCGTGGGCAGGGAGATAGCGCTCTGTTTGACGGGGCGATCACGAGGGCTGAAGCCCTCGGCTACAGGGGCTTGCGGATTTGGAGGTTGCGCTCTGATCGCTCGTCGGCGTGTCGCTTTGCTCCATCCGACGGCTACAGGTTTTTTTGCATACCGCCTACCTGTCCACTGGGAGATGTGCGCTCTGCTTGGGCTGCCGGCTGGAAGCCGGCGCTACTTTTTGGAAATAAAAAAGCGCGCGTGGATTTCCACGCGCGCTTTTCCTCTCCAATATATTGGCTTACTTGCTGGCCTTGCGGCGTCGGCGAAGGAAGCCGACCGCGCCGATCGAGAGAGCGGCGAGGCTGGCGGGCTCGGGAACCGGGCCGATGATGTCCTGCGAGTGCGGGATCGTCTGCGAAGCGTAGTACGTCGCACCGTCCGACAGGGCAGGGTGAGCGATGAGGTCGTTCAGGATGTTCTGAGCGGCCGCCTGAACGGTGGAGTTCAGGTTGACGAGCTGGAAGTTACCTGCGCCGAAGTTCAGCGTGGAGTCGTATCGGACTTCCCAGATAGCGACCTGAGCGGCGATCTCGTCGTCGAGGTTGGCCGTCATGCCGTAGTGGTTGTAGATGTAACCGATCTTGCCGCCGACGGACGAACCGAGGGTGGTGAGGATCGAGCTGGCATCCGCCGTGTACGACGTGTTCACCGCAGCATCGTGATCCAGGTCTACGCAGTAGCCCAGGAACGTGAAGCCGCCGTTCACATTCGCGGTGAACGGGGTGGCCGTCACCGTATCGAAGTTGCCGTTGTACTTGATCAGGAACGTACTGTGAGTGTTCGTTCCGAAGTGGTCGCCAAGGTTGACAGTCACCAACGAAGCGTTGGCGGCTGTCGCGAGGCCCATGGCGGCCACGCACAGTAATAGATTTCGCATTTAGTTTTCCCTCAAACGATATAAATTAGTGGCAACCGTGGCGCTGCTTGTGGCAGTGACCCTGGTCCCAGAAGTTAAAGTGGCAGCCGGTCCAGCCGCCGTTACCGTCGCAATGACCGTGGTTGCTGCCGTAGCAACCGTTGTGATAGTTGTTGTCGCAACCGCAGTCACAACCGGAGTCCTCGTTGATAGCCTCAACGATATTGTTCAGGTCGCAGAGCGACACGCCAGCAGGAAGAACGCTGGAGTCTCCTCCGAGAACCGTATTCGCCATGTCCAACACCTGTCGGACGGTGTAGCCCGTGAGCTTGCCGCTATCGAGAACACGATCGCCATAGCCTTCGCCGGTGACGCCCGCATCGGAGATCTGGACGTTCAGCGTGAGGGCGAGGATGTTGCCTGCGAACTCGTTGCTGTACGACGTGCCGGGGTTGACCTTGGAGGAGCCCAGGGCGCGGGGGTTGCCATTGCTCGGAAGGAACTTGACGATCGCGTCCGGGTTGGTGAACGTGATGGTCTTGTTGCCGCCGATGACGACGCCGTTCGGGAAGATGTCGTTGAACGAATCGGCGATGAGGTCGATCGGATCGAAGCCGCAGCCGTTGGTGCCCCAGTCGCACTGAGTGAAGCCGGTATTGCAGCACTTGAGGAGGAAGTCCTCGGGGTAGTAGGTATCGCCGGCGTTAGCAACGGTCACGGAGATGGTCGTCTTGTTGACCTTCGTGGCGATGCCGGACGGGAACGCGTTGACCGGAGTCTGGCCGAAGGCGGGCACGATGTGCACGAAATACTTCTTGCCGACTTCGAGTCCGGTGAAAAGGTAGAGACCGCCATTCTGCGCCGGGGTGGTCACAGCGATCAGGTTGTTGTTCGCATCGAAAAGCTGAACGGTGACGTTCATCAACTGGTCGTCGATGCCCTCATCGATCTTGCAGTTGCAGTTCGAATCGCAGAAGATGCGCCCCGCGATTGCGGTGGAAAAGTCGGATGCCTTGGCACTGGAAGACAAGGATAAGCAACAAACGAAGCATGCGAAAAGCAATGCTATACGGTGGAAGGGGTTAATGGTAATCATAGGCTACACGCCCTATTAAAAGGTTCATGCATTATACATTTCGCTTTCTTGCTAAACGTGTACCCACCGTGTAGTTTAGGGACTCTTTTTTTAAAACTAGCAATTTTATATATCGAGTTTAAATGAGCCTAAATAAGTGAGATTTGAACTCAAAAATGATCATGAACCCTGGTAATTTGACGGGTATGTTAACCGCTTCAGGATAGAGTCAAGTACAAGAATTAGTTGATAAAATTTTTGATAAAATATGATGTTTATCTTAATCGATAAGCGTATCGAGCAGTAGAAGAAGTCGGGCATTGAGGTTAACGTTAACTTTCTAAAGTCCTTGTGAGTCCTTTGCCGGGGCTTCGCGAAACATCCTCTCGGAAGTCACAGGACGCCCCTCGGTACGTCGTAGACTGTAGGGCGAAGGAACGGTAAGACGTCTATGCCCAAGAATCGCTGGATCTATGTCGGGATATTGTTCGTCGTGGCCTCGGCCCTGATCTTTGTCGGCACGGAGCTAGGCAAGCGGATCGAATTCGCGGTGCCGTACGCTTTGGGCGTCGGGGTGATCCTGATCGGGATTGGGCTCTTCTTTGAGTCCAAGAAGAAGAAAGAGGGAGCTCTCGAGGAGGCCCCTCCGGTTCCCAAGGCCTAGTGCTCACGGCCCTCGTTGCCGCGCTCTTTCTCCAGGCGGACTACCGCCTGCACTTCCCATTGCCGGGAAGGGGGTTTGGCGATGGATGGGGGGTGAACATCCATTTCACCCATCCCCAGCCGGGGGAGATGGACCGGCTTCGACAGGCCGGTTTCAAGTGGGTCCGCATGGACTTCGTTTGGAGCGCCATCGAGCGGACGCGGGGTTCCTACGACTTTGGGTCGTACGACGAGCTGACGCGGGCGCTGGACGGGGCCGGGGTTCGGCCGATCTTCATTCTCGACTACGGCAACGACCTTTACGAGAAGGGCTCGCCTCGCTCGCCGGAGGCTCGGGCTGGGTTCTGCCGGTTTGTGGAGGCGGCGATGAAGCATTTCCGCGGGCGGGGAATCGTTTGGGAGATGTGGAACGAGCCGAACATCTCCTTCTGGCGTCCTAAGCCGAACGTCAACGAGTACATTGCCCTGGCGGAGGACGTTGGGAAGACGATCCGCCGGGTGGCACCGGAAGAGTATTTCGTTGGGCCTGCGACCTCCGGTTTCGATTGGGGATTTCTCGAAAGTTGTTTCAAGGCGGGCTTGCTGGGCTATTGGGACGCGGTGACGGTGCACCCTTACCGCTCAAGCGAGCCGGAGACGGTTGGGCCCGACTGGGCGCGTTTACAGGCGTTGGTCGAGCGGTACAAGCCGAAGGGAAAGTCCGTGCCGACGATCTCGGGCGAGTGGGGCTATTCGGACGTGAACTTGAAGGAGGGGGCTGAGCAGCAGGGCCGGTTTGCCGTTCGCCAATACCTTTCCAACCTCTCGGCGGGGGTGAATCTGTCGATTTGGTACGACTGGAAGAACGACGGTCCGGATCCGAAGGAGCCGGAGCACCACTTCGGGACGCAGTTCAGCGATCTGAGGTCGAAACCCGCCTACGAGGCGATCGCGGGTTTGAATCGCGAGCTGGCTGGCTATCGGGTTCTGGGGGCAACTTTCGATGGGCTGGCTCTGGTGAAGGACTCGAAGGTGGCGCGGGTTTCTTGGTCGCGCGGGCTGGACGGGGCGCCGAAGATCGCCTACGAGTCGGGCTCGAGCTATCCGTATAACGAGGCGATTGCCAAGCCGTGGTTGCCGCCTGTGATTTTGTTCGAGTCACGGTACGACCTTGGGCAGTTGCTGGAGCGGTATTTGGGTCCTTGGGAGACGAACTGCTCCGTGCTTGCGGTGGACGGACAGACGATCTCGTCGGAGACGGTCGGCCCAGGGGGCTACGTTCACCTCCCGGGCGTTCAGATGCACGATGGGCGGACGCTCCTGATTCGTCTTCGACGGAAGGATGGGGTCGAGCAGCAGGCGATCGGGCTTTGTACGAAGCCGATCTCGTTGCGTTTTGTCGCCGCTCCGCCGGGGAAGGTCCGGGTGGCTATCGAGAATCCGGGTGGGCTGCGGCTATCGGCGACGATGGTGGTGACCTGGGGCAAAGGAGGCATGCTCTACGCCCCGTTCGATTTGAAGGAGGGCGACGCTTACAAGATCATCGACTTGCCGGAGGGGGTGGTCGGCGATTTGCCGGGGTTGAAGGCGTCGATCGTTAAACCGGCGGCCCATCGCGGGACTTTGTACGACGAATATGGGCCGGTGACGGCTCGCTCCCTTTGGCCTTCGTTGAGCGAGGCTGTTTCCGAGTGGACGGCGGACGGGGACGCGAAGATCGGGGCCAAGGTTTCTCGGTCGGTGGAGAAGGCGCTGCCGGGGTCGGGGTTCGACCAGGCATTTCGGCTCGACTACGAGTTTGCGTTGGGCTGGAAGTTCGCCTGTTTGCGCCCTCTTGGGGATATTGGGAAGCCGTTGCCGGGGAAACCGAGCGAGTTTGGCTTTTGGCTATATGGCGACGGCGGTGGGCAGATGTTGCGGATGCGCTTTCAGGATTCCACGGGACAGGCGTTTCAGCCTGACTACGGCGTTGTCGATTGGAAGGGTTGGCGGTATGTGACGCTCCCGTTGGATGGGCGGGCCGGGGGGCGTTGGGGCGGGGCCAACGATGGGGTCATCCACTGGCCGATTCGAATCGAAACGGCTTTGCTATTGGACAGCGCGGGGAAGGGCGGCAAGGGAACCGTGTACGCGACGGGCTTTACCGTCTTCAGCCGCGACTAGCCAGACCCGGAGAAGGATACAACCATCAACAAGAGCCAGAGGCCGGTCCCAAGAATCTGCAACCCGAGGGCGACCCACGCGAAAATTCGAGCGCTCTGTCCGGACGGATTTCCCTTCTGGATGGCTCGGTTAGCGAAGACGACGGCGGCGATTCCCAGTCCGAGGCCGAGGAAGGGGATGCAGTTCGCGAACACGCAAAGGGCCATGCTGATCGCTCCTAAGACCCAAGCCAAGGTCACGTCGCTTTGACCGACGTCCGTCTGAGGGCCTCGGTAGTATCCGCCGAACTGCTGCGGCCCTCCGGGTTGGGTCGCGGACGGGACGCCGTAGGGGTTGGCGGTAGCGAGGGCCAATCCGGGGACCGAGGATGCGGGCATCCGGGTCATCGAGCCCTCTTCTTCGAGCATCGTTTGAGGCAGGATACGGCCTTCTGCCGCCCATTGATTGAGCAGCGATATATCTGCCGGGCCAAATCGCTGGCCATCTGGGAGCACTACGTAATACTTCACCGCCGTTCCGCCCATTATGCCGAACGTCCAGGAATACAGTGAGGTTGCGGGGAGTAGATACGCATAATACGAAAAGGCCCATGGGAATGAACAACGGTTTATCTTGGTTTCGGAGACAGGGCGCTCCGGTAACGGTCATTCTGATTGCGTCCCTGATCGTGGCGGCTTTGACCTTCTGGCTCACGGCGCTGTCGGGGCTTCGGTATCTGATTCTGTTTCCGGGTTGGCAGTCTCAACCTTGGTCGTTGGTGACCTATCCGTGGGCAGGCGTTCCGTTTGAGAGCGGACTGTCGCTGATCTGCTTCGTGTTCCTTTGCATGTGGATGTGGATGACGGGGTCGTCCCTCGAACGGGATCTGGGGTCGGCCAAGTACGCCCTTTTGTGGCTGGTCATGATCTTGACCCCGGCGCTTTTTATCGTGCTTTTGGGCCCGTTGACGGGCAAGGCATGGGGAGCGGCGGGGATATGGGTTCCCGAGGCGGCGATAACGATTATCTGGTGCGTTCGGAACCAGACGCAGACGATCATGCTGTACGGGATCATTCCCTTGAGCGGCAAGTGGCTCGGGTGGGTGACGGCGGGGACTTTGATGGTTTTGACGGGGGCGGGGAATCCTGTCTTTGGGGTGATCGCGAGCTTGCATCTTCTTCTCGCGGTGGCTTTTGCGATGAACCGGATTCCTTTCTGGGCTTATTCACGAGGTTCTTCAGCCTTCGGGAAGGCGAGGCTTAACGACAACGCGCACCTCAAGAAGACCGAGAAGATGGACAAGAGCTACTACGACGACGTGAAGAAGCGCGAGAAAGACCGTGAGGAACGCGAGAAGCTTCGCAAGCTCTTCGAGAGCAGTATCGACGACAAAGACGCGGGCAACGACCGCTAGGTTCTTTGCCGTCGTTTCCGCTTAGCCGAGTTGGTCGGGGTTCAGTCCTGCCAGGTGAGGCAGGGTGAAGAGGCCGTCTTTTCGGATGAGATTTCCGTCGAACCAGATTTCGCCGCCGCCGTATTCGGGGCGTTGGATGAGGACGGTGTCCCAGTGGACGGCGCTCTTGTTGCCGTTGCCTCCGGGCGGATCGTAGGCGTTGCCGGGGGTGAAGTGGAACGAGCCGGCGATCTTCTCGTCGAAGAGGGTGTCCTTCATGGGGTGGAGGACGTAGGGGTTGAAGCCGAGGGCCCATTCGCCGAAGTATCTGGCGCCGGGGTCGGTGTCGAGGATTTCGTTGAGTTTTTCGGTGTTCGGTCCGGCGGTTGCTTCGACGATCTGGCCGTTCTTGATGACGTAGCGGATGTCCTTGAATTCGGTGCCCTGGTAGAGGGAGACGGTGTTGAATTGGACCGTGCCGTTGACCGACTCTTTGACGGGGGCGGTGAAGCATTCGCCGTCGGGGATGTTGCGCTCGCCGGTGCAGGGGACGCTACCGATGTCCTTGATGGAAAAGGTGAAGTCGGTGCCGGGACCCTTGATGTGGACGATGTCCGTGGCGTTCATGAGGTCGGACAGGGGCTTGGAGGCGGTGGCCATTTTGCCGTAGTCGAGAGTGCAGACGTCGAAGTAGAACTTCTCGAAGGCGGTCGTGCTCATGTTCGCCTGCTGCGACATTCCGGCGGTGGGCCAGCGAAGGGCTACCCACTTCGTCTTGGGGACACGGACGCCGAAGACGACGGGCTTGGTGTACTCGACGTTCCACATGTTTTGGATGTCGCCGGGGACGTCGCTCAGCTCGGCGTAGTTGTGGCTGCCGCGCAGGGCGATGTAGGCGGTCATCTGTTCCATCTCGTACTTTTCGATGGCGGCGATGGTGCGGGCGTTTTCGGTGGTCATGCCTCGCATCAACTCGCGCTTGACGACGTTGCTTTCCAGCCGGACGGCGACTTGCGCGCCTTTGCTTTGGGCGACGCGGACGACCTCGGCGACGGCTTCTTCGGGGATGTCGAATGCGTGAACGAGGACTTTGTCGGCAGGGCCAAGATCGCAGGAGTGGGAGCACAGGAGCTCGGCGAGCCTGGTTATGCGTGGATCGAGCATGGACTGATTTTGCCCTTTTTTGGTGCGCGGCGGTTGGAGGTCGCGTAAAGTGATGACATGAAACTCGGGTCCATCATCGCTCTCGCCGCTCTTGGATTGGCCGTTACGGCTTGTAAAAAGCCTGCCGATCCCGCGCCGACGGGCGATAGCGCGCCCGGGACTACCGCTGTTCAGAGCAAGCCGCAGCAGGGTGGGAACGGGGGTGGGGTGGCTCCCCTCGGACCGAACGTCGGCGGGATGACTCCGGTGACGGGCAGCGACAGCGTCGAGGGCGCCGGTGGCGGCGGGACAGGTGCGGCAGCCAAGAGCATGGCGAAGCGGGCGGCGGCTGGCGCAGGGGCTCCGGCGGGTATGGGACAGACGGCAGGCGGCGAAACCACTGGCGGAGAATAATTCTATCGAGGAGTTCGAGCGCCTGCTCCTTCAGAAGGGGCCTGGGCCGGTCTCCGAGGACTTCATTACGGCGGCGCTCTCCGTCACCCTCTATGCGCCCTTTTACGCGAAGGATGGGCAGCAGTACCCCTTCCCCTATCAGATCGAGGGGGAGACGTATGGGATCCTCCTGACGCGGGCCGACATGCCCGTTCCACCGCAGGGCCAGCTCATGCAGGTGCCGTTCCAGCAGTTCGCGAACTACATGTTGGGGCTTGAGAAGCCCCAGGTGGTCGTCCAGGCTCCCACTGGCTACGCTCTTTTCGATCGTAGCGATCTGGAGCGGATCGCTAAGGGCGGCGATCCGATGTATCACCGGCAGATGACGGTTCCCGTTGGATCGAACGTGGCTCTCTATCCGTTCAATCCGCAACTGTCGTCGGAGATCGTGTCCCGGCTTCGGACGGTCGCCGTCTTTGGGCACACCGAAAAGGCGGTTGCTACGATGATGAGCATCAACGGGGGAACGCCGCAGGCTTGCGTGCTTTACAGACCGACGCCGAACGGGCAGTTCGAGTGGCTTTGCCGCAAGGTTTGGGAGTTCCAAACGGATTACATTCGCTCGCTCATTACAATGAGCTTGGACGCTTTTCCACCCCAATTCGCCGATTCCTGCGTGCCGATCTATGAACGCCCCGCCGAGACCGGCTCCGCATTGCAGTTGCCCGACGACGTCCAGATTACGGTTGGGCCGGTCAAAAGTGCGCTGCCGGAAGCGGCCGTCGCGGAGTTTCGCGACCTGGGCATGGAGTGCGGGCTAGACCATTTGGGTTGCGTTTCCATCGATCTTGCTGGGGTGATCGATCTTTACTGCTTCGTCTATCAGCCGTTTCCCTGCGACCCTTACGCGGCGGGGATCGAGGCGATCAAGGCCCGGCATGGACTAAGCCAACTCAACACGCCGATGATGCCCTGGGACAAGGGGATTACGGAGATCGAGACGGTCATCTTCGAACGGAACGTATGAGCGGGCAAGAGGAAGGTCTCCTCGGGCGATATGTCGGAAGGATGATCCGGCGGTCGGTGCGGCAGCGGTTCAAGGGGCTCTATTGGATGCCTCCTTCCGTGTCTTGGAGGTCTCCGGTGATCTTCGTTCCGAACCATCATGGCTGGTTTGACGGGTACGTCATGTTTCATGTCGTTACCAAGTTCGGCTTGCGCACGCTCGACTGGATTCAGGAGTTCGACGCGTTTCCCCTCTTTTCGCGGATCGGTGGGCTGCCCTATCCGCTCAATAACCCGCTGCGGCGGGCGAGGACGGTTTGGCGGACGATTCGGCTGATGCAGAAGGAGAAGCGTTCGCTCCTGCTCTTCGCGGAGGGTGAGCTTCATTACCCGCCCGATCTTCTGTCGTTCGGCAGGGCGCTCGAGACAATCGCGGAGAAGGTGCCGGGCGTCACCGTCGTGCCGGTCGCTATCCGGTACGAGGCGGCTATGCATGAGAGGCCGGAGTGCTTTATCGGTTTCGGGGAGCCTGTCGCTCTTGGGCCCGACCTTTGCGAGCGGACGCGGGCGGCAGTGGGGGAGAGGTTGGAGTTGCTCCTCAAGCAGATCCGAGAGGAGCGCGACGGGTTCGAAGTCCTAGCCAAAGGGACCGACGATGTGAACGAGCGGTGGGATATGCGCCGTTTGCGTGGGACGAAGCGTTAAACCTACGTCGGAAACGCCGTCAAAAGCAGCCGATATCGCGTAGGCTAAGAATGTGAGAATTGCGCTGCGCGAGCCGGATGAGCAGGTGGAGATCGAAAGCTCCTTCGCGCAGGCATCGGACTACGCTATCTGTCAGCGCCTGCATCGCAAGCACGGGACCACCTACTATTTCGCAACGCGGCGCTTCCCGGCTGAGTCCCGACGTCGCACGCATGCGGTCTATGCCTTCGTGCGAGTGCCCGACGAGTGGGTCGACAATCCAAACGGCACCTCCTTCCAGCAGCGGGAGAAGCTTCTCAGCGGCTGGCGCAGCCAACTTATCCGGGGTCTCGACGGCGTTCCTCCCGACCATCCGGTTATGCGCGCGTTTTGCGACGTCGTGCGGGAGACGGGGATGCCGTTGGAAGAGCCGCTTCTGTTCCTAGATGCGATGAACCAGGATCTCTTCGTCGACCGGTACGAGACCTACGACGATCTGCGGCGATACATGAGGGGCAGCGCGGCGGCGGTTGGAATGATGATGTGCTGCGTCATCGGGGCGCCAGGCTCGACACGGGTCCATCGGGCGGCCAAAGCTCTCGGAGAGGCGATGCAGCTTACGAATTTTCTCCGCGACGTTGGAGAGGACAGCCGCCGGGGGCGTATCTACCTACCGGCCGAGGACCTGGCGTCGTTCGGCGTCTTGGAATCGGACCTGTTGAAGGGCCGGGTGACGCCGGAATTCGAGAACCTGATGCGATTCGAGATTGCCCGGAATCGCGCGCTGTACGAGGAAGCCGACGCGGGAATCCCGCTGCTGCCGTCGGAAGCCCAACGAGCGATACGATTGGCTCGAATCCTCTACTCGAAGATTCTGGACAAGATCGAGGAGCGAGATTTCGACGTCTTTACGGGACGCGCTCACACGACGAAGCTGGAAAAGCTTTCCGCCGCCGTTCGCGTCTTTTTTGGGCGAAGCGGTTAGCAGTAAGACTTACAGCTAATCAACGTTCCGATCAAGCTTGCCACCAACAGGACGGCGGCGATGACGATGAGAATAATTGCCGACTTCGTACTCATAAGCTTGCATCGACTCTACAAGCTTTACAAGAAAATATAATATCCGGCGCCGCAAATAATGTGCGGATTCTGAGCGATAGCGCCGCTACTGTTCAAAATCGCCAAAGAATTTTTGTCAGTTCATGGCTGAGATGCCCTGGAAGGACATGGCCATAAGATTCCAGCAGGCCTGGTGGGCGAGCAGGTAGGAGTCGAAGGTGACCTCGACGGTGTAGGCGTCCAGGCGCTTGCCGAAGATGAGTTTCGCGCACATGTCGGCTTCCTCCGAGCGGTTGAATTCCACGGTGATGGTGGTCGGCTCGGCCGGCAGCCATGGCTTGACGCTGGCTCGCTTTGCGAGCGCTTCGTGGGCGGCGTTCTCGATGAGGGGACCGGTTTCGCTGGGGTGCATGCTTTCGCCCATGTAGCGGCCGTAGCCTTTTTTGACGGCGGCGGTCTTGATGCCGAAGATCCTTTCGGCAGCTTCGGCGCAACCGGCTTCGTCGCTGGAGATGAAGACGAGGGGTACTCCATACCGGCCCGCGACGCCAGCGCTCAGGGCGATCTCGCCGCAGGGGATGCCGTTGATGCGCAGGCGATGGACTCCGCCGGTGATCGTGTGCTCCATGATCCCGGCTGTCGTTCCGGCCATGGCGTGGTAGCCGACGAGCATGGCTGCGTCGAAGGTTTCGTCGATCCCTTCCATCATGCCGTCGATCCCGCTGCCGTGCCCGGAGACGAGGCGGACGCCGGGCTCCAACTCGTCGAGCAGCAGGTTTTTGCTGTTGCCGTGGCTGTCTTTGATCACGATTTCGGTGGCTCCGGCCGCCCTTGCGCCGCGGACGGCGGCGTTTACGTCATGGGTCATCATTCGCCGCGCGAAGGGGAAGTCCCAGTGGTTGCCGTCAGGCCTGCCGCACTGCGACCAGGAGACGAGACCGGTGATGCCTTCGATATCGGCGGAAATGTAAACCTTCACGAATCGGATTATGGTAAATCCCTGCGGTGCGAATCCTCATTACCGGCGCAAAAGGCAACTTCCCGTCCGTCTTAATTCCCCTTCTCGAAGCTCAGGGCCACGAGCTTGTCCTGCTCGACTTGGAGCCGATGGAGTCCTCACGCCATCAGGTCGTTCAGGCTGATATCCGGGACGCCGGGGCCGTCACCTTTGCGATGCAGGGCTGCGAGGCGGTCATCCATGCGATGGCTTACCACGGGAACATGAACGGCAGCCGGAACGAGGACGACTATCACGGGGTGAACGTGACGGGCACCCACAACGTGCTACTGGCGATGAAGCGCCTGGGGGTGAAGTCGCTGGTGTTTTCCAGCAGCGAGGTCGTGTACGGCGAGGGGATGAAGGGTCGGCGGGTGATGGACGAGACGACACCGACGATTCCGACTTTCACCTATGCGATGACGAAGGTGGTGAACGAGGAGATGTGCCGGTTCTACTCGCGAGCGTATGGGCTGCACATCGCCATGCTTCGGTACGGCTGCTTCGTGCCTGCGGACTGGAAGGTGCAGGGGATGGGTCGGTTGAACAACTGGCTCGACCGGGAGGACGTGGCTCACTCCAATCTGGTTGCTTTGGATGCGGTCGTCGATGGGCGCTTTGGGTGCGAAGCGTTCTTGATCCACTGCAAGAAGCCGTTCGCCGATTCGGATTGGCCTCAGCTTACGGAAGATTCGGCGCCGGTTTTGGAGCGTTATTGGCCGGGATCGGTGGCTTTGCTGGAAAAGCATGGTTTGAAGCCGCCGAAGGTGAACGTCCGGTTCGATATCTCGAAGGCGGAGACGGTGCTTGGCTATGCGCCCAAGCATAATTTTGGGGAGTTTTTGGGGCGGCTGAGGTCGGTTTGAGCGGCGGAGCCATGGCGCGTTGTTAGAGAGCGCGCTTGCGAGGGCTGAAGCCCTCGGCTACATTTTTTCATTCGCTTGCGGTGTTGGCGCTCACACCCCCACCCTGCCCTCCCCCTGCACGCAAGGGGAGGCTTTCGCGCTCTGTTTTTAGGCCAGGGGGGTTGGGTTTTGGTGGGCGTAGGTCATTACCTGCTCGTGCATGGTGCCGGCTCGGATACGTTTGACTTCCTTCATGCGATAGAGGGCGGCGCCGTCTTGGTAGCCGGTTTCGTCAAGGTCATTTAGCTCGATGTGGTCGTCGGAGTAGCCCTTGACGATGCCGTAGATGCCGGAGGTCCTATCCAAGTTGTCGATCCAGATGCAGACGATTTCGCGGGATTGGAAGGCTTCGGCGACGACTCTGCGGATGATGTCTTTTCGGCGACCTTCCCGGGGGTTTAGATTGACGCTTTGGGCGACTTTGTCGTCATGGAGTTTGCGTAAGCGGCGTAGGTAGGCGGTGTTTCGCCGAATGAGGACAATGTTCGCCAACGGGGTCGTGATTGGCTCGTCGAGGGCTCCGTCCGTGTCGATGTCGTCGAAGGTGACGGTGCGCGCCGTAACTCTCGTGATGACGCCGACGAGGAAGATCGTCGGGTCGTCGTCCCATTTGTGGATTTCCACGAATTCGCCGAGAGCTTCGCACTCGCGAAGCTCCGCGATGAGCCTTGTCCGAAAATCCCCCGGCATGGGGCCGATTTTGACTTACGCCGAGCGGCGTTTGCGGGACGATAGGAGCTTGGTCCGGTCGCGATATTTGTTGACCGTTCTTCGGGCGACTTGGACGCCCTTCTTTTCGAGCAGCCGCGCGATGGCTTCGTCGCTGAGCGGGTTATCCGGATTCTCGTGCTGTAGGATCTCTTCGATCATCTTCTGAATCCGCAGGGCGGGTTTGAAGAAGACTTCGAAGGGCACGATTTCTCCGCTCGACAGTTGGACGTACTTGTCCATCGTGGCGCGGCTGATGGTGCTCTCGTGAAGTCCCAGGTCCTCGGCCATCTTGGTCCGGGTCAGGGGGCGCAGGAATTCGTAGGAGCCGGTGGAGACGAAGCTCGTCTGGTGTTGGACCAGATACTCCCCGATCTTGCGCATGGTTTGTCGGCGTTGGGTGACGCAGCCGATGAAGTCGTGGGCGCGTTGGATGTAGTGGTTCACGTGCCGCTTCTCATCCTTGGGCGCACGTTCTTGGGCGCTAAGCTCTTTGAAGCGGCGACGGTACTCGCGGTTGATGACGAGGTTGCCTGGGTCGATTCCTTTGACTTCGATTTGCCAGCCCGTCTCGTCTCGGTGGAGAACCAAATCGGCGGACACACCTTGGCCCTTGGTCGAGCGCGTCGAACGGGCTCCCCCGAACGCCTCGCCGGGATAGGGGGTGAGCAGGAGGACTTCCTGGAATGCCGCTTCGACGACGTCGGGCATGACCTTGAAGCGCCGGGTGATCTTCATGGTTCGGCGGGCGATCAGATCGTCGAGGTAGCCCTTAACGATGGCCCGCGCCAGCTTCTGTTCCAGCGTCTCGGGGTTGCGGAGTTGGAGGAGAAGGCACTCTTGAAGCGTGGTCGCGCCTACTCCGGCGGGTTCGCAATGTTGAAGCTTGGCCAACACCCACTCGGCATGTTCGAGGGCGCAGCCGGTGGCGAGGGCCACTTCTTCGACGGGGGTGGTCAGGTAGCCCTTCTCGTCGATGCACTCGATCATGTATTCGCCCAAGATGTGCAGGCTATTTGGGAGCATCGGGATGAGCTGGGCGCGCAGGTGGTCCCAGAGGCTGGTGCCGCTACAGGCGAAGTCGAGCCAGTCGGTTTCCTCGTCTTGAGGAAGGCTGCGGCGAAATTCGTGGTCGTCGGTGGAGGGCCGAAGCTCGCATGGAGCAACGGACTTGAGAATCGTTTCCTCTTGGATCGGCTCTTGGTCGTCTTGCAGACGTTCCAGGGCCGGATTCTCGTTGAGCTCAGTCTCCAGGGCCTGATCCAGTTCCGCCTGGTTGAGCTGCAGCAAGTAGCTCGATAGGACGACGCGGGGATCGACGCGTAGTGTCGTTCCCGTTTCAACTCGTTGCGATTGACCGATTCCTTGACGCAATCTATTCACCTGTAGCCACATCCTTGTGGCCATCCAAGGAACAGTATCGGCAGTCGTCGGAAGTACTTACCCGGCAAGAAGGCGAGTGTTAAGAATGCGATGCCGCGGCGCGGATTCGCTGGCACAGGGAGCCGACGAATTCCGGAGCGATTTCGCGGAACTTGGGGTTGTCCGTTCGGTGCAATATCCAGCTCGCGATTCCGGCGGCGCGGATGCGAAGGAAGGGGTTCAGCAGCTCTTCGGTGCGGGGAGGTAGAGGGCGGACTCTCGCGTATCCCTCGAACAACGCATCCTGGAACTCGGGATAGATGGGATCCAAGACGAGATAGGTGAGGGCGGCGGCGACATCGTAGACGAAGAAGCCGAATCCGGTGTCGTCGAAGTCGATGACGTTCAAGTGGCCGTCTTCGAAGAGGACGTTGCCGACGTGCATGTCGGAGTGGATGAGGCAGAAGAGGTCCGGCGTTTGAGGGAGGGTCGGGATGAGGTGACGGGCTTCTTTGTCGACCTCGAGGAGCAAGAGGCGGTCTTCCTCGGGGATGCCGTCGATGGGATTGTCGAAGATATAAGCCGGTCTCGGTTTGGCCGCCCAGGCGTGCAGATATTGCCGGTCGAACCCTTCCGGGCGTGACCAGTGGGTGGTGAAGTCGTGGAGGCGCGCCATCGTCTCACCGATCAGAACCGTTTCGCTCGGCACGAGGCCTTTGCGCCGGAATTCGCCGCCCAACCAGCGGAAGAGCACGCAGTTGCGACCTTCCGGTACACCTTCGTCGGAGGCGTTGACCAAGCGACCACCGTGCGGATCGGGGACGCGGAAGCCTTCCGCACGGAGAGCGGAGAGGAATGCGATCTCGCTTTGGATGTTCGCCGTGGACTGGTAGCCAGGGCGGCTGATGCGCAGGTTGAACTCGCCTTGGGGGGAAAAGACGTGGAAGGTGGTGTTCTCGGCGTGGACCAGGGGCTCGATGCGCTCAGGAACGACTCCGAATTCAGCCAAAGCGGCTTCGCCGAGGCGCTGGAGGTTCGCAATCTGTTCTTCGTGGGTCAGCGCGCTGAAGGCTTCGGGAGTCATCGGCATGTGGTCTTTATATTCTCCTGTTCTTATCAGCAGTCGAAAACAAACCAGCACGCATGGTTGCGCAGCCGCTGGTCATCAAGGACGAGGTCTCGAATTTCATCCGGAAGCTGCTCGCGCTGCCATCGGCATTCCTGGTGGCCAGCTTGCTCACGTTCGCTTTCGGGAGCGGCCGCTTGGGCTGCCCTAATCGCATAGGCAGCCGCGCCTAATTCGTGCGCCGCCACATGGGCGACCGCGACGGCTTGTCCGGCGGCATAGGCCGCATATTTTGCGGCGCTTGGGACATCTCTGGCCGCCGCATTGGCATCGTAAGCGTTCCTACGGGCCTCTCGCATGGCAATTTCGCCGCGAGCCCATGCATAGCATTGTTGAATGGCATGCCGCGGTCGGCCATCTCCGGGCTGCGCCTCCTCGAAGAAATGCAAAACATGCTCCGCACACGCGCCTGCCCATACCGCAAGGAGGTGGTGGTTGGTGTCGCTCAATGTGCCGCCTCGACGAAGAGTGATCAATCTCGGATCGCGGGGTTGAGTGAGAATCATACGGACAGATGACTATATCTCCAAAGGTATTGGCTGACGGCAATCGAGCACTTTCAACACTCATGCGATCATTTCATCGTCCTAGGTCTTTGAAACCTTGAGAAGGTGTGTCACGCTCTTACTGCGTATGGCACATCCCTGGATCGTGTGGATTATCATCGGCGCCGTTGCCGGTGTTTTGGCAAAGGCTTTGGTTCCCGGTAACAAGGGAGAGCCCTCGGGCTGCATCATGACCATATTGCTTGGCATTGGCGGCTCGCTTATCGTCGGCTTCGCGATGCGGCATTTCCTCCACGACAGTGGTGGTGGCGGCCTGATCGGCACGATCGTTGGCGCGACCATCGGGGCCGTCGTTCTGATTTTGCTGTTTAGAAGCGTTTGGGGCCGGAGTTCTTCTTAGGGGTGCTCTGCCTTGGCCACGCTTGCTGCGTGGTCGTTGCCCACGGCTACACCCTCCGGGGTTTGCGATTTCGGAGCGCTCTTTACTCCAGCAGCACCCCCACCCTGCCCTCCCCCTGCACGCAAGGGGAGGCTTTATAAGGCTAGCGTTCCGGTTTCCAGTCCGATCCAGCCTACGGCGTCGTAGATGTCGTCGAATTGGCGCATCTCGGAAGGGAGGTTAGAGAGGATTTCCTCTCCGTAGCGTTTCGTGCGCAGGCGAGGATCGAGGAGGACGACTACTCCTCGGTCTTCGGCGGTGCGGATAAGCCGCCCGGCTCCCTGGCGCATCATCATCTTCGCGAGGGCAAGGGTGTGGCCTCCGAAGGCGTCCAGGCCTTGGGTTTGCATCCAGGCAAGGCGGGCGATTTGGGGTGGGTCGAAGGGGACTTCGAAGGGGACGCGTACGAGGACTACGCAGGAAAGGGTTTCGCCGGGAGCGTCGAAGCCGGTCCAAAACGAGCGCAGGGCGAAGAGGGACGTGCTGACGTTCGCTTTGAACCGTTCGCCGATGGTGCCGACTCCGGTTTTGGCTTGGAGCATCACGGGCAGCTCGGGGGGCAGGTCGATGTACTTGATCACGCCTTCCATCTCTTTTCGCGAGTGGAAGAGGGCGAGGGTGCGGCCTCCGCAGGCGCGGATGATTTCCGAAAGCTCGTGAGCGACGGCTTGGTGGTAGAGCTCTTCGGTTCCCTCTCTTCGGGCGATGGTGGGGTCGGGGATGCGACCTGGTTTTGGGACGTAGAGGGCGGCATTGGAGCGGAAGTCGAACGGAGAGGGAAGGATTTCCTCGTAGGCGGGCTCGGCTCCGGTCGCGCGGCGGAAGAAGTCGAAATTGCCGTCCGTGGCCAGAGTCGCGGAGAGGCAGACGTATGGATTCCGGCTCCAGACCAGCTCTTGGAGGGGCCCGGCGAGGCCGATGAGGTCCTGGCGGAGCATGGCGTCGGCGCCGGTGCGTCCGGCGTAGCTGACGGCGACCCCTTGCGGCTCGAAGAGGCGGAGCGCGCCTTCGCCTAGCTCGCGGATGTATTGGAGATAGGGGCGGACGCTCTCTTGGGCGGCTTTGATCTGCTCGCCGGTGCCAAGGATCATGCGCCAGGAATCGAGACGGTTGCTGACGGCGCGCGCGAACTCGGCGGTTTCGCGAGAGACTTCGCTGGCAACAGCTTTCGCTGCCTCAACTCCTCCCTTGGCTTTATTGAGCTTCACCTGAGGGTGTTCGAGCACATCGGCGGGGGTCATCGTGAGGATGCCGGGTTGGCCGAGGTCGAGGGAGTAGGAGATGAGGGCTTTTTGGCATTGCTCGATGCCGTCGCGGAATTCGCTACAGGTGGATTGCCACAGCCTGTCTTCCCCGGCCTGCCTGGCTAGCCCCAGGAGGCTGTGCTCCAGGCGGGTGGAGATTCCGAGGAGCATGCCCAGTTTGGGGCCACTGAGCTCGAACTCGAGGCCGTTGAGGGCGGCTTGGGGGAAGTCGTGAGCTTCGTCGAGGATGAGGAAGTCGAACTCGCCGAGGAGCCCTTTTCCATCGTCGCTGGCGCGGGCGAGGAGGGCGTCCTGGATGACGACGCTGTGGTTGGTGATGACGACGTGGCCTTTCTCTGCAAGCTTGCGGCCTTTGTAGTAGAAGCAGTCGTCATAGGCTGGGCAGAGCCTGCCCGAGCAGACGGGGGGAGCGGCGATCTTTTGCCAGATCGGGGAAAGCTGACGCTGGGGCAGGGGGATGGCGGCGCGGAACTCCGTTTCGATGCCAAGCTCGCCCAGGGCCATGAAGGGGCGGACGAGGTCGGGGGCGTGCTCCTCCATGGCGACCAGGCACGCGTATCGCTGCCGCCCGATCTGGAACGCGGTGCGGACGCCGTTGGTCTGCTCTTCATCAAAGAGCGACATCGCGAGGGGAAGGTCTTTCCGCCAATATTGCTCGGCGAGGACGTTCGTGTAGGTCGCGATGACGGTTCGCTTGCCAGTGGCGATGGCGTGGGCGATGGCGGGAACGAGGGCAGCGAGCGACTTGCCCAGGCCGGTGGGGGCCTCGATGGCTCCCGTCGACTTGTCATCGATCAGGTCGGAGATCAAGAGGGAAAGCTGCCGCTGGTCGGGGCGTTCCACGAATCCGGGGTGTTCGGCAAGGCGGGCAAACGCCTGTTCGATGAGCCCAGAAACGGTAGACACAACGCTACATTTTAGCGGATAGAAAGAGAAACGGAAACAGAAGGTCCCGATTTTAGGCGCTTCTTAACCTCGATGGAATATCATCCGCCGGGAATTCACGGGCAAGGCCCAATGTTGAAGTCTGTGGAAACGTCCGCCGTTTGGCCGGCGTCTCCGAATAGGAAGAATGCAAAAGAGGATCTTAGCATTAGGGGGGAGCCTCCTCTTGACGGCGTTCTTGGTGGTGTCGGCGTGCAACCGAACGACCCCGCCAGGCGCGATACCGCCAGCGCAGGTTATCCCGGACGCCACGACGGTCGATCCGGTCTTCAAGGATATCGCGGTCGCCGCCCAAGACCGGCGCATCCCGGTTCTGATGTTCCACAACGTCGTTCCGGTTCGCGATCCGAAGTCGCCGTGGTTCGACACCACCGTCACGGAGTTTTTGGCGCAGCTCGACTGGCTTTCCGCCAATGGCTGGGAGCCTATCTCTCTCGATGCGCTGTACAAGCACCTGTCGGAGGGTGCGCCCGTTCCGGAGAAGTCGATCGTTTTGACCTTCGACGATAACTATCAGGGCTTTTACGACAACGCCTATCCGATCTTGAAGCAGCGGAGAATTCCGACGACGATGTTCGTCCACACGGGCTTTGTGGGCAGCCAGGAGAACACGCCGAAGATGACTTGGGACGAGCTTCGGACCCTCACCAAAGAGGGCCTAGTCCAGATCGGTTCCCACACTGTTACCCATCCCGACGACATCACCACCCTCTTTACCGACCAGCAGCGGGCCGAGTTGGAGAATTCGAAGAAGGAGCTTGAAAAGCAGCTTGGAATCAAGATCGACTACCTGGCCTATCCCGACGGTAAGAACGACGCGATGACCCAGTCGCTTGCCCGCAGCGCCGGATACAAGCTGGCGTTCAGCACGGACACGGGATTCGCGGAGGAGTCGCCCAATATCCTTTGCGTGAACCGGTATGTGGCGAACAAATATATCGAAGCCTGTACCGCCTCCGTCGCGGCGACCTTGAAGGCTCCGGCGGCCGTGTTTCAGGTTCCCCTTGTCGATCAGCCTATCGAAGTTCTGAACGGCATCTATGGCCGCAGGAAGCTGACGATGATCGCGGGCGGGTTGCCGAAGACCTGGCTATCGGCTGGGCGGTTCCCCGTTGGACAGATCATCTCCATGGCAGGAGCGAAGGCGGGCATCAACGGGGGCTACTTCGCGCTCTCAGCGATCCAGTCGGACGACGACCAGATGATTGGTCCTTGCCTAGCCAGCAATCAGAAGATTTTCAAGGAAGACCACTATACGCCTCGGCTGCCGAAGCTGGTCAACCGGCCTCTCGTGATGATCGGCCCTACCAAGCTGGCGATCGCTCCCTTCCAACCCGGGACGATGAACTCCGAATCGCAGCTTCGCGCCTTTATGCCAGATATGACGGACGTCTTCATGGCGGGAGCGTGGTTTATCCACAACGGCACGGCGCGCAAATGGGAGGAGCTTCAGACGTACGTTGCGAAGGACGTCAACGACTTTCGCCGCCGGTCGTTTTTCGGTGTGATGAAGGACGGCCGTGTCGTGATCGGTGCGGCGATCGACTCGGTGACGACGCCCCAGCTTGCCGATGGACTGGTGGCAGCGGGGGTACAGGAAGCGGTGCTGCTCGATTCCGGGTTCTCGACCTCCCTCGTTTACAAGGATCAGGTGCTGGCCAGCGGGCATGCGACTTCGGACGTGCCCTCGCGGCCCATTCCCCATACGATCCTGCTCTACAGCGACAAGACGCCGCCGGTGACGAACGATGCCGTGCTGCAGGCGATCGGCGACGAGCGGCGGACGGCGGGGCAGGGTGGAACGAGTGGGCATCGGCGTCATCGCCGCCGCTAGTTTTTTGAGCTTCCGCTATCATAGGCTCTATGGCGGTTACGATTCGCGATGTTGCGGAAGCGGCCGGCGTCTCGCCGATGGCTGTGTCGAAGGTGCTCCACGGCAAGGGATCGAACGTGCGCGTGGGGCAGGAGACGGCCGACATCATCCGCAGGGTTGCTCGCGAACTTCACTATCAGCCCAACGAGCTGGCCCGCAGCTTCCGCCTTCAGCGAACCTTTATGATCGGCCTCGTCTTCGAGGACTGGACTCGGGTGGCGGGAGGCTCGCAGTATTTCGCGCATCTGCTTGACGGGGTGACGAGCGCGTCTTTTCCGGGCGGGTACTCGGTATCGATCTGCCCCCAGCTTGTGAACATCGAGTCGGGCTCGACCCTGAACGACCGGCGGTTCGACGGGTTGATCTGGGCGAAGTTCGAGTCTTCGCCGGAGAACTTCAAGATGCTGGAGAGCAGCCGGACGCCGATTGTGATTCTCCACGCGAACAGTCCATCGATCGTGGAGCGGGGGGTGAGCACTTTTTGTTGCGACAACTCTCAGGCGCTGCGGTTGGCGGTCGACCACCTTGTCGGACTTGGGCATAGGCGGATTGGGATGGTGGTCCACCAGCCGAAGGATCACGACGACGAGACGGTGGCGCGCGTTTCGTCCTGCCGGGCGGCCTTGGCGGCGCATGGGCTTCGGCTGGACGACGCGGACTTGTTGAACTGGGAGTTTCAGGCGGAAGAGTTCGAGGCTTGGTGGCGGTCGGGGCCACCGCATACGGCGCTGATTCTTCGGTCGGAGGCGCAGGCGGGGCCGATTGTCGCGCATGCGGCGCGGTTTGGGGTTCGGCTGCCGGAGGATTTGTCCTTGGTGGGTTTCGACTCGACGGCCTATTGCGACACGCTGTCGCCTCGGCTGACGGCGATCAAGCAGCCGATCGAGGAGATGGCTTTCGAGGCGACGCAGCTTTTGATGCGGATCATCGAGGGAGCGGCGGCTCCGGCTCGGGAAGTGGTTTTCGCTTGCGGGTTCGACGTCAGGGAGTCGACGGCTCCGCCTCGTTCGGCTACCTGATTCCAGGGTCGAGGCTTCCAAAAGAGAAAAACCTCTTGGCATTTTCAAAAACCTGCTGTAGATTAATGCGTTAATCAATGATGATAAAAGCATTAATCACTGGAATCAGCGTCGTTTCTATCCTGGTTGCCGTTGGGTGTTCCGGCGAGGCTACCAACGATCCGTCGGCGGCGGACGTCGCGAAGGCGAACGCGGATCGGGCGGCGGCGGTGGACAAGGACCCCAACATGACGGCTGAGCAGAAGGCTTCGCTCAAGGCGCACATGGGGCTTGGTCCGAAGGGCCAGAGCAAGTAGCGATGGCGATCACGATTCGCGAGGTGGCCGAGCGGGCGGGGGTTTCGACGGCCGCCGTCTCGAAGGTGCTTCATGGCCGCGGGGCGAGTGTGCGAGTCAGCGAGCAGAAGGCGGCGGTGATCCGGGCGGTGGCCAAGGAGATGCAGTACCGGCCCAACGCGCTGGCCAGGCAGCTTCGGTCCAGCCGGACCCATACGGTGGGGCTTATCTTCGAGAATTTCTCCGGTATCGCGAACGGGCCGCTTTACTATATGCACTTGCTCGATGGGGTGGGCAAGACGCTCTTTCCCAAGCACTATCGGGTGACGATCCTGCCTGAGCTCGAGCACGACAACGTGCTGGGCAGCTTGGGGGATGGGCAGCTTGAGGGGGTCATTTGGTGCAAGATGGCTCGCGACGAGACGATCTTGCGGCACATCCACAACTGTCCTATTCCGATCGTTGCGATGAACACTCCGGCGCCCAAGGAGCGGACGGAGGCGGTTTTCGTCTCTTGCGACAACGAGGGGGGGATTGGGTTGGCCGTCGAGCATTTGTGGTCGCTCGGCCATCGGCGAATTCTTTTCGTGCGTGAGGAGGAGGAGGTTACGACTCCGGACGGGATCGCGCGCCTTGCCGGTTTTCAGCAGGCGATGGCTCGGCTTGGGCAGCCGGCGACGGACGAGGATGTTGCGACTTGGAACTGGTACCTGGCCGAATTCGGGGAATGGTGGGCTGAGAAGCCGCCTCATACGGCTGTCATCTGCTGGAGCGAACGCTGCGGCGCGCAGATGCTGGTGAAGGCCGCGGAGCTTGGCGTTTCGGTTCCTGGCGACCTGAGCGTGGTCGGTTTCGACAGCACTCAATATTGCGAGACCACGAAGCCTCGCCTGACGGCCGTGCGCCAGCCGATTACGGAGATGGCGGCGCGTGCCAGCGAAATTTTACTTGCCATGATCGCGGGGGAGGCCCCGCAAGAAGACTCATATACATTCCCTTGCACGCTCGACGTGCGGGACTCGACCGCATCGCCACGAACATGATTGGAGATTCACCCATGAAGCGCAAAGCTGCGTTTACGTTAATTGAACTTCTCGTTGTAATCGCGATTATCGCGATCCTTGCCGCCATTCTCTTCCCCGTCTTCGCCCAGGCGAAGGTCGCGGCGAAGAAGACTCAATCTCTCAGCAACGTCAAACAGATCGGATTGGGGGACATGATGTACCTCACCGACTACGACGACAGCTTCCCTCAGTCCGAGACGGGCTCCGGCAACACCTATATGAGTTGGGCCGCGGTCGTGTACCCGTACATCAAGAACGGCGACCACAACAACTCCTCTGCGGGCGTTTCCCAGTCGTTCGCTTCGAGCGGTATCTTCCGCAGCCCGAGCAACCCTCGGCAGGAAGTGGTGGGGGCGAATAGCGAGGGGGCGTTTAACTATGGCGTCCACTTCAGCCTCTTCGTCGACAACTTCGGCCACGACCCCAGCCAAGGCGCTCCGAACCCCGGTGTGCCGCAGAGCGTGGTGGATCAGGTGGCGGACAAGGTTATGTTGATGGAGAAGGGCACGAACAACCCTGGTTCGGGCTACAACTATCCCTGGTTCCACGACTGGCAGCAGATGTGGGTTGGATCGATCTGCACCACGCCGGGCGATCCTTCGACCGTCTATCGCGACGGCGTCGATGTGTATACACCTGGAACTTCCGTTTACGCTCCGCAGTTCGACTCCGACTGCAACGCGGCGACCTCAGGCAACTGGGAGTGCGCGGCGCACGCTCGGTATCGATTCAACCAGACCGCTCCGATGGTCTTTGCGGACGGGCATGCCAAGGCGATCAAGAAGGGGGCCATCAAGTGGTTCCAGAACATCTGGATCGACCGACGGAACATGAACCACTACAGCTGGTACTACGACTACCAGAACGGCGGTGGCTGGGGCTTCCCCGGTATTCACTAGACTATCCTCAGGGCGGCGTTCAAGGAGAGGGAGCGCCGCCCGTTTCGATTTTAGATTCCTCGGTTCCTCGGTTTTAGGTCCGTATGTTGACGCTGATTGCTACCGTTCTTGTCGCTCAGACCACGCTGCCTGTTTTGCACGCCAAAGGCGAGGATCTGGTCGATCCTTCTGGGAAAGTCGTTACCCTTCGCGGGGTGAACCTTGGCGGGTGGTTGGTCGAGGAGATTTGGATGACGCCGGTGGACGGGAAGCCGCCCGCTGGTGGCTCGTTCAAAGAGGTCAAGGATCATGCTTCTTTGTGGGGAGTCGTGGAGCAGCGGTTGGGGCACGATGCGATGCTGCGGGTCCGCGAGGCTTGGCGGGACAACTGGGTGACCGAGGCGGATTTCTCTCGGATCAAGGCGCTTGGATTGAACCATGTGCGTATTCCATTTTTGGACAGTTTGGTCGACGAGCCAGGCGGAATCGACCGGCTGAAAAAAGCAGTAGCTTGGGCTAAGCAGAATGGGTTGTACGTCGTTTTGGACATGCATGGCGCGCCGGGTGGGCAGAGCGGCGAGCACCATACGGGCGAGGAAGGGCGTAACCGGCTTTGGTTCGACGTCGAGAACATCTCGAAGATGGAGGCGGACTGGCAGAAGCTGGCGCGGGAGTTTCGGAACGAACCAACCGTTGCCATGTACGACTTGATGAACGAGCCTACGGGGGTGCCGAATACGGCGATTCTCGCTTTGGTTTACAACAGGATTATTCAGGCGGTTCGCAAGGTCGATCCGGATAAGCCGGTTTTGATCGACGACGCGTATCGCGGGTTTGAGAACACGCCCCATGCGAACGTGGCGGGGTGGACGCAGGTCGTTTACTCGCTGCATCGGTATCGGTTCGACGCGAAGAAGCCCGAGGATCACACGGAGGGGCTTCAGCGGGAGCTTCCGAAGATCAAGGAGCTTCAGGGGTATCGCAACGCGCCGATCTACATTGGCGAATTCAACTTGGAGCCGCAGGGGAACCCGAAGGTCATGCGGGAGTATGTGAAAGGCTTGGACGCGGCCGGGTTTTCTTGGGCGCTTTGGACTTTCAAGACGGCCGCTCCGGGTGGACCGATGGGGCAATGGGGGATTTACAGCAACCCGAATCCCCCGGCTCCTCTGAATCCGTTTGCGGATTCGGAGGAGCAAATGATCGCGAAGCTTCGTGGGGTTCGGACGGAGAACTTGAAGATGGCTCCGGGGCTTGAGAACGCGTTTCGACGCTAAGATTTCAGCGAGACGCGGAAGTCGTGGGGTTTGTTTGTTTTTTGGTCGTAGCCGCTGCGGAACTTGTATTGCATAGCGGTGAAGATGACGTCTTTGAGATCCGTTCCTTTCGGGACACTGAAGACGATCGTGAAGTCGATGGCGGCTCCGGGGAGGAAGTTGCAGCCTACGGGGGCGATTTCGTCTTCTCGGACGTCGAAGGCGACGGCGGGGTAGGCCTGTTCGTTGACGTCGGTGATCGAGGTGTTGATGCCTTCCCAGTCTTTCGCAAAGACGAGCTCGTCCTTTTGGGGAGTGCCGTTTTTGACTCGGCAGCTTACGACGGCGAATTCTTGTCCGGCGTCGGCCTGCATCTCGGTCTTGGACTTGGTGCGGACGGGGATGTAGGTATCGGCTCGCTTGACGTCAATGACTTGGAACCGCCACTTGCCGTCGAAGATTTCTTGACCGATTTTGCCGTTCCCTTTGGCTTGAAGCTGCCCGGCTCCGCCTTCCTTGGTTAGCTCGTAGCCGTTGCCGGTCTTTACGACGGTCAGGCCCATCGCTTTGGCGACATCGGCGACGGGGACATAGGCTTTCCCTCCGATGACGCGGACGTCGTTTGAGGCCACTTGGCCGTTGATTTTTAGTGTCTGCCCGGCTTGGATGGCCAGGGCTGCTCCGGCTGCGCCAAGGGCGCAAAGTAAAACAATTCTCCTTCTCATTCTAAAAGGTTACTTTGCTGGAATATTTGCCTGGGCCGAAAGGGGACGCTCCCTAATTGGCATTGTGCGCGGCACATGTTACGCTAGAACGTGACTTACGTCTCTGCTGGGAATGGCCCCTATAACTTTTCCGAGGACACATTAGAGCTGTCGCGTCAAATCTATCGACTGCTGATCGAGGTCGGGCCGGATACCGATGAAGATGTGACCTACAAGTACGTCGCAGGGAGATTGGGTCGTCATCATCGTGGACTGAAAATGGCTCTTGCGAAGATTCAACATGAGTGCAACGGGCAAGGGTTGCCAACGATTACGACTCTGGTGGTCCGGGCCGATACGAAGAGACCTGGCGACGGGTGCGATGCGACTTCGCCCAATTCGTTTAGAAAATTTCGGAACGCCGTGAAGGAAATCGACTGGCCGCAAGATCCCTGGTGGTAAGCACAGCAGGGCTTGGGACCTACCGGCAAATTTTTTTGTCTTGTGATGAAACATGACAGTCTAAGACTCACGTTATATAACTGTAGTCGAAGCTAATCAAGTGAAGCTGTATCTAGGAGGATTATACGAAGAAATGAAAACGCTAGTGCATGTGAACCCGATTAACGAATTCCGCTCCATGGACGAAGTCATTGAGCGCTTGTTTGGCCGCGCGCCCGCCCTGTCTCCGAACGCCACCGCTTTGCCGATCGACATTTTCGAGAAGGAAGGCAAGTTCACGGTGAAGGCTTCCGTCGCGGGAGTCGATCCGGCGAATTTGGATGTCCAGATCGAGAACAACGTTTTGACCATTCGCGGTGAGACGAAGTCCGAGTACGAGGACGGGAACGTGAAGGTCTACCGGCGTGAGGTTTCGTACGGCTCCTTCGCTCGTTCGATCCGCTTGCCCGAGAACCTGAACGTGGCGGAGGCCGATGCCCAGTTCGCCCATGGCTTCGTCACCATCTCGATCCCCAAGGTCGAGGAAGAGAAGCCGAAGGCTTTCAAGGTGCAGGTCAAGAACGTAAACGACTTAACGACCGAACCGCAGATTCTGCCCAGCGAGACAGAGGAGTCTGCGGGCTAACAACCCTCTCTCCGCCCTCTCCCGCATGGGAGAGGGCATTTTTTTATTTCGTGAGGGGTTCGAGCTTCTGTTCTTCTTCTTTTGGCAGGTCACCGATGAACTTGGCTCGGTCGTCTTTGGAGGGGATGCGGCAGGCTTCCATTTTGCCGAAGATGCGGTAGCGGATGGCGGCGAATCGTTCGTAGCCCCAGTTCCGAATAGGTCTCGGCCAAATGGAGATGAGGTAGGAGCTAAACTTAGAACCCTTTCCCAGGGTGCGCAGAATTCGATAGGCGGCGTCCGACTTTTCAAACACTTGCTCGTTCGGCTGGCCGTAGTCGACCAGCAGGTAGAGCGAGTTTAGGTCCTGGGGGTTTTTGCCGTGCTTGGGGAGGACGGCTTCGGCCAATTCGCTTTGGAGAGGGGCGAACTGGAATTGGTTCTTCTCCCGATCGCGATCCAAGACGTACTGTACGGTCTTATCGCAGAATCCGCACAGTCCGTCGTAGAACACGATCATCGGTTGCATCTACCCCTTTCTTACCACGGATCGGGGTAGATCGTTCGGGATACCTAGAGCTTCCCGATACGCCATAGCTTGACGGCGATTTCCGCCGAAAGCGGAGAGCGAGTATTGAGTCGCCTGAGGACGGTTTCGTACGCAGGCACCTTGACATTGCCGAAGCGTAAACCTAACTTGCCGTCTGCGGGGAACGACTTGAGTCGCTGGCGAGGGCTCGAGAAAGCAACCTCGTGGATGCCATCCGCAGCCCCGAATACGCGAATGCGGTAGGAACCGGGAGCGAGGCCCGCCTTCGCACCGGTGGAGGGAAGAACCGTCAGAGTGATCTTCTTGCCCTTTTTCACGAGTTTGACTTGGGTCTTCGCGAACTGATTCGATTTGTAGCTGTTGGAAAGCCCGTCGTCTTGGTAAAGCGTTCGCGTCCAAGTTCCGTCGCCCGTCGGCAGGATCACGTTCACGGTGACCGGATCGAGAGGCTTTTGGCCCGTGTACTGCATGTCGGGGCCGGTGAAGATCATGCCTCCACAGCGGAACCACATCGGCATTTGCTCAAGGGATGCGGTGGCGACGATCTTCTTGGGGCCGACGACGCGGGTGCCGGTCCAGAGGTCTTGCCACTCTCCGGGGGGAATCCAGACGGTGCGTTTGGATTCGGAGACGGGAGCGACGACCTTTTGCCAGCCGAGGCGGATCTTGGCCTGGCCGGTTTCTTCGTAGTATTCGAGCTTCACATCGTGGGTCGAGCCTTTGGCGAAGCGCAGGCGGGTTTCGTAGATGCCGTTGTCGTTCGGCTTCCAGCTATCGATGATGAGCTTGCCATCGATCCAGAGGCGTGCGCCGTCATCCACGTTGAGTTGGAGGTTGTAGCTCGCGGTCTCGGCGATGGGGCCGAGCTTGCCGGTCCAGCGGATGGAGAAGCGATCCTTCGGGAAATCGGGCATGGGCGAGCCGTCGCCCCAGTCGAAGTCGACGTTCGGGTCGGTCCGCACGACTTTGGGATCGCCTTCGAGGTTCTTGTTGTCGAAATACTCGGCCTTCAGCCCGCCGTCGAGAAGGCCGGCGGGGATGGCTTTCGCGATCGGCGTCATCGGCTGCAGGATGGGAGCGACGAGGATGTCATCGCCGAGGAGGAATTGTGTGTCGTCGGCCGCTTCCTTGTAGGTAGGCCATTGGAGGTCGCACCTTTGGAGGATGGGGGTTCCGTCCTCGTAGTTTCGGTGTGCGGCGGAGTAGATGGTGGGGAGGAGGCGGTAGCGGAGCTTGATGTACTCGGGGACGATCCGTTCGGCTTCGGGGCCGAAGGTCCAGGGCATCCGCGATTGGCCGAGGGTGCAGTGGACGCGGGTGATGGGGCCGAGGCAGCCGTACTCCAGGTAGCGCACGTAGAGTTCCGGGGTAGGCGGGCTGGTATGGCCGCCGAGGTCGTCGTTCACGTAAGCGTGAAGCCGTTCGACTCCGCTCCTCACCCCGTTCTCGACGCATCGGTTCAGGAAAGCCCAGGTTCCGCCTGTGTCGCCGGTCCATTGCATCGGATAACGGTGGCTAGCGGGGTGGGGAGCGTAGTTCCAGAAGCCGTTGTCGATCCCCTGCACGTTGGTCATGATGAGCGGGCGCTGATCGGGGCGGGCACGCTGGGTGATGTCGTGATAGAGGGCTTGGCCCCAGACTTCGGGGCGGATACCGGGCATGGGCTCTCGTAGGTGGGTGCTCCAGTTTCGGTCGTACCACCAGACGTCCATTCCCATGTTGAGGAGGGAGGTCAGGCCATTCCAGCGGGTCTCCAACTCCTTCGGGTCGAGGGCCTTGGTGACGGGACTCGGGTGGTCGTTGAACATGAGCCGCACATGGCGGTCATGGGCTTCCTGGATGAAGCGAGGCATGTCCGGGAAGTAATTCGTGGCGATCTGGTAGCCGTCGGAGCCGTTCACCCGCCAGTCGGTATCACAGACGAACATATCGAGGGGGATATGGCGCTTGCGGTATTCATCGATGGAAGCGAGCGCCGTCTGTTCGCTGTAGCGATACCAGCGGCTGTCGATGAAGCCGAAGGCGAAGAGGGGCGGGAGTTCGGTCGGGCCGGTGAGGCGGAGGAACTCGGACCGCATCTTCTTGTAGTCGGTGTTGGCGAAGACGTAGACGTCGGGGGCATCGTTTCCGGTGTCCCAGCCTGAGGTCTCTTGGAAGCTTGTATTCGAAGCGGGGGCCGGAGTGGCTCCCCAGAGCGAAGGGATCAGACGGGGGCTATCGGAGACGACATAGCTCGTCGGTTTAGAGGACGGGGCCGGGAAGAAGCTTGCCGCCGGCGGCTTTGCGCCGTCGTAGTGGAAGAGTGCTTTTAGCTTCGAATCGGCGACAACGATGCCTTCGAGGGTATCCCCGGAAGGGATATAGACGACCAGATTGGGAGTCGACAGAATCGTCATGCCCGGAGCCGTCTTCGTGGTCATCTTGCAACCAGGCCAGTCGCGTTCGACGACGGTAAAGGTCGGGCGGTCTTCGAAGCCCTTTGGTCCCTTTAACTCCAGGCGCACAAGCGTCGGTGACAGGAACTGCACCCGCACATTCCCTTCGATAAACGTCGTCGGCGCAGCGTAAGCCGCTGCCGCCAAGCCGGACAAAACTAGCAATCCCCAAGCCCTCATTCGCTTAAGCATATCCCCTGGCGTAAACCCACACGAAATCGACAAGAAACCGCGTACGACGGATTACCTACTTTTGTGGAACGAGGTTGGCGCTTTAGGCTAAGCTATCAGGCCGTGCGGAAGCTTTGGGGTGGCGCCTTTGCCGAAGATTCGAATTCGCTGGTAAACCGGTTTGGACAGTCGATCCATACCGACCTGAATTTCTGGCAGGAAGACCTGATCGGGTCGGTCGCCCACGCCCGTATGCTCGGCGCTCAGGGGATCATTTCGCCCGAAGAGGCGGAGGCGATCATGCGCGGCCTCGAATCGATCCACGAAGATGGGCCAGAAAGCTTGCCGATGGACGTGGAGGACATCCACACGGCCATCGAGGTGAAGCTTCACGAGAAGATCGGCGACGTGGCGGGCAAGCTGCACACAGCCCGCAGCCGGAACGACCAGGTTGCGACAGACACCCGGCTTTATCTGCACAACGAACTTGGCGAGCTTTTCGACCTCATCAAGCGGCTTCAGGCCCTTTTGCTCGAGCAGGGGGAGAAGTACAAGGACGCGATTATGCCGGGCTGGACTCACCAGCAGCGCGCCCAGCCGATCACGCTTGGGTTCCACCTGCTCGCCCATTTTTGGGCGCTTCAGCGCCATGGGTGGCGAGCGGAACGGTTGGCGGAACTGGCGAACTACAGCCCACTTGGATCGGCGGCTCTGGCTGGAACCAGCTTCCCTATCGATCGCGAGATGACCTCGCAGGAGCTTGGCTTTAACGGTCCGATTCCGAACGCGTTGGATGCGACCAGCGACCGCTCCTATATTCTCGATGCGCTGCACCTGTGCGCGGGGTTGATGATCGACCTCAGCCGGATCAGCCAGGAGCTTGTGCTTTGGTCGGGGCGAGAATTCGGCTTCGTTTCCCTTTCCGATTCGGTGACGACGGGCTCGTCGATCATGCCGCAGAAGCGCAATCCGGACATGGCGGAATTGATTCGTGGCCGCACCGGGCGGGTCATCGCGAACTGGGTCACCCTCGCGACGACGATGAAGGCGCTTCCTCTCGGCTACAACCGGGATACCCAGGACGACAAACCGCCGCTTTTCGACTCGATGGGCAAGGTGAAGGACGCGATCCAGCTTATCCATCTTATGGTCGAATCGGCGACTTGGAATTTGGACCGGATGCGCGGATGCATTCGAGGCGACTTCTCGACGGCTACCGACCTCGCCGACTTCCTTGCCACCACCGGGATGCCTTTCCGTCGCGCTCACGAGGTCGTCGGGCAGATCGTTCGGGGCTGCATGGAGCGGAATATCGCGCTCGAAGATTTGAACGAGTCGATCCTCGCGGAGATCGCACCCGACGTTCCGACTACGGCCCTTGGCGTTCTCTCACCGGAGGGCAGTGTGAAGCGCCGGGAGTCTTTGGGCGCTCCTGGACCGAACGCGATGGAGAAGCAGATCACGCACGCCCAATGGGTTCACAAGTGCGAAGGCTTCCCGAAGATTGCTTGAGCATGGCTGTAGCGGTCGCGCTCTGTTTTGGCGATAGCACCCCCACCCTGCCCTCCCCCTGCACGGCAAGGGGAGGCTCTTGGTGCCTGCTACTTAACTCTTTCCAATAGCCAGAAGGCGCAGGCCAGTTTGCTTGCCTTGGGGCTTGTCTCTGGCTCGCCTTGTTTCGCAATCAGGGTGATCTGGTTTTGGTCCGACTCGAAGCCGATGGCGGGATTTGAGACGTCGTTGTGGGCGATGGCGTAGAGGCCCTTTCGTTCCAGCTTTGCCCGTGCCTCCGCCAAGTCTCCGGATGGTTCGGCGGCGAAGCCGATGGTGCGTTTTCCACTCTTGGCGAGCTCAGCGACGACGTCGGGGTTGGGAGTGAGCTCCAGATCCAGGTTTTGGGCGGTGCGCCTTATTTTGCCTTTGACGGGGTTTGTGGGCCGGTAGTCGGCGACGGCGGCGGCTCCGACGATGAGGTCAGCGGCTTTGGCTTGGTTTTGGGCGGCGGCCAGCATTTCCTCGGCGGTTTTCACGTGGGTGACTTCCGCACCACGCGGGTAGATGGCGGAGGAAGGACCTGCCACGACATGGACCTTTGCTCCCATAAGGAGGGCGGCTTGGGCGAGGGCGGCGCCCATCTTGCCGCTGGAGCGGTTGCCGATGAAGCGGACGTCGTCGATGGGCTCGTGGGTTGGGCCGCTTGTGATGAGGACGGTCTTCCCGCTCAGGCTTTGGGTTCGGTTTTGGATCGTTTGGACGACCTGAACGATGTCGGCGTTAAGGGCGAGTTTGCCGGGGCCGTACTCGCCTTGGACGACGTCTCCTTCGATCGGTTCGACGATGGCGACTGCTCTTGCGGCGAGCTTCTTCAAGGATTCCTGGGTGGTGTCGTGGGCGTACATCGCCGGGTTCATCGCCGGGGCGACCACCATTGGCCCTTCGTAGGCGAGGGCGATGGTAGAGAGCATGTCGTCGGCGGTTCCCGCGGCGATCTTGTTGATCGTATTCGCGCTGGCGGGGGCGATGAGGAGCAGGTCGGCTTGGCGCGCCCAGTCCAGGTGCGCCATCCTGCCTCGCTCCGGCTCGTCGAAGGTATCGATTAGGCAGGGTTGGCCGGTGAGGGTTTCGAAGAGGATGGGGGTGACGAAGTTTTGGGCGGCGTCGGTGAGGCAGACGCGGACGGTGAAACCGGCGCGCATCAGGTCGCGGGCGAGGTCGGCGGCGCGATAGGCGGCGACGGAGCCGGAGACGCCTAGGACAATGTTAGGCACTTACTATCTCCTCTAGTTGCCGTACCACCTCACCAATCTCGTCGTTTACGATGCGCCATCGGTAGTGGTTCGCCAGGGCGATTTCTTCTCTGGCGTTTAGGAGGCGTTTTTCGATGGTGGCGGGGTCGTCGGTGCCTCTGCCCCTGATGCGGTTTTCCAGTTCGTCGACCGATGGGGGGAGGAGGAAGATCGTGAGGGCGTCGGGGCGGAGTTCCATGGCGGTGAGGGCGCCTTGCACGTCGATTTTGAGGATCGCGACGAGTCCTTCGGCGAGCATGGCTTCCATGTCGTGGAGAGGGGTCGCGTAGAAGTTGCCGTGGACCTCCTTGAACTCCAGGAACGCGCCCTGGTCAGCAAGTTCGGTGAATCGGCGAACAGTGACGAAGTGGTAGTCCACCCCGTCGACCTCACCGACTCGGGGGGCGCGGGTCGTATAGGCGACGACGCGACGGATGCGCGGATCGACCTTGGCCCACGAGTCGATGATCGTATCTTTTCCCACTCCGCTGGGGCCGCTCAGGATGACGAGCTTGCCGACATTGTCCACGCATGCGAATTCTACTAGGAATCGCACCTCCGCGACAGGCCCGCGGAATCGGAGAGTGCCGTCTAAGAAACGGATGACGAAGGGGCTGGAATTGGAGACGCCCGTCTGTTTCGTTTGCGACGATCCTGGGCGTTGGGGAGACGTACTCGACGGAGCCTTGCCGGACCCGAACGAGGAGCCGCACCGCTACAAGTGGGGGCGCGACGCCTGGATCGTGATGACCTACCTGTACCTCCGCCGGGTGGGTTACCCCGCCCAAATCTCGCGTAAGCCCAATAAGGAAACGGTCAACATCGTCCACTACAACGACGTGGGGGCTCGGATGATCGTCGATGGGCACTACATCGTCTGCACGCGGGCGGACAAGCCGCCGACGAACCTAACGCCCTGGCGAGTCGTGGTGAATCCGGCGGCGGTGGAGAGCCGTCGGGATGTCGCGATGCCCCACTGGCCCCAGCCGGGCCTCGTTCCGCGCGACCTTTCGCGAGGGGACCGTATCCGGACGGCGGGTTACCTCGGACATGGGCCGGAGTTGCACCCCTCGTTTTACTCAGCCAAGTTTCACCGCCCCCTGCGAGAGATGGGCATCGAGTGGCGACAGCCGGTGGACCATCACGATTTTTCCGACATCGACGTCGTCGTGGCCGTTCGCTCGGGCGATGCGGATTGGAAGCGGAACAAGCCTGCGAGCAAGCTGGTGAACGCATGGCTTGCGGGCGTCCCCGCTATCGTCAGCGACGAGTCGGCGTATGCCGGTTTGCGCAAAGGGCCGCTGGACTACCTTTCCGCGGAGAACGCGGAGGAGACGCTTACCTGCCTGAGACGGTTGCGCGAGGAGCCGGATCTATGCCGACAGATGAGTGAGAACGGCTTCCAAAGGAAGGGAGAGTTCACGGTCGGGGCGATCGTTCAGAGGTGGGCGGACTTCTTCGACGAGATGGTCATCCCGGATTTCCTTCGCTGGAAGGGATCGGCGAACGCGCATTCGCGGGTGCTGCGGCTGGCGGTGACGGTAAGCCAGCTTCCCGGGCATCGGCGGCGGAAGAAGGTGCTTGAGGACTATATCGGTTCAAGGAATTTCGACCACCACTTGCGGCTGGCGGCGCTGCTGGACTCGGTCGAGGAGCCGGTCGAGATTGGGGACTCGCTGCTTTAGCGTCCGACAAACCGGAGGAGTCTTTCGGCCACCCGCATCGGGTCGTGGCGGACGACGTCGGATTCGCTCATGAAGTTGCCGGTGACGACGCGGAAGCCCATCGGCACGATTCGGTCCACGTCGGGGTCCACCCAGTGTTGCCCAGCTTCGCGGTAGGCCTCGATGGCGGCCTCGCTGGGGGTCGCCGTGTTGACGAGGACGTAGTCGAAGAGCCGCATTTCGACGTTGTTCAGGAGGGCCGTGACGTGCTCGCTTGCTGTGAAGCTGTCGCTCTCTCCCGGCTGGGTCATGACGTTGCAGACGTAAATCTTCGGGGCCGACGAGGCTTTGATAACCTCTGCGATGCCGGGAACGAGCAGGTTCGGAATGACGCTCGTGAAAACGCTGCCGGGGCCGATGACAATGAGGTCGGCGTCGGCGATGGCTTCGAGGGCGCCTTCGTGGGGGCGGACGTTGGCGGGGTCGAGGAAGACGCGGCGGATGCGTTTTCCGGCTTCCACGATGGCGGTTTCGCCGCAGATTTCGGTTCCGTCGTCGAGGATGGCGCGGAGGCGGACGTGCTCCAGGGTGGAGGGAATGACCTTTCCCCGGATAGCGAGAACGGAGCTTGCCATTTCGACGGCCTTTTCGAAGTCGCCTCGGGCCTGGTCCACGAGGGCGGCGATCAGGAGGTTGCCCATCGAGTGGCCGCTGAGGGAGCCGCTTTCGCGGGTGAAGCGGTGCTGGAAGAGGTCGGTCATCGACTTTTCCGCTTCGGCGAGGGCGACCAGGCAGTTTCGAATGTCCCCGGGGGGGATCATGCCTTTGTCTTTGATGAGCTTGCCGCTGGAGCCGCCGTCGTCGGTGACGGTGACGATGGCCGTAATATTCGAGGAGTGGTGCTTGAGGCCCCTGAGGAGGGTGCTGAGGCCGGTTCCGCCTCCGAGGGCGACGATGTGGGGGCCTTGGGCAAGCTGTTGGCGGCGAACGTAGTCGTTGACGATCCCGCTGCCCTTGCCGGGGCTGATCGTGTCCATCACCTTCCGGGTGGCCATGCGAGCACCAAGGAAGAGGGTGTAGATGCCGAGGAAGAGGAGAGCGCCGCCCATGAGGTGGGCGGAGAGATCGGCATCCTCCTTCGAGACGGCGAACTGAAGCACGCCTTTCGCCCAGTTGGAAAGGGACTCCATGAAGGGCAGGATGACGGCGCGGAAGCTGAGGGCGGACCCGAGGAGGAAGAGGACGAGGCCCAATGCCACGACGAGCAGCGGCTTCCAAAGTCCCGCTGTCGGCGCCAACAGCTTTCGGACCTTGTACCGGTTAATCATCGTCCTTGTCGTCGTCCGGGAGGAATACACCGAGGACGCCGTTGATGAAGGCAATTATGATGCTGGCGATCAGGGCGGCGACGAAGGCCTTAAATCCGTGATCGGTGATCTCAAAACCAAATTTCAAGCTTGCGGCAATCATGAGGATGGCCGCGTTGACGACAAGCGAAAAGAGTCCGAGCGTGAGACAGTTGAGGGGGAGGGTAACGAACTTGATGAACCGCCCGAGGGTCGTATTCAGGAAGCTCAGGATGGCGACGCCGATCAGGAGCGGGATGGCGTCGGAGAGCTCGTGATACTTAACTTTGAAACCGAGACCGACCGCCTGGCTGACCAGGGAAGCGGCAAAGACGGAGAAGGCTAGCAGAATCCATCGTAGCAGTAGCTTTCCCAACTCCTTTCTCCTTGGCGCGTAGGTTCCCCTTCGCAGTTACGTTGTACCACGGGTTCTGCGTTGCAGTGGGCGCAGCAATCCATAATAACCCCGTGACCGCCCGCACGCCCATGCTCCAGCAGTACTTCCGCGCGAAGGAGGAGTATCCCGGAGTCCTCTTGGCGATGAGGGTCGGCGATTTCTATGAGTTCTACGGCGAGGACGCGGAAAGCGCGGCGGCGGCCTTAGAAATCACCTTGACGGCCCGGGACGATGGGGGAAACCGCACGGCAATGGCGGGGGTGCCGTTCCACTCGGTCGAGAAGTATCTGGCGCGGCTTCTGCAAAAGGGGCTCAAGGTCGCGATTTGCGACCAGCTCGAGGATCCGAAAACGACGAAGGGGCTGGTCAAGCGGGGAGTTACCCGGGTTTTGACGCCTGGGACGCTGATGGAGGACTCGATGCTCAGCGCCGGGCAGAGCAGCTTCCTTGCGGCGATCTGCGTGCAGGACGGCCGGATCGGGTTGGCGATCTTGGAGCCCTCCACGGGCGAATTCACGGTGACGGAGCTTAGCGGAGATGGCGTGCAGGAGCGGCTTTTGCAGGAGCTGGCGCGGGTTCGCCCGGCGGAGCTCTTGGTGGGGCCGGAGACGGAGATCTATGGGACCCTTGCTCAGGAGTCGCTTGGGTCGTCGGTGACCGACCAGAAGCCGCTATCGATCGACCGGGCGACGCGGAAGGTGCTGGACCAGCTTAAAGTTTCGAACCTTCAGGGCTTTGGGTGCGAGGACAAGCCGAGCGCGGTGGTGGCGGCTTCGATGATCCTGGCCTATGCGGATCAAAACAAGCTGACTTTGTCCCACGTCGATTCGCTCTCGACCTATTCTGTGGATGCCTTTATGCGGCTCGATCCGGCCACGCGGCGGTCTTTGGAGCTTACGCAGAATATGGCGGACGGGTCGAAGCGGTACACGCTTCTGGACGTCTTGGACCAGACGGTTACGTCGATGGGTTCGCGGTTGATGCGGCGGTGGATCGAGCAGCCTCTTCTGGATTCGGGGACGATTCTTTCGCGGCAGGAGGCGGTGGAGGTCTTTTGTGGCCAAGCGCTCGTGCGGGGGGACATTCGGGATGGGCTGAAGAAGCTCTCCGACGTGGAGCGGTTGGTTTCGCGGGTTTCGACGGGCCTTGCCGGTCCGCGCGATCTGGCGGCATTGCGGACTTCCCTGATGGCGTTACCGCCCTTGGCGGAGCCGTTTCAGAAGGTTGGGATTGGGCGTTTGCAGGAGCTTCGGGCTCAGGTTTCCGACCATCGAGAGATTGCGCTGCTACTCGATAACGGGGTGGTGGCGGAGCCTCCGCATTCTTTGCGCGACGGTGGGGTGATCCGGGCGGGGTTCGATGCGGAACTGGACAAGCTTCGGGATCTTTCGAAGAACGGGAAGGGGTACATCGCGAGCTTGGAGCAGGCGGAGCGGGAGGCGAGTGGGATATCGAACCTGAAGGTGGCCTACAACTCCGTGTTCGGCTACTACCTGGAGGTCTCGAAGTCGAATATCGACCGGGTGCCCTCGCACTACATCCGCAAGCAGACGACGGCGAACAGCGAGCGGTATATCACGGCGGAGTTGAAGGAGCACGAGTCGCTGGTGCTGGGGGCCGAGGAGAAGGCGGTGGCGCTGGAGGCAGAGATTTTCCAGCGGCTGCGGCTTCAGGTGGCGGAGCATACGAGGGCGCTGCTGCAGACGGCGCGGGCGCTGGCTGAGTTCGACGTGCTGGCTTCCCTCGCCGAGGTGGCGGCGCGGAGCGGGTACGCGAAGCCGGATATTTCCGATGAGGACGTGTTGGAGGTGCGGGCGGGGAGGCATCCCGTCGTCGAGACGCAGAGCCATAACTTCGTGCCGAACGACGTTTCGATGGGGTCGGGGGATGCTCGGACGTTGATTCTGACGGGGCCGAATATGGCGGGGAAGTCGACCTATCTTCGCCAAAATGCGCTAATCGTCCTGATGGCGCAGGTGGGGTCGTTTGTGCCTGCTCGGTCTTGTCGGTTGGGGATGTGCGACCGCATCTTTGCCCGGATTGGGGCGAAGGACGAATTGGCGCTGGGGCAATCGACCTTCATGGTCGAAATGATCGAGAGTGCAAACATCCTGAACCATGCTACCGACCAGTCGTTGGTGATCCTCGACGAGGTGGGGCGGGGGACTTCCACCTACGATGGCTTGGCCATCGCTTGGGCGATGATCGAGCATTTGGTTGGGTTGCGGGCGAAGACGATGTTCGCGACGCACTACCACCAGTTGAACGCCTTGGCCGATCAGATGCCGGGGGTCGCGAACTACCGTGTGTCGGTCGAGGAGAAGGGGGACAAGGTGGTTTGGACGCACAAGGTGTTGCCGGGTGGGACGGACAGGTCGTATGGGATTCACGTCGCGCGGATGGCGGGCGTACCTGCGGGGGTCTTGGATCGAGCGACGGAGATCTTGGCGGAGCTGGAGGAGAAGTCGGAGGCGCCTCGGGCGGTGCCGATTTCGACGCAGCGGCTGCAGTTGTCGCTTTTTGAGCTTGAGGAGCCGCCGGTGGTCAAGGAACTGCAGAAGCTGGACGTGAACCAGCTTACGCCTTTGGAGGCGCTGCGGTTGTTGGACGAGTGGAAGCGGAAGTTCGGCGGTTAGTCGCCGGGATGGTTCTTGACGAGTAAGTCGAGAAGCTGGGTTGCGGTGACGACTCGGGTGTTGGGTGGAAGTTTGTCGATGACTTGCTTGACGGCCGCGATGGGGCCGCCGGAGTTGCCGAAGGACCAGGCGTGGACGTTGATGAGGGCGTAGCTGGCGTTCTTTCTTTTGGGCTCGGTGGGCATGGCGCCGATTTGTTTGACGAGGTCGTCGATGCCGGTGAGGCCTTCCCAAAGGAGGAAGCGGTAGGAGACGCAGGGCTTGCCGTTGTGCCAGATGGTTTCGCCTTGGCGGCGGTTGTAAGGTGAGTAGTCCTTGTAGATGGCGGCGGTCGTGTCCTTGAGGTCCAGCCAGGGGAAGGTATCGGTCATCTGGCCTTCGTTTTGGTTGAGGAAGGAGACGATGGACATGTTCGACGCTTGGAGCAGCGGGGCGGTGATTTTGGCGAGGCCTTCGCGGTCTTTGTGGAGATTCGGGAAGGTGTAGCCGGGGAGACCGGGGCCGGTGACGAAGTCGTCGGTCGGCTTGGCTTGATCGTAGATCGCTTTCAGGACTCTCGGGGCGAATTGGGCGAGGAGGGGGGACATTTCCCAGGACATTGGGAATTGGCCGCGTAGGGGGCTTCCGTAAAATTTGGGGTTGGTGGCGAAGTCGCCGGTGACCCATTGGACGTTGTCTCCGTCGCTGAGGACGAAGGCGACGTAGCGGACTCCGTCTTCGTTCTTGGCGGAAGCGGGCGGGATCGCCTTGGGGAGTTGGACGGGGAGGGATTCGAGGGCGGAGAGGTTGACGCACCAGTCGGCGGCTACACCGGTGCCACCTGCCTCGCTGATGTCGGTGATCCAGTCGTATTCGCTTTTGCCCCAGCCGAAGACGAGGGGGTGGGTTCCGGACTCTCGGATGACGCGTTTGCGGAACTCGCGGTCGTCGGTGTCCATGACGAAGGCCCAGTGCTTGATGGCGAAGTCCCGGAGGTGGCCGGGCTTGTCGATGGACTGTTCCACGACGATGCCCTTTCCGAACATCTGGTGGTATTTGTCCCATGCCTGCTGCTCGGTCATGGTTCGGGTATCGACGAGGATGCGGAGACCGGCGGCTTTGGCTTGCTCTTCCTGCGATTCGTCGATCGCCACGGCGCGGAGGGGGCCGGAGAGGCTGGTGGCGACGTTGACGCTGTGGGTGCCTAGCTTGTAGAGGACGGCGCCTTGGAGCTGGCCTTTGAAGGTTTTGACGAGGCTCCAGACGTCGCTCGTGTCTTCGGTCTGGTAGCCGTCGACCTTGAGGTTTTTCAGGACGATCTTGTCGATGCCTTCGTTATCGATCCAGATTTGGGGCGATTGGCGGGCGGTGAGGCCTTGTAACGATTCTGCCAGGAGACGGTCGGCTTGGGCGAGGTCTTTGGGGAGGACGTACAGGTGGTTCACGCGTGTCAGTAGGCAGCCTGCAAGCAGAGACAGCATTGTTTAGTTTAGGCCGCTTTGGCCGCTGTAAGCTTGCTTCTTACTGCCTTAGCTCTTGTTGCGTATGTGGATCAGGTCGCCGTCTTGGATGACGTACTCTTTGCCTTCCAGGCTCATCTTGCCTGCGGAGTAGGCGGCGTCCAGGGAGCCGGTGGTTAGGTAGTCGGCGTAGTGGACGATTTCGGCTCGGATGAAGCCTTTGGCGATGTCGTTGTGGATCGTGCCGGCTGCCTTTAGGGCGTTGGAGCCTTTTCGGAGGGGCCAGGCTCGGGTGTCGTTTTCGCCTGCGGTGAAGAAGGTGATCAGGCCGAGGGCGTCGTAGACGGCTTTGATGACGACGTTCGACGCGGGTTCTTTGAGGCCCATGGATTCGAGGAATTCGGGCTGGTCGGCGGGGTCGAGCTGGGCGATTTCTTCTTCGATGGTGGCACAGACGCAGAAGGCGGGGGTTTCTTTCTTGGCTAGCTCTTGGATGCGGGCGGCCAGATGGGCGGGCGGGTTGGCGGCGTCGGTTTCGGAGACGTTGAAGGCGACGACCATTGGTTTGAGGCTGAGGAACTGGTAGTTCCGGGCGATGGTTTGCTCGTCTTCCGTCATCTCGATGGCGCGCATGGGAATGCCCTCTTCGATGGTGGGTTTGATCTTTTCGAAGAGCTGCTTCTCCAGGTAGTCGGGGGAGCCGGAGGTTTTCACCGACTGCGACCGCTGGAGTCTTTCGAGGCGGTTTTCGATGATCTGGAGGTCGGCGAGGACGAGTTCGACGTCGATGTTTTCCTGGTCGCGGAGGGGGTCGATCTCGGCGAAGTAGGGAGACGTGGGGCTCTCAAAGCCTCGGACGACGTGGAGGAGGAGCTCGGCTTTTTTTGCTTGGTCGATGAAGCGTTGGGAGAAGACTTTGCCGGAGCCGGCGGCGGCTTCCACGTCGTCGCTGAGGATGACGGTGGCGGGGGTCTGCTTCTTGGGTTTGACCTGGGCCACGATGGTGTCGAAGCGCTCGTCCGGGACGGGGACGGCCGTTACCTCGCCTTTGGCGAGGCCGCGTGCCCCGGCTCGGTAGAACGTGCTTTTGCCACTTTGGCCGTATCCGATGATTGCGACTTTCATTGTTTCGATTGGGCGGGACGAGGCGCGAACTCTACTTGCACCTTTCGTGGGCCGAGTTGGATTGGGAGAACCCAGAAGGCGTAGGCACTTACCAGCAGCATGAGGAAGAGCAGCCAGGGGAAACGCTTTTTGGGTCTGCCGTAGATCCGGCCCACGGGGGGAGATTATGGCAGATTGGGGGATTGCTCGGCCATGAGCGCATTATGTAGGGGTTTCCACGAGCGGGACGCTCGTGGAAACCATGGCCGAGACGGCCATGCCACGCCTATGTGTGGTATTCGGCGTTGATGCGGACGTAGCCGTAGCCGAAGTCGCAGGTGTAGACGGTGGCTTTCTCGCCGGGGCCGAGGTCCAGGGCTATGAGGACGTAGTCGGATTTTAGGGCGGTGGAGACTCGTTTGGGATCGAAGGGACCGGGGGCTCCTTTTTCGAAGAGGATGTGGTCTTCGCCGTTGGCGTGGATGGTGAGGGTGGCGTCTTCCTTCAGGAAGGGGACTCCGGCTCGACCGGCGGCCATGAGGACACGGCCCCAGTTGGGGTCGCAGCCGAACATGGCGGTTTTGACCAGCGGGGATTCGGCGATGGTCCTGGCGATCTTCTTGGGGTCCTGGGTGCCGGTGACGACGACTTCGACGAGCTTGGTGGCACCTTCGCCGTCTCTCGCGATCTGTTTGGCGAGGGAGACGCAGACTTCACCGAGGGCGCGCTCGAATTCAGCTTCGGTTGGTTTATGGCCGGATGCGCCGTTGGCGAGGACGAGGACCATGTCGTTGGTCGAAGTGTCTCCGTCCACCGTCATGCAGTTGAAGCTTTTGTCGCTGACTCTGCGAAGGATGGCGTCGAGGTCGAGGTCTTCGACATCGGCGTCGCTGGTGATGTAGGCGAGCATGGTGGCCATGTTTGGGGCGATCATGCCGGAGCCTTTGCAGACGCCGTAGATTACGGCTTGGCCGTATGAATCGTGTGATGGGGGTGAATCATTTCCTTCAATGCCCGTACCTATCATCGCGAATGCTTGTTTCTCCACCAGGTCGGTGGTGAGGATAGCGTCCATGAAGGGCCGTGGGTCGGGGCTTAGTTTGGTGGCAGCTTCGGCGATGCCTTTTTCGACTTTGGACATGTCGAGGAGTTGGCCTATGACGCCGGTGCTGCCTACGGCTAGATCTTCGGGGGAGATTCCCAGGGCGGTGGCGGCGAGGTGGGCCATCTGGGCGGTGTCGCGTTCGCCTTGCTCGCCGGTGCAGCAGTTGGCGTTGCCGCTATTGACGACGACTCCCCTGAGGGTGCCTTTTTGGATGGCTTTTTTGGAGTGATCGACGCAGGCGGCTCTCACCTGGTTGGTGGTGAAGAGGCCGGCGGCCTTGGCGGGGTGGTCGCTAAGGATAAGGCCGATATCGTTTCGCTTATTTTTGAGTCCGCATCGGACGCCGGAGTAACTAAAACCTTTCGGAGTGTTCATTTTTCGCACCTCGTGTGCGTGGGGTTCTTGCCGGTTGGCTTGGACGAGAGGTTAGTTGCGAGGCTCGCCTCGCCCGGTACGGCTTTTTGGGTATGCGCAGTGAAGTGGTGAAATCGAGCGTTTGATTCTCGATTCCGATCCAGTTGCCCCCTCTCCCCCGGCCCCTTCCTCTTGACTCATCGGGAGGAAGGGGAGGTTTGGCTTGCTCATGGCCACACCCCGTTTATGGGGAGGCCGGTTTCTTCGGGGAGGTTGGCCATGAGGTTCATGTTTTGGATGGCTTGGCCTGCGGCTCCCTTGCCCAGGTTGTCGAGGACGCTGGAGATGACGGCGTAGTTGGTGTGGGGGTCGAATTCGACTCCGATGTCTACGCGGTTGGTGCCTTCGACGGCTTTGGTCGACGGGGTTTGGTCGACGATTTGGACGAAGACGCTGTCTTTGTACGCTTCCTTCAGGGTTTCCTTTACGGCTTCGCCTGGGCCTTTGATGGGAGCGTGCACGGTGGCGTAGATGCCTCTCGACGTTGGGATGAGGTGGGGGGTGAAGCGGATTTTGGTTCCAGCCAGCTGCTCGATCTCGGGGATGTGGCGGTGGCCGGTGATGCCGTAGGCTTTGAAGTTGCCGGTCATCTCGCTGTAGAGATAGTCGGTCTCTTTTCGCGATCTCCCCGCGCCGCTGACGCCGGATTTGGCATCGGCGACGGGGATGCCGTCGAGGAGACCTGCTTTCACTAGCGGGGTGATGGCGAGGAGGACGGCGGTGGCGTGGCAGCCGGGATTGGCGACCAGGCGGGCCTTTCTGATGCAGTCCCGGGAGACGAGCTCGGGGAGGCCGTAGACGGGTTCGTCGATGAGGCCGGGGGACTCCCACTCGCGTTTGTAGTATTGGCGGTAGACGTCTTTGTCGGGGAGGCGGAAGTCGGCGGAGAGGTCGATGACCTTGGCTTTCTTCAGCAACTCAGGAGCATGCTTCATGGCGAAGCCTGCCTCTTGGGCGAGGAAGACGAAATCGACGTCGAGGTTGGCGGTCTCGAAGCTATCGAGCACGAGATCGGTGGCGAGCCAGGGGCAATCTTGACGGAGACGCGTGCCAGCTAAACGCTCGGAGGTGACGGTAACGACCTCGGCGTTGGGGTGGGTTGAGAGCAGTCTCACGAGCTCGGCGCCGCCGTACCCGGTTGCTCCAACGATAGCCACACGCGCTTTCGTGTTCATGGAGCTTCTTACTGTACCCTGGGTTTGGGGGAGGCCTGGGGCGATGGGGCGGGTGTGAGGCTTGAGGCGTGGGGCGTGAGGTGGTTGGGGGCGTTCGGTTTTCGGTACGAGCGACAAGAGCTCGCTGAAGAGCGGGTGTTTTCCCTCAGCGAGCTTTTGTAGATTACTTGTGGTTGCGGGTGCCGGGGGCGGCTTGCTTGGGTTGGGGTTGGATCGTCCCGCTTTCGCTCCCGGAGCACGACCAGAGCATGGAAGCGACGACTAGGAGCAGAGTGTATTTGACGCGACGCATCGGGTTATTCCTCGTTCGAGGGGAGATTGTCGATGTTGTGCATCCCCCAGTTGTCGAGTTGGTCGGCGGGCTTCGTCTTGTCCAACGTCTGGGTGAAGCGCATCCACTTGGCGTGACCGTCCACGAACGAATAGTTGTTTCCTCCGGTATGGCGGCCCACGTTTTTCAGGTCGGGGATTTGGCTGTCGGAATCCACGTCGCCAATTTGATATCCGGAACCGTCCAAGTAGCCTCGCTCCCAGTTGCCGTCCGGGGCGGAGGGCCAGGGGTGGTAGTCGAAGAAGGCGATTCCGGCGTGGCGTTCGCCGGTCATGATCTGCTCTGCGGGGCGGCTGGTCGCGCCTAGAGCCATTCCGTGGGCGAAGAAGCCGTTGATCAGATAGTCCGTGCGGTAGGTGTTCCAGTTGTCGAGGGTGACCAGATAGGGGAAAAGGGTCGGGATGTCGCTCAGGGACGGGTCGCGAAAAATCTGGGAGTTCTTGATGTAAGGCTGTAGCGGCGCATACCAGGTGTAGAGGTTGGCGATGGTCTCGCCCACCTCCAAGTCGTGGTGGGAGGTGGGGGCTTTATCCTCGTAGTCGTTGGCGTAGAGCAGCATCGCGGTGACGATCTGCTTCTGGTTATTCAGATCGGCAGTCTTTTTCGCTGCAGCTTTCGCCTGGGCAAAGACGGGGAAGAGAATGGCGGCGAGGATCGCGATGATGGCGATCACGACCAGCAGTTCGATCAGGGTGAAGGCGCGTTTCGTTACCATGACTGCCATCATAACATACCCATAGGGGGTATTAGTATTAAGAAATGTTTTGACTTGCATCCGTGCGGGGGCGATCTTTATAGTGAAGGGCAATGGGACTGGGGATTCGGTTAGTTGCTCGGCGGGACAAGAAGGGGTTTCTGGGGATTGGAGGTGGGGGTGAGGTTAGGCTGGACGAGCTTACGGGGTGGCTTCGGCGACTGCCCGCTCCTTTCCAGCCTTCCGTTCATGACCATGGGCCGGGGCAGGCTTCCGTGGTGTTGATCGAAGGGGAGGAGCATATTTATCTGAAGGCGGGCAAGAGCGATGTCGTGATCGAGGCACGGACTTCTTCGGCAGGTTCGGGTTATCATCGTTGGCTTTGCGAGACCTTGCACCGGATGAGCACAGAGCTTGGCTTTGGGTGGCAGGGCGTCGAGGACGAAACCGGCTATTGGGAGACGCAGCGGACGGACCGGTTGGAACTGGAGATGACCAGTTGGCTCAAGAAGCTGGCGGAGGTTACGGTCGAGCAGGGGAAATCGGGAGCTTCTTTGGATGGGCTGAACATCTGTATGCCGACGCAGAAGCACTACCACGGGGTTCCGGGACCGAGGACACAGCTTGGGCATCGGGATTTGGCTTGGTTCGAGCAGGTGATGGCGACGGGGGACGGGTCCGATTTTTGGATTTGGCCAGAGTACGGGACGGGGCCGTCGTTCCTGGTAGGGCAGGCGAAGGTTTTGATGTCGCTCGAGGTGCGGTGGCGGGAGCCGCTGATGGATGAAGAGGGGGCGTTGTTGAAGCGGGTGGACCGGCTGCTCGAGGAGGCTCGCCAGTTCGACGCGAAGGTTCCGGTACCGGCGCGGGAGTGGGTGGAGATTCGGGGTTTTCTCGGCTTGGCGGTTAGCGATGCGCTTCGGCAGGAAGCCGACGCGGCCACGGGGCCGCTCTTGGGTTACCACCGGTATCCGTTTACGTTCGATGTCTCGCCTTCCTGGTCTATCCGCCTGGAAGGGCAGATGGCGATGCGGCCGAACCAGGAGGAGGGGAGCTTCGAAGCGTTCGATGCGAATTCCTGGATCGGGGTTAGCCCGAAGACTCGCACGGACCCGAATGGGGAGATCACGCGGACGAAGTTCGAAGAGGTGCCCTTGCCCGATCCCCGGCTGACGGGTTCGGCGGGGATCGCCTGGAATCCGGAAAACGGGGGGCGGTGGATTCTCGCTTCAGCGATCGCGCGGGGAACCAAGGTTGTCATCGTGACGATCGTTCGGAGCGTGGAGACGGACAAACAGTGGGTGATCGATACGTTTGGCGGGGTGCGGTTTAAGGGGGAGTGACGTCGAGTGCGTGGCTGGTGCGTTGGGGGTGCGCTAGTGCGTTAGGAGGGCCCTGATCTTGGACATCAGGTCGGCGTGTTTTTCCTTGTCGAAGGGTTGGGTGTTTCGGAGTTCCGCCGGGATCTGCATTGGAGGCTTGGTGGCGTGTTCGGGGTCTTCCCAGTCGTATCTGGGGAAAACGTGGACGTGGAGGAAGGGGTCTAGGTTGCCGTAGATGGAGTAGTTGATTCGCTTGCAGCCGGTTGCGGCTTTGATGGCGTCTCCGAGGCTGGCCATATCTTCGAGGAACTGGGTTCTTTGTTCACCTTCCAGCGCGTTTAGCTGATCGACCATTGGGTAGGCGAGGAGGAGGCAGTAGCCGGGGAGGAATTGGGAGTCGCCCATGACGGCGAAGCCGCTGGGGAGGCGCGCTATCAGGGCGGGATTTTCGCCGCGCTCTAGTTGGTCGAGTCGTTCTTGAGGTGACATTTTGATTTTGGATTTTTGATTTTGGATTTTGGAATCTGTGGGGATTGGCGGGTTTTCGATTACGGACAGTTTGCTTGGTTTTGGGTCCTTGCTGGGTGCTTTGAGTAAGAGGGGGGTATCCTGCTCCCCCGGAGAGATGAGAATTTACACATCCGAAAGCGTCAGCGAGGGGCATCCTGACAAGCTCGCCGATCAGATTTCCGATGCCCTGTTGGACGCCTTCTTGGAGCAGGACAAGCGCTCCCGTGTGGCTGTCGAGACCCTTTTGACGCGCGGCGTGGCCGTGGTGGCGGGAGAGGTTACGACCGATGGGTACGTGGACGTCGCGAAGACGGTTCGCGAGACCATCGCGGAAGCGGGCTATACGGACACCGATTTTGGCTTCGATGGGCGCACTTGCGGCGTCCTCGTGGCGATCCAGGAGCAGTCCCAGGATATCGCGATGGGCGTCGACACAGGCGGCGCTGGCGACCAGGGCATGATGTTCGGCATGGCGACCCGCGAGACGGACGAGCTGATGCCGCTGCCCCTCTCCATCGCTCACGCGCTGACCCGCCAATCGGCGGAGGTTCGGCGTCGGCACTCGACGCTTGGCCTGCGGCCGGACGCGAAGAGCCAGGTTTCGGTCGAGTACGACAACGACGGCAAGCCGCGAAAGATCAATACCATCGTCTTTTCGCAGCAGCACGGTGCTTCGCTGAACCAGGCGGGGGTCGAGGAAGTCGTTCGGACTCGGATCATCGATCCGGTCCTGAAGGCGTACGAGCAGTACGTGGACGGCGAGATCACGTATCACATCAACCCGACGGGTCAGTTCATCATCGGCGGCCCCCAGGGCGACACAGGCGTTACGGGTCGAAAGATCATCGTGGACACTTACGGCGGCATGGCTCCGCACGGCGGCGGCGCCTTCAGCGGCAAGGACCCGACGAAGGTGGACCGCTCGGCGGCCTACATGGCACGGTACGTGGCGAAGAACATCGTGGCCGCTGGTCTGGCGGATCGGTGCGTGGTGCAGTTCGCCTACGCCATCGGCGTGGCTCAGCCGGTCGCGATCAACATCGAGACGTTTGGGACTTCCTCGGTCGATCCCTCGGACATCGAGACGCGAGTTCGGAAGGCTTACGATTTGTCGCCGAAGGGGATCATGGATCACCTTGGGCTGTTAAACGTGAAGTATCTGCCGACGGCGAAGAACGGGCACTTTGGGAATCCGATCTTCCCGTGGGAAAGCACGAAAGAGTCGGATCGGTTGAAGTAGGACTACGCCCTCGCCGCTTACGAGTGGCGAGGGCTTTTCCGTGAATTAGGTTCGATGTCTCTTCTCAGAACCTACCGGCGTCATAATAGGTTGTAGATGGCGAAGGTCTCCCAAACCAATCCGCACCTGAATACATACGCCAAACGCGATGCGGCTACAGGGCGATTCGTGAAGCAGTCGACCGCCATCGAGGGCGTTCGGCTTTCTGCAAAGGACTACAGAGGCTCTACCTCGGGGTCCTCGTCAAAACCGCGGAAAACCAATTAGTCAGATCACTAGGATCCGTTGCGAATCTTCTTATCGCTTGAAAGTAGGTTTCTTTGGCGGCTTTGTTTTCCGCTTCGAGCGCGAACGATAAGATTGGATAACCTGCCTGGACCGCCATAAGGCTAGATATCCACCTAGCTAGTCGTCCATTTCCTTCTCGAAATGGGTGGATCAAAATAAATTCGCCATGCACTTCCGCGAGCGCATTCGTTAGCTCTGAATCGTCCATCCGATCACATGGCGTTCTCCGAGTCAGAATGTGTTCGTAACGTTCCATCTCTTGAGGGATGAATTGAGCCACGCAGAACGGAAACCCGTCCTTTGAAACGTTAACCGTTCTATATTCGCCGGCGAAGTCGTAGATGTCTTGTAACCAAGTGCGATGGAGAATCCGGATGAAGTCGACCGTCAATTGCTGGTCGGACTCCAAGGATTCAAGTGAAGCCATCGTCAGGTGCTTGTAGGCTCGAAATTCCTCAACGTCGGCATCATGCCGATCTGTGAGACCCAGTTTGTTGCGCAAAACCGTCCGCATTGAGCCTGGCTGGAACTCGGCATCGTCCCCTCCTGGAAGTTCATAGCGGCTCACGCATCAAGTATGACCAAGGCTTTGCCGCGGGAGGGATCATCGATCGCCTTGAATGGCTGACTGTGAAGTATCTGCCGACGGCGAAGAACGGGCACTTTGGGAATCCGATTTTCCCGTGGGAGAGCACGAAGGATTCGGATCGGCTGAAGTAGTTGCTTTGACTTAACGAACAGGCTGCTATGTTATCTGGCAGCCTGTTCGTTAAGAAGGTTTAACTTCATTTGTCGTCTTGGCAGACTGATGCGGCACGTCGAATACTAAGGTAGTGATAGTCACTTCGCGAGTTGGATCGTCTGGATGGCTGTAAATACCTCGGAAGGCATTCGCGCTGGCGTAGGGAAGATTTCTTTTGAATCGTAAATGCTCTTCGGCCGCTGTCTGAGCCTTATCTAGAACTTCAGTGAACTTTTTTCTTTTGCTAAAAAGAATAATTGCAGCCTTGGTGTCTCGCCAAGTCACATAACTAAGCAGTTGATTTACAGCGTTCACAAGAGCTCTTGGCCCTTCCCAAAATTTGCATTCTGCGATGAACGCGTTGCCCCCACTAACGCGCATTAATATATCCGTTTTTCCGTTCGAGTTAAAAGTTTCTGCGGTTGATGCCAACTCGAATGTAGCGTTAAGCTGTACGAGGAAGAGGGTCCTGAGGGCTTCCTCATCCATGGAAGAGAAGGCCGATGGGCTTCGGTCCATGACCTCCCCCATTCTTTGTAAAACAGTAAGTATTTCATCATAAATCTCTGAGGAGAGAGCCGGCTCAGGGATGAATGATTTGGTAGGTCCAGGCTGCGAAATTTTAATTTTCTTTTCGACGACTGGTATGCAAGCGTTCGTGCTGCGGCGTCTAACCGGAATTCCAAGAGATAAAACGATGCCCCTATCATTCTGCAATCTTTCTTTTCTATTCCTGATTCGCGTGGTAATTTTTCCCGTGAGTTCTCGACTCCACATCTCCGAAACTCCCCGCATATTTCCCAAATACCAATTAACGTTTTCAAGATAAGAATTGAGCTTCTGAGGAAGATCTATTGTGCTGTGGTCTGTGAACTCGACAGAAAAGCGCAGTTCTGAACCTTTTATCTCTCCGAAGGTAGGACTGCTTCGCCAGGCGCCCGAGTGAATTGAAAAAAAATGCTGATCACCCTCAAATGGAATAGAAAAAATAACACGAGTGCCTGGAACATACACAGGCTCACTTCGTTCTCGTAAATGATACATATTGGGTAGGAATCGTACATCAACTTGTGTTTCCTCGGACTCTATCTCGGGTTCTTGAAGAACTGGTATGTCAACATGAAATCTATCAAGGAAATATTGAATGACGTCCGGTTCGGGTGTTCCTAAAAATCTATCTTGATCGTAGGCGTCAATCTCACTGTAAAGCTCCCACTCTTTTTGTGCGAGATAGTCAGGTAATTGCCCATCGTTAAATAGTCGCCTCCGATTCATATACCTATCTTACGCTAGGATGTCTGCAACTTTTCCTGTATCGTAGGCGTGAGGAGCCAGAGTGGGAACCTCTACCCTTCTTTTGAGCTCTCTCAGATATTGTTCGAACAGTTGCTGCGGATCTCGCCTTAGTGCTTCGGCTATGGCTAAGAATTCGACTATATCTAAACGGCGAATTCCTTTCTCTATGTTTGCCATGTAGTGAGACGATTGGTTAAGGAGCTTGGACAGCTTTCGCTGCGAGATTTGGGCTTCTTCCCTTGTGCGTTTAAGTAGGTCGATGAGGGCGTCGTACTCTCGCGTTTGAACCGACTTGACCGGAGTTTTTCCCATTAAGCGGGAGCGTAGCACGTCATATTCTATATGTCCAAATTGGACATATAGGGCGCATAGGACAAATATAGTTAGTGGTCGCAACTTGATGTCGCGTTAAGTTTCATAGTCGCTTAGTGAGGTCATAAGGCTTGCTATCAACAAGCGTTTTCATGGCCCAAGGAGCGGCATGGACAGGAAAGAGACGGTTCGGGTTACTTCGGCTTTTATTCGCCGGTTGAGGCAGGAGGCTTGTATTAGTCAGGCTGAGTTGGGGCGGCGGATTGGGCAGAGTCGGGGTTATATTTCGCGGATCGAGCGGGATTGCTCGCGGATGGCGATTATTGAGCTTTCCGACATCTTTTGCTCGGTGGGGCGGGATGTGGATGAAGTTTTGGCAGACTGGAAGGAGGCTCTTAGGGGCGAGGATTAGGCCTTTGGCGGGCTTGCTTTCTCCCTCCTATGGCTTCGGCGGGACCAGGGGCTTTTTTTGTTGTTGCGTGCTGGGCTCCCCTCTCCCCGGCCCCTCCCCCGCGGTGGGGGGAGGGGAGGTGTTGGTTACGCGCACTCTGCTCCTGGAGGTAGCACCCCCGCCCTGCCCTCCCCCTGCATGCAAAGGGAGGCTTTTGGCGATCGCGCTCTGTTTTCTAAGCTCTATCCCCGGCCCTTTCTCCTGATCTCATCAGGAGAAAGCGGGAATGGCTTGCGGGCGGTCTAACATTGGCTTGTGGGCAGTTTTTCGAGGGTTTTGGTGACTGGGGTTTATGTTTTGGCGGGGGTTGGGGTTTGGGCTCAGGGGGCTGCTAGGCGGGCGGCTTATGGGTTGGTTTTGGGGGATTGGGTTGGGACTTGGAACGTGGAGGTCAAGTCTCAGGATGCGAAGCACTTGGACATGTGGGCCAAGGGGAAGGCGCGGATTAGTTGGAATGGGGACCGGTCGGGGCTGAAGGTGCAGGTGAACGGGACGGTTGGAGATAACCATGCGACGGCGAAGGCGACGGCCGGGGGCGATTTGAATGCGCTCAAAGGGCGTGTGGGGCCTTCTTACAAGGGAGCGTTCCACTGGAACTTCGATTCGCGGCAACTTTCGCTGACGAGCCTCTATTTCGATGGTGGGATGTATCTGGATGGGCAGAAGCCTCAGGGGTTGACGCCGCAGTTGCGGATCCAGGTCTCGGGGAAAGACCATAAGGTTTATGTGTTTGCCTTGGAGGGGTCCAAGATGCGGCCTTATGCGACGTTGACCTTTAAGCGGTAGGTTTCGTTTTTCGGCTTCGTTTGTTGCGCCGACGGAACCGCGACTACACGCTCCGCGTGGGCTGGGAGGTTGCGCTCTGCGATTGTTCGCTTGTAGCCCCCTCTCCCCCTGCCCCTCCCCCGCGGTGTTGGGAGGGAGGTGTTGGTTACACGGGCTCTGTTCCTGGCGGTAGCACCCCCACCCTGCCCTCCCCCTGCATGAAAGGGGAGGCTTTTGGCGCACTGTTTTACGGGGTGGGTTTGGTTTTTCTTGTAGCTAGGAACCAGGTTAGGAGGATCGCTGTGATGGCCAGGATGATTCGGCCGGTTAGGCGGGGGATTAGGGCCATGGAGATTCCTATGCATAGCCAGATCATTGTGATGGCGACGATCTTGGTGCGTTTGGCGATGCTGCGGGTTTCTTCCCAGTCCCTGAGGGTGGGGCCGAAGACGCGGTGGTTTAGGAGCCAGTTTTCGAACTTTGGGGAGGAGCGTTTGAATGCCCAGACGGCGCAGATGAAGAAAACGGTCGAAGGCATGCCGGGGATGAGGATTCCGACGTAGCCGAGGCCGACGCAGAGGAGGCCGAGGGCTAGATAGAGGGGGCGTGCGATGCTGTGCTTTGATTCCTCGTTGGCTGGCGATTCCTCGATTTTAGGTTCCTCGATTCCTCGATTGGAGGGATAGCTCAATATCCACTGAGCTTTATCTTATTTTGGATCCTTGCGAAGTGACTATTGAGGCTTCGGGCTGGGCGTAGGCGGTTTGGCGGAGGGATTCTTCGTTGCTTAGGACGAAGTAGCCGTGGATGGCGGCCAGGCACTTTTCTTTTCTCAGCTTGATAAGGGCGGTGCTGACGGCTTCGCGGTTGGCTCCGACCAGGTCGGCGAGCTCTTGATGGGTGAGGCGGATATTTACGAAGCGTTTTCCGGAGGTGGCGGTGCCGGGGAATTCGTCGGCGAGGCGGAGGAGGAGGCGGGCGAGGCGCTGCTGGACGGTGAGGAAAAGGACGTCCTGCATGCGGTTCATGATGAATGTGCGCTGCTTATTGACCTCTTTGGTGACTCGGATGGCGAAATCGGGGCGTTCGCGGGCGAACTGGCGGAGGGTTTCGACGGGGACGGCGAAGAGGGTGGCTTGGGACATGGCTTCGGCGCTTTCTCCGTCGGCTTCATCGACGAAGAGGCCAGTGCCGCCTACGACGTCGCCCGGTTTGAGAATGGCGACGGTAAGGCGGCGTCCGTTGGGCGCTTGGAGCATGAGGCGGACGTTGCCTTCCTTGATGACGTAGGCGAGGTCGTTGCCGGTGCCTGCGGCGCAGATACCGTCGCCGCGTTTGTACTGGACGAGGTGGCCCTTGCGAGCCAGCTCGTCGAGGGCGGCTTCGTCCAGGTTACGGAAGAGGTCGAGGTTGCGGATGTACCAGAGGCGATGGGCTTGGACGGCCATCGACTATCCCTCGGGTTGGGCGTTGGCGGCGAGTTCGGCGGCTTCCTTTTTCGCCCGGTTTCTTTCGCGCATGGTTTCGAGGATGGCGATGGGGACGGTGGCAAAGATGACGATGAGGATGACGATCTCAAGGTGCTCTTTGACCCAGGGGATTCCGCCGAGGAAGTGTCCGGCGAGGACGAGGCTCCAGACCCAGATCGCGCCTCCGGCGATGCTGAAGGCGAGGAACTTTCGGTACGGCATCTGGCCCATGCCCGCGACGAAGGGAGCGAAAGTGCGGACGATGGCGACCCAGCGGGCGAGGATGAGGGCCTTGCCGCCGTATCGGTCGAAGAATTGTTTGGTCTTTTCCAGGTTGGACTTTTTGAAGATGCGGGAGTTTTCTTTGCTAAAGAGGCGTGTTCCCAGCTTGCGGCCGACCCAGTAGTTGACGTTGTCGCCGAGGACGGCGGCGAAGTTGAGGGTAAGGCCGAGGAGGAGGAGATTGAGTCCGCCCGACTTTGTCGTGAAGATTCCGGCGGCGAAGATGAGGGAGTCGCCGGGGAGGAACGGGAAGACGACGAGGCCAGTCTCGGCGAAGATGACCGTGCCGAGGATGCCGTAGATCCAGCCTCCGTAGTGAGCAATGAGTTCGGGGATCTTGTCGCCAATGTGAAGGATATAGTCGAGCAGTTTGGGGGCCTCCGCGGTTCGATCTACTATATCCGCTTAGGCGGAGCTCAGTAGGACTCGGGCTTTCGATTCATTACGCGCGATGGGCGGCGTCGGCTGACGTGCTGGGCATAAAGGTCGATAGCGACGCCGGCGATGAGGACGCCGACGAAGGCGAAGACGATGGTGGAGACGGTTCCGGACATTTCGCTGAGTTGGTTCATGACGCCTTTATGGTCGTCTATCCGGGGGTGGGTTGCCATCGGGCGAAGGTCTTGGTTCGGGCCGTCGGAGGGTCTTAGTTTTCTAGGACTGGTCACCGGCGACGGGTGACGGGATACGGGTTGGGTATGGTTTCGGCATGACTCGGGCGTTGGCTTGGATCGGTTCTCCGTTCGTGGCTTTGTTCACGTTCGTGGGCGAAGTCTCGCTGATCTTTTTCGACGCTTTGCGGCGGTTGTTCCGGCGGCCGGTGGAGTGGCGGGAGACGGTGGAGCAGATGGCTTTTATCGGCGTTTCCTCGGTTCCGATCGTGGCTTTGACGTCGTTTTTCGCGGGGGCCGTTTTGTCGCTTTATTTGTCCCAGTTTCTGTCCGAGTACGGGGCGACGGGGTTCGTGGGGGCGACGATCGGGCTGACGATCACGCGGGAGATCGGGCCGGTTTTGGCGGGACTGATGGTGGCGGCTCGGTGCGGGTCGGCAATGGCGGCGCAGATCGGGACGATGGCGGTGACGGAGCAGATCGACGCTCTGAAGATGCTTTCGGTGAATCCGACGAACTACCTGGTGATCCCTCGGACGATCGCGGCGGTGACGATGCTGCCGATTCTTTCCCTGGTCGGGATGTGGGCGGGGGTCTTCGGCGGGTATCTGGTGGGGATGACTCGGGGAGTGAGCGGGGGGACGTTTATGAACTCGCTCGTGCAGTTCACGCAGCCCAAGGATTTCCTGTCGGGGATGGAGAAGGCGCCCTTCTTTGGGCTTGTGATCGCCTTGGTGGCTTGCCAGCAGGGGCTGCGGACGAAGGATGGGGCGGTAGGGGTTGGGCGGGCTACGACGAACGCGGTCGTGATCTCGATGGTGATGGTCTACGTGCTGGACTACGTTTTGGCTTCGGTGATGTACCGGTAAGGGAGATTCCTCGATTTTGGATTTTAGATTTTGGATTTTGGATTTGGGGATTAGGTTCTTCCGGCACTTAGGACTGTCTCGACCGGGTTTTCGAATTCCAGCTTTATGACCGTGCAGTCCTGGTCGATTTCCGTTTCCGGGAATTGGATGTAGAGGTTGCCGGGGACTTCGTTCCAGTCGGCGCTGCCTCTTCGGTAGTGGTTGAGCTTTGTTTTCGATCCGACGACTTCGGCGTTGGTCACTTTGCCTTTTACGCCTCGTATGACCAGTTCGTCGACGGGGCGGTCGAAGAAGTAGAGGTAGAGGATCTTACCGTCTTTGCTGAGGGTGTTGGGGCCGTAGAAGAGGCCGGCAGGGAGGCCTGCCCGGGTGCCGTAGATGGCTTCGGCGTGTTTGTGCATCCACCGGCCAAGGCCTTCGAGGCGGTCTACCTGTTCGGGTTGGAGGGAGCCGTCGGCGTAGGGACCGATGTCGAGGAGGACGTTTCCGCCCATGCCGAAGCATTCGGCGCAGATTCTTACGATCTGGCGGACGGATTTGTGGTTATTGTCGCCTTTGAAGTAGCCCCAGTTGTCGTTGACGGTGACGCAGAATTCCCAGGGACCTTCGGGGGCGACGACGGGTTGGCCTTGCTCGGGGGTGGCGTAGTCTCCGTAGCCCAGCATGCGAGAATTGATGACGACCTCGGGCTGCATGGCGTGGAGCTCGTCGCGCAGTTCCTTCATCTTGAACTGCTCGGGGTCGCGCTCCCAGTCGCCGTCGAACCAGAGGAGGTCGATCTTGCCGAACTGAGTGCAGAGCTCCTTTAGCTGGGCGCGGTGGAACTTGAGGAAGTTTTCCCAGCGCTTGGGGTCTTCGTGGCCTTTGCGGGCGTAGGCGAAGGCGTTGAGCTGGTCGTCGGGGTCGTTCCTATGGCGCTCTGGTCTTAGGGGCGCGTAGTCGGGGTGGCTCCAGTCGAGGTGGGAGAAGTAGTAGCCGACCTTGAGCCCGTGGCGACGGATGGCTTCGGTCCAGGGGGTGAGGAGGTCTCTTTTGGCGGGGGTTTTCTTGACGACGCTGAGGTCGTTGGCTTGGGTGTCCCAGAGGGCGACGCCGTCGTGGTGCTTGGTGGTGAGGACGGAGTAACGGGCTCCGGCGCGGGCGAAGAGAGCCGCCCACTCTTCGGGGTCGTACTTGGCGGCGGTGAAGCCGTCCAGCTGCTTCATGTAGTCGGGGTAGGAGATCGAGCCGTTGAAGAAGGACCAGGACTCGGCGATGCCGTCGACGGCATAGATTCCGTAGTGGATGAAAATCCCGAGCTTGGCGTCTTCGAACCAGGGCTGAATCATGACGCCGCGAGTATATCTGGCAGGTCTAAACGATTACTCTTTGGGCTTGTGGCTGCTGCGGACGAGGATTTTGATGGGGGTGCCTTCCAGGGGGTAGCTGGCGCGGATTTTGTTCATCAGGTAGCGCTCGTAGGAGAAGTGCACCAGTTCGGGGTCGTTGCAGAAGAGGGCGAAGGTGGGGGGGCGAGTGGTGACCTGCGTCGAGTAGTAGATCTTGAGCGCCTTGCCCTTGGACGTGTAGGGGCGGGAAAAGACGGCGTCTTGGATGAGGCGGTTTAGCTGGCCGGTGGAGAGGCGGAAGGAGTAGTTTTCGACGGCTTGGAGGACGGCTTCGAGAACAGGGGCGAGACCGGCGCTCTCCTTGGCACTAGTAAAGGCTACTTTGGCGAAAGCGAGCTCGGGGAGCTCGTTTTCGATGGTGCGCATGATCTCCTTTTTCATGGGAGATTTGCGGCGGGGCTCGCCGTCCGGGGGCTCTTGGGTGTCCCACTTGTTGATGGCGAAGACGCAGGCCTTTCCGGCGTCGAATGCGATTTTGGCGATGCGCTTGTCACCGTCGGTGAGGCCTTCTTCGCCGTCGATGACGACGAGGGCGCAGTCGCAGCGCTCGATGGCTTTTTGAGCGCGGTTGACCATGTAGTACTCGACGGTGCCCTGGATTTTGCCTCGACGGCGGATGCCTGCAGTGTCGATGAGGCGGAACTTCTCGCCTTGGTACTCGAGGACGGTGTCGATGGCGTCGCGGGTGGTTCCAGCGATGTCGGAGACGATCATGCGCTGCTCGCCGGTGAAGGCGTTGATGAGGGACGACTTGCCGACGTTGGGACGGCCTACGATGGCGATGCGGACTTCTTCGCGCTCGTCGGTTTCCTTTTCGCCTTCCGGGAGCTTGGCAACGACGTCGTCGAGGAGGTCGGCGACGCCTCGGCCGTGGAGGCCGGAGACGGGCCAGACTTCGCCGAGGCCGAGTTCGTAGAATTCGGCGACGTAGGAATCGCGGCCGGGGTGGTCGGCTTTGTTGACGACGATGTAGACGGGGGTCTTGATGCCGCGCAGCTTGTTGGCAAGGTCTCGGTCGTCGGGGTTGACTCCGCTGGTGACGTCGGCGAGGAAGAGGACGGCGTCGGCTTCGGCGAGGGCGACTTCGGCTTGGACCCTAATCTGTTCGGCGAGGGGATCTTGCTCTTGGAAGACGATGCCGCCGGTGTCCACGATGGTGAACTGTTTGCCGTTCCATTCGGCTTCCGCGTAGAGCCGATCGCGGGTAATTCCTGGTGTATCTTCCACCACCGCCACGCGTTTTTTGATCAGCCGGTTGAAGAGAGTGCTCTTCCCGACGTTGGGGCGGCCAACAATTACGACGACGGGCAGCTTAGAACGCATGGGGAGACGTGAGGGTACCCGACGTTGGACCTACTGCCAGATTTGGGCCTAGCTCGTCACGTAAGGAATGAATATGAATCTGAGGGCTTTCATACTCCTTTTTGTGGGAGCGGTGGCGGCTGTTGCTCCAGCTAGCGACCTAAGCGATCCTAGTAATTCCCCTTCGGTCGCGCCATCGTATTATTTCAATCTCTTTGGCGGACAGTCGCAGCTTATTCTTGGGTCGGAAGATCGGCGTGTGGGGATCGGGCTTGGGATCGGCTATGGCCGTCCGGAAAAAAGATTTACGTTTCACCGCGTTCCGGCTCAGCTCGTGTACGAGGCGTACTACGACCATACGGGCACGGCGGGAGCAAGTGGGACGGGGCCGAACCAGGTGGAATCACTAGGCGTTTTGGCCTATGCCAGGTACCGTTGGCCAACGACTCGGAAGGGGTTCGGATTCTATGCAACTCTTGGGTGGGGCGTACAGTATTCGAATCAGACTTCGGTGGACCTGACGAGCAAGATCAATTCGACGCCGATGCTGGGCATTGGCATCTCTTGGGATACGGGGCAGGGTGAGGGCAGTTTGGGCATCCGGTTCCTGCACATCTCGAATGCGGGGACGGTGCAGCCGAACCAGGGGCAGAACCAGCTTTTCCTCGTCTATACCTGGCGGTTCTAGGGGAGTGGGCGTCGTTGTTCGACGGCGCGTTGGATGCGGCCCTTCTTTTCGTCGGCGGCCAGGAGGGTGGCGGCGTTGGCGAGGGCAAGCTCGGCGGACAGGCCTTGATGGTGGGTTTCCGCTAGCGGTGGGAAGTGGGTCCAGATCGCTTCCGATTCGGCATCCTGGGTGATTTTTCCGGCGAGGGTTTGCTTGCCGTCAACCACGACGCAGATCGCGCCTCCCATGGGATCGGGGGCGATGGAGACTTCCGCGCCTTCGATGAAGACGTTTTCGGGGCTGAGGATGGCGATGGAGATTCCTCGGTCGGCGGCCTTCTCGATGGCGCCCTCGATGGTGTGAATCCCGAAGAGAGGGAGCTTTAGGAGAGCGACGGTTTGGGCTTCGGCGAGCATTTCGCGGGCTCGGCTGAGGATTTGGTCTTTGGACTTCAGGTGGTAGAGGCGTTCGTCTTCGGACGGGCGACCGGCATCCTTGAGGGCTTTGACTGTGCTTTGGCGGCGGTTCTCGAAGTCCTTTTGTAGGCGGGTCATCAACTCTTCGAGGGGAACGGCCCGGCAGAGACGGCTTGGGCCCTCTTCGACAAGGATAGCGCCCTTGCTTTGCAGGGTCTGGATCGCCTTGTAGGTGTTGGCGGCGGGCTTGTTGATCCCCTGGGCCACGCGGTAGCCGGTGGCGGGAGATTCTCCGAGGAGGAAGACGTAGATTTCCGATTCGAGGGCGGTAAATCCAAAGGAGACGAGGGCCTCGGAGGCGTTCATTTCTTTATATTAGTATTTCGAGCTACGAATTTTGGATTTTAGATTTTGGATTTTGGAAATCTAGCAATCCTCTAGCTCATCGACTCTCACTACCAGCACCGTGGTGTTGTCGCTTCCTCCGCCCAGCAGGGCTTGGCCTACGAGCTTCCAGGAGATGCCGGCGGGGGTGTTTTGGAGCATCGTTTCAGCGATCTGTTCGTCGGGGACGTGGTTGAGGAGACCGTCGGAGCAGAGCATGTAAACGTCGCCGGGCTTGAGGTCGTGGGCTTCGATGTCGGGGTTGACGTCGGCTTCGGTGCCTACGGCGCGGGTAAGGACGTGCTTGTAGGGATGGTTCTCGGCTTCCTCGTAGGTCATCGTGCCGAGGCGGACAGCTTCCTCGATCCAGGTGTGGTCATGGGTGAGGCGGGCCAGCTCTCCGGCTCGGAGGCGGTAGACGCGGGAGTCGCCGACTTGGACGGTGTAGGCGCGATCCTGGAGGAGGATGAGGCCGCTGAGGGTGGTGCCCATTCCCCTTCTGGAGGGGACGGCGCGGGCGACGTCGAGGACGAAGCGGTTGGCGGCGGCGACCGCTCCCGCCATCGCCACCATCGGCTCGGTGGCCGGATGGTTGAGATAGACGTCGATGAACGTCTTGGCGGTCAGCTCGCTTGCGATCTGACCGGCGGCGTGGCCACCCATGCCGTCGCAGACGAGGAACGTCAGCCCTCGAGTGGCGAGGAGGGCCTCGTCTTCGGGCATGTAGTACTCGAACTTGTCTTCGTTGTTCTCGCGCACCCGGCCAAGATCCGTCTTGCAGGCCACCGTGACTCGGGGGCGCACTTTAAGCGTAGCAGGGGCAGAGAGCTGTTCGGTCGTGTATTCGGCGGTGATTTCGTCCATGGGCCGGTGTATGGCTAGACGTTACCGGATTCGGGAAACGTGCGGCTGGATTTCTTGGCAAAGGCGTTTGGGAAACGTTTTTGGGCCGAGGCGTCAGTTTGTCCAGTCTGCCATTCGGTCTGAGCGCAGGTGGCCGAAACCTCTACTGATCGCTCCGGACACGAGCAGAGAAAGCGGATTCACAATGACCGGAATCCATAGGGCGAGCCAGGTAAACCAAACGAGAACAGCAGTCAGGCCCCACGATACCGACCATATGATCCTGAGCGTGCCCCAGAAACGCCTGAAGTAGGTTTGAAAAAATCTCTCTTGGGGGTCAGGGTCGGTAACGGGTCTTGCCAGCGTCCATTTGGCGTTGCGAGCGATGGTGAAGCTGAAGAACGCTGCACCCAAACTACAAACGAACTCGCCAACCATGATTCATGTTACGACCGGTTGGTCGTTGGGTGGGGCTTTGGGCTTGAGCCTCCGGACGGCGTGCCGGGAGGCCGCGTTGTGTTACCAGCGGTTGTTCTGATGCAACCCCTTCAGGGTTGTTTTTCGTGTTTCGGCCTTGTACCAGGGTAGGCCCGTCGGGCCAACCCTTCGCTTAAAGATGGAACCCCTTTGGGGTTCTTTTTCCGGACGTGGTCGTTGCCCACGGCTACACGCTCCGCGTGGGCTTGGAGGGGGTGCTCGGTTTTTCTAACCTCTATCCCCTGCCCCTTTCTCCTGATTCATCAGGAGAAAGGGGTTCTGAGGGGCTTGTGTTTTCTAGGCTTCGGCGGGTTCGTTTAGTCTGATTTTCAGTTCCAGGCTGCCGAGGCGGATGACGTCTTCGGTGGTGATCGCCGTTCGCATATTCGGGGACAGTTTGGCGTCGTTGAGCATGGTGCCGTTTGTGCTGCCGATGTCGGTGACGAAGAGGCCTTCGGTGGTTACTTCGATGACGCCGTGTTTGCCGCTGACGTAGGGGTCGGTGATGGAGATATCGTTGTCGGATTTTCTTCCGAACGAGTTCAGGCCGGCTCTTAGCGGCCATTCCTTGTCCGGGCTGACCAGCGTGGCGGGGGCTACTTCTACTCTGGGCGGGGTGGCGATGGCGGCGGTTTTGTTCGAGGAGATGACGGCGGTTGCGTTTGCACCGGTCGCTCCGGGAAGGGAAAGCTTGAGCTCGACGCCGCCGAAGGAGAGGGTTTCGCCTCCGTTCAGGGTTCGCTTCTCGCCTTGGGCGAGGGCGGTGCCGTCGACCTTCGTGCCGTTGGTCGAGCCGAGGTCTTCGACTTCGAGGACGCCGTCGGTCGAGGTGATCTGGGCGTGGCGGCGGGAGCAGCGGCCGTCGACGAGCATGACATCGCCTTCGCGACCGATGACGTTCGCGCCGGGGCGGATGGGGTGCTCGCGTCCGCTTTGCTCTACGAGTTGGGGAAGCTGGATCGCGGGGGCTCCGAAGGCGTCGGCGGGGAGGGCGCGGTCGAAGATGAGTCCGCAGTCTACGCAGAACATGACGCCCGCAGGGTTGAAAGTCTTGCAGACGGTGCATTGCACCGGCTTGATCGTGACCGTCGCGTTAAGCGTCGGCGCCGTTCCCATCATCGTTTTGTTGGGATCGAGCATCGGAGGCGCACCGAGCTGAGTTCGGTTCGGGTCCGCGGAAAGTGCCTGGGTTCGGTTCGCGTCAGTCATGAGTTCTTCAAATAGAGACGTTACTGGGATTGTCGGAAGTTTACGCCAGCCTGAAAAGGTTACTGGGGCGGATTTTATATTGCTGGTTTGCTGGATTGCTTAATTGTTGGATTGTTTCTCCGGCTTTGCCGGAGAAACCCCCACCCTTCCCTCCCCCTGCTTCAGGGGGAGGCTGGCTTGTCGTCTTTTCTACGCTTGGGTTAGCTTTTGTAGGACATCTAGGACTGATAGGCCTTCTATTCGGATCGTTTTGTTTCTCGATGAGTCTCCGTTGACGATTCCTATTCTCGATTTGGCGATGTCGAGGGCTTTCGCTAGGAGTTGGCAGACGGCGGCGTTGGCTTCGCCGTCGACGGGTGGGGCGGTGACCCAGATTTTTAGCTCTTGGGGGCCGGCGACCTCGATTTTATTCCGGCTGCTGCGAGGGGTGACCCGGACTTGGAAGTCGGCGGACTCAGGCCTGGGCGACATCTTCGGTCAGCGTGCCTTCCACGACGGCGAGGCCGCCGAGCTCGGCGACGTCGCGAAGCTGGGCTTCGAGCATGGCGCGGAACTGGCTTAGGAATTTCTGCTTCTCGAGGCGAAGGCGTTCCAACTCCCAGCGGAGATCGTTGATCTTCGACTGGTTCTGCTGCTCGATGTCTCCTGCCTTCTGGCGGGCCTCTTCGACGACGAGGGCGGCTTCCTTGCTGGCGGAGGCGCGGGTTTCGTCGGCGGTGCGCTGAGCGAGGATGAGGGCTTCTTTCAGCGTGTTTTCCTGGCTTCGATGAGTTTCGAGCTCGCGCAGGAGTTTGGCATTCTCAGTTTGGAGCGACTCGACCTCGCCGCGAAGCAGGGACATCTCTTTGGCGGCGCGTTGGAGCAGAGCCTGCACCTGGGTGCGGTCGTAGCCGTTGAGGCTCTTCTTGAGCTCTGTGCGCTCTAAATCGATCGGGGTAAAGCGTTCCATCGGGGGTCAGTCGAACCCTCCCAGTGTAGCGCAGAAAGGTAACCTCATGCCTCACGGACGATCCCCGAAGACAAAGGCGTCCCCGGAGAATGTATGAGTAAGAATTTCGCTATTTTGGGTTCCGGAATGCAGGGTACGGCAGCCGCGTACGACCTCGCGCTTCATGGCGATGCAGCCAAGATCACGATGGGGGATATCACCCTCGATCAAGCGCAGCGCAACGCGGACCGCGTCAACACCCTGGTAGGGCGCACGGCTTGCGTAGCCCAATGCGTCGATGCGCTGGACCCCGAAGACCTGGGGCGTTTTCTCGACCCCGTGGATGTGGTACTGAGCTGCGTTCCGTATTGGATGCACCCTCGCATTGCGGCGGTGGCGATTCGTCACAAGACGCACATGGTGGACATGGGCGGCGATACGGCGGTGGCTTGGGAGACGCTGAAGCTGGACGAATTGGCGAAAGCGGAGGGCGTGACGATCGTGCCCGACACGGGCCTCGCGCCGGGTTTGGTGAACGACCTCGGCAGCTACCTGATGGAGCAGTTCGACTCTACGGAGTCGGTGAAGCTCTATTGCGGCGGACTTCCCCAGAATCCGAAGCCTCCCTTTAACTACAAGCTCGTTTTCAATATCGAGGGCCTGGTGACGGAGTACAGCCACCAGGCGGACGTGATTCGGGGTGGGAAGGTGGTCCAGGTGGACACGCTGGCGGAGCTTGAGACGATCCATGTGGATGGTCTGGGAGAGATGGAAGCGTTCACGACTTCGGGCGGGGCTTCGACGGCTCCGTTCACTCTCGAGGGCAAGGTGCCGACCTACGAGTACAAAACGATCCGCTTCCCTGGGCACTGCGAGCGGATGCGGATTTTCAAAGACTACGGCTTTTGGAGCGACCAGCCGGTGGTGACGCGAAGCGGGGAGGCGGTGCCGATTCACGTCTTCCACAAGCTGATGGGCGAGGCTTTGCGCGATCCGAACGACAAGGACCAAGTAATCGTGCGCGGAGTGGGGATCGGGTCGCAGGGGGGGCGGCGAAAACGCATTCAGATCGACATTCACGAGAAGCACGACGACAAGACTGGCTTTACGGCAATGGAACGGCTCACCGGGTTCTCGACGGCGACCTATGCGAAGCATGTGGCAGATGGCGATTGCGCGGCGGGCTGCCATCGGTACGAAACGGCGATGACGGGTCAGAAGTTCGTGGACGAGATCCAGAAGCGCGGGATTGTGCTCCGCTTCTCGGAAGAGAACATCTAGGGCATGGCCGCCCTGGGTCGATTTCTGGAGGTTCTGGAAACCGATGTGGTGGCGGCGGCTCCCCTTCTCCTGGGCGCCGAGCTAACGCGCGGCGACCTGCGGGCGCGGATCGTGGAAGTCGAGTCCTATCGCGGCTCCGACGATCCCGCGGCTCACTCGTTCGGCAAAACGAAGATGAAGAACATGGCGCTGTTCGGTCCACCCGGACGCGCCTATATCTACTTCAGCTATGGGTTCCACTGGATGCTGAACGTCTCAGCTCTGCCGATGGGACAGGGGGCGGGAATTTTGATTCGGGCGGCGGAGCCGTTGGCGGGATTCGAGACGTTCCGCGAGCGTCGCCCGAAGGCGAAGAAGGACGAGGATCTGCTTTCGGGGCCGGGGAAGCTCGCTGCTGCCTTTGGGATCGATATGCGGGACAACGACACGTATCTCCTCGAGGAGTCGCCGGGCGAGGGCGCGCTATCGATCCGGCTCAGCGAAGAGACGATCAGGGTGGTAACTGGGCCGAGAGTCGGCATCGCGATCGGCAAGGCGCATGAGCTGCCTTGGCGATTTATGGATGCCGACCGGATGCGTTGGGTTTCGAAGCCTTGGCCGCGGGCCTAGCGCTCGAGAACGATGGTCATGCCGCTCTGGTTCATCTCGATTCGGTAGGGGATTCCCTTTTCGTCCACGTAAAGCTTGCCCTTCGTGTGGGTGATGAGGTGAGCCTTGATCGACTTGCCGCCGACGGTGATGTTCTGGTCGCCGGTGTAGGTCGTCGTTTCCTTTTCCCACTGATGAGTGTCGTCGTTGAGGCTCCAGGAGGTGTAGCTCGTGCCTACCTTCGGCTTGAAAACGAGGAACCAGCTATTCGAGGGGGACTTGACGGTGCCGGTCTTGGGATAGGGGTACGTCTTGCTCGTCGTTTTGCCGCCAGTGGTCGTCTTGACGGTGACGGAGGTGGGGCCGTAGGTTTTTACTTCCTCGACTTTGCCTTGCATCTCGTCGCGCGTTTCCGTGGAGGTCACGGGCATCCCGTCGGCCTTGGAAACTTCGACTGCTTTGAAGCTGGACTTTATGCCGTTGACGTCGATGTTCATCGCGATGGTGAAGGAGAGGTTGCCGTTGGGCAGGGCCTTCATATCGACGGAGCCGGTGCCGAACTTCTGTCCGCCCACCGTGATGGTCAGGTTGACGGCGGAAGCGACGGCGGCGAGGGTGCCGCAAACCAAGATCGCAATAAGCTGACGCGAGCGCATGGATGGATTGTAATCTAAAAGTGCTTGTCGGCGTCCCAGGCGGAGAATTGCCAGTTGTCGAGGGCGCCTTCCTCGGGGACCCAGGCGGGCAGGGTGAAGAAGAGGTCGCGGGCGAGGCTGATGCAGTAGGGTTCGTACATCGCCACGCGGGCGGCAAATATCTCTTCACGCCCCGGCTTCATGGGGATTCCGGCTTGGCTGAGGCCCCGCTTGAGCTGGTCGAAGGTGTCCGGGGGGAGGCGGCTGGGGGCCTTGTTATCGGGAGGTGCGCCGAGAATGTAGGCGACGTCGACGATGACGTGGCGACCCATTGCGAATGTCGATTGGGCCTGGAAGCGAAGTTTCTGCTGCCACTCGTGATCGCCTTCGAATCCAACCTCGATGAGGGCACATGCGTCGAGGATGGCGGTAAGGGACGCGAGCCAGGATTGGTGGTCGTGCTGAGAGCGGTAGTACGCGAGGATGGGATAGGAGAGGTACGCCTCAAGCTGTCGGGCCGACCAAGTCTCCCATTCTTTCAGGACCTCGATCAGCATCTCCATCGAGTCGTGGCTGCCGTGACGGCAGAGGAGCATGGCGGCGGTAGGGCTGGAACCCGCTTTCGAGTCGAGCAGCATGATCTGGTGCTCGCGCGCTGAGAAGTGGCCGTAGAGGACCGGGATATAGCCAATGACGATGGCGAGGAAGCCGAATCCGGTGCCCGCCTCCATGACGGAAAGAAAGTGGCCCCAATATCCGGTGGCGGTGACGTCGCCGTAGCCGAGGGTGAAGAAGGTGACGCCGCTGTAGTAGAGGTAGTCGCCGAAGCCCAAGCCATCGGGGAGGGTTCCTGCGCCGTAGTTGACGATGGCGAAGCCTATGGTCAACAGGACGGCCCAGAGCAGGAAGAGGAAGATCATCGAAATCGGCCCGAAGGAGCCGAGGACGGTGCTACGGATCGGCTTATCAGGCAGGCGTTTGCCGAGCTTGTACCAGATAGTCCAGACGACGCCGTAGTAGAGCGCGGCGATATTAACGCGCCGCTCGACCGTCTTGGGGACGACGATTGTCGTGAAGGCGTCCCAGAGGACGATCAGGACGAGAATCCAGCCGAGTATCGAAATCATCCGGCGGTGTGCCTTCCCGGTGCGAGGGTGGTTTCTTTGCCTTTCCAGACGAACTGGGCTTCCACGGGTGTATCGATTTCGAAGCGGGAGCCGTCGTAGGCGACGCGGAGGGGGCCGTCGGGGTGGGCGATGTTGGCGTCGAATTGGCGAAGGGAGCCTGGGTTGGGGGCGATGCGGGCTTTTCGCCAGCCGTGGGCGGCGCTGGTGACACCGGCGACGATCTGGAAAAAGCCGAGGATCGGGTGGGCGGACCAGGCGTGGCAGTCGCTACGTACGGGGGGTGGGTTCTCGGCGAAGGTCGTCAGGTTCTCCTGGATCATTTCCCGCCAAGGTTCTAGCTCGCGGAGGTAGTCGGCGGGTTGCATGGCGAGGTGCTTGTAGTAGCTGAAGTAGTAGGTGCAGCGGGCGGCGTTGGCTTTGTCGAGGGCTTCGGCGGGCCAGGGGTCCATAGGGAGGTCGAGGCGCTGCTGGACGATGCGGTAGAGGGCTTCGGAGTGCTCACAAGGAGCCCAGTCGGGGTCGTGGCGGTGGCGGACGAGGCCGTTTACGTTTTCGAACTGGGGCAGGATGTAGTTGGCGAGGGCCTGAACCCGGCGGGGGTCGCGGGTCTTTGCGTCGTCCAGCGAGATTTCGGTGGCGAGGTGGGCCAGGTAGAGGGTGAGCATGTTGACGGTGGCTCGCGGTCCTCCCGGCGGGGTTCCGCTTTCCCAACCAGGGACCCAATCGGCGAAGCACCAGAACGCGCGGTCGACGGCTTGGGCGCTGAGGCGATTGTAGGCGTTGGCGACGTCCAGACCTTCGGTGTCGATGGGATCGTCGTCGTCCGGGTCGGGCTGCCAGATTCGGTCGTAGAGGCGCTGGTCTTGGCGCATGAGGACCCACCAAAGACTGAATGGGGGGATGATCTGGGGTTGACGGTCGGGGTAGCGGCTGCGGGTGAGGCCGTTCGACATACGCGACCAGCCGAGGGTTTCCACGGCGTTTTGCTGAAGCTGGCGGTCGCGGCCCAGGTAGTAGCCGATGAGGGCTTGGATGCGAGTGTCGCCGACGTACTGAAGCTGTTCGTAGTAGGGGCAGTCGAAGTAGGTTTCTCCAGCGCATCGTTCGGCGGTGCGGACTGAGACCTTCCAGATTTTGCTTGTGCCGTCGGCCTCGAAGCTCGATGCGACTTCCAGGGGGTAGCCGGTCTCGACGGCGGTGAGGGCGTGGAGGGTGGCGGGTCCGTCCGTTTCGACGAGGATGTAACGGAAAGTGCGCCACCAGAGAGGTTCGAAGGTGCAGGCGCCTTCGCCGAGGATGAGCTTGTCCTGGTAACCGCGGACGGTCCGGTTGCGGACGTCGGCGCGGTCGCGGCGGGATTTGTTGTCCCAGGGGGAGGCTTCGTCGGCGGGCCAGGGGCCTTCGGCGTAGGTGAGGGTGATCTGGGTTCCGGCTTGACCGCTCATTTGGAGGCGGGGGTAGGCGCACAGGAGCTCTTCGAAATCGAGAAGGAGTTTGTCGCCCTTCTTAAGATCCAGATTGGTGGGAAGGGGTTCGCCGTCGGGCTCGTGGGAGGTGTCGCCGTGGAAGCCGTGTCGGGACAGGGGAGGGGTGGGCCGCATGCTGTACTTCATCGGCGGGATGGAGCGGGGGATGAGGTTCCAGGGTGTGCTGAAGCCTGCTCCGCGCTCCTCGGCGCTCGTGACGATATGCGGTTTGCGCCATTCGAGGCTGCCCCAGTCGGGACGGAAGGCATCGGGGTGGCGGCGTCCGTCGACGATTTCGCCGGGGCCGACGTCGATGTAGAAGTTTTCGATGCCGGAATGCATCATCTCGAACGTCCAGCCTTCGAGCTTGGCAACCTCCCAGTTTCCGGGCGTGTTGAGCTCGGGGAAGGTTTCGCCAACGACGTCCACCAAGAAGGCGGTGCGGGTGGTGACCTGGGCCATTGGGGTCAGCCAGCCGAAGTTCCAGACGACAACGACGATCTCGTTTTCGCCGGTTTTTAGTCGCTCGGAGATGTCGACGGTCTCGTAAAACCAATGCAGGGTGTCGCCGCGCTGGGGGCCGAAGGAGAGCATCTCGCCGTTGACGTAGAGCTTGTAGCGGTTATCGGCAGAGATTTTGACGAACAACGAGTCGGGAACCTGGGCGAGGTTCAGGCGGTTTCGGAAGACAAATACGCCGAGATCCTGGCGCGGATCGTAAACGTAGGAGACCCATTTGGCGTTCCATTGGGCGGGCATGGGGCTAGTATGGAATGGGGGATTGGTCGATTGCTGGATTGCTCGAATGCTTGATTGGAGTTGTTTGTGAACGCTATTGGTATTTGTCTTCTGGGATTCGTTTTAGGGCCGCGGTCGGTCGATCTGAACGCTCACGGTCTTCACATTCGAGTTTCGGGGAAAGCGGAGGGCGAGGACATCGTGCTTCGGAGCACCGTTCGCCGAAATGGTAGAACGGTCGCGGACATGGTCGTGACGGACGCAGTGCCGCCGATCTTGGACTTACGGCTGATCGAGCTCGAGGGGTCGATCATCGTTCTCATGAAAACGAAGGCTCCAGCCTATATCCGTGGGTTCGCCTGGCGGATCGAGCCGAAGAGCGGTGGGTTCGTCGAAGCCAGTCCGTACTGGGTGAATCCGAACTTCGACCGAATCAAGGAAGGCATCGTCTCGGAGACCAAGCCTGGGCATGTCGTTCGCCATCCGGATCGTGCGAACGCCGACGATTTTGTGACGCTTTACTACCAGTTCTCAGCCAAAAAGAAGAAATTCGAAATTCACTGGTGAGAGCCGAAGGCTCGCCAGAAGAAGTAGGCGGTCGCCACGAAGCCGTAGGCGGCAATGACGACGCGGAGCATGTCGGCGTTTACCTTTTGAGAGTATTTGGCGGCATAGAATCCGCCGAGCAAGGAGCCTGCGGTCAGGACGGCCCAGGGCGCCCAGAAGACGAGGCCCTTCAGGCCCAGGTAGACGGAGGCGACGAGGTTGATGATGAGGCCGAGCCAGTTCTTCATCGCGTTCAGCTCGTGGATGTTGCCTTCGACGTAGAGGGCGAACGCGCCGAGCATCATGAGTCCCATCCCGGCTCCGAAGTAGCCGCCGTAGGTGGAGACGAGGAACTGGACGACGAGGCCGAACCAGAGGGGCATGGATCGGTCGTGACGCTTGGCAAGGGCCTTGATCTTCGGCTGGACCGTGAGCAGGATGGTCGCGAGGAGGATCAGGAAGGGGATCACCGAGTCGAACGTCTTGGGTGAGGAGATCGTGAGGAGCCACGCGCCGAGGACGGCTCCGGCGAGGGTGGGGATAGCGAGGGTTTTCAGGTAGTGGCCGGTCTTGTGAAGGAGATCGATGAAGCCGAACGCTCCGGCCAGGGAGCCGGGCCAGAGGGCGGCGGAGTTGGTGGCGTTGGCGTTCAGGCTGGGCATGCCGAAGCCGAGGAGGATGGGGAAGGAGATGAGGGAGCCACCTCCGGCGACGGCGTTGATGCCAGCGGCGATTCCGCCTACGAAGAAAAGAGCGATGTATTGAAGGAGCTCGGGGCTCAGAGCTGCTCCAGGACGCTTGCCATCTCGATAGCGGCGAGGGCGGCTTCGCGGCCCTTGTTGCCGAACTTCAGTCCGGCGCGGTCCAGCGCCTGATCCTGCGTGTCGGGGGTGAGGACACCCCAGGAGATGGGGACACCGTTCGCAGTTTGCAGATCCATGAGGGCGGCTCCGACGTCGTTAGCGAGGAGCGCGGCGTGGGGGGTTTGGCCTTGGAGGATGCAGCCGAGGGCGACGATGGCGTCCGGCTTATTCTTGGCGCGGCGCAGAAGGGTTCCGGCGACGGGTGGTATTTCCCACGTGCCGGGGACGTGGATCACTTCGACTTCGGTCACTCCGTAGCGTTCAAGCTCGGAGAGCGCGCCATCGAGCAATTCCTTCGTTACGAGCTCGTTCCATCGACTGACGACGATGGCGAAGCGCTTGCCAGCGCCGTTCATCTTTCCCTGCACGACCTTCACGCTCATGAGTATGGCTTAGCCTTTGAGGCGCTTCAGGGCCTCTTCGACGCCGTCGAACTTGCCGTCGAATCCGAAAAAGGTCTGGACGACAGCGCCTTTTTTGTCCAAGAGGTAGAGGGTGGGCGAGCCTGGGAGGTCGAGTTTGGCGAGCTCGGTTCCCTTGGGGTCGTAGAGGATGGAGGCGGCGCCGATTCGCTTGGCGGAGGCGGCATCGCGGCGGGTGCCGATGACGACGAGCTTGGAATCCGGTACGCGTCCGGCCAGTTGGCTAGCGGCCTTGAGAACGTCGTCGTTGGAGGGGAATTCGGGGTCCACGACGAGGACGAGGGCGTTTTTACCTTCGATGAGCGATTTGAGGCTGACGGTGTGTCCGTTGGCGGCGGAGACGTAGTTTCCGGCGGGGAGGGTCTTGCCGACTTCGACGGCATAGCCGCCCCTTTCGAGCTCAAGCGGGGTGTAGCCGAGGGGGATGCGGGTGGAGAACGTGTCGGCGGGGATCGACGGGTTGATCACGTAGTTGGAGAAATCGTAGGTGAAGGTGGTGGTGCCTTCCATCGTCGTGGCCTTCCGGAAAAGGCGGACCATGTGTCCGGCGGAGTCGATCCAGACTTTGACCTGGATCTTGGCCATCTGGTTGGTGATGTTGGCTTCGATCAGATCGGCGGTTGTGCCGTTGACGCTCTGTTTCGCCGTGAAGAGGTACTTCGTATTGGGCGGGGCGACCGACCTGAAGGTGCCGTCGAGGAGCAGGTAGGGGATGCCGTAGGAGATGGCGGGGGACATCCGGGTCGGGGGGACGAAAAGGCGTCCCTGGGCGTCGTAGGTGTCGTAGAGCTTTTCGAGCCGATCGAGCTCCAGGCCGCCTTGGGGGTTCAGCACGAACTTGGAGTCCACGTTCGTCCCCGTGATCACGAAGGACATATTGGTGGGCTTGACGACCTTCAAGATGCCTTTGCCCACAAGCGTTCCGTTGTAGCTGACGGTTTCGGCGACGCTGAACGTCTTCGCTTGCGCCATGTAGCGTTCGAAACGCTGGATCGTGGCGCTCGCGTCGCCTTGGTGGAATCCGATAAGGGCAAAGAGGATCATGTTGGGCCTATTCCCATTATGGCTATCGGTACGCAGTTTTACTGGGAAGCGTGCCCTCTGTTATCGTTGCCAGGTCAAAGCGGCTATCCGTTGCGGAACGAAATCGTTGCGGTCTCCAGTGTGAGGACCGTTTGGAGGGTTTACGTGGCGGAAAACAAATATGTGATTTTCAAACTCGGGAGCGAGCGTTACGGCTTGCCGATCGAGAGCGTGGAGAGGATTCTCCCCGCACAGAGCGTGACGAAGATTCCGAAGACTCCGAAGATGCTGATTGGCGTTTTCGAGCTTCGCGGTTCGACGATTCCGACTATCGACGCGCGGATGCGCTTCGAGATGCCGGAGGCGGACGATGCGCGGAACTTCGTGGTCGTGCTCACCGAGGAGGGCCGGTGTGCCCTTCGCGTGGACTATGTGGACGGCATTCTCACGTTCGAGGAAGACCAGGTCGACTCGAACACGGGTCTGATCGAGGACAAGCGCGACGAGATGATGGCCGGGATTGGCAAGCAGGGCGAGGAGTTGACGGTTCTTTTGAATCCGATGCACCTTGTGCCGAAGACGCTCAAGGCGAAGGTCGCAGCGGCGGCTTAAGGACTTCGAGTTTTGGAACGGGGCAGAGGCTTGGCCGCCTCTGCCCCGTTTCTATTTTAAGAGCCGAATTCGAAGGGGAGGAGGGCTTGTCCGGTTTGGTATTCGTCGTACCAGGCGAAGAAAGCCTCCACAGCGGCGGCGGGAGGCTGGGTGGCGTCGACGATGTGCCATCGGGCGGGTTCTTTTTTGGCGAGGTCCAGGAAGCCGTTGCGGACGTTCTCGTGGAACTCGATGGGTTCCTGGTCGATGCGGTCTTTGTTCTTCAGGCGGGCGAGACCCACGTCGGGGGGAAGGTCGAGGAGGAAGGTCGCGAGGGGCTTGAGGCCGCCGGTGGCGACGGTGTTGGCCTTTTCGACGAAGACGGGATCGATGCCGCGTACGAGGGACTGGTAGACGTAGGTGGAATCGGCGTATCGGTCACAGAGGACGAGCTCGTCTCGTTCCAGGGCGGGGACGATCACCTTTTCGACGTGGTTCGCGCGGTCGGCGAGGAAGAGGAACAACTCGGCCTGGGCGGACATGCCTTCGCCGTGGAGAAGGATTTCGCGTATTTTGGCCCCGATCTCGCCCGTGCCGGGCTCGCGAGTGACCAACACCTTTTGGCCTAGGCTTCGCAGGCGTTCGGCGATGCTGGCGATGGCGGTGGTTTTTCCGGCCCCCTCAGGGCCTTCGAATGTGACGAACACGGCTGGATGATACACGGTAGGGTAAACCTCGCCGCATGCCGTTAGCCGAAGCGGAGATGGTGCAAGCGCTTTCCGCGATGCTGTCGCCGGAGCGGGTTTTATTCGACAAGGCGGCCCAGCGGGTCTACGATTGCGACGCCTATACCGTGGAGCGGTCGCGTCCGGCGGTCGTCGTTTTGCCGGAGACGACGGACGAGGTTGCGGCGGTCGTGCGCTGGTGCAACGAGGTTGGAGTTCCTTTTACCGGGCGCGGAGCGGGGACCGGGTTGAGTGGGGGCGCGCTGGCGGCTTTAGGCGGGGTGGTGATCTCCACGAAGCGGCTGACGCAGATTCTTGAGATCGACGTGGAGAACCGGTGTTTGCTGGCGCAGGCGGGGGCGGTGAACAAGCGGCTTTCGGATGCGGTGAAGGAGCATGGGCTGCATTTCGCTCCCGATCCGTCTTCCCAGTCCGTTTCGACTTTGGGCGGGAACATCGCGGAGAACGCGGGCGGGCCGCATACGTTGAAGTACGGCGTGACGACGCAGCACATCCTCGGGGTCACGATGGTGGACCCTTTGGGCGAGGTGGTCGTGCTGGGGGGCAAGGTTCCTGGGGGGCCGGGCTACGATTTCGTTTCTTTGATCGTGGGGTCCGAGGGGACGCTGGGGATCGTGACGGAGGCTTGGGTGAAGCTTACGCCGCTGCCTTCGGTCGTTCGGACAGCCTTAATCGCCTTTCCCTCGGTGCGGGACGCGACTCAGACCGTGGCCGACATCATCGCCTCCGGGACGATTCCGGCGGCGCTGGAGCTGATGGACCGGGGGATTTTGGTGGCGATCGAGGCGGCTTTTGGGCTGAAGTACGCCTCGGGGACGGAAGCCTTGTTGTTGGTGGAGTGCGATGCGTTGGATGGGACCGAAAAGGTCTTGGCGGAGATGGCGACGGTCGAGGATATTTGCCGTCGGAACAACGCTTTGGACGTTTCCATCGCGCAGGACGAGGCGGAGCGGCAGCGGCTTTGGACGGCTCGGAAGAAGGGGGTTGGGGCGATGGGGCGATTGGCGCCTTCCATCGTGACGCACGACGGGGTGATTCCCCGGTCGAAGCTGCCGGACATGCTGGACTTCGTGTATGCGGTGGCGGCGAAACACAAGGTGAACGTGGCGAACCTGTTTCACGCTGGGGATGGGAATTTACACCCTTGCTTCTACTTCGACGATCGCGATCCGGCGCAGGTGAACGCGGTGGTGGAGGCTGGCGAGGAGATCGTGCGGAAGTGTATCGAGCTTGGGGGTTCGATCACGGGGGAGCACGGGATTGGGGTCGAGAAGATCGATTTGATGCCGCTGATGTTCTCTCCCGAGGACTTGGGGCTGCAGGCGATGGCGAAGCGGATTTTCAACGATGGCGATCTTTGTAATCCGTGCAAGGTGCTGCCGAATCAGAAGAGCTGCGTGGAGCATAAGAAACGGTGGCGCGGGGTGGCCTGGTGATCGGCGAGGGGCCAGGGTACGAGCCGGAGACGCTGAGCGAGCTTTGCGACTTGGTGCGGGACGCGGGCAAGGTTTTGCTGCGGCGGAACGATACGTATACGAGGGCGTTCAGGGTGCCTGGTCCGACGGGGCACTTTGGCCATGAAGACGACGATTTGGACCCCGATTGGCACGTCAAGCACGATGCCCAGGCAGCGGCTTTGAAGAGCTTGGGTTACACCTATATCTGCTCGGAGGCGTTTCGGGAGATCGTCGAGTACGACGTCACGGACCAGGTGGTCCGGGTGCAGGCGGATATTCCTCTTGGGAACCTCAATGCCGAACTGGCGAAGCATGGGCAATGCATTCCCTTGTGTCCAGCGGAAGGGGGCGATCTTCCTTGGGCGCTGCATGGCGAATCCATCGGCACGCTCGTTTCCATGAATTTGCCTCACGGGCTGGGGGCTCAATGCGGGTCGTGGCGGGATTGGATTCTGGGGATGACCGTAGTGCTGGCGGATGGAACGGTCGCCAAGGGGGGCAGCAAGGCGGTGAAGAACGTGGCCGGTTACGATGTTCAGAAGCTCTTCGTCGGGGCGCGGGATACGTTGGGCATCGTCTATGAGGTCACTTTGCGAACCTTCCCGCTGAAGGCGCTGCCTACGCCCCGTTTGGAGAAGCGTATGGTGGACGCGGAACTCGAAAGACGTCGGAAGGACATGCGTGGTTTGGGGTGGTGGATTCAGCGGACTTCGGCGTCCGAGTGGGAGCAGGCGCTGGCGGTGGCAGGGGAAGATTTGGTGGTGGCGGATCGGGCCAGCCGGACCCTCTATGCGATCTTGCCCGCGGAGCGCGATCTTGCGCGGTATCCGGGGGATTGGGTGATTCGTTCGGGGTGTGGAGCGAAGAACCTTCAGATCACCGATCCGACAGAGACCAAGTTTATGAAGCGGGCGAAGGAGATTTTCGATCCGACGGGCAAGTTGAATCCGGGAGAGATGGGGATTTTTTGATGGCGAATTTGACCGATCTCACCAGCCAATGTATCCGATGTGGGTTCTGTTTGGAGTCTTGCCCAACGTTTATCGAGACGGGGGTGGAGACGGAGTCGCCTCGGGGGCGGATTTACCTTGTGCGGAGCGCGGAGGAGGGGAAGATCGCTTGGGAGGACGCGCGGAGTCATATCGACGCTTGTTTGGGTTGCCGGGCTTGTGAGACGGCTTGCCCGAGCGCAGTCAAGTACGGCGACATCTTTGAGATGGCTCGTGACCGGCTGGAGAAGGAGCGCGGGAGTTTTCCGAAGAGGGCTTTGCTGGCGGGGATGACGAAGCCGGGGCTCTTTCGGGTTCAGCTTCAACTGGGGCGTTTGTTGCCGGGCAAGAAGGTTCCGGCTTTACTGAGTCGTCTATTGAGCGGGCAGGCTCCGGAGGCAGAGCGGCCTTTGCTGCCGGAACATCGGACATTTCCGCCCTTGGACGAATCCACTTTGCCGCCGGTGAAGGCCGAGGTTTATATGTTGGAGGGGTGCGTGATGCGGGTGCTCTATCCGCACGTGAACGAGATCACGCGGCGGATGCTGCGACGGATCGGCTACCAGGTGCGAGACGTCGGGCAAGGGTGCTGCGGGGCTTTGCATGCTCACAACGGCTTCCTCGACAAGGCTCACGACATGGCGGCGGGATTGAAGCAGGCATTGCATGCCGAGCTACCGCTGATCGTGAATTCGGCAGGGTGCGGGAGCGTGCTGAAGGAGAATCCGAACTTCGCCAAGCAGGCGTTCGACGCTTCCGAATTCCTAGTGCAGAACGGATTACTCGACGTTTTGCGTGAGGCGAAGGGGCTGGCGGGGGTAACGGCGACCTATCACGACGCTTGCCATCTCTCGCATGGGCAGGGAATCCGGAGCGAGCCTCGGGCGCTTTTGAAGGCGGTGCCGGGGTTGACGATGGTCGACCTGCCTGAGGCAGAGATGTGTTGCGGGAGCGCGGGGATTTACAACATCACTCAGCCGAAGATGGCGCGGACGCTTTTGGAGCGGAAGTGGGCGAACGTCGTGAAGACGGAGGCGAGCGTCGTGGCGACTGGGAATCCGGGCTGCTATGCGTGGATCGCGCAAGCGGCGCGGGAAAATGGCCGAAGGATCGAAGTGCTGCACACGCTGGAGCTTTTGGAAAGGGCGTTTGGCGAACCTAAGACGGAGTAGGTCCAACGGGATAGGGGAAACTATAAGAACTCGCGGGAACAGAAATTTGCCCAACCGTCTTGCGTAGTAAGTACGGTATGTCGCCACGAGAAGAAACCCCCGAACTCATGAACGACCCTACAAGCCACACGTTGGTCGATATCCAAAGCAGTCAGGACGAGCGGAATATTCCAATCGACCGCGTCGGCGTGCGCAATGTGAAGTACCCGATGTACGTTCGCGAGCGCGACAATGGGCCGCAGTACACGCACGGCGTCTTCACTTTGACCGTGGACCTGCCGCGGGAATTCAAAGGCACCCATATGAGCCGGTTCTTGGAGGTGCTCGGCGAGCACAATCACGACCTGAGCGTGGAGACGATTCCTTACGTGCTCGCGAAGCTTCGGGAGAAGCTTCATGCGGAGACGGCGCACCTGGAAGTCCGGTTTACGTTATTCCGGGAAAAGGCGGCGCCGGTGACGGGCAAGGTGGGGATGATGGGTTACGAGTGCGGGTTCTCGGCGACAGGCGGGGCGAAGGATTGCTTTGAGTTGCTGCTGACGGTTCCCGTAACGACCCTATGTCCCTGCAGCAAGGAGATCAGCGATTTTGGCGCGCACAACCAGCGGGGGTACGTCTCGGTACGGATCAAGCCGAACGGCGGCACGCTCTGGCTGGAGGATGTGATCGATATGATCGAGGCTTGTGGCTCGGCCCAGCTTTATCCGGTTTTGAAGCGTCCGGACGAGAAGTTCGTGACGGAGCAGGCTTACCAGAACCCGCGGTTCGTGGAGGATATGGTGAGGGAGGTGGCGCTTGCTTTCGATCGTGACGACCGAGTGAAAGCGTACGAGATCGAGGTGGAGAACCACGAGTCGATTCATGACCACAACGCCTACGCGTTTTTGAAACGCGAGAAGAATTAACGGGGCTTAGCCGATTTTGTCGATTTCGCGAGCGAGCTCGAAGTCGTAGGGGGAGATACCGCCCACGTCGTGGGTGTTGACAGAGACGGTGACTTTGCCGTAGCCGATGATCATGTCGGGGTGGTGGTTCAATTTATCGGCGAGGGCTCCCACTGAAACGGCGAAATCGATGCCGTCCTTGTAAGAATTGAATGTGTACGAGCGCGTCAGCTTGCCCTCTTTGACTGACCAGCCAGGAAGCCCGTTTAGCTCGTCGGCGATTTGTTTATCATCCAGTTTTATGTAGGCGAGTTTCATGGCGCGATAGTACTCCAAGCAATAAACGGGCCACTTTAAGAGACTGCTGAACGACCCAAGAAGGGTGAACCTGCCCTGGTAGAATCCAAGGACGCCGACCGCTCTGGTCGCGAGGAATTCCGACAATGCCGTCCACACAGAGCATTTCTCCAATCGATTTATCACAAGCGTCCGAAGTCTTCTACAACCTCAGCGTCGAGGAACTCGTAAAGCACGCCCTTGAGACCGACAACGCCGCCCAGGCTTCGAATGGCGCGGTCGTTTGCCGATCGGGCAAGTACACCGGACGCACCCCCAAAGACAAGTACACGGTCCGGGAGCCGGGCAGCGAGGCGAACATCTGGTGGGACAACAACACACCGATGGAGCCGGAGATGTTCGACCGGTTGCGTGAGAAGGCGAACGACTACGCGAAGGGCAAGCGGCTCTATGTGATCGACACCTTCGGCGGCGCGGACCCGCACCACCGAATTTCCGTGCGGTTCGTTGTGGAGCGGCCCTACCACGCTCTATTCATCAAGCAGCTTTTGATTCGCCCGACAGCGGAGGAGCTTGCGAGCTTCCAACCGGAGTGGACTGTTTCGAATATGTGCCGGCTTTACGCCGACCCGGTGGTGGACGGGACGCGAAGCGAGGCGGTGATCGCTTTGAATTTCGCGGAGAAGCAGGTGCTGATCATGGGCACCGAGTACGCGGGCGAGATGAAGAAGTCGGTCTTCACGATCATGAATTACCTGTTGCCGCTGAAGGGCGTTTTGAGCATGCACTGCTCCGCCAACATCGGCAAGGACGGGGACACGGCGCTTTTCTTCGGCCTGAGCGGTACGGGCAAAACTACGCTTTCCGCCGATCCCGCGCGATATCTGATCGGGGACGACGAGCATGGTTGGACGGATACGGGCGTCTTCAACATCGAGGGCGGCTGCTATGCGAAGTGCATCAAGCTGAGCGCGGAGGGAGAGCCGGAGATTTGGAACGCAATCCGGTTTGGGGCGGTTCTCGAGAACGTCGTTCTGAAGGACGGCAACGTGCCGGACTACGACGATGCGAGCCTGACTGAGAATACCCGGGCGGCCTATCCCATCGATTTCATCGAAGGCGCACGTATTCCGAGTGTGGGCGGCATCCCCAAGAACATCGTTTTTCTTACGTGCGACGCCACCGGTACTTTGCCTCCGATCTCGAAGCTGACCGCCGAACAGGCGATGTTCCACTTCCTGAACGGCTACACCGCGAAGGTCGCGGGGACAGAGGCGGGGGTTACTGAACCTACCTTGACGTTCTCAACCTGCTTCGGCGCGCCGTTCCTACCGCTTCGCCCGAAGGCGTACGCGACCCTGCTTGGTAAGAAAATCGACAAGCATGGGGCTCGGGTTTGGCTGATCAACACGGGTTGGACGGGCGGCCCTTACGGGGTTGGATCCCGTATGAAGCTGAAGTACACCCGCGCCATGATCCGCGCCGCTTTTGCGGGGCAGTTGGACGGGGTCGCTTTCGAGACCGATCCGATTTTTGGCCTTTCGATCCCGACTGAGTGTCCGGAGGTGCCGAGCGAGGTGCTGAATCCGCGTAACACCTGGTCGGACAAGGCGTCTTACGACGAGTCGGCGACCAAGCTGAACGCCAAGTTTCAGGAGAACCACCTGAAGATGGGCGGCGGCAGCTCCGACGGCTAGGCTCGCAAATCCACGACTTTGATCTTGGCCAGCCCGTGAACCCAACGGGAGGGCTTCGTGTCGCTTGGCACGACGAGCGAGAGTGGAGCGGCGTCGGCGGCTAGAAGAGCACCGTCTTCTTCCGTGATGACCCAGGCATCCGTCTTGCCGTAGTCGGAGACCAATTCGCCCCAGGAAAAAGTTGCCGCGTAGCCATCGCGGCCCATGGCGAGGACGGCAAAGCGGATTTTGTGGTTCTTGATCTTCTCGTCGAATTTGGGGGTGCTGACTTCGACGAGGCGTCGCAAGGGAACTCCCTTGGCGGTGTGATGCTTGCCTTTCAGGTCGTATTCGATGGGTTTTAGGTCCGCTTGGAGATCGGTGGAGATGCGCTCTACGGTCCACTTGCCGGGCTTCGCGACGGCTCCTTCGACTTTGATGTCCTTGGGGGCGGTTTGGAAGACGAGGGCGGCGAGGAGGGGGAGGACCTGGATCATATCCTTACCTTACATCCTCTTCGTTGAACTTCTCCTGGCTTGGGGGACACCAAAGGAGCATGCCCGCCCTCGCTTTACTTGCTCTTTCCGCTTTCGTTCAGGCTCCGCCGCTGAACGACCAGCTTGTGGAGGCTGTGCGGCACAACGACGTCGCTGTTGCCAAACGGCTTTTGGATGAGGGCGCGAAGGCGGACTATGTGGAACAGGCGAGGACTCCGGTGTTACTGGAAGCCTTTCGGGCGCCAACTTCCTATCGAGCGCAAGGAAGCATCGAGCCGATGGTTTTGCTTTTGCTTTCACGGGGGGCGAAAGCGGATGCGATCGATGGGTTCGGCTGGTGTGCCTTGACCTTGGCCGATGGGGGCGTCAGCATGAGCTTGATCGAGGCACTGGTGAGCAAGGGAGCAGACCCGAACCGGGTGGCGATGCACGGTGATCCGGCGATTTGCCGCTTTGCGGGATTTGGGCGTTTGGACGTCGTTCGGTACCTGGTCGATCACGGGGCGAAGGTGGACATGGAGGGATATTTCGGGGAGACGGCGCTTGGTGAGGCGGCCCGAGCGGGTCGGCTGGACCTGGTGCGGTATCTGCGGGAGAAGGGGGCGAACCCCCGCTATCGGGGTTATGCGAAGCAGACGGTTTTGAATTTCGCGGTGCAGTGCGAGCGGGACAACACACCGGTGCTCGAATACCTGGCGGCAGAGGGTTTGAAGGCAAACACGAAGACGGACTACGGACTCACGCCGCTCCACAGCGTGGCGCTATGGGGGAACGTGGCGAACGCGAAGTGGCTGCTGGCTCATGGGGTGGACGCTCGTGTCAAAGACAGGCAGGGGAAGACGGCTCTCGACTATGCGTTGATGGCGAAGAAGCAGGGTTCGGATCGGTCGGCGATGATTGCTTTGCTGAAGCGGACCAAGGAGTAGAGGGTTACAGTTGCAGCCCTTTGGACCCTTCCCGCCGAGGGGCGGGGCATGGGGGGAGCCCGGCCTGCCATAATCCGGTTACACCCTTCGGATCACAAAGGAAAACACAACGCATGAAAGTAGCCATCATCGGAGGAGGCGGACGCGTCGGCTCGGACGCCGCATTCGCACTTCAGCTCGGCGGTATCGTCCGCGAGATCGCACTCGTCGATATGAACGCGGATATGGCCGCGGGCGAAGCCCTCGACCTACGTCACGGCGCGGCCCTGACGAGCAACCAGAAATTTACGAGTTCGAACGAGTACGGGATCGTCGAAGGCGCCGACTGCGTGGTGATTACCGCCGGTCTTCGCCGCAAGCCGGATGAGAGCCGATTGGAGCTTATCAACCGGAACGTCGGCCTCTTCAAGGGCATTTTGGATTCGATCAAGGGCGTCAAGCTGGCGGAGGGGGCGACGATCCTCGTCGTCTCGAACCCGGTGGACATCCTGACCCACCTGGCCGCAGAGAGCGGGATCGTTCCCAGCTCCCAGGTGTTGGGCCTCGGTACGGTGCTCGACACCTGCCGGTTCCGGTCGTTGCTGGCGGACCATTTCAACGTGAACGCGTTGGACGTGAAGGCGCTGATTCTGGGCGAGCACGGCGACACGATGGTGCCGATTCTTTCTTCCGCTACGATCGGCGGCGTGCCGCTCACCTCGATTCCTGGATACGAGGCGGAGATCGCAGGCGTGTTCGAGTTCACTCGCAAGTCGGGCGCAGAGGTCATTCGCCTGAAGGGTGGCGCGGGCCGCGCGGTCGGCGTTTCGATCAAGGAAGTGGTCGAGGCGATCGCGCTGAACAGCGAGGCGGTTCTGCCGGTCTCGACCGTTCAGAACGGAACCCTGGGTATCAAGGACATCGCAATCTCGCTGCCGACGAAGGTTGGACGTCGGGGAGTGGTGGAAGTGCTGGAACCCGCGGTGAGCGAGTCCGAGCGCGAAGGCTTGCTTGCTTCGGCTCAGCGACTGAAGGATACGCTCAAAGACATCGCCTAGTCTGAGTTTTCGAAGTCCCGCCGGTCCTTGCGATCGGCGGGGCTTTTTTGTTGCCACGTCCTATAAGGCTTGCTCACGAATATGAGGAAGTTATGAAGAAGGCAAAGGGGCAATTTCCTCAGAAGACGCCGCTTTAGGGGCTCATTTCTACCTGGAAGCCTATAAAAACACTGGGGTTTCCTGCCGATAATCCCGTGGGGCACTTGGGCCTTTTGGTTAGGGTTTACAAAACCTTGGAACCCTTTGTGCGTCGATGTCTGTAGTGGTTTTCGAACAAACCCAACAGGGAAGTAACTAAAATGAGGATCTTCGACTTTGAAGGACAGCGCGATCTAAGCGATGTGGCAATTTCTCTCAGCCGAGAAGAGGCGGAGGATTTGCTAGGCACCTTAGAGCGTTTGGTCAAGCAGCCGACCCTCAGCAAAGTGTATTTGAGCCAGATTCGGGGAAACGTTATTGAGCGCGAAATAGCGATTGCGCTCGACCGAGATCCGAAGACGGCGACACTCATGTCGGCTTAACGACGAAACTTTGGCCGGGCGAGCAGAGATAGCTTGCCCGGCCTTTTCATTTTTCAGGGGAGCGAGAAATAGAAGGTCGCGCCGTGACCGACCTCAGATTCAGCCCAAACTCGGCCGCCATGGCGCTCTACGATGCGACGGACGGTGGCGAGGCCGATGCCGGTGCCTTCGAATTCGTTGTGGGAGTGGAGGCGTTGGAATGGCTCAAAGAGCTTGTCGGCATAGCGCATGTCGAAACCGACGCCGTTGTCCTGAACGAAGAAGGCTCCTTCTTTGCTTCCGACCTTGATCTGGGCTTTCTCTTGGCGGGAAGAGAACTTTACGGCGTTGGTCAAGAGGTTGTCCAGGACAGCCCGGATGAGGTTTTCGTCCCCTTTCGCCTTGAGGTTCGGTTCAATCTGGACCTCGAACGTTCGTCCGTCACCGCCTCGAACCGAGGTTCCAAGGACCTCGGTGGCGAGGGCGGAGATATCGATGGGGCGGGGGTGGAGTTCGTGGGAGAACAGGCGAGAGAGGCGCAGCAGGTCGTCGATAAGGCGCGCCATGCGGTGGGACGCGGCGCGGATTTTTCCGAGGTGACTGAGGGCCTCCTCGTCCAGGTTGGGGCCGTAGTCCAGTTCGAGGATTCGGGCGAAACCGTCGATGGCGCGGAGGGGTTGGCGCAGGTCGTGGGAGACGGAGTAGGCGAAGGACTCCAGTTCCTTATTCGCGCTTTGGAGTTCCCTTGTGCGCTCCTGGATGACGGATTCGAGGTCGGAGTTCAGTTGACGGAGCTGCCTTTCGGCGTCGAGGCGAGCGGTGACGTCGTCGAAGGAGACGACCATTTTCTGCTCGGCGGCGAGGCCGTTTTGGATTGGCAGGGCGTTGATTGAGATCCAGGTGATGGTTCCGTCGCCGTGGCGGATACCGAAGACTTTGCCAACCTGGACGCTGCCGGGGCAGATTTCCTCCGAGGTGAGGCCGGGGTAATCGTCGGGAGGAATATCTCCCTCCGCGAACATCACGATGTCCATTTCCTCGACCCGATGGCCGACGATCTGGTCTTCCGTCAGTCTCAGGATTTTTTGGGCGGCTTCATTGCAGGCTTCGATGACTCCATTGCGGTCCTTGACGAGAATGCCCTCGGCGAGGACTTCATAGAGGGACCGGTAGAGCTCTTCGGAGCGTTGGAGGGCGGATTCGGCGCGTTGGCGTTCGAGCTCGGCGACGGCGTGGGTGCCGAAGAGGCGGAGGATCTTGACGGGATCGAGGCTTTCGTCGATGACGCCGTCATGGAGCACAGCCATGATGCCGATGGTTTCGCCGGACGAGGAGACAAGGGGCATACCGAGGTAGGCGTGGATGCCCTCATCGACCAGGTAAGTGTCTCGCGGGAAAAGCTCTTGGACGCCAGCACGGTGGAACGAAATGTTGCCCTCTACGACGGTTTCGCAAGGGGTGCCGTCCAGGTCGTAGGAAACGTTTGGAGCCACTTCGCCATGGACTGCGGTGGCGAGGGATTCGATGCGGTCTCGATTTTCACCGGAGACGAGCCCGATGAAGGTGTATTTGACCTGGAGCGAACGGCTGAGGGCGATGACGAGGCTTTTGAGATAGTCCTGGCCCGTCGCGGCGGTGCTTTCGACGATCTGCTCGACAATGTCGGAGAGGCGACGGTTCTCGGTGATGTCCTGGAGGATTCCGAAGCTGCCGGTCACGACACCGTCGGCGTCTCGCTCCAGCATGGCGACATCGTAGAGCCACCGGATTTGGCCGTCGGCCCTTTCCAACTTGAATTCGCGCCGCCAGGTATGGGCTTCGCCGTTGCTGTACTTCTCCTTGGCTTCGGAGTTGGTGAGGCCGGCCAACTCGCCGTAGAAGCGGTAGTCGAGGACCTTTACATCCTTCCACTGATCGCGATGGGAGCCCTCATAGGGAGCTCCGACGATCTTTTCCATCAGTTGGAGGTTCGTGTTGTAGTATTCGTCGCTTTGAAAATCGAGTTGGTAGACGGCCATGCCAGTCTCGCTGATGGCTTGGCGGTACTTGGCGTGTGTCTCGATCAGCTCTTTTTCAGCCTCGACTCGGGGAGTGATGTTGTAGATAACGCCTTCGAGCTTGGTCGCGCCGTCTTCCTCGTAGGGCGACCCGACCATCTCGACCCACCTCTGCTGTCCTCCGGAGAGGATGGTGAGCTCGATACGGACATCGTGGCCGCTCTCGGCGGCGAGGACAAAGGAACGGCGGGTAGGTTCAGACTCCTCGGGGCAGAAGGTCTTCAGAAAGGCTTTGAGCGTGGTGGGGAATGAGCTGGCTTCGTAGGCGAGGAGGGCGGGCAGGTTCTCGCTCCAATCGATGTGGTCGTCGCCGGGCGTCCAGCGCCATAGGCCGATTCTGCTCCTGCCGAGCACTCGCGAAATCCAGCCTAAATTGGTGGTAAACCCCTCTACACCCTCGGAATGGAAAGCCGGGGGATTCTTATTTGAACTCAAAGATCGCCCCTTACCGCCATGGGCGGAACGCAGAGATTATCACAGACAATCGTACGACGAAACGCGGGGGTTTGTGAAGTCAATTCTCGTTTCGCAGTCGTTGCTCAAGGTCGTCCAGGGCTTCCTTGGGCATCGGCGGGGGGACGACGGCGATCGTCTTTGGATAATGCCCCAGGTCCAGCTCTTCGAGAGCCGTATCGATAGATTGGAGTTGGGCCCTTGCTTCGGCCAAAGCCTCCAGGAAATCGTGGGATGACATCTCGGGGGCTTTGCCGATCAGGCGATAGCCGAGCATCTTCATGCGGAGGCTATCGAGAGTCGTCATGTAGACGGCGCTTTGGGCTTCCGTGCGGTGGACCCCGGCCATGACCGTCGCGAACTGTTGGCGGTACTCGGCGATGTTCTTATCGGCGAGGCGGTAGAGCTCTTTCGATTGGGCGTCCTCGCTGGGGGAAGTCCAGACGGGGGGCGCGGAGTGGAGGTCGCGCTCCGTGTGTGCCACTTCGTGGGAGATAAGATCGGCGCGGCGGAGGGCGCGGTAGAGCGTTTTGCCGACGCGGCGGATGGTGTCGGGCATCTCGTTCAGGTTGGCGACCTGCTCTTTGCGCATTTTGCGGAGGACTTCCTCGAAGCGGGCGAGGCGGTCGTGGCAGCCGTTCCACATGGCGGCGTGGCGCTTCGAGAGAAACCGCTTGGCGACGCTATTGCTGTAGGAGGTCGAAATCCAGAAGAGGATCAGGGCGGCGGAGATGAACGCCTTTGGTCCGATGGCGTAAAGGAAGAGCGGGATCGTCCAGAGGAAGGCCAGGCCGATGCCCATCAGCAGTAGACGCCACGGGGACAGCAGCTCTCGCAGGAAAAGCCGCAAGTCTTGTTTCGAGACGTCGTCCATGTTTTTCCGTTACGGTATCGGGGGACGTTCCGTCGCATTCGGGAGCGCTTGCTCTACGGAGTATGCGATTTGCAGAAGCTTCTCGTCGTTCAGCGGAGCGGCCAATAGCTGAAGTCCGACGGGGAGCCCATCCGCGAAACCGCAATTCAGCGAAATACCCGGCATCCCGCCCATATTAGCGGGGATCGTGCAGTAGTCAAGTAGCTTTAGGGCTAAGGGGTCTTCGGTGAGCTCGCCGAGCTTGAAGGCGGTCACCGGGCTGGTGGGCGAGAGGATGAAGTCGTACTGGTCGTAGACCTTGTCGAACTCCTGTTTCATCCGGGCGCGGACCTGTTGAGCGCGGAGATAGAAGGCGTCGTAGTACCCGGCGCTGAGGGCGTAGGTGCCGATCATGATGCGGGCCTTCACTTCGTGGCCGAATCCCTGGGCGCGAGTGCGTTCGACGACGTTGATGTGACCCTTGCCTTCGCTGCGCGGGCCGTAGCGGATGCCGTCGAAGCGGCCAAGGTTGCTGCTGGCCTCGGCGGGGGCGATGATGTAGTAGGTCGTGACTCCGTATTCGATGGACGGAATGGAGACCTCGGTGAATTCGACGCCTTCTTTCTTGAGGGTCTCGACGGCGCGCTCGATCTGCTCGCGGACGCCGGGGGCGACGGCTTCTCCCATCATCTCCTTCGGAAGGGCCGCTTTCAGGCCTTTGAGGGAGCCGGTTTTGAGGTTGGCGGTGGAGATGGGGGCCATTTCCAGCGAGGTGCTGTCCATGGGATCGTGGCCGGTGGTGGCGGCGGCGACGAGAGCGGCGTCTTCCACGGTGCGGGTAAGTGGGCCGATCTGGTCGAGGCTGGAGCCGAAGGCGATGAGGCCGTAGCGGCTAGAGCGTCCATAGGTGGGTTTGAAGCCGACGATGCCGCAGAGGGCGGCGGGCTGGCGGATGGAGCCGCCGGTATCGGAGCCGAGGGCGACGGGGGCCATTTCGGCACAGACGGCGGCAGTGGAGCCGCCGGAACTGCCACCGGGCGCTCGTTCGGGGTCCCAGGGGTTACGGGTCTTCTTGTAGGCGCTGTTCTCCGTCGAGGTGCCCATGGCGAACTCGTCGAGGTTCGTTTTGCCGATGACGACCATGCCCGCTTCCTTGATTTGGCGGATGACGGTGGCGTCGAAGGGGGGGATATAGCCTTTGAGAATCTTCGAGGCGCAGGTCGTTTCGATGCCCTCGGTGGAGATGTTGTCCTTGATGGCGATGGGGACGCCGGTCAGGGGGCCTGCTTCCCCTCGATCGACGAGGGTTTGGGCCTTCTTCGCTTCTTCTCGGGCCTTGTCGGTATCGATGGCGAGGAAGCAGCCGTACTGCTCGTCGAGGCTGGCGATGCGCTCCAGGTGGGCGTCGAGAGCCTCGGTGCAGGAAATCTCTTTGGCGGCAATCTTACGCGCCAGTTCGGCGGCGGATAGTCGGGTGATCAAATTGCGTCAGTCCTCGATGATTTGGGGGACCACGAAGAGCCCGGCCTTGGACATCGCGGAGTTGCGCAAGGCGACCTCGCGCGGCAGGCAGGGGCCGACGGCGTCCTGCGACCAGACGTTCTGGAGCGAAACGGCGTGGGAAGTCGGCTCGATGCCCGAGACATCGACGCCTTGGATATCGGCGAAGTGACCCAAGAGGGCGTTCAACTCGCCTTGTAGGGAAAGAATCTCGGTTTCATCGAGCTCGAGACGCGCCAGCTTTGCCACGTGCCGGACCTCATCGAGGGAAATCGACATGATGGGCCGATTTTAGCACAGGAGCCTTACCTCGCCGCCCACCATAATGGGAAAGAATGCGTAGACCGGCTTTCACCGTAGTCACGGGCGCGGTGGCGACCCTCGTGGCGCTCGGCTACGCGTCCCGGTTTCTGCTTCCCCATATTCCCAAACCGATCGAGAATACGTTTGCGAACGAAAGCTCGGAGTTTTTATCGCGGGCTTCGGTGCAGCGGATCGATTGGAAGAAGCCAGTTCCCGAGGCGTTCGCGGAGGCCCGGCGGAAGGACAAGCCGATTTTCCTGTTCGTGGGGACGAGCTACAACCCGTTTGCACGCGAGTTCGACCGGGGAGCCTTGATGTCGGCCCAGGTGCAGGCTTATCTTGCTCGGAACTTTATTTGTATGCGGGCGGACGCGCTTGCCTATCCGGAGTTTCGGTGCGCGTTTTTGCCGGTAAGCCGCTCGTTGGCGGGTTTGCTGCCCGGGTTCCAGGTTTGGGTACTGGAGCCGTCGGGCAAGTTGGTGGATTTGATTCCCCGCAACGTGGCCCTCTACGGTACGGACGAGAGTGGGTTCTTGGATGCCCTCGTGAAGGCCCGCCACCGGTTCGAGGACCCGAAGAGCGCGTTGGCCATGCTGGACTTTAACGAGTTCGAGCAGAAGGACCTGTCGGCCTTGCGGAACTTGGGGCCTGCGGTGCCGCCTCCTTTCGACGACTTTGGCGGACGGCTGGTAGACGCTTCGGACACGGTGAACGGGGGTTTCAAGACGCCGGGGATCAAGATCGTGATGCCGGAGGCTTGGCGGTTCCTGCTGCTTTCGGGCCGTGCGGATGACTTTCGCCGGTGCTTCGATCCTTTCCTCAAGACCCCGGCGGTCGATCTCCTGGACGGCGGCTTCTTTCATATCGCGCACAGCGACGATTGGGAAGCCATCGAGTTCGAGAAGGCGACGACGGCGAATGGGGCGATGCTGCGGCTGCTCGTGCAGGCGGCAGGGGCGTTGCGGTCGCCTTTGTATCGGTGGCTTGCCTTGCGGACGTTCGACTGTCTAAGCCGGGAGCTTCGGCGGGATGGGGTTGTGTATGCGTGTCGGTTGAGCGATGCGGGCTCGGACGGGCGGAGCGACCGGTCTTCGTTCGGAGTGCGCAAGCTGCGGGATACGTTTACAAACGACGCGGACCACACCTGGGCGCAGGTGAGGTTGGGGTTGACGGTCGAGTCGAACCCGCGGATGGTTCCCCGTTTGGCCGATCCCCGGGTCGTGCAGAGCCAGCCGGATAAGTTGAACACGATCTTGCGGCTTTTGCGGAGCAATACGGGGCCGCGACCGGATCGGGCCGGGGGAGGCTACGCCGATGTGACCTGCTACACGGTGGCTCGGTTAGTCGAGGCGGCCCGAGGCCTGGGGGATCGGGCTCGGTTGGACGAGGCTTTGGACATGATGGACGGGCTGGAAGCCTTCCGGAACGGGGACGACGTGATCCACGTCGATCAACCTGGGTTGCGGACGGGTTATCTGGGCGACTACCTCGCGTATGCAGACGCGTGTTTGCAGAGCTACCTGGCTTGTGGGCGGCAGCAGTGCCTCGAGCATGGAAAGAGGGTGCTTCGGCGGGCGCTTTTCTTATTTGGCGTTGGCCAGACGGGGGTGCTTAACCTCGTGACTTCCAAGCCTCTTCCCATGCCCTCGGATTTGGTGGCGCCTGAGCTGGCCGATCCCGCTTCCGAGTCGGCGACGGCGCAGGCGATCCGGTTGTGCCAGGACTATGCGCGGGTGCTCTCGGGCTCCGATCCAGGCTCGGAAACCCTGTTTCGCAAGATCGCGAATGGGGCGACGGGTGGGTATGGGGTGCCTGCCGGGTTGCTGGGGCAGTTCGGAGCGGGGTTCTTTTGCGCGGCGACTTCGGTCTTCGACGACGCGTTCGTCGTGGCTGCCGGTCCGCAGGCACAGGCGCTCGCCGATAAGGTGGCGACGCGGGTTCCGACCCGGTTGTCGGTTCCGGCTTTTGCCGACGTCCGTAAGGACGTGCAGGCGCTTGGCCCGGGGGTGTACGTCGTGCGGGGGATGCAGATCGAAGGCCCTCTGACGGCGGACCAGGCGATCGCCAAGCTGAGTCCCTATTTCGCGCTGGCGGCTGGGTTTTAGGATTTTTTGCGCCATAATCTCCCCCGGAGAGGTCGCATAGTGGTCTAGTGCGCCGCACTCGAAATGCGGTAAGGGGCAACTCTTCGAGGGTTCGAATCCCTCCCTCTCCGCCATCGAATCTCGTTGGCGGGAGCCTCTCCACCTTCTTCCCTGGGCCGGTGCATCCGCCGAACGGTGGCCTTCGTATGATGCATTGAGATGGTTACGCTCTTCTTGCTGTCTGTCCTTCACCCCTCGGATCGGTATCAGTTACGCTTTCAACCCCTAAGGAGTCGCATTACGCAATCCACCGAGTGTGGAGGTCCGATCCGCCGCAGTCGGGCAATGGGACTCAGACGCATAACTTCGACATTGTCGTGAGGTCGAGCGATCGGCAGCTCAAGCTGGGGTTTACAGGCTTTAGGGGGCGCGACGACAAGCCGATCGATCGAGGCATCGAAAAGGGGTTGGCAAATCTAAAGAAGAACATTAAGAGCCTCCGGTTCGTTCGAGGCTGTTCAAGGGACGGTGTCAGTGGGCCGTGGCGATTCGATGGCTGGAACAATACGGGATGGGCGGGGATGATGAGTGCCAAGGCTTGCGGCTTGTATGAAGTAGGGCCTTTCGAACTGCACTACCCGGCTGGTCCTGTGAGCATCGGCTCCCCTTGGAAGGTGCGGGTCCACTTGGGAGACGAGGGGATCGACGGCGGCCAGACGATCTGGGTGAAAGGGAACAACCCGCTCTGCACCTATCGCCTCGATTCGGTGGATACCAAGTCGAATACAGCCAAGGTTTCGTTCCAGGTGGAAACGAAGGTGACTGGGAGCTTTAAGGACATCTTTACGAAGAAAGCGACGAAAATCTCGCAGACGGAGAAGCTTTCAGGTGCGTGGACGATCGACTTGGGGACTGGAATGCCTTTGAAATTCTCCTCGCGTCGGGTCGTTCAAGTCCCCGCCGTCGCGCCCCATCGAGCGACAGCGGAGAGGACGGAGACTTTGCTTACGCGGTCTTGAGGGCTTGCAGCGTTAGTCCCGCGCGTGTTTTGGCAGGACGGATAGGAAGTTGTCGTGGGCCAGGCCTCTTGCGGTTTCCGGTTTCAGCTTTGCCAGGAAGGGGTCGAACTTGCGGATTTCGGTGGGATAGTCGTCGAATTTCCCCACCTTGTCGGAGCCGATCATGAACCGTTTGGGGAAGGCTTCGATGAGGTCGATCCATTGTTGGTTGGGGATACCGTTCGGGGCGAGGTCCATCTCGTAGACGACCCAGGAAACATCAATATATAGGTTGGGATAGGTTTTTAGGAGCCTCGTCAGTTCCTTCGTGAGGGTGGGGACTTCGATGCGCCGGCTGATCCCGGCGTGGCACCAGATGAACCTGGTCTTGGGATGTTTCTTGACGGCGTTTTCGATTTCGCCAAGGTAGATCGGATCGCGTTTCCAGACGGAGCTCACATCGGAGTGAATGGAGACGGGCATATCCTTTTCGCCGGCAAGGTCGTAGACGGGATCGAGGGAAATGCTGTCGGCGTGGGCGACCTCGCCGTAGGTGAGGGCGGTGAGATCGTCGTGGCGGGTCATCACTTCGCCGATGCCTTCCCACAAGCCGGGGTACCACTCGAGCATTCGTTGGACGTGCTCGACGGCATTGCGGTCCTTTCCGTTGAACCCGCAGATAAAGGGATGGAAGCGTTTTCGTTTTTCGGGCGAGAGCTTTTCGACTTCGCGGGCAACGAAGACGTCGGTGGCGGAATACCAGTAGCAACGGGCGTCGTCTTCCAAGTAGTACTTGGGCTGGATAGGCTCGTTCATCGACCACTGTTTGACGAGGGGCATTCCCGAGATCATTGCTTCATCGACCCCAGCTCGGTCCATCGCCGCGAGAACGGCGTTAATGCCGTCGGAGTGCTGAAGAAAATCTACGAGGTGGACGTGGCAGTCCGTAAGCCGGATGGGATCGGCGTGTGTCCGGACTGCGGGGGCTCCCCAAGCGATTGCCGCCAAGGCAATAAATGCAACCATGTGGGACCAGACGGCGCACTATTTCCGCCCGATTCAAAAAAGTCAGATATTTGGAATCTTAGATATTCGGGATCGCAGTATGCGCGAGTTCCCACGGAGAGACTTGACCGCCTTCTCCGATGAGAGCTTCAAGCTTCTCTGCAGGGAGGTTTTCTTCAAGAATCGTGTAGGCCGAGTTGGTTTCGCTTCGGTCGAAGATGTTGTAGCCGGTGGTCTCACGCAGTTGGAGGAAGGCTCCATAGAAGCGAGCAGCGTATTCGAAATCGCCTCTTTCCGCGGCGATGCGACACTCCTCGCGGAAGGCGAAGAGGAGCATGGAGTGCATCCCGTGCCGGAGAGCCGTGTTCTGGGCCGTCTTGAGGCAGCGATAGCCTTCCTCGACGCGGCCTTGCCTCGCGACTGAATAGGCTAGGGTGAGCTGCTCGAACGTGAGGTGGGTCGAGGAGGGTGGGAGGGTGGCGAGGCATTCTCTCGAAAGGGCTTCCGCTTGGCTTGCCTGCGCGGGGTCGGCGTTTGCGATGGCGAGCTGGACGAGAAGAAAGGCGCAGATGCGCAGCGACCGCCAGACGAGGGTTTCGTCGCCAATCTCCTTCGCCCGCCTTAAAGCCTCCCGTGCGACGGTGGCACCGGCCTCATATCGATTGTCCTGGCCGAGCGCGTAAGCCAGGATGAGATTGCCGATGACTTCGCCCGGGGCGAACCCCTCGCTCAGCGCATCTTGCCGGATTGCCTCTCCGATCCTTTGAAGCCGTGCGATCTGTCCGAGGTAGGAGAAAACGTAGTAACAGGCTTTATGGAGCCGGACACGTAGGGCGACTTCGGGGATGTCTTCCACCGCCTGAAGCGCACGCTCCGCCCAGGGGAGGAAGGTGCGGTGTTTGCCTCTGACGTGGGCGTAGGTGAGGGCTCCGCTCACGCCGTTCCAGAAGGAAGAGGTTTCGCCGAGAGTTTCGAGGGCGAGGAGGAGGTTTTCCTGCTCGGCATCGAGGGGGACGAGGGTGGCGATGTCGTCTTCCGACACGTTCGCTGCCACCTCTAGGAAGTATTCGGCATGGGCGTGGCGAAGGCTTTCGCGTTCGGAGTCGGTGAGTTGCTCGTCGGCGAACTGGCGGATGGCCTCCAGAAAGAGGTAGCGGATCGCATCGGGATCCTCCCGGATCGAGACCAGCGAACGGGAGGCGAGGTCTTCGAGGAGCCATTCCGTATCGCCGACGCCGGTGACTCGTTCGGCGGCGTCTGCCGTCCAGCCGCCTCGAAAGACCGAGAGCTGGGCGAAGAAGCGTTGAAGTTCTGGTGGGAGGAGATCGTAGCTGCCCTGGATCGAGGCGCGCAGAGATTGGTGGCGAGGGGAGAGGCCGCGCTGGCGCGACTTCAGATCGGTGAGGCTTGTTCGAAGAGCCTCTGCGATTTGGGCGGGCGTTTGGGCGATGACGCGGGCGGCGGCGAGCTCCAGGGCAAGGGGCATCCCTTCGACCAGGCGGCAAATCTCGCGCACGGATTCTTCGTGGCGTGGGCCGAGGACGAAGTCGGGCCGGGCGTTTCGGGCTCGGTCCACGAAGAGGGCGACGGCGGGGTTGGCGAGCAGGTCTTCGTCGTTGGAGGGCATCTCCAGGGGCGAAAGGGGGAAGGTGGCTTCGCCTGGGAGGTCCAACCGCCGCCGGCTAGTGACGAGGATTCGCAGCGCGGGGATGGCTTGCAGCAGCCGTATGGCGATGTCGGAGACGGGCTCGACGATGTGCTCCGCATTGTCCAAGATCAGGATCAGGTCTTCACGGCGGGAAAGGAAGGCGATCGCCTGCTCGACGAGGTCGGCTTCGACGGAAGGGGAAATCCTGGCTGCGCGGAGGATCGCCTCGGGAATGCCCTCGCCGTTGGCGACGTCGGCAAGGGGAACGAAGATCGCGGGAGAGGCGAGGCCGCGCGCCGTTTCGACGGCGAGCCGGGTCTTGCCCATGCCGCCGGGGCCGGTGAGGCTGACGAGGCGGTGGGCTTGGACCAAATCGGCCAACTGTTCAATCTCCGCCTGTCGGCCAATCCATCGCGTCAAATACAAGGGTAGGGGGAACCGTTCGCCGGTGGGAGGGGCCGTAGGCGTCCGTTCGACGGGCGCGGCGGCGGGGGTGGGCAGGCCCTCGGCGAGGGCTTCGAGGCGTTCGCGCTCGAGCAGGGCCCAGTCTTCGTAAAAACCGGGGAGAAGGCTTCCCGCGAATACGGTGGCGTCGTCGGTCTTAAGAGAAGCTTCGAAGGCGGCGACGTCGCACCAGACAGTCTCCGACCGGAGGCAGACGCAGCCAGGCATGGAGACATCGAGGACGCTTCCGAAAGGGACTCCGGGCGGTTCCAACTGGCGACGGAGCGAGGCGAGGGCGACGCGTAGGCGATTGGCGACGACCTGGGTGTCCATCTCCTCCGGCCAGACCGCATCGGCGAGCTCTTCGCGGGGACAGGGGCGACCGAGACGGAGGGACAGGTATGCAAGGAGAGCGCCTACCTTCTGGGAGCGAAACCGGCGGACCAACTCGCCCGAGGGGTTTTCGAGCAAGGGGCCGTCGAACAGGCGGACCCGCCATTGCATTTCAGTCTGAAGTTGCCTCTCCGCGATTTATCCATGATAGCGAAACAAGGTTAAGGTAGCGGCGGTTGCCGCTACCTGTTTTGTTGTCAGAGCTTGCGCCTTCGCCAGCGCGAGACGGCCAAGGGGACGATCCCGAAGAGCACGCTGAGGGTGCCGGGCTCAGGAACCGCGGCCATCGTCGTGTAGACCGTTCCGGAGGCGGAGGTGACGTTCCAACCGGTCACGTAGTCGCCGTTCTGATCTACGACCTCGATGTCGGCTAGGGTCGCCGTCGAGGAGAAGTCGGAGGTTCCGGCGAGATTCGAACCGTCTGCGGTTTGGTCCAGGTTGAAAACCACCTGATTCGAGAACTGGACGCTGATTTGTTGGGGAGTGGCGCCATCGATGTCGAAGTCGTGGGTCGCCCAGGTCGTGTCGATGAAGCCTGGATCGAAGTCGAAGAACGCGTCTCCGGGATTGCTGTCGACGTTGACCGACAAATCGGCGGCTCCGCCGGTACCGCTGTTGGTGCCGTCGATGTGGAAGATGTAGCGGGCTTTATATCCGGCTTGGATATTGCCGCCGAACTGGAGCGTGTCGTTGAAGAAGGCAAAGCCCAGGCAAGTCAGCGATTGGGGTGAGCCGTTGGGGTCGTTGAGATTGCCGTCGTGGTCGGCATATGGCGAGTTGGCCGCGTTGTAATAGGTGTTCGTCGCCGTGGCCGTCGTATAGCTATGGAGGCTGCCGTAGTCGGCGCTGGTCTGGGTGAGGCCGTCGAACGTCATCGACTGGATGACGTTGTTTCCGTCCAGCCCAGTGAAGGTGTGGGTGCTTGAGGCCGTGACGGGGCTGCCGCCCGAGCCTTCTTGATCGAGTGAGTAGATGTAGCCGTCGTTCGTGAGGCCAACGATAGAAAGGGCGCTGTGACCCGCTTGGGCGGAAGCACTTTGCGACACGAGAGCCGTGGCCAACATAGCGAACGCCAGCGGCCATTTAGATGGAAGTGGACCTTGCAATTTCATGTTCTGATCTCCGAGGAGGACCGTAACATGAGCCCATTAGCCGCGCATTAGCGGTTACTGGGTTTGCGCGAAATTATGTCTAAACGAACTCGACGAAGCCCCATTGTTCGGGCTGGTGCATGTCAATGACGCCCTGTGGAGACCAGACCCAGTTGTCTTCTTTGAGGCCTTTCCGCTTGACGTAGCGGCCCTCGACGATGTCGGTATGCCACTCGACGCGGGAGAAGTTGACGCGCCAGACGTCGCCGTGGTGGGGCGGGCAGGGCTTGCCTGCGTTCTCGGCAAAGCATTTCCACGGGAAGGCGATCTCGACGGTCCAGCCGTGGTCGACGTCGGCGGGGTTGTTGAGGGTGCCTTGGACCTTCACTCCGGTCTTGGCGTAGGTCTCCCAAGAGTTGTCGGCGGAGCCACCGTCGCGGTAGGGAAGGGCGAGATAGAGGTCCCACGTTGTGTTGAGGGCGTTCATTTCGAACTCGAAGTAGCGTTTGGCGTCGCCGTCCGGGTCGATGAAGACCTCGAAGTCGTTGTCGTGGAAGATGACGGAATCGTGCTCGGTGAGGGTTGCCCAGACGTGGGGTTCCTCCATCTCGGCGGCGATATAGAAATACTCATCGTCCCAGAGCATCTTGGCTCTCGTTTTGAAGCGGGGATGGGGTTTGGCGTCGCCCTCGATGTCCACGAAGTAGTCGGTCCAATGGGCTTTTTGCCAGGCCGCTTTCTTGAGGTCGCCGTCGATATGGATGGAGCTGTCGGCTCGGTGGCAGACGTAGTGCTTGGGTATCTGCGAGGCGGCGGGGGACATGGGGGGATTATGGGCTACATTAGAGTTGGCAATGCGCCGGACGAACGGGTTTACGATTTACGAGCTTTTGGGCATTATCGTCGTTCTGGTCATTTTGGCGGCGATCCTCTTTCCCGTCTATCGGCGCACAGTCGAGTCGGCCAGGAAAGACGACTGCATGACCCACATCAAGAACGTGGGGACGGCATTGAACCTCTACACCCTCGACAACGACGACACCTTGCCGATGGCATACCGGACCGCGCCGAAGGCGGTTTCCGCGTTCGCTCATAAATACGGGACGGCGCTGAGCTGGGCCGATCTGATTTCGCGCTATGCGAAGGTAAAGGATTTGTGGCTTTGTCCGATCGACAAGGGAACTTCACGGGGCTTGTCGTATGCGATGAACGAATATTTCTATCGGATGCCCAGCGGGATCGAGAATTTTTCGACGACGGGGGGAAGCCTCTCGGAGCTTCCCTTTGCTCAGCATAAGATTCTCGTCGGCGAGACGGTGGCAAAGATGGGCCGTTTAACGATCCGGCCGGACGAAGGCGAGGCGTTTGCCCGACACCAGGGCGACGGCTCAAATTTTCTTTATGCCGACCTTCACGCGCAATTCCACCAGCCGCCTGCGAGTTGGAAAACGACTTCGGCCAGCGTCTGGGAAAAACCCGAGCTGGCCGAAAAACAATCTTCTCCGCAGTGGATCCCCTGGCAGGAAACCGCTAGCGAGAAGTGGTGATTAGCTCCACTCGACCTTCAGACCGGGCATGATGCGTGCGCCATTTGAAGCGGGCTGACCCTCGCGGGCTCGGGAGAAGCCGAAGAAGCCGAAGCCGGTGAACTTCGCCTTGACGTTGACCTTCTGAGGCTTGTCGGTGGGGTGGAATTTGTCTTCGATGGCCTTCCGGGTGGCGGTGATCTCGGCGAGCTTCTTGCTGTCCTTGCAGAGGGCCGGGTCGGGGACTTCGACGACGGACTTGCCGCCCTTCGCCCCTTCGATAGTGAGGAAGAAGTCGCCGTCGCGTCGCTTTACTACCTGGGTGACGGTGGCGTCGACCTGCCAAATGGTCGTCTCGAACGGGGCTACGCGCTTGTCTTGGAATTCTGGGGTGGAGTCGTCTTCGGCGAGGCCGTCGGGACGGGCGACCTTCATCATGTCCTCGATGGTGGTCTTGGTCGGCGTCGTGGAGGCTTTGCCGGCCGCGTCGTCGGTGGCTCGCTTGATGGCGAGGCGAGTGGGCTTGCGATCTCGCCCTCCGCCTTGGCTGCTGGTGGTTTTCGATGCCGTGTCAGGCGCCTTGTCCGGGCTCGAACATCCAATCGCCAGGGCGGCGATCACAACCATTGCCGGAAGCCAGTTCTTCATAAATCGGATGCTACCTCCGCATGTCTAAAAGGTAGAACGTCTTTCGTGTACACGAAGGTCTTCGAGTTGAGGGTTCCGGCTCCCGTCGGGCGCGTGTGGGAGTTTTACCGCTCGGGATCTTCCCTCGAAAAGCTTTCTCCGCCAGGTTCGCATGTGCGGATGGCAACGCCCGATGCGAAGGTCGAGGAAGGGGCACTGCATGAAATTCGGATGCGGAAGTTCGGTCTGCCGATCAAGTGGCTGGCGCGGATCAGCCAGGTGACGCCGCCTTACGGGTTTACGGATCAGGCGGAGAAATCTCCCTTCGCTTTCTGGCGGCACCGGCACGATTTCATCCCGGATGGGGAGGGGACGCTGATCCGGGAGATTTTGGTTTACGAGATGCCGTTTGGGAAGCTTGGGAAGGCGGTCCACAAGCTTCGGGTTGAGAAGGATATCGAGGCGCTCTTTGCCTATCGGCAGGAAGTAATGAAGAAGGAGTTTGGGGGCGATGGGTAATGGAGGTGAGATCGTGATGGAGGTGAGATCGTGATGGAGGTGATGACTACCATCGGGTTGCCCAGTCCGGGGCTTTCATTGGCGAGAAAGTGGTGCCGGTGAAGTCGGCTAGGCAGGCTCCTTTGTTTTCAGTATCCAACGCATCTTTTGGCGACAGGGCGTAGACGCCTCCGTTCGCGGTGTAGACGATCCGTCCGCGACGATCCCAATCTGCCCAGGTGATCTTTCCCAGCCTGCGCTCTCTTCCATCCTCGGCTCGGAGGTGGAATAGCTCTACGTTTCGGTAGGCCTTGATGCTTTCGGTGCATATGAGCGAGATGCCGTCGCGGCTCTTTTCGCGAATGTAGGGTTCCTGCGTCCAGTTGCCCCTATCGATGAGATCGATCTCGGCATAGCGATCGGTTACCCATTGGATCGCCTCGGGCGAGCCAGGTTCGAATTCGGCGGGGAGGAGAACCCTGGGGCGTTCGCGATATTTCATTTCTTGAACCGTTCTCCAGCCATCGCGTTCCAGCCGCGCTCGTTCGACCGGCCAATCCTCGCCTGAACCCAAGTGGAGCAGGTCGACTTTGATGGGTGGCTTTGGAAATTTGCTGGAGGGGCGGTGGTCGTTTTCGTAGGCATCGTTGAGGCCTACCGTTCGCTTGTCGAGAAAGAGGCCCCCGCCTCCGTAAGAGTCTCCTTTCCACCATAGAGCCAGAGCGGTTAGATAGGGAGGGCGGCTGATGGCAGTCCACGTCCCTTCCTGATGAACCTTGGTTCGCCGGTTGGCAGCGAAATAGATCATATATTTGCCATCCGGGGAGAGGTCACCTCGCCGCTCGTAGATGGTGCCTTTCAGCCACTGGCCCTGGATGAATTCGTCGGTGTCGGTGTTCCAGAGGACGATCTGGACCATTCTCGTGGGGCCACGGCGGAAGATCACGCCCAGAGGGGCTTCGCGAGCCAGGATGCAGTAGAGGCGGGGTGGAGGCGGGTTATTCGACATCCGGGAGCTCGGCGACGCAGTTCGTGACGCTGGCTTCGCGAGCGAGCCACCAGGCGGCTTGGTCGGAGAAGCCTTGGTCGCTTAGGTGGACGACGGCGAGGGCTTCGTCCATGGGGAGGTCGAAGCGTCGAGCTCGGATGGAGAAAGGGAAGGAGGTGGTCTTCAGGGACTGCTGGATTTCCATCAGCAGGAGCTCAAGCGAGAGGCCGGCTGGGAGCTCTTGCTCCAAACCGGCCGGCATCGCCATGTAGCTTTCTCGATTACGTGAGCTGAAGTCGAGCACGCTTCAATTTACATCAGCCTAGTGAGAACGGGCGAAGTAGTAGTATCGCTTCCCGTTTTTCCAGGTGGTCTTGCGAGTGTACTTGTGCCCGTCGCGATAGAAATACGACTTGCTGAAGTAGGCAGCCCGCGCGCGATCAGCCTTGCTTTGGCTCTTGCGGTCCTGCTCGTAGCGCCAAGCGGAATACAAGGCACCTGCGCTTCCTGCGAAGAAGAGGGTGTTGTCGTGCCTCAACAGGCCGATGACGCCGAGGGCACCCGAGCCGATGGCTAGGTTTCGCCACTCGTTCTTCTTTTCCTGTCGGTGTTTGCTGCTCTGGGCATGGGCAGAAACAGGCGCGCCAAGTGCGCTAAAGCCGATAACGAGTGCTAGCATCCCCTTTGTCAAATTTGATTTCCAGTTGTTCATAACGTCTGCTCCTCAGTCCTTAACGAACGAGTCCTTTGGCAGAACTGTTCCGTTGGGCCTAACGAAGGTCCCGGGGGCGCACGTAGAATGAAGGTGATGGAATTCGCAACGATTTCGGAGGCTCTGGACGACCTCAAAGCCGGGAAGATGATCATCGTTATCGACGATCCCGACCGCGAGAACGAAGGCGACCTGGTGTGTGCGGCCGAGACCTGCACGCCGGAAATCATGAATTTCATGATCCGCTTTGGGCGGGGCGTTCCTTTTATTCCTACGACGGCCGAGCGGCTGGCGGAACTGGGCATCCCGATGATGACCAAGCAGAACACAGCCCGCCACGGTACGGCGATGGCGGAGACGGTGGACGCGCTCAAGGGGGCGACGACGGGCGTTTCGGCTTTCGACCGAGCGCGGACCGTTCAGGTCTTCGTGGAAGACGACGCGACTCCCGACGACTTGGCCCGTCCGGGGCACATCATCCCCCTGCGGGCGGAGAAGGGCGGCGTTTTGAAGCGTGCGGGGCATACGGAGGCGATCGTCGACCTTTGCCTCCTCGCGGGGTTCAAGCCTGCGGGCGTGGGATGCGAGATTTTGAACGAGGACGGGACGATGATGCGCCTGGACAACCTCGTTCCCTTCGCTCAGGAGCACGGGCTGAAGGTCGTGACCATCGCGGATCTCATCGCCTATCGCCGGAAAAACGAGAAGCTCGTCGAGCGGGTGGCGGGGCCTATCGATTTCCCGACCAAGTTCGGGCACTTCCAGCTTTACGCGTATGAGACGAGCGTGGAGCCGCATCCCTATGTGGCGATCGTGAAGGGCGACGTTTGCACGGAGGAGCCGGTGCTCGTTCGTATCCACTCGTCGTGTTTGACGGGCGATCTGCTGGGTTCGCTCCGCTGCGACTGCGGCGACCAGCTTCAGATGGCGCTGGAGAAGATCGAGGCGGAGGGGCGCGGGGTGGTGCTCTATATCGCCCAGGAGGGGCGTGGGATCGGGCTTATCAACAAGCTTCGCGCCTACGAGCTTCAGGACGGTGGGCTCGATACGGTCGAGGCGAACGTGGCGCTCGGGTTCAAGGCGGACCTTCGAGACTATGGTCTCGGGGCGCAGGTGCTCGCAGACCTAGGTCTGCGGAAGCTGCGGCTGATGACGAATAACCCGAAGAAGGTTTCCGGCCTGCAAGGCTATGGGTTGGAGATCGTGGAGCACGTGCCGCTGATCGCCGAGCCGGTGCAGCCGCGCGAGAAGTACCTCGGCACGAAGCGAGACAAGCTCGGGCACATGTTGCCTGAGGGATAAGAGAGGCAGGGGGTAAGGGGTGCTCCTTACTTTCTTGGAACTTCCAGGGCCTTTGTGGATTTCTTTTCGCGGAGGTCTTGGAATGACAAAGTTGTATTCCCTTTTAGTGTGCGTCGTGGCTTTATTCGCCCTGGTGGCGGTAGGTGCGACCCAGGGTTCGAAGATGAGCTCGACTCATATGAAGTCGGGCCAGAAGATGTCGGCGATCTACGCTTGCCCCAAGTGCGACGTAGCCTCGATGAAGCCGGGCAAGTGCCCTATGTGTGGTGAGAAGATGGAGAAGGCCAACGCGAAGATGGTCTACGCCTGCGCGGAATGCCACACAACCTCGATGAAGACTGGGAAATGCCCCAAGTGTCACAAGCCTATGGAAAAGATGGCGATGACTTACGCTTGCGAAAAGTGCCACGTCACCGCGATGAAGGCGGGTAAATGTCCCAAATGCGGCGACAAAATGACGATGCATATAATGAAAGTTGCGAAGATGTGACGTTGTATATAGCAAAGCGAAACGAGGCGGATAGCTGTTAGCTTTCCGCCTCGTTTATATAAGATGAACCATGTTTTCTCGTACCGCCCGCTTCTATGACGCGCTGTACTCGTTTAAGAACTACGCGGCAGAGGCTGCGTACGTACATGAATTGATCGAGCACTACGGCCGATCGACGGGAAACCGTCTGTTGGACGTGGCCTGCGGGACGGGCAAGCACGCAGAGGAGCTTTCGGGGCTCTACGACGTCGACGGGATGGACTTGGACGAGGAATTGCTCGCGGTTGCCCGGGAACGATGTCCCTATCTGCCGTTCTACGCGGGTGACATGGTCGACTTCGACCTGGAACAGACTTACGACACTGTCATGTGCCTTTTTAGCTCGATTGGCTACGCACATCCTTTCGAGCGGATGGCGAAGGCGATGGCCACGATGGCGCGGCATCTTGTGCCAGGGGGCGTCTTGCTCATCGAGCCTTGGCTTTACAGGGACAATTTCGAGAGCGGGCACATCAATTTGCTGACGGTCGACGAGCCGCATTTGAAGATCGCCCGGATGGCTCGGTCTGAGCGGGTTGGGGACGTGAGCGTCATCAACTTCGAGTATCTCATCGGCACTCCAGACGGCTTGACCCATGAGACGGAGCGGCATGAACTGGGGCTATACAGCTCCGACCAGTACGACGAGGCGATGAAGATGGCAGGCCTGCAGACCGACTACGACCCTATCGGGCCGATGGGGCGCGGGCTCTTCGTCGGGATGAAGCCTTAGGTCCGGCGAACCGGACGAACCTTCCCCAACGGTAGAATAGGGTGAAGTAATGGCTGCTCAGAGAACCGTCGTCGTGGTGGGTGGAGGACTTGCCGGTCTTATGTCCGCAATGAAGCTCGCCGAAGCCGGACACAAGGTCAAGCTTTTCTCTCTCGTGCCCGTCAAGCGCTCGCACAGCGTTTGCGCCCAAGGTGGCATTAACGGGGCGGTGAACCTGCGGGGCGAGGGCGACTCGCCCTACCTGCACTTCGAAGACACGATTACGGGCGGCGACTTTTTGAACCACCAGCCTCCGGTGATGCGGATGGCGGAGCGGGCTCCGGCGATCATTTATCTACTGGATCGCATGGGCGTGCCTTTCAACCGGACGTCGGAGGGGCTTTTGAGCTTCCGACGGTTTGGCGGGACGCTGAAGCACCGTACGGCCTATGCGGGCGCCACAACGGGCCAACAGCTTCTTTATGCCTTGGATGAGCAGGTCCGGCGGTGGGAATCGACCGGGCTTGTGGAGAAGTTTGAGAGCTGGGAGTTCTTGGGCGTGGTGAAGGACGCGGAGGGGCGATGCTGCGGCATCACGGCTCAGAACCTGCGGACGATGGAGATCCAGTCTTTCGCCTGCGACGCCGCGGTTGTCGCGACGGGCGGCAACGGCGTGATCTTCGGGAAGTCGACGAATTCGATCATCAATACGGGCTCGGCGGTCTCGATCTGCTACCAGCACGGGGTCAAGTACGGGAACCCGGAGATGGTGCAAATCCACCCGACGGCGATTCCCGGTGAGGACAAGTGCCGCTTGATGTCGGAGTCGGTGCGCGGCGAGGGAGGACGGCTTTGGACTCCGCGCGATCCCATGGACGCGCGGCGGCCGCTCGATATTCCGGACAAGGACCGGTGGTATTTCTGCGAAGAGCTGGACCCGGTGTATGGAAACCTGCTCAGCCGCGACCTGGTGAGCTTCGCCGTCTACTGCGTCTGCAAGAAGGGCGCGGGGGTGCGGGGGCAGCAGCAGGTTTATCTGGACATCACTCAGCTTCACCAGAGCCGGGGTGGGCCCTATACGCGCGATCAGATCAACGACAAGCTCGAGGGCGTGTTGGAGATCTACGAGAAGTTTATGCGCGAGGACCCCATCGAGACGCCGATGCGCATCTATCCTGCGGTCCACTACACGATGGGCGGGCTTTGGGTGGACTACAACCTGAATGCGGACGGCTCCTGGAATCCGGACGAGCCGCGCAACCAGATGACGAACGTTCCGGGCCTTTACGCGGCGGGCGAGGCCGACTATCAGTATCACGGAGCGAACCGGCTGGGGGCGAACGCGCTTCTTTCCTGCCTGGTGGGCGGAGAGATCGCGGCTCAGGGCGTGCTTTCCTATATCCGGGAGGCGAAGCCGGACGACGCTCGCGAGAGTCTTTTGGCCGAGGCGCAGAAGCAGAGCCAGGCGGAGTACGACGGGTTGCGGGCCAGCAATGGGGGCGAGAATCCCTACCGGCTCCACGCCGAGCTTGCCGATGCGATGTGGAACAACTGCGGCATCTGGCGGCTTCAGAGCGACCTCCTTGCTGCCCGTTCCAAGCTGGACGAGTTGGCGGACCGGGCGCGGAAGTGCGATTTGGTGGACAACAGCGGTTGGACCAATCAGGCGGTGCCTTTCACGCGGGCGCTCATCAATATGATCGAGCAATCGAAGGCTATCGTTGGCGGGGCTATCGTCCGCGACGAGAGCCGGGGCGCGCACTTCAAGATGGACACTCCCCAGCGCGACGACCAGAATTGGCTCAAGACGACGGTGGCGACTTGGGGTTCTTCTGGCCCGTCCTTCAATTTCGAGCCTATCGACACGCGCTACATCGCTCCACGCGCTCGCAAGTACCGGATCAACCAGAACATGGTTGTGAAAGAGATTTTGGGCGAGGAGTATTTGAAGATCGGGGGTGAGGCTGCGAAGCTGCCCGCCGAGCCAGCCCGCAGCGGCGAGTAATTTTCTTAGCTTCCAGACGGCGCGTCTGGAAGCAGCACCGATGCCCGATGAGGTAGCTTAGATCGTCGGGCCAAGGTAGGCCCACGTACCCCTTTCTCGATGTTCACGGATGAGGAAGCGCTTCCGCGCTTGAGCCCTTCGCCTATCGTATTGCGCCCCTACCAAGATCGGGCGCTTTCGACGCTGCTTGCCTGCCGCGACCGTGGGCTTCAGCGGGTGATCGTCGTGATGCCTACGGGGACGGGGAAGACGACGCTTTTTAGCGCGTTGATCGGCGAATTCGACCGGACTTACGACGCGGACTCCCTTGTGCTCGCCCATCGGCGAGAGCTTCTCGACCAGGCTCATCGGCGCATCGGTTTGCAGAACAAGGGGATAGGGGTCGCCTTGGAGGGCGCCGGTAGGTCGTTGAAGGAAAGCTCGCGGGTCGTGGTGGCGAGCGTGCAGGCCCTGGGGAGGCCGGATTCGAAGCGGCTGGATGGGTTCGAGCCGGGATTGGTGATCGTCGACGAGGCTCACCACGCGGCGGCGGCGACCTATCAGCGGGTCATGCAGCGGTTCGGCTGCTATGAGGGGAAATGTTTCACGGTTGGGGTCACGGCCACTCCCCACCGGATGGACAACCAGCAGCTTCACGGCTCGAACGAAGCGATCTTCCAGGAGGTGGCGTTCAGCTACACCTTGCGGGAGGCGATTCAGGATGGGTGGCTGGCGGACGTTCGGGGCTTCCGGGTGGCGACAGGGATCGATCTTTCGCGGGTGAAGGTGGTGCGAGGCGACTATAGCGCCCACCAGCTTCAGGAAGCGGTCAACACGGAGGAGCGGAACGAGGCGGCGTACATGCACTGGTCGGAGGTGGCTCACGACCGGCGGACGATCGTTTTCTGCACCGGCATCCAGCACGCGGCGGACGTGGCGGAATTGTTCCGGGCGCGGGGCGCTACCGCGGAGTCGGTGAATGGGGCGATGCCGACGGTCCAGCGTGAGGCGATCATTCGCCGGTTTGTGAACGGACGGACCCAGGTGTTGACGAACGTCGATATTGCGACGGAGGGATTCGACCTTCCGGAGGTCGATTGCGTCTTGATGCTTCGGCCTACGCAGAGCTGGGCGCTGTATACCCAGATGGTGGGGCGAGGGTTGCGGGTGCTGCCAAATACCATCGATGGCCTTGTCACAGCCGACGCGCGGAAGCAGGCGGTGCGGGACAGCGAGAAGCCGGATTGCATCGTGATCGACATCGTCGACAACGGCGAGAAGGTGGTCGTGCCGAAGGAGCCGGGGGAGAACGGGAATGAGAAGCCGAGCCTGGCGGCGGTCGTGGGGCTGCCAACGGACTTCGACCTGGAGGGGAAGACGCTCGATGAGGCGTTGAAGAAATGGGACTCGTTGAGCCCGGCGAGCCGGGCGGTGATGTTCCGTCGTCCAACCAAGTTCGAGGACCTGAACGCGACTTTGACGGCGGTGGACATCTTGGCCGAGCTTTCCATGCCGGAATCGATCGCCCAGACGAGCCGGAACGCTTGGATGAAGATCGGGGACGGCGTGTACTTACTGCCTTGCGGATCCTCGGGGGCGGAGATGAACCGGACGGCGCGGTTGGAGTGCGACACGCTGGGACGGTTCCAATTGATCCTCGCCTCGGAGACGGGCACGGCGGAGACGTACGGCTTGGGCTTTGAGATGCAGCGAGCGTTCGAGATGGCGGATCGGAAGGTGAAAGACCGGTGGCCGTTCTCGGGCGGATTCACTTCGAACAAGGGGCTTTGGCGGAACGAGCCGGTGACGGAGCACCAGAAGGCGGAGCTGCGGGAACTGGGCGTGGATCGAGCGATGATCGAGCTTGTCGAGACGGCGGGCCAGGCTTGGAACTTGATCGAGCTTCGGCGGCGGCAGTCTTAGGCGTTGCACGATGGTGGCGGGTGTAAAGCACGAAGGGCCGATCCGTGAGGATCGGCCCTTCGAAGAAGGAAGATATGCAGCTTAGGCAGCCATGCGGGCTCTGCGCTCTTGCAGGCTGACGTTGATCTCGAAGGTGCCGATGTCCGACAGAGTCATCGGGATCACGATGGCGGGGATGTCGAGGGTCGTGACGCTGACATTGGTGCCGCGGATGATCGTCGGCGGCGTGATGTCGCACGAATAGCCTTGGCTGGCGAGCAACGACGCGCTATTGCCGGAAATCATGTTTCCGAGCTCCGCGATCGCGCTGGCGGCCAATTGGTCGAAGGTGACGACGGGCGACCCGATCATCTTCGAAGCGATCTTATCCGCCGTGATCATCGACATGCCGTAGATCACCAAGCCCTCGATTTGACCCGTGATGCCACACACGATGTTGATCTGTTGACTCGTGAACATCTGAGGGCGCGCGGTGAGTGATCCGCGCTCCGGCTTGAAACCGATAAGCGTATCGAAAACGCTTACAGCAGCTTCAGCAAATGGGCTTACGTATTCGACTTTCATGATGCTTAGGCTGCGAGCAGCTTGCTGACCGCCTCCAGTACGCGCTCGGCCTGGAACGGCTTGACGATAAAGTCCTTCGCTCCGGCCTGGATTGCTTCGACGACCATGTTCTTCTGGCCCATCGCCGTGCACATCACCACGTTCGCCGAAGGATCGGCGGCCTTGATCTGCTTGAGAGCAGCGATGCCGTCCATTTCGGGCATCGTGATGTCCATGGTGACGAGATCCGGCTTGAGCTGCTTGTAGAGCTCCACCGACTCTGCGCCGTTGGTCGCCTCACCGACGACTTCGTAGCCGTTCTGCGTGAGAATGTTCTTCAATGTGACGCGCATAAAGAGCGCGTCGTCCGTGATTAAGATGCGTTTCGCCATGCTGTTGTCTTCCCCTCCATAGGTTTTTGGTAAAAAAACGGGATTGATGTAGTGAATCCGATCTCTTTTGCTGAAAAAATTCGCTCCGTGCTCCCAACGAAGAGAATGCCTCCCGGCTTTAGAGCTCCATAGAATTTGCGGTACAGATCCTCTTTGGCCGGGTCGGTGAAGTAGATCACGACGTTGCGGCACATGATGAGGTCGAAACCGCCTTCGAACTGATCCGCGAGCAGATCGCCACGGCGGAAGTTCAAATACTTTTTCAGGTTCGGCTTTGCGAGCCAGGTTTGGCCGGTCTTCTCGAAGTAGCTATCGAGATAGGGCTTCGGCACGAAGCGCATGTCGCTCTCCGAGAATTCGCCCCGTTTGGCTTGGTCGAGAGCGGCGGCGTCGATGTCCGAGCCGACGATCGTGTGCGAACCGGGGAACTTCTTGTCGAGCATCGCGGCCAGGGTGTGGGCCTCCGCTCCGTATGAGCAGCCCGCGCTCCAGCACTTCAACCGCTGCGAGTTTTTGAGCAGCTCGGGAATGACGCTGTTCTCCATCTCCGTCCACTTCTCAGGGTTTCGGAAGAGCTCGGAAACGTTGATCGCGAGCTTGTCCATGAACCACTGGATGTCGGCGGGGGTGGCCCCAATGACTTGCCAGAAGCCTTCGAGGGTCTTGGCCCCTTTGGACTCCATCATGCCGACGATGCGGCGCTGAAGCTGATCCTGCTTGTACAGGGTCAGGTCGAGCCCCGTACGGCGTTTCATTTGCGAGTAAAGCGTTGTCCAGTCTTCGGTCTTAGGCGACACGGTTTAACCTCCCGGCGATCGTCGCCACAAGGGCGTGTCCTATTTCGTGAATTGGGTACTCGGCGACGGTCGCGCCGATCTCTTTGGCGGAGCGGGGCATTCCGTAGACCGTGCAAGTCGATTCGGCCTCGCCGAACATCGTTCCGCCTGCCGTCTTAACGGCGAGGGCTCCGGCTGCTCCGTCCCGGCCCATGCCGGTGAGGACAGCGCCGACGCATCGGTTGCCGAAGCGTTGGGCAGCGGTTTCAAAAAGGTAGTCGGCGGCGGGGCGCACGCCGTGAAGGGTCGGGCCATCGAAGAGCGAGACGCGTCCATCGGGGCCGACCTTCATGTGGATGCCGCCGGGGGCGACAAGGGCGAGGTTCGGTTCGAGATGGTCGCCATCAGCGGCTTCGCGGCAACTCATCGTGCCAACCCGGTCGAGCCGGGCGGCGAGGCTTGCCGTGAATCCGACGGGCATGTGCTGGACGATCAGCATGGGCACGCCCCAGTCCTTCGGAAGCGTTTCGAAGAGGCAGGTAAGTGCCTTCGGACCTCCGGTGGAACTGGCGATCAAAACGATCTTGTCGCTGGACTTGCGCGGCGCGGCGGCGCGGACGGCGGGGTTGAAGCGGCGTCCAACGTTCGCGGTGGCGGCGTGGCGGACCTTGTCGGTCAGCTCCTGCTGCACGTCGCGCAGGGCGAGGATGCTGCCAGATCGGGGCTTGCAGACGAAGTCGACGGCGCCGCGCTCGAGGGCCTTCATCGTCTCTTCCGCACCGACGGAAGTCCGCGTGGAGACCATCACAACGGGGGTCGGATGGTCGGCGAGAATCGTGGTAAGGGCGTCGAGTCCGGTCATCCGGGGCATCTCGACGTCCAAGGTCATGACATCTGGGCGCAACTCGCGCGCCTTTTCCGTGGCTTCGAGGCCATCTTTCGCCGTTCCGACCACTTCCATATCGGGAGCGGACGAAATCATGTCGACGAGAACCTGCCGGATCAGCGGCGAGTCGTCGACGACAAGGACTCGGATCTTTTTCACGCCGCGTCCTCGAAAAGCTTCTCGTGCTGCTCGTAGGCGATCATGAACTCTTCCGCGAGCTCGTCGAACGATTCCGGGGTCAGGCCGAGTCGCAGAAGCGCCTCTTCCTGGAAGTCGTAGCGTAGACCGTCTCCGCCGAGTCCCAGACCCATGCTCATCGTGAGATAGTCGGCGACATGGACGCAGTCGACCAGCGGGTTCGCGGGGTCGCATGCGTTCGGATTGTGGTGGAACCGCATCGCTTCCACGAGCGGCTTGGGCAGGTTCCAGCCTTCGCCCATGTGGGAGCCGACGTCGCAGTGATCGAATCCAAGCATCTTCCGCTCGACCTGGTCGAAGGTCAGGCCTTCGCGGCAGGCGATCGCGAGCATGCCCGCCATCTTGTCTTCGAGCCAAATGCTGAGGGCGACCTTGCCGAGGTTGTGGAGCAGACCGGCGGTGAACGCCTGGTCGCTGACCGTGGATCGCGAGCGCTGAGCGATGAGCTGCGCGCCGACGGCGACGGCGAACGAATGCGTCCACATCTCCTTCGGTCCAAGCCCGTAGCCCTTCAGCGGCTTGACCATCCACGGGTAGGTGGAGGCGACCATACAAAGGTTGCGGATACAGCGCATGCCGAGCACGACGACGGCGTCGGAGACGTCGATGATCTGCCGGGCGAGGCCGTAGTAGGCGCTGTTCGCCAGTCGCAGAATGCGGGCCGTGAGGGCCTGGTCTTGCGACAGGTATCGAGCGATGCTCTGCGCCGTGCCAGTGGGCGAGTCTGTCTCGCGCATGACGGCGAGGGCGGCCGCCGGTAAGGACGGCAGGTCGCTCGTCTTGGCGACGATATCCTCGAGCGTCAAGATCGGCGTCGCCGAGTTGTCTCTCATCCCTTCAAGTTGCATAACGTTTTCTCGCCAGCGGTCACGGTCCTGACCGTGAAGGCTCCTGTTTCGACTGTGAAATTGACGGTGCGTCCGTTGTTGCCGCCCGTATCGGAGGCGACGACTTTCATGCCCAACTGCTTGAGGGCATTCGTGACGGCGACGGCGTTGCGAGCGCCGATGTCGAGTCGGGATTCGGCGTTCGCGCCGAATTTGAAGACTTGGGCTCCTCCGGCCATGGCAAAGATGATCCGGGAAGTTTCGGCCCCAGCCTTCTTCATCGCTTCGAGGAGGGCAGGGATGCCGGTATCGGCGAACTTGCCGGGCTTCTCGACCAGCTTTCCGGCGAAAGCTTCGGGAAGCATCACGTGGACCATTCCCGCGACCTTGGAGACCGGATCGAACCCGCAAAGTCCGATGCAGCTTCCAAGACCGAGGCACGTGAGCTGACCGCCACCTCGCAGAACCTGGATGTCGGCCATTCCAACAAGGACGGCCCCGCTAACGGCCGTCATTTATGCAGCCTCCGCGATTCCAAGGCTGGAAAACAGGGTTCGAAGTCCGCCGACCGAGGGGATGTAGACGAAGAATCCTTCGAATCCACCTTCGTAGTCGGAGATGACCGTGCGGATCGCAAGGGCAACGTGATCCTTCGAACTGGCCTCGACGGCGATCGTATCGAGGATCGCGCCGGTCATTTCGATGGCGAGCAGGGGCGGCGTCGCGTGCATCGAAAGGTTTGTCATGTCGGAGATCGCATTAAGGAAGCTTCCGTTAATGATGTTGCCGATCTCCATGATCGTCGAGGCTTCCATCTCGCCGACCTCGTGAGGCTCCATCGGTTCGGCTCCCAGAAGGAGCTTCCAAAGGGCCTGGACGCTGGGCCAGGGAAGCAAGAAGCCGATGTGGCCACTCACGTCTCCCTCGATGGGCATATAGATGCCCGCCGCAAACTGCTCTTCGCCGCCCAGAAGGGCGGGAATCTCCTCTAGTCCGATCGATTCGACTTCGGGAACGCTCATGTTGAAGGCCTTGCCGGTCATATTCGCCAGCGCGGTCGTCGCGTTGCCCAAGCCGATGTTGGTCATTTCCTTGACCACGGACAGCTCCATTAATCCTAATTTAAGTTCGTTCGCCATCGTCCCTCCGCGGACGCCCCTGTATTTTCTATCGGTCAATCCCTCGGAAATCCGTTGAGGTTTTTCGGGCGTTGCCTATGACAAAAAGCTCATTCCACCTTGGTGAAAATTAATAGCAGGTAATTTTGCGGAGGAGTCGGCAAAAAACCAGGACCTAGGAATCGTTTTTTGTTATGGATTGTCTTTACAATTAACAGCGTGAGCCGCCGTAACAGAAAGGTGGCCGGACGACGCGTTGAAATAAACGCTTTCTCCTCTCCAAGGAATGCTTCGGAACCCTCAAACAGAAGCATTCCTTCTTTTTGCGCTTAGGTCCCACTTCCCCGCACAGGTAAAATCGACTTCCCATGGCAAGCTTGGATCCAGAGGTCCTGAGGCACGCACTCAAAGTCGCGAGGGACCACGGCTATGCCGAAATCGAGTTGGCTCAAGAAGACGCCGTCTTCAAGGCCCGTCTCGAGCCCCAACCCAAGCGCGCCAAGCCCGTCGTGGCGCTGTCCGAGGATGGCACCCCGGCCGAGGCTCCTCTATCCACGATCCGGGCTACTTCCGTCGGTTACTATCGTCCGGCTTCGACGCCCCTCACAGTGGGCGGCCAGGTCGTCAAGGGCGACGTAGTGGCGGTGATTTCAGCTCTGGGGCTGGCGAACGATGTGGAGTCGACCGTCGAGGGCGAGGTCGTTGAAGTTTGCGTCAAAGATGGAGATCCCGTACAGTACGGTCAAGTGCTCGCGCAGGTGAAGCCATGAAACTCCAAAGGGGCCAGACGCTCGTCGCATCTCTCGTCGTGATCGCGATCATCGCGATTCTTCTCGTCGTTTTCATGAAAGGTTCCGGCGCATTCGGCCAGACGGCCTCGCCGCGCGCCGACGGAAAGGGAACCACCATCCCCGGCCTGGTCAAATACAAGGCGGAGGACACTGTTTGTAAATCGAACCTGGGCCAGGTTCGCATGGCGCTCTCCATCGCCCACGATTCGGGCGACGAGACGTGGCCACAGACGCTTCAAGAAACGAAGCTGGGCTCGGACTTCTATCGCTGTCCGATTGGTAAAGAGCCCTACACCTACGATCCCCAGACCGGCGAGGTCCACTGTCCCCACCCCGGTCACGAGAAATATTAATGTTTAACAAGGTTCTGATCGCCAACCGAGGCGAAATCGCATGCCGCGTCATCCGTGCTTGTCGCGAGCTTGGAGTCAAGAGCGTCGCCGTCTACAGCGAAGCCGACAGCGACAGCCTTCACGTGAAGCTGGCAGACGAGGCGATTTGCGTGGGGGCCGGAACCAACACCGACAGTTACCTCAACCTTGCCAACATCCTGATGGCGACCCAGATTTCCGGCGCGGACGCCGTCCACCCCGGTTACGGCTACTTCAGCGAGCGGGCTAACTTCGCGGTTGCTCTGAACTCGCTTGGAGTGACATTTATCGGCCCTCCCACCGACGCGATCGAGGCGATGGGGGATAAGGCGAGCGCGAAGGCGGCGGCGGTCGCGGCCGGTTGCCCTGTCGTTCCGGGTTCCGAAGGGGCCGTTCCGACCGATGCGGAGGCTTTGAAGGTTGCAGAGGAGATCGGCTATCCGGTTCTGCTCAAAGCGGTCGCGGGCGGTGGCGGACGCGGCATTCGCCGTGTGGATTCGCCAGACGAACTGGCGGGGCTTTGGAAGACGGCTTCGGCGGAGGCTCAGGCGAGCTTCGGATCGGGCGAGATGCTCATCGAGAAGTGCGTTCTGGAACCGCGCCACGTGGAGATTCAGATCATCGGCGACTCCCACGGCAACATGGTCTACCTGGGCGAGCGTGAGTGTTCGATCCAGAACCTGCGCCATCAGAAGATCGTCGAGGAGGCTCCCTATGCGGATTTGCCCGACGACGTGAGGCGGCAGATGGGCGAGGCGGCGGTCAAGGTGGCTTCCAGCGTTGGCTATCAGAACGCCGGCACGGTTGAATTCCTCGTCGATAAGGAAAACAAGTTTTACTTCCTCGAGATGAATACCCGGCTTCAGGTGGAGCACCCGGTGACGGAAGAGGTGACGGGTTACGATCTCGTCCACTGGATGCTGGCGATCGCCTCGGGCGGAAAACTGCCGATTACGCAAGACGACGTGAAATTGCGGGGTCACTCCATCGAGGTCCGCATCACGGCCCAAGACCCGGACAAGGATTTTGCCCCGAGCACGGGCTGTATCACCCATTGGGTCGCGCCCTCCGGGCGTGGGGTTCGGATGGAGACTCACTGCTATGCCGGATTCAGCGTTTCGCCCTACTACGACCCGCTTCTCGCGAAGCTGATCGTGAAGGGGGTGGATCGGGCGGATGCGGTGCGCAAGCTTCGGGCCGCGCTTCATGAGTTCGAGGTAGGCGGGATCGCGACCAATATCCCCTTCCTGCGCCGCCTCGTGGAAGCGCCGCAATGGATCGAGGGCGAATTCGATACGGGATTCGTGCCGCGGTTCTTGGGAGCGAATGGCTAAGTCAAGACGCCGCGCCCGCGAGCTCGCTCTGCGAGCGCTTTACGAAATGGACATCACCCGGGTCAACCCGACCAAGGTGATTCAGGATGCCATCGACGAGCAGGAGGCTCACTTCGAGCAGCGAGCCTATGCGGAGAAGGTGACACACGGTTACCACGAGCACTCGGAGCAGATCAACCAGATGCTTGCCGAGCGTATCCCCGACTACGATTTCAGCCGCATCGCCGCCGTGGACCGCAACGTACTGCGCATGGCGGCCTATGAGCTCTTCTTCGAACCCTCCATTCCGCCTGCCGTAACGATCAACGAAGCCATCGAGATCGCGAAGAAGTACTCGACGGCGGAGAGCGGACGGTTTGTAAACGGCGTCCTCGGGCGGTTGCTCGCGGATTCGCCGAAGGCAAACTGGGACCCGGCTACGGCTCCGCCGGAGGGCGTCGAAGAGCCGCCTTCCGAGCCGGAACCGGAGATGGAGATCGAGGAGAGATTCGTGGAGGCGGGATCGGACGAGGAGCGGAGCCTGGCACGGATCGCGGGCTGGAAACTAAAGTCTGATAACACGGAATGAGCGCACAGATACTCGACGGCAAAGCCCTTTCTCAACAACTCCGCGCGACGCTCAAAGAGCGCGTGGACGGTCTTCGCGCCCGGGGAGTGATTCCCCGGTTGGACGTCCTCGTCGCGGCACAGGACCCATCCAGCCTGGCCTACGTGAACATGAAGCACAAGTGGGCGGAGAAGGCGGGAATGGAGGGCGAAAGCTATCAAGTGGACGCCCAGACGACCCAGGCCGAGCTTCTCGCCAAGATCGCCGAGTTAAATTCGAACCCTCTTGTCCACGGCGTACTGATCCAGCATCCCTTGCCGCCACATTTGGACGAGCATGAGGCTTTGATGGCACTGGGGGCGGAGAAGGACGTCGATGGGATCACTCCCCAGTCGTTGGGCCGGCTCGTGGCCGACCTGCCTGGCTTTCGCTGTGCAACGCCGCTCGGGATCACGAAGATCATCGAGCACTACAATTTGCCCGTCGAGGGCAAGCGGGCGGTTGTGATCGGGCGGAGCGTGATTCTCGGCAAGCCGATGGCTTTGATGCTTTTGCAGAAGAACGCCACGGTGACAATCGCCCACTCCCGCACCCAGAACCTGCCCGATCTTTGCCGGGAGGCCGATATTCTCGTCGCCGCCGTGGGGCGGGCGGAAATGGTCAAAGGGGACTGGGTCAAGCCGGGAGCGGTCGTGATCGACGCGGGCTACAACAAAGTCGAAGGTCGGCAAGGGGACGTTGGGGACGTCGATTTTGAATCGGCGAAGGAAGTCGCGAGCTGGATTGCTCCCGTTCCGGGCGGCGTGGGACCTATGACGGTCGCCAGTCTGTTGAACAATTGTGTCGATGCGGCGGAAGCGACGTTGGCGTAACGTGCTCTATTTCCTGGCGGGCCTTTTTATTGCCTACTGGGTGGGTTGCTATTACCTCGCCGTCAAGTACGTCCACCCGTCGGTCCGGAACGAATCCGGCCCTCCACCTGGCTTTCAGGTTTTCAAGCAGGCTTGGTCGAGCACGAATATCGACACGGCGAAGGCCGTTTTCGTGCTTGTTCATGGGTATGGCGGCAACCAGTCTCGATGGACGGACATGGCCACTCGGCTAGTGAAGGATGGGTACGGCGTGGTGATTCCGGCACTACCCGGGCACGACGACCTTGCGAAGGAGACTTGCGGCTTTGGGCTGAAGGAAGCGGACCGGGTGGTGACCGTCGTCAAGGAGGTCCGCGACCTTCACCACGGCAACAAGCCGAAGATCGTCTTGGTCGGTATTTCGATGGGCGGGGCAGCTTGTTGGCTGGCTTCCGAGAAAGATCCCTCCATCGACGCCGTCGTGAGCGAGGGGTGTTTTGCCCGCCTCGGACCCGCCACCGACAGTTGGTTCAACCGAAAGATGCCGGGCGCGAGTCTTCTCCTGCGGCCCGTTATCTGGTTCGCGTCCAGCATGTCGGGGGTCTCGCCAGGCGATGTGAACCCAGTCGAAGCGGCGGCGAAGTGGAAAGGGAAACCGGCGCTTGTGATTCATGGCTCGGAGGACGAACTGTTTCCCGTCCAGAACGCCCACGATTTGGCGAACGCTTCTGGCGCGGAATTGTGGATTGTGCCGGACGCGACCCATGCCCACTGTTCGGATTTGGCTTCCGACGAGTACTTGAAGCGGATCGAGGCGTTCGCTCACTAGGCGGCATGGCCTAGCCGCTCCGGAAACCTCGGTTACAATCTAAGGGTTATGTCCGGCACCCTCCTTTAAGTAGGTCTTCCCGACCTCAGTCATTGATCGTCCCCGCGTCGTTGCGTGCGTACGAGTTGCCCAAAGGAGTTTCACAGTGCCCATCCCATCCATTCTAAAAATCAAAGCCTTTCGCGACCTATGGCTAGGTCAGGCGATCTCGCAATTGGGCGACGCGTTTTATTACGTCACGTTCATGTTCATGGCCGAGAAGCTGACAGGGAATATCGAAACCGTCGGCTGGGTGGGGGCTTTGGAGGCGTTGCCTTACCTACTCTTCAGCGCCTATGCCGGTGTGCTCGCCGACCGGATCGACCGGAAGCGGATCATGATGCTGAGCGACATCTTCAGCGCTTGTTTACTGCTGCTGTTCGCGTCCGTGCTGATCGCTGGTATTCAAGCGCCGGTTTGGCTGCTTCTGGCGATGTCGTTCGCGACGAGCACGATTCGCTGCTTCTTCTTGCCCGCGAAGAGCGCTTCGATTCCCAAGCTGCTGCCTGCCGACAAGGTGTTGGAGGCGAACGCCTTTAGCATGACCACACAGAGCCTGATGCCGATGCTGGGCTTGGCTTTTTCCGCCTCGCTGATGGCTCCGCTCTATGCGTTTTCGCCGAAGTGGTTCTTCTTGGGCTGCGTGCTGATCAACGCCGTTTCGTTCTTCGGCTCGGCTTACTTCATTGCCAAGCTGCCGACGATCGAGGCGGAGCGGGATAAGGCACACGACGAGCATCCCCTGGCGGACTTCAAGGAAGGGCTGCGGTATATGACGGGCAGACGCGAGCTTGTGATCCTGCTCGCCATGCTGACCACGTTCCGGCTCATGGTTTCGCCGTTTTTCGTAGTGTATGTGGCGTCAAACGAGCAATGGTTCGGGGGCAAGCCCTCGACCTTGATGTGGTTCGAGTTCTCGTTCTTCCTCGGGATGATCCTCATGAGCCCGGTCGTGGGCAAGCTGAAGATCCAACGTCCGACGATCACGTTCGCGGTCGGTTTGGCACTCGTTGGCCTCTTCGTCGCGGCGATGGCTTTCAGTCCCTACATTTGGCTGATGGTGGCGTTGAACCTGGCCTGCGGGCTTGTGATTCCGTTTGCGGATATTCCGATCAACGCGTATCTGCAGCTCAGTGTGCCGGACGCTTTCCGGGGGCGCGTGAATTCGGTGATCTCGATGATCGGGATGGGCATCATGCCGGTCGGGATGCTGCTCGCAGGCACGATCGTGAAGACGCAGGGGCTGATAGCGGCTTATCTCGTGATGGGCGTGGGGATGTGCTTGGCGGCGTTTATCGGGCCGTTGGACAAGTCGTACCGCGATGCGCGGATGCCGGAGGCTCCGCCACCTGCGAATCTGGGGTCGGCGACCTTGGCCGAGGCGATGTAATATGGTCTGCGTTCCATCGCGGGGCGCAGATCATGACTTTTAAACGCTTTTACAACGACTCCATCGCGCAGGCTTCCTTCTTAGTCGGTTGCGCCAAGACCGGGGAGGCCGTCGTGATCGATCCGAATCGCGATCTCGATACCTACATCGAGGCGGCGGAGGCTGAGGGACTGCGGATCGTGGCGGTGACGGAGACTCACATCCATGCCGACTACGTTTCCGGCAGCCGTGAATTGGCACACGTGACGGGGGCTACGCTCTATCTTTCGAAGGAAGGTGGGGCCGGTTGGCAGTATGGGTTCGATGCGGCTTTGATTGGAGATGGAGATACCATTCGGATCGGGAATGTGCGGCTTGAAGTCGTTCACACGCCCGGACATACGCCGGAGCATCTGTCGTTCGTGCTGATCGACGGGGCGGCGACGAACGAGCCGGTAGGGGTGTTTACAGGCGATTTCATCTTCGCAGGGGACGTCGGACGGCCCGATCTGCTTGAGGTCGCGGCTGGGTTCCGCGACACGATGCGGCAGGGAGCTGAAACGCTTTATCGGTCGCTGTCTGAGTTCAAGCACCGGCCCGACCGCTTGATCCTTTGGCCCGGCCACGGGGCGGGTTCGGCTTGCGGGAAGGCGCTGGGGAACGTGCCTTCGACGACGCTGGGCTATGAGAAGATCGCAAACGCGGCTTTGCGGTTCGCGACGGAGAACGAGTTCGTAGACGATATTTTGAAGGGCCAACCGGAGCCACCGAAGTATTTCGCGCGGATGAAGAGCGTGAACAAGGCGGGGCCTTCCTTCGTGCGGGACAAGATGCGGGCGGTGCGGGCACCGGCTGCAGCGGCGTTCGAGCCGGGTGTGACGGTGGTGGACGTGCGCGATGGGGACGAGCATTTAACGGGCTCGATTCGGGGAGTACTGGCAATTCCGTTCGACAAGTCGTTCGCCAAGTGGGCGGGGTCGCTGATTTCGCCGGAGCAAGAAGTTGTCCTGATTGCGAACGACGAGGAGCAGGCTTTGGATGCCATCAAGACGCTGTTCATTATTGGGATCGAGAAGGCCGGGCATTGGATCGACGCCCACTCGGCGATCTCCGAAGCGAAGCGGGTCGAGCGGTTCGATAAGCTGCAGGCGCTTACGCCTCAGGATGCGGTCGGGTTCGAAATCCTCGACGTGAGGGGTTCCTCCGAGCGGGAAGAAGACTTTATCCCGGGGACGCTGCATGTGCCGCTTGTGAACCTTACGGACGCCAAGGGCTTGCCCCAAAAGCTTGCCGTTCATTGCGCGGCGGGGGCTCGGGCTTTGATTGCGGCTTCCTATTTGACTTCGAAGGGTGTCGAAGCTCTGCCGATCCGGGCATCGTTCGCGGATGTCAAGGCGGCCTTAACGCCGGTTCGTCTCTAGGGTGAGATCGGGAGCCGAGAAGGTGGAATCCGTGGCGCCCTGGTCGTCTTGGAAGTTGAGACCGGTGCTGTAGAGATAGAACTCCGTGCCGCTTGCTCGGTATTTGAAGGGTTGACCCGTGTAGGGGTCGATGGTGAGCTCGCGGCTGAATCCGCCGAGGGATTTGGGGGCTTGCTTTGCGACTTTGATCTGGCGATAGATTTCGCTTGTCAGGATCAGGAGGCGGGTGCGAGCCAGGGTCGCATCCTCTTTGGCGAGGACAGGATCTAGGCCACTGAAGAACTGGGTGGCGAAGCGCCTCCACGGGCGACTGGCGGCGAGCTTGGGTTCGGGCTCGTCTGCCCTCTTTTGAACTGGGAGCGCGGCCAGTTTGCGGGCGGTTTCGCAAATCTCGTTCGCCTCTTGGGCGAAGCCCTCGAAGTAGGGCGGGCGCTTGTTTCGGTCGTCCCGCTTAACCTGCTTGAGGTATTCGATGGCGTCTCGGATGTCGTTTCCAAGATTGGCCTTGAGAGTCGCATAGTCGTCCGACTTGTAGCATTCCTGGACGTACTGCACGGCTTGCAGCATGTTCAGACGCTCTGCGTCGATGGTTTGGCTGAAGGCAGGTTTGAGGGCGAGGGCGTTCTTGAGGCCGGACGTGAGGGCGCTGAGCTGCTTGGCGCTCAGGTCTGGGAGACTTGGTACGATGGCGCGGCGTACCTCATCGACTATTTGCAGACCGAGGTCGGCGTCCTTGGCGGAGCCTCCGGAGAGATCGAAGCCGACCTTCGTGGCGAGGTTTACGATGCTGACGGCTGTGTCGAAATCCGCTTTCGCACAGGATGCCTCGACCAGCCAACCGAAGGAGTAGCGGATCATGCGCCAGCCGATGTGGTTGGGGGCCAGCTCGAACGGTTTTTGGGATACGAATTGGAAATCGCATCGCTTGGCGGCGGAGCGGCGCATGAGCGAGAGGGCGGGCGCGCAGGCCTTGATGACCTCTGAACGCTGTCCGGGAGTGAAGAAAACACGTCGATTCCACTTCGTAGTGGCGTCCTCCGCGAGGCGAGCGGCGAGGACGTAGCCATCGAAAGCGTTCGAAGAGGACTCCGAGGGGGCGAAGGGCTTGTCGGGCGGGGCCCAGGTTGGAAAGGCAGGCGTTGACGGCTGGGAGCATCCGGCGACCGCCAGTCCCAGCAAGGCTATGCGCAACCATCCGTGGCGAGCGCGTCCCTGCATCGCGTCTCAAATGTACCGTAAATGTTGTTGCGTCCTATGCTATGCTCGCGGCAATGAAAGGTGTCATTCTCGCCGCGGGTAAGGGAACGCGGCTCTATCCGATCACCCACCACATCGCCAAGCCTCTTTTGCCCCTCGCGAACCGTCCGACGCTCCATTACGCGTTGGACCGGCTGAAGGAGATGGGCATGCACGACGTTTGCGTCGTGGTCGGGGAGAACGAGCAGCAGATGCGCGACGCCCTCGGCGATGGCTCTCAGCTTGGCGTCACGATCGGATATGTACGCCAGACGAATCCTCATGGTCTGGCGCATGCGGTGGGTTTCGCGAAGGATTTTGTAGGGGGCGACTCTTTCTGCCTCTATCTGGGCGACGCGATGTACTCGGAAAGCCTGGCTCCCTTCGCGGAAAAGTTTAAATCGAGCGGGGCAGCGAATTTGAACCTGGTGAAGTGGGTTGAGGACCCCTCCCGCTTCGGGGTGGCGAACCTGGATGGGGAGCAGATCGTGAAGCTCGTCGAGAAGCCGAGCCAGCCGGAATCGAACTATGCCATGGCGGGCCTCTATTTCTTCGGTCCCCAGATCTGGTCGATTCTTCCGACCCTCCAGCCGAGCGCGCGCGGCGAATATGAGATCACGGACGCTATTCAAATGCTCATCGACAAGGGCGAGAAAGTTTTGGCGGGAGTTTATGAGGGCGAGTGGTTCGATACCGGCACGTTGGATTCGTTCCTGGATACGAGCAGCCATCTTGTGAAGAAGGGCACCCTCGTCGCTGCGGACGCTCATGCGATGGTGGCGATGGGACACTCGGTGGTGATCGGTGCGGGAGCCCATGTCACTTGCGATTCCATCGAAGATTCGGTGGTACTTCCAGGAGCCCATGTTTCGGTGAGCGGGCATATCCGGCATTCGATCCTCGCTGGGCACATCGAGTCCGATGTGAGCATTGAGGAGCAAATTCGCTGGGACGATTCAACCCAATAGGCGGAGGTTTCGTATCCTATGCGTATGAAACGCCTGCTGCTTTTGGTCCCCGTGCTCGTGGTCGCCGCCTGTAACGACCGAGACAAGACGGACGTCGAGCTAAACGCCGGGGTCGCATGGGCCTCCGCCCGCGAGGCGTTGGGTACGGCTTGGGATTCGATGTCGAAAGAGGCGTCGAAAATTACCGTCGATTCGAGCAAGCAGGCCCTTGAAGCGGCGCAAAAGCAGGCGGAGGCCCTTCAAAGCCAGCTATCGAAGATCGAGATTAAAAATCCTTTGAACGAGGCTCAGATGAAGGCGGCGCAAGACCAGATCGACAAGGTCAAGGCAGCGATGGAGGTTCAGAGCCTCAAGGAAGAATCCGAGGCGGCGGTGCAAAAGGCCATCGAGTCGGGCAAGATCGCGCAGCAGAAGTATGAGGACGCGAGCAAGCAGCTTGCCGAAATGGACTCGCAATATCGAGACTTACGCACCCGTCTCGATCAGGCGCAAAGCATGTACGACCAGGCTGCGGCCTCTTTGTCGGCGGCGGTCGATAAAGTCAAATCCCTTGCCGGGACAAAGTAGAGAGCCCCTCGGATTGCTCCGAGAGGCTCGAACATTAACGGATGGTTGTTACTTACCCGTCGTGTCGCCCGTCGTACCAGCGGTAGCGCCGGCTGTGGCAGCACCAGCAGTGGCGCCAGCAGTAGCGCCGCCCGTGGTAGCGCCTTCGTCTTCCTTCTTACCGCAACCTGCGGCGAGGATCGAACCGAGAACGGTAACAACCATCAGAATCCCGAAAATCTTCTTCATACGTACACCTCCAGTTTGGCAAGCTCTCTTTTTGAACCACAAGTGGTAGAGCCGCTTGCGGCTTCGTTTATACCACTTGTATAGACGGTTCACCAGCCTAGCTTGCGCCTAAATTATAGTGCAGGGCCAACCACTATGCAAGTAATTTGGCAGGTCGGTAGGTCTAGCGTCATTTTTGCCGACAGGGTAACCTAACTTTTCATGGTGAGATTCGCGCTCATCTCGGCGACGTTTGACCCGGCTCTCGAAGCCGTCCGTCGCCCTGCCCGCCCCCGTATTTAGGGGTGCCGGTCATGCCGCGAAGACGCTCGACGCCGGTACCCCAGAAGTTTCGTCCCAGACGCAATGCGGCGTATAACCGACCGATTTAGACCAATGCTCAAATACGACACGATCAAAACTACCGACGTTGACAACGTCATGCAAACCTACAAGCGGGCTCCGGCGCTTTTCGTCCAAGGAGCGGGCTGCTCTCTCTGGGACAATCGCGGCAACGAATATCTCGACCTTTTGGCGGGCATCGCGGTTTGTTCGCTGGGCCACTGCCATCCGGCGGTCGTCAGCGCCATCACTCGCCAGGCACAGCAGCTGATCCACGTCTCAAACCTGCTGCTGAGCGCTCCCCAGGCCCAGCTTGCGAAGAGGCTTTGCGAGTTGAGCGGAATGGATAATGTTTTCTACGCTGTCTGCGGCGCGGGCGCGAACGAGACGGCTCTCAAGATCGCCAAGAAGCACGGGCTCATGAAGCGACCGGAGGGTGACTACGAGATCATTACCCTTCAGCGCTCCTTCCACGGCCGAACCCTTGGTGCGCTTTCGGCGACGGGGCAGCGCAAGTACCAGCGCCCCTTCGAGCCCCTGATCCCCGGCTTCAAGCATGTCGAGGCGAACGACCTCGCTGAGCTTAAGGAAGCGGTGAATCATCGAACGGCGGCGATCGTGTTCGAGCCGATCCAGGGTGAGGCGGGTGTGAACCCGCTGACGACGGAGTATTTGAAGCTGGCTCGCGAGCTTTGCGACGAGTACGGCGCGTTTTTGATCCTCGACGAGGTTCAGACGGGCATCGGACGCACGGGCAAGTGGTTCTGCTTCCAGCACCACGATGTGCAGCCGGACGTGATGTGCCTGGCGAAGGGACTTGGCAGCGGCGTGCCGATCGGCGCTTGTCTGGCGCGAGGCAAGGCGGCAGAGATGTTGGAGCTTGGCGACCACGGCTCGACCTTCGGCGGCACCCCGCTCTCCTGCTCGGCGGCTCTCGCCGTTTTGGACGCGATCGACCACTACGAGCTGTTGGAGAACGCGACGAACGTTGGAAACTACTTCCAAGAGGGCCTGAAGGCTCTTGGGCGGTTTGAATTCGTGCGGGGAATGGGTTTGATGATCGGGGCTCGGCTATCCGAGCCTATCGCTCGCGATATCGTCGAACAGGCGCTAGAAAAGCGGCTGATCCTCAACGCGACCGACGAGCACAGCCTGCGGTTCGTTCCGCCGTTGATTCTCACCTACGACCAGGTCGACAAGGCGCTTGGCATCCTGGCCGAGATTTTGGGAGTCAAGGCGCCCTCGATCTCTCGCCCCAGCCCCATGGCCCCCGCCTCTGTCAAGACAGCCTATCACGACATCTTGGCCGTCGACGACCTGCGGGACGGCCAGCTCGAAGAGGTTTTGAACCTTGCGAGCTTTCTGAAGCAGCGGCGGAAGATGGCCCCCGCCGCGATTACGCCGGTCGAGAACCGGACGGTGGCTATGGTGTTCGAAAAGCCATCCCTGCGAACCCGCGTCTCCTTCGAAACGGCGATTCGAGAGTTGGGCGGACACCCCGTCTATCTCAGCAAAGCCGACATCGGTTTGAACACCCGCGAAGCGGCCAAGGACATCGCCTCGAACCTGGCTCGTTGGTGTACGGCCATCGTTGCCCGGCTCTATTGGCAAAAGGACCTTCAGCTTCTGGCGGACGTGGCCGAAGTGCCCGTAATCAACGCGCTCACGGAAATGGAGCATCCCTGCCAGGCTTTGGCGGACATGTTGACGGTGCAAGAGAATTTTGGGCACGAAAAGGTGAAGATCACCTACGTCGGGGACGGCAACAATGTGGCCCGTTCGTTGGCGAAGGTGGCAACCCGGCTTGGCTACCCGATGACGATCTGCGGTCCCGAGAACTTCCGATTGGAAGATATGCCTGGGCTATCCCAGACGAGCAGCCTGGAAGAAGGCTTGGCCGACGCGCAGGTCGTTTATACCGACGTTTGGATTTCCATGGGCGACGAGCACGAGCAGGAGCACCGGCTGAAGATTTTCGACGCCTACCAGGTGAACCAGCGCGTGATGGAGATGGCGGCCAAGGACGCGATCTTCCTCCACTGCCTCCCGGCGCGCCGGGGCTACGAGGTGACGGACGAGGTGATCGACGGCAAGCAGAGCAGGATCGTGGATCAAGCCGAAAACCGGCTGCATGCGCAGAAGGCGCTCCTTCAGCTTGTTTTGGGACTGTAAGGGGGCTCACGCCCCCTTACAAAATCAGACCTTTTCGGTAACAGCCGTCGTGCCGACGACGGCCTTGTTGCCGGTCTTCAGCGAGTCGCGGATCTCGACGAGAAGCTGCTCGGAGGTCGTGAGCTCGGGAGCGGCGGCCTCGACCGGCTTCTCCTTTCGCATCTTGTTGATGAGCTTCACGATCACGAAGAGGGCGAAGGCAACGAGGATGAAGTTGATGAGGGCGGCCACGAACGACCCGTAGCCGAGAGCAACTCCATTCACCGTGACCGTCTTTGTGGCGAGATCGGAGCCGCCAGCGACCATGCCGATGATCGGGGTGAGCAAGTCCTTTACGATCGAATTGATGACGGTGGTAAAGGCCGCGCCCAGAACGATGCCGACCGCCAGGTCGAGCATGTTGCCTTTCATTGCAAATTCTCTAAATTCCTTCAGCATAAGAACCTTGTTCCTCCGGGTCTATCCGGTACCCGTGAGCTTAGTATAAGGTCTCCTATGTAAAATTGTTCGCTTTGGCCGGCCTCCCGTTGTGAACCCGGCAAAAGAGCCGACGGCAAGTACACTTGGTCCATGATTGGACCGAAGCTGCGCATCGCGGAGGTCTTCGCGAGCATCCAGGGCGAGGGCATTTGGGCGGGGATTCCGTCCGTCTTCGTGCGGGTCAGCGGCTGCAACTTGCGCTGTGTGTGGTGTGACACACCCTATGCGAGCTGGTCGCCGGAAGGGCCGGTGCAGCCCGTCGACGAGATATTGGACGAGGTAGAGGGCTTTGGGATTGGGCACGTGGTCCTGACGGGCGGCGAGCCGATGCTTTTCGACCCGATGGAGGACTTGGCGTCCGCTTTGAAAGCCCGTGGGCACACGATCACCATCGAGACGGCGGGGACCGTCTTCCGCGAACTTCCTTGTGACCTGATGTCCATCAGCCCAAAGTTGGCCAACTCGACGCCCCCGGAAGAGTCCGGCTGGGCGGAACGTCACGAGGAGACACGGTCGGACAGGGGACCGTTGAGGCAACTGCTGGAGCGTTACGATTGCCAGTTAAAGTTTGTCGTCGATCCGGAGAAGGGTGACGACATCGGTGAGATCGAAGCTTTGTTGGCCGAGTTGCCCCAGGTTATCCCCGAGCGGGTTTTGCTGATGCCGGAAGGAACGGATTCCGAGACGCTGCACCGTCGGCAAAAGGCGCTCGTCGAGCCCTGTATGAAGCGCGGCTGGCGGCTTACGTCCCGGCTCCACGTAGACCTATTCGGAAATAAACGCGGCACCTGAGCGTCGGTATGCTGAGCGAATGAGAAGATATCTCCCGATTCTCTTGCTCCTCCTGGTAGCTGGTTGCGTGGATCGGAACCGGGTGCCCGTCATGGGGCTCTGGACGGGCGGTTTCTTCACCGACAAAGGCCAGGCATTCAAAGGCTATGTGCAACTCTATCGCACGGACGACAAGTTTAAGATGCGCCTCGCGAGCAAGGATCAGGCGATCGATTTCGAAGGAAAGTGGACTGTGGAGAAGCGGCGTATCGCCTTAACCGTGTCCGAAATCAAATTCGACAATCCGTCGGAAGAGGACCAGAAGGCGCTCGGCCTTCACATCGTTCAGCCGACGGAGGTTCGCGATGCCTATGGTAAGCCGATCACCCTCGACCTCGATCCGGCCGGGACCAAGCTGTCGGGGTTGACGATGACGCTGGGCTGGCTTACGGGCAAGCATGAGTTCCAGAAAGGCGAAGCCGCGCGGAACTCGCAGAAGGTCCTGGACGAGATGCGCAAGGGCTCCTGAGTTAAGTCAATTTCGCGGAAACAGCATATAATGCACGCGATGAAAGCCATCGGATTGTCGTTCGTTCTTCTCGTTGCGTTGTTGGCCGGTGGCTGCAAGGCAGGCGGCGAGTCCGCCGTCGTTGGCAAGTGGAAAGGCCAAATCAAGATGGACGAATCCAAGAAAGACGATCCGGCGGCTAAGATGGCCGAGGCCTTCGCTTCCATGCTGACGATGGATGTCGAGATGAAATCCGACCACTCCTTCAAGCTGACGGTGATGATGATGCCCATCGAAGGCTCGTGGTCGATGAGCGGGAGCAAGGTCTCGTTGACGCCAAAGACGATCGCCGGTCTAAGTCCAGAAGAGTATCAGAAACAGCAGGCAAAGAGCGGTGGCTCCCTCTCCAAGACGTCGAGCGGCGACTTCGACAAGCCCCTCAACCTTGAGCTTCAGCCAGACGGCAAGACAATGAAGATGGTGAAGGATGGCGCGGCGCCATCGGGTGGCGGCGACTTCGTCTTCACGAAGGAAAATTAGTCCGGCCAAGTACACTCTGGGGAGTGGGTCGATATCGCGTCTGTAAGACGTTCACCGTCGAAAGCGGTCATATGTTGAGCCGGCATCCGGAAGGTTGCCGCTTTCCCCACGGGCATACACGGACGGTCGAGGTCGTTGTCACGGGCGACTCGTTGGACGAAAACGGGATGCTCGTGGATTTCAAGGCCCTTCGCCTTGCACTGGAGGAGCATATCGACCGCTACGACCACGCCCTCGCCGTGAACTCCGCCGATCCCTTTTTGGACAAGCTGAAGGGACAATATCCTCCCGAAGCCCTTGTCGTCTTCGAGAACCTGGAGCCGACGACGGAAGCCATCGCAAAGGAAATCTTCGACTATGCGACGGGTGTTTTGCGGGCAGGCTTCTCCCGAGAGGCGAGCTCAGGCGTGACCTACCGGATTCCGCCGAACAAGGTTCAGCTTGAGCGGGTCAGGGTTTGGGAGACGCCGTCCAGTTGGGCGGAATACTCTATCTGACAACATATCGCGATATCCGCGCGTGTCAGGACTCGAGCCAACGCATATAATAGCCATCACAGATGGGGGCAGCCAATGAATTCACATGGCCAAAGGGAGCGAAGGCCGCGGTTTCGCTGGCCTTCGACGGTGGGCTGCCCGAGCATGTCGAGCTTGTGGCTCCCGCCTTGGACGAGCATGGCCTGAAGGGCACCTTCTTCGTTACCGTCCCAAACCTGCTCGAGAATCCTGCGAAGTGGAAGCGTTTGGCTGAGAATGGGCACGAGATCGCCAGCCATAGCCTCAAGGGCGTGACGGAGAACGGCAAGCTCACCGCTTGGACCTTCGACATGCTGCGCGACGATCTGCGCATGACGGAGAAAGGTATCGCGGAGATCTGCGAAGCCCCCGTTACGTCGTTCGCCTTACCTGGGGAGGAGACGGAGTGCAACGAAGGGGACTACAAGCCGATCCTGACCCACCTCTACACGGCTATCCGCTCGCCGCTTTCCCACCCGAATCCAGGTGTTGAGACGGATCTTCTTAATGTGGGCAGTCTATTTTGGGAGGATCTGGTCGGTCAGATCGAGTCCTATCTCCCCGAACATGGGCATTGGAACGTGATCGTCTTCGAACGTTTCTTTGGACTGGATGTCCAGGCGGCGGAGGACGATCTGCGCTTCCTGATCGCCCACCTAGTGAAACACGAGGAGATCTGGACTGCGCCCGTGAACGCGGTCAGCGAATGGATCTCCCATGCCCGGGCTGGAACACCCTCGAAGACATGAAGATGCTTTTACTGATTCCGCTGTTGTGCCTGATGGCGTGGTCTTGTGGCGAGGCCAAAAAGCCGCCGATCGATTCCGAGAAGGACGTGATCGGATACGAGGCGACCGATCCCAAGATGAACGCCGCCATAGCTGAGGCCAAGAAGACCCTTCCCGACTTCCTTAAGCGATTGCCAAAGCTTGACAAGGAATCGTCGATGGTCAAATGGGCGGCTCCGGTTGGCGGAAGCGACAGGGAGCACATCTGGGTCAACCACCTTGAGTACAAAGACGGCTGGTTCACAGGCGATCTTGCGAACGAGCCCGACAATATGCCGGGCAAGAAGATGGGCGATCATGTGCGGTTCCAGGAGTCCGACGTCAGCGACTGGATTATCTTCAAGCCGGATAACACCTATGAGGGTGGTTACACCCAAAAGGTGATGGAAGAAGGCGAACTCAAGGGCCGCGACGTTAGGTAGGATGTCGGCAACGCGACCTCAAAGGCGAGGGAGGCACGGATGCAGACGCGCGAAGAATTTCTCCATATCGGGAGCGGGAAGTACCTCTTCTACGTTCTCATCTTTCTTTCCCTGGGGATCATGGTTTTCCAGATCGTCCAGCGGGCTCGCGCCTGGAAATCCGGCAAGCCCGTCACCTGGCCGCAGTCGTTCCGAATCTGGATCGATAACTTTTGGCGGTATGTCCTGCTTCAGCGGAAGGTTCGCACGTCTCGGCGCAAGTCGGGCGCGCCGATGCACCTGCTGATCTTTTACGGATTCCTCTCGCTCTTTCTGGCGACCGTGTTGCTCGCCGCGGCCACTTACGCACCCTTGATCGGTTTGCCCAATTGGCACCACGGGACCTACTATCTTGCCTTCGAGAGTATCTTCGACGTCCTTGGCTTGCTCTTCGTGATAGGGGTCGCTTGGGCGATTTTCCGGCGATTTGGCATGGATCGGGCGGCGAAGGCGAGCGGGCGTCCGATTGTGACCTCGGCAGCAGGAGACTATGCGACGTTGGCCCTGCTCCTCGTCATAGGGGTGACGGGATATTGGTTGGAGGCCTCGCGAATCGGTTTGGAACCTCACGATTGGGACCGGTCCTCGATCGTCGGCTATGCCGTGGCGCAGGTTCAGGGGCCGGTGTCGGTCGGGTTCTACCAGTTCGTGTGGTGGTTCCACATGACGTGGATATTCGTGATGTTCGCGACGCTGCCCCGATGGCGACTAAGGCACATCGTCATGGCGATCCTTTCCACGGCGGGAAGGGAGGAGCAGCCGATGGGCATGCTCAAGCCGATCTCGATGGAAGAGGTCGAGCAGACCGAGCAGATCGGGGTGAAGCTGGCGAAGGACTACAGCCGCTGGCACTTGATGTCGCTGGATGCCTGCATGGAGTGCGGGCGCTGTACGGAGGTTTGCCCGGCCTACAACGTGGGGAAGATTTTGAACCCGAAACGCGTCGTCCAGGACATTCGGGCGGCGATGGTCGATGGCCGGGAAGTGGCGGAGGCGGTGAACCCCGAAGCGCTGTGGGCCTGCACGACATGCAACGCCTGCGTGGAGGCCTGCCCGGTGCTGATCCGCCATGTGGACCTGATTGTGGACGCGCGACGAAACCTGGTGGCGGAGGGACAGCTTAGCGGCACGGCGGCGACGATGCTGCGGCAGGTCGCATCCACGAGCCACGCCTGGGGCCAGCCTGCTTCCAACCGCGAAGATTGGATGAAGGAGCTGGAGATTCCGCTCTGCCGGGACGGCGTGGAGTTCGAGTACCTCTTCTGGGTGGGTTGCGCAGGGGCGACCGATCCGGGCGCGGTGAAGACGACGAAGGCGGTGGCGGAGCTACTCAAGAAAGCTGGCGTCAAGTTTGCCTGCCTTGGCCAAGAGGAAGCCTGCACGGGCGACCCCGCGCGGCGGGTGGGGGAGGAATTCCTGTACCAGGAGAAGGCGATGGGCAACGTGGCGACCTTCGAGCGATATGGGGTCAAGAAGATCGTTACTGCCTGTCCGCACTGCTTGAATACCTTCAAGAACGAGTACGGGCAGTTCGAGGGCAAGTACGAGGTCTTCCATCACTCCCAGCTTCTGCAGCAGCTTGTTTCGAAGGGGCAGCTTTTGGCGGCGATGCCGCCACGTGGAGAGGTTGCTTACCACGATCCCTGCTATCTTGGGCGGGTCAACAACGAGAGCGATGCGCCACGCGCCGTGCTCGGCGATTCGACGAATTTAAACGAAACGCCCTACGTTCCTGACGATCTTGACGGGAATTTGGCCGAACCGGCCCATTTTGGGCGTAAGACCCTTTGTTGCGGCGCAGGTGGGGGCAGAATGTGGATGGACGAGCCGCCAGAGCAACGACCGGCCAGCCGCCGTGCGAAAGAACTGGTCGAGACGGGCGCGAAGACGATCGCGCTGGGTTGCCCGTTCTGCCGGATTATGTTGGACGCTTCGATCAAGCAGGTAACGGACGACGAGATCAAGCTCGTCGATTTGGCCGAAATGCTTCAAGAGGCGAATCGGAGTCGTTAAATCACCGTGGACGTCAATCAGCAGGCCTCGATCGAGCATGAATTCGAGTGCGAGCAGGTCGAGCATCAGCCGCAGCCGAAATGGCCCGCCCTGATCGCGATCATCACCGTGCCGCTGCTGTTTTTCGCGCTGCCGAGACACCTTCGGTTCACGGCTGAATACGTGCCGATGATCCTCACCGCATTGCTGGTGATTCCCCTTCTCGTGAACCACAAAAAAGAGAACCACGAGATGGTGCACCGCCTTGGGATCGGGATTTCCATCGTCCACACGTTCTTCCTACTCTGCGCGGTTGTGCTGATGGTTGCGAATATCACCAACAAGAACCAGACGGCCCTCGATTTCCTTCAAGCAGCGGGCGTTCTCTTCCCGACGAACATTCTTGTCTTTGCCCTTTGGTATTGGAGATTGGATGCGGGCGGTCCCCATCAACGGGATATTGCTGGGTGTCACGTTCAGGGCGAGTTCCTGTTTCCCCAGATGACCATGGACGCGGAGATGCGGCGGCAGACGGGTCAGATCACGTGGATTCCCGGTTTCGTCGACTATCTCTTTCTCGCCTTTAACACGAGTACGGCCCTGTCGCCCGCCGATACCGCGGCTTTGAGCCGGCTGTCGAAGGTGCTCATGATGATCCAGGCCAGCATCTCGCTGACCGTGATCGTCCTCCTCGCCGCCCGCGCTGTGAACATGCTGTGATCGTCGCCGTCGGCTTGGACCTCGTCGAAGTGGCGCGCATCGCCTCCGCGATGAAAACCCCAGGCTTTGTCGAGCGCATCCTGACCCCCGCCGAACGCGAGGTGATCAAGGTGCCTCTCCGGGTGGCTGGTCGGTGGGCGGCCAAGGAGGCGATCGCCAAGGCGGTCGGCCTGCACCTAAGCTGGCAGGACGTAGAGATCCTTCCCGGCTCGGCAGGCGAGCCGATTGTCACGATCCACCACGCGGATTTCGATCCGTCTACCCACCGCATCCACCTCTCGATCACCCACGAGAAGGGCCACGCGGCGGCGGTGGCGGTATTGGAAGCTCTCTCGTAGGGCCGGCCAATGGAAACTAGATTTTTGGAATCTCAGGCCCTTCGGAGGGCGAAGTCGCCAAAACCTACGTCGCCGTGTTACAACGTTCTGTAATTGCGATGGAAGACGAAAACAAGCCCTCCCCGCCCCCTGTCGACTATTCTTTGCCGCCATCGGCGCCTCAGACCTTCGTCGCGCCGCCTCAGACGGGGCAGCCGGATGCGGTTAATCAGATCATCCCCTACAAGAATCCGAAGGCACTGATCGCCTACTATTGCGCGGTCTTCGCTCTCGTCCCGTGCTTTACTCCGATCCTCGGGCCGTTGGCGATCGTTTTGGGTTTCCTCGGATTAAAGGACATCAAGCAGCAGCCTCAGCTACCGGGCAAGGCTCATGCGTTGATCGGCATTATCCTCGGCGGCTTTATGACGTTGGCCCTTCTCGCCTTGATCGTCTTCGTGGTGCTGGCTTCGAAGAAGTCTTAGGCAGCTATTCGCGCTCCTCGAACCGCTTGGGGATGAGGTGGGCGGGAAGATGGCCGGGAGACTGTTCGACCCACTCCACGTCGAAGCTGCCCCGATAGCCGAAGAGCCGCCCCCAGACCCGGTTTGAGACGGTCACTTCGATCTGGTATTTGCCGGTGGCATCGTCGTACCACTCGCAGACATCGGCGTAACCGGAGAAGAGCATAGGGAATCGGAAGCCGAGCCTCTTTTCGTAGAAGCGCTGTTCACCGGAACGTAACCGGAGCCCACCGGTCGCCTCGTCCACGCTGAGGTCGAGGTCTACGGCGAGGTGCTCGTGGGTGCCGAGGTAGTCGACGATTTTGTCGCGGATGCGGCTGTTAATCATGTAAGCATCGAACCGGCGCTTACGGCGGGCTTGAAAAGTGCGAATCCAGGTCACCGTCTCCCGTCCAAAGGGATCTTTGAAGGCGTAGTTCTCGATCGTGAACGGGACGTTCTTGCCCTGCTCGGGAAACATGATCTGTCGCCATGCGCCTACGCATAGGAACGGCAACGTGTAGAAGGGGCCGTGCCAGAGAGACTCCATGATGCCTCGCCCGATGGCGGCCTTGCCATCCTCGCTCGAAAAGCCGAACCGTTCTTGGATTTTGGGGTGCAGGCGTTCGAAGTCGTCGCCGAGGATTTCGCGATAGATCGAGCTCATCGGGCGGACCTCCAAGACCATCGGCATCGGGACGCCGACGGCAGTTCGCGTCCAGCCACGTAGCCCGTAAGGCAGAGTGCGACCATGGCAAGGGTGGTTGAGAAGGGGTTGAAAGCTTGGGTGAACATAGCGGGTGAGGTGAGGAGTGTGCCGAGGGCGAGTGCGGTTAGCAGGAACGCCTGTAGGAGGAATAACGAGCGCCATCTCCAGCAGATCAGGGTCGTGAAGCCGAGAATGACTTCGGCGATGCCCGCGCTGCGGGCGAATAGGATGGATTGGGGTTGGCTGAATCCGAGGGCGGCGTTCATGGCGAGCTCGCTCTTGTCCATGGCGGCGAGCTTTGGCACGATGCCGTGGTAGAGCCAGATCGCGGCGAGGCTGAATCGGGCGAGTGCGTGGAGGGCCGTCCGTTCGAGGGAGACTTCCGGTGGGATGCCTTTTTCGATCCAGAGGCGAAGCCGGTCGAAACTCCAGGCGGTGGCCCAGGCCATCAAGGGGCGGAAGACATTTCGGTCGAAGCGGCGTCCGTAGCGGGTGCGATAGTCGTAGCCGGTTTTGAAGAGGACGCCGGTTCCATCGGCGGAATACCGCCAATATCCCGAGCCTTCCTCGATAAGGGAGAGGCGTTGGTTCGACCAGAAGCGGAGGGAAGAGATGCGGCAGCCCGTGCCCTTCTCGGTTTCCTGGATCGTTTCGCCCTCGCCCCGAATTCGAAGGGCGAAGCCCAGGCGGGTTTCGTAGAGGAACTTTTGAGGCTGATCGGGCTCTCGTGGCAGGTATTCGATTTTAGTGAACCGCAAGTCCCAGCGCTGATGCAGCGCAGGATCTTGGGTAAGCCGCCAAAGGGCTTCGAGATCGCCCTCGATCTTGATTTCGACCTGAATCGCCATCCGAAAGCCATTCTACACCAAGTTTCAATTAATTCTGAAACTTGGGAATTTAGGCCTTGCGCCGCGCCGGTACAATCGAATCCAGATGCCCAACTTCGTCGCGAGCGTTGGCATGGAGGTCCATGCCGAACTGAACACCCAGTCGAAGATGTTTTGCCGCTGTCCGGTCGCCTTTGGCGGCGAGCCGAATACGCGCGTCTGTCCTATCTGCCTCGGCCTTCCGGGGACTTTGCCGGTGCCGAATCACAAGGCGATCGAGTTGGTTCTGCGGACGGCGCTCGCATTGAACTGCAAGATCGCGATGAACAGCATCTTTCACCGGAAGAACTACTTCTATCCGGACCTTCCCAAGGGCTATCAGGTGAGCCAGTACGGCGACACGAACCCCCTGGGCTACGAGGGGTATTTGGATATTCCCACCGACGATGGGAAGACGAAGCGGGTGGCTATCCGGCGCGTTCACCTCGAGGAGGACACGGGCAAACTGATGCACCTGCCGAGCGGGGGCAGTGGTGTGGACTACAACCGTGCCGGGGTGCCGCTCATGGAGATCGTCACCGAATTCCCGCCGGACATCACGAACCCGGACGAGGCGAAGGATTACCTGACTCAGCTTCGCCAGACCCTGCTGTATCTGGGCGTCTGCGACGGCAAGATGGAAGAGGGCTCCCTGCGGTGCGAGCCGAATATCTCCGTTCGCATCGAGGGTACGGACAAGTACGGCACGAAGACGGAGCTCAAGAACCTGAACTCTTTCCGTAGCGTGCAGCTTGGCGTGCAGTTCGAGGTGCGCCGCCAGATCGCGGTTGTGGAGCAAGGCGGTACGGTGGCCCAGGAGACGCGCGGCTGGAACGAGCAGAAGGAGTCGAGCTACCTGATGCGCGTGAAGGAGGCAGAGAACGACTACCGCTACTTCCCCGATCCCGACCTCGTGCCAATGTGTTTCGACGAGGATTACATCGAGAATCTGCGGTCCTCCCTGCCGGAGCTTCCGTTGGCGAAGCTGCTGCGGTACCAGAAGGATTACGGCCTGAACGCGAAGCACGCGGAAGTCGTGTGCAACGATCTCGACCGGGTCGTCTTCTTCGAGGAAGCGGTTCGGGAGGGGGGCGAGCCACAGTCGGTCTATAACTGGCTTACCGGCGACTTCGCTAAGCTCCTCAACGATCGAGGCTTGACGCCGAAGGAAAGCAAAATCACGGCAGCCCATATCGTGGACCTAACGAAGCTGGTCGCTACCGACACAATCTCTAGTAAGACGGCGAAAGAAGTGTTCGCGAAGGCGTTCGAAAGTGGGCGCTTGCCAAGCGAAATCGTCCAGGAATCAGGCGCGACTAAGATTTCCGATGAAACGGCGATACGTTCTCTTGCGTTAGACGTCTTAAAGGGCAATCCGGAGGTTGTCGAAAAATACAAGAGCGGTCAGGCGAACGTAAAGGGATTCCTGGTCGGTCAAGTGATGAGACAGAGCGGCGGACGCGCGAACCCGGCAATGGTTCAGCGCATCGTTGGGGAAGAGCTGGAAAAACAATGAGGCGAATTTGGGGAATTCTCATGTTGGGCGCGATGGCCGTAACTTCGTTCGGCGCCCAGCACAAAGCCGATCCGAAGCGGGTCGACGCGATTTGGAACTTTGCCGTCGATCGGATTAATCGCCAAAACGATTTCTGGTTCGATCAGGGCGATTTTCCGCGCGTTATCAACCTCTGCCGGGTCATGTACGCCCTCTATCCCAACGACTACGAGGTCGCCACGAATCTGGGCTGGATGCTTGAGAACATCGAGCGATGGGACGAGGCTCTGGCCGTCTACATCAAGTTCCGGACCGATAACCCGGGCGACCCCGACGCGGCTTGGCCGGAAGCGAATTTCTATTACATGAAGAAGGCGTACCAGAAGGTGCCGCCGATCTTGGAGCCGACCCTGAAGATGGCGAAGAAGCCCCATCCGAACAGCTATCGGACGCTGGCCCACTCGTACGAGAGGCTCAACCAGCTAGCCGACTCGCAGCGGGTCTGGAAGGAATATCTCCAGATCGCTCCGAACGACGATCCGGCGAAGAACAACCTGAGCCGCGTCGAGAAGAAACTTCACGGCGGCTAGGCTCTTTTACCCCCCTGGCTCAAAGGCCGAAGGCTGGGGTATTATTCACGTCCGACCGGGGAGTTGCCCGAGTGGCCAATGGGAACAGACTGTAAATCTGTCGGCGATGCCTTCGTAGGTTCGAATCCTACACTCCCCACCAGGTTTTAAAATAAGGGCCTTCGTAGCTCAGCGGCAGAGCATCCCCTTGGTAAGGGGAAGGTCACGAGTTCAATTCTCGTCGAAGGCTCCACTTCCCCCTTCAGCCCCCTGCATGAGGTAAACCCCCGCGCAGGAAAATGAAACTGCACTCATTCACTTGTTGCGCGTTGGCGATGCTGGCGGCGTGCTCGGCTTTCGGTCAAAAGAAACCTCTGGATGCGAGCGTCTATGACGGCTGGAAGTCCATCCAAGGGGCGAAGCTGTCAAATGACGGGAATTGGCTCGTCTATCGCGTCGCCGCCCAGGAAGGTGACGCCGTCTGTTACCTTCGCAGCCTGAACGGGGGCAAAGACGTCTCCGTGGAGCGCGCGAACCTCGCCATCTCGAACGACTCCAAGTTCGCGTTCGGCCTCGTCGTCCCCAAGCTGGAAGATACCAAGAAGGCTCAGCGGGAGAAGAAGAAGCCGGAGGACATGCCGAAGAACGTTCTGGTCATCGTGAACCTGGCGACGGGTGAGAAGACGGAGATCAAAGACGTCACGGGCTACCAAGCCGCGGCGGAAGATTCCGGTTGGATCATCTACCGGCCAGAGCCTCCCAAGCCCGCAGTCGCTCCCAAAGCGGACGACAAGAAGCCCGAGGAAAAGAAGCCGGACGACAAGAAAGATGAGCCCAAGAAGAAGGCCGACCACAAGCCGGGCGACGTTTATGTCCTGCGAAACTTGGCGACCGGGCAGGAAGAGAAGATCGAGGATGTCGTCTCGCCTCGCTTCACGAAGGATGGGACTGTGCTGGTCTATGCCCTTTCCACAAAGGACGGCTCGGGCGACGGGATCGTCTACTACGATTTGAAGGCGAACAAGAAGACGATGGTCGCCCAGGCGATGGGCCACTACCCGAAGATCGCCGTCCACGACGATACTAAGCGCGTCGCCTTCGTGACGGACAAGGACGACTATGCGGCGAAGAAGCCGACCTTCGCGGCCTACGAATTCGATCCCAAGTCGGGCAAGTCGAAGCTGCTCGCCAAAAATGGCTCGACGGGCCTTATGCAGGATTGGGTCGTGACCGACAAGGGTGGTCTCAGTTTCTCGGAGAACGGCGACCGGGTGCTCTTTGCCGTTACGCCCAAGCCGGTCGAAGAGAAGAAGGACGACACGCCGGACGACGAGAAGGTTTCCGTCGATATCTGGAACTACCAGGACGATATTCTCCAGCCGCAACAACTCCTCCAAGTGGCGATGGAGCAGAACCGGACGTACGATGCGGTGGCGTTCCTCGACTCGGGCAAGGTTGTGCAGCTCGAATCGCGGGATATGCCGAATGTTGGCATCGCCGATAAGGGAGAGGGTGACCTCGGGCTGGCTCGCGTCGACAAGCTCTATCGCAGGGCCCAGTCTTGGGGGGTGAACGCGGCAGACTACTATCTCGTCGACGTGAAGTCGGGGAAGGCGCGTAAGCTTTTTGAGGATATCGAGGACCCGATTAACTTCTCGCCGAAGGGCAAGTTCCTTTCGGGCTACGACCAGACCAAGCGAGAGTTGTACGCCATCGATATCTCGAGTGGCAAGCGAGTCAGCCTGTCCGCCAAGATCCCTTACCCGTTCTGGGACGAATTGAACGACGTGCCCGACTATCCCAACCCTTATGGGGAAGCCGGTTGGACGAAAGACGATAAGCAGGTCTTGATCTACGATCGCTACGACATTTGGGCCGTCGATCCGACGGGCAAGACCGATCCGGTCTGCGTAACGGGCGGCTATGGTCGACGAACCCAGACGCGGCTTCGTTATATGAGCGTCGATCCCGAGGAGAAGTTTGTGGACCTCTCCAAGCCGATGCTATTGACGGGCTTTGACGAGCGAACGATGGGGCAGGGCATCTTCCAAGAGGACCCGAAATCGACGCCTCGTGCGCTGATCGTGGGGAACAAGCGGTTCGCCTTCGTCGATAAGGCGAAGAACGCCAACCGAGTGATCTACACCCGCCAGGACTTCATCGAGTATCCCGATGTCTGGGTTTGCAACGACCTGACCTTCAAGGACGGGGTCAAGATGAGCGACGCCAACCCGCAGCAGAAGGACTACTGGTGGGGCACGGCGGAGTTGGTGGACTACACCTCCATCGACGGCACTCCTCTCAAGGGCATCATCATCAAGCCGGAGAACTTCGACTACACGAAGAAGTATCCGATGATCGCCTACTTCTACGAGCGCGACTCGGAAACGCTGAACCAGTACCGGTCACCGGCTCCGAGCGCATCCACGATCAATCTGCCGATGTACGCCAGCAACGGCTACGTCGTCTTCGTTGCGGACGTGGCGTACAAGATCGGCTATCCGGGCGAGAGCGCCATCAGCGCCATCGTTCCGGGCTGCCAGGAGATCATTCGCAAGGGCTACGTCGATCCGAAGAGGGTTGGCATCCAAGGGCAGAGCTGGGGTGGCTACGAGGTGGCGTACATGGTCACCGAGAGCAATATGTTCGCGGCAGCCTGCGCGGGTGCGCCAGTGAGCGACATGTTCAGCGCCTACGGCGGCATTCGATGGGGTTCGGGCCTTGTGCGTGAGTTCCAGTATGAAAAGAGCCAAAGCCGCATCGGCGGTACGCCGTGGAACTCAACGCTGAAGTTCATCGAGAACTCGCCCGTCTTCCACGCGGACAAGGTGCAGACGCCGCTCCTAATCATGCACAACGATAAGGACGGGTCGGTGCCGTGGTGGCAGAGCATCGAGTACTTCACGGCGCTTCGACGCATGGATAAACCGGTGTGGATGTGCGTCTACAACGGCGAGGACCACAACCTGATCCAACGCAAGAACCGAAAGGACTGGTCGATCCGCATGCAGCAGTTCTTCGATCACTTTCTAAAGGGCGCTCCGATGCCGGTTTGGATGTCCCAGGGCGTGCCCGCGACGCAAAAGGGCAAGACCTACGGCTTCGAGATTCCCGAGAAGAAGGGCAACTAAAACGACGATCCCTCAACGGTTTGGTCCGTTGAGGGATTTTTTAGACCTTCGCGATCCCTTCTTTGACCGCCAGCAGGGCGGCCTGCGTCCGGTCTTGAACGCCGAGCTTCGCGAGCACGTTACTCACGTAGCCTTTGACGGTGCCTTCCGTCAGGTTCAGGTCGTTGGCGATTTCTTTGTTGCTTCGACCGCTGGCGATCAGGCGGAGGATGTCCAGTTCCCGGGAGGTTAGCTCCTCGAGCGGGCTGGACTGTTTCTTCGCGCTGACTTCCGATACAAGCTGCTGTTGGGCGTCGTCGTGGAGGACGGATTTGCCCTCGGCGGTCGAACGAATGGCGTCGAGCAGTTCGGAGCGGGAAACATCCTTGAGCATGAACCCGAGGGCTCCAGCGCGTAGAACTTCGCGGACGATGCCCTCCTCCAGATAGGAGGTGAGGATGAGCACATTCGTGCGTGGCGAGGCTGCTTTGATGCGGAGGATGGCTTCCGAGCCGCCGACCTTTGGCATGCGTAGGTCGAGTAAGGCTACGTCGGGCTTGTGCTTACGGGCTTGGATTTCCGCTTCTTCGCCATTGCCGGCTTCAGCGACGATGTCGAAGTCGCGCTGGCCGATGAATAGCGCTCGCAGCCCTTCTCTAACGATTTCGTGATCGTCGACGATCAAGAGTCGAATTGCCAAAATTATTCCTCCCCACCCAAACAAATCAATTCGACGACGGTTCCCCGTCCGAGCGTAGAAGTTACCTCGATCTTGCCGCCGATCTCATCGGCGCGCTCCTGCATGCCGGTCAGGCCAAATCCAGTCCGGCTATCGTCCGCCTTCTTACGCATTCCCACTCCATCGTCTTCGATGCGAAGCCGCACGGAGTTCCCTTCCGATTGCAGTGTAATCCTTGTTTGAGTCGCTTGGGCATGCTTGGCGACATTATTCAAGGCTTCCTGGGCGATGCGGAAAAGCTGCTGCTCCATCGCTTCGGGCTGTTTTTTGTAGGCGGAGTCTTCGAGGCTGAAGGGTGGCAAGCCGATGAGGGTGGCGGCGTGGGCGGCGATTTGCTGGCGAAGAGTGGTCTTTTGGACGCGTGGTTTGACGGGGCGGAGCTCTTCCAGCAGGGAGCGCATATCGCCGAGTCCGCGACGGCTGAGCTCCACGATCTTGTCGGTGATCTCCTTGGGCGAGATTTTGTCCGGTTCCAACGACTGGGCGAGGAGGTTGAGGCTAAAGAGGATTTGAGTGACCGAGTCGTGAAGCTCGCGGGCAAGCCTTCGGCGCTCGTCGAGCACGGCCAGCCGTCGATCCGTTTCGACGAAGGTGTCGTGATCGCGACGGCTTTGGAGGGCCGCAGCGAGTTGAACGGCGGTCGTCTGGAAAGGGACGAGCTCTTCGTCCGTCCAATTTCGAGGGCGGCTGTCGCTGAGAATAACGAGTCCGATTCGCCGTCCCTCCGCGACGAGCGGAACGAGGGCGATGGCGGGCCTGTCGTCCCGTCTTTGTTCCTCGCGCAGCGACTCGGGGACGGTGGGGTCGGTGAGGGCGTCGGCGATGCGGATGGTCTGCCCAGAGGCGAGAATGGGGTCCAGTTCGTCCTGTTTGGCGGGGATTTCGTGGTGGAGCAACTCCACGTTGGCCCCCGGCGCCCACCGACCCCGAACCACGTTGCCGATCTTCAGGCCATCTTCGTCGAAGTCGTAGAGAACGATGGTGCAGTAATAGCGCCCGTTGCTGGCGACCTGGTCCAGATATGCGCCGATGACCTCGTCCACCGACATGGCGTTGCCGATTCGTTCGGTGGTGTGGAGAAGCAGGCCGGTGCGGGCTACGGACCGGCGGCTTTCTTCCACGAGGCGGGCGTGCTCGATGGCGATCGCCGCATGCTGGGCGAGGTGCTGTAACTCGCCGACGTCCTCAAGTTCGAAAGTTCGGTGGGCAGAGCCAAGGCCGAAATAGCCTGTAAGCCGTCCCCTCCAGAAGATGGGCACGCCGATCACGGACGTCCCCGCCAGATCTTCGCGGATTTCGCCGTCTACGTCCTCGTAGCGACGCAGGACGACGGGCATGCCGGTCTTGAGAACCCGCCCGGCGAGACCGATGCCGCTTGGCCACTCACTTCCCATCTCGCCATCGGGCATGTTGTAGATGGCTTCGATGCGGATGAGGCTTGCTTCCGCGTCGACGAGCCCCAGACTGCCCTTATCGGCTTGAAGCAACTCGCAGGCGCTTTGGAGGATCAGAGTCAGCAGACGTCCCAAATCCGGGTCGCTGCTCATCTGCTCGACGATGCGGCGATAGGTTTGGTCCCGCTCCATCGACATATGGGTCTGCCCGCCTAAGTCCACTTGGTTTCATTTTAGACCCTTGGGCCTTCGTCACATTTTTTTGGCGCGCTCCGTCACTGCGTTGACAACTCGATTAGGAGAAAAAATGCAGCAAAGAATTACCAATCCCGCAGTGCTCCTCCCCGGAGCCACGCAAGCCGTTCAATCGCTCGTTGCGATTATCAACAAGGGAGGCGTCGATGCTTCCACGCTTGGCTTGGTCCATCTCCGTGCAAGCCAGATCAATGGCTGCAGCGCGTGCGTCGACGGGGGAACCCGGCACGCGAAGGCGGCTGGCGAGACCGATCAGCGTCTTTTCGCAGTCTCCGCGTGGCACGACGCTCCGTTCTTCACGGATGCGGAGCGGGCAGCGCTGGCCCTGACGGAGGCGGTTACCCGCATCAGCGACCGAACGGACCCCGTGCCCGACGCGGTGTGGGACGAAGCGGCAAAGTACTACGACGAGACGGGGCTTGCGGCGTTGCTTCTCTCGATTGCTACGACCAACCTCTTTAACCGGCTGAACGTCTCCACAAGACAACTCCCGGGTGAGTGGTAACCGCCTTACTCTTCGATGATCTTCAGATCGATTTGGTCGATCGTCTCTTGATTTCCGACCAAATCGATCGCGGAGATCTTTCCATCCGCAAAGGTGAAGTTGAAGACGACGTTGGGCCGTCCATCGGACCGTTGCCAAACGAGCCCAGCGGTTCCGTCGACCAAGACGTGACGGGCGGCTTGAGCGCGGCCCGAGAATGTGCGGGCTACGGCGGCTGCCCCTCGAACTTCCGCCTCCGCGCCGAACCGGACCGCGGTTTGGTCGGCGCGAACGACGGCATCGGGGGTCAGGAGAGCGATCAAGGCTTCCAGGTCGCCATTGGTGGCGGCGGTCTTGAACGCCTTCACCAATTCACGCTGACGTCGTAGATCGCCGGATGGAGCCTTGTCCGTACCCTTCACGCGGCGACGTGCACGGCTGGCAAGCTGTCTAGTGGCTGTCGAAGACCGCCCGACGATGGGGCCGATCTCTTCGAAGGGGATGTCGAACATGTCGTGGAGGACGAATGCGACCCGTTCGGCAGGGGCGAGCGTTTCGAGGACGATGAGAAGGGCGAGGCCGACCGAATCGGCCATGACGGCCTCTTGTTCGGGGTCAATTCCTTGGCTTGCGACTGGTTCGAGCACCTTGGCATCGAGGCTTTCTTCGCGCCGGGATTTGCGCGACCTGAGCATGTCGAGGCACACACGGGCCACGACTGTCTTCAGCCAGCCGCCCAGGTTCTCGATCTCCTCCGAATCGGAGCGGCTGAAGCGCAGCCACGCCTCTTGCACAGCGTCATCCGCCTCGCCCAATGAGCCCAGCATCCGATAGGCCACGGCCCGAAGCTGGGGGCGATTCTCCTCGAATAGGTCGCCAAAAGAACTCGTCACATCTTGTTGTCGCATTGCGTCATACCCATGACGAGAGAAACCCGGCCTGTGTGACGAGCAGGCCTACCCGAATCGGTCGATCACTTTGATGAGACCGACGATGTTCGCGTTGAACTCGGGCAGATCCTCGGCGGGAATCCAGTATTCGAGCAGGTCGCGCCCTCCCGCCTCTTGGACTTGATATCGGTCCAAATAGGCCTTATTGACCTCGAAAGTGGTGACGTAGCCGACGTAACCGGAAGCCTCGTCCTTGGTGTTCCAGCCCTTGGCGATCAGAATCGCATATTCCCGCGTGACGACGGGATAGAAGATCGGTTGGATGGGCAGGCGGGGCGGAAAGGCCTTGTAGCCCGCCTCCGCGATCAGATCCAGTTCCTTTTGCCCGACGGGGCGATAGAGGCGGACTACCACCGAATGATATTCGCACCCCAGACGAGGCCCGCGCCAAAGCCGACGGTGAGGACCGTCATTCCTGGCTTGAGGCGACCTTCTTCGACTGCCTCGTGGAGGGCGATGGGAATGGAACCTCCGCTCGTATTGCCGTACCTCTGCACGTTCATGAAGACCTTTTCCGGTGGCAGATTCAAGCGCTTGGCGGCGGACTCGATGATGCGTTGGTTGGCCTGGTGTGGGACGAACAGATCGATCTGTTCGGAGGTGAGACCGACTTCGTCGAGCACCTTGCAGCAGGCTTCGCCCATGGCGTTGACGGCGAAGCGATAGACCTCCGCGCCTGCCATGAAGATGTATTGCCGGACGTCCTTCGTGCGAGGGTCGCAGGCGGGGTGCAAGGAGCCACCGGCTTGGAGGTCGATGTGGGGAGCTCCTGAGCCATCGGCCATCAGGACGGTTCTGAGGACACCCCGATCGCTATTCTCTTTGGCTTCCAGGACGACGGCCCCGGCTCCATCGCCGAAGAGGACGCAGGTAGAGCGATCCGTCCAATCGACGAACTTGCTGAGGGTATCCACGCCAATGACGAGGGCTTTCTTGACCTGCCCGGACTCGATCATGGAGGTGGCGACGGAAAGCGAGTAGATAAAGCCCGCGCAAGCTGCTCCGAGGTCGAATGCACCCGCATTGAACGCGCCGATTTGGCTTTGGACGAGGCATGCGGTTGCGGGGAAGAGCATGTCGCCCGTAACGGTCCCGCAAACGATCAGATCGATGTCGATGGCATCGACTTTGGCGGCGGCCAAGGCTTGGCGGCTTGCGGCAATCGAAAGGGTCGAGGTCGTTTCCCCATCGGAGCAGATCCTGCGCTCTTTAATTCCCGTGCGCTGAGTGATCCACTCGTCGTTGGTGTCGACCATCCTTTCGAGGTCGTGATTGTCGAGAATCTTTGGGGGCACCGCGTGCCCAATGCCGGTAATAACGGCTCTAGTCGCCATAGGTTTTCCTGCAGGTATTGTGACACGCCATGGGCTTGGTCCCGCTTTTCACCGACACTTGAACCCTTGCCAGCCGTCAGAGCACTCAAGAATCATGCTGATCGCTTCCGTGACTCTCTTTCTCGCTTTGTCTGGGCCGATCCCTTGCGATGGACCGGCAGAACCGCTGCCGTTTCTTTCCAAGTGCTCCCTTGCGGAGAAACGCATTAGCAACGTCTGGTCGCAGGGCGTTTACTCACCGATTACGTTTATCTACCGGTCCTCGCTTACCCCCAAGGAGCTCAAGGCAACCTTTATCAAAGAAGCGGGATCGACCCTTTCAGGCGAGGAATCCAAAGAAGACAAGGACGCCTATACAGGAGTCAGGCAGTTTCCCGGACTCATGCAGCAGTGGCGAATCTCGTTTCGAAAAGAGGGGGGAGCTACATTCCTAGCTCTGTACGAGTTTCAAAAGCCTGGCACCTCGCCCAAGCGGTGGTTTCGAGATGCGATCAGCCCCAATCCGCCGAACCCGATGGTCGAATTTCCTTTCTTCGGGGGAATAAAAGCGGATTCCGTGTCTACGGGCAGTTTGCAGCAACTGCTCTCCGAAAAGACGACCAGGTCTTTCGAGAAAGACGTGTTTATCTACACTGTAACGGTTCCGCGGGGCGGTATGAAGGCTTCGGCAGAGAAATGGCTGCTCGCGCACGGTTATTCGAAGACTAGATCGGAAAGCTACTTCAACCCCGCGTCGCGCCTCTTCGAGGTTTACGTGAACGAGTGGAAGGTCAAGGGCGCGTCCATGTCTGGGGTCACTGCCTACTATACGGAGAAAAAGGTCGACCGTCCGATCGTTTGGGATAGGTTTTAGGCGCTTTCGGCGGGAAGCTCACGGGCGACCGTTTCGCGGATCGTTTGCACCAAATTGCCGTGGATGGACCTTTCGGCCATCAGAATGGCGTTCTTGATGGCCTTGGCGTTGCTCCGTCCGTGAGCGATGATGCAGACGCCGTTGAGTCCGAGGAGGGGCGATCCGCCGACCTCCGCGTAGTCCATCTTCTTTCGGATGGGGGCCATGACCTTCCGCATGGGGAAGTAGGGAAGCTGGGCGAATTTGTTCTTCGGAACGCCTTCGCGGATCATCTCCGCCATGAATTCGGCGACTCCTTCGCAGGTCTTCAAAACGATATTTCCGACGAAGGCGTCGCAGACGACGACGTCGGTGTCCGCTCTGAACATATCTTTGCCCTCGATGTTGCCCGCGAACCAGTGGTGGCAGGTGAGCAGCTTTTGGGTTTGTTTGGCGAAGGCGCTGCCCTTGCCTTCCTCCTCTCCGATGTTCAGGAGATGCACCCTCGGGTTTTTGCGTCCCTCGACTTTCTCCATGTAGGCCCGGCCCATGACGGCGAATTCGACCAGATGCTCGGGGTCTACGTCTGGGCTGGCTCCCGCGTCGAGGAGGAGAAAGCCCGCGCCTCGGCTGGGGATGAGGCTTCCGATGGCGGGGCGGTGGATTCCCTGCACCTGCCGCCAAGTGAGAAGCGAAGCGGCGGTGGCTGCGCCGGTGTTGCCCGCTGAGACCATCGCACCGGCGGCTCCGTCACGGACGAGGTTCGCGGAGACGATCATCGACGAGTCTTTCTTCTTTCGCAGGGCCTCCAGCGGTTTCTCGTGCATCTCCACGACCTCGCTGGCGGGAACGATTTCGATATTGGCCGGGCGATCTTGCCCCAGGTGGCGCTCGATGGCGGAGGGATCGCCTACAAGGAGAATCTTTTTGCTTACGAAGGGGGCTGCCTGCAAGGAGCCATGCACGATTTCGGCGGGAGCGTGGTCGCCCCCCATCGCGTCGACCGCGATGTTCACGCTTCTTCGTCCTCAGGTTTCATCAGATTCGCAAGCTTTTCGAACTCCGGTCTTCCCTGAGCCGCAGACGGCAATTTACCGCGCTTGCGGGCGATGGGGCAATCGCCATCCCATCCGTGCTCGCAAAGAGGCTGAAGCGGAATCTCGATGAGAAGCTGTTGCCGAAGGAGAGCTTCTACGATGAGATTGTTTCCTTCGAAGAGCGGGTGAGGTTCGTCTGCCGTGACCCGCGCGTAGTCTTGGGAATTGTAAGAGCTGGGGACGCCTTCGACGGGAAATTGCTCTTCGATCGGAAAAACGAGATCGATTTCCAAGGGTTCGCTGCACCGGGCGCATTCGAGAACGAGGCGAGTCGAGAACTGCCCCGTTAGAAGAAGAATATTGCCTGTGCTGACGGCTTCCAAATAGCCATCGAGCGGTTTTACGAGGTCAAGATCCTCCTCTTGGGAGAGCTCAGTCGAGATGTCGACTTCGAGCTTCCGCCCGGGATGTTGAAGCACATCATTCAAGTCGAGCAAGTCATCCCGTCTCATGATGTGGGGCGGAGTGTACCCCCCGAGTGAAATGCATGCTTGAGAACAGGCGGGACCATGCCAATGATTCAACATTGGAATGGCTGCTTCACGTCTCAACTCCAGCGCGGCGAATATCCGTGCCGTCAATGCCGCCAAGGCTATCGGACGGCTAGGTCAAATCGACTCCCTGCTGACCCGCCTCGGAACGATTACCCATAACGAGGAGCTCGCGGGCCCGATGCTGGAGCGAGTGCTCCTTTCCGACCCAGCCTTTTCCCAAACGCTGCCTGTCGCTTTCGCCAAGTACAGCGCCGAGGTCAAGCAATCGATTCCCAGCTCGATCGCCGATGCCGTGGGCACACTTGGCTACCCCACCGTTCGGAAGATCGTCCAAATCGTGGGCATCGCCCGCTTTTTCGATGAGCTTGGCAAGCGGACCTCTTTAAGCGCGCGGCCCTTGTTGGACCAGGCCGTTGCGGTGGCGGCATGCGCGGAGTTTTTGGCGGCCGCGATCGGACAGCCGGGGCACCTGGCTTTTTCTGCCGGTCTTTTCGCCAACGTCGGCGTTCCAACGCTTGCCATGGGCGAGCGGCAATATGAGGCGATCGTCTCGACTGTGGCGGGAGGGAGCGTCCAGCTTCACGAAGCGGAGCAATCGGCGATCACTTGCGCGCATCCGTCCGCTGGAAGCTGCCTTCTCGCGGACCACGGATTCCCCGAACCCATTTGCGCTGCCGTCGCGAACCATACGGACTCCCAGTCGACTGTCGTCCTCATCCGGGCGGTAGCGGTCGCTGAGCTCTTTGCCCACCAGTTGGGCTATGACGGTGGCTTCGCCATCGTGCCACCGCCCTTCGACGACCTCATGAGCAGCTTCGGTTGCGGCGAGCGAGACGCAATTACCCTCGCGGACCTGGTCTCGAAGTGGAGCAGTCTCACAGCAAAAATGCTCTACTGATATTTCCGCTCAGGGAATTTCAGAAAAAACAACTAAAACGGTTCTTCAACCCGTCGCTGACAAATGAGGCATTAGTTGCTATACTAGGCCCAGCTACCCGCATTTGGGGATTCTTGCATGCGTGGAAGAGGTGAACCGATTTTGAGAAGATGGGCTTTGGCATTGGCCGCGGCGTCTGTGGTCGTTGGTGGTTGTGGAGGTGGCGGGGGCCATCATGGTGGCACTACGCCGCCTACGAACACGGTGGGGTCGTTTGTCAAACTTCCTAAGAACCCCGGGCTCGTTAATTTTTCGTTCTTGACTGGCGCCGGACGTGACATCGGCGACGAGACGGCGATTATTCGCCGCGTGGTGCTTACCGATAGCTTCGGTACGGCAGAGTCGAAGTTGCTGGGCGATTATGCGCTCCAGCTCAACGGCTACACGCATAACATCATCCCGCTCGTTACGTCGACGACAAGCTCGCGGTTCTTCACCAGCTATACGCTGGAGATCAAGGAACTGCACGTCGACAACGGCACGTCCTTCCCGGACGTTTTCCCGGCGAACTCGACCGCACCGCTCGTTCAGGTCGACTTCCCGACGAGCATCCGCACCCTGCCGGGACGCGAAACGGCCGTTCAGATTCGTCTGGACGACACGATGTTCGACGTCACTGCGGACCCGATCTTCCAGCAGTCGATCTTTGAGGCATCCAACCTGGCAGACAACCCTGTCCAGGGTATCCCGACGCTCAACGGATTCCTCAGCGACTACGTGGCGTTCGACCTTACGAACATGGCTGCGGCCGATCGACCGACCATGTCGGACAGCACGCCCGCTGGCTTCGTCTACTTCAGCGGTGACTTCTCCGCCCTGTCGGTGGGTGGCACGTCCGGAAACTTCGAAGTTCTGACGACGCTTGGGTTCATCGGTGGTACGTTCTCGCCGGTCGTAAACCTTCCTGGGCCAGACTCCACGAAGCCTCCGTTCGGCACCTACACGCTCAATCAGGCCGACCCTCGTGACATCGATCCTTCGGACAACACGTTCCCTGGCGATACGGTTCACCAGATCACGGCTCTGCAAGGTTCCTACTACGCCCTTTCGGATGTAGTTGGCAACATGGGTTCGTTCGAGATGATCACCTTCCCGCGAAGCCAGGAGCGGATGGTCCACGACACGCAAACGAACACCGATGTGCTTCGTGAGCTAAGTGTCCAAGACGTCGTTCTGATCAAGCGCAACGGAACCGCGATCACGGAGATGTACTTCGGCGAGATCGACTTCGGTCAGAACCAGGGCGATCCGACGACGCTGCGGGCCTACCCGATCAACCAGATCGACGACGGCGACGCTCACAACGAAATCGTGGGCACCGTGAGCGCATTCAAGGACGTAAACGGAAACGCTGTTTCCCTCAACGTCGCCGATTCGCAACGCGCCGACACGATTCAAAAGATTGGTTCGGGAACGTTCACCTTGGCGAACAGCCCTGATCCGGTCTACGGCGGTACGGTACCGGCGGACTTCCCGACGACGGGACGGTTCCTGGTCTTCCGCAGATAAAGTGCGGCGAATCCTCGCCGGGGTCGAGACCGAGTATGGACTGCTCGTAGGAGGCCACGGCGCAGAGGATCAAATAGACGATGCGATGGCACTCGTCCGGGGTTATCCGGGCGAGTGCCTTCCCATTTGGGATTACCGCTACGAATCGCCACGCGCCGACCTGCGTGGCTTCCAACTCGAACGACTGGCCGTCGACCCCGTCGATGCTCAATTCGAGCGTGAGCGCTCCCATCGCCCATCGGAAGATATCCGCTCCGACCGGATTCTTCCCAACGGAGCACGGTTCTACAACGACCACGGGCACCCTGAGTACTCCACCCCCGAATGCTGGAGTCTCCGTGAATTGGCCCTCCACGACCGTTACGGCGAGTCGGTTGTACTGGAGGCGGCGAACGCTCTTGCCCGGGCGACGGACCAGGTTGTCACGGTTTACAAAAACAACACCGATTTTCATGGGGCGTCTTACGGCACCCACGAGAGCTACCTCGTTCCGCGGGCAACCGGATTCGACGCGCTCTTCAAGGCGGTAACGCCCATGCTGATCGCTCGCCAAATCTTGACGGGCGCAGGCAAAGTGGGGAGCGAATCGGGTGACTGGTGCGACTTCCAACTGAGCCAGAGGGCAGACTTCTTCTCGGAGGCGGCAAACGCGGAGACACTTTTCCGCCGTCCCGTCTTCAACACCCGCGACGAGGCGCACGCCGATCCGGCGCAGTGGATTCGCCTCCACATGATCTCTGGCGACGCGAACATGATGCCAGCCTGTACGGCGCGTAAGGTTGGGCTGGTTAAGTTGGCTCTTCTGCTTCTGCTCGACGGAGAGGCGCCGATTTGGCAGATCAAGAACCCGGTGCGAGCGTTCCAAGACGTCAGCCGGGATTCCTTCTACACTTTCCGCATCGAGCTCGAGGGGCGCAACTGGACGACAGCGTACGAGATTTTGGAGTCGTATCTGTCGGCAGCGGAACGAACTCTCGATCTCGACGCGGAGATGAAGTCGCTCGTCGTGGAGTGTCGCACTTTGCTGGGTGCGCTCTCCACCCAATCTTGGGATTTGCTCTCTTCGCAGATCGACTGGGCGGCCAAGAAGAGCGTCCTGCAAGGCTATTTGGAGGAAGAAGGCGGGACCTGGAAAGATTCCGCACTGCGATCCTTCGACCTCGAATATCACAATGTGGACCCGGACGAGGGGCTGTTCCATGCTCTCGAAAGCATGGAGAGCGTTCCAAGCTATGCCTCGCCCGCGGAGATCGCGGATCGCGCTTGCGGCAACGAGGAGGGCACTCGAGCCCTCGCACGGGCGATTGCGACCACCAAATTCCGCAGTCATGTGCGCTCGGCGTGCTGGCGAACGGTGACATTTGAGATCGATCGGCAACTCGTGGAAGTAGAGCTTCGTCCCGAATTGATTTATGAGAGATACTTGAACGAGGCGAGCGACGTAGGAATGTTCGTGCGCATGTTAAGAGGTGAATCATGACAGACGGAGAACGCCTGACCCGGCCCACGTCGCCGGGAACCAAACGCTTGGGAGAAGAGGGAGGGCCATCCGCGCCCGACATCAAGCGACCCGGCGGAGGCAATGAACTGCTCAAGCGAATGAAGAAGGTCGATCCCGACCAGGCGAAGAAGTATCGCCAGCGTTCTGGCCAATGATCGAAGCCAAGTTTCGTTCGTTTGCCGACGTCGTCGGGATGCCGGAGGCCGTCGCTACGCATCCTTCGCTGGAAGTGCACGGCACAACCGTGCTTTCGCTTAAATTCAACGGCGGGGTCTTAACCCTTGCCGACCGCCGCGCCACGGCGGGCAACTTGATCATGTATGACCAGGCGGAGAAGATCTTCGCGCTGGACGATTCGACGGTGGTCGCGATCAGCGGCGCCTTTGCTCGTTCGGTCGAAGTCTGCCGGTTCTTGAAGCACTCGTTCAAGTACTACAAGCGCTCGGTCCTTCACGAGATGTCCGTTGAGGGCAAGTTGGCGGAGATTTCCAAGGCGCTGGCCGGGAACGCTCCGATGGCCGCTCAAGGGATCGGCGTTTTTCTGCCTATCGTGGCGGTTTACGACCGAAAGAAGGAAGAATTCGACGTCTACTTCTTCGACGGGGCCGGGGCTCGGTTCCAGAACGGCAGCTACGCTTGCGCGGGCTCCGGCTCGGAGCGGATTCGCGGCGTTTTCGAATATGTGGCCCGGAACAAGGGGCACTTCGAAAGCAGGCCGCTGGAGGAAGTCCTCTTCGACGGTCTGCAAATGCTGGACATCGCGGCGGATCTCGACTCGGCGACGGGTGGTTTTTCCAAGACGATGCCCGTCACCCGAATCCTGGGTCGGGACGGCAACCGTGAGGTTCCCGCCGACCTGCTCAAGGCAACGGTGGATCGAGTGCTGGCTGGACAGCCCTAACTAAATCGAAACGCGGCGGGGAAGCCCTGTAGGTCGAGCGGACCGGTATCGAGACGAATCTCGGTTGCCATCGTCGGCTCGGCCGCTTCCTCTTCCGCGTAGATTTCAACGTCCCCAAGATAGCCAAGGTGGCTGAATAGGCGGATTCCGCCCGGCCTTTCCTCCATTTGAATGCTGAGGCGAATAACTTTCCCGTGCGGCGAGGCTATGTCCAGCCGCTCCCGCAGGAATGGCACGTAGTCGCAGAAGAAGAAAGGAAACGGCGATGCTCCTTCGATTAGCAAATTCCGGCAGATGAGTTGGGGCGTTTGGGTTTGCTCGGGCGGGAAGCCGCGCAAGGCGAGCAGGGCCGGGTCTGGCTCGATCTTTTCAAAGAGTTTCGACTGGATGCCTTGTTTCGCGAGTTGTCTTTGGGCTGCTTCCAGCGAGGTCGGTTCGAAGACGATCGTTGTGATGCGTGCGATATCGATAGGGTTTTCGTCGAGTTGGATGAATTCCAGGTTTAGCCCACCGAGGGCGACGCCGCAAGTCCGCCCGCTGGGCCAAAACCTGCCTACCGGCCAGGCCTCGGGGAAGCCAAGGACGTCTGTGAAGTGGCGGAGCGCCTCATGGATGTCCGGCACTTCGCAGATCAGGTGATCGATCCGCCGGATAGCGGGATCGGAATGCTCCTGAGTTTTGCCGACGACGTAGCCCATAAAAATAGGACGCGCGGAATGCTCCGCGCGTCCTATTTGCTCAAGATCGACCGGGACTAGAATCGGTAGCCGATGTACACGCCGACCGCGTTGGCGCGGACGTCGGTCTTGCTGCGGTCGCTGAGGGTCAGGGACGCCTCGGCGATGATGTTCGGACCGAGTTCGGTACCGATGCCGCCGCGGAAGCAGAACTTGGAGCTGGACTTGTGCTCCACGTCGATGATGGCGATGCCGCCACCGACGAAGAAGTAGCTGCGGCCCTCTTTGTAATAGTTATTGCCCTTGCCGGAATAGAACCGCTGGGTGACAGTGAGCGGGAAAACGTTGCCGTTCGTGCCGTTCGAAGCCTTCAGCCACCAGTCGACCGAAGCGAACGTCGTCGAACCCTTGATGAGCTGGGTCGGGAATTCATAGTCCAGACCGAGACCGGCAAACAGGTCCGAAGCCTTGCGAAGCTCGCTGTCGAGCGGGAATACGACACCGCCTCGGATCGTCAAATTAGACGGAGTCGCGTCGATTTGGGTTGAGCTGCTCTGGGCGCTAGCAGCACCAACGATTCCAAGAGCGGCGACCGCCGCAGTAAAAAACTTCTTGTTCATTTGTTTTTCTTAGCCTCCCTACCTGGTGGCCGCGGCAAAGCCCGACCCTGGAGCCGTTTGTATTCTACTGGTTTTGCAACCTGGCGTCAAACCACTTGGCCCTCGTTCAACCAGACGGGATTTTCTCGCGGGGAGTTCAGGCGGACATAATCGGCTATGCCTTCGCTCCACTGTCCCCTCGATGACGCCGTGGTCGTCTTGATCGACGTGCAGCCTACGTTCATGTCCGCCATCTTCGAAGCGGACCGTGTCGTCCGCCGCTCCAGGTTTCTTATCCAGATAGCGAACATGCTCCAAATTCCCGTGATTGCCACCGAGCAGTACCGCGAAAGGATGGGCGGGCTCGACCCCGCCTTGGCCGGAGACTTGGCCAAGGGAACGTCCATCGTGCCGAAGATGAGCTTCAGCTGTTGGGGTGCGGAGGAATTTCGCACCTGCATCCGCGAAACCCGGCGCGGCTCGATGGTGCTGGTGGGGATCGAGACTCACATCTGCGTCAGCCTCACCGCGCTCGACCTGCTGGACAGCGGGTTCGACGTTTTCGTATGTCCCGACGCCGCCGGAGCCCGCTCGAACGAGATGCACAAGCTCGGCATGGAGCGGATGCGGGATGCCGGAGTGATGCCCGCCCACACCGAATCGCTGGCGTACGAGTGGATGGGAGCAGCCACCCATCCGAAATTTAAGGATGCGTTGAAGGTCGTTAAAGAATTCGCGTCTTAAATGGGTCATTGAATGCGATGGAAACCCAAACCGCATTGATCGAAGCCGTGAAGGCGGGCGATCTCGCCGCCGTCACGGCACTCCTTGAAGACGATCCTCACCTTGCCGATACCGAGTCGGGCGGCGTGCCGATCACCCTTCTTGCTTTCTACTATGGCAACGGAGAGATCGGTAGACAGGTCGCTTCCCGCAAATCCAAACTGAGCCTTTTTGAGCAGGCTGCCCTGGGGCAGGTATCTGAGGTTCCCGCCGGAGTGGACCTGGATGCCTATAGCGCCGACGGCTTCACGGCGCTTGGCTTTGCCGCTTATTTCGGGCAGATAGAGTCCGCCCGGGCTCTGCTTGCCGCGGGAGCAAATCCTAATATGGCCTCGTCGAACCCGATGGGTGTAGCCCCCCTTCATTCCGCCCTTTCCGGAAGGCACGACGGCATCGTCGATCTCCTCCTCGCGAGTGGGGCCGACCCCAATTTGGCGAGTAAGGAAGGCTGGACCCCGCTTCACTACGCCGCTCACACGGGAGATCTGGCGCTTGCGAAACGCCTTATTGCCCAGGGAGCCAGGCCCGGGCCCAGAAAGAATTCGGAGGGGCGCGATGCGGCCCAAATCGCCCGCGAGCAAGGGGCCGACGATGTGGCGCGATTGATTGAGTCGTATGACTCTGCTTAGGCGGGTATCGCGGTAACCTGTCGCGCATGCCCAAGCGACCCATCACTGCCGAGGATTTGCTTCGGATCGTATTCGTGGGAGACCCCCAAATCAGCCCGGACGGGCGGCGGGTGCTCTTCACGCGAAAGACGATCGACGATAAGAACAAGTACATCACCCATTTGTTCACCGTCGACCGTGAAGGCGGGCTGAAGCAATGGACGTCCGGCGAGGGCGGAGCGGGGCATGGCCGATGGTCTCCCGAAGGCGGCCAGATCGCCTTCGTCAGCGGACGCGAGGGCAAGAAGCCGCAGATGTTCACGATCTCCACGGACGGCGGCGAGGCCCGTAAGCTCACGACCTTGCCAGAGGGGTCTCTCGGCGGGTTCAAGTGGTCGCCAGACGGCACGAAGATCGCTTTCGTCTTCCGCGACCTGATGCCGAAATGGACGGAGGCAGCCAAGAAAGAGCGCGAAGAGAAGGGGTTGAGCACGCCCCCCATCGAGATCGACGACGTTTGGTACCGATTGGATGGCGACGGCTACTTCGCGGGGCAGCGGTACAAGCTCTACGTGGTGGAGGTCGCGACCGGTGAGCACCGGCTGCTTCTGGGCGATGCGGCTGACGGCAACTATTCCTTCGATTGGTCGCCCAGCTCCGACGAATTGATCGTTGCCCATACCGCGAGCAAGCGCCCCTTCGCCGAACCGCCGAACGTTCAGCTTTATCGCGTGAACCTGGAAGGCCAAGCATGGCAACTCGAAGGCCTGCCCAAGGGAGAAAAAGGAGCGGTGACCTGGTCGCCAGACGGCAAATGGATCGCCTACTGCGGCGACGTCGACGAGAAGGACCCTTGGGGTACGCGCAACACGAAGGTTTATCTCGTAGCTGCGGGTGGCGGCGAGGTGAAGTGCCTCACCGACATGACCGACTACGATATGGCGGCGGGGACGCTCAGCGACACAAAGGAAGCCTCCTACGACGCGACCCTGATCTGGGCTCCGGATAGCTCCGGTCTCTACGTACAGGTCGGCTGGCATGGCGAGTCACAGCTTGGCCGGGTCTCCTTAGAGGGAGGCGTCGAGATCTTGACGGAGGGCAGGCATGGCATCGCCGTTGGAAACATCTCGAACGATGGCGCGCGGTTTGCGGCTGCCGTCGGCGATGCGACCCACCTGCCGGAGATCGCGATCGTTGAGCCCGAACTGGCTTCCGGGCGGATGGCTCCCAAGGTGCTGACACACCTGAACGAAGGTTTCCACGACGACATCAAGCTCAGCGAACCGGAGGAGTTCTGGCTGGACTCCGCGCCGAACAAGGACGGTACGCCGAGCAAGCTGCATGGATGGGTGATGAAGCCGATCGACTACCTGGAACCGAAGCGGTATCCCGCGGTTCTGGAAATCCACGGAGGCCCCCATGCCCAGTACGGCTGGGCGTTCTTCCACGAGTTCCAGCTTCTGGCGGCGCAGGGCTATGTGGTCGTCTACACGAACCCGCGCGGCTCCAAGGGCTACGGTGAGCAGCATTGCTCCGAGATTCGGGGCGACTGGGGCAATCGGGACTGGGAAGACGTGCAAACGGTCACTCGGTGGATGCAGCATCAGTCGTATATCCATCCTGGCCAAATGGGTGTCATGGGGGGCAGCTACGGCGGCTACATGACGAACTGGGTCATCGGCCATTGCCAAGACTACAAAGCGGCGATCACCGACCGCTGCGTCTCGAACATGGTCTCGATGGCGGGCAACAGCGACTTCCCGTTCAACAAGGACGGCTACTTCCAGGGCGTAGCCTGGGGCGACCTCGATGCGATCAAGAAGCTTTGGCAGCAATCGCCGATTTCGTATTTCGAAAACGTAAAGACGCCCACCCTGATCATTCACAGCGAAGGCGATCTGCGGTGCAATATCGAGCAGAGCGAGCAGGTATTCACTTCCCTACAGCAGCAGGGAATCGAGTCTCGATTCGTGCGCTACCCGAGCACCACATCCCACGGAATGTCCCGGTCCGGCCCTCCGGACCTGCGCCTGCACCGGCTGGGCGAGATCGTGGCCTGGTGGGAAAAGTATCTGAAATAACCGCTTTACAATAAAACCGTGAAATTCCGCCTGCCCTCCTCCTTTTCGCGTGCGCCCTGGTGCTCGTTGGATGCCGGTCGACGGAAGACAAGCTCTATGGCCTCTGGAAGGGGAAATTCGCCGAGGACCCTTCGGGAGGCTCGGTCTCCGACCTGATGACTTCGCTCAACCTTGGATTGGAGTTTGAGAAGGACCACCACTACAAGCTTCTGATGGGAATGCCCTTCGAAGGAACCTGGAAGGTTTCTGGGAACAAGCCAATCTTCGTCCAAACGAAAGCGCTGGGAATGACGACTTCCGACGCAGTCAAGACGATGGAAGCGATGAAACCTAAAAATGGCAAGGACTTCCCCGACGGCCTCATGAACGCCAACCTCGATCTGACCTTGGCTGAGGACGGGAAGACCCTTGTCGGCAACATCGGCATCGGTGGCATCCCGGTCAAGGTGAACTTTACGAAGCAGGACTGAGGGGAGCCGAACGGTAAACTCCTCTCTTCATGCCAAAGAAGACGACCGTCTGTACCGCTATCCCGTATGTGAACGGAGTTCCGCACATCGGGACCATGCTCACCGAGCTTGTCGGTGATGTCACGGCGCGGTACTTCCGGATGCGTGGCGAGGATGTCTTCTTTCAGGTTGGGACCGACGAGAACGGGCTGAAGATCAAGGAGGCCGCCGAGGCCCAGGGGCGCGATCCGCACGAGTTCGTGGGGGAGATCGCGAGCCGCTTCAACGTCATCTTCGACAAGCTCGACATCTCCTACGACGACTTCATCCGTACGACCGAGCCGCGCCACGTCAAAGCATCCCAGGAGCTTTTCCGGCGACTTCAGGCTAACGGCCACGTCTACCTCGGCAAATACGAGGGTTGGTACGACGTTTCCACGGAGACCTTCTTCCGTGAGGAGGATCTCGTGGATGGCAAGAGCCCGGACGGGAACGAGGTGCGATGGGTCAGCGAGGATAACTACTTCTTCAAGCTCAGCGGCTTTTCCGACCAGCTTCTGAAGCATATCGAAGAGAACCCGAATTTCATCCTTCCGTCCAATCGGAGGAACGAGGTGATCAGCTTCATCAAGCAGGGATTGCGCGACATCTGTATTACGCGCAAGAACCCTGGCTGGGGCATTCCGGTGCCCGACCATGAGGAACTGGTCATCTACGTCTGGTTCGATGCCCTCATCAACTACATCGCGATCACCGGCTGGCCGGACGCGGGTTGGGAAGAGAAGTGGCCAGCCAAGGTGCAGTGGGTCGGGAAAGACATCCTCACCCGGTTTCATGCCACGCTTTGGCCCGCGATGCTTATGGGTATCGGCTTGCCCCTCTTCGAAACGGTCGCCGCGCATGGCTGGGTGCTGTTTGGCGGAGAGAAGATTTCGAAGTCGAAGGGTAGCGCCGTGCGTCCCATCGAGCTATCGGAAGAATTTGCGGCGAAGGCGGGTATCTCGTTCGAGCTTTCCGTGGACGTCCTGCGCCACTACCTGTCGGCAACGATGTCGATGGAGAACGACTCCACCTACACGACAGAAGACTACGACAAGCGGTATAACAGCGACCTTGCGAACGACCTGGGCAACGCCCTGAACCGCACGCTGAGCATGGCCCACAAGTTTGTTGACGGCATCGTTCCCGATGCCGCAGTCGAGCCGGAAGCGCAGGATGCCATCGAGACGGCCAAGCAGGCTTTCGCCGCCGCGATGACTGAGTATCAGATTCCCAAGGCCTCCGAAGCCGCGATGGGGCTTGTTCGATTCCTCAACAAGTACATCGACACCCGCGCCCCCTGGGCTCTCGCCAAGAACGGCGATGCGGCCCTGCCCTCGGTGATGCGCTCGATGCTCGTCTGCATCCGCGCTGCCGAAGGACTGATGCGAATTTTCCTGCCGACGGGCTGCGACGCCATTGCCGCCCAGCTTGGCGTTCCGCCGTTGACGGCGTGGGACGAAATCGGACCGGCCGGTTCGTTGCCGGCCGGGACGAAGCTAAGCCAGCCTCAACCGATTTTCCCGCGCTTGGATATCCAGAAAGCAGCTCCCAAGGCCGAGCCGGCGCCAAAACCTGCTCCCGAACCGAAGAAAACCATGGAAACCGAACAGACAACCGCCCCGATTTCAATCGAAGACTTCATGAAAGTCGAGCTTCGCGTCGCCCGCGTGCTGGAGGCCGAGCCCATCGAAGGAAGCGACAAGCTTCTGAAGATGCAACTGGACGTGAACGGCGAGCGGCGTCAGGTGGTGGGCGGGATCAAGGCCAATTACACGCCCGAAGACTTGATCGGACGGCAAGTGGTGATGGTTTTCAACCTGAAACCTGCTAAGCTGCGAGGTGTGGAGAGCCAAGGGATGCTCCTTGCCGCTGTGGATGACGACGGCGGAGCCATCTTGCTTCAACCCGATCGAGAGACGCCTGAGGGCGCAAAGGTCCGTTAACCGGAACCTTCCTGCGGCGTCCGTCGCGTAACTTTGTCATGCAACATATCGCGCTGCTGACCAGCCTGTTCGAGTCGGTCCTTATTTGTGATGACCGGGGCCGGGTCGTAACGCGTTATGGGCAGCCCATTGAGTGCCACAATCTGCTCAAGGACGACCGTTTCACGGCTCTTCAAGGTCCTTTTCGCGAGTGCCTGGCCGGTACCGGCTTCGAGATTTACTTCTCGCTGGATGGCCGTGAGCGCACCCGCTGGCGCGGTGTTCCGTTCGCCTCGGACGAAGGAACCTGCGTTGCCATCGCCATCGAGGGCGCTCCGGCTCGCACGGGGCCACAGCGTACGCGGCTGGGGGGGGCGGAGTACGAGTTCGTCGTGGCCAATATGCGGCAGGGGTTCTGGCGACGCGATTCGAAGGATGCCATCGTCGCGGCCAACGAGTACCTGGCGAACTGGCTCGAAACTACGGTCGACGACCTGACGGGTTGTCACATTTCGGAATTCATGCCGATCCACGAGGGGAGGGCTGGGCGCTTCGAAGCCGAGTTTGTAACCCGCACCGGCATCCGCCGCCGCGCTATCGTCGTCAGCGGCCCCCTCATCGGCCCGAAGGGGCGCGTGACGGGACATATCGACGTTATCACGGACTTTACGGCAGAGCACGCATTGCGGACCCGGCTCGTGGCGGAAGTGCAGAAGATGTCGCGTCTCGCCCTGACCGACACCCTGACCGGCCTCGCCAACCGTGCCGAGTTCGCCAGCGAACTCGACCGGCTGACGGGCGCCGAGCCTATCGAGCCCTTCGCCCTCGTCATGATCGACCTCGACCGGTTCAAGGACGTGAACGACCAGCATGGGCATCAGGCGGGGGACCGCGTTCTGATCGAATTCGCAGCCCGGCTGAAGGTGGCCGTCCGCGACTCGGACCTCGTTTCCCGGCTGGGTGGCGACGAGTTCGCCGTTCTGCTGGAAGGGGCGGCGCGCGAGGTCGCCGTCGAGGTCGTCGAGCGTTTGGGCGAGCGGCTTAACTTCGAGCTTTTCTTGGGTGACGAACTCGTACCCGTCGCCGCCTCCATCGGTTGGGCACACAGCGACGATGGGGTGGCGAACGTGCTTCAATCGGCGGATCGCCGTATGTACCGCGAAAAGCGAAAACGAAAAGGCGCTTGAGAGCGTCGATAGACTGAGAACATGCCGTGTAGCCACCTACATGCCCGGGCGGAGGCCGTTTTAGACAGCCTCATGCGGTCCCACCCGCTCAAGGCGCGGCCCGCCATCGTCTGGAAGAAATCTTTGCGCGTGACGGCGGGAATGGCCTACTTCAAGGTCAACACCATTGGACTCAGCGACATCCTTCTTACCGATGAGGACCGCCTTTCTGCGACCTTGGTGCACGAATACGCTCACCTCCTCGCTTTCGACCGGCACGGCAGGAAAGGGGCTGGGCACGGGGAGCCTTGGCGGCAGGCCATGCGCGACCTTGGCGCGGAGCCTCAACGAACCCATTGCTACGAGGTCCAGCGGAACGCGCGGCGCCAGCAGGTCACCTACGTTTGCCAGAGGTGTGGAGCCCAGATCATGCGATCACGCCGCCTGCCTCGATTCCGAAGATACGTTCACGTCGATTGCGGCGGAGGATTGCGGCTGGCATCCGTGAAGAGCGTAACAAATCGACCATCGAACCCGTAGATCGGGATACACGTTCAAGCTGGGAGGAACTTCAACTAAATTTGTGGATCGCTACCGCTGATCGTTGCCGCGAAATAGACCGACGAGCCGCCGAGAATTTTGGCGTCTCGCTGAAGGAGTCGATGGAGCGCGCAGGAGCCGCCGTTTTCCGAGAGGTACGCGAACTCCTGCCCGAGGGCGGGCGGATCACTTTCTGTTGCGGCAAGGGCAATAACGGCGGGGACGGATTCGTCGCCGCGCGGCTTGCCCACGAACAGGGGCTGGTCTGCGAATGCCTGGTTGCCGCTTCGGAAAGCGAACTGTCGGACTTGGCTCGCGAGCAGATGCAGGCGGCCCGCGACGGGGGCTCCAACGTCCTCTTCGCGGACGACCCACGCTACAAGCGGCGGGTGGACTGCCTGGGCTGTCGAGACCTGATCGTCGACGCTTTGCTCGGAACCGGAGCGAAGTCGGAGGTGCGGGGGCCTGTTCGAGACGCGATTCACGCCATCAACCGTAGCGGTGTTCCCGTACTGGCGGTCGATGTGCCGAGCGGCATCTCCTGCGATACGGGCGAAGAGCTTGGCGAGAGCGTCTGGGCACTCCAAACGATCACTTTTGGTCTGCCGAAGCCATTCCTTTTCCAAGGTACTGGCCTGGAACATTCCGGCCTCTGGACGGTTGACGATATCGGGCTTCCCCCGACTCTCCTCCAGGAGCCAACCGAAGCCCGGCTTGTGAGCGCGCAGTGGGTTGCCGACATGCTTCCCGCTCGCCTCCGGGCAAGTCACAAGGGCGATAACGGGCACGTGTTGATCGTGGCGGGCAGCCAGGGGATGCCGGGAGCGGCGGTTATGGCGGCACGGGCGGCTCTGCGAAGCGGGGCCGGTTTGGTGAGCATCGCCTCGACGCCCTACGTGTGCCAAATCCTCGCCTCCCACCTTCCCGAGTGCTTGTTTATCGTTCTTCCTGAGAAAGACGGCGTCATCGCCAAAGAGGCGATTCCGCTCTTGGTGGACGCCCAAACGAAGTGCGACGCGGCCCTCTTCGGGCCCGGTCTGACCCACGATCAGTCGGTCATCGACGTGCTGTTCGGCCTGTGGGCGGGATGGCAGAAGCCTTGCGTCATCGATGCCGACGCATTGAATGCCGTATCGCTCGGGGTTCCGCTTCCGAAGGCAGAGTGTGTTCTGACTCCCCATCCCGGCGAGATGGGGCGGTTGCTCCAGTCGAGCGTCGCTGAAATTCAGTCGGACCGCTTCCGTACCGTTCACCGAGCCATCAAACAGCTTGGCCGTTGCGTGCTGCTGAAAGGGCCGTACACGGTCGTTGGAGATACCGGGCGTCCAATGGTAGTCAACGACACCGGAAACCCGGGAATGGCCACTGGAGGCATGGGTGACGTGCTGGGTGGGTTGCTGACGACGCTCCTTAGCCAAGACCTGCCTCCTTACTATGCGGCCTCTTGCGCGATGCACTGGCATGGCTTGGCGGGAGACATCTGCGCGGAGGAGATCGGAGCCGTCGGCTATACGGCGATCGACTTGGCGAACGCGTTGCCGCGCGCACGCGCTAAAATGCTGGCAAGTTGCGACAAAGACACCTTCTCTTCGTTTTAGGTCTCCTTCCCGTCCTCGCATCCGCGCAGGCCAAGGTCCACATCGACTTCGGCGCTCCTGGCGAATACGACCTTTGGGTTACCGACAAGCCCGTCATGGCGGCGAGCGCGATGAAGGTCAAGGACGCGACCGTCGATCTCCCGATTCCCGAGGGCGAGAAAAAGAGCCGCTTGTTCGTATGGGACCGGAAGACCGGCAACGTGGCGAGCAAGGCCGTCGGCGATCTTGGAACGGAATGGAAGGTCAAACCGGAGGAGTTCGATACGATCGGTCAGACCACAGTGCGCATCGAGCACGACGGTCAGCCGGTCGCGGTCGCGTTCGTGAACCTGAAGGAGGGTGCGGACCAGCGAGACAGCCAGATCGACGCGACCAAGAAGGGCGAGGCCGTCTTCTTCGGCCTCAAGCCGGGCAATCTGGACGTAACCGTTCGTTACAACGTGAAGGGCACGGACGCTCCGCCAGTCAAGCAGAGCTTCGTCCTCGACATGAAGCGGTCGCAACCCAATCCCATTTTTATTGTCTCGTTGACAGACGACGTGGAAACCGTCGGCGCCAATCTCGGCACATTGCCACCGGGAGGCCAGTCAGGTAAGGGTGGCCAGACCGCGGCTCCCGAGAAGAAGGTCGAGGGTGGCAGCGTCATCGGCAGCATCCTCACGTTTCTGCTTGCCCTCGGCGCGGCGGGGGCCGCGATCTACTTTGGGATGCGCTACATCAAGCAAAACCAGGACCAGGTGGGCGAGCAGCTTAAGAAGATGGGGGTGCAGATTCCCGATCCGGTGGACCCGAACCAGGCCGATCCCGGCTCTGCTCCGGTTCCCGTGCCACCGTCCCCGCCCCAAAAGATCATCTTGGACGACGCCGATCCGAACGTTCCCCCTACACCGCTTTCCGTGCCAACGGCCGCGCCGGTGGCTCCCATCGCGCCGGTATCGGTCGGTCAGCCGAGTCTTATCATGGAGAACGGCGATGTCTTCCCGATTCCCGACGGCGAGACGACCGTGGGACGCGAGGCAGGCAATGGTTTGAGCCTGGTGGCGGAGAGCACGGTCTCGCGAAAACACGCTTCCGTGGTTCGCTCAGGCAACGATGTGTTGGTCCGAGATTTGGGAAGCTCGAACGGAACGTTTGTAAACGGCGTCAAGATTGCGACGGATACGTCCTTGCGTCCCGGCGACCAGGTGCAGTTCGGTCAGGTTCGGTTCCGTTACGAGGCTTAAAATATGGGCAGTCTGCTCCTCAAGGTGTTCGTCGGCGCGGTGGCAGGTCTTCTGTGTTGGGCGATCTTCGAGCCGCTGGCGCCGAAGATCATCACGGAAGAGTCTTGGGGGAATTGGGAACGCATGTTCACCCTCGGACTCGGGGCCATCGTCGGCCTTTCCATCGGCGGTGTCAACGGCCTCTTGCGCGGCGGCAAGGTTCATACCCTTCGGGGAGCTGGGTTGGGAGCGCTCTTCGGTGCGATCGGTTCGTCGCTCGGCTACGGCTTGGGCGGCACACTGGCAAATCTATCCCACCTGCCCGTCCAGACGATTCCGTGGCGCATCGTCGCTCTTACTCCCATCGGCTCGTTCCTAGGGGCGGGGATTGGCGCGAGCAGCCTCAACGTTCGCCGAACGGTGCAGGGGTTCATCGGCGGCACGATCGGCGCGGCCATCGGAGGTGCGCTGTTCGACGTCATCGGCACCATCCTCGCCAGCTTCATGCTTACGATGAAGGGCGTCCAGGCAGGTACGACCGGTGAGGTTGGCACGGTGCCCCGCGCCATCTACGCCGTTCTCATGGGCGCGGCGATCGCTCTCTTTATCGGCATCGTCGAGCGGGTGGCCCGTTCCGCGTGGGTGCGCTTGCGTTTGGGACGCAACGAAGGGAAAGAGTGGGTCCTCGATGCCGGGCAGAACTTTATCGGCCGTAGCGAGAGCGCCAGCATTCCCCTCTTTGGGGACCCCAACATCGCTCCGATGCATGCTTGCATCGTGCGGCAGGGTGGCAATCAGTATCTTTTGGCCGACGGAGGCTCGCCTCTTGGCACTTTGCTCAACGGTCAGCGGGTCAGCCAGGCTCCCCTGTTCCATGGTGCGATCATTACCGTCGGCAGCTACCACCTCGAATTCCTTCTGAAGAATCAGGCGGCTCCCGTTCGCGGCCCAGAAGCCTATCCCGGCCAGGCGTACCCGCTCGGTGGACCTCAGCAGGGCTACGGCCAACCGATGCCGCAACAGCAGATGCCGCAGCAACCCATGGGGCAGCCTATGCCGCAGCAGCCGATGGCTCAAACGCAGATGTATCCGCAGTCCCCTGCGGCGCCGATGCCGACGACCGGATACTCGGCCGCTCCCGCTTTCGCCCTGGTGGCGATGGACGGGCCGCTTACCGGCCAGCGCTTCCCAGTCACGAGTCAAATCGAGGTCGGGAGAGAGGGAACGGGCATCGCCCTTGGGTTCGATTCGATGGCCTCTCGCCGTCACGCGGGCTTCACGCCGGATGCGATGGGTCTCGTCGTTACGGACTTCGGCAGCACGAACGGAACTTTTGTAAACGGTCAAAGGGTCCAGTCGCAAACGCTTCGGCCTGGTGATCTCGTCAAGATAGGTGCGACAACCTTTCGCGTTGAAAGCTGATGATTGAAGGCAAATAGCTGATAATTGTATGGGGATTGCCCCGCGCCTCTAATTCGAGTCCGCCAAAAAGAACAATGGATCAAACGCAACGAATCGACCCTAACAAAACCATGCTCTCGGGAGGGCCTGGACTTAACGATCCGCTCCGAACGCAAGCCATGACGGCTTTCGATCCGTTGAAGACGACCGCGATGGCGGCGATTCCCGGAGGAAAGGCCCTGATGGCGGAAGTCATTGCCGGGCGCGAAGCCTCGATGGCTAACGGGCCGGCGCGCGAACAGTTTCTCGTCGATTTCATCGCTGGCGGCACTCCCGGCGTGGGCATCGGAGTCGGCGCGCGCACGCCGCTGAACCTGTGTCTCGTCATCGACCGCTCCGGTTCGATGGAGGGTACGCCCCTCGAATACGTCAAGCAGGCCTGTTCCTACGTGGTCGATCTGCTGAGCCCGAACGATATTCTCAGCATCGTCACCTTCGAAGAGACGGTCGACGTCCTCATGCCTCCGCAGCGCGTGACCGACAAGCCGCGCATCAAGGAGGGCATCCAGCGCCTGATGGCGGGCAACACGACCAACCTGTACGATGGCCTTTTGCTCGGTATGCAGCAGGTCCTCACAGTGGCCGACCCGGGCCGGGCGACACGTTTGGTGGTTCTCACCGACGGCGACCCAACCGCTGGCATCAAAGATTTCCACGCGCTGGTCAACCACTCCAGCGACATCAAGGCGCGAGGCATCACCTGCACCTTCCTCGGCTTTGGACCGGACTACAACGAAGAGCTTCTCGCGAGCATGGCGAAGAAGGCGGGCGGAAACTACTACTACATTCCCCAGCCGAACCTGATCCCCGAAGTCTTCCGCACGGAGCTCGAAAAGCTCATGACGGTCGTCGCCCGGAACCTGAAGCTGGACATCAAACTCAGCCGCTGGGTCTCGATGCGCGGCCCGCAAGCCGTGTCGTCCGGCGAAGTCCATATCGAGCTCGCCGACCTCGAGCGTGGCTCGACCCTTCAGCAGGTCATCGACCTCGAATTCCAGAACCACCCTCTCGGCTGGTATCGCGTCGCCGCAGGCAAGCTGACCTACGACGACACGAGCACCGGCGCGACGGAGACCATCGAACTTGACTTCGTCGTCGAATTCACGGCCGATTCCGCCAAGTACTCGCTACCACAGAACCCGCGCGTTTCCCAAGCCGCCCAAATCGTAGCCGCGTCCCGTGTCGTCGAGAAGACGATCATGGGACTCAAGACGGGTCAGTTGACGGCCATGGGCGCGATTAACGACCTGCAGAAGACGCAGGCCTTGCTCCTCAGCGAAGGCCGCACGGGCGAGGCTCAGGAAGTTACGATGGCCCTTAGAGCCCTCCAATCCGGCGACCAGAGCGGTGCCGAGAAGACTCTCATGGGCACGATGGTCCAACTCGACCAGGGCAAGAAACAGGGTTAACGCACGCGGATGCGGGCCGGGCCTGCAACGACTTCGCCAATTCTCGTCGCGCCCTCGATAGGCTGCGACGAGAACAAGGCAAGCCCTCCGCTTGTTTGAGGGTCGAAGACGACGTCTAGCAGCCAAGGCTCCTCCGCGCTTCCCTCAAAAGCCTCTCCTACAAAGGCCCGATTGCGGGTCCCGCCACCGGTCGTGTTGCCGTCGGCGATCATCCTTTGCAATCCAGGTAGTAAGGGAAGCTGCGAAGCCTCGATCTGGATGGTCACGCCCGATGCCCGCGCCACGTTGAAAAGGTGACCGGCGAGACTGAAGCCGGTGATATCGGTCGCACATCGAACGCCCGCTGCCAGCCCCCACTCGCAGGCTTGATCGTTCAGTCGGGACATGGAGGCGATGGCGGCCGCCAGTTCCTCCGGCTCGCATTGGTCGTACTTGGCCGAAGTCGTGACGATGCCCGTTCCGAGCGGTTTGGTAAGCCAGATCGAGTCACCGGGTTTGGCTTCTGTGTTCGCGAACATACGGGAAGGGTCGATGAGGCCCGTCACGGCCATGCCGAATTTCGGTTCCTTATCCTCGAGCGAGTGGCCGCCGAGGACAACCGCTCCCGCTTCCGTCGTCTTGTCATAGGCGCCTTGGAGAATCGCGGCCCAGACTTCGGCGGGTGCTTCAGACGGCGAGAAGCAGGCGACGTTGAGGGCGGTAAGAGGCTTGCCTCCCATTGCGTAGACATCGCTGAGGGCGTTCGCTGCGGCAATCTGCCCATAGGCGTACGGGTCGTCGACAATGGGGGTGAAGAAATCGACCGTCTGAACGAGCGCGAGCGTGTCGGAAAGCCGGAATACGCCGGCGTCGTCCGAGGTTTCGAATCCGACGAGCAGATTTGGATTGACGGAGCGAGGCAATTTGCCGAGGACTTCCCGAAGCTGAGTCGGGGCCAATTTGCTGGCGCATCCAGCCTTGGGCACCAGGTGGGTCAGACGCATGGCCCAATGTACCTTTGCTGCTCCTAGGCCACATGGCCCCGCCAGTTCGCATTCTGAGGAAAACCCTGTAAAGTAGTTTCCCGTGAGTGTTGCCTCGATTCGAAACCTGGTTGTCCGCTATGGCACGTTCACAGCGCTGGACAATTTGTCGGTCGAGGTTCCCGAGGGATGCACCGGTCTGCTGGGTCCGAACGGCGCTGGGAAGACCACCTTGCTCAAGACGATCCTTGGATTCGTCAAACCCGCCTCCGGGGGCGCCTCCGTGCTCGGTTACGACATCAGCATGCAGGGGCGGGAGATTCGGCAGCGGCTGGGGCTCATGCCCGAGCAGGACTGCCATATCCCAGGCATGACGGCCGTGCAATTCGTCGCCTATGCAGGTGAGTTGGCGGGAATGCCTGGCGACCAGGCGATCCGCCGCGCCCACGAAGTGTTGGAGCATTGCGGCTTGGGCGAGGCCAGATATCGCAACGTGGAGACTTACTCCACGGGTATGAAGCAGCGAATCAAGCTCGCCCAGGCCATCGTACACGGCCCGAAGCTGCTGTTGCTCGACGAGCCGACCAACGGTCTCGATCCCGCGGGGCGGGAAGACATGCTCGACCTGATCCAGTCGGTGTCCCACGGCAAGGGTCTGAACGTCGTCATCAGCTCCCACCTCCTGCCGGATATCGAGCGAGTGGCGGACCAGGTGATTGTCGTCATGCGTGGCCAACTCGTAGCCCAGGGCCTTATCAAGGACCTCAAGAAGATCGAGGGCCATCCAATCGATGTCGAGTTGAAGGAAGCCAGCGAAGCGTTTCTGAATGCCCTTCCCTCCGCCGGCATTCAATTGATCGAGACGAAGTGGACCAACTGCCGCGTCACCGTTCCTGGCACCCCGGAGGAGGCAGGACGCCTGCTCCTGAAGGTCGCCCGCGACACGGGCGTGCAGATTCGCGGATTCCGCATCGCCGAGCGCTCGCTGGAGGATGTGTTCCTCACAGCCGTTGGCGCTCCACCCGGGGTTTCGGCCATGCCCGGAGGATTTGAAGTTTGATTCTGGAGAAACAACCGTAATGGCGACTGCCCCGATTGCCGATCTTAGCTACCGTAACTACGACGGTCCCCTGGAGGCCCCCCTCCACCGTTGGTGGGCCATCGCAAAAATGTCGATCCGGCTCTCCGTCAAGAAGAAGGGCTTCTGGGTTTGGTCGGTCATTTCCGGCTACTGGTATCTGATTCTATTGGCGATTTTCTACTTCGCCGATTCTCTAGGAGCGACCGCTCCCGGCGCCATTGGACGGGGCGGCAATCTTAATCCGTTTGCCGCGTTCTTCGCGAACATGGTTTGGAAGGACCAATTCGTCACGGCCTTCTCGATCAGCCAAATACTCCTCTTTATCATCGCCCTACTCGTGGGAGTGGGCTCCATCGCGAACGACAATCGCGCCAACGCCTTGCTTGTCTATCTGAGCAAGCCTTGCTCCAAGTTCGACTACATCTTGGGCAAGTGGACGGGCATCTTCCTGCTCATGTGCGGGGTCGTCGCGGTGCCGATGTTCCTCTTTTACTTCTACTGCCTGCTGAGCTACCGCGAATACGGATTTTTCAGTAAGGACCCCTGGCTCTTCTTCAAGCTCTTGATGGTTGTGCCCATCGCCCCGGCCTTTCATGCCAGCGTCTCATTGGGAATCAGTTCTCTGTTCAACCAAGGGCGAGTAGCCGGCGCGGCCTACGCAGGGCTTTACTTCATCACGCTGTTCTTTACGAAGGCGATGCAGGTGATCGTCATCGTCAATCGCCACTCGGAGACTCCGGCCATCGTGAAGACGCTCTACTACTTCTCGATAGACGGCATACTCATCGGCCTCGCGAAGATCGTCCTCGGCACGGACGGCAGCCAACTGATCCCGATTCCTAACGCCAACCGGGGGGTGCCGATCATTTCGGCCCCGAGTCCGCTCCTGTTCATTCCGATGTACGTGGGAATATGCGCGTTCTTCCTCTGGATCGCTTGGACCCGGGTGCGGGCGGTGGAGGTGGTCGGTTGATCACGCTGACGAACGCTTCCCGCTGGTATGGGCAGGTTATCGGCCTGAACGACGTCACGTGCGAGATCGGTCCGGGGTTAACCGCCTTGCTTGGCCAGAACGGAGCGGGCAAAAGCACAATGCTCCGTCTCATCACCGGCCAGCTTCGCCCCACCACCGGCGAAGTACGAGTCGCCGGGATGGACCCCTTCGCGAACCCGGAGGCTTACCGTAGGCTCGGCTACTGCCCCGAGATCGACAACTTCTACGAGCACTTTACGGGCCGGGAGTTCGTTCGGCACCTCGCCCGCCTCGCTGGCTATTCCGCATCGGAATCCGCCGAGCGCACTCAGCGGATGATGGAGCGCGTCGGCATGGCCGACCGGTGCGACAAGAGGATTGCGGGCTACTCCAAGGGGATGCGCCAGCGAATCAAGCTGGCCCAGGCCATGCTGCACGATCCGGACATCATTCTCTTGGACGAACCTCTAAACGGCCTCGACCCGGTCGGACGGCGGGAGTACATCGACCTCCTTCACGAACTGGCCGACGAAGGCAAAACGGTTCTCGTCTGTAGCCACATCCTTTACGAAGTCGAGACGATGACGCGGGGCATCCTTCTCCTGCATCGCGGACGGCTCCTCGCCAGCGGCGACCTGCGCGTGATCCGCTCCCTCATCGATACCCATCCCCATAAGGTGCGAATCGAATCGCCGGAGCCTCGTGTGGTCGCTCAAGCCGTGGCTGGCCTATCCAATGTGGTGAGCCTTGGATTCTCTGTGCGGGGCGATGCCGTCGAACTACAGGTCCACGAGCCGGACAAGTTCTACGACACGATGGCTTCGCTGGTGCTCGACAAGGGCCTGCGGATCACTGGGTTCAGCAGCCCGGATAACAATCTCGAATCGGTGTTCAAGTATTTGGTGATCGACGCCTAATGGAAGCCTACATCTTCACCAGCTCTCTCAAGGAGTTCACGAGAGCCAAGCGTATCCTGCCCTGGTTGGCACTTTGCATCCTGGCCGCGCTCCTTGCCATGGTGTGGCAACGACTTTCGCCAGATTCCACGGCTGGCGAGCGCTATGCGAGCGTGTCGTCCATGATCGTCTTCCGCATGGTCGCGCTCGTTTCCGCGATCTTCGCGACGGCGATCGTGAGTCAGGAGGTCGAGCAGAAGACCATCGTTTACCTGCTCACCCGCCCGGTGCCTCGCTGGAAATTGGTGATCTTTAGGTTCCTGGCGGGGGCGCTGGTCGTTGCCGCGATCGGGGCGGTCGGTTCGATTTGCGCCTCGTTGGGCGCCTTCGGCGGGCATTTCTTGAGCAACGATTTGCTCCTGAAGGATATCTTCGCGATGACCTTTGGAGCTTTCGCTTACGGCGCGCTGTTTCTGTTTGTCAGCCTCCTGTTCAACCGGGCGATGATCATCTGCCTGATCTACGCCTTTGGTATCGAAACCGCTTTGCCGAACCTGCCTGGCGACATCAGCCGCCTCTCGATCTACAGCTACCTCCAGGCAATCGCCGAGCACCCCAGCACGTCTTCGCCTTCCCAGGGCTTAAATCTGGCAGCGGGAGATTTGGGGCTGAATACGCTCACCTCGGGCGCGGCGATCATATCGCTGATCTTCCTCATCGTCGCCTGCCTCGGCCTCTCGGCCTACTGGTTCACGAAGTTCGAATACGTACCGAGGGAAGACGCGGAGTAATTGCTAAATTGAATCCAGCAATCTAGCATTCAAACAATTCAGCAATCACTTAGAGAGCATGTCGCGCAACCGTCGCCGCTGGGCGAGGGCGCGTAGCTTCTTGATGGCTTGGACTTCGATCTGCCGGACGCGCTCGCGGGAGAGCTTCATCTCCTTGGCGATCTCTTCTTGAAGCGGGGCTTCGGAGCCATCCAAGCGGAAGCGGAGGCGCATGACGCGCTGTTCGCGCTCGTTCAATTCGCAGATAATTCGCTGAAGCTCTTCGACCATCTCCTGGCTCAGCACCAGGCTCTCCGGGTCGCCGTTCTTCGTGTCCTTGATGAGCCCGCCCAGGGTCATGCCGCCGCTGTCGCCGACCGTCATGTCGAGGGACAGAAGCTCTTGGGAGGACTGGATAAGGGTCAGGAGTTTCTTCGCGGAAATTCCCATGGCGGCGGCAATCTGCTCGGGGCTTGGGTCCATGCCCAGCTCGCGGGCCAGCCGCAACTTCTCTTTTTCGATCTTGCGCAGGGACTGGGAGACGTGAGCCGGGAGGCGGATGGCCTTCGACTTGTTGTCGATGGCGCGACCGATGGCCTGGCGAATCCAGTGGGTGGCGTAGGTGGAGAAGCGGAAGCCTTTATCCGGGTCGAACCGCTCGGCGGCCTGCATGAGGCCGATGGCGCCTTCCTGGATGAGATCTTCGAGGGGAATCGCGCGGTTGCGGTAGGTCTTGGCGATATTGATCACCAAGCGCATGTTCGATTCGATGAGTCGTTGACGCGCTCGTTTATCACCCTCTTGGACAGCTCGCGTGAGCTCGACCTCTTCTTCAGGGGTCAGGAGGGGAGCCTGAGTAAGACGCCCGAGATAACTAGGAATCCCGTCGTCATAATCCGATAGGTGCGGGTGCGCGCTCATTCAATGACTACTCGAACACAAGCTACAGGTTGCGGAACGGCTTTTTTGAAGCCTCACCGAAGAACCGCTAGCAATCCCTGTGCCAATGTACCTAGGAAAGACAATTTCCTCTCTAATGCAGACGTAATTCGAACAGGTTGTGTTTCCTAGTTGCGAATAATCCCGCATATAGATTTTTGGGCCGTTGACGCCAGGATTCTACCAAACAATCTTCAGTAGCACAAGACGCTTATACAAACTGCTTTCGTTCTCCTCGGGATAGGTAGAGTTTTCCACATTCCTTCGAAGAACACCGATGCAGAGTTATACGAAACTCTCAGCATTTGGTTTCGCCTTTTCCTGGAATCGTTCAACCGTTTTTATAGGACTGCCGTTTACGGATACACTGACGGGGCAAATGAACGAGGTGGCGTTTGTAGGCAAGCGGGAGGCCGACTGGAAGCGGCTCACGTTCCTTTGCGACCGCGCCGACTCCACGATCCAGATGCTCCGCCCGGAAGAACTGCACGAGTTCATCCGCCTTTACCGCCGAATCTCCGCCGACCTTGCCCTGGTCCGTACGAAGTCGACCAACATCCAGTTGATCGACTACCTGAACGACCTCGCTGGACGAGCCTACGCGATTCTATACAAGGCGCCGCGCAAGCCGTTCTTCAAGGCCATCGGCGATTCCATCGTCGGCTGTGCGCAGACGGTCCGGCGTTGCAAGTTTTTCGTGCTCGCAAGTGCCCTCTTGTTCGTCTGCTCGGGGCTGCTGACCTTCGGGCTGATGCATTTCGTGCCGGATACCCGCACATTCTTCGTACCCGACAACGAGAAAGAGCTATTCGACCAATGGAAGGAAGGCCACTTCGAGGAGCGGACCGGTTCGAACTCGACGATGATGACGGGCTTCTACGCCGTGAACAACCCCACGGTCTCGATGCAGGCGGGAGCCATCTCGGCGGCGACGTTTGGGATCGGCACGGCAGAGATTCTTTACCAAAACGGGGTGATCATCGGGGCTCTGGCCTATGAGATGAACACGGTTGGCAAGGTTGGGTTCCTCTTCGCCTCCATCATGCCCCACGGCATTCCTGAGCTCAGCGGTATCGTCATGGCTGGCTCGGCCGGCTTCGTGATGGGCTGGGCGCTGATCAATCCTGGAAGGCGTAAGCGGGGCGAAGCCTTGAAGGCGGCGGGCAAGGATGCGATCACCCTGCTTTGCACAGCCGTCGTCCTCATGTTCATCGCGGCTCCTATCGAGGGTTTTTTCAGTTTCAATCCCCATGTTCCGACCCCGCTCAAGGTGGTCGTTATCGGGGTCGAAGCCGTCTTTTGGGGATTCTTCTGGGTTGGCTTCGGCCGGTCCGAGGAAGAGGTCAAATCTCTACAATCTGGCTTGGCTTGATCGGCAGACGGCTCGCCGTCGGAACGTCGATATCCCGAATCACCCCGATCAACTCCGTATTCGCGATCCTTACGTCGATGGCCGTGACTTGCTCGTAAATCCATTCCACGATTGGATCGACGGGGGTCAGGTCGGGCAGAGTCAGGTTCAGACTGATCTGGGTCAGCTTGCGGGAGGTTAGGGGAAGGCCGAGGGCGCGGACTCCCAAGAACCGAGCGTCGCCTTCCGTGCGTAGCTGGCGAATCTGCCGTGCGAGCTTTTTCGCAACCTCCAAATCTTCGCCCTCTACGTTCACATTCAGGGCAATTAGGAAGTCTCGGACGCCGAGCACGGTCATCCCGAGGCGCGGATGGGCACGGGAGGGGCCGAAGTCGGGTTTCAATTCCCGCTCCAGCAAGGCCCCGAATCCACCCTTTCGGAGAGAAGGGAGATCCGCCTCGTGCCGCCCTCGCTCCGATTTTTCGTAGAGGAAGACAGGCAGATCGAACATTCCGGCCAGCAGGTCTGCCGTCTTCTCCGCGACGGCGAGGGCGTTCATCAACTGGATATCGGCGGGGCGGCGGTCGGGCTTGCAGATGACGAAGGGGCACACGTCCAAGGCCCCGATCCGGGGGTGGACGCCTACGTGCCGGGTGAGGTCGATGGAGTCGAAGGCTTCCATCGCCAAGCGGACGATCGTGTTCGTAAGAACCTCCTCGTCCCCGGAGAAGGCGGTGACCGTCCGGTTATGGTCGACGTCGCTCTCACAGTAGTGGAGCGTGATGAGGTCCGACGACAGGATTTCGCGGAATTTCCGCAGGAGGGCCTTATCGCGACCGAACGACCAGTTCGGGACCGTCAGAAGCTGCATTACATGCCGATGATGTTGAAGCCGGCGTCGACGAAGATAATCTGCCCGCTCACGCCTTGGCTAAGATCGCTGATTAAATAGACGGCGGCGCCGCCCACGTCGGGCTGGGTGGCGGCTCGCTTTAGCGGAGACTTCCCGGCTACGAAGTCGATCATCTCGCCGAGCCCTTTCACGCCGCGCGCCGCGACCGTGTTCATCGGCCCGGGCGAAATCGTGTTGACCCGGATGCCTCGGGGACCGAGGTCGACGGCCAGGTAGCGGACGCAGGCTTCGAGAGCGGCTTTCGCGACGCCCATGACGTTGTAATTGCCGACCGCTCGCGTGCTGCCCAGGTAACTCATCGCCATGACGCTCGCATTGTCGGCCATCACCGGCTCAAGGGCCTGGCAGATCTTGACCAAGGAGTAGGCGGAGACGTCGAGGGCGACGTTGAAGGCTTCGCGGGTGGTCTCGACGAATCGTCCCTGTAGGGCTTCGCGGGGAGCGAAGGCGGCGGAGTGGACGAGGAAGTCGATGGTTCCGTACTTGGCCTTCACGGCTTCGACGAGCTTTTCGTAGTCTTCCTCGATGCCGAAATCGATTTGGAAGGGATCGAAGCGCTCGCGTCCTTCGATAAGCTTGTTCACGCCGTCGATCATCCGCTCGTTCTGTCCGCCTACCCCCACGGTTGCGCCGTGCTGGTTCGCGAGCTCCGCCACCGCCCAACCGATCGAGTTCTTGTTGGTGACGTTCAGGACGAGACCTTTCTTTCCTTCCAGAAGCATGACCCTGAGTGTAGCACCGCCGAGATTTGCGCTTGCCGGGCAGGAAATCGGGGGCCGATGCGAAACTGTGTAGCGTGATGCGAAAGACAGCTCTCTTGTTGGTCACCCTCGCCGCCGCCGTCGCGGCTCAAGCGCAGTCCGGCTTTGCCCTCAAAAACGGGGACCGGGTCGTGTTCTACGGGGACAGCATTACGGACAACGCCTGGTATCCGAAGTTCGTGGAGCTTTTCATACGGCTCCGCTATCCCGATCTCGACGTCCGGTTCTATAACGCTGGCGTGGGTGGGGATCGGGTGACGGGGGGCTGGATGGGGCCTATCGACGACCGCATGACCCGCGATCTTTTTTCCCGGAAGCCGACCGTCGTCACGGTCATGCTGGGGATGAACGATGGTGGTTATCAAGCCCCCAAAGACGAGATCACGAACGCTTATCACGCCGGTTATCAGCACATGATCGACCGGCTCAAAAAGGAGACCCCAAGGGCACGTGTATTCCTTATCAAGCCTTCGCCCTTTGACGATGTGACAAGGGCGCCCGGCTGGCCTGGCGGCTACAACGGGGTGATGAAGTCCTTCGGCGACTACGTTGACGGTTTGGCAAAGACGAACGGGTATGCGTCGGTCGATTTCAACGCGCCGGTCGTTTCCATGCTGGAAAAGGCGAATGCGAGCGATGCGGGAACGGCGCAGAAGATCATCCCGGATCGCGTCCACCCCGGTTCCGCCGGGCATATGGTGATGGCGGAACAGCTTTTGTTGGGCTGGGGGGCTTTGCCCGTCGTGGCGAATGTGAACATCGACGTGCGGACGACGAGGGTGTTTGGGCTTCACTCGAAGGTTGCGGACGTGGCGTTGGCGGGGAAGATCTCTTGGACGCAGATCGACGATGGCCTTCCATTCCCGCTCGACCGAAAGGACCCGCAGGTCGCTTTGACCCTTAAATCGGGCGACTTCGACCAGAAACTCAATCAGGAGATGTTGACTGTCAAGAACCTGGACCCTGGCACTTACACGCTTAACATCGACGGGAAAGCGGTCGCCTCGTTCTCCGCCGACGAGCTTGGCGCGGGCGTCAACCTCGCCATGTACGAGACCCCGATGCTTGCCCAGGCTCGAAACGTCTGGGGAGCCGTCACGCAGCGGGTGGACGCCATGTACAACACGTGGAGGCAACTCGAGGTAGGCATGGCCTGGGTGACTTCGCCGAAGCGCGACGCTGCCATCAAGGACATGAACGACCTGAGCGACGAACTGATCGGCCTGGCCCGCAATGGGGCCAAGCCGGTGAAGCACACCTTCGAGCTCGTCCGGCAGTAAGCCGGACTTAGTCCTCGTCTTCCTCCGGCTCGATAGCCGGAGGGGCGGTGGCAGGCGTCCGCATCTGCGAACGCAGGGCCGTCATCTGATCGAGGGCGATGCCGTCCATGGTTCCATCCACGCGTTCGCGCATCCAGGCCATGGTCATCGACATGCACAGCTCCTGCAGATAGGCGAACGAGAAGCCCGCCGTAGACTCCGCGAGGAGGTCGATGGTGGCATCCGTCAGCCGCATCCCTTCCGACAGCTTCTCGTTGCGCCCGGCGATATATCGCCGTCGCTCCGCCGCCGCGGGCAGGTCAAACGTGTACTTACGGTCGAACCGGCTTGGACGTTCCAGAATCGCCGGGTCCAGCTTTTCCGGATAGTTCGTCGTCGCCAGCACGAGGATTCCGTTGTTCGAGGCGAACCCGTCGAGCTCGTTCAGGAACAGCGAACGGTTCGTATTCTCGATCATCGAATCCAAGTCCTCGAAGACCAATAGACACGGACTGGCCCGCCGCGCCCTCGCGAACACCCCTTGCACGCAGTCGTGGACGTTGTAGCCGTTCGTCCGCAAGCTTCGAACGTACAGGCATGGCTTCCGGCTCTCGTTAATGAGGGCCTTGACCATGTGCGTCTTTCCGTTGCCCGGAGGTCCGATCAGGAGGATTCCCCGCTTCCAGGCCATCCCGTACTGTTCGTACATCTCCCTGGCTTCGAAGAATCCCGCGATGTCCGCTTGAAGTTCCTCACGCATCCCGTTCGGGAGCACCAGGTCCTCCAGCTTCGTCGCCTTTACGGACTTGTAAAGCCTCTGATCCTTCATCCATCGCCCGTGGGCGAAGACGAGGATTTCGCTGCGGATCTCGGCCGCCCAGCGGCAGACGGCGGCGAAGAAAGCCTTCGCCGATTCTTCGTCCTTCGCCATGATCCAGTGGCGGGAAAACTCGTTCTCGCCGATGATTTGCGTCACCCGAAGCACTCGCAGCTCGACGTCGCGCCATTGCACGTCCATGAAGGCGTTCTTCGGTTCGACGATTCCGCCCTCGTCGGGCAGCCATTGGGTCGAGAACTGGCCGTAGAGCTCGCTGCGAAGCTTTATCGAGCACCGATTGCCTTTCGCAAACTCACGCAGGTTAAAGGAATGGCTGTCGGTCTCGAGGATGTACTCGTTCGGGAACAGCCGGGCGACCCGCCGGCTTAACTCGTAGTTCGGCAGGAACGCGGTATGAGTGATGGTGCGTTGTAGGTTTGTCATAGACGATCCAAAGGGCAGCCGGGTGGGCTTGCCGTTGCGAGTTCAGAAATGAGAAAGGGGCGAACCTTGGGTTCGCCTGGACTCTCGTCTAGAGTCCGGGTTGCGGTAGCTTGGCGGCACTTGGCATAGGGCGTCGCTCCGTGGGAAGGATGTCGTGTGACGGAGGAGTATTGTAGTCGCCGTTGGCACTTAGTTGAAACAGAGGCCTAGGACTCTTTAACCGTCACGTCCCAGAGCCGCACGAGCTTGTCTTGGCCGCCCGCGGCCAGCAGCGCGCCGTCGGGGCTGAAGGCCACGCAGGAGATTGGGCGGGGGCTGGCGTCGATTCGAACGTTGCCGATGCCTTTGGCCGCGTTCCAGAGGCCGACGGTGCCGTCGCGAGAGCCCGAGGCGATCAGCCAGGAGTTCGGGTGGAAAGCGAGGGCCTCGATGGGCTTGGTATGGCCATAGACCATCTTCTCGAAGGCTCCGTCGGAGAGGCGGAAGATGCGGATGGAAAGATCGACGGCGGCGATGGCAAGGTAGCGGGCGTCGGGGGAGAAGGCGATGGCGGTTACGGTCGAGCGAATCTGCTTGAAGGTATGCAGCAGGGCTCCGGTTTCCCCGTTTAGGAGGTTTACCGTGGCATCCGCCGAGCCGGTGGCGAGGTACTTGCTGTTCGCCGACCAGGCGACGGCCGTCACGGAATCCTCATGGTCCAGTTTGCGATAGCTGACTCTGCCGTTGTGGGTGTCGGAGACGGCGAGGGTGTGGTGGAGCGATCCGCAGGCGAGGGAGTTCCCGTCGGCGGAGATCGCCAGGCAGGAGACCCACTCCTCGTTCGAGGACTTCCACGTCTCGGCGCGGCCATCGTTGATGTGCCAGTAGCTGATCATGTTCTCCGCCGATCCGGCGGCGACCAGGCGCCCTTCCGGGAAGGCGCGGAGGACGGAGATGACGCCGTTCTCCATCTTCGTCCGTTTCGCCATGCGATCGTTCTCGCCCCACCAGATGAGCTCGTTGTCGAAGGCGCTGGAGACGAGCTGGCCGGTATCCGGAGCGAAAGCGACGGCATAAACCGGGGTGACGTGAGCTTTGAGCCGGGTGCGAAGCTTGACGACGACGGGCTTGAGCGGCGAGCGGCGGGGGGCCTGGGTTCCGTCCACGCCCCCACCGGCCAGGAGCGCATCGTATTCCGAGCGGCGGGCCGGGTCGATGAGGGTTTGAAACGCGTCGTTGATCCGCGCCATATTCTCATGGGCCTGGGGGTCCTGGCTGACGTCCGGGTGATGTTTTCGGGCAAGCCGCCGATAGGCTTTGCGCAACGTATCGGCATCGGCCCGAGGGCCGACGCCAAGGACGTCGTAATGAGAGGCAGTCAGAGTCTTCAAAGCGGTTGATCTACCGCAGCATCCGGCAGAAACATATATTTTATTCGATTGGATTTGGGTCAGCGTTCGCCGGACCCACCCTCAGGCAAAAAATTGCCCCCGCACTAAGGCGAGGGCCATGCCGTTTTGTTTTTTGCCTCTTCTTTGTTGAGTTGCTTGTTTTGGGGATAAAAAATCCTTCGTTGACAAGATGGTGGCCGCCCGATGTTAAGGCGGTGTTAGACTCGGGACTATTTCCCTGGCAGCCTAGAGACAAACCTGACGGTGAGTCTAGGGAACGTTCGGCGCGTAGCGCATGAACATTGCGTCGGTAATCTTCGACTGCGGGTAGGCGCGGGTGCGGCCATCGGCCATCACGACGACAGCGAGGCCGTCGCTCGTCACGCGCTTGGCAACGTTGTCGATCTTCTTGGTGCCCTGGTGGCGGAAGTCCACGGGCGGGTTGCCTGCCCAGTAGTAGGGCTCAAAGATAAAACCGTAGTCGTACGTTTGGGAATCGCCACTCGGCAGCCAGCTCGCGTTGTAGAACGAACTCGTCGCGAACATGATCGTATTGCTCGCATCCTGCAACTCGCTGAGCCGGGCCGCGTTCGCGCACCATGGGTACCAGGTCTGTCCGCCCTGGATGTGGGCGTCGCTGCCGATCTGGGCCCAGTTATAGCCGAAGCCCGAATGGTCGCCGAGCCAGTCTTTGGCCTGGTGGGTGGGATCGCGAAGGACCTTGCCGCCGTTGTAGGGCGTCAGGAGCCCCATCTGCGGGTTGTAGATACCCATGGAGTCGCCAAGACCGAACCAGGTCTGCATGCCGACGGGCGTGGGATAGAAGGCCAGGGGAGCCGTGTCGTCGTGGTCGGCGGCGTACATGATCGTCGCCGTGCCGAGCTGCTTGACCGCGTTCGAGGCGCTGTATTCGTAGGCCGCCCCGCGAACCGCCTTCGCGACAGGCATGAAAATAGCAAACAGGATGGCAAGTATTGCCATTACTGTCAGCAATTCTACAAGCGTAAAACCCTTCTGCCTCATCGACCCTCGCCTAAGATCATTGGCACTTTTGCCTGGCTCTGAATACTAAAACGGCTTGGATATGGCGTTTGGTTCATAACGCCGCAATCAAGCGCGTATGATGGCCAACAATTCTTCCGTTTTCGCTTCCATGAGCCCCCGATCGCCCCGGCTTTCCACGTTGAGCCGGATGACCGGTTCCGTGTTCGAGCCGCGCAGATTGAAGCGCCAATTGGAATATTCCACGCTTAGGCCGTCGATTCGGTCTATTTGCCCGTCGGAATACTTGGCCTCCACGGTCGCGAGTACGGATTTGACATTTGCGACCTCGGAATTGACCTCGCCCGAACACGGATAGTTCTCGATCATCTCGTTCACGAGATCGTGAAGCTTGCGTCCGGTGTGGGAGACGAGCCGGGCGATCAGCATGAATGGGATCATGCCGCTATCGCAGTACCAGTGGTCCTTGAAGTAGTGGTGGGCGCTCATCTCGCCGCCGTAGGTCGCATCCTCGGCGCGCATCTTTTCCTTGATAAAGGCATGACCGCTCTTGCAGACGACGGCGCGGCCGCCCAGCTTCGAGACGATGTCCAGCGTGTTCCAGTAGAGCCGGGGGTCGTAGATGATCGTGTGGTTCGGGTCCTTTTGCAGGATGGCGGAAGCGAGCAGTCCGACGATGTAGTAGCCCTCGATGAAGACGCCGTGGGCATCGAAGAAGAAGCAGCGATCGTAGTCCCCGTCCCAGGCGACACCGAAGTCGTAGTCGTCCTTGTGCATCGCGTCGACTGTCATCTGACGGGCTTCTTCGAGGATCGGGTTGGGGACGCCGTTCGGGAATTTGCCGTCCGGTTCGGGCCGGACTTGGGTGACCTGCACCGGCAGGTGGGGAAGAAGCTTCTCCAAGGCGATGCCAGCCGCGCCGTTGCCGGGGTCGGCGAGAATCTTGAGCGGCTTCATATCTTCGGTGGGCACCACGCGGAGGAGGTGACGGATGAAATCGTCGTAGCAGTCCTTCTCCTCGATACTGCCTCGCTGGGCGACGGGGGCGGGAGTGGACTTCAGATATTCGGCGGTTCGTTTCTCGATATCCAATAGGCCGGTATCGCCGCTGATCGGGCGGCTCTCCGCCCGGACCATCTTCAAACCGTTGTATTCGGGCGGGTTGTGGCTGGCCGTGATCATCACGCCGCCGTCCAGGCCATAGAAGGCGGTCGCGAAGTACACCATCTCGGTGCCGATCATGCCGAGGTGGACGACGTCAACGCCTGCGTCGTTGAGGCCCTTTGCCATCGCCTCGTAGAGGGAGGGGCCGCTGAGCCGGATGTCGTAGCCGATGCAGACCTTGTTCGGCTGAATCTGATCCGCGTAGGCCCGCCCTATCGCATAGGCGATTTCCGGGTTTAGCTCGGACGGAACTTTGCCACGAACGTCGTACGCCTTAAAGCAGGATAGATACTGACCCATCGCGGCTAGTTTAGACGATGAAACTCCCTAACTTGTGCAGCGTCAGCCGAGAGGCTCATAAAGTAAGAAAGGCCGCCCGGTTTCCCGGGCGGCCTTTTTTGAGTCGCTTTAGGCTCTGGAGCGCTTGCGGCGGGAGATCAGTCCGACGAGACCGAGGCCGATTGCCGCCATGCTGGCGGGCTCCGGCACAGGGAGGCTTCCGTCGAACGTCTTGCCGACGCCGAAGTGCAGCTCGGGGGAGCCGGTGTCGTTCCAGCTCGCGGCGATCAGGTTGCCCTCGATGTTGGAGGCCTGGTTGATCGTCGCCTTGGGGGCGAGGATGCTGCCGTAGAACGAGTTGTTCACGTTGATCGTGGTCGCGTCGGCGAAATTCCAGATCAGCCGGTTCTCGCGGGCATAGTTCACGCCGTTGTAGTGGGAGGTGACGGACGTGCCGGTGACGTTGATGACGACCGTCTCGTTTCCATCGCCACCCGTGATGTTGAAGACCGTGTTGGTATTCAGGGCCGATCCCAGGATCGTGTAGACCTTCTCGTTTCCGTTCGCCGGGATGCTGTAAGCGTTCAGGTCGATGTTGATGACGTTCGGGTCGGGAGCGATCGTCTGGCTTGCCATGGCGGCGAGAGCGGACGATTGGGCCAGGGAGTAGGCCTGCTGGCTCGTGAATACGGTGGAATCCACGAGGGGGGAGTTCGCGAAGCGGGTGCCGCCGTTCATGTTCAGGCTGCCGGAGAAGGCGCCTTTGACGTAGAGGTTGCCACTATTGTTGACGCTGCCGCCGGTGAAGGACATGCTGCCGCCGACGTAGCCGCCGATGTTGCTTTGGGCGCCGACGGTGGCGGGCAGGTTGTGCTGCAGCATGTCGTAACCGCCAGACCAGCTACCGCCAACGGCGATGGCGCCGTCGGAGTGGCCGCCCGAGGTGGAAGCGCTGCCGAAGATAAATGCATTAAATGATTTCGCTACGCCGAGGTCGCTCGCGGAGGCGAAGGTGGCCGCGAAAGCCACGCACGAAGATGTCATTAGGAACCGAAAATTCATACCCTCACGCTCTCGGTCGACACCGACCAGAAAAAATTGGAATACGTTGATTTTGAGGCCAACGCATGGTGTGACGTCTGCATAGGTCCTACCGTTTGAAGGTGTAGGGCGCGAAAGCTCCAAAAACAAGCAAATTCGCTCGATAAAACGATTGATAATGGCCTAATCGCCCCCGTTTTCCGCCCTAAACGAATGCGGTACCTTTCCGGCATGGCGGCTCAATTACTCGGCGCTCACATGCCCACCTCCGGCGGGCTCGGCAAGGCGGTTCGCGACGGCAAGGCGATCGGCTGCACGGCGGTGCAGGTCTTTACGAGCAGTCCCCAGCAATGGAAGGCGAAAGTCGTGACCGACGAGATGGTGGCCGACCTCGCCAAGGCGCGCGAGGAAACGGGCATCACCGAATTGATCAGCCACGACAGCTACCTGATTCACGTCAGCGCGGTGGACGACGAGCACCGGGCGAAGAGCATCGCGGGCTTGAAAGGCGAGATCGAACGGTGCCATCGCTATGGCATCCCTTACGTCGTTTCCCACATGGGCGGCTACAAGGACCAGACTCGCGAGCAGGGGCTCGAGCGGATGGTGGAGGCCACGAAGGGGATTCTCGCCGAGATGCCAGCCGGAGTCACGCTTTGCATGGAAACGACGGCGGGGCAGGGCACGGCCCTCAACTCACGGTTTGAGGAGCTTGCGTTCGTTTTGGAGGGCTGCGGTGGTCATCCCCAGCTTGCCGTCTGTCTCGACACCTGCCACGTCTTCGTCGCCGGATACGACATCCGCAACGTCGATACCTACGAGCGGACCTTCGGCGAATTCGACCGGCTGATCGGGATCGAGCGGCTGAAGGTGATCCACTGCAACGACAGCAAGAAGGGCCTGGGATCGAAGGTGGACCGGCACGAGCACATCGGGCAGGGGGAGATCGGTCCGACGGCCTTTGAGCTGTTGGTGAACGACAAGCGGTTTGAGCGGGTGCCGATCGTGTTGGAAACGCCAGAGGCTCCCGAGGGGCATGCGATGAATCTGGCGAAGTTGAAGTCGATGATTCGGTAGGGGCCTTGCATGGCTCTGCTTGGCTTTGCGGTTGCTTTGCGTGGCCTTGCATTGCCTTGCTTGGCCCGGAGGGTTCGATGCAAAAGCCGTAAATCCAATCCCCAGCCACAGCAAGGCCAAGCAATGCAAGGCCACGCAAAGCTCCCCTCCAACCGGCAATAAGTAATATCTTTTCCACTTGTACCCGCACAAGTTTCGTGCTAAACTAGCACCGTACAAAACACAGAAATGCCCCCGCGCGGTTCGTACCCGCCGGAGGCGTGGATGACACCCTAAGGAGGTATCACCGTGACTGAGGTTACTCAATCCGTCGTCCCCTGCCGGCTTCCGGCTCATGCCCATCTGCGCGCCTTGCGCGATCTCTCGACCCTTCCCAACGTCGCCGATTTGGCTTTAAGCCGGGCAAGGATCTACTTCAACTTCGCTCCAGAAGTCGTCTATAGCGGCTTTGCCCGCGTCCGCGACGACTTCGATTCTCCCGTTCGGGATGCGCCGGATTTCACGATCCAGGTTTGGCACGGGGACAAGGTGTTCCGGACGATGCAGATTTGCCTTGCGAACTACGCGGGGATTCTGCATGTGCAGCTCCCCGAGGGGGGAGATCCGAAGGACTACTTCGTCAAGGACCTTGTCAGGACGGCATGCGGGCAGCGGCCCGAGCTTGCTCCCGCCGTTATCGGCTATGACTATTTGGGGAGGACGATGATTAGGCTTCCTGAAGTGGAGGGCGAGGAGGAAGCCCCCGACAAGCCGTTTGCCTTTCGCTAACGAACCCCAAGGGGGTTCCAGCTTTAAGCGAAGGGTTGGCCGGAACGGCCTACCCTGGGGAAATGGGTAAGCGGCTGCAACCCTGCAGGGGTTGAAGCTTACACGCGTGTGTTCTGCAACCCCTTCAGGGTTGTTTTCGTGTTGCGGTTTGGTAACCAGGGTAGGCCGTTCCGGCCAACCCTTCGCTTTGTTTCGGAACCCCGTTGGGGTTCATTTCCGGACGGTTTTTTTAGCCTCCAGACGGCGCGTCTGGAGGCAGCGCGCGAGAGGAGGAGGGGTTCTTTTCCGGACGTGGTCGTTGCCCACGGCTACACCCTTTGGGGTTTGTGGGTTCTGTTGCGCTCTGTTTCTTGTCTCGTTTGTTGCGCGGACGAAACCGCGACTACACGCTCCGCGTGGGCTGGGAGGTTTCGCTCTGTTTTTGGTGGCGCTCACGAGGGCTGAAGCCCTCGGCTACATCTTGGCTGCTACGAGTTGTTACGGGCCATGCAAAGCAATGCATGGCCACGCGAAGCAACGGCAAGGCGGTTTTTTAGTAGACGGGCAGGTGTTCGAACTGTTGTCCGAGGACGACGGCGGAGTCTCCTCCGATCCATTGGTCCAGCGTAGAGGCGTAGACTTGGCGGAAGTCGATCTTGTAGGCGATATCGCCTTGCATCAGGTTAGCGAGGTCGGGGTTTGCGCCGTGGAAGCCTCCCTTGACCTTCTTACCGATGAGGAGCATCGGAGCGGCGGCGCCGTGGTCGGTGCCTTGGCTGCCGTTCTCCTGGACGCGTCGTCCGAATTCGGAGAAGCAGAGGACGATGACTTTGTCGGCGCGTCCGCAGGCTTCCATTTCGTTTTGGAAGGAGCTGATCGCGTTCGCGAAGTTGCCCAGGAGCTTGCCCTGTTGGTCGAGCTGACGGGCGTGGGTGTCGAAGCCGCCGGTGCTGAAGTAGACGATGCGGGTCTTGGGCGAGGTCGCGATGAGCTGGGCGATCTGCTTGAAGCCGACGCCGAACGGGTCGTTTCCGTAGGTCTGCTTCGGCGTGTACTTCGTGATCTGGGTTGCCAGGATGTCCATGGCGTCCAAGGCAGTGCGGTTCGCCTGTTGGACGACGCTCTCCGGCGATCCGCCTTTGGCGTCCGCGCCTTGGATGGCGCGAAGCATTCGCTCCGCATCTGGGTCGCCGATCATGGCTTGGATGTCAGCGAGGCTAGCGAAGCAGGGGACGCTCGCGCTCTTCCCGGCGAGGGCGAGCGGTTTGTCGGTGGAGAGGCCGAGGGCGTAGACCGGGTTGGTCGGGCCATGGGTCAATTCGAAGTCCATGTGGCGTCCGATCCAGCCGTACTTGAGCTTGCTATCGGGCGAGGCGGACTGCCAGATATCCATGCTCTTAAAGTGGGAGCGGTTCGGTTGCGGGTAGCCAACGTTTTGGACGATGGCGACCTTGCCCTGCTTGTAAAGTTCTCCGAGGGGAGCCAGGGAGGGGTGAAGGCCCATCGATTCGTTGAGCTTGATGACCTGGGAGTCGGGAATACCGATCGTCGGCCGCATCTGATAGTAGAGCTTGTCGGCGTAGGGAATGATGGTGTTCAAGCCATCGTTGCCTCCGCTGAACTGGCAGACGACGAGCACGGTGTCGTTCGGAACCTTGCCGCCCTGGGCGAGATTAAGAACGTCGGCTTCAGCAATCGTCGAAAGCCATTTGGGGGCGACGAGACCGACAGCAATCATGCCGCCGCGCTTCATGATGTCTCTGCGACTAATCAGTTCGCTCATGGTTACTCCTGCACGCGTATCCTTCTAAAATATCCTATCGGGTTCTCTTGCGGGAACCAAGGGGTCGAGACCCTTTTTAAACCTTAGTGTGCGTGGTGACGCTCCGAGATCGGAAGAGTTCAGTGGAAGGTATCCTCGCGGCATGTCGAACGCGGGGGTTTCGCCGCTCGGTTGGGTGACGTCGGCCCTCCTATCCCTCGTAACCTTGTTTGTTTTCGGTTCACTGCGCAACTATGGACCGGATAGTGTGATTCGCCAATTCCACATGGCGGCGGTCGAGCACAACGCGGGTTCCGCGGCGGCGCTCGTGACGCCCGACCTGGATTCGGCGTCGAGTCAAGAGCTTTGGATGAACGTGAGCGCGTTTCTGAACCAATATGGCGCGTCTTATGAGATCCAAAACGTGTACCGGCAGCCGTCCGAAGAGATTCTCGTCGTTCAATACAAGTTTCCCGCCGGGGAACGCCGTTCGCTTCCTTGGGTCGTGGTCCGAAAGGGCGGGGTTTGGAAAATCGATTCCAACCGCACCGTCCTCGCCGCCCGGAAGTTAACGAGCGCCCCGACATATGGTTTGTTTCCCTTGAGGTAAAAAGCATGCGCATGAAACGCTCCGGCCGCGCGAGCATCGTAATCGTTATCGCAATCGCCCTCGTCGCGGCGGTGATCGTCCTGTTCTTGATGGCAGGCGACTCAGCCTCCGGCGTCGCCGCCCGATTCTTGACCGCCCTCCAGAAGGGCGACACCAAGACGCTGGCCGAACTCAGCTATATGGAGGGCCTGTCCCCTGACCAGGTTCAGAAGAAGTGGGACGAAACCTACGCGGTCACGAAGTATTGGCAGTTCAACTGGCGGGTTACGGATACGAAGGAGCAAGACTCCGATAACGCCTCCGTCAACCTCATGTGGACGAAGGACATGGGCAGCCCTTCCGCCTATGAGGACAAGGCCGAACTTCCGATGCTCAAGAAAGACGGGAAGTGGAAGATCGACGTCCGCGCGATCTCCCGCGAAATGTATCCCGACTTGCCGCGCTAACCGGGTTCCGGGATCGGCGAGATGAAGAAGAAAGCGAGCGAAACCCGCCTCTACCGCAAGGAGATGAACGACCGGATTCTGAATTCCGGCTTCAAGGAGTTCAACCGGTTCTTCGCGCTAGACACGAACGCCTACCTCGAAGGCGCCGTGCCCGTGAAGTACAAGGAGCTGATGGGCCTCGTCGGCTCGATGGTCCTGCGCTGCAACGACTGCATCTTCTATCACCTGGACCGCTGCGTGACGGAGGGCTGCACGCGCGAGGAACTGCATGAGGCGATGAATATCGGTCTCATCGTGGGGGGCTCGATCGTGATTCCCCACCTTCGCTACGCCTTCGAAGTGCTGGACGAGCTGCTCGCGGAAACCGAGCCCGCGCCATGATCCGAATCGTCTGCTACATCCGCCCCCACAAGCTCGAGGCCGTGAAGTCGGCCATCTCGGCGGTGGGAGTCTCCGGTATGTCCGTTTCGGACGTGCGCGGGACCGGCAACTCGGAGGAAACTCCGGGTTGGTTCGGCGGCGAGCAGCAGTTGATCGCGCTTCCGATCCGGTCGAAGATCGAGGTGGTCGTGCCGGACGAGTTGAAGGAAGACATCGTCCAGGCGATTCTTGACCAAGTGCAGTCGGGCGAAGCAGGAGACGGCAAAATCTTCGTCGAACCCTTACTCGACGCGATCCGGGTCCGCACCGAAGAACGAGGCCCCGAAGCTATTTAGCCGATCTGGCGAATGGTTTCGCCGAGATTTCCGTCATACTCACGGGACAAGGGACCCTACTAACCATGATAGCTTCTCTCATTGCCATGACGGTGCTAAGCCTTACCCAGGCAGGCGCGCCGGTGATCAACGTGGACGTCAAAGACGGCGAGGCCATTTCGGGCGAAAGACACTTTCGCGTGACCGTCGATTCGAAGTCTCCGATTACTCAAGTCGAGTTCTACGTCGGCAGCGACCTACGCGACAGCGACACGAGCACACCTTACGAGTTTAAGCTCGATACCTTGGCGGAAGACGACGGCGACCTGAAGGTAACGTTCGCCGCCTACACCACCGACGGCAAATCGACCAAGAAGCCGATGACGCTGAAGATCGATAACGGCGTCTCCAAGGGCGCCGATTTTCACGTGGCGGCGGGCGAAGAGTTCCTTCGCAACAGCAAGTGGGACGATGCCATCACGAGCGGCCGTATCGCGCTCAAGGCCAAGAAGAATTACAACCCTGCCCGTATGGTCCTGGCCCGCGCCTACCTCGGCAAGGACATCCTCGACCGGGCTCAGAAGTTCGCGGAAGACGTGGTGGCGGACGATCCCAAGAACCTCCCCGCGCTCGACCTGGTTGCGGCGATCAACCTGAAGCGTGCCTTCAATACCTACAACCGTGGAGGCAACGCGGAGGACACGCAGAAGGTTATCGCCGAGGCGCTCAAGGCTGCCGTCGACAGCCGCCGCAAGACCCTCGACTACCAGGTCGATAACTTTGGCGCCGTGACGGATCAGAACCGCCTCAAGTACGCCGATCTCGCGATGGCGGCAGGCCGTTTCTCCCTCGTTCCCCCGGTCCTTGAAAAGCAGTTCTCCGAAGATATCTCGAACGTCGCCATCGGCAACCGGATCGCTTTCGCCGACATCAAGATGGGCCGTTTCGCGGACGCTCGGGCTACTCTCAAGAACCTAAGCAAGAAGAACGCGATGGACGCCTATTCGAACGCTCTCCTTTCCGTTATCGAGACTGAGGCGGGCAATAAGGGAGCTTCCGACGATGCCATGAAGGAGGCTGTCCTTTCCGACAGCGAAGACTTGGGTGTGCGCACCGCGCAGGCCTATATCGCCTTGAAGAACGGGAACAATTCCGTCCTCGGCAAGCTTTCCTCCGACCTCGCCCGCGACCAGGGGCAGCGCACGGAGATCAACTACTTCCTGAGCGCGCTGACGAACCGGCTTCAGCAGTTCGAAGACAGCCGGCGCTACTTCGAGCGAGCCGTCCTCAGCGAGCCCGCGAACGCGGATATGTACGTCGAGCGCGGCAACGAGTCGGTCCACGTGTCCATCTTCGGCGGCCTCGCCAAGAAGGATGCCGACGTCCAGCTCGCCAATGCGAAGATCATGTACGAAACGGCCCTCGCCGCCCAGCCAAACTCCTACCAGGCGTTGGCGGGTATGTCGATCGTTTCCCTGCTTCAGAACAACGTGAAGGACGCCGTGAAGTACGGCGAGGCGAGCATCAAGGCCAACGGGAACTACGCAGGCGCTTACTACGCCGCGTCCGCCGCCTATGCGGCAGCGCGGATGGTTGGCGAAGGACAGGCGGCGAGTCTTAAGGCAGGCGCTCTGGACAAGCCGAATCTCGAAGGGCGCGAAGTGCCGGACGGCAAGGCCGCGTTCCGCTACTTCTCCACGTTCGGGCGAACGCTCGTGATGACGCCTCCGAAGTAGGTTCCCTACTGAACAAACCGAAACGGCTCTCGTTTGAACGAGAGCCGTTTTTTTATTGTAAATAGGCTCTGTTCCAATTGGAATGTTATTGCACAATTGCACTTATATTGTTCAGTTGGCGTATGATTAAATTGGTTTAAGTTTTAATAGATTGGCCTTCTCTCTCGTTAGGTTTTGCCAAAAGCCATTCTTCAATGTGAGGTCAATTTCATATGGTTCGAAGAGCATTTACGCTGATAGAACTCCTCGTTGTCATCGCGATCATTGCGATCCTGGCAGCCATTCTTTTCCCTGTCTTTGCACGCGCAAAGGACGCCGCTAAGGACTCCGTTGCCCTGAGCAACGTCAAGCAGATGGCGACCGCTCATCTGATGTACTCCGCCGACTACGACGACGCGTTCTCTTTAACGGCACGCGGCGACGACGCCGGTAACTGGGATACGTGGCAAGGCATGCTCCAGCCCTATTCCAAGAACTGGCAGCTCTTTACTCACCCCAAGCTCAGCCAGCCGACGGGTCCGCAGGATTATTGGGAGCGCCTTCAGTATTGGGGCGTCTTCCCGCGCGCGGTTTCCGTCAATGGGCCGGGCACCAACTACACTTGGAGCGACGCGAACTACACCGGAGGCGTGACCGTTATGTTTGACGGCATCTTCGGCGCGGGCGTGCAGAACCCAGGAGACTGGTACGCCCAGAAGACGGCTCCCTCGCTCTCCCAGAGCCAAATCGAGAACATCTCCGACGTGATGATGGTCGCCGAGGCGGGCAACTGGGATATGTGGTGGGGCATCTTTGGCCAGCAGTACACCTTCGGTTGGTGTTCCAACTGGGGCTCGGGCTGGTCTCCCTCCGATCACAACGACATCTTCGGCCCGCACGCGCGAAAGGCTTCCCTGGTTCCCATCTCGGGCGGCTGCGTTACTCCTAACGGCAAGACCATTTTTGCCGCTACGGACGGCTCGGCGAAGAATGTCGACTATAAGGGCGGCGTTCTGAAGCGCGTACAGCGCGCGGACGGCACGTGGGTCCTTCCGAGAATCTGGCCGGGGTCCACCAATTGAAGCTGAAAGCATTCCTCTTGGTGGCTATTCTTGGCCTGATCGCGGTTGGATGCTCCGGGTCCTCCGATCAAGGCTCGTCGTCTAGCGGCGCGACTGCGCCCAAACCCTCCGGCGCGGCCCCAGGCGGCAAGCCGGCGGCGCCGACGAAGCCGACAAGCTAGTCCCTGTGGGCGGATGGGAAACCATCCGCCCCTTTCGGGCGTGTATAATGGTGTCCGTCGGGGCGTGGCGCAGTTTGGTAGCGCGCTTCGCTGGGGGTGAAGAGGTCGCAGGTTCGAATCCTGTCGCCCCGACCAGAAACCAGCTACTCCAGCAGGTTTACACCCACTTTCCACCCGATGCCCAGTTGACTGGCGACGGTCTCTCCGACGGCCATCATGCCCTCCACGTCGCCAAGCGCCTTCGTTTCTAACCCATCGCCAATGGCTGCCACGGGGACGTATTCGCGGGTGTGGTCGGTGGAGACGTCGGTGGGATCGTTGCCGTGGTCGGCTGTGAGGATCAGCAAGTCGTCATTGGTGAGGTCGGCGATAATTTTTCCCAGAGTCTTGTCGAAGTCCTCAAGGCACTTCGCGAATCCGGGTGCGTCGTTTCGGTGGCCGAAGAGCATGTCGGTGTCTTCGAAGTTGGCGAAGATGAAGCGGGCGTTGGTTTGGAGTGCTTCTTGGAGGGCTATGGCGTGCTCGGCATTGTTTTGAGTGCGCTTTACGGTCCGAAAACCGCGTCCGCCAAATAACTCCGGCACGACGCCGATCCCGTAGATGTCGCCAATCTCATCCACGAGGTTGGAGGGAGCGGGGTAGGGGAAATCCTTTCGGTGTTCCGTCCGCTTGAACCCGCCTTGGGCGTCTCCGACGAACGGGCGGGCAATGACGCGCTGCACGTTGTCGGGCGCCTGGCAAAGCCGTCGGGCGATCTGGCACATCTCATAGAGGCGCTCGAGAGGCACGACCTCCTCATGGCAGGCGATCTGGAATACGGAGTCCGCGCTCGTGTAGACGATGGGAAAGCCGGTATCCACGTGAAGTTGCCCGAGGTCCTGGATGATCGCCGTGCCGCTCGCGGCCCGGTTGCCGATCGTTTGGGTCTCGATCTCTTTCTCGAAAGCCTTGATGAGAGGGATTGGGAAGCCCTCGGGGTAGGTGGGAAAGGGTTCCTTCGTATCGACTCCCATCATTTCCCAGTGGCCGGTTACCGAATCTTTGCCCTTTGAAATTTCGCGCAGGCGTCCGTAGCGAACGCCCTTTCCTGCCAAGCCAGGGGTCGAAGAGATTCCACACGCGGCGAGGAAACCGCAGGCGGCCAGGTTGGGAGCGTTGAATCCGCCGACTGCTTCCCAGACATGTTTGACGGTCGATGGGCTGTCGAGGTCGCCGAAGTCCGCGGCGTCGGGGGCCTCGCCTGCTCCGCATCCGTCGAGCACGATCACGATGGCTCGTTTCATCGTTTCGTTATAGCCGTTCTCGGGAACTCCCGACGCGGGCTCATGAGTAATCGCCGTATGTGAAGCGCCTACTTTCGATCTCCTTGGCGGCCGCTATGGCAGCGGTCGCCGCCGCCGACAAGGTGGACGACTATGTGAACGCGGTGATGACGGCTCAAAAGGTTCCGGCAGTGGTCATCGGGATTGTGAAAGACGGAAAGCTGATCCGCGAGCAGGCCTATGGCAAGGTCGATATCGAACTCGACGTACCCGCCGCTACCGGCGACGCCTATGAGATCGGCTCGATGACCAAGCAGTTCACAGCCGCCGCGACGCTCATGCTCGTCGAGGAGGGCAAGGTCGGCTTGGACGACCCGGTTGCGAAGTACGTCGATGGCTGCCCGGATAGCTGGAAATCGATCAAGATTCGTAACCTGCTGAACCAGACGAGCGGCCTGCAAGACTACGCCTTCGTGCCCAACCTCGGCATCGTGGCCGAATTCGACCGGAGCACGTTCATGACCTCGATGGCCAAGCTGCCGCTCGATTTCGAGCCGGGCGTGACGTGGGCGTACAGCAACACGAATTACGCTCTGCTTGGGTGGGTCATCGAAAAGGCCTCGGGCAAGCCCTATCCCGACTTCGTGACCGAGCGCATCTTCAAGCCTGCGGGGATGGAGCACACTTTCTTCGGCGACGACACGACCATCCGTCCCCGTCGCGCCCACGGCTACATGGTCTGGCAAGGCAATCTGATCCGGGCCAAGGTCGGCGCGGGCAGCATCGCCTCCGATGGATCGATCAACTCGACGGTCGAGGACCTCGCCAAGTGGGACGCCGTGCTCCGTGACCACAAGTTGCTCAAGCCAGAGAGCTACGCGCTCCTCTGGCAACCCGCGCCCTTGAACAGTGGCCGGTCGCGGCCTTACGGGATGGGCTGGTTCCTCGCCGACCCCTCGATGCCGCCCTATGTTGGGCACGGTGGAAACTCGTCCGGCTACAGCGCGGGCATCGCTAGGTACACAGAGAAAGGGCTGACCGTGATCATGCTGTCGAACCTGTATCCGGTTTCCGGGGAGCAATTCTGCCAGCGGATCGCGGAGATCGTCGATCCGTCGGTGAAGCCGGTCTTGCCGGATGCCAAGCCCGATCCCGATGCTAAGCGCACCACCAAGGTCAAAGAAGCGATGCTTACCTACGCGGAGGGCAAGCAGGACGCAAGCGTCTTGGAGCCTGAGGTGATCGCTCCGATGAAGACCCAGCGTGCAGGGATGAACCCGGTTTGGGCGTCGGTCCGCAAGCTGACCGACTTCAAGTTTGCAGGCGCGATGCCGAAGAACAAGGACACGATGCTCGCTTACCGCATCGTGACGCCGGACCGGAACTTCACCGTCTTCATCCTCTGGAGCGACGCCAACAAGATCGCCCAGATGACCCTAAAGGCGGACCCGCCGAAGGCCTAAGTCGTCCAGGCGGTGTAGAACCGTTCGCGGGCGGCTTTGGCGCGTTCGACGATGTTCTCACCGCCGGATACGTTCAGGTGGCCCATCTTCCGGCCAGGCTTGGATTCGACCTTGCCGTACCAGTGGACATGCGCGCCTGGGTCGTCCAGTGCGGCTTGGAGGCCGTTTCGGAAGTCGGCCGCGCCCGGCTGGCCGAGCAAGTTTGCCATGCACGTCGCCTGCCCCTCCGGCGAACCGAGCGGTAGGCCGAGGACGAGCCGAACGTGCTGCTCGAACTGCGAGACCCCACCCCAGTCGAGCGTGTAGTGGCCGGTGTTGTGGGGGCGTGGAGCAAGCTCGTTGATGAGCACCTCGCCCGATTCCAGCTCGAAAAGCTCGACGCCGAAGAGGCCTCGCCCCTCGACGGCTTCCACCGCCGCGATGGCGACCGCCGAAGCATCCGCTCCCGAAGGGAAGACGAGGTCGCAGACATGGTTCTTCTGGACTGTTTCCATCGTCGGGAAGCAGCCGCGGTTATGGGCGTCGATGAAGACCATCGCCGCTAGCTCGCGCCGGAACGGCACGAACTGCTCAGCCAGCCAGCCACCCTTGCCCCAAAGCTCGCGATGCCCCTCTAGCTCGGCGGGCGTCTTTGCGTAGCGGGTCCCTTTGCCGTCGTAGCCCCCGAATCGAGCTTTGATGACCATCGGGTAACCGATCTCTTTCTCAGCTATGGCAGGATCGTCGAGGGGGATTGCGCGGGGAGTGGGCACGCCCGCTTTCATCAGGGCCTGGCGTTGCAGCAATTTGTCTTGGATCGTTGCGAGCGCCTTCGTTCCCGGAACCAGAATGGACTCGTCGGCTCCGGCAAGCTCGATCCCTTGCCGGATGGCATCGGCGGAGATGAATTCGTTTTCGAGGGTTACTCGCCCCGATTGGCGGAAGACCTCCGCGATCTTCGTGGGATCGTCGAGCGCACCCTGCACGGCATCCGCGATCTGCGAGGCAGGAGTGTCGGCTCCCGGATCGAGGGAAAGGCAGCGCAGGCCCATTCGTTGCGCCGCCTGAATCGACATGCGGGCCAACTGCCCGCCTCCGAGGAACCCGATGTCGTACCGGGATGTCACCGATTCTTCCCGACCAGCCGCCAAGCGACCGGCATGGCTATGACGACCACTACGGACTTCATCACGGCTCCGACGATGAATGGGGCGAATCCAGCGGCCCAAGCCGTGGACCAGCCCAGGTGCATCCCCAACGCCAGCCATGCCGTGCCCACAGTCAGGATGAGCAGGTTGCCTAAAGCGAGGGCGATGGAGGCGCTCCAAATCTTCCGATCCCACCCGCGATCCGCCATCCAGCCCAGCAGGCCTGCGGCCAATGCGAACGCCACAAGATATCCGGCCGTCGGCCCCACGAACTGCTGGATTCCGAACGCGCCGTTGGCGAAGACCGGTAACCCGCAAGCTCCCGCCGCCAGATACGTGAGCTGGCTCAGCAGACCGAGCCGGGCGCCCATCGTGATCCCGCAGAGCGTCACCGCCAAGGTTTGCAAAGTCAGCGGCACTGGCTGAAGCGGAATGCTCGCTTGGGCGGCGAGGGCCGTAAGCGCGGCGCCCCCTATGACGAGCCCTGCTTGGCGGAGGAGCGTTTGGGCGGGAACGAGGGTGGGCACCAAGGCCCGGGTCGTGGCAGACATCGCCTATCGTTTTACCGCGTCGGAAGATGGCGGCGTTCCTGCGGACCCAGCGCGCGAGTCGTCGGATTTGTCGAATGGATATCGTTTCGGATTCGGAAAACCTCCTGTAAACTCGGCCACATGACCGCTCTTGAATTCAGCCAGTTGTTGGCAGAGTGTCCGATGGTCGCCTCGGTCCAGGCAAGCGAAGGGTCTCCAGTGGACGATCCCGCCGTTCTTCTCACCCTCGCCAAAGCGAGTCTTTCCCAAGGGGTGAAGGTGCTTCGGCTGCAGGGCGTAGAAAACATCCGCACGATCAAGACCGGGACGGGCGCGCCGACCATCGGTCTTATCAAGCGGTCCTATGGACAGTCTGAGGTGTATATCACCCCGACTTCTTCGGAAATCGACGAACTCGTCGGGCTCGGTTGTGAAGTAGTTGCACTCGATGGCACCGATCGCCCTCGGCCAAGTGGGGAGAGCCTGAAGGACTTGATTCAAAGGATTAAGGCAGCCGGGGCATTGGCGATGGCCGACTGCGATACACCTGAGTCGGCCTCGGCGGCGGTCCAAGCTGGAGCCGACATCGTGGGAACGACCCTGTCGGGCTATACATCCGTCAGCTCGGCGGTCGAAGGCCCCGATCTAGAATTTCTGCGCGCCTCGCGGTCCTTAGGAGTCCCTGTGATCGCCGAAGGTCGATACGCGGAACGATGGCAGGTCGAATCGGCCCTTCGTATTGGCGCATCGGCGGTGGTCGTCGGCGGAGCGCTCAATGACCCTGTCAAGCAGACTCGGGCTTTGATGCCGCGCTCGGCGCGGGCCGGTTCGCCGAACATCGGGGCGGTGGATATCGGCGGGACGTGGCTTCGCTTTGGCGTTTTTAGCTCCGATTGGAAGTTGTTGGAATTGGAGCGGACTCCGAACCCGCCCACGCGTCAGGAACGCCTTGGCTGGATTCGGGACATGGTTTCCAAGCACTCCATCGTGAAGCTGGGTGTGGGCACGGGCGGCGTCGTCGATCCGCGCACCGGGGTCTGCTGGATGGCCAAGGAGTATCTGATGCACGACCAGATCGGGATCGAGTTCAGCGAGCGGACGCTCGGTGTCCCGACCTCTGCTCACGGAGACGGTCACGCCACTGCCTGGGCTCACGCCTGCCTGCCTCAGTTTGCCGGTCGTCGGGTGGCAACCTTGGCGCTTGGTACGGGCGTCGGCTGTGGCTTCGTCGAATCCGGACGAATTTGGGCAGGGCGACGGGGCGAATATCCCCGCGTTAACGACCTTCCATCCGCATCGGGCAAGAGCTATGAGGAATTGCTGGGCGGCCAACATCTCACCAAGGAACCGACGGAAGAGCAGAAGACGAACGCGGTGGCGGCGCTTCATGGAGCGGTCAACGCCCTACGCACCCTTTATTTCCCCGACGACATCGTCATTGGAGGGTCGGTTGGCCTGAGCGATTGGCTGCGTCCGCACTTGGACGAGCTGGGCCTCATCCCAAGCCCCCTGGATCACGATGCGGGAATCTATGGAGCCGCCGCTCTCGCCCTCTATCCGCCTGAACTTTAGCGTGGCTTGAATCGGTGCAGTAAACTCTCGGTCCTATGCCGGAGCTGTTGCTCGAGGTGGGTTGCGAGGAGCTTCCCGCTACATTTGTCGAAAAGGCCTTTAACGATCTTCGGGAGAAGCTGCTCCAGCTTCTGACCGAGGCGAAGCTGACGGGCGAACACACCATCTCGACCGCGATGGGTACCCCTCGCCGCCTGATCGTCTCGATCTATGGCCTGGACGAGCGCCAAGCCGACGAAACCAAGGAACTGCGCGGCCCGGCCCTGAAAGCCGCTTTCGACGATTCGGGAAACCCCACTCCGGCCCTTCTCGGGTTCTGTAAGAGCAACGGCGTCGATCCCGCCACCGTCCGCAAGGACGACAAATACGTCTGGGTCGACAAGGTCGTGGCGGGTCGGCCAACGGGCGAGGTGCTTCAGGAAATCCTGCCTCAGGCGATCAAAAGTCTGACCTTCGAAAAGACGATGCGCTGGGGGGCGGCCCGTATGAGGTTTGCCCGGCCCATCCGCTGGATCCTTGCCGTCTTCCACCGCGAGCTCGTACCGTTTACGGTTGAGAACGTCCAGAGCACGCTTACCAGCACTGGCCACCGCTTCTATTCGCCCGACCTTTTCGAGGCACGCTGTTTCGACGATCTCCTTGCCGAGCTGCGCGGACGCCATGTCGAGCCCGATCCCGAGATTCGACGCCAGCAGATTCTCGACGGGGCGAAGCAGGCCGCCAGCGGTGAGCCCCAGCTTACGGATGCCCTGGTGGATGAGAATGTGTTCCTTACCGAATGGCCCACCCCCATCGAGGGCGAATTCAAGCCTGAGTTTTTGGAGCTTCCCACTTCGGTCCTCGTCACGGCGATGGCGAAGCACGAGAAGATGTTCCCGGTCAAGGACACCGGGGGCAAGCTGACGAACCGCTTCGTCTTCGTCCGCAACTCGGGCGAGGACGAGACCGTGCGGCAGGGAAGCCAATGGGTGCTGAACGCCCGGTTCAACGATGCCCGGTTCTTTTATTCGGAGGACGTCAAGCACACGATGGACGAGTTCTTGGAGAAGACCTCGACCATCGTGTTTCAGGAGAAGTTGGGCAACGTTCGGCAGCGGGCGGAGCGGCTTTCGAAGCTGGCCGAGGAGATTGCCGTTGCGACCGGAGGAGACAAGGACGAGCAGGTCCTCGCCCGTAACGCCGGTCTCTACTGCAAAGCCGACCTCAGCACGGGGCTCGTGAGCGAGCTGCCTTCGTTGCAAGGCGTGATCGGCAGCGAATATGCCCGGCGTGAGGGGATGCTCGAAGAGGTTTGCTGGGCGATCCAGTCACATTACGACCTCTCAAAAAACCTGGCGTTGAAGACCCCCGCCGAGCGGACAGGAGCGCGAGTCGCGATGGCGGATCAGCTCGATAAGCTGACGGGCTATCTTGGATATCATCTGACTCCCACGGGTTCCAGCGACCCATTCGGACTTCGTCGGGCGGTGACGATCCTGATCGAGGCCGCTTGGGCTTGGCCCACTTCTATTCCGGACTACTACGATCTCGTCGCGAAGGCTTACAACCTCTACCTGGAGCAGGGAGTCCAACTGGACTTGCTGGAAGCGCAGATGGAACTCCAAGAAATCTGCAAATCGCGCTACGGGGCGATGCTGCCTCACATTCGCCACGACATTCTCGATGCGGCACTGCAACACTACGACGCAAGCAAGCCTCGAGCCGTCCGGCTGCGGGTCAAGTGCCTGGAGCATTTTGCCAAGGACATACCGTTCGTCCAGGCGGCAACCCGGCCTATCAATATCGTCGCCCACGCCGAGAAGAAGGAAGTCGAATTCGCTCGCGAAGATCCGTTGAGCAAGATCGATCCCGATAAGCTTCAGTCGGAAACAGGCTTCGCGCTCTTGCAGGCCCTAAAAATCAGGCAGGAAGAGCTGGATAAGGCCGTCGCCGAGGAGCGAGCGGAGGACGTGATGTCCCTTCTGCGAGCCCTCGAGAAGCCGATCAACGAATTCTTCGACGCCACCATGATCATGGCGGAGGAAGACGAGCCCCGCTTCGCTCGCCTGAGCCTCGCCAACGCGTGTTCCTTACAGCTTTTGGCGGCGGGAGACTTTTCCAAGCTTGTGATCGAAGGGGCAAGGACCGAAGAACCGTAGAGTAACTCATGGGCAATCAGGCGGCGATCCTTCAGAAGGCGATTCAATTTCTGCACGACGAGGTGCGCCCGAACGCGCAGACCATCGACCGCGACGTCTCCGCCCTCCGCAAGGCCGTAGACGGCCTTTGCGCCCAAGATATGATGGCCCTGCGCCGTCCCGACGCCTATGGCGGCCCTGAGATGGACGAGGACGACTTCCGCACATTCCAGCAGGAAGTCGCGCGGACGTCCGGCGCCCTCGCTTTCCTCCAGACCCAGCATCAGAGCGCCGTCTCCATGATCTCCAAGTCCGAGAACGAGGCCTTGAAGATCGCCTGCCTGCCCAAGATGGCGAACGGGGAAAGGCTCATCGGTATCGGCTTCAGCCAGCTTCGTCGTCCTGGTCCTCCGATCATGCGGGCCGAGTCTTGCGACGGCGGCTACCTGCTGAACGGCCACGTGCCGTGGATCACGGGATGGAGCTTCTATCCTGAATTCCTGATCGGGGCCTCGCTGCCGGATGGTCGCGCCGTCTTCGCCGTCGTCCCCTTGGTGACGCAAGAGGGCATTCGGGTCTCGGAGCCGATGGAATTGGCGGCCATGTACACGGCGATGACGGTCAGCGCCGACTTTGACAATTGGTTTGTGCCCGAAGAGGCGGTGGCATTCATCCGGCCTGACGGCTGGATTCAAGCCAACGACATGATCAATATCGCCCTCCAAGGCCACTTCGCCCTCGGCTGTTCCCAAGCTGGGCTCGACATCCTGAAGTCGGCGGCGGACAAGCGTGGCTTTGCCTTCCTCCACGATTCTTACGAGCGACTTGCCGAGGAACTGGAGGAGTGCAAGGACGAGACGAACCGGGCTCAAACCGCCCTCGAAAGCGGCGACCCCTCGGTGGATGTCACCCAATGGCGGCTCAACGTCCGAGCCTGGGCGATCGATCTCTCCGTCCGCTGTGCCCACGCCGGGGTCACGGCGAGCAGCGGAGCCGCCAACTCGTTGGCGCATCCCGCGCAGCGGGTTTACCGGGAGGCGCTTGTCTATACGGTAAGCGCCCAGACGACGCCGGTGATGGAAGCGACGTTGAAACGAATCGCGGCTCGCCGCTGAGCAGACGAAACCTAAGCTGCCGCCTACCGTAACTATGGACGTGGACCGAATCGAGTTCAACAATTTCTCGGACCTCGCCCGCTATTCGCTATCCATTTTTCTATTCCTCGTAGCACTTTCGATTTGCTGGCTCTACCCGCCTTTGACCTACTTCTTCGCAGGGCTGTTGTTTTTGGCATCCGCTGCGGCGATCTTCGCGAGGGACTCGCTGGCGATTGACCCCCAAAGACATCGTGTATTCGTAAGCCGTGACGTGCGCTTGATCCAAAGGCCCAAGGAAATTCCCTTTTCGGAGCTGGAGGCAATCGAAATCGACTACTCGGAAGGCAGCGGCGACGATTCGCCTACTCGAAGCTTTTTGGCCCGGCTCGTCTTCAGCGACCCCGGCGAAAGGCCCTTCATACTCATTCGGCACTCTGAGCTCAGCGCTTTGTTGACAGAGGTGAAAAAACTAAACGCCAAGGTCAATCTTCCCGTTTGGGAGTCGGTCAAGATCCGCCAGCAGCGCGTCGAAAGCGAACATACGAGCCGACAAATTCGTGATCTGACGAGCTAACGCCACAGGCCAAAGTAAAATCCCCCGACATGCCCACGCTGCCTCGCATCACCGGCACTTTCCTCGACGAGATCACTCACGATATCCCGAGTCAGAACTGGGGAAGGGGGGAGTGGCAGCGGGAATTCGAGCTCTATTCGAAGATTGGCATCGACACCGTCATCATCATCCGCGCCGGTTACCAGAACAAGTGCATCTTCCCCGCGAAGACAATTCCCAACCTCCTTCCGATCTACGAAGACATCGGCGAAATCTTCTATTCGCTGGCCGACGAATACGACCTGAACGTCTATTTCGGCACGTACGACTCCGGCTTCTATTGGTATCGCCGGTCGTGGTGGAAGGAGGTAGAGCTGAACCTGCCGTTCCTGAAAGAGGCCGCGGAGCGGTATGGGCACCACAAGAGCTTCAAGGGCTGGTATCTCAGCCACGAGACGAGCAAGAACGACGCCCACATCATCGAGCTTTTCAACCACATCGGCCGGTACTGCAAGGAACTGATCGACGTCCCCGTCCTCATCTCTCCCTATCCCCAGGGGGCCAAGCAGTTCGGGGATAACGTCATGAGCTTGGACGAGAGCTTCGACCATTGGGGCCGCATCTTCGAGGCCACCCAAGGCGCCTTTGACATTTGCGCGTTCCAAGATGGCCAAATCCACTACCAGGAGCTCCCGCGGTTTATTCAGGGTATCGGCGACCTCGGCAAGAAGCACGGCGTCACGATCTGGTCCAATCTTGAGACCTTCGACCGCGATATGCCGATCAAGTTCCCGCCCGCCGATTGGCGATATCTCCGGTTCAAAATGGAAGCAGCTTCTCCCGTAGCGGACAAGATCATCACCTTCGAATTCCCCCACTTCATGTCCCCCCACTCGTGCTACCCCGCGGCCCACAATCTCTTTAAGCGCTACTCAGAGTTCGCCGGAATTTAGATGTAATTGCAAAAGCGTCCGCACGTCCACAAGTTATGCGGCTCCCTGCTTTCGCCCTCGCCATCTTCGCTCTCGTAGCGACGCTCTTCGCGCAAGGGCAAAAGAGCCGCACGCTAAGCGACATTACGGTCGAGTCCTATAGCGTCGACCAAGTCGAAATTCGGAAGGCGCTGACGGATTTCTTTACGTCGCAAAAGGTCCACGCCCTGATCTCGGCGAGGGTGCAGGGCGTCGTGACGGCGGAGTTGAGAAACCTGTCCGCCGAAACCGTCCTTCAGAACGTTCTTAGGCAGGTGAACGCCACCTATCGCGTCGAGAATGGCGTGTACGAGATCGTGCTGAAAGAGATGTCTTCCGACTCCGGCGACTCGGCGTTAACCGCGGCGCTAAGTCAGTACCCAGAGCGGCTGACCTTCAACGACGATAAGAACGTTTATGTCCTCACGGACTACACCGTGGACAAGTATCAGAAGTCGGATATGAAGAAGGTGGCGTCGGGTGTGCTCGAACGCACTTTTCCAAAAGAGACTTTGGATTTATCGCGAGCAAAAGACCGTGCAGAGCTTCAAAGGCTGGCGAAGATCGCCGACTTGGACGCCTACGTCGACTCGCAGATGGTTGGCACGGTGTCAATCCCGGCAGAGCCTGCGAGCTTTGTCACCATTGCCATGGCCCTCACAAAGTCGCTATCGAAGAATTACTACATCAATGGAGGCGTTTACACGTTTTTTAAGCCGCTTTCGGAGTACGTCCAGTTGCAAGTCGTCGACTTTTCGCCTTTGCCCAGTGTCGAGAGAAGCGCCTCGGTGACTTCGGACGCAGATCATCTTTACTTGACGGTTGGCCGGTGGCTTTACAAGGTTCGTAAGTCCGACATGAAAACGGTCGGGTTTTCGGAGATCGAGGCACATCACTAAACGCTTCACGCGTTTTTCATAAGTTCGTCGTATAGTTCGGTAGCTCCGCGAAAGCGGACGGAGGATCAAGCATGAACGAAAAGCTTGCCAAGTTAGGAATCGCAGCGTTGGCGTTTGCCGCCATCGCGGTTCCGGCATCATTCTTTGCGAGCGCAAACGCGCAACAGTCCCCTCCAGGGCAAGGTGGCCCTCCCCAGGCTGGTCCTCAGGGAGGCGGAGGCTTTGGCGGTGGCGGAGGCCAATTCCGGCCGATGGGCGGTGGCGGATCGATCGCCGTCGATGGCACCGGCGTATACGTGCTCCAAGGCAATCGCGTCTTCAAGCTCGATAAGGGCACTCTTCGAGTCGTCCAGCAGGGCGAATTGCCCGCACCGATGGGCGGCCCCGGCGGCGGTGGCGGCTTCGGCGGTGGCGCAGGCGGCAGAGGCGGCGGCGGAGCCGGTGGCTTCGGCGGCGGTGGTGCTGGCGGGGCCGGTGGCGGCGGTAATGGCGGCGCCGGTGGAGCTGGCGGTGGCGGCGGCTTTGGCGGCGGCGGTGGTAACGGCGGCGGAGACGACGCCAAGTAAATCAAAAAGAAGGGGCCTCAAGGCCCCTTCTTGCTACTAAACCACTTTCGGCGTAGTCTAAAGCTGTTGTAAGGAGGAATCCAAGCATGAGCAGTTTCCAAGCTCAGCGGCGAAACGGTGAATCCGGTAAGCCGCATCAACTACGCCGTCGCGGTCTCATCCCGATGGCTTTGAACTCACACGGTCAGGGCACCATACTTTTGCAAGCCGAACGCACCGAAGTCCAACGGGCCTTGCGGCACCTGGATGGCCACGGGCGTATCGACCTCGTCGTCGACGGCGAGGGCAAGCCCAAGAAGGTGATCGTCAAGCAGGTCGATAACGACCCGCTCCACGGCGGCATCCTGAACGTCGCTCTCCAGGAGGTTAGCGATAAGGACGTCGTCAAGCTAGATGTACCTGTCATCAGCGTCGGCCACTCCGCGGATGCGGAAGGGTTAGGGGCGGTTTTAAACCAGCCCACGACGCATATCAAGCTTCAAGGGCGCATGGCTGACCTGCCCGCGCACGTTGAAGTCGATGTCTCCGGACTTGAGGTGGGTCACCACATCAACGCGGGAGATATCAAGCTGCCCGATGGGGTGAAGCTGATGAGCTCGCCCGACGCGACCCTATTCGGCGTCCAAGTTCTGCGAGCAGTCTCGCTCGAACCGGAACTGCCGGTAGAGCCGATCGAGGGCGAAGCCCCTGTGGAGGTTGCCGAAGAGTAACGGCTATCGCGGCTTCGCGTACTTCTCGCGAAGCCGCTCCGATTTCTCCATGCGCCGCTGCCGGGAATAGATTTGATACTTTTCCAGGCTGCGCACCCACTGGAAGACGCCCAGCCCGACGACCACGGTTCCCCCAACCAGCCAGGGCCAGCTAGGCCGATGCCCGTGGGCCAGATAGGAGCCGAGCCAGAAAATTCCCGCGCCCGTCAGCGCGAAAATAACCGCCATCACCTTGGGCCAAAAGAGGCTGAATTCGCTTCGAAGATAGGCGGGAGTCGCCGCCGCGTGCTGTTCGCAGAAAGCCTCGACAAGCAGTGCCGCCTGGTCTTCCGGCATGCCCGTCTGCTCTGCCACCTTCGCTGCCAAGCCGAACCGTGAGAGGGGACGCCGCTCCTTTTTCGCCGCTTCGAGCTCGTGCCAGACAAGTTGGATTGGGTCGGTGTCGAGTTTTTCGCGTTCGATGATCGTAGGCATGACGGGTAAAGCTCCCGCCATACTCTATCAAGGAATTTGCGTTGCCGCAAGAAGCCTGTTAACGCCTGTTTATTTAGACCTACGCCGCGAGGCTCATTTCCTGCTCGCGAGCCCATCGGACGGCGTCCAGGTAGGTATTCGGATTCATCTCAAGCACATTCTGCGACTCGAATTGACCGCGTTCGAACGCGAGCACGCTCCGCAAAGTTCGGGCGCACTGCGAGCCTTCCGACTTGCCGCAAAGCGTCTCCGCCAACTCCGTACTGAGCGGCAGCTCCGAGATCACCTCGGCCATGGGTGTGTCCGTCAAGGCGTCCAGGATTGAGAGGAGCCCAGCCGTGAAGTGCTTGTCCGGCGAGTCGAAACCCGAGGATCGGGCTACATCTTCGCAGAACCGAGCGCGCACCATCGCCAAGGCATAGAGTTCCGGCGGCTTGCCTGACATCGATGTCACGATTGCGAGGCTTGCCACGGTCCGAATTCGGCTGATGCCGAGGAAAAGGATTGCCTGCTTGATCGATTCGATAGGGCGTGAGAGCCCGACCGATGCGCTGTTCACCAGCCGCAGCACTTTGTGGCAAAGGGCCACGTTGCCTGCGATGAGCGATTCGAGCTCGTCGAGCTGAATGTCCGGCTCTTGCAGCTTGGCCAATAGGGAGATCAGGAGCGAGTAGTTCGCGGGAATCCCGTTGCCCTTGATCGTGTTCGGCTTGGCGAAGAAGTAGCCCTGATAGAGGTCGAAGCCAAGCATTTGGCACATCTCGAACTCTTCGTGCGATTCAACCTTCTCCGCGAGATAAATCTGTCCGTGCCTACGCATTTGCGGGAATCGGGCGCGCAACTCCTCGTGGGAGATGCCCATGATGTCGACCTTGACGATCTCGACATGCTCCAGGAACGGCTCGTGCCGGGCTTCAAAAATGTAGTCGTCGAGGGCTAGCCGATAGCCGAGCATCTTCAAATGCTCGATTGCGTCGTGTACTTCATCGGACCAGGGGGTGTCCTCCAGGATCTCCAAAGTGACTTGCCCAGGGGGCAGAAGCCGAAGTTCCTCAGCGCCCAAAAGCCGGGCTGGAACGTTCACAAAGGCCGTACTTTTGCCGACGAGCTTGTCGAGCCCAACCTCGATCAGGGTGTTGGCCAGCGACATGATTTCGGCAGTCTCATCTAGCTGCCCGGCGCCGCCCGTACTGCCGCTGCGATATAGCAGCTCGTACCCATATAGGCGCATCTCCCGATCGTAGATCGGCTGACGTGCCATGAAAAACCCTTCGTGCCCGATCATTTAGAAACCCCACATTTCATCGAAAGAGAGACATCGCCACTGCAATGCCTAACGACATATATGGCTTTTTTTCCGGCAACTTAAGGGTTGTAGCCAGGACGGAGGTCAGGAATGTTAAAAAATGATTTGCAAATACAATTTCTTATATTTAACGCAGGGCCTGGTTCCAGCTATGAAGCCTAATAAGTGGCGACTTATAAGAAAGATGTAGGAAAACGTCTCGGAAATATATAAGTGCCGTAAGGCCTCCGCCATCCGCATTCGTTCCAGTGTATAGATTTCTCAATCGCGCCTCCCTCGGCATTGGAGAGGCCGGTTCTATCGCATCGATCTGTGTCGTAGCTGGGGAATTGCGTGACGAAATCATCTTCCATGGTGGCTGAGAAGGCGGGCAACGGCCGGGCGCCTCGAAATCGCGATGGCTTGGCCTCACTATTGAACGCCCTTCAGGCGGCTAGCGGAGGCGACTTTACCGTTCGCTTGCCGGGCGACCAAACCGGCATCGAAGGCAAGATCAGCGACGCCTTTAACGAGATCATGGCCTCGAACGAGCGCATGGCGCTCGAACTCAAGCGAGTGGGCCAAGCGGTTGGCAAAGAAGGAAAGATTCGCCAGCGCATCAGGCTCGAACGGTCGAGCGGGGCTTGGGGCGAGATGGAGACCTCCGTCAACGACCTCATGGAGGACCTGCTCCGCCCGACCACGGAGGTTACGCGCGCCATCTCCGCAGTCGCCGAGGGCGATCTCCAACAGACAGTCCGGTTGGACGTCGAAGGCCGCTCCCTCCAAGGCGAATTTCTCCGCTCGGCGAAGATCGTGAACACGATGATCCAGCAGCTTGGCGTCTTTACCTCCGAGGTCACCCGCGTGGCCCGAGAGGTTGGAGCGGACGGCAAGCTTGGCGGCCAAGCGATGGTCCCTGGCGCGGCTGGCGTTTGGAAGGACCTGACGGACGGCGTCAACTCGATGGCGAGCAACCTCACCGCCCAGGTTAGAAACATCGCCGACGTCACCATCGCCGTCGCCAGCGGCGACCTTTCGCGCAAGATCACGGTCGACGTCCGTGGCGAGATTCTTCAGCTTAAGGAGGCCATCAATACGATGGTCGATCAGCTCCGTTCTTTCGCTTCCGAGGTCACCCGCGTGGCCCGCGAAGTCGGTACGGACGGCAAGCTGGGCGGCCAGGCCGTGGTTCCGGGCGTGGCGGGCACGTGGAAAGATCTAACCGACAGCGTGAACGCCATGGCCGGAAACCTGACGTCTCAGGTCCGCAACATTGCGGAGGTCACGACGGCCGTCGCCCGCGGCGACCTCTCGCGCAAGATCACGGTCGACGTCCGGGGCGAAATCCTCGAGCTTAAAAACACCATCAACACGATGGTCGACCAGCTTCGCTCTTTCGCCTCTGAGGTTACTCGCGTGGCCCGCGAGGTCGGTACGGAGGGCAAGCTTGGCGGCCAGGCCCTAGTTCCCGGCGCAGCCGGAACGTGGAAAGACCTTACCGAAAACGTCAACTCGATGGCGGGCAACCTGACGGCTCAGGTCCGAAACATCGCCGAAGTCGCGACCGCCATCGCCGGCGGCGACCTCTCCAAGAAGATCACCGTCAACGTTAGTGGCGAGATCCTCCTTCTCAAAGAGACTGTCAACACGATGGTCGACCAGCTCAACGCGTTCGCCTCCGAGGTCACCCGCGTGGCCCGCGAGGTCGGTACCGATGGCAAGCTTGGCGGGCAGGCTCAAGTTGCGGGCGTGGGCGGAACCTGGAAGGACCTCACCGACTCGGTCAACTTCATGGCTTCGAACCTGACGTCTCAGGTGCGAAACATCGCCGAGGTTACGACCGCCGTCGCCCGTGGCGACCTCTCGCGCAAGATCACCGTCGACGTCAAGGGCGAGATTCTTGAGCTCAAGGTTACGATCAACACGATGGTCGACCAGCTCAACGCCTTCGCGGCGGAGGTCACCCGCGTCGCTCGCGAGGTGGGCACGGAAGGGAAACTCGGCGGCCAGGCGCAGGTTCCTGGCGTGGCGGGCACCTGGAAAGACCTCACCGACAGCGTCAATTCCATGGCGGGCAACCTCACCGCCCAAGTTCGAAATATCGCCGAAGTCGCCACCGCTATCGCAGGCGGCGACCTCTCGAAGAAGATCACGGTTGACGTCCGAGGCGAAATCCTCCTGCTCAAAGAGACCCTCAACACGATGGTCGAACAGCTTCGATCCTTCGCCGCCGAAGTCACCCGTGTGGCTCGCGAGGTGGGCACGGATGGACGTCTTGGTGGGCAAGCCGTTGTGCCCGGCGTCGCAGGTACGTGGAAGGACCTGACCGACAGCGTGAATGCGATGGCGGGCAACTTGACATCCCAAGTTCGCAACATCGCTGAGGTCACCACCGCCGTCGCCGGTGGGGACCTCTCACGCAAGATCACCGTCGACGTGCGCGGCGAAATTCTGGAGCTGAAAAACACCATCAACACGATGGTCGACCAGCTCAACGCCTTTGCGGCGGAGGTGACCCGCGTCGCTCGCGAGGTGGGTACGGAAGGGAAACTCGGCGGCCAGGCGCAGGTTCCTGGCGTCGCGGGGACGTGGAAGGACCTTACCGACAACGTCAACGTCATGGCCGCCAACCTCACCGAGCAGGTGCGCGGCATCGTAAAGGTCGTTACCGCCGTTGCGAACGGCAACCTGAAGCAGAAGCTGACGGTGAAAGCGAAGGGCGAAGTCAACGCCCTGGCCGAGACGATCAACAATATGACCGACACCCTTGCGATCTTTGCCGACCAGGTCACGACGGTGGCTCGCGAGGTGGGTGTTGAAGGCCGCCTCGGCGGTCAGGCCAACGTTCCCGGCGCGGCAGGTACGTGGAAGGACCTCACGGGAAACGTGAACCTCCTCGCCGCGAACTTGACCACGCAGGTCCGAGCTATCGCCGAAGTCGCTACCGCCGTTACCAAGGGCGACCTCACGCGATCCATTCAGGTCGAGGCGCGTGGTGAAGTCGCCGAGCTCAAGGACAACATCAACACGATGATCGATAACCTCCGTCTCACGACGGAGCGCAACGACGATCAAGACTGGCTGAAGACGAACCTCGCCCGCTTCACGAACATGCTCCAGGGGCAGCGCGACCTCTCGACGGTCGGCAAGGCCCTCCTCTCGGACCTCGTTCCCCTCGTCGGCGCCCAGCAGGGATTGATCTATCAGGTGCGTTCCGAAGGCCTGGAAATGCTCGCGTCCTATGCGAACGACCAGGAGAAGGGGTACCCGGCCCGCATCGAGGTTGGCGAAGGGCTCTTCGGGGAATGTGCGGCAAGCATGCAGTACATCCTCGTCACGGAGATTCCGCCGGACACTGTGCCGATCAACTCCACGATGCTGCAGGCCCTGCCGCGTAGCATCGTCGTCTTTCCCGTCATCTTCGAAGGCCAGATCAAGGCGGTTCTTGGCCTGGCCTCGCTCAACGAATTCGCGCCCGCCCATCTGTCGTTCCTCGCCCAGCTTACGGAGAACATCAGCATCGTTCTCAATAGCATCGAGGCGACGATGCAGACCGAGGACCTGCTGAAGCAGTCGCAGCAGTTGGCCAGCGAGCTTCAGTTCCGCCAAGAGGAGCTTCAACAATCGAACGAGCAGCTTGAGCAAAAAGCCCAACAGCTAGCCGAGCAGAACGTCGTGATGGAGCGCAAGAACCAGGAGATCGAGCAGGCCCGTGGCGCGCTCGAAGAGAAGGCGAAAGAGCTTGCCCTCACTTCCCGGTACAAGTCGGAATTCCTTGCCAACATGTCCCACGAGCTGCGCACGCCGCTCAACAGCATCCTGATTTTGGGCCAACAGCTGAGTGAGAACGCGGAAGGTAACCTCACGCCAAAGCAGGTCGAGTTCGCCCGCACCATTCACGGAGCGGGCAGCGACCTTTTGAACCTCATCAGCGACATCCTCGATCTGTCGAAGATCGAGTCTGGCACCGTCACCATCGAAGTGGAACCGGTGCCGTTCGCATCCCTCCTCGATACGGTCCGAAGGAACTTCCGCCATGTGGCGGAGAGCAAACAGCTCACCTTCTCCGCCCAAAGCACGCCGGAAGCGGGGCAGGTCGTCTATACGGACTCCAAGCGTCTCCAGCAGATTCTCATGAACCTGCTGTCGAACGCCTTTAAGTTCACCCAATACGGCGGGGTCACCCTCAACGTCCGCGAAGCGGAAAGCGGATGGGCGTCTGACCACGAGATTCTGAACGCGGCCGAAAAGGTCATCGCCTTCGAAGTCACCGACTCCGGCATCGGTATCCCCGCCGAAAAGCAGAAGATCATTTTCGAAGCCTTCCAGCAGGCTGACGCCAGCACAAGCCGGAAATACGGCGGCACGGGTCTTGGCCTCGCCATCAGCCGCGAATTGACAACTTTGCTCGGCGGCGAGATTCAGCTTAAGAGCGTCGCCAACGAGGGCAGCACCTTCGTGCTCTATTTGCCCCAGCGGATCGCGGTCGACAGTATCACCATGCCGACCGTCGAACCGACGAGCCACGCCAACGCGGCCCACCTCCGGCTGGAGCACATAACCGAGCCGGTTCTGGACGACAAAGAGAACATCGAACCTGGTGACAAAGTTCTGCTTATCGTCGAGGACGACCCGAACTACGCCCGCATCCTCGCCGACATCGCCCATGGCGAAGGCTTTAAAGTCGTTATTGCGATGCTGGGCGCCGACGCGCTTCCTCTCGCCACCGAATACAACCCCTGCGCGATTACCCTCGACATCTTCCTCCCCGACATGCTGGGCTGGACGGTGCTCAACCAGCTCAAGCAGCAGTCGGCTACTCGTCATATCCCAATTCAGATCGTGAGCCTCGACGAGGACCACCAACAAGGCCTGTCTCGGGGTGCGTTTGGATTCATGGCGAAGCCCGCTACGACGGAAGCTCTGGAAGTAGCTCTTACCAAATTGCGCGATTTCGCAGGCCGGGATCGCAAACGGCTCCTCCTGGTGGAGGATAACCCCGCCGAACAGTTGAGCGTCCGCGAGCTTCTCGGCTATGAGGACATCGATATCGAAGTCGCGTCCTCCGGCGGGGAAGCACTCAAGGTGATGCGCGAAAGCTCCTTCGATTGCACGGTCCTCGACCTTCGCCTCCCCGACATGACCGGTTTCGAAGTGCTGGAGCAGATGCGCGACGACGAATACCTGCGCGATACTCCGGTCGTCGTCTTCACAGGCAAGGAGCTCACTGCGGAAGAGCATTCCACGCTCCAAGGGTTGGCGAGGAAGGTTGTGGTGAAGGGCGTGGAGTCGCCGGAAAGGCTCATCGACGAGACGGCCCTCTTCATGCATCGCCCGATCTCCGCGCTTCCTCAGGAGAAGCAAAAGCTGATCGAGGTCCTGCATCGTTCGGATAAGTCCCTTGAAGCGCGCACCGTCTTGGTCGTGGACGACGACATCCGCAACATCTTCGCCCTTTCGAGCGTGCTTGAAAGGCGAGGGATGAATGTCCTCACAGCCTGTACGGGCCGGGAGGCTATCGACATTCTAGAGTCGAATCGCGACGTTGCGATCGTGCTTACAGACATCATGATGCCCGAGATGGATGGCTATCAAACCATCCGCACGATTCGAGAGAATCCCGCATTCCGGCGGCTTCCCATCATCGCGCTCACGGCGAAGGCGATGAAGGGCGACCGCGATAAGTGCCTTGAGGCGGGAGCCTCCGACTATCTCGCGAAACCCGTTAATACCGATCAACTTCTTTCCACGGTGAGAATGTGGCTACATCGCTAGGTCATCCTAATCCAATCCATACCCGCGAGCCCGTAAACATCCTCCTGGTCGATGACCAGCCCGGCAAGCTCTTGACCTACGAGGCCATCCTCAAGGATTTGGGGGAGAACCTCGTCAAGGCATCGTCGGCTCGCGAGGCTCTGGAGCAACTTCTCAAGTCCGACTTCGCTGTCATCCTCGTCGACGTCTGCATGCCCGACCAAGATGGGTTTGAGCTCGTCGAGACGATCCGCGAACATCACCGCTTCAGCGAGACCGCTGTCATCTTCGTGTCCGCGATCCAACTTAGCGACCTTGACCATTTGAAGGGTTATGCCAGCGGCGCCGTCGACTACGTCTCCGTCCCCGTCGTGCCAGACATCCTGCGGGCGAAGGTCGCCATCTTCGTCGACCTTTACCGCAAGACCCGTGAACTGGCCCGGCTGAACGACGAACTCGAGCAGCGCGTCCTCGACCGGACGAATGCCCTCATGGAGACTCAGTCGGCGCTGAAGGAATCGGATCGGCGCAAGGACGAATTTCTCGCCATGCTCGCCCATGAGCTTCGAAATCCCCTCGCGCCGATGCAGAACTCGTTGGATCTGCTGCGCAGGCTAAAGGTCGAAGACCCGATGGTCACCACCATCGAGGACATTCTCGGAAGGCAACTCGCCCAGATGACGCGCCTGATCGACGACCTGATGGACGTGAGCAGGATCAACCGGGGCAAGCTGGAACTGCGCAAGGTCGACGCCGACGTGCGAGATATCCTCACCAATGCCATCGAGTCCGCCCGCCCCGCCATCGACAAGGCGAATCAGACCCTCGTCATCGACGAGCCCGGCGAAACCATCGTCATCCAGGCCGACCCCGCCCGCTTGGCCCAGGTGCTCTCTAACCTGCTCAACAACGCCTGCCGCTACACGCCCGCTGGGGGCGAAATCCATCTCGAAGTCAAAAAAGCCGACCGGGAAATCACGTTCACCGTCCGTGACAACGGCATCGGAATGGAGGCCGACGACCTCACCCGCGTCTTCGAGCCCTTCAACCAAGCCACGAATTCGCTCTACCGTGGCAAAGGTGGGCTTGGTATTGGCCTGACTCTCGTCCGCACCATCGTCGAAGGCCACAACGGTCGGGTAACCGCCTACAGCGAGGGGCTCGGCAAGGGCTGCGAGTTCGTCGTCAAGATTCCTACCCGAGGCGTGATTTTCGCCGAATCCAGTTCGGAAGGGGACGAGAGAAGCTTCATGGAGCACCCGACCCGTCGCATCCTGGTCGTAGACGACAATCACGACGCCGCCCAGAGCCTGGCGACTCTGCTCACCCACTTTGGCCATGAGGTGCACGTCGCCTACAACGGACGCGAGGCGATCGACCGGGCCAAGGAGGCCCTTCCAGAGGTCATCTTCATGGACGTTGGCATGCCGGAGATGAACGGCTACGAGGCGGCGCAGGTGCTCAAGTCCGAGCCTTGGGGCCAAAACGTGTTGCTGGTTGCCATCACCGGATGGGGTCAAAAGGAAGACCGCCTGAAAACCGCTGAAGCCGGCTTCGACCGGCACCTCGTAAAGCCCGTTAGCTTCAAGGACATCGAAACGGTGCTCCGAGAGTCGAACATGCTCTGAACTCCACCAGGAGGCTTCTAGTGTCTGAGACGGTCCGCGAAATCCTCACGACGGTACTTGTGATCGATCATCAACCGGAGATTCGCAGACTCGTCCGGTCGGCGTTCGCGAAGGATGCCTATCGCGTTTACGAGGCACTTTCGGGCATAGAAGGTCTGGACATGGCGGGTCTTCGGAATCCGAATCTCATCTTCACAGAAACGACCATGCCCGATATGTCGGGGGCCGCGATCGTCCGTTCGGTTCGAGAGTGGTCCGACACGCCGATCATCGCCCTTTCCGAAGACGGCAACGAAGACTCGATCGTCGGGGTCCTCGAGGCGGGGGCGAACGACTACATCGTCAAACCCTTCGGCGTGCCCGAACTGGTAGCGAGGGCCAGAGCCAAGCTGCGGACCTCCCGCCAGGGTGCAGAAGAAGCGGCCTTGCCTGTTCTTGAGCAGGGGCCGCTAAAAATCGACTTCGTGAAGCGGCAGCTTTATCTGCGAAACCAGCGTGTGCACCTGACTCCGGCCGAATATCGGATCGCCTCTTTGCTCCTTCGAAGGGAATCGAAGGTTGTCAGGCATGAGGAACTGATCGCCCAAGCCGCGGGCCATAAAAGGCAAATGGATCACCACGGGCTCCGAGTCTATATCGGTTACCTGCGGAGAAAGCTTTCCCAGGGGTCGGACGGTGAAATTCGGATCGACAACGAATCCCGGATCGGCTACCGTCTGACTATTCGCGAAGGCACCTAATGAAGAGCGGCCGCCCTAAGGCGGCCGCTCTCACCCTTGCTGTTGAAGCCTTCCATGACTTGATGGCTCCTGTTGCGTTCTCCTTTCAACAGATGACATTTAGTCAGATAGCGCTTAACCGTCAAAGAGACGACAGAAAATGGAGATGACAATAAAAAATTTGTCAGCAACGGGTATCTGGCTAGCTCACCGGATGAACGAAAGGCGATATCGGCTTTCCGGACCGACCTCGAAACGGGCGACTTGGCGGCAATTTCCGTCTTCGTCGCGCGCAGGGCTTCCGTAGAAATCGGTTAGCCACCAGCTTTCATCGACCCTGGTGCGAAATCGCTGATCCACATCGAACGGGTGCGCAGGCATGCCAAGAACGTAGAGCTCGTATGCCTCTTCGCTGTCGTAAACGATGGTCAGTGGACCAATCCGGCTGTAATCCTCGACGTTCATTTTTTCCATAGACGATAAAAGGAAAAAAAGAGGGCGGGGAGGCCTTATTGAAAACAGACAAGCCCTCCGGTGTTAACACCGGAGGGCTTTAAAATTTGGTGGAGGCGGGGAGAATTGAACTCCCTTCCAAAACTGTCGGCCCTTCAGTTAAGCCACGAGCGTCTCCTCTGTACTTTTTCTCGGCGGCGATCTCTCCCGAGGCCGGCTGATCGCACGCCCAGTTCGATTTTTTTAGCTCAGTTTGCTACGAACAGAAGCTCACCAAGCGATCCGGATTTTATTAGACCCGAACTCTCCCCTACCGGCTCGAGGAGTGCGGATCTCGCTGGCTAATTAGGCAGCGAAGGCGTAATTGTTATTCGCAACTACTTTTGCTCTCGTTTTTAACGTGGCCAACGAGAATCCACGGCTCGCAACCGAAAGTCGAACCAGCTCTGTCGAACCCGTTCGCCCCCGTTTGTCTTCAACAGTATAGAACGTCGGCGCGAAAACCCTCGTTCCATCCGGCCTAGGCCGGTTTTTTGTGCTTGGCGACGAGGACGGCCGCCAATAGGAACGAGTCTTCAATGTCGTATTTCGCCAACTCGGAGACGGCAGGAATCTTCGATGCCTTCTCCAAAATCCCGAGCGCGTCGCTCTCATTCCCTGCGCTATAGCGGTTCACGGCCGCCTTCATGCGCGCGTTCGTCTTGATCGAAGGCTGTAAGACGTCGAGCAGGGCGGTATCGCGGGCAAAGCCGTCCAGGAGAAGGAGGCGGTACGACTCCCGCTCGACGCCCAGCAGTCGCGCGGCTCCCAAAAGACAACGCAGCCGTGCCGTACGGGAAGGTTGTCGTTCCGCTCGGCCGAGCAACAGCGGCAAATCCTCGGGCTCACCCACGCAGCCCAAGGCGTACACAAGCTCACTGGTCGCTTCGTCCTCGTAGTAGGTAAGCGCCTCCCGCAGGAACGACCGCGCGGAGCCAAGCCGAAGCTCCGAAACCGCCTCCGCTGCCGCCGTCCGCACGCTTGGGTGGGGGTCGAAGAGGGCGTCGCAGATAACGGACGCGGCTTCCGTCGCTCCAAGGATACGGAGGGCCTGCACGCTTGCCCGTCGCAGGTCCGGGTCGCCCGCCTCTGAAGCAGCCGCGATCAGGGGCTCGATAGCCGCCGGACTTCCGATACGCCCAAGGGCGCGTGCCGCCGCTCGCCTGAGAAGCGAACGCGGGCTTTGCAAAAGTTTGACGAGAATGGGCACGGAGGCGGGATTCGCAACGTCGCCCAAGGCCTCCACCATCTCCTCCTCGACAAGGTCAGGATGCTGTTCGAAGTGGCGAATTAGCGGCATCGCCAGCCGGGGATCACCGAGCCGGGCAAGAGCCCTCGCCGCGTTCCGCCGCACCTTCGGCGAGGGATCGGCCAGCGCCTTCACGATCTCGTCGCTGGCAAGCGACAGACCCTCCGTGCCAACGCTGTGGATCGCCTCTGCTCGCTTTTCGACGTCGCCACTTTCGCGCAGCGACTTTAAGGCGCGTACACCGCGCGGCGTAACCTTCGTGAGGTCGCGGATCGTCCGCCGCACCTGGCTGGACCCCTCCTCCCTGACCGGTCCGAGGAAGAACATCGCGAACATGCGCAGCCCAAAGACTCCCCAGAAGACCCCTTTGTACGCATGCTCCGCCCCAAAGCCAGGCCGCAAGATCGCCATCAACTCCGCCCCAAGCAGGGGAGCTAGACCGCTCACCAAACCCTGTACGGCTAAGCCTGAGCCGATGTAGCTAGCCCGCTCCTCGTCGGGAGCCGTCGCTAGCAGCAAATTGAACTGGGTCAAGTTGACCCCGCACCAAAAGACGCCCATCATGAAGTGGGCGCAGATCAGCATGCCAATGGTGAAGTTGAGATTCGAAGGGCTCGCCGCGATCCATGCGAGCGGGTTCAGCCCGATTCCAACCCCCGCCAAGATCAGGCACGGCTTATTCCCATACCGATCCGCCAGAAAACCCCATAGGCCGGCGCTGGCGACGGTTCCAATGGCCTGCATCATTGGGCACGCCTGAATCCAGAAGAACGGCATGTGCAGCGTCTCCAACGCGAACGCCGCATAGAAATTTCCCGCGAAGGTCTGTCCAACGAAGAAGATGGCGAGGAAGATCAGGACCTTGCGAAAGTTCCGATGTCGCCAGGGAGCCACGAATGTCGCCAGCCCCTCGCGCAGGCTTTGCCGCTGGACCACCGGCTGCTCGGAGTCCCGCATCCGCATGAAGAACGCCATGCTGATCCCCGCGCAAACCACCCCGATTCCGAACACGACGGCAAACCCGCCCGCTTCGTTGCCGATGGATGTAAACCGGTCGAGCAGCAAACCGCCGAACAGACCCACCGCCGCTCCCACCCCCGCTCCGATCGCGTTCCGGCGAGAGAAGTACCAGCCCCGTGAGGTCGGAGGGACAAGCTGGGCGAGCCAGTCGTTGTAAGTCGAATTGACGACCGAGATCGTAAATGCGGCAATGGAAACGCAAGCAACGAGAACAAACAGCCGCAGCTCGTTATTGAGGGCCAGCAGGGGCAAAAGCGCGACGGGGATATACATCGCTCGCCAGATCAGCCCGCCCGGAAGCACGAAGTTCTTGTAGCTCCGGTACCTGCGCGCGATAATCGCACCGGGAATCTGCAAAACGCCCAGCGCCGTCGGCACGGCGGTAATGACGCCAATCCAAAGGTCGCTGCCCCCCAGGTACTTGACGAAACCGACCAAAAATGCGCCCGTGACGAGCGTGGCGAATGCCGTCGCAAAGGCCGCATCCAAGTTTGCCGTGCGCAAATTCTGGAGCGTTTCGAGACGCGTCGGTAAGGTCGGTTGGTCGGCCACCGTCCTCTATTCTGCACTTAGTCCATTTCTACGTGCCGCGCCCGGCGGGTCGAAGGCGTGAACAGCTATACTATTGTCGATGTGTCGAGTGCTTGTAATTGACGACGAAGAGGCCGTCGTTGCCGCCGTCAAGCGGCGCTTAGAAAGGGAAGGATACGATGTGGAGACTTCGGAAAATGCAGCCGAGGGAATCCAAAAAATAATGGAGAGGCCAAAACCGTACGACATCATCGTTACGGATATGAGCATGGATAACCCCGATTCGGGCCTCCAGGTTTTACATGCTGCCTTCACCCGCGACCTATTCGCCGAGGTCATCGTGATGACCGCTTACGGCAACGTGGCAAACGCCGTCGAATGCATGCGACGAGGCGCCTTCGACTATATCGAAAAGAACGCTCCCGGCGTAGACGCCTACGAAATCCTGGCCATCAAAATTGGCCAAGCCATGGACCGCCGCCGCCGCGACATCCGCACCGTCGAACTTTGGGAACGCGCCGCCAAATCGAAAGAAGCGGTCTAAGACCCGCCCCACCTCAAAACCGCTAGCGCAGTATGCTATCGGCCATGGACCAACCCGTCGTCGGCATCGTCATGGGCAGCAAGACCGACCTCGAGACGATGCAGCCCGCCGCCGACACCCTGGCCGAGTTCGGGGTAGCCCATGAGATGAAGGTGGTCAGTGCCCATCGAACGCCAGAGGCGATGGTGGAATACGCGAAAACGGCTCGCGAGCGCGGCCTGAAGGTCGTCATCGCGGGAGCCGGTGGCGCCGCCCACCTCCCCGGGATGATCGCTTCACTGACAACCCTGCCCGTAATCGGCGTCCCCGTCCAGAGCAAGGCCCTCAGCGGCGTGGATTCCCTGTACTCCATCGTCCAGATGCCCGCCGGAGTCCCTGTCGCTACCGTTTCGATCGGCAACGGCAAGAACGCGGCCCTCCTCGCCTTGCGAATTTTGGGTGCCCAAGACGAAGAAATAGCCGAAAAGCTCGAAGCTTTCCGGCTATCCCAAATCGACGCCGTCGCGGAAATGAATCGGTCGCTCGGCAGTTAGCCGATCGGTCCCTTCTGAAGCTTGACCAAGATGTCGTAGGCGAGGGGGTCGAGCATGATCTCTCGAACGAAGATCTGGAGCTTCTGGTCGTCCTTGATCTCCTCGGGCTTCACGTCGGGCATGTAGACCGAGGTGCTGAGCGAGTTCGCGGCCGCCTTGAGCTGCCCCGCGTTGAGAATCTTCTTCATCTCGCCGAGGACCATGTCCACGTTGTCCGAAGCGATCGCATTGCGTCGCATCGCCATCGTGCGGATCACCGCGTTCGCCTTCTTGAGCAGCGCCTTGTCCGGCACCTCTCCCTTCTCGATGCCCGCTTTGACCGCGGCATTGATTTCGGGTGCGACCTGAGCGATCAGGCCAGCTTCCGTATCTTCCTCCGCCTTGACGTCCCGCCGTGCTTTCTCGATGGTTGGCAGGAGCTGGCGAATTTGGTCCTTCGTCATGACGAGGGGCAAAATCTGGTTCAACAGGTCGAGCTGACGCATCTTCTCGAGGGTGTCGGAAGACTGCTTCGCCTTATCGGTCTGCAGCGACGACGACGCGCCCACGATAAAGGCGAACATAACGGCAACAACGATCAGTGCGGACTTCATAGTTTTCACTTCTTTACGGCATCGCGACCTTCTTGGTCAGACGATACAGACATTGTAGATGTTACGCTTTCATCTACGAGGCTGACGAGCATTGCCATCGCCATCGTTTGGGCATGGACGAAGGCCAAGCCGCCTGCCGCAATCATCAGCCAGGTTAACGGCGTCATCCCGTTCCGCGTGAATCCACCGATGACCTGAGCAAGGATCATGGCCCCAAACAGGACGGTAGCCCCCAAAAGCATCGCCACGGCGCCCAAGGCCGCTCGCCGATTGCGAGGAATTCCCGCCATCTTCAACCGGATTGACGCCGACCTCCGAGACTGGACAAAGCCGTATCCGATCCAGATGCCAAAACAAACGATCGCTTGGAACCAGATCACCCAGCGAGGGTACCCGTGGCGTTTGCATTGCTAGATTGCTAGAATGCTGGATTGCTGGATGGCGAACAAACAATCAACATGATCCTCGTCTTTGGAACCGTCTGCATCGACCGAATCCGTCGCGTCCCCTTCCTGCCAAACCCTGGCGGCTACGTGGAGGTCACCGAGGAGCTCAACCATCTCGGCGGCGAGGCCGCGAATACCGCCAACGCCCTCACTACCTGGGGCGCGCAAACCCTCCTCTGCCGAAACACCCTTGAGCAGGACAGCGAAATCGTCGCCCTCCTCGATGCAAGGAAAATCCCTCACCTGGAGATGCCAAGCGGAAAAACGCCTCCCGTCCCGGTCTGCGACATCTACGTGACCCCCGACGGCGACCGCACGATGTTCGGGATCGGTTTCTCCGCCATGGACGAAGGCGTCGATATCGGCAAAGTCCCCTACCGAGCAAACGAATGGTTCACCGCCGAGCCAAATATGACCAAGGCCGTCGAAGCCGCCCGCTTGGCCAAGGCAAAAGGCATGCGCCTCTATTTGATGGATTTTCTCGGCGAAGACCTCCCGCTTGGCGAAGGCGACTTTTGGCAATGCAGCACGGACTGGGCAGGGAAGCGCGACAATGAAAAGGCCAATGTCGAGTGGGTGGAGCGGTGGGTGGCCCGCCACCACTGCTTCGCGATTCTCACCGACGGTCCCAGAGGGTTCGTCGCCGGTTCCCCCGACCACCCCGTGCGCGCCTACCCCGGCTACCCTGCTCCGAAGGTTGTCGATACGACCGGCGCCGGGGACGTCTTTCGAGCCGGAATGCTCTATGGCCTCGACCGAAACTGGTCCATCCCCGAAAGCCTCCAATTCGCCGCCGCCGCAGGCTGTCTCAAGTGTCAATTCCTAGGGGCAACCAACCAAATTCCGGCGACGAAAGAGATCGAAGAGCACGTCCAAATCCACTCCGCCCTTTCTCGGCAATTTTTCTAGTCATCGCAGTCCTTGTTTATCTCATTTATCAAGGCTGCTATGGAATTGCAAGAAATATGAATGCTGGGGACCAATACTTACGTCTCGGCGATATGTTGCTTCGCAAAGGATTGTTGAATCGGAGGAAACTTGAGCGAGGGCTCAAGATAGCCTCGGAATCGAAGCGGCGAATCGGCGATGTACTCATCGACCTCGGATACGTCACGGAAGATCAAATCGCTCAGTGTCTCGCCGACCAATATGGGTTCGAGATGGAGGACCTGGCGGCGCTCAAACCGCATCCGGCAGCTTTGGCCAAGCTCACCGCCGAGTTTGCACTCAAGTGGTGCATCCTGCCGATCGAAGACGAGTTTAAGTTTCGTTGCGTCGTCTGCGACCCCGTCAACGTCGAGCTCACCGACATGGTGACGATGATCGCCCGAAAGCCCTTGAGCCTCACGATCGCTCCGCGCAATGCCTTGCTCGTTGCCATCCGATCCGCCTACGGCCTCCCGGCCGTCAAGGTGGCCCCCAAGTCGCGACGAAAGCGGCCCCCGGAACCCGAATCGATCCTGCAGCGCGATCGCTCCATGTTGTTGGAGGCGATGAATTTTGAGTTTGAGTCCGAGCAGTCCGGCCGGAGGGCGAGCTAATGAAAATCCTTTCGATTACGAGTGGTAAAGGTGGCGTCGGAAAGACCAATCTCGCCTGCAATTTGGGCATTGCCCTATCCCAATTGGGTAACCGAGTCGTCCTCTGCGACGCCGACCTTGGCCTTGCCAACCTAGACGTCGTTCTCGGCATGAGCGCCGAATACTCGATGCAGCACGCCATCGACGGCAATCTCTGCCTCTCCGACGTCATTGCGAACGGACCCGGTGGCGTCCGCTTCCTCACGGGCGGCTCTGGCGTGGCGAAGCTCATCAGCCTGGGCAAAAAGCGACTCCAGAACTTCCTTCTGGAATTCGCCCAGTTGGAGGACACCACCGACTACCTCATCTTCGACACCGGTGCCGGTGTGGATGCGAAGGTCGTCACGTTCCTCAAAGCGGCCGACGAGGTTGTCCTCGTCGTCACTCCCGACCCCGCGTCGGTGGCCGACGCCTATGCGACGATCAAGGTGCTGCTGCGTTCCAAGAAGGACGCTCACATTCAGGTCCTTATGAACCAGGTCGAGAGCGAGCGCCAGGCGGAGACCGTCTATCGCAAGCTGAACGACATCGCCGGTCACTTTCTCGATGCGCATCTCGACTATTTCGGCTGCGTCCACTACGACACGGAGATAGGTCATTGGATTCGCTCTCGCCAACCCTTCGTTCTTGCCGATCCGCGTTCGCGGGCCTCGCGAGACGTCGTGAATGTCGCCAAGCAGCTCGTGAATCGTCCGGAGATCTACGATATCCGCGATAAGATTCTCCAGCGGCTGGAGCACGCCTTCGGCCTCGAACACGTCGAAGAGGTGCCCGAAGTCCTGCCCAAGGCGGCGTAGCGGACATGCCTCCGGGTTTACTTGGAGGCAATGTTTCCTGTGACGGAAGAGCGCATCCGCGTTCGGTATGGCGAGACCGACCAAATGGGTCACGCCTACTATGCCAACTACCTCTTTTGGTTTGAGCAGGCTCGGGGCGCTTGGTGCCGGGCGCGCGGGTTCACTTACAAGAGCCTCGAAGATCAGGGAATTTTCCTCCCTGTCGTCGAGGCTTATCTGCGTTACAAGGGCGAGGTCAAATACGACGATTGGGTCACCGTCCGCATCTGGTCGAGCGAGACAAAGCGGGCGGCCATCCGCTTCGACTACGAGGTCGTTAATGAGACGTCGGGCAAATTGGTAACCGAGGGCCACACCTGGCATGTCGTCATGAGTCCCGAAACGCGCAAGGCGATGACGATCCCTCTTTTCATGAGAGAGATGCTTGAAAGGAACCCAGACGACTTCGAACGACTTACTTAAAAACGATGGCGATGGAATCGCCGTATGATTGAGAGGCGGATGACGACGGCGACACTCAGCGTAAGAGAAGCTTTAGGGCGATTGAACGAAATATCGCCGGATGCGCCGTTCCTTGCGTTGGGCCAGACCGTTTTCTGGGATGAGCCTATGAAAGCGGGCATCGCTCTCGCCTCCAAGCGCCTCGGCTACTCCCGCCGGTTCGTCGCAGGAGTCCACGATACGGACTACTTCGCCAAGCTGCCAATGGGACGCCGCCAGCCTGGCAAGTTTAAAACCGTGCCCCACAACGACACGTCCACGAAGGGCCTCTGGAGTGCGGCTGCGGAATTCTCCACCCTGTTCGGCTCGGAGACCGTCGTCACCAGAGAAGCTCTCATCGCAGGCGGACTCAAGATCGAGCGGGTACGCCGCGCTCGTCCCGACATCCTCGACGAAGCCACCGAAGCCTGGGGTTGGCGAGGCATCGTCTCCCTGGACGATGCTCCGCCCGTGACTGCGGAACTCCCCCTGAAACCTGTCTTCAACGAGCTTAGAGCAACATTCGATTGGGCGCTCGACGGCGCCCTGGCCAGCCTGACCGGCCAGTCGAAGATAGCCGCCGAGGAATTGGCCGACATCCTCCGCACGAAGCTTTGCGACGCGGCAGAGGAGGCTTCCACTCCGACCCTCTCCAGCTTCTACCGTCGACTGCTGCCCGACGTGTACGGCTTCGCTGCCGGGACCGAGGTCGATATCGATACAACGACGACCACGGACCTGCTTCGATTCAACATCCTCACCGCCGAAAAGCCGCGTTTCGAATTCCTGGGCCTCTTCCTGCACCCCAAGACTGCCGACATCGCCAAGCGCGCCTACGACGACGCCATTCACGGCTCCGGACTCTACGAGCTGCGCCGCTTCGGCACGGGCGCCATCCCCTTCGACCTCGTCATCCCCGGCATTGGGCGGGGCACGATCCGAATTGGAAGGCGTGGCCTCGTCGTCATGACTCCCCAGCCCCAGTTCGCTTCGTTCAAGAAGCCTATCGAGAGCACGTTGGAACTGGCTCAGATCATCGAGCGCAAGTTTGGCCCGAACTGTACGTTGGTCGGCAAAGCGGTCGCTCTCATCGGCATGCTCGCTCGCGAGCATGTTTTTGTTTTTCACGAAGGCGCCAGCCGGTACGTCAGCTATAGCCGTGCCCTCCACCAAACCCTCCGCGCAGCGGGGGCCGATATTCGGATGAATCCCATCCTCCGCGTGAAATACCGCGCCTGGGATGCCCTCCAGGTTTCCTGTTCCTGGCTGCACCTGCCCGAGCCGTTCCAGCAGCCGTTCGGCACGGAAGAGGTCTGCGCCCCAAGCTTCGCCCAGCGCTGGAACCAGGTCGCCCAAGAGCAGGAATCTCTGATCGCGAAGCTCGGCGCTCTGAAGCGCCCGATCGATCTCATCTACTTCCTCGAAGAGAAGGTGGGCGGCTCCTGGAGTTGCCTTTCGAAGGAATACGAAGGCCTTCATTCCCAACTCGAAGCTCTGAAGGCGAAGGTAGATGGCCTCACTGCCGAGCGCCATGCCATCTATGCCCGGATCAAGGAGCTGAAGTCCAAGCGGGCCGAGCTCGAACGAGCGAAGGGCGACCATTTCCGGGCGAAAATCTTCGAGAAGTCCCCGACTCCCGACGACCTCGTCGAGCGCGACCGCTTAACCCAAGCCGTCGATGACGCCATTGCCGCCATCGAAACCGCTCGCACGGAAGTCCGCGACCTCATGCGCCGCCAACGCGAACTTGCCCAGTCGCCCGACGTGCTCAAGGTCCACGACCGCCGTCGCGCCATCGAGCTAGAGGCAGAGCTGAAGCGTATGCGCCTTATCCGCCACGCCGTCATCTCGTCGAAAGGCCTTTGTGCCGCGAACCTTCGCCCGAGCGCGTGGTGGTTCCCATTGGTCTCACCGGACGGCCTCTGGTTTCGGGAGACGGTCGATTCCGCCGAGTGCTACCTGGAGGAGCTCGTCTAGGCTCGATGGCAACCATCCCGTTCTGGAAGCTCGAAGCCATCGGCAACGATTTCCCCCTCTTCCATGCCGAAGACGTCGCCAACTTGGACCTGTCCGAACTGGCGAAACACGCGAGTGACCGCAAGTTCGGTATCGGAGGCGACGGCATTCTCGTCTTGGGCAAGTCCGATAAGCCCGATGAAGTGATCCTCCGCATGTTCAACCCAGACGGCACGGAAGACTTCTGCGGCAACGGTCTCCGCGTCGCCGCCTGGCACGCTCATGAGCAAGGTTGGGTCGGCAATAAATTCACCATCGTCCATCGCAGCCACCCCGTCCCGTCGGAGATCGACGCGGATGGTAAGGTGCGAAACACCATTGGCGTCGCCGACTACACCCCCGACAACGTGCCCGTCACCGTCGACGGCGAGCTTTTCGATACGGAGTTAGGCGTTTTCGGCGGCCACGCGCTCTACGGCAGCGCTCTAACGACCGGCAGCACCCACACGATCGTTCCCGTCGCGAAACTCCCGAGCGACGCGGAGATCGAAAAGTTAGGCCCCGAGATGGAATACGCTCCGATCTTCCCCGAGCGTACGAGCGTGATCTTCGTGCGCGAGAAGGAACCGTTCGAACTGGAAATCCGAATTTGGGAGCGCGGTGTCGGCGAGACCCTTGGCTGCGGCACGGGAAGCTCCGCCGCCGCTGCCGACTACGTAAGAAGAAACGCGAGACACCTTGGTGCCGGTCCCTACAAGGTGACCGTGCACAACCCCGGCGGTCAGATCGTGATCTCGATGGACGCCTGGAATACCCCCATCACTATCGAGGGAACCGCCGAAGAAACCTACTCGGGATCGATCTCCACGAGGTGATCTTCGCGACGGACCAACTCGTCGAGTGCTTCCGTCCCGGTGAGCCACGTGAAGGGCATGCCCTCCTCGTCGTAGCCCCGGAAATTCCAGTTGTGCTCGAAGTCCTTGGCGATGAGCCCCTTTCGGCGGGCGAGAACGGCGTGCATGGTCGGACGCCATCCGTCCTCCGTCACGAAGTTCGCCATGAGATAAGCCTTCTGCAACTCAGAGCGGACCGGTGTGTAAATGATGCTTGCTTCGCCCTGGTAGGCGACATCGCCCTCGTCGTCGATGATAACGAGCGGCTTGCAGACCCAAGTCTCGCCGAGCAACTCGTTGACCGGATCGCTGTTCAAAAACGCTAACTGCTCAGGAGTGATGTCGGGCAGGCAGGGGTAGGAGATCTCGCAGCGTTCTTTGTCGATGAGTACTTGATCCGCCGCCGCGTCGATATGCCATGTAAAGTTCTGGCCCTCGTCGTCCGTGCCGACTAGCATGCAACCAACTCGAATCCGAAGGGTCGGCGTGGCGTTTTGTGGCAATTCGAGATACTGCGTAATCGTAAGCTCGGGGTGCCATCCCTGGTAAGGAGTGAGAGCCTTGATTCGTCCTAGGCGGGCATCGTTGGGGTCGGGATCGAATTCGACCTTCGTGTTTTGAACGTAAACGATCCCGTCTTCGGCATGTTCGATCGCGAGTGGCCTGCACTCCCAAATTTGCGTGTCCGTTGGCTTTGGTCGAGTGAGCAAATCCTTCAAGAAGCCTGCCATGTTAACCCCATTCTAGGCCCAACCCCCCGAAAGAAAAAGGCCCCGGGCCTAAAGCCCGGGGCAATCGATGGACCAGTGTCTTTTCCCGATCGCTGTCGGGACGCTTGGTTAAGCAATTCACCGGGCCGGCTCCGGCCCGGAATTCGTCGTTAGCCGCCTCGCTGCCGTCGCAGGAAGGTCGGAATATCGAGGTCGATCTCATCCAGTTGGATCGGATTCGACGCGGGGGTTACCGCTACCGGCTGAACCATGGCTGTCGGAGGAGGCGTGTTCTGGCTCTGTTGAGGCTGGAAGAAAACCTCCGCGTTGCGAGCGACCGCGCCGCCGGGCTCCATGCCCGCCGCGAGGAGGGTGATCTGGACCTCGCCGTCGCCGGTCTCCTTCATGACGTGGCCCATGATGATGTCCGCGTCCTCCGGATCGGCGAATTGCAGGATGTACTCCATCGCTTCATGGGCCTCCCCGATGCTGAAGTCCGAGCCCGCCGTGATGTTGATGAGCAGCCGCTTCGCTCCCTGAATATTCGTTTCAAGGAGGGGAGAATTAGCGGCGTGCGTCGCTGCCATTCGGGCCCGCTGGTCGCCCACGCCCCGTCCGAGTCCCATCAGGGCCACGCCCGCGTTGCTCATGACGGAACGAACGTCCGCGAAGTCCACGTTGATGATGCCGGGCAGGAGGATGATGTCGGAGATGCCCTGGACGCCCTGCCGCAGCACGTCGTCCGCCGCGGAGAAGGCCTGCTGCATCGTCGTCTTCTTCTCGACGAACCCGATCAGGCGATCGTTTGGAACGGTGATCAGCGTATCGACGTGGTCGTGGAGGCGGGAAGCGCCCTCCTCGGCCAGCCGCTTACGCTTCGGACCTTCGAACAGGAACGGCTTGGTCACAACGCCGACGGTGAGAATGCCCATCTTGCGCGCCATTTCCGCCACGACGGGCGCTGCGCCCGTGCCGGTGCCGCCGCCCATGCCCGCCGTGATGAAGACCATATCGCAGCCTTCAAGTTCGGCCAGGATCGCCTTTTCGCTCTCTTCTGCGGCGGCTTTACCCTTCTCCGGGTCGCCGCCTGCTCCCAATCCTCGCGTCAGCGTCTCGCCTAGCTGCAGCTTCTTGGGGGCGTTCGATTGGCCGAGGGCTTGCGCATCCGTGTTCATGGCGATGAAGTGAACTCCCGCCACGCCTTCCGCGATCATCCGATTGACCGCGTTGCTGCCCGCACCACCAATACCGAGCACTTTGATCGTTGCTTGATTCTCGAAAAGGTTCTCTGGTCTCATTCCAAGGACTCCAAATACAAACAGCCCGACTGGACTGTTGGAATGACAGACGGCGCGACTTTTCGAAAAGCCGCGCATTTTCGATGGATGTGGATAACTTCCCGGCCTAGGAGTCTCGCAACGAATGCTATCGCAAATTCGTCCCTTTTGGCATGATGCGACAGGCCCTGATGGCGAAGGCTCCGGAGGAACACGACGGCTTTCGCTTGCGCGGCGTCTCGGTGTCGCGGTTGGAGTGTTTTTGCGATTGCGTGTTCGGCTTCGCGTTAACGCTCTTGGTCGTCTCCTTGGAAGTCCCCAAGACCTTCGGTGAGCTGATGACGGCTATGCGAGGCTTCTTCGCCTTCGCCATGACGTTTGCGACGCTGGCGATGGTCTGGAACCGTCACTACAGCTTTTGTCGCCGCTATGGCTTGGAAGACAACGTCGTTCGTTTCCTCTCGCTTCTGCTTCTCTTCGTCGTACTGGCCTACGTCTATCCCCTGAAATTCCTCACGACGCTCTTCATAAATGGCGTTCTCGGGGTGGATATCGCTTCCGCTTCGACGATGAAGATCACGGTCCACGAGGTCTCCCAGCTATTCATCCTTTACAGCGCTGGTTTCGCCGCTGTGACGGTGCTCTGGATTCTCTTCTACGGCCATGCCTACCGGCTCAGGCACAAGCTCCAGCTCAACGATCTCGAAATCCTCGAAACGCGAATGGAGATCGTGGAACAGTGGTCGATGCTCGCGATTCCGTTGACGTCCATCGTCCTGGCCCTCACCCTGCCGCCGGACAAAATCGGTTTCGCCGGCTTCATCTACTTCGCCCTCGGCATCGTAGGCTGGATCAACGGCGCCGCGCAAGGAAAAGCGAAGCGTAAGCTCCTCGAAGCCAGGGCGTCTAGTGAAGCCGCTCTACCGAGTAGCGAGCCAAATCCTCCAACAGCGCCATCGTGATGCCCGCTTCGCGAAGCTTCTCCACGCTCGCAGTCGCCGCGCGCTCTGCCATCCGCCGACTCTCTTCTATTCCGTAAAGCGCCGGGTAGGTCGCCTTGTGCCGCTCACGATCGCTCCCTGCCGCCTTACCAAGTTGCTCGGCGGTGGATGTCTCGTTCAAAACGTCGTCTGCGATCTGGAAGCCGAGCCCGATCTGCTCCCCATAGGACCGCAGGGCCGATATCTGCGCCGAAGATCCCCCGCTCAAAATGCCTCCGATCTCACATGACGCCGCGATCAACGCTCCCGTCTTGTTCGCGTGAATGAACTCCAACGTCGAAGCGTCCGCCGCTTTCCCTTCGGAAAGGACATCTACCACCTCGCCCCCCACTAACCGCCCCGTCGCGACCGTCAAACTTCGCATCGCCAAAGTCACCTGGGCTGGATCGTGATTAGAGAACGCCAGCGTCTGGAGCGCCAGGGCGAAGAGCGCGTCCCCTGCCAGTATCGCGATGGCCTCCCCATACTTCCGGTGCAGGGTCGGCACGCCGCGCCGCAGATCGTCGTCGTCGATGGCGGGCAGGTCGTCGTGGATCAGCGAGAAGCAGTGGATCATCTCGATCGCGCAACCGGCGTCGATCACGGAAAAAGGATCGGCTCCGATCGACTCCGCCGCCGCCATGCAAAGCACCGGGCGCAGCCGTTTCCCAGGAGCCAGGCACGAGTAGCGCATCGCTGCGTGCAAGTCTGTGGGCGGAACTTCTACGGAGGGCAATAGCTCCCGCAACCGAGCGTCAACGGGCTCGACGTAGGCCTTTAGTTGCAACGGGGAGGACACCGACTTGAGTCTACCAGGCGGTTTTCACGGCATCTTATGTATCCTGAAGCGGATATGCCGGTTATACGACCGTTTCAGGGACTGCGCTACAGCGCCGAAGCCGGGCCCTTGGGAAATCTGACCGCTCCTCCTTACGACGTCCTCGACGATGTAGAACGAGCGAGCTACGGAGCCCGAAGCCCCCACAACATTGTTCACCTGACCCTTCCCGAAAGCCGGGAAGACGACCGCAGCAAGTTCGTCAAGTACGCCCGCAGCGCGGCTTTACTCGCCGAGTGGCGGCGCGATGGCGCCTTCCTGCTGGAGCCTAAACCGGCCATCTACCGCTACGAACAGCGATTCACGATCCCGCATTTCCCGGACGACCTCGTGCGGACCTCGATCATCGCTCTTCTGAAGACCGAGCCTTACGAAAAGGGAATCGTCCTCCCTCACGAGCAGACGTTCCCCAAGCACAAGGAAGATCGGCTCCGTATTCTCGAAGCGACTCGCGCCCATCTGGAGTGCATTTTCGGCCTCTTCGAAGACCCAGACCGCCATATCCACGACACCATCGTGAAGGCGCCCACGGCCGGATCGGTCGAAACGACCAGCAGCGACGCCGTTTTCCACAAATTGGAACCGATCAACGACGTCGAGGCGTGTAATCACCTAGTGGGCCTGCTCGCCGACAAGAAGGTTTGGATCGCAGACGGCCACCACCGCTACGAAACGGCCTGCACGTTCCGCGCGGGCCTGGGCGAGAAAGACGGCCTCATCGCTGAAGACTTCATGATGATGGCCTTCAGTTCGATGTCCGACCCCGGCCTCGTCCTCCTCCCCACCCACCGCGTCCTCACCGATATTCCGATTCCGATGGACGTGATGATGGAGCGGCTGGGCCAGCACTTCCGCCTCCGAGAGACTCACAACACCCGTCTCATGGAGGACATCGAAGCCGATGCGCGCGCGGGACGCGTCGCGTTCGGTCTCATCTTCGAAGGCGGCGACGGCTACGTTCTCGAAGCCAAGGACCCCGAGGCGCTTTACAAGCTGGTTCCCGGCGACGGCAGCCAAGACCTCAAGAGCCTCGACGTTACCGTCCTCCACAGCATCATTTTCGAACAGCTCCTGGAGATCAAGGGCCTCGATTCCATCAAGTACACCCGCGACCATCACCAGGCCGTGACCTGGGTCAACGAGGGCGCGAAGGCAGGGTTCCTGATGAATCCGCCGTCGGTAGACGACATGCGGCGAATCGCCCTCGGAGGCGAAAAGATGCCGCAGAAGAGCACTTACTATTTCCCCAAGATCTTGAGCGGATTGGTTCTCTGGAGCCTTAACGACTTCAATACATGACAATCAAGCTTCTCGGTACAGGGGCGGCGGACGGCATCCCGGCGATTTTTACATCGAGCGAGATTAGCCGTCAGGCTCTCCAACCGGGAAGCAAAGACCGCCGGACAAGGGCTGCCGCCCTGATCGACGACTGCATCAAGTTGGATTTGGGCCCGGACACCCTTGCCCAAATCCAGCAGCAGGGCCTCGATCCCACCCAGTGGGATTCCATCGTCTTCACCCACAGTCACGAAGACCATTTCACGGTCAGCGAGATCCAATACGCGCTCTACCCGTTCAACCCGAACGAGTTCACCCCGTTCACGATCTACAGCAACCCTACCGTCTCCTGGCTGATCTGGGAGCGCTACCCCGACTGGCCTCTCGACGTCGTCACCACCCAGGTTTTCCACAACTACAACATCGGCGACTATAGCTTCACCCCGGTCCTTGCCAAGCACGCCGAGCCCGAGGAGTGCCAAAACCTCCTCTTCGAGAAGGACGGTCGCCGCCTTGGCTACATGACCGATACGGGCTGGTGGCCGGAAGTCACCTGGGAGTTCCTAACCGGCCATCGCCTGGACGCGATGGTCATCGAATGCACCGACGGCCTCCACGACAGCGGCTACGACGGCCACCTCGCTCTGGAGGAGTTGATCCCCGTCGTGGAACGGCTGAGAAAGATTGGAACGGTTGACGACAAAACCGCCATTTTCACGACCCATCACAGCCATTTCGGCGGCTCTCACGAAGAGCTCATCGTAGCGATGGCCCCCCACGGCATCCAGCCAGGCTACGATGGATTGGAATTCTCGATTTAGTCGCGGCTTTTTGAGCCGCCCCCCCGTCTGGTTTATTGGCCAACGGATTGGCGGGCGCAGTGGCTAGGATGGCCCATTAACCCCTTAGGGCGCCACGTAAGGTTTGACTTCCTTCTTCCCCAAACGATTGAGCCAATCGTCGAGCCCCCAACGCCCCGGTTGAGCGATGATGCGTGGAATCCGCGAAGGCTGAAATTCCTTGCTGACGGGCGACGGAGCCGGATTCGCCCCAACCAAGAAAGCCGCTTTGATCGTAAAGACGCGCCCGTGGTACTTGAACATCTTGATGAGCGATCGGTTCTTCGGAGTCGAGCCGTAAGGCATCGCAAAGAGGAAAGGTCCCTTCTCGCCGTAGTGCTCCAATAGCTCCACGCCTCCCGCAATCTCCTGCTTCACCCGCTCATCGGTCAGGTTCCGCAGAACGGGGTGGTGGACCGTATGGTTCGCAAGCTCCGAACCCCACTTGTGCACCAGCGCCACCTTTTGCTTGCGAAGCTTGGGCTGGTCCCACATCGCAGGCAAAACGAAGAACGTCGCCTTCATCGGAAAGTCTGGGTGGACCTTCGCGAACTCTTGCCAGATGCCCATGGCGCAGTTCGGATCGAGCGACCCGTCCGCCAAAAGCTTGATCTGGGTGGGCTGGGAGTCGTCAAAGGTAATAACGACTGGCGAAGCTCCTGGAGGCAGCGACATCTTGTTGTCCAGATACTCGGTCGCCGTGACCGGGCGGAATCCAAGGTCGTAAAATCGTTGGAGGTCTTTCTTGAACTGTTCCGGCGAGCGGAACATGTTGTTCTTCTCCGTCCCGATGTTGTGGTACTCCGCGACAAAAACGACCCCGTCTTTATTCGCGGGCCTCTTGCTCACGCGCGCCGGCGGTGGTAGCCTGTTCGTTGCGACAGCCGGTTCGGAAACGACCGGTTTCCCCATGTCAATCGCCGACAAGGATATGTTCGGCGTTGCTTGGTGGCCGCAACCGATTACAAGCGCTAGGAGGGCGCTTAAACCAACAACATGATGCACGGAAGCACTAGACATCTCGGATGGCTGGTCGGAGCCTTGGGTATTGGAACCCTCGCGGGCTCGGCTTGCTCCGATAACAACCACAATAAACCAGATTTGGCCAATCCTACGCCACGGATTTCGGATAATTCGTCGGCCACGACACGAAAAAATGTCTCGGAAAAACCGAAGACACCTGCTCTCACCTTCAAGCGCCCGGACCACGTGCGCGGCATCTACCTGACAGCCTGGTCGGCGGGCAGCAAACGCAAGCTCACTGCCATCCTCGATATGTTCGACAAGACGGTCCTCAATGCCGTCGTGATCGACATTCGGGACGACGACGGTCTTTTCTGGAAGACCGGGATCGCCCTCGCCGTCACATCCGGCGCCGAACGGGTGGCTGTACCAAAGCCGCAAGTCCTGATGCAAACGCTCAATGACCACGGCGTCTATCCCATCGCCCGCATCGCCTGCTTCCGCGACGCTTTCGTTCCGAAGAAATTCCCCGAACGCGCCGTCCAGCTTCCGAATGGAAAGATATGGCGAGACCGGTCCGGCCACTCCTGGCTCGACCCCTACAACAAGAAAAACTGGGACTACATCACCAGCATCGTCGACTTTGCCCTGAACCAGGGCTTCCCTGAAGTCCAGCTCGACTACGTCCGCTTCCCCAGCGAAGGCAAATCCGCGACTCAGACCTTTCCCGGCAAGAAAAGCTACGGAGACGGCAAGGCGATCCCCCAGGACGTTATCGCCGCCTTCGCCGACTACATGGCTAAGCACGTCCATGCCCGAGGCGCGAAGATTTCAGCCGACATCTTCGGCATCATCTCTTCGAGCAAAAGCGACCAGGGCATCGGCCAAGAGCTGGAAAAGATAGCGGCTCCCTTCGACACCCTGTCCCCGATGGTCTACCCCTCGCACTTTCATAAAGGCGAGTACGGAATCAAAGATCCCAGCCTGCAACCCTACGCGATCATCAAAAAGAGCCTGACCGACTACAAGAAACGGCTCCCCAAAATGAACGTCCGACCCTGGCTCCAAGACTTTTTCGGCTACACCGCCGATCAAATCAAGGCCCAGATCAAGGCGGCGAAGGAATGCGGCTACGAGGACTTTCTACTGTGGAACGCGGGCAACCACTACACGGCATCCGCCGTCGCGAAACCCAAGCCGAAAGGCTAAGCGCGACGCAGTAAATGAGCCGTAGCCGGATGGCAAGCCAAGTGCCCCAGCCGGATCGCATGACTGGCTAGATGCGGATCGTATCTAGCCAGGTCTACCCCGAAGACGACCAGCGGCTTGCTCGTCAGCTTCGTCCAAAACTCCGGCGGACGCCGTCGGCTCCAAGCCTTCAAAATCTCACGCTTCGCGAAGTACCCGGCCGCTTTAATCGCCGAGAGCGGATTCTTCCGAATAATCGTAATTCCCGCGATGCTCCCTTCAGGCTTCGCCTGCCAACGGGTCTGCCACATACGCTCCCCGCCCTGGAAGTCCAGTCGCCGCGTCCCGCTCTCGACGGACTTCTGAAAAACGTCCGACTGAAGCACCATCAGCGGGCTGTAAGCCGACCACTGCGGATCGAACCCCGAGTAGCCCACCACCAGCGTCGGCCCGTATTCCATGAAAGCCTGTGCCGCCGCCGGTTGCCCGTCGATCTCCAAGATCGCCACAAAGGCCCGTTCCTGCTTCGCCAAAGCCGCCAAAGCCGCGGTCTCGAACCGCGCCTCGATCTCCGAAGGGAAGTGGTCGACTCGTCGCTTGTCTTTCGATGCCTTGTTTCGCACCTTGTGCAGGTCCACCAGCGTCTCGATGGCTCCTTCCATTTCGGAAGGATCGCGCACAATTCGAATCTGGAACTGATGCCCGTGCCGCGTAAGCAGGCGTGGATAGTAGCCGATGTTGTCTCGCATCGACTTTGTCAAAACCTTCCGATATTCGGCCCAAGTCCCAGGGATCTCCGCCACCGCCGGACCCTTCTTCAAACGGTGGGGAAGCTTGGTGGGAGTGGGGCTCTCATCGCGAATCCACAGCCGGATGTCGATCATGTCGAACACCCGCCGCATCCGCAGCCGGTGGATCGCCTGCGCCAGCCCGTCGTAAGCGACCGCCTCATGCCCAGGCGATGTGAGGCAGATCGGCTCCTCCGTCATATCCGCCGGTCCAACGCCTCCGTTAAAGCCCAGCAGCCGAAGTCGTCGCAGCCCAAGTCCCTTCTCTACAAACATTGGGAAAATCCCGACGACCCGGTTCTCATGCCGGATGACAGCCGTGTAGTGTGCGTACTTCACGCCACTCTGCGGGCAGACCTTCCCAAGCACGTCGCGCCACTCGTTCAGATATTCCCAAGTCCAATAGGGCGAAGCGTTCGGGTTTTCGGTCAGCAACCGGTCCCAGGAGGCGCGAGTCGCCGACCAGCCAAGCTCGTCCGTAACGAGCTCAACTGAGACTGCCTGCGTTTCGCGGAGCAAAATGCTCGCGGCGGCATCGAAGCGACTCTGACCAATTCCCATAGCTACCTGTGTTGCAACGCTTTTTTTCGTAAAGGCGCTCCCTGGTCGACAAATGTGCCGAATAACCAGTGGAAAATCCAAGCGGCGTCGCTGGGCCGAAAGCCACTATACCGCCTGTTGCAGCTGCTCGATCTTACGGACATAGGCCCCTACGAGTTCCTTACTCTCGTGCTCCTCAGGGCTTTCTGCGTAAACGTGGAACAGCGGCTCCACCGCGTCCGGCAGGACCAAAACCCAAGAGTCCTTGTCGAAGATCTTGATTCCGTCCACGAGCTCAACCCGTTCGCCTTTCGTGCTCTCTTCGCTGATCCGCCGCATGACGGTCCCCTTGGCCTCCCAAGGACATCGCACCACTTCATACGCAAGCTGGAACTGCGGCAATTCGTTGACCAAATCCCCAAGGCTCAACCCCGTCGTCTGAAGCATCGTCACCAGCTTCCCAAACGAGAAAGGCGCGTCGAACCCGGGATGAATCTCCGGGAAGATAAACCCGCCCCGGTCGTCTCCCGCGAAGGTCACCCCCGCGTCCAACGCCCCGCTCATCAGCGATCGGATGTCTGACTTCGTACGAAGCACGTCCAGTCCATGCCCCTTCAAGGTGTCCTCCAATCGCGTCGGCGCCGTCACGCTCATCGCAATCGCCGCGCCAGGATGTGTCCGCCCCACCAGGATCGAAAGGGCCGCCAGAAGCGCGTTCCCGACAATGGTCCGCCCCCGGTCGTCGACGATAGTCAGCCGCTCACCCTCTTCGGTAAACAGCACGCCCATGTCGTAGCCCAGCGATCCCACGATCTGTCGCAGGTTCTCGACATGCGCTGCCACCTCATCCGCCGTCCGCGGTGCGAGCTTCGCATCGTTGAACCCGTTCAGTGAGATCGAATCGACCCCAAGCCGGGAGAGCATCGCCGGATAGAACGTCGCCAGCGACGAGTATCCGTAGTCGCAAACCACCTTTAGCTTCCGCCGCGAGGTCGGCTCGCCGATCAGCCGGAAGAAATCGTGCTGATACCCCTCGATGGCCCGGCTCGCGAATTCAATCACACCCAGGTCTTCCGAGTCGATCCGCTTGTAGTCCTCCCGGAAGAACGCCGTTTCCACCTTCCGCTCCATGTTCCGCGAAAGATAGGCCCCGTTCTGGTCCAAGAGCTCGACCAACGTCACCCGCGCGTTCCCCGGCAGCTTCCGCACGTTCACGGCTCCCGCCGCTCCGCTCGTCCGAATGAAGTGCCGCGCGATCGGCAAAGCCGCCGACCGGAGGTCCAAGATGTCGCATCCGACGCTCAGGAGGGAAGCGATCACCGCCCGCTTGATCATTCGCGAGCTGCGCGTGCTGTCGCGAGAGGTCACGATCCGGCTGCGCGGCGAGAGGCAAGACCCGTAGGCCGACCCAAGCCGGCAGGCGAAATCGGGGGTGATCTCGATATTGCTCAGTCCCGCCACCCCAAGCTCGCGGAACAGATTCCCACGCCACTTATTGCCCCAAACGAGGGACATCGTAACCGTCGAACCCCGCTCGATAATCTTGTCCGGCCAAAGCTTGATCCGGGGCCGGATCGTGCAGCCCACGTCGATCAAGCACCGGTCCCCGACCACCGCGTCCTCCAAAATGACGGAGTCCCGCTTGATCGTCGCCCGCGAGCCCACCACCGCCGACCGTACGCTTACCGAGTGCCCGACGTAAACGCTGTCCCACAGGACCGACCGCTCTACCGTCCCATCCTCTTCGACCAGCGTGTTGTCGCCGAGAACGCTGTAAGGCCCGATCCGCGCTCCCCGCTTGATCTTGCAGTTCCGCCCGATTACGACCGGCGGCACGATGGTCGCATGCTCGTCGATGCTCGCATTTGGCCCGACGTAGCTGTTGTTGTTTCGCGCTTCATAGGGGAGCGGAAGGTTGATCCTCCCCGACATCAGGTGCTCTTGCGCTTCGCGGTATTGGCTGATGGAACCTACGTCGCACCAATACTCCTCCATGATGTAGCCGTACATCGGCTTGCCCTGCTCCAAGAGCTTGGGAAAAATGTCTCCGCTCCAGTCGTAGTTACGACCCGGTTCCATGGACTCGAATATCTCCGGCTCCAGGATGTACATGCCGGTATTGACTGTGTCGCTAAAGACCTCCGACCAGCCCGGCTTCTCCAAAAACCGTACGACCTTCCCGTCGTCGTCCGTGATCACGACCCCAAAGTCGAGCGGCGTAGGCACCCGATAGAGGATGAGGGTCGCCATGCTCCCTTTGGCCTTGTGAAAAGCGATCGCTTTCGCCAAGTCGCAGTCTGTCAGTGCATCGCCGGAAATGATTAAGAAGGGCTCACGCCCGTCGGCGCCGCTGCGGATGATCCCTTCCGCCTTCTTGACGCTCCCCGCCGTCCCCAGAGGTGTGTCCTCGATGGAGTAGGACATCCGTACATCGAAGTCGCTCCCGTCCCCGAAGTAGCCCTGAATCTCGTCCGCCAGGAAGTGCAGAGTGGAGACGACTTCCGTGATCCCATGCCGCTTCAACAGCGTCAGGATGTGCTCCATGATCGGCACGTTGCAGATCGGCACGAGCGGCTTAGGGCGATTCGATGTGATCGGCCTCAGTCGTGAACCCTCTCCACCAGCCATAACAACGGCTTTCATTTTTAACTCCCCTGGACCGAACGTAACGGATGCCTGTATTTTGTACGTGGCAAAGGCGGTTGCCAAGCCTGATTTATCCCTTTTGCCACATTCAACGCTGAATTTTATAGGTGCCGTTTCTTAAAACGACGACTCCTGGCACAAACCGCGTCTTTTCGAAACGTTCGTAAACCGGCTGAAGCGTCTTCCAAAACGCCGTTAGCTCCGGTGTGGCCGGTGGCCAAGGCTCGTCGAACCGGAACGGAAAGATGTGGACGGGAATCTCTGCTTGCCCCGCTTTTCGTGCCTCCGAAGCCAGAACGTAGATTTCCTCGATCTTTGGGTCCGTCATCGCCAGGCAGCCGATGCTCACGCAATTGCCGTGGATAAAAATATCGGTCCCCGGCCGCTCAGGATCGCCCACGATCTTGTCGCGCTTGTTTGGGTAGTTCAGTCCGAGGGAAAGGTGGAACCGGCTTAAAGGGTTAAACCGGTCGATCTTGTAGAACCCCTCCGGCACCTGCCCGTCGCCTTCCCGCAACTTCGGACCCAAAGCCCCCGACTGCCCCGCCACCGTGTACTTCTCGATCAAACGGAACGGCTTCCGAGGCCCGTCCGAGCCCCAAACCTCCAGCGCCCGTTCTGACTTGAAAGCTCGCAGGTATAGCCGCTTTGGAGGATAGTGAACCCGCGCCTTTTTACAAAGCGTTTGCACCCGTCCTCCCGCGTTCCGATAGGCGTCTGCGACTCTGTCGGAAGACGAAGCTGCCATGACGACCCCTACGAGAATCCCAAGCATCAGTCGGCCTTGAGCGGCACCACTCGGACTTCGGCGATGGAGCCAGGCCCCCCAGATCGGTTCACGATACGGATATAGCGGCTGCGCGTCACCGGCCCTCGATAGGGAATGGCGATGGCGTCGCCTTCCTTTACGCCGCGGTTGGCCAGGGTCCAACCGAAGTTCAGGTCCTTCACCCACGCCTCCGTGTCCGGAGCTTGCTGGCCCGTCGCATAGGCTTGGATGTCGAACTGGTTGGGCATCTGTGGGGTCTTGAAGATTAGACGCACCTCGCCGATGGGCCGGTCGCGCCCGAGGTCGATCTCAATCCAATCCCCTTTCTTCTCTCCGATCTTCACCTCGTTCGTAAGGTCGTCGTCGGTAAGCGCTGCCAGCTTTGCGGGCAGGCTTCCCGCCGTATCCGAGCAAAGCCGCCCCTTCGCCAGGTTCGTCGTTCGGTCGAGTGGGCCCGCCGGAGCGTTGAACCGAACGTCGATGATCGCCGCGTCGTGGTTGCCTCGATGGTAGGAATCGGAAAGCTGCCAAGCCTTCAGCCAACTCCACTCGACTTCGCCATTGATGAGGGCCCGAATAAGGATCGTCCCGTTACTGCCGTCGGACCGCAAGGGACCGAACGGGTTCTTCTTCAAGTGATGGATTGCGTCCTTGTCGGGAGCCGTTTCCGCCGCATCCCGGTTTTCAAGGATGACCGTGCCGCCCTCCTTCGTCAGGATCGTCTGGGTCGGGGCGTCCGGAATCTTGTTGCCGTCGAGTTGGAAGAAGCTAAGCTCGGCCCCGTCCAGGGGCTTGCCCGTCATATCCACCGCTCGCAGGATCACCGTCGAAGGCAGATCCCACAGGACCCCCTCCCGCGCTTTGCCCTTCTTCCCCAGCGCCTCGTTGATCGCCGCGACCTCCGTCGAACTCAGCAACGTCGTGGGTTCGATGGGGAGCGTGTCGAAAAGCGGGGAAGCGACGGGCGCGTAAATCATGGAGATACCGGGAGGAATCAAGCCGTCGTATCTGGTGTCTCCAAACCCGTTGACTCCCGCATAAAGATCGCCAAAAGGAATCACCCGGTTCTCAAACGTGACGGAGGGAGCCGTTTCCGTAGACTTCAGCCCCGTCAGCGACGCAACGATGTTCTTGACCAAAGCCGTCGGGTCCTCGCCATCAGCCGCGTCTATCGTGAGCGCAGCGTTGGCAGCGTCCGGAACGAGGCGCAATCGCTCCTTCACCCCATCCGGAGCGAAGGAGAACCGGCTGTGGGCGAAGTAAACGTCGTTCAGGACCCGCAGGTCCTGCTGCAGCTTGTCGAAGTTCTTGCCGGAAGCGCCCGCGAAAGCCACCGGCATGGCGTCCTCGTCGATGGAGACCGCGTTGTTGTTCGCTTCCGTGTCCCCTTTGCCTGGGTCCACGCGGAAAAGCACGGGCTGGAAGCGGTGCTCGGTCGCATTGCCTCGGTAAACCTTCTTCGTCTCGATAATCGTCTGCTCATCGGGAGCCAGCGCCTTCGAAATATCGAACTTGCCGCCCACCCGTTCGCCGATATTCCACTGCCCCGAAAAGGCTGGCGCCGGGATGCTGCCCACGTTCTTCACGGCCGCCCGATAGGTGACCTCATCCCCGTCTCTCGGGTTTTCCGGAGTCCGATCCACCCATTGGACGCTCAAGTCGTAGCCGGCGATTGCCGAGTCCAGACTCCATTCGATCACGAGCCGCGGCTTTCCAAGCTTGGATTGACTGGAAAAGAATTCGCAAGAGCCGTTAAAGGAAAGGGCGAACCCATGGTTGTCGTACCAGTGGTCCCGCATCGCCTGAACCGCTTGCTCCAGGCCAGTGATCGCGACCTCGTTACCCTGCGTCTCCATCTTGGTGCCGGGGATCGCCTGCATGTCCTGGGGACCCGATGCCCCGGCCTGCTGCCAGGCTGAGCCGTTATCGCCCGTCCGTCGCTGCTTCCAGGTCGCCGCCCATTTCGGAATCACGTTCTCCGTGCCCCGCGCCAAGTTGTTCGTAAACATCGGGCCTTCGCCCCAGGGAGCCAGGACCATTCCCGCCCCCGCGAAATCCGGCTTCTCCGACGAGGAGGGCGTAAGGTACAGCGTGGCCTTCTGGATATGTGCCATCCAGGGCAAGCTCCGCTCGAGGTCTCCGAACTCGACCAGAATGGTCCGCCCCCTTCCTCCTTGGAGAGTGAACAACCCGCCTTGCGGATGGTCCGCGTCGGACGAGTCGAGGAACGTATCCGACACGGCCCAATAGCGATGGTCTCCCACCGTCGAACCACGAGAAAGCTCCACCGTCATGGTTTGCGGGCCTGAAGCCGCCAAAACTCCGAGCATCAATGCCGGGATCATAGGCGGAGTGTATCCGCAGAATCGGGCGGCCTTAACACCAGGCCTAGGAAATGACCGGTTGGCTCCAAAAGAATCGCGGATGGTTTTCAGGCTCGTCTTCGCCTTCCACGAAGTTTGCAAGCAGCTTTCCGATCCACGGCCCGAACTTGAATCCGTGCCCGCTGCACGCGCTCGCGAAGAATCCTCGATCCCCCAACCGCCCCAAAATGAAGTCCTCGTTCGCCGTGGCCGTGTAGACACAGCCCTTCGCATCGATCAGCTGGGGGTCGTCGATGCCAAACCGCCGCCGCGCCGTCTCCTCGATCAGTGCAAGATGAGCCTCCGATGGCGTTCGGTCCAAATCGTCCATCGCCACCTCCCGACCCGGAATATGCACTCCGATCTTCATCTCGATCCGGTCGTCTTCCGTGGGTAGGCCGTACATGCCGGAAGGTCCATCCTCGATCCACACCGGCCCATCGAGGGGATACTGGCGGTCGACGTAGGCGAAGGTCTGGAGCGTCGTCCGCACCTGAACGTCGGCGAATTGCCTGATCCAAGGTCCCGGACAGACGACGTAGGCGTCGAAGTCCGACTCAAGCTGCTCCCATCGAACGGGATGGTCTGGCAAGATGACCGCTCCCAGGGCGCGAAGCAGGCGAAGGTTCGCCCGGATCGCTCCCGACGCATCGACCCATCCCGCTTCACGAGTGAAAACACCGATCTCGCCTTGGTTCAGCCGCAAAGTGGGCAAAACCTCACCCGCCCGGCGAGGTTCCAAAATTTCATGCTCGACCTTTAGCTCCCGCAGCCCCGCGATCATCGATCGCATCGCCGTCGAATCCGCGCTGCCGAAGTACAGCAGCCCAACCTCGTGCAGCAATCGAGCATCCGCCTGACGCTCCAATTCCGCCCAAAGCGGATACGCCTCGGTCATACAGGCCGTGTAGAAAGCGTCGGGATAAGCCTTGCGTACGATCCGTGAGTTCCCATGCGAGCTCCCACGGTCGTGTCCAAGCTCAAACTGCTCGAAGAGGGCAACGTCGTGCCCGCGAATCGCAATATATCGAGCCGCACTCGACCCCGCAATCCCGGCTCCAACGACCGCTACCTTCACAAACCCGAGGATACGCCAAAAACGAAAAGCGCCCCCTTGCCGAGCAAGAGGGCGCCTAAGAAAACTTGTTTACTCGGCGGCGGGAGCTTCAGTCGCAGGCGCTTCGGCCACGGGAGCCTCTTCCGGCTTCTTGGCGGCTGGCTTCTTGGCTGCGGGCTTCTTTTCGGCTGCGGCCTTGGGGGCTGCCTTCTTCGGGGCTGCTGCCGGTTTCTCGGCGGCCGGGGCCTTCGGCTTGTCGGCCGCGCCCGCCTTGGCGGTGCGAACGGCTTCCTTGATGATCTGGTCCTTACGGTGGCGTCGCCGTCGGATTTCTTTATTCTTTACTCGCATTCTTGCTCCTAGGCGCCTCAAAACAAGGCGTAGTGCCGAAGAGGATACCCTACGAGTTGCGAATCCGCTCCAGGTCGTCCGCCGAAGGAACCGCTACGCCAACGTGCCGGACCACCGCCGCCGCGGTGTGGGATGCCAGGTCGAACACCTTTGGGTCGAACCCGATGGCCGCGATGCCCAGGGCCGTCGTGGCGATCGCCGTATCGCCCGCGCCCGCCGTATCGAACACTTCGACTTTCTGGGGAGCAACGTAAAACTCTTCCGTACACATCCCGTACTCGCCCAGGGTCAGGAGTACATGGTCCACTCCCGCCTCCTCGCGAATCTTCGCCGCAACCGTCCGAGGCTGGCCGCTCAGGCCCTGCCCATTCGCTTGACGGACGATATCGCGAGCCCCGATCACCTCGGCCGCCTCCTTGGCGTTCAAGCTCACAAGGGTCGCGCCTCGGTAGTTGGATAGGCTCCCTGGCTTGGCGTTTGCGATCACAGGCAGGTTACGATCCTTGGCGAACTCGATCAGGCCACGTACGAGCCGTTCCGTGAGAACGCCTTTCCGGTAGTCGCTCAGGATCATGACGTCGAAGTCCTGTATTCGCTCGCTGACCGTCGCCAGAATGCTTTCCTCGATCTCTGGTCCGATCGGCTGCTCGGACTCGTGATCGATCCTCAAAACCTGGTGCGCCGTGTCCGCCAGCACGCGTGTCTTGCGAGTGGTTGGCCGCGTGGGATCGGGAACGACGTTGCCCGATTCGCCAAGCGCTTCCTGAAGCTCCGTGCCCGCCGCGTCCTCGCCGACCGCGCCTACGACCGTCGCCCGCGCTCCCAGCGCGACCGCGTTCTTCGCTACGTTGGCTGCGCCACCCGGCACGGAGAAGGTTCGATGCTGCCGAACGACCATCACGGGCGCTTCTGGGCTGATCCGAGTGGCTTTGCCGACGATGTATTCGTCCAGCATGAGGTCGCCGATCACGACGGCGTGCAGATCTTGAAAGCGCTCGATTAAGGGACGAAATTTCATGACGCCAGGAGTTCTTGCTGGACGTGCGCCGGCTTTCGCCATCGCACATACAGGACAAGCCCGACGACGATCAGACAGGCCGCCATCGCCTGAGCTTGAGTGATCGGCAGGGTACCCCAGTACGTCGACGAGGCAAGCCCTGCGTTCACTTGCGCATCGGTGCCCGCGCGCCAGAACTCATAGATGAACCGGGAAAGGGAATAGAGCGTCAACGCCAACGCGAAGAGCTGCCCCCGGTTTTGATGCCGCTTCTCGATCCAAAGAATGAATCCGAAGGCGGCCAGCGTCATAAGCGAATCGTAAACCTGGGCCGGGTGCATCAGGACGGGAACGTCCTTCACATGAATGCCCCAGGGCAGGCTCGGCGAACACACCCCGCCGTAGCAGCATCCGTTCAAAAGGCAACCGACGCGCCCGATCGAGTGGCCAATCAGGCCTGCAGGAGCGATAACGTCGAGCACCGACCGCACCGACCACTGATGTTTCCTCGCCCACACGACCATCGTGAGAATCCCAACGATGACTCCGCCAAAGCTGGTGAGCCCCGCGAACTGGAACGACCAAAGCTCGCTCGGATGGGCCGAGTAATAGCCCCATTCCTGAAGGATGTAGGCGACGCGCGCGCCGAGAATGCTGAGGATCAGCACCCAAAAGAGCATGTCTGAGACCTTCGCCGGGTCGAGGCCGTACTTGGGAGCGCGCTTGCGGGCAATGAAGAGGCCTGTGATAAAGGCCAACATCATCATCACGCCGAAGCTGTGGATGGGAAAATTGCCGATGTGAAAGAGAATCGGATACATGCGGGCCGCCAGGGATTGTACCTGTGACCCCATAACGCACAGACAGCCTGGATAGTTCGCGCACCGGGTAAAAGGTCTATCGATGATCGATCCTCAATCGCAGGCGGAAGTGCTGAACCAGGCTCTCCCCTACATCCAGGCGTTTCGCGGCCAGACCTTCGTCGTCAAGTACGGCGGCAGCGCCATGCGCGATCCCTCCCTGATGCAGGGTGTCATCCGTAACATCCTCCTGCTTCAACTGGTCGGCATCCGCTCCGTCCTCGTCCACGGTGGCGGCCCTGAAATCGACAAGTGGCTCGAGAAACTGGGGATCGAGAAGAAGACCCTCGGTGGCCTTCGCGTAACCGACTATGCGACCATGGAGGTCGTCGAAATGGCCCTCGGGAGAGCCAACAAAGCTCTCGTCTCCGAGATCGCCAAAGCGGGCGGACGGGCCGTTGGCCTTTCCGGACGAGACGCCAACCTCCTTACGGCCCAACCCATCTCAGCCGAGCTAGGTCGCGTCGGCCAGGTCACGAGGGTCGATCCGGGCATCTTGAAGAGCACACGCGAAGCGGGCATCATGCCCGTTGTCTGCACGGTCGCCAACGACGTCCACGGCGAAGCCTTGAACGTGAATGCGGACTCCGCTGCCGCATCTGTAGCGGTCGCTATAGATGCCTCGAAGCTCATTCTCCTGACCGATACGGACGGCGTCCTCGCCAGTAAAGACGACCTCAATAGTCGCATCTCCCAACTCGACTCCGCTGAGGCGCGGACGATGATCGCGGATGGCCGAGCCGATAAGGGGATGATCCCGAAACTGGAAGCCGCGATTTTGGCCTTGGAGCACGGTGTGGACCGAGTTCACCTTATCAACGGCGGAACGCCGAACGCCTTGTTGATCGAGATTTTCTCCGACCAAGGCATAGGCACGATGATGCAGTTGAGATGAGCCCCTTCTCCAAAGACTCGCCCGGCTTTCAAGCGATAGCGCCCTGCACGTCGGTGTCACGACTAATAAGTCGAAGTTTGGCTTACTCCGTCGGTAGATGTGGCTCTCCGTCACCGCCGATCAGGTCCAGCTTCCGTTGGATCGTCTGCCTATCGGAGCTTGTCCTCGCGAGGGCGAGCGCCTGTTCGAGGAGGGATCTCGACCGCTCCCTGTCCGACTCCAGAGTAAGTTCGGCCATTAGCAGCAAGTGAAAATGGTTGTTCTTCAGGGGAAGCTTCTCAGCCTCCCGAAGGGCGGTTGCCTTTCCTTTCACCTTTGCCAAGGCGAAGGTTCGGTTGAGAGCGGCGATCGGCGAGTACTCGATCTGCAAAAGGTGGTTGTAGAGCATAAGAATGCTCTCCCATTTTTCAAGTGTGTCCTCCTTAATGGTGTGCCAGTAAGCGATGCTCGCCTCGAGATGGTATTTCGACAGGCTTGCGCCACCCGACGCTTGCCGGAGTAATTCGGCTCCGCGAGTGATAAGCGTTTGGTCCCACTTCGATTCGTCCTGCTCCGCGTAAAGGACAAGATCGCCGCCCGCGCCGCGTCGGGCCGGAAAACGCGAGGCATGAAAGTACATAAGGGCAAGGAGCGCCCGCGTCGATGCCCGATCAGCCACAGGATGATCGAGCAAGAGCTGGGCTAAGCGCATGGCCTCCCAGCACAGATCTTCACGAAGGACGTCCGGATGACTCTCGGAATAGTAGCCTTCGCTAAATAGTAAATAGAGCGTCATGAGGACCGTTCCTAACCGATCCTCGATGGCAGATTCGTCTGGGACCTCGAGATTTGCGGCTTCCTTGCACAGCGTTTCCTTTGCCCGCTGAAGGCGCTTGTAAATGGTCTCTTTGGTAGTCAGAAACGCATCGGCGATTTCCCCGATTCCGAATCCGCAAAGGAGCCGTAGCGCAAGTCCAATCTGGGACTCTGTCGAGATCGCCGGATGGCAAACGGCGAAGATCAACCGCAGTTGGCTGTCGGAGATGTTCGCATCGGTAAGATCGAGTGAGAGATCGGCTCCGGAAATGTTTTCCAGTTCGTCGGCGCCAATCTCCCGCACCTTGCTTGTTCGGATGAGGTGGTTTCTAGCCTTGTTCTTGGCAACCGCGTAGATCCACGCGGTGGGGTTCTCTGGAAGCTCCTCGAAGCTCCATGACTGGACCGCCGCCAAGAACGTCTCGCTCGCGATGTCTTCGGCCACCTCGATCTGCTCGAGTCCGAAGCGTCTAACCAATACCGCGACGACCTTGCTGTATTCCCTCCGGAATAGATGCGGAACGAGTTCGCACCCCCCGCGGCTGGTCACCTTTACTCGTCGGTTAATGTTTTCCATCGAATATCGGGTCGGACGCGACGCACCGGAAATGATGGTCGTGGCGAACTAGGCGTGTTCCGCGATCTTCCTGACTTCCAGGGTGTTGCCTTCACCCTGCAGCACGGGACAGCCTTTCGCGAATTCGACGGCTTCGTCGATCGAATCCGCCTTCACGCGAATCAGGCCTCCGATGGTCTCTTTAATCTCTCCAAAGGGCCCGTTTGTGACGACGTTGTTTGGTTGAACCACGCGAGCATCGTCAAAGACTAGCCCGGTCCCGCTTACGAACTTGCCCTGAGCGGCGATGCTTCCGATCCAGTCCATCGTCTGCTTCATCCATTCCTGCATCTGCTCTGGAGAGGCGATCTTTGCCCCATCTTCGTGTCTCATGATCAATGCGTACTCTTGCATGTGAGTCTCCTTAGGTGGATTGTTCTTTATCCCCTTAGCCACCACGACAATCGACCTCGGTTAGATTGGACGAGGCCTATCGATTTATTAGATCGGGAAAGGTAAATCTTCGAAGTGAGTGTCCTGCCAAGCCTCGAAGCTTCCTTGCAAAAGCCCAGGGATTTACCCCCAAGCCACCAACTCACCATCCAATTCCCCGGCTCCCGGAGTCCATGTATAGCGACCGATATACCGCCCGTGGGAACCCCCTTGGCAAATCCAGGTCCGCCCAACCAGCACCGGCTGCTCCAATACCGTGTGCGAGTGCCCGCCTAGAATTAAGTCGAAAACGCCAGTCTCCGCCAAAATCTGATCCTGCTTGTAACCGATGTGGGTAAGGGCGATAAGAAAATCGACCGAGGGCCGCAGCCGTTGCGCCTCATCGATTGCCGCAGGGATCGGCGGCGTCCAGAGGTAGCTGCTGACCGCCTTGGAACTCATCCGCTCGGTCACCATCGCCACCATCGTTCCCACGACTCCGACCTTAATCCCCCGAACCTCTAGCACCAGTGAGGCAGGAAGTGGACGGTTTCCTTCCTTGTCGAAAAGGTTCGCGCAGAGGATCGGGTGGGCATGCCCGGCTAGCTTCGCCTCGAAAGCCGCCTTCAGTGGGTGCGATTCCCGATTCCCGGGAACGCTCGCCGTGCACTGGAGCGCTGCCAGCCGACCCCAAACGGGTTCCGGCTTGAGGGGCACGCCCAGATTGCCCGTCTTGATGCAGTCCCCCGTGTCGAAGTACAAATCCGCTTCGGACCGGACGGCCTGAAGTAGGCGAAGACGGTTCTCGTCGAGCGCCCCATGAAGGTCGTTCGTATGCAAAATTCGGATCGAACCGTCACTCATCGTCAAAAAAGCTTATCCAGGTGGGAACTTACCGATGTTTGTTTCGTTACGCTAAAAGTAGAATCGGAACTAGCGCAGATCGCGCAACTTCGATTGGAGAACTAGATTTATGAAGAAGATCGCACTCATGCTCGCTGTCAGCGCGATGGCCCTTAGCGCCTTTGCCGGGCCCAAGACTCCTCCCAAGGAGATCGCTTGCGCCGTTATGCCGTCCCACAAGGTTAACATCGCCGATGCTACCAAGCACAAGATGTACGCCGACTACAATGGCAAGCGCTATTTCTTCTGCTGCGGCGGCTGCCCCGGCGCTTTCAAGGCGGACCCCAAGAAGTACGCCAAGGCTGCCAGCATCCCCACCCCCAAGAAGTAGCCTTTTCCGTTCTATAAGATTTGGCCTCGCGGCGATCCCGTCGCGAGGCCTTTCTCTTTTCGGGTGAAATCGCCAAATGGCCAAGCTGCTCGGCATCGACGTCGGAACCTCCGGCTGCAAAGCTCTGCTGATCGACGAAACGGGGCAAGTCCTCCGTTCCGCCTCCGCGGAATACCCGCTTAGTGTCCCGAAGCCGCTTTGGTCGGAACAGAACCCCGCCGACTGGTGGGCTGGCGTGCAAAGTTGCCTCCGCGAGATCGGTGAACCCCATCCGGATGCCATCGGCCTCACTGGCCAAATGCACGGCGCCGTGTTCCTCGATGAGGACGACGAGGTCATCCGCCCCGCCATCCTCTGGAACGACCAGCGCACCAGCGCCGAATGCGCCGAAATCGACGCCACCGTCGGCGCGGCCAAAGTTCGGGAGATCACCCGGAATCCACCCCTCACCGGTTTCCAACTGCCAAAGCTGATCTGGCTTCGGAACAACGAACCTGAGAACTACGCCAAAGTCCGCTCGGTCCTCCTTCCAAAGGATTACATCCGCTTCATGCTGACCGGTGACAAGGCGACTGAGGTCAGCGACGCCAGCGGTACCGGAATCTTCGACGTCGCCAACCGCCGCTGGTCCACTGAGATGATGGATCTCCTTGGTCTAAACCCCGCCTGGTTCCCACGTTGCGTCGAATCCTACGAGATCACCGGCAAAACCCCGGAGGGCGTCCCCGTCGCGGGCAGCGGCGGCGATCAAGCCGCTGGAGCAGTCGGCACGGGAGCGGTTCAACCTGGCGTCATTAGCGTCAGCCTCGGCACCAGTGGCGTCGTCTTCACCGCTATCGATGCCCCCAATTACGATAAATCGGGAGCCGCCCACACCTTCTGCCACGCCAACGGTTCCTGGCATGCGATGGGAGTCATGCTCTCCTGTGGCGGGGCGCTCCGCTGGTACCGCGACACATTCGAGCCGGGTTCGAACTACGATCAAATTTCTGCCGAGGCGGAGCGGATCGCCCCCGGCGCCGAGGGCCTCGCATTTCTGCCGTATCTCACCGGCGAGCGCACTCCCCATAACGATCCGTTCGCGCGCGCGGCTTGGGCTGGGGCCACCCTCGCTCATACCCGTGCCCACTTCGCCCGTGCCCTATTCGAAGGCGTTTCCTTCGGCTTGCTCGACGGTCTGAACCTCCTTCGCGGACTAGGCGCTTCCGCGGATCAGATTCGCGTCACGGGCGGCGGAGCAAAGAGCAAATTCTGGATGCAGATGCTGGCCGATCTCTTCGCCACACCCTGCGTCACCCTCGCCAGCGACGAGGGCCCGGCGCTCGGAGCGGCGATTCTGGCCGGGGTCGGAATCGGCGTCTGGCCCTCCGTCGCAAGGGCGTGCGAAATGGTCGTCAAAATAAAAGTGGAGCACGCTCCCAACCAAGTAGACTATTCGAGCGCCTATAAGAAATACCGGGACCTGTATTTGTGTACGAAGCCCTGGAATCTAGGATAGAATGGCAAGGATTCGAAAATCCGTGAATCGTTTCGCCTCCGCCGAACGTATCGGGGAAGGCGAAATCAGGTAGGATTTCACCCAATCTTATTGGAGCCCCACAAAGAGCATTGCAAATGATGATCGACGAGAACCAGACGCCAGTGGGCGAAAACGAAGCCCAGGAGAAGTCGGAAACGACAGCTCCGGCGTCCGACACCGCCCCGATGGCTACGCCATCCCACGACGAGACGCCCGCTGAAACAGCGGCAGAGACTACTGAAGCACCCGCGACCGAGACGGCCGTGGCGACGGCAGAGCCGGAAGTAACTCCGGAACCTGAGCCTGAACCCGAACCGACTCCCGCCCCGACCCCTGAGCCTGTAGCAGAAAAGCCAGCCCCCGCGCCGGCCGCAGCTGCCCCCGCGCAGACGGACGAAGACCTCTTCGAGTCCTACATGAGCGCGCTGGAGACAGGTGAAGGATTCGGAGAAACCGATGGGTCCTTCAAGAAGCTCGCCAAGGGCGACCGCGTGGAAGCGACCATTATTCAGGTCGATAAGGATCGTGTGTTCGTTGATCTCGGTACGAAGTCGGAAGGCATCGTCCCCCTCGACGAGTTGACCTCGGAGGCCATCGAGTCCGCCAAGGACCACTTCAGCGTCGGCGACAAGATCAACGTCGTCGTCCTGCGGCCCGAAGGCGCGGAAGGCAACCCGATCGTTTCGAAGAAGCGCGCCGACTTCGAAGAGATTTGGGACAGGATCGAGGACGCGTACCGCTCCCAAGAGATGATTACGGCCCAGGTCGTGGATCGTGTCAAGGGCGGCCTCGTCGTGGACGTGGGCGTCCGCGGCTTCGTCCCCGCCACCCATGTCGGCAGCGGCAAGCTTCGCAACATCGAGAAGTACGTCGGCCAGCCCTTGCAACTCAAGGTCATCGAAATCGACCGTGACCGCAAGAAGGTCGTCCTCTCCAACCGAGAGGCGGAAGAGCAGCGACGAGCCCGGGCCAAGGAAGACATCTTCACCAAGGTCCAACCCGGCGACCGCCTCGAAGGCACGGTTCGCCGCCTGACGGACTACGGCGCTTTCATCGATCTCGGCGGAGTCGACGGCCTCCTCCACATCTCTGAGATGAGCTGGATGCGAATCAACCATCCGAAGGAGATGTTCAAGGAAGGCCAGAAGATCGAAGTCATGGTCCTTCGCCTCGACCAGGGCGCAGGCAAGATTTCGCTCGGTCACCGTCAGGTCCTTCCCGATCCGTGGAACCTGATCAAGCAGAACTACACGGTCGGCCAGAAGCTGAACGTCACGATCGGTCGCCTCGTCCAGAGCGGCGCGTTCGTCAAACTGCCGGAAGGAGCCGAAGCGTTCCTTCCCGTCAGCGAGATGTCCTACCGGCGCATCAAGCGCCCACAGGACGCCGTGGAAGAGAACCAAGAGGTCGAGGTCCAGATCATCGATCTGCGCACCGACGAGCGCCGAATGGTCCTCAGCATGCGCGCAACCGGCAACCTGAAGGAAGAGCGAGGCTCGGATTCGTACCAGCCTAACTCCGACTTCGGCGTCGAGGAGTTCCGCGGAGGCGGCGACAAGCGCGGCAAGCCAGGGGCCAAGAAGGGCAAGAAGGGCGGACGCGGAGGACGCGACGACTTCGACGACTTCGAAGAGATCAGCGGACGCCGTGGCTTCGCCACCGGCGGCGCCACCATCGGCGAGCGCCTCGGAATGCTCAAGGGCTTCCTCGGCCGCGATGAGGACGAGGATGTCGAAGAAGGCGCCGAAGGGGCTGAGAAGCCCGCGGAAGCCGAAGGCGAACCCGAAGAGGCCTAAGGCAAGCGAAGAAAGGGCGACGGCAACCAGCCGTCGCCCTTTTTTGCTTTAATAACATCCGTGCGTATCGCCGTGACGGGAGGCATTGCCGAAGGAAAGTCGACCGTGCTCGGCTATTTGCGGGAGATGGGCTACCGCGTCGCCTCCGGCGACGACATCGCCCGGCGCGTCTTTGAGTCGGAACCCGTCCAAGCCGCCCTTGCCGTCCTCCTGGGCCAGGAACCGCCCGTAGAGCCCTCTCACCTCCGCGATGCCATCTCTGAGTCGCACGCGACCCGTAGGGCCGCAAATCGGCTCCTGCACCCGGCAATCCTCAAAGCGCTCGACGCCGAGCCCGCCGACTTCGTCGAAGTCCCACTCCTCCTGGAGACCTGTATCCAAGGCCGTTTCGGCCGCGTCTGGGTGGTCACCTGTGGAGAGCAGGAACAGCTTCGCCGGCTTATCGCGCGACTCGGTGACGAAGAACGCGCGCGCCGCCTCGTAGACATTCAGTTGTCTGCTTCGGTAAAAACTGCATTCGCCGACGAAATCGTTCGAACGAATCAGTCGGAAAGCGCCGTCAGAGCCAATGTAGCAGCGGCAGTTGCACGCGAATTTAACGGATGAGTTGACCACCTTGGAATGAGGTGCTATACTCAGCCCGATTCGGTTCCCTGTCGCGGCTTTGGAGAATGTTTGGCCGAGACAGCGATCGTAGGGGAATTAGAGGTCGTGGTCTCGCAACCAGATCCTCCGGTGCATCCGAATGCGCATCGGGAGGGCACAGTAAGCGGAAACGCTCTGGGCTTAGCGCGATCTCGGATTCTTGGGCCGGAAAAGATAGAGGATTGTGAGTAAGGAGGACTCGTCATAGTGAGGCGGTTCATACAATCGTTACCTGGGAAGTTCATCGCGCACGTCGCGGTGATTGCGCTCGTATTGCCTTCCCTGTCTCTCATGTTCGTGAACAGAGCGTTCGCGCAACTACAATCGTTGCCTACATGGGCAGTCGTCGACTTCGTCAGCAAGAAAGGTGGCAACCTTGGAACGGTCGCCGCTGAAGCGGTCGCCAGCGAACTCGCGAAGACCGGCAAGTACGACGTCGTGCCGCAGGAAACGGTCAAGCGCTCCCTGGAGACGCTTGGGTTGCAATCTCCTGTTACGGACACGACGAGCATCCTTCGGCTTGCGCAGGATCTCCGTGCTTCGACCATGGTTAACGGCGAAGTCGTAGAAACTAAAATTAAAAATGTCGGCGGAGGCAAACAAGCCACCGTCGCCATGCGCGTCGTCGTTATCGATGCCGCCTCCGGTCTGCCGGTCAACGGTTCTGCGCTCAGCGCGGATTCGACTGTCCGCAGCGGAGATGTTTCCAACGACACACTTATCAATGAAGCAATCGGCACGGCTGCGAATAAAGCGATCTCCGAGATCCAGTCGCGCACGCTGCCGACGGCTACCGTTTTAAATACCGTGAACGACGAGGCCCTCATTAACCAGGGTCTGCGGACAGGCTTCCAGAAGGGTCAGGAAGTCGTCGTCGTCCGAAACCGCGAGCAGGTTGCTACCGGAAAGATCTTCGACATCGAAGCCGACCAGGCTTTCGTCAAGGTCACTCGCAGCTACAAGGGCATCCAGCCCGGCGACAAAGTACGCGCCATCTTTGGTGTTCCGATCATCACCGGCATTACGCCCGGCGGCGAAGCGGAAGTCAGAAAGGAGCGCCATCATGGCTCGAACTCGGGACTGATCTCGGTCGCCCTCATCGTTGGTCTCGGCCTTCTGCTCTTCACGAACGGAAACTCGAACAGCCAATCGTCGGTCGACTCGGTGAAGGCCGAAGCGACCCTCTTCCCGGTCGGTACGGGTACGACGGCCGTCAAGATCTCCTGGAGCCCGAATATCTTCTCGAAGGGTAACTCGGTTCGCTTCCGCTGGCAGATCTGGCGCGACGACGTAACCGACTCGCCCGTGATGACCGCTACCGGCGGTACGACGTTCGCCTACGACGTCACAGGTCTCCACTCGGTGACTTGGGCAGACTTCGGCGGCGCCGTTGGTGGAAGCACCTGTAACACGACCGCACTGAACGACCAAACTGCGACGAACGTTCCTGGCCCGACTCCGGGTCGAGCGAACCTCTATCGCGTGGAACTCGTTTACCGGCTGAGCAGCCTCGACCTTCCGGGTGGAGGAGATACGACCAGCACGACGACAAGCACCACCACCAGCACGACGACGAGTACGACGACAAGCACGACAACGGCGACCACGACGAGTGGCGGCACGAATACTGCCACCACGACTGCCACGACAACGGCTACGACGACGTCGGGCACCAACTCGACTGGTACGACCAGCACTCCGTTGGACTGCTTCTTCGTCTCCTCGCAAACGCCGGCTAGTGGCGTTGCCACCGCGCTCAATCGACCGGACCTCCAGTCGCCTGCGCTCGGTGAGTCGGTCCCGGCTCCGATCGAAGGAGATACGACCTACGATCTCGTGACCTTCTCGTTCAACTCGGTCGTGACGAGCGATCCGATCAACGTTCAGTACGTGGTCGAAGTCTCTACGGATCCGAACTTCTCGAAGAACAAGACAAAGACTTTGGGAACGACGATCACGCCTGCGACTGGCCCGATCTCGATCACCGTATCGAACACATTCTTTGTTCCGCCTGGAACGGTTGCCGGCACGCCCATCTGGTGGCGCGTCGGAGCCCGCAACGTGGCGGACAAGCCTGGCCCTGTGAAGGATGCGACCGGCGAACGGTACATCTTTAGCGCAACCAGGAGCTTTACTCGGCCGGCGTCCCCGCCACCACCGCCGACGAGGTAATTCATCAAGCGAGTTTGCCCGGCCTAGGTCGGGCAAACTCCGATTATCAGGAGCAATGAATGAGCAGCAATATTAGAAAGGTCGTGGGGAGCTTCCTCATGGGGGCGGCCACGGTGGCTACTGTAAAGGCCCAGATCTGGTCGAGCTGTATCGACCCGCAGAATAACACCCCTTACAGTAATCCCTTCGGCGTGGGTTCGGTCGGTAATGACTTGTTCCTGGCGACGATGGGCTTCTTTGGCACCGTCACTTATGGCGGCGCAAATGGGCCGTGTTTTGCACCTACCGCGATTACCGCGAACGTTCGTGGTCGCATCGGGTTCTCGATCGGCAACACCGGTTCTATTCAGTCCAGTTTTGATGACAACATGGCCCTCACGTTCGGTATGCCGAACGAGCCGGGAGGTTCATGGTCTTATGCCACGATTAACGTCGATGGCACGAGAGGTCTCTTCGGCGCATCCACGCTGACTCTCGCTTTCGTAGGCGCCAGCGATCGCTATATCTATGGCGAATCGACGGCCAACAATATTCGAACCGTCTGCCGGATCGACGTCGTCGGCGATGCCGCGCGCGTCAACTGGAACCTGACGAATGTCGACACGAACAACGCCCACACGACCAGCCTCTGGTTTGGCCAGTGGATCGCGATGTTTGCCGGCTCCTTGGACCCCGCGACGGGCGTCCAATTCTCCGGCGGCCCGCTCGGCCCGCAAAAATCGCCTTATGTGTGGATTCCCAACGGCAAGCCGCCGCTGACGGACACCACCTACGTCCGCGCTCAGGACCCGACGAACTTCCCACCTTACGTGAAGTTTGACTTCGGCCAGACGACCGCCTACGGTTTCGTAGTCGATAACGGACCCACCGTCTCGACGACCGATCCAAAGACGGGAATCAGCGACGCGACGACGGCCTCAGCATTCGAAGTTGGCAATAACTTCTTCTTGCTGAATGCGCCCGACGGCGGAGACAATACGTTCCCGGATGTGATCATTCCGGATACGTTCCTGGGTCAGGTCGCCTACATTCAGAAGTTCCCTGAGCAGCAGTTGAGTCCTGGCGCGACGCGAACGATTACCCAATATTTCCGCTCGACTTGGAGCGTAGGCAACTACGCCAAGCCGTACGCAGCGGTGGTCGATGCTCCGCGACTCTTGGCAACGGACGACGACGGTACAGGCTCCACGGAAACGAACGGCCTGTTCAAGAACCCGTTCACGTTCCGCGTCTATATCGACAACTGCCGAGGCTTCAGCTCCGTCACCGACGGTATCAAGCTATCGGACGTAAAGGTCAAGCTCACGCTCCCAACGGGCCTGAACTTCGTTGGATTCCCAACGACGACCCGCACCCGTCAGCTTGTGCTTTCGTCGGTCGACGTCAAGGAGATCCGATCGGTCGACTTCCAAGTCGAAGCCGACGGCGTCGAGTTCGGAAATCTGCCCTATCAGGTCGACATCTCGCCGATCCCCGGTCCGAACAAGACCATCACGGGAACGGTTCAGGTCGCCGCAACGCCCCGCTATCGCTTGTTCGATAACGGCGGTCCCACGGCGAACGCGATGACGACTCCGTTCTCGTTCTCGGATTCGTCCTGGCAGACCGTTCTCGGCCTGACCACCCCGACGGACTTTGTTGCCTACGAGTGGGATCCGCAGATCCGGGGTTACATCAACTCCACGAGCGCAGTTCGCGGCAAGGGTGTGTTCATCGTGAACAACACCGGCGCGTTCCAGTCGAACCCGCTTCTCGGAAACCCGGTCACCCCCAACGATACGGTTCCCAATAACAACGACGACAATGGCCGCGTGGTCATTCAGTTGAAGTCGGGCTGGAACCTCATCGGTAACCCGTACAACTATCCGATCGTTCTGGGCCAGATCACCGGCGTTGCCGCTGCGAACCCAAGCCAGAGCTACTCGTGGTCCGGACTGACGAGCCAGGGCATCCTGAACTCGTTCGTCTCCTACTGGGATGCTTCGACTCAGAGCTACAAGTTCATCCAGAGCACCTCGGATTCGCTCCAGCCGAATACGGCCTACTGGGTCTATGTCAATACGACGCAGGACGTCACGCTGAGCTTCCCGCCGGTCTTTGCTGAGTTCTTGCCCGGCTCGGGTCGCTCCGTGACCAGCCGGTCGGAAACGGACAAGCAGTGGAGCCTCCAACTCGCTGTGCGAAGTCCGAAGTCGATTGACGATCAGAACTACATCGGCATCGCCCCCGACACCAAGACGGCCAAGTCGCTCACCGCGATGGAGCCGCCGATGTCGCCGACGCAGGATGTCGCGCTCTCCATCGACAGCACGCTGAACGGCCAGCCCACCCGGCTTGCCCAAAACATCAGCGATCGCCAAGGTCGGCAGGAGTTCACGTTCGAAGTCCAGTCCGTTAAGGGCGGTGACACGAACGTCACCTGGCCGAACATGAGCGCTGTTCCCAAGACCGTCCACTTCCGGCTCATCGACCTCACCACGAACGCCACACGCGATATGCGGGCTTCGTCCGGCTACACCTTTACGGCGTCGGCGAACTCCACGCGCTCGTTCAAGGTTCAGGTCGACACCGGCGTCTCGACGGGACCCGTGATCAGCAACATCGTCGCAGCCCGCGTGGGTCGCGATCGAAATTCTCCGTTCCAGATCAACTACAGCCTCGCTTCGGCTGCTTCCACGACGATCCGAATCCTCAGCGCCAGTGGCAAAGAGGTCTTCACCGTCACCCGTGGCCGCGCCGATAACTCAGGCGACAACAGTGCGACCTGGAACCTGAAGGACAACGCGAACCGATCCGTCGCCCCGGGCACCTACCGGGTCGAGGTCACCGCCACGACCACCGACGGAACCAGCGTCCGCCGGTACGTCCCGATCAACGTGGTTCGCTAGTGAACCGCGATGCGGAGGAGACTTCGGTCTCCTCCGCACTTCTACTTTTACTAAGTCCGTCTATCTAGCACTTGCCCATGAAAAAGCTCGGATTGATCGCGACCACCGTATTCACCCTGGCAATCGCCACGGCGTGGGCCGACGTCGGCCAAATCCGAAGCATTTCCGCTTTTCCGACCGTGAGCGTGGCCGATGCCCGCAGCACGGTCACCATCACCGCCGTCGTCGTGGGCAGCAACGGAAACCCCGTGCCCGATGGCACACAGGTCGCCTTCTCCTCCACCCTCGGCAGCTTCCGAACGGAAGTAGTCTCCACCGCAGGAGGACGCGCCCAGGCGGTTCTTGTCGCGGGTGGCGTCCCCGGAACGGCCCTCATCTCGGTCAAAGCCCCCGGCGCAGCCCCCGCTACCTACGAATTCGAGTTCGTCAGCGATCGCTCGCTGCTATCCAGTGCGAAGGAATACGTCGAGATCGTCGCCCCTGGCTACATGAACTTCAGCCTGGACGACAAGATCATCGGAGCCGCTGGGCCTAACAAAGGCGTCCACATCCGCTATCGCGATATCGAGATCGAAGCGGACGACATGCAGCTCAACATCCCGGTTTACGAGATGAGGCTCAAGAAGGCCCATGTCAAGTTCGGAACCGTGAGCCAGGACTTCGACGACTGCTATATCAAGCTCAACCAGCGCAAGGGCTACGGCACCACAAACTTCGTCGGTCCCGTTCCCGTAGGATTTGCCGGATTCGGCGGCCGTTGGTTTAGAGTCACCACCGAAAATCGAACTCGCTACGGTTTGGTCGAATTCAATTCGTCCGGCGTCAAGCCGCTGAGCAAGCCCGTATCGGCTACTGCTTTCGCCTTCCAAGATATCAGTGGCGCCATGTCCACCGTCTCCGCCAAGAAGGCGGTCGTCTTCCCCCGCAAGGAAATTCAGTTCCAAAAGGCGGAAGTCCTCGTCGGCGGTGTGAAGGTCATGAAGATGCCGCTTTACTCGGTGAGCCTCACCAGTGGAGCCCAACTCGTCACCGACCAGATCGTCAACGTAAACAACAACCAGCTTGCCGTCGATTACCCGTACTACCTCACCCTCAAGCCGGGTGAGACGAGCCTGCTCCGCTTCAGCACGGGCGAGCGGTATGGACGCGGTACCACCGCTTCGCGCGGCATGTTCCTCGACTACGAATTGAACTGGAACCGCGGCGACGAAATGGACGGAGGTCTGACCGTCAGCAGCATCGCCCGCAAGGACTGGAGCATCGGTCTTCGCCAATACATGCGGCTCGACTCTCGCTCCACCGCCAGCGCCATGATCGAGATGCCCGCGGGCAAGAACCTCTATGGCAACCTGAACTACAGTCGCCAGCTCACCGGCTGGAACCTCGGCTTCTACGGCAATGCCAGCAAGAGTCTCCAGGGAACGGACCTGAACTCCCAGAACTTCTCGATGTCGCTGGAGCACGATCCCATCAAGGCAGGCAGACTGCCCTTGAAGCTTTTTTACGGTCTTACTGCCGATAGCCAGTCCGCCGTGACGTCCTTCGGCCATACCAGCCAGCTTGGCTATGGCGTCCAGCTTCGCAGTCAGTTGAACCCGCGCCGAATCGACCGCGACACCAACCTCAACGCGTCGTTCTCCGTAAGCCAGTTGGAAGGCCAAAACGTCGCTCGTGGCCTCACGCTCCTCGGCAGCGCCAGCATCACCCGTCAAATCGGCACGGGCGCGTCGATGATTGCCACTTACGACTACTCGCAGGACCCCTTCAGCAGCAGCTTGCTGGGCCGGAATCGCGTCAGCCTCCAGACTTTCTACAACAAAGGTCGTGGCGACTTCACGTTCTTCGGCTCCCGGTCCCTCGATATCCAGCGGTCCAGTTACTACGTCGACGCTTCCTACCGGGTCAGCGGACTGTGGCGGGTCATGGGCTCGTACACTTTCGACCAATACCTGTCCGATACGTATCTCGACTACAACGCCACGATCGCCTATCGTCTTGGCCTCCGCGAGATTGGATTGACGTGGTCGTATAGGGCCAAGCGTTTCGGGATTCAGGTCTTTGGTGCGTCTCTTAACTAGCCTCTTCCTCGCGCTCTTGGCGTTGGGAAGTGCGTTGGCCGACGGGTTTGGCCGCTTCGGCTACCGCGATCTGCCTCTCTTGCCCGGGTTCAACGTGAACACCGAGGGCTTCGTCGCGAAAACCGGCGGCGCCGACCTGATCCGCTTCGGCAAGCCAGGCCGAACCTGGCGGCCCGTCGCCACCGATGAGTTCGGCCAGACCGTCGCCTTGGGAGCATCCTCTCCCGGGCCGCAGAAGATTCGCTACAACCTCTGGTACCCCGGGTTCTCCCTCTTCTACGATCACGGTTTCGAGTTCAAGATGGGCTCGACCGGCAGCCCCTACCTGACCTGGGGCGAGGGAACCGTCGCCGACGGCGTACCCACTCCCGACGCGCCTTGGATCCTGATCTCCTTCAAAACGGCCCAACCCCCCATCTTGCTCATCCTGGAATCGGGGACCACCGCAAGCTTCTCCATCGTTGGCCAAGCCGGGGATTGGACTCTCAAAACGGAGAAGCCCTATCACGGCTGGGTGCGCGTCGTGCAGCCACTTGGAACTGCCGAGGTCGCCGCGAACAGCGCCGCCTCCCTAGGCGTACTCACCAAGCGCGTCTTCGACAATATCTCGCTTTGGACCCAACCCGAGCCCGTCTTCCAAAACCTCACCGTTACGGGCGACGGCACGGCGGTCGAGGCCACTTGGACCTTCGACCACCCAGGAGCTCTAGTGCCCCTCGGCGCCGCTATGGCCAACCTGGGCGGCTACCCGATCCGCATCCTTTCCAAGATGCGTCGCCTGAACGAGTGGAACGACGAAGGGCCGATCACCGTCCTCGAGGAACCCACCCTCAAAATTCGGTTCCCCGTTCGGCGTATCCCTCTTGGCCGTAGTCTCGCCGTCGGGAAGAGGGTCGTCGCCCCCTTCGGAACGATCTCCCCCATCGACATCCCAAGCGTCGTCGAGCTCGCCATGGAGAACCTCCTCGCCGACCGGGACCTGTCGACCCAGAAGATCGCGGAAGATGCCTACAGTTCCTATCTGCTCGATGCCACCTATTCGGACGAGCCCGTGACTGGCCAAAAGTTGCCGTTCAACGCGCAGGGAACCGGTATCGACCTCGCCGCCTGCCACGCGCTGCTCATGCAAGCGACTACGATCAGCAGCCAATCGACCTCCGAGGCCAATTCGCTCCTCACATCCGTCACTTGGCGGCGCGACGCCTACTCCTGGCGGGTAGCCGTCGACGACGATGTGCTCGCTCGCCGTGCCGGGGCCTTGGCCGCCCTCGCCGGGTTCCTCTGCCCCGAACCTGAGCGCCGCCTCCAGGCCGCCATGTTTGAGGCGGGCTTGGCCGCAGAGCGCGGGATAGCCATCTTGAGGGCCCGGAAGGCAGGCCAGCCCGAGCCGAAGCTCTTGGAGCCCATGGACGGCCTTCGGCGTTACGCCTTCTTCCGCGTTGCCAAGGTTGCCGAGGAAGACCTCTTCGCGAAATCCCTCTTTAGCGAGATTCGGGTGTTCGGCGATACGTCTGCCAGCCTGGAAAAGCAGGGCGAGGCTCTTCGTCTCAGTTGGGAAGCCGCCGATACGTCCGCCCACCAAATCGTCTTCGCCACCGCCTATCCGATCGACTTTGAGCTGGCAACGACGAAGAAGCTCGACGTCGAACGCGCTTTGGGCTTAACCCAGGTTCGGTACGCAGCCAACGAGCCAGGCCTCTGCCAAGCGACGCTGCGGCGGCCCGACTGGGCTAAGCCTCTACCGGATTCGGCGTCCGCGCCCCATTACTCGGAGCCGGTGAAGTAGGGTTGTCGCTGTTATAGTGCAACCCCACGTTCTCCTTCCGCGCGATAGCCCCCTCGATCACCGCCTTCCCTGCGATCAGTAGGTTGCGCGTCTCCAATGGGTGGGTGGAGAAGGGAGCCGGGGGCAGGGAATCGTACTCCTCGATCAGCCGGTCCACGGATGCCTTCGCGTCCGCCAGCCCCGCGTTCGTGCGTACGATGCCCACCTCGTTCATCATCGTCTTCTGAAGGGCGCGCCGGATGCGGATCGACTCTGCCTCCGCGATGCATTTTGGCTCCGAGGCTTCGTCCGGAGGAAGCTCGACCTCTCCCGTCGGCGCGACTCGAGCCGCCGCACTCGCGAAGACAAGCGCTTCGAGCAGACTGTTGCTCGCCAGGCGGTTCGCACCGTGGACTCCCGTACAAGTCACTTCGCCCGCCGCGTAAAGCCCCGGCATCGTCGTTTGCCCATGCACGTCGGTAACGACGCCTCCGCATGAGTAGTGCTGGGCCGGTACGACGGGAATCCAATCCTTGTCGATCTCCAGATCGATCGACTTCAGGCGCTCATAGATCGTCGGAAACTCGTGCTGAATGTCCTCCGACTTCAAATGCGTGACGTCGAGGTAAACGCACCAAGTCTGGTGCTTCTTCATCTCCGCCTCGATTGATCGGGCCACGACGTCGCGGGGAGCCAATTCCAACCGCGAATCGTAGTCGTACATAAATCGCCGCCCCAGGTGGTTGCGCAAGGTCCCCCCGGCTCCCCGCATCGCCTCCGTGATCAGGAAGCTTCGCATCTGCGGGTGATAGAGCGTGGTTGGATGGAATTGCATGAATTCCATATTCTCGATCCGCGCTCCAATGTCGGACGCAAGCGCGATCCCGTCCCCGGTTGCAACGCTCGGATTCGTGGTGTGCTGGTACATACGCCCACAGCCACCCGTCGCCAAGAGTGTCGATTTGGAATAGAACTGCCGCTCACCAAGTGTCTCAATGACCGCACTCGCCCCAATGCAAATGCCGTTATGCTTCAGAAGGCGGGTAACGAAGGCGTGCTCGAAGATCTCGATGTTCGGATGGTTGCGAACGGCCTCGATCATGGCTCGTTCCACTTCCCAGCCGGTCCTATCCTGGTGGTGGATGATGCGGTGGCGGCTATGCCCTCCCTCTCGCCCAAGAGCCAGGTCTCCGTCCATCTCCTTGTCGAACCGCGCCCCAAGGGAGATAAGCCACTCGATGGCCCCAGGAGCCTCCTGTACGAGGAATCGCACGGCTTCGCGGTTGCACAGCCCCGCTCCGGCGATGAGGGTGTCCTCTTCGTGAAGCTCCCAAGAGTCGGCGTCGCTTACCGCCGCGGCGATCCCACCCTGCGCCCAGTTGGTGTTCGATTCTTGGATTTCGCCTTTGGTCAGAACCGCGACATGCCCGCGTTCCGCTGCGCGTAAAGCGAAGGTCAGCCCGGCAAGGCCGCTGCCGACCACGAGGAAGTCACAAGTCTGAGACTCCATATTAATTCTTAAAGTGATACCCCGCCAGCACGCCCCTCAAGCCCGCCTCGAACCCCTTTATGCCTTAGTGCCCCCTGGTGGCTCTACCTAAACGTCCCAAAAATAAACCGCAACTTAAACCAAGCAACGTCAAAGGTCTTAATGTTGCGACAAATCATAGTTGCAAATGTAAACTGTTCGCGCCATGCCCATCCCAATTGCAGTTCAGCTCTACAGCGTTCGTGATGACTGTGCTCAAGACTTGGCCAAGACACTGGCCCAGGTCGCCCGCATGGGTTATGAAGGAGTCGAATTTGCCGGTTACCACGGCCATTCCGCAGCCGCCGTCCGTAAGTGTCTCGACGACCACGGCCTGCGATGCGCAGGCGCCCACACCCCGTTCGATGCCCTCCAGGACGACAAGATCGAGGAGACAATAGAATTCCATCGGATCGTCGGCTGCGACAACCTCGTCGTGCCCTGGCTCCCGCCCGAGACCCGCGCCACCCTCGACGCGTGCAAGCAGACCGCCGACAAGCTGAACGCGATCTCCGCCAAACTCACCCCCCACGGGATGCGCACCGGTTTCCACGCCCACGCCGGAGATATGGCTCCCATCGACGGTTCCAAGAGCGCCTGGGATCTCCTCGGCGAGTTCACCGTCGCCGGGTTCATCATGCAGTACGACACCGCCAACGGCATGGCCGGCGGAGCCGACCCCGTCCAACCAATCCTGGACTGGCCCAAGCGAGGCCGCACCGTCCACCTCAAGGAATGGTCCGGCGAGAACGGTGCCAAGATCATCGGCGAAGGCATGGTCCCTTGGGTAGACGTCTTCGACGCTTGCGAGACGGTTGCTGGCACAGAGTGGTACATCGTCGAACATGAGAAGTACGACAACATGACCCCCCTGGAAGCCGTGGAGGTTTGCCTCCACAACCTCCGAGCGATGGGCAAGTAGCTAGCTGGAATGCCCACCCTCGCGTTGCAGTTGGCTGCTTTTGAACCGGTCAACCTCCCCTGGGCACGCAAGGCATACGACTTCCTCTGCGACCAGAAGAGAATCAAGCTGCCCCTGACGGTCAAGGTGCAGTGGCTGGGATCTGAGATATTGACCGATGGACACCTATAAGCTCGCTGCTGCTGCTGCTGTGCCGGCTGGGTATCGTCCGAGCACTTACGTTTGCTTTTGCCGCATAGCCGTGCGAATGCGTCATCGACACCAAACAACAACCGAATGAACGTGCTTTTCGGGAGCGCCTAGCGATCGAGCTCTAGGCGTATGCTCGCCAAGTTGGGTTGGCCAAACCCCATGAGGAAGAGTCTGGTAGCAAGGAATTCAACTACCGGGAATTGCACTATCAGCAGGTTGCAGGATCTGATTTACCTGTCTGACAACCTGCCTGGCCCCCCTTTGCTGGAGGATCCCAAGGCGCTGCACACCCAGGTCGTAGCCGTTTTGCGTCACTGCCAGACGGAAGATCTACACGAAGTGCTCATCAAACCATGCCTGACCTTGGTACACGTGGCTGCTGGGTCCGGGCACGGTGCTTGAGCGAGGACTACTCAAAGCCAAGTCTGGACAGCCCATTTTTAAGAAAATGCACGAACAACGAATTTTCATACAACGCGAAAACGTCATCGGGTGTACCAGGTGGACTGGTCAATCGCCCACCCCTGGAAACAGCCAAGAAGGAAGTGCTCACGCACGATTCAAATGGCAACGTGACGAATGCAGACATGGCCTACAAGCGAGCCTACGCGCTTGAAGTGAGGGGCCAGTTCCACGATCCGCTTGATGAGGTTGAGGTTGCGGAACGCTTCCCAACCATCACGTTCGATTCAACATTCACTCAGCAGGAACAGGCTTTTCTGACATCTGTAATGGCGGCGACCGGACATTGGAACACGGGCGTGGACGTGCACCTCTAGCTTTACACTGATCCTGGCCACCTAGATCCGTATGACTACGGGCCCGAGCCCAACAATGCCATTCACGCTAAATTCTGGGATGAGGATGGCTTCGTTTGGAATGCAGGTGCAGACATCATTGCTGCCCACAATCTGCCACGGCACCGCGTTAAGACGCCTGCGTCAGGGGGCGTGCCGAAGGTGGAAAATGACCCGCTCGCAGTCTTTCACCAGGAATTTTATGCCGGTACCCTCGTCAACACCCTAAACGGTCCGGGAATGCTAGTCGGAAAGTTTCAATTGAAAGAATGGACTGATGCAGTCCGAAGAACGACGGAGAATTAAACGATGCGCCAAACACGAACTATCCTCTGGCTTGCCTGTACGGTATGCCTTGTTGCCGGGGCAGGCTCTCGCGCAGAGGCCAGCCTGCGAACAATGTTCGAGCGATCTGACGTGGTGGTGCTTGGCACCATTCAGTCGATCAGCGATGGGCCTGTCACGAAGACGTACTTGGTAAAGGCAAGCAACCTCTCAGAGCAACAGCCTTCGGTGCTTGTTACGGTAGCGGTGGATGCGAACCTTAAGGGTAAGCCTGGCGCCTCGTTCACCTTTGTGGTGCCTCAAGGCAAAGGTGCGGACAGCATGTTTCCCACTAGTAGCCAAAACCATCGGTTTGTATTCTTCATCCAGCAAGCCGATCGCCTTGGGTCATTTACGGTGGGCCAGAAGAGCAACCCTTATGTGCTGCTAGCACCAGGCTGCTCCTACAAGCTCAAGGCAGACACAGACCCGATCCTCATTGCAGCAGATACCAAGGTGAACAAGGCATTGCCTCCGATGGTGCAGCTCGCCGATGTAGTTGCAAGTCAAATGGACGCGAAGGGGCTTTCCGCTGTAAACCACAAGTCGACACGGTTCTTTCGTTACTTGGAAGAACTGACGCCGGAGCGAACCTCCGATGAGAAGCCACTTGCGGCTGCCGATGCCAATGCTTACCGCCACTGGCTCACCACCACTCTGGCGCACAAACTGGATCTCTCCAATGAGCAGGTCGCTATGAATTTCTCCTCGCTGGCTATTTCTTGGGGTTTTCGAGGAACCAACGAGCAAGCGTTCATGCGCCTCTACAAGGCAGCTAACGGCAAAGGTATGTACTCCAACCTGCCGCCTTTGCACATCGCCGAGTCCATGGAACTCTTCCCCTACATGCCGAGTGAAGTTGCCACTGGCGCAGCCCTCGGGTTCCGCACCTTCAAGGAGCGCAAGGGGCGGATTCTTCAGCTTGTGTTGCCGCGTCTTGGTGAGAGTGAAGGATTGGACCGAAGCATCCTTGAATCCCTCTCCAACCTCTACGACAAACCGGAGCTCAATCCGTACGTCAAGAATGACACCTACCAATCGGTACCCGAGAAGGTGCAACGGGCTAAGGCGTTGTTTGGGAATATCCGGCCGTAAGGGAAACGCAGACCAAAACGGACCTCTTCGAGAGGTCCGTTTTTTGTTGCTGAGAACTTAGGAATGCATTGGGCAGCGCTTTGCGTCAGGTGGTCTGCTCCCTTTGGGTAGTCCGCTTAAACCTCAGACATGTTCATGTGGGCTAGTCTCCTTGTCCGAATTTTACGTGATGGACTTCATCTACGGAATCGAAGCCGAGATAAACGCGGCCACGTCGTTCTTGAGCTTTTCGAGCGAGGGTTCGTGAATGTACATCATGTGCCCCGCCTCGTATTCCCCGGTCTGGATGTTCCCCCGCAAGCTGGAATCTAGCCCCATATGCCCCAACGTGTACTCCGTCGCGAAGTACGGCGTTGCCAGGTCGTAGAAGCCGGAGGCGATGTAGAGCCGCATGTGCGGGTTCTTTGAGAGTGCCTTCCGCAGCGCCTCGCTCGTGTCCGGCATCCCTAACCCCGCCGAACCCCAGTTCCAGCTCGAAAAGACCTGGTTGAACACCTGATATTCCAGGTCCGACTTGTATCCCAGCTCGGCTCGCACGTACTGGTTGAACGTTCCCACGTAGGGCGGCATGAGCGCGCTGATGCTCGGATCGTGCTCGTTATTGTGCAGGATGTGGTTCCCGTCGATGCCCACGAACCGGCTGTCGATTCGCCCCACCGTTCGCTTCTTGTCCCGCAAAAGCTCCTTGCAAAACGTGTGAATGTCGATCCGCAAATTGCTGTTGTCGATAAATTCGGGTCGAAGGCCGGTAAAGCGCGAGAGCGTCTGAATGGTCCGCTTCCGCTCCCCGGCCGACATCGTGTCTCCCTTCGCCAGTAGCGACGCGTACTCCCCGATCGCATACTTCTCCACCTGGCGCAGGAAGGTCCGCACGTTCTGCCGCTTGGCGATCTTCCCGTGATAATGCGCTGTCGCCGCATAAGTGGGCAGGAAGAGGATATAGGGCAGATCGTTCCCCTTCACCGCCCGCGTCGTTTGGTAGTTCAGGATCGAGGAAACGAGCACGACTCCGTTGAATGCGATCCCTCGGTCGATCAGGTGCCCCGCGATCCCCGCCGACCGCAGCGTCCCGTAGCTTTCGCCAACGAGGAACAAGGGTGACGACCACCGCTCGAAACGGGAAATGTAGAGTCGGATGAATTCGCTGACCGACTCGATGTCGCCCTGTACGCCCAGGTGCTTCTCCGTGATCTCCTTCGTCTTTGCCCGGCTAAAGCCCGTTCCAATCGGGTCGATAAACACGAGGTCGGTATGTTCGAGCCAGGTGTGCTCGTTCTCGACCAGGCGATGGGGAGGGGCCGGAAACTGCCCATTCTCGTCCATCCGCACGCGCTTCGGCCCAAGCGCGCCCAGGTGTAGCCAAACTGAAGGCGACCCCGGGCCCCCGTTGAATGAGAACATCAAGGGCCGGCTTCCAGGCTCCGCACCGTCGAGGGTGTACGCCATGTAGAACATCTGCGCCTCGACCTCCTCCTTGTCATCCTTGAACGGCATGCGTCCGACGGTAGCCGTATAGGGGAACTTCTTCCCACCAATCGTCATTTCGTGCTTGGTGGAGATCGGTTCTTCTTCTTTGAATTCGAGGGTCTTAGGGGCTTCGTCGCCGTTCTTTGCCTGGTCGGACATGGTCCATTCACCTTACCTTCTGGGAAATACCGCCGTTTGTCCAACTTTTGCTGCGTCCTCGACGACGTAGCCTTCGAGGAATAGTGGGTTCATTGCAGTTGATAGCCGGACGAGGAACTTGGGGGAGAGGCGCACTTAGTGGCGAAAGCCGCCGCGTGCGAGCCGCCCTTGAGGGAGATCGCTCCGCTTTCGACGAGTTGGTCGGTATTCACGAGCCGGAAATCCGCCGCTTTGTGGCGAAAAGAATCGTTCAGGAATCGGTCGATGACGTCCTGCAAGACGTCTGGCTGGCCGCTTGGGCGGGCTTACCGAATTTCGATCAACGCAGCCGTTTCAAAACCTGGATCTATGGCATCTGCCTTCACAAAATTCGCGACCATTACCGGTCGCTAAAACGTTGCGTGCCCGCCGTAGAGCTGAGTGACGACGTCGTCAAAGCCGAGTCCGGCATTGCCGATGCGTCCCTCATTGCCACCATCCCGTCGATGCTTGCCCAGTTAACGGAAAGCCAGCGCGAGGTGCTGGAGTTGTATTATTTTTCCCAGTTGAATCTGCCCGAGATCGCAAGGGCGTTAAATAGAAATCTGAACACGGTCAAATATCAGTTTTATCGAGCTCACTCCGAGCTCGCCGAGATGATGAAGGAGGGCGAATAATGGCAAACCACTGCCAGGGCAAAGACGAAGTCCTCTTGCAGCTCGTACACGGACAGCTCTCCTTCCTGCAGGCTGCCGTCGCGCGCTTTCACGTCTCCCGATGCCCGGAATGCCGCGCCCGGTTGAGCCGTTACACCGCCCTCTCCTCCGCGCTGGCAAGGACTTTGGCATCCCCCGCCGGGCCAAGGTTCTTGCCCACGGGAGCCTCCCGGTTCGCAGCCGGGAGGCTCGCGGTCGTTTGCCTGGCCCTGCTGGCGCTCCTCATCAGCATCCTGGTGATCAAGGGCACACTTGCGTCGCCCTATCCCCCGGCTCCCCCCGACCCCACCGCCCTCGCGAAGACGGCGAACAAGACGCCCGACATGTGCGGCGTTCCCCATGCCGCCAAGCAGATCGCAAAATAAATTCGTCCCCTCCCAACTTTTTCTAGCACCTTGACGACAAATCGACCGGAAGTCCGTTTAGGCAAGCGGAAAGAACATCCTTAAACATCCCATCACCCTCATGGGGGAGCTTTTGCTCCCCCATAATTTTTCGAAGTAACATGCGGGTGATCGAGGTCAATGATGAGCGCCGTTCAATCTTCCTCCCTGCCCCCTCTTGATGCCGACTACCCGCTGACCCAAGAGCACATCGACTCTTACCGCCGAGACGGCCACGTCATGATCCGAGGTCTGCTAGCCCCGGAGGAGATCGCCGCGTACCGGCAAGTCATCCTGAACGCCGTCGCGCTTATGAAAAGTGAAGTCCGCCCCCTCGAAGAGCGCGACACCTACGGCAAGGCCTTTTTACAAATCATGAATCTCTGGGTCAAAGACGAAGCCGCCAAAGCCTTCGTCCTGTCCCAACGTCTCGCCAAAGTCGCCGCCCAACTCATGGAAGTCGACGGAACCCGCCTCTACCACGACCAGGCCCTCTTCAAAGAACCCGGCGGCGGCCCCACCCCCTGGCACCAAGACCAACACTACTGGCCCCTCGCCACCGATAACACCATCACAATGTGGATGCCCCTCGTCGATGCCGACACCTCCATGGGCACCATGCGATTCGCCTCAGGCAGCCAACGCCTTGGTTACCTCGGCGACCTCCCGATCTCCGACGAATCCGAAGCCACTTTCGAGAGGTTTATCCACGAAAATGGCTACCGCCTCACGGAGTCCGGAGCGATGAAGGCCGGAGATGCCACCTTCCACAGCGGCTGGACCCTCCACGGAGCCCCCGGCAACTCGTCCAACCAGATGCGAGAGGTCATGACCATCATCTACTACCCCGACGGCACCCTCGTCGGCCCCGCCGACAACGCCAACCGCCAAGCCGACCTCGCCGGCTGGCTCCCAGGTCTAAAGCCCGGCGATGTGGCCGCTAGCGAACTGAACCCCCTCCCCTATAAGAAGTAGATCATGGAATACAAGGCCCCCGACGGCACAGACATCGGCCACGTCCACTTAAAAGTCGCCGACTTGGAACGCGCCATCGCCTTCTACTGCGACATCCTCGGCTTCCAGCTCATGCAGCGCTACGGAGATCAAGCTGCTTTCGTCTCCGCCGGCGGCTACCACCACCACATCGGCCTCAACACCTGGATGTCCCGAAACGGCCCACCTCCGCCTCATGGAACCACCGGCCTCTTCCACGCCGCCATTCGCTACCCCAGCCGAAAGGACCTCGCCGTCGCCCTCAAGCGATTGATCGATACGGGAATCAAACTCACCGGAGCCAGCGACCACGGAGTCAGCGAAGCTCTCTACCTGAATGATCCAGACCAAAACGGCCTCGAACTCTACTGGGACCGCCCCTCCGAGGAATGGCCTCACGACAAAGACGGCAAGCTTGCCATGGTAAGCGATCCCCTCGACCTAAACGCCCTCCTCGCCCTAGCGAGTGAGTAGATCGGCGGCGGTGCGATAGATCGGTTCGATATCTTGCTGGCTCTCGACGACGACGTTCAGGTCTTTCAGCAGCCCGTCCTCCATCGAATAGATCCAACCATGCACGGAAAGCCGCTGTCCGCTATGCCATGCCTGTTGCACGATCGTCGTGTGGCAGACGTTATGCACCTGCTCGATCACATTCAACTCGCAAAGCCGGTTCAAGCTCTGGTCCCCGTCCAGGGCCGTAAAGAGATGCTCGTACTTGCTGTAAACGTCTTTCACATGCCGCAGCCAGTTGTCGATCAAGCCAAGCTGAGGCGGTTGCAACGCCGTCCGAATCCCCCCGCACCCATAATGCCCGCAGACGATAATATGCTCGATCTTAAGCACCTCGACAGCGTACTGGATCACGGAAAGGCAGTTGAAGTCGGTATGGACGACGAGGTTGGCGACGTTGCGGTGAACGAATAGCTCTCCTGGCTGTAAGCCGACGAGCGTTTCCGCCGGAACCCGGCTGTCCGAGCATCCGATCCAGAGATAGCGAGGAGTCTGGTTCTCGGAAAGCGCCGTAAAGAATTCAGGGTCGGCCGCCCGATTCTGCGCTGCCCACTGGCCGTTCAGCTCGAAAAGATGTCTCAAACTTTTCATCTGCTGAACCGAGATCGTACCTGTTCCCGGCCCCATCGCCTTACCCTCTGGGTCCTCGGAAGAGGTATAAAGATGTTCTTCTCGGGCGGTTGGCACAGTGGTAGCGCGCTTCGTTCACACCGAAGAGGTCACAGGTTCAAGTCCTGTACCGCCCACCACTTTTAAGTTCAAAAGGGCCAGCTCAGCTGGCCCTTTTGTTTGAGGAAGACCTGGCTTCTCGATTTGGACTCTTAGTTTCCAGCCGCAGCGCCCGCTGTAGGCCCTGCTTTTTTGACGGCCTCGTCGTAGGCCGCCTTCTGCTCTGGTGTCAGATTCGAGGGTGCGGGAGCGGACTGCGTCGTAAGCCCCGAAGGGGCGGACCCCTTGCTGGAGCATCCGGCGAGGAATGTGGAGAGCAGAAGCGAGGCCACGATGGCGCTTGTTTTCATCTTGTTGGAATATCTCAGATCGCGATTTTCAAGAGGGGTGTAGCTCCGGCGCGTATGTTGAAATACGCGCCGGAACGAGATGGTTAGAGGCCGCAGGACCGATTCCAGGTCCAGTTGTCGAATCCGCCGTTGAGGGTCGGCAAGTGGATATCGTCGGGCTTGCCGTAGACCCAGGTTTCGTGGACGCCGCTCGGGTAGGTGTCGCCACCGGAGGCGACGTTTGTGTAGTAGTGGTTGCAATACCAGTCCGTGCAGGCGTCGGGGGTCAGACCCAGGTTGCCATAAGTCAGAGCCTGGCGCAGTGCGAATTTGGCGTGACCGTCGGAGAATGCGCTGTTGCCACCCGCGTTGTTACCGTTGATATTGTGGACTCCGCCGAGGTCGGCGTCATCGAGCCCGTTGCAGGTGGGCGAAACGCCCGTGTTCGACTCGTTGCCTGGCCGTGAAACCGCGACTTTCTCTGTGTAGAGCGAGTCTCGCATAACGATTAAGTTGGCCGGGTCGTGTGCCTGGGTCGTGGACTTGAACGCCACTGCCCCATTGAAGCGGTAGCTGGTGTTGGCCGCTCCTGGCGTCGGGTTGTAATTCAAACCAGGCCCCCAACTATAGGGGAAGTTCGCTTGGAGGGCCACCGGGCACGTGTACAGCGGCATGGATTTCACGTAGGGGAAGAGTTGGGCGCCCCAGTTTGTGTCGGCGCCAGGGCTCATGAACCCGTTGGGAAGACCGTAGCCAGCCCCTTGCCAAGCGGCAACCGATACCAGGAGATTGCCGCCAAACATGTCGTCGTAGTCGCTCGCGTAGATCGCGAACCCAGTGGCGAGTTGCTTGACGTTCGAAAGGCAAGCCGTTTTCTTCGCCGCCGCCTTGGCCTGGGCGAAGACAGGGAACAGAATGGCGGCGAGAATCGCGATGATGGCGATAACGACAAGCAGCTCTATGAGAGTAAATGCCTTTTTCATGGATGATTCCTTCTTTGGACTCAGGGATTGGAAGCGGCGGGACCAAGGGAGGTCCCTGGGGAAAATCTGACAGGGAGAACCTGCGAAAGTGGGCCGGGCTCGCCGTTGATAAGGCGATCGAGAAGGGCGACGCCAGCCGCCGACATCTCATCGACGGGAACTTCGACGGTGGCGACGACATGGGACGAAGTCGAGGGCCAGACAATGCCGTCATAGCCAACGATAGAAAGGTCTTCGGGAATGCGAATGCCGTGCTGCTCACATGCCTCGAGAATGCGGTAGGCGGTGAAATCGTGCCACACGAAGAGCGCAGTCGGCCTTGGATCGATGGAACAAAGCTTCCGGACGGTGTCCGCCGGTGCGCCGTTGTATACGAGCACACTTCGCTCGTCGAATTCAACGCCCCTCTCTGTGAGCTCAATCCTTAGGCGGCGGATTCGGCCCGTCGGATCGAGAATTCCATCCGGCATGTCGACAACCGCGGCAATATGCCGGTGGCCTCGGGACACGAGCGCGTCCGCGACCAAGCTCATCCCCATCGCCTCATCGTCAACGACCGAGGAAAAGGCAGGATGTTCGTGGCGAGGGCCGATGAGGACCGTCGGTAGATTCGACCCGCGCAGAAGCGGCAGCAGCGGCTCCTCGGCGGTTGAGCCGAAGAGGACAAGCCCATCGGCGAACCCGCCGTTCAGAAACTCGAACGTTTCCTCAACGCTCCGCTTGAAGTTGCTGTGGACGAGAATGTCGTAGCCGAGATCACCACCCGCCTGCTCCAGAGCTCCCGACAGCCGATCGAGGTAGAGATCTCCGCGGTTCCGGCTGCGGAAAGCGTTGAAGAGGGAAATGACCTGAGTCCTCCCACGACGAATCGAGCGGTGGAGCAGATTAGGCGTGTAGCCTAGGGCGTCTGCCGCAGAGCGCACCTTGTGGTGGGTCTCTTCAGAAATCCGGCGACGCTCAGAGTTACCCGACAGCACCGACGATACGGTGGAGGCAGAGACGCCTGCCATCTTCGCTACTTCTTGGAGCGTGGATCGCGTTCTGGCGGACTGTTTGAGGTTATTCATGAGCTTCATCGCAGCACAAACCTTTGTGCATTATATGCGTGGTTGTCAGATTTTTTTAGATTTCTTAAAGAAAAAGGTAGAAATTGCGGGTCTTCCCGCACTCGATACCACCTGAAATGGGTTCTTCTTCGCCTCATAGAGAGTCATTTCGCGCAAACAGTTGTGCATGGCCGAATACTCCTCCATGTTCCGAAATGAGGGGGTAGTTGAATTCCCACAACGCCTTGACTCCGGCGGGGGGCGCCGTTCCTATTGGCGACTCTTGGGCGCGACTTTCTCCTGAACGGAGGGCCGCCCGCGCCACCTTTGTTGCTAACGAACCGGGATGCGCTTAGCCGCGTGCGGTGCGTTTTCCCAGGCCGCTTTCAGCAAGGCCGTAGCCAATTCTTGATCCAGCCTCTGCAGGCGAACCAGAAAAGCCGGATAACCCTCGTAGTGGGGCGTCTTGTAGATCAGCTCCGGGTACTGAGTCAGGAAAAGGTCGTGATCGTCCCAACTAACCTTGACTGAGACATTCTCCCCGTCCGGCTTGAGACCGACCATAAAGCGCCTATCGCGCTTAAGCGCGGGCTGGCCGTAGCTCATCGACTCCGCAACCCCAGGCATCTCTAGCGCAAGCCTGGCCAGCTCGTCGTAAGTCATGAAACAAGTATAAGGGAGCCTCGTTGCTCCCATAGGGAGATTACGCGCCGTACCCGCCGTCGATGTCGAGAACGGCTCCCGTGATATAAGAGGCCTCCGGGCTGGCCAGGAAGGCGATCCCAGCCGCGACCTCCGTGGCCGTGCCATAGCGCCCAAGGGCGTTGGTGCTCTTCATGAGGTCCGAATATTCGCCGTCGGCGGGGTTCATATCTGTGTCGATGGGGCCAGGTTGGACGACGTTAACCGTGATCTTCCTCGGCCCGAGGTCCCGAGCCGCTCCTTTCGAGTAGCCGACGAGGGCAGCTTTGGTAGCCGCATAGTCCGCCACGCCCTGGAACCCAGCGCGAGACGCGACAACCGAACCGATCGTGATGATGCGCCCACCGTCGGGAAGGGCCTTGGTCGCCGCCCGGATCGTCGAAACGACGCCCGTGTAGTTGACCGCGTTCAGACGATCGAGAGCCGCTGTATCCGCCCCGGGATCGTCAGAGGGCTGAACGGCAAAAACGGCCGCGTTGTTGACGAGAATATCGAGCCGTCCAAACTGCTCGACGACCGAACCCACGACCTTATCCGCTGCGACGGCGTCGCCCTGGTCGGCCTTGATAGCCGCCGCTCGCACGCCCTTCGCCGTCAGCTCGCGAACTACGTTCTCCGCCTTCTCCGGCGACGAGACGTAAGTGATCGCGACATCGGCTCCCTCATCGGCCAGCGCCTTTGCGGCGGCCGCCCCGATTCCCCGCGACCCACCCGTTACCAACGCAACCTTTCCCGATAGTTTCTTACTCATTGATCTTTCTCCATTTAAGAACGATATTCTGTACCGTTTGATAAATATATCGACATACAGAGAAGGATCGTCGCACGATCTTTACCGATAGGTATAAAAGCTCACCGTAAACGTAAAGGCTGGGCCCAAGGGATCGCCACGATTGTTAACGGCGTTTTATACTTGTGGGTATGAAAGCGGGCAGAGCTTCGAAAACGGTAGGTCGTCCGCGCGAATTCGACGCGGACGAGGCGCTGGAGATCGCGATGCGGCTCTTCTGGCAAAAAGGCTACGAGGGCACCTCGCTGACAGACCTGACGGAGGCGATCGGCATCAACCGTCCTAGCCTCTATGCGGCTTTCGGGAATAAAGAAGAGCTATTCCGAAAAGCGCTGAATCGTTATGCGAAAGGCCCCGGCGGAAAAATCTGCGAAGCCCTCGCCGAACCGGATGCCCGCAAAGCCATCGAAGGCCTTCTGCTCACCAGCGCCGACTGCCTCACCGACCCGCGCACCCCCTCCGGGTGCATGGCCGTTCAGAGCGCGCTCTCCTGTGGCGATGAGGCCGAGCCAATCCGGAAGGAGCTCTGCGCCATGCGCGCAGCTAACCAGGAGACCCTCACCATGCGCCTGGAACAGGCTAAGGCCGACGGCGATCTGTCGAAGGACGCCGACGCCTGCGCTCTCTCCGCGTACTTCACGACCGTCCTCCAGGGAATGGCAGTGCAAGCGGCTGGAGGAGCCAGCCGCAAGCAACTACGCGAAGTGGCTAAGACCGCCCTGCGGGCTTGGCCAAGCTGACGATCGCCTTCTCTAAGGCTGGATTTGGCCCTCTAAACCCCTCGAACTTGGTTGGGATACGCCCAGTGTTGCAGGGCGAGTACATCGCGATCGCAACGGGTAGCTCGATTAGAGTAGATGCTTTTTTAAAACACAATGGATCAACCAACCAGACGATTATCGCCAAGGACAACATTCGATTCCAAAGGCTCTTTGTCGCAACGCCGTTCACGGATGGAGCCGACGCCAAGAGCCTTAAGCCAGGGCTTCCCGAACGAAGGCCACGTTCTCCGCAGTGAACCCTCTCCCTTCGGCCCCTAGGTTCACGCGAACCTGGCGCTCGTTCCGGAAGCCCGGTATAACGCACGCTACATGCGGGTGAGCCAAGACGTAGTTAAGTGCTACTACAGCCAAATCTTCCACCGAATCGCCGAACCTGGCTTTCAGCTTGCCCAGCTTGGGTTTCAGCTCCGCAATGGCTTCCGCTCCGAAGGCGCGGGAGTTCTGTCGATGGTCGCCGGGCTCGAACTGCGGCGGATTGGCCGGATCGTATTTGTCCAGCAACCGGGCCTGCGCCAGTGGCGAGAAGGCCACGAAGGTCATGCCTTCTTTGCCCATAAGCTCGCTTACCGGAGAGCCTTCGCGGATGAATTGATCGTCCAGGGCATGCGCCCAACTTTGTAGCACCGCCGGCCGGACCTTCGGGCAAACGCGGAGAAAGTCGTCGGCAGAATACGCCGACTGCCCCTTGATCCGAACCTTACCCTCCGCCACGAGGCGATCCAAGGTCTCCGCTGCGCCATCCAGGTACATGTCCGATTCGCCGAAGCTGCCGTGGTGGAAGTAGTAGAGGTCGATATAATCCCGTCCGAGGTTGATCAGCGATTGCTCGCACTGATGGCGGATATGTGCCGGTTCGTAGGCATGTGCTGCCGTACCGGGGAAGTGACCGACCTTGGTCGCGATCACGAAGTCGTTGGTTTTCAAGCCAAGGCGATCGAGCACGCGCTTGAGCATCCGCTCCGCGCGGCCGTTGCCATAGACGTCGGCGTTGTCGAAATGGTTGACCCCTGCGTCCACTCCAGCCTTGATCGCCTGGGTGATCTCCTCTTCGTCCACGTTCGCCCAACCGTTGGGCGTCCCATTCACGAAGTTGAGTCCTCCCATGGTCCAGCATCCAAGGCTGATCTCAGAAACCTTGACTCCCGTTTTCCCAAGCTCCCGCATTTTCATCGTGTCTTAGTTTGACTTAACCAGTGACGGTTTAGAGCCACGGGGCAGGGGCATAATCGGGAAGGCGGGAACGATGGTTTTACTTTCGGTTTTTCTTTCTCTTTCGCTTGTAAAGACAGAAGCGGTCTTCCGGGATCGGACGGCCGATCTGGGACTCAAATTGGATACGAACCAGGCGTGCTGGGTCGACGTCGACAATGATGGCTGGGTGGACCTCATCCAAGGCGGAGCCGTGTGGCGGAACAACCAAGGCAAGAGCTTCACGAAGATCGCCGACGTCGGTATGGTCGTCGCCGCCGACTTCGATAACGACGGCTACGTGGACCTGTTCTCCTGGTCGCAGATGAAGCTCTTCCACAACGAAGGCGGAAAGAAATTCACCGAAGTGCCTTTGCCAGCCCTGCCGCCCACCTCCTCCCGAGGAGCCTGCTGGGGCGATTTTAACGGCGATGGCTTCGTGGATCTTTACGTTGGCGGATACGAGGACTGGGATAAGAACATCACTTATCCAAGCTTCATCCTCATGAACAAGGGCGGAAAGTCGTTTGAGGTCGCCTGGACCGACGCCAAGTACCGCACCCGGGGGGTTACCGCCTGCGACTTCGACCGGGACGGGGACTTGGACGTCTACGTCTCCAACTACCGCCTTCAGCCGAACGAGCTTTGGCTGAACGACGGAACGGGAAAATTTCGGGATGCTGCCCCCGAGTACAACGCCGTAGCCACGTCTTCCGGGTTCGAGGGTGGGCACTCTATCGGAGCCTGCTGGGGCGACTTCGACTCAGACGGAAACATCGACCTCTTCGCGGGCAACTTCGCCCACGTGGACGATCGCGGCGACCAGCCCAAATCGCGCTTCCTAAGGAATCTGGGTCAAGCCAAGGGTTACAAATTCGAAGACCTGGGAACCTGCGGCGTCTTCTATCAAGAGTCTTATGCGACTCCCGCCGCGGGTGACTACGACAACGACGGCAATCTCGACCTCTTCTTCACCACCGTCTACGCGGTCGCGTCGTTCAATAAGAAGAATTTCCCCGTGCTCTTTCACAACGAAGGAAAGTTCGTGTTCAAGGACGCGACAACTGCCGCCGGATTGGCCGAACTGCCCCCGACTTACCAAGCGGCCTGGGCCGACTACAATCACGACGGACGCTTGGACCTCGCGGCGGGTGGCAAGCTGTTCGAAAACGTCGGAGCAGCCGGTCACTGGCTCGAGGTGCGGCTCCACGGCGACGGTAAGAAGGTGAACCGCTCTGCCATCGGAGCCCAGGTTCGGGTGAAACTAAAAGACCGCACGATCACCCGCCAGGTCGAGGCTGGGACGGGCGAGGGAAACCAAAACGACCTTATCCTCCACTTCGGACTCGGAGATCAAAAGGGAAGAGTGAGGCTAGAGATCTTCTGGCCCAACCGAAAAGCGCAGACCATCCGCCGGGTACCTGTGGACCGAATCGTCGACTACACCTTCCGCTAACCGTCAACGCGTACCGACAAAATCCGGGCAGGCAGTGTCGATCCGGGCGCAGGCGCGTAGGTGTGCTGCTCGGCACTCCAGAAGGTAACAGACTCCCCTTGCTTCAGGAGAAACTCGTCTTGGCCGACGCTGATGAGCGCCTCCCCCTCGAGAACGTAAGCGAACTCCTCCCCGACGTGGCTGCGCGTGGGCGAGGGACCGTAAACCTCCACGATGGTGGGGAGGACTCGTCCATTCGGAAGTCGGCTCTTAAGGATGCTCAGGGGCACCACTCCCTTTTTCGCCAATTCACGGCGTTCTTGGTCGCTCATGGGCCTGGCTTCGCCGGAGAGAGGCCCTGCGCCGAAATCGGTCATGTCGTACCAAGCATCGTCTTGTGCCCTGTGCGCTACGCCGGTCGTAAGCTCCTCGCCGGAGGCCTCCGCGAGCTTTTCGATATGGATACCGAGGACGGTACAGATGCGCAGAACCGTCATTGCCTGGGTGCCTCGCCCCTGCTCGAGCCGAACAATCGAGTTCTTGCTGATCCCAGCCTGGGTGGCAACTTCCCTGATCGAGACCCCTTGGAGGTTCCGGATGCGGCGAAGACGGTTGCCAAGGACTTCCGGGCCGACCGTTTTGATCAGCTTCGCGATCTTGCTTTGGCGCTCGATGAGGGCGCGATCTTTCGCGTTTTCGTCCACGCCCGTAGGGATACCCGATCTATCCCAGCGTTGGTACTGTCTCTAGAAGGCGCGCAGGAACCCGGTATTTACCCCCATTGCATCGTCCCTGAGGTTGCCCTACACTGGGACTGTTATGTTTACCGTTGTCCTTGCATTAGCCACATTTGGGACAGGGAAGGCCAGGATCTCGAACCCGGGATGCTGGGCCGGTCAGTGCGGAGACGCACAGCACACCGCTCAGTCCCAGGCAAATACGGACCCTTTGGAAAAAATCCAGTGGAGCACTCCGATCGACTTGAATCCCCGATACCAGGGGAATGACCTTCTGACCCACTACGGTTCACCCTGCATCACGTCGAAATATACGCTGATCACTCCGGTCAAGCAGAATCTCGACGGCGGGTTTAAAGTTTGCGCCTTCGATGGCGTTCGCCACCTTCCTCTGTGGACGGAGACGACCGACTACACTCTTCCTTCCGCAGGCTGGCTTCCACCTATGGGACCCTGCCTCGTCGGTTCGCCGTTGACGAGCCAAACGGCCGCTTGGCCGATGGCCGGAGGCCGCATCGCCTTCCGCGCCGCCGACGCGAAGTCGGCATCCGTAACCGTGGTTGCCTTCTACGGCAACTCGCTCTACGCCGCCGATCCTACGACTTACAACAACAATGTCCAAATCTCCACCCCGCTAACTGCGGGCGCAGATGGGGCCGTTTACTTTGGCTTCGTCGTGAATGGGGACACTTCCGCCCACGTTCAGTCGGGCGTCGCCAAGATTTACTCCAATGGCACGGGCTCCTGGGTTGCCGCGACTACCCTTTCGAACGACGGAGGGGTGTCGATGGTCAAGCTGAACTGCGCACCTGCGTTGACGGCTACAGGCGACGCGCTCTATATCACCCTTGGCAGCGGCGGCTTCGGCCACGGCTACCTGGCAAAGGTCGATACGTCCACGCTTCTCCCCCTCGCCCGAGTCGCCCTTAAGGACCCCGTTACTCATAACGACGGCATCGTCGATGACTCTGGAACGGCCTGCCCGCTGGTCGGTCCGGACGGTGACGTCTACATGGGCATCCTGGAGAACCCGTTCGGAACGAACCATCTGCGGGGTTGGATGCTGCATTTCAGCGGCGACCTTGCCACGACGAAGATTCCTGGCGCCTTTGGCTGGGACGACACTCCGTCCGTCGTGCCCGCTTCTGCAGTGCCCTCCTACCACGGGCCTTCCACCTACCTGATCTGCACGAAGTACAACAACTACGTTGAGGGTGGCGGTGATGGCGTGAACAAGATCGGGCTCCTCGATCCATCGGTCGCCGCGACGGAATCCGTTTCCGGCCAGCAGATGATGAAGGAGATCGCAACGATCGCGGGTCAAACGCCGGACACGGACTTCCTCAGCGCCCATCCGAATGCGGTGCGGGAGTGGTGCGTGAATACGGCGGCCGTGGACGTGCCGAGGAAGAGCATCATCCTCAATAGCGAGGACGGCACGGTGTATCGGTGGGACCTCACGACGTTCACGCTCACCCAAAAGGTGAAGCTTACGGACGGAATCGGCGAGGCCTATACGCCCACGGTGATCGGACCTGACGGCCATATCTACGCCATCAGCAACGCCCGGCTGTACATCGTCGGTTCGAAACTGTTGCGTCTATGATCCTGGCGACGGTGGCATTGGCGGGGGTCTTCCTCACTGCGCCAGATCCCCAGTTGCTAGCAGCCTGGCGGACCCCTGACTCGAAGGGGGCCGCCTGTGCTTCCTGCCACTCGCCGGACGGGATCGAGTTGTCGGCGTTCGGGTTCGACCGGGAGGACCTTCTAAGAAGGGCCTCCCGCCACCTTGACGCCGACCGCCAGAAACTGGTCCTCGAGCTCATTCTCTCGGGCCGCGCAAAGCTTGGCCCAACTGCGGACCCAATGAAGGTGCGTCCCATGCAGCCTGGTGGCTCAGTCTTACCCGGAGCCTCCGCACCGGAACGAGACGCTGTGTTCGTCGCTCAGTTAGAACGCTTGGTCCCCCTCTTGTCCGGGGACCGCGTTCGCTCGCTTTCCGATGCCCGGAAGGTTGCCGCCCAAGTCCTCGCCGTTGACCTCAAATCGCTGCCCGTTGGCATTGAAATGAACCGTCTGAGCGAGGACGGCTTTCATGGTGAGGAACATGCTTCCCTAGCAAGTTGGATTCCCGACGTGCCCATGCCCACCACACCCGAAGTCGTGGCTGCGCAGCAGAGGTACCTGGACGCGCCCTCGGAATCCTCGTTGCGAGACCTGGACGCACTTGTTTGCAAGGAGTTCAAACCGACGTCGGCGATTCAGACGTTGGCCCTCGCCAAATACCGCTCGCTGCTTGTCCTCCAGCACCGCCTCCGTACGCCGACGGTGACGGGCAACGATATGCCCGACGGCAACCCTTTCTGGCAGATCGCCGAAGTCGGACGGCAATACGGCGAGTCGGGAGCTTCTCAACTGGCTCTCCCAGGCGACGTCGCCCAGGCCAAAACCGCCGGGCCCAAGATCGGCGACCAGATGAAGGCTTTACGCCTGCCCTGGTATTGGCTGGGATGGATCGCCGACCCGAGCCTCCAGCGTAGCGGCTCGCTCAAAGAGACGAAGCGGGCGGACTATTTCTCGATGACCCTGATGCACGACGGGCCCTATCCGGGCCATGCCGCCTTCATGCTTCTCCGAAAGCTCCTTCAGCAAGCGGAAGGACGCCCCTTCGAGATCCAGTTCTCCTTCTTCGTCTTGGAAAGGCCCTTGATCGAGCGGGAGCCGAGCGATCTGGCGGCGCGAGCGAAGTTCCGCCGACTGGCCGGCAACGCCTTCCGCACCTGCCTCTGGTTGCTCGCCGACGACCTGGAGAGGAGGAAGCAAACTATCTTCCCCGAATCCCAGGCGTTGCAAATTCGCACGCTGGAAACCTATCTCAAGGCAATCGGTGAGCCGGAAGAGAAGCTAACGGAGCGCACGCTGAAACTCCTCGCCCAAGCCAAGGTTCTAGGGCGCGGATAAGGAAAAGTTGTCGGGATTTTCCGCCGAAGGCTAAGCGGGGGTGCAGGAGTGTAGACTCCGGGGAGTAGGAATCCCCGTATGCTCAACCTGATCGCCTTGTGCGTCATGCACGCCCCGAACACGTTGTATCCCGACCACCGAGCGCCCCTCACGCCCTCCGTGTTTCGCCAACTGCCCATGCGGGCCATCGAGCCCAGAGGCTGGGTTCGGCGGCAGCTTGAGCTAGAGGCGAACGGATTCACGGGGCGGCTTACCGAGATCAGCGGCTGGCTCGACAAGAAGAACAACGCCTGGTTGACGAAGGACGGCAGTGGAGAGCATGGCTGGGAGGAAGTCCCTTACTGGCTCAAAGGTTTCGGCGACCTCGGCTACCTGCTGAACGATAAGCGGATCATCGCGGAGGCGAAAGTCTGGGTCGAAGGGGTCCTGGGGAGCCGTCGTCCGAACGGTTACTTCGGCCCGGAATCGAACCTGACCGCCAACAAGGGCAAGCCGGACATCTGGCCGAACATGGCGATGCTGGAAGCGCTGAAATCCTACTACGACTACTCCGGTGACAAGCGGGTTATCGAGCATATCGACGCCTACTGCAAGTGGCTCCAGGCTCAGCCGGAGAAAGACATGCTTCTCTCCTATTGGGAACACCAACGCGGTGGAGACCTTATAGCTACGATCTTTTGGCTTTACGACCATACGGGTGGCGACTGGCTGCTGGAGCTTGCCCGGAAGATCGACCGGCGGACGGCGGATTGGACGGACGGGGTGCCAGATTTACACGGCGTAAACTTTGGGCAGGCGTTTCGGGAGCCTGCCACGATGGCGCTGCTGACCCACGATGCGAACCAGCTCGCAGCTCCAAACCGGGATTACCTTGACTACCGGGGCCGGTTCGGCGAGGTGCCTGGTGGGATGTACGGCGCCGACGAGAACGCAAGGCCCGGCTTTGGCGATCCTCGGCAGGCGGCCGAGACCTGCGCGATGGTCGAGATGATGTGGTCCTGCGAGCTGCTTGGGTTCCAGACGGGCGATCCGGTTTGGTTCGAGCGGTGCGAGGACGTTGCTTTTAATTCGCTTCCGGCGTCGATGACGGCGGATATGAAGGCGTTGCGGTACTTGACCTCGCCGAACCAGATTTCTTCGGATCGGCGCAGCAAGGCTCCCGGCTTGCAGAACAGCGGTCCGATGCAGTGTATGGACCCGCACGACCACCGGTGCTGCCAGCACAACGTCTCCCATGGCTGGCCGTACTTCGTCGAGCACATGTGGGCGGCGACGAACGGCAACGGCCTGGCCCCCGTCTTTTACGGCCCCTCGAAGGTGACTGCGAAGGTTGGAAGCGGCCAGATGGTCACGGTCGTAGAGGACACGAACTATCCGTTTGAAGAGACCGTTCGCTTCAAGGTCCAAACCGCAAAGGCGGTCAAGTTCCCGCTGACTCTGAGGGTGCCCTCGTGGACGAGCAAGACGGGCATCACCGTGAACGGCCAACGATTCAACGCCCCAAACGATGGCCAGTATTTACAGGTCAACCGAACCTGGCAAAACGGGGATGTAGCGGTCATTACATTGCCGATGCAGCCGAAGACAGTGACCTGGGAGAAGAACAAGGATGCCGAGTCTGTCCAATATGGTCCGTTGACATTCTCGCTGAAGATTGGGGAGCAGTACAAGCGCTCCGGCGGCACCGACACCTGGCCCGCTTTTGAGATTTGGCCGACGACCCCTTGGAACTACGGCCTCGTCCCCGACACCTCGCTCAAGGTCGTGCGCAAGTCCTTCCCGAAGGATAGCCAGCCGTTCGCCGCGAACCAGGCCCCTATCCAGATCGTGGCAAAGGCCCGGCGGCTGCCGGAGTGGAAGGAAGACCATCTTGGCCTTGTCGGCACGCTCCAACCCAGTCCGGCATTCTCGAAGGAGCCAGTCGAGCCGGTGACTTTGATCCCGATGGGCGCGGCCCGGCTTCGAATCTCGGCATTCCCGACCGTGTCCAATTCGGCCCGGGCGCATCGCTGGACCGTTCCGCAAGCGCCCCGTCCGTCCATCCCGGCGAAGGCTTCCCATGTTTGGGGAGGCGATTCGGTCTCCGCTTTGACGGACGGGCTGATTCCGTCAAACTCCTCCGACCTTACGATCCCTCGTTTCACGTGGTGGGACCATAAGGGATCGAAAGAATGGATTGAACTCGACTTCAAGACGATCCGAACCTTGACGCAAACCGCGGTCTACTGGTTCGACGACGAACGAACCGGCGGCGGATGCCGAACTCCTGAGTCGTGGGCGCTCCAATACCAGGATGAGTCGGGCCAGTGGCATCAGCTGCAGACCACGGAATCAGGCACAGCGCTAGATCGATTTAACGAAGTCACCTTCCCAGCCGTAAAAGCCAAGGCCCTCCGAATCGATGCCAAGCTAAAGCCGAATTACTCCGGCGGCGTTCTCGAATGGACCGTCCGTTAGGCCGTTCGTTTCCTACTGCGCCGGAACTGAGCCCAGGCCAGGAGAAGCAGTAGGGGAACGATGATGGCGTCGTCTATCCACCCGATGAAGGGGATGACATCGGGGATCAGGTCGATAGGCGAGGCTCCGTAAAGGAGCGCGGTCACCACGGAGAAGATGGCGCCCCAGGGGGTCGCGTTGCGGGGACGGACCGGCGAGGTGTTCACGAAGCTTTTGACTGGTCGGAGCTCAGGCCCGTTGCGGCCTTGGGACCTTTATCTGCGCTTGTTGTCCAGCGCTAGCTCATAGGCAAGCAGCCGCCCGCCGTGGCTTCGCACGACGTCCAAGTCTGCCTGCGCCTTCGCGGAAATCTCCTCGTGCAGCGTATCCACGCTTGCCTGGAGTTCCAACAACTCCTGGGGCGCGTTCTGCAAGGCCTGTCGCATGTCCGAGGCCTCACGCCGGAGGTTCGCCATCATCTTCTGCTCTTCAAACGGCGCCAACGTGTACTCGGAGGTTGCCCAGAACTGCACCTCCAGCGAAGCGCGCCAGGCGATCAGATGCTTGACCAACTCTGGGTTCTTAGCCCGCTGATGCCGGAGCTTCTGCTCGGTGACGTCCTCAGCCGTCACATAGCCCGAGTCGTGCAGCATCGTCAGCTTCTCTCGCCCAACCGGCCCGATGTCCGCCCCGAGCACCGAATACTTACGCAGGAACGCTTCGAGGCTGCCCTGATGCTTCTTGCGGATCAAGGCCTCTCGAGTTGTTTGTACATGGCCGTTGAAGTTGCGCAGCGTGTCGCGCATACTTTGAAGCTCTTCGAAGCGCCGCTGAATCCGCTGCTGGCTGGCCTCCGCCTCGTATTGTGCTTTCAACTCACCAAGCCGCTTCTCCGCCTTCCCAACGCGCCGCCGAAGGGAGCCCATCAGGATCGTCGGCGAGAGGAGCATCATCGTGATCAGGCAAAGCACGATGACCAGCAGAAACGCGCCTTCCCGAACCTGCTTGAAGAAAACGAAGTAGAGCCAGAACATGGGAAAGCCTGGCTTCATCAGGCGCAGAAGGACCTTGTCCTTCATCCCTAGGTTTGCGCTTTGCACCTGTTTGTGGTCGATAAACTTAAGATCCTCGTGGGCGACGATCTGCCTTTGCAGCGGCGCGATCGAGTTCCAGAGAGCGTCCGCATCGATATCGAGGGAGCCGAAGTCCACTCCGGACCGGAAGAGGGCAAGTCCCCATCGCTCTTCCAAGTGGCACCACGGACATTTTCCGGCCCCGCCCCAATACCGGTGGCTGGCGCTGTCCCGGCACTCAACCAATTCCGACTCGAACTGCTTCAGCGCCAAATACCAGTCGTGGGGAGCCGGGCGCTCGGCGACCATCGGATCGAACGCCTGCTCGAATAGCTCGCGAATGGATTCCGGCAGCCAGTCGAGCGTGATGTATGGGGGCGGATCGACGGGCGTTTCGCGTCGGCGGGTGAAGGCGTAGTAGCCGTTCGCGATGCACTCTTCCAGCGTCCGCTCTTTGTTGTCCTTCGGCCTTCCGGAGAAGGGATGGCGGCCAAAGACGAGCGTTTGGAACAGGAGGATAGCGAGTCCGAACCGGTCGTGGTTCTCTGTCCGTTCGACCCCGTCCAGCGAACGGCCTTGCAACTCCGGCGGCAAAAGCTCGTACTTGCCGACCTTACAAGGATAGCTATGCCCATCGATGGTTACCTGGAAGCTGTCCGTGTCGATCAGCTTTGCCATCGCTTGGTCGTCGACCAGCACGTTCGACTCGTTCAAGTCACCGATCACGAACCCGGCCTCGTGCACGTGGTGCACGCAGGTCGCAAGATTGCGGGCGGTCCTCACGAGGAACGAGTAGGTGCGATTCGGGTGGTTCTGAAGCCGAATCTTCGTTTGGTAGACCGAGTGCAAGGGCTGCCATCGGTCCAGATGCTGCATGACGAAGCCGACGGCCCTGTCCTCCGGGTCCTTCAGAACGCTCAAGGGCCAGGCCGATACGCGGTGCAGCCGCTTCGTGCCCTCGGAAACAAGGTGCGTGAGCTTGGCCTCGCGGCTAAAGTCGAACTCGCGGCAAATCTTTGCTACCAGCTCGGGTCGGCCCAAGATGCGGTAGACGATCCCCTCGCCGCCCTCGGCAAGACGGTCGCCGAGGCGATACTCGGTCCGCTGGCCTGCCAGAAGCGTGCCTGGCGTGAGAAGCGACTCGGTCACCCATGCCTCCGCGCGATGACGATCGACGTATCGTCATCCGTTCGGCTCGTCACGAATTCGCTTTGCAGCATTTGATGCAACCAGGCGGAAGCGCGCTCGTTGTGAATGCGATCTTCCTTCGATCTTGAATCCTTCGTTATCACTCCAACGAGATTGGATGCCTCAATAGTTCGAAATACTCGCTCGAAAAACGGCGCGTGCGGCTTGCGTTCCTTCGGATCGATGATCAGGTGCTGGAGCCCGTCGGAAAAAAGAGCGAGCGACTGCACGGTCTCCGTAACCCATCGGTGCTTCAGATGCTCGGCAGCATTGGGATCGGTTACGAACCGGGAGACGTTCAAATACTCCATCTCCTCCGGCCAGATTGCGACTTCGAAGTCCCCGCCCGCCTGAAAGACCGCCGCTCCGTCGCCGATCTGGGCAAAGAGCGTTCCCCCCGCCGAGACGAAGGCCGCGATCAGCGTGCAGGCATATTCGGATCGCTGCCCTCCCGCCTCCTCCGCTGCCAAATCGATGCGGCTGACCGTCTCTTTCAGCACCAAGGAGAATTCGGTCTTGGGATCGGCAGCAAGGAGCAAGGCTTGGGCATTCTCGACGAACGTCTGGCAGGTGATCAGAGCCCCATCGCCTCCACGTCTCGCCGATCCGGCCCCATCCGAAACGACGATCGCCAAACCGCCGTCGTCCAACGCTCCCACCAAGCAAGCGTCCTCGGGCGTTTCCTTCCCGACCCCGGGGTTGATCGCTTGGGCGTACGTCCAGTCCATGGCTATCTCAAAGCTGGATTTCGCCCCAAGAGGTCGGTGGCGGAAGGTCCAGGTCGCTGTTGGGATTCGCCCTGGAGACCGGCTTGAGCGACTGGGAGAGCCAAACGAACATTTCGCGATACTTCGCCTCGCGGAGCATCACCGGCTTCCGGGGGTTGCTGATCGTGGCCAGAACTTGAAGATCCGCGTTGTCGGTGCCGATGGTAAACATCTCCAGCCCACCTTGGCGCACCTCCGTCTGAATCTCGTCCATCCCCCGGTTCCAGGCGTCGGTCGGAGCGCCGTCGGTGACGAGCCAAATCCACGGGCGGTAATAGGAAATACCGGCCTCGCGATAGGCGCGCTTGCGAATGCGAAGCTGCTTGACGGCGAGCTCCATCGCCGCTCCCATCGGGGTTCCACCAGAGGCGAAGAGCTTAGGGGGAAGCCATCGGTCGACGGTTACGAAGTCTTGGATCAACCGCACAGGCCCGAACGTCATGACGGCGATCTCGACGCGTTGGCAGGCGAGGGCGTCGCCGAGAAGGTCGTTCCGCAGAAGCTGAAGCCCCTCGTTCACGAGGTGAATGTGGTTTGCCATGCTGCCCGAAGTGTCGAGCAGCAAAAGCACCGGACAGCGTCGTTCGGTGTTAAGGAACATGTCTTCCCCAAGCGGCTCTAGCTCTGGGAAGTCGACGTTGTATTGGTTAGACATGAAGACCTGACCTGACTGCGCAGGATAGACGAATTCATCTTAACCCACGCCATTTTTATCCCCACTGGTTATAACGGAAATCAGGTACTTCGGGTTGCCGCTTGGGATTGGTGGATTGCTTGAATGCTGGATTGCTCGAATGCTGGATTCTTTCAATCGAGCAATCCAGCATTCGACAATCCAGCAATCACTAAATGTTTTCCTTCAGGACGATGACGTTCAGGCCGCTACCTGCGCTCGGGTCGGCGTAGACGACGATTGCGGCTCTTTCCTGGCTGTCCAACAAGACGGTCTTATCGACCAAGGCGGTCGTCGTCTGACCCGTCGCGTAGACCCGGATGCGGGCCGAGAGGGGGCCGCCGGCTGCGGGGACGTCGGCGAAGCTCGAGATGATGCCGACGCCGATGTTCGGGAAGGACGGCGTTGCGGGGAGGGTGCCGCTGCCGGTTGAGTCCGTCACGTAGACGTCGAAGGCGCCCTGTCCTTGGGCTGCGTTGATCGTCTGAAGGCTTACCGAGCCGCCACTGGCTGAATTTTTGTCCTCGTCGAGGAGCAGGATCGTGCGGGGTGCGGTGCCGTAGGCGATGCCGGTATATCGCTTCTGCGTCTCGAAGAGCTGGTTCGACAGGGTGGCGAGGTTATTGAACGTCGAGTCGCCGACGGACAAGTCCTTGTTGCCGTTATTGGTGATCGCGTAGTCGCTGACGGTCCCGAAGTCGATGCCGGACGCTCCGCCGATTGTGTCGCTTCCCACCTGCGATTTCGCGTTCGGGATGTTCGGCATGAGGTTCGCGACGCGGACGCGTGGGTTGGGGACGTTGACGATGCCGTTGCCCGAACCGCCACAGCCGACGATAGCGATCGCCAGGCTAGCCGCGGCGAGCCCTAGGATTAGTCTTCGCATGTTTTCTCTCCTTAAAAGACAAGGCTCGCCAGACGATGCAGCGGGCACTCGTTTTTCTTAAACGAGGATTGGGAGGTCTTCGGGCGAGGTAGTCCTAGGCGAGGCGGCGGAACTGGTGTTTGCCCACGCGGAGCGTCTTACCGCTCAGCTCGGCTCGGCCGAACTTGGCGAAGGGGTCGTCCACCTTCTCGCCGTCGAGGGAAACCGCGCCCTGCTTGATGAGGTCCCGCGCCGCGCCGTTGCTCTTTGCCATTTGCAAGGCCCCGATCAAGTTGGCCATCGGAATCGGGTCCTCAAGATCGGCGGGAATGGACGCCTCTTCCGCTTCAACCGGCTGCTGGCGCTTGCTGAACGTCTCCACGAAGTACCGCTCCGCCTCGTCTGCCGCCTCTGCGGAGTGGTAGAGGGTCACGATCTCTTTGGCCAGGCGAACTTTGGCGTCGCGCGGGTTCTTTCCTTCGCCGAGCATCGCCCGCGCCTCGTCCATCGGGACGTCGGTGCAGAGCTCGAACCAGTTCAAAATCAGGTCGTCTGGGATGGACATGGTCTTCCCGAACATATCGTTCGGCGAATCCACTACGGAGACGTAGTTGCCCAGCGACTGAGACATCTTCTCTTTTCCGTCCGTGCCGACGAGAAGGGGAGAGAGCACCACGACTTGCGGGTCCTGGCCGTTCGCCTCCTGAAGCTGGCGGCCCATCAGGTTGTTGAACTTCTGGTCGTTGCCTCCGAGCTCGACATCGGCGTGGAGAGCCACGGAGTCGGTGCCTTGAAGCAGCGGGTACATCAACTCGTGCATCGCGATGGGCTGGTGGGTGTCCCAGCGCTTCGTAAAGTCGTCGCGCTCCATGATGCGGGCTACCGTGATCTTCGCGCAGAGCCGAAGCACGTCTTCGAAGTTCATCTTGGCGAGCCATTCGCTGTTCGGGCGGATCTCCGTCTTGTCGATGTCCAGAATCTTCCCGAACTGCTTCTTGACGGCCTCGACGTTGACCAAGACCTCGTCCGCCGTAAGCTGCTTGCGGGTCTTGCTCTTGCCGCTCGGGTCGCCGATCATGGCCGTGAAGTCGCCAATGACGAGCACCGCCTGGTGGCCCAGGCGCTGGAAGTCGCGAAGCTTGCGAAGGACCACGGCCCAGCCCAAGGTGACGTCGCGCGCGGTGGGATCGACCCCTAGCTTGACGCGCAGGGGCTTGCCGGCCTCAAGTTTTTTCTTGAGGTCGGCTTCGCTGATAATCTCGGTCGTGCCCCGGCGCAGGACGGCAAGCTGCTCGTCGATGGTCATGGAAGCCGGGATTTTACCGCTTCTACATCAACTGGAATTCCGGGGCGGCGAAGATGAGCTTCGTCACCGCCGCTGCCGTCGCATTTGCGTTCTGCGGGGTCAGGCGGCCACCGGAGGCCTTTTGGGCAGCTTCTACCAGCATCGGCATCTTGAAGCTCGGGATGGGCGCGTCGAAGATCGATACGAGCTTCTTGGCGATCCCCTGGGGCGATGCATCCGCTTGGAAGAGGCCATAGGACGGATACCGTAGCTGCGGGCCGGTCTTGGCCTGGCCGAAGAGACGGCTCCCCCACGTAATCCGCTCCATCATCGTTGCCGAGGTGATCCAGCTTTGCCCGCCATCCCAGCCGGAGACGTCCGGCGGGAAGAGGAGCTGCATGCCCATATTCTTCATCGAGAGATAGGCCGATTGGATCGGAGCGATGCCTCGCAGGAGGTTGTCCGGCGCATCGTTCAAGGCTTCCGCCATCGCCTGAGCCACGCCGAGCTGGCGGAGGCTGACGACGGTGAAGTCCACCGGGCACTTGTAGATGCCTCGCTCGGCCTTGTTCGAATAGAACTCGGGCGAGGTCATGATCGTGCGCAAAAGCGTCTTGATGCTGAGGTTGTCGGCACGGAATTTAGCCGCCACCCGGGAGATCACCTCGGGTTCCGGATCGGGATAGACGAACCAGTTCCAAATCTTCCAGGTGATGTATTCGGCTGTGCGCGGCATGTCGCAGAGATGGTTGAGGACGTCCTCGCCGGTCAGGTTGCCGTTGATCCCCAGATAGGTCTTATCGCCGGAGTCGTGGAGGGCAGGTCGCTCGATAAAGCTGGCGTTGCCGTTCTTCACGCCCTTGTTCGGGTCCACGTCTCGCCCATTGCGGCGGGCGATGGACCAGCCGGTGAAGGCTCGGGCGCCTTCTTGAATATCGTGTTCGGTGTAGTTGCCGATGCCCAGGGTGAAGAGTTCCATCACCTCACGGGCGAAGTTCTCGTTCGGGTGCCCCTTGACGTTGTACTGGTTGTCGAGCCAGAAGAGCATGGCCGGGTCTTTGCTCGTCTCCATGAGGAGGTCGCGGAAGCTGCCGGTGGCATTCTTTCGCAGAATCTCGTTCTGGGTGTACATGAGCGGCCCGCCTTGGACCTTCTCACCGCTCGTGGCGAAGTGGTCGTGCCAGAAGAGGGTCATCTTCTCCTGGAGGGGGCGCTGGGTAGCGATCATGCGCAGAGTCCACCAGGCGCCGACGGCCTGAGGTCTTAACTGCCCATTTTTGTTGTTGGCAAACTTTTCGACGTCGACGTTGAAGCCCTCGTCGACGTTCTCATAATTCAAAAGCTTGTCGATCGCGCCCGAGAGGCCATCCTTCACGTAATAGTCGAGCTCGGCTTCACTAGCGCCGAGCGCGAATCTGCGCAGCAAGTGCGCGGCTTTCTCGCGTTCCGTCGTCAATGCCATGTTCCAAATGACGGTTTATACGGCCTTGGGTTCAGTTTCAAATAAAAACGGCGCTACCAGGATTGCTGGTAGCGCCGCAGAATTCGGAATACCTAGGCTTCCTTGGCAGTGGAAGACTTGTACGTTGCCTCGTTAATAAACTTGAACAACTTCGATCCCTGGTACGTAGCGGTCAGGGCGTATCGAACCTGCTCGCCGGACTTGGTCTTGCGGACCATCTTCATCTTGCGGACTTCGGAGTCCGGCACATCAACGTGCGAACGAGTCTTCAGATTGTAAAACTTCATGTGTTTCCCTCCATCTAGTGGCGCGATCCCTCGCTACCACTCTGGCTTTACATCGCGGACATGATAGCACAGTCTTAGATTCAAGGGAACCTGAGATTGCAAACATTTGCGAATAAGTCGTTCGTCCCACTCAAAGAAGGCAATGTACGTCATTTTTGGCAATAAACGGACAACGTGAGTTATGTTGCGTTTTAGACGCGTAAACCATAATCATGAACATGAAGCAGCGAAACAAGAAGAGCGATGCTGATAGTGTCGGCAACACGCCTAGGACCAGCATCCAGACCTACGAAGATAACGCCCTTAAGGAGCTTCGCAACGCCGGGTATCGCATCACGATGCCACGCGTTCAGGTGATTCGCGCATTAGCGGACACTGAGAAGGCATTGAGCGCCTATGCGATCCATGACAAGATCGTCTCCTCCGGTGGCAAAATCGACGTGGTCAGCGTCTACCGTATCCTGACCACCCTCCAGGAGGTCGGGCTGATCCATCACATCGGTGTTGTGGACGGCTACTTCCCTTGTCGAATCGCGAACTGCACGCAACGTCGCAGCGAAGTCGTGGTCGAAGAGAGCACCGGCTCTGTCGTCGAACTCGCGATGCCCAAATCGATCATTGAAGCGATCGAGGAGCAAGCACGCGCCGCTGGTTTCGAAACCACCGGCATCAAGGTCGAAATTACCGGCCGAGATCTGGCGGTTAAGTGAAGCCAAAGAAAAGGCCCGCCTCGAAAGAGGCGGGCCTTTTCTTTTTGTGAATGGTAAATGGACGTCCCGCCATTTACCATTCACTATTGACCACTTACTAGAACGTAGCGTCCTTCGTCATCTCGACCGTCGAGCCGTTTTGACCGTAACGGAAGAAGTGGATCGCCCGCTTGTCGCCGGCCTTCACCGACTTCATCGCATTTGCCAGATCTTCGGCACTGGTGATCTTGTCCGTGCCGATGCCCACGATCAGGTCGCCCGTCTGGAGGCCGATCTTGGCGGCAGGGGTATCGGGAACGACCTGGCCTACGACCGCGCCGGTGGCGCCACTAGGAAGGTGATACTGCTGCCGGGCCGTCGCCGTCGCATCTTCCGCGATCACGCCCAGGCGCGCCTTGTTTCCGAAGACCTTAGGAACGTCGCCCGGGTTCTGAAGCTTCGGCGAATCCTGGAAGTCGGGGATTTCCGGGAACTGGAAGTCGTTGCCGTTATCGTCCAGCGGGTTCTGCCGGGTGCGGGTGGGGGCTACAGGTGGTTCCTTGGCCGTCACGTCGAAGGTTCGGTGCTGCTTGTCGCGCACGACCTCGACCTCGACCTTCGTGCCGGGGCCGTACTTGATCATCGCGTTGCGAAGATCGACTTGGCTGGCCACGGGGATCGTATTGACCCGGACGATGACGTCGCCCTTCTGGACGCCTGCCATCGCGGCGGGGCCGTCGCTGGGAAGATCTTTCACCAAAGCGCCGCTATCCACGCCCAAGAGGTCGTGCTGATAGATCTTGAGATTGTCGGGACCTACGCCGAGGTAGCCGCGGGTGACCTTGCCCTTCTCGATCAGCGTCTCGGCGAGGAGGCGAGCCTGGTTCGAGGAGATAGCGAAGCCGATGCCGCCACTCGTGCCCGTCGGGCTGAAAATCGCGGTGTTGATGCCTACGACCTCGCCTTCGATGTTCACGAGAGGACCGCCGCTGTTGCCCATGTTGATGGGAGCGTCGGTTTGGATCAGGTCCCAATACATGCGGTACTTGCCCGTGTTCGGGTCGGGAATCTCGTTCGTCCGCTGAAGGGCGCTGATGTGGCCGACGGTGACCGTGTTGTCGAGTCCGAACGGAGCGCCGATCGCCATAGCGAATTCGCCCGTACGAACCCTGTTGCTGTCCGCCATGGGCAGCGAAGGCAGGTCCTTCGCGTCGATCTTCACGACGGCGATGTCGCTGTCCTCGGCGCGGGTGACCTTGCCTTCGAACTCGCGTCCGTCGTAGAGAATAACGGTGACCTTGTCGAAGCCGCCGACGACGTGGTCGTTCGTGATGATGTAGCCGTCGGGCCGGAAGACGACTCCGGAGCCCTCGCCGCCGAGGAGCTGACGCTCGCCGGAGGAGTTGCGCGCCATCGTGTTTTGGACGCGGATATGGACGACGGCCGGCTTGACCGCGTCCGCCAAATTCGCAAAGGATTCGTCGAGGGCTTTGACGGAGGCCAAGCTTTCGACGTTTAGCTGTGAAACCGGATGTGGACTGGAAACGCTAACCGATGGACTCTGGTAGGTCGATTTGGCGCCGCGGTTTCCCATGACCGAGGCGGTAGTTCCGGCACCGACGAGGATGCCCGCGAACAAAATCCAAATCAGCGGACCTTTCAAGTAGTTATTCATTGGGTTCATGCTTTGTCCCTATAGTGAAGTACGACGCTCCGTCGACGCGGGACGTCACGGTTGGATTGGAGACGAGTGCTCAGTAATCCAGCTTACCGATCGAAATCGAGATCGACGGGAGATCTGATAGCGACAACGAAATTTGTCGTAGTGAAAGTTCCAGGAAGAGAGCTGGATTGAAAAGACCGGGCGTTTCGGCCTTGGCGCGACGGGCCGCGTCGGCAAAAACTTGAAGAATCCGCTTGCGAACCGAGGCGGAAACGTCCGCGGCGACCACGATTCGAATGCCCTCGCAGACGTCGGCGTTGGTGCCCGGCATCGCTGCCGCGTCCACACCCGCTCCAGCCTCCAGCCACTGATAGACGGTGCCTTTCACGAGGCCATCGGTGATGCGTACGGCCACCGAACGCCATTGCTTGGAGCCGTTGACCTGGATGTCCTGAATCGTGAACCCGAAGGGCAGGTTGGTCGGCTGGATCGGCTCGAAGCCGACGTCGATCCCCTGCTTCTGCGCGTTCATGATGCTCTTCGGCCGTTTGAACGGTACTACTTCGCAATTCTTCGGCGCGTTGGAGATTTGGAAAACGGTGGGTGAGATCGACGCCGGGTAGTTCACGGCTTGGGCCCGGAAGCCGAAGCGGGTCTGTCCCGATTGATCGACGGTCTCGAGCTGAAGCAAGAAGCCTGTCTGGTCGTCGATGTAATACCGGCGGGTATCCATCTCGTGGGCTTTCGGAATCGCGATGACGATCGAAGCGGTCCGCCCCGCGACGGAACTGGTGCCGCCCAGCTTAAGCTCGTAATTGTGAATCGTGAGCTGCATCCGCGATTTGGCGTCGTTCGGAAGCTGGTGAGGCGAATCTTGGACGAGCAGCAGGTTTCGGTCCGGCAGGTAAGTGGACGTCTTGTTGCCATCGTCGATCGTTTCCACGCCCTCCATGCTCAAGGGGTAGATCACGGTCTGGCGAATCTTGCCGTCCCGGCTGATCTGCACCTGGATGCGCTGCATAACGGACGCGTTGTCCGGCGACCGCTGAAGGATCAGTGCGACGACGTTTTGCGGATAGGTGCGCTCGAGCGTCTTTTGCAGGAGCAATCGCGCTTTGTTGTCGTCCGGCTGCCTCTTGGCCCCGTTCGCGTTCGCTGTGGTTGCGAACGCGAGACACGCCGCTGATAACGTTATGGTGACTGCCTTAACGCTGTTCATACGAGGTCGGAACGGCAAATCGAGAGCCGTTTAGGGGGTCGTTTCCAGCCGCGAACATCTGATCGCGCCGGATTTCTTCGGCATAGCCATCTTGAGTCGTCGGCTCGGATCGCGGCACGTGACGTTCGGTGACACGAACGACCACGAGCATCGCCAGCGCGGCGGTGGCCGCGAAGCCGGCGGCGAGCCGCCAGTCGAAACCTAGTTTGAGTTTGAATATCTGCCGATGCTCGGTCTTCCGGGCTACGTTGGCGACCAAGCGATTTTCGAAATCGTCGGAAGGCGCATAGATGGGGAGGCCGCGCAGCATCTGTTTCAGCGTTCTAAGCTGACGCTCTTCCATCTGGCACTCGTGACAGCTACTCAAGTGGTCGCGGACTTGTAGGCATTCTCGTCCGCCCAGTTCTCCGTCTAGGTAAGCCGACAGATAGTTCTGTACGCTCTTACAATTCATCCGTAAAGCTCCTGTAGGTTTGCGGCGCATTTTTCAACAGATGTTTCCTGATCTGTTTGCGTCCGCGGTGGATTCTTGATCGAACGGTCCCCACCGACGTTCGCATAACCTCGGCAATTTCTTCGTACGCCATTCCTTCCACATCTGCGAGCAAAACGGCCATTCGGAACTCGGGCGTCATGGCGTTCAGGGCCTTTTGCACCGGTTCGTCGAGCGCTTCGTGCAACATCGCCCGGTCGGGGGTGGATTCGAGATCCGGTACCTCCCAGGTCGTGTTGCCGTCGGCGCCGCCTTGCTCCAGGCTCATCGTTTTCAGCTTGCCTTTGCGGCGAACCGAATCGATGTGCGCGTTTGTCATGATCCGATAGAGCCAGGACGAAAACGGCATGGAGGGATCGTACTTACCGAAGAATCGGTAAGCCCGAACGAACGACTCTTGAACCAAGTCTTCCGCCTCTGCCGCATTGCCCGTCAGACGGTACGCGAGACTGTACGCCTGCCGATGCGACTTCCGCATCAGGCCCTCGAACAGCGCAGATTGATCTACGTTCGATCCTGTGTTGTCTTTTGAGATGGCGAACAGCATCACGTGCAAATCCTTTTTTCTAGGAGTTGTACGTTTCGGTTCGTCCCAGGAGTTCCCCACCAAAGGGATTTTACATCTTGTCGGTAAGCCGTAGGTAGGAAACGGTAAATGGACGAGGGTCAATTCCGTTTGCCGTTCACTGGAGCAATCCGGTGAACAAGGAGTCGAATGTCGAACCTGGGTTTCCGTTCCCCAAGATACGCCGATGCGCTTCTGCGATCTCTCGCCGCGCGTCGTGCCAGTCTGGGTGATAGAAGGCGACGGCGTTGCCGAGAAGTTCCAGGGCTTCCGCGTTCGCAGCTCGAGCCGCTTGCTCGCCTTGGATCGACTCTGCGATCTCCCGAAAATCTTCTGCCGCGGCGAGTGCTTCCCGTTTCTTCTGGGCTCGCAAGCCGCGGGCGAAGGCGAGCAGCCTCTCGTAGGCCTTGGCGTTTTCGCTGAACCGGATCGTTCGTCCGGGCGCGCCATTGGCGAGGCTCCAAAGGTCGTCCGGAAGGTTCAGATCGCCCCGCTCGTCCACCGTTGGCAGCTCGCAGGCGATAGCGACGCAGCGAGAGAGAATCGTTGGCAAGAGGCTCCCCACCGCGTTCGTCATCAGAATGAACTTCGCGTATGGATGGGGTTCCTCCAAGGTCTTCAGCAAGGCGTTCGCCGCTGCCGGGTGAAGGCGCTCCGCTTCATGCACGATCACTACCTTGTTCGCCGACATGATCGGGGCCGTGCGCAGAAACTCGATCACCGAGATTCCTTCGAAGTTGCCGTCCGAACCCCGCGAAGGAGAAATCTGCTTCCCTAGGATCATGCGGCCTGCCCCGAAGGGCTCGACGTTGAGGACGTCCGGGTTGCGTCCATTTTGAAACGCGGAAACGGCCTGTCCTTCCTGGCTTGGCGCGAGCCAGGCGATGGCGAGGGCGTCGGCGAGTTGCCCCTTTCCCGCGCCTCTTGCTCCGTAGAGCAGCACGGCGTGAACGGAATTCTCACCGCCTGCGAATCGAAGGATTGCCCGCTTGGCCCCCGAGAGGCCTTTCATGGCCTCCAGCTTAGAAGCGCTCAAATTGCTCAACGTTTAGGATGAAAACGACTGCGCCGCCCACGGGCACCTTGACCGGACTGGGGATAAATGCGCCGGGAGGCGCCGCCTCGAACGGCATCACGTTCACGAGCTGCTCGCGGGATTGGCAGTTCTGGCCAATGACCTTCTTGAGAGTCGGCAGGTCGGCTTCGTCGACGCCGATGAGAAAAGTGGTGTTCCCCTCGCGGAGGAAGCCTCCCGTCGAGCCGATGATGGTGAACTTAAAACCTGCTTTGACAAGCTCGTCTGTGATCTTGTTCTTGTCTCGGTTATGCACGATGCAAACGACGAGCTTCACGTTCTGATTATATCGGAAGGTGGTGATTCGAGGGTTCGACCTTTTGTCGAACCCTCGAAATGGTCTTACTCGGACTTGACGCCGTCTTTAGATTGCGATGCCTGCTCGGCATTTCTCAAGGCGGCGACTTTCTGTTGCTGGTCCTGTACCGACACCTCTCCCTGGCCGCAACCCGCGACCACAAAGGCAAGGGCGAGGATCGCGATGAGGCTCTTCATTACTGAAGACCCCAGAAAGGCCAAGGCTGAGTCCAAGTCGGAGCTCCCGCCGCGCCGTACCAAGCGGCAGCCGGAGCGCAGAACGAACTGGCGGAGGCGCCGGGAATGACGTAGTCGGTGATCGACGGGCTAAGCGCAAGGAGCTGTCCCGGAGCGATTGCCTTCGTGTGACCGTCGCAGTAGCTGACGGGGATCACGTTGAACGGCACTGACTTCGGATCGACCTGGTCGCTCGCGCCGCACGCATAGGTTCCGCCCTGCTTGAAGTAGATCGCGCGCCAGTGCTCGCGAAGGGCCATCGGGAAGTAGTTGACTACTTCGGTGCTAGCGTCTTCCCAGGCTCCGATTTCGGCGTGGAAGGGCTGCTCCATCAAGAGCATCGCATCGGCGGGCTGCGGGACCCTCGTCTGGCTGCCGCCGAGGAACGAGTTGCGGATCGCGCCGGGGCCGTGGTTGATCGCGCCGCCGGGCTTCCAGGTGTTCAGTGCGCCTGTGATAGCGAGGTTTAGCGCGTAGCCGCTCTCAAGCTCGCCCTGATCTTTATAGCCGCCGCCAGGAAGGATCGTCGTGCCGTAGATCGGAGCGATCGTCGGGTGGAAGAACAGCTGCTTGTTCTTCATGTATGGCTGGACCCACTTCTGCCAGCTGTAGTGGTTGTCGCGAAAGGCGTAGTCGCCCACGCCGCCCGAACCTGCGCCGGTGCACCAAGGCGTCGGGTCGGTACCTGCCGGCTGGTTATTGTATTTGTCGATAATTGAATCGTTAAGGGTGCAGTTGTCCTGGCGGGGATACATGTCGTCGTAGTCGCCCGAGTACATGATCACGGCGAGGCCGATCTGCTTTTGGTTGGAGACCGAACTGGCTTTCTTTGCGGCCAGTTTTGCTTGAGCGAAGACAGGGAAAAGAATAGCGGCGAGGATTGCGATGATCGCGATCACGACCAGCAATTCGATTAGGGTAAAAGCTCGTTTCACGATAGCTCCTTTCGCGGTCCGGGGCTTCCGCGTTAAGGGCAAGTTTGCGGTCGATCTTTTAAAACAACTTTAAGGGCACGTTATCGAATCGTTAATAAAGTTTGCGACTCCAACTTTTCGAATTCAGTAAAAAAGAGAGCCCTTTCGGGCTCTCTTCAAGGGTGGCTTACTGGGCCTGGTCGTCGTGGCTGTTCTGGGCGCCGAGCTTCTTCGTAGCCTCGTCGATTTGCTTCTCTTTTGAAGCAACGCCCGACGAACTGACGTCGCTCCCCGTATTACAGCCCATGAGACAGGCTCCGATCAGGAGTAGGAGGATGGCGTACTTCACTGAGCCGTCAGACCCCACAGCGGATAGTTGATCTTCAGATTCGGCACCGCCGCAACGCGCATGACTTCGGAACCCTTGCCGCAGTTGCCATACGTATCCATCGCGCCGTACTCGGCGATCGTCGGGGTGTTCGCGAGGAACTTCGACGCCTGATAGAACTTAGCGTGGCCGTCGGCGAGGCCGAGGATGACGCCGCCGGTGAAGACAGTTCGCGGATCGGGCTCGTTGGAAATCTCGCCGAGGTTCGCCCCCGAACAAGTGTTCCACTTCATGAGGATGCGGCCCCAATACTCGCGGTAAGCCTGCGGATAGACGGTCTGGTTTGCCACGACCGGCAGGTTATAGTCCGCCGTCGTCATGACCATCGGCGAGAAGTTGAACGTGGAGCTTCCGAATTCGAACAACAGCATCGCCGAAGCGACGTCCGGGATGCTCGTCTGCGTGCCGCCCAGCCAGCTGTTCCGCACGCGAAGCACGGCGCCGGTCGTAACATTCACGTTCGCGGAGCCGGTGATGGCGGGGTTCAGGGCGAAACCGTTCATGATCTCACCGCCGTTGTCCCACATGATCTGATCCTTCTGGCGACCCGGGTGGACGAACAATTCGACGTTCTTCGTGTAGGGCAAGAACCACTTCTGCCAGGAATACGTGTTGACGCGGTTATAGCCGTTCGGGGTCGCGCCTACGGTCGTCGGAGGGGTGCCGCAGCCCTGGCCCGCCGCCCCGTTCATGGAGGTCGCTCTCAAGGCCGGATTCAGCGAGCTGAATTGATCGCAGCCATCGGTCTGGGGATACTTGTCGTCCCAGTCGCCGCAGTACATGAGGGCGGCGAGGCTGATTTGCTTCTGGTTGCTGATGCCTGCCGTCTTCTTGGCGGCGGCTTTCGCTTGGGCGAACACGGGGAACAAAATAGCGGCGAGGATCGCGATGATCGCGATGACGACCAACAGTTCTATAAGGGTAAACGCACGTTTCAAGGTCTGGACTCCATCTCCCTGGCGGGTTTTTAAAAGGCCACAAAAGCCGCCTTTAGTATGAAGAGATTGAACCAAAAAAGTTAGGGAAATGTTAAGGATTTGCGAGCCCTAGTTGAAAACGTTAAGGCATCTGAATTTCTTTACGTTCGGCCGCGAACTCCTCACACTCGGCGCGGAACCTAGCGTGAATATTCTCAAGGGAAACCAGATTCTCGATGGCGTTCGCGAGCCAATCGTTGCCCGCCAAAATATCGATCGGACGCCGGTCGTGGACGTATTCATAAGGCGGCAGCTTCCAAGCGAAACCTAGCAATTCGGTCTCCGCGGAGGCTGCCTGAAACTGGGACTCCCGCCCCAGGTGGGATGCATCGTGAAGGCCCGACTGCCGGATCGATTCCTGGAGAATCGCGACGTACGTCAAGACCGGCTCGAAAGTCCGGCGGTCAGTGACGTGCAGGCAGCACCCGCCACACACCTTTTTGGCATGCTTGTTAAAGGTCGGCTCGAAGGGAAGGGGGCGAAAACGGCATCCGGGCAGGTTCAAGGCGTTCAGGGCATCGGCCATCTTCCAGCTATCGAGGAAGGGCGCTCCGAAGATTTCGAACGGGCGCGTCGTGCCCCGTCCTTCGCTTAGATTGGTCGCCTCCAACAGGCACCCGCCAGGATAGACGACGGCGGTATCGACGGTAGGCATGTTCGGCGAAGGCATCGCCCAAGGAAGTCCGGTCTCGTCGAAGTACATCTCTCTTCGCCACCCTTCCATTTCGACGACGGTAAGCAACGATTTCGGGAAGAATGCCCCTTTGAGATAGCGTGCGATCTCGCCGATGGTCATGCCATGCCGGGTGGGCAGCGGGTATTGCCCAACGAAGGAATCGAATCCCATCCGCAGGAGCGTCCCTTCGACCTGCGTTCCGCCAATCGGGTTGGGGCGGTCGAGAACCATCACTGGAATTCCCAGAGGCTCGCACGCCCTCATGCAGAGAGCCATCGTCCACACGAACGTGTAGTAGCGGGAGCCTACGTCGGGCAGGTCCACCAAGAGCAGGTCGATGCCTTCGAGCATGAACGGCTGAGGCTCGCGCCATTCGCCGTAGAGGGAGTGGACCTTGAGGCCAGTCCGAGCGTCGGGCACACCCTCCCACTCGATCATGTTGTCTTGGGTGTGGCCGAATAGACCGTGCTCCGGTCCGAAGACCCCCTCGATTTTGAAATCGCCCTGCCGGTGATGGGGCAGAAGGACGTCGATGACGTGGTCGATGGTGCTTGCGATGGACGCCTGGTTACAGACGAGCCCGATGCTCTTACCTTTAAGTCGTGCGAAGCTTTCGCGGGCAAGAACGTCGAGGCCGGTGAGTACGGACATCGACTTAGTATGGTTTCCGAGGTTGCCCGGTTGCCTAGGTTTCAGGACTTGAAACTTGCAACGGGGCAACTCGGAAACTGAGCACTTAGTTCGTGGTCAACGCGAAGTCGTCGACGACGAAGGAAGTTTGCAGGGAGTTGTCTTCTGTCGCGGTCAGGTAGACCCGGATGGTCTGTCCCTTGTAGGCGTTCAGATTGTACGTCAACTGCGAGTAGCCGGAGCCCTTGTTCAGGTTCGAGAACGTCCCGAGCGTCGCGAGGACTGTGTTACTCGAGTTACGGATCTGAATCTGAAGCTTGTCGTATTGGACCGAGGTCGTGGTCTCGGCGGAGTCAATGTGCAGCCACAACGTAAGGGTTGCGCTGTTTACGCCCGAAGGGATCGCGACCTGCTGGTAGATGGAATCGGTGTGGGTTCGTCCGTAACCGTCGAGCCACGCTTTCCAGGAACCCGCATGGGGCGCCTCACCCGTGGAGTTATCGATGACCCCTGCCGTCGCCGTCCAATTCACCGCACCGCTTTCGAAGCCCGGGTTCAGCAGAAGCTGTTGCGAGACCGTAGTGGTTGGGGTGGCGGAGGCTTGGTTGGAGTTCCCGCTCTCACCGACCGAGTTGACGGCGGTCACGACATAGTAATAAGTCGTTCCGTTCGTCAGGCCGGTATTTGTGAAGGTCGTCGACGTCGAGGTTCCGACGGTCGTATAGGGACCGCCGCTCGTCGTGGATCGCTTGACGTTGTAGCTCGTCGCACCCGTGGAACCGCTCCAAGAGAGCGCCACTTGCGCGTTGCCCGCCGTAGCGGTCAGAGCAGTGGGCGGGGCGGGAACGGTCGGAGTCCCCGTAACCTGGGTGGCGACGAAGGCGTCGAAGTTGATCGCGCCCCAGCCGGTGACCATGTCCCATTTGGCCGTGCAGCTCGACGTCGTTCCGTTGGGAAGGGTGCCATTGCTGCCGGAGGTGATGTCCGTCCACACGTCGGTTCGGCCAGCCTGCGAGTAGAAGAGGTCCTGAATGCGACCGAAACGGCGCTTGCCCGCGGCGTTGGCGGGAAGGCCGCCGAGGCTGATGATCTTCTGCTCGGCAACGGCTAGCGACCCGGCGAAGACCGGGCAAGCGAAGCTGGTGCCCACGTAACCGCTGGTTAGCGATCCGTTGTAGTAGAACTGGTACGCGCCGCTGCTGCTCGAAGCATGGAGCGAAACGTCGGGCGACATGCGGAAGTTGACCGTCGTGGGAACACCGGTGCCGACCTGCCAGGACGGGCGCGTGTTGAACGCTACAGCTTTCGTGCTCCAACCGCCGCCGCTACCGCTCCAGCCGACTTCCGACGTGCGGACTCCCGAGGAGTTGACGGTGGCAACGGTGCCTCCGACCATCAAAACTTCGGGCTCATAGTTCGGATAGGAGTAGGGTTCGATCGTCGTTCCGGAGTCTCCCGAAGCGGCCATGTAAGTGATGCCCTGGGCGCTCATCGAGAGGTGCAGGTTATGCGCCGAGTTGGCGGTAGCCGTCGGCAGATTCCAGCCGTAGCTCTCGCTGATGACATCCGCTGTATTGTCGTTGACTTCCTGCGTGAGGACGGCGATCAGATCGCTGCCATCGTAGATCGTGAAGTCGCAGAGGGGGGCCATGCCGAGCACCATCTGGATGTCGAGGTCGCCCTCGCCCTGGGGGGTGCCGGTGCCGGTCGCGGTTCCGACGACCTTGACATGGACGTTGCTGCCAACGCCGCCCGACGGGGTCGGGAGACCAAACTGTGAGTAGTACAGAGGCACGTTGGTGAGCCGGTAGCCATCGAAATTTGAGATGGCGACCGATCTACCCTGTCCCTGAAGACCCGCACTATAGGCCGGAGCCAGGTTGTAAAGCGTACGCGTCTGCGTCGGGGTCAGCGCGCGGGGCTGCGCCTTCGTGTAGTTCTCCAAGCCGGTCACGTTCGAGACGTACGGCGCGATGGCCGTAGGGACCTTGATCGGGGAGGAGTACGCGAAGAAGCTCTTGGGCTCGCCTGCCCTGAGCGACTTATTGGAAAGCTGATATTCGTCGATTGTCGTGCCAAACGCCGCTTCTGCCTTGGCGACGTTGCCGGTTGCGATGATGCTCAGGTGGTTATCCGAGACCATATCGACGGAGAATCCTTTCGCCGCAAGGTAGTTCGCGACGGATCGGACCTTGGCGATTGGCAATCCGAAAGCCTCGCCGACCTGTTCCGGCGTCAGATAGTGCCGGTAGTCGGGGCTTTTCGGATCGTTGGTTCGGTCGACGAATTCCTGAATGCCTTCGGGATCCGCATAGGGAAGGCTAATGGTTACGTGGACGACTTGGCTTGGGTCGGTATGACGGAGGCGAACGGCTGACTTGATCGTCGGCAGGACCTCCATGTTGACCTTTGCCATGCCAGGCGTCCCTTGGGCATTGACGGTTTGGCTACATAAAATGCCCGTTGCCGCCGCAAGACCGGCGACAATGAAGCGAAATTTGATCATAAGATGCTCTCCTCCAGAGACGCAATATCTCCTGTCGGTCCTCAGATGATACGAAAAAGTTGACTAAAACGGTAGGAAAATTAGCTGCCGCCAGCCCTTAGCGGCGGTTATCCGCGATGTCTAGACGATAGTGTCCTTGACTCTATCGCAACTTTTTCGCTCCCTGTCTGATATCGGAGATCGTACCGTTCGTCCTCACTGGTATTGACCTTTCGCGGTAAACTTCATTTCTTCTTAAGTGGGGGCATAGCTCAGTTGGGAGAGCATCTGCTTTGCAAGCAGAGGGTCAGGGGTTCGAGTCCCCTTGCCTCCACCACCTTTTGAACCTTGGTTTTCGAAAAGGTGTCACTCCCTGCCCCGGTGCCATGTCACCCCTGAAGGTGTGTCTACCGGTTTCGTCCCCTTTTGCTGTAGTTCGGCAATGAGCGGAAGTACAACGCTAGTTTTGTAGAATCCTTCGGGATGAATTCTGGATGTCTAACGAACGAGTAAAAGCCGGGTGGCGGATGTTGGTTATTTCCCTGCTCGCAGGAGTGATCTCGCTGCTCGTGTTTGGACCGCTGCTTGTCGTTACACATCAGAAGTACGGCGCTCTGATCCTCATCGGCTATGTCATGTCTTGGCTATGGCTGTTGAAGATTGGTATGCGCAAGTTCCTATAGGACCAGTCGTCTCCTCGGCGTCCTATTCAAGGCGATCTACGCTTACTATCGGTAGAGCTCAGGCTATAGCTCAACGGCGATTTTGAAGGCGTTTTCCAAAGCGGCGGCGGAGGCGGTCTGCTGGAGGAAGGATTCGGACTGCCGCTAACTCGTGTTTTCGCAAACGATCAATATTTAAGCTTCCAAATCCAATCCGGTGCTCGGACTTCGCCTTTCGGCACGTCGTACGGCGGATAGTAGGGCTTGATGTCGATGATGGGTGTTCCGTCGATCGCGTCGAGCCCTCGCAGATGCAGCGTCGTTCCTTCGATCGAGACCAATGTAGCGAGAGTCAATCCGATGGGGTTCGGACGTTGCGGGCAGCGACAGGCGAACATCCCCACCTGCGGAACCTCGGGATTGGCTTGGGGCACATGCAGGGCGTGGGTTTCGGTCATCTCGCTCAGCCAGTAGATGACCTGCAGGTGCGAATACTCTTCAAGCCCGACGAGATAGTCTTGGAATTCGGGCTGAAGCTCGATGGAGCTTTCGACACCCTCGAAACCGCCCGTTTGCTGCTCGGCTATCTTCGAGCGGACGATGCCGATGGGGCGGATTTGGATCGGTGTTTCCGTAGCAATTTGTTCGGACCGCATGATTCCTCCGACTCTTGTAGACTAAATGATGCGCTGAAAAGCGCCTCGGAGAAACGAATGCTGAAAACACTTTTCGGAGTGGCTTTCCTGGCTTCCGCGTTCGCGCCGACTTCCGGCTTGAGCGTTGGAGACACGGTAGTGCCGTTCCACCCCCAGCACGTCACTGGGCCCGACAAGGGCACTGACGCCTGCCCGCCCTGAACCTATGGCCAAGTGCCTCAGATCCAGGTCTGGATCAATAACGATAGTTCTGCCAACACCGAGAAGCTCGTAAAGGCTCTCAACGACGCGGTCATAGCCAACAAGGGTAAGAGCCTCAAGGCGTTCTTCATCTTTGTCGACTCATCCGGCAACAAGATCGAACCCACTCTCACGGAAATTGCCAAGAAGACAAATTCCCAAGACGTGGCTTTGGCCTACATCTCGCCGACGAACTACGCCATAAAGGCCTACAAGGTCAACCTCGACCCTTCCGTCAAGAACACGATCATGTTCTATCGGGACAAAAAAATCACCGAAACACAGGTGAACCTGGTCGCGAACGACAAGGGGATGGCCGACTTGAAATCGGCGATTGGAAATCTCGTCAAATAGGCGTTCTGCGATGCAAAAAGCCTGGATCGATTCCGGGCTTTTTGCTGCCATACGCGACTAGAATCGCTATCACTTCAACGCCTTACCGTCCATTTTCCTGGCCGACGAGAGGACCTCCATTCGCTTGAATTTCCAGTTCTTCCCGATGAGGACCCAGGTGTCCCGCGTCTCGGCGATCAACTCGAACTTGTGTGGCTTCTCGCCCTTTTTGTCCGCCATCATGCCCGTGAAGTGTCCGTCGACGACGGCGATGGCCTCAGAGCCTTTCACCTTTACGCTAACGACCTTTCGCGGCCAGGTGATATGGTCTGCGGCGAGGAGCAGCTTGGTTTGGGCGATCATGTCGGCGCGCCCAATCGCCTTTCCGCCCGGGTTCATTCCGACCGCCGTGAAATCGTCGGTCATGAGCTTGAAAGTCGGCTCAAGGTCTCTTTTTTGCCACGCCTTGGCGAAGAGCGCGTAGTTGGCTTCGAGCTGTTTTTGTACGGCCTTGGTAGGGTCGGCAAAGGCGCTGAGGCTAAGCGCAAGGATAGAAAGCGACAGGAGGACCTTCTTCATGCGGGCATCCCCGGCATGGCCGTAACTTCGATCTTGAGGTAGGCAATCTTGCCGTCCCTTATCTTGAGTTCGTCCCGCCCTTTCATGGGGCCAGGCATGGCGACCGACGTACAGGTCCAATAGGCGACGAGTTCGCCGCCTTCCGTTGTGACCTGGTCGACCTTGAGTTCGAAATCCGGCGGGCGAGGCTGTTGAACCATTTCGTTGACCCGCGACCGGATCGCATCGATCCCGGTATGGGTTTGAGGGGCGCCGGTAAAAGGCTCGATGAACACCGCGTCGTTGGCGAAGAGTCCGATAAGGGCCTCTCCACCGGGCTCTCCGGTCTGCATCGCCTCGTACACCTGCTGTACTACCTGTTTGTCTTGGTCTGTAACTACCATCTCTATCTCCTATCGTCTGCTACCATGAACCTGCTGTGAGGCTGAATCAGGACACGTTGACCGAGCTTCGCGAGCTTATCCAGAAACTGCACGCGAACGGCGGGCCGATTCCGTTTCAAGAGCTTGTCGCCCTCGGCAGCCAGCACGAACTCAAGAAGGAGGGCGTCACCATCGACCTTGCCGCCTCCGAGACGCTCGGCATGCCGCTCGTCGTCCTCCACAACCAAAGCGACTCGAGCCGCCTCGAAGGGCTTTCTCCGCGCGAACTGGAAGTCGCCTCCCTCGTCGCGCAGGGCTTGAGCAACAAGGAGATCGCAAACCGCCTCTGCCTCTCCGTCGCGACGGTGAAGGACCATGTCCACAACATTCTCGACAAGACCGGCCTCACCAATCGAGCAGCCATCGCTGCCAAGTCTCGTCGCTCCTGATTCATGGGTTCAGTTTGTGGCGACTAGCCGCCTAGGCGCAATCCATCAAAGGATGGATTTGTGAGGCATCACGACGTTTGGAAGAGGGCCATAAAGCCTAAGTCCATGTGAAGTTGCTGGTGGCAGTGGAACAGTGACAGTCCTTCCTGATCTGCCGTGAAGTCGATCTCGACCTCCTGAAAACCGCCCACCATCACCACATCCTTGTAGACACCGGAGGTTGGCTTCCCGGCGATCTTCGTGAGCTCGAAGACGTGCCGACGGATGCTTTAGATACTCGCACTAGTGAGGAAATCATGGCTATCTTTCAGCGGCTTAACGATGCGGGGAAGACGATCATCATCGTCACACACGAGGACGACATCGCGCAACATGCTAAGAGAATCGTGCGCTTCCGCGACGGGCGAATCGTGTCCGACGAAAGAGTAGACCATCCGCTGCGAGCAGAGGAGATGCTTCAAACGCCAACGAGCGGTGGTTAGCCGCAACGGGAGCGACCTCCTTTCAGACCGCCATGAGAAGAACATCTCGCACTCTCGCCGAGGCCAAATGAAGGGGCGCTTCGACTGTTGCCCCTGAACGAATGTTTACTAATCTGCCAGGTTCAAAGAGTGAGCGAAGTGTCACCTCTTTTTCAATCTAAAGCGAGGGGTTCGAGCCCCCTAATCTCCATCTTTTGAACTCTTGGCGTTCAGCCCTAGTTGAAGTTCTCCACGGCGTGGGCTGAGCTTGGAGTGAGCGCGGCGTTGTTCGAGGGCACTCGTCTGGCTGGCAATGTCAGACAATGTGGGGTCAGATTCCAGAACTGGGAAAAGGACGCGCTCTTCCCAGCGAATATGGTCGCTCAACAGGACTCCCAGATGCCGAATATCAGTGATCGAGAGATCAGCAAGGCGGGCTTGACGAACTAGATCTTCGATGCGACGATGCTCTTCGACCAAGCGATCGGAAAGTTCGGGCGTTGCCAGAGGGATCAGCAAGCGCTCCTCCTCCGCGAAGTGGTCGGCCATCTCCTCATCCCAGATGGCGAGAAATTCGGTGACCATCTCTTTGCTCGGTCCCTCGGACAGGCGTCGGGCGATGACAAGGCCGACGTTGTGATCGCGAGAAAATGGCTGAAGAACTTCGTGGCGTTTCATGCGATAGCTTCCTGATTCAAAAGGTAGTCGATGACATCTCCCGCGGAATAGCTGGACCGACCTTGACGAAGGAATTGGGTGATGTTCGCCACGTCGTCGCCTGCTGTAATTAGGGTAGGTTCGACGCCGGTTTTTCGAACTTGCCCCAGGCCGACCGTGGCTAGTAGCCCATTGCATACACACTTGCGACCGACGGTCTGCGATGGATCGCCCCCCTTTCGGATATAGTCTTCGACCGGCTCACCGGGACAACGATAGCCGAGCGTGCCATCCTCCTGGCGATAAAGCTCGCGCAGGTAGCCGAGATCGCAGACGCGTTCCCTCGCCTCGTAGACCTCTTGCTCGGAAAGCGTGCCCTGCATTTGAAGGACCTTGAAAGGAAAGCCCGTGGGAGATGCGAGCGGGTCGGTAAAGACCTCCGTCTGACGTTCGATGCACTGCTGGATAACGCGCGCTTTGATCGCTGGATCAATACCGGACTCTTCGCAAAAGGCAAAGGCCGTGCCCACCTGAATCCCTTGCGCGCCCAGGGTGAGGGCCTCCTCGAGTCGTCCGGGATTTCCAAAAGAGCCTGCCATCCAAAACGGCAAGCCCAGATCGCGAATCTGCTCAAGATCGGGATTGTCTCGTGGGCCATATATCGGTTGGCCCGTCTCGTCCAGTGTGATGTTTCCCCGCGGAGGCGCGTTATGCCCGCCTGCGGCTTTTCCTTCGACCACGAATCCATCGACTTTGCCCGTGCATTTCTTGACGAGGGTCGATGCGAGCGTCGAGGAGGATACGATGGCCAAGAATTGCGGACGTTTTAGCTCCTGCAAACCGGAGGGGCAGAAGAGTTTTGGTTCGAATCCTATCGCGAATTCCTCGCCCGCCAGAGCTCCTGTGACGTCGAGCTTGAGTTGGGTCGGCTCGAGTCGTGCCAGTCGGTCCAAGGCCGCCGGGATCGCTCGCGGGATACCGGCACCCATGAGTACGAAGTCGACTCCCGCCAGCATCGCCCCAAACAGCGAGGGGAGCGTGGGCAGTTGAATCTTTTCGAGGAGGTTGATTCCGACCAGCCCAGAGTGACCTCGCTTGGCCAGGAACACCTCGGCGAAATTCGCGACGACGGTTAGTTCCAGGAAGGCTTGAGAGGGCCGAATCGAGGGGACGGGTTTGGATCGGAATGGGACGTCGGGGGCTTTTCCGCCAGGCACGAAATAGCGAGTCCAAACCCTCTCGGCCATATCCCGTAGCGGAAAATGGTCGAGCGCGCTTCGAAAATGCCCACCGATGTCGCCCATCTGAAGTTTGCGGGCCAAAACGAGGTCAAGCCCCGAGCTCGATACTACGCCGAGCTGTCCTCGGCTCGCTACCGCTGAGGCGAGGGGCCAGGACGAGACTGCGATGCCCATTCCCCCCTGGATGATCTTGGGATAAGTTTTCGGCACGTCTCAGTCTGTGTGCCGGCGTTTGCCGATGCTATGACGGCGATCATATACTAGGACTGTACGGATCGCGATAATGAACACGTGGAGGTTCGATCCGTGTGGAGGCTTAATTGAGCGAACGGCAGTTCTATATTGATCCGAGCCGATGCATCGGGTGTAACGCTTGCGTTGCAGCTTGCGCCGAGTGCGATACCCACGCTGGGATCTCGATGATCCACCTCGAAACGATCCAGCGTGGAGATACGGTCCAAACCACGCCGGTGATCTGCATGCACTGCGAAGAACCGGCCTGTGCTGCGGTCTGCCCCGCCGATGCAATCAAACGGACCGCGGATGGTGTCGTCCAAAGCTCGCTCAAGCCGCGCTGCATCGGCTGTTCGAACTGCGTCTTCGCCTGCCCGTTCGGCGTGCCAAAGTACATGCCGCAGATCGACCAGATGATGAAGTGCGATATGTGCTACGACCGCACCTCCATCGGGAAGAAGCCGATGTGTGCCACCGTCTGCCCGTCGCAGGCTCTCTTCTATGGGACTCCCGAGGAGCTCGCTGAGCAGCGCAGCGGCACGCCGATCAATGAGTTCATTTTTGGCCAACGCACGATCCGAACCAAGGTGAGCCTGATGATGCCGCAGGGATCGAAACGGATGGACGTTCAGCAGGGGGCGGTCATTCGCAAGTCGGACCTGCTCGAAACGGCAAGGACCAGCTAATGGATACACGAGTACAACAAGACTTTCCGATCGACTGGGAAGAAGATCACTACGTCAGCCGCCGCGAGTTCTTCAAGTTCATGACCCTCGCCAGTGGCGGCCTCGCAGTCGGCTCTGTGGCCTTGGCGGCTTGGTCGAAACTGCCGCGCGACGAGAGGCATTTCGAGGCCTCCGCCGTTGCGAAGAAGAACGACCTTCAGCCCGGCAAAGCATTCGCCTTCACCTATCCAAGACCAACGGATCTGTGCATCCTGATTCAGAAGCCGGACGGCTCCTACGTCGCCTATTCACGGCGTTGCACCCATCTTTCCTGCCCGGTGGACTATCAGCCGGAACACAATCGACTCTTCTGCCCCTGTCATAACGGCGCGTTCTCCCTGGAGGATGGCCACGTCTTACAGGGTCCGCCTCCCCATCCCTTGCCAAGCATCCTTTTGGAGGTCAGGGGCGATGAGATTTGGGCGGTTGGAGTCAAATCGGAGGCTCCGTCCGCATGAAAAATCCGGCCTCGATGCGCCGCCGGCAGAAGTCGCCCGTCTTTGTCGCACTCTTGCTCTTCAACCTTGTCCTGGTTTTGATCCAGCTCTGGCTTTTCGTCTCAGTGTTGGAAGATGTGCTTGTCGGCCAGTTTCGGATGGCGATACCCGGGGCGATTACAAGCCTCGTCATATTAGTCGTGAATGTGTGGATGCTACGCGGGATCGGGCGAATGGATTCCAGCAGCTAAGGGCGGGGTCGGTCGGCCGGATTTCCCGGCATCAACTTTCGCCTACGTTTATGGACATTCAGGTAAGCAAGCCGTGATCCGGAGGCGTAGACCGCCCGTTCGGAGTTCTTTGGAATGACCACGACCTTGCCTGCCGACAGATCGGTATTTTCACCGTCGACCGTAACTACGCCGGAACCAGACAACACGATCATCACGACGTCCACCTCGGCGTTGCGGTGCATGGCAATGCCTTGCCCTTCCCCCCAGGCGACGAAGGTGCAATCGAGGTCTTCCGTCTCAGTCGACCATAGCGGTCCTGAGCTTAAGTCCGAGGCGAGCAGATCGAGAAGGTTACTATCCAACAAAGGGATTTCCTTGAATCGATGCCGCTTGGTTCAGCGCGACGAGCTTCCGCTTTTCTTGTGGCGATAGATTCTGATGATCGCCGAAGTCCATTCCGAGCTCTTTCATGACCGCCACGAGGTCGTCGTGATGGAGTTGTGACTGGTAAGGCTGACCAGACCGGACGCAGATAGCCTGTTCTCCTTGCCGTCCTTCTTCCTTGTAGTAGGCAACGCCGAGGTGTGCCGTTCTCTGGATGACGTGGAAGAACTTTCCAAACGGCATGTATAGCAGGAGGATCACAACGGTAAAGGCGTGCAACAGCGACAGGAAAGCAAAGTTCGATCCGCCCATCAGCCGGTAGCTGGCCGTAAGCATCAGCCCCGTGACCGCCACTGAGAAAAGTAGGAATAACGGAATGAGATCGTTCGCCAGCGACTGGACGGACTGGGCCCCCGCTTCGAAGATGCGGCGATGCATCGCCAACGCGACGCCGACCAGCACGAAGACGGCGCTGAAATTTAGCCCATTGAAGAAGAGAAACGCCAAGATGCTGCCGTGGGGAAAGCTGAAGAGTGGACGTCCCATCGCCTCCACGACGTAGTCCGACCCGTTCGGCGCCACGCCAAATTGCATCCATCCCCAGCTCAGTGGAAAGGTAATTGCGAACGCGATCAAACAGCCCCAGGCCAGACAGAGGTGGGCCAGCCACCGTTGATGGCTTCGCCGTTCGATGAATTTCTGAGCGACGATGTTGTTCCAAAGCAGCACAATGAGCTTCCCGACATTCACCGCCAAGTGCTTTGGTCGGAGGAATAGCCGCCATCCGGCTTTGAAATAGCGCCACGTCGGCGGGCGCTGAATCCACATCAGATAGCGATAGAAGATCGCGAAAGCAGCAAAGACGGTCGCTGCCGCGTAGGCAGCCAAAGGCCGATCGAAGCGGTCGAGCTTTCCGGAGCCAAAATAGATCCCGGCGAGAACTAAAATCGCCGCGATCGCGCCACCGCTAAAGGCGATCCGTTGAGCTTTCATGCTTCCTTTTCCTCCAAGATCGTATCCGCCCACGAGAGTCCGGCCATCATGTTCGGGAATCCGACCGTGGTTGTCGCTTGCAAAATGGCGTGCCGGATCTCGTCGGGCGAAGCCCCTGCTTCGAGAGCTTTGCGAACGTGGCTTCGGACTCCTCCTTCTTGCCTCGCTCCGACGGCGATGCCGATCTTAACTAGCTCGCACGTCTTCGGGTCGAGGGGGCCTGCCTCTGCCACAGAGTCGCCGAGATTCCGGTAGGCAGCGCCTACGTTCGGGTAAGTCTCCATGAACTTCTCGTATCGTCTTGGCAACTTCGACATGTCTCTGCTTCTTATCCTGGCCTTTCGAAAGATGTTTGGCTATGACGTGTGTCATAGCGCAGCCTCTTCTCCATGTATATCATAGCGAGGTGGAGGTCGAAGCGATTGTGCTTACGGGCGGCGCGAGCCGCAGGATGGGGCAGGACAAGGCTCGATTGAGCGTCAACGGCGAGGTTCTTTCCGAGCGAATCGCGCGCGACCTCCTCGACACCTGTTCGCGGGTGACGGTGTTGGGGAAGGAGCCCATCGCCGGTCTCCAGTTTTTGCCCGATGTGGAGGAGTATGCCGGTCCATTGGTTGCGCTGTCCCGATTCGAGCCGGTGTCGGAAGCAGTGTTCGTGACTTCCTGCGATCTTCCAAGATTTGATGCTCGACTAGTTGACCTATTCCTAGAATTGCTTCAGGACAACGACGCAGTGTTGCCCCTGAACGAAGAACAGGTTCAACCTCTTTGCGCCCTCTACCGGGCTGATGCTTGGGGCCGCCTTCACGAGGCCGTTGTCAGTGGTAAGAAAAGCATGATGGCCTGGCTGGACGGCCTCAAATACCGTACCGTTCCTCAAGGGGAGATCGCTAGTGCAGGCATCGACCGAAGGGCGATCGGTGGAGCGAATACGCCGGAAGAGTGGGAGCGGCTGCTTCGTGACTAGACAAGCAGCGACTCGCTAAGAGCCGCCGAGTCCCGGATCGTGATAACTTGCTTGTCCGTCGAGACGATGCCCTCTTTTTGAAACCGGCTCATGACCCGGATCGAGGTCTCGACCGTCGTCCCGGCCATTTCAGCAAGGTCCTGCCGGGTCAGCGGAACGGCGATTCGGGTTCCATCGGCGGTGGTATCTCCGTAGGAGTCCGCGAGGATCAGGAGCACCGCTGCAATCCGTTGCTCGACCTTGCCCGTCGACATTCGGGCCATCATGTCGTGCGCCTTTCGCAGCCTCGGCCCGAGCGACCGCACGATGTGATCGCGGAGGTTCAGATTCGAATTGTAGACATCGAGCAGAGCCCGCGTAGGGATTTTGAGGTACCAGGAATTCGTCACCGCAATGGCGGAAAGTGGATACTCCCGCCCCTCGATCGCGACGATCAAACCAAGGCATTGCCCCGGCCCTAAAAGCTCGATTGCGACTTCGGAGCCCTGGGGCGTCGTCCGCGTCATCTTTACGAACCCGGAACCCACTACCGCCACGATATGCGACGGCGAGCCGGCCAGCCAAATGATCTCGCCACGCTCGGCATACGCCATAAAGCTCTGATCGGCGAGCGACTGGGCTTCCGCCTCCGTCAGCGGATTCAGCATCGAACAAGCCCCGATGACCGAGATGACGGATGGCTGGTCAGGAATCGAGGACATATCGGAACTGAGCTTACTAGGCATAGGCAAGATTCGTTTTCTTTCGGGCGAGCATCGGCCGCGCCACATGGACTGCCCAGATCGCGAGAGCGACGAGCTCGATAAAGCCGGTGATACCCATCGGAGCGTACGCCGTCGGCGTGTAGTCGGTGGCCACCTCGAGCGCGACCCGGGCGAGGTTGCCGAGGTTGAGCAGGACAAAGACGCTCCAAAGCGGTGCGAGGCTAGCATCGTCCAAGTCGTTCATCCGACTGACGACGTGAGCCCCGAAACCGAGGATCATCTGTGAGATGAATCCAACCGTCACCGCGTGACGGATCGCGCCGATGTAGGCGTGGGAAAACGGCGCGCCTATCGTCCGCAGATGCGCCGGTTCCAGCATCAGCATCCCGCCGGCAACGATCAGCCAAGCGAAGGCTCCACGAACGAACTTATGCGACCGCGTCGGCTCTTCGATCGTGCCGAATATGCCGGAGGCCTTGACGAGGATCAATGCTGCGACGGCAGTCGTATAGCCGCCGGCGAAGTAGAGGAGCTGGCTTGATTGGTCGAATTGATGGTCGAAGGCGAAGAGCCAGCCTGCCATCCGAAGCACGAGCCCCACCATCCAAAGAACGAACCCGGTCCGCCCCAGTCGTTCATCTGCCTTCCGAACTCCAAAACACGAATTCAACTTCACCAGTGAGACGCCGAAGATCATCATCGCGACGAAGCCGAGAAATTGAGCCTCGCGAAGTACGGGAAACCAGAGAGCGACAAACATTGTCGAGTTGATCGGATCGGCTTGATGGGCGTATGCGAACGCAAAGGGCTCGGCGATCGCCACCACCATCAGCCAAAACAGCGACCCGAAAACGAACCTCGTCTGCCAGATAAGACCTGCCCCCGTTCGATGCCGCGTATAGCTTGTATTGAACATAAAAAGCCCAACGGCGACAGCCTGAAGGAGCGCAGACAGCACCCCAACGGGAAGCCATATGTCGCGATCGACGTGCACCATCGGCTCGGCGACGAAGCGTAGGGCGATTCCCAAAGCCATCAACACCAACGACGCCCAGGCGAAGCGGTAGAAGAGACGAAGCCGCGCTAGGCTCGGCGCGTGCTGTTGAAGCGCGAAGCCCATCACAAAGAACCCGACCCAGCCGTAAAGCTGCGAATTCGCGTGAGCTAGGATGTACGGCGCCCACTCGGCCGACGTATAGGCGCCTGATCGCCCAATGCCTAACAATGCGACCGCACCAAGCAGGCAACCGACTGTCAGGACGCAAAGAATTCCGGCAAGAAAGAAGGGCCTATAGATCTCGACCGAAGCCCGATCGTTGGCCTTTGCAGGGAGGACTCGAAGCATCGTCTTCATACGATTTGATCCTAGGCCGCTTCCTGCGAAGCGGCCATGACGGGCGTCATATCCCTAACCTGCTTGAGCCAGGCGGTCTTGTTCGCGGCCCGTCCTGAGGATAGATACATGCATCCATACCAAGCAAAGGATCGCGACTATGGCGAAGAAGAGCCAGCACGACGTCCAAACGCCCAAGAGCTTGAGGAAGTAGCCGAAGATGATTGGACAAATGAAGCCGCCGAGTCCGCCGATTACACCGACGATGCCTCCGACCGCGCCAACGTCGTTTGGATAGTAGACCGGGATGTGCTTGAACACAGCTGCCATGCCTACACCCATCAGGAGCCCCGCCATAAGCACCAGGGCCGTAAACACCCACTGGTTCGCCTGGAAGTAAACGTGGGTTACGCCATGCGCCACCAGCTCCTTCTTCTTGATCGTCTGGCCTACCTGCACAGCGGGCTCTTGCCACGATTGGAACGTGGGCAGGATCAGTGCGCCCTCCGGCTGTTCGGCCTGGGCCTGCGGCGCTAGCTTTAAGGCATATGCCTTATCGCCGACCATCACCTTGTCGGGTGAAACCAAGGTGACCGTCCCCGCCTTGTCCGCCAAGATCCCCTCGCCCGGGGACCGGATGTCCATGCGTGGCGCCGTAAGCAAGAGGAACAAAACCGTGCAACCGCTAAGCACCCAGTACAGCGTCGTACGGGCCCCAAAACGATCAGCCACGAAACCGCCCAACGCCCGGGTCAGCGCGGAAGGCAAGCTAAATGCCGTCGCAAGAAACCCGGCCGTCGCGAGGCTCATCCCGTAGACGTTGAGATAATAAGGCACCAGCCATTGAGCGAGGGCGACGAAACCGCCAAAAAGTAGGAAGTAGTAAAGGCCGAATCGCCAAACCCGCGTCTGCTTAAGCGGGCTCAGCATTTGAGAGAGCTTCTTCTGCCCGGCACCCTCTGCCTTCCGGTTTTCGGTGAAGAAAGCAAAGAGGACGGCTACCACGACCAGAACGCCCGCATAGATCATCGGCAACTGTCGCCATCCTTCGATGTTCTTGCCTCCATCGGTGAGCTTGCCCAGCAGGGTCGGAACGAACAAAGTCGTAAGCGCCGCGCCCACGTTGCCCATGCCGAAGAGCCCAAGGGCACTGCCTTGCTTCTCCTTTGGGAAGAACAAAGTCGTATAAGCCACGCCGGCGGCGAAAGACGCTCCTGAGATGCCGAAGAGCAACCCGCCGAGCAGGAATGTGATAAAGCTGCTCGCGAAGCTGGTGAGAAAAACGGAGATCGCCGAGAACAACATGACGCCGAGGAAGACGGTCTTCCCTCCGAGCTTGTCGGTGAGGAGACCGATCGGCAAGCGCATGATCGAGCCAGTTAGAATGGGCGTTCCGATCAGGAGCCCGACTTGCGATTTGTCGAGGGTAAGCGCCTTATTGTCCACGAGGAAGGTGATCAACACGCCGTACATCGTCCAGACCGCGAAGCACGCGGTGAACGCGAGGGTGTTCATCAGCAGGATCCGTGAACCAATTGATTTACCGCTCATAGCCATATTCTTTGGCTACTATCATAGGGCCGACTATGACCCTTGTCATAGTCGTTAGAAAATACGACAGAAGGTCCTGCCCTATGATTTGCATCATAGAGACATGCCCCCTGGAGATTCAAAACGAGGAATATGAGCGACCATATCAACCCGGTGAAGCCCGAGGCGCGCATGGGTAGCTTTGCTCCTATCGAGACGATCACCTTCGAAGCGGCCAAAGAGATTCTCAGACAGCATAGGCTGCCAAAGGAGGTTGAGGAATGCCGGTTGGAGGATGCCTTGGGGCGTGTCCTCTCTTTCCCCATCGAGTCGAAATGCGATCTGCCTCAATTCGACAACTCGGCGGTTGACGGTTTCGCGATATGCGAAGAGGATCGCCGTCTCCTCGAAAGGGGGACTCTTACGTTAGAGGTCGTCGGAACGCTCGAAGCCGGCCACCGTGGAGCGCTTCTTCGGCTTCGCCCTGGCACGACGGTCTATGTCCTTACCGGCGCTCCGGTTCCGCCCCATACCGCTGCCGTCGCAATGCAAGAGGATACGGCGTGGATGGATGGCCGGGTCGCCCTCTCTTCACCCCTCACACCCCAAAAAAACGTTCGCTTTCGGGGCGAAGAATGCCTCCTCGGCTCTTGGCTATTCGAGGCAGGAACGTGTGTTACTCCCGCCATGGTCGGCGCATTGGCGGCAGCCGGATGCGAAACGGTCGAAGTTTTTTGCGCGCCGAAGATTGGTGTCCTGACCACCGGGTCGGAGATCATCCGAAGCGGAACCGAGCGCGCGCCGTTTCAGACCTACGACGCCAACGGCCCAAGTCTCGTCGCTGCGCTCCACACGTTTGGAATCGCTGACGTCCGCCACCTGCACGCCATCGACGATACGGCTTCGATTTCGGAAGCCTTGCATGACCTCCTTGCAGATCGCGATCTCATCCTTTGTGTTGGCGGTGTCTCGGTTGGGGAGCGCGACGTCGTCCGGCCTACTCTCGCTGCGGCAGGCGTCAAGACGCTGATCCAAGGCGTGGCGATCCGCCCCGGAAAGCCGTTCTTCCTTGGCCAAAAGGGGCTGCAAATCGTCTTCGGCTTACCAGGCAATCCGCTCTCCGCGCTAATCTCCTACCTGGTCTTCGTCTTGCCCTACTTGCGGCAAGCGATGGGTTCGCCTGGTTGCGCTACTTGTTGCAGCCGCAGGGCCAAGCTATCGGGCGATCTCAAATCGAAGCGCGGACTACGCCACTTCATCCCAGGCACGCTCATCGACGGCGGCTTCGAGCCCGCCACGAACCGGTGTTCCTCAATGTTGACGGGTCTCGGAACGGCAAACGCGCTCGCCATCGTTCCGGAGGAGTTGGGCGAAGCCAAGGCCGGTGACGAGATCGACGTTTTGCCAATCCGGTGGCAAGCATGCAATTTATGACTGCGGTCATAGTCGGGCGCAGCAAGATCGCCTAAGCTAAACGTATGGCACGACCGCCAATCGCCTTTGACCAGCTTGTCGAGAAGTTCGGACCGCATCTGAACTACGAACCGCCCGGAGGGTGGCAAGGGCGCGGCGAGCCGGAGAAGCTGGTCAAAACCCACTGCTGCTTCTGTGGCCAACAATGCGGCATCCAGCTCAAGGTCTTGGACAACAAGGTCATCGGCTTCGAGCCTTGGGAAGAATTCCCATTCAACAAAGGCAAGCTTTGCCCGAAGGGCGTGAAACGCTACATGCAAGGCAGCCATCCCGACCGCCTCCTCGCCCCGATGAAGCGAGTCGAAGGCGTCGGTTTCGTGCCGATCTCTTGGGAAGAAGCGTTCCAAACGACCGTATCTGAGATCAAAAGAGTCCAGGAGACGTACGGCAAAAACGCGGTCGCGATACTCTCCGGCGTTTCGCTTACGAACGAGAAAAGCTATCTCGTGGGCAAATTCGCCCGCGTCGCTCTCCAAACCCAGGAGCTCGACTACAACGGTCGTCTATGCATGGTGAGCGCTGGCACGGGAAACAAGAAGGCCTTCGGCATCGACCGCGCCGCTAACTACTGGGAAGATATCCTCGCCGCCGAAGTAATTCTTTGTACGGGCACCAACGTGGCCGAATGTTCGCCGATCACGACCGACTACATCTGGCGAGCCCGTGATAAGGGTGCGAAGCTCATCATGATCGATCCGCGCGTGACGCCCCTTGCACGCACCTGTGACCTGCACCTACCGGTCCGACCAGGAACGGACAGCGCCCTTATGACCGGCATCCTACGAGTGCTTATCGAGGAAGGCTACGTGAACGAGGCGTTCGTGAGCCAGTACACGTCGGGGTGGGAGGAAACAAAGGCCGCTGCCCTGGAATTCTCGCTCGAAGAGGCGTCCCGTATTAGCGGCGTCAAACTCGAGGACATTCAGAAGACGGCGCGTATGTGGGGCCAGGCCAAGACGAGTTTTCTCCTCCACGCCCGCGGTATCGAGCATCACACGAAGGGGGTCGACAACGTCCTCTCCTGCATCAACCTGGTCCTCGCAACAGGTCGCCTAGGCCGCCCCGGCTGTGGTTACGGGACGATCACTGGACAGGGCAACGGGCAAGGCGGACGGGAGCACGGCCACAAGTGCGACCAGCTACCTGGCAACCGCGACATCACCAATCCTGAGCACCGGAAGTACATCGCCAGCATCTGGGGTATCTCCGAGGAAGAAATGCCTGGCAAAGGCCACACTGCCCAGGAGATCATGAACATGATCCATGACGGCGAGATTAAGGCTCTCGTCTCGATCTGCTTCAACCCGGTCGTCTCATTGCCCGACTCGAATTTCACCCGCGAAGCGCTCGGCAAGCTTGAACACTACACCGCCATCGACTTCTTCCTCTGCGAGACCGCATACCACGCCGACGTCGTCATGGCAGGCTCCCTACACGAGGAAGAAGAGGGCACTAGCACGAGTGCCGAAGGCCGGGTAATCCGCATCCGCAAGGCCGTCGACCCGCCTGGCGATGCCAAGGCCGATACGGAAATTTTCTTGGAGCTAGCGCGCCGGCTGGGTCGTGGGCAGTTCTTCGAGTACGGCTCTTCGGAGGACATTTTTAACGAGTTGCGCGTCGCAAGCAAGGGGGGCACCGCCGACTACTTCGGCATTACCTACGAACGAATCGAAAAGGAGTTCGGCGTCTTTTGGCCTTGCCCCGAGATCGGCCATCCTGGAACGCCCCGACTCTTTGAGGATCTGAAATTCCACACGCCAGACGGCAAAGCGCACTTCTACCCGACACCCTACCGCCCCTCTGCCGAGGAACCAGACGACGAATATCCCATTCTCCTAACGACGGGTCGCGTTGTCACGCAATATCTCAGTGGCACCCAAACTCGCCGCATCGGCGGCCTGGTCGATATCTGTCCCGATCCCTACGTCGAGATCCACCCCACCCTCGCCGAGCAATACGGCATTCAGGACAAGGATTGGATGAAAGTCGAAAGCCGCCGAGGTTCGGTCGTGCTCCAAGCAAAGGTCGTCACCACGATCCGCCCGGATACCGTCTTTATCCCCTACCATTGGGCGGGCAAGAAGTCGGCGAACAATCTCACTATCCGCGCCCTAGATCCGCTGAGCAAAATCCCTGAATTCAAGCGTGCCTGCGTTCGAATTTCGAAAGAGGATCACAGTGGGGAAGCTGCAGGCTGATGTGGCCGACTCCCTGCCACCCCTAGACAAATGGAAACTAATTTGACTAGGTTGGAAGTGGCGGGAAGTGTCACCCTATTTGAATCTAACTCGAGGGGTTCGAGTCCCCTTGCCTCCACCATCTTTTCAGCCGGTCGGCAACCATGGACTTAGAGGCGGCGAATCAGGCTTTAGAGCGAAACGTTCAGGAAGCCTTTTGGCATCTCGCGGCTGCCTATCCCGGCGTGGAACTGTGTGCTCGTGACGGCATTCGGTGGTTTGGAACCGATGTAGCGATCCCACTCGCAAATGTAGTTATCGAGTCGTCGTCGGCATCGCCCGAAACCGTCAGGGAAGTCGTTGGGTGGTACCGAGAGCGAGGGTTGCCGGCTATGTGGATGGTCTGGCCAGAGACTGACCCACCAGAAATAGCCGCGTGGATCGAGTCTGGGGAGGGGCAAAAGTTGAGCGACTCGCCCGGCATGGTGGCCGATCTTCAAGGCATTTCGATGGAGATTCCCTTCGTGGCCGGAGGGGAACTGCGCGAGGTCCGATCTCCTGCGGAACTCGAAGAGTGGGCTGAAGTCATCAGAACCGTATTTCATCTGCCTGAATCGGCGAGCGGCTTTCTTGCAGGCGGGGTGCGGCTTCGCCGCCAAACCGTTTACTGGAATGGACTCCCCGCCGCAACCGCCGCATTCTTCGGGCTTGAAGACGTGGCCGGTATCTATTGCGTAGCCACGGTCCCCGAAGCCCGGCGACAGGGTTTAGGTGCTGCCGTCACGTTGTGGGCGATGCAGTTGGCGCGCCACGAGGGCTATAAGTGGGCGGTCTTGCAATCCAGTCCAGACGGTTACGGAGTGTACGAGCGACTCGGATTCGTCGAATGCGGCCGATGTGCCCGCTATAGGATTTGAGCGCCAGGTGCCTCTAGCCCATCGCATGAGCCCAGGGCTCTGTGGTGAGGTCGGCCAGTTCGTCGATTCTTGCGTTCGTCTGGCGCAGGCGTCCGGCCATCACTCGGCTGACGTTTGACAGCATCGTGAATCCCCACTGGCGGTTTTGGGACATCAGGTGGCGCAGGTCGGTCATGAGGATCGTGGCGGCGGAAACTTGGCAAACGGCGGTCACGTTCCCATTTACCGGTAAAGCGTCTACGAGGCCCATTTCACCCACGACGCTATTCACTCCGACCTCTCCAAGGAGATCGCCGTCGTTCGTCGTGATGCGAACGCTTCCCGACAAGATGATGAACAGCTCTGTGGAAGGAGTGCCGGACGCGGCGAGGCAGTCTCCCGGCCGGTACAGCTTGATCGTAGCCAGGGCGGCTACCTGACCGATTTCCTCATCCTTCAGCCCAGCAACAAGGTACGCATCCTTTAACGCGGAGACCTCAACCATCGCGCAATTCTACTCGGCTCGCCGCCTATCTTCCAAATTCAAAATCGTAGAAACTAGGACGGCAGAGGAAGTCCGATGAATCAAGAAGTGGTCTCGATCGCCTTTGAATATTCCTACCTTCACGACGATTGGGTGACCCCCCTTTCGGAAGCGCTGGAGGGCGTATCGGTGGAGGAGGCGCTTCGGAAGGTTGGGGAAACGTCGATCTGGATGATCGTGCTCCACTTGGCCGTCTGGAATGAGAACATCGTAGAGCGGATCGAAACGGGGGAGAAGACTCACCCCACCGAAGGCGCTTGGCCCGCTCTGCCCGCGGTTCAAGATGAAGCCGCTTGGGAAACGGCCAAGAGGCGCCTGTGGGACTCGCTGGAACTGGTGAAGGGCTTGATCGAGCACACGCCGATTGAGACGATCGACTCTCGGGCCTATGGATTGGGCGATCTGTTCTGTCGGTTCAACCACATGGCGTACCACGTCGGGCAGATCACGAAGATGCGCGAGGTATTCAGTGGACAATATGTTTTAGATAGCGTCTAGATTGTTTTTTGTCGAGGGGTGTGCTACATTCGGTTTGATGTCGACCTTCAACGGCCTTGGGATGAACCTGGGCAACCTTTCCCGGCTTTCCGATGCGAAAACTTGCTCTATCAGTCCGGAGAACTTTACGGGCGCGAAGGGCAAAGGCGGGATGTCGGTCGATGGACCGGCGGCCCCTTGTGCTCGCGATCTGGGGCCGGGTTGGAAACTATCCCCCTATGTCCGCATCGATGCCGGTGAGGAGCACGTCGTTGCCGACATCGAAGGGCCTGGCGCCATCCAGCAGATATGGCTTACTCCCACCGGCAACTGGAGATTCTCTATCCTACGGATTTATTGGGACGACCAGGAGCATCCGAGCGTGGAGTGCCCCATCGGTGATTTCTTCGCCTGCGGCTGGGGTAAGTACGCCCAAATCTCATCTCTGGCCGTTTGCGTGAACCCAGGAAGCGCCTTCAACTGCTATTGGGAGATGCCCTTCCGCAAGCGTTGCCGCATGACCCTGACGAACATCGGGGCGGACGCGATGGTGCTCTACTATCAGGTGAACTACACGCTGACCGAGGTTCCCGAGGACGCCGCCTACTTCCACGCCCAATTCCGCCGGACGAACCCGCTCCCATACAAGGATGTCTATACGATCCTCGACGGCGTGCAGGGCAAGGGGCAATACGTCGGCACTTACATGGCATGGGGCGTGAACAACAACGGCTGGTGGGGCGAGGGGGAGATCAAATTCTTCCTTGACGGAGATGGTGAGTATCCGACCATCTGCGGCACGGGCACGGAGGACTATTTTTGCGGTTCCTATAACTTCGACGTCGGCAAGGAGAATGGCGGTTACCGCGAGTTCACGACGCCCTACGCGGGGCTTCCGCAGGTTCTACGCCCGGACGGCCTCTACCAGGCTAACACCCGATTTGGGCTCTATCGGTGGCACATCATGGACCCGGTCCGGTTCGAGAGCGATTTGAAGGTCAACATCCAGGCCCTTGGATGGCGAAGCGGCGGCAGGTATCTGCCCCTCCAAGACGACATCGCCAGCGTGGCATATTGGTATCAAACCCTTCCGACGTCTCCATTTCCGAGCCTGCCGGACAGGGATTATCTGGAAATCCTCTAGTCGAGCCGGAGCTTGGCGCGCATGAGGATCGTGTTGTACGGATTCCAGGTCGACATAAGGAAGTAGATCGTGGTTTCGTGCCGGTCGCCCTTGAAGAAGCGCGGGATCATGTAAGGGCCGTACTCGCCTCCAAAGTCGTTTTCGCGACCCGGATCTTGCACCTCGTCGACCTTCTTTGCGCGCCAATCGATGTGCATGTATTTGCCGTACCCACCATCTTTCCACGGGTCGTAGAGCAGCTTCGCATCGCTCCACGGGCCGGTCGCCTGTTCCGCTGTGCGCATGACGATTCCACGCGGAGCTCCGCTGTTGTAGAGCATCAGCCACCGCCCGAGCGGCTTGCACCAGGCCACCGACAACTCGCCGACTACGGGGTGGACGAATAGGGAAACCGCGTCTTTTTCATCCACGCTCCACTTGTCCGGGCCGACCCAATAACGCAGCTCGGATTTGTCGGTAACTTTGTCGAGCGGAATAAAGGCGAGGTGAACGTCGCTGCGGCGGTACTCCGCACCGCTTGCATATAGCAGCAGTCCCTTTCCTCGGTGGATGGGAAGACCGGGCGTCTTTGCGGCGTCCACGATGGCCGGGGAGACGTTGATGAATTTGTCCGTCGACCACGAGTAGACCAGCTCCCATTTCTTCGCATCCAGGCTGCGGATCAGCACGGATCGCCCCATCTTCACCCCCTGCGGTGGGAACTGGGCGTCGGTGGTGAAATAGGCGTACATGTAGTGGCCGTCGCTGAATCCCCCGGTCGGCACCTCGAAGCCCTTCAAAGAGATTCCAGGCACCTGAACCGCCAAATACTTGCCGTCTGATGCCGTGACGAAGTTCATCGACAGTCCGTTTTCCGGGTTCCGATCGTCGCTTATGGCGATGGAGTCGCCGTCCACGGGGCGGTCTGGTGTGTTGGGGCCGACGGGATGGGTGTCGCCGAAGAGGAAGACGAGCTTGCCCTTATGCTCGAAAGATGTCCCCAGGTCGGTGCCAACCAGCCCAAACCGTGTCTCCGTCCGGTTATCGGTAGGCTTCTTTCGTTGCCGGTCCGTTTCGCCGGTCACTTGGGAGACCTTCTGGAGGCTGCTGGGGACGACGTCTACCGTCCCGGTGAGGGTTTTACAAAGAATAAGGGCGGTTAGCATGAAAGAGACGCGAGCCGCGAACTTGGTTCGCGGCTCGGGGGGTTAGTGGTTCGCAGGCGTCGTTGGTGTCGAACCGTGTCCGACGTATGCCTTGCGCACCTCGGGTGGCATCGATTCGACCCCTTCCACCTTCGGCCCGCTGCCCGCGTACACGCGGTAGCCGAAGAAGCAGAGTACGCCCACGGCGACGACGAGGATGACTGCGATGAGAGCGGGGGGAAGCGGCTTCTTGATCTCTGCTCCTCCTTCTTACTTACGGCAGCTCGGCACGGGGTCGTACTGGGCGTCGTCCTGGATCGTCCACTCATTTAGACAGGTCGAGAACATGCGCTTCGACTTCGCGTGAGAGTCGGTGTAGACGATGTTGTTCTGCCCGTTAAATGCGCCCGCCACGAGCGGATCTCCCGAGTTCCATCCGAAATAGCCGATGGAGGTGAAACCGCAGGGCAAGGTTCCGTTCCGGCCGATGTCCTTGTCCTCCACAGCCCACAGATCGGGGAACTTGGCGTTGATCGAGAGGATCGTCCCTGCAGGTACCTCGACCGAGGTCGCGGAGATGGTCTGGCCGATGGGTCGAATCGGGCCGAAGTGACCGTTGCCGTTCGAACCGTCCGACCAGCCTGAGAACTGGCCACCGCAGGTATTCGCCCACGACCACGCGTCCGTGTTGTTGGCTCCATAGGAGATCTCGATCGAATAGAGCGCTCCTTCCTGCTTCGCCAGGCCCTCTTTCAGCATCTGCGCCCAGGCCCAAGATTGGTCGTTGCTCGTCCACTTGAAGCCGTAGGCGGGCGATTTGAAGATGGCCGCGCTCTTGATGTAGGGCATCAAGAGGCTGTACCAAAGGATCGCTCCTCCCGGCAAGGGATTGTAGCTCGGGTCCACGTAGAAGGCGGGCGGGTGGTACATGTCGTCGTAGTCCGCCAGGTAGAGCTGCTCGGCGGTGCCGATGTTTTTCAGGTTGGAAAGGTCGCTCGTTTTCTTCGCGGCGTTTTTTGCCTGGGCGAAGACCGGGAACAGAATGGCGGCAAGGATCGCGATGATCGCGATAACGACGAGCAATTCAATAAGCGTGAAAGCTCTCTTTGAAAGGTGCATCTTTGCTTCCTCCGAAAAAAGACTGATTTGGATAACGGGCCGAACCGGGGCTCAGCTTATGGACGAGATATTGGAAACGGTCTCCTCGACCGGGATAAATTGGGCGGGGATGCGCAGCGGACCCCTCGGGATCTGCTCGCCGCGCATCAAGGCGTAAAGGCGATTCACGGCGGCGACGCTCATCAGATCCATCTGCTGGAGAATCCTGCTGAAGCGCCAATGCTGCCGGAGGAACATGTGTCCGTAATCGTTGAAAGTGGCGATGTCGAAGTCCACGCCGATATTCAGCTTCAGCAGCGAGCAAGCCTCGACCAGACCCATCGCCAGCCGGTCATGGACGCAAAACGCCGCTGTCGGTGGCTCGGGCGATACGCGCATCGCTACCAACGCGTCGATCACCGCCTGGAACATCGACTCGGGGCTTAGCTCGAGAGCAAGGGGAATCCATCGTTCGTACGACTGGATCGGATAGTTCAGCGGGGCGATAGCGTTGCAATAGCCCACGTACCGTTCGCGAATGCTTTGCGCGTGGTCGTTGTTGCTGCCGAAAAACGCGATCCGCTGGTGCCCCCGGGCGACCAATTGCTCGACCGCGTGTTGCGAAGCCTGGACGTTGTCCGTAAGGACGACGAGGTGCTCGCATCCACGGGGAGCGCGGTCGATGAGGACGAGGGGGTAGCCGGAATCGGCGAGTCGGTTGAACGCCTCCGCGTTGGAATCCCCGTCCGCCGGGTAGCAGATGATGCCGTCGACTTCTTGGGAGATGCGACGTAGGTTCTCCGCTTCCCGCTCGGGGTCCCCTTTCGAGGTGGACACAACCAGCCTGGCTCCGTCCTCGAGGGCGTGCTCGATGTGCATCATGAGATCGCCCTGGAACCGTACGTTCGCGAAATCGACGAGGTAGGCGATGCGGTTCGACTTGGCTGGCGCGGCGCTGGCAACGACGCTGCCCCAACGGCGTTGCCGTGTGATGAGGCCCATCTGCTGAAGTTCGTGCAGCGCCCTATGGGCGGTGTGCCGGCTTACTTTCAGCCGCACGGCCAGGGACTCTTCCGTCTCGATCCGATCCCCCGGGGCAAGCTGGCCGGTTTCGATCTTTTCCTTCAACTCGTCGGCGATGTGGCGCCAAGTGGTTCGTTGCACAATTCAGCATATTACGCCAAAAACCCGATTTCTTCCACTTATTCCCTATGCAAAACAAATTTATATATCTATCATATGTCGCGAAGGTATCAAAGGGGACACTGATCGATGATCCGGATATTGACTGCTTGCGTCTTGGTTCTCCTGATCGCCCGCATGGCGATGATTGCCTTGCGTCCGCCTGTTGAAACTGCCCCCAAAGGAAAAGTCGTCATCGAGATGTGCGTGTGGGGCATGCCTTGGGAAAACGATCTCTACACCCAGGTCTACATTCCGGAATTCGAACGGCAAAACCCTGGCATCGAGGTTCGCTTCCACCACTTCGAGGACTACGGCAGCCGGGTGCTGCTTTCCTACGCGGGCGGCATCGCCCCGGACGTGATCCGCGAGAACACGTCGGGCAACATCTCCTGGATTCGGCGAGGCATGAACCTGCCTCTCAACAAATACATCGACGGTCCGGATGGCGTGGACCGGAAAGACTTCATTCCCATCCTCTGGGAAGAGTTGAAGGAGAATGGCGAGACGTACGGCGTGCCTCAGGACGTCAACATCCTCGGCCTCTTCTACAACAAGGACATGTTCGATAAAGCGGGCCTCGCCTACCCGGACGAGCATTGGACCTGGCAAGACCTGAAAAACGCGGCGGACAAGCTCACTCAGGACACCGACCATGACGGTCACCCCGATACCATCGGTCTGGATATGGCATGGAACGGCGGAAACTTCGAGCCGTTCATCTTCCAGGCCGGCGGCGAGATCTGGAGCGCGGACGGGGAGAAGACCGTCGTCGACAGCCCCGAAGCGGCACAAGCGTTGACCTTTTACAAGAGTCTCATGCGCAACTACAGCCTGACCCAGTCGAGCTCCCAAAGGGGAGGGCTCGGCCCGGACAAGTTCTTCGAGACGGGCAAGGTCGCCATGCTGCTCGACGGAAGCTGGCGCACGCCGTCTCTGAAGAAGAATGCGCCGAAGCTGCGGTTTGGAGTGGCCCCTCTTCCGCGTGGCAAGGTCCCGATGTCCGTAAGTGGCTCCTGCTTCTGGGGGATCAGCAGCCAGACGCGCTATCCCGACGCGGCATGGAAGCTGGTCAAATACTTGAGCAGCACCGAAGCCCTGACGGAGTATTGGCGCTACCTGTGGGTCGCGCCTCCCGCCCGTTGGTCGGCCCTACGCTCGGCAAAATTCAAGGATGTCATAGGCGCTCCGGGCAAGATTCCCGGCATCGCCACCGCCGCTGAATTCGAAGAGAAATGCGGCTGGATTAACAAGGTGCTCGAAAACGGTTGGACGACGCTCAAGCATTCCAGCCAATACTCCGACCAGCTTGGCCTCCACCTGAACGAAGCCGTCGATAAAGTGCTCCTCGAAAACACCGACCCTGCGACTGCTCTGAAAGAGGCTGCCGCCGCGACCAACAAGCAGATCCAAGACGCGCTCAGCATCGAGAGGAGCCGGTGAGACCTCGCAGAAGCAAAGATATCTGGGGTTGGGAATTCATCGCCCCCGCCCTGCTTCTCATCACCCTTTTCGTGATCGTCCCCTGCGTCTGGGGCATCGGCATGAGCTTCACCCAGTTCGACGGCATCGGCTCCCCCCGATTCGTGGGTGCCGCCAACTACGTCCGCCTCAAGGACGATCCTCTCGTCTGGACGACCCTGCTGAACACCGGCCTCTATGTCCTCTTGACCTTGCCGACGGGGCTTGTGCTTTCCCTGCTGGTCGCGATGGCCCTCCATCAAAAGTGGTTCAAGGGCCGTTCGTGGATGCGAGCAATCTATTTCCTGCCGAATGTCACCAGTCTCGCCGCCGTCGCGTTCGTCTGGGAATGGCTCTTGAACCCAGAATACGGGCTGATTAATGCGGGCTTGAGAGTCGTCGGCCTCAAAGGCATGGGATGGCTAAGCGATCCTGCGCTTGCGATGCCGACGGTCGCTACAGTGAGCATTTGGCACGACCTCGGCTTTGGCGTCCTTATCTATCTCTCCGGCCTCCGCTCGATTCCCGAGGAGGTCCTCGAAGCCGCGAAGATCGACGGAGCAAACTCCTGGCAAAGCCTCCGCTACGTCACTTGGCCCCTATTGACGCCTACCACGATGTTCCTAACCATGATGGGCGTGATCGGGGGATTCCAAGTCTTCCAGAGTGTCTACATCATGACCGGCGGCGGCCCACTCGATAAGACGCGCGTGTACCTCTTCTACCTCTGGCAAACGGCGTTCCAGAGCCTCGACTTCGGCTACGCCTCCGCGCTCGCCGTTCTCCTCTTCGTCATCGTGATGGCTCTCACGCTCGCCCAACGCCACTACTACAGCCGGAGGCTGCAGACATGGCAGTAAAGAAGGGAACCTCGCTCGGCGTGCGCGTTGGACGGAGCGCGGTGTGGATCGTGATCTCGATGGTCGGGCTTGTCATGCTCGTGCCATTTCTCTGGATGATCTTGACGTCGCTGCGAACGGATGCCGAAGCCTTCGCCTGGCCGCCAAAGATAGCGCCCTGGCCGTTGCACTGGGAGAACTACTCCGAGGCTTGGAAAACGGCTCCGTTCCCTCGATTCTTCTTCAATAGCATCGTCGTCACGGTGACGGTCACGGCGGGCAGCCTCCTTGTGAACTCGATGGCGGCCTACGGGTTCGCGAAATACGATTTTCGCGGGCGGAATCTCCTCTTTATGGGCCTGCTCGGCACGCTCATGATCCCATTCCAAGTCACGATGATCCCCAGCTTTCTTCTGCTGAAGCAGCTTGCTTGGCTGGATAGCTATCCGGGCCTCATCGTCCCGGGCTTGGCAGGAGCCTTCGGCATTTTCTTCCTGCGCCAATACATGCTCACTATCCCGGACGACTACCTCGACGCCGCCCGGATCGATGGCGCGTCCGAATACGGAATCTTTCGGCGCATCGTCCTCCCCCTCTCCAAACCGGCCATCGCGACGCTGGGTGTCTTCACGTTTCTTGGGGCATGGAACGATTTCCTCGGACCGCTCATCGTCGTCAAAAGCGACGAGATGCGGACCCTTCCCCTCGCCATTTCGGCCCTTTCCGCAGGGCACTATGTCATGAGCTGGCCGCTGTTGATGGCGGGTGCGACCTTCGTCGTGATCCCCGTCCTCATCGTGTATTTCCTCGCCCAGCGGTACTTTGTCGAGGGAATAGCGCTGGGCGGGCTCAAGGGTTAGTTGATGTTGGTCGGGGGCGATGGTGGATTCGAACGAGCGGTATTTGGCGCTGCTGTCGGTCAGCACGTAGTTGCTTCTGAGTTTCTTCCCGTTGGTTAAGGTGAGATTATGCTTCGATTAAGACTCCAACTCTCGCTTTTTAATGTCTTCTGCTAGCCTAGGCTAGATGAGCGACGACCTTCAGAACGTCTACGACGATCCCGAATTTTTCGCCGGCTATTCCCAGTTGGAACGATTCGGTTCGAACTGGGGACGGGCGATGGAGCACGGCGACTTTCTCTCGCTCCTGCCAAAAGTCGCTGGACTGAGGGCGCTCGATTTGGGATGCGGCGGAGGACAACTGACTTACCAGCTTGCCGAAATGGGGGCGAGGCAGGTGATCGGGGTCGACCTTTCGGAGCGAATGCTAGAGATCGCCCGCGAAAGACGGAGCCACCCGAATGTCTTGTATGTGCGCGGTTCGATCGAGGAGGCGGATTTCGGCGAGGATCGTTTCGACCTCGTCGTCAGCTCGCTAGCCTTCCACTACGTGGAGGACTATGCGGGGCTGATCCGGCGGATCGCCGGTTGGCTTTCGGCTGGAGGGAGCCTGGTCTTCTCCACCGAGCATCCGATTTTCACATCTCGGACCGTCGGCGGCGGATGGACGGAGGATATGGCCTGGAAGATCGACCGCTATTCGGTCGAAGGCTTTCGCGAGCACCACTGGTTCGTCGACGTTCGTCGCTACCACCGGACCTTGGCGACCCTCGTGAACGGACTCATCGATGCGGGGCTGACCATCGAGAGGATCATCGAGCCGACACCAAACGAAGATCTGCTGCGCCGAATCCCGGAGGAGGCCGCCGAAGAAGTCCTGCGGCCCATGTTCATCCTCCTTAGCGCGCGGAAGGGTAGTCGACCTTAATTTTTTGTGGAGTCGATTGGTTCGGGAATCTCAGCCAGAGGAGGTGATTCGCCTCGTCATAGCTTTGATCGGCGATGGGTTGGCCGTTTAGGGTCGCTGCCTTCGGCTTGGCGGGAGCACGGAGGAGGAGAATGCATGGAGTGTCCGAGATGCCCTCGATCGTGCCTTCCCAGGTCCGCGAGGTCGAGGCGGTTTGTTCGACGCCGCCCGCCGAGGCGATGAGAGCGCGCTTGTAAAGCGAAAGGTCGATCAAAAAGTGGCGCGAGGCCGGAGACAGCTCGATGCCGTCCATCACTTTCAACCCTGGGTCGAACAGATCGATGTATTTCCCAGAAAGGGTTTGCGCTGGCTGGTCGGTCTCGTCCATCCCTGCTGCGATTACATACGGCCCGCGTCGGAGCACCAGCGACGACGATTCCTTCCAGTCGAGGTTTTTCGCATTCGTCCTCACTTGGTCGGCCAGCCACTTCGAGCCGCCAGCGTCGTGGCTGATTTCGGTTGGACTGCGATGGAGATAGAGAAGGCGCCCTTTACCCGCTGCCGTCACACCTTCCGCCGGATTTGCGCCGACTCCCAGCCGTTCGAAAAGGTGCTCGCGCGGGGTTTTGTATTTGAGGCCGTCGCTGTTCCACCACTCACGAACTCCCAAGAACGGATCGGTGTCGGCGTCGACGAACACCAACGTTCCACCGGCTCTGACCCATTTCGCGATGGCGTCGTGAACGTCCGGCGTTAGCGGCTTCATCCCTTCATAGGTCATCAAAATAACCTTGAGCCCGTTCAAATACCCCGGCAACAAAACATTCTCAAGCTGAACCGGCTGGACGGGCATCCCACGCTTTACAAACGGCATGGCCAGGCCATAGACATGACCCATATCTTCGTCGCTCGCCGAAGGCCCCCCGCGCTGAAACATGAGAGAGTCGCTCACCATCACGCCGACGCCGTGCGATCCGCTATCCCAGCGGACGGCGCTTTGCTTCATATCTTTCAACGCGTTGATCACCACCTGAAGCTCGGTCGCATAGGTTGGTGGGATGGGAATCCTCTCGCTCTTGTTCGTCTCGGAGGGGTACTTGCCATTGAAGATGCGCTCCGGCCAGGGCATCACCTCGTACTGGGAAACGTCAGGCTGGAGCAGGGAAGCGATCAACGTGGCGTGATAGTTATTCCGGTAGTCGCCCCAATCGTGATCCGGGTTGTCCTCGATCGGATCGGCGAGGTACCAGACCCCGCGCCCGGTCGAGCGGACCAGGTTTTGCATCGACCCATATTCGAGGAATGCCGTTTCGAATGTCCGCTCCTTCTTCACGCCCTGGTAGACGTTGGGCGTGCGTGCCGTGCCCGTCCAAACCTGGGCGATATAGCCGTCGCAGCCGTTCAGCCTTGCCAGGCTGGATTCCGGACTTACGATTCCCCAATGGGCGTAGTTAAGCAGACTGTGGGTCGGCACGTAGCAACGCACATGCGTCCCGTGGCTCTTGTTGTAATCCTGGATCGAATCGAAAACCTGCTGGAGCGCGCGGCGATACAGGTAGTACATCAGCTTCGCCGTACGCCAACGGGCATCGGGTGAGCTGGTTGGATTTTGCCAATCCTCCTTGTAGAACTCCTTCCACTCCCGTTTGAACCCGCCACCGTAGCCGCCGAAGGTCCAGAACTCCGGTTCCTCCAGGTGGACTGCCTCCACCCCGACGTCGAGAGCCCGGCGGACCCCCTCGGCGAGGTATTTGCCGTAGCCGGGACCGGGGGACATGTAATAGACGTCGCCTCCGTGCCCGACCTTCTCGCCGTTGGCGCGCGTTTGGGCCTCGTCCTCGTGGTTCGTTCCGTCCCACCGTCCGAAATAGTAATCCTGATACTGACCCCAAGCCACGCCAGTCATCAGGTGGACCCGATAGCCCTTTGCCCGCCATGCCTTCACCCGGTCGGGCATCGTCTTGTCGAAGCCGTAGACGATGGCCACGTCGGCGCGGAGATCGATGCGGTCTTGATAAGTGCTTCCCGTCTGGAAGACGGTTCGTTCCTGGTCTTGAAGGGGAGCCAATGTCATGGCGGCGAAGAGGAGGGATGTCAGCATGGTTGAAGGGGGATAGGGGAGGGACTTGGTTGGTCCCTCCTATAGACTATTTGTTTGCGCCCACCGGTGCGTTGAGACCAAGTCGCTCGCGCATGGCTTTTTCTTGCTCCGGCGTATTTTGCTTGACTTGCGGATACTTCGCCGCCTCGGCCTCCTCGGGGGTTTTGGAGCCACACCCCACGAGGAACAAGGCGGCGGCGATGAAAAGGAAGTATCTCATGGCACGAACGTGGTGGTCGGTTTCTGGATCTTCGTTTTGTAGAAGTCGTTCCCTCGGACCTGCCCCCAGCCGAGCGTTCTGGCGCTTCCATCCGCCATCGCGTAGTTGGCACGTCCCATGTAGCCCGGAGTCGGATCGAACCCGGTGCTGTGGGTGATGTCGTCGCAGTTGTCGCCGCCTGTCGGCAGCCGGTCGCCCGGTGCGCCGCTAAGCGGAATGCGTCCCGCGAACTTCCATGCATTACAGCCGAAGACGATGGGGTCCGATACCGCGCCCACGCGTCCACCCTGCCCGTTCGGAGGCCAAACCTCGGCGAAGGCGATGGTGTTGGAGGGGTCGGAGAACTCCGTCATATTCCGGATGGGGAAGCCACCGGTGATATCCCACCAACTCGGTGAAACGCCCGTGTTGCGATCCAGCCATCCGCCCGCCTCCATCGTGTCTATGTGGCTCATCATTGCGTAGGATCGGCGGATATATTTGTTACGGAACTTGCCGTCCCAAAGGCATTCGTCGGCATCCCAGAAAGGTTGCACGGGGTGGGTGTCGGCGGGGACCGACCAGACCTCGGCGCTCTTCATATAGGGCTCCATAAGCGAATCGAAGGGCTCCAGATGATAGAAACAGGAACCGTTTTCTTCGTTGGTACCAGGGTTGTTGATGCCCGGCTGGTTGTAGATCGCGCAGGGCACGTACATGTCGTCGAAGTCGGTGGCGTAAATGTGCGCCCCGAGCGATATTTGCTTCGCGCCGCTTGTGGCGACGGCTTTCTTAGCGGCCAGCTTCGCTTGAGCGAAGACCGGGAACAAAATGGCAGCGAGAATCGCGATGATCGCGATGACGACGAGAAGTTCTATGAGCGTAAACGCTCTCCTTGTATTCATGAGCGGCCTCCATTGGCTCGTTAACAAGGGGACTGCAAGAACGCATTAGGCCTGCTCCTTTGGAAGGGAGTGTCCTCGCTCGTAAGGCGTATCGGCGTGTATGAACGACGCCGGTACCTCGTGTCGCCGCGGCTCGATCTTCTCTCCGCCGAAGAGGCGGTGGAGAAGGTCGGCCGCTTTGCGCCCGATGCCATGGGCGTTTTGCCGGATGGTGTGCACCCGGAAGCCCTGGTAGCGAAGACGCGGCCAGTCATTAAAAGCGAGGATTTCGAGGTTTTCCCAAATCTCTCGCGGGAAATCGTGACAGACCTGGACGATGGCCTCCAGGTAGAACTCGTTCGCACAAAAGGCGAGGGTCATTGGATCGTCGCGGGTCAGTAACCGGACGAGCGCATCCTCCAGCATGTGGAACGAGACCTGGGCGTGAACGCCTAGGTGGGGAGGGACAAAACGCGCGTATTGCTCGGGGTCGGAAAGCCCCTCCGTGCCGAGCTCGAGATACGCCCGATGCCGGTCGGCAAGCGACGAAACCGCTTCGTCGTAGATGCCAAAGTAGCCGACGCGGTGCTTCTTCTCTTGCAGCAGAGTCGAGAGCGCGTTGTAGGAAGCCCCGTAGTTGTCCGTCGTAACGGCGGGTACGTCGATGCCGACGCAAGCCCGGTCTACACAGACGATGGGGAAACCTTCGTCGCTGAGCTGCTGGATGCGGCGCGACGTCTTTGGGTGGCAGGTCGGAAGGATCAACATCCCGTCGACCTCCCGGGTGGCGCGATTCAGGGCCTCCAACTCGGTGACGGGGTCGTTTTCCGTCGCGTAGAGCACGTACTGCTCGTCCTCGTCCAACGCTTCGCGGACGCCCGCCAGCAGATTGAATTCGAGAAAACCCTGGGTCGTCGGGAGCACCAGCCCGATCTTCCGGGTCGCGGGGGTGCTGGGCGAGAGGACGAACGAACCGACGCGTTCGACGCGCCGGACGAGCCCCTCGGCGGAAAGTTCGCGCAACGCACGGTGCACGGTCATTTTGGACGCACCGTGCGCGCGCATCAGATCCGCTTCCGAGGGCAGCTTCTCCCCTTCAGAGTACTTACCCTCGCGGATTCCGACTCGGATGTGTTCCGCCACATCCTTCCACGAGCCTCGACCTTCTCTGGTCTGATCCATGGTTAGACCTATTCTACACCAGCTTTAGATCAGGCGTGGCATAGCGATTTCTTTGACGATCGCTTCGCCGTTTTAGGGTCGAGTGAGGCGGACGATTGCGCAGTCCATCGGCGCGATCTCCAGCTTGAGGGCATCCCGGACCTCGGACTCGGCATTCGTCCAAAGCTCGCGGGTCTTCCACGTGCCGGAGAGTCCGAGCCGGGCAAGGGGAATCGACTTTGCGAGACTTTCCGTCTTGCCGTAGTTGAAGATGGCTACATAGACCGACTTGCCGGACTCCTGCCAGACGAACGAATCCCCGGCCTTCGTCCCTGTATTTCCCCAGATTGGGCGGAAGGAAACCGCTTTGCGGGCGACCTCCAGCAGGGCGCGATTCGAATAAATCTTGAGAACCCGCTCACGGGCTTCCGGCTTCGTCATGTCGTCGCCCAGAAGCATCATGCCGCCGACGATGACGGATGCCGTGAACCGGCTCCGCGACTCCGCTTCGCTCACCGGCGGTTCGTCCATCGGCTGGTATACACAGGCGCTGTCCGGATCGTTGAACCGGTAGATGCGGCGGTTGGTCCACCAGCCGTACGTGGCCGAGTTCAGCAGGTACTCCGTCGCGCCAATGTTCGCGAAGACGTCGCAGGAGGTTCGGCGGCTGTGCGCGTATCCGCTTGGGAACATGGGTGCGATGCTGAGGCTGATGAAGATCGGTCTCCCCACTTTCTTGGCGGAAAGGTAGGAGGCGATGTGCTTCAGGCCTATGTTGTAGGCGGCGGCTCCCGTCGTGATCGCGGGATCGAAGTGCTTGCCCTCGAGCGACGCGTGGGTCATGAAGTCGAACTTGATGTAGTCGAAGCCGAGGTCGATGAATTCGTCGAGTTGGGCGTCGAGACGGGCGAGGGATCCTGGGTGCGTGGGGTCCAGAGGCCAGCCGCCGTCGAGTTTCGGCAGGGGCTCTCCCTTCGCGTCTTTGATCGCGAGGTCGCTATATATATATTGTGTGCCCCGCACGCGGTCGGTCAGCTTGCCCCAAGCGGTGAAAGGCGTGTAGTAGATGCCCGCCTTCAACCCCGCTTGGTGGCAGCGCTCGACGAACTCCCGCCGCTGGACCTTCGTGAGATTGTCCCAGAAGGAATCCAGGTTTAGGTAAGCGGTCCCGTTGTCGCGGAACCAGGGCATCTGCTTATCGACGAACTCGGTCGCCGCTTCGGCGTGCTCTGCCTTGACCTTCGCTTTGTGCCCCGACCAGGAACTCCAGCCGAATGGCGCTGAGCCCGGCCAAGGGAGCACGGGCGTCACAAGGGCGTTCAAATCGCCGTACCGCTCCAACCCTGCCCGCCAATCGTCGTAGCAGCCGAGCACGAACCTGGGCGAACGAATCTCGCGACCCGTCACCGTCCCGTGCGGTTCCTTGTCGTGGGTGTATTTGCTCGTGGCTCCGGCGTAAGCCGAAAGGGACGCCACTTCGCCAGACGAGCTGCGCAAGAAGCGCACCGCTGACTTCCAAACATCGTGATCCAGCGACCCGACGATCAGCCCATTTCGGCTCCCATCGTCGTAAACCGCGCCTACCTCGAAACTACCCGCGCCGTCCCCCTGTCCTTCGTTCCAACCGTCTGACCGATAGCGGAAATAGTTGTCGTTGTCATAGGGAACGAAGAGGGACTGAAGCGGATCGCGATGGGCGACCTTGATTGCCGACTCGGTGGCCGCCGGCACGATGTAGTTCGTTCCCACGGGTCGCCCCGAGACGACGTCGAGGCGAACGATCACCTCGGGCCGCCCCTTGTAAACCCAAAACGTTTGTCGTAGTTCCGGCAGGCCAGCCGCGCGGTGGTGGACGGTCACCTGGACGCCCGCGCCGAACTGGTCGCGGACGCTTCCCGTATCTACTGAGTGGGTGGTGAAAGAGGTCGTCTTTCGAACCAAGCCGTCCGGCAGTCGCACTTCGCCGAAAAGGTGGGAGGCGGAAGCCCGGGTTCCCCAGGCCAAGTCGTAAGAGCCGTCGCGCCGATCGACGGAGAGGGAAATGCTCCCATTCTCTACGAGAACCCTCTCACCGGCGCGCCGCACAGTGACGGAGCCTTGAAGGACGAGAAGCGCGCAGACGGTCAGCATGGGGAGCCACTCACGAGAACAGCCGCGATTCGAAAATCGCGGCTGTCCACAGAGTACCGAGTCAAAGGACTAGCTTAGTTCCACTCGGGATATCCGGTCATGTAGGCCTTGATCTGGGGGCGTCCCGGCCAGCCGACCATGTTGTAGTTCGGCGAGGAGAACAGATCCCAGATGTCGTCGTCCAGCGACTTATAGCCGTTGATCGCCTTCACGTGGCCGTCGAAGAAGCCCGAGTTGAGCATCTTGTTGCCCAGGCTGCGTACGACGGTGACGCTGTTGTTCACGACGTCGCAGTCGTTGCCGCCGCAGCCGTAACAGAGCGCGTGGGCCACGAGGTTCGGATACGGGTTACGCGTCGGACCGAGCATCATTGTGCCTGCCGGGTTTGCGAGCGAAGTCATGTTCCCGCCGCCGCCCGTGTTGTGCGGCTGCTCCCAGGACCACCACTCCGCCCACGGCCAAATGCCTTCCTGACCGGTGCCGCCAAGGCCCTCGTTGATACCGGCCTGAGCGTTCAGGGCGTACGAGCGGGGGAAGCGGGTGGTCGTGTCGCCGAAGATGTTGGCGCCTTGGCTGGCAGGCAGAGCCGCCCACGAACCGGAATAGGTCGGGGAGGAGAAGATGCCGCCGTTCTGGTCGGTGTTGCCCGTGTAGGCGGTGCCGTCCGGCTTGACGTACTTGCCGCCGTTCTTCACGTACGGCAAGACGGCATCCTTCCAAAGAAGAAGCTTGTAGCGAGGCTGGTCCCAGTAACCCTGCATCATCGGCATAACGCAGTCGTCATAGTCGCCCGCGTACATGATGATGCCGAGCGTCAGGTTCTTGACGTTGCTGGTGTCGGCGGTTCGTTTGGCGGCCTGTTTCGCCTGGGCGAAGACCGGGAAGAGGATCGCAGCGAGAATCGCGATGATCGCGATCACGACGAGGAGCTCAATGAGCGTAAAGGCTTTTCGTTTCATATTTCGGACCTTCTTTGGTCTTGCCGACGTCGTCCAAGACGCGGCGAATAAGTGCTTTACAAAATGTCGGCTAATTTGACGGGCGAGGGCGGGGGCTACTTGCCTCCCGACGACTCGCGAATGACGAGGGTGGGTTTCAAAATCTGTTGTTGAAGCGGCGCTTCCGGATCTTCCATCTGCGCTCGCAGGAACTGGAAAGTCAGGTTGCACATCTCTTCGACTGGCTGCTTGACGGTTGTGATCGGGCAAGGGCAGTGCTCCGTCTCTTCGATCCCGTCGAATCCGACGACCGCTACGTCCTGCCCGACCTTCACGCCAAGCTGCTGCAGGGCGAAGACGGCGGAGAGGGCGATGTCGTCGTTCATGCAAAGAATCGCTTCCGGCATCTTCCCCGCCACGAGAATCTCTTTGAGCGACTCGCGGGTCTCCGTCAGGGTCGAAGCGCAAACGCCCAGCGTGCTGACTTCGAGATTCGAAGCGAGCATCTTGTCTCGGTAAACCTCATAGCGCGGGCCGTCGGTCAACAGGCCCGAATCGGACGGCGCGACATAAGCGATTTGCCGCCGGCCGCTGCCGATCAGGTGGTCCATCGCGTCCGCCGCTCCCGCCTTTAGATCGACGCCGACGAAGCTCTGACGCTCCGACCAGTAGGCGCCCATGCTGACGAACGGGGTGCCGCCCGCCAAATTCTCGTAGTTCTCGGAAAACGCCTCGATGGAGGCGGACGTGTCGAACGCGATGATCCCCTCGACGGGCACGCGGAGCGCGCGGTCGAAGGAGTGGTCCCAGTGGAACTCTTCGTCGACGTCGGTGACGGCGAGGGCAAGCTCGGTCTGCCCCAGCACCTTGCGGATGCTGTGCAAAACCTGGCTGCGGTAGCGCGAGTACTCCAAGCTCATCCAGAACCCGACGAGGCCGGTGCGGCTCGTCATCAGGGCTCGGGCAGAAGGATTCGGGCGGTAGCCGAGCTTTTTGGCCGCCTCTAGGACGCGGGCTCGTGCTTCTTCGGAGATCGGTACATCGGTGCGTCCACTAAGGACGCGCGACACCGTGGCTCCCGAGATGTTCGCTGCCTTGGCAACGTCGTCGCGAGTCGGTCTTCCTCCACTTCGAGAATGAACGCGCGTTCTGTACACGCGTTCATGTTATCATAAGAAATAGAAAACCGAACGGCTCATTTCAAATTTCAGCGATTTGAACCGGGACAACGCCAACGAAGGAACCTGAACAACGATGAACAAAACGATCTTTGCCCTCGCCCTCGCGGTAACGGCGCTTGTCGCCGGCTGCGGCGATCCGGTCGACCAGCGGCCATCCAATTCGATTCCGATTCCGAAGGACTCGGACACCGCCACCCACATCCCTCAAACCAAGGAGGAGAAGATCGCGGCGATCAACAAGGCGCCGATCTCCGATGAGCAGAAGAAGAAAGCCATCGCCGAAGTCGAGGCCGGTTCGAAGTAAAGGATTTCGAGAACGGGTCGGCGAGAAATCGCCGGCCCTTTTTTATTGGCCGACGATCTCGTAGACCGAGCTCTTGTATTGGCCAAGGGCCGGAACGGCCAAGCCCTTCTTCATCAGGTCCGCGCCAGAGGCCGTCGTCTCGGCTCCGGTCTCCCCGAGCACACGCACCCGGTAGGTGCGTCCCGCATCCAACCCCTTGAGCTTCAAGGGAGCCGCTACCGAATCACCCAGGCTGTAAACGAACGCCACCGCCCGGTTCCCCTTTTGGTACATCAGGGCCGAACGTGGGCCGTCGTAGGGCGACTCCAGCCGGTAAAGCTCGCCGAGCTGAACGACGTCCCGAATTCCCTTGTAGGTCTCGATCGCTACCGTCGCCAAGGTGCGATCCGAGGCGGAAAGCTTGTCCAGGTCGATGTCCAAGCCCAACCGTCCGCTCATCGCCACGTCAAAGCTGAACTTCAACGGCCTGCCCGTCACCGTCACGTGGTCGCAAATGGCGATAGCCGGGAAGAAGAACGAGAAGCCCCACTGGATGAAAATTCGGCGGACGGGATCGGTGCGGTCGCTGGGCCAAAGCTCGTGGGCGTACTTCGTCGCGCCGTAGTCCACACGCCCGCCGCCGCCTGAGCACATCATGATCTCGACTTCGGGGTGCTTCTTGGCGAGCCGGTCGAAGACGTCGTACAGATTCCGCGTGTAGTCGATCCAGAGATGCGACTGGCGTTCCCTACCCAGATACGTCGAGCCGGGTTGAGTTACGTAGCGGTTGCAGTCCCACTTGACGTAGGAGATGTCCGGGTTCTCGGTCAAGGTGCGGTCGGCGACTTGGAAGACGTATTCCTTCACCTCGGGCCGCGAGAGGTCGAGGATGAGCTGGTTCCGTTGGAGGTCCAGCTCGCGCTTGGGCTGTTGGATCGCCCAATCCGGGTGCTTTTCGAAAAGCTCGCTGCGGGGGTTCACCATCTCCGGCTCCAGCCAGATTCCAAACCGCAGACCGCGTTTTTTCGCCGCATCGGTCAGGGCACTTAGCCCGTTTGGCAGTTTCTTCGGGTCGGGCATCCAGTCGCCCAGTCCCTGGCTGTCGTCGTCGCGCGGATACTTTCGGCCAAACCAGCCGTCGTCGAGCAGGAAGAGCTCCATTCCCAGCGCTTTCGCGCCATCGAAGAGCGAGACGATTTTCTTTTCGTCGAACTTGAAGTAGGTCGCTTCCCAGTTGTTAAGCAGGATCGAGCCGACTTTGTCGCCGTCGCGGAGGGCGTTTTTACGAACCCACCGATGGAGGTTCCGTGAAAGCTCACCGGTTCCGTTTGCGCTCCAGCCCCAGACCATCTTCGGCGTGGCGAAAACCTCACCATTGCGCAGGTGGTAGGCCGACTCGTACGGGTTCATCCCGCAGATCGCCCGAAGGCGGTGCTGGGGATCGACCTCGAAAGTGAAGGCGAAGCTGCCCGACCAAGCCAGGGACCCGCCCACGACCTCGCCGGAATCCTCCTGCGCCGGTGCGCCCTTGGAGAGTAGAAACCATGGAGCGCGAAACTGGTTGGCACGCACGCCGAGCTTGGAGTCCAGGGTCTTCACCCCGTAGGTGAGTTTCTCCTCGGTCAGGTTCGCTTCATCCGCCCACTCGCCACGGAATTGGGTCAGGTAGTGGTCGGCCGTTCCGAAATCGGGGGACGAGGAGGCGAAGTGGTCGAGGACGACGTTCCCGTTTTCGCTATGCCGGATCTCTGTCCAGGTCTCGATCACGTCGTCGTTCGGGTACGAGCGGAAATAGAGGTCGACGAAGAACGGGTAGGCGGAGTCCTTCATCTCGATCTTGGTAAGATCGCCCTCCGTTGTCGCTTTCACAACCCTCAGATCGGTCGAGGTGTTGCCGTCAACGTGAGTGACGCCAAGGGCGGGTTCGTAAACCCATCCATCGCCGGAGGCAGGAAAGGCGAGAGGCCCTTCCGCCGTATCCGCGTCCTTTGCCCCAAAAGCCCGCTGGTAGAGGCGGCCGTCGTCCGCGACGAAAAGGCCGAGGGCGGCATGGGCGGTCTCGATGCGGATGGGGCGGAGGTCTCTCATGGGGGTGGGCGGCTGGCCGTTTGTCGCGACCTGAGCCTGGGCCCAATCCGCGTGATCGTAAGAGCTTCCGTCGCCTGCGTCCGTTGCCCGGAGCGAGAGTGTTTTCGCTCCGCTCAGGTCAACATGAACGGTCTTTGGTGTGTCGCCGCCTTGCATTTTTCCGCTACGCCACTTTACGACACCGTCGACGAGGACGAGAAATTCGACTGTGCCATTGCCCTCGGTATCATCGTCAACCCCAACCACCGCGTCGAACGCCCGCGCGCCCGTTAGCCCGAGGTTTAGTGTACTGTCAGCGTGCGTTCCCACGCCGTGGGCAAATGTGCGGCCTCCGAGTTTAATCGGTTTACCGTTGATGTTGGCGTCCTTGCGGGGCCGCGACCAGCCGCAGGTCATCGTCGTGAGATCGAGCGTCTCCAGGCCGAACGAACGCGCCTGCATCGCAACAAGACCGATCAGGGGGAGCATGACGGCCCGTTATTCTACAACCAAAAAAATTTAAGCTTTTACGATTTTCGGACCCGTGCCTCGCGATACGCGCGGGGACTAGAGCCCGTTTGCGCCTTGAATTTTGACGAGAAATGAAAGGGCTCCATGCCCACCTCGGCGGCAATTTCCCCGACGCTCAAAGTCGTCCTTTCCAGCAGGCTTGCCGCTCTTTGCATGCGCTGGAGGCCGATGTATTGGAGCGGCGCCATCCCAGTCTCCGCTCGGAAGAGGTGACAAAAACGCGATGGGGAGAGGTGGACGGTCTCGCTCAAGGTCTCGAGGCTCAGCGGGAGCCAAAGGTGGCTGTGAACGTACTCGACGACCCTGCGGATTCGCCCATCCATCGAATGCCCAGCGCCGGGAAGCTGCTCTTGACAGAGGAGCAGCAGACGTTCGAGGGCGTTCATCGAGAGGGACATCCGAAGCGGACCGGGCCAAAAACACAGGCGGCATAACTCCCGAAAGCTCCGCTCGATTTCCGTCCACGCAGTTGTCGCGGGTTCCAAGGTGGCGATTCCGGGAGCGGCGGTAGGCCATTCCAGCATCGCGAGCCACTCGGGAGGAGGCTGGAAGTGGACCCACAAGATGTCCCAGCTTCCCACGCCCTTGGCCGTTCCGTAGTCGTGAGGCGTGCCCGGCGAGATCAGGGTGAGCGCCTTTGGTAGAGCAGGGATATCCCCGATGGCCGAGCCGAACCGGCCACGTCCCGCAAGCGTCGCGACGAGGAGCCAGTCGTCCGATCCATCTGCGCGGCGAAGGGAATAGCCACGCTCCTTTCGATGATGGCCCGCAAGAAGACCATCGTAGTAAGGCAGGTCCAAGGCGATCCTATCCTTAAGCATCTATAGCAAGATTTTATAGGTTTTTGACAAAGAACGCAATGGCGATTTCGGGACCTCACTTGCACAATTCTGGAGATGAACAGCGAAGTTCGCGTTCGAAGGGAGCCCATCGTTTTCCCGACCTACGAGCCGGCAGCCGCCGACCCGAACCCGATGTTTTTGGAGAAACGGGTCTATCAGGGCAGCAGCGGGCGCGTTTATCCACTCCCCTTCATCGACCGTATCGCCGAGACCCCGACCGACCGTGCCTGGGATTCCGTCACCATCGAGAACGGCCTTGTCTCCCTTACCGTCCTCCCCGAAATCGGGGGCCGTATCCACATCGGGCAGGACCTGACTAACGGTTACGACTTTTTCTACCGCCAGCGTGTCATCAAACCGGCTCTCGTCGGCCTCGCCGGGCCTTGGGCCTCGGGCGGCGTCGAGTTCAACTGGCCCCAGCACCATCGGCCCTCGACCTTCATGCCGACGGATGTTTTCATCGAGCACGGCGACGATGGATCGATCACCGTTTGGATGAGCGAGCACGAGCCGATGAACCGGTTGAAAGGGATGCACGGCGTCTGCCTTCACCCCGGGCGGAGCGTCGTCGAGCTCAAGGTCCGCCTTTACAATCGAACGCCCTACGTTCAAACGTTCCTTTGGTGGACGAACATCGCCACTCACGTCCATGAGGCGTACCGGTCGTTCTTCCCGCCCGACGTCCACACGGTAGCCGACCACGCCAAACGCGCCACCAGCCGCTATCCGCTCTGCGACGACCACTACTACGGCGTCGACTACGGCTCACGGGGACGCGATGGAATTCCGGCGGGCGAGTGCCCCCGCGAGTTCGTGCCGCCATCCTGCGGTGGCGAAAAAGGCCCCCGCTACGAGGCCAACGACCTCTCCTGGTACGCGAACATCCCCGTGCCGACCTCCTACATGTGCATGGGCACGAAGGAGGACTTCGTCGGTGGCTACGACTACTTCAAACAAGCCGGTCTTATCCACGTAGCCGACCACCACATCGCCCCCGGCAAGAAGCAATGGACCTGGGGCAATCAGGAATTCGGCTACGCCTGGGACCGAAACTTGACCGACGAAGATGGGCCGTACATCGAGCTGATGGCGGGTGTCTACACCGACAACCAACCCGACTTCTCGTTCATCGGACCGGGCGAGACGAAGGTCTTCAGCCAGTTCTGGTATCCGTACCAAGCCATTGGCGTAGCCCACTTTGCGAATGTCGACGCGGCGCTGAGCGTCTTGCCGGACGGAAAGATCGGAGTCGCCGTGACCCGCGACCTGCCAGGAGCGAAAGTTACCGCCAGCGAGGGCGGAAAACTCCTCCAAGAGTGGACCCTCGACCTCGCCCCGAACAAGCCATTCACCGCCGAAGTTTCAGCCAGCGGCCCGATCCTCCTGGTCCTTCGCGACGCAGGGGGAACCGAGTTGGCGCGTTACGAGAATGTGCCGCCCGAGGTCACCAAGGTCTCACCCCCTGCCACGGAGCCCCCGATGCCCGCCGACGTCTCCTCGTCGGACGAGCTGTTCCTGATCGGGCAGCACCTGGACCAATATCGCCACGCCACCCGCGACCCTGCCGCCTACTGGCGGGAGGCGCTGAAGCGCGATCCGGGCGACGTCCGCTGCAACAACGCCCTCGGCCTCTGGCACTTCAAGCGCGGCGAATTCGAGGAAGCGCGTGAGCGGTTCGAGCGGGCAATCGACAGGGCTACCCAGCGCAACCCTAACCCCTACGGCGGCGAGCCGTACTACAACCTCGGCCTCACCCTTCGATTCTTGGGCCGCGACCAGGAGGCGGTGGACGCCTTCGCCAAGGCTGTTTGGAACTCGGCCTGGCAGGCCCCCGGCTACCACGCCCTCGGCGAGATGGCCTGTCGAAGAGGCGACTGGGCCAAGGCTCTCGACTATCTGGACAGGTCGATTCGGAAGGATGCCGACAACCTCCGAGCCCAAGACCTGCGAGCGATCGTTTTGCGCAAATTGGGTCGCGAAGTTTCTCTTGCCGACGTTCTGGAACTGGACCCGCTCGATTTCTGGGCGAGGCATCTATCCGGCGAAAGGATCGTCTGCGACAATAGCGTTCGCATCGATCTTGCCATCGACCTCTTACGTGCCGGACTCAAAAACGAGGCCCTGGAAATCCTTGCCGACGCCGATCGCAATGCACCCGATGGAACCGCGCCCATGGTTGGCTACTACGAGGGCTATATCCGGGGCGAGGGCTTTGAGAAAGGCGAGGAAGCCTCGATGGATTACTGCTTCCCGGCCCGGCTCGAAGACATCGCCGTGCTTGAGGCGGCCATCGCGTCGAACCCGAACGACGCCCGCGCGCCTTACTACCTCGGCAACCTGTTTTACGACCGCCGCCGTCATCGCGAGGCCATCGAGCTTTGGGATAAAGCTGCGAAGCTCGACCCCTCGAACTCAATCGTCCTCCGCAACCTCGGCATTGGATTTTTCAACATCCTCGGTCAACCCGACAAAGCCCGCGCAGCGTATGACGCGGCGGTCGAAGCGGCTCCCGGCGATGCCCGGCTGCGGTACGAGAGGGACCAGCTTTGGAAGCGGGTCGGCGTCTCGCCTGATGTCCGCCTCACCGAGCTCAGAAAGCGCTTGGACCTCATCGCCCGACGCGACGACTTGACCATCGAGTTCTGCCACCTGCTCAACTCCGTCGGCCTTCTCGAGGAAGCAGCCGAGATTCTGGAAAAGAGAAGGTTCCAGCCTTGGGAGGGCGGGGAAGGCCAGGCTCTGGGCGTCTGGGCGCGGACCCAAATGGCCCTCGGCCGTCGCGCCATGGCGAAAGGTAGTCCGGGCGAAGCAAAGAGGAACTTGGAGAAAGCCCTGAACCCGCCGGAAAACTTGAGCGAAGCCCGCCACCTGCTGGCAAACGCCAGCGACGTATGGCTTGCCCTCGGCGACGCCCATGCCGCCCTCTACGAGATGGAGCAGGCGCAAGCGTTTTGGACCATGGCTGCCGACTTCAAGGGCGATTTTCAGGAGATGAGCGTACGCCTCTTTTCCGAGCTCACCTACTTCCAAGCCCTCGCCCAAGAGCGGCTGGGCAGGGACGCCCGGCAAACGCTGGCCGCGCTCGACCGGTACGCCGACGAGCTCGCGAAGACTCCGGCCAAGATCGACTATTTCGCCACCTCGCTCCCCACGATGCTGCTGTTCGACGACGATCTGCAGCGACGTCAGGAGAACTCGGCCCGGTTCCTCCGGGCTCAGGCAGCAGCTGGTTTGGGACAACTCGACAAGGCCAAGGCCCTGCTCGACGAAGTGCTCCAAATCGACCCAAATCACGCGATGGCAACCGAATGCCTTGCAGGACTCAGCATTGACAACGCAGTCACTCCCGTGACAGATTGAGCTTTAATCAAGTGGAGATAATGATGTTCAACGAAAAATCGAAGCGTCGAGGACGACTCTTTACCGCTACTTTCATCGGCCTCGCCGCGGTCCTTTTCGCCGCCGGATGCAATTCCGGGTCCGGCTCGTCGGGGACTACCGGCACGACGGGAACGACCGGTACGACCGGCTCTGCCACCGCGAATTCCGGCGATAAGATCAAGATCGCCTTCATCGTCAAGCAACCCGAAGAACCCTGGTTCCAGCTCGAATGGAAGTTTGCCGACGAAGCGGCTGCCAAAGACGGTTTCGACCTCATCAAGCTCGACGCGACGGATGGCGACCAAGTGTTGCCCAAGATCGAGAACGCCGCCGCCCAAGGGGCCAAGGGTCTCATCATCTGCTCGCCCGACGTCAAACTGGGCTCTGCCATCATGGCCCGCGCCGATCAGCGCGGCATGAAGCTCATGTCGGTCGACGACCAGCTTGTGGACGCGAACGGCAAGCCGCTCGAGGTTCACCACCTGGGAATCAGCGCTCGGAAGATCGGCAACACGGTCGGCACCTCACTCTACGACGAGATGACGAAGCGTGGATGGAAGCCGGAAGACACCGGCATGATCCTCGTTACTCGCGACGAGCTCGGCACCGCCCACGAGCGCACCGAAGGCGCGAAAGAAGGCGTAACCGGCAAGGGTTTCCCTGCTGCAAACATCTACACGGCTCCCCAGAAATCCACCGACGTCCCCGGAGGCCAAGAGGCGGCTGCCGTCGTCCTCACGAACCACCCGACCGTCAAGCATTGGCTGATCGCCGGTATGAACGACGCCGCTGTGATGGGCGCCGTTCGCGCAACGGAGGCTCGCAACATCAAGGCCGAAGACGTCATCGGCATCGGGATCAACGGCGACGCCGCTCTCGAAGACCTGAAGAAGCCCCAGCCCACCGGTCTCTTTGGTTCGATTCTTCTGCAAGCGAAGCGTCATGGTTTCGACACGGCCGACATGATGTACAAGTGGCTGAAGGACGGCACCGAGCCGCCGAAGATCACCTACACGGACGGTCTTCTCATCACCCGCGACAACTACAAGCAGGTCTTGAAGGAACAGGGCTTAGACAAATAGCCTGAACATGGCACTCCTTTTCGACCAAATCGAAAAGTCCTTCCCCGGTGTCCGAGCCCTCGACGGCGTGACTTTCGAGTCGCGTGAGGGCTCCGTCCATGCTCTCATGGGCGAGAACGGCGCGGGCAAGAGCACGTTGCTGAAGATCCTGAGCGGCGCCTACCATCAGGACGGCGGCCGACTCGTCTTGAACGGGGAGCCGCTTTCCTTCCGGAGCACCCAAGGCGCGCTCGACGCGGGCATCGCCGTAATCTATCAGGAGCTTCAGCTGGTGCCCCAGCTCTCGGTGGCGGAGAACCTTTTTCTCGGCCACCTGCCTTCGAAGCTGGGATGGACCGACCGCCGCACTCTTAATGCCGAGGCCAGGCGGCTGCTCGAACTTGTCGGCGAAGATATCAAACCCGAGACCCCCATCGGCCGCCTCCCCATCGCCCAACGGCAGATGGCGGAGATCGCGAAAGCCCTGTCGAGAGATGCCAAAGTGATCGCCTTCGACGAGCCCACTTCGTCCCTGAGCTCTCGGGAAGTCGACCGGCTGTTCGCGGTGATCCGGCGTCTGCGCGAGGAGGGTCGCGTCGTCCTTTACGTCTCCCACCGCATGGACGAAATCTTCGAGATTTGCGACGCCGCCACCGTCCTGCGCGACGGCAAACACGTCCAGACCTATGAATCGCTCGAAGGAGTGACCTCCGACGATCTGGTGCGCGCGATGGTGGGCCGCGAGGTCGATACCTTGAACGCCTATCGTTCTCGCCCCATCGGCGAAACGGCTCTGAAGGTGGACAACCTCATCGGTCCCGGTCTGAAAGAAGGCATCAGTTTCGAAGTGAAGAAGGGCGAAATCGTCGGCCTCTTCGGCCTAGTCGGAGCAGGACGCACGGAGACCCTGAACCTCATCGCGGGGACGGCGAAAGCGTCCGGCGGAACCATCGCGCTAGGCGGCAAAACGTATTCCCACTTTAGCCCCCAACAGGCCCTCGGCAAGGGCATTGGCCTTTGTCCGGAAGATCGAAAGAAGGAAGGCATCGTCGCCATCGCCAGCGTTTGCGACAATGTGAACCTGGGCGTCCGCAAGAGCTTCGTGGTCCGACCGCGGGCCGAGCGCACCTACGCCGAAAGCCGTGTCCAACAATTCCGCGTCCGCACGCCTAGCGTCCAGCAGAAGATCGGCAACCTCTCCGGCGGCAACCAGCAGAAGGCGATTTTGGGCCGAGTGCTTGGGCACGACTTGCGGGTGTTGCTTCTCGACGAGCCGACGCGCGGCATCGACATCGGCGCGAAGGCAGAGGTTCACGAGATCGTCCGAAACCTCGCCGAACAGGGTGTCGCCGTCCTCCTCGTCTCCAGCGAGATGCCCGAGCTGCTCGGCATCTGCGACCGTATTCTCGTGATGGAGGGTGGCCGCATCCGCGGCGAGCTGCCCCGCAGCGACGCGACCCAAGAGCGGCTCCTCGAGCTCGCCTTGCCTACGAAAAACTCATGAAAGCCCCTCGAATCGATTCGCCTCTCCGCAAGCTGTGGGATCGCACCGGCGTCCTGATCGTGCTCGTCCTGCTCGTCGGCTGGGCGGTGTTCAAGGTGCCCAATTTCGCCAGCGCGAACAACCTCATCTACTCGCTTGGGCTGAGTATCACCACGACCGGCATCGTCTCCTGCGGCATGCTCTTCGCCCTCGCCGCTGGTGACTTCGATCTGTCCGTCGGTTCGGTAGCCGCTTTCGCGGGCATGGTCGCGGCTGTCTTATTGGGCAAGGGCTGGGGGCCTGTGCCTGCCGTCTTCGCCGCCCTTTTCGGCGGTCTCTTGATCGGCACGATCAACGGCTTTATCATCGCCGTTTGCGGCATCAATGCCCTAATCACGACCCTCGCCACGATGCAGATCGTACGTGGGTTGGCCTATATCCTCCACAACGGCAACTCCATGGGCATCGGCGATACGACTTTCGCTTGGCTCGGAACGGGCGCGCCCCTCGGCGTACCGATGCCGCTCTGGATTCTGCTCCTCTGCCTGATCGTCTTCGGCTTACTTCTTCATCGAACGGTCTACGGCCGCAACGCCCTCGCTATCGGCGGAAACCGGGAAGCGGCGCACCTGGCCGGGGTGCCCACGCGAAAGGTTCAGATCGTTATCTTCGGCCTTCTTTCGATGCTGGCAGCCCTTGCCGGAATCGTGAGCTCCGCCCAGCAGCAGCTTGGCGATCCGAAGATGATGCAGGGGTTGGAATTGCGCGTCATCAGCGCCTGCGTTCTCGGCGGCGTCTCTTTGACGGGCGGCGTCGGCTCCATCGGCCACGTGATCGTCGGCGTCCTCATCATGGGAACCGTACAAAACGTGATGGACCTGAATAGCGTGCAGACGTTCTACCAATATCTCATCAGCGGCGCTATTCTCCTTGCCGCCGTCCTCTTGGACCGTCTCAAACAAAGGGGCGCGGCACGATAGACCACATTTGTGGATTTAAGCTAATAAATTCGGCAAAGCAATCCCGGTACTTGTACGAGGATTGACTACGGCCTTTTGCCGACGCGAAAGCACTGGCATAGGATTCCCGGCGACACTCGAAGGGACCAACATCCTTGCAACGAAATGCCAACTTTCGGATAACCCCAAAATGAAGGGACCCCTCCGGCGCCGCGCACGACGCCTTCGGGGTTTGGACTGTTTGAGGGATAAAAAAGACGTCCTTTAGGCAGCCATCCTGAGTGAGTGTCCCGCTCCTCGAGAGGCTTCCCGGTCGACGTTGAATCGAGAGATCAGGGCCTGAAGCTCCATGCTCATTTGGCTCATCTCGGTGGCGGCTGCGCCGACCTCCTCGATGCTCGCGCTGAGCTCTTCCGCTCCGGCTGCAGACTCCTGGCTGATGGCGGCCACATCCGTAATCGCCTTCACAACCCGCTGCGTTCCCGAGGCCATTTCCTGGCTGATGGAGAGGTTCTCCGTGGCGGCGGTCGCCATGGATTCCATCGACGAGGCTGCCTTTTGGGTCAGTTGGGCGACGGTTTCCGTGCTCGTCGCAACCTTTCGAGCCGCGGCGAGGATCTGGGCGAGCGACTTGCCGGCCTGCTCGCTTTGACGCGTTCCGGCTTCGACTTCGTCGTTCGTCTCCTGGATCGCGGACACCGTCTCGTTGACGGTCGAGGTAACGGAGCCGATCATGACGGAGATCTGCTTGGTCGAAGAAGCAGCCTGCTCGGCGAGCTTGCGGACTTCCTCGGCGACGACAGCAAAACCGCGCCCGTGCTCACCTGCTCTGGCTGCCTCGATGGCGGCGTTGAGGGCGAGAAGGTTCGTCTGCTCGGCGATCTGCTCGATAGAGAGAACGATCTGTCCGATCATCTGACCGTGCTCGTCGAGCTCCTTCACCTTCTGGGCCGAGTATTCGACCTTGACGCGAAGCCGCTCGATGGCGCTGACTGTCTCCTTAACGGCGACGTCGCCTTCGGTGGCGAGCGTATCCATCTGCTTGGCGGCCGTGGCGACCTCTTCGATTCCGGCGGAGGCCTTCCTCATGGAGATGCTGCCGTCTTCGGCGAGCTTGCTCTGCGATTCGCTGCCCGTGGCCACGTTCTCGACGTGAGCCGAGAGCTCTTCCATAACCGCCGCCGCTTCACTGGCGCTGTCCGCCAGCTTCTGGCTGCCGGAAGCGATCTCGGACGAGGCCGCGCCGCTCTCCTCAGTCGCAGAGGCGAGCGTTTGACTCGTCGAAGCTACCGAAGCGGCATTGTCGGAAACCGTGCCGACCAATTCGCTGAGCGAGGCTCGTGCCGAGTTGTATGAGCCAACCGCGCTGCTCACCATTTCGAGCATCGAGTTGAAAGTCTTGCTCATCGCGCCCAGCTCGTCCTTCGTATCCAAGCTTACGGGAGCCGTGTCTACCTTGGCGGGGATCGTGAGATCGCCGTTCGCCAGGGCCCCCAGACCGGCCGTAAGCTCGGGAACGCAGCGGCTGCTGAGCGAGGACATGCCCGTCGACACCTTGATAATGGCGCTGACGATCGTCTTGGTCATGAAGATCGCGAAGGCGATGCCGAGAACGAACGCGAGGATCGAGGCGACCGAAACGGATTTCGTCGCGGAGGCCGAAGCGTCGTCCGCGTGATCCACCATTTTGGCGGAATCTTCCTTATTCCATTTCAGAATGGTATCGGTATCGGGCTGGACCTTATCCAAATAGATCGGCGTAAGGGTAGCTTCCAGAAGGTCGAAGCCCTTGGAACCCTTTGCCTCGAGAATCTCTTTTTGGTTTGCTTTCCAAACGTTCTTGTACTCTTCCCAACCCGTTTTCAGAGCATTGAAGTTCTTGCTGTCTTCGCCAGGCTGCACCTGTTTCTCATAGGTGGCGAGAGCTTTGTCGGCAGTATCCTCAGAGTCTTGGACTTGCTGCTCAAGCTTATGCGCCTTACTGTCTTCCGCGCTCGCAATCTGGAATTGGACAATTCGCGCTTGTTTGCTCGCTTCGATAAATTCTGTCAGTGCGGTAACGCCCCCAATACCGTCGTCCGACAAAGAATGAATTTCCTTACGCAAAGTCGAAATGCTGGAAAGCGCCGAGAACGCGACGACACCCATTAGCACCAAACATAGGCCAAAGCCTACAGCTAGCTTGAGACCTATTTTTAGGTTGTGAAACCACTTCATTAATCTTCCCCCAGTGCACCGCCCCCATCACCGTTGCGGCCACGACACAAGTAATTTTTGGAGTAAAAGGAACTACGGTCATCCTGCGGAAGATGTACATATTTTGATGGATAAGCGAAGTAGCAATTGAGAAACAAAATGAATGAGGGGTGGGTTTTTGGCGTATTTTGAATCTAAGGTTTATCGGTCTACCAGCTATAAATCTATCGATATCTACGCTTGCGCTTCGATCATCGGATCACCTCGCCCGAAAGCGAAAGTGCTTTCGTCCGAATTCTTTCCTGAGCCGTGGGGGCTTGAATCGAGACCGTGACAAATGAACCCTGAATGCGCTTTCGTACCAAACACATTTCAGATAAGCTGTCTAGAACGAACGGATATTCTTGACTTTGACGTGCGCGCTTGTAAATCGCTAGATGCAGGCACCATCCGCAATCACTTTTCGGGTGCCTCGCCCAGGTTACGGATAGTCTAATGTTTAGACTATGCAGTCCACAAGGCGTCCCATCTCTCGTTAAGTTGGCGTCGCGAGAGACACAACTCATCCTGCTTGCCTGCGGGGGCATGACGGACAAAGAAATCGCAAAAGCGTTAAGTATCAGTATTGGCACTGTCATAACGCTATGGTCGACCATTCGCGGTAAATTGGGGATCAGTTCTCGCGCCGCCGCCGTCGCCGGCATCGCTTGGGCCGTTGCAAAACTCGAATCGCGTAACGTTCCCGAGGTGGACGAACCCGCGTATCTATTCGATAATCAAGCGGTCGAGCCCGCCATCCTCATTCTCGGTAAACAGCAAGTCGTGTTGATGTGCAACGCCGTGGCGGCAATCATGTTCGATGTCGTGCCCGGTATGACGCTCGATAAATCGCCAAAGCTGGCGCGCGCTCTAACGGATAACACCGATCCGGATTCCGAAGGAGCCATTGGTTTTCCATGGAGTCGTGCCGGTGCGCAGTCGCTGCCGATCGAAGAGGTTATCCAGATAGCTAGCGCGGGTGGTTCTACTCAGCAAGTGGTGGTGTCCTGCACCTTCGCCGACGATCACGTGTTCGGAAGGGTCGCGATACTTCGGGTTCACCCCACAAATAATTATGCGGTAACGGATCGCAGGACAAACGAGGGCCCCTTCCAGGGAAAGGATAGTAGCCGCTGGGGGGCGGCCGTCCCGATCGAGAAGTCGCCTGTCGAACGAGCTCCTGAGCCGGAAACGAAACCTACCAATCCGCCGATGTTGAGGGAATCCCCATTTATCTTGGGGCGGGTAGAGGATGTGCCCCAATTTGCGGCGATGATCTCCCACGACCTCGAAGGGCCGCTGCGGGCGATCTCCTGCATCAGCCAAATGCTCGCCGCCGACCACGCGTATGCTCTTACGAACGAGGGCAAAAGGTTCCTCGATCAGATTCAGGCTCGCGCGATCCACCTCGTCAAACTGCTCGACGGCATCGCCGAGTACGCCCAGATCGACGATGTGACGCGTTGGACGGCCCCAGTCGACCTGGCCTCCTTCGCTCGCGACCTGGCGCGAGAGGTTGAAGAGAAAACCGGCATCAAGGTTCAGGTTGACGTCGACAGCTTTACCTGCGAAACCGATCCTGAAGCCCTCGGCGTCTGCGTGCGCATGCTGCTTGAGAACGCCGCGAAAAGCGCTTCCGCCACCGGCGAGCCTTTGGTTGGTATCCGCATCCGTAAAACGGAGGACCGCTGCCAGATCGCTGTTTGGGACAATGGGGAAAACTTCGACACGTCCGTCGTGGATGTCTTCGAGGCGATCGATCGCCGCGTTCCTCGCTCGATGCCGGCTCCCGGCGTCGGCATCACACTTCTATCCCTCGCCGCCGCTCGACTCGGCGGCTTTATCGCACCAGAGTCCCTGCCTGGCCAACGGGCAACCTTCACCCTCGATATTCCCTGCCGGGCGATCGCCGCACGCTAAACGGGAATAATCCGCCGAGAAAATTCGTTACCGCTATCAGCAGGCGGTAACGTACAACATTAATTTCGGGGAGATCGAGTTTGAAACGAGTTTTAGGGTTGGGGATTCTTTTGGCGGTGGTGGGGTCAGCCCACGCGACACCCGAGATTTGGGAAGCGTATCGCACGCACTACGCGATCAAGCCCGACTCGGACGCCGGGAAGGCGATGTGCTCGAACTGCCATACCTCTCCTCCCGAGCACAACGCCTTCGGCAAACGCCTGAAGGCGGCGATGCAGGAGAAGCACTCCAAAACCCTGACTCCCGAAATCCTCGCAAGCCTCGAAGGCGACGACTCCGACGGCGACGGTTGGACCAACGGCGATGAGGCAAAGGCGGGGTTCAACCCTGGCGATCCCAAGAGTCACGCCTCCGGCACGCCTCCCAAGAAGGACGCGACGACGGCTGCGGCCCCCGCCGCTTCTGGCGACTCTGTTCTCTTCCCCAAGCACTCCTTCCACCCCGTCCTCGTCCATTTCCCCATCGCCCTCTTCATCTTCGGGGCCTTCCTGGAACTGTGGGGCTTCTATAAGCGCGATGCCGCTCTACGGGGCGCGGGCTATTGGAACCTGCTCTTCGGCTCCATTGCAACCTCGGTGGCGATCGCGACCGGATTTATCGGCGCCTTGCGTCAGGGTTTCGATCTCGCGGTGGGCGGCCCCGTCTTCCTCCACCTCGCCCTCGCCATCCTCGCCTCGCTCCTCATGCTCGGCACCGTGCTCTGGCGAAAAGGGAAGGCGCTTGAGTCAACCGGATATTGGGCGCTCCTGGTTCTCGCCGCCATCGCAGTGGGCGTTGCCGGACACTTCGGCGGCAACCTCGTTTACTGAGGACGTGAGGGGGATGAGACCGTGATGGAGGTGATGGAGGTGAGTCATTTCACGCAAAGACGTAAGGGCTTGCGGCACGCTTTCCTTTGGATCACCTCCATCACCTCCATCTAAAAAACTTGCGATTTTCGGCTTTCTGGGCTAGGATTTAACCGTAAATCAATGTTGATCCTAGCTCCGCTTTTGTTGATGGCGACAACCGCGACGCTCCACGTATCCGAACTGCGCCAACCGATCTACGGCTTCGGTGGCTCGCTCACTTACAACGGCGATGCCCTCATCGATTTCCCCAATCGCGACGCCGTCTACCGGGCCCTCTTCTCCGACCTCAAGCTCGATATCTGGCGGCTCCGCAACTACCACGACTACGAAGGGCAGGAAGAAGCTTTCGAGAAGAAGACCAAAGACTTCGCGATGGGCGCTCTCAAATGGGGCGACTCCGCCAAGCGGAACGGCAAAGCCCCCGTCCGCCTGATGTTCACAGCCTGGTCGCCCCCCGCCTACCTAAAGAGCAACGGCAAGATATCCGGCCGCTCCGACGGCACGGATAAAGGGCTCGAAAACGCCACCCTCCGCCGGGAAAAGGACGGCAGCTACGCCTACGGCGCCTATGCCGATTGGTGGCTGGCGAGCCTCCGCAAGTTCAAAGACCTCGTAGGCGTCTATCCCGACTACATCGCCCTCCAGAACGAGCTCGATATCGCCGTCACCTACGAGGGCTGTGAGTTTTTACCAACCGAAGGCACCGGAAAGAATGGCTATTCTTTCGCGGGCTACGACCGGGCGCTGGCAGCCGTCTCGGACCGGCTGTCCGGCGCCTTGGGCGTTCAGGCTCCCAAGATCGTCGGCCCGGAGACCTTCACGATCAGCGGTGATCACGTCAAAAACTACGTCGATCCCACCACCCCGGCGGGCAAAGCGACCCTCGCCCGCCTTTTCGGAGTCTCCTTCCACATCTACGGCTCAGGTGCTTCCACTCCGGATCAAACCGAGTTCCATGGCCTCCTCGAAAAGCTGCGAAGCACCTTCCAGCCCGATGGAAACAGCAAGCCCCTCTTCCAAAACGAATTCCTAGAAGGCGCATCCCTCACCTCCGTGGCGAGCATGATCAGCGATACCTTCACCATCGGCAACGCCAGCGCCTACCTCGTCTGGATGAGCGCCCGCAACGCGAGCCAGGCCGGTTACGCCCTCGTCTTCTTCAACCCCTACGACGGCAGCGTCGAACGGCGTGAGCGGTTCTACGCCGTTAAGCACTTCTCCGAATTCGTGGGCGAGGGCTGGCGGCGGATCGAAGCCGAGAGCGGCGACCCCTCCGTCCGGCTCTCCGCCTACCTCAAGGCCGACCGATCCCAACTCGTCGCCGTCCTTGTCAATGCTACCGACCAGGAAAAGAAGGTCGCTCTGAACCCCGACGGGACCGATTTCGCCAACTCGAAGACCGCGTCCTTCCGCTCCTCCGAAGGCGACGGCGGGGAGCGATGGCACGAACTCGGAGCCCTCGGCGCGGACCATGTCATCACCCTCACGCCACATTCCGTCGTTACCGTGAAATTCGACCGTTAGAGCGGTAATCTCGCGGCATGTTAAATGCTCTTTTATGCTCGGTCGTTTTGTTGAGCCCCGGACTCCAAGACCAAGGGGGCCCTCCCGGTGGCCAGCGCCAACCCGGCGGTCGTCAGCGCCAAGGGACGGCCACCGCTCCCGCCACCGAAGCTCCCGCCGCTAGCAACTCCCTCCCGATCGAGATTCCCACGTCGGTTACCCACCACTCGATCACCCTCAATGGCAGTCCCCTCGCCTACACGGCTACCGCTTCCCAGATTCCTTTGCGGAACGACAGCGGGGAAACCGAGTGCCGGATGTTCTACGTCGCCTACACCAAGGACGGGGAGAACGCCAAGAACCGGCCCGTCACTTTCGCCTTCAACGGCGGCCCCGGCAGCGCCACGATGTGGCTGCACATGGGAGCTCTCGGACCCAAGCGTGCGCCCATGAATGACGACGGCACCCTCCCCGCGCCCCCCTACGAAGCCGTCGATAACGCCGATACCTGGCTCGATTTCACTGACGTCGTCGTCATCGACGCCCCCGGCACCGGTTACAGCCGCATCGCCCGGCCCGATCTCGCCACCAAATACTTCGGCGTCCAGCAAGACATCGCCGCCTTCACGTCGTTCGTCCGCCAATGGCTGGCCGTCCACCACCGCTGGAACTCCCCCCTCTTCGTGGCGGGCGAGAGTTATGGTGGCATCCGAGGCTCCGGCCTGAGCGGCAGCTTGCTTCGCGCGGGCATCGCCCTGAACGGTTTCGTCAGCATCTCCGGCACGAGCAACTTCATGACCCTCGACGGCATGCGCGGCAACGACTACACCTACATCGGCTTCCTCCCCTCGATGGCGGCCTGCGGCTTCTATCACCACAAGCTCGGTTCGAGGTTCAAGGACGTCGACAGCGTCGTGAAAGAGGTTCAAAGCTGGATCGACAAAGAGTATTCGAGCGCCCTCGAAAGAGGCGATAGCCTGAGCGATGCGGAGAAGGACCACATCGCCGCCAAGCTTTCCGAATATCTCGGCCTGTCGAAGAAGTATTGCTTGGGGTCTAACTTACGGATCACGGAGCGCGCCTACTTCCGGGAACTCCTCCGCGACGAAGGTCTCTCCATCGGCCGCTACGATGGTCGGCTCACTGGCAAGGAAGAGCTGAAGGTCGGCGAGCGTGGCTCCGGAGACCCGAGCGACGACAACACGACGGCGCCGTTTACGACTTCCATCAATGGCTACCTCGATCAGGACTTGGAAGTCCGCACGAACCTCCAGTACCTGAACTCAGGCAACGTCCGGCCCTGGGCCGAGCCGGAAGGCAGCTACGCGGAGACCGCCTCCGACCTCCGCAACGCTCTCGCCAAGAACCCCCACTTCCGGGTCCTCTACTGCTGCGGCTACTACGACCTCGCCTGCCCCCTCAACGCCACGATCTACACCGTCAACCACATGGGCCTAGACCCCGAATCGAGATCCCACGTCTCGTTCCAGTACTACCCAGCCGGTCACATGATGTACATCGAAAAGACGTCGCGGCACAAACTGCACGAGGACGTCGCCCGCTTCGAGGCGAATTGCCTCGTGGGGAAGTAAGAGAGTAAGGCGGGTAGGCCCTACCCGCGCGCTGCCTCCAGACGCGCCGTCTGGAGGCTAAAAAAAGAACCCCGTTGAGGTTCTCCTTTGGACGTGGTCGTTGCCCACGGGTACACGCTCCGCGTGGGCAATTTACCCACGCACTGACGCACCCCGAACGCACTCACGGACCGCTTACCACGTCGAATACGCTGTCCCGTCCAACGCCGTCCCCGGCGCGGAGGATGTAATCCTGCCGACTGCGCCCGTTGCCACCGAGTAAGTCAACACGTTCCCCGAGACGGGATCGTTGTCCACTGAGGGCACGTAAGGGCCTTTCCAGTCTGTCGCAGTGATCGCTTTGGCGGCGCCGTTCACATCTTTTCCGGACCCCGGCGCCGTGGTGGCGGCGAGGTCGGCGATGGCTGCCGGATACGCCCCGGTGTCGGTTCGGAACATCTCCACCGCTGCCCGGTACAGCTTGAGGTCGGCCTTCAGGGCCGATTCCTTCCCCTTGAGCCCGGCCCGAATCAGGTTCGGCACGGCGATGGAAGAGATGACGCCAATGATGAGGACGACGATCATCAGCTCGGCGAGGGTATAGGCTCGGAGTCTTTTCATTAGAACTTGTCCGCGATCGAGAAGATTGGGATGACGATAGCGAGGGTCACGAAACCGACGACGACGCCCATCGCGACGACGATGATCGGCTCGATGATGGAGGTGAGGGCGCGGAGTTGGGAGTCGGCCTCCTCTTCCATGGCCTGGGCCATGGGCTGGAGCATGGCGGCGAGCTTGCCCGTCCGCTCTCCCGCGACGACCATTTGGGTGAGAATCTTGGGAAAGACTTTGCTCTTGGCGAGGGCGTCGGAAAGGCTGGCTCCCTGTTCGATGCTATCCCGAGCGACGAGCATGCCTTCCGTCACGACCCAGTTCCCTGCGACCCTGCCGCCATGCTCCATGGCAACGATCAGGGGCACGTTGCCCGAAAGCAAAGCGGACACGGATTGAAACGCGCGGGAGATCGAGAGCTTACGCACGAGTTCGCCTACGATGGGCAACTTGAGAACGACGCGAGCCCATACCTGCGAACCTTTTTCGGTTCGAACGTAAGCTCGCGCCCCAAAGCCCGCTGCCGTGCAGAGCACCATGCTGAGAACGAAGTTGTCTCGCATGAACGTGCCCGTGCCCATCATGACGCGGGTCGAGAGGGGAAGATCGATAGACATCTGCTTGAAGATGTCGTTGAAGTTCGGCAGGATGAGAACGACGAGGATGGCAACCGTCACGAAGGCGATGAACGCCATGATCGAGGGGTAGAGAAGGGCGTTCATGACCTTACGCTTCAGGTTCGCCGAACGCTCCAGGTACGTCGCCGCACCACCGAGGGCCGAGGAAAGCTGTCCACCGTCTTCCGCGACCCGGATCATGTCGCAGACCAGCGGGGGAAACAGCCCCACTTCGTTGCGGATGGCGGCAGAGAGGCTGCGCCCGCCCAATATCTCATCGCGGAGCCGTTCCAGCTTCTCGCGAATCTGGTCGTTGCGGACGGAGTCGATGACGCCGTCGAGGGCATCCACGAGGGCCACCCCGTTTTCCGTCATGACGGCGAGGTTGCGGAGGATGACCGCCGCTTCGATAGTCTTGACGCCTTTTGTCCCGATTGAGGGCTTTGCGATTTCGAGTTTGGGACGTGATTTTGTTGGGGCCGTCGCACCGCCCTCGATCGAGATCAGGGTGATAGATTTGGATTCGAGCAGTTCCTCCGCTTGCTCCGTGGAGGAAGCGGCGATCTCGCCGGTAACCCGGCGTCCGGAGGCGTCGAACCCGATGTAGCTGTAGGCGTTCATCAGTCGTGCTCCGCGGTGACTCTCAGCACCTCCTCTACGGTCGTGAGCCGGTCGAGCACGCGTCGGCAAGCATCGGCGCGCAGAGACTCCATGCCCGCCTCATAGGCGAGCTTTCGAATCTCGTTGACGCTGGCTCCCGCCGAGATCATGCGGCGGATCTCCGGGGTGGTCTTGACCACCTCGAAGACGCCGATGCGTCCCCGAAAGCCGGTGCGGGTGCAATATTCGCACCCCGTCCCGCGCACATAGTCGCGGCCGGAGGGCAGGTTGAGCCGCTCCAGCAGGATCGGGTCGGGAAAATAAAGGTCCGAGCACTTCGGGCAGTTCATGCGGACCAGCCGCTGAGCCACGCTGCAGGTAAGGCTGGAACCGAGCAGGTACGGCTCGATGCCGATTTCGATGAGGCGGGTGACCGCCGAAACGGCGTCGTTCGCGTGCATGCTCGTGAGGACCAGGTGGCCGGTAAGAGCTGACTCGACGGCGGTCGTCGCCGTCTCGTGGTCCCGCACTTCGCCCACGAAGATGACGTCAGGATCCTGGCGCAAGATCGAGCGGAGACCGACCGCGAAAGTGATGCCCGCACGGGGGTTCACGTTGCCCTGGGTGATCCCTTCGAGCTGATACTCAACGGGGTCTTCGATGGTGATAATGTTCCGCGTGGCCGCGTTCAGGTGATGAAGGGCCGCGTAGAGCGTCGTCGTCTTTCCCGAACCCGTAGGGCCGTTCACGACGACGAGACCCTGGGGCTCGGAGAGGGAGGATGTGAACGCGCCGAGCGCCTTCTCCGGCATCCCGAGCGAGTGCATATCCACCGTCGCCGAGTTCTTATTGAGAACGCGGATAACGATCTTCTCCCCGAAGACGCCCGGGAAGGTGGAGACGCGGAAGTCGAATTCTCCCGGCTGGCCGTGCATCGTGCAGCGCCCATCCTGGGGAACCCGGCGCTCCGCGATATCCAGGCCCGCCATCACCTTGATTCGGGAGATGAGGGGATGCTGGAGGTCGCGGGGAATCGTCATCGTCTCCTGGAGGAGGCCGTCGATACGGAGGCGAACCCGCACCCGCCGCTGCTGGGGCTCGATGTGGATATCGCTGGCCCGCGCGCTGATCGCCCTCAGGAGAAGGGCGTTGGCGAGCTTGATGATCGGAGCCCCGTCCATCCCCTTCGCGAGGTCGATGACGTTGACGCCATCGGTCTCCTCGAAGGTGACGACCTGGATATCCTCGACCTCGTTTTCCTGCGACGCTTCGCCCACGATCTCGCTCAATTCGTCGTAGACGCCGTAGATTCGGAAGATCGCGTTGCGCACGTCCTCTTCCGTCGCGAGCATGGGGTCCACGTCCACCCCGAGGGCCGCCGAGATCTCATCGAGGGCGTTCAGGTCGCTCGGGCGGACCATCGCCACCGTCGCCGCGACGTCCGTCCGCTCCAGCGGAACCGCCAGCCATCGGCAGGCGATGGCGTGGGGCAGGGCCTTCACCACCGTACTGTCCAACTCGTAGTGGGCGAGGTCCACGAAGGGGACGCCCATCTGGAGCCCGACGCACTTGAGTTTCTGCTTCTCGGTGATGATCTTCTTCTTTTCAAGAAGATCGCCGATCGAGACGGTCGTATCCTCCCGTCCGGTCAGGACGAGCTCAAGTTGCTCCTGGGTGACGTAACCCTCCTCGATGAGGATTTCCGCCAGGGTTCGATCCCGAATCATGGCTTGCCATCCTCTCCGATGATCGTGGGTGTGATCGTGATAACGAGCTGGGTTCCCGTCTTGTTCTTCGTTCGGAGCTTGAAAAGCTCGCCCAAGAAGGGGATGTCGCCGAGGATGGGCACCTTTTCGAGCTTGTCGATCTGGTCGTCACGAAGCAGTCCGGCCATGAAGACCGTTTGGCCATTCTTGAGCCGGACCGTCGTTTGCGCTTCACGGGTTGAGATTTGGGGGTAGCTCGCACCGTTCACGTTCAGGAATCCGGTGATAGTGGAAACCTGGGGGTAAAGACTAAGGGTGACCTCGCCGTTGTCGCTGATATTCGCTGCGACCTGCAGGTAGATACCCACGCGGTCTTCGCGGACGTCGAACACGGGCGTGTTCGCCTGGGAGAAGGTGGTGACGACGGGATATTTGATCCGGTCGCCGATGAGGACGTATCCTCGCTCCCCGTCCAAAACCGACAGGGTCGGCGAGGCAAGAAGCCGGGCCTTATTCGTCGTTTCCAAAGCGTGGACCGTGGCCGTTGCACTCAGGGGATCGAACGCCCCGCCCGTAGGTACGGAGGCGCTAGACGAGGAACTGCCCGAGTTGGTTGGCACGCGCCGATCTTGGACGACGATATTCGAGAACGACCATCCAAGGCCAAGCTGCCGGGCGAGGTCGTTCGTGACCTCGTGCACCGTTACGGAGATCGAAACCTGCTTTCGGGCGATATCGAACTTCGAGATCGTTTCCAGGGCGGAAGACACGACGTCGTTTGCTCCGCGCAGGAGGATCGTCTTCGCGTTCGAATGCTCCTCAACCGTTCCCGCCTGGATTCCCTTGTCGCCGGAATTGCCCAAAGCGGTCACGCTGGAGTCGCTCATCTTGACCTTCTGGTCCTCGATGCTCGGCGATTTCTGGTCCGGGCCAACGACGATCGTGAGCAGCTCGGGCGGATAGAGGGACGAAAGGGCCTTTGCCATCTGGTCAGCCTTCACATGGTTGAGGATCACCGTCCGGGTAACGGTTTCTTGCTTGTGTTCGGCTTTCACAGGATGGGCGGTGGCCCATTCGTCCGGATATCCGGCCTTCAGCTGCTCTTCGGTAGCAACGACGAATGTGCCCTCCACCTCGAGGGACGAGAGCCCGGAAAGGGCGCAAATATGGCGGAGCATCGTCCGCAGGGGAACGTCCTCCAGCCGAATCGTCAGATGGGCGTCCGGCTTGGCCATCAGGACGATATTCGTTTTCGTCTGATCGGCAAGGATCCGCACGATCTTCCCCAATTCCATGTCCGGCACGTTGAGCGAACAGGACATCTCCTTCTTCGTGTCCTCGGGAATCGATTCCACGGAGGTCTCTTGCCGGTCCGCGACCTTGGGTTCGGGCGCTTCGACATGGGCATCGACGGGAACGTCCGCCTCCTGAGTGACGACAGGGCCGTCCACCGGGCAGGTCGTGGGCTCGTCGTAGACGGCGGGCCCTCCGCTTTGGGCGATGACGCAGGCTGCGATCAGGGTGTGGACGTTCATATCTGAACCTCCTGCCCCATCGACAGCTTGACCGTTCGCCCCGCGATCATCAGCGTCGCCTGGTCGATCTTGATTTCCAGTATCTTCACACCTGGCCAAGGTTGCTGGCCCGTCGTGCAAGTCTTCATCTCCTCGCCGTTCATCGAAAGTATGAGGGTCGGTGTTTGCGTCGCGAGAAACCCGCAAACCCGCAGCGATTTTTTTGGCGGTTCCACCTTCGGGGTGGGCGCTTTCGGCGCGTCCTCTTTCGGTCCTTCTGCCTTCAGCGCCTCGACTTGGGCCTTGTCCACCTTCAAAGGGGGAATCCATTGCGAGGGCGAATCGGCCATCGCGTTCGGCAACGGCTGCATGGGCACAGGGCGCTCCAATTTCGTGCTGGAGGCCTTGGCCACTACAGGATCGGCCTTCAAAAGGGGATGCCAAAAGGCATCCCGGGCGATCACGGGCGTCTCTATCTTTTGTAAAGGCTGGTCGTTAAGCGCGACCACCTGCTTGGGAGGGCCCAAGGGGACGACTTTCGGCAACGGACCGCCCGCGCCAATTACTTGCACACCGATGACAAGCGCCATCAGGGCAGCCAGCCCGGCGATAACCATCCGTTGTCTTTGGTCCTTCTTCATGAAGTTTTTCCTCCAGGGGCCTCGCCGATCACTCGGAGAGAGCCAGTAGCGATCAAGTCCGAACCGTCAGGTCCGACCTTGCCGCGCCGAATTTCTAAGGAATCGAACTCGATGGGCACCCCGCAATCCGCGACTTGGCGCAGCGCCGCAATCGCGTCGAGTGAATGTCCCGTGAGTTCAAAGCGGACGCTTCCTTGCGTCCACGTGGGATCGGGCTTCGTCTTGCCGAAGGCCGTAGAAAAGGGTGTCGGATCCCCCGCGACCTGAAAGGCCGTGACGGTACACCCCCGATAGAGGGCGATTTGGCCGAACTCTCTCTCGAAAGCCCGGATCGCCTGATAGGCGTTTCGACTGGCATATTCGGGGTGCTCTTTCGCCCGTTTAAGCTCAGTCTCCGCCGCCAATAGTTGCTTGCGAGCCTTCGCAAGGTCTCCCCGCGTCGTACTCGAAACCGCACGGTCGAAGAGGGCTACCCCGCCCAGCAGGGCGATCAAGAAGCCCAAGGCGATGGTGCCGATCTTCGTCCATTTCGAAAGCAGGACCTCCAGGAGCCGGAATTGGGAGATGGGCAGGTTCTTCAAGGCGCTACCTCCGCGATTTTCACGAACTCGAATTTGAGGCCGTCTGGGAAAAGCGTTCGGTCGAAGCTGACGTTGGTGACGAAGGCCGCCAGCACGTTCGGCCCCTTGGCCGCTTGGGTTTCGTATTCCTTCTTATCGTCTTTGCCCGCCGCGTCGCCCAGAACCCGCATGGTGATCTTGCCTTGGAGCACGTTCGCCGATACCTGGCTCAGCACGACCTTGTCGGGCGTCGCCGCGATCAGTCCAAGCTCGCTGTTCAGGAACAGATGCGTCTGCTCCTTAAGCCGCTCGAACTTCACCGCTCGATCCACCCCTGGCTGCGCCTTGGCCAACGCCTGTTCCGTCGTGGCCAGGCTATCCGCGACCTTTCGGTACTCCTTTTCCAGCGACTCCCTGTTCGTGGCTTCCGCACGGAAGGACCAAACGGCCACCGGCACCGCGATCATCGCCCCACACAGGAGCAGAAGGCTGAGCACCATGCTGCGGGCGAGCCTGCGCTTCACCTCGTCGCGAGTACGCAGCCACCCGTTCAGGAGGTTGGCACCGATATTCGTAGCGCCGCTTCTAAGCGGCGATATGACGTTCGCCTTTCCTTCCATAGTTCATTCCTCCAGCGATCGCTTCGTCCTCGATCGCCCGCAGCAGACATCCTGTCGCCGTCACAAATTTCGCCTCGTGCTGCTCCGTAAAGTCCCGGATGCGCGCATGTGTCCCCAGGTTCGCCTCGAAGAGAGGCCGCAGCATCTCCGCCTTGAACTGAAGCTGCGCCTCGAAGTACTCCAAAAACCCCGGCACGCCCGCCAATTCGCCGCACATGAGCATGCAGTTCAACAGCCCTTTGAAACTCCGCTCCGGGTGCAGCGATTGGAAGTACCGCATCAAGCGGCTTACCTCGCGAATCAGCCGCCCCAATTCCTCGCGGATCGAGACGGTGGCCACCGCTCCCGCCTGCTTGAATTCGAGCTGCCCGTCGATCCGCACGTACGATTCCGGGTCCTCGAGCACGGCGCGAGGGTCGCGCCCGTCCTGCTTCGCGCTCTCCTGAATCTTCCCGTAAAGGTCGAAGATTCCGAATTTGACGCTCCGCAAGAACTGAAGCCGTCGCTGCTGGACGACGTACATCGATGTCGTGTTACTGCCGACATCGATAATCGTCATGCTCGAATCGCGCGCCAGCGAGTCCAACCGGGCCGCCCGGCGATGAACGACGCGCAAAATCGACTGCACATCCGTCTCCGCGAAAATCGGCTCCAATCCGGCATAGGCCAAGGCGTCCGCCCTTGAATCCACGATGTCCTTTGGCACGGCCACCGCCATCGTCGTCCCGTTCCCATCCTCGTCGAGGACGGTGATCGGGGCGACTTCTACGTAGGCGCTGTCTACCGGGAAGGGCAGCGACTTCTTCAGCCGAAACCTGGCTGCCTCGTTCAACGCCTGCTGATCCATCACCGGTAGCGTGACGTCCCGCACGAACGCATACCGGCTCGGGATCGAAAAGGCGCAGCGCTTCGCCGTGATCGCCTCGCTCGCCAGATGCTCCTGGAGCAGTTCCGCCAATTGGCGCGGCCGGCGAACGACCCCGTTCACAATCGCGTCGGACGGAATGTCCCACTCGACCGCATCCGTGATCTTCGTATAGCTCGTGGCTCCCGAGGACTGGATCAAGCGAAAGCCTCGATCCCTGATCTCGAGCCCGAGCATGCCCAGCGTATCCACCGTACCGGACGTCATGCTGCTTGCTCCTTGGCCTCGCGGCCGAGTCGATATAGCTGAACCAACCAGTCGTCGTTGATCGAATCCTTCAGTTTCTCCACCACTACCGAGTCGAATTGGGTTCCCGCGTGCCGGGTGAGCTCCGCCAAAACCTCCGTCAGTTCCATCCGTCCCCGGTAGGCGCGACTGGAACACATCGCGTCGAACGAGTCCGCCACCGCCGCGATACGCAGGAAAAGGGAAAGGTCCGCGCTGGAGAGCCGGTCGGGGTATCCGGTGCCGTTCAGATTCTCGTGGTGGTTGCGAATGACCTTCAGCACGCACGGAGGCAGCTTCAGCGGAAGGCACATCTCGTATCCGATCACCGGGTGTTGGCGAATGATCGCGTACTCCTCTGGGCTGAGCTTGCCGGGCTTGTTCAAGATGTGCTCCGGAATGGCGATCTTGCCCACGTCGTGCAGCAGGGTTCCCAACCGTAGGTCCTGAAGCGATTCCGGCCCCAGCCCAAGCTTCTTGCCAAGATTCACGGCCACCTCAGAGACACGCTTCGAGTGCCCGTCTGTAAATTCGCTGCGCTGCTCGAACATATTCACGAGCAATTCCAAGGTGCTGGCCAGGGTCTGCTGAGTGCTGCGCCGATGCCAGCCGGGGGCGATGGCGATACCGAGGATCGACGCGAACTCCGCGAGGATATCTTCCAACTCTTTGTCGATCCGGTCGGGATCGTTGAAGAGAAGAGTCACCGTCCCCACGCACCATGCGTTCCCGTCCCCCGTGTTCTTGGAGACGAAGACGCGGATGGGCACTGAGATCGCCCCCCGTGCCGGGCATTGGACGCCGTCCACCGTCACATAGGCTCCCTCCGCGCACATCGTGTACGGCTTATTCGTATTCGCGACCCTGCCCGTCAGGTTGCTTTGCAAGCTGGCCGACGCGGGAAATTCGAAGTTCTCGGCGCCGGAATACGTCGCTTCCGTCCGAAACGCGCTGTCCGGGTCCAGGTCGTCGATGCGCAGCATCACGTATCCGGCTAACGCGCCAAGCCGCTGGCAGACGAGCCGGAGGGTGCGGCTAAAGGCGTCCGTGACGTTCAAATTCGTGAGCAAAACGCGGACGCTCTCCTCGATCAACTTTGAGTTTTCGTCTCGGGGGTTGGTCGGGGCAGGCCACCTTCGGGCGATGGCCAAGACGACGCCAGCATAGAGGGCCAGGGTGACGGGGATGCCGATCGCCAGCGGAGCCATCGCGACGATCGCGATGCCCGCCAGAAGAGCCGCCGCGCAGCCTAGCAGGAAGTGTTTTGAGTCTTTGGTGAGTGCTTGATAGATCATGGCCAGTACCCCGGCAGTTTCAGGCGGAAACCCTCGGTGGGGTCTTGCCATACGGCGGCGTCATGGTTCAGGGTGAAAGGAGATTGAATCACCACTGAATTCGCTACGACGCAGCCAGTGTCGAGCAGCTTGGCGGTGGGAGATTGCACGGTAAAGGTTCCGCCGGCATAGAAGTAGCCGACGAGATGACTGACGCTTCCGGAAACGGTGATATTCCCGTAAGCGATCACAGCGATGCGGGAGTTGGCGTCGCCGTAGAACATGTCTCCGACAATCGTCACGTCGCCCGGAAAATAGATGGTGCCCTTGCCCGTGAACGTCCCCTTGAGCTGGGTCGCGATCAACGCATAGGCCAGCGGATAGCCGTTCCCCAGGCTCAACCCATTGATGAGGAGGCCGGGAAGCTGAAGCACCGCTTGGATCAAATATGGGTTGAGGGCCGGAATCAAGATGAAGGGCAGTGGCGTAAACGTCACGGGAGACGCCCCTGGAAGCTTGACCCCCGTTACGCTCAAACCCGCGGGTGAGATCGTCCCCGTAGCCTCCGCGTCCCCGTTGATCTGGGTGGAGACGCTGCTGAAGGTGAGGTTTCCGTTCACCGAAACGTCTCCCGCCCAACTCGGACCGTTCGTCACGACTGCCTGGTTCGAGTTCACGGTGCTGTTCGAGAAGAGGACGTAAAAGAAGGGGTTGGGGGTGATCCGCCGCCCGATGACGCGAGATCGGTTGAAGGTGAGCCCCTTCACGACCATCGTCCCTGTCACCAAATAGGAACCCGAAAGGTTGATGCTATTGTCGGAGATCGTAATCGCGCAAACCGTGCTCCCAATGGTCAGATTTCGGGTGGAAGGAACGGTAAGCGTGCCATTGACGGAGTCTTCTACGACCTGGTCCACCGCGCCGTCGAAGGCGTCGTTCGCCATCGCTGCCCGCTCAGACCGAATCTGGGCCGTATATCCAGCCGCGCAGACGTTGACTGCCGCGATGCTGATCGCGCCCACCGCAATCACCATCGCCAAGACGTAAAGGAGCGCGCTCCCCTGGCGACGGCTCATGGTGAGTACCTCCAATGGGTCGTGCCGGAAAGAACGAGCGTCTGAGAAGCCTCGCCATTTGCCGGCGTTTGATCGTTGCGCAGAGTCGAACTGACGGTGACCCCATACTGCACGGTGTCGGCCGTCGCGTCGACGGTCAAACTCATCGCCGTAAACGGGCCTCGCTTCGGGCGACCTGCGGCGTAGTCCCAGCTCCAAGTGGCGTCGATGTCCGCGATGGTCGGGTTCGCCGCATCGTTACGGACCGCCCGGAACAGGTACGAGCCACCGTTGCCAAACTGACCATTGATATCGCCGAGGAAATACCAAACCCTCTTTCCCGAACCGTAGCGAGGGTAACCCCTCTTGCTGATCCGCAAAGGCGTATAGGCATCGTCCGTCCCATCTCCGTCGGTGTCGCTGCCGTTGAGGGGCATCGTGCAGACGAGGGCATCGGTGCCGCCGTTTGCGGCCTTGGCGCAGCCCACCGAGTTTGCGATGGTCGCCTCGATGTCGCGGGCAGCGATGGCTCCCGCACGTAATGCGGCGAATCGGGCGACGGTATGCAAACTTCGCTTCGCCGTGAATCCAAAGAGCACGGCCAGGGCCGCGACCATGATGCCAAGCAGCCCGACGGCGATGACGGTCTCGACGAGGGTATAGCCGCGTTTAGCCATTGGGCGCCCTCACGTAGGTTTGGGTCGAAACGGTCTCAGTCTGGGTTCCCTCCGGCCAAGAGGCGGAGACGCTTACCGAGTAAAGGTGGGTGTAGCCGGCCACCAAGCTGATCGTCGTGGAAACGGAAACGGTTTGTGGCACCTGAGCGACCGCCGCGTTCGAGTTCGTCGTACCGGTCGTGAGGGCCGCCGTTTCCCCTTGGGCACGGAACCCGGCGACTAGTGAGCGGACTTTGCAGAGCGCAGCCAGGCGTCGTTCCGCTCGTGCCGTGCGTCCATGGGACTGGGCAACGCTCGTCAGAAGAGCGGAAGCAACGACCGCAAGGAAGGTAGCCGATACCAGCACCTCCGCAAGGGTCGAGCCTCCACCACCATGACTTCGTCGTCGCAGCATAGCCATTCTATTGGCGATGACATTGCGGTTTTCTAGTTATTTTTTGATATGCTCTGTGGCACGATAACTCGTTTTATACTGTTTTGTATCCGATTTATCGCGTACTTAATTCAAATTTGAATCTAGGGACGGTCGATAACGCAATATCATGTCGATGGTAAAAATTTTCGAAGAGCCGTCGAACGCATTTTTTTGTGAAAACGACGAGCATGAGGCTAAAAAGCGTGCGTTTTTGGGGAGATCGCTCCTTTCAGGAGCGATCGTCGCTGAGCCAGATCGCGAATAAGTTACGCGCTTTATCTCTTGGGTTAGGTGGTGAATCGTACTGTCATACCAAAGAATCTATAGATTTTCAAATAAGGATCAATAATCACCTCAGCGTGAGAAGGATTATGTCCTGCCTATCGCAGGCAATCTGACCAGTTTTCAGCTTGATGTTATAGTTGACGTACACTATTTTTTTAGTCCAAGACATGATTTGTCATACAATCTGCCTTATGGAGTTTCGAAGCCACGGAAGAGGGCGTTATTTATAGGAGAGATTTATGCATCAACGTCATGTAGCACTGGCCATTCTGGCCTTAGGAATTTCGGCTTTCGGTGTCGCCGACGACTTCGCAGGTAACGATTGGACCTACAATTTTAGCGGACACTATAACATCGCAAACGTCGACGCGACGAACGGCGGTATCGTCGGAACCGTTCTGGGTTCCACACTGAATCTTACGGGGCAGTTGAACCTTATCAACGGCACCACATCAGCCACCAACTACGGTACGACGCTGACTCAGTCCAGCCTTTCGAACATCCAGGTCAACGACCTGCAGATGACTGCGACGAACGGCGCTGGTCTCGTCTCCGCACTTGGCGGTTTCGTTTACAACCTTCTGAACTTCTCGAACGGCATCTACAACGGTACCGTCGCCGGAAGCAACGTCACGCTCACCCGGGGATCGCTCGTAAGTGCGGATCTCTTTGGACTCGTCGACACGCGTATCGCTGGAACGGGCATCGTCTTGGACCTCCAAGCTGCGATCCCGACGTCGACCCTTACGGGAACCGTCACTGGCATCGATCCCGGTCCCTCCGCCCCATTCGGCGGTGGCCGTGCCAACTTCATCACCGGAAACTCCGGCCTGATGGATACGATCGCCCTCCAGGCGCGAGCTCGCGTTTTCACTCTCGGTATCGCGACGGTGGATACGGGCTACCTGACGGTCGGCGCGATCCAAAACAACGCGGACGCATGGACGCTCTCTCGAGCCGCCGCTCCTGTTCCTGAACCCGCCAGCATGGCGGCAATGGGCATCGGCATCATCGGCTTTTTATCTAAACGAAAGCGGCGCAAGATCGCTTAGGAAGACACCCTCAACATTGGGCTCGCTGTGTGGAAGCGGCGGGCCCCTTTCTCCCTTCCTTTGATATAGAAACGGGCCGACCTAGTCGGCCCGTTTCTATATGTGCAGATACTCTATGCCATCCTGGTAACTCTGCTACCGTTACGCTAAAAGCGGTCAAAGTAAGCGAAACCGCGCCGAAGCCTGCCGAGCCGATTGGCAATATTCACGACATTCTCATCGCTAGCGGCGTCCTGCCGTAGCGACTGGCTAAACTGGCCGAGGAGAACGACTCTAACCGAACATGGAATTCAGCGAAACCCGATACGACAAGATGATCTACCGTCGATGCGGAGCGAGTGGGCTCCGCCTGCCCGCTATCTCCCTCGGTGCCTGGGAGACCTTTGGTGGATATCGCGGAGAAGACGTCGCGAGGGAATGCCTGTTTGGCGCGTTCGACTTGGGCATCACCCACTTCGACCTTGCCAACAACTACGGTACGCCGCCCGGAAACGCGGAGATCGTCTGCGGAAAGATCATCAAAGACATGCCCCGCGACGAGCTCATTGTCTCCAGCAAGGCGGGCTACTACATGTGGCCCGGCCCCTACGGCGAGTGGGGCTCCCGCAAATACATCGTCGCGAGCTGTGACCAATCCCTGAAACGGATGGGCCTCGAATATTTCGACATCTTCTACTCCCACCGCTTCGACCCCGAAACTCCCCTCGAAGAGACGATGGGAGCCCTGAACCATTTGGTCAAACAGGGCAAGGCTCTCTACGCCGGCATCAGCAGCTACAGCGGGGCCATGACCGCCGAGGCCGTCGGCATCTGCAATGCCAAAGGATACGAGCGCATCCTCATCCATCAGCCTTACTACAACATGCTCGGCAGAGGCATCGAGAAAGACCTCGTCCCCGTCGCGCGCAGGACCGGCATGGGCATCATCCCCTTCTGCCCCCTCGCCAGTGGACTCCTGACGGACAAGTATCTCGGAGGCGATATCCCCGCTCACAGCCGCGCTGCCGAGAAGTGGGGCGAGGAGTGGGTTCGAAAGAATCTCAGCCCTGACCGGATCACCGCCCTAAAGGAACTGAACGACATGGCGGGCGAGCGAGGCCAAACCTTGGCCCAAATGTCGCTGGCTTGGTTGCTCCGGTTGCCTGAAGTGACCAGCGCCCTCATCGGAGCTAGCTCGCTAAAGCAGGTGCAAGAAAACGTGGCGGCGTTGGACAACCTGTCGTTCACCGAAGATGAACTGAAGCGGATCGACGAGTTGGTCCCCGCCTAAAAAGATTTGGTGGCGCGCCAGGGATTCGAACCCAGTCACCCAGTGGGAGCGGTTTTACAAACCGCCGTGCCTCTCCAACTGCACCGTCGCGCCGAACTCGGAAAAGGGGCTCGCCCCTCCGGTCGGCGCGCTGCTTACAGCGGGACCGGAAAGCAAGCCGAAATATAGCTATAGTCGCTTTCCATGTCTTTCAATGTACCCGCGTGGAGGAGGCGGCTGGGACTGTCCGCAGGGCCTGATAGGCGGCAACCCGCACCCGTAGGTTTGGACCCTGCATCGCCTTCGTAAGTGCTGGCCGTGCCTCCGGGATTCCCGCCAAATACTCGATAGCCGGCTCGGCCACGTCCGGCGACCCTGACGCCAAGGCGATTAATGTTTGCCGCCCAAGGGCAATCTTGCGATTCGAGAGCGTAATCCCTGCATAGAGCCGAACGCCCGGCGAATTCGCCTTACAAGCCGTCGTCAGGAGGGAGCCCGGATAGAGGGCGAATGCCCGCAGTTGATCTCGGAGGTCATAGGAAGCCACCCGCAATCCATGAGCGATGTAGTAATCCAAACCAGACGGATGCCCCTTCCGCAATAGACTCGCCGCCGCCTCCGCCGCTTCCGACGAAGCCAGCGTGCCGATCAAGACCTTGTCTGCCCGCACGTCTCGCACGTTCCCCAAGCCCCAAATTGCGCACTTGCGGACCTCGACCACCTTATCAGCCGCCGCTTCTCGCAAAATCGGTGTGCATCGAGGATCGGTGACTTCGGTGAGCGCCTCACCATAGACTGCACCCGCCAATTTTCCACTCCTGTATTTCTCGCGTAGGGCTTTCACGAGGGGCAACCCCTGTCGCGCGCAAGCCCTTGCCGCGATGGCCGATGCCGAATCGGGCCCGTAGGGATCCTTCTCGGCGGGGGCGAGTGCTATCTGCAAGTAGAGATTGGCGTCGAAAGGTGCCTTCAATCTTTCGAGCGTGTAAAGCACGCTCATCTCGATCCGCTTGTCGTAGTCGGAGCGTTGGTAGAGCTCCCTCAAGGCCGCCCTGATCGATCCGATCTGCCTCCGATCGCCCAGAGACGATATGGAATCACAAATGTCTTCGGCGAGGAGCAGTTGCCGAAACTGGCTCCATGTCCTGTCGTCCGCTTTGGCGTGGACGTGGATGACCTTCAACAACGCTTGCGCAAGCAACGCCCCACTCGTGGAAGGTGCCTTCGGCCGTAGAGCGCGCACCGCTACCGAGATTCCTTCCCAGTCGTTGCCCTGCAAGAGGCGGAGGATGGCAGGTGCTGTCTTCGGCTGGACACTGACCTGGAGCACGTTGTCCAAGTACTTCCTCCAACTTGCGTCGCCCAGTTTCTGGATGAGGAAGGTGGTGACCCGGGGATCCTTGATTTGACAAAGCGCATCCGTCGCCGCCCGGCGCATATCCTCGCTTTGGTTTTTTGCCGCTTTGAGAAGCTCGTCGACAGCCGAGGCTCCAATTCTGGCGAGAGCGTCTGCTGCGGTGTAATCCAAAACTGGCATACCCGTCTGCATCGTCTGCCTCTTGTCCGCTAAGTGCGGAACGATACACGGGATGGATCGGGGGTCTCCCAGTTCACCAAGCGCCTCGACAGCCGCACGTGCCACGTCGGGCTCTTTGGATCCGGCAAATTTGATCAAACGATCCAGGGTTCTTGCCCCACCGAGCCTCCCGTAGGCGCCAACCAAGATCGCCTTCACCCCCGGCTCCTGCTCCGCATCCAGCGCCTGCTCGATCGGCGCAAAAGCCGACTTCGCCTTGAGCGAAATGAGGCATTCCGCGGCATGGACTCGAACCCAGCCGTCGCCGCTCCTGAGGGCCCCGATCAAACGGGGAATCGAGGGCGCGCCGATCTGCACCAGCGACTCCGCAGCGAAGTCGCCCTCGTTTCGAGCCCCGATGACGTCGATATTTCGGGCGCTGCCTTTAGAGAGTTCGGCGATACAGTCAGCTATGAGCCGATCGGTCGACTCCGGGGTCTGTGCCGCCGCCGCACCGAGCGCCAATCCGGCGACTAGAACAAGCAACCGCATCTCGACAGTCAGACGCAGCAGCCGGCGGCGCGGTTACTTGATCTTCCAGACCCCGTTTTTCACCTTCGACCGCAAATCGTCCAACGAGCCGCAAAGGTGAGCCCGGGGCTGGATTGCATACTCGGAGACGCCATCCTTGAAAACGTCCGCCCACTCCCGCAGGCAGTCGATCCCAGTCACCTTTGCGAACCGGTTGTCCATCAGTCCGGCGTACATCACCGCCTGCGAAGCAATTGGCCCGCGCCCCTCGATCTCGATGTGGCCGGAATACTTCCGCATCGCTTCCGCCGCGCGGACGATTTGCCACCCACCGGTAAACGGCACGGACCGTCCAAGATAGACCGGATACCGAAGCTCGATCCCACCAAGCTCCCCGACTCCCAAAGTGTCGAGGTAAAGCGTCGCGTAGTTATCAGTTGCGTCTGCTACTACTGCCTGTTTTCCTAGATCGGAAACGACGATCCGTACTCCCTGCGGCTTACCCTTCGGCAAAACGAGCACCCCTGGAGTCTGTAAGCCCGGCTCAGACTCGAAAATAACGGCCCGCTTCAAGCCGTTCCCGGTCTCCCGATACTTGAGATCCGTCTTGCCAGGCAACCCACCGTTGACCTTGATCACGTCCGCTACCGGAACCGTCTTGGTAGCCATCGCCAGATACTCCTTGGAGAGGTCCCGCATCGTGCGCTCTCCCGGCACCGGCGAGGCGAGAGACAAAAGTTGATGATCCTCAGGATCGATCACGGAGATACCCGGCTGCGAAACTGGCGACCCATCCCCCACCCCACGGATGTAGCGGTTAAAAAAGCCGATCATCGTCTCCCGCATCGCCTGGTTGTAGTCGTGGGGCCCAGGATAGATGCGGACGTAGGTGTCCCCATCTTTGCCAAAGAGCCTCCACGTCTCCGCCATCTTCTTCCGCGTCAGCAAGGTCGCATCGGGTGGAAATTCGCCATCGTTCTGCGCACCCATGATGTACACCGGCTTGGGCGCCTGGATTGCGATGACGTCCGACCGGTCGCCCACCTGCATTGTCCCCGGCACGTGGTTACAGAGGCAGCCGTTGTCGGGAGCCAGCTCCATGCTCGCCATATAAACCACCGGCACCGCCGCCGTGTAACGATCATCGGCCGCAAACGTGTAAAGGGTCTCCAAGCCGCCACCCGAAGCGCCTGTGATCCCGATCTTTGTCATGTCCGCATCGGGCCGAGTCGCCATGTAGTCCAGGCCGCGCATCGCATCCCAAACGTAGTAGCCCGTCGTATTCGAGCCCCCTTCGACGAGGGCGAAGTCGTTGTGGGAACCCTCCTCGCGCCGTTCGATCAGGGCGTTCCCCTCGAAGCTCCATCCAGGACTGTCGATGACAAGCGCGATATAGCCCTGTAAAGCGAGGAAGGCAGCGGGAAGCTGAAGTCGATCCTCGTCCTTCTTGTGCGCCCAGTGCCCATTCACGACGACGACGACCGGCAGCTTGCCTCTCGCGTTGTCGGGCACATAGACATGAGCCGTGACATAAAAATGCGGACGGCTCTCATAGACGAGCTTCTCGATGCGATAGCCCGCCCGGGGAATCGTGCCCGTGATCTTGGCGTTCAACGGCGTCTTCGGCGGCATCGGGTCCAACCCGAGCGACCTCATCAGCTCCTTCTTCCGCCGCGCCCGCTCCTTCTCGAAATCGCTCAGATTTGCGGGAGTAGGTCGCTTCGCCATCTTCTCGACTTCGCCTTTCAGGAAAGCATTGGCGAGCGCCGTTCCACGCCCGCCCAAGACGTCGTCGTCCTTGATCGGCCCCGGCACGACTGCGAACGAGTCCACCCCTTGGTCCTGAGCGATCGCCTCTCCGAGCGTCACGAACGGGATGTCGTGGGAATTCATGAGATCCGGGTGGCACGAGCTCGTAAACACGCCGCCCTCGCTGCAACTGTCGATAAGCACGGTCGGCTTCTCCTTGCCTCCAAGGCTTAGCAAGCGAACGAAATCCTTCGCCGCGTCCGGATATTGCATGAATTGCATGAGCCGGGCGCTCGTCACCCAAACCTCGCCCTTGCCCAGCTTCATCCGGGCCAGCGCCCCATTTCCGAAAATCTCCCAGCCCGGGCTCGGTACGAACTTCTGATAGGCGATGCCAGGGGCTGAGACCTTGTTGAGCCCCAGAGCCCCCGCCGGGTCGAAGACATCGAGTCCCTGCCCCTCGAATTGCAGTGGGGAAGGGAGCCAATCCAGTTTGTCTTTGTTGAAGTCCTCCTGAAGCACGACCATCCGCATCCCACGCTCCACCGGCTCGAGCAGTTTGCGCTTCATCGCCCGGCTGAAGTTAAAGAAGCTCTGGGCGCGGGTGCCGATGAGGATGCCCGAATACTTCTCCGGCGTCAGAATCTCCGGCTTCAGGTAGGTCAAAGCCTCCCCAGCGTTGTAAAACTGCGGCGTCGGCCCCTGCTGGCTGGGAACGACGAGGTAGGGCGTCTCCAATTGAGGGTCCGGGTAGCGAGCGGCCATGTCCGGCTGTTCGTCGTTCGTCGCCTCTGCCGCGATGGCATAACCCCAGCGCTCGCGCTTGAAGCTCACCTCGAAGGCGTCGTTGCCAACTTTTCTCATCGGCATCTTGTGGAAGTAGGTCGTGCTCGGCAACGGCTTCACCAGCAGCCACGCCTGTCGTGGAGTCTTGCACTCGAAATGAGCCACGACGTTTCCACCTTGGTCCTTCCAGGTCAGCTTCCCGTGCAACGGGCCGTTCGTGTTAGCCGCCCAGAAAGCAACTTCCTTCGGAGTCTCAGGCAATGCAGCGAGGCGCGCCTCTTCCGCTGTCGCCTTCTTGAATTCGTCGCCCCAAGAGAACGTGTTCGTGTGCATACGCAGCCGGTCGGTGAAGGGCTTGTAGTAAGGGTTCTTGGCGATGAACCCGAGGGACGCGGCCGCATCCTGGATGAAATCGACGTTCGTGTTGCGCGCCGGCGCGCCAAGGCTCCACTCCACGTTGGCGAGCTGATGGGCGGAACGGAAGCGGCTGAAGTAGTAATCCCGCAGAGCGATCTGCATCTCGACCGTATTCGCAATTTCGCGGGTTAAGAGATTCGAAGACTGCAGAAACTTCTGGGAGACGTCGAGCGCGTGCTCCTCAAAGCCCATCAGGTGCAGCCCTTGCGATATATCCCAAAGGCTGAAGCGTCCGTCGATACCATCCGTCGCTCGGTTCGCGAACTCCTCGTTGATCGGCATGACACTTTGCGTGTCGAAGCCCTGTCCCTGGATAAACGAGTCCGTGTCCCCGCCCCACTCCAGTTCCGGCGCATGGTCCCGATGGTCCGGCCCAAGGCTGTAGGACATGTATGCGAACGGAAGGGCCTTGGACATCACCTTCCAAGCGTCCACGAGCGGCTTCGAATCTTTCCCTAGTAACTCCATCGCCCGAGCGTCGAAGACCGAATCCGGCGTCTGTGGATCGTAACCAAGTCGCCCCCAGGTCATCCAGTACATCTCGTCTCGCTCGTGAATCCAATCGCGCGACCGGTTCTTGGGATCGGCCAGGTAGTAGTCGGACGACTTCGGAAAATAGGCGTCTAGACCCTCGATCGTATAGCCCGACGTCGTCCCCAACGGCATCGCCTTTACCGATCGTCGTACCCATTCGGGGTTGTAGAACGGGAAGATGCGGTGCGTCCCATTCGCTCGGACCTGCCAGACGATCTTATACGGCTGACTTGGCCATCGCCCACCGTCCACTGTGGGCTGCCCGGGCCACATCTTCGCCGCTTTCTCCGAGCCGGAATCGCTCAGATAATCCTCGTACGAGTAGCTCGACCAATTCGCCATCCGTCCACCCTGGACCGGATAGGGGGCTCCCCATTGCTCTCCGTTGTATTTGATCTCGACTGTAAAATCTTTCGAGCCTCGTGCCAACGGCAAGACCCTTTGCTTGCGCGTGACCCAGCTCCGGGTGTAAAGGGGAATGTCGCGTCCGCTCTTCTTCACCGCCTCCAAGTAGCAGTTAAAGAACGACTCGCTTCTTCCGCTTTCGCCGATCCGGAATCCGATCTCGTCCAGCTTCGGTACCTGCCGGATCGTCTGCTCGACGACCTCGCGGGTGTAGGTGTAGATGTTCGCCTCGGTCGCCTGATAGGGCGGGTTCGGATTCTGTGGAATCTTTAGGTTCGCCTCGTAGGCCATCAAGCTGACTCGAATCCCCCGCGCATGTGCCATCTCCACGATCTTGCTGAGTTGCCGGAGATTGGCCGCCTTCACGTCGTCCGGAACCCCGACCTTCGGGAAGGAAGGGCTCGTGACAAAGTAGGCATAGAGGTTCGGCGCATTTGTAACGCTAATGTCCCATCCGCCATGGATATCGAGCCAATTAAGCCGGCTCTTCGCCATCAGATCGAGCAACGTGGTCCAGTAGTCGTCGTTGGCGAACCACCATCGTTTCGGATCGGTCAGCGCCGCGACATCGTAGTCCGTGTCGTTCTTTTGGTAGTTCCAGGGCAATGTCAAGAAGAGGTTGAGCCCACGATCTTTAAGGAACGGACTTCCTTTGGCACTCGTCGCCCAAGCCTTGTCCCCTTCGTTGTGAAGTCGTTCCGCGAACTCAAATGCCCCGTACATCGCCCCGTTCGCATCGCTCCCAACGATCTTCACCTTGCCGTTGGCGCTGGAAATCTCGTACTGCTCCGGCTGTTTTGAGGGCTTGACGGAAATCTCCACGTCCCCGGCCCGAACCCCAGCGACCCGCGCAATCTCCGCCCGCCCAAACTCGATCGGGGAACTGGGAACGTTAACAGCAAACAGCAGTACGCTAAGCATCGAGAAAATCTTAGCAAGATTGCCGCACGACCGCCATCGCTAGAAGGAAAAGTACAGCGCGGACTCGAAAAGGTAGACATGGCGAAAACGAGCGCGGCACTGAAGCCGCATGGCTTCGGTAAGACCTCGCGTGTCGACCGCTGGTGGGTGCAACCCCTGGTCGTCTTCCTGATCCTCTCCCTATTTATCGTCTATGCGACATGGGCGGCCTTCCAAAACGCGAACTACACGTTCGGCAACTATCTTTCCCCGTTCTATTCGCCCGAGATTTTCGGCTCTTCGCCCCACGCGATATTCGGACCGAAACCAGGTTGGTGGCCTGGCTTCTTGCCATTCTCCCCGGCCTTGATCATCCTCCCTTTTCCGGCGCTTTTCCGGTTTACGTGCTACTACTATCGCGGCGCGTACTACAAGGCCTTCTGGGCCGACCCGCCCTCCTGTGCCGTTTCCGAGCCGCGTAAGGGCTACACGGGAGAGAACGGTCTGCCCCTGATCCTTCAGAACGTCCACCGATATTTCCTTTATGCCGCGCTGCTGTTCCTGATCTTCCTCTGGCACGATGCCTGGAAGGGCCTCTGGTTTGACGGCCACTTTGGCCTGGGAGTCGGATCGCTGGTTCTCATCCTAAACAGCACCCTGCTCACCTTCTACACCTTCTCCTGCCACTCACTTCGCCACTTGGTTGGAGGACGCCACGACTGCCTCTCGAAGAAGCCGGTCAGCCTCGCTTGCTATAGCTGCGTAAGCGGACTCAACAAGAACCACATGCGCTTCGCCTGGCTAAGCCTCTTCGGCGTCATGTTCGCCGATCTCTATATCCGAATGTGCGCAAGCGGTACCTGGCACGACGTGAGGTTTTTCTGATGTACGAGCATCGAAGTTACGAATACGACGTCCTCGTCATCGGCGCCGGTGGCGCAGGCCTGCGAGCGGCTATCGAGGCCTCTGCGGCTGGAGTCAAGGTTGGAGTGGTTTGCAAGTCTCTGCTGGGCAAGGCGCATACGGTCATGGCCGAGGGTGGTGTTGCAGCAGCAATTGGCAACGTGGACGACCGCGACAACTGGAAGGTCCATTTCACCGATACGATGCGCGGCGGGCAGTATGTGAACAACCCTCACATGGCCGAGATCCATGCCAAGGAAGCGCCAGCGCGTGTCCTCGAATTGGAGGCCTGGGGAGCCCTTTTCGACCGGACCAAGGACGGGCGCATCCTCCAGCGCAACTTTGGCGGCCACAAATACCCGCGCCTTGCCCACGTCGGTGACCGAACCGGCCTGGAAATGATCCGCACGCTTCAGGACCATGGCATCCACCAGGGCATCGAATTTCATATGGAATGCACGGTCGTAACCCTCCTTAAGAGTGGCGGCCGGATCTGCGGAGCCTTCGGCTACTTCCGAGAGCACGGTCAGTTCGCCCTTTTCGCGGCAAAAGCGGTGATCCTCGCGACTGGTGGCGTCGGAAAAGCCTACGAGATCACCAGCAACTCCTGGGAATACACCGCCGACGGCCACGCCCTTGCCTACAATGCGGGCGCAGACCTGATCGACATGGAGTTCATCCAGTTCCACCCGACGGGCATGGTTTGGCCTCCTTCAGTACGCGGCATTCTTGTCACCGAAGGTGTGCGCGGTGAGGGTGGAGTCCTTCGGAACAAGGACGGCAAACGCTTCATGTTCGACGATATCCCCGAGAACTACCGGAACCAGACTGCCAAGGACGAAGAGGAGGGCTGGCGCTATGTCACTGGCGACAAAAACGCCAGCCGTCCTCCCGAACTTCTCACCCGCGACCACGTGGCCCGCTGCATCAACCGGGAAGTTAAAGAGGGGCGCGGCTCACCTCACGGGGGTGTCTTCCTGGATATCGCGTGGATCAAGGAGAAGCTTCCGAACGCTCCCGAGCACATCAAGAAGAAGCTTCCGAGCATGTATCACCAGTTCAAGGAACTGGCGGGTGTCGACATCACGACGGAGGCGATGGAAGTAGGGCCTACCTGCCACTACATCATGGGTGGCATCCGGGTCGATGCCCACTCGCAGATGTCCACCGTCCCAGGGCTGTTCGCTGCCGGTGAGTGTGCGGCAGGGCTCCATGGTGCGAACCGGTTGGGCGGTAATTCGCTATCCGACTTGCTCGTCTTCGGGAAGCGAGCCGGCGAGTTCGCCGCCAAGTTTGCGAAGGAGAACGCTCTCGAAAAGCTGGCTCCGGAAGATATCGAAGCAGCGAAGACTTGGGCAGTGGCCCCGTTTGAACGGTCGTCGGCAGACGACAACGCGTTCCGGGTCCAAAGAGACCTCCAGAAGATGATGCAGGCTCACGTCGGCATCGTTCGAACTGAGGGCGAAATGGCCGAAGCTCTTCCTGCTCTTGCGGAGTTGAAGGTGCGCGCTGATAAGGTCGGCGTCGAAGGCAACCGCGACTACAACCCCGGTTGGCATACGGCCCTCGACCTCCATAATCTGCTTTCGATCTCCGAAGCCATCACCCGCTCGGCGCTCCTGCGAAAGGAAAGTCGAGGTGGCCACTTCCGAGAGGACTACCCGAATAAGGATCCGGAGGCGGCCAAGGTGAATAACGTCGTCCGCAAGGCAGCCGATGGCTCGATGACGATAAGTCAGGAACCGCTAGTGCCGATGACGGACGACCAGAAGGCGGTTATTGAGGAGATGGGATAGGCCGTTTCCTCTGAAAGCGGGTGGTAATTTCGTGGTCGTTGGACATATGTCGTGTCTCGAAGGCTTCATCGGAGAAATCGACTATTCGAACGCGCGATTCGGGATGGTTAACGATCGTGCTTTCGATTAAGGGGCCGTCTCCACGTCGGTAACGATGTGCGCATGGCCGAACAATGAACTCGTCGCCTTCGAGCCGATATTCCTCGCGGATAAGGGACTCGGCCCGCCGAGATTGCAAACCAAATGGACGGGCGCGCGTGTGAAGAATGCCGTTCGCCCGGAAGCGCACTTTGGTGTTCGGCGATAGATACCAGGTGCCAAGCAACCTTTTAGCGTCGATCGTCTCGCCCATTCTTCGAAGTATGGTCAGGATGCATTTGTCGGGATAGGCAGAAGGATTTATAAGTAATACCGCCGAACCCTGCAAGTAATGGCGAAGGTGGCATTCGAAATCTGGCGGGGGGACTCTTCTGAAGGGGAGTTCAAGCAGTACACGACCGAGGTTGGGGAAGGCATGGTCGTTCTGGACGCGGTCCACAATATCCAGGCCGAGAGCGCGCCCGATCTGGCTTGTCGGTGGAATTGCAAAGCTGGGAAGTGCGGCTCTTGTTCCGCCGAGGTGAACGGGAAGCCTCGTCTGATGTGTATGACTCGCCTGAGCGACATTGACACGTCCAAGCCGGTGCGAATCGAGCCAATGAAGGCGTTTCCGCTGATCCGTGACCTCGTCACCGACGTGAGTTGGAACTATGCCGCCAAGCGCCGGATCAAGCCTTTCAAGCCGCGTAAGCCGGACGCGCCGGACGGGACCTGGCGGATGGCTCAAGAGGACATTGACCGGCCTCAAGAGTTTCGTAAGTGCATCGAGTGCTATCTCTGCCAGAACGTCTGCCACGTCTTAAGGGAGCACGAGAAGTTCGACGGGTTCATCGGTCCGCGCCTGTTTGTGTACTCGGCGGCGCTCGAGATGCATCCTCTCGATACCGAGGACCGGCTGGAGGATCTGAAGAAGCGAGACGGGATCGGCTACTGCAACATCACGAAGTGCTGCACAGCGGTCTGTCCTGAGGGCATTACGATTACCGACAACGCGATCATCCCACTCAAGGAGCGCGTCGTGGACGCCTACTACGATCCGATCGCGCGGCTGCTGCGGTTTGGGAAGGGGAAGAAGTGAGGCAACTCAAGCTCATTCATACGGAGGCGTTTCCCCGCGCGCTTGAACTTGCGGAGCGCTACCGACTGTTGAACGAACCTGAGCAAGCGGCCAGTATCTGCCAGGACATCCTTGCCGTCGATCCCGAGAACCCGCAGGCGCTCCAGTGGTACTTCCTTGCGATGACCGACCAATTCTTTCGCCGCCACGGCGCGAAGCTGGAGGACGCGGAGAAGATCGCGGCGCGCATGGGCACGGACTACGACCGAACTTACTACGGCGCGATGGCCTGTGAGCGGTGGGCGAGGGCGAAGCTTCAGGAAGGGGCTCATGCCTCGATGGTGACGAGTTGGCTTACGAAGGCGATGGGGCGGTATGAGCAGGCGGAGGGGATCCGTCCGCCCGGAAACGACGACGCGATCCTGCGCTGGAACGCCTGCGCCCGGTTGTTGGATTCGCTGCCTGATCACTCGGACCGCGACCATGAACCCCTCTTTGGCGACTAGTTCGTCGTTTACGGTTTACTGCTGACCGTTAACGATGAAGACCTTCTGGATTTGGACGAGCGTCGACAAGGGCGCGGATACCGAGGTGTTACGGGCCAAGTATCGTGGGCTGAAGGCGCGGGGGTTGAAGGGCGTTTATATCGGGGGCGGGCTCGACGATCGGGAGTTCGATCTGATCAAGGAGGCGGGGCTCGATATTCACACTTGGATGTGGACCACGAATCGAGGCGATGCCTGGATTCGGGAGAACCATCCGGATTGGTATATGGTGAGTCGGACGGGAAAGTCTTGCTTCGACCAGCCGCCCTACGTCGACTACTATCGCTGGGTTTCTCCGGTGATCCCTGGGGTGCAGGATTACTTGAAGGATCGGGTAGCGGAGCTTGCTGCCCATCCGGCGGTTTCTGGCGTCCACCTGGACTACGTTCGTTATCCGGACGTGATTCTCCCGACGGCGCTCTGGGCAACCTATGGCTTAGATCAGAGCGAGGAGCTGCCTGACTACGACTTTTGCTACTCGGAGCATACGCGGAAGGCGTTTCGGGACAAGACGGGGCGTGACCCGTTGGAGATTGCGGATCTGGCTCATGACCAGGAGTGGCTGCATTTCCGTTACGACTCCGTGACGGCTCTTGTCGGGCAACTTGCGCAGACGGCTCACGATCATGGGAAAGAGATCACGGCGGCGGTGTTTCCGACTCCACGTCTGGCGCGGAAGATTTGCCGTCAGGATTGGGACAAATGGCCGCTCGACGCGGTTTGCCCGATGATCTATCACAGCTTCTACGACGAGCCGGTGGATTGGATCGGGGAGTGCGTGCTGGAGGATATTCACGCGGTGGATTTTCCGGTGCACGCGGGGCTGTACATGCCAGCGTTCAAGACGCCGGAGGAGTTTCGGCGGGGTTTGGAGCTTGTCTTTAAGAGGGGTGGAGCCGGGGTCTCCTTGTTTGGAGATGTGGGCGACGAGTTCTGGCTCGTTTTGGAAGAATTCGCCTAGCCTCTAACGCAGAAAAGGCCCGGAGGCTAGTGCCTCCGGGCCTTTGGGTCCTCTTACCAGCGAGAGCCGCCGGAACGACCGCCGCCACCCGAGCGACCGCCGCCGTAGCCACCGCCGCCGCCCGAACGACCGCCGCCGTAGCCACCGCCGCCACCCGAGCGACCACCGCCGCCGCCACCGCGCTCTTCACGAGGACGAGCCTCGTTGACGGTGAGGTTGCGGCCGTCGAGCTGCTTGCCGTTCATGTCGGCGATAGCAGCCTCAAGCTGATCGGCGTTCACGTCGACGAACGCGAAACCGCGACCTTCGATGATGCGAACGTTGCTGGCGCCGTACGGAGCGAACGCTTCGGTGAGAGTGTTTTCGTTGCTGGAATAGGAAATGTTTCCTACGTAAAGTGTCTTATTAGCCATGGTCGGCCTCCTGATGCGGGCTCATTCGCCCCGAGTTTCGTAACGTGCTTGGTGTCTTCGATCTCTAGAAACAAAACTCGCGGAAGCGGATTCTGACCGAGAAGGGATCCATACAAGATCGCAACGATCTTATAGTACCAGACGAACAAAATGCTCGCCAGGATCACCGAAGGTAGCCTAGGTGCATGAATTTTCGCGCTTTGGGTCGGACGGGGTGGAATGTCGCCGACGTGAGTTTCGGGGCTTGGGCGGTCGGAGGGACGTGGGGGCAGGTCGAAGACGAGGAGTCTTTGGCGGCGATGCACCGGGCGGTGGACCTTGGCGTTAACTTCTTCGACACGGCGGACGTTTATGGGGACGGGCGGAGCGAGCGGCTGATTCGGCGGCTGCGGTCGGAGCGGAGCGAGGAGATATTCGTGGCGACGAAGGCGGGGCGGCGGTTGAATCCTCATGTGGCGGAGGGTTATAGCCGGGAGAACCTGGAGACGTTTATCGACAGGTCGCGGGAGAACCTTGGGGTGGATACGCTGGACCTTCTACAGCTTCATTGCCCGCCGACGCCGGTGTACTACGAGCCGGAGGTTTTTGGGGCGTTGGACGACTTCGTTCGGGCGGGGAAGCTGCGGTACTGGGGGGTTAGCGTTGAGAAGGTCGAGGAGGGGTTGAAGGCGATGGAGTATCCGAACTGCCAGTCGATCCAGATCATCTTCAATGTCTTCCGGCAGCGTCCGGCTTTCTTGTTTCTGGGAGAGGCGAAGCGGCGGCAGGTTGGGGTTTTGGCCCGGCTGCCTTTGAGCAGCGGGATGTTGACGGGGAAGATGCGGGCGGACAGTACGTTCGAGGCGGACGACCATCGGGCCTTTAACCGAGATGGGGCTGGGTTCGACAAAGGGGAGACGTTCTCGGGGGTGCCTTACGACGTTGGGTTGGCGGCGGTGGAGAAGCTGCGGCCTTTGGTTCCGGCGGGGATGACGATGGGGCAGTTCGCTTTGCGGTGGATTTTGATGTTCGACGGGGTGACCTGCGCGATTCCTGGGGGGAAGCGGGTGGAGCAGGTGGAGCAGAATTGTGGGGCTTCGGATTTACCGCCTTTGTCGGAGGCTACGATGCGCTCGATTGGAGACCTCTACGCGAGTGATATCCATAGCCATGTCCACGACCGCTGGTAGGGCATTGGGTTTTTAATGAAGCTCAGAGGATTTTGATTAATTTTAGACAATCTAGACTTTTTTGTGTAGATTAATCGGTAGTCTCTTTCCCGGCATCACGGAAGGGGGTGCGGGATGGGACGATGAAGAAGGCTTTTACGTTGATCGAACTGTTGGTCGTGATTGCGATCATCGCGATTTTGGCGGCGATTCTGTTTCCGGTTTTCGCCCAGGCGAAGGAGGCGGCCAAGGCCAGCTCCTGTCTGTCGAACCTGAAGCAGTTGGGGATTGGGCAGCAGCTTTACGTGCAGGACTACGACGACACGCTGTTTTTCCGGTCGGCGTCGAATCCGGCTTCCACTCGGGCGAACGTGGCGACTTCGGGCAACGCTTTGAAGTGGTGGAATCAGATCATGCCCTACGTGAAGAATCAGCAGATCTTCAAGTGCGCGAGCGATCCGGGGCCTACGATGAGTCCGGACGTGAATGGGGTTTTGAATATTCCCCGTTCGTATGTGGCGGCGGCCTCGGCGGAGGATTTGAACATGTCGCAGGTGGGACATCCGTCGGACGTCATCGTCTTCGGCGAGAAGTGGGATAAGAACTCGGACGGGACGGTCGATTCGGAGTCTTGGCTGGAGGCGTTCGACGGGGATATGGCGAACGATCCTTTACGGCCGGGGCATATGAAGAAGTTCGCGGACCGGCATTTCAAGGCGATGAACGCGTCTTTCTTCGACGGGCACGCGAAGCGGACGACGGTGGATGCGATTTGGAACAGCCAGTATTTGAGCGGCTGCGTGCTCGTGCATTATTTCCCGACGACGCGGATGTGCGACATCTCGTTTGCGGGTTGCACGAGTACGAGTGCAGACAATATTTGCAACAAAGCGTCGTTTTTTCCTTATCCTGAGAATTGATTTTGGGCGTGTTTTTTTAGCCTCCAGACGGCGCGTCTGGAGGCAGCGCGCGTGAGGGGGAGACAGCGTGGGTGGAGGGAGGCAGCGTACGTGAGGGAGATAGAGCGCGTGGGGGAGGCAGCGTGTTAAAGGAGAGAAGCGCGTGTTTAAAGGCGGCGGTGTGGCCAAGGGCGGGACGCCCTTGGAAACCTTGGCCGGGACGGCCAAGCCACGCTCGGAGAGGGGCGGGTGAGTTTAATGATTTTTGGGCGCATTTGATGCGAGTCCGTTTTGGTCTGGGTACGCCTAGCGGTGGGGGTTCGGGATTCGGCAATATAACGCAGGCGGTTCGCCGTTCGTTGGATGGTGAGGAGTACTAGATGAGAAAGTGGAAATTGTTCGTCGCGGCATGCGCGATTCTTGCGGTGGTTTTCGGCTGCGGCGGTACGGATATCGCGTCGGCGTCCCGTTTCGCGTATGTGTTGGTTAACGCGAACCAGCTTCGGACGATCAACCTCTTTACCGGTAACGCGATCACGAGCACGCTGAACCTTTCGGCGAACATCCAGGATATTGCGGTGCGCGCTTCCGACGGAAAGATTTTCGGGATCGGTTCCGACATGAAGCTCTATCAGGTGAGTGCGGTTAACGGGGCTTGCACGGTGGTCAATGCGACGCCGTTAGCTCTCGACGACACGAACGGCGGTATGACCTTCCAGCCGGGCACTTCGGTCATCCGGTTCATCTCCACCAACGGGCACAACTACCGCATCGACTCGATTACGGGGACCTTGCTGGGGACGGATACGACTTCGGCGACCCAGGTGAACGGCCTCGCGGCTTACTCCGTGACGGGCAATTTCTACGCCTATAACGCTTCTTCCGATCAGGTTTTGGTGTGTACCGATCCGGCGACGGGTGTGTTCACGGTAGTTGGCGCTTCCGGCAAGGATATGAGCGGGAACGTCGGGATGGCGATCGACAGCAACGCGGGCAAGGGCTATGTGGTCGGAGCCGAGGGCCTTTTCGTTTTCGACCTCGCGAACGGAACGTTCAGCCAGATTTCCTCGACTGCGTTCATGGATATCGCGATTACGCCCTAGCTGGGGATTGCTTGATTGCTCGATTGCTTGATTGTTGGATTGGTTAGGTCATATAGGTCTGGTGGGACATATATGGGGTGGTCAATCTGGCGATTCGGCATTTTAGCGATCAAGCAATCAAATTAAATCGTTCGATCTGGCTTCCCGTGGGGCTTCATGCCTCGTAGAATGAAAGCTGAGGCGAAAATTCCTATGGCTTTGTTCAAGATCAACGTCAATGGCAAGGAGCAGTCGGTCGAAGCGATGGCCGATATGCCCCTTCTTTGGGTCCTGCGGGACGTGCTGGGGCTGACGGGGTCCAAGTTCGGGTGCGGCATTGGGGCGTGCGGGGCCTGCACCGTTCTTTTGGACGGTGAGGAGACGCGGAGCTGCAGCACGCCTATTTCCGAGATCGGCACCAAGAAGATCGTCACGATCGAGGGGCTTTCCAAGGATCATAGCCATCCCCTTCAGAAGGCCTGGGTCGAGCACGACGTGCCCCAGTGTGGCTATTGCCAGGCGGGTCAGATCATGGCGGCGGCGGCGCTGCTGAAGAAGAAGCCCAAGCCGACGGACAAGGACATCGACGACGCGATGGGCGGTCACATCTGCCGTTGCGGAACCTATCAACGCATTCGCGAAGCGATCAAGATTGCGGCGGGGGAGGCGGTATGAGCCAGTTAGACCATTTGACGCGACGTTCATTTTTGAAGGTCATCGGCGGGGTCGGTGCGAGCTTCGCGCTGGGCTGCTACGCTGTTCCAGCGACGACGGACGGTAAGAAGGACAAGGGCGTCGCCTTCGCCCCGAGCGCCTTCTTGAAGATCGATCCGGATGGGTCGGTGACGGTGACGATTTCCCGCTCGGACATGGGCCAGGGCGTGCGGACGACGTTCGCGATGATCGTGGCGGAAGAGCTGGACGCGGATTGGACGAAGGTCAAGGTCGTTCAGGCTCCTGCCAACTCGGCGCTTTTCGGTGGCCAAGGGACGGGCGGAAGCTCCAGCGTACGGTCGATGTATCAAAACCTGCGCGCGGTGGGAGCGGGGGCTCGATCCATGCTGATCGCGGCGGCGGCCAAGGAATGGAACGTCGATCCTTCGACCTGCAAGACAGAGAAGGGCAAGGTCGTGAGCAGCACGGGCAAGTCGATCAGCTACGGCGACCTGACAACACACGCGGCGGGGATGCCGATCCCGGCGGCGGGGGATGCTCCGCTCAAGGATAAGACGCAATTCAAGATTTTGGGCAAGCGCACGACGCGGGTGGACAACCCGGCGGTCGTGGAAGGCTCGGCGGTCTATGGGATGGACGTGAAGGTGCCAGGGGCGCTTTATGCGGTGATTTCCAGGCGACCGGCCTTTGGAGCTTCCGTGAAGTCGTTCGACGACGCAGAGGCGCGCAAGGTGCCGGGCGTGGTGGACGTCGTGCAGATCGGAAGCGGCGTCGCGGTGGTCGCGCAGAACACCTGGGCGGCGATAAAGGGGCGGGACGCTCTGAAGTTCACCTGGGAGCCAGGGCCGAACGTGGACGTGAGCACGGCGAAGCTTCGCGAGGCGCTGAAGGCGACGGTTGGCAAGCACTTGGATATGCCGGCCGGGTCGAAGGAAGTAACGGCGGACTACGAACTGCCCTACCTGGCCCACGCGACGATGGAGCCGATGAACGCGACGGCGGACGTGCGGGACGATCAGTGCATCATCTGGGCGCCCACGCAGTCGCCGGACGGGGCGCAGAACATGGTTGGGCGGATGCTGAACCTGACCTCGGACAAGGTGACGGTGAACGTGACGCTGCTAGGCGGCGGCTTCGGGCGCCGGTCGAACCCCGACTTTATCGCGGAGGCGGTGCAGGTGTCGAAGGCGGCGAAGAAGCCGATCAAGCTTCTTTGGACCCGCGAGGACGACATGAAGAACGACAGCTACCGTCCGATGAGCCAGCATTCCTTCAAGGGAGCCGTGGACGCGGGCGGGGCGGCGGTGGGCTGGAGCCACCAGATGGTGAACGCGGGCGGGCGAGCCCGGCCGATGGGCACCTTTGGGCGCGCCGGTCTTCCCTATTCAATAGCGGACGCGGGGATGGCCCAAGGCGGCGCGGCTTCACCGGTGCCGACGGGACCATGGCGCTCGGTCGAGCATAGCCAGATCATCGTCGTCAACGAATGCTTCATCGACGAGCTTGCGCATGCGGCGGGGAAGGACCCCTACGAGTTCCGAAAGGGGCTTATCAAAGACGACAAGCTGAACGCCGTACTTGCCCTGGCGGCAGAGAAGGGCGACTGGGGCAAGCCGCTTCCGGCGGGCCATGGACGCGGGATCGCCTGCTTCTCAGGCTACGGCTCGAACATCGCGCACGTGATCGAGGTGAGCGTGGAGGGCAAGGAAGTGAAGCTTCACCGGGTGACCATCGCGGTCGATCCGGGCTTGGCGCTCAATCCGGGCGGTGTGGAGGCCCAGGTTCAAGGGGCTTGCGTGGACGGGCTTTCGACGGCCCTGCGCGCGGCGATCACCATCGACAAGGGCGGGGTGGTCGAGAACAGTTGGACCGACTATCAGTGGATGACGATGGACGCGATGCCGAAGATCGACGTGCACATCATCGAGAGCGGCGGCGAGCCGGGCGGGATGGGCGAGGTCGGTTATCCGTCGGTAATGCCGGCGGTGGCGAACGCGGTCTTCGCGGCGACGGGCAAGCGGGTCCGCAAGTTCCCCATCAAGATCGAGGAACTGGCCTAACGACGTGCGCGATGTCCTGCCGACCCTGCGCCAGTGGGCCTCGGCGGGGCATCGTTTCGCCCTTGCGACCGTTACCCGCACCTGGGGCTCCTCGCCCCGTCCCCTTGGCTCCGTGATGGGCGTCCGCGACGACGGGCTCATTTGCGGCTCGGTCAGCGGGGGGTGCGTCGAGGGAGCGGTCATCGACGGCTCTTTGGCGGCTTTGGCGGACGGCTTGCCCCGGGAGATGGTTTTCGACGCGCTTTCCGAGGGGTCGGTTTGGGACGTCGGGCTTTCTTGCGGAGGGAAGATTCAGGTTTGGGTCGAGCCTTCGCCCGTCATCGAGCCGGTGGCGGACCTGGTGGAGTGCGACCGGTCCTGCGTTTTGGCGCTGTCTTTATCCGGGGCGCGGGTTTTGTGGGTTCCGGGCTCTCCTGCTTCCACTCCGTTGGCTCAGGAGATGGCTTCGGCTTACGAGGAGCGGCTTAGCCGGGAGGCGGAGGTCGAGGGGGAGCGGTTCTTTCTTCACGTTCTGCTTTCGCGGGAGCGGCTCTTGATCGTGGGGGCGGTGCATATCGCGGTTCCTTTGATCGGGTTCGCGCGGTCGCTCGGGTTCGAGACGGTGGTGATCGACCCGCGGGGGCAGTTTGCCTCCGACGAGCGGTTTCCGGACGCGCCGGACCGGATGGTGGTGGAGTGGCCGCAGAAGGCTTTGGCGGACGTGGGGATCACGGAGGAGACCTACATCGTGGTGCTGACCCACGATCCGAAGATCGACGACGTGGCGATCGCGGAGGCTTTGCGCTCTCCGGCGGCCTACATCGGGGCGCTTGGGAGCCGGACGACGCAGGCTTCGCGGCGTGCCGCCCTGTTGGCGCTGGGGTTCTCGGAGGCGGATTTGGAGCGGATTCATGGGCCGGTAGGGCTGGCGATCGGGGCTCGGTCTCCCGAGGAGATCGCGCTGAGCATCATGGCGGAGATCGTGCAAGTACGAAATGGGCGGCGTTAGACGGCGGCCCAGTACGAGTCGCCAAGGTCTTCGATCAGCGACATCTGCTTTGCCTCTTGAATCTCGCGCAGCTTGAGCAGAGCGTCGTCGAGATCGATTCCTTTTTCCAGCAGGCTTGCCCGAACGTGAGGAGCGAGGGTTTCGGTAAGGGTTGGGACAAGGCTGACGTCGACGATGGCGGAAAGCAGGTCGCCGTCTTTGCCGAGGAGATCGTAGAGGCCCTTTCGGGCAAGCAAGGGCATGAGGGCGTCGTACCTTTCGTTCCCGGGACCGCACCCAAACGCAAGGGATGCGTAAAGAGTGTTCACGGTGGTATGCGAGATCGCGGCGGCGCGTTCATATTCCGGATCGCCGAGATCGGCGACAAGGGAGCGGGCGAGGGCGGTCAATTCTCGGCGGCTTTCTTCGGCGCGCACCACGGTCGTGATGGCGAATTGATAGGCACTCATCTCTTCGTCGGGGACGTTCTCGACGGGGGTTGCGAGCATCGGCTGGTTATCGCGGATGGCAGAGATCATGACGCCGTATTCCTGGGGCAAGAAGTAGGCGGTGATCCAGCCGGGAGTGGTGCCTCTTTCGGCTTCATCGGGGGCTTGGCCGCCGAAATAGACGCCCTCCATCGTGCCCTGGGCGCTTCCCTCTTTTCGAACAATGACCCGGTCGAAGTCGTTGACTTCGATGGCGACGGGTTCTACAGCCAATTGCATGAGCTTGTGGCGATGCTCGAGGAGGGCCATATCTCCGAAATACCAATTTTCGTTTTCGGACCCGATGCCTTCGTGGATTTCCCGCAGCATGCCGCGAAACCTCTCCTGAGCCGTGCCGGTTTCGTCCTGATCGAGATCGAGGGATTGGAGCATCAGGGCAGGGTCTCGCCGGCCGCTGCCGCATTCCTCGTCGTAAATAGCGATTTGGTGGCTCAGGTTCGTGGCGGCAAGTTGGCAGAGGCGGGTCCTCAGGCGTTCAGAGATGAAATAGGTCGCAGCGTCGGGGCTGAAGTCATCGCGGACGATGTAGTCGATGAGGAGCCAGTCTTGAAAGACCCATGCCTGGAGATAGGACAGGAACAGGTCTCGGTCGATGAAAGCGGGGTTGAGGATCACCGCGTTTCGCCAAAGGTTTTTGACGGCGAGATAGCCTGAGAGGTAGCCATCGGGATCGTCGATGAGGGGGCGCATGAGCACGGAGATCTTGCGCCGATGAGCGTCGGCGCTCGTCCGGTAATCGACGAGATTGTCCACTATCTTCCCGGTGATCCAATCGACGCGCTCCTCGGGCTTGAGCTTAGATGGGTCTTCGTCGGGAGGCATGAACAGCCGGGCCGCCCACAGGCCGGGAGTGCAAAAGACGTTCGAGTCGCCGGGTATCGCGTCGAATTCCTGGAAGAGGGCCATTCCTTCGAGGAGGGGTCGGAGGAGCTTGTGGGTGAAGTCGACGATGGCGAAATCGCGGACGAGCTGCGCTTGGTTTTGCTCGTCGGACGAGAAGCCGTGCTGGCGTCGCATATCGCGCAGGGCGAGGGCGGAGCCGAGGTCGGAGGCCATGCACCAGAAGTGGGTGGACTCATGGAGGAAGGAAGGCAGAAATAGCGGAGGCAGGCGTCCTTGCACCAGGTAGCTGCTCAACTGGTTCATGGGAACGTCCAGCAGACGCATGGAGCCGCTGAGCAGGTTTGTATAGGCTCGGTTGTCGCTCATTCCGCTTTGAGAGCGTTTTTCTGAGTTTCGGCGATCCAGTCGCCGATCTTAGAAGCGGTTTCGGCCTTGGCCTCATCTTCTTTGAGGGAACTGATTTTCAGGTAGCGCTCTTCAATCGTTCCGTCGGGATGGATGAGCCGAGTCTTTTGCAGCAGGACGTCTTTGCGCCTTGCCTTGCTCAGCCAGAGGGACAGGGCGCCTATCGCCATGGGGGTCAGCAGGACGATGGCGGCGATCGTGACGGGCTCCCCGAGGGTCCCTTCGGGAACTTCCTTCCTTGCGATTTCCGCTTCGTCGCCGACGGCTTCGATCAACTCCTCGGCGTCCAACTCGCTCAATCCGGAAAACATCAGTCGGTAGGTACTCATTTTGGGACTCTCAGTTTCATTGCAGTATCCGCTACATCCGTGATTTTGCGGGGAGAATAGCGCTATGGTGAGCGCGGTTGTGCCAGCGGCGGGGTTATCTACTCGGACGGGTGGAGCGAACAAGATGCTTTTGCCTTTTGGATCGGGGACGATGGTGGGCTCGGTCGTTTCGGTTCTCTTGGCTTGCGAGTTGGACGTGGTGGTCGTTACAGGGCGGGATGCGGAATTGGTTTCCGCAGCGGTGGCTCCTGCGCGGACGGTCTATAACGAGCGCTATGCCTCGGGGTTGGGGACTTCGATTGCTTGCGGGGTGGGGGCTTGTCCCTCTGGGCATTCCTTTTTGATCGCCTTGGGGGATATGCCGGAGCTTTCCGCGGCGGTGGTGCGGCGGCTGGTTTCTTTGGCTTCGGCGGACGAGATTTTGGCTCCGGTGTATGAGGCGGAGCCGGGGAGACCGGGGCATCCGGTTTTGTTCGGATCCTCCTTTCGGTCGGAGCTTTTGGCTTTGGAAGGGGACGAGGGGGCCCGGTCGGTGGTTTTGGCGCACCGGGACCGGTTGCGGTTGGTTCCGGTTTCGGGTGGGTTGGTGGATTACGATTCTTAGGTTTGGCCGGTTACCAGGGTGGGCCTTTGGCCAACCCTTCGCTATTTGACGGAACCCCTTTGGGGTTCTTTTTTCGGCGGTTTTTTAGCCTCCAGACGGCGCGTCCGGAGGCAGCGCGCGAAAGGGGGGAGGCCTTGGGGGGCTTTGTAGTGGTGCGGACCATGGGCGGGACGCCCAAGCCACTCCCGGACGTGGTCGTTGCCCATCACCGGTGGAACCGGGACCTACGGTGGCTACACGCTCCGCGTGGGGTTGGAGCAAGCGCTCTGTTTGGCCTCGTTCGTCCGCCGGGCTTGACCGGCGGCAACACCCTTCGGGGTTTGTGGGTTCTTTGCGCTCTGTTTCTTGTCTCGTTTGTTACGCCGGCTGGAAGCCGGCGCCACATGCGCTTCGCATAGGCTTGTAAGGGGCGCTCTTTGGTTTGTTGGCGCTCACGAGGGCTGAAGCCCTCGGCTACATTTTTTGGCTGCGGTTTCTTACTCGCCTTGCGGTGGGGGATTGTTTTTGTTTGGGTTTTAGAGGTGTTTGTTGGGGTTGATGTACTCTTCGGGGGTCATGGTGGACTGGGTTCGGGTTTTGGTTTTGGCGGCGTTGCCTTTTGCGGCTATGGGGACGGGGTTTGCTCGGGGGGCGGCGGATATTCGGCTGGTATCTCGGGGGAAGACGGTTTTCCAGGGGGCTTTTCGGGGTGGGGCTCCGGGGGACGTTTCGGTCAAGACGGAGCGTGAGGCGGCTCACGATGTGTTCCTGGGTTATCCGCATGGGCCGAAGACTTCGGAGTTTGTGCCGAAGGGAGCCGAACGGGAGACGATCGTGGCTTCCGCGAACGTGGGTAGCGGTTCCGCTATGGAGGGAGTCGTCTTTGCCTCGAAGGATTCGATGGCGTGCGATGCCCATGGTGAGGCGATGTTGGGGAGCTCGTTTGGGGCGGCCACGGACGGTCAGTTCAACGCGATTTACGACCGGTCGGCGGATTGGCTGATCGTTTTCGACGCGCCTTCCGTTCGGATTACGCCGGGGAAGGACGGCTATCGGGTTTCGACCACGGGGGCGGTCAAGATCGAAGTGAAGGTGGACTACGTGAAGAACCACCTGGGGTATTTCCTGTGGAAGCCGGAGCATGCGCTTTGGAGTAAGCCGGTGGCGGGGTGGTGCTCTTGGATGGCGCACCTGCAGGACGTGAAGGAGGAGGACATGCTGGGGGCGGCGCAGTTCTTCTCGGAGAACTTGAAGGATTACGGGTTCGACATCGTGCAGATGGACGACGGCTTCCAGCGGACGCCGCAGTCGGGGGACGTGCCCTTGAAGCCGGGCGAGAAGTTCTCGGAGTGCTGGACGAAGCCGAACGCGAAGTTTCCGCACGGGCTCTCGTATCTGGCGCACCAGATTCAGGGGTTGGGGATGACGCCGGGGATCTGGGTCGGGTTTTACTTGCCGCTGGGTTTGACGAACGCGGACGGGTATGTGACGGACCCGGACGGGAAGCCTCACCGGGGGCCTTGGGTGAACTATGCGGTGAACGGGTCGATGCCGAAGGCGGTGGACGAGGCTTACGGGGAGTCGATCCGGGTGCTGAAGGAGGAGGGCTGGCGGTATTTCAAGATCGACACCTTGCGGCATGTCTTGTACGACAACTACCGGAAGACGCCCTCGTATTGGTCCTCGCGGGGGGAGAGCATGGAGGCGGCCTACCGGAAGATCTATGAGGCGGTGAAGAAGGAGACGGGGAACGGCATCTATGCGCTGGCTTGCTGGGGTGCTTTGCCGGAGCTAGCAGGGATTCCGGACGGGTGCCGGATCGGGGAGGACGTGGGGCCGGACGTGGCGAGCATGCGACGGTCGGCGAAGTACATCGCCCAGTTCCAGCACCTGAACAACGTCGTATGGCGGAACGATCCGGACTACATGTGCCTTCGCGTGCCCGTACCCCAGGCGCAGACCTGGGCGAGTTTGACGGCATTGGCGGGCGGGCACATCATGGTGAGCGACCCGATCCAGGATTACGATCCGGCGCGGGTGGAGATCCTGCGGAAGGTGGGGCCGCCGATGATGCTGAAGCCGGTCAATGTGGCTCAACTCGGGCCCGATCCCTCCTTTATCAAGTTAGCGGCGGAGAAGGGCGGCGAGCATTGGACGGTCGTGACGCATTTTGGGTGGGGCGCTCAACCGGCTCGGAAGTGGGATGCCAGCGCGTTTGGGCTTGAGTCCAGTTCGGAGTATCTGGCATTCGATTTTTGGAAGTCTCGATTCCTGGGGGTTGGCCACGGAGCCTTCGCGTTCGATGCGTTGGAGGATGGGGAGTCACAGACAGTTTCCTTCCGGCCCGTAGCGGGACATCCGCAGGTGTTGGGGACGGACCGGCACATCGGGCAGGGAGTCTACGAGCTTTCGGGCGTGAAGTGGGACGGGTCTTCGCTTTCGGGATCGATGGAGCGGGGGGAGGGGGCTCGGTGGAGCCTTTTCCTCTATGTGCCACCGGGCTGGGAGGCGATTGGGTTGCCTTCGGACGCGGAGGTTTCGCATCCGCAGGAGGGCGTGTTGCAGATCAAGTTTGGTGAGGGGGCTTCGGCGGTGAAGTGGAAGGTTGGGTTTCGGAAGGTTTGAATCCGGTCGGTGGGTTTTGACGCAACCCCTTTGGGGTAGGTGTGGGTTGTTGTCGTTGTTACCTGGGTAGGCCCGTTGGGCCAACCCTTCGCTATTTGACGGAACCCCTTTGGGGTTCTTGTCTTGAGTGCGTTCAGGGTGCGTTAGTGCGTTTGCTGCAACCCCTTCAGGGTTGTTTTCGTGTTGCGGCCTCTTACCAGGGTAGGCCCGTTCCGGCCAACCCTTCGCTTAAATATGGAACCCCTTTGGGGTTCTTTTTTCGGACGTGGTCGTTGCCCACGGCTACACGCTTCGCGTGGGCTTGTAGGGGGCGCTCCATAAGCGAAAGCACTCACGAGGGCTGAAGCCCTCGGCTACATTTTTGTTGTGGTTTTGTTAGCCTCCAGACGGCGCGTCTGGAGGCAGCGCGTCGTTTGAGCGTTTAGGACGGGTGCTCCAAGGGCGGGGCGCCCTTGGAAAACTTGGCCTGGACGGCCAAGCCACATTGGCCTAGCCACCTTACTTCGACGTTACGGGGGACGTTGCGGAGGTTAGGCCTTTCGCAGAGGCCTTGAGGGTGATCGTGCCGGGTTGTTTGTTGGATTGGACGATGACTTGGGCGAGGCCGTTGAAGAGGCGGCGGTGGATTTGGGGCCAGATTTGACCTCCGGCGATGGAGACTCCTCTTCCGAGGCCGCCTCGGTTTCCGTCGTTTTTCACGTAGATCACGAGTTCGTTGTGGCCTGGTTTTAGCCATGCGCGGACGTCGATGGAGAGGCTTTGATCCCATTCGTCGACGCGGCCTACCTCGTGGCCGTTGAGGAAGACGACTCCGTGGTCGTCGCATTGGCCGACGGTGAGGGTTTTGAGGCCAGCGGCGAGCTGGTCGGGGGTGAGATCGAAGTCGGCCCAGTAGACGGCGGTGGTGTTCTCTTGGCGCATGGCGTTGCCGTCGCCGATGATTTTTACTTCGCGACCGCCTTGCTTGTTTAGCTCGGCGGTTGTGGGGGCCTGGGAGGGGATGCTATCGATGGCGCGCATCTTCCAGCCTTCGACGCTGGTGGAGACGACGGAGGGGACGAAGGTGTCAGCTTCGTGGCTGCTGGGGTCGCCGTTGCCGACGCCAATGATCTTTCCCGGGCCGTCGATATCGAAATCGATTTCATTGCTGGCGATGGGGACCTGGCGGCCTTGGGCGTCGGTCGCGGAGACGGTGTAGATGGCTAGATCGCGTCCGTCGGCGGTTACCTCCTTGCGGTCGGGGACGAGTTGGATCTGGGCGGGAGCGCCGGTCGTTTCGACCTTTTGGCGCATGGCCTCTTTGCCACCTTTGTAGCCGACGGCTTCGAGGGTGCCGGGCTGGTAGGGGACGGACCATTGGACGTGGCCCCACTTGGGGACATCTTGAACGCCGAGGTCCTTGCCGTTCAGGAAGAGGCGGACGGAGTCCATGTTGGTGAACGCCCAGACGTCGATGTTCTGGCCTTCGCGGCCTGCCCAGTTCCAGTGGGGGAGGATGTGGAGGACGGGTTTATCGGTCCACCAGGCCTGGTAGTAGTAGAAGAGGTCCTTCGGGAAGCCGCAGGTGTCGAGGATGCCGAAGTGGGAGCTGATGCAGGGCCAGCCATAGGGGGTGGGCTCGCCTCGGTAGTCGAAGCCGGTCCAGACGAAGGCTCCGGCGAGCCATTGGCGTTCGCCGAAGAACTTCATCCAGTCCTCGGCGAGGGCTCCCCAGCCTGGGCGGTAGATGTCGTAGGCGGTGAGATAGCCCTTGGCGGCGTCGGCCACATATTCGCCGCGCGTGGTGAGGGTGGAGGCTTCTTCGGAGCCGAAGAGGATCTTGTCGGGGTGCTTCTGGCGGTAGGCGTCGACGCCGCAGATTCGGTAGTAGTTGAAGCCTCGGATATCGACGGCTTCGGCGATGCCCTGGTCGGCGCCGGTGTTTTGGGCGGCGGTGGCCATGCGGGTGGGGTCGAGCTCGTGGGCGGTGCGGACCATGGTCTCGGCGACGCGTTTGCCCCGGGGGTTGGCCTGCTCGATCTCCTCGTTGGCGATGGACCAGAGGATGACGCTGGGGTGGTTCCGGTCTCGGCGGATGAGGGTGGTGAGCTGGCTGAGGACCTCCTCGCCGGAGCCGAAGTTGCGGGTCTCGTCCATGACGAGCATGCCGAGCTCGTCGCAGGCGTCGAGGAGCTCTGGTGTGGGAGGGTTGTGGCTGGTGCGGTAGGCGTTGCAGCCCATCTCCTTCAGGCGCTCGATGCGGAAGTATTGGAGGCGGTCGGGGAGGGCGGAGCCGACTCCGGCGTGGTCCTGGTGGTTGCACATGCCCTGGATTTGGACGTGCTTGCCGTTCAGGAAGAAGCCTTTGTCCTTGTCCCACTTGAGGGTGCGGATGCCGAAGCGGGTCTTGTATTCGTCGACTTCCTGTCCGTTTTGGCGGATGGTCGTTTGGAGGGTGTAGAGCTGCGGGGCTTCGAGGAACCAGAGCTTGGGGTTGGCGACTTTGAACGCGGGCTTGATCGTCGTCGTTTTCCAGGCGTTGGCTTTGGCGGTTTGGGTTCGTTCGGCGACGACTTTGCCGGTGGGGTCGAGGATTTGGTTTACGATTTCGACATTGGGGTTTTCGGCGGATTCGTTTTCGACGTCGATTTGGGCGGTGACGGTGGCGTCGCCCTTGCCTACCTCGGTCGTGACGTAGGTTCCCCATTTGGGGACGTGAACGGGGGCAAGCTTGGAGAGCCAGACGTGGCGGTAGATGCCGGCGCCCTCGTAGAACCAGCCTTCGCATTGGCTGGCGTCGGCCCTTACGGTCACGACGTTTTCGCCGCCGTAGTTGACCTGGTCGGTGATGTCGGCTCCGAAGGCTTGATAGCCGCTTTCGCAGCGGGCGACGGGGTGGCCGTTTACCCAGACTTGGGAGTCGCGGAAGACGCCGTCGAAGTCGAGTTTGATGCGGCGGCCTTCGTCGCTCTTGGGGAGGGTGAACTTCTTGCGGTACCAGCCGATGCACTTGTCGGGGTAGGCGCGGCTGACGGGGCGGGAGCCGTGGGAGAAGTGGTCTCCGGACCCGCCTTGGACGAAGTCTTGTTCGACCACCCAGTCGTGGGGGATGTCGAGCTGCCGCCAGCCGGAATCGTCGAAGCCGGTGTTGATCGGACCGGGTCCCCAGCCGGTTTTGGCCCAGAGGGCGCCTCCGCCGTAGTCGAAGTCTTTTTCCATGTCGGCGGCGTTTCCGAGGTGGAAGCGCCAGTTTTCGTCGAAGAGGATCTTTTCGCGAGGCGGCGTTGCCAAGTTGGAAAGGAGGCCGAGGCTAAGAAATACTCCCGTTAACACCGCCGGATTCTACTTCGGCTTTAGCGTTCGGGGATAGATTGGTCTCGTGGTGGGTTTGCTCGCTTTGCTCGTTCTTGCTTCCGGGCCGCGTGTCGTCGTTCCGATGAACGTGGGGTGGGAGTTTATTCGGATGCCGGCGGCGCCGGGGGTTTGGCAATATCCGGATGCGGTTCCGACGGCGGCTTGGAAGGTGGTTTCGGCTTCGAGCGAGGAGACGGCGGGGGAGGACGGGCGGGCGGCGAACGCGATCGACGGGGACCCTCGGACGATTTGGCATACGTCGTGGAGCAAGTCCAAGGCTCCGTATCCGCATGAGATCGTGATCGATTTGGGCGGGTCGGTGCGGGCTCGGGGGGCTCGGCTGTTGCCTCGGCAGTCGGGGTCGAACGCTTTGCCCCGTTCGGTTTCGGTGTATTTGGGGTCTTCGTTGGGGGATTGGGGGGCACCGGTTTTCTCGGGGGATTTGGCTCGGGATTGGGGGGTGAAGGAGCTTCCGTTTTCCGGTGAGCGGTCGGGGCGGTATTTGCGGTTGGTGGTGACTTCCGGTTATGCGGCCGAGCCGTTCTTGGCTTTATCGGAGATTGGGTTGATCGCGCCTGCGGGGGCGGGGGTTCGGAAGGATTGGCAGTCGCAGTACAACGTGGCCTGGGTCGAGGTGGGGGGTGACCGGTTCGACTTGCATGGGGCGCAGTTGCAGGCGGTGAAGGAGAAGGAGCTGGCTTCTTTGAGCGGGCGGGCTTGGTCGCGGGTGAACTTGCCGCACTCGACGAACGACGAGAAGCTTGGTTCGAACGATCCTTGGCGAGGGGTTTGCTACTACCGACGGACGGTTACGCCTCAGTCGTCTTGGAAGGGGAAGCGGGTGACGATGACGTTCGAGGCGGCGATGCAGGTTTCGGATTTCTGGGTGGATTCGGAGAGGGTTGGGGGACGGCGGGGTGGGTATCTGCCGATCACTTTGGATTTGACTCCGTTTGTGGCGAAGGGGCGTCCGTTTACGGTTTTGGCTCGGCTGAACAATGAGGACAACCCGCTGGTGCCTCCGGGGAAGCCTTTTCGGGATTTGGACTTTTCGTACTTCGGGGGGCTGTATCGGGATGCGTATATAACGGTCACTAACCCGGTTTGCGTGACTGACCCGGTGGTTGAGAATCTGCCTCGGAGTGGTGGCGTTTTTGTGAACTGTAAGTCGTTGGACTCGCTGTCTGCGACGTTGGATGTTCGGACGCATATTCGGAACCATTTGGGGCGGGCGGTGACGGTTGAGGTGATGCACAAGTTGTACGATCCGTCGGGCGAGGTTGCTTCGATCTATGTCGATCGCTTGGCGGTTGGGGCGAACAGCGCGGGGCAGAGCTTGGTCGAGATGGGTACGGCACAGCCGAAGCCTTGGACGCCCGATTCGCCGCGCCTTTATACGCTTGTAACGAGCGTTATATTGGATTCAAAAGTGGTGGATTCGGTGTCGACGCGGGTTGGGTTGCGGACCTTGCGACTGACCCGGAAGGATGGGCTTTTGTTGAACGGGAAGCCCTACCGGTTGACGGGGACGAACCGGCATCAGGAGTATCCGTGGGTGGGGAATGCGGTCTCGAACGACGCCCAGTATCGGGACTTTTACAAGATCAAGGAGGCGGGGTTCAACTGCGTTCGGCTGAGCCACTATCCGCAGGACCCGAGCGTTTACGAGGCTTGCGACGAGCTTGGGATTTTTGTGATCGACTGCATTCCGGGTTGGCAGTTCATGAACTCCGACTCTCGGTTTACGGAGGGGGTGAAGCAGGATATTCGGGACATGATCCGGCGGGACCGGAATCATCCCTGCGTGCTGGCTTGGGAGACGAGCTTGAACGAGACTTACCCGCCGGCGAAGGTGGCGAACGAGTGGCACGACGTGGCGCATTCGGAGTTCGTGGGGGATAGCTTCTTGACGGCGGGAGATGCGCTGACGGGGGCGAAGTGGGATTTGCCTTACAACCAGTGGCGGGACGGCGATAAGTCGCGGCCTCAGGATGCTTTGCCGGACAAGCCGGGATATATCCGGGAGTATGGGGATTACGAGTTCGGCGGGGGCGACAGCACGAGCCGGATATTTCCCTCGCAGGGGGAGCAGGCTTTGCTGGGGGAGGCTTGGAACTTCATCTGGTCGCACAACCGGAACCGGGCGCAGTATCCGTGGACGTTTGGGGACGGGACGTGGGTGATGTACGACTACACACGGGGGTATGACCCTCGGCCGGAGGCGAGTGGGATGTCGGATATTTTCCGGCTGCCTCGGTTTACGTATGAGTTTTTCCGGTCGCAGAAGATGGGGCCGCCGATGGTTTCTATTGCCAACTGGTGGACTCCTCGGCCCTCTCCGGCGAAAGTGGTTGTGTTTTCGAACTGCGATGAGGTCGCTTTGCTTGTGAATGGCCGGGTTGTGGCTCGGCAGAAGCCGGATAGTGGGCCGGATACGCCTTATGGGGACTATTACAAGGGCGGGCATCCTTTCGATGGGGGGAATGGGCGGCACTTGGCGCATCCGCCGTTTACGTTCTTTGGGGTGCCGTACGCGGTGGGGGCTTTGGAGGCGATTGGGTATCGGCGCGGGCATATCGTGGCGCGGGATGTGGTGAAGACGCCGGGGAAGGCGGTGGGTTTGCGATTGCGGGTGGATGAGAGTGGGCGGCCTTTGCGGGCAGATGGAGGGGATTTGGTGTTCGTTTACGCGGAGGTGGTGGATGCGAAGGGTGTTGTCGTACGGGGGTTTTCGGGTTCGGTTTCGTTGAGTGTTTCGGGGTTGGGGTCTTTGGTGGGGCCCTCTTCGGTTCGGGCTGAGGCAGGGGTTGCGAGTTTCTTGGTTCGGGCTGGGGTTTCGGCTGGGCAGATTCGGATTTCGGCCTCTGGGGTGGGGTTGAAGGATGGGATTTTGGGGATTCGGTCTCGGGGGTAGCTTCGGTTTTTGTTTTTTGGCGACGGGGTGGGGTTGCGTTGGTGCGTAACCGGCGACGGGCTACAGGTGACAGGTTTGGCGCAACCCCTTTGGGGTAGGTCTGGGTGGTTTGCCGTTCTTACCAGGGTAGGCCTGTTGGGCCAACCCTTCGCTATTTGACGGAACCCCTTTGGGGTTCTTTTCCGGACGGTTTTTTAACCTCCAGACGGCGCGTCTGGAGGCAGCGCGTGAGGGGAGGTAAGGCCTTCGGGGGCATGGAGGGTGCGCTCTTTGGATGGTCGCACCCCCCATCCTGCCCTCCCCCTGTACACAGGGGGAGGCTTTTTGAATCCCTGAACAGACATCAAATTCCCGGATGAAACAAGGAAAGTGGGGTTGGTTGGGGTTGTTAGGCGTGGATACTAGACGTAATTGACATGTCTAGTTTGGTTGTCGTCAAGCGGGTGATGGGGCTTGCTCTTGCGACTGGCCCTTATGTGGCGGTTGCGCTGGTGGGTCAGGCGAAGGCTTCTTCGCCGGTGAACTACTCAAAGGATATTGGGCCGGTTTTGAAGGCTCATTGCGTGAGCTGTCACTCGGGGGCGCAGCCTGCGGGGAAGTTGGACCTCAGCTCCGTGAAGGGGATTCAGAAGGGCGGGGCGAGTGGGCCTTTGCTTGTGGCTGGGAGGCCGGAGCAGTCGCTGCTTATCAAGCGTTTGATCGGGCAGGGCGGGGCTCAGATGCCGATGGGGTTTGCGCCCTTTAGCAAGGAGCAGATCGATACGTTCCGGACTTGGATCGCGAACGGCGCTTCCATGTCGGACGCGGGAAGCTCGACGCACTGGGCTTACAAGCCTCTTGCGCGGCCCGCGCTGCCTGCGGTCAAGAACAAGGCTTGGGCCCGGAACGCGATCGACTACTTCGTGCTTGCGAAGATGGAGAAGGCGGGGCTGACGCCGACGAGGGAGGCGAGCAAGGAGACCTTGTTGCGGCGGGTGACGCTCGATCTCACCGGGCTGCCGCCGACCCTTGAAGAGACGGATGCATTTTTGAAGGACAAGAGCCCGGACGCCTACGAGAAGGTGGTGGACCGGCTGTTGGCTTCGCCTCACTATGGGGAGCGGCAGGCGCGTGGGTGGCTGGACTTGGCCCGCTACGCGGATACGAACGGGTACGAGAAAGACACCTCGCGGACGGCTTGGAAGTATCGGGACTGGGTTATCGACGCTTTCAACAAAAACATGCCGTACGACGAGTTTACGGTGGAGCAGCTTGCGGGCGATTTGTTGCCGAACCCAACCCTCGACCAGTTGATCGCGACGGGTTTCCAGCGGAACTCGATGCTGAACCTGGAGGGTGGGGTGGACCCCGAAGAGGGGCGGTACGAGATGATCAACGACCGGGTCGCTACGACTTCGACCGTGTGGCTAGGGCAGACCTTGCAGTGCGCCCGATGCCACGACCACAAGTACGACCCGTTCTCGCAGAAGGATTATTACAAGCTGTACGCGATCTTCGCGTACACGACCTACGAGCCGCGTGGGGACGCGAGTATCGGGGAGATGAAGTATTTCGAGCCTTCCATCGAGGCTCCGTCGGCAGAGCAAGCCAAGGAGCGGGATCAGCTTCGGGCTGAGTTAGCTGCGGCGGACAAGACTTATAGGGCGGATACGCCGGATCTTAGGCTGGAGCGCTCGGAGTGGGAGAAGGCTTTGGCGTCTTCGGCCACGTGGCAGGCGGTGAAGGCGGGCAGTCTGGACGGCGGCGGGGCGACGCTTCGGCAGTTGCCTGACCAGTCCATCGTTGCGGAGGGAGCTTCGCCGGGGCAGGTGCATTACACGGTCGGGATCGCGGGACCGGCGAATGTTTCGGCAATTCGGGTGGAGGCTTTGCCGCTCGAGGGGCTGAAGGCGAACGGGCCGGGGCGGTCGAGCGGAGGGAATTTCATCTTAACCGGGGTGGACGCTTCGCTCAACGGGCAGGCAGTCACGTTCCGGTCAGCCATGGCGGATTACTCGCAGGAGACCTATTCGGCGGCGGATGTTTTGGACAACGGCACGGGGAGCGGCTGGGCCGTTTATCCCGAGGTCGGCAAGGAGCACCAGATCGTCCTCGTGCTCGACAAGCCGGTGAGGATCGAGGCGGGGCAGAAGCTTTCGCTGACGCTGCGGCACGACTCGACGGCTTGGCCCCAGCACTCGTTCGGTCACTTCCGGGTTTCGACGATCGACTCTTCGAACCCAGAGGCCTTGATGATGCCGAAAGAGATTCGGGCCTTGGCTTCGTCCGCGAACCGATCGGCGGCGGATGAGGCGAAGCTGGACGGATATTTCCGGTCGATCTGCAAGACGCTGGCTCCCGTGCGGAAGCAGCGGGACCGGCTGCAGGGCGATCTGACGATGCTGCAGCGGCAGATTCCGACAGCGATGGTGATGCGGGAGCAGGCGGTGAAGGGTCCGCTGACGACCTACGTGCATCCGCGCGGTGAGTTCTTGCAGAAGGGCGATCAGGTAGCGGCGGGGATTCCGACCTTGTTTGCATCGACCTCGCCAAGTGGGAACATGAACCGGCTTTCGCTGGCGAAGTGGCTGACCAATCCGAAGAACCCGCTGACGGCGCGGGTGGAAGTCAACCGGATTTGGGAGCAGTATTTCGGGATTGGGCTCGTGGAGACGAGCGAGAACTTCGGGACGCAGGGGACGCCTCCCACGCATCCCGAGCTTTTGGACTGGCTGGCAAGTGACTTCGAGCAGAAGGGCTGGGATATGAAGGCGATCAACCGGATGATCGTTCTGAGCGCGACCTACCGGCAGGACTCCTCGGCGACTTTGGCCTTGATGGCAAAAGACCCGAACAACCGGCTTTACGCTCGCGGTCCGCGGTTCCGGATGGAAGCGGAAATGATCCGGGACAACGCGCTGGCGGCGGCGGGGATGTTGAGCCTGAAAATCGGCGGGCCGAGCGTGTACCCGTACCAACCTGACGGGATTTGGGATTCGCCGTACAACGGGGAGCGGTGGATGACAAGCAAGGGCTCGGAGATGTACCGACGGGGGATTTACACCTTCTGGAAGCGCACCGCGCCGTATCCGACCTTTATCAATTTCGACGCGACGAGCCGGGAGGAATGCACGATCCGGCGGATTCGGACGAACACGCCGATCCAGGCGCTGAACCTGCTGAACGACGAGGCTTTCCTTCAGGCGGCGAAGGGGTTGGCGTTGCGGGTTTCCAAGCTTTCGGCTACGACCAGTGGGCGGATGGAAGCCGCATTCCGGCTGTGTACGGGGCGTCGGCCCACGGTGGCGGAGGCAGGGCGCTTGGAGAAACTCTACGCGAAGCTTCTTGCCAAATATCAGGCCGATCCGGCGGAGGCCAAGAAGCTGGCTCCGACGCCTGCCGATGCGGCCTGGACGATGGTCGCCAACGTTTTGCTGAACCTCGACGAGACCCTTACCAAGGAATAGACATGCACGACTTCGAACGCGAACAAGCCATTCTCAAGGAAATCACCCGACGTACCTTCTTCAAGCAGATGGGTTACGGGATTGGGGGGCTGGCGCTCAGCAATATCTTGCTGGAGTCGGTCATGGCGGCGGATCAGCAGGGGCATGGCGACCCGCTTGCGCCGAAGGCTCCGCAGTTCAAGGCGAAGGCTAAGAACGTCATTTTCCTGTTCATGGCGGGCGCTCCTTCGCAGCTGGACCTGTTCGATTACAAGCCGACTTTGGTGAAGTACAGCGGACAGGACTGTCCGGCGGAACTGATGAAGGGGGAACGGTTCGCGTTTATCCGCGGGACGCCGAAGTTGTTGGGTTCGCCGCACCACTTTTCGCAGGTGGGTAAATCGGGGCAGTGGGTGTCGCAGCTATTGCCGCACTTCGCGGAGATCGCGGACGACGTGGCGGTCGTGCGGACGATGACGACTTCGCAGTTCAACCACGCACCGGCGCAGATTTTCATGAACACGGGCTTTCAGCAGCCGGGGCGTCCGGCGATGGGCTCCTGGCTGACCTATGGGCTGGGGACGGAGAATCGGGATTTGCCGGGGTTCGTCGTTTTGATCTCGGGCGAGAACAACCCGGACGGGGGGAAGGCTTGCTGGTCGAGCGGTTTCCTGCCGACGGTCTACCAGGGCGTGGAGTTTCGGTCGGTGGGCGAGCCGGTGCTGTTCGTGCGGGACCCGGACGGGGTGCCGAAGGATGTACGGCGGGACACCTTGGACGCGCTTCACGACCTGAACCAGATGAAGTACAACGAGTCGCTGGACCCGGAGATCGAGACCCGGATCTCGCAGTACGAGCTGGCTTACCGGATGCAGACGAGCGTGCCGGAGCTGATGGACGTCTCCAAGGAGAAGCCGGAGACGATGGAGATGTACGGGGCGGAGCCGGGGAAGAAGAGCTTCGCGAACAACTGTCTGCTGGCGCGGCGGCTGGTGGAGCGGGGCTGCCGGTTCGTGCAGCTTTACCACCGGGGTTGGGATAACCACGGCACCGGGCAGGACAGCGACATCACCCACAAGCTGCCGATGCTCTGCCGCGAGGTGGACCAGGCAGCGGCGGCTTTGATCAAGGATTTGAAGCAGCGCGGGCTGTTGGACGAGACGATCGTCGTCTGGGGTGGCGAGTTCGGACGGACGCCGATGAACGAGGCGCGGGGTGGGTCAACCTACCTTGGCCGCGACCATCATCCGCACGCGTTCACGATGTGGATGGCGGGGGGTGGGATCAAGCCCGGGTTCTCGCTGGGGCAGACCGACGAACTGGGTTACAACCCGGTTTCGGATGCGGTGGACGTGCATGATTTGCACGCGACGCTGCTGCATCTACTGGGGATCGACCATACGAAGCTGACGTTCAAGTTCCAGGGGCGGAATTTCCGGTTGACGGATGTGTTTGGGAACGTCGTGGATAAGTTGATCGCCTAGGGAGAGCTTTGCTTCGCTTTGCCTGGCTCTCCGTGGCTTTGCATGGCGAATCTAACTTTGCGCTCTTGCCTCTGAATCATCAGGAGAGGGGGCGCTTTTTGCCAATCGTTCCCGCAAGTAGGAGATGCCCACGATGAGGTCGTAGAGGGTGTGGACGATCATGAGGGTGTAGAGGGTTCCCGTTTGGTAGTAAAAGAGCTGGAACGAGACGGCGAAGAAGAAGGTGAAGCCGGCGGCTCGGGGGCCTTGGCGGATGTGGGCGACGGCAAAGGCGAGGCTGGCAACTAGTCCGGCGACGAGGAACGAGCCGGTCAGGAAGAAGAGGGAAAGAAAAAGGACGCAACGGTAGCAGATTTCCTCAAAGAAGCCGGCGAAGAGGCTGATCAGAATCCAGACCGGAAGCTCCTGAGTAGCTATGGGGAGGAGGCGGGACGTTTTCTTGTCGGCGTCGGCTCGGAGCCACTCCAATAAGATGAACCTGAGCGCCAGCCAGAAGATCAGCATGGCCAGTCCAACCATGAGCTCCAGAGCGCCGGGATTCCAAGTAGGGAAGACCTCGAGGTGGTTACTGTTGGCGACGAGAAGGGCAAACCCTCCGAAAATCGCAAGGTTGACCAGGGTTAGCACCTGCAACTTGTTTCGAGGGGGAATCGGGCGGTCTGTCTTCTTGCCGTATTTCTGTTTGAGCGCCATGTAGGGCACCAGGAGGCAGAAGATGGCTACGTAGTAGAGTCCGATGAACTGGTGCATGTTTCGCAGGGTGGAAAGCGCTATTTCGGAATTTCGACGGTCAGGTTTTTGGGGACGCCTTGGGTGATCAGGATGTTGTCTTCCAGGCGGATGCCTCCCATGGCGGTTAGGGCTTCGGCTTTTTGCCAGTCGACGTCCTCCTCGAATTTCTCGCGACGGGCGGGGTCGTTGAGGATGGCGGGGATGAAGTAGCAGCCGGGCTCTACGGTCATCACGTAGCCGGGTTGGAGGACGAGGTCGCAACGGACCCTTACTCCGGCGGCTTTGCGGTCTCCGGCGCGTCCTGGGTCGGCTCCGCTGGCGTCTCTAACGCCGAGTCCAACCATATGGCCGATGCCATGGGGGAGGAACATGGCGATGGCTTCGTTTTCGACCAGGGTTTCGGGGTTGCCCTTGAGGATGCCGAGGTGGACGAGGCCGGTGGCGAGATCGAGGGCGGCGAGGCGGTGGATCTCCAGCCATTCGACGCCGGGGCGGCACCTTTCGATGGATCGGTTGAGGACGCTTAGAACGACGTCGTAGACGGCTTGCTGTTCGGGTGTGAACTTGCCGCTGGCGGGGTATGTGCGGGTGACATCGATGACGTAGCCGTCGACGGCGGCTCCGGCATCGATGAGGACGACGTCGGTGAGGGCGACCTTGCGGTCGCCGGGGGTGAAGTGGAAGACAGCGGAGTTCGTGCCGACGCCGACGATGGAGTTATAGCCGGTGGCGGTGGCTCCGGCGCGGAACATCTCGGCTTCCATCTCGATCTGGATTTGGCGCTCGGTGACGCCGTGGCGGATGGTTTCGACGGCCTTGCGGTGGCCTTCCTTCGTGGCTTGGGCGGCGCGCTCCATGAGGGCGATCTCGCTCGCGTCCTTGGGGCGGCGGACGTGGGTGAGCTTTTCGCGGGCCTGCTCGGTAAGGGCGTTATCGGCGGGGCCGTTGGGGACGCCCAGCCAGACGGTGGGGCGGTTTTGGCGTTGCTCGAGCCACTTGGCGAGGTCTTCGAGGTAGGGGCCTTCGGGCTCTTTGGTGACGCCGTCCCAGACTCGCTCGGCTTCGGTGACGGCGGGGGTGAAGTGGGTCCAACCTTCCAGCGGGTCGTAGGCCAGGACGCTGCCCGGACGGCAGTTTTCGGTGAGCCAACGGTATTCGGGGTGGGGAGTGTAGGGGAAGCATTGGTCGGCCCCGCCGGGGATGGAGACGGGGGTTCCGGCTCCGATGAGGACGATTTCGTTTTTGAAATCCCAGGCTTGGGCGGCCTTGTTTCTTCTTTCCTCTACTTGCCTTGGCATTTGGGGATTATGGCTTTGGTTAGGAGGCGACGGGCTACTGGGGACTGGTGACGGGGCCGGTGAGGAGTCGTTGTGGTGGTACGTTCCAAGGGCGGGACGCCCTTGGAAACCTTGGCCGGGACGGCCAAGTTACGCCGTTAACGTGGCACGGGGAGGGGGGTGACTTCTATGGGGATTCCGCCGTTTCTGACGGATTGGGTTCCGGCTACTCCGGCGGCTACGCTCATTCTCGCAGCTACGGGTGAAGTGTCCGTTTTGCCGCCCCTTTGAAGGAAGGCGAGGAATTCTTTGAACATGGCTTCGTCGGAGCCACCGTGGGTGCCTTTCAGTTCGGGGACTCGGTATTCGAGGTCGCCGTTGGGTTCGTATTTGTAGCGCCCGTGGTCCCAGAGGCGGATGGTGCAGTTGCCGGGTTGGTCGCCGAAGTTCTCGATTCTGCCTTCGGTGCCGATGACGGTGTAGTTGCGCCAGGCATCGGGGGCGAAGTGGCATTGCTGGTAGGAGGCGAGGACGCCATTATCCATCTCCATCAGCATCATGTTCACGTCCTCGACGTCGACGATGGGATAGACATTTTTGAGGGCGGTGGGGGGCCAGGTGTTCTCGAAGGCGATCTTCATGGTCTCGCCGGGGGCTTGGCGGTCTTCGATGTCGCCGTAGACCATGAGGTTGCCCATGGCGGAGACTCGGCGGGCGTAGCCGTCGGTGAGCCAGTGGAGGACGTCGATATCGTGGGAGCCCTTTTGGAGCAGCAGGCCGTTCGACTTGCTGCGATCGGCGTGCCAGTCCCGGAAGTAGGCCTCGCCGCCATAGCTAACGAAGTGGCGGCACCAGGCGGTCTTGACTTCGCCGATGAGTCCTTGGGCGATCCATTCCTTCATCTTGCGGATGGCGGGGAAGTGGCGCATGTTGTGGCCGACGTAGAGCTTGGTCTTCGAGCGCTGGGCGGCTTCGAGGACTCGGTCGCAGCCTTCGACCGTGATCGCCATCGGCTTTTCGAGGAAGACGGGGATGCCCGCTTCCAGGATGGTCGTCGCGTGCTCTTCGTGCAACCAGTCGGGGGAGAGGACGAAGATGGCGTCGAGGTTTTTGTCGAGGAGTTGGCGGTAGTCGCTGGTGGTGACGGCGTCTTCTCCGGCGAACTCGATGAACTTGCCTTGGGCTTCTTCGCTGGGGTCGGCGAGGGCGGCCAGCACCAGGTCTCGATCGGGCTGGTGGGCGATTTTAGCGATGGGGGCGCGAAGCCCCCATCCGATAACACCGAACCGCATCAGCTCCTCCCCAGGATCGCGTCCATGGCGTTGGAGGTGTTGGCGATTCGTACGAGCGGGTAGTGGGCGTAGCCGGGAATCATCTCGGCGGCGGTGGGGCCGTCGTAGCCGATCTCTTGGATGGCGGCCATGACATCGGGCCAGGGTACGTCGCCTTCAAGAAGGTCGACGAAACCGTCGAGAGTGCCTACGGAGCGGCGGAAATCTTTGAAGTGGATGCCGACGACGCGCTTGCCGAGGATGCGGAGCCATTGCTCGGGGTGGCCGTAGGGCATGATGTTGGCGACGTCCACGTACGCGCCGATCCAGGGGCTATTGAATTGGTCGATGAACTGGGCGAGCTCCAGGGGGCTGAGGAGGAACTTGTTCCAGACGTTCTCGATGCCGAGGCGGACCTGGTGCTGAGCGGCGGTGGGGAGAACAGCTTGGAGGCCTTCGACGGCGTATTTGTGGACGTGGTCGTAGCTGAGCTTCGGGCGGTCCGGCAGAAAAAAGATGTCGACTGCGCCTGGGATCGTCAACAGGGTCTTGGCGCCAAGCCAGCTTGTGATACGGATCATCTGCTCAAGGTCTTGCTTGGCTTGCTGGCGCTGGGCGGGCTCGGCGTCGGCGAGGGCGCGGCTCCAATAGAGGCCGCTGGCGACGCTGGCGATCTTGACGCCTTGATTCGCGGCTTCGGCGACGAGGTCCTTGCACTTCTGTTCGGTGAGGTCGAGGCCGGACTCTCCGCCCTCTTGGACGCAGAGTTCGATCGCCTCGAAACCGTACTTCTTCGCGAGACGAATCGCTTCGAATGGGCAAAGCGCTCCCTCTAGTCCACCTGGAAACGACCAGTAATTAATCGACTTTAAAACCATATTGCAACGAAGGATAGCTTAGCTGGGGACGCTAAAGGGAAGGTGAAATAAGCGTAAAGGGTTCCATAAAGACTGGTAGGTTTCTTAGGTGACTATGAGCGAATTCGATTGTGCGATCGTAGGGGCAGGGGTTGCGGGGCTGAGCGCGGCTTTGGTGCTTGGGCGGGCTCGGCGGCGAGTCGTGGTTTTCGACGGGGGAGCGCCCCGGAACGCGCCGACGCCCTCGGCTCACGGCTATTTGACCCGGGATGGGATTTCCCCATTGGAGCTTTTGCGGCGAGGCAGAGAAGAGTTGGCGGCCTATCCTTCGGTCGAGGTCGTGAAGGGCGTGGTCGATTCGATCGGTGGGGGATTCGTGGTGTCGGTTGGCGACCGGTCGTTTTCCGCTCGGACTGTGTTGCTCGCTACCGGTTTGCTAGACGAGCTACCGGCTATCGAGGGCTTTGGTTCTCGGTGGGGAGTTTCCGTTTTGCATTGCCCGTTTTGCCATGGCTGGGAGGTGCGGGACCGGCCTTGGGCGATCGTGGGGAACGGAGCTTCGATCTTGGACCTTTGCACGATGGCGAAGAACTGGACTTCGCAGGTCTCGCTTTGCACGAACGGGCTGGCGGAGCTTTCTGAGGATGAGCTGTTTTCGCTGGAGGCGAACGGGATCGTCGTCTATGAGGACGACATCGTGCGGGTCGAGGGGGGTGGCACGGCGGTGGAGCGGTTGGTTTTTGCGGATGGCGGGGGGATCGAGTGCGGGGCGGTCTTCTTCCGGCCTAGCCGGGTTCAGCGGTCTGCGCTTGCCGTCGAACTGGGCTGCGCCCATACCGAGGCTGGGTTCGTTTCGGTGGATGAGAGGGGGCAGACGAGTTTGCGTGGGGTTTTCGCGGCGGGGGATTGTATCGAGCCTTCGATGCAAATCTTGTCCGTTGCGGCGGCCAGCGGGGCTCGGGCCGGGGTGGCTATTGCGAAGGCTTTGTTTGCGGAGGATTTTGGGGCGGGGAAGTGAGGTTGGTTTTGGCGAAGCGTGCTCGCCGGGCTTGACCGGCGGCTACACCCTTCGGGGTTTGTGATTTGCGTGCGCTCTGTTTCTTGCCTTGTTTGTTCGCACCGAATAGGTGCGCCTACACGCTTCGCGTCGGCTTGTAGGTAGCGGTCTGCTAACCTTTTACGGCTCCGGCTAGCATCGTCTCGTGGATTTTGTCTCGGAAGATCCAGTAGACGACCATGATGGGGAGCATGACGATGACGAGTCCGGCGAAGAGGGCGCCCCAGTCGCTGCCGTAGCCTTTGGTCATCACCTGGTCGGCGATGGCGAGGGGGAGGGTGCGGTTTTGATCTTTCGAGAGGAGGACCAGGGCGAGGGGGTATTCGTTCCAGAGGCCGATGGCATTGAAGATTCCTACCACGATGATGCCGGGGCGGGCGAGGGGGAGCATGACTCGCCAGAAGGTTCCGGCGTGTCCGCAGCCATCCATCATGGCGGCTTCGGCGAGCTCTCCGGGGAGGGCTTGGAAGAAGCCGGTGAGGACGAAGATCGTGAACGAAAGGGAGTAGGCGACGTAGACGAGGATCAGGCCGGTCTTCGTGTCGAGCATGTTTCCGTCGCCGAGGGGGATGCTTCGGAGAAGGAAGAAGAGGGGGATGACGACAAGGAAGTTCGGGAACATCATGCCGCCGAGGAAGGCGCTGAAGAGGGTCTTGGAGCCTCGGAAGGGGTAGCGGCCGAAGATGTAGGCTGCCATGGCTCCGACGGGAAGCAGGATCAGCAGGGTTCCGACGGTGACGACGACGGTGTTCAGGAAGTATTTGCCGATGCCGGAGTCCGTCCAGGCGCTGACGTAGTTGTGGAACTGGGGCGAGGCGGGGAGGCTCCAGGGGCTGGCGAAGATTTCGTTGCCGGTTTTGAGGGAGCTGCTGACGACCCAGAGGAGGGGGACGAGGATCGTGAGGGCGAAGAGGATGAGGCCCGCGTTTTTGGCGATTCTCGCGAGGATGGGTTCCCTTTTCACGAGCGGGCGCCCTCCGGGTTCTTTCGGAAGACGAACATCAGGATGGCGGCGAGGAGCATCGCGACGATGAAGTTAGCGGAGGCGATGGTGGTTCCGTAGCCGTACTTGGAGTTCTGGAAGGCCTGGTCGTAGAGGTAGGTGAGCATCGTCTGGGTGGAGTTGCTCGGACCGCCGACGGTCATGATGTAGACCAGGGCGAAGATGTTCAGGGTGTTGATGACGATGTAGATGGCAGAGATGCGCTTGATCGTCCAGAGCATCGGCCAGGTGATCGTCTTGAAGCGGTGGAAGCCGCTGGAGCCGTCGAGGGCGGCGGCTTCGTTGATCTCCTCGGGAATCTGTTTGAGACCCGCGGAGAAGAGCATGATGTAGAAGCCGAGGGCGTACCAGACGAAGGCGATTCCGACGGCGAAGAGGGCCTGGTTCGGGCTCGCGAGGGGGGCGTCCCAGCCTTGGACGCCGAGCTTGCCGAGGAAGCCGGTGACGAGGCCGTAGGTGGGCTTGTAGAGGAACTGCCAGATAATGGCGACGACTACGAGGGAGATCACCTGGGGGAAGAGGTAGAGGCCGCGGAGGGTGCGGATGGCCTTGCTCTGGCCCTGCATTGCGTGAGCAAGGAGGATGGCGAGAGCGAGGATAACGAGGCCGCCAATGACCATCAGCCAGAGGTTATTGTGGAGGGCTTTGTGGAAGATTTCGTCTTTGGCGAGGTCTTGGTAGTTGCCGAGTCCGACGAAGGTCTTGTGGGCGGAGACGCCTTTCCAGCGATAGAAGGAGAGGCCAAGGGCCTGGACCAAGGGGTAGACGACGAAGACGCCGTAGAGCAGGACGGCGGGGGCCAGGAAGGTTGCGATGAAGGCCGATCGCCCGCGCTTGCTCATGGTCTTGACTCAGTAGGATAGCCGAGTCCTGCGGGCGGCGGCCTAAAGTGTTGCTAAAAGGGGGCTTTGCATGGCCTTGCATTGCCTTGCGTGGCTTTGCATGGCTTTGCATTGCCTTGCGTGGCTTTGCATGGCTTTGCATTGCCTTGCGTGGCTTTGCATGGCTTTGCTATGGCTCTGCTATAGCGGTTTTATGTGGATGGCCCTTAGGTTCATGACTCCGTAGCCGGGTTTGCTCAGGGGTTTGACAACGAGCTTGGTCTTGCCGGTGTTGGAGAGGGTGAGCTTGCCCAGATCGACTTTTGTGAATTGCTCCCAGCTTCCGGTGCTGGTGACGGTGCCTTTGAGGGACTGGCCGGCGACTTGAACAGCATAGTTGGCTCCGGCGGAGTCGGGGGGGCATGCGAATTCCAGTTGGACTTGGAAGTCGCCGGTTTTCTTGACTTCGAAGGTCCAATCGACGGTGTCGCCTTCGTTGGTCCAGAAACCGATGCAGTCTTTGCCTTGCTCGTAGGTGTTGCCGCCGCTGGTGTTGGCGTCGATGGCCTTGAGGTCGAGGGAGCCGTCGGCGTTTTGGCTGAGGACGGGGGTCGAGACGACGGGTTCGGCGGTGAGCTGGACTTTGATGACGACGGGCATGCCCGGGGTTGTGGGTTGGGTGTTGGGGACGACGACTTTAGGGCCGTTCGTGCCCTCGTGGACCTGGGTTCCCTTGGCCGTGATGGGGGTTTGAAGACCGGTCAGCTCGATCTCATCGCCGGGGTGGGGGTCGAAGACGTGGAGGTAGAGGGTGCGGCCCTTTCTGGTCACGCGACCCCAGGGAAGCTGTTTGGGGAAGGGACCGGCTTGGGATCCGTAGATGGCTTCGCCGTTGGCTTTCATCCACTTGCCGACCTCGGCGAGGCGCTCGACGCTGGGGGCGGGGATTTCGCCTTCGGGGGTGGGGCCAACGTTGAGGAGGTAGTTGCCGCCCTTGCTGGCGCAGTCGATGACGTTGTGGACGAGGGTGACGGACGACTTCCAGTTGTGGTCGTGGGCGCTGAATCCCCAGGTGTCGTTCATCGTCATGCAGGACTCCCAGTCCTGGCCGGGCATGCCGTTCGCAGGGATGGTCTGCTCGGGGGTGCCGTAGTCGCCTACTTCGTCGCCCTTGGTGGAGCCGTGGCCATCGACGCGGTTGTTGATGATGATGTTCGGCTGGAGGGAGCGGACGTATTGGTAGAGGTCCTTGCCTCGTTCGTGGGTCCAGGTGGATTCCCACTGGCCGTCGAACCAGACCAGGCCGATATCGCCGTAGTTGGTGAGGAGCTCCTTGAGCTGGCCCTTAAGGTATTTAACGTAGCGTTCGAAGTCGGCGTGCTCGTTCGGGCGGGGGTCCCAGGAGCGGCGGGGGAGATAGTCGGTCTCGTGCCAGTCCATGATGGAGTGGTAGAAGCAGAGCTTGATGCCTTGCTTCTTGCAGGCGGCGGCGAGCTGTTTGAGGATGTCTTTTTTGTAGGGCGTGGAGGCGATGTTCCAGTCGCCTTGCTTGCTGGGCCAGAGGCCGAATCCTTCGTGGTGCTTGCTGGTGATGACGATGTACTTCATCCCGGCGCCTTTGGCGATGGAGACCCACTTGTCGGCGTCGAATTTGACGGGGTTGAACTTGTGGATGAGGGGCTCGTAGTCGGCGACTTTGATTTGCGCGTTGTTGAGCATCCACTCGCCTGCGCCTTCGATCTCTTTGCCGTTCCAGTAACCGGCGGGGACGGCGTAGAGGCCCCAGTGGATGAACATGCCGAAGCGAGCTTCGCGCCACCAGGCCATACGCTTGTCGTGCTCGGCCGGGGTGTCTCGCTTAATATCTTGGATCGGTTTGGCGAGGTCGAGGGGCGGCATTGAGGCCGGCTGGAGCATAGCTAGGGCGAGTAGTGGGGCGAGCATCATGGCGTTTTTCTATGTTAGCGCTATGTGAAGGAACTAGCGAGGAGGGGAGAGGGGTATGACGAATTTTTACCACTGGAACGACTCTGCGACCACCAGGTTTTCGGCTTTCGGGAGTCTAGAGGTAGCCTTTGGCGATGGAGCCCCGGTTCTTTGCTTCGCCCAGTGAGTTTCGAGAGTGGCTTGAGGCGCATCATGCTTCGGAGACGGAGATTTACGTTGGTTATCACAAGCGGCACACGAAGGCGGTGAGCATCACTTGGCCGGAGTCGGTGGACCAGGCGCTTTGCTTCGGGTGGATCGACGGGATGCGGAAGAGCATTGACGACGACCGGTATTTCATTCGTTTCACGCCTCGGAAGCCGAGGAGCATTTGGAGCAAGATCAATTTGAAGCGGATCGAGGAGTTGAAGGCGCTTGGGTTGGTGAGCGCGGCGGGGCTGAAGGCTTACCAGACTCGCGATCCTTCGAAGGCGAACAAGTATTCGTTCGAGAACGAGGAGAAGAAACTTAGTCCGGAGTTCGAGGAGGAGTTTCGGAAGAACGAGAAGGCTTGGGCTTATTTTCAATCGCAGCCGCCTTCTTTTCGCAAGACGGTGAGCTTTCTTGTGATGAGTCCGAAGAGGGAGGAGACTCGACGGACGCGGCTGCAGGGCGTGATCGAGTCCTCGGAGCGGGGGGAGTGGCCGAAGCAACTGCGGTGGGGACGCGGGGCAAGGGCCAAGGAATGAGGGATGGCGGGGTTTGTGGGATAGGATTAGGGGTGGGGATGGTTGTATTTTTTGAGTCGAGGAGGTAGTTCGCTGAAGCAGAACATTTTGGTTATCGAGGACGAGCGCAAGTTGACCGAGGTTTTGAAAGAGGCCTTGGAGGAACTCGAGTACAGCGTCGAGATGGCGTTCGACGGGGAATCTGGGCTCGATCTACTGCTTAAACGTGAATTCGATTTGGCGATCATAGATGTGATGATTCCGTTGGTGGATGGCTTCGAGGTGCTGCGGCGGGCGCGGGCGGAAGGTTTGGAGATTCCGTTGCTGCTCTTGACGGCGAAGACGGGGACGAGCGATCGCGTGGCGGGCTTGGATTTAGGGGCGGACGATTACATCGCGAAGCCTTTCCGTTTGCCGGAACTGTTGGCGCGCATCCGGGCGCATCTTCGGCGCGAGAAGCGGTCGGCGAAGGCGATTGTCGTTGGAGATTTGCGGATCGAGACGAGCTTGCGGAAGGTTACTATCGAGGACCGGCCGGTGTTTCTTTCTCCTACGGAGTTCGCGGTTCTTTACTGCTTGGCGAGCCGGGCGGGAGAGCCGGTGCCGAAGTCGACGATCCTCAAGGAAGTTTGGACCCAAGAGAGTTGGGAGGACCCTCATATCGTCGAGGTGTACATCAACTATCTGCGCACGAAGTTGGATAACAGCAGCTCCGGGAAGCTGATCCATACGATTCGCAACCAAGGCTACATGCTGCGGGCCGGCCATGCCGGGTAGGGCAAGCCATCGCCTGAAGCTGACTTTAGCGACATCGCTTGTATCCGGCGTGCTGTTGGGGATCACGTTTGGGCTTGTCTACTTGGCCAACCATGCCGTCGAGCGGGTGCGGATTCAGGAGACGGTCGATCCCTTGGCGGCGGAGGCGATTGGGGATATTTCGGAGGGCACGAACCCCGACCTGGAGGATTTGGCGGCTACGAACGCGCGTATTTCGGTGGCGATGTACGATGCGTCGGGGAATGTGATCCGGCGGGCGGGTTCGCGGATGCCGCCGCTCGTTCATGGGCGGGCGTTGCGGACGGTGGCGGGGGACACGCTGATTCTTTCGGGGAAGTCGGCCAAGGGAGTGACGGTCGTGGCGGCCTACGACTGGACGGAAGAAGATGCCGACTTGCGGCGGCTGGGGCTCATTTTGGGGTGTCTCTGGGTTCCGATCGTGGGGCTTATCGCGGGGACGACCTGGGTTGCGGTGGGCCGGGCGTTTCGGCCGCTTCAGGCGATGGCGTCACAGGCGAACGAGGCGACGGGGGCCGACTTGGCGAAGCGACTGACCACGGACGACCAGGCGGAGTTCGGACAGTTCGCCGTTCAGCTTAACTCGATGTTGGACAGATTGGAGGGGGCGGTTCGGCGGGAGGAGAAGTTCGCGGCGGATGCGGCGCACGAATTGCGGACTCCGTTGACGGTTTTGCGGGCGCGGATCGAGAAGACGCTTTTGGCGGAGCGGGACGGGGCTTCCTATCGCGAGGCGTTGCAGCAGATGTTGGACGAGACGGACCGGCTTCATCGGCTGATGGAAATGCTGCTGCTGACGGCGGGTTCGGAGAGCGCTTTGGTGGAACCGACGGATGTGGATTTGGCGGTACAGCGGGCGCATGCCCGCTGGGTGGATGCTTTTTCGGACCGAGGGGTTTCGCTGGACGTCGTAGGCGCGGGGACGGGGGCGGAGATTTCGACGGAAGAGCTGGATTGCGTTTTGGACAATTTGCTTTCCAACGCACTTCGGCACTCAGCGGCGGATTCGGAGTGTCAGATCGAAACGGCGGCCCCCGATGGCCATATCCGGTTGACCGTTACCAATGAGGGGTCCGAGATACCGCCGGAGGATGGGCAACGGATATTCGACCGGTTCGTGCGGCTCGACGAATCGCGGGCGCGGTCTACGGGCGGGGTGGGGCTTGGGCTTTCTATTTGCCGCCGGATCGTGGAGCGGCGTTCGGGGCGGATTTGGCACGAGCGGCGGGGGGAGCGGACGGCGATGGTGGTGGAGCTTCGGGCGACGGGCGATAGGTGACGGGTGACCGGGGGGGGATGAGTTACCAGTCGCCTATCGCCCGTCGCCGCTATCTCACGATAAACCATGTGCAGGAGCGGGCCGGGACGGTTGGTTTGACGATGATCGAATAGTCGCGGTCGAGCTTGACGGTTTTTGATTTGCCCTCTTGTTCGGCGATCTGGCAGGTGTCGGTTAGGCCGGTGTAGTAGAGGGAGATTTTGATTTCCTGGGTCATTTCCTGACCGGTCGGGTTCCAGACCATGGCGAGGCCCTTTTCGGGGAGCAGGGGGTTGGCGTGGAGGATGCAGTCGAGGTTTTGGCCGTCGGCCCGGCGGACGTGGATGACGTCTGATTCGAGGATTTGGCGGTGCTTTTTGAACCAGGAGACCCACTTGACGACGGCGGCTTTAGTCTCGGGCGCGTCGTAAATTCGGGGGCCTCGGTAGCAGGCTTGGGCACCGTAGCCGAAGTTGTTGGCGAGGTGCATCTCGTAGTCGTGGAGGTGGTCTTTGAGGGGCTCGATGGTGGCGGCGGGGCCTCCTCCTTGGTATTCGACGAGGGGGACCATCATCCAGCCCATGCTGGGGGTTTTGGTCCAGGTGCCGTCGAAGAGGTTTTGGCGGGCGTGGATTTGCTGCTGCTCTCGGGGGAGGGACCAGTTGCTTTCGCGGTAGCCCATGCCCGTTTTGTTCGAGCCGCTTAGGAAGTAGTAGTCGGGGACGTTCAGGAAGACGTTGTGAGACTGGCACCAGCGGTAGAACTCGGCGATAGTTTGGAACTGGGTCCACTGAGAGTCTTCGAGTCCTTTGTGGCCGGGGTGGGTGGTGGAGGCGCAGGTGTCGCCAGGGTAGCTACCGTCGTGTTCGAGGAGGTTGAAGCCGGTTCCTTCGATGAACTTCCGGAGCTTGGCGAAGTATTCCTGGCCCCATTTCGAGCCGAGGCAGGGGGAGTTGCCGAAGGCGGGGTGGGGGTTGACGACGTCGTTTTCGGCGTCGATGTGGCGGCTGGCGAGGAGGGAGTAGCCGCCCAGCTCGACGCCCTTTTTGTTGGCGTATTCGCGGAACTCTCGGAACTTGGCGATGTTGGCGTCGGAGACGTCCTCCATATCGAGGCCGCTCCAGAAGCTGATGACGATCATCTCGAATCCGCACTCGGCGGCTTGGTCAATGGCGGTGTGGACCGTTTTCGGGTCGGTCGAGGTGAGGTGGAGCATGATCGGGTTCTCGGTGCACCAGGGGGCGAGGGCTCGGTACATGCGGCGAATTTGGAGGCCCTGGCGCTCGCGATCGTCGGTGTCGTGGATCAGCTCGTAGGTTCGGAAGGTGGCGAAGTCCTTGCCGGGCGGGATCTCGATATCGGGGCCAATGGGTGGGCGGACTTCGAGGAGGCAGGGTGTTTTCAGATCGTAGTTGACCTGGGTTTTGTAGTCGGGATCGGGAATCCAGTTGGCGGTGCGGTTGGAGTTGGTTTGGGCCATACCGCCGAAGGAGTAGTCGGTGACGACGGTGAGGTTTGGTTTGCGCCAGTCGTTGGTGGATTCGACGATGGAGTCGTGCTCGACGGTGGCGAGGGTTTCGCTGATGAAGCGGTTTATGGTGTGGGGTTGGCCACCGTCGTTTTTGACGGTGACCCATTTGGCGACGATGGGGAGGCCGTCGTACATCTCGTAGTGGACGGAGACGGTGAGACCGGCGAGGACGCCTGTCGGCGCAGCGAAGTCGAGGGTTAGGGAGACGCCCTTGGCTGGGTATGTGTCGTTTCCAGCGGGGCGTTTGTGTTTCCAGGGGACGATGGGCTCGGTTTTGCCAACCTTGTAGCCGGTGAAGCGGAAGGCGTTCTTCTCGGTTTTTAGCTGGGCGAGCCATTCGGGGAAGAGGAAGGCCTGATCGGGCTGGCCCGTCAGTCCTCCGACGGGGTAGGTCACGCCGTCGATTTCTAGGATGGCCTCGGGCTTGATGGCTCTGAGAAGGGATTCTCGTCTCGTGAGCTCGTCAAGGGCGACGGTGGCGAGGTTGACGCCGAGGTGGAATCGTCGGGCCACGAGGCCGTTTGCGAGGACGATGTCCTCCGGCCCTTGCTTGAAGACCCCGGCTTTCGCCTTGATGTTGGAGAGGAGCCAGTCGCCTTTGGCGGCTTGGCCGTCCCAGTCGGGGAGGTTTTGGAGCATCGTCGTTCCCATGAGCAGCGCTAGGAGCACGAGGTTATGTTAGCGCTTTGGCGTGACGGGGGTGATGGAAGTGAGATTGTGATGGAGGTGATTGGGGGGCGTTCATCAAATCTCTGGCTTTGTTTTTATTCTTGTTCAGATGGCCCGAAAGTTCTGGGTTTCCCGAGTTTGGCGGGAGGTTTGGGGATGATGGGTGGGTAGCTGACGACTATGTCGTCGGGTTGCGATTGTGGTTTCAAGTTGGCGAGGGGATGTTTTTCGTCGCTGGGGAGGCGGCCTCCGTCGTTGGTCATGTTGAGGCCGATGCTGTAGATCCGCGTGGTGTTGCCGATGACGGCGATGCGGAGAGATTTTCCGTTGAAGGGGTCGATCCATTGGCCGGGGATGTCTTCTATGCGGGTTGGCATTTTGCCGGTTTTGAGGCGGATGAGAAGGGCGGCGATCAGGGCTCGGGTGGCGTTTCTTCGGGCATCGACGGTCAGAAACCGTTGCGGGGCTTGAGTGAAGCTTGGGAAGAATACGGCATCCATCGTCGAAATCGCAGACGTGCCTGGGTTCTTGCTTTCGAAGAAATTGCCCAGGTCGATTTCTTTTTGAACCGGAGTCGTCGATGGGTTGTCGAGGATGGGCTCGGCTTCCGTCCAGATTTCGAGAAAGCGGGTGATGAAAGCTTGGTTGATTAGCGATGAGGGTAGGCCCGTTCGCTTTAGTTCCGACGCCGGAAGCTTCGGCTCGCCGGGATCGCTGAGGGCGTCGGGCAGGTTATAGCTGCGTACGGTCGCCAACATCAAGAAGATTTCGTCTCGCCTGGCCCGCGTCATGTCCAGGGGAGGTTCGGGTTCTTGGAGAAATGCGTCCAGGCGTTCCAGTGCGGCCGGGTCGTCGGCGAAGGCGGCGGCGCATCGCTCTGCGGAGTTTAGGATGGCGAGCCGGATGGAGCATTGAACCAGTACGGCAACCAAGCCGACTTCACCGTTCAGGAAATGGCCGAGTTTTCTAGCCGTACTCAGATCGGTGAGGGCTTTTAAGGGTTGATGCAGGTTTGCCTCGGCGGTAGCCCGGCATGCCAGGCACTGGCAAATCTGCTTGATGTATGAGAACTCCGGAAAGTAGAGGTAGAAGCCCTGGTCCAGGTCCCTCTCGATGTAGCAGCCGGGCTTTTGGGCGGCCCGCGAGATGAGATCGAATACCTGGCTGTGGGATTCCATCTCCTTGATGAGCTGGTTGTACTTGCCCTGGTTTACCAAGTCCCGGTATTCGCTCGCCGGACCCGCGAGATGTGGCGGCCAAATCGCCATGGCCTTGGCAATGAGTGGAGCGGCATTGTCTTTGGCTGGGACGATCGGACGTGCGATGTCTTTGGCTTTCCAAGGGAGCCCGGCTCTTTGGTAAGCCTCGGCGGCCTTTTCAGCTCGTGCGGCGGAGAGGGGGAAGCCGACAAAGCGGTTATAGAGGAGGACCGCGCCCCATGCGAGACCGCCGAAGAAGAGTAAGAGGACGACGTACCAGCCAGGAGCTACTTTGCTTTTTCTTTTCATCGGCTGGCTTCCAAAAAGCCCGACTAAATCTGGAGCAATTTCAGTTCAAATAGTGGGAGATTGAAGAATCTTTTCACTCATGATTTACGCTTGGCGGGTTAATCTGGGTGCGACATGCCGAAGAAAATCGATCGCCGCGAGTTCATGAAGGTTGCGGGTGTGGCAGGGGCCGCCCTGGCAACCGGCGCTATGGCTATGGACGATAAACCTCAACTTACGAAACGCGCCCCGAAGGGCGCTACATCCGTCGCGGGTCTGGCGACCCCCAAGCTCGACAAGGTCCGCGTCGGTTTTATCGGCGTAGGCGAGCGCGGTTCGGGGCACGTCGTGCAGATGATGGCGATCGATGGGGTCGAGGTCAAGGCGATCTGCGACATCCACGGTCCGAGCGCCGAGGCGAGCCGGGCGCGGGTCGTCAAGAAGGGCCTTCCAGAGCCGGCAATGTACGGCAAAGACGAGCACGACTACAAGCGGATGCTGGAGCGGGACGACATCGACATCGTCCTGATCGCGACGCCTTGGAACTGGCACGTGCCGATGGCGGTAGACGCGATGAAGGCGGGCAAGCATGCTTTCGTCGAGGTCCCGGCTTCACCGACGCTCGAGGGCTGCTGGGAGTTGGTAGACACCTCCGAGGTCACGCAGAAGCACTGCATGATGATGGAGAACGTCAACTACGGGCGCGAGGAGCTGATGGTGCTGAACATGTGCCGTCTGGGCGTCTTCGGCGAGCTTCTGCACGGCGAGGCGGCGTACATCCACGACCTGCGGTATCAGATGAATGACATCGAGGTGGGCACGGGCAAGTGGCGGACCTACCAGTACGCGACAAGGAACGGAAATCTCTATCCGACGCACGGTTTGGGGCCGGTAGCGCAGTACATGAACATCAACCGGGGCGACCGGATGGACTATATGTCCTCGGTGAGCTCGCCCTCGCGGTCTCGGGCACTGTATGCGCAGGCTCACTTCCCCGAGGGGCATGAGCGGCGGTCGATCAAGTTCGTGTGCGGCGACATCAACACGTCGATCGTGAAGACGGTGATGGGCAAGACGATCATGATCCAGTGGGACGAGCAACTTCCCAGGCCGTATAGCCGCTTGAACCTGATCCAGGGCACGAAGGGCGTTTGGGGCGGGTTCCCGGATCGGGTGACGATCGAGGGGACGACGAAGAACACGGAGGAATGGACGGACGGCGACGGCCTTCAACAGTTCTACGACAAGTACGACCACCCGCTCTGGAAGCGAGTTGGGGAAGAGGCGAAGAAGATGGGCGGCCATGGAGGCATGGACTTCGTGATGCTTTGGCGGATCGTGTACTGCCTGCGCAACGGGTTACCGTTGGATCAGGACGTGTACGACGCGGCCTCCTGGTCGGTTATTGGGCCGTTGAGCGAGTGGTCGGTGAAGAACCGGAGCCAGTCGATCGACATTCCCGACTTCACGCGTGGGAAGTGGAAGACCATGGAACCTCTGGGCATCGTCAGTTGACGATGCCAGGATAGGAGGCTTCGCCTCAGGATTTGGGGCTTTGCCCCAGGATAGGAGGCTTCGCCTCAGGATTTGGGGCTTTGCCCCAGGATAGGAGGCTTCGCCTCAGGATTGGGGCTTTGCCTCAGGATTGGAGGCTTCGCCTCAGGATTTGGGGCTTTGCCCCGGGATTGGAGGCTTTGCCCCAGGATTTGAGGCTTCGCCTCAGGATTGGGGGCTTTGGCCCAGGATTGGAGACTGCGTCTCAGGATTGGGGGCTTTGCCCCGGGATTGGAGGCTTTGCCTCAGGATTAGGGACTTTGCCCCAGTGCTAAAAGGATTGAGGATCAGGAAAACGCATCCCCATCCTCGATCCTGGCGAAGCCCAATCCTGAGGTGCAACCTCTAATCCTGGGGCAAAAGCCCCTAATCCTTCTTTAGGCCGGCACTTCTTTTTCTTCGATCTCGGCTTTGCGGGCGTCGATTCGTTCTTTGATCCTTGTGTAGCCCACGATGGTCAGGGAGAAGCCTTTGCCGTAGCCGTCTCGGGGGTTTTCGCTGCTGGTGGTTCGGGGGCCTGGGCGGAGGGTTCCTTTCATGACCAGGGACCAGGCGGCGTCCATATAGAGCCTTTCCAGGCTGACGATCTGGGGGGCTTCGGGCTGGTCGTCCACTCGGTGGTTCTCAACGATTTCCATGAGCCACGGTAGGTAGAGGTCGAAGTCGTGAGAGCGCTCCATCACGCGCCGGTCGCGTTGAGCGAGGTTCTCAACGATGAAGTTCAGGATGTACGCCTCCGCTTCGTCGAGGCGCTTCGCCATACGGCCGCTGCAATCTTCGAACATGTGTCCTCCTTTGGACTTCTCTACATCATCCTACGGCATCCCTGGTCCATCTTTTGCATTTCTCGTTCGATGGCCGGCAATGTTACGGATGTACGCGCTGGGGAAGGTGAATGGGCGTGAAGGGCTCCCAGACTCAAAAGGGGGCTGAGACGTGAAGAAAGTATGAAAAGTTCGACTCTAAAATAAAGTTTTTTACCCTTTGCCGAACTGAACATATTTTAAGGAACCTCGTATCTACTAGCTATGAACAGTCTTTTTCAAAACCTGCCCCATGTAGCCTATATCGACGGCGGGTCAGGCAGCATGATTCTCCAGGTCGCTCTTGCGGGTGTGTTTGCGTCTCTTTATGCGATTAAGGGTTTTTGGGGTCGATTGAAGGGATTGGCCACTCGAAGCAACCGCGAAGACGTTAAAGCCCACCAGTAATGGTCGAAGGCAGACTGCCTTCATCGTTTCGGGACCCTGGCGGTTTTGTCTTCGCTCGGGATGGCGCCATCTATCGGCAGATTAATCGAGTATCTGCGGAGGATTGGGGTCGCCTCCTGAAGAGCGGGCTTTACGAAGGTCTCGTAAGCGACGGTCTAGCGCTTTCATTCGAATCCGAGGGACTGCGATACGCCCAGACGGACGAGGCGATCGAGGTGATCCGGCCCGAGAGGGTTCCGCTGATCACCTATCCCTACGAGTGGAGCTTCTCGCAGCTTCAGGACGCGGCGCTTTTGACGCTGGAAGTGATGCGGCGAGCCCTCGCGCAGGGGTTTTGGCTGAAAGACGCCTCGGCATACAACGTGCAGTTTTTGCGCGGGAAGCCCATTCACGTGGACACGCTCTCTTTAGAGCCCTATCAGGAGGGGGAGCCGTGGATCGCCTATGGGCAGTTTTGCCGTCACTTCTTGGCGCCCCTGGCTTTGGCGGCATATGTGGATATCCGCCTGTTCGGCGAGCTACGGTCAAATATCGACGGGATCCCGTTGGATTTGGCTTCGAAGCTGTTGCCGGGCAAGACGAAGATGAACTTCGGGCTTCTGACCCACATCCATATGCATGGGGGGGCTCAGGCCGATTCCGGTTCCGGACCGGTCAAGAAGGGTTCGATCTCCAAGATCGCGATCTTGGGGATGGTGGGCAGCCTGGACAAAACGGTTCGGGGGTTGAAGTGGGAGGCCGGGAAGACGACCTGGGGCGACTACTACGACAACACGAACTACTCGAAGGATGCTTTCGAGGCGAAGAAGGGGTTGGTCGCGGAGTTTGCGAAAACGATCGCTCCGGAGCCGACGACCTGCTGGGACCTGGGCGCGAATACGGGCGTCTTCAGCGAGGTGATCGCGGGGCTGGGGATCGAAACGTGGGCCTGGGACATCGACCCGAGTGCAGTGGAGCAGGCCTATCTGAAGTGGCGCGGCGAAAAGCGGACGAATCTGGTTCCGCTCCTTCAGGATTTCTCGAACCCATCGCCAGACTTGGGCTGGGCGAATCGGGAGCGGGACTCTTTCGTGGCGCGGGGGCCAGCCGACCTTGTTTTGGCGCTGGCTTTGATCCATCACCTGGCGATTGGGAATAACGTTCCGTTGCCGGCGGTGGCGGATTGGATACACGGGTTGGGCCGGTCGGTGATATTGGAGTTCGTGCCGAAGGAAGATTCGCAGGTGCAGCGGATGCTGCGGACCCGGAAAGACGTTTTCGCGGACTACGACGTAGCGGGGTTCGAGCGGGCCTTCGATCCTTGGTTCGAGGTCGTGCGGAAGGAGATGGTTCCGGGGACTCACCGGGTCTTGTATCTGCTTCAAGGTAAGTCGGTTTGAAGCGGCCTTTCGCTTTCTATCCGCCGCTCCTGGCGATCTTTCCGATCATCGCGCTCTTTTCGGCGAACTTGGCTTTGATGCCGATTGGCGATTTGTGGCGCCCCTTGGGAATCGGTTTCGTGGCGGCGGTTTTGCTTTGGCTGATCTGCGCGGCGGTGATGCGGAGCTTGGACCGCGGATCGATCCTGGCGACGATCGTGGCGCTTGGGTTCTGGATCTACGAGCCCGTGACGGGGGTGGTGGATGTTGGGATTCCCTATGCCAACGCGATTCTTTTTTGCCTTCTGATCGGGGCTTTTGCCTGGTGGGCGGTGCGGAAGAATCCGCCGACCCTGTTTATGAACCGGCTGGCGCTGTTTTTGACGGTGATCGTCTTCGCGCAGATCGGGATTCACTGGTATCGATTCCGGACAACCTCGGCGGCGCAGGCGGCGCGCGGGGTGGCAGTTGGCCACCCGCCCGATGTGTACTACATCATTTTGGATGGCTACGGGCGGACCGACCAGCTCAAGCGGGTTTTGGGCTACGACAATTCCGAATTCATCGACGGGCTGAAGTCGCTGGGGTTCTATGTGCCGGATCGGAACCACTCGAACTATTGCCAGACGGAGATTTCGCTCTCTTCTTCGCTGAACCTGGACTACATTCCAAAACTCGTGCCGGATGCGACGCCGAAGACGGAAGGGCGGGAGGCGTTGGACGATCTGGTGAACGACTCCAAGTTGGCGCGAGTATTTCGGAGCAAGGGCTATACGAACATTGCGGTTACGACGGGGTTTCCGAACTTCAAATTTCCCCACGCGGACCTGAACTTGGACGGGCCGCAGACGATGACGCTGTTCGAATCGACGCTGCTGGACAAGACTCCGATTCCTCAGGGGGACTCGGGGTTTTCGGCGATGTTCGCCTTGCGGCGGCAGCTTTTGCTGGCGGCGTTTACGAACCTGGAGAACCTGGCGAGGCCGACGGCGACGCCTCGGTTCATCTTCGCGCACATCTTGGCTCCGCACCCTCCGTTCGTGTTTAACGAGGACGGGAGCACGCGGCCGAAGAAGGGGCCTTTCGGTTATTGGGACGGAAGCGACTACATGGAATACATGGGGCCTCCCGCCGACTATAAGAGCGGCTATGTGGGGCAAGCGAAGTATCTAAGCCAGCGGATGCTTGAGGTGGTCAAGCGGCTGCTTTCACAGCCGGGGCAGAAGCCGATCATCATCCTGCAGGGGGACCACGGGTCGAAGCTGCACCTGGATCAAGCGGAGGAATCGAAGACGGACATGAACGAAGTGTTCTCCAACTTGGAGGCGCTTTATGTGCCGGACTCGATCAAGGCAAAGCTCTATCCGGAGGTGACACCGGTCAACTTCTTCCGGATTATCCTATCCGGCTTGTTTGGGGACAATCTTGCGGTTTTGCCGGATCGGTCCTACTACTCGCCGTTTCCCCGTCCCTACGAATTCACGGACGAGACGAACCGGGTGAAGGGGCCGCCTTACTCGGGGCCGAGTCTCGCCAAGTGATTGGCGTAACATAGGGTTATGGAACCGATGCCCCCGAAGGTCTACAAGGACTTGATTTGGGTCGATCCCGAACGGCTGAGTGGGACGCCATGCTTCTTTGGCACGCGTGTACCTGTCCAGCATCTTTTTGACCATCTCGAGGGCGGGGTGTCTTTGCAGGAGTTCTGCCGTCGTTTCGACGTCGAGGAGCGCGTGGCGATCGGGGTGCTCGAAGTTGCTCGCGAAGAGTTGTTGACTTTCCTAGGCGGCCAGGCTGCGTAGTGAGGGTTCTGCTCGACGAAAACCTTGATATTGAAGTTGCGCAGCTCATTTCTGGTCACGAGGTCGAACACGTGAAGACCTCGGGGTGGCGAGGCCTTAAGAATGGGGAGCTTCTGAAAAACGCCCGGGCGCACTACGATGCGTTCGTGACGCTCGACCGAGGGATTCTTTACCAGCACAACCACACGGGCGAGCGGCTGATCATTGCCGTCTTACGTTCATCGAGCAGCAAGATCGACTCGATCAAGCCGCTGCTCCCGAAGCTTGAGGAATTCTTGCGAGAAGCGAAGCAGGGCGCGCTCACCGAGATTCAATAAGCGCGCCTGGCTAGGTGGTTACTGTTGAGTCTTGAACTCGATGGCGCTGGCGTGCTTCGGGTCGTGGAGGAGGGTGATGGTGGCTTTTACGAAGTCGGAGTCCTTGGCTTTATAGATGTCCAGGAACTGGTTCGGGTTGCGGTCAACCAAGGGGAACCAGGCGCTTTGGACTTGGATCATGATGCGGTGGCCTTTCTTGAAGGTGTGGAGCATCTCGTTTAGTTTGAACTTGACCTCGGTGGCCTCTCCGGGCTTGAAGGGGATGGGCTTTTCGTAGCTCTTTCGGAACTTGCCGCGGAAGATGTCGCCTCGGATCAGCTCTTCGTAGCCCGCCATGGAATCGCCCTTGGGGGTCATCACCTTCGTGTCGTCGGGCCAGACGTCGATGATCTTGACGACGAAGTCGGCGTCGGTGCCGGTGGTCTTGACCCAGAGGTCGGCCATGACGGGGCCGATGACTTGCCGGTCGGCGTCGAGCGGGGGCGTTTGGTAGGTGATGACGTCTGGGCGGGCGGCGGCGAAGCGCTGGTCGTCGATCATGTATTCGCGGGTGCGGCGCTTGCTGTTCTTATAGTCGGCCAGGTAGGGGGTGGGCTGGGCGGGGTCGTAGTCGTAACTCTCGCTTCCCGCTTCCTTCGGCTTGGCGGGGCTCATTGCCTTCCCGTTGTCGAAGTACAGGTTGAAGGGGTGCAGGTTCTTCGGGGGCCAGACGTCGAAGGTGTGCCAGTCGAAGCTGCCGGTGTCGAAGATGGTGGCTTCGGCGGGGGCGGGGACGTTTTGACCGCGCAGATATTTGTCGAAGAACGGAAATTCGATGTTGTCGCGGTAGTACTGGCTGGTCGGGGTGCCGAAGTCGATGTCGCCGAAGACCTGGCCGGGGCCGCCTGCCCACATGCCGTGATACCAGGGGCCCATCACGATGAAGTTGGGGGTGCCGGGGTTTTGCTTTTCGGTGAACTGATAGTTGTTGAGGGCTCCCCACATGTCTTCGGCGTCGAAGAGGCCGCCAACGAAGAGGACGGCGCACTTGACGTTCTTCATGTGCGGGGGCAGGGCGCGGTCCTTCCAGTAGGAGTCGTACGTGCCGTGGTCCATCAACTCGTTCCAGTAGGGGAGCTTGCCCTTGAGGGTCTTGGGCTCGTAGTTGGAAAGGGCTCCGAGGCCGAGGAAGAAGTCGTATTCGGCTTGGCCTTGGCGGTCTACCTTGGGGCCTTCCTGGCCGCGAGGGGTGTCGAAGCCGAGGGAGAAATTGTAGGTGTCCTGAACGAAGAACGCGCCGTTGTGGTGGACGTCGTCGCCGGTGAACCAGTCGCTGACGGGGGCTTGGGGTGAGATGGCCTTGAGGGCGGGGTGGGTGTTTATGCCGCCGACGCCCGCGTAGAAGCCTGGGTAGGAGATGCCGCGCAGACCGACAGCGCCGTTGTTGTCAGGGACGTTCTTGACGAGATAGTCGACGGTGTCGTAGGTGTCGGTGCTCTCGTCGATCCCCTTCTCACCTGGCTTTAGCTCTGGGCGGACGTTGACGTAGTCGCCTTCGCTGTGATACTTGCCACGGACGTCCTGGTAGGCGAAGATGTAGCCCGCCTCGACCATCTTGGGGCTGCCGCCGAAGCCTCGCCGGTACTGGTCGGGGCCGAAGGGGCCTGCATTGTAGCAGGTGCGCTCCATGAGGATGGGGTGCTTGCCGGGCTTGTTCTTGGGGACGTACACCTGGGTGTAGAGCTTGATCCCGTCGCGCATGGGGATCATGTACTCGATTTTGGTGTAGGTTTCCTGGATGTTGTTTTGCCTGCCTGTGGGTTGAGCGGAGGCTATGGCGATGGTGGCGATGAAAGAGAAAATGAGAGCAAGGCGTGTCGGCTTCATGGCTGGTGGAACCACTATACGCCATGGGGGTATGGGAGGGGAAGGAGGCAGACTCTCTAAATAGCCGAGTCCCGTTTTGATGCCGCCCGTCATTACAGTGAAATGATCGCCGCCTTGTTTGCCGCTGCCGTTGCGACATCTTCAACGGACGGAAAAGCCGTCCGAGCCCTGCTGGACCAGGCCGTGGCGGAGTGTTCAGATCAACCTCATGTGCTAATGCTCTTCGACTTCGATTTCATTGGCGACCCATTCGTGCGAAAAGGCACTTTCCCTTTCGAATCGATGGTAAGGCGTACAGATAAGCCGAGCGCTTTGGCCCAGCTTATCGCGATGGGGCCAAAGGCGGTTTCCGAGCTCACATGGCATCTGAGGTCCTCCAAGGAAACGTCCTACGAGATCGGCACCGGAGGTTTTACGCGCGCCGTGGAGTATTTCTCTTACGATCCTAAGCGTCCGGACGTGGCTAGTGAGCCGTGGCCGAATTTCGGGGCGATCGGCGCGGCGGGAAAGGAAGTCACCCGCTATCGGATTTGCGAAGGCGATCTCGCTTACTTCGCCATCGGCGAGATCGTCAATCGGTGGTACATGCCGATTCGGGGCGGTGGCATGTACGTTCTCTGTTCCCCGGTCCGCAACCCGGAACTTGCCCGCCATGTCATCGACGATTGGCGGTACACGACGCCGGAGGACCTGCTGGATAGCCTCAAGCGCGATGTCGTGCACTGCGATAGCTCCGCACGGATGGAACTTGGGATTCGGCGTCTTGCGACCTATTTCCCATCGAAGGTGGAAGACATCGCCGTCGCTGCCTTTGCCAACATTCGGGAAAGGCCCGATCGGCAGGTCGTAGACGGTCCCCCTAACCGTGTGAATTTCTTCCTCGCCATCGAGCCGATTGCAAGCCCACGTTTGGACAAAGAGTGCGTCAGGCTGCTGGGCCGGTTGGAGCGTTGGCAGAGCCCCTCGGCTTCGTTGGGCAGCCGCGTCCTCAACTACCTGCGAAAGCGGCCTGGCTACCTCGAAACGTGCGTTTTGTTTGCCAAGGGAAGAATCCAGCGGAAAGACGATGCGATGGGACAATACGCGCAGTTTTTAAGTCTGTACGCGAAGAAGGATTCGTCGTAGAGTCGGGCTTGCGGTCAATCTGACAAAAGATAGGTCCTGGGCCTGACAGTTGGCCATATTGCTGGGACGGGTCTTGCCGACTTAATGGAATAAGCACTCAAAACCTGAAGGCAAGACTATGGCGAACGCGACGATGACGACGCTTGAAGACGCGGCTCACGAGCCGGAAAACGGGATCGAGATTGGGCGATCCTGGATCGCGGCCATTTTGATCTTGCTTGCCGTTGGCGTCTATTTGAACGCCGACATCCAGAAGCGGCATGCCGACCATGTGGCCTTTGTCGCGAGCGAACGGTAGGACGCCCGCCCGCGATAGGTTGCGCTACTTCTTCACGACTCCGACGAGGCTCAGGCTTCTCGAGGAGTCGCCTACCCAAAGGTTGTAGGTTCCCTTGGCTACCTTCCAGTCGTGGGCCTTGGTGTCCCAGTGGGCGTAGCTGCGCATGTTGAGGGGGATGGTCACCTTCGTGGAGGCACCCGGTTTGAGGTTGACTTTGGCGAAGCCCTTGAGCTCGCGGACGGGCTGCTTGGTGGCCGGTTTTGCCTCGCCGACGTAGAGCTGGACGACCTCCGCGCCTTCGATCTTGCCCGTGTTTTGGACTTCGACGGTCACGCTCTTCTCGTTCGCCTGGATGGGACGGATGTTGAAGGTGGTGTAGGAAAGGCCGAAGCCGAAGGGGAAGAGGGGGGCTTTATTGTTGGCGTCGAACCAGCGGTAGCCGATGAAGAGGCCTTCGTTGTAGACCATCTTCTGGTCCTTGGACGGGTAGGCGTTGGCGTAGTAGGTGCCGTCCATCGTGCGCGGGAAGCTGGTGGCGAGTTTGCCGGAGGGGTTGGTTTTGCCGAAGAGGATTTCGGCGAGGGCCTGGTTGCCGCGTCCACCTGGGTACCAGCATTGGAGCATGGCAGGGGATTTGGCGAGCCACTTGGCGATGTTTACTCCTGCGCCGGAGTTGAGGGCGATGACGACCTTTTTGCTGTTGGCGGTGATCTGGTCGAGGACGAACTGTTGGTCCTGGGGAAGATCGAAGGGGCGGTCGAAGCCTTCGCCTTCCGAGTCGGAGCGGAAGCCTACGCAGGCGATGACGGCGTCGGCGGCTCGCAGTTTGTCGGCGGGGAGCGTGGACTCGATCACTTTTTGGACTGGGACGATGCCGAACTTGGCGACGGCGTCTCCGGCGTCCTCGAAGTACTGGACTTGGAGGTGGTAGGTTCTGCCCGCTTCGAGGGTGACGGTGCCGGTGGCGGTCATCAAGCCGTGGTCGTACCAGCTATTGAGAACCCGTTTGCCGTCGATGCTGGCTCGCATGCCGTCGTCGCTCTTGCCGACGAGCAAGTAGACGCCGGTGGTGGGGACGGTGATGTCCTTGGTCCAGCGGACGGAGAACTTGTCGACGGGGACGCCCGCGCCTGGGGAGCCTTGGCCCCAGTCGAAGTCGATCTTGTGGTCGGTGCGGGTGAGGATGGGGGTTCCGTTCGGGCGGGTGCCGTTGAAGTATTCGGCCTTGAAGTCGGTGATGTCGAGGGCGGCGTCCATGCTGACGTCGAAGGGGATGGTTTCGACGGTGACGCCGGGGCCTGCGATGGATTTGAGGGCTTCGGGGAGGCCGAGGGGCTTGAATGGGGTGGTGTAGGCGCTGCCTCCGCCTCCGGTGGCGGGGACGGCTGCGTTCGGGCCGACGACGATGATGTGCTTCGTCTTCTTCGCGTTGAGGGGAAGGAAGCCGTTTTGGTTCTTGAGGAGGACGATTCCTTCGCGGGCGGTTTGGAGGGCGGCGGCTTCGCTGGTCGGGTCGTCTTTGGGGATCGAGGTGTCCACCTGGGGGCGTTTGTCCCAGTCCGAGGCGTAGATCGTGCGGATGATGCGGCGGACCTTCTCGTCGATGGTCGATTCCTTGACCTGGCCGCTGTCGAGGAGGGGCCTGAGGTTCTTGGCGTTCATGAAGTAGCCGCTCGGCATTTCGAGATCGAGGCCGCCGTTGGCGCAGCCGTCGGCGCTGTGGGCGCCGCCCCAGTCGGACATGTGGATGCCCTTGAAGCCCCACTCGGTCTTGAGGACCTTGTTGATGAGCCAGTCGTTTTGGGAGCAGTGAGTGCCGTTCAGCAGGTTGTAGCCGGACATGATGCACTTCACGCCGCCGTCTTTGACGGCCATTTCGAAGGGGACGAGGTAGAGCTCGCGGAGGACTCGCTCGTCTACGACGGAGTCGTCGCGGTTGCGGTCATCCTCGTGGTCGTTGGCGGCGAAGTGCTTGACGGTGGCGGCGACGCCTTGGGACTGGACGCCCTGGATTTCGGCGGCGGCGGTGGTGCCGGAGAGGAAGGGGTCTTCGCCGAAGTATTCGAAGTTGCGTCCGTTTTGAGTGGTGCGGGCGAGGTTGACGCCGGGGCCTAGCCAGATGTGGACGCCCCTTGCGCGGGCGTCTCGGCCGACCTGGGTTCCCACTCGCTTGGCGAGGTCCTTGTTCCAGGTGGAGGCGAGGCAGGCGCCTGCGGCGTAGGCGGTGGTCGGTCCGTAGTTGCGGACGCCGACGGGGCCGTCGGACATCTTGACCTCGGGCAGGCCGAGGCGGGGGACGGGACGGATGTAGAAATCTCGGTCGCCGCCGATGTACGCGAGCTTTTCGTCGAGCGTCATCTGCTGGAGGGTGGCTTCGACGCGGGCGTCGACGGATTGCGCGGAGGCCAGACTTAGGGCAAGGGCGGTGAGCAACATCTCGGCTCAGTTTGTCCTATGGCGGCCTCGTTAAGGGATGGTTTTTAGCAGGATGTTAGAGGTCGTACGCGATGTAGCGGTTGTCGAAGCTGCCGTCGTCGTAGAGGTCGATCATTGCGTACCCGGCGAGGCATTCTTGGTAACTGCCGTTCCACCATCCACCGCACACAGCTCCGTTGCATACATATTCGACATCGTTGTAGCGGACGTGGTCTTGCAAGTGGATGTGTCCACTGGCGCAGAGCTTGACGTTTTTGTGCCGGTGGAAGAGGTCTTTGATGCGTCGAGCGTCGATATGCATCCAGGCGCCGGGGACCTGCCAGTTTCCGGTCTGCTCGTTGTCGCCATCGAAGAACGGGCAGGCGGCGAGGATGGGGATGTGGCTGAGCACGAAGACAGGCTTGTCCTCAGGGGTCTGGGCGAGGTCGCTGGTTAGCCATTCGAACTGCTCGTCGTCAAGGCGGGCGGTATAGCCGTCGCCTTCGAGGGAATGGGTGCTGTCGAGGACGACGAAGTGCCAACCGGCTTGGTCGAAGCTTCGGTAGGGATGCCCCATTTGAAGCTCTTCCATGGCTCGTCCTTTGCCGAATAGGGGTTCGTCTTGGTATCGGGCGTAGTTGCCCCAGCCCCAGACGTCGTGGTTGCCGAGGCAGGGTTCGATGGGGCCGCTCCAGTTGGCCTTGAGGACGTTTTGGAAGGTTGCCCATTGGCTATCGACGCGTTCTTTGTGAACGTCGAAGGAGTCCATGACCATATCTCCGCCGAGGAAGAGGACGTCGGGGGAATGGCTTTGGGCGTGCTGGAGGCACTTCTCCATGCCAAGCCCGGCTCCGCGCTCGGGCTGGACATGGATATCGGTCAGATGGGCGATGCGAAGGACGCGCTTTCTACTTATAGATCACCACCGTGCTTTCGATGATATGGCGGGCGGCGTTGCCATCGACCGGGGTTTTGTTGGCGTAGGGCTGGATTTCGTATTTGAGCTCGGTGGAGCCTTTTCGCTTGACGAACTTGGTGATGTCCACCGTCCAGGGGGTGACGACATCTCCGGGAGCCCAGCCGGCGCGGTCGTACTTCCAGGTGCCGCCTTGGGGGCGGCAGGGGTTGAGGTAGTTGTCCTCTTTCCAGAGGTTGTTCTCGAACATCGACTCGCCGACGTAGAGCTTGCGCCAGAGGGGGAGGAATTCGGCGGCGTTGTCGGTGTTGGGTTCCATGCCGTGGCCGGTGACAGTGGCCCAGAATTCGACCTTTTTGGCGGAGCCGAGGTCGAAGGTTTTGGGTTTCAGGAGGTCGGTGAGTGGGAACTTGTCGGGTTGGCCGAGGGTGGCGGTGCCGTTCCAGACGTTCAGGACTTGGACGGGGCGGGGGTTGAGGGCGCCTTTGTAGTAGTCCAGGTCGAAACTGACGAGCCATCCGGCGGCGTAGGTTTCGCATTCGACGCCGAGTGTCTTCTGCCCCTTCAGGAGCGGGAGGAATCGGGTGAGGTCGACGCGCCAGGTCCAGCCTTTTCGGTAGGGGGTGATGTAGCGCAGGAGCTCGAATTTCTGGCCTTTTTCGTCCGTCAGCCAGATCTGGGCGATGCGGTCCCAGGGATCTAAGCCTTTCGGGGTGGGGGCGAGGGTCAGGGTGCCGACGATGCGGCCGTATTCGTCGGTGGTGGTGGGTAACTGGACGACCTTTTCGAAGCGGTGGCGGGTTTGGTCGTTCAGCTCGTTCTCGAAGACGTTGACGTGAGTGGGCGTCTCGGGGACGATCGTTTTGCCGCTGAGGTTCTTGCGGAAGCGGACGGCGGTGACCCCGGCATCGGTGGCAAAGGACCATCTGCCGTCGAGCGGCTTGTAGCCGGGGATGAAGTAGTGGTCGTAAACGTTCTTGCCGCCAACAGAGAGGGTGATGGTCGATCCGCCGACGGTCGATTCGAGGAGGACGCGGTAGAGGACCGGATTGCCGGTGTTCATGTCGACGAGGCCGAGGCGGTTTGCGATCTCGGTTCCATTCACGTGCAGGCAGACTTCACGCTGGGGGCGGCCATAGATATTGCCGTCGGCGTTGAAGGGGTTGTCCGTCTTTGGGGCGTAGGTGTTGAAGCCGATGGCGAACGCGCCGGGGACGTTGGGTTCGGAGGGATCGGCGAGGTTTTCCGTGGTGTTTGGCGACAGGATAGCCGAGTACCCCTTCGAGGTCGTGGGCAAGGTCATTTCCCACGTCGCATCGACACGTTCACGGTAAGCAGGGGCTTGGGCGAGCAACACGCCCGCGACTAGCGCGCTAAGCATAGTTGTTTGTACCACTCGCTGGGTTGCTTGATTGCTGGATTGCTCGGAATTGGCGGGAGCACCCCCACCCTGCCCTCCCCCCTGCACGCAGGGGGAGGCTTCTCTTCTAGCTTCTTCCTATCCCACTTGGGTTATCCGTTTTTCGGATCGGTCGGAGGGTGACTTTGAAGGTGGTGGGGGCCGGTTTGCATTGGAATTCCTCCATTGGTCTTGGGCCGCAGCTGGCTCCTCCCAGGCCCATTTGTTGGGCGTCCAGGCTGACGTAGGTGTTCTTTTCGGGGACGAGGCGGTGGAACTTTCTGGGTTCTCCGTTCTCGTGCCTGGCATCGTCGATCTGCTGGGGGCTGTAGGGGCAGACGGTGACGGCTAGATGGCCGTGGGCTTGGAAGAGGATGCCGGTGCCTTCGTCGTCTCGAAGGGCGGCCCAGCGGACGTCTTCTTTGTTGCCGCTCTCCTGGGGGCGGAGGTATTCGAAGAACTGGTCGGCGACCTTGCCTTCGAAGAGGCCGACGTCGGTGGCGCGTTTGCGGTCTGGGTAGCTTTCGAAGGGGCCTCGGCCCAGCCAAGTGAAGTTTTCGAACGCCTTGTTCACCTGGAGTTGGAGGCCGACCTTGGGGAGGAGCGGGAGGGTTCCGACGGGGTCGATCTGGCTGTCGATCGTTATCGCTCCGTCGTCTGTGAACGTGAAGGTGGCGGTGTGGACGAAGCCTGCGCCTTTGAAGCCTCTGCAGTCCATCTTGACGGTGATCCGGTTTTCTTCGACTTGGGTGGTCACGGGGCGGTGGGCCATGTGGCTGAGACCGGATTCCCAGAACTGCTTTTGGAACCAGCAATCGTTGTCGACGAAGGCGCGGAAGACATTGAGGAGGGGGCCCTTGCCGATGAGCTCTTTGCCATCGACCTTGTAGGAGGTGAGGGTGCCCAGCTTCTTGTCGAAGGTGGCGGTTACGCCGTTGGCTTCGACCTTTATTTCGCTTTCGGCGACCTCGAGTTTGGCTGGCTTTTGTGGGGTTGGTTCGGCAGGGGTGGAGATGGGGATTTGGAATTGTTCCCAGGCGGCCTCGTGGTTGTTTTCTTGGAGGGAGACTCGCAGGTGGTATTCCTTGGCCGGCTTAGGACTTATAAGACCGATAGGGCTTATATGGATTTGGGTTGTTTTTGTTGGGGCGGCCTCTGCTTGGAATTGGCCCTTTTGAATTTCAACTCCATCCTCTGTAATCGTCCAGTGGCCTTCGTATTTGCTTAGATTCGTGAAGGCGTTCTTGTTGAGGATCGTCACCTTGTCGCCGTCGAGAGTGAAGGCGGCGGGTTGGTAGACCTTTTTCACTTCCCAGAGCTTGGGGGTGACTGTTCGGTCGGAGAGGACGAGTCCATTGCCGCTGAAGGGGCCGTCGTTGGGTTGGTCGTCGAAGTCGCCCCCGTAGGCGAAGAATTCGCCGTCGTCGGTTCGGACTCTGAGGGATTGATCCACCCAATCCCAGACACAGGCTCCCATGTTCCGAGGGGAGCCGTCGATGGCGTCCCAATACTCCTGGAGGTTACCGACGGCATTGCCCATGGCGTGGGCGTATTCGCAGAGGAAGAAGGGCTTGTCGGACTTCTCGGCTCCCTTTTCGGCCACGTATTCGACGCTCGGGTACATGACGCTTTCGACATCGGCGACCTCGTTGTAGCGTTCGTAATGGACGGGGCGGGTAGGGTCCATTTGGTGGATCAGGTCGGCGGTGGCGGCAAAGTTGACTCCGGGACCGGCCTCGTTGCCGAGGGACCACATGACGATGCTGGGGTGGTTTCGGTGGCTGCTCACCATGCGCTCGGTGCGGTCGAGGTGGGCTTTCTGCCATTCGGGCTTGTTGCCGAGGGTCTTGTCGAGGTCGTAGCCCATGCCGTGGGACTCAATGTTGGCCTCGTCGACAACGTAGATGCCGTACCGGTCGCAGAGCTCGTACCAGCGGGCGTCGTTCATGTAGTGCGAGCAGCGGACGGTGTTGATATTGAACTGCTTGAACAGCTTGAGGTCGCGCTCCATCGACTCGGCGGTGATAGTGCGGCCGGTATCGGGGTCGTGTTCGTGGCGATTGACGCCGCGCAGCTTGACGGGCTGGCCGTTGACCTTGAAAACACCTCCATCCCAGGAGACGGTACGGAAGCCGACTTTGCAGGAGCGGGTGTCGATGGGTTGGCCGCTTTCATCGAGGAGAGAGAGGACGGCGGTGTAGAGGTAGGGGTCTTCGGCTGACCACTGGCGCGCTCCTGCGAGCTGGGCGTGGGCTTTGACGGTTTCTTCCGACGACTCGGCGATTTCCGGGAGGGGGAGGGATTGGGCAAGGACTTCCTTGTCGTCGGCGTCGAAGAGCTTAAGCTCGACGCTTTGGGGTCGCATGGGCTCGAAGCGCATGTTGCGGACGGTGGCGACGATGTCGAGGGCGCCGTCGGCGGTGGGGGTGAGGTTGAAGTCGCGCAGTTGGACGTCGGGCGGGGCGAAGATGGAGACGTCGCGGAAGATGCCGCTGTAGCGGAACATGTCCTGGTCTTCGAGATAGCTGCCCGCGCACCAGCGATAGACCTCGACGGCGAGGAGGTTTTCGCCCTCATTCAGGTAGGGGGTGAGGTGGAACTCGGCGGGGCCCTTGCTGTCGGTGCTGTAGCCGATGTAGGCGCCGTTCAACCAGACATGGAAAGCGGAATAGACTCCGGCGAAGCGGATGAAGGTTTGGCGGGGGAGCCAGCCTTCGGGGAGGGTGAAGGTCGTGCGGTAGGAACTGACGGGGTTGTACTCGTGAGGGATGAAGGGCGGATTGGCGGGGTGGGGATAGGTGATATTCGTGTAGATCGGGATGCCGTATCCGTGCAGCTCCACGCAGGAGGGGACGGGGATGGAGGCCCACTCGCTGTCGTCGAATTTGACCTTGTAGAAGGTGTCCGGACGCTCAGAGGGTTTGCCGACCCAGTGGTATTTCCAATCGCCGTTCAGCAGCTTGAAATAGGGGGAGCTACCGGGGTCGGCTTCTATCGCCTGTCTTTCTTCGGCGTAAGGCCAAGAGGTGACGCGGGAGGGCTCTTTGTTGATGCCGACGATGTTAGGGTCTTCCCAAATGGGGCTGCTCTGATTCATAGCGGGAGGTCTGGCCGCGTCCCTCCGGCTAGGCCAGGGTTGGGGTGCGGAATAGCCAAGCCAGAATACCGCCGAGGCCGATGAGGGCCGCGAAAATTACGGCAAAACCGGCTACGCCTTGCAGGGAAACGCCAATGGAAGCGGCTCCTACCAGATAGACGGCGAGAAGGGCCCAGGCAAAGGCGAGTTTGCCAATCACCTTCGTCCGGTTGTCGCCCTTGCGGGCGACATCGAGGAGGAAAGCATGACCGCATTTCTCGCAGAAGGCGGCTTGGAGGGGGTTTTCGTGGCCGCACTTTTGGCAGCGCATGTGGTCGGCGAAGAGGGGCACTTTTCCGGCTTCGCGCATCCACTGCTTGACCTTGTAGTCTTCCTCGCGGAACTGGTCGCGGAGGGAGCGGTTGGTAACGATATCGCGGTCGCCGGGGATGGTATCGAGGGTAGCCGCTCCGATGGCGATGGCTTGGTGGACTAGACCTTGCGAGTGAAGGGCTTTCGCGACTTCCAGCTTCGAGGCGAAATTGTCGGGCCGCAGGCGAAGGGATTCGTAGGCTTTCTCCAGGCGCGAGATGTCGTAGGAGCGCAGATCGGCCTTATCGAGTTGATTGAGGGCGAAGGGGAAGAAGGCCATCAGGGTCAGAGCAACGACGAGGACGATGGCGGGGATCGCAGGATGGGGCGGCCTGGTCGTGAGAAGAAGGATGCCAACGATACCTACCAAGGAACCGATGCCCAGAGCGACGGGGATGTCGCCGTCGATCATCTTGTAGATGATGAGCAGCGAGGCGATGCCGAGTACGACGCCCGCCGCGACGGAGATCATCAATCCGCCGACCATTTCGCTGACGTCGGCTGCCTGCGCTAACAGCATTTGCAATCAGGACGCATTACGGGGTTCGTTTGGTTTTAGACCTTTGACAGATCTGGGCGGAGACGGTAGAAGCCGGTCTTCATCTGGACGAGGTGGGCAGCGCCGATCAGCTTGTCCTCTTGGAACGGCTTGGCGAGGAGGGAGAAACTGGTGTAGCCACCCTTGTCGTCAGGCTTGAAGGGGATGTGGATCTGGGGGAAGCCGGTGAGGTTGGCGTTGTAGATCATTGGGCCAGCGGTGCCCGCGCCGACGACGAGGTCGAAGGGGGCGAAGGCTTCGTTCCAAATCTTGACGAGGAGGGTGCGTCCGCGCTCGGCCTGGGCGTATTCGACGGCGGGGATGAAGCGGGCGGCGCGGAAGAACTGGGGCCAGGTGTTTTCGGTGACGAGGTTCAGGCGTCCGTTGCGGGTGATCGTGTCGAACATGGTCGCACCCTCCACGGAGATGATCGCGCCGAGGCCGGGGACTTGCTTAGGGAGGCGGAACTCGCTGAGGGTCGCGCCGAGGTCGGCGAGCATCTTGGCGTATTCGGCGTCTTGGCGGCCCAAGACGCCGACCTTCACACCCTTGAGGTCCTTCGGAGTTTTGTAGACGAAGGGACGGTCGAGGGAGTGGCAGTCGCGCTCATCGGCTCCGACGATCGAGGCGAAGACGACGGCGGCATCTTCGGCCGTGCGGCAGATCGCGCCGACCTTGTCCATCGACCAGGCGAGGCACATGCCGCCGTAGCGGCTGACGCTGCCGAAGGTGGGGCGGAGACCGGTGACGCGGCAACGCTGGGATGGACTGACGACGGAGCCGCTGGTCTCGGTGCCGATGCCGAAGGCGATGAGGCCCGCGGCCATTGCAGACGCGGAACCGGCACTGGAACCGCTAGAACCCTCGGAGGGGTTCCAGGGGTTCTTGGTGCGTCCTCCGAACCAGACGTCGTTCATGGCAAGAGCGCCGAGGCTGAGCTTGGCGAGGCAGACGGCTCCGGCGGCGGTGAGCTTTTCGAAGACGGCGCAGTTCTCGTCGACGACCTGGTCCTTATAGGCGGCGCTGCCCCACTGGGTGGGGTAGCCCTTGACGGCGAAGAGGTCCTTAATGCCATAGGGGATGCCGTGGAGGGGGCCTCGGTATTTGCCCTGTTTGATCTCGTCGTCGGCTTGCTGGGCCTGTTTGAGGGCGAGGTCTTCGGTGAGGGTGACGAGGCAGAGGAGTTTAGGGCCGTACTCCTTGAGCCTGGCGAGATAGATCTTTGTGAGCTCGGTGCTGGTGATTTGTTTGGTCTTGATGAGGTGGCCCAGCTCGTTGACGGTGAGGAAGGCGACGTCCTCGTCCTTCGTTGGTCTTGTGAGTTTGACTTGGGCGGGTTTGACGTCGATCTTGGTAGGGCCGAGCTTGTCGTAGCCGGGGGCTCGGTAGACGTTCATCGGGAGGAGACCGTAGTCGTCACATGCAGTTCGCAGGCCGGCGTAGCCGGCACGGTCGTTTTGGATGTCCTTTCGGGCTTGCTCTAGCTCGGCGTCGGTGAAGGTGAGCCCGGCGATCTTGGCGAAGGAGCGGAGGTCGTCGACCGTCAGGTCGCCTTCCTTTTGGGGGGCCGCGCCTTGTCCGGCGGCGAGGGCCGCGCCGGGGATTCCCGCGGCCATGACGCCCATGACGAGGGACTTGAGGAAATCGGAACGGCTAAGATCGGCGGACATGAGCCGATGTTAACGGATTTGGGTTGATTACTGTAAGGGAGTTACGGCAGGTTTTCCAGTGCGTCGATGGCCCGCGTGCATTCGGGCTCCCAATGAGGTGAGGCTTCCTTGAGCCAAGCAATCCAGTTCGCAATGATCGCGCGCCGGGTTTTTGGAAGGGGCCTTAGGCAGTTATTAAGGAAATAGCCGCCTGGATGGATCAAGTCTAACACTCGCTCGATCACCATATCCGCGTGTTCGTTACCTGGGAACCTGTAGATGGCGGCACAAAAGGCCGGAAGGTAGAAGAGAAGAAATCTACTGGACAGATAGCTAAAGCAAAAGGAGCAGCCTAAGAGCTTTGCCGTATCAACTTCCTCGATCCGTTTGCCTTCGAGCAAGGCGAGGCACATTTCGGTATCCATACACCTGGGGCCGTCGTCCTCTTCCCAGGCCGGGATTGGTAGATCGGAGGAGAAGGAAAACAGGTTTTCGAGATTCAAGTTGTCCTTCTCCGGAGCCGGCTGGAAGCCGGCGCTACATTTACTCCAAGTGCCAGGTGACCTTGTCTTCGAGGGGCTTGCGTTCGCCTTCGGGCCAGTCGACGTTGGGCCAGCCGAAGAAGTAGAGGCCGAGGAGTTCGGAGGGTGGGGTGAGGCCGAGGGCTTGGGCTACGGCGGGGTGGGTGGAGGTGCCTTTCGAGTGCCACATGCCGATCAGGCCGTAGGCGGCGGCTACTAGCTGTAGGTTCTGCATGGCGGTGGCGACGGCCATCTTTTCCTCGTCCAAGAACGCTTCGGGATCGGGGGTCATGCCGATGGCAATCCAGAGGGGGGCTTGGAAGGCGCGGTCGCGGTAGCCCTGCATAGCGATGGGGTCGGCTTCCTTCTCCGCATAGTCGGCGTTGTAGGCCTGTTCGAAGGCGTCGGCGAGGGCCGTGCGGCCTTCGCCGGAGAAGACAGTGAGGCGCCAAGGCTCGGTGTCGCCGTTGCTCTGGCCCCAGTTGGCGGCCTCCAGCATCTTTTCGATGATGGCCTTATCGACCAGGTCTTCCTTCAGGCGGGAGAGGCCGAGGCTGCGGCGATGGGCGATGGCCCGCTCGATGGTGGCGAGCTCCTCGGCGCTGAAAAATGGGGATGCGGTTTCGGTCGTCATAGGCGTGTCCAAGTTTACGGCCTAAAGGGGCACTCGCGCTTGTTAAATGTCGCGTTAGCGCGGATCGTCGGGGGTTTTGCTCGTGGGGGACGAGCCGCCCGACACGGGAGCGGTCGGTTGGGCTGGGTCGCCGCGGCCGAGGACGCTCCAGAGGAGAACGGCCACGGCCACGACGATCACGCCGACGAGGGCAAGCGTCTTGCGCTTTTGGTCCACCGACTTACTCGCGGTCCCAGAGGGTGGGGTCTTTTAGTTTCCCGATCTGAGTGGTGGCGACATGGCCGTCCACGTAGGCGGTGTTTGCGCCGTTATTGTGGCGGGGCCAGACGAAGCCGTAGGAGGATCGGGTGAGCGGGGGGGCTCCGGTCCACATCTGGGGCGGGTTCACGAGGAAGTAGCCCATGGCGAAATTGCTGGTGGGGTTGGTCGGGTCGCCATAGACGGAATCGGTGAGCATGACGGTCTCGGCGGGGCTGCCTACGGAGGTCGTGGTCACGCCTCTCCCCAAGATGTAGTTGGCGGAGCTAAAGGGTTTGGTGCTGTCCCAGCTCGGGTCGGGGCAGAGATAGAACCAGTTGAACCCGTAGCTCGGGAAGATGCCCCAGAGGTAGCCGTAGTTCGGGTTCTTCGTATCTCGGCAGCCGCCTCCGCAGACGGCGGCAGAGGTGAGATCGAGGGTATCGGCGGGGGAGCGGAAGATGCCCATATTCTTCGTGTAGGGCACGAGCACCCAGGGCCAGCGGAACGCGCCGAAGTTGTCGGGGCTGGTCTGCCCGGCCGCGCCGAAGTAGAACATGTTGAAGAACGTGTCGTCGTAGTCGTTCGCATACATGACGGTCGCCATGGATAGCTGGCGGACGTTCGAGAGGCTCGATGCCTTCTTGGCCGCCATTTTGGCCTGGGCGAAGACGGGGAAGAGGATAGCCGCCAGGATCGCGATGATTGCGATGACGACGAGCAACTCGATCAGGGTAAAGCCGCGCTTGCGTTCCGAATACTCCACACCCAATAGGATATTTTTTGACGCGTCAAAACTTATTGTTCAATTTGACGGCGCTTGATCATCTTGACTTTTCTGTCAAGTTTGGTTGAGTCCGCACCCTGCGAGGAGGGGTGCGGACTTGAGATTTTTAACGATTCTTGATTTGGCGTATCTCTTCGATCGTCGTCGCGAGGGATTGGCGGGACGACTGGGGAGTGGTGATCTCGAAGGGCTTGTCGCCGGTGAGGCAGTCGGCGAAGTACTTCAGCTCGTGGTAGTAGCCGCCGAGGTCGGATATGTTGCCGCCGCCCGCCGCTTCCATCTTGGGGAACTCGGGCACGACGGGAGCCTTGCCGTCTTCGTAGACGGTGAGCGGGCCACCGTCCATGATGGCGGCTCCCTTTTCGAAGACGGCGCGGAAGGCCATCTTGAAGGGGGTGTGGTTGGGGAGGTTCCAGCCACCTTCGAGGTGGGCGACGGCTCCGCCGGGGAAGGCCATCGTCGTGAAGGCGTGGGAGGTGCCTCGGGAGTCCACCGAGCCCCAAGCATTCACGGAGCTTGGGGCGCCGAGAAGATAGTGGGCGTAGTCGGTGTCGTGGATATGCATGTCGAGGACGCCGCCGCCCGCCTTGGATTCGTCGGCGAGCCAGTTGTCGGTGCTCCAGGAGGGGAACTCGCCGTAGCGGGTGAGGTTGACCGAGAGGAGCTTGCCGAGGCTGCCTTCGTCGGCGAGGCGCTTGAGATAGGCGTACTCAGGCCAGAAGCGGATGCAGTGGCCGATCATGAGGCGGACCTTGTTCTTTTCGCAGGCGGCGATCATGGCGTCGGCGTCGTCCACGGTGAGGGCCATGGGCTTTTCGCAGAAGACGTGCTTGCCCGCCTCGGCGACGGCGATGGCGGCGTCTTTGTGCTCGTAGGTGGGGAGGCAGATGTCGACAGCGTCCACCTCGTGGTTGGCGAGCATCTCGTGGATGGTCTCGTAGGCGGGGACTCCGAAGTCCTTGGAGTAGGTTTCCCGCTTCTCGGGCTTTCGGTCTACGAAGGCAACGAGCTTGGCATTATCTAAGAGGCCGTACACGTTGGCGTGCATGCGACCCATGAATCCACAACCGACAATAGCGACTTTAATCATTTGGTGTTTGAAGGGAGGTTAGACGCAGCGACCTAAATGGCTTCTAAAAGCTTGATGGGCTGCCGCGATACGCGGGTGACGATGGTGTTCATTTCGTCGGCCGTCATGAGGCGGCCGATGTTGAATTGCTCGACGAAGACGTTGTCGGGGACCTTCTCGCGGACCTTGGCGACCTGCTCGTCGTAGGCGCGCATTTCGGCGCCGTGGTGCTTTTCGCCGATGCGCTCGCGGTAGTGCTCGAAGTAGCCGAACATGCGGACGGCCTCCTCGAGTTGGCCGAGTCCGGCGAGGGCGACGCTGAAGTGGAGGAGGAAACGCCAGACGACGAGCTTCTCGTTGGGGGCCATTTTGAGGGCGTCCACGAGGACTTCCGCGGCGCGGTCGTATTTTTCGAGGGCGTTTTCCAGGCGTCCGGCGACGATGAGGCCCATGGCTCCGCGCCAGCGCTGCTGGGTGAGGGTGAGGAGGGTTCGGGCTTCGTCGATCCACTTGCGGGCGGCTTCGGTTCGGCCCAAGGTGATGGAGAGGTTTGCGAGATTGACGAGGGCTCCGGCGGAGCGGTCGGGGGAGGAGATTCTGCGGGCGACCTCCAGGCTGCGCTCGTAGTATTCCCACGCGGCTTCCAACTCGTCTTGCTCGACGGCGGCGTTCCCGAGGGCAATCCAGCAGCGGGAGGCGGCGGTGAGGTCGTCAAGCTCTTCGGCGATTTCGAGATTCCGGTAGAGAAGGCGGCGGGCCTCTTCGTAGTCGCCCTTGCGGTGGGCTTCCAGTTGAAGCATGAACTGGGCCTCCATCTCGTCGCGCTTGGCGTCGTAGGTGCGGAAGGTTTCGACGACGCTTCTGGCTTTGTTCTCGGCCTCGGCGAAGTCTCCGGCGAGCCATTCGAGGAGGGACGTTGAGGCGACGGCGCGGGCGCGGAGGAGGGGGTCGATGATGGTGCTGCGGGCGAGAAGCTCGTCGAGCCATTCGCGGCCCTCGGCGAGGAGGCCCTTGCCGTACCAGTAGGGGGTGAGGGCGACGGCGAGGCGCATGGCTTCGTCGTCGCGCTCATGGTTGCTGAGCCAGTTCAAGGCGGTGATGCAGTTGCTGTAATCGAGGGAAATGGAAGGAGCCCACAGGGACCAGTCGAGCTGGCGCTCGGCCATCTCCAGGAAGTAGCTGGCATGGTGCCAGCCGAGTTCGGCGGCGAGGTCGGGCGTGATGAGGTTTTCGCCGAAGGTGCGAAGGGTTTCCAGCATCGAGAAGCGGACGGCGTCGTCGGTGGGCTGGCTGAAGATCATGGACCGCTCTTCGAGAGAGTGGATGGCTTCGACGACGTCCACGTCCGGGCAGAGGCGAGCGGCGCTTTCGTAGTCCCATCCGCCGGTGAAGTAGGTGAGGCGGAGGAAGACGCCTTTGAGGTCGTCGTCGAGCATGGCGAAGCTTCCGTCGAATACGGCGCGGAGGGATCGGTGGCGGGGGCTGATGTCGCGGCGGCGGCTGGCGAGGAGGTCTACGTTCGTGCGGACCTCGTCGAGCATTTGGCCGGGGGTCATGACCCTTGCCCAACTCGCGGCGAGCTCGAGGGCGAGGGGGAGGCCTTCGAGGCGGCGGCAGAGGTCGACGATGGCTCCGGCGGTGCGCTCGGTGAGCTGGAAGTCGGCCTTGACGGCCTGGGCGCGCTCGACGAAAAGGGCGATGGCGGGGTTTTCGGCGAGCTCCCTGAGGGTGGTGGAAGGGTCGAGGGTGGGGACCGACAGGGTGGAAAGGGGGAGTTGGATCTCGCCTTCCAGGTTGAGCGGCATCCGGGTGGTGACGATGCAGGTCAGGTTCGGGAGGGCTTCGATGAGGGACCGGACGATGGGAGCCGCATCGTCGCTCACCTGTTCGAAGTTGTCGAGGATGAGGACGGTTTTTTGGCGACCGCGCAGGCGTTGGACGATGGCCTGCATGACGTCCTCGATCTCGGCTTGGCCGGAGAGGACGACGCGCCCGATTTCGGCGGGGACGGAGTCGGGGTCCTCGATGTTCATGAGGGAGACGAAGTGAACGCGGCCCTCGAGGGCGTCGAGCATTTGCCATCCGGCTTCGATGGCGAGGCGAGTTTTGCCGTAGCCGCCTCCGCCGAGGATGGTGAGGAGTTGGCCCTTGCCCTGTTCGACGAATTCGCGGATGGTGGCGAGTTCGTGTTCGCGGCCTACGAAGGAGCTGATGACGCGGGGGATGGAGGGCGGGGCGTCTTCGCGGACGGGGACGGGAGCGGCTTCGGCGGGCCGCTTCGGGGCGACGGCGGGCAGATCGTCGTCGTCGTCCTCGGGCTGGTAGCGGTTGTCGGCTTGAGCCTCGGCCTTCGCCTTGTACTTGAGGGCGATCTCGCTGGGTTCGTCGTCGAAGGTTTGGAGGGCGCGGAGGAGGTCTTCGTATTGCTTGATAGCGCTCTTCGGGCGTCCGGCGCGGAGGTAGAGCCGCATGAGGATGATGTGGGGGGCCTCGTCGTAGGGGTCGAGCTGGAGGCGAAGGCGAGCGAACTCGATGGCGGCTTCGGGCGTGCCCTGGTCAACGTGGGCGCGGATGAGCTTTTGAAGGGCCTGGTCGTAGTTATCGGCCAGGTGCATGCGCTTCGAGAAGACCCACTCCTCGTAGTAGCCCTCAAGAAGCTCGCCGTGATAGAGGGAGACGGCGGTTTCGAGGTGGCGGATGCGTTCGAGGGGATCTTCGGTCTTGTCGGCGAGTTTGATCTCGCGTTCGAAGTCTTCGAAGTCGCTGGTGATGGCTTGGATGTTGATGCCGACGGTGTGGTGGTCGGTGACGAGGATGGAGCCGGGGCCGAGCTCGGGGGGATGAAGCTGGCGGCGAAGGGACGAGATGGCTTGGTTCAGGCGGTTGCGGATGGCGGTAGGGTCGCCTTCGGGCCAAAGGAGCTCGGCGAGAGCTTCACGAGAGTGGCTCTTTTGGGAGTTCAGGACCAGGTAGGCGAGGAGAGCGCCGGTTTTCTGCGTTTGGAACCGCGTTATGCGACGGTCTCCTTGAACGACCGCTAGGCCGCCCAGCATCTCGACACGCCAGGGCATGATCACATCTTGATTTTGTCACTAAAAGAGAGTTAGGGTTTTAGCGCGCGTTTAGTACGCCAGAATAAGTTTCGCCCCACCAAGGGAGTAAGGAACGACGAATGATGAAGTGGAAATTTGGGTTGGCCGCGCTCGTCGCGGCGGTTGCCGTAGGATGCTCGTCCGGAGGCGGCGACGCATCCAAGACCGGGGAGTCTTCTTCGACCGGGGGCGGGGCTCCGGCGAAGCTGACGGGTGGCCTAACGGGCAACCTGGAGGTTCAGGCGTTCAAGGGCGGTTACGACATCGACTTTTACGCGGCAGCGGCGAAAGAGTTCGAGGCGAAGCATCCTGGGCTTAAGATCTCAGTGGAGGGTAATCCCCGGGTTTGGGAACAGCTCAAGCCGCGCTTCGTGGGGAACGATCCGCCCGACTTGACCTTCCCGGGCTGGGGCATGGACCACTGGGCGCTCGCCGAGGAGGGGCAGCTTTTGGACCTGACGGCGGCTTTGAAGGAGCCTGCGGCAGAGGGTTCGGGCACGTGGGGCGATACGTTCGATCCGCAGCTTTTGAAGCTGGGGCAGATGGATGGGAAGCAGTATGTGCTGCCGTACTACGTGATGCTGTTCGGCTGGTGGTACGACCCGGGCGTTTTCGCGAAGAACGGGTGGACGGTGCCGAAGACTTACGACGATCTGTTGGCGCTGGGCGAGAAGATCAAGGCGAAGGGGATGGCTCCACTTACCTTCCAGGGCAAGTATCCGTACTACATGATCGACGGGATGCTGTTGCCTTGGGCGATGAGCGTGGGTGGTCCGGACGCGGTGAAGGCGGCGCAGAACCTGGAGCCGGGGGCTTGGAAGTCGCCCGCTTTTCTCAAGGCGGCGCAGATGATCGACGAGCTTAACAAGAAGGGGTTCTTCGAGAAGGGCGCGGTTGGCTTGACGCATACCGAGTCGCAGCAGGAGTTTTTGAACGGGAAGGCGGCGATGATCCCTTGCGGCTCGTGGCTGTATTCCGAGATGGCGAAGACGATTCCTCCGGGAGCGAAGATGCAGTTTATGCTGCCGCCGGTGGTGGCAAGCGGGAAGGGCGATCCGACCAGCTTGCTGATCGGGATCGAGCCTTGGATGGTGCCGAGCGCGGCCAAGAACCAGGTGGCGGCCATCGAGTTTTACAAGTACATGACTTCGCTTTCGAAGGCGAAGGAGTTCGTGGAGAAGAAGGGCACCTTGATGTCGATCAAGGGGAGCGACCAGGCGAAGCTGCCTGAGGTGCTTCAGGAGCCGGCGGCGGCGTTCAAGGGCAGCAAGTACATCTACGCTGTGGAGTATCGCCAGTGGTATCCGGAGTTTAACAAGGCGATCGAGGACGGTTTGACCTCGCTTCTCAATGGAGAACTGACTCCGGAGAAGTTCTGCGACGCGGTCGAGGCGGCGGCGCAGAAGGTGCGGGACGACTCGAGTGTGACGAAGCACAAGGTGCAGTAGAAGGGCGATGCGAAAGGCCGCCGAAGTCGTGAAGATCGTCGGCCTTTGCGTCCTGGCCAGCGTCGTCTATGGCGTCTTGCACGACCAGGTGACGGCGCGGGTGTATTTGCCCTACTTCACGGTTTGGCATCCGCACCTCATCGATTCCCAAGACCCTACCGTCGTGGCTTTCTTTTGGGGGTTCGTGGCGACCTGGTGGGTTGGGATTTTTATCTCGATTCCGCTTTCCTTTGCGGCTGTTTCGGGGCCTGGGCTGTTGTTGCCGTTTCGGTCTTTGGCCAAGGGTGTTTTGGTTTTGCTGCTCGTCAACGGGGCTTGCGCAGCGACGGTTGGCTTGGGGAGTTATTACACCGGGCTGTTGGTGCCGGACTGGGTTTCACGGTCGCCGGAGACCTTCGGGGGCGTTGAGAACGCGCGGCTGTTTAGCGCGGTGCTGGCGACTCACAACACGTCCTACACGGTGGGCGCTTTGGGCGGGATTGCCCTTTGTTTCTGGGTGGCGTTGCAGCGGAAGAAGCTGGCGCGGGGAGCTGTGGCTTGATCCTTTCCGTCTTTTTGGCCTTGGCGTTTACGCCGATCCGGGTGGCTTGCGTGGGGGATTCGATTACGCAGGGGCGGGGCGGGGTTAACAGTTATCCGGCGCAGTTGCAGAAGTTTCTCGGCGACGGTTACGTCGTGGGGAATTTTGGGCGGGTCAGCGCTTCGGTGATGCCGGGGAAGTTGCAGTACGCGAAGCTGCCGGAATGCCAGGCGGCGGTCGATTTCAAGCCGGACGTCGTCCTGCTGATGTTGGGGACGAACGATTCGCCTGGGGCGGATTGGGGGGCGCGGCGAAAGGAGTTCGAGAGCGACTATCGGGATTTGCTTTCTCGGTTTTCGGGGTTGGCTTCTAAGCCGAAAGTGGTGGCGATAACGCCGCCGCCGATGTTTTTTCCTTCTCCCGATTTGCGACCGGGCAACCTGGATAGTGGGATCATTCCGGCGATCCGGGCGGCGGCGGCTTCTTGGAAGTGCCGCTTGTTCGACTCGCGGGCCTTGTTCGACGGGCGGGGCGAGATGTTCGTGGACCGGCTGCATCCGAGCAACCTCGGGTTTCGCGTCTTGGCGCGGGCGGTGGCGGGTTCGGTCTTTGGAGTTTTAACGGAGCCGAAATTGAAGCGGATCGATTGGGCGCTGGACGGGAAGCGGCAGGTGGTGGTGGACCAGGAGAAGGGGCAATACCTGGGGCACGTGACGACGACGCTCTTGGCGGACGGGAAGACGATCCTCGCGGTCTACCCGAAGGGGCACGGGAAGGGGGCCATCGTCATGAAGCGTTCGCTGGACGGTGGGCTGACGTGGAGCGACCGATTGCCAACGCCCGAGAATTGGGCGACCTCGTTGGAGGTGCCGACGATCTTTCGGGTGACTCAGACGAGGCTGATTCTCTGGTCTGGTTTATATCCGGCGCGGCTGGCGGTTTCGGAGGACGAGGGGCGGACCTGGTCGCCGCTGAAACAGGTGGGCGATTGGGGTGGAATCGTTGTTATGGGTGGCGTGGCTCCGCTGCGGGACGGGCGGATGGTGGCGATGTTCCACGACGACGGGCGGTTCTTCACTTCCGCCGGTACGAAGTCCTCAACGATGACGCTTTATCAGACCTTCTCCACAGATGGGGGACTGTCTTGGTCGGCGCCTGCTTCCATCTTTTCCAGCGCAGACGTGAACTTGTGCGAGCCGGGGTTTATCCGGTCGGACGACAGGTTGCAGCTTGCCGTGCTGTTGCGGGAGAACCTGCGGAAGAAGCCAGCCCATATCATTTTCTCGAACGACGAGGCAAAGAGCTGGTCCGCGCCTCGACCCTTGAACCTGGTTCTGACCGGGGACCGGCATACGTTGAAACGGCTGCCCGATGGGCGGATCGTTTGCGTCTATCGCGATATGGAGGATGGGCCTTGGAAGGGGGACTTCGTGGCTTGGATCGGGACGTACGAGGATCTCGTCATGGGGCAGGCGGGGGAATACAAGATTCGGCTGCTGGATAACACGGACGATTGGGATTGTGGCTATCCGGGGTTGGAGATCCTGCCGGACGGGACGATCGTGGCGACGACTTACGGGCATTGGGATAAGGGGGAGCTGCCCTATATCAAGTCGGTGCGGTTTTCGCTGAAGGATTTGGGGAGCTGAGTCGAGAAACCCATGGTTATGCGACGCGGCATCTTTTCTTTCTTGGCGGTTCTGGTGACGGTGGTGGCTTCGGCTCAGCCTGGGTGGCGAGAGCGGTTGAAGAGCCAGCTTCCCTTGATGGGGCATCGGAACTGGGTGGTGGTCGTGGACTCCGCCTATCCGCTCCAGTCGAGTCCGGGGATCGAGACGATCTATACGGGGGAGGACCAGCTTTCGGTTGTGAAGGCGGTGCTGGCGGAGATCAAGAAGCAGCGACATGTGCGGGCGAACGTCTTCCTTGACAAGGAACTGAAGTTTCTGGACGACAAGGCGGCTCCGGGCATCGGTTCCTATAAGAACAATTTGAACAAGGTCCTCAAGGGGGCGTCAGCGGAATCGGTGCTGCACGAGAACATCATTTCGATGCTGGATGGGGCGAGCAAGACGTTCCACGTGATCGTGTTGAAGACGAAGCTGACCTTGCCCTACACGTCGGTTTTCTTCCAACTCGACTGCGGCTATTGGAGCGGGGCGAGCGAGAAGGCACTTCGGCAGAAGATGGGCGGCTAATGGGCTCGAAGAAGGTCTCGCGCCGCAAGTTTCTCGGCATGGCGGCCACGGGGGCTGCCATGTTGCCTTTGAAGGGTTCCGGCTTGTTGCCGATGGCGGGGGCTTCGCGGCAGGTTTTGGTGCCCGTGGATAAGGGGCTTTCCGCTTCGTGGCTGGCGAGCTTGACGAAGCGCGGGAAGCCCAAGGTTTATTCGGGTCCGGCGCTGGCGAATATCGGGATGCCGATAGGGGGCATCGGCTGTGGGCAGGTCTACCTGGGCGGCGACGGCCAGCTTTGGAACTGGGACATTTTCAACCAGCTTGGCGAAGGGGATATGGGGGAGATCCGGAACGGGCTCCACTATTCGAAGCCGATGCCGGAGGTGGCGCCGTTCCGGATGGGCTTCGTGCTTGCGATCGGTACGGCAACTGGCGATCTGCTCTATCCGATCGACCGAGTCTGGGCTCCCAACGCGGAGTTCACGGGATCGTATCCCATGGCCAAGGTGCGCTATGGCAGCCACCACGACGTCGAGGTGAGCCTGGAGGCGTACTCGCCGTTCATCCCGTTGAACGAGGACGATTCGGGCTTGCCGGTGGCGGTCATGAGCTACACGCTCAAGAACCTGGGCACGGATACGGCGGACGTGGAATTGAGCGGGTGGATGGAGAATCCGGCTTGCCTTTACAGCCGGAATCGGCGTTCGGTCGAACTCAAGACTGCACGTGCGGCACCTCCAGGATTTAGCTTCTTCGAGCATGGAGCGTCGGAGGTTTCGGACTCTAGTGCAAATCGCCCCAACATCGTCTTCGAGGACTTCGAAAAGCCTACTTACGAGGGCTGGACGGTGGAGGGGACGGCGTTTGGGGATGGACCTATCGAGATCGCGAAGATTCCCAAGTATCAGGGCGACGTGAAGGGGCGGGGGACGCGGGTGGTCAATAGCCACAACGCGCGTCAGGGCGAAAGCATCGATAAGGCAGACGCCCACGTTGGGAAGCTGACGAGCCGTTCGTTTACCATCGAGCGGTCGTTTGTAACGATGCTGGTTGGTGGTGGCAACCATCCCGGGCAGACCTGCGTGAATCTGGTGGTTGGCGGAAAGATCGTTCGGACAGAAACGGGCAGGGACTCGAATGAGATGAGTCCGGTGTCTTGGGACGTGCGGGACCTGGCTGGACAGACGGCGCATATCGAGATCGTCGACAACGTGAAGGGGCCTTGGGGGAATATTGGGGTCGATCAGATCGTCTTTTCGGACCGAGCGATCAACGAGGTCGAGCACCTGGCCGACGAGGGAGACTACGGGACGATTGGGATCGCGCTCTTGGGAGACGATGCGAGTTTCAAGGAGCAACTCAAGGGATGGCAGACGTTTTGGGAAGTGGCTTTGCACAAATCCGACGGTCACTTGGACGCGGTCGGCAAACGGCTTCGGCTGAAGCCGGGCGAGTCTCAGACGCTTACCTTCGTGGTCGCTTGGCACTTCCCGAATCCGAACCGGAAATCTTTGAACTTCTTGCAGGGGCACGAGACCTTCAAGCGGTATTACGCAAAGCGATTTTCGGACGCGCTCGCGGTGGCCCAGTACGTCGCTTTGAACTTCAAGCGGCTGGAACGTGAGACGCGGCTTTGGACGGAGACTTGGTACGACTCTTCGCTGCCGTATTGGTTCCTCGACCGGACGATGGCGAACACGTCGATCCTTTCGACTTCCACGGTCTATCGATTCGACGACGGACGGTTCTACGGGTGGGAGGGGGTCTACTGCTGCGCGGGGACTTGCACCCACGTTTGGCAATACGCGCAGGCGGTGGGGCGGCTGTTTCCGGCGCTAGAGCGGGACACGCGACAGCGGGTGGATTACGGGATCGCCTACCACGAGAGTGGGGCTCTCGGACATCGGGCGGAGGCTTGGCAGGACCCGGCGACGGACGGTCAGTGCGGAACGATTTTGCGGGTGTATCGCGAGCACCTGATGAACAAGGACTCGGATTGGCTCAAGTCGCTTTGGCCTCGGGTGCGGCGGTCCATCGAATTTATGATCTCCCAGGACCCGAATATGGACGGGGTGCTGGAGGGGCCGCAGTTCAACACTTTGGACGCGACCTGGTATGGGAAGATCGCATGGATCAGCAGCCTCTATGTCGCGGCTTTGCGGGCGGGGGAGGCGATGGGTCTGGCGGCCGGGGATACGGAGTTCGCTCACAAATGTGCGGCCATCGCGGAGCAGGGGACTCAGCACATCTCTTCGGAGCTATTTAACGGGGAGTACTTCATCCAGCGGGTCGATCCGAATTTCCCGAAGGCGATCAATACGAACGACGGGTGCCACATCGACCAAGTGTTTGGGCAGTCTTGGGCGTATCAGGTTGGCTTGCCTCGCGTTTTGCCTGCGGATAAAACACGTACGGCTTTGAAGTCGCTCTATCGCTACAACTACTCGCCGGACGTTGGCAAGTATCGGGCGGCGATGAAGGCGATCAAGGGCGGGCGATGGTATGCGCTGGCTGGCGAGCCTGGGCTGCTGATGTGCACTTGGCCGAAGGGCGGCTCCGAGAAAGCTCCGGGCGGGGGTGTGGACTGGGCGGTCGGCTATTTCAACGAATGCATGACGGGGTTCGAGCACCAGGTGGCAGCCCACATGATCTTCGAGGGGTTGGTCGAGGAGGGGCTGATCGTCGAGCGGACGATCCACGACCGGTACGACGGCGCGAAGCGAAACCCCTATAACGAGATCGAATGCAGCGACCACTACGCTCGGGCGATGGCTTCGTATGGAGTGTATTTGGCGGCTTGCGGATTTGAGTGTTCGGGGCCGGACGGGTATCTGGCTTTCGCGCCCCGGCTCTCGGCGGACAAGTTCAAGGCGGCGTTCACTTCGGCCACGGGCTGGGGGACCTATTCGCAGGAGCGGACGGCTTCGCGGCAGGTTTGCCGGGTGGCGGTGAAGTACGGGTCGGTGCCCTTTCGGCGTGTGGCTTTCGAGTGCCCGTGGGATTCTGTGATGTTACGGCATGGCGAGCAGAAGGTCGTTGGGGAGAAGCAGGCCGACGGGAAGTTTGTCTTTGCTCTTTCGCCGGTTGAGGTCTCGACGGGCGGGGTAGCGGAGTTCGTTTTGACGCCTACCTAGGCTACTTGTCGCCGAAAATCCAGTTCGCGACCTGTCTGGCTTCACGCTCGGAAAGGGAAACCCCGCCAAGGACAGACAGGTATGGGTAAGGCGCGGATGAGAGAGCATTGGACATGCGGTCGGAAAACTCCTTGAAGAGTGCCATTGCCGCTTGATCTTGGGAAAGGCCGCGAGATTGCGCGAAAGGGGTTTTTGCGAGGGCTGAGTGAACGTAGTCCGACCATTCCGTTCCCCGAAAACGGCACACTTCGCGGAAGTGGGTGTCAACGTCGTTTACTCGCAAGACGACCAACTTGATCTCACTGGCGAGGGCTTGCCACTCCTCCCAAAACGATTCGATCAGGCTAGCCTTCGCATTCATCTGAATCAGGACGCGTAGCGTGCTTTGAAACGGGAAGCTCTCCAATATCACCGTTCTATCGGTGTGCGAGTCGACCAGGACTTTCCAATTGGCGAGGCTCGCGGCGACGAATTCCTCGGCGGTTATCTTGTGGTGAATATCTGCCCAAGCGGCACCATGCTCGTCCACCGGCACGGGATGGATCGGATGGTTTGGAGTGGTTTCGAGCCAGAGCTCAGTGGTAAGTCCTCGCTCCTCGCTCGCGGAGGCGAGCCACGTTGCCAGCGAGGTCTTACCGCTACCGGGGACGCCGTCGATCACGATAATCATTTCACCATTGTTACCCCTCCCAGACCATCTTCTTTAGCGGCGATTTGGTTTGTTCGGGCAAGCTGGGGGCATGACGTCTCTTCTCGTTCTTCTTGCCTTGGCGCAGTCGGAGTTGCGGGTGCCTGGGTTCACGGCCTATTTGAAACCGAATCCCGATGCTTTGGAGATCGATGGGAGGCGGGGGATTCAGGGGTGGAACGATCCGAAGACGAGCGTCTCGTGGTTTGGGAAGCTGGCGCAGGCGGGCAATTTGACCGTCAAGGTGGAGCTTGGCGGGAAGAGCCTGGCGTATGGCTATGCCTTGCGCCTCGATGGCCAGACGCACAAGGCGGATCTGAAGGACGGGGTCGTCGACTTCGGGACCTATAAGATTGGAAAAGCAGGTTACAAGGAGTTTCGGCTGGAGGCGTTCGCGCATCGCGGTTTCGATCTCGGTTCGCCGCAAGCTCTTGTTTTGGGTGGCCCGGCCATCGCAGGAGCCCAGTTCAACCTCGTCGAGCGGCGGAACGCGGCGTCGGTCCACCTTGGCTATCCGACGGCGGACGGGGCGAAGATCGTGAAGTTTTACAACGAGGTCACGGCTCGCGAAGAGCCTATTTACACCTACTACATGGCCTGCGGATTCAGGCGCGGCTACTTCGGGATGCAAGTGAACAGTCCGACGGAGCGACGGATTATCTTCTCGGTTTGGGACAGCGGGAACGAGGCGGTGGATCGCAACAAGGTCGACGCCGACAATCGGGTGAAGCTGCTGGCGAAAGGGGACGGCGTGGTCGCAAGCGACTTCGGAAACGAGGGGACGGGCGGGCACAGCCACAAGGTGTACATGTGGAAGAAAGGGCAGACGTATCGGTTCTGCGTGACGGCCAAGCCGGACGGGACGGGGACGATCTACTCGGGCTATTTCTGGTTCCCGGAGACGAAGGCCTGGGGTTTGATCGCGAGTTTTCGCGCGCCGAAGGATGGGGGGTATCTGCGGGGGCTGTACTCGTTCAACGAAAATTTTGGGGGCACCAACGGATTTTTGATGCGCCGGGCCGAGTTTGGCAACCAATGGGTGCAGACGGAAGACGGAAACTGGACGGAATTGACGAAGGCTCGATTCACGCATGACGCGACGGGCAAGATGGATCGGAAGGACTATGCGGCGGGGCCGCTAGGCGGCGGATTCTTCCTGCAGAACGGCGGCTATGCGGACAATGGGGTGAAGTTGGGCGACACGTTCGACCGGACTCCGACGGGTAGGCAGCCGGACGTAAACGGGATTCACTAGGGCGTCGGCATTTTGGTGAAACGGTCCTCAAGATTGATGAAAAGAGAACGCAACATTTTGGGCGACCGTCGTGTATCTTGTGATCTCCATGGTTCTTGTTAACGCTTTCTTGGCTGTTGCTCTAAGGCCGAAGGCGCCGACTTTAGAGGAAATCCTGCGCGGTATGCACGGGGATATCCGCAAGGAGCGGGGCTTCGAGCAGGACTGCGCTTACATGGTCGACGGGAGTGTGATGTACCGCTTTGTCACGTCGATCGATGGGGAGAAGATTCACACTCGGGTTTGGTCCGGTGGAGCGCTTGTCGTAGAAGGCGGGCACAACGAGAATCGTAGGTTCACCATCAACTACTCGGACAAGACGTATTGGGATTTCGCGGAGAAAAACAAGGACTTCAGCCTTGCCTACAAGCCCGCGGTGGTCACGCCGTCCGCTGTGGACAACCAGTTTTATCTCGGCGTGCAGGACTCGTACGACATCTCGATCATCGCCGAGCCGAACCCCGTGGTGCTATCGGTGGAGGACGCGACGTACGACAACGCACCGGCGCGGCTGGTGGTCGTGGAGTTCGGGCAGCCTTCGAAGCGCGCCCAGATGAGGCTTTACTTCGAGCGTGGCCGGTGGATTTTGCTGCGAGCCGAGGCGTATAACCTCGGGGAAAAGAAGCAGTCGATGTCGCTGACGTGCAAGATCACACGCGGCAAGACGTTCCCCTCGTCCGACTTCATCCTGGAGCCCTCGTCCGTGACCGGGTTCACGAAGAAGGACCCCGAGGGCGGCAGGCGTCAAATCATCAGCGGCTAAGGGAGATTTTCCAAGTCTGGCTCCAGCCATCCGTAGCGGGCTTCCTGGCTCATGATTCGGTCCCTTGAGTAGTAGCGGAGCAGGAGCTTTTTGTCTCCCAGCTCTGCGATGACCGCATTTACTTTCATCAGACGGTCGCCTTTTTCGGCCTCGAGGCGATGGGCGACGAGGTGAGTCCAAGCTCGGGTGATCGTTTCGTGATAGCCGCCGGTGGGGGTGACTTCGACTCCGTTGGCAGCGTTGAGCTTTTGGATCCCGGCGCGGATGTCGTCAAGACCTTTTCGTTGGAGCAGATAGAGGGCCGCTATCGCCAGGTGGTCGCGGTGCTGCCAGGCTTCGTTAGGGATACGCGCGGCTTCGAACGCCTCGAAGAGGGCGTCTAGCTCGGTTTCCGATTGGAAAAGTCTTTCATCCGCCATTTGGGAGAGATACCTGCTTTAGAACTCCTTTAGCGGGAAATTGGGAAACTGGTGGAATGTTCGCGGCACTCGCATCGCTGATCGCCGTCGTCAGCGGTCAAACTCAGGCAATGCCTGCTCTCGTTCCTCAACCTCTTTCGGTCAAGCCGCAGGAGGGGCGATTCGTTCTTAGTGCAGAGACTTCCATTGTCGCCGGAAAGGCGGAAGCGGGGGTTGCTAGGACGCTTCAGCGGTATTTGCAGCCGGCGACCGGGTTTCCGCTGGAGATCAAGGGGCGTGGGGACAAAGGGGCGATCCACCTGCGGCTTTCGAAGGGGCAGGGGGACGAGGGGTACCGGCTGACGGTCCGGGGGGACCGAGTCGACATCGAGGCGAGTACAGACGCGGGGCTTTTCTACGGCGTGCAGACTTTGCGGCAGCTTTTGCCGACACCGATCTACCGGCAGGCAAGGGTGGATGGCGTGGAATGGACGGCTCCGGCGGTCGCGATCGAGGATTCGCCGCGCTTCAAGTGGCGCGGGGGAATGCTGGACGTGGGGCGTCACTTCATGCCCAAGGAGTTCGTGATGAAGTTCATCGACCTCCTTGCCATGCACAAGATGAACGTCTTCCACTGGCATCTCACGGAGGACCAGGGCTGGCGGATCGAGATCAAGAAGTATCCGCTGCTGACGGCGGTAGGGGCTTGGCGTAAGGACGACATGCTCAAGTACAGCCCGGAGGTCTATTCGGGCAAGCCGCACGGCGGGTTCTACACACAGGACGACGTGCGGGAGATCGTGGCTTACGCGAAGGAGCGGTTTATCACCGTCGTGCCGGAAATCGAGATGCCGGGGCACAGCCAAGCGGCCATCGCCGCGTATCCTTCGCTGGGTAACTATCCGGACAAGCAGCTCGACGTTGCGACCAAATGGGGCGTCATGGAGAACGTCTACAACGTCGACGATTCGACAATCTCTTTTCTCCAGGACGTGTTGACGGAGGTCATGGACCTCTTCCCCGGCGCGTTTATCCATATCGGCGGGGACGAGTGCCCGAAGGTGCAGTGGAAGGCGAGCGAGAAAGTGCAGGCGAAGATGAAATCGCTTGGGCTGAAGGACGAGCATGCGATGCAGAGCTGGTTCATCGGGCAGATGGACAAGTTCCTGGCTGCGAAGGGGCGGCGGCTAATCGGATGGAGCGAGATTTTGGAGGGCGGTCTGGCGGAGAAGGCGGCGTTGATGGTCTGGCTAGGCGACGAGGGGGCTTTGGAGGCCGTTTCCAGCGGGCATGACGTGGTGATGGCGCAGACCAACCACACCTACTTCGATTACTACCAGTCGAAGAATACGAAGGCGGAGCCTTGGGCGATCGGAGGTTATCTACCGCTGAAGACCGTTTACTCCTACGACCCGATCTTGCCTGCGATGACGGCGGAGCAGGCGAAGCATGTGCTGGGCGTCCAGTTCCAGACTTGGACGGAGTACATCGGCGATCCGAAGCATGTGGAGTACATGGTGTTTCCGCGCGGCTGCGCGCTGGCGGAGGTGGCTTGGTCGGCGAAGGCGAACGAGAACTACGACCGTTTCGCGGCAGGGCTTCCTCAGCACTTGGAACGGCTGCGGGCCTTGGATGTGAATTTCCGGCATTTGGACCCGCCCGGGGCGGCCCCGACGGGAACCTGGAAGACCGGGCAGACGACGGAGACTTTCGCGCCGATGACGTGGGATATCACTTGGAAGGTCGATAAGGCGGGCAAGTACACGGTGCAGTTCCAGTACACGGGCGGGGAGCACCGGCTGGATATCGAGTGGGCGGAAATCCTGGAGAATGGCGTGGCCATCGGGCGTGACGCGCATAAGGGCACGACTGGGGGCCGGGACAAGGATAACGTTTACACCATCGAGATTCCGGCAGTGAAGGCCGGCGCGAAGTACGTACTGCGGGCGAGCGTGCGTTCCGATGCGGGAACCGACTCGAATGGGGAGATATACGTTAGCCGGGGCTAACTTTATTGTTGGATTGCTAGAATGCTGGATTGCTGGATTGCTTGGTTCCCGGAGGAGTTGGTTGAGCTGGAAGGCTGAGGATAGGCCTATTCAATCTAGCAATCGAGCATTCTAGCAATCCAGCAATTTTGATATACTTTTCGCGGCCTCATGTTCTCCCTCGACGAAGCTCGCCGTATCGCTGCACATTTTCATATCGAACACCCCTTTGAAATCGAGTTTTTCGAAGGGCGGGGGAATATCAATCTGGATACTTTGCTGATCTCGGCAGGACCGGATCGGCGGCCCTATTTGCTCCAGCGAGTGAACCCGGACGTGTTTCCCCTTTCTGACCGGGTAATGACGGGGATGATCGCTTCGATCGAGGCGCAGAAGCAGGCGCTGCACCAGGGGCTGGGGTCGGAGACGGGTTGGCAGGTGCCGGAGCTGGTCCCGACGAAGGATGGGCGGCTGTACCACGAGGAGAATGGGGCGTGGCGGATGATGCTCTACATCGAGGGGACGGTCAGCTACAAGAGCCTGGCGGAGCTTCCCGAGCATCGGCAGCCGGAGGCGGCCTTCGAGGTTGGGCGCGGGCTTGCGATCTACAACGATTTGACGGCGACCATCGAGGCGGACAGCGTCGAGACGGCCTTGCCGGGCTATCGGAACACGCGAGTGTATTTCGATCAATTGGACGCGGCGCTCGAAGGATGCCGGTCGCTGGCTGAGACGGCTCATCGCCTGCCCAAGGAAGAAGAGGTGCGGATCGCGACGGAGCGGCACTTCCTTTGCGCGGTGAGCGAAGAGGAGCGGCTGGCCCGGCGGAACGATCCCGAGTTGCAGCCGTTCATCGAGACGGCGCTCGCCAACCGCGACTTGGCCTTGTCGCTGACCTTGGCCCGCGAGGATGGGACGATCCGGCATACGGCCATTCATGGCGACACGAAGATCGAGAATTTCCTTTTCGACGCCTTGACGGGGCGGGTGATGTCGCTCGTCGATTTGGACACGGTGATGCCTTTGACCTGGCTGGCGGATTGGGGCGATATGGTTCGCTCGCTGGTGAACGTGGCGGGAGAGAAGGAGCGCGATCTTTCGAAGGTGCAGGTGGACAAGGGCGTGTACGCGTCGGTCACCGAAGGCTTCCTCAGCACGGCCTCGACGGCTACGGAAGAGGAGATCGCTTTGATGCCTCGCGCGGTGCAGGTGATCGCGCTGGAGCTGGGCGTCCGGTTCCTGGCGGACTACTTGCGCGGGGATACCTACTTCCAACTCGGGGAGAACGATCCGCGCGATTTGAACAAGGTGCGGGCGATGGTGCAGATTCGGCTGTTCGAGAAGCTTCTCGAACATGAGCCGGAGGCCAACGCGATCCTCGAAGCTTACGCGGATCGGGTTCCGCTCGTTTAGTTGTGCGTTAGTTGTACGACGTCCTTGACCTGCTGGCGGTCGATCAGGTGGTAGACCGACTCCTTGGGCAGGCTTGTGGGGGCGTATTCGATTTCGGGGTTGCCCTGGGTGGAGGGGTCCGTCTTTTCGATGAAGGGGGCCAAGTGGGCCCAGGTGCAGCCGGTTTCCTTGAGGAAGTCCACGACGTTATGCATCCGCAGGCCTCCCGCGGGGAGGATTTCGATTCGGCCTTTGGCTTGCTCTGCCAGTTGCTTGATTAACGGGGCTCCGTCGGATGCGAAGGCGCGTTGGCCGCTGGTGAGGAGTCGAGTGAAGCCGAGATCGATGAGCTGCTCGAGCGCTTCTTTGGGATCGGGGACGACGTCGAAGCAGCGGTGGCAGACTTTGTCCAGGCCACCGCAGATGGAGACGAGGCGGCGCATGCGCTCGATATCGATCCGGCCGTCTTCCTTTAGAATGCCGAAGACGAGGCCGTCCGCGCCGTGCTCGCAAAGGAGGGCGGCGTCCTCGAGCATGGTGGCGTACTCGTAGTCGGTGTAGGCGAATCCTGCTCCTCGCGGGCGAACCATCGCGACGATGGGGAGGGGCACCCGTCTTCTGGCTTCGATCAGCGTTCCCAGCGACGGGGTGAGGCCACCCACGGTGATCGCGCCGCAGAGCTCGATCCGGTCGGCTCCGCCCGCGCGGGCTTCCACGCAGTCGTCGACGGAACAGCAGACAATCTCAACCATGGGGGATTGTAGATTGTTGGATTGCTAGATTGCTTGAATGCTAGATTGCTGGATTTGGCGACTTAAAATCGGGCAATCAGGCAACCTGTTTGAGCGATTCGGCGTGGGTGCAGCGGTTGCGGCCAAGCTTCTTCGACGCATAGAGAGCGGCGTCGGCCATGGCGATAAGCTGCTCGCGGTCAAACTCGTTCGGGACCGTCGTGGCGACACCGAAGCTGGCGGTCACTTGCTGATTCGGCCAGTCTTGGTCTTCGATCACGGACCGGAACCGTTCAGCGGCTTCCATGGCTCCCTTCTGGTCGGTGTCGGGGAGGACGATCACGAATTCCTCACCGCCGTAGCGGGCCACAAGATCGGAAGCTCTGGCGACGGATTCGAGGGCCTTTGCGACGCGTCGCAGGACCTCGTCTCCGGCGGGGTGGCCGAAGACGTCGTTAAACCGTTTGAAGTGGTCGACGTCGAGCATGATGAGCGACAGGGGTTTGCGCGACCGCATTCCGCGAGCGTGAGCCTGCTCGAAGACTTCCTGGAAACGCCGGTGGTTGTTCAGGTTCGTCAGGCCGTCGGTCGTGGCAAGGGCTTCCAGTTTCTTGTTGGCGCTTTCCAACTCCTGGGTACGGCCTTCAAGAGCGGAGCGCTGCTGGCGGAACATCGTGATGTCCGTGAAGCTGCACACGGCGCCCATGGGTTCGCCGGCGCCTGCTAGCTGGACGGGAGCGGCGTTCACGCTGATCCAGACCTCGGTGCCATCCAACCGCTTTATCCCCATGACCGAGTCGTTGAGAGGGGAGCGGGTGTGGAAGGCGGCGAGGAGGGGAAGCTCGTCGGGCTGCATGATCGAGCCGTCTTCTCTGAAATAGGAGCTCTTCGGAATCGAGGGTTGCAGGCCGAGAACTTCTTCGACTTGGAGGCCCATGATCTCGGCGGCGCGGGGGTTGCACTTCGTGATCTTGAGCTCGTTGTCCATGAACAGGATGCCGGATTGGAGCGACTCCATCGAAGTCCGGAAAAGGGTTTCGCTCTCGGCGATCCGGCGCGACTCGCGGCGGGCTTCGGTCACGTCGAGCATGACGCATACGCCGCCGGTGGTCGTCCCCTCGGGGCCGCGGAAGGGGAAGGCGTTGCAGAGGACGATGCGCTCTTCTCCACCGGCCCGGCGGATCGTTTGCTCCATGTCGTATAGGTGCTTGCCCTTGAAGACCTTGGCGATCATGGCGCGATAGTCGTCCACGTTCACCGGGTTCGACGGGGCTTGATCGAGGCAACGGCCCGTGATGCGGTGGGCTTTGATGCCGAAAAGCGATTCGGACTCGCGGTTCCATTCGAAGATCGTGCCTTCGGCATCGAACGTGAAGGTTGCGATGGGAAGCCCGGCGAAGAGCTCTTCGAATCGGGCGGCGGAGTAGCGGCTCAGGCGGCTCATGTCTTCCGCACGGTCGAGGGCGGCGTTGAGGCTGTTCTCGTTTTCCCGTAAGTTTTCGTTTTGGGCGGCGAGTTGTTCGCGGATGGCGTCCATCTCGCGGTGGTGTTCCTCGATCCGCTCGAACGACTGCTGCATGCCCTTGAGCATGGGCCGGTAGAGCCAGACTCCTTCGACGATCAACAAGAGGATGATCAGGAAGGCGCACGTGAGCTGAATCCCATCGAGCCGGTCGACCTTCGACAGGTGATAGTCGAGCAGATCGCGGATGATCACGTCCTGGCTGGCCAGATAATGCCGGAGGGCAGGACGGATATTTGGGCGGGAGGTGCCGTTCGTATCGAGCATCTGCCGGCCGATCTTATCGACGGAGTCGAAAATAGCGCCTGCGTCGCGGACGTTGGCGGCCAGGTCCGTGAGGTGCTGGCGAGCGGCGACGTTCAGGAGCAGTTGTTGGTTTGCCTTCCAACGCGCGAGGCCGTTGCGGAGGGATTCCAGGGTGGCCTCCCGCTCGGCGGGGGTTTCCCTGTCTCCAAGGTCCTCGATGGCTTGGCCGATTTGGTAGGCGTAAAGGCGCTGTTGTCCAGCGACGTTGACGACCTTCGCGTCGCTAAGCTCGGGTCGAGAGGCGCGGTGGATGACAAATGCGGAGGTCAGGCACAGCAACGCGATGGCGACAAGAGCCACCTTGTAAGCTAACGTGAAGTGACGGAACCGTCGCTGGTAGCTCTGGATGATTTTCTTTTTGGAAACGCGCACCTACGCAGAGTTATCGGTTTTCGAAAAGGCTAGGCCCACGTCCCAAAGCCACTGCATATACCGGGTTTTCGGGAACCTGAGCCAGGATCGGCGTCTTTGAGATAGCGTGACTACGCAGAACACTCAATCCGGGTCGGAAGTCGCCGTATTTGCGGCGGGATGCTTTTGGGGAGTCGAGCTCGAATTCGGCGCTATTCCGGGCGTTCTCGCGACCCGCGTAGGCTACACGGGCGGCCAGACGAATAGCCCGAGCTATCGGGAGGTTTGCGACGGGGACTCGGGCCATGCGGAGGCGGTTTGGATCGAATTCGACCCCACGCAGGTCAGCTACGAGCACCTTGTGCGCGAGTTCTTCAACCTTCACGATCCGACTACTTTGAACCGGCAGGGACCGGACGTTGGGGATCAGTATCGTTCGGCGATCTTCTACCAGTCGCCTGAGCAGAAAGAGATCGCGGAGAAGGTCGTGGCCGAGCTTGGCCAATCGGGTGAGTTTGACCGGCCTATCGTGACGCAAATTTTGCCGAAGGCGCAGTTCTGGGATGCGGAGGAGTATCACCAGAAGTATCTGGAGAAGCGCGGAATGGCCTCCTGCCACATCCGCCGTAAGTAAACTTCAGGGGTGAGCCTTACCCATCTGACGTTCCCGATCCGCAGCGACAAGCTGACGATGACGGCCTCGGTGCTGGAGCATCTCCTGCACCGAGTGACCGAGTATCAGACCATCGACATCTACGAGACCGAGGTCTATGGCCGGGTGCTGATGCTGGACAATCACATCCAACTCACCGAATTGGACGAGCGGGCGTATCACGAATCGCTCGTGCAGATCCCTTTGCTCTCCATGAACGCTCCGAAGTCGGCGCTGGTGATCGGCGGAGGCGACGGCGGGGTTTTGCGCGAGTTGGCGAGGCATCCTACCATCGAGCACGTGGACATGGTGGAGATCGACGAGGGGGTTATTGAGGAGAGCCGTCAGTGGCTTCCGGGAGTGAGCGACGGGGCTTTCGACGATCCTCGCATGCACGTCCACGTCGCGGACGCTTTTCCTTTCGTGAAGGAGTCTTCGCGAACGTACGACTTGATCGTCGCCGACTCGACGGACACCTACGAGGAGGAGGATGGAGCCCTGAGCGAGATGCTCTTTACGGATGAATTCTATCGGGATTGCTACCGTTTGCTCTCCGATCAGGGGCTGTTGATTACTCAGGCGGACAATCTGCTTTTCTGCCCCTATTCTCTGGAGAATATCGAGGCGATGTTTGGGCGGGTGTTTCCGAAGACGGGGAGCTACCAGGCGATCGTGCCCTCCTTCGGCGGTTTTTCAGGCTACTGTTGGGCGAGCAAAGGGAGCGAGGTTGCGGCAGAATTTCCGGCGGAAAGGGCGGCAAAGTTGAACTTGCGCTACCTGAATGCGGCGACGTGGGCGTTTGCTTTCACAAAACTCGCATTTTAAGCGCACTCACTGCCTTTTAATTCGTTTTACTTATGATTGCGCGTGGCGCAGGCGATTTTGCCTGGGGTGCGCGTCAGGAGGAATCGAGTGAATTTTAGAGCAGTACTTATAGCGGGAGCCCTCGCAGCCATGGCAATCGCCGGCGCTCAGGGTACCAAGCCGGGCGGTCCGGGACGCGGTCCCGGCGGGCAGGGTGGTCCGGGAGGACCTGGCGGCGGCATGCGCCGACAGATGATGACGCCCGAGCAGCGCCTCGCGAAGATGACGAAGGACCTGAACCTCACGGCGGCACAGCAGAAGAAGATCAAGCCCCTGCTGGAGTCGAATGCGAAGAAGGGTAAGGAAGTTTTCGGGGACAAGAAGCTGACGGACGCTCAGAAGCGCGACGCATTCATGAAGATGCGCGACGCCTATCGTAAGCAGCTTGCGAAGATTCTGACCCCCGATCAGATGAAGAAGATGGATGCGATGCGCCAGCGACGCGGCGGACCGGGTGGTCCCGGTGGCCCTGGCGGCAGAGGTCCCGGCGGAGCGGGCGCTCCTCCCAAGAAGGGCGGCCACTAGCTCTTAAATGAAAGGCCCGGCGTCTTTGGCGCCGGGCCTTTTTTAGTGAGTGCGTTTGGAAGGGAGAGTGACCGTGACGGTCGTGCCTTTGCCAACCTCGCTTTGGAAGGCGATCTCGCCTCCATGGGCTTCGAGGATTTCTTTGCAGATCGCCAGGCCGAGGCCCGTGCCGCCTCCCGAGCGGGCGGAGTCGACGCGGTAGAACCGCTCCGTCAAGTGGGGTAGGTGCTCGGGGGGAATTCCCTGCCCGGTGTCGGCGACGACGATTTTGTTCATGATTCCACCTTCGAGGCAGACCCGGACGGCGCCCGTGGCCGGTGTGTGGGTGAGGGCGTTCGTGAGGAGGTTTACCATGACCCGGCGCAGGGCGTCGGGGTCGCCGTAAGCCGCGGGAGATTCCGTGTTCGGCTCCCAGTCGATCCGGGCCGTACTTGGACTGCGGACGAGGTCGATGGCCTCTTCGACGAGTTGGTTGAGGTCTACGGGACGCGCCTTCAGGGCGAGCGCGCCGGAATCGGCGCGAGCGAGGGTGAGGAGGTTTGTGACGAGTGAATTCATCGAGGTGGCGGCGCGATCCACCGTCTCCAGAGTCTTCTTGTAGTCCTCCACCGTTCGCTCCTGGCTGAGGGCCAGGCCCGTATTCGTTTTGATGACGGTGAGGGGGGTTTTAAGCTCGTGGGAGGCGTCGGCGGTGAAACGGCGCTGCTGGTCCAGGCTCTTGGCGAGTCGGCCGAAGGCGTCCTGGAGGCGGTCGAGCATCCGGTTGATCGTGCCGCCAAGTTGGGCGAATTCGTCGTTGCCGGGGATGCGGAGGCGGTCGGAAAGGTTTTCGGCGGAGATGCTTTGGGCCGTGCGCTGCATGTCCCGCACAGGGCGGAGAGCCCGACCTGTGAGGTAGAGCCCGCCCACTGCGGCGAGGACCACGGCGAAGGGGATCATGGACAGAAGCGACGAGGTGAGGACGCCGAGGGCGCGGTTCGTGGGTTCAAGCGCCTCCGCGAACTGGCCAATCTCGTCGGGCGGGTTTTCGAACGGCATCTTTTGGGTGTAAACGCGATAGTCTTCGCCGTCGAGCTTTACGGTCGTGTAGATGCCGCCCCCATGTCGCGCGGCGTCGAGGGTGGGAGGGTCGAAGGGGCGTGCCTCTGGGCGGTTGATCGAGCGGTTCATCCCATCGAAGATGAGAAAGCGCCCCGGCGGAATGGGGAGAGGGCCTGGGCGGCGATTCCTCGGTCCCTGGTTTTCCGGGGCGTTCGGGGGATCGTTCTGCTGGCCCGGCGGAGCGAATCCCTGCCGTTCGATCTGGTGAGCCCGGTCGAGGAGAAGGTTATCGATGGAGTGGATCAGGGAGGTCCGCGCCATGTAGAAGACAATCGCGCCGAGAAGCAGGAGGACGAGGATCAGGACGCCCACGTTGAGCAAGGTCAGGCGGGCGCGGATCGAATTCATCTAGGCATCTCGTATGGGACTGCGGACGGTGTAGCCGGTGCCATGAACGGTATGAATCAGCTTAACATCGAACGGCGCATCGATTTTCTTGCGCAGCATTTTGATGTAGGCGTCGACTGTGTTCGAGTACAGCTCGAAGCCTTCCCACACGCGCTCTTGGAGGACCTCGCGGGTGAGGACTTTACCCTCGTTGGCGGCGAGGACTTCGAGGAGTGAGAACTCGCGGGCGGTGAGGCCGATCTCCAGTCCGCAACGGGTAACCCGGTGGGCGCCGGTGTCGATCTCGAGGTCATGGACGCGGATGATGCGGGCCTTGTGGATACGGTCGCGGCGGGTAAGAGCGCGGGCTCGGGCGATGAGTTCGGGAAATTCGAAGGGTTTTGGGAGGTAGTCGTCGGCTCCGAGGTCGAGGCCTTGGACGCGGTCTTCGACCGCGTCGCGGGCCGTCATCATGAGGATCGGGGTGGTGATCTTGGCTTGGCGAAGCCGCTCGCAGACCTGCATGCCATCCAGGCCGGGGAGCATGATGTCGAGGACGATGAGGGCGTATCGGCTTTCGACCGCCATGTTCAGAGCTCGCCGACCATCGGTCACGAGATCGACTTGCATTCCGGCCTCTTGGAGGCCCTGACGCACGGCGGCGGCTATGGACGGTTCATCTTCTACGACAAGCACTCTCATTCGTTAATTCCTTTCCCGAAGAGTGAATGGCCCTCATGAAAATTTCATGAAAGGAACGTGTTTCATGTCAACTTCATGTTTGCAAAGGAATCTGTAGGACGTATTTCTCAAAGGAGCACGTTCCGTGACTATCGATAAAGGTATTGCATTTACCCTTGCATTTTGCTGTTTAGCGGTCGCATTTGCCCAAGGGCCCCAGGGTGGCCCACCGCAGGGCCCGGGCGGCCCTCCGCCGGGCGGTCCGGGGAGGCCCCCGGGCCCTCCGAAAGCGGAAGATATCGTCAAGCGTTTGACTCAGATGCTGAAGCTGTCCAAGGCTCAGCAGGCGAAGGTCAAGCCCATCGTCGCCGAGGGGCTGAAGCAGGGCCAGGCTGTGTTTCAGAACCGAAAGCTGACCGATCAACAAAGGTGGGCCAAGTTCAAGGCGATCCACGATTCACAGGACAAGAAGATTCGCGCGATCCTCACGAAGGAGCAGCAGAAGAAGTTCGACCAGAGACCCAGACCTGGCGGCCCCGGAGGGCCAGGCGGACCTGGGGGACCTCCACCGGGAGGACCTCCTCCACAAAGCTGATGCATTCGCGGCTTGGTCCTAGACCAAGCCGCTCTTTTTTGTCCAAAACGTAACGCTTTTGGAATGCGCCCGTCATTTCAGCGTGAGGGTTTTGACTGGCCAGCTGGTAACCGCCGTCTTCGCGACGGCAGCGCTCGCTATTCCCCTTCAAGCCCAAGTCGACGAGAAAAATCTCATCGCGATCGCCAAGGCGGCGGTCGTCGCCGAGGTTAACGGCTCCCCTTCCGAGGCTCCCCGCGGCAACCAGTCTCCTCGCCCCGTCTTCGTTACGATCGAGGTTGGGGGAAAGGTGGTGGGATGCCGGGGCGGGCTGGTGGCTCGCTCGGGGTCTCTCGAGGAAGAGATTCGCCTGGCGGCCCGTTCGGCGGCGGCTCACGACCCACGCTACCGGCCTCTTACGAAGGCCGACCTTGCCCATTTTCAGGTGACGGTAACCCTCGTTCAGGGGCTGGAGCCTATTTCGGACGTCGCGGGGCTTACCCCTGAGGACGGCCTCGTTCTCACATCCGGACAGCGTTCCGGGATCGTGCTTCCTTGGGAGGGCAAAGACCCTCAGGTGCGTCTCGATTGGGCGTATCGCAAGGCCGGCGTGCCGTCAGGCTCGCCCGCAAAGCTTCAGCGGCTTAAGGCCATCAGGTTCAAAGGATGAATTCAATTCGAGCTTTTCCATTCGCATTTGCCATGCTCTGCGCGAGTCTTGCCCTCGCAGGCGAGTCCAAGCACGACGTCAACATCTGGGTCTCGCGCAACGTTGCGCCCAGTTCCAAGATCAGGTTGAACATCAACACGAAGAACGTGCCGGTGGTCCACATCGCGGCGTATCCGGTGAACGGGGAGGCTTGGCTCAAGAAGCCCGAGAGCAGCAGACTGACGCGGCCCGGCGTGACGGGGCGATCCGTGCGAGAGTGGGATCAGACGGTGGCTTCGCCGACCCAGAAGCCGAACCCGAACCAGGCCGACACATACTACAGCCGCCAGGTGAACCTGCCTTTGATGAATCCAGGCGTCTATCTCATTTCCGTGACGCGCGGGGACAAGGAAGCGTGGGCGGTCGTGAACGTCACGAACCTCGCGGTGGTGGCGAAGCGGTCGCCGAAGCGCCTGCTGGTTTGGGTGACGGACGCCGTTCGTGGGAACATCGTGCCGGGGGCGACGGTGAAGCTGTTTCGGAACGATGGCTCGCTGGAGAACACCGCTCGAACCGGGGCGAACGGGGCCGTTTTGATCCCGAACACGCCGGGTTTGGACAACCTGGTCGTGGCGCGAGGGAGCGATTTGGCGGGAGTGCCAAGCGCGGTGGAGGACCCGAACGGGAAGTTGCGAGCCCACTGGCAGACCGACCGGCCCATCTACCGACCTGGGCAGACGGTCTACTTCAAGACCATTTTGCGACGCACCCAGGACCAGGGCTACAAGCCGGAGGTCAACCGGCAGGTCAAAGTCCAGATTCGCGACCCGAAGGACAATCCGTTCGACGAGATGACCCTGACCTCGAACGAAATGGGGACGGTCAACGGTAAATTCGAGATTCCAGAAGAAGGGCAGACCGGACCATATACGCTGGTCCTCACCGAAGGCGCCTTTGAGGGCACGGACACCGCCTACCAGACAATCACCGTTGCGGCGTACCGAAAGCCGGAATACAAGGTGGATGCCAAGCCGACGGAGCGACGTTGGCTGGCGGGCGAGCCGATCACCTTCCAAGTCGACGCGGCTTACTACTTCGGCGCGCCGGTCGGGCAGGCCGAGGTCCACTACACGATCCGCCGGAACCCGATGTACTTCTACGGCTACGACGCCGACGAAGCGGCTTTCTACAGCGGCGACGGCAACTTGTACGCCCGCGACACCTACCAGGCGAACGGGGTGGTGGCCGATGAAACGGTCCACACGGACAACGATGGGAGGGTGATGATTACGGCGCCCACCGACGCGCAACTCGGGGATCAGAGCTACTCGATTGCCGTGACGGTGACGGACGCCTCGCGGCGACAGGTGGCGGCGGCGGCCTCGGTGCCGGTGTACTCGGCAAAGATTCGGATTGGGATGTCGAGCGAGATTTACTGCGCTTCGCTCGGGCAGATCGTGCCGATTTCTATCCGTGCCGTTGACCTGGACGGCAAGCCGACGGCGGCGAAGGTGGCGATCGTCGTTGGGAAGCAGGTTTGGGACGAGAAGAACGGAAAGTGGACAGAAAAGGAGCTTTCGCGGACCAGCGTCAACGTACCGGCGAGCGGGCGAGCCACATTTTCGGTTCCGGCCAAGGAAGCAGGGAATCTACTCGTCCATGCGGTAGCTCCGGATGGGACGGGGCGCAAGGCGAAAGCGGAGATGGGCTTTTACGTCGCCGGTAACTTTAAACCCGAGAAAGAGCAGCCGAAGGCGCCTGAGATGAACCTGATGCTCGACCGCAAGTTCTATGCGCCGGGCGACCAAGTGAAGGCGTACGTGACGACCAACCGGCCCGCCCGCCCGATCCTGGTTGTGATGGAAGGGCAGGATATTTGGAACTACGAGGTCCTCACGACGGGCAAGACGAGCAGCCATTGGGCGATCCCGACGAACGTTGGGATGTCTCCTAACGCTTACGTGACAGCGACCCAGTGGTCGGAAACCCAGATGCTTTCGGCGAACGCCATCGTGCCCCTTCCGGACCCTTCGAGGAAGCTGACGGTTGAGGCGACGCCGGACAAGACGACCTACCGGCCTGGCGACAAGGCGACATATACGGTGCGGACATTGGACTACAAGGGCCGCCCGGTCTCGGCGGAAGTTGCGCTGTCGGTGGTGGACGAGGCGATCTATGCGCTCAGTCCCGACAACACGGCGAACCTGTACCAGCTCTACTGGGGCACGCGGGAGAACTATGTGACGATGAACGTCTCCGCGCCGGAAGAGCTTTCCGGAGGAGCGTATCAGCGGGTAAGTACGGTGGCCCCGGTTCGGCAGCGATTCGAGGACACGGCCTATTGGGATGCGGCGGTCAAGACGGACGCCTCTGGGACGGCGCAGGTGACCTTCGAGATGCCGGGGAACCTGACCTCTTGGCGGACGACGGCGCGGGGAATCACGACGGGCACCCAGGTGGGAATGGCGACGAACAACGTCCTCGCCAATCGGCCCGTGATGCTGCGGCTGGCGACTCCTCGGCAGGTCGTGCAGGGGGACAAGGTGACCCTGATCGGGACGATCGACAACCGCTCGGATCAGGATCGCGTTTTCGAAGTTTCGCTCGATGCAGAGGGCTTGAAACTGGCGGATGGCGGTCATCGAGAGATTGCGGTTCCCGCGAAGAAGCAGGCGAAAGTGGAGTGGGTGCTGGACGCCTCCCAGATGCCGGAGTCGGGCAACGCGCAACTGACAGGGCAGATCGTCTCGAAGGACGATCCCAAGAACGCCGACTACGCGGATGCTTTGAAGGTGGACCTGCGGGTCGTGCCTCCAGGCTCGCCAGAGCGGACCCTGGTCGGCGGGACGATTGAGAACGATGTCACGGCCAATCTGGACCTTCCTGCCGACAAATTGGAGCCAGCGACGAAGGTGAAGGTCGAGGTGCGGGCCGGTTTGACGCCGGTTTTGAACCAGGCGGCCGTGTCGGTCTTGACCGGGGGAAGGTACAGCAGCATCGCAGCGGCGGACCAGCTTTTGGTCGCGGCGGCGACGAAGATGTCTTCCCGCTCGCGGGAAGTGCGCGAGTCCTTGGCGATGATCTCTCGGACGCAAGGGCCTGAGGGTTGGGGCTGGTGGGAAGGCGCGCCCGCCGATCCGCTGATTACCGCCCATGTTCTCTTCGCCCTCTCCGAGGCTCGACGGTCGGGGATTACGGTCTATGAGAACCTTTTGCAGGCGGCGAAGGAGAGCGCGGCATTGCGATATGCCCGGACGAACCTTTGGGAGCATCGGGCCGTGCTCGCCTCAGCGCTTGCCTTCTCTGGGGACAAGCGGGGACGCGATTATCTCGACGAGGTGAAGGAGCGAGGGCAAAACCTTTCGCCCTACGCACGGCTCCGCCTGGCCTCGGGCTATGCGGAGGTCGGCAAGAAGGAGCAGGCGAACGAAGTTGTCGACGGCGTTCTGAAGGAAGCTTCTGCTGGTCCGGCGGACAGCTATGTACCGGTCGGCGAGGGGATCGGTTGGTCGGCAACGGACATGGAAGCGACGGACGAGGCGGTTTGGGTTCTGACAAAGCTGGATCGCGACGACGAAGCCTTGGCGAAGTATGTGCGCTGGGTGGCTTCTCCGTTCGACGAGGGCTGGCGCTCGACGGACGAGAATGCGGCGACGGTGCGGGCGCTTACCGCCTACACGGCGGTTCGTCCCGATGCGACCAACCTTGGCGACGTCGAGATTTCGGTGGGCGGGCAGACGGTGAAAGGCGTTCCCGCGAAGTTCGGGAACATGGTTTCGGCGACGATCCCTCGCTCGGCTTTGGTTTCCGGGCAGAACTCGATCAAGATTCACCGCACCGGTTCGGGCGGGGCGTTCTACATCATCGACGCGACTGTATTCCGGCCTCGCTTCGAGGAGTCGGTGAAGGGCATCCGCGTGCTTCGGCGGTACGAAGTCAAGAACGGCGCGGGAATCTGGGTCGAGTTGAACCGAGCCGTCCGGCCCGGAGAGCCCGTGCGCTGCACCGTGGTGACTTGGGGCGACGACCTTTCGGACGGCCTTCGCGTGACGGAGCCGATCCCGGCGGGATTCGAGTTCGTGGAGAGTGAGTACTACGCCTATGGACGCGAGGAGGTGCGCGATGGCGCGGTGCTTCACTACTTGCTCAATAACGGCGCGCCCCAGACGTTCCGCTACTACCTGCGGGCCGAGTCCGAGGGCAAGTTGATTGCGCTGCCCGCTTCGGCGGAGTACCTGAGGCGTCCGGCGACGCGAGGGCAGAGCGCGGTCGAGCGGATCGAGGTCAAGGTGCAGGCGACAGGTGACGGGCGACAGGCGACAGGGAAATGACGTCCCGTTTCGCCCTCCTTCTTCTACTCGCCCTGGCCGGGGACGTGAAAGCAGCGCCCGGCCCGGGCGATTCGGTGGCTCCGTTTACGCTGCGGACCCTGGCGAGCCAGCCTTTCGAATGGAGGCCAGGGCGGGTGACAGTGGTGACCTGCTGCGCCTTTTGGTGCGACACCTGGAAGACGCAACTTCCGCGAGTGACGGAGGCGGAGAAGTCGCTTCGGGGGCTTCCCGTCGATTTCCTGACGGTTTCCGTCGACGGACGGTGGACGGAGAAGGGGAAATCGGCTTCCGCTGGGCAGATGTTGGGGGACGCCGGGGGGCGCTGGACTTCGTCCGTGGGCATCGACCGTGTGCCTTATACGTTCGTCGTCGATGGGCACGGGGTTGTGGCATTCGCGGCTTATGGGACCTTGCGGACGCAGGAGCTTATCGACAAGATTCGCGACACTTTGAACGGCAAACCGTCGGGCGGAGTGGTGTATTTGACCTTCGACGACTTCCCGGCGAAGTCGGGCAACGACGAGCTTTTGGATGTTTTGCGAGCGGAGGGGGTTTCGGCGAGCTTCTTCTGTATCTGTTCGAAGGTCGGGGCTTACGGTTCTGTTTGCCGTCGTGCCGTGCGTGAAGGGCATGCCCTACAGATTCACTCGTGGGACCACGACAGCGACCGGCCGGAGCTTTCCCGCTGCGAGGCGGCCCTGGCTGCGTTTGGGGCGGACCCGACCCTGTATCGGCCACCGGGATCGGAGAAGCTTTTGAAGGTTGCGGGCGGTTCGTTGCAAGCGCCGATCGTCGATCCTTACGACTTCGCGCGTCCGGGGGCTTCGGAATTGGCGCGGAGAGTTTCGCTGAAGGTGCGGAGCGGGAGCATTATCCAGCTTCACGCGGGCGTTGCGGAGACGCGCGCGGCCCTGCCGGGGATCATCGCCTCGCTGCGGCAGCGCGGCTTTACGTTTGCGGTTTTGCGCTAGCGAGCTAACTCCGATTCGACAGCTTTCTTCAGAGGCGGTAGATCCGTTTCAATGGTTTTCCAAACGGTTTCAAGTTTGACTCCGAAGTAGACATGGATCAGGAAGTCGCGCATTCCAGCAATTTGCTTCCAAGGAATTTCTGGGTGACGATTTCTGATTGTGTCGGTAAGGCCCTTGGTGGCTTCTCCGATCACCTCAAAGTTACGAATCACGGCATCTTGGATCATCGTATCGGTCAAGAAAGCCTGCTCCCCAGTCCGAACGTATTCCTCGATCCTCAGGATCGCATCTCGAATATGTTCCAGGAGGGCGCGTTCGTCCTTCACAGAGCGACTGCCTCGGACAAGATGCGGTCTTGCATGTGCGGTGACAAGCCGCCCTCTTCTACGACATCGACTTTCACGCGCAGCTTTTCTTCGAGGGCTTGTTTGAAGCCGATCAGCTGGAGCAACGTTGCAGGTTGACTGAATCGTACAAGGAGGTCGAGATCGCTCTTGGGCGTTGCGTTACCGCGAGCCACCGACCCAAAGACACGAACGCTTGCCACACCATGCAGGCGGGCGAGATCGCGGATCGTATTCTCCTTGGCGCGGCTTAAGATGCCCACTGAATCATCTTATCTGATTGTCTGACGTAGGACCGGATTTGGGATTGGGAACCGTCTTACTAGCGGGTGTATTTGACACTCGTGCGGGTAACACCGCGTAGGAGTAAGCGATGAAAGAAAAAGTGCAGAAGACAGATGCGGAGTGGAAGGCGGAACTGTCGCCTGAGCAGTATCACGTCTTGCGCGAGAAGGGTACGGAGCGGGCCTTTACGGGGAAGTATTGGAACGTTAGCGAGAACGGCACCTACACCTGTGCGGCTTGCGGGAACGAGCTTTTTGGATCGGATACGAAGTTCGATTCGCATTGTGGGTGGCCCAGTTTCTACGATGCGAAAGACGGCGCGGTGGAGTTCCACGAGGACAATACTCATGGGATGCACCGGATCGAAGTGACGTGCGCGAAGTGCGGGAGCCACCTGGGACATATCTTCGACGACGCGCCTCAAACCCCGACCGGGCAACGATATTGCATCAATTCCGCGGCCCTCAATCTACAAAAACCTTGATCTCGGGTTAACAGTTGCCTCGGCCTTCGTGGGAGAATAGAAATCTCTGGAGGTTTAAGCGAATGACGAGGAAGTTTAATTGGGCGGGCATTTCGATGTTGGCGGCCCTCGCGATCGTCGGCTGCGGCAGCGGCGATAAAGCACCCGAATCCACAACCGGTACCACGGCGGGCACGACGCCCGCCGCTACCACGGGCGGTACGACCGGGACGACTGCTCTTAAGAAAGACAAGCTGAAGATCACGGTGATTGCGAAGAGCAACTCGAACCCGGTCTTCCAGTCCGCCCGCGTGGGCGCTGAGGCGGCGGCGAAAGAGCTGACCGCATCGACCAAGTGTCAGATCACGATCGACTGGAGGACGCCGGATCAAGAGGACGGCCAAGTCCAGGCGCAGCGGATTCAACAAGCGGTGAACGAGGGCGCGGACGCGATCCTTATTTCCTGCTCCGACGCGGCCAAGGTGACGGGCGCGATCAACGATGCGGTCGACAAGGGCGTGCAGGTCATGACCTTCGACTCCGACGCTCCCGACAGCAAGCGGTTCGCGTTTTACGGCGCGGACGATGCGGAAGTGGGCGCGCAGGTGATGGACGAGCTGGCGAAGTTGGACGGCGGCAAGGGCAACATCGCGATCCTGGCGGGCAACCAGAACGCGCCGAACCTCCAGAAGCGCGTGCAAGGCGTGAAGGACCAGGCGGCGAAGAAGTATCCGAACGTCAAGATCGTCGACGCCTTTTATCACACCGAGACCCCGCAAGACGCGACGTCGGCGGTTATGAACGCAATGAACGCCAACCCTCAGATCGACGGTTGGGCGATGATCGGCGGTTGGCCGCTCTTCGCGCCGTCGCTGCTGAAGGACCTCGATCCGAAGAAAGTGAAGATCGTGGCCGTGGACGCCCTTCCGGCGGAGCTGGACTACATCGACAAGGGCCTCGCCCCGGTTCTCCTCGCTCAGCCCACCTATGAGTGGGGCCACACTTCGGTGGGGATCATCGTCGACAAGCTAGTGCTTGGGAAGGACGTTCAGACCATCAATAAGATGGCGCTGGTCCGGGTCGATAAGGCCAGCCTCAATAGCTGGGCCAAGCAGCTCCAGGCTTGGGGCTTCAAGGATGTCGATCCGAAGTTCCTGAAGTAGGCCGATGCTCAAAGCCTCTGCGGTCTTGCGGACTGCAGGGGTTTTTCTTTTTTTGCCGAGGCCTCCACCGTGTTCGTAAGGGTTTGTAAGGAAAGCTCAAGCCTGGGCGTCAATCGGTAATCATTGAACTAATGAGGCCCCACGCGCACCTGCTGGTCGTGGACGACGACGAGGATCTCTGCGAGATGCTCTTGGAGTACTTCGTCGCAGAGGGGTACGGGATCGACATCTGTCGCGATGGCCGGGTGGCGACGGATCGGGTTCGGGCCGCGCGCTACGACCTTGTGATCCTCGACGTTATGTTGCCGGGCATGGGTGGGATGGACGTGTTGCGAGAAGTGCGTCGTCACAGCAACGTTCCGGTCGTGATGCTGACAGCTCGGGGCGAACGGTCGGATCGGATCGTGGGGCTCGAACTGGGGGCCGACGACTATCTGCCGAAACCGTTTGACCCGCGCGAGCTATTGGCACGCATCCGCGCCGTGCTGCGCCGGTATGCACCGCCCTCGGATACGGAGGATGTGCGGTTCGGAGCGCTTCGGTTGGTGCCGACTCGGCGGGCGGGGTACCTGGGCGATAGCCTGCTGAACCTGACGACTTTGGAATATGACCTGCTGCTCGCGTTGGTCCGAAAGGGCGGGCAGGTGGTGACTCGGGAGGAGTTGGCGGAGGCGGCGGGGCGCAGGCTGCTCTCATTTGACCGGTCGATCGATATGCACCTCGTCAATATCCGACGGAAACTGAGTGCGGTCGATGGGAGTGGGGAGCGGATCGCGACGGTGCGAGGGAGCGGCTACATGCTGATGCTGGCGGAGGAGGAAGCCTGAGCTTTTTCTGGCGGCTCTCGATCAGCTTCGCGGTGGCGGTGGTGGCGACCTTGCTGGCCCAGCGCGCCGTCGCCCTGATAGGTTCGGGGGTGACGCCCGCTTCGCGTTTGGCGGTGATGGGCAGCCCACTGATCGCCCACGAAGGAGAACGGGCGTTGTCGGAACTTCGGTTGCATGGCAGGCCAGGGGCTCTGGAGTCGCTACGTCCCTTGGAGGAGAGCGGCCTGAACGCATGGCTGATCACCTCTGGGGATGTGGTTGGGGCGGAAGATGCCCCGCCGAGACTCGTGGCCGCGGCAAGGCGGGCGATCGGCGATAACGGAGCGCCACACTCCCCAATCGGCTTTCGGGTCTACCAAGTGCGGGTGAACGGAGAAAACGCGATCATTGCGGTTTCGGTGGTCACGGGGAGCGGAGCCAAGTTTGAGCTTCTGCTGCGGGGCATCTTGTTGGTGGCGGTTCCCCTGCTGATCTGTTTGGGCTTGGCGCGCTGGTTCGCGGCCCCTATCGAACGGCTGCGTTCGGTGGCGCACCGGCTTTCCGAGGGGGATCTTGCTTCGAGGGTCGGCGATGTGAAGGGGCCAAGCGAGGCGACGGAGCTGGCTCGGACTTTCGACTTCATGGCGGGACGGCTGCAAGAGAACATGGAGTCTCAGCAACGGCTGCTGCGGGATGTCTCGCACGAAGTGCGTTCGCCATTGGCCCGCATCCGCTTGGCGACGCAGATGCTGCGGGAGAACAAAGGGGATCCGGCGACGAACATGGAGCGAATTGAACGGGATGTCGCGCGGCTGGACGAACTGGTGGAGTCTCTAGGCGCCGTCGTTCGGACGGGTCACGCCTTGAACGATCTGGAACCTATCGACCTGCGCGGACTCGTCCGGGAGGCGGTCGAGACTTGCCGTCCCGACTTCGAGGCGAAGCAAATTGAGGTGCGGCTGAGTCTGGTAGAGGCTGGGATCAAGGGTGACCGACGGTTGCTCTCGAGCGCCGTGGAGAACGTGCTCGGCAACGCCATCGCCTATTCGGACGGGGGGGCGAGCGTCGAGGTCGAGCTTACGGCTCCGGCGACGCTGCTGGTTTTGGATTCGGGGCCTGGCGTGCCTGCCGAGGATTTGGAGAATATCTTCGAGCCGTTCTATCGGGTGGCGGATTCGCGGGAGCGGCGGACGGGCGGCGTCGGGCTTGGGCTTTCCATCGTGAAGCGGGTCGTTGCGGCGCATGGCGGGCGAGTTTGGGCGGAGAATCGGCCTTCGGGCGGTTTGGCCGTCACCATCGTCCTCGGCGCATAATTTTTCAAGAACGACCGAACCTGGCGGCGGGTTGAGGGTTATAGAGGAGCGTTCCTGAGCAAGGAGTGACGAATCCATTGGACGACCTGACCCTAGCCGCCCGACTTACCGAACGCGACCCCGCCGCGATGGAAGAGCTTGTCCATCGCCATCATGCCGACATCTACCGTTTTTTGCGTCACCTCACGAGGCGAGTCGAGGACGCCGAGGACCTTTCCCAGCAGACCTTGCTGCGGGCAGTCCAAGGAGCCTCCCGCTACGATGGACGCGCCGCTATGCGGACCTGGCTGTTGGGAATCGCCTTTCGTGAGTTTGGGAAATGGAGGCGAAGGCGGCTGTGGCTGCCCCTGTTGGCCGACCGCCCCAGTCCCGGCGATCCATACCGCGACGTGGTGGAGGCGGAAGCGCTGCTGAAGGCGATTGGCGAGCTTTCGCCGCTGACCCGAGGCGTCTTTCTGCTGCATCACGTGGAGGAGCTTTCGATTCTGGAGATTTCGTCCGCGTTGAGCGTGCCGGAGGGGACGGTGAAGAGCCGACTCCACGCCGCCCGCGCCCACCTTCGCACTTTGCTCGAGGAAGGAGAACCCTATGTCATCGAACCGATTCAACCTTGATCGTGCCGTGGACGCCCTTCGCTCCGAATTGCCCTCGGGCGAAGCGCGCGTCCGGGCGAAAAACTTCCTTTTGAAGCCGAAGCCGGTTTCGTATCGGCCACGTTTGGTGGTGCTTGGACTGGTGGGAGCCGCGGCGGTTGCGCTGCTGTGGCCACGTGGGGAGTCGGGCTCGGCTTGGGCGCAAATAGCCTCGCAGACCCGAGGACAGGTGCGGATGCACATGGCGACCTATGTGCCCGGCAAATCCGTGCCCTATATGGAGCGGTGGGTGGATGGAAACCGTTACAAGATAACCTTCGAGCTGCACCCACCCAAGCAGAAGCCAATCTACGATTTCTCGATCTGCGACGGCCGGAGGGTGCTGTATTACCGTGGGAACGAGTTGATGAAGAACGGCGAATATCGCTCTGCCCACGTGGCGAAGGTTCAACCCGGCCCGCGCGATCTCCAGTACTCCTACGGCCTCATGGGCGCCGGATCGAACCTCATCGACGACGTGATCAAGCAGGAAGGCTGGAAAGTCCAGAGCCAGAAGGAGAAGGTCTCTTCCGCGTACGGAGTGCGGGATGTCTATGTGCTGAGCATCCGCTATCCACATGCCACCTTCACCCGATTCGCGACGGTCTACGTCGATTCCGAGACGAAATTGATCCGGGAAGCCGAATTCAAAGACGAGGGCGGACTCCAGACCGCGTTAGCCAAGATCGATTACCCGGACTCGTTCCCTTCGAGCACCTTCGCGCTTGTGGCTCCGCCGGGAGTGCGGATTCGTGACTTCGACAAAGATAGGGAGCATCTCGAGACGATCATTCGCAAGGGGCTGGGAACGAAGACGGTGGCAGGGAAGACGATCACGTTGCGAGCCGTCGTGCATGCCGGTTGGGGCGAGATGTGGGTGCTTTGGACAGGCGGTGCGCCAGCCGGGGACCTCCGGAATCCGATCCAGGTTGCCGGATTCCCGAAAGCAAAGCCGTTTGGAATCAAGACGTTTACGATCAAGCCGGATCCGAGATCGAAACCCGCGCCTGCCATCGGCCAACGCTTGGGTGGAATGGCGATTTTGATTCAGAGGAAGCTGGACAAGATCACGGTGACGATCCCAGTCCTGGATGCGACTGGAAAGAAGAAGCTCGGCACGGCGACCTTCGCCGACGTGCCGGTCTTCCGAGTCGAATCTATCTACGACGTCGCGGAAACGTTGGGAATCCGCTAGGCGAGCTTGCCTGCCCAGCGGACGCCGTTGTAGATGACACGCCGTACGCGCTCGTCGAAGTAGGTTGGATACGTTTCGTGGCCGGGTCGGAAATAGAAGACCCGGCCCACGCCGTAGCCCTGATTGACCCCGTTACCCGGTCCCGAGGTGAACTCGGGATCGATTCCCTTGCCGACCGTCCAAGCGATGCCGCAAGGGAAGTATTCGTCGCCGATGGAAAATTGGGATTGGAGGACGAGGACCTGGGGCGGAGGGACGTCGAAGGGGGAGCCGTACATCTCTTCCGCATCGAGTGTGAAGTCCTCGACGCCTTGGGCGATAGGGTGGTTGGGGGCGCAAACCGTGATCGCTTCCTTATCGTTGGACTCGCGCCAGCCGCCCTTCAAATGGCCGGTGCAGTCGAGGACGCGTTTGAAGGTCTTGGAGTAGTGGCCGGAGTGGAGGCAGATGAATCCCATGCCGCGTTCGCGGACGTGCTCGCGCACTCGTTCGGCGAGAGAATCTTCGACCTGGCCGTGCCGGGCGTGGCCCCACCAAAGCAGAACGTCGGTGCTCGCGAGAAGACTCTCGGGACAGCCCTGATCGGGTTCGTCGAGGTGAGCGGTCTTGACGCTAAGTTCGCCGGACTTATCGAAGGCTTGGAGCCCTTCGGCGATGGCCCCGCGCAAGCCCGTCGGATAGAGCTCCTTCGGCGCGTGAGAAGGGTTTTCGTCCCAGACGAGGACTTGGATCGGCGTAGACATGGCCAATTATGGCGTTCCTCGGTTCCTCGATTTTAGGTTCCTCGGTTATTAATTTTGAGTTTGGAGTTCAAGGCACCCTCAAACCTAAAATCGAGGAACCGAGGAATCTAAAATCCAAGGGGTCTGGGTAGCATTGCGGTGATGAGCCTGATCTGCCTTGCGCTCGCCATGACGGCGGGTGACTCGTATCCGTTGGAGAAATTCGACCTGACCGCCATGACCCAGGGCTATGGTTCGCCGCAGGTGAACAAGAGCATCGATGGGCACCCCCTGACGATCGGTGGGAAGACCTTCGCAACAGGTGTCGGAAGCCATGCCGAGAGCGACTTCATCATCAACGTTCGCGGCAAGGGCGAGCGGTTTACGGCTACGGTTGGCGTAGACGACGAGACCGAGGGGCGAGGCTCCGTCGACTTCCAAGTTTACGGCGACGGCAAGAAGCTATTCGATTCCGGCGTCATGCGGGGCAAGCAGGGACCGAAGACCGTGGATGTCGACCTCAAGGGCGTCAAGTCGCTTCGACTCCATGTGACGGACGGTGGCGACGGCATCGACTACGACCATGCCGACTGGGCAGCGGCTGCGGTCGTGATGGTGGCAGGCGCGCCAAAGCCGGCCGTGTCGCGGGTTCCCATCGAACCGCCGATCAAGATTGCGATGGGCGTTCCCGCCAAGCCTTGGATTCATGGAGCGCGTGTGATCGGTTGCTCGCCGAACAAACCGTTCCTCTACCATGTGGCGGCGACTGGGCAGCGTCCGTTTACCTACAAGGTGATCAAGGGTTCGCTGCCGGAGGGTTTGCACCTGGATTCGACGCGCGGCCTCATCGATGGCAGTGCCACGAAGGGTGGCGACTACAAGTTTACGGTCGAAGTGAAGGGACCGAAGGGCAAGGATCAGCGCGAGTACACGATCAAGGCGAACGGCAGGCTGGCCCTCACGCCTCCGCTCGGGTGGAACTCCTGGAACGTTTGGGGCACTCACGTAGACGCGGATAAGGTTCGAGCGGCTGCGGACTCCTTCATCAAAGAAGGAATGGCGGACTTCGGTTACACCTATATCAACATCGACGATGCCTGGGAAGGCAAGCGGGACAGCGACGGCAATATCCAAACGAACGAGAAGTTCGGCGACATGAAGGCGCTGGCCGACTACGTTCACGGTCAGGGGCTGAAGCTCGGCATCTACTCCTCGCCCGGCCCGCAGACCTGCGCGGGCTACGAAGCCTCCTGGAACCACGAACAGAAGGACGCGGAAACTTACGCCGCGTGGGGCGTCGACTACCTGAAGTACGACTGGTGCTCCTACGGCGGCATCGAGCCGCACCCGGACTTGGAGGCTCTGAAGAAGCCGTACACGCTCATGTCCGGGTTCTTGAAGGGCTCCTCGCGCGACATCGTGTTCTCGCTTTGCCAGTACGGCATGGGAGACGTGTACAAGTGGGGCGGCACGGTCGGCGGCAACCTCTGGCGCACGACAGGCGACATCAACGATAGCTGGCTCAGCATGAGCAGCATCGGTTTCGACCACAGCAAGCGCTCGCCCTATGCCAAGCCGGGCGGCTGGAACGACCCGGACATGCTCGTCGTGGGCAACCTGGGCTGGGGTCCCTCGCCTCGCCCGACGCGATTGACGCCGAACGAGCAGATCACCCACATCACGCTCTGGTCGATGCTGGCCGCGCCGTTCCTGATCGGCTGCGACCTGACCCGCCTCGATCCGTTCACGAAGGCGATCCTCTGCAACCACGAGGTTATCGAGATCGACCAGGACCAACTCGGCCAAGCCGCCACCCGCAAGTTCGCGACCCCGGCAGGCCTGGAAGTCTGGTCCCGCCCCCTTTGGGATGGCTCCATCGCGGTGGCTTTGTTCAACCGGACGACGGAGAAGGCAAAGGTGACCGCGCGCTGGAAGGACCTCGGACTTTCCGGCACGTACCAGGTGATGGACGTCTGGCAGATCAAGAACATCGGCACGCGCGAGGATTCTCTGAGCGCGACCGTCCCGGCCCACGGGGCGATGCTGTTCAAGGTCTGGAAGTAGGAGCGCGGGCGGAACCGCGGCTACACGCTTCGGGTTGGCAAGCAGGGCGCTTGTAACATGCGAACGCGGAGCGTGTAGTCGCGGTTTTGTCCGCGTAGCAATTTGGAAATGAGAAGCAAGCCTCATCGTTTGCCAGAAGCCGCATACCGTGGCCATAAGACGGTCAGCTTCACGGCCTGCATCGAGGATCGAAAACGCCCATTCTTGCAGTCAGAAATCGTCAAGACGTTCGTGGGTTTTCTTGGCGAGGCTATCGAAGGGCAGCGGTGCATCGCCCCGGTCTATTGCTTCATGCCCGACCACCTGCACTTGCTCATGTTTGGGCAATCGCCGACGAGTCGGATCAAGGTTGCGATGGACCAGTTCAAGCGAAAGTCCGCTGATTGGTTTGAAGCGGAATTGCCTTCAACCGCGTGGCAGGCGAACTATCACGACCATATTGTTCGGAATGATGAAGACCTTGCGAGCCACGTCCAGTATGTCCTCGCGAATCCAGTTCGCGCTGGGCTCGCGGACGAGTGGGGCGATTATCCATTTACGGGTTCGATCGGAATCGACTTAGCCGTGTACCTGCATGATCTCGATGAGTCGCGGAAGTTTGGCTGTTGAGTATGAACTTGCTGCGCGGACGAAACCGCGACTACACGCTTCGCGTGGGCAGGCAGGGGGCTTGCGGTAGGCTCCATCGTTAATGGACCTGGCCGATCCGCATCCGTTTTGGGAGCCGCGCGAGAATCCTTCGTTCGATTGTTTCTTGCGCGCTTGGCACGACGACCGGATGTTTGGATTCATCGCGCCGCCCGCTTGGCGCGAGATGCGGATGCGGGGGGACGTGCCGGTGTTCGTCACCGGGCCCGATTTCGAGCTACCCTCGGTTGCGGCGAGCGGGGGCGAGCATCACATCCATATCCGGCCCATCGAGCCGAACCGGAGGGACCTCGGGCTGGAGATCGGCGACCACGATGCACGGGTGAGGATCGATTGGTCGCGGGCCGTTCCCGAGGAATTGGCGGCGATCTTCCAGGCCGATTCGAGCATCCGCAAGCTGTGGAACGCGCTCTCCTTCGCGGACGCCTGCGACCTCCTGAAACCGATCCGGCGGAAGCGGACGGCGGAGAGCCGCTTGAAGCTGGTGCCGCAGCTCGTGAAGGACATCGCCGCCTTGGCGGGTGGGCGATGAACTTCAGGGACCGGTTCGTCGTTTCCGACCCGGAGCTGATCTACCTGGACGGCAACTCGCTTGGGCGACTGCCTCGAGTCACCGCCGAAAGGATCCGAACTGCCGTCGAGCAGGGATGGGGTGAGGGGTTGATTCGGGGCTGGGGCGATTGGTATGGACTGCCTCAGCGGCTGGGGGCGAAGATCGCGGAACTGGTCGGAGCGAAGCCGGGCGAGGTGATCTGCTGCGACTCGACCTCAGTCAACTTCTACAAGCTGGTGATGGCAGCCTTGGCGATGCGGAAGGGACGGGCGAAGATCGTCACCGACGACCTCAACTTCCCCAGTGACCTCTATCTACTCCAGGGATGCGCAGAGGAAAAGGGCGCTCGGATCGAGGTGGTGAAGAGCCCGGACTCGATCCACCCCGGAGACATCGAGGGAGCCCTCGATGAGGACACGGCGTTACTCACTCTCTCCCACGTCAGCTTCAAAAGCGGCTATCGCTACGACATGGCCCAACTGACTCGGGCCGCGCACGCCAAGGGCGCGCTCGTCTTATGGGACCTCAGCCACTCCGTGGGAGCGATGCCCATCGAGCTTGGCGAAGCAGACTTCGCCGTAGGGTGCACCTACAAATATCTGAACGGCGGACCGGGGGCTCCCGCGTTCCTCTACGTAAAGGAAGACTTGCAGGCAGAGGCGCGGAATCCGATTTGGGGTTGGTTCGGGCAAAAGAAGCCGTTCGAATTCGGACTCGACTATGAGCAGGCGCCGGGGTTGGACGGGATGCTCGTCGGCACGCCGCCAATCCTCTCAATGCTCGCCATCGAGGCGGGGGTCGAGATGGTGCTCGAAGCGGGACTATCGAACATCCGGGAAAACTCGGAGCGGCTGACGGCATTCATGGTCGAACAATGGCGGCAGCACCTGGAACCCCTCGGCGTCGAGCTTCGCTCTCCGATCGAACCGGACAAGAGGGGATCGCACATTTCGCTCGGTCATCCGGACGGATACGCCATCGACCGAGCCCTGATCGAGGCGAAAAAAGTGATCCCGGACTTTCGCGCGCCGGACAACATCCGGTTCGGATTCTCGCCGCTGTATACGACGCTCGAAGAAATCGAAGAAGCGGTGCGACGGACCTGCGAGGTGATTGTCAGCGGGGTCTATCGAGACTATGCCAATCAGACCGGAACTGTTACCTAGAGAGCCATGGGCGGGACGCCCATGGAAACCATGATCGGGACGATCATGCCACTACTCTTTCGTTTCCCACCAGGCCTTGATCGCTTGCTCCCAGGAGAGCGCTGCGTACTCTTCCAGGTAGTCGGCGACGGCTTTGATACGGCGGACATAGAAGCGCTCGATGGCGCGGATGTCCGGGTTCTGGACCCAACGGACCCAGACGTTGAGGGCTTGATCGACGACGGCTTGCGCCTCCTCCGCCTTCGCGCAGCGGGGGTCTTCGCCGAGGACGCCGGATTTCTTGGGGGTGAGAACTTCGGGGAGGGGCGAGAGGTCGACGAGGTCGGGGCGCAGGTGCATGAGCTGGGCGGTTTCCCAGCGGCCCGCGTGATCCAATAGCGAATCGTCTTCCAGAACCTCTAAAGGCGCACCGGCGACGACGTAAAGCTCCGCGCCGATGAACTGGGTGGCCGCTTCGTAAATCTCCACGAGATGGCCTTGGGCGTAGTGGCCGCTGACGATGCAGACGGTTCGGAAGCCCGCTGCTTTGAGGCCGTTCAGCATGTCGTAGAGGATTCCCCGGAAGATCTCGCTTCGCACGCTCAGGGAGTATTCGTGCGGGAGGGTCGTCATCGGAGCGTAGAGGGTGGGCAGGAGGACGCCATTGACGGCATTGCACAGTCGTTCGGCGAAATCGGAGGCGACGATACCGTCCAACCCGAGGGGGAGGTGGTCGCCATGCCATTCCAGCGCGCCGATGGGGAGCACCGCCACGCCAACATCCTTTATAGCCCGCTGCAGCTCAGCGGGCTTCATCTCCCCGTATCGATTCGTCATTCGTTCACTTCAAGAAGTACTTCACATTCGTAACGACCACGTTGGGCCGGAGGGCCAACGCGTTCTTTAGCTGCTGTGCGACATTCTCCTGAAGGAGCTTGTGAAACCACCTTGTCGACACTGCCTCTGGGACTATGACGGTAACTATCTGCTCTGGGTTCTCATTTAATAACTCATCTACATAATCTAAGACCGGCTCGATCAACGATCGGTAGGGTGAGCGGAGGACGACAAGCGGTACGTTCGCGCCATATTTCTCCCACAATTGCTGGATTTCCGAGAGCCTTCTTTCGTCGATTCCGACGTGAATGGCCTGGCAATCCGGGTCCGTGAGACGGGCGTATGCGAGGGCGGCAAGGATGCCATTGTGAACTCTTGGCACCAAGAGAAGAGAAGTATGCCCACGAGGCATCTTCGGAATTTCAAGATCGGCGTCGAGGGCAAGCTGCTTCGCGACGCTGTCATATCGCTTCCGGATCAGGATAAAGATCGTGAAGACGATGGGCAGCAGGATCATGATGAGCCATGCGCCTTCGGAGAACTTCGTGATGGCGATGATGACGAGAACAGTGAAGCAGACCACTGTTCCCAGGATGTTCAGGGCGGCCTTGCGCTGCCAGCCGACCGGTTTTAGCTTGAACCAGTGGCGCACCATACCGAGCTGAGAAAGGGTGAATGCGGTGAATACGCCCACGGCGTAGAGGGGCAGCAGGCTATCGAGCTCGCCTTTGAAGAACCACACGAGCACTCCGGCCGCGATGGACAGGATGATGATGCCGTTGTGGAAGACGAGCCGGTCTCCCTGGCGAGCAAGGGGCCGTGGGAGGAAGCCGTCGCGGGCGATGAAGCTGGCGAGGCGTGGAAAGTCGGCGAAGGCCGTGTTCGCGGCAAGGATAAGGATAGCGAACGTGGCGAACTGGACGAAGAAGTAAAGCGGGTGGTGGGTGCCACCGAACGCCCAAGCCGCAATCTGCGAGACCACGGTTCGGAACTCGGGGTTGTCGGTGGAGTGCAGGGTCAGGTGCGGAACGTGCTGGACGAGATATCCCAAGCCGAGGAACATCGATAGGAGGATGACGGCCATCCAGCGGAGCGTCTTGATCGCATTCTTGGCCTCCGGCGCCTTGAACGCCTGGACACCGTCGCTGACCGCTTCGATACCCGTCAGGGCCGTGCATCCCGCCGCGAACGAGCGGAGGATGATGTACCAGAAAGGGAAGGTGGACTCCAGTCCGATGCGGCTCTTCCCATTGGCCTCCCTTGCGATGATCTCGGGGGTGATGCCGGGGGCGTGCATCGCCTTGAAAACACCAAACACCATCACGAGGATGATGGCGAGGATAAAGCTATAGGTCGGGATCGCGAACAGCGCCCCCGACTCGCGTACGCCTCGCAGGTTCGCCCACGCCACGACAGCGATGAAGAACAGGGAAAGCGGCACGAGGTAGTTATGCAGGCTTGGATAGGCCGAGACGATAGCCGCCACGCCCGCCGCGACCGATACGGAGACGGTCAAAACGTAGTCGATCATCAAGGCCGCGCCCGCGATGAGGCCGGGCTTCGTCCCCAAGTTGTCCGACGCGACGATGTAGGAGCCGCCTCCCGTCGGATACGCCTGAATCGTCATCTGGTACGAGACGGCGACGACCAGGATGAGGAAGCAGACGGCGAGCGAGATGTAAATCTGATACTGGAGCGCGGCGATCGAGGCTAGGATAAGGATGCCGAGGATAGCCTCGGTCGCGTAGGCGACGGACGAAAGAGCGTCCGACGCGAAGACCGGCAGACCGATGAGGGGAGAGAGGCGCTCGTGGTGCGCGCGCGAGGTCGGAATGGGCGCCCCGAAGAGGATTTTTCGGAGGTCTCCCCAAGAGAAAGATCGTTTGTCGCTCATATGTGCGAGAGCCGCCGTTTCGGGAAGCGAATCCCAATGATAGCAGGCCGCAAACAATCGGCACGTAAAAAAGACCGTCAGGGTTGCATACTATCGCGGTGTTTGTCGCTGCCGCCCTACTGCTCGCGGCCTCATCGAGAACCGTCGTCAAGGTCGACGCCAGCCGCGTTTTGAATTCCTTCGACCCGCGTTTTGCCCTTGGCGCGGGACTGGACGGGCATGAGGAAGGGGATACGCCACGGCTCTATACGCCGGAAAATATTCGGGCGATGCTGGGGGCCGGATTGGGGTCGATAACCTATCGACTAAGAACGGAACTGGCCATCGACGCCTGGCACTTCGTGCCGGAAGGTAAGTTCAGCGAAGGGGACCGGGGATATTGGACCTCCGACTGGAAAACGGCGAAACCCGCTCGCGAGTCGTACGGCTATTCGCTGCCGCGCCAGGGGAGCACGACCGACGAGGCGAATAACGACGGCTATTCCCGCCTGGACGACGGCGATCCCAAAACCTTTTGGAAGAGCAATCCCTACTTGGATCGTACATTCACAGGCGAATCGAACTCCCTTCATCCGCAATGGGTTCTCCTGGACTTCGGGAAAGATGTCCGGCTGAACACCGTCCGCATCGATTGGGATTTTCCGGTCGCGAAACGGTTCGAGATCCAGCTTTGGCAAGGCGAGGAGGATTTTGGAACCACCGAAGGGGCTTGGAAAACGGTTTATCGCGGAGTGGATGGTGCGCCCTCGGCGTCGTTTTCCTCTACCTCTGCACGGTACTTGCGGATTCGACTGCTGGAATCCGCCGGTGGGACACGGCAGGATGTGCGGGACGCTCTCGGCTTCGCGATCGACGAGATTTACGCGGGCTGGACGGATGAGCAAGGGAAGTTCCAGGACGCCATCGTGCATGGCCGGGGCAGGGATAGGCAGACACTGGCGTACGTCTCCTCGACCGACCCCTGGCACAGACGGGAGGATCGTGACGTAAGCGTAGAGCAGCCAGGGTTCGATACGGTCTGGCAGAGCGGCGTGACGCGAGGGTTGCCGTTGCTCGTGCCGGTCCCGGTTCTCTTTGGAACGCCGGAAGAGGCGGCAAATATCGTCCGCTACTTGCGCCGCCGGGAGATCCCTATCCGAGGAATCGAGATGGGGGAGGAGCCGGACGGACAATTCGTAGAGCCCGAGGACTACGGGGCGCTCTACCTTCAGGTCGCGGACGCGATCCACAAGGTGGACCCCAAGCTAGTGCTGGGTGGACCTTGTTTCGAAGAGATTCAGGTGGATGTCGTGAACTGGCCAGTGCCGGTGGAGACGCCGGGGTGGACGAAGCGATTTGTGGACTACCTCCGGCGGCGGGGACGCCTGGGAGACTTGGGGTTCTTCTCCTTCGAGTGGTATCCGTTCGACAACCTGGGCGGGGATACCTCGAAGCAGCTTCGGCGAGCGCCCAGGCTGTTGGAGGATGCGATCAAGCGGTATCGAAGCGAGGGGCTGCCCGCGAAGGTTCCGCTTTATGTGACGGAGTACGGCTACTCGGCCTTCTCGGGGCGAAACGAGGTCGATCTGCCGGGAGCCGTGCTGAATGCGGACTCCGTTGGGAAGTTCCTCTCGCTAGGCGGAGCGGCCGCGTTTCTCTACGGTTACGAACCTTCGCCGCTGGAGCGAGACAGCTCACGGAGCGGGTGGGGGAACAACACGATCTTCGTATCGGACGACGACCGGAAGATCGTGGACAAGACGGCCACCTATTGGGGAGCACGGCTGTTGACGCAGTCGTGGTGCCAACCGGAGGGTGGAGTCCACCAGGTTTTGCAGACGAAGACGGACACGGACCGGATCACCGCCTATTCGGTGCGAAGGCCGGACGGAGCGATTGCGGTTTTGCTCATGAATAAGAGCGGTCGCGAATCGGTGTCCGTGCAAGTGGACGGGGTGGCGGCACGGCAGGTGACGGTGGAGCAGTTCGGCCCAGAGCAGTATGAGTGGCGGGACGATGGACGGCATAGCCGTCCGAAGAGATCGGAGCCGCCGCGCCAGTGGACGCAAACCTCGACGGCGGTGACGTTGCCGCCGTATTCGATGACGGTTATTCATTTGTTAGGGAAATAGGAAATCCGCATCATCCGCACTTCTACGGGGGTAACTTCGCGACATGAAGCGGCCCATTTTCGTGATCGTTGCTGGGTTATCCATCGCCGTTGGCGCGGCCTATCTTGAGCCTCGGATGGTCAAGTTGCCAGGGGCAACGGCCGCCGGGACCGTGTTGCCGAACGGTTGGAAGGTGAATCCAGCGGGTTCGGCAGTCCAGCTACCGGGCGATATGCCGTTGAAGGGCCGGATGACGCCGGATGGGCGGTATCTGCTCCTTCTTACGGCGGGCTATCACGATCACAGCCTGAACGTGATCGATACGCAGACCGGGCAGATCAGCCAAACGCTCGACCTCAAGACGGTTTGGGCGGGGCTGGCGATCGATCCGACGGGCAAGAAAGTGTACGTTTCAGGCGGCAAGACGCCGATTCAGATTTTCGATCTGGCCGATGGCAAACTGACGGCAGCCGGGACGCTGGAGTGCGATTGGATTCCTACGGCCAACCGGCACATCGCCGACCTCGCCTTCGACGGCGCGGGTCATTTGTGGCTCGCGAGTCTGGAGACGGATTCGGTGTTCCGATACGATGGCGGTACGAAGACGGAGGTTAAAGTCGGTTACCGGCCCTACGCGCTCGCCCTTGCCCCGGACGGAAAGACGCTGGCCGTCTCGAACTGGGGCGACGAATCGGTCAGCTTGATCGATCCCGACAAGGCGGAAGCTCGGGCTACGGTCAAGGTCGGGTCGCACCCGAACGAAATGGTCTATGGAAAGGACGGGCGGCTCTTCGTAGCCAACTCCGGTTCGAACTCGGTAAGCGTATTGCGCGGGGACAAGGTCGTCGAGACGATCAAGACGAGTATCGATCCGAAGGCGTTGGTCGGTTCGACCCCCGACGCTCTTGCCCTGACCCCGAACGGCAAGGCCCTCTACGTCGCCAACGCCGACAACAACAACCTGGCGATGGTAGACGTTTCGAGCCCGGAGGAGAGCAAGGTCTTGGGCTTCATTCCGACCGGCTGGTATCCCTCTTTCGTGACCGTCGATCAGGCGGGCAAGATTTACGTGGGCACGGCGAAGGGGCTGCGATTCTCGGCAAATCCCGCCGGGCCAAAGACGAAGTCGATCGCGACGTCCCACGACGGCAAGTTCAAGTTCGACTATATCGCGGGCCTGCTGACGGGCAACGTGAACGTGATCCCGGCTCCCACTTCGGAAGATATCGAGAGTTATACGGAGCAGGTGAAGGCGAACATGGGCTCGTTGGACGACCAGATGCCGTCGCCTTCGGATGTGGCGGACGTTACGAACAATGCCCTGAAGAAGATCAAGCACGTCGTCTACATCATCCGGGAGAACCGGACGTACGACCAGGTATTCGGCGACCTCGGCCGCGGCAACGGCGACCCGAGCCTCGTGATCTTCGGCAAGAGCACGACGCCGAACGCACACCAGCTCGCGGACGACTTCGTCCTCATGGACAACCTCTACTGCAACGGCGAGGTCTCCGAGGATGGGCACCAGTGGTGCAATGCGGCCTACGCCACCGACTTCACGGAAAAGGCGTGGGTGAACAGTTATAGCGGACGCGAAGAAGCCGAGGCCGACGACCGGCTGACGGCTTCCCCGGCGGGCTACCTCTGGGACGCTTGCCGCAAGAAAGGGTTGGATTACTACAGCTACGGAGAGTTCGCCAGCTTCAAGTCGAGCCCGTCGAGCGAGCCGAAGTTCACGGGCACCAAGGGCCTGGATGGGCACGCCAGCGCGGAATGGGCAGGGGCCGGTGGGCGGACGAAGAAGAGCGGGCGCGACAGCGTGAAGTGCGACGTCTTTATCGACGACCTGAAGAAAGGGGAAGAGACCGGGAAGTGGCCGAACTACATGGTGATGTCGCTCGGCGAAGACCACACGAGCGGATTAAGGGCTGGAGCCTATACGCCGTGGGCGTCGGTGGCGTCGAACGACCTCGCCGTCGGCAAGATCGTGGACGCGGTCTCCCACTCCAAGTTCTGGAAGGACACAGCCATCTTCATCATTGAGGACGACGCGCAGAATGGCTCGGACCACGTGGACGCCCACCGCACGGTTGGACTCGTGATCTCGCCCTACATCAAGCGTGGGGCCCTGGACAGCACGATGTACACGACGTGCTCGATGGTCCGGACGATGGAGATCATCCTCAGCCTCAACCCAATGACCCAGTTCGACCAGAACGCGACACCGATGTACCGCTGCTTCACGACGAAGCCAGACCTGACGCCCTACACGGCTATTCAAGCGACGATGGATATCGAGGCCAAGAACCCGACGAAGGGCAAGCTGGTGGAGATGTCGAACAAGCTCGATTGGAGCGGCTACGACCGGGCCGATCCGGACACGCTGAACTACATCCTCTGGACGGCGGCGAAGCCCGGGGTGCCGATGCCCGCACCCGTGAGAAGCGCAGTCAGGCGCTAGACGACTCGCGAAACGAACTGGAAGCTCGACGCCAGGCAGTCGAATGGGTCGCGTTCGTAGCAATCGTCCTGTTCGACGGCGAATAGCTCGGTGCGGGCTTCCAGGCAAGCGGGGAAGATGTTCCGCCAGTTGAGGTTGCCCTCGCCGACGGGGGCCATGCGGACTTCGTAACCGACGGGCAGCATGTCCTTCAGGTGGATCATCGGCATCCGCCCACGCAGCTTCTCGATGAGGGCAACGAGGTCGATTCCGGCGTGGACCACCCAGTAGGTGTCGACTTCGAAAAGGAAGTCGGGGGAGCCGTACTCCATCATCACGAGGAAAGGCCGCCGCCGATCCGGCCCCATGCGTTCGAACTCGAAGGAATGGTTGTGATAGGCGAACTTCAGCCCCGCCGCCTTAAGTTTTTGGATGACCGGCTCCGATTCTTCGGCAAAGCGCCGGTAGCCATCCAGTCCATCGGCCCGGTAGTCGGCGGGAATGCCGCCGATGGCGACGAGCTCGGCTCCGATGGCGTGGTGGAACTCGATGCATTCATCGGTCCGCCCAGCGATCTCATCCCACGGGCGGTGGGTGAGAGGCGCCGTCAGGCCGCAGTCTTCGAGGAGCGACCGCGCCGCCTTCGCATCGACTTCGGGATTTTCGCCGTTCATGCAGCCGACGGCTGACAGTTGAACGCACCGATAGCCGATCGCACGCACCTTGCGGAGCGTGCTTTCGAAGTCGGCGAAGGTTTGGGTGTGTTCTCGGAGCGTATAGAGCTGAGCGGCGATGCGGGCCATTTAAACATCCTCGAAGCGAAGTCCGGGTTCGATCGACGGCTTCATGAACCGCGAATATCCCTTCTCTTCTAGCTTAGCCCTCAGATCCTCCGGCGTGTCGGTCAATGCGATGACCGTTCCGCCCATTCCCGCTCCCGCCAGTTTGGCGGCAGGAGCACCCGCCTCCCGGCAATCGGCGATGAGTTTATCGATGGCCTCGCCCGAGCCGCCCATGGCGGCGACCAGGCTTTGGTTCTCGTTCATGGCGGCAGCGAGGTCTCCCCACTGACCCTTGAGCATGGCCGCGCAGCCCGCCATACCCAGCTTGGCGATCCGGCGGATAGCGACGACCACCTCCGGCTCACCCTTTAGCCATCTTTCGATGACAGGACCGTGTACGGAGCCGCTGAGGCGCTCCACTCCGGTCGTAATGAGCAGGAAGGGCAGGGGCAGATCGAGGTCGGCGAGGTTGGCGAGCGGGCCTGTTTTCTCCGGGTGCTTGCCCGAGAACTCCATGCGCTGGAGACCACCGTGGACGACCATGTAGGCGTCCTGGAAGCCGCACTGCACGCCCGCCTCGTTACGTTCGATGTCGCGCACGAGCTCGGCGAACTTCTTGCGCTGGGTCGAGGTCGCGAGCTGGGGCCGGTCGCCTCTGGCGTCGAGGACGCAGGCGAGGGTCGCGGCGAGAAGGGCCGTCGAACCGGCAAGGCCGCTGGATCTGGGCACAGTCGTGCTCCACTCCACCTTGACCTTTTCGAGTGGGAAGCGCGCGGTGATCGCGTTCCACAGCGTGGGGTCCTCGGGCAGCTCGTCGGGCACGCCGACGGTCAGCCTACAAGTGGCCCGCGCGGGGATCGAACAGGACAGCACGACGCCACCATAGATGTCGCTTGGGTTTCCGACGATTCCGCAACGCCCTGGGGCGGATGCTTGGACTACCCTCACGATCCGGTTGCCTCGAGCGCGGCTCGATAGCCTTCGACGCTGCCGCAGTCGTAGCGGGCTTCGCCCGACGCCGCGGCGATCGCGATGGCCGGATAGCCATTGCGAAGCGCCAGATTCAAAATTGGGGTGAGCTGGATTTCACCCGCCTCGCCCCCCAGCGAGTCGAGTGCTTCCAGTAGAAATCCCATCATACGCGCGGAAAGACCATACCGCGCGGCGACGGCTTGACGACTAACAGTTGCCGTCGGCGACGGCTTCTCGAAAATATTGACAACAGTTCCCTCTTCATTTGCTTCGACGATCCCGTATTTTTTTACGTCTTCGTCTGTCACGGGTTGCGTCAAGATGACAATGTCGTAGCCCTCGCTCAGGGCCCGGGCGATTCTGCGGCTGGGCAAAGCCGGATAGAAAAGCGTATCGGGAAGAACGATGAGCGAGCCTTCCGGCCGCGCTCCCAACGCGATTGCGGGTGCGAGGCCATCGGCCACGTATTGCATCGAGACGCCCACATTACTATCGAGCGACCCTAAATAAGAATTTAAATCGTGCTTCTCCGGAGCGGAGATCACGGACACAAAATCTGCGCCCGCATCAAGGGCCTCGTCGATGGCCCACTGGATGACGGGTTTGCCTTGGACAAGCAGCATCTCTTTAGACCCACCCTCGGTCACCGCGGACATCCGCGTTCCCTTTCCGGCGGCGGGGAGAATGGCGATCACCGTTGCTGCATGCGTCCCAGGAAGTATTCGGCGGTGCGCTGCAGACCGTCGCGAAGGGCGACCTTGGGCGTCCAGTTGTTCAGCACCTGTTGGTTGCGGGTCAGGTCTGGACGACGTTGCTTGGGATCGTCGGGAAGAGGGTCTCGGTGCTCAATCACGCTCTTCGAGTTTGTAACCTCGATGACGATCTTCGCGAACTCGAGAACGGTGTGCTCGTCTTGCGTGCCGATATTGACCGGCTCATGGAAGTCCGAATTGGCGAGCCGCCAGACGCCTTCGAGAATGTCCTCCATGTAGCCGAAGGACCGGGTCTGCGAGCCGTCGCCGTAAACGGTGATGGGCTTGTTCGCGAGGGCCTGAGTGAGGAAGTTCGGGACGACGCGGCCGTCGTCCAGGCGCATCCTGGGTCCGTAGGTGTTGAAGAACCGCACGATGCGGGTATCGAGGCCGTGAAAGTGGCGGTAGGCCATCGTCATCGCCTCGGCGTACCGCTTGGCTTCGTCGTAGACGCCGCGTGGACCGATGGGGTTGACGTTGCCCCAGTAGGTCTCCGGTTGGGGAGAGACGAGGGGATCGCCATAAACCTCGCTCGTCGAGGCGAGCATGAACTTCGCGTTCTTCGCCTTCGCTAGGCCGAGCGCCTTGTGGGTGCCGAGCGCGCCGACCTTCAAGACAGGGATCGGCATCTTGATGAAGTCGATGGGCGATGCGGGACTGGCGAAGTGGAAGATGAAGTCGACGGGGCCGTCCACGAAAAGGTATTCCGTGACGTCCTGCTTGATGAAACGGACCCGGTCGTCGCCCGCGTAGTGGGCGATGTTGTCCGTGGACCCTGTCACCAGGTTGTCGATGACGACGACATTCCAACCTTCACGCACCAACCGATCGGTGAGGTGCGATCCCAAGAACCCCGCGCCTCCCGTAACAACCGCTCGCATGGCAGGAGTTTAACCGGCCTACTTGCCTGATTGCGTCTATCGCGAGTCCGAAAGAATACGAGATTCCCGCCTAACACCCTAACGACAATTCCCAAGACTACGATGCTTGATGGTGTAGATGCCACCTGCCGCATAAAGTTTGCGATTAATTTGAGGGTTACGAACAGATTGAGCCTTAAATTGCGTCCAGTAACGCGGGAAAGGATGAGTCGACCCGAAAAATTACCGGGTCAACTTTTTTGGGGACTTATTAAATGCCGGTCACGCTGCGTGATATTGCAAGACATCTTAATCTGTCGCATGCAACTGTATCTTTCGTCATAAACGACAGAAGGGACGTTGCAATCCCGGAGGCCACGCGCCGCCGGGTACTGGATGCTGCCAAGGAGCTGGGTTACCAGCCGAATCGGGCTGCCCGCGCGCTTGCCAAAGGCAAGACTCAAATGGTCGCGCTGTGCATTCCAAGTTCGATAAACCCTTTTTACGCGGAGGTGCTGTCGCACCTTCAGCGGGCGATCAGCCAGGCGAACTACGACGTGATTTACTGCCAGGCGGAGTACGACAATTCCGAGCACGTTTCGCGCCTGGCGACTCTCTCTTTACCGGTGGATGCCATCATCGCCATCGATACGCTCTACCCAAAGAACGAGATCGTGGAGCTGCCGGAACTCGTGGGGAGGCCCTTTGTCAGCCTGGGTACCTTCGGCTCGCCTGAGCTAGATAGTGTACTTGTCGACCTCGAGGGCGGGGCGGAGGCGGCGATGAAGCACCTGCTCGATCGCGGCTCGAAAAAAATAGTATTCGTGCACCCCCAAAACTTGAGCATCACCTTCGACCCTCGGGCCATCGCCTACACGCAATCGATGGATGGGGCGGGACTGACCTCAGAAACAGTGCCGACTCCAAGCGGACGGCGGGGCGACGTTCGCGAAGCGGTCAAGCGGTTCGTCGAGGGGAACGGGACTCCGGAAGCGATCTTCGCCTACAACGACCAGACCGCCATCGGAGCCATTCGCGCCTTGCACGATCTGGGCGTCAAGATTCCCCAGGAGTGTGCGGTAGTGGGGTGCGACGGCATCGAGGAGGCGGAATATATGGAGCCGCCCCTTTCGACCATCCAGCTTCCCATCCGCGAGATGTGTGAGGTCGGCTGGCAGATGGTTGTGGATCGCCTGGAACACCCCGAACTCCCGATCCGCCACGAGGTCTTGCCGACGAAACTGGTCGTGCGCGGCTCGTCGGCTTAGTAGCCCGCCTCGCGGTCGTAGACGAGAGTGCGCTTGGGTTCGAAGGCGGGCTTCATCACGTTTGCGTACCAGTCGATATCTTCCAAGTCAAAGCGCGTGAGGAGGGCGGCTGGGATGTCCGCGAAGCCTTCGTCGTCTTCCGTAATCGTCACCGTGCCGTCTGAGGTTTCGAAGTCGAGGCAGATTTGATCGACGGTTACGATGTCGGTCTTGTAAGCCTCGATGCGGGTGACGTCGTCCCACTGGAGGCTGGCGATCTGCTCGCCGCCGGAAGAGGCGAGGACGAGACCTTCGTCGTCAAGGGTGAGGCGGCTCATCTGGCTTCTATTGTGACGCTTATGGTTTCGTGAGCCGACCAGGTCCCAAACTTCCCAAAAGAGTCAAGATTTCTGCCAAAATACGTAGGAATGGTCGGAGTCGCGTAGCCGGGTCTCCCGGGAGGGCGTCGTCCGCGTGAAAATATGAGTGAGCAAGTCATCGATCAGAGCACGGCTCTGCTGGAGCAATTCGCCAACCGAGAGTACGAACACGGCTGGTCCGCCGATATCGACTCGGACACTTTTCCCCCCGGTCTCAGCGAAGACGTCGTAAGGGCGATCTCCGCGAAGAAAAACGAGCCGCAATGGCTTCTGGACTGGCGGCTAAAGGCATACAAACACTTCCTGACGATGAAGGAGCCGGCGTGGCCGAACGTGCACTACACGCCCGTCGATCTGCAGGAGATCAGCTTCTACTCCGCTCCCAAGAAGAAACCCGTTTTGAATTCGCTCGAAGACGCCGATCCCGAGATTCTGCGGACCTTCGAAAAGCTGGGCATTCCCGTCGACGAGCAGAAGGTGCTTCTGAACGTGAAGGGCGCCGCCGCAAGCGCCGCCGACGCCCGCCAGATTCCCTTGAGTGGAGTCGCGGTGGACGCGGTCATCGACTCCGTCTCCGTCGTGACGACCTTCAAGGAAAAGCTTGCCGAGCTCGGCATCATCTTCTGTTCGATCCAAGAGGCGGTACAAGAGCATCCCGAACTGGTGCAGCAGTATCTAGGCTCCGTCGTGCCCTACAGCGACAACTACTATGCGACGCTGAACAGCGCGGTGTTCTCGGACGGTTCGTTCGTGTACGTGCCGAAGGGCGTCCGGTGTCCGATGGAACTGAGCACCTACTTCCGCATCAACGCGGAGAAAACGGGGCAGTTCGAGCGGACCCTCATCATCGCCGAAGAGGGCGCCTACGTTTCGTACCTGGAAGGCTGCACGGCCCCGATGCGGGACGAGAACCAGCTTCACGCGGCGGTCGTCGAACTGATCGCGGCGGGCGACGATGCCATCGTCAAGTACAGCACCGTCCAGAACTGGTACCCCGGCGACCCGAAGACGGGCAAGGGCGGCATCTTTAACTTCGTTACCAAGCGCGGCATGTGCGCGGGTAAGCGGTCGAAGATCACCTGGACCCAGGTGGAGACCGGCTCGGCGATCACATGGAAGTACCCGTCCGTCATTCTCAAGGGCGACGACAGCGTGGGCGAGTTCTACTCGGTGGCTCTGACCGCGAACAAGCAGCAGGCGGACACCGGCACGAAGATGATCCACATTGGGAAGAACACCCGATCGACCATCGTCGCGAAGGGCATCTCGGCCGGGAACGGACAGAACACCTATCGCGGACTCGTAAGGGTCAACCCCGGCGCGGACAACGCCCGCAATTACTCCCAGTGCGACTCGATGCTCATGGGCGACCGGTGCGGCGCACACACCTTCCCGTATATCGAGGTGAAGAACCCAACCGCCATCGTCGAGCACGAGGCTTCCACCTCCAAGATCGGCGAGGATCAGATCTTCTACTGCAACCAGCGAGGCATCCCCACCGAAGACGCGGTCAACATGATCGTCAGCGGTTTCTGCAAGGACGTCTTCCGCGAGCTTCCCATGGAGTTCGCCGTGGAAGCGCAGAAGCTTCTCGGCGTTTCCCTCGAAGGCTCTGTCGGCTAGATTGGTATAGACGTATCCGAACTATCTTTAGCCTCCCATCAGGGAGGCTTTAATTTTTGTTGTGGTCAGACCAAAAGGCATATATTTAAATAATTCTCGACAATAGAAGTCATTTTGTATAGTTATTGATACATTATTAATACGCTGCGATTTTTCATACGGAAAATCGATTGGGAACGACTGTACGGATGGCAAGAAGAGCGACAAAGGAATCCCGGTATCGGGAGAACCTGGTCGATGCGCTGTGGCGATACGCGCATCAGATCGAGGTGGCAAAACCGGGAAGCAAGTACGCTTCGCGGCGGGAGCGGAATAACCAGCACTACACGATGATCGACGAGCTGCTTTGGCTGGCCGATTACTTCCCCGTGCCGGGCGAAGAAACAACGGACTCGCAGCTCGAATACGAGATCGCCGACCTGCTGGCGCGGTGCCGTAGCGAGTCGATGAGGGCGATGCCCCTTTCCGACTACGTCCAGATCGTCCGCGGGGCCTTTAGGGAATAAAAAAGCCCGGCCCTCGCTGGGGCCGGGCTTGGCGTGAGAGGCTAGTCCTTATATTTAATGGAGCAGCCGTAGGGCCGGGAGGTAGGCACGGAGACTTCCTTGCCCGCCATCGACTCTTCGAGGGCCGCGATCACGAAATTCTTTGCCGTCTTGATGTCGGCCGGGTCGGGTGTGGCCTTGTCGTCGATGCCACCCATGTAGATCAGGTTCCCCTTCGGGTCGATTACGAACATGTGGGGCGTCGTTCGCGCGCCGTAGAGCTTGCCGACCTTGCCGTCCCCGTCCAGGAGCATGGCGGTGTTGTGGAACCCCTTCTCCTTCATGAGCTTGTTCGCATCGTCGCTGCTCAGGAAGCCCTGCTTGCCCTCGGCGGAGGAGACGATGGAGAGCCAGACGGCGCCATGGTCGGTCGCCCACTTCTGCGTCTTCTGCATGTTGCCCGAGTTATAGTGCTTCTGCACGAAGGGGCAGTCCTTATTCGTCCATTCGAGGACGACGTACTTGCCGGAGTAGTCGCTAAGATTGCGGGTCTTGCCGGTGGTGTCGGTGAGTGTGAAGGCGGGCGCCACCTTGCCAATTTCAGCGGCGGCGGGTCCCTTGGCCGCTAGAACGGCGGCGGAAACGGCGGCGACTGCCGCGATGCCGATGATCGTGATCGTCTTCATATCGAGTTCTCCTCCTATAGCTTCCTACGAATTAGTCGTGATTGGGACGTCGATTTCGACAGCGCGTCCAGAAGGCCAGGATTTGCCCTCCGGTGCTACCAAAATTCCCCTCAGTCTGGTCGGCGGCTTGGCCGCGTACTCCGATTGAACGAGATGCAGAACGTTGTCCTTGAGTTCCTGCTTTTCGCTGTGCGCGATGGTCGTGGGGTCGGCGGCGAAGAACTTGGTTCCCTCGCCAACGGTCACCCCGTCCGGGGCGTTCAAAACGAGATCGATGGCTTTCCCTTGCCGGGTGGCCTGGATTTTCCAGCCTTTGGCGGGCGTCGGGAGGTTGGCCTGGGCTTGCTGGAGCATCTTTACAGCTACGCTCGGCCGAGCCTGGGGGGCGAGGGGTAGTTGGATCGCCAGTGTCGTCCTGGCGGGAACGCATGCCTCTTGGCACACGAGCCATTCCGCCTTCGCCTTCAGCGCAACCTGGCCCTGTTTGGGTGCGTTCGCGGGCGGGGTCGCTCGGAAGAGCAGAAGAGACTCGTTTTCGTACGCGTAGATCGTGAATCCGCCCGCCGTCAGCATTTCCGGCACGGGCCAGTCGAGCTGCTCGATCTTCCAGCCTTTCGGGACTTGCCAGGAGATATCGGTGGCTTGGCCGCTGTCGCCGGGGTTTTTCCAATAGCAATGCCACCCCTGGTCCAGCTTGATGCGGAAGCCGAGAAGGAAGCTTTGGCCGGGCGCGGCTTTGGACACCGAAGAAAGTATCTCGGCCTTGCTATGCGGGGTCTGGCCCGCCCCCATTCCGACGATCGCGAGTAAGGCGAGGGAGGTCATCCGATACCTGCCATAACGCCAGTTTCCCCGAAAAAGTTCTGGTCGCAGGCTACACTTAACACGTGATCACGCGTCACCGCTCGATACGCCGCTAGGGCCTCCTGGCCCGCTCTCCTCCCTCGCGGGGGTGTAGCTCAACGGTAAGAGCGCGTGCCTTATAAGCGCGTGACCCCGGTTCGACTCCGGGCATCCCCACTTTCATCCCACAATATCTGCTTCCTCAGGGTGCCTCCGCAGGTAGACCTGCACGAAGGGGCAGACGGCTTTTACTTTGAGGCCTTCCTTGCGGGCAAGGTCGAGGGCGAATTTGGCGAGGGTGGCGGCGATACCCCGTCCACTGAGGGAAGGGGGAACCTCGGTATGGATGAGCGACAGCACGCCCGGCTTGCGCATGTATTTCAGAATCGCGACCTGGCCGTCGATATCGAGCTCGAAGCGGTGGAGCTCGGCGTTGTCCCATGGCTTGGGATCGGGATCGATGGCAATTGGGTCGCTGGCAGGGAAGCTCTCTTCGAGGGCTTCTTCGAGTCTTTCATCTTCGTTCATGTTTAGCTCACGGGATTCGGGCGGGCAATGCGGACGAGGCTGGGGGCGTCGAGGCGAGGGCCTTGGTAGGCGGTCACCTCTCCGAAGCGGCGGTGGTCTTCCCAGTCCGACCGGTATTCGGCGATCTCTTCCGGGGTGCGAGCCACGAAGTTCCACCACATGAGGATCGTTTCCCCAAAGGGCGGACCGCCGATAACGAGTAGGCGGCATCCGGCGCGGCTGCGGAAGGAAGCGGAAGCGCGCTGTGTGCCCAGGTAGTAGAGCGTCTTTTCCTCCAGCGGCTGGCCCTCGATGGAGCAGTCGCCGCTGAGGATCAAGACGGCGTGTTCGTAGCGCGGCTGGAGGCCGACTTCGACTTCCTCGCCGGCATGGATTTGTACATCTGCCCCAACTAAGTCGGAGAAGTGCGTACCCGGCGCGGTCGCGCCCAGGAGGTTTCCGGCAAAGACTTGAACGAGGCCGCCCGGAAGCTCAACGGTTGGCACTTCGGCGGCGCTTTGAAACTGAGGATCGATGTGGCGGGATTCGTCGGGAAGGGCGACCCAAAGCTGAACGCCGTTCAGACGGCCGGTATTGCCCGCAGGGGTCTGCTCGGCGTGGGCGATGCCTTTGCCCGCCGTCATGACACTCACCCCGCCGGGGCGTCCGATCGCTTCGCATCCGAGGCTGTCGTCGTGCATCACCTCGCCTTCGATCAGCCAGGTGACGGTTTGGAGCCCGGTATGGGGATGGGGCGCCACGTCCATCGGCTTGTCGTCGCCAAAGGAGAGCGGACCGAAGCGGTCCAGGAAGCACCACGGCCCGACCATCCGTCGCTCACGAATCGGGAGAGCTCTGGCGACGTGGAGCGTGCCAAGACTGACGTCGCGATTCGGGTAAGCCTCGAGGACGTGTCCTGTCGCGCCCAAGGCCACACATTCTTCTGCCGCTACGGTCGGTTTACTCATCGCCCACGTCATATTTGCACAATCGGGCAAAACGACCAGCCGGAGAGGCTAGGCGGCGGAGCGGCGGGCGCTTACGCAGACCCGGTTGCGGCCGCTGCGCTTGGCGTCGTAGAGCGCCTGGTCGGCCTCGTTCATCATCTCGAAGAACGTGCTGTGATCTTGGCGAGCCGTGCAGACGCCGACGGAGACGGTAATCGCGCGTCCGTCGAGAATTTCCCGCGTGTCGATGTCCTCGATGGCCTGGCGGAGACGGTTGGCGATCGTGAGGCCGCTGTCCGCATCCGTGTTCGAGAGGATGACGACGAACTCCTCGCCGCCGACGCGTCCGATGACGTCGCCCTTACGCAAGAGCTTCTTGCAGAAGTCGGTAACCCGGCGGAGCGCGCCGTCGCCTGCGATATGGCCGAAGGTGTCGTTGATCGTCTTAAAGTGGTCGATGTCGATGGCGAGGACCGTCATCGGTGTGCCGAGAGACACGAACCGTCCTGCCTCGCGGACGCCTTCGCTGATGAGCTGACGCCGGTTCAGGGTGTCGGTCAGCTCGTCGGTCGAGGCGAGGCGCACCAGCTCGCCTTGGAGGCGCTCCTTTTGGGCGAGCAGGGCCTTCAGCTTTTGGTTCACACGCTTGAGCTCTTGGCTCTGCTGCCGGGCCGCCTTGGCCTCGGCCTGGGCGAGCTCGACGCGATGGCTGACCTCAAGGTCGTGGATACGCGTTTGGCCGTCCTTCTTGATCGTGGCTTCCAGAAGGTCGGTGTACTGAAGCTGGACTTCGTACGCGGCATCGAAGTTGCCGATCCCGGCGTGGGCCTGGGCGAGCCGCAGCAGGATTTGAGTCTCGCCGCCCGCGTTACCGCCGGCACGTGAAAGCTCGAGGCCAGGCTCGAGGACAGTGACCGCTTTTTCGAACAAGCCAAGCTTCAGGTAGGCGTGGCCAAGCTCGGCGTACATGTGGTCAAGGTAGATCTTGTGAGCCACCCGGTCCGCGTATTCGATGCCTTCTTTGGCAAGCTCGGCAGCCTTGTCGTGCATGCCCAGTTTGTTGTAAACGATGGCGAGGGAGCTGTAAGAGTCGATGGTGGACTGCTTCGAGCCCGCCTTTCGCGCTCCGCGCATGCCTTGCTTGATGATCTTGATCGCCTCGTCCACCTGGCCGAGCTCGAACTGGGCCATGCCGTACGACTGAAGCGACGACCAGCGGAATGGGAAGTTGCGCAGGTACCGCGCGTTGTCGTAGCAGAGCTTCTGATACTCCGCCACCATCCGGAAGTCGTGGCGCGACTCCGCGTTAACGCCCATGTTGTACAGCGCGAGGGCGATCATGCGACGGTCGCCGAGCTGCACGGCGAGGTCGTAAGCTTGCTTCACGAAGGCAAACGCCCGCTCGTATGACCCTCGGTCGTTATAGAAGCAGAATTCGAGCATGTAAACGCCCGCCGCGCAAAGGTCGTCCCCTTCGGCTTCCGCAATAGCGAGCGCGTCGAATGAGAACTGCATGGCGAGCATGCGGTCGGTAGGGTAGTAAAGGACGCCAATCTGACGCAACGACCGGCCCTCGCCCTTGCGATAGCCGCATAGGCGAGCCGCTTCCAGCGCTTCCCGCGCGGCGCACATTGCCCCCTCAGGGTCGCAAAACCGCAAACGCACCGATTTTGCAATCAGTGAGTCAACGGTTTTTACCGCACGCACGCCCCCACCCATATTCCTTCGTCCTTGACGCAAGATTCCGAGAATTCCATTCCCTGTCCAGGGGGGAGGAATCCAGGTAGGTATTACGGTTCTGGGAACAGGGCTTACTGGGTTTCGGCTTCCGGCTCGCGAATAATGACGACGTCTTCGGTCACGAACCAGGAGCGTTCGGGCCCGTAGTTGGTGTGGAAATACAACGTTTCAAGGTAGTCGGTTGCCGTCGGAATCGCACGAATGGCGTAGCCATCGCTAAGGATCACCGTCAGCGCAGCACAGTCCTCGACATGAACGGATTGGACGATCAGAACCTCGTCGTAAACTGCGTCGAAGAATTTGTTAGCGCGTTCCCATCTCTCCCTCGCCTTTGGCTCGCGAGGCTTGGTCTTGCGGCGATAGAAGCGGCGCTTGGTTCGATGGTCTTCACTTCCGAAGACGACGGCTCCCTTCTCGGTAATGCACCAAGAGATAAAGATCTTAAGCGACCATTCGCCGTACCAGGTCTCTTGCCCACGCCGATTGAGCTGGGATTTCATTTCCCCGAACTCGAAGCACTGACCGACTGGCCTCCAGAGGTCGACGAGGGGCAGGCCAACGATGTTTTCAAGCGCCGCTTGAAGCAGATCGCGATCCCACGGAACGGTTTTTGGTCTGTCCTCTTCTAGGTCGTCTATGCTCCGGGCTCCTCGATCTCGCCCGTGGCGACAAGGACGCGGACGGGGTTGTAGTACTCGCGGATGTGGACGATCTGGCCGTTTCGGACCGTTACCACGCTGACGTAGTTCTGCGTATAGGGCAGCTTCGTTTCCTTCGAAACGGCCGAGCCCGGATACTCGGCAACCACCACGTTCGGATCGTTCGTGATGTGGATCGTGGGCTCGCCGATCTGGATGTTATCGAAGAATTCGCCAACCCGGGTCAGGAAGCGGAGGATGGCATCGCGCCCCTCTAGCCGCTGGGTGTGGTGCTGGGGAGCGTACGGGAAATCCATGCTCGCCTCGGCGGCATAGATTTCCGCGCTCTCGGCGGCATCGGTACGCCCGAACAGGGACAGGTGGCGGCGGAAAAGCTCGGCGGCGGTCATGCCGCCAGATTACTTGCTCGGACGACCCAATACCTGCTCTCGCCGCGATAGATCGACCACCGCGTACTGGGGCACTGCCGCTTTACGCATCTGGTTGCACCATCGCAGTTGGCGCCAATGCTTGCGGAGGTCGCCGAAGTGCCACCGCATCTCTTCCAACATGCGCTGCTTCGGGTGCCAGTCCCGCCAAAGGCTACGCTTCCAAACGGCCACATAGTCCTTCTTGAATGGATTGACGAGCCGATGCTGCCATGGTTTACAAGGACCGTTGAAGTGGACGAGCGAGGGATTTGCGATGGACTCCGCCAGCACCTTGGGGTCTGTCGGCTCCATCCCGGGGAGTTGAATGCCCATCATGCGCGCCTGGAGGTTGTACCGGAGGGGAAGCGGTTGCCAGCGCCGGGCGAAGTAGGCGTTCAGGCGGCTTTGGTCGTGGAAGCGGCCGAACTTGGGATAGTCGTGGATGTGTTTGGCGATCTTCTCCGCCACGTGCTCCACCCGCCACTGGTCGAGATCGACGACCATGACGCCGGAGTTGAAGTAGCCGTCATAGCGGCCGGTGCCGATAAGCTCGTACTCCAGCCCCAGCTCCGTCGGCTCGGTGACGGTCGGGTCGGAGACAGCGCCGAGAGGGAAACCGTTGAGTGGCTCGTTCCAAAGCTCGCGCAGATCGCCCAGACACAGGATATCGGAGTCGATGTAGATCGCGCGCTTGGCTTCGGACGGCAGGTAGTCGGCCATGTGGAGGCGGTAGTAAGCGGCCTTCGTGACCCACTGGTTCGACTTGGCGTTGGTGTAGAGGCCCTTAAAGTCGGGCTCGATAAGACGGATCGTTTGTCCGAACGAATGCCCAAGCTCTTCAAGCTTCTTGCGGTCGGCGCTTCCCACGCCATCCAGCACCACCGTAATGTCGAATGGTCCGCTCGCTTTTTCAAGAATGGAAGTCAGCGTGATGCCGAGCGGAGCGATCATTCGATCGTCTGCCACAGCAGTTAGATACACCGTATTTCCCAAGTTACTCTCCCCCCGACACATACGGAACCGGAAACCCATGCAGAGACCTATGGCCGCTTACATATTTGCAAGCGCACCGAAAAAAGAGTCAAAGAAAGCCTCCACGACGAGGCCTTCTCTATAAGGATACAACGAGAACTGGTACCCACGTGTTCGACGGGTCATTTGAATTTCATAAAAATTCCATGTTTTCCAAGCCTTGGCGCGCGACAGGGCCTGTTACACTACCTATCCTCCTTCCTAATTTTTTGTTGAGAAATGTGACTGAACACCTGTCCTAAACCTTCGTCTCTTCCGCGTGGAGGTTGGTTTTTTTCATGACCACGAAAGTCAAAAAAGCATTTTTCATAAGCGCGCTGTTGATCGGCTGCATTGCGCTCGCAGGCGCGCAGAACGGTAACGGCGGCAATGGTGGCGGAGGCGGCGGTGGACGTCGTGGAGGACAGGGCCGTGGCGGCTTCGGCCAGCGAGGCGGCAACAACTTCGGTGAGCTCCAATTGGCTCTCCGAAAGGATGTCCAGACCGATCTCGCGGTCACTGACGACCAGAAGACGAAACTCGACGACTACAACACCAAGCAGCGCGAAGCGCGGCGGGCAGCAGGCGGCGGAGGCCGCGGCGCCGGTGGCAACGGCGGCGGTCAGGTCGACCCAGCCGAGCTCCAGAAGCGACGCGACGAGCAACGCGCTCAGACCCACAAGGATCTGGCAGCCATCCTCAATGACGGCCAGATGAAGCGCCTCGGCGAGATTTCGATCCAGCTTCGCGGCAACCGCGCGATCTTGGACGCCGACGTTCAGAAGACTCTGGGACTTTCCTCCGACCAGACGGCAAAGATCAAGGATCTGCAGGACAAGCAGACCGAGGCCAACCGTGCGATCGGCGAGAAGATGCGCAACCAAGAGATCAGCCAGGACGACGCTCGCAAGTCGATGGAAACCAATAACAAGACCATGGACACCGAGCTCGGCAAGATCCTCACTGCCGACCAAGCAGCCAAGCTGAAGGACATGGGCGGCAAGCCGTTCAAGGCCGACCCAGCTGAGGCGGCGGGACGCCGTGGTGGCGGTGGCGGAGGCGGCGGCCTCTAAGCCGTTTGCCATCCTCCAAGGTTAAGAAGCGGCGGGCTAAGTGCTCGCCGCTTCTTTTTGTTTTAGAATGCTGTCCATATGGGCGAGCTCAACGCTGCGATAGAAGGTTTTCTGGTTGCGTTCAGGAATTTGGATTGGGAGCCGTTTCGCGCCAGCTTTGCGGAAGACGCGACCGTCTTCTTCCCCCAAACGGCGGGCGTGGTTGAGCGCGCCGATGGCAAGGGCCAGATAGAAGAAGTCTTCTCTCGCGTCTTTGAGCGAGCGCGGGCGCAAAAGGCGGAGCCTCCCTACCTCCATATCGAGCCGTCGGACGTACGAATCCAGTCGTTCGGAAATGTCGCGATCGTGACCTTTCACCTCGACGACCCCGGAGTCTTTGGACGACGATCCGTCGTCTTCGAGAACCGAGAAGGCCAGTGGCTCATCGTCCACCTCCACGCCTCGAACGTGTCCTAGCCTAAAGGTCGAACTTGATCCCCTGGGCTAACGCAGGCTTTTCCCGGCCGAAAAACGTTGTGCTCGTCTGACGCCGCATGTAAGCCTTCCAGGAGTCCGACCCCGATTCCCGGCCTCCGCCAGTCTCCTTTTCGCCGCCAAAGGCGCCCCCGATCTCGGCGCCGCTCGTGCCGATGTTCACGTTCGCGATCCCGCAGTCGCTGTAGCGCTTGAAGAACTCGGCATCGCGGACGTCGGTCGTCATGATCGCGGAGCTGAGGCCTTGGGGGACCGCGTTGTGGATTTCGAGAGCTTCCTCGATGGTCTCATAGGGGATCAGGTAGGTGAGGGGAGCGAAGGTTTCTTCGAAGACGGCCTCGCTTTGGCGAGTCAGCCGCACCAAGGCGGGCGTCACGTAGTAACCGTGCGGGTAGCGGTCGGCGAGGACGCGCTGGCCGCCAACGATCTCCTTTGCCTCGGGCCGGATTCTTTCGAGCGCTTTCTGCATCCCGTGGTAAGCGGCTTCGTCGATGAGCGGCCCTACGAGGGTGCCCGGCTCGAGCGGGTTGCCAATCTTTGTCTCCCCGATCTGTCGGTAGGCGGTGGCCAATGTCTCCCAAACTTTGTCGATCAAGCTCGCGTGAACGATAACGCGCCGGGTCGAGGTGCAGCGCTGGCCGGCCGTGCCGACGGAGCCGAACAGGATGGAGGGAATGGCGACGTTCAGGTCCGCCGTCGGCGTCACGATCATCGCGTTATTGCCGCCAAGCTCGAGCAGCGAGCGACCAAACCGCGCGGCGACCCGCGGCCCTACCGCCTGGCCCATCCGCGTCGAGCCGGTGGCGCTGATAAGGGGCACGCGATGGTCGTCCACCAACTGGGCTCCTTGCGGCGCGGCGCCCAGGATCACCTGGCTCAGATGCTTCGGCTCACCCTCGAATTGGCCGCAAGCCACGTCGAAGAGATGCTGGCAGGCAAGAGCCGTCAACGGGGTCTTCTCGCTCGGCTTCCACAGACAAGCGTCGCCGCAGACTATAGCGAGGGCCGCATTCCAAGCCCAGACCGCGACGGGGAAGTTAAAGGCGCTGATGATGCCGACCGGGCCAAGCGGCAGCCAGTTCTCCTGCATCGTGTGGTTGGGCCGCTCGCTGGCGATGGTCAGGCCGTAAAGCTGGCGGCTGAGGCCGACCGCGAAGTCACAGATGTCGATCATCTCCTGCACTTCGCCCCTCCCCTCCTCCAAAATCTTGCCGCACTCCAGGGTCACGAGCTGAGCCAGCTCTTCCTTGTGGCTGCGAAGCTTCTCGCCGAAGAGCCGGACAAGCTCTCCACGCCGGGGAGCCGGCACGTCTCGCCAGGCGCGGAATGCCGTCACTGACTTCGCGATCTTCGCCTCGATGTCCGCTTCCGTGTCGAACTGGAGCGTGGCGAGCTCTTGCCCGTCGATGGGCGAAGTCACCTTCAAATCGCGCCCGAGGTAGTGGTCGAGGTTCGGGATCAGGCGGCCAAGCAGGTCCTGGTGAGACGTCATGCCTACATGATGTCTCAACGGACGTCGAGGACGATGGTGGTCACGGAGTCGGCGGGGAGAGTGACCCCAAACGGTCCCTCTGGCAGGCCCGCAGGTAGGACCTCGTCGCAGTTCTTCGTCTCGTCCGTCACGAAAATGCGGGCTTTCGCGCCCAGCTTCTTAAATTTGGAGAGGTCGAAGAAAACCGCCTTCTGCGGTCCCTTATTCGTCGTGACCAAGACGAGTTTGCCGTGGTCCAGAGCGGCAAGCGTGTTTGGGTCGGCGACTTCGATCATCTGCGCGCCCGGACGGATAAACCGGCTGTAGTTGGCCATCACGTAATATTTGCGATTGACCGTGTACTTCTGGCTCCCCTTGTTGAGGTCCATCTCAAGGAGGCCCCAGCCCGAGCGGGGCTGATCGACCACTTGCCAGTAGCACCAGGCGCTCGGGTGCATGTCCTTCAGGTCTTTGAGGATTTGGCGCGACATCGTCAGGCCGGTCGCGTCGTTGTCGCCGTACTCGGACATCCAAAACGGTTTCTTGGCCTTGTCGACCTGCTCCTGGAGCTCCCTGCGCTTGCTGCCGCCGTAGGTATGGGTGTTGATCCGGCCGAGGCGGGACTTGGCGTCGTCGGTCATGCGTTGTAAGGCGACGACCGCCTGGTCGATGAGCGATTCGTCGGAGGCGGAAACCTTCGTTTTCAGCCTCGCCTTGGCAAGCTCGTCGGCAACTGAGCCGATGAGGGCGGATTGGTCGGGTCCAGGGGAGACGTGGCAGCCCTCCTGCCGTCCGTTCTCCTTCCACCAGTCGGCGCTCGGCTCGTTCAAGGGTTCAAGCGTCTCAAACGTGATCCCCCAGTTCTGCTTGAAGTGCTTCACCACCTCGACCATGAACCGGACGAAGTCCGCGCGCTTGGCAGGGTCGAGGTTGGAGCCCCCATCCTGCGCTCCGGACGCACAACCGTTGAGGGTCATGAAGTAAGGCGGCGAATTGGAGAATGCCTCAAACCGGTTCGCGCCGAGCTCTTTGGCGCGTTGCAGCACCCAGCGCTGCCCGGCATCGGCGCTCCAATCGTAGCTGCCGTCTATCCGGAGAAAGCTCGGCATGACGGCCCGCGGCTGGATATGCGTATGGGCCGGATTCTCGCCCCCGCCGATGTTGTAGCGGACGATGTTCAGCCCGAGATCCTTGAACGCCTTCTGGCAGATATCCTCGCGTACGTCGGGAGCGTAGCCACCCACGACATGCCCCCACCAACAAAGCGACGTCCCCCACCCTTCCCACTTCTGATACTTGATCGTGGGATCGACCACGATGGCGGCTTGAGTAGTGGACATCACGGCGAGGAGGCCCAGGAAGATCATTGTTTTTGATAGACCCGCACGTAGTCGATCTCGTACTTGGTGGGGAACTTCGTCTTCGACGGATCGCCGCCCGTTGAGCCGATGGCGAGGTTCAACAGGATGTATTGGGGCTGGCGGAAGGGGTTGACCCCGTCCGGGTTGATCGTCTTCGTGACGTCCGTCTCGTTCAGAAGCTCGTCGTCCAGGTAGAGCTTGATCGAGTTTTCGTCCCAGTCCATTCGCCAGACGTGGAACTTGGTGTCCCACTTCGGGTCTTTGGCGGTGAAGTGGGGATAGGGCGTCTTGACTGTCTTCCAGACCCCGCCGCCCGTCCCGTAGGCGGTGTTGGCGAGGATCGTGTTTTGGTAGTACTCCAGCATGTCGACCTCGCCGTTGGTGGGCCAGGGGCCTTTGTCGCCGAGGGTCCAAATCGCGGGCCATAAGCCGTCTCGGGCCTTGATGCGGGCGCGGACCTCGAACCGGCCATAGAGCCAGCTATGCAGGCCCGCCGTCTTTACACAGGCCGATGTGTATTCGGCGTACTGGCGGTTCAGCTTCCAGTTCGTGCTTGCGGCGTCGTAGCGAGGGTTCGCGACCTGTTCGCGACGGCCTTCTATCACGAGCAGACCTTTGGAAATCCGGGCATTGTCCGGCTGGTACCACTGAAGCTCCTTGTTCCGCACGAACCCGTTCTCGTAGACCCAGTTGGCGGGATCGGGCCGCTCGCCCTTGTCGAATTCGTCCGCCCAGACTAGCTTGTAGCCGGGGTATTCCGTAGGGTGGCGCTGGGAGGCCATAAGACAGGTTACGAGAAGGGCCAGCATAAAGGGATTCTACCGAGGCAAAATGATCCCAGTTATGCCGCACGTTCATCTCGAAGACGGTTTTGAAGAGGCCCAGGTCAAGATGCTGAGGGAGGCCTTGCCTGGCGAAGTTGGATTGACGGTCGGCAAGGAGATGCCCGCGGAGACGAACATCCTCGTTTCCGGTCGGCCCGATCCTGCGCTATTGGACGGTGAGGCTCTGCAGGCGGTCATCGTCCCCTTCGCGGGGATTCCCCCACAAACCCGAGAAGCGATCCGAGAGCGTCCGCGCCTCAAGCTTTACAACCTGCACCACAACGACATGGCGACGGCGGAGATGGCGGTCGCCCTTCTCCTCGACTGCGCCCGCAAAATCGCGTTCTCCGACCGCCTGATGCGCCAGGGAACCTGGCGTGGACGCCAGGAAGAGGGCGAGGCGTTCCTCCTTGCGGGGCGACGAGCCATGATCTTCGGCTACGGCCATATCGGCAAGCAGATCGGAAAAGTGCTGGAAGCCCTCGGCATGGAGATCATCGGCATCCGGCGGGAGGCTCGTGACGGAGCCCTCGGATTCGATCTCTTCCGCCAAGTGTTGCCCACCTGCCACGTCCTCGTCGTCGCCGCGCCCCTCACGGACGAAACGAGGGGAGCCATCGGACACGACGAGATCGCCGCGATGATGCCTCCGCGCCTCATCGTGAATATCGGGCGCGGCCCCATCATCGACGAACTGGCCCTCTACGACGCATGCAAGGAGGGAGTAATCCAAGGAGCGGGGATCGACGTCTGGTACCAGTATCCCGACGGCGACGCGAAGACCTTTCCCTCGCAATATCCCATCCACGAGTTGGACAACGTCGTCCTCAGCCCCCACACCGGTGGCGGAGGCGACACCATCGAGCCGATGCGCATGCGCTACCTGGCCGTCCTGATCCGCGCGATTCTTAATGGAGAGAACCCGCGCGCGGTCGATATCGAGCTCGGCTATTGAAGTATCTTCGAGCTAGTGAGCACTACAAGAAAAGTGGCTGTCCTCGTCGGCAGCCTTCGCAAGGAATCTTTCAACCGCAAACTTGCCAACGCAGTCAAGGAGCTCGCCGCACCCGATTTGCAACTGGAGATCGTCGAGATCGGCCAGCTGCCCCACTATGATCAAGACTTGGACGACCAAGGAAATCCGCCGGCCGAGTGGACCGCCTTTCGGGAAAAGGTCGGCGCCGCCGACGCCGTCCTCTTCTTCACCCCCGAGTACAACCGCTCCGTCCCCGGCGTCCTGAAAAACGCCGTCGACGTCGGCTCGCGGCCCTATGGTAAGAGCGTGTGGGACGGCAAGCCGGGCGGCGTCGTCAGCGTTTCGCCGGGAGCCATCGGCGCGTTCGGTGCGAACCACCACCTGCGCCAATCCCTCGTCTTCCTCAACGTCCCCACCATGCAGCAGCCGGAAGCCTACATCGGTGGTGCGGCGGACCTGTTCGACGAGCAGGGGCAGATCAAGAATCCAGGCACCAAGGAGTTCATGCAGAAGTACGTTCTGGCCTTTCAGAAATGGGTCGAGACGCACCTGGGCTAGCTTTCGAATTTCGGTTTTTGTAGGAATCCTGAAATTCGCGAAACTCCCCACGACGTAGTGGGGAGGTAATCCGTGGAACGCTCCCCTCGCATCGATAGGTCTTTTGTTCATGCCCTTGTGTCTGAACGATTGACCAGAATATACTTTTGGTCATCAGTCATGAGAAACGAAGCGGAAGACACCCACAACGAGGTCGGCGAGTCGATCTTGGACGCGGCGGGCAAGCTGTTCGAGCAATACGGCTACCGCAAGACGACCATCGAGGAGATCGCCCAAGAGGCGAGGATCGGTAAAGGAACCGTCTACCTGCATTTCAAGAGCAAGGAAGACGTTGGGATTTGCTGGCTGCGCAAGCTTCACCTGCACATCATGGGCGACCTTGACCGGATTGCCGGATCGGATCTACCTGCCACAGAGCGTCTACGATCTGCCCTGATCGAACGCGTGATGCTCCGGGTGGACGTCTTTGCCCGGCACCAGAAAAGTATCGACGAGGCGATGGCGAACCTGCGGGATCTGATCCAGGAACGAAAGGACGCCGTCTACAAAGCGGAGGCCGACATGTTCGAAGCCATCATCTGCGACGGCATCGCCAAGGGCGAATGCCAGATCGAGGACCCTCGCGCCGCCGCCGAATCGATGGTCATTGCTACCAATTCTCTTTCGCCCTATAACTTGCGGCCCACTCAGCTTGGGAACCGCGAATGTGTCTTGTCTAAGGTCCAGGCCCTCGCGAACCTCTTGGTTCGGGCCATCGAAGTGAAGAAATGAGTGAAGAAGCAACTCCCCAAAAGGAAGGAAATACCCCAGCCCCTGCCGCCGCTCCCGAAGCGAACGGAAATGGAAATGGAAACGGGAACGGCAAAAAGAAGAACCCGGCGGTCCGGGTCGTCGCCGTCGTTATCCTGCTCCTGGCTCTAGGTTACGGAATCAAGCAGTATCTCTGGGGACAGGGACACGAGGCGACCGACAACGCCCAGGTAGGGGCCGACGTCGCCGAGGTTGCGCCCCAGCTTAATGGGACAGTCAAGGAGATCCTCGTCGACGACAACCAGGTCGTGAAGAAGGGTCAGCTGCTCGTCAAGCTCGACGATAGCAAGCTCCAGGCCGCCGTCAGCCAAGCGGAAGCGAACCTGAAGAGTGCCCTCGCCGACGCGAGCGCGGCAGGTATTGCCGTCGACTATACGAAGGCGAGCGGACAGGCGACCCAGACCGAATCGTCCGGCGTCGTTACCCAAGCCGATGCGGGTATCGGCTCGGCGGAGGCGGGAATTGCCAGCGCGCGAGCCGCCCTTGCGGGCTCACAGGCGTCCGCTGCCAGCGCGGAATCTGACGTCCAGAGCGCCATCGCCGACCAGCAGACTTCGCACGACAACGAGTCGCGCTCCGCGGCGGCCGTCAAGTCCGCGCAGGCAGCCGTCAGCGCCGCAGCCGCTTCGATCCGATCGAACGAGGCAGCCGTACGAACGGCTCAGTCTCAAAACGAATTGGCCCAGAGCAATTTGAAGCGTGCCCAGTTCCTCCAGGAGCAGGGGGCGAACAGTAAGCAGCAGCTCGATACCGCCGCCACCGCCGCCGACTCCGCCGCTTCGGCCCTCGACGCGGCGAATCAGCAACTCCAGGTAGCGAAAGCATCCCTCGACCAGCGCAAAGCCGATCTTGCCTCCGCCATCGCTCAGCAAAAGGCTTCGCAGACGGCGATTCGGCAGGCGGGCATCAAGATTCAGGTGAGCCGGCAAAAGCTGCTCGCCGCCCAGGCGGGCGTCGCCACCGCGCAATCGCAGATCACCTCCGCCCAGCAGAATCTGTCGGCTGCCGCCGGTAAAAAGACGCAGTCGCTCGGTCAAGCCCAGCAGGCGGGCACGCTCGGCATCCAGCTCAAGCAGAAGGAAGCCGCTCAGGCTCAGGCTCAGGCCAAGGTCGAGCAGGCCCAGGCCGCCCTCAAGACGGCCCAGATCGACTTGAGCCACGCTCTGATCTTCGCCCCCTGCGACGGTCTTGTGTCCAAGAAGAACATCGAAATCGGTTCACGGGTTGTGGACAGCATGCCGATCATGGCGATCGTGCCCGTCACGGGCGCTTATGTGGTCGCGAATTTCAAGGAGACCCAGATCGCCAATATCAAGCCCGGCCAGGCGGTGGACGTGGAGATCGACGCCCTTCCCGGAGTCGAGTTCCATGGCCACGTCGACAGCCAGTCGGCGGCGACTGGCGCAACGTTTGCCCTCCTGCCTCCCGACAACGCGACCGGCAACTTCGTGAAGGTCGTTCAACGGGTACCGGTCAAGATCGATCTCGACGACGCTCCGGAGAAGCTTCAGCGTCTGCGTGTTGGCCTTTCGGCACTCGTTACCGTCAAGGTGAGCTAAACCAATGGCTGCGCCCTCCCACGCCGAAGAAGCGATAGGTCCGGAACGCTGGCTGATTTTGGTCGGCCTGATCTTGGCCGCCATCATGGAGGTGCTCGACACGACGATCGTCAACGTCTCCCTGCCTCAGATGGCGGGCAACCTGGGAGCGACGAGCGAGGAGATCGGCTGGGTTTCGACGGGCTACATCCTCAGCAACGTTATCGTCCTGCCCCTCACCGCCTGGCTTTCCTCCCGATTCGGGCGGAAGCGCTACCTGGGCGGCTCGATTTTGCTTTTCGTCATCGCCTCGTTCTTCTGCGGCACGTCGGGTAGCCTCGGCGCGCTCATCTTCTGGCGGATTCTACAGGGCGCGGGCGGTGCGGCTCTCCTATCCACGGCCCAGGCCACAATCCGCGAAATCTTCCCGCCCGAACAGCAGGGAACCGTCCAAGCCATTTACGTTCTCGGTATCATCGTCGCCCCTACCCTCGGGCCCACGGTGGGCGGCTGGATTACGGATAACTACAGTTGGCACTGGAACTTCCTCATCAACCTGCCCATCGGCATCATCGCGTTCTTCCTCGTCTACAACTACCTGCGAGATTCGAAGTTCGCCATGAGGATCGGCTCCATCGATATTCCGGGCATCTTGCTGCTCGGATCGGGGTTGGGGTGTCTTCAATATGTCTTGGAGGAGGGCAACTCGAAGGCGTGGTTCGATAGCACGGCCATCATCTACCCATTCGTGGTGGCGTGTATCACCCTGCCCCTCTTCGTCTGGTGGGAATTGCGGCCCCAGAATACGCACCCGGTCGTGAACCTGCGAGTCTTGAAGAATCGTGACCTGTCGGCAGGCCTTGTCCTTTTCGTCGTGCTCGGCTTCGGCCTCTATGGAGGCGTGTTCATCTTCCCGATGTTCGCCCAAAACGTGATGGGGCTGACCCCGACCGTCACGGGCTTGGCGATGCTTCCCGGAGGCATTGCCACCGGCGTTGCCGCGATCATGTGCGGACAGATGCTGAACGGAAAGCGCCGAGTGATCGATCCCAGGCTCTTGATCGTAACCGGGCTGTCACTGTTCCTTACATCCATGTTTATGCTCGGGCGCCTGCCTTCGATGGCAGGAGCTCCGAACACCCAGGTCGCATTGCTCATCCGCGGTTTTGGCCTTGGGTTGCTGTTCGTTCCGATCAATTTGGCCGCCTTCTCCAGCCTCAAGGGCGCGGAGATCGCTCAGGGTGCGGGCCTCATCAACTTGTGCCGCCAGTTAGGGGGCTCCTTCGGCATCGCCGTGTTGGGCAGCTTCATCACAAACCGCATCGCGACGGGCAGGGGCGACTTGGTCAACTATGTCTACAGCGGCAACCAGGCCCTGACCGACCGCATGTCTGCCCTGCAACAAGGCTTGATGCTGAAGGGTTACGCGGCTCCGCAGGCCACCATGGGCGCTTACGACATCGTGGACCGGACGCTGCAAAGGGAAGCTACGACCGTGGCGTACAACTCAGGCTTTCTCCTGATCGCCATCGTGACCCTCCTCGCCTCGCCCATGATCCTCGCGCTGAGAAAGCCGAAGGTGATGGCCGCTCCCGTCGATGCTCACTAAAGAGCGCCGCGTCCGTACGACGGCGCTCCCTCGGCGCCTTCACACTCGACGACTACGCCGTACTCGCTAAGGACGGCTTGAGCCTCCCCGACGTGAAGTCCGCCGGTAGGGGCGCAGACGCTAACGATAGTGTCCCCGCGCTCGAAGGCGTCGTGAAGGTCCTTGGCCAGCAGATCGTCGAGCCGGCAGCGCCCCAGATAGCCTCGGATGCCGATGTCCGTCCCTTCTGCGTCGGCATCCGAGATGGCCGCAAGCATGGCCGTCGCGAATGGCCCTCCGCCTCCTATGGTGCCTATGCCGGGCATGACGGTCGCCAGCAGTCCCCCGCTCGGAAGTCCTTCGAGAGCCGGCCTGTCCACCGTATCCGCAGGTTCGACATAGTGCTCCACCACCGCATGATCGAGGGCGTCGATGGCCCGCAGGGCGGTTTTCCCGTCGTGCGCGTCGAGGCGCTTGTTCAGCGTGCTGATGTCGCTGGAGTCGGCTCCCTCCGCCAAGAGCGCCTGAATTGCAAGAGTCGCGTCCGACTCCTTCGTGAAAATCGCAAACAGATCCGTTCTCATAGTTCTATTCCTATAAACGAGGGTTTCGGCTTGGCCGGACGAACAGGTCTCGCCGGTCGTTCGTCTAACGAAGGACCGCGGTACGTAGGGTTATGTACAATGATGCCGTGGAGGTCCGAATGATGAAAAGTCTTTTAAAATCTGTCCTCGTTGCAGGTTGCTGCGTCTCCCTCGGAGTTCTCGCTTCTGCCTTTAGCGACACCTATCGTGTCCGTGTGGAGAGCAAGGATGGCCGTCGCTCCGAAAAGCGCATCGGTGGCGATGTTCGAGGCGTGCGCCTGGTAAGGCGTCTTTCCGACAAGCCCTGCCGCCAAGGCTATAGCTGGGGCTGGGATCGAAATTCGATTTGGGTCGACCGGGGTTGCCGAGCCGAATTCGAGGTGGACCGCCGCGGTGGCGGCGGTGGGGGAGGCGGCGGAAACCTTCGCCAAGCCTATGTCACCATCGAAAGCAACGACGGTCGCCGCAAGGCCCGCGTCATTCGCTACGAAGGCCGCGTGAGCCTTCACCGGAAGCTTTCGAGCAAGCCGTGCATCGAGGGCGTCAGCTGGGGCTACGGGAACTCCCAAATCTGGGTCGACCGAGGCTGCCGCGCCGAGTTCGCTTACTTTAAGCGACGCTAGTTTCGCCTCCACTGCCCCGGCTCAATCGAGCCGGGGCAGTACACTGACAAAGCTATGAAATCTCAAATCGGCACTGCGACGTGCAAGGAGGATGCGGCCTAGTTCTACGCCGTCATCCGTTGTCGCCCGGCCCGTTCAGGGCCAGCTTTCCCAAGAGTTCGTCCTTTCCCTCGCCGACCGCGCACAGCGCGACCGTTACGGCCTTTTCGTTGCCGAAGGGACCCGCTTTCTCGCATCTGCCGTAGACGCCGGTTACGTCTTCGCTGGCCTCGTCGTATCTCCCGCGGGCTTCGCCTGCCCGGTCTCGGGACCTATCGTCCGCCGTGCTACCCAAGTGGGCGTGCCCGTTCTGCGTCTCCGCTATCCCCGCTTCGCCGAGGTCGCGGCGGCCATCCGTGGGCGAGAACCCACGTTCGAGACGCAAGGTGTCTTGGGGGTATTCCGTCAGCCTTGGGAGGCTTTGCCCTCCAAGGTTTCCAGGCACGATCTTTGGATTGGGGTGGAGTCGGTGCAGAGCCCGGGGAACGTGGGCACCATCCTTCGCACAGGTGACGCTGTCGGTGCTTCGGGGCTGATCGTCTTCGACCGCTCCGCCGAAGGCTCCGCCAACGGCGTCGATCCGTTCGACCCAGGGACAGTGCGGGCCACGATGGGCTCGATCTTCCGTCACCGTTTCGTCCGAACGACCCATCGCGAGTTCCGCCGATGGGGACGGCTCACCGCCATCGGGGCCTCCCCGACCGCGACGAGCGACTATAGAACCATCGATTACCGGAGGCCGGTTCTGATGATGCTCGGCGACGAACGCGCCGGACTGTCCGAAGGCCAAAAACGAACCTGCAACACCCTAGCCCGAATCCCCATGACCGGCCATCCAGATTCCCTGAACATCGCGATGGCCGGCGCGGTCATGCTGTACGAGATTCACAACCAGAGGCACCCGCTTTTGGAGTGATTCTTCTAGGGAGTTAGACCGGGTGGCTACTTGCACACGTTGCAAACTCAACGCGGAGAGCGATGGTGATTTCCTGCGAGATTGAGAGTCTGCTGCTGAAAATGGCGGACCGTAATGAAGGCATTCGCGAACATGCGGTCGGTGCTCTATTGGAGATTGCCACCAACTCGGGAAAGGATCGGAAGATCTGCCTCGTTGGCATCAGAGCCGCGGCCTCCGACCCTTCAATGTTCGTCCGCAACGCCGCGATTGAAGCCCTTGATGAGATCGGCAACGCAAACGACATCCATCGGATTAAGCAGGCCCTGACGGATGTGGAGTGGATCGTGAGATGCACTGCCGCGGAAAGTCTCGGCGTGCGGCTGGGAGCTAAGGCGCGCAAGGACCTCGAACGAGTACTAGTCAACGACCGTCACGGCGCGGTGCGCTCCTACGCCGCCATTGCCCTGGCCGATGCCGAGATCCATGAATCGGTTCCGCTATTGGAAAAGGTTTTATCCACCGAGGAAGACGAGCTCGCCATTGCAGGCATTCTCCACGCCCTCATCGCACTCGGGCGCTACGAGTTTGTGGACTGGTTACCGGAGCTGATTCGAGCGGAGTGGCATGCGATCCGTGGCCGAGCGCGGCAGATCATCGTTGAGAGCGTCGTCCCGGTGATGTGCCATCTCCGATCGGCGACGATCGATGCCCTCGTCGAAGCCGTACGCTTTCAGATCGAATTCGAGGGGCCTGAGTGGAGCGCGGCGGAATTCCGAGATGTGCTGACCTTGCTGGAGGAAGCCCGCTCTATTTCTTCTTCCGCTTAGCCGCCTCTGCCACGGCCAAAGCTTTGTCTACCCAGACCTTCAGCTCCTCGGGGTTATCGAGGATCGTGGTGGGAAGTTCGTAGTACCCCATCGGCTGGGGCATGTCGTAAGGGTGGAAGGGTTCCATGCCGATGGCTTCGAAGTCCGTACGGTTGAGGTCGCTGACCTTCAGGTAGAGCTTGTCCTCGGCGATGAGGGCGAAGAAGAGGTCGTGGCCATAGATGCCGACCCCGCCGAACATCGCCTTCGTGCGAATCGGCAGGATCGCCGACAGCTTCTCCTCGACGAGTGCGCGATACTCCGGTGTGAATCCCACGCACCCATCCTAACACGCTTTGCCTAAGCCTTTCGCAGGGTAAGCGTCGTCTTACATGATGGATAAGGAGGTCTATTTTAACTATGCTGATGAATCGAGTGTTTGCAATAACGATCACGACCGCCCTGGTGGCCGTGTCCGCCTTCGCCCTCTTTGAGAAGCGGAAGGTGACCCTTGAAAGCCACGACGACAACCGGGAATACCGCCGAATCGACCACGTCGGTAGCGTCCGCCTCGTCAAGCGCCTTTCCGACAAGCCATGCGAGTACGGACGAAGCTGGGGTTACGACCGAGACGGTATCTGGGTCGACAAAGGCTGCCGCGCCGAATTCGAGTACGAAACGAGCAGCAGCGGCGGTGGGCGCGACATCGAACTGAACCGCGGCGGCGATCGTATTCGCTTGGAGAGCACGGACAACAAGCGCGTCTATCGCCGGGTGAACACCAATGGCGGTGTCCGGTTGGTGAAGCAGCTTTCCAGCAAGCCCTGCATCAAGGGCCGTAGCTGGGACTACGACCGAAATGGTATTTGGGTCGACGATGGCTGTCGTGCCGACTTCGAGGTGGGCAGCGGCTCCGGCGGAGGGCGTGAGGAAGATCGGTTCTCCATCACCGGAAACGTCCAGCGATGGGCCATCGGCACCTGGCGCAGCTATCGCAACGCGGGCGACGATTTGGAACTGACCATCCGCGCCGACGGCGTCGCCTACCTCCGCAAGAAAGGCGAGCTCTCCGAGGGCCGCCGAGGCGACGCGGGCTCCAACCGAATCCGCTTCGGAGACCTCGTCTACAGCCTGGAGCAGGAAGGCCGCGACCGAATCAAGCTCGATTCGATACGCGGCGGAAAGGGCTCGTTCTACTTCGAGCGCAAGTAGGTCCTTAGGGGGACGTTTCGCCAGGTCCACTGAAACGTCCCCCGGCACCGCTCGTCCAAAGAGATACTCACATATAAGGAGAGATTCTCATGATGAAGTGGAGTCGAATTCTCGTTACCAGCTTTACAACCGCCGCCGTCGCCGTCAGCGCATTCGGATTTTACGAAGTGCGCCGGGTGACCGTGGAAAGCGATAACGGGCACTATCAATCGCGCCGCGTAGATACCCGCGGCGGAGTTCGACTGGTTCGTAAGCTAAGCGATGCTCCGTGCATCTATGGCCGCTCGTGGGGCTTCGATCGCGACCGCGTTTGGGTCGACGATGGCTGCCGCGCCGTTTTCGAAGTTGGCAACGGTCGCAACGATTGGGACCGGGACGGCGACCGCTATCGCGACAGAGACCGTGATTGGGATCGAAACCGGGATCGCGACGACCGATATGCCGATAACTGTCCCGATTGGCTGCCAGGACGCTATAACGCCATCGAGAGCGGCGTCGCCATCTCTTTCGAGATCGAGCGAGGCGGACGGGTCAACTATCGCCATGGCCGTGACCGTGACGACCGAGGCTACTACCGCGACAATTGCCTCTACATCGGCGACCGCGTCTACGACGTATCGCGCCGAGACAACGGCGTTTGGGTCCGCCCGAAGGGTGGCCGCGACCGCTGGATCGAGCTTCACCGAGGCTAAGAGCTTCGCTGGCTACAGGCTATAGGTTTTCCCTGTAGCCTGTAGCCCTTCACCTCCGCTCGATTTCCTGCAAGACGTTCGCCACCTCGACCTCCGGATGCTCGTCGCACAGGTTGATCACGTGGCCCAAAATGCTTTCTGCATGCCCAGGATCGGTGGAGACGCAAGCGACGCCGAGCGTCGCGTTTCCCCAAAGGTCGTTATCGTCCACCTCGGCGATGGCGACGTGGAAGTCGTTCCGAGCCCGCTGTAAGAGGCTCCGAAGAATCCGGCGCTTGTCCTTCAGCGATTGCGTGCCCTCCAACTTGAGGGAGATTTCCAATGTCCCGACGATCACATTCGATATTGTGGCGGGATCCCGACGCGGTAGACGAATGACGGCTACGCAACTCCGGGCAGGCGAATCCCGGACCGTTTTGGTCCTTATTCAGGGAGGAATAGCGGACCCGGTAATTTCACGGAGTTTTCAAACCAAAGTTCCTGTACGATGAATACAGCCATTCTCGAAAGAGACTTGGCGGGAAGGTTAGTTTATGCGAAGTCGCTAGTAAGGCGACGAGGCCCCGCTCCTTTGGACCGGGGCCACCGTTTTTTAGGCCGTAGTGGAATGCAGCCCGATCTTGTTCCCCTCGCTGTCAAGGATGACCGCGATGTATCCAGGATCGCCGACGTGGGTCTTCGGCAGCAGCACTTCGCCGCCTGCCGTCTTCACCCGCTCGACTACCGTCTCGATGCACCCCTCGACGCTCAAATAGATGACGGCGCCGTTCGAAGAAGGCAAATAGCTCTCCCCTTGGCAGATCGCTCCACCCACGCCGCGCTGTCCGGCGGGGAAGACCCCCATCGGCACTCCGCTGACCGTCTGGCGCTGCACTCGCACGTCCAAAATGGAATCGTAAAAGTTGCAGGCCCTCTCAAATTGCAGCGCCGGAATCTCGAACCAGCTGATCGCGCTACACATCAGAACTCCCTCCTTTAACCTAGACAAATATATACTAACTTTGAGGGAAAAGCAAGGGTCTTTTAGGAGTGTTGCCGCAACCAAGTGGAAACCGCCGAAGCCACCTCAGCCGCCCGCGTACTCATCAGCGGCCCCACGTGGCTCATGCCCTGATAGGAAAAAATATCCGCCCTCGCCCACTTCGCAAGGGCCATCCCGGAGGCGTTCGGCACATCCCCATCTGCCTGCCCCAGCACGACCAACGCCGGGCATTTCGGCACGGACGCGGCGACCCCGCCCCGAATCTCGTCCATCACGGCGCCCGACTCGTCCCGCCACCGCTTCCAAGCCCATAGGATCGTCTTTCGGTCGCTGTCCGGCATCGAATCCTCCGTGTCCTTCAGCGGCCCGTTCGCCCACTTCACCACTGGCGGCGACTTCTTCCCCTCACGCGCAGGGCCAACGCCCTTCGGAGGCACGCTATTCACGAGCACGATGGCGGAGACCTTCACCCGCTCCGACGCCTTCAGCGCCAAGATGCCCCCCATGCTCGCCCCCACGTACACGACTCGCCCCCGTTTGGGAGTCCAAGCCACCACCTGCCGCACGTAGTCCTCGAACTTCGTCGCCTCATATCCGCCCTTCACCGGGACCAGATCCTTCGCCACCACCCGCCAGCCCGCCCGCTCAAAGACCGGACGCCACAAGTCGTACTCCCAACCCCCGCCGCCGGCGCCGTGGATCATGACGACGGTGCCGATAGGAGAAGCACTGACCCCCGCGAGGGCCATTCCGGCTATGAATCCGAGCATAGGCCCATTATGCTTACGCAGGGACGGCTTCTAAGGGAAACTGGGTAGGAGTTCTGCAATGGGCGCTTACTACATCACGATGGACCTGGACCTGAAGGCGCGCGTCGACCTTACGCTTCTCGATGCCGAACTTAGACAAGCTGGGTTGCACGGCGGCGCGAATTCGCATAACGGAAAATGTTGGGCAAGCTACAGCAGTTCGAAATGCTGTAGCAGACACCCCGCAGAGACCATCGACCACTTTTTGGGAATCGTCGATGGTTTGAGCAGTGAGGCCCGGGATCTCTGGAACCGCTGCTCTTCCCGGAGGTTCGATCTTGGCTTTCAGGGCTGCGACGAACGCTTTTGCTCTAGATGGCGACTAAAGGCGCCTCTGCTTCGTAGGCTCGCGGACGTTGGCGGAGATCTCATCGTCACGATCTATAAAGACGATGGGACCAAGAGGCTTGGCTAAGATATCCTTACCGGTGGTGGACCCCTTGGACTATTGGAAGAATTGGGCAATCATCGCAGGCGGAATCGTGGGCCTCATCACGTTCTTCACCGGCGTCCTCGAGTACGTCCGCCAAGGCCGCCAGCACCGCGCCCAGAACTTCGTCCAGATGCGCCGCCGCTTCCTGGAGACGCCCCAGTACCGAGAAATCCTCGACATGCTCGCCACCGACGATCCCAAACTCCGCGAAGCCAGTGTCCAGGAGAAGCGCAACTTCGTCGGCTTTCTCGAGGAAGTCGCCCTCATGGTCAACTCCCGCCTGATCCGCCGAGAGGTCGCCCACTACATGTTCGGCTACTACGTCCTCCTCACCGCCAAGAGCGAGCACTTCTGGGAGAACCTCGACCGAGGCGGCCGCTACTGGACCGTCTTCCGCTCATTCGCCTCCGACATGGCCCAACTGGAAAAGGCCAAGGAAGAGCAGGAAGCGCTAAGGTTCTAAACCAGTAATAATCAGGGCATGTCGAAACGCCAAGCTCTCGGCGCCGGTCTCGCGAAGTTGCGGCTGGCCCTGCTGCTCGTTTTTGCGGCCACCCTCGCGTCGGCCCAGGAAGCCCCCCAGTCGATCAAGGACGCCCTCGCCCGTGCCGACGACGCGATCGCCAAGATCGTCTCCGTGCCCGACAGCGAGCGCACCTACGCGAACACGCTTGGCGCCTACGACGATATGCTCGCCCGCCTCGAGCGCGAGACGTCGATGTTCATCTTCATGTCGAACGTCGCCACCGACGCCAAGGAGCGCGACGCCTCCCGCGCCGCGGAAGAGCTGGTCGGCAACTGGCAGGTCGAAGCCGGACTGCGCGAGGACCTCTACAAGGCGATCAAAGCCTACGCCGATACCAAGCCCGCCCTCACCGGCGAGCAGAAGCGCCTCCTCGACTTCACCATGCGCGACTATCGCCGCCAAGGCATGGATCTCCCCAAGGAGAAGCGCGACCGCATCGCCGAGATCCAAAAGGAGCTGAACAAGCTCGGCATCCAGTTCGAGCAGAACATCGCCGACGACGAATCCACCATCCCCTTCACCCTCCCCGAGCTCAAAGGCGTACCCAAGGACGTGATCGCCGCCATGCCGAAAGGGGGGAAGGACATGTACCTCGCCACCCTCGCCGAGGGCCCCGTCTTCGACTCCATCTTCTCCAACGCCCAAATCGAGCTAACCCGCGAGCGCGCCTGGATCGCCTTCAAGCGCCGAGGCGGTGAGAAGAATAACGACGTCCTGAAGCAGCTCGTCAAGCTCCGCGCCGAGATGGCCCGCATCCTCGGCTACAAGACCTTCGCCGACTACGTCCTCGAGCCGCGTATGGCGAAGAATGCCGCAACTGTCGCCAAGTTTTACGCCCAACTCCGCCCGATCGTCCGCAAGAAAGCCCTCGTGGACATGGCCGAGTTCAAGAAGGCGAAGGCCGACGAGACCAAGAACAAAAACGTCGAGTTCTATCCCTGGGATTACGCCTACTTCAAGGACAAGCTCCAGCAGAAGAAGTACGCCGTCGACAACGACAAGGTCGCCGAGTACTTCCCCGAGCAGCGCGTGGTCGATGGCCTCTTCTCCGTCACCCAGTCCCTGTACGGCATCGTGTACAAAGACGTGACCTCCCAAGCCGCCTCCCTCGGCCTGCCCACCTGGCACCCCGACGTTCGGCTCTACGAGGTGGACGACAAGGCCACTGGCAAGCTCATCGGCCACTTCTTCATCGACCTCTACCCCCGCCCCGGCAAATACACCCACGCCGCCTGCTGGGGTCTCTTCGGACGTAAGAAGTGGGCCGACGGCACCGTCGCCACCCCCGTAGCCGCCCTGGTCACCAACTTCACCAAACCGACCCCCTCCAAGCCATCCCTGCTCCAGCACGAGGAGGTCGAAACCTTCTTCCACGAGTTCGGCCACGTCCTCCACAACCTCCTCACCGAAGCCGATACCAACCGCTTCGCCGGAGCCTCTGTGGCCAGGGACTTCGTCGAGGCCCCCTCCCAAATGTTCGAAAACTGGGTCTGGTCGTCCGAGGTTCTCAACACCTTCGCCGCCCACTACAAGACCGGCGCCAAGCTACCGGCCGCGCTATTGAAGGGAATGCTGGCCGCTCGAAACCTGGGCAGCGGCATCGAAGCCGAACACCAGTTCTACTACGGCCTCGTCGACCAGGCGTACCACACGGTCCCGTCGGGAGACATCGACCCCACCGCCATCAGCAACAAACTCTTCCCCCAAATCGAGCTCTACAAAGCGGAGCCCGGCGTCTACTTCCAAGCCTCCTTCGGCCACCTCGTCGGCTACGAGGCAGCCTACTACGGCTACGAATGGTCCCTCGTCTACGCCCAAGACATGTTCCAACGCTTCGAACAGTTAGGCTTGCTCTCGCCCAAAGCCGGAGCCTACTACCGCTCCAAGATCCTCTCCAAGGGCGGCACCGAAGACGAGTTCGACATGCTAAGAGACTATCTAGGCCGAGAACCTAAACTCGACGCGTTCCTAAGGCATCTAGGCCTCACGAAGTAGAGGCCATCCGTCCGAAAAGCCTCCCCCTGAGGCCCAGGGGGAGGGCAGGGCGGGGGTTCGCCTCCCGCCGGGTGCTTGCGAAAACCCCCTGCTGCCCTCAGCGTGAGTTCTGAATACTTGATATCAACATTAAAACAGTATAACAAAATCTGAACGCCATATAACAATGGCAAAAAAGATGAAAATCATGCCTAAAAGGTGGCATCTTTCCAAAGATGCGATAACCTATTGGCTGGAATATTGCTTTGCGGCGCTCGCGTTTATTTCTTTCGTCACTTTGCGTACAGGCTTAACACCCGGCTGATACTGTGACTACTCCGTGAGGGGCAAAGCACGGGCCTGGGGCGACCACGGACACAGGGGTTTCAGGTCATGTTTCCTACTGGTCCGGAGGTCGCCTCAGGCCTCTCCAATTTAAACCTTCGCCAGAAATGCAAACAAGTCCTTGTTTTTATTGGCGACTTCCCAGTTCAAACGGTTCCGTTGATTCCCTATAAGGCATCCCCTGTGCCATCACCCTACCCGTCTTCGCATCCCAGTATTCCTACCAGACAATCACCCATACAAATCCGATGTCCGAGTTCGGTGCCTATGTTTATCAAAAATATTATCAATTCGAAGTGATCAGTAAGTCCCGTTAACGCCCAGTTTCTTAACACAATTTTGTCTTATTTCCTTTGCATCGGCTGAACTGGAAGTATAAAATAATCAAGTCGTTGCAATTCGACTCTTTGATACCGTCTCTTTCGCTGTCAACGTCTAGTATTCGGTCATTTGGAAGGGTCCTGTGCATGACAACCGCGATTCGCACTGTGGGATCTGTAACATCGCCTTGGTGCCATAGCCTACGAGCTGTGCAAGGTTGATTCAAAGGGAGGGGCGCACTCTGGTGGTCAGGTGCCGCCCCTCCAACTCTTAGAAGAAGCGGGATAGAGCAAGGCCAACGTGGCTTGGCGAGAGCGAGCCTTGGACGCGGCAAATTTCTTTCAAGAAGTGGTCAATAACTGCCTTATACGCTCAGTTCTACTAAAAAATCTTTCTCCCACCTATTGCGCGGGCCAAGTAGTTGCCCAAAACTGAGGCAGAGCGAAATGGCCATTCTTAAGCCAGTTATGATTTGCATTAACTACTAATTATTAGCAGTTCTAGTTGTTGGCTTAATTCCGCTTTAGCGCCATTCTTGAGACGGATTCCCTGTAGGAGAAAACAATGACTCTAATGCTGACCTATCCGCTTGAAGCTATCGATCAAGCGAATAACTTATTCTACTTCTCCCGAATTTGTCGTGCCCTACAATCGATCTTTGCTCTTACACTTTTATTGATCGGTGCTGCCTTCGTTTTACCAAGCTCGTTGAGCCTACAACTGAATGACGATCTCGCCGAGCGGGGATCTGGATTCCCTCCTGCTACCGGGAATGCGTTGCGCTCTTTCTCACTTCACGACAGTTCTACTCGCGCTGTTTTATTTAATTTTCACGATGACCGTCAGCGTTATTTGTGGTTCCAGCCTTGGGCCGGCTTTCGGATTAGCGCGTCTACACACGCTTTGCGTAGTGACGCATCTCGATTTTTGGTGTGCTTCCTCGTAAGTCGTCATAGGAGTAGCAAAAATGCGTGACCGCCGCCGGCGTTTGATCGCCACCTCGATCCTCGTTGATGTTCTCGTCGCTTTCTCCCTGCTTCTTCTGTTTTTAGTTGCGGCTGCGCTTATCGGCCTCCGCCTCTTGCATCGTGTATGGGGAGGCGCCCACGCTTCGCTGGTTCCCCTTGCCGGATCTCCGCTGGTCCCCCTGAGCGCTTTATTTGCCTGCCTTGGCGGGGCAAGGGAACTGCATCGCGCCTGGCGAACACGAAGGCAGTTGTCCAGAGCCGAGCTATATACGTCGCTCCTACGGTTTTTCCTCACGCTGCCTTCGCTGTTCCTGCCTTTCATATCCCCGGAGCTAGGCCAGATCTTGGTGATTGCATCGATCATTGTCTCGATGCTATTTAGGCAAAGGAGGGATGGACGACGCTAGACGCGGTTTCTACCATCGGTCCGAGGCGGCCACGGATGTTGGGGTTTCACGGTCATGTTTCCTACAGCATTCCGTCGGCCGCCTCGGGCTTTGCAGACTTATCATAACGCTGCGGCTCTCCCTGTCAAGGCCTGCTTATGTCTTTGACTTTCCAACGTGAAAAAGAGGTTGCGAATCTGTGCGATAAGCCGGGTTTCTGCCCAATCCGCTTGAGGGAATGATCTCCAAGGGCTTGCATTGCCACCCGCCCGTCGATCACAAATTGCAGTTAGACTGAAGAAATTCAGAGGGGGAATCTATGAAGATCGTGCTTTGCATGGTTGTGATCTGTTCATTGATCGGGTGTGGAACGAAAACTGAGGACGGAGGGGCTGCCGCGGGCAGTTCGACCCCCGTCAAGCAGCCGACAAACCCGCCACCGACCGTGGACGGTAAGGAATTGGTCCCGCACCAGTAGTGTCGAAGCTGATGGCGGTCGGACCTAGCGGTCCGGCCGCCATTTTTGTTTGGAAGGCTCTTAGTTGCGGTGGGTGTAGCTGCTCGGCGTGCGCGGCTTGCGTTTCCGCTTCTTGCTCTCTTCCCGGCTGATCGCCTTGCCTTCCGTCCAGACCATTAGGAGCAGGGGGGGCTTCTCCGTTTTACGCAAGGGCTTTGGCAAGCTGTAGGTGTGAGGCTCTGTCGACCAGAAGGTCATCGCCTGGCCCGCTTTAAGGTCGACATGGTCGTTACCGACCGTCACCCGCACCACCCCGCGCAAGCAATAGACGAACTCTTCCTCCGGGTGGCGGAAGGGAGGCCGTGGAGGTGGTCCATAGATTTCGAGCAACGAGGCTCTCAGCTTTCCTTCTCGCAGGTCGCAGCTCATGCGCGAGCAAAAGGCGCTCACGAAGCCAAGGTGCCCCATCCTGTCCCTTTCCGCCTCGTCTTCCATCGGGGAACCGTCGGCAACCGTGCGGGGGCTGTCCGGTGTGTTGTAGGTCACTAGCCAAGTGGGATTTTCGGTGGCCCAAACCCGGTAGGGTCGATCCCAGTCGTCGATTGGCTGGGTGAAATCCCACTCGATGTTCTTGACATAGTCCGCGATCTTCTTCAGGGTCGCGGCAGTGACAGAATGGCCGGCTTCCAGCTTTTGCAGGGTCGTCCGGCTGATACCGGCCCCTCTCGCCAGGTCCTCTTGACTGATCTCGCGGTCGATCCGAAAGCGTTGGATACGGGCGCCGATAACGGCGGCAGTGGCCGAAGATTGTTCACACATCGGGGCAGGGCTCCTCGACTAGGATTTTAGCGCCATCGAGGGCCGAAAACAGGTCTATTTCTCCGGATATCTTGCGAGGTTTTGTCCAGGTTGTGCGAGCATTAGTCATATTAATGCTCCTTTGGGATACGGTTTCATCCTCGTAATGGGCCAAATTGTCGGGCGATGAGACGATGTCTTCCGTTTAAGGCAAATCTCAAACCCCTTTTCGGCCCGTATTTATGCCAGGTCAAAGGCTTTTAATCTTAAAATTTATCTCTCGAAGTGGTCAATAAATGCCCTAAACGCACAGTTTCGCTAAAAAATTTTCTGAAGAAGGGTTGGCATGTATTGTGTGCATGCTTGAGACTACCGTCATAAAGTTCTTCACCGGACCTTAACAATCTGAGCGGAGAGCCATTGTTCTTATGGAGGCAGTGTCGCCTCACAACAATTAGACGTAAAGGCCTTCACCGGCTTACGACGAGGAAAACATGACCACCCTAATCGCTCTCCTCCTGGAGAAATCATATCGTCGTAAATGCCAAAAGGCATTTACGCTCATCGAGTTGCTAGTCGTAATCGCAATCATCGCGATCTTGGCGGCTATTCTATTTCCCGTTTTTGCGAGGGCCAAGGCGTCTGCAATTGCGTCAGCAAGTTTAAGTAACGTCAAACAACTGGCAACGGCCGAGCTTATGTATAGTAGTGACTACGATGACATGTTTGTCATAGGGGGGCAATGGTTTAGCCCTGATACAGATGCCTGCCACCCAAGCGGAGGTGCAATCGGATATATGCCGTGGACTGGATTAATTTATCCATACAGTAAAAGTCTTAGCATTACTGATTCACCCCACGTCGGACCTACAGCAGTGCCTTATAACTATACTGCTACTAATAATTGCCAAAGCAGAAGACAATGCTCGTTACTCTATCCTACATATGGATACAACATTGCATATCTAAGCCCGACATTCTATGCTGCTCCATATGCCATGACATCCACTGCTCAAACATCCGCGGCTTCTCCTTCTTCGCTTGTACTATTGACTGAGATATGGTCTCCTAATCGCTCGCAATGGGGCGGATTTACAGGTGGCACGCCCTACTTCTATGTGAGTATAGCTTCGGCGGAACCCCCCGAATGTAATTGGAGCACCGATGCATCTGAACCTGTTTGTATGGACAGTTGGGGAATTCGTCCAACCAGAGATGATCGTTTGCGAACTGCTGAAGAAGGTGCGGGAACAGGCGGTGTGGCCTTCCGAAACAGCAATCGAACACCGACGGCTTTCGCTGATGGCCATGTCAAGCGTGTAACTGCCGAGGAACTCGCTAAGGGAACAAGCTGGAGGCGTAATGTGACCCTTTATGGCGAAACGGTTCGGGTCGGTAGCGGATATATGTGGGATCCACGAACTCAATAAGGCATAAAATGAGTTTTAGCTTAAAAACTTTCAAATGCAATCGCATGTGTTCACGAAGCTTGAGTTGCTTGTGTACTTGAATGCCAGCGTTTCCGGTACAGTCCTGCACCAAGATAGTGCGCACCTAACCATTGGTGCGCACTATCTTCGAGTCGAAGGATTTTGAATTTACTGGTGGAAGAAGCCGGTGCTATCCTGAGGAGGCTTTACGCCTACAGAAACAACCGACGTCCCCATGATCATATTATTGGCTGTCGCCGTGAACGTGGTTGTGCCACCACTTACTGTCGGAAGTGTGGACGGAGGCTGAGTTTGCCAGTTGCCAGTGTTTGTGCTGCTGATCGTGCTACCAGTTGCACTGTTTAGTCCGTGATAGGTGTAAGTCACTACTACGTTTCCAGTAGTAGTGTCGACCGAGTCTGCCTTATCGTTAGATAAGTATTCCAGCGTCGGGTCGACGATCGGGTGATTTAAGCCCGTGCTGATGTCGATTTGGGCATCATTTGAAGCAGGCGTGAAAGCATTTTGCTTAGCAGTTGCTACAAAGCTAAAGCCACCGGATGGGTTTCCGTTTGCCGGACCAGTCGTGATACTAGTGGAGCCGGTTGTTATGCCATTAACATCATCATATTTGGAGGTCGACCAGGTGACTGGGTAAGACGTGTCTGCACTTAGCCCTGAGCATGTGACCGTTGTTTGGCGCGTGGAAGCAGTGCTCGACTTTGTGTCCAGCGCAGACGTCGAAAGACTACAGGAAGCAAATCGCGGGACGTGATATGCTGCTGCTGCGATAACCGCAAGAGCGGTGGCCGTTAGTGCGATGCTAAGGACTCGAAGCTGAACAGCTCCTTCTTTTGTAATTCGTGACATTCGATTTTCTCTCCTCAGATCATTGTGAGTCCGCGGCAACTCATCTCTGACCTGATAGAAGACTATCGCGGGAAGGGCAGTTTCTCAAAACGCTGACGGAAAGCCTAGTGCCGAAATCTGGACCTGCAATTGGCCTTTTCAAACGCTAAGAGTTCTATTGGGCAGGACACTTTTATTTCTCGTTTCAACGTGAGATTCGAATTTGGAAGTCAAACACTTAAGACAACAGAGCCCTTTTAGGTTGCGCCTGAAAAAGGTCAACGGTAGTCGAAATGCGGGTGGTCGATATGTGAGTGGAGGCCTCCTCAGGCAGCCTATGGCTAGGAGATCGAGCTGTGAGGACATCTTGTTTTTCGATTTTGGAGGCCGCAACGCTGGCTAGTTATTGGGCAATCTTGCCCACGTTAGGAGTGGCGTTGATTGATGCCTTGGATCTTGGGAAAGCCACACCGTAAAGATGTCAAATCGATCAAAGGTTCGCCTAGCCTTCCCCAACATTTTAGACCACCCACGCTTGAATTAGAAATTGTTCCGGCTATCTACATCCCGTAGTCAAAATTCCAAGCATATCCACGTCAAGGCGTTCTTGGCTTTTCTTTGATTTTTCGTCTCGGCGGATATCGATGTATTTGATGACTTGTTTTTCGTCATCTTGTAATTTGTTGACCGCTAAACTCGTAATTCTCGGGGGTTTTTGGCTAATCAATAGTCATAGACTAGGTTGCGTGATAAACTGAAGGCGTTTAAGTATTTTGAGTTTGGACTTACCCGGTTGTTTTGTCAGGAGACGAGCATATGATGAGAAAATCTTTAATATTTGGAAGTATTGGAATGATTATCCTTACTTCTAATGCGTCAGCCACGTTGATTACGTTCGATGACGGTCAGCCTAATGAAACTGCAATAGGTTCTTTTTATTCTGGCCAAGGTGTTACCTTTACTGATGCAAAATGGACCGACAACTTTGGTCTCCCAGGAACGACTGGAGCACAAGCTGTTGCGTCAATTTCGGGGGGTTACAATCCGCCGCAAGATCAGCCCATAGGAGCTATGTTTGCTTCAACGATGTCATCTGTCACATTGCGCGGGATTGATGTGGGAGCCAATGGTTTTCGGTTAAAAGGGTTCGATGCCTCGAATACATTGGTGGACAATGAGGTTGTGTTTGGAACCGGAGATGGTACTGGAGAGTTTTTTGATCTTACAGTACAAGGCCAAATTAAGCGCGTAGAATTCTCCGCCGATAATCTGTTGGCAGCAGATGGACTTATATTTGACAACCTCTCTTATACCGCGGCGCCAGTCCCTGAGCCCGCAACACTGGCTGCCTTGGGTAGTGGTCTCGTTGTCTTGCTCAAAAAGCGGCGAAGGAAATAACTTCAGCAATTTCAAGGCGAGACCATTTCCTTCGGTCTCGCCCTGACGACTTGACTTTGAGTTGCCTTAGGTTCCAATGCTCAAGACTTTAGGGTGGGCTTTGCGCTCTTACATTGAACGACTGAGGGTTGGCTAGGAAACATAGATGGGCTCTTCAGTTCCATCTATAGATGAACTCCGCTGTGGATGTAGTTTTTTTAAATTATTGGCAGTACAAATGGGTTGCAGGTTAGTGTTAACGACTCGCCAAATGAATGTTAAGAAGCCAGACAAGGCGACCGAAATAGGTTCGGTTTATAACAAGTTTAAACATTTTCTAAAGAAAAGCTGTCTGACAATAGGGCGTACTTTTTAATGAGAAGTAGATAAGATTCTTGACAGTACGTCGTCGTTTTTGCGATGGTGCAGCAAAGAAAACGGAAGAGGCCTTCGGCTATTCCGACTTTGTAGGAACAGCCGCCAAGGCGCTACTGACCTCAATAAAGACGAGCTTCCTCTTAGCCACATTTGCCTTGGCTCCAATATAGCCCAGTTAAGTGGAGTAGACGTCGACTAGGGTAGCTCTCTCCCTGCAACGGAACTTGGGGGGAGTGAGTGCTCGACGACCCGTTCCGCCAAATCTACAATGCCCTTGCTCGGGGAAGAGCAGGAGAAATTGTTGTGGCAAGACATAGAATGCCGCTTCCGTGCGCCCCGTGCGCTTTTCCGGAGTACAGCTCTCTCCACGGAGGAAGAGAGCACGCCTACCCATCATGGAGCCGACGGGGTGAAGTCCTTCGGTGGCGCCTGGCCTTGGGCCAAACAGAGGCTGATGGTCGAGGTGGTGACCAGTTTTGCGTGCCCTGGTCCCCCAAATTCTCATGCCAAAAACGCCTAAACGAAGCGTAAAGCCGCGGGCGGATCGAAAATTTTATTAAATATCTGGCAGTACAATCGGGCGGCTATCTTGGGCTCCATTCTCGCCGTTTGAATGTTAAGGGGCCAGACAAGACCATGGCACTTTGCGCTGATTTTAATAGCTCTTAGGCAATTCCTAAAGAAAATCTGTTCGATAATAAAGCGTACTTTTTACTGAGGAGTCGGTAAGATTCTTGACAGTACGTCGTCGTTTTTTTGCGATGTTGTCGCAAAGGAGACGGAAGGGGTCTCCGGCAAAGGAGGAAGGACAGATGACTAATCCTTGGAGTAACGGTCCAACGAAGCCGTTAACTGAAATTGAATTGAAGCTGGTTGAGTTCGCTGCAGCCGATTGCAGCGATGTCCAAATGGCCGCCGATCTTGGCTTGTCGAAGAATGCCGTCGAAAAACGATGGGCAAAGCTGCGAAGGCGGTTCGGAGTCCATTCCAGAACGGCGATCATTGCCAAGCACTTCAAACAACGATCCCGCCAGATCGAGGAGCTCTACGATGCGCACCTGCGCCTCCAAGACGAGCTCGCCGTGGCGGTCTTCGCGTTCGATGAGCACCGCAAAGTCGCCTACTGTAACCGCTCGGCTGCCCGCCTGCTCGGGCTCCCGGCCGCCGACCTGATCGGAAACGATCGCGTCTGGCGACAGGTTACGCCTGGAGCCGCCGAGCGCACGCGCATTCGCCGCGAGTTCCTCGACGGACTGAAAGACTTCTACCGGCACGTCACGCGGATCGTCCGCCCGGACGGCAGCGTCGCTCACGTCGCATGGTCCTCGCGAGCCCGGTCTCACCCGATCTACCCCTATTACTGGTGGGTCATCGGCCACGAGATCCAGGTGAAAGCGGAGGACACCCGCGACACGAGAATCAGAAACGACGTCGCGGTTGCCGCGTATCGCTAAAAAAAGGGGCCTCGGCCCCTTTTTTTAGTTTCCAAGGTTTCGTAGGTTTCCTAGGTTGCCAGGTTGCAAGTTTCCTAGGTTGCAAGTTCCCGGATAGCTGTCAGAACTTATGAACCTGGAAACTCGGAAACTTGCAATCTAGGAAACTGAAAAACCTCTCAGAGTGCATCGATCAAAACCGCATACCCCTCGGGCTTGTTGTCGAAGCCGGTCTCCCCAAACAACAGCGTCTTGCGAACCAACCTCTGGTTCCCCAGCGCCGTGGTCAGGGTCATTTCGAGGGTGCCGCCGCCCTGCTTGATAAAGTCGTAAGCCGCCGTCTTCATCTCGTCGGGGATGAAGTCCAAGGGCGTTTTTAACGCCAGTTCGGATTCCGTGCTCTCCAGGATGTCGGCCACCGCCGGGTTGGTGTAAAGCGTCTTGAACCCATCGTCCAGCAGCCAAACCCCCTGCCCGCCCGCGTCCGAAGCCGCGAGCCGCAGTCGCGAAAGCACCTCCGCATCCTCGGAAGGAGTGACGTCGACGCCAACGGCCCAAGAGTGCCAACCCGGGATCGGATGAGACTCGGCGGCGGAGAACCAGGAGATCACCCGCCGGCCCCCGTCGATGTCCGTCATCCGTACCCGGTGGTCGTTATAGTCGAAGACGACGCCGACCGAGTTATGTCGAAGCCGCTTCCGCTCGGAGGCCCCCGGCGTGATCTCTCGCCAGATCCGCCGCCCCTCGTCCGGCCGCCCGCGCACAACTAAGAAAGTCGCATCCGTCGCGTCGTTGGTGGCCACCACGCAATAGTTATTGTCGAAGGCGACCAGCAAGATCGGCATGCCGTGGGCCAGTTCGGCCAGGCGCTGGTTCTCCTGCCCCTCGCGCTCGGTGATGTACTCCATCGCCGCCTGAATCGTGTCCGCGCGGTTCTTGGTATCGAGCTTCACCCGCATCCGCTGGAACTGGGTGTCGATCGATCCCTCCGTCACTCCCAGCCGATCGGCGATGTGCCGGTTCGTCATCCGGGTCGAGGCCAGCGTCACAATTCGAATTTGTTGCTCCGATAGGGCGGTTTTGCGTTTACTCATCCACACTCCAATTCGCTCCCTCGCGAACCCTCGTGATGTATAGGGTCATGATGGCAGCAATACGGTCCTCTCTCCGGTCGATCTCTCTCTATGCACGCGTTCGGTATCCCCAGCCGACGCGGGCCCCGTCCGGATCTGAAATTTGTCTCTAAACTCGATGAACCGGCTCCATCCGAGCCGATAACTCCTTAATGCAAGTCTGACGCAAACGTTCCCGCGTTTTCAGTACTTATTCGTTAATTATTGAACTTAGCCCCGAATCTGGAAGCACGCATCCTTTCTCTTTCGACGACCGAATGCAATAGATTCTCCGTCCGACCAGCTTTCCATATCGCAGGTGTAAAGTAATGCCCTATATTTACTGGGTTTTAGCTACCTATGTTGGTTTTTCCCATAGCGAGTGATGGAGGTGAGATTGTGAGGGAGGTGAACTGGGTGATGGAGGTGATGGAATTGATGGAGGTGAAAAGAACGTTGTGACTTCGTTGTGCTCGGCGTGTCGTTGCGGTTGCCTTTCAAAGGCGTCACGCAATCCCCTCCACCCATCACAATCTCACCTCAATCACGATCTCACTTCCATCACGCAAGGCAAAAGCGCCAAACTGGCAGCAGCATGCTCATCGCCCTTGCTCTCGCCGCCACCCAGGCCGGAACCGCTCCCTACCTGGATCCGACCCTCCCCTTCGACAAGCGCGCCGCCGATCTCGTCGGACGGATGACGCTCGACGAAAAGGTCGGCCAAATGGTCCACGGCGCGCGGGCCATCCCCCGGCTGAAGGTCCCCGCCTACAACTGGTGGAGCGAGGCCCTGCACGGCATGGCGAGAAACGGCCTCGCCACCGTCTTCCCCCAACCCATCGGCCTGGGAGCAAGCTTCGAGCCCGATTTGATCCATGAGATGGCCATCGCCACCTCCGACGAGGTCCGTGCCCGCTACAACGAGCACATCCGTAAAGGCGAGGCGACCGACGTCTACCAAGGCCTGACCTGCTGGGCCCCAAACATCAATATCTTCCGCGACCCCCGCTGGGGCAGAGGCCATGAGACGTACGGCGAAGACCCGTTCCTCACCGCCAGCATGGGCGTCGCCTACGTCACCGGCATGCAGGGCACCAACCCCCGCTACCTGAAGACCGTCGCCACACCCAAGCACTTCGCCGTCCACAGCGGCCCCGACCCTCTCCGCCACGTCTTCAACGCCAAGCCCTCCAAGCGCGACCTCTGGAACACCTACCTCCCCGCCTTCGAGGCATGCGTCACCAAGGGCGGAGCCTATTCCGTCATGGCCGCCTACAACCGAATCGACGGCCTCCCCGCCTCCGGCAACCCGTTCCTCCTCGAGCAGACCCTGCGCGAGAAGTGGGGATTCAAAGGCTACGTCGTCTCCGACTGCGGAGCCATCGACGATATCTTCCGCGGCCACAAGGTCGTGAAGACCGCTGCGGAGGCCGCCGCCATGGCCGTCAACGCCGGCTGCGACCTGGAATGCGGCGGAGCCTACGCGGCTCTCGTCGATGCCGTGAAGAAGGGCCTCATCAAAGAGGACACCGTCGACAAATCCCTCCGTCGCCTTATGGAAGCCCGCCTCCGCCTGGGCATGTTCGATCCACCCTCGATGGTCCCCTACAACAAGATTCCAACGTCGGTCATCGATTCCCCCGCCCACCGCAAGCTCGCCCTGACCCTCGCCCGCAAATCCATCGTCCTCCTCAAAAACGACGGCATCCTCCCTTTAAGGAACGGCCTCAAAACCATCGCCGTCGTTGGACCGAACGCGAACGACAAGGAAACCCTCTGGGGCAACTACAACGGCATCCCGTCCTACACGGTCACTCCCCTCGAAGGCATCCGCAAGTTGGCCGGCCCAGGGACCAAGGTCCTCTACGCCCAAGGCAGCGGCATCACCGGCGAAGACAATCTGCACATCATGCCCGGCGAGTTCAAACGCGAGCTCTACCGAAACCAACGTCTCCAAGGCGACGCCGAAGTCTCCACCGACAAGAAGATCGACTACGACTGGGGGCAAGGCGGACCCAAGCCGGGCCTGAACGACCACTTCTCGATCCGTTGGACAACCAAATTCACCGCTCCCACGACCGGCACCTACACCTTCGGAATGAACGCAGACGACGGCGCCCGCCTCTTCATCGACGATGAGAAGGTCTTAGACGCCTGGAGCGACGGCGCCGCCCGAACCACCACCGGCACGATCGACCTCAAGGGAGGCCAAACCTACGAGCTCAAAGCCGAGTACTACGAAAGCGCCGTCTACGCCTCCTGCCACCTTCTCTGGTCGCCCCCAACCACCCGCCGCTTCGGCGACGCTCTCGACGCGGCCGACAAAGCGGACGCGATCGTAGCCTGCGTCGGCATCAGCCCACGCCAAGAAGACGAAGAAGGCGACCGCACGTCGATCGATCTCCCCGACGTCCAACTGGACATGGTCAAGGCCCTGAAAGCCACCGGCAAGCCCCTCGTCATCGTCCTCGTCAACGGCGGCCCCGTCTCCTCCCCCTGGGCGCAAGGCAACGCGAACGCCATTGTCGAAGGCTGGTACGGCGGCCAGGAAGGTGGCACCGCCCTCGCTGAGGCCATTTTCGGCAAGCTAAACCCCGCCGGCCGCCTCCCTGTCACGATCTACCACTCCACCGCCGACCTCCCTGACTTTGCCGACTACGACATGTCGAAGCGCACCTACCGCTACGACTCGAGAAAGCCCCTCTACCCATTCGGCTACGGCCTCAGCTACTCCAAGTTCGCCTACAGCGATTGGACAGGTCCCAAGACCATGAAAACCGGCCAAGCCCTCATGGGCCGAGTCAAGGTCACCAACGTCTCGAAGCGAGACGGCGAGGAAGTAGTCCAGCTCTACGTAACCCATGCCGCCAAAGGCTCTGCCCTCAGAGAGCTGCGCTGGTTCAAACGAGTCGCCATCCCAGCCGGCAAGAGCGTCTGGGTAGACGTAAAAGTCCCCGCCAGCGACCTTGCCGTCCACGACGAACAGGGCAACAAAGTCGTCCGACCGGAAACGATGCGAGCCAGCATCGGCGGAGGCCAGCCGGGCACCCCCGGCCTACCCCAAACCATTCAATTCAAGGTGCAGGTAGTCGGCCCGACGTGGAATCCAAAATAGAGCAGCCCCACCGCGAGATTCGGGAGCACTGCGGCGGGGCCTTTATAGGAGGTGCGTCTGGCGGCATCGAAGCTCAGGTTTCCAGACGGAGGTAGGACGGTCCCCGTTACTTTCTTGTTCCCACGAATTCAAAAACCGCGCAGGAAAATCTTCTTGTACAGGGTCGCGAGCATCACGCCCGCCTTCCGCGAAAGCCGCTGCCCAAAGCTCATCCGCCGCCCAGATTCCAGCTTCAGCTCCTTCGCCTTCGCTACGTAGCGCAAAAGCCGCTTGACCTGCTTCCAATACCGCATGTCCCAGCCCGCCATCGCGCTGTGATAGACGTAAGGCGCTACCGCCCGAACTTCACCTCGATACCCATTCACACCGGTAAAGACGCCGCGTAGGACATCCAGCTCGACGTCCACGCAAGTCCAAGGCGTCAGGGAGTACCCCGCCGTATCCGGAATAAGCTCCCCCAACCCCGTCGTCGACAAAGCCGGAGACACGCATCCCTCGTCGTGAATCTTGCCCACCAGCCGATCCAACCCCAAATGGTCGAAGTCCCGGCTGACCCGAAGCGACTCCTCCACGACCCGCAATCCATCCGGCTGCCGCTCGTAGTACATGAGTCCTCCATTCATCCGCGCGATCCGCGAGACCCCCAGCTTCTTCATATTCGAAGCCGTCTCCCCCCAGTAGACCCCGTCCGTAATCCAGTCGCCCATCGCCACGAAGGGCTTCCCCGCAAGCTCGGCCAACAGCGCATCCAAATTGCGCAAAGCCAAAGAGTCGGAGTCGAGAAACAGAACCCGGTCGGCCGAAGTCGTCTCCAGCCCCACCAGCTTCTGAAGGTAAGGCTCTACCCCCGCCACGGGAGGCACGCAAGCGTCGAACCAAGCCGAAACCTCGGAATCCTGAACGTCGGTGACGAGAACCAAGGGCGCCCGGCAACCGTGCAGCCGGATCGACATCGCCAGGGCCATCGCCTGCTTCGCGTACTTCGGATTTCCACAGGCGACCGTGAGCACGATCGTCTGGCCGGGAAAGAGGTTCGAATTCATACGCGCGTCGCAAGCAAGCTACCCGAATTGATACGGCAAGGTTCGCGCCAAAAAGAGGACGGACTTTGGGCGTTTCGACTCGTTGGACAAGACTCCATGCTGCCGAAGGCGTAAATTAGGCAAGTGATCGACGAACCCAAAAAGGCGATGGACCCAGCGAAGAGGCGAAGATATCGCCGCCGAAGGATCCTCGTCTACGGCAGCCTGCTCGCCATCATCTGGGGAATCTTCGTCTGGCAACCCTACGAATACGACTTCATCCCCCGCCGCCTCCCCCACCCAAACCCCAAAGTCGATCCCGACTCCGCCCACCTGTTTTCCAAGGGCACGAAGGTGATGGTCATTACCGCCCACCCCGACGACTCCGAGTTCTACATCGGGGGCACCCTTGCCAAGCTCCACGACGCGGGAGCCCAGATTTGGCAGGTCATCGTCACCGACGGCGACAAGGCGTACTACACGTCGCTCTTCACGAACATCCCCGAGAACCGCCGAATCCGCCACCAGGAAGCCCTCGCCGCCGCCCAAGCCTGGGGAGGCGAAAACCTCCAATTCCTCGGCTACCTCGACGGCCGCCTGAAATCCAGCGACAAACTCGTCGACCGCCTCAGGGTCGAGATCAATAAATTCCAACCCGAATACGTCCTCGCCTTCGACTTCGACTACCCGCCTCGCATGTCCCACGGCGACCACCGCCACAGCGGGGAAGCCGTCGCCTTGGCCGTCGAGCAAACCCCGAGCGTCCGCTGGCTGATGCGTTTCTCCACCATCGCCCCCAACTACATCGACGACATCTCAAATTACTGGGAGCGAAAGAAAGAGCTCCTGAAAATCCACAAGAGCCAGTTCCACGGAAGCCACCTCGAGGGAGTCACGAACATGGTCGAGCAGAGCGCCATGGACGACGGCGAACGCATCGGAACGACCTACGGAGAAGGCTTTCGGTGTACCAAGCTCCAGCCATAAACGTAAAATCAATAGAAGATGTTGACCGCCGCCGTTTGCTACCTCGCCCTCGCTTCCGAGCCTGACTACCGGAAGAACCTGAACACGTTCATGGAGGCCGAGCGAGCCTTCGCGAGGAGTTGCGCGATGGGAGGCGTCCGCAACGCCTTCATCGAATGGTTCGCCGACGACGGGATCGGCTTCACCCCCGACCCGGTCAAGCGGAAAGAAACCTTCGCCGCCCAACCCGCCGAGGAAAGGCCGTTCAAGTCCCTCCTCACCTGGGAACCGAAAATCGCCGATTGCTCCAGCGTGGGTGACCTCGGCTACACCACCGGCCCCTACAAGGTGATCGATCTGAGCGGAGCCAAGAAGCCCATCGAAAACGGCGCCTTCTTTTCCATTTGGAAGAAGCAATCCGACGGCACCATGAAGGTCGTCCTCGACTTCGGTACCCCGATGGCCGCCGCCCCGACGTATCCTCCGCTGATGAAGGTCCTCGCCCAGCCATCACCCGCCCTTGTCACGATGGACCTCATCGACCGCGCCCGGTCCACGATCTCCGGTTTCGAAAACGACATCGCCAAGAGCAAGGCCGAGGAGCTGCCCAAGACCCTCGCCCTTAGCTACAACCAATTCCCCATCACCTACCGCACCGGCCAGCCCCCCATCCTCACCCTCGCCGAAGCGATCAAGTGGTGGACCGCCGCCAAGATCACCATCAAGGACTGGCAAGTCACCGCCACTACCATCGCCGAATCCGGCGACTTCGCCTACTGCTACGGAAAGTACACTGCCGATCAAGACGGCAAGCCCGCCAACGGCTACTTCGTCCACGTCTGGAAGTGCGTCACCGGCAAAGGCTGGCAACTCGCCGCCGACGTCATGTCGAACGTGCCTGCGGCACAGAACTAGGCCCGAGGGGCCAGGATTGGAAGGATTGGAGGATTGGGAAAGACCGATCCCCACTCACCCAATCCTTTCAATCCTCAATCCTGCCCAAAGGGCTAGTCCTGGGAGAAGCGCAGCTTCACCCGCACGAGGCGGTGGTCCGAATGCTCCGTCTTGAACGCCGTCGTGTCCAGCGCCTTGAAGTTGCGCGACACCCAAATCTGGTCGATCCGGGCGAGCGGAAACTCGTTGACTGCCGTGTATCCCCACAACGTCCCCGACTCCGGATAGACGTCGCGTAACCGGGGATGCATGCACTCGAAAATCCCAGGCTCCGGCGGGGTGTTGAAGTCGCCCCCAAGGATGATCGGCTCATCCTTCGTGTGGGAAAGCAGGTAATCCATGATTCCCCGAAGCTCCTTCTGCCGGATCAAATAGCTGTCCGAGTACTCGCGCCAGCAGTCCGCCGACCAGTAGTCGAGCCGAAACACCGGAGGGGCCAAACGGAGGCTTACGACAACGAGCTTGCGCCCGTTCCAAAGTGTGACGTGGGCCGCCACAAAGTCGTTGGTCGCCCGAGGCAAAGCCATCGGCTCGATGGTCCCATGCACCACGATCGACGCATCCGCCCCCGGCAAACTCGCCCCCTCCTTCCCATAAAGCTTCCGCGTCAAATCGGCGATTTCCGTGGAGGAAGGGCTCTCCTGGAGCAGTACGAGGTCTGGGTGGTACTCGCCCACCTCGTTCGCCGCCAGCGGATTCCCGCCCGCGCAGTTAAGCGTGACCACCGTCAAATCCGGCTTCAAGGCGGCAGCGGAGAAGAGATGCGAAAGCCCGATCCACTCCTCCGAAAAGACAAGCGCGAGGCCTAACCAAGCGCCGACAAGGGCATAGAACTGCCGGTTTCGATAGCGACGAATCCCCGGCAGCAGCAACAGAAAGCCGAGCCCGCTCCAGACGATGGCAGGCCAAATCGTGACCGCATAGACCCTCTCGTCCCGGTCGATGTAGAAGGGGACCAGGAAGAACAGCAGGATCACGGAGATCACGCGGAAAGCGATCACCACTCCAGGCATCTTCGAGCCCTTGTCTTTCTTCTTCCGCTGTGCCATCGACCTGATGAGGACGGATCGAGACCCGTAAGAGGATCGCCGCGGAGTGCCATAGTTGAGCCATGAGCGAGCGAGGTTTCAGGGGCTGGTTCTACGCGGCCGCCATCTACAACCTCGTTTGGGGCGTCGTCATGGTCCTCGCTCCAAACCTCCTCTTCGACCTCCTCGGCATGGCCCGCCCCAACTATCCCGCCATCTGGCAATCGGTTGGAATGATGGTCGGCGTCTACGCGCTGGGCTATTGGCTGCTTGCAAAAGACCCCAAACGGTACGCCGCCCTCATCTGGATCGGGCTCCTCGGCAAAACCTTCGGCCCCATCGGCTTCCTCGTCGCCGCCCTCCAGGGAACCCTGCCTTGGAAATTCGGCTTTGTCTGCCTCACCAACGACCTCATCTGGTGGCCCGTCTTCTGGGCCTTCGCCCTCCGTCATGCCCGCCCAAAAAATCTGTGATTTTTGACGAAGCGAGGTCCCAATCGAAACGAGCAAATCCAAGCTGGCTTAGAATAAACTATACAAAAAAGGGAAGATTGTCCACGACCCTCCGCCCCGAGGGGCGCTTCCAAATAAAGAACCCATGCTACAGATCAAGAACCTGCACGCGCGAGTCGAAGACAAAGAGATCCTGAAGGGGATCGACCTCACCGTCAACAAGGGCGAGGTACACGCCATCATGGGGCCGAACGGCTCCGGTAAGAGCACCCTGGCAAGCGTCATCGCAGGCAAGGATGGCTACGAGATCACCGCTGGCTCCGTCACGCTCGAAAACGAAGACCTGCTGGAGCTCGATCCCGAAGAGCGCGCCGCCCTTGGCCTCTTCCTCGCTTTCCAGTACCCGGTCGAGATTCCCGGCGTCAGCAACACCTATTTCCTCCGCGCCGCCCTCAACGCCGTCCGCAAGTCGCGCGGCGAGAACGAGATGGACGCGATGAGCTTCCTCACCCACATCAAGGCCAAGATGAAGGCCCTCGATCTGGACCAGTCCATGCTCAGCCGCAGCGTCAACGAAGGCTTTTCCGGTGGCGAGAAGAAGCGCAACGAGATTTTCCAGATGGCCGTCCTGGAGCCGAAGCTCGCCGTCCTCGACGAGACCGACTCCGGCCTCGACATCGACGCTCTCAAGGTCGTTGCCGACGGCGTAAACTCCCTCCGCTCCCCCGAGCGAGGCTTCCTCGTCATCACCCACTACCAGCGACTCCTGAACTACATCGTCCCCGACTTCGTGCACGTCCTCGTCGAGGGCCGCATCGTGAAGAGCGGCGGCAAGGAGCTCGCCTACGAATTGGAAGAGAAGGGCTACGGCTGGATCGAAGAGGAGCTAGCGGCGAAGGCCTAAAGGCAAATGATCGACTTGAAAGAGAAAACGCATAGCCTGATCGCGAACCACGCGACCATCCTGCCGATCCTGAATTCGCTCGGTCCCATCGACCTCGGGCTGGTGCGGGAGAAGTCGCTGAAGGCGTTCCAGGCCGTCGGTATCCCGACCCACAAAGACGAGGAATGGCGCTTCACCCCCCTTCGCCGCCTCTCAGAAACCGAATATAAGCCCGCCTACGGTGCCATCGTCGCTCGCGAAGAGCTCGAAGCCACCCCGGTCGGCAAGGTCGACGCCGCCACGCTCGTCTTCGTAAACGGCGAAGCCGCTCCCGAGCTCGCCGTACCGCGCAACCTCCCGAACGGCGTCTTCGTCGGAACCCTCGAAGAGGCCCACGAGGCCCATCCCGAAATCGTCGACCAGTACCTGGGCAAAGTCGCAACCCTGGAAGGGAAGCTCGGTACCACGAACGACGAGCGGTTCGTCGCCCTGAACACCGCCTATCTGGGCGAAGGGGCGTTCGTTTACATCCCCAAGAACGTCGTTCTCGAAGACCCCATCCACCTCGCCTTCCTGAGCAAAGCCGACCATGGCCCCTTCGCCGCCTTCCCGCGCGTCCTCATCGTCGCCGGGGAAAATAGCCAGGCCAAGATCGTCGAAAGCTACCTCGGGGTCCAGGGCGAGTACTTCAACTGCCCCGTCGTCGAGGTCACCCTCGGCCCGAGCGCAATCCTCGAGCACACGAAGTTCCAGTACGAGACGTCCGAAGCCGTCCACATCGCCACCACCGCCATCGACCAGGAGACGACTTCGACCTACACGTCCAACAACATCTCCTTCGGCGGCGCGATTGCCCGGAACGATGTGAACGTCTGGATCGACGGCGAGCACGCCGAGACCTGGCTGAACGGCACCTACGTGGCGACCGGCGAGCAGATCGCCGACAACCACACCCGCATCGATCACGCCAAGCCGAACTGCAACTCGTTCGAGGTCTACAAAGGCATCATGACGGACAAGGGCCAAGGCGTCTTCAACGGCAAAATCTTCGTCTACGAGGACGCTCAGAAGACGGACGCGAAGCAGACCAACCAGGCCATCCTCCTGAGCCCCACCGCCTCTATCGAGACGAAGCCGCAGCTCGAAATCTTCGCCGATGACGTCAAGTGCACCCACGGCGCCACCGTCGGCCAGATCAAGAAGGACGCCAAGTTCTACCTTCGCTCGCGCGGCATTCCCGAGAAGGAAGCCGAAGCCCTGCTCGTCTATGCGTTCGCCGCCGAGGTCATCGAAAAGATCACCATCGACGAGGTTCGCGAGGCACTGGAAGAAGTGCTCTTCGCCAAGCTTGGCGGACACTGAGGAAGACCCATCCGATGGAAACAACGCACCGCCTGGACGAGAAGTTGAAGGAGCTCTTTGAAGCTCTCCCGCTCGACCGGGCGAGGCTGCCTCTAGGGCATGGTCTAGGAGAACAAGCATGACCCCCGGTCTGATATTCCTTCTTTTGATCTTCCTGATCGTGGCAAGAGTCGTTTTCAAGCTGATGCGGACAAGCACTCCCCCGGGCAACAACCCCTACACCTACCGGCAGACCGATTCGACGCCAATGTCGTCGACAACCGACGACTATTGGCAGCGCCAGCAGCTCGCCACCGCCGCCGGTGTCGGTACGGAAATCGCCGCCGAAGCGACCCACGCCCCTCCCGTGATCTCCGACGCTCAACCCGCCACCGGTATCGGGCAGTCCATCGGCGACTCCATCGCGGCCACTACGGCCGACTACCAATCCGCCTCCGACATCGGTTCGTCGATTGGCGATTCGACCGGCAGCTCCGCCACCGACTTTTCCTCCAGCGACAGTTCCTCGTCCTCCGATTCCGGCTCCTCGTCCAGCGACTCGGGCTCGTCTTCCAGCAGTGACTAAACCATGAAGACCGCCCCTCAGCCCCTCATCATCCCCCGGCTCCGAGAGGATTTCCCGATCCTCCGCCAAACGGTGCGAGGGAAGCCCCTGACCTACCTGGACAACGCCGCCACGTCGCAAAAGCCGCAGGCCGTCCTCGACGCCATGGACCGCTACTACCGCGAGAGCAACGCGAACATCCATCGCGGAGTCCACTTCCTCAGCCAAAAGGCGACCGCCGAATACGACAAAGCCCGCGAGACCATCAAGCGATTTATCAACGCCGCCGAATCGGCGGAGGTCATCCTTACCAAGGGCTGCACCGAGGGCATCAACCTCGTGGCGAACGGCCTGAAGCTGGAACCCGGCGACGAGATTTACGTGACGACGATGGAGCACCACAGCAACATCGTCCCCTGGCAGATCGCCGCCGAAAAGGCGGGAGCCAAGGTCATCCCGATCCCCGTCACCGATGCCGGAGAGGTCGACCTCGACGCCTACGAGCAGTACCTGATGCGCGGCAAGCCCAAGCTCGTTGGCATCGTCCACGTCAGCAATTCGCTCGGCACCGTCAACCCCGTCAAGTGGATGATCGAGCAAGCCCACGCTTACGGGGCCCTCGTTCTTATCGACGGCGCCCAGGCTGGGCCGCATCTAAAGGTAGACGTCCAAGACCTCGACGCCGACTTCTACACCCTCTCCTGCCACAAGATTTACGCCCCCACCGGGGTCGGCGTCCTCTACGGCAAACGCGCCCTATTGGAAGCCCTGCCCCCCTATCAAGGCGGCGGCGACATGATCCGCACCGTCTCCTTCGAAGGCACCACCTACGCCGAGCTCCCCGCCAAATTCGAAGCCGGAACCCCAAACATCGCTGGCATCATCGGCCTAGGAGCGGCCATCGAGTACCTAGAAGGGCTCGCAAATAAACAGGAAGGGAATTCCGGCCATTCACCATTTACCCCTCACGATTTACTAGAGAAGACCTTCGCCGCCATCCACCAGCACGAGGTCGGTTTGGCCCGCTACGCCGAAGGGCTCCTACAGGAGATCGAGGGTGTCCGCATCGTCGGCACCGCCAAGGAAAAGACGGGAATCGTCAGCTTCGTCATCGACGGCATCCACCCCCACGACATCGGCACCATCCTCGATACGGAAGGCATCGCCATCCGCGCCGGCCACCACTGCTGCATGCCCCTCATGAAACGCCTGGGCCTCCCAGCAACTGCGAGGGCAAGTTTCGCGTTCTATAACACTGTGGAAGACGCGGAAAGATTGGCGGCAGGAATCAGAAAGACCCGGGAGATGTTCGCATGAAAGGCTCACCCGGGAAAGCCCTTTTGGTCGGCTTGCTCGTTTTCGTCGGAGCAAGCCTTGGCTCCGCGCTGATTAAAGGCCGACTCGATCTTCTCGGTGCCGCCATCTGCGCAGTCGTCTTGTCGGTCGCCTACCTGTTTATGGGCGATAAGCTGGAGAAGCGCCTATGAACGCTGAGCTCAGAGACCTCTATCAAGAAGTGATCCTCGATCACAACAAGCGTCCGCGCAACCGCCGAGCCGTGCCCGACGCCACCAACAAGTCCGAAGGCCACAATCCCCTCTGCGGCGACCAGGTCACGATCTTCCTCAAGACCGAGGACGGCCGAGTCGTCGATATCGGTTTCGAGGGCCAAGGCTGTGCGATCTCCACCGCCAGCGCCTCTCTCATGACGGAGGCCGTCAAGGGCAAAACCATCGAGGAAGCCGAAGCGATCTTCCGCGAGTTCCAAACGATGGTCACCTCGCCCGACTCCGACGAAGAGCACCCCGACCTCGGCGAGCTCCAAGCCCTCGCCGGAGTCAAGGACCACCCCGTAAGAATCAAATGCGCCACCCTCCCCTGGCACGCCCTCAACGCCGCCCTCGCCGGCGGAGGACAGGTGACGACGGAGTGAACACCACGGCGTTCACAGGATTGGCGAGTGCAAAGGCACTCGCAGGATTAGAGGACTGGCTTCGCAGGATTGGGCGATTGGGTCGCATTGCATTTCCTAATCCTTCAATCCTCAATCCTGTGAGTGCTCCCACACTCACCTATCCTGCACTCGAGGTGCCCATTGCCTAAACCCATCGAGCCGACCCAAGAACCAAGAAAGCTGACCTCCATCGAGAAGTCGCTGTTCGAAGGCGAAGTCGTGGAGATGCTGCGCACCGTCTTCGACCCCGAGCTGCCCGTCAACATCTACGACCTGGGCCTCATCTACGACGTGCAGGTGGACGACGAAAAGAACACCCACATCCTGATGACCCTGACCTCCCCGGCCTGCCCCGTGGCGGGAATCTTGCCCGGCGAAGTCGAGTCGGCGGTCCGTGGCGTGCCCGGCGTAGGAAATGTGACGGTCGAATTGACCTGGGAGCCGCCCTTTACGATCGAGATGATGAGCGAAGAAGTGAGATTGATGTTGGGATTGATGTGAGCCGATGAAATTTTCCGCGCAAGAAGAATATGGCCTCCGCTGTTTGCTCCAGATCGGACGCGACGGCGACGGTAGCATGACGATCCCCGAGATCGCCAAGGTCGAAGGGCTGAGCCAGACCCACGTCGCCAAGCTGCTCATGATCCTCCGCAAAGAAGGCTTCATCAACAGCACCCGGGGGCAGGCCGGTGGCTACACGCTCTCCCGTCCGCCCGAGGAGATCAAAGTCGGCGAAGTCCTCGCCGCCCTCGGCGGAAAGCTCTACGACGCCGATTTCTGCTCTCGCCACGCAGGCCAGCTTTCCATCTGCAAGCACGCCGTCGACTGCTCGGTCCGGTCGCTCTGGCAGGTGATCCAAGGCTCCGTCGACCAGGTACTGGACGGGATCTCTTTGGCCGATATGATGAATGAGGGCGAGGCCGCCTCGAACGTCACGTTCATGAGCGCTCCCCCTTCGCGCCCCCCTGCGGGAGTGAGCTAGGTTTATGGATATTCAAGCTGAGGAATTTCCGATTACGCTTTCCGAAAAAGCGACCACCCAGGTCAAGAAGCTTCTGACCAAAGACGGCCGGTCCGAAGCCTTCCTGCGGGTGGGCGTCAAAGGCGGCGGCTGCTCCGGCCTCGAATACGTGATGAAGCTGGACACCGTCCGAAAGCCCATCGACCTGGAACAGGAATTCGACGGCGTCAAGGTCATCTGCGACGCCAAATCCGCCGTCTATCTCCGAGGCTCCACCCTCGAATACACGGGCAACCTCATCGGAGGCGGCTTCAAATTCGACAATCCCAACGCAGGCCGCTCCTGCGGCTGCGGAACCAGCTTCACCCCGAGAGTCGCGTCTTAGGCCCATTGCCTTAGAATCCTTTAATCCTCCGCTGTTTCGGCATCGAGCGGAGGGATTTTCCCGTTATTACGGTTAACGTATCGGTGGATACGATTCAAAGAGATATCCGGAGGCTCGCCACCTTTTGGGCGGGCTAGCTGGATACGTCCGCTGCACATGCTTTTGCGCATCGAAATCATCTGAGTGAAAAACAGGCCCAAGGATGGGTCAGCAGGGGGGAAAATGCCTGTCTCGAGCGGCATAAGGGAAATCGAAGATAAGAAAACGGCACGCCGACTGCTTCGCGTGCTACACATCGTTTACGCCGGCCAAGCGTATGGAACCGAACTTCAGGTTTATGATCTCATTCGGGAATCCAAAAGAATTAACGTCAGCGCATCCGTATTAACCGCTGAGCGGGGTCCATTCTTGGATTTGCTTAGCAATAAGGATATTCCATACGTTGCTGAGGTACCGATTCGTAATTGGTTGGACAATCGAAGTGCCTACCAGTGGCGTCGGAAGTTCAGAATTAATCAATCTCTCGCTCGCCAATGGGCGCGGTATCCACTCGTCCAGGATGCGGATGTTATCCACTCGCATTCGATTGTCCGCCCATTCGGGGCGATGCTTGCCCATGAGGCGGGGAAGCCGCACGTGTGGCATTTCCATGAGCGTGTGATGGCCCACTTGGACCGCCCATTCCATCGTCCCAATAACTGGGTCCGAGACTGGATCGATCGTCACACCTCGGTCGTGGTCGTTCCCTCCGAGGCTTTGCGGGAATGGAGCGACAAGTATGTGCCAAAGGAACGTTTGAAGGTGGTGCGCAACGGCGTCGTTGGCGAAAGGGGTGAGCTGCCGGAGGCACGCCGGTGCTCTCGTAATCTCCAGCCAGTCCGCGTCTCGGTGGTCGGGCGGTTGAGCGAAGCGAAAGGTTGCTACGATGCCCTTCGCGCCCTTGCCAAGGTCCGCGAAACGGGTGTCAACGCTGAGATGCGCTTCGTAGGCGAAGCGGATGAGGTGACGGAAGTCGAAATGGTACGACTCACGCGCGAGCTTAAGCTGGAATCGGCCGTCTCGTTCGCGGGCTATGTCGCCGACGCCCTGCCGGAGATTGCCCAATGCGATATCTTCCTCATGCCGTCCCACTACGAATCTTTCGGTCGTGCCACTGTCGAAGCGATGGCGCTGGCCAAACCGGTGGTGGCGACCCTAGGCGGAGCCACGAGCGAAATCGTACAGGACGGCTTCACCGGCCTCCTCTGCGATCCCGGCCAGCCAACCCAACTTGCCGACGCGATGCTTTGGATGTTGGACCACCCTGATGAAGCCGACCGCTTGCGAAAATCCGCCTGGATCAGTGCTCACGGGAAATACTCCCGCAGCCTCTTCGCCGACAGGATTCGGACGATCTACGACGAGGCGCTCAAACCCGACACCGATTCGAGATCCTCGAATTCGTAAACCAAAAACAGTTCGCACGCCCGCACCGAACGGCGGTAGTAGTCCGACGACGCTACCGACGCCACTCCGGTGAGGGCGGAGCGGAGGCTGTAGCGGGCGAGTTTGATCAGGTCGGGGTCGCCAGCCAGCGGTGCGGGGAGGCCGCGGAGGTCATGATTTGCGTCGAGCGCAAAGCACTTCAGCATCTTGTCACCCTCGCTCAACCAAAAGGCTTCGACCGAGGAAAACGCCTTGATCGCTTTCGCGTTCGGTGGCAGTGCAACCCCGCTGCCGAGCTTGCCGATGGGATATCTTCGATGGCCGGGCACGTGGATGAGTACTCCGAGCACCTTCATAGCAGGGTCGCCGATCCGGCGGATGGCGGCGACGGTCGCCTGGGCGACATCGAGATGGGCGGGGTGACTGTCCAACAGGGGATGAGGAATGACAATCCGCTTCGCCCCACTCGTCGTCAGAAATCGCTCGATCTCGTTGCTCAAGTTGGCTTGCCGAGCTTCCGAAAGTGGGAATTCTGCCTCTCGCCACGATAGGTCCGTAATCTGATGGGCGGGCACTTGCACCATCTGTGGGATCGTGCAGGCATCGAAGACGCGGAGAGTGGCGGTCAGAGTTTGCTGCGCTTCCTTACCTAATCCCGGCACCAACTGTGCGATCCCCTTCTCCCCCTGGGTGATATTCAAGATGTGCGTATTTGTGGGTTCGGCACGGTAAGCCGCAAAGGCGGAAATCTCCGCATCGTCCGGATGGGGCGCAATAACCGCAAGTGGCCCTCGATCGGTGGAATCGGAGGGGTAATGCCAGAATCGGGCGGCGGAGTCGATTTTGACGTTGCGCGTGGTCAACGTGTAGCGTGTTTTGGGAGTCGAAGGCAGGACCAGGTGCCGAGGCGCGGAGATACCCCGCTCGAAATAAAACTCTATCGTCTGATCACCGATCCGTACCGAGACCAGAGGGTCGAATAGACGGCCGAGGAGGGTGCTTCGCAGCTTCAATTCCAAAAGGATTGTGCCCGTGGTTTCGAGCTCGAAAGCATTGGCGTTGATGGGCACGCCCTCCGGCAGGAGGTATTCGGAGCCAGCGGTCGGCTTGTAACGGACTGCCTTTCGATAGATGCTCCCACGGTACAGTCCCCACAGGATCAGGGCCAGAACGATAGCTATCGATGCGGGAAGCATGCGGGGCAGAGTTTACACGCGGCACGTTGGGTGTCGCAAAAGTGAGGTTTCAGGCCTCAGGTCTTTTCGGGAACCTGGGGCCTGAACTCCTTACCTTAGTGGTTCCACCAAATCGTCAACCCACCCGGCGTAGCCCCCGGCGAGTTGTTGTAAAGAGTGTCTCCCTCGTGGCCTGAGAGGATAACGGCGCTGCCGTAGTCCCAGCCGATGATGTGGTAGTACCACAGGCCGCCCGTGATGCCGAGCCAGGAGCTGAGCATCGGGACGCTGCGGCTGATTTGGTCGCCGTACGATCCGCCAACCCCATCGCAGATCGCCATGGTCGTGCGATACCCGTAGGTACCGCGCAGGCCGCGGAAGATGTGCCACCAGACGTCGAATGGACCGCCCGACGAGTAGTTGCCGCCATACGGATCGCCCGGCGCGGGGATCACTTCGCAGGAGTGCCAGATCATATAGGCGGTGACCTCGCTCAAACCGGCGTTGCCACCAAAACCGGTCATCGACCAGATGTTGATGACGTCTCCCCAGTTCTCATAGCAGCTCATCCACCAAGGCAGGCCGTGCCCTTCGAGCATACAGATATGGCACTGGCCGCCATAATAGCGGCTCTGGTTGGAGGTGCCGCCGAAGTCTTCCCATAGCCAGGGGTAGTCCCAATAGTAGTCGCGAAGCTGCTTGGGCGAGCCGCCGTGCTGAAGGTTGGTCCAGAACGCCCAGCCGTCGTTGAGCCAGCAGCTATCGTCGTGGCGAACGACGTACACGCCAACCTTGATCGGATTGGCCTGTGGCTTGGTCGTCGCGAGCAAGTTGTCGAGACCCTTGTTCCGGGGACTCTTCTCCGGCTCCACCGGAGGCTTACCATCGAACATCGGCATCTCGATCTTCTCCGGCGTGTTCTTGCCCGCCGCGATGAAGAACATGTTCGCCGACTTCTGGCGGTTCGGGCCGACCGCTTGAACGGCATACGCAAACGCAGGCTGCACGAAGTTGCCCCGGTTCTCGTAATAGACCATGCCCAGGCTCTTGACCGTGCGCTTCGACTTGTTTGCGGGCAGCATCTTGAGCTGTGCATCCAATTCTCGTCGAGCCACGCCCTCCGGCTTGAGCTCGACTTTTCGGTCCGTCTTGCGCACCTGGCGGATCGTGTCGGAGACTCCCTGCACGCCCATCGCCGTCACATTCACGGAGATGCTTGAGCTGGGACCGTAAACCATCATGTTGTCGAGCTTGCGGGCAAAGACGACGGTGCGAACCACATCCTCGCGCGCCCCGCCTCGCCCTTTCTGAGCGCCGCTCTGCCGCGTCCACGTGTTCACGTCCGCCTCGACAAGCTGCCCTTCGTCCGTGGGAGCCAGCTTCATCTGGCGCACGAAAGTCTGTGCCTGCTGAACCGACAGGTCGCGGTTCGGCAATCCGGTCTTCAGAAAGAGGAGGTTCGGGACGACGAGAAGCTGGGAGTCGGTGACGAAACCCCGGCTGACGCCATCCTCGTCGATCTCCATCTTGGTCAGGTTATCGTTCGAACGCCGAGGCTCGAGCTTGAGACTCCGTCCGATCAGGGTGAGGTGATCCTCGTTAAAAGTCGGTCCGCCCAGGCTGTAGTAGTACACGGGCGATTTTTGGGTGAGAGAATGCGATTTCGAACCCCCGGCATAAGCCGAGGTCAAAACCACACCAAGGGCAATGGTGATCGCTAAGGACCGTTTCATTTGTTTCTCCACAAAGCAAGTCGGCACGAAGCCGAATACATGATCTCTTTGTAGAACTCACCAAAACCCCTAACCTTGGTAAGAATACGGGGCCAAAAAAAGTCAGGAGCCCGAAGACCAGCGTTAACCCCAAAAAGGTCTCCAAACGGCAAACACAACTAACGCCACGCAAAGCAATGCAAAGCCATGCCAAGCAAGGCAAAGCCACGCAAAGCAATGCAAAGCGACCGCAAGCCCCCCTAATAAAGCCTTGACCCGTTCGGAACCGCCAATCCAGGCTGAGCCAGCACGACCTCGCCCGGAGCCCGGTCGAAGCCACAGACGAGCACCTGCGACTCAAAACCCGCGATCCGCTTGGCCGGAAAATTCACGACTCCAACCACCTGCATCCCCGGAAGCTGGTCGAGCGTATAAACCTTGGTGATCTGGGCGGAGGACTGCCTTATCCCAAGCTCCGGACCGAAATCGACGTACAGCTTGTACGCAGGCTTGCGAGCCTCGGGGAACTCTTCGGCCTTCACGATGGTACCGACGCGCAGATCCACCTTTTCGAAATCGGAATACTCGATCATCCTCGCCCATTATTGCCCGGCGGAACGAAGGCGGAACTTCGCAAAACCAGTTTGGTTGAACGAAGTAATTGCGGGAATTCACAAAGTCTTAAGAATCTTGGACCTAATGGTATTGGCCTCACTGACAAGCACGGTTACACTTAAGCGCAAATTCGTAGCGGAAAGGCGCGAACGCAACGACGCAATCGTCTCGTCTCCGCTTCAAGGGCACTTGATGAGACCGAGGTTGGGTAGGTGTTTGGGTTTGGCCGCGATCGCGCTTTCCGTAGCGTCGACTGCGTCCGCCGACACGAAAGATCTGGTCGTCGACCTGAAGCCCGTCTTCCAGTCCGCCTCCATCTCCGCCGGACCAACCCCCGTCGCCGTCGATATCGAAAATAAAGGGCCGGACGCCAAGGGCCAAATCGTCGTCTCCAACGGCTACACCTTCACCCGCTATCCCGTCGACCTGCCGCGCGGCGCGAAGAAACGCGTCCTCACCTATCCTGGCGTCAACAACTACTACGGCGGGCAACTCGAATTCACCCTCGACACCGATCAAGGCACGATGAAGCTGCCCTACTCCGGCGGCACCGGCAGCGCCTACGGCTCCTACTCGGTCGCCCTCATCGGAGACACCCCCGGCGAGCTCGCGTTCATGCGCCAGCAGGACAAGGTCGACCGCAAAAACCCAAACAGCTACCAAGAGCAACGCGGCTATATCGACTGCTACTGCAAGCCCGAAGAAGCTCCCGACCGCCCCATCGGCTATCGAGACCTCTCCGCCGTCATCCTCGGCAGCGGCTCGGAACGGCTGAGCGACGACTCGATCCGCGCCCTCCAAACCTACGCCCTTACCGGCGGCACCGTCGTCATCGTCGGCGGCGCCTCCGCCCCCGTCCTCACCGACCGCCGCTGGGCCGCCTTCCTACCCGCAACCTCTTTCTCGACGAAGACGATCCGCGACACCGGCATCCTCAACCAGATCGGAGGAGCCCCCGTCTCCGAAACCTTCACCATCGCCTCCGGCAAGCCCCTCGCCACCGCGAAAGCCTGGCGCGAAGGCGAAGACCTCATCGCCGCCAGCCGCGCCCTCGGCCTCGGCAAAGTCGTCCTCCTCGCCTTCAACCCGTTCGAAGACCCCTTCATCCGCTGGTCCGGACGAAAGAAACTGTTCGTGAGCATGGCCCGCTTCGGAGACTCCGAACGGATGACGATGTTCCTGAACCAGTTCCAAGCCACGAACAACCAAGAGGACATGTACGGCGGAGGAACCGCCGGCTACCCTGCGCCCACCACCTACTCGCCCTACTACAACCAAACCCAAGCCGACCCCTTCGACGTCGAGCTCCCCAAACCCAACAAGGTCTTCTGGATTCTCGTCGGCTACTTCGTCGCCGTCGTCCCCCTGAACTTCCTCATCCTCCGCAAGCTCAAGCGGGGAGAGCTCGCCTGGATCACGGCTCCCGTCCTCAGCCTGATCTTCGCCGGCGTCTTCCTGAACGAAGCCAGCGACCTCTACGCCGCCAGCCTCTCCACAGCCAGTAACGGCCTCATCGTCGCCCAGGACGGCCTCCCCAACTCCGTCTTCATCGGCAACACCCAGATGTTCTTCCCCCAAGGAGGCGTCTACGACCTCAAACTGAAGAACGTGGACGAGCTCGGCACGGACAGCGGAGGAGCCCGCCTCGGCGAAGGCGAATCCCGCACCGATCTCAACCCGGTAGACGTCGGCTCCGTCCTCGTCCCCGAGATGCGCGCCGCCAACCTCGCCTTCGAACAGATCAGCTACCGCCAAGTCGTCGACCGCCAAACCTACGTCTCAGGCCAAGTTGTGAGCAAGAACGCCAACTTCGCCACCGTCCGCCTCTTCAACCGCAGCGGCCAAAGCCTCGGCAACGTCTCCCTCGCCGCCATGGGACGCCGCATCGACGTCGGCCAGATGGACGCGGGAGCTACCAAAGACGTCCGCGTCCCCACGACCATGACCGACGACCAAAATGGAGACGACCTCGCCGCCGTCACCCGCCGTTTCCCCGTCATGATCGCCATCGCCACGATGGGCGAAAACTTCCGCCCCGGCCCCCAAATTGGCGTCCAAGTAGCTTCCAAGACGAGCGTCCGCCTCGCCTGCGTCATGGATCTTCCTATGGGAGAAAATCGATGAGCCTGATCCAAACGCTCTTCACCGAAAATCCGATGATGATCGAGATCACGCGCTTCCGCCGCAAGTTCTTCGGCGGGAGCTCGAACGCTCTCAACTCGGTCATCGTCGTCATGGCCGGAATCATCTACCTCGGCCTCGTCATGCTCGTCTGGACCTACCGCGAATCCGCCGACCCCCTTGTCGTCGTCATGCTCCAAACGGGCCTCTTCACCCTCATTGCCCCCGCCATGCTGTACGGAGCGATCGCCGGCGAACGCGAGCGAAGAAGCTGGGATTTCCTCCTCGTCGCCCCCGTCACCCAAGCCCAGATCATCTGCGGGAAGTTTATGGGCGCAGCTTCGGCCATCCTCGCCACCGCCGTCGCCTTCCTCCTCCCCGTCACCATCGGCATCGTCTTCTTCCGGCCCTATGGCATGAGCGCCTTCTCCGGCGAGGTCACCTCCTCGCGAGGCTTCTTCCCCGTCCTCGGCGACCTCTTCGAAGCCGAAATGCTCTCCATCGCCTGGGGCCTCCTCGTCTGCGCCGTCACCATCTTCTTCTCCGCCCGATGCCGCAGAGGCTTCATCGCCCTCGGTGCCGTCCTCAGCCTCCTGATCGCCGGTCTCATCGTCTGGCCGATCCTCGTGGCAAGCGCCGGCTTCTCGGGCCTGGAGCGAGAGCTGATCTACTTCTTCCACCCCTTCTGGATCCTTGCCCAAATCTCGACCGGCGGCAGCGACCTGCGGGATTACCAAGCCAACTTCGGATGGCTCCACGGCTTCCCCCAAGCCTTCATCTATCTCGGATTCACCATCATCTTTCTCGTGTGGGCGGAACGGACCCTCCGGTTCGCCGACAACGAGGTGAAGTTCATCCCAAGGCGGAACGATGCTTGAAGTAAAAAATCTTCGTAAAGAATACGGCGGCCTGACGGCGGTTCGGGGCATCAGCTTCACCCTCCAGCCGGGAGACATCTTCGGCTTTATAGGCTCGAACGGCGCCGGAAAGACGACCACCATCCGCATGATCTCGACGCTGCTGGAACCCACCTCCGGCACCGCCGTCCTCAACGGAGCCGACGTCCGCCGCAACCCCATGGAAGTCCGCCGCATGATCGGCTACATGCCCGACTTCTTCGGCCTTTACGACGACGTCAAAGTCTGGGAATACCTCGACTTCTTCGCCGCCATCTACCAGGTCCCCGTCCGCCAGCGCATGGGCGTCATCGACAACGTCCTCGAGCTCACCGACCTCACTGTCAAGAAGCAAGCCTTCGTCCAATCCCTCTCGCGCGGTATGCAGCAGCGCCTTTGCCTCGCCCGCTGCCTCGTCCACGACCCCCAGCTCCTCCTCCTGGACGAACCCGCCTCCGGTCTCGACCCCCGCGCCCGCGCCGAGCTCAAAGAGCTCATCGCCGAGCTCGGAAGAATGGGCAAGATCGTCATCGTCTCCTCCCACATCCTCCCCGAGCTCGCCGACTTCTGCAACACCGTCGGCATCATCGAAAAGGGTGAACTGCTTGCCTGCGGCCCCGTCGGCCAGATCGTCCAGGGACTCCACTCCGTCCGAATCCTCCGCGTCCGCTACATCGGCACGAACGGCGACCTCAAGCACTTCACCGAGGACCAGTCTCACGTCCAATCCGTCGAGCTTGCGGGCGATGGCGAGCTCCGCATCGAATTCGACGCCGACGAAGAATCCCAGGCCAAGCTCCTCGCCGCCATGGTCCAGGGCGGGTTCAAAATCATTGGCTTCCGCGAAGAAGAGGCCGACCTCGAAGACGTCTTCCTCAAACTCACGACGGGAGCCGTGCAATAGTGGTCGCCTGGCTGCGCAGCAACGCAAGCTGCTACATAGGTAACGCCACCGCCATGCGCGACTTCCGCGTCCAGCTTCGCGGCAACCGCGCCATCCTGCTCTGGAGCTTCTACCTGATCGTCCTGATCGGGTTCGCCATGATCGTCTACAACCAGAGCGCCGCAGGCTATCGGACCAGCATCGTCGAGGCCCAAGCCAAGCTCCGAGGCTTCTACCAGGGCATCATGATCCTCCTCGCCGTGATGATCAACCTCATCACCCCCGCCCTCACCGCGGGCGCGATCGTCATGGAGCGTCAGCGCCGGTCCCTCGACCTCGTTTTCTCGGCCCCCGTCTCCGCCAAGTACTTCCTCGTCGGAAAGATGATCAGCAGCTACCGGTACACCTGGATGCTGCTCGTCCTCTCTCTCCCCGTCACCTCCGCCTGCGTGGTTCTCGGCGGCGCGACCTGGTCCGACGTGATCTCCGCGTACCTCATCCTGTCGTTCAACGGGCTGATGTACACCTCGATCGCTCTCCTGATCTCGACTCTTGCGAAGCAGCCCGTCGCCGCCGTCATCTGGAGCTACGTCGCCGCCATCTTCTACTCCATCGCCTCCGGCGTCTTCATCGGCTCCAGCTTCATGGCGACCATGTCGTTGCAGCGCACGATGGAGGCCCCGTTCATCGTCACGATGAACCCCTACCTCGCCGTCTTCGCTGCTCCCAGCTACACCGACCTTGGGGGCCACCATATCCCGAACTGGATATTCGGCGGACTCGTCTCGCTCCTGATCTGCAAGCTGATGCTCCTCGGCGCCGCATCCGCCCTCTCCGGCTACGGCTCGAAAGATACGAAGAGCCTGCGCATCCACGTCCTCATCTACGCGCTCCTGTATCTGTCGCTGATCGGCTTCACGCTCGGCTCGGCCGTGGGCAAGGCGAGCGCTTTTGTGACGCGAGGCATGGCCGCAGGCGCCCCACCCCCGCCCGCTTCGTGGGATATGGGCGTCAACCTCGCCTTCGGCTGGATGCTGATCCCCCTCGTGATCTTCCTGCCCTTCCTCGCCTGCTACGGTGTAGACGTCGAACGCAAGTTCTATCCCGACGGCCTCTTCTCCATCCGCCGTATGTTTCTGGGCACCCCTTCGGGCGGCCTGCCCTACGTATTGACCCTCATCCTTCTCGGCTGGGCCGGAATGGCTATGGTGCTCGTCCACTACGGAGCGCCCATGCTCTCCCCAGCTATCCTCGTCTGGGCGTTGGCCTTCTGGTCGTTTATGTGGTCCATCGGCCGACTCACCAGCAGCTTCGCCATGGGATTGCGCTCCGCGCGAGCCCTCCACTTTACGCTCATGATGGCGTTGATCGCCCTGCCGGTCCCGTTCTTCGGGGCCGCCTCCACCTTCGACTCGGCCAGCGGCAGCATTTGGGACATCTACATCCTGCGCCCCCTCATGGGCACCCAGGACAACACGATGATCGCCCTCGTCATGGCGGCAATTCTTGCCGGGGGTGCCGTCGTACTAACCTATATCGCGGAATTCAACGCTTCAAAGAAAGCGATCCTTAAAGGACAAACGGCATGAAAGTAGACGTTAGCGGTCTGAAAAAATTCGAGCGCCGGGTGCGGCTCGTCCGCTCGTGGCGCGGCCTCGCCATCGGCCTGTGCTTCGGCGCGGTGGCCTGTGTGGTCTGGGCAGCCCTGGACTGGATGCGCATAGCCTATGCCGAATGGTCCTGGATGGGCATGGTCTTCGGCGGAGCTGGCCTCGCCGGGCTCCTGATCGGCTATTTCATGAAGGTCCCTGTGGGAGGGCTCGCCGATAGCATCGACCGCCGCGGCGGCCTGGAAAACCGCCTCACCACCTCGATGGAAGTCAAAGGCGTCTCCGAGTTCGAGGAAGCCCTCCAGGAAGACGCGGGCGAAAAGCTGGGCAAGGTCCAGCCGAAGCAGCTCTATCCCATCAAGGTCGGCCGATGGCAGGGCGCCGCATGCCTCCTCGCCGTCCTCGCCTCCACGATCTTCCTACTCGGCAACTCCCCCATCCTCCTTAGTCCCGAAGCCCGCCACGAGCGCGAGGAGCTGAAGAAGACCGGAGTCACCGTCCAGCACATCGTCAAACCCGCCGACACCCCCGATTCCCAAAAGGAGATGACCCCCGGCGAAAAGCGCCTCGTCGACGAAGTGCGCAAGCTTCAACGCGATCTGGAGAAGGCCAAGATCACGAAGGAAGAGGCCATGCAAAAGGCCAACGACCTCGCCAAGCAAGCTCAGGAACTGAGCAAAGATCGCGCGAAGTCGATGGAAGACAGCCTCGGCAAAGCTGAAACCGCCATGGAGAAAATGGAAAAGGCGGAGCTTGAGAAGAACGGCGTCAAGATGGACCCCGACGCCATGGATCGGCTGAGCAAAATGAACGCCGAGCATCTCAAGGACAGCAAGATGAACTCCGAGCAGCAAAAGCAGCAGTTCCAACAGAAGCAGCAGGAGTTGAACAAGCAGCAGCAAGCTCTCGAACAGAAGAAGCAAAGCCTGGAGCAGCAGAAGTCGGACCTTCAGAAGAAGATGGACGACATCGACAGCAAGCTCAAAGATCCCAAGCTCTCCGAAGCGCAGCGCAAGGCGCTCGAGGAGATGCAAAAGAAGCTTCAGGAAATGATGAAGAAGTTCGAAAAGGAGATCAAAGAGATCCAGGACGCCATCAACAAGATCATGCAGGACAAAGAAATCCAGGAGATGATCCAAAAAATCATGGCGCGCCCTGAGATGAAAGAGCTGCAAGAGATGGCCCAAAAGCTGGCCGAGCAAGCCCAGCAGCAACAGGCGTCCGATCAGGGCAAGCAAGACATGCCCACCCTGACCAAGGAAGACCTGGACAAGATGAAAGAGCAGATGGGCGAGCTGGAACAGAAGCTCAAAGACCTCGCCCAGCAGCTAAAGGACCCCAAGGCCATGGACGAGTTCATGAAAGAGCTCAAGGAGTCCCTGAGCCAGTGCCAAGGCATGGGTATGTGCATGAAGATGGGCTTTGGCCTCTTCAACCTCTTCGGCATGCAAATGCCCGGTATGCCCTCCCCCGCCAACCCCATCGACACGATGTCCTACGACACCGGCCAGGTCAACAAGAACCAGAACGGCAAGCAAGGCCAAGGCTCCACGAACATCACCCAGATCACCGGCGACCGCCAGAACAAGGGCGAGGAAGCCTACATCGAAATCAAGGGCCCCACGTCGGTCGGCACCCGATCCTCCGTGAAGTACACGAAAATCCTTCCCAGCTACAAACGAAAAGCCGAGGAAGCCATCGACAAAAAGGCGATTCCGAAGCAGCACGAAAAACGGGTCCGAGAATATTTCGACAGCTTGACGAAGGGGAAGTAGAGCCTTGATGGAGGTGAATGGGTGATTGATGTGATGGAAGTGATGGAGGGAGGGCCTGTGTTCGTAGCAGAAGAACGAGCACGGTATGGCTCTGCACCACGCAGCCATCGAGATCTCAAAGTCTATCGACGCGCCTTCGAGCTTGCGTTGGAGGTCTGCGCGATCGCCCGCGAACTCCCACAGCACGAACAGTTTGCTTCAGCTGACCAGATGCGTCGATCCTCCAAATCCGTTTGCGCTCAAATTGCTGAGGCTTGGCGCAAACGTCGCTATAAAGCCGCCTTCATCAATCGAATGAATGGTGCAGAGTCCGAGGCAGGTGAAACTCAGTGTTGGCTGGAGTTCTGTCACGCCGAAGGCTATATCGACCCGGATACTTTCGAACGTCTATGGAACGAATACGAGTCCCTTATAGGGTCGATCGTCGGAATTATTCAGCACGCTGACAAGTGGATCATCAAGCCAATTACCTAACTCACCCCCATCACCTCCATCACCCCCATCACCTCCATCACGTCAATCATCCAAGCCACCCAATTCACCTCCATCAGGAAAGCAATGAGCACAGACGCAGATTGGTTTAAATCGACATTCGGCAAGGTCCGCGACGAGGTTCGCAAGACCATCGTCGGGCAGGAAGAGGTCGTCGACAACGTCCTCGTCGGCCTCGCCTCCAGCGGTCACGTACTGCTCGAAGGCATGCCCGGCCTCGGCAAGACCCTCCTCGTCCGGTCCCTCTCAAAGGCGCTGTCCCTGGATTTCTCCCGAATCCAGTTCACCCCCGACATGATGCCCGCCGACGTCACCGGCACGAACATCCTCTCCCACAGCGACACCGGAGCCCGCTCTTTCGAGTTCCGTAGAGGCCCCATCTTCGCGAATATCGTCCTCGCCGACGAAATCAACCGCGCCACGCCCAAGACCCAATCCGCCATGCTCGAAGCGATGCAGGAGCGGTCGGTCACCGTAGGCGGCAAGCGCCACGACCTCGAAGAGCCTTTCCTCGTCATGGCGACCCAGAACCCGGTGGAGCAGGAAGGCACATACCCCCTCCCCGAAGCCCAGCTCGACCGCTTCTTCTTCAAAATCCTCGTGCCCTATCCCTCCAAGGCCGACCTTGCCGAAGTCGTGAACCGCACGACCGGAGGCGTCCAGGAAGAACCCCAGGCCGTCGCCCACAAGGAAGACGTGCTGAAGATGCGAAGCATCGTCCGCGAAGTCCCCATCGCCCAAAACGTCCTCGACTACGGCCTGTCCCTCATCGTCGGAACCCACCCCGAAGGCGAAGGCTCGACCCAGATCGCCAGCCGCTATTGCCGCTATGGCTCCTCCCCCCGAGGCGCCCAATCGCTCGTAACCGCAGGCAAGGTCTACGCCCTCCTCGCCGGGCGTTTTAACGTGGCGAAAGAGGACCTGAAGCGCGCCGCGAAGCCCGTCCTCCGACACCGCATCCTCCTCAACTTCGAAGCCGAAGCCGACGGCATGACCCCCGACAAAGTGATCGACGAAGTCATCGCCGCCGTAGAAGCCGGAGACCGAGACCCGATCCGAGTCTAGTTCGAATCCGAAAAGCCTCCCCCTGCATGCAGGGAGAGGGCAGGGTGGGGGTGCGATGGCAGAACAGAGAAGAAAGAACCACAAGAAGGCAGAAGCCTCCCCATGCGTGCCGGGGGAGTGTAAGGCGCAAAAGCCTCCCCTTGCGTGCAGGGGGAGGGCAGGGTGGGGGTGCGACCTCCAAGCCGTCAAAGCGGAAGGGCGGGGACGCGATGACTAGCCGAAAGGGAAGGAACTACGCCAAGGAGAATCTGGCGAGAATCCGCCAGCTACGCCACGACGTGCCAAAGAGCGAGAAAAAGCTCTGGTACGACGGCCTGTCCGGTCAGCGCCTGGATTTTCGATTTCGACGTCAATATCCCATTGGGCCGTATTCCCTCGATTTTTACTGCCCGGAAATCAAGCTTTGTGTCGAAATCGATGGCTCGTCTCATGATGAGCGACTCGAAAGAGACTTGAATCGGGATGCTTATTTGGCGGAGCAAGGAATCGCGACATTGCGGATTCCTGTCTCCAGTGTCGTGGGATCGTTTGAGGACGTTCTGTCATTGATTGAAACGACTTGCCGGGAGAGAGCGGGTAGGACCCCCACCCTGCCCTCCCCCTGCAAGCAAGGGGAGGCTGTCCGGTGACCACTACCCTAGGCCTAGAACCCCGCGAATTCCGCCTCCTCGAAGGCCTGCGCCTCAACCCGCGCAAAAGCTTCACCGGCAAAATCCGGGGCGAGCGACTGACCACCCGCAAAGGCGTCTCCATCGAGTTCAGCGACTATCGCGACTACACCGAGGGCGACGACCTTCGCCACCTCGACTGGAACGTCCTCGCCCGCCTCGAAACCCCGATCATGAAAACCTACCGCGACGAGGAAGACCTCGCCGTGCACCTCATGCTCGACGCTTCCCAAAGCATGGACTTCGGCGAGCCCACCAAGCTCGACGCCGCCGCCAAGTTCGCCTGCGCCCTCGGCTATATCGGCCTCGCCTCCGGCGACGCGATCTATCCCCGCCTCCTCGGCCTGCGCCAGCCACCTCTTGCCGCCCTCCGAGGCAGGTCCTCCTACCCGCGCCTTGCGCGCTGGATGGACTTCCCCAAGGGAGGCGACGACGGTAGGGAGACAAGCGGCCTTTCCGCCGCCCTCCGCCAGTTCGCCAATTCGTCCGCCCGAACCGGCCTCGTCATCCTCCTCTCCGACGGCCTCGACCCCGAAATGGCCAACGCTCTCCGCATCCTCGGCGGACGCGGCCACGAAGTCCTCTTCCTCCAAATCCTGAGCGACATCGAGCTCGATCCCGATCTCGAAGGCGACCTCCGCCTCCTCGACTGCGAAGGGACCGCCAAGGTAGAGATCACCGCCAACAGCTTCGCCCTCAAGGCCTACCGCCAGAACCTCGAAAAGCACAACGCCGCCATCCGAGATACGATCCTGAGAATCGGAGGCCGCCACGCCCTCATCACCTCCAAAGACCCGCTCGATAAAGTCCTGAAGGATGTCCTGAAACGAGGAGGATGGGTCGCGTGATTTTAGATTCCTCGGTTCCTCGATTCCTCGGTTGGTTGGCGCCATCGGCCAGACGATTCCGCTGCAAAACTGACTCCCAAAAAACAAATCGAGGAATCGAGGAATCGAGGAATCGAGGAATCCCAAAACCGAGTAACCGAGTAACCGAGGAACCGAGGAACCAGGCCGGAGGCCCAGCGTGAGCCTGCAAAACCTCTCCGCCCTCCTCTGGCTGATCCCCCTCGGCGGCATCATCATCGTCCTCTACCTGCTCAAGATGAAGCGGAAGGACATGCGCGTCCCCGCCACCTTCCTGTGGCCGGAGATGACCGAGGAGATCCGCGCGAACTCCCTTTTCCAGCGCCTGCGGTTCTCCTGGCTTCTCGTCCTCCAGCTTCTCGCCCTCTGCCTCACCGTCTTCGCCCTCGCCAAGCCCCAAACTCAGCAGCGCGGGCTCACCGGCGAGGTCACCGTCCTCGTCGTGGACGCCTCCGCCAGCATGGGCGCGATCGACGTCAAGCCAACGCGATTCGACGAGGCCAGGCGCCTCGTGCGCGACGCGATCTCGTCCGCCCGCCCCGGCGACCGCATCGCCCTCATCGAAGCAGGGCCAAGCCCGAAGGTCATCTTCCCCTTGGGCAACGATGCGCCAAAGCAGCTTCGTGCAATGGATAGCATGCGCCGCTCCGACTCCGAGGTGGACGTCGGCGAAGCCCTCCGCCTGGCTGCCGCCCTGGTCGGCAGCGAGGCGTCCGCGCGGATCGTCCTGCTTTCCGACGGCGATTTCGAGCCCGTCAAAGATTTCTCTCCCGGTAAGGCGTCGCTGGTCTACAAGTCCATCGGCGATAACGACCACAACCTGGCTGTCTCTGCCCTCGGCGTCGCCGACACGGGCCAGGGAAGGCAGGTCTACTGCTCCGTCCGAAACCCCAGCGGCAAGGCCCTCGGCGGCACCCTGAACCTCTACGCCGACGGCAAACTGATCGACTCCGACAAGGTGCAGGTCGCCTCCGATAAGTCGTGGGGCAAAACCGTCGCCGCACCCCCCGGAGCCAACGTTTTCGAGGCCAAGCTCGCCGCGCCGGAGGACCTGCTTCCGGCCGACGACTACGCCGTGGCCCTCGGCGCCCCAGGCGCATCCCTCCGCGTCCTCCTCGTCGGCAAAGGCGACTTCTTCCTTGAGAAGGCCCTCGCCCTCGACCCCCGCGTCAGCCTTGACCGCGCCGACGAAGTCCCTGCGGAGGAGAAGGGAACGGGCAGCGGCGGAAGCTACGATATCGTCGTCTTCGACGGCGTCCCCGAAATCCCCGTCAAGGCCCGAGGCGTCGTCGCCTTTGGCGCAGCCGGCGGCCCAACCCCCGTCACCGTTGAGGACACCGTCAAAAATCCCCGCTTCGTCTCCGCCGAAAAATCCAAGCTCATGGACGGCGTCGACCTGGAGGGCGTCTTCATCGACACCGCCGAAAAGGTGAAGCCCAAGGCCGACGGCCAAGTCCTCGCCACCGGCAGCGGCGGCCCGTTGGTGGTCGCCTCCAACGGCGATCAACGGCACATCTACGTCGCTTTTGCTCCTCTCCAGTCCGACCTGCCGCTCAACGTCGGATTCCCAATCTTTATCGCCAACTCCCTCGACTTCCTCGCCGGGGAAGTGAGCTCCAACGTCCTCTCCGTGAAGGCAGGCCAAGCGTTCTCCGTGCCCTCTAGTGGCCCCGCCACCCTGAAGACCCCGACCGGCGACACGCTCCAGATCGCCCCCACTAATGGCAGCGTCGTCGTCCGCGACGTGAGGCAGGTTGGCAAGTACGTCCTCACCGTGGACGGCAAAGCGAAAACCGTCTACGCCAGCCTCCGCAGCGACCGCGAGTCCCACATCTCCCCCGAGGTCACCCTCGACCTCGGCGGCGATAGCAAAGTAAAAGCCATCGAAGCCCCCATGCGCTTCGCCGACTTCTGGCGTCCCCTTCTCATCCTCTGCCTCTTGGTCCTCACCGCCGAATGGTGGCTGTTTGCGAGGAAAAGCTGATGAGGTTTACCGACCCCACCTGGCTCCTCCTCCTCATCCCCGCGGGACTTGGGCTGGCTTACAGCTTCCGGCACATCCACGGCATGGCGAAGGGACGCAAGCGTTGGGCGTTCTCCATCCGCTTCCTGCTCGTCGCCCTCCTCATCCTCGCCCTCTCCGGGCCAGAGTCGCGGCGACCCAACCGGGGCGTCTGCACGATGTTCCTCCTCGACCGCAGCGACTCCGTGAACGATCAGGAGTCGAAGAAAGCGCAGCAGTTCATCGACCAGGCCATGCAGCGGCTCGGCTCCGAAGACTCGGCGGGCCTGATCGTTTTCGGTAGGGAAGCCGTCATCGACACCGCTCCCGGCGGTCGACGGTCCCTCGGCCACATTCAGAGCAAAATTGACGGCACCGCCTCCGACCTCGCGGGCGCCGTCCGTCTCGCTAGCGCCACCTTCCCCGACGGCAAAGCCCGCCGGATCGTCGTCCTCAGCGACGGCAACGAGACTGCCGGCGACTCCGTGGAAGCCGCCCAGGTGGCCGCCACCGACGGCATCGGCATCGACTACGTCCCCCTCGGCATCGAGGACCGCGATGTCGAAGTCTCCGTGGTCGATATGCAGACCCCCGACGAAATCCGCGTCGATCAGCCGTTCGACATGCGCGTCGTCGTCGATTCCACCGTCGCCACCAGGGGCACCCTGGAGCTCGACCGCGACGGCAAGCTCGTCAAATCCGTCCCCGTCACCCTCACCGCAGGCCGAAACGCCGTGGTCGTGGGAGACAAGCTGAGCGAGGCCGGTTTCAGCCGCTACCGCGCCACCCTGAAGGTCGCTGGCGACCACGACAACCGAAACAACATCGGTATGGGCTTCGTCGTCGTCAAGGGCAAGCCCCGCGTCCTCGTGATGCAGGAAGACCCCTCCAAGAAGGAACTGACGAACGCCCTTCAAAAAGCGGGCATCGACGTCGACCTTGGCGGCCCCGGTGGCCTCCCCACCCGCCCCGAGCAGATCCAGCGGTACGACGCCGTCCTCTTTAACGATATCAACGCCGCTTCCATCACCGACAGCCAAATGAAGATCATGCAGGCTGCCGTCCGCGATAGCGGCGTCGGCTTCGCCATGATCGGCGGCGAGAACTCCTTCCTCCCCGGCGGCTACTACGGCACCCCCATCGCCGAAGTCCTGCCCGTGGACCTCAATATCCGCCAGCGCAAAACTTTCCCCAGCACCTCCGTGCTCATCGCCGTGGACTGCTCGGGCAGTATGAGCATGATGGAGGACGGCGTCCAGAAGCTCCGCATGGCCGCCAAAGCCGCGGAAGAAACCGTCAAGCTCCTCGGCCCCGCCGACCGGGTTGGCGTCTACGGCAGCGCCGACGGCATCGAGGCCGTCGCGCCCATGCAGGCGCTGTCCGACAAGATGGCCGTAGTAACCCAGATTCGCAGGCTCGATATCAACGGTGGCGGTATCTACATCGGCCCCACCGTCCAAAAGATCGAGCCCGTCATCCGCGCCGAGCCGTCCAAGGTCCGCCACTTCATCCTCCTTGCCGACGGCAACGACAGCACCGACTGGCGCGACGCCATTCAGCGCGCCGCCGGGATGCGGGCCGACCACATCACCACCACCGTCGTCGCCATCGGAGACGGTAAAGACGTCCCCTCGCTGCGGCAGCTCGCCATGGTCGGCGGCGGGCGTTTCTACCTCGCTACCAAGGCCCGCCAGCTTCCCGCTATCTTCACTCAGGACACCTCGATCATGTCCCGCTCCGCCATCGAGGAAGGGAAGTTCTTCCCGAAGGTGATCCAGGGCGAAGAAATCCTGCGCGGCATCGACTCCATGCCGCCCCTCCTCGCCTACTGCCTCTCCGACGCCCGCCCTCTCGCCCACGTCGGGATGAAGACCCACAAGGACGATCCCCTCCTTGCCACCTGGCAGTACGGTCTCGGCGCATCCCTCGCCTTCACCTCCGACGCCCAAGCCCGTTGGGCCCAAGCCTGGGTCGGCTGGGATGGCTTCTCCGCCTTCTGGTCCCAGGCCGTCCGCGCCATCAGCCGCCGCGCCACCCGCAACAACTACCAAGTCTCGGTCCGGCAAGAGGGTGGCAAAGGCGTCATCGAGATGAAGGGTTACGACACCCTGGGCAATCCGCTTTCCAGCGACAACGCCACCGTCCGTATCGCCACCCCGAATGGCGGCTCCAAGGAAATCACCCTCGCCCAACAGGCCCCCGGCATCTTCTCCGGCGCGTTCGATGCCACCGAGCTGGGCTCCTATATCGTCACCGTCGCCGAGAAGGACCCCGCGGGCGGCATGCGCGTCAGCTCCAGCGGCTTCTCCGTCCCCTACCCGCCCGAGTACCGCAGCTTCCGCCCGAACCGCCCCCTCCTGAACGAGATGGCGAAGCTGACCAAGGGCGAGGAGCTAAAGGCCCCCGAGCAAGCCCTCAGGCCCATGCTCGACCCAGGCGCGTCCATCTCCGAGCTCTGGCCCCTGCTGGTTCTCTTCGCCGCCCTGCTCATCCCCCTGGACATCGGCGTCCGCCGCCTCGCCCTTCCGCTAGCCGAAGCCTTTGCCAAACTCTGGGCAAGGCTCCGAAGCCGCCGCGAGGTCGTAGCGACCCAGACGGAAGTGGTAGGCCGCCTTCAGCAAGCCAAGCAAAGGGCAAAGGTCACTGGCGACCCAACCCAAGCCCCCACCATCAACCCCCAACAACCCACGCCCCCAACCCCACCTCAAAAGAAACCCCAACCCACCGCCCGCCCAGGAGCCTCCGCAGGCACCAGCCTCCTGGAAGCCAAAAAGAAACGAAAAGACGACAACGCCGAATAGACTCCCCCTTCGCGTGCTACCTCGCACTTCCCCGTGCTGCCTCCCCTTCGCGCGCTGCCTCCAGACGCGCCGTCTGGAGGCTAAAAAACCGTCCGGACCCCCCCCCCAATGCACTCTTACATCGCTAACCCATAGCGCCCGTTGTGGTGAAAACGAATCACGTCCATCACTTCCATCACGGCCTCACCTCCATCATCCCTACGCGAACCGCTTCAAAACCTCACGCAACTTCGCCACCGTCCCATACTCGTCCGCGGTGTGTGCGATCATGCTCAACAACTCCCGGATCTGCAACAACACCAACCGATCCTCCCACCCCGGCTCCAACGGGTGGACCTCCCGGTACGCGTCGAAGAACGCCGGTTCGACCCCCGAATACTGCGCCGTCATCGCCAACTCCGCCTCCGGCCAACCGTAATAGGCCGCCGGATCGATAAACGCCGGACGCCCGTCCGACCCGCAAGCCATATTCCCCGACCACAAATCCCCATGGATCAAGGAAGGCCCCTGCAAAGGAATCAACGACGGCAAACGGGAAGCGATCCGCTCCACCGCCAACCGGTCGTCCGAGGTCGTCACCGCCTGCGTATGCGGCTCCTCCAAGAACCGCAAAATGCGGGTCCGCGCAAAGAACTCATGCCCGTCCTCGCTCCACGTGTTGTCCATCGGCAGCAGCCCCAGATAGTTCACATGGTGAAACCCGAACTTGTCGTTCCCGTGGGAGTGAAGCGTCGCTACCTGCCGCCCGAACTTCTCCCAATACCCATCCCCAGGCTCGCTCTTCCCAAGGTCTTCCAGCAGCAAGTGGTCGTGCCCCACGCTCAGCACCTCTGGCACACGCGGTCCCCCATCGACCGATAGCGTCTTTAACCCCTCCGCCTCCGCCGTGTAGAGCCCCACCGGTGCCGTAACGCACTGCTTCAAAACGACGCTTTGCCCGCTCTTCATCCTCAGCCGGCGGGTCAGGCTGATCATCCCTCCGGGTAGCTTCTCCTCCGACTCGATAGGGCCGTCGAGTACGGCGGAAACGGCTTCCGGAATGTTATCCATCGCAGCGATTTTGAACGTTAACGAACTAAAAAGATAGATTAAACGACCCTAAGCGCGACGCGGAGTGTATGCTCCCCGGCGTCATGGCGGAGAAGTTGCGTTGGGGCATTCTCGCGACCGGTTCCATTGCGAACCAGTTCGCGAACGGGTTAAAGGTTTCGAGGACGGGCGAGCTAACCGCCGTCGGGTCGCGAACGATTGAAAAGGCGAGCGAGTTTTGCCAGAAGCACGGCGGCAAACCGTACGCTTCCTACCAGGAAGTCCTCGACGATCCGAACGTGGACGCCGTCTATATCGCCACCCCCCACGCCATGCACTGGGATTGGACCATCAAGTGCGCCGAAGCGGGCAAGGCCATCCTCTGCGAAAAGCCCTTCACCCTCAACGCCGTCGAGGCCGAGAAGGCCATCGCCGCCGTCCGCGAGAAGGGCGTCTTCTTCATGGAAGCGTTCATGTACCGCTGCGCCCCCCAGACCCGCAAGCTCGTCGAGCTCCTGGGCGATAAGGCCGTCGGCACGGTTCGCTCCGTGAACGCCGAATTCTCCTTCCACGCCTCCCACGAGTGGAATAACTTCCGCGCCACGAACGAAGGCGGCGGAGGCGGCATCATGGACGTTGGCACCTACTGCGTCTCCCTCGCCCGCCTCGTCGCCGGGGTAGAGCCCGACCGCTGCGAATACACCGCCCACATCGGCGCCAAGGGCTACGACGAGTGGGGCAACGGCTTCCTCCACTTCCCGAACGATATGACCGCCGCCGTCAGCAGCGGCGTCCACCTCAACATGCGCAACGACGCCCGAATCTACGGCGAGGAAGGCTGGATTCACATCGAAAGCCCCTGGAAATGCTCCAAGGGCGCCAAGCTCACCGTTTACCGAAACGGCAAAGACCCCGAAGAATTCGACCTCGGCGTCACCAACGACGAGCTTTACGGAATAGAAGCCGACTCCGTAGCCGATTTTCTCGAATCGAAAGAGTGCCCCTACATGAGCATCCCCGACACCCTCGGCCAGATGCGCGCCCTCGACGCCCTCCGCAAGAGCGCAGGACTCCACTTCCGTGGGGAGATGGAAGGTTGAGGTACGGCAACGTCGCCCACATCGAAAAGCCGGTCTCCAAGATCGTCGCCGGAACCGACTACCTCCTCGGCCAACCCAAGGAAACCTCCTTCGAAGCCTACGACATCTTCTGGGAAGCCGGCGGCCGCGCCTTCGACACCGCCCACTGCTACGGCGAGAACAGCCGGGTCTTCGGAGAATGGGTCGCAAGTCGAGGTATTTCCAAAGAGGCAATCTTCTTTGACAAGGGCTGCCACCCTTATGGGTCTCCAAGAGTGACCCACGCCGACATGCTCAGCGACATCGAGCAGAACCACGAAAAGATCGGCGTCGACTACACCGACTTCTTCGTCCTCCACCGAGACAACCCCGAAGTCCCGGTAGGCGAGATCGTAGATTGGCTGAACGAGTTCAAGTCCCAAGGCCTCATCGGCGCCTTCGGCGGCTCCAACTGGACCCATGACCGCATCGCCGCCGCCAACGCCTACGCCGCCCAAAACGGCAAACAGGGCATGTCCCTGAACAACCCCAACATGACCCTCGCCCAGAACTCCGAACCGCTCTGGGGCGGCTGCCTGACCATCGGCTCCGAAGGCCGGGCCTGGCACGAAGAAACCCAACTCCCCCTCTTCTCCTGGTCCTCCATGGCCCGAGGCTACTTCGCCCACAGCACCGACCCCGACGTCGTCCGTGCCTACGATAACCCGGTCAGCCAGGCCCGCCGTGAGCGAGCCGAAAAGCTGGGCAAAGAGAAGGCGGTCAGCGCTATGCAAATCGCCATGGCCTGGGTCCTAAACCAACCCTTCCCAACCTTCGCCCTGGCCGGCCTCCGAACCCCCGACCAAGCCCGAGAAGCCCTCGTCGCGGTAGACATCGAGCTGACGCCCGAAGAGGTCCGCTGGCTCGAGCAAGGTGACTGATGCCAACCTCAATGCCGCGAACATGTCCGTGCGAGATGGAGTACGAGGCCCTCTCTTAAACAAAAAGGCCCGACGCGTCACCGCCTCAGGCCCGTTGGTCGATGAATTTCCACCCGGGAAATTCAGGGTTACAGCGGTCAACCGTAGGCGGTTCCGCTGGGCGCGCCGGCGAGGTCCACTTTGAGGACTGCCGACTTCGCCGCTCCCGCCAACGAGGCGTTGAGTTGAGACAGTGAGTCTTTGCCATAACCTTGGAAGGTCTTGGCCACCTTTCCGTCTTTACCGACCATGACGACGGTTTGGGAATGATGGACGCTATAGGCTTGGATGATCTTCTCGTCGGGATCGAGGAGGCCGGGGAACGGCGCGCCGTAGTCCTTGACAAACGACGCATAGGCGTCCTTGCCCGAGTTCATCACCGCAATGAAACGAACCTTGCCCTTGTAGGCATTGTAGAGCCGGTTGAAGTACTTCACGGAGAAGGGATTTGCGGAACACCCATCCTTCACGAAGTAGAGGAAAGCCGGCCCTTTCTCGGTAAGGCTTTTGAGCGAATACGACTTGCCGTCGCTGGCGTTCGCCTGGAACGTGGGAGCAGACACCCCGGCTTTGAGGCCGTTCGTCAAATCTTCCTGTGCCAGAACTAAACCCACGGCAACGATGCCGACGGTCGCCAAAATCGCCTTGAACGATTTTGCTTTCATCGGCCTCAGTGTATCAGGCCTTCTTAATCTCCGCTTTGGCCATCCGCTTGATCAACGCGACCTGCCCCACGTGATAAGCCGTGTGCACGGCGATCTGGCAGAGCTTCTCCACCGCTTTCGTATCGTCGTCCATCGCATGGACGAAAGGCTCCGCAACCGCCATTTCGTACGCCTTCTGAAGGTTCGTCAAGAACGAATCCCGCGTTTCGATCCACTCCGAAGGCGGCGGCACATGCCAGTCGTCTTTGTAGATATTGCCCGAAGGCCGCTTCTCGCCCATAAGCCTCGCCAGCCAGAGCTGATTCCAGAAGTCGCAGTGCCAGATATTCGTCGCCATCGAGTATGGACAACCCGATGGAACATGGCAGGCGACGTCGGCCTTGACATTCACAAGCCGCTTGCTCGAAGCGAAGTCGTAACCCTCGATTATTTGCTTCAGCGCCTCCCCGACGGCCTCGCGATTCATGTTTACATCATACGCAAGGGTAAAACCGTGAAGGCATGGCAGATCTCTCGTCGTTGAAGATGAACACCCCCGTAAACCGCCTTCGCGGTTCCCTCCCCAAGGTCGGCATCCGTCCGACTATCGACGGCCGCTACGGCGGCGTCCGCGAATCTTTGGAGGGATTCACGATGGCTCTGGCGGAGTCGGCAGCGGCACTGATATCGTCAACTTTAAAGCACGCCTGTGGCCTGCCCGTCGAGTGCGTCATCGCCGACACTTGCATTGGCGGAGCCAGCGAAGCGGCGAAGTGTGCGGAGAAATTCGACCGCGAAGGCGTGGGCGTCTCCCTCACCGTCACCCCTTGCTGGTGCTACGGCTCGGAGACGATGGACATGGACCCCCTCCGGCCCAAGGCGATCTGGGGCTTTAACGGCACCGACCGTCCCGGCGCGGTCTACCTGGCCGCCACACTGTCCGGCCATGCCCAAAAAGGTCTGCCGTGCTTCGGCATCTACAGCCGCGACGTCCAAGACCTCGGCGACGCGAACATCCCCGCCGACGTCCAAGAGAAGATCCTTCGATTCGCCCGGGCAGGCATCGCCGTTGCAGGGATGCGCGGCAAGAGCTACATGGCGATGGGCGGCGTCTCGATGGGCATCGCCGGTTCCATCGTCGATCAGAACTTCTTCGAGAGCTACCTCGGCATGCGCGTCGAGACCGTGGATATGACGGAGTTCGTCGGCCGGATGCGCAAAGGCATCTTCGACCAGGACGAATACACCCGGGCCCTCGCCTGGGTACGGGCCAACTGCCAGGAAGGGAAGGACTGGAACCCCGCCGACAAGCAGCGCAATCGAGCCACCAAGGATGAAGACTGGGAGACCTGCGTCAAGATGGCCCTCATCGCCCGAGACCTCATGATCGGCAACCCCAGGCTGGCAGAGATGGGCTACAAAGAGCAGGCGGAGGGCCACAACGCCATCGCGGGCGGCTTCCAAGGCCAGCGCCAGTGGACCGACCACTTCCCGAACGGCGACTTCCTCGAAGCCATCCTTTGCACCTCCTTCGACTGGAACGGCATCCGTCAGCCCTTTATGGTCGCCACGGAGAACGACTCCCTCAACGGAGCCTCCATGCTCCTCGGCAATCTCCTCACCGGCACGACCCAGATGTTCAGCGACGTGCGTACCTACTGGAGCGCGAAGTCGATCCACCGCGTCACTGGCGCAGCCGCCGATCCCGTCCTGCACCTTATCAACTCAGGCCCCTCGCCCCTCGACTTCACCGGCGAGATGAAAGGCGACCAAGGTCGTCCAACCATCAAACCGTGGTGGGAGATCACGCCTGAGGACGCCGCCGCCTGTCTCGACGCCACCCTCTGGTGTGCCTCCGACCTCGGCTACTTCCCGTCGGGCGGCTGGTCCACCGATTTCACCACCAAGGGCCGCATGCCCCTCACGATGTTCCGAATCAATCTCGTCAAGGGCCTCGGCCCCGTTTTGCAGATCGCCGAGGGCTTCGCCGTGAACATGCCTTCGGACGTCCACACAGTGCTCGACGAGCGAACGAACCCGACCTGGCCCACCACCTGGTTCTCCCCGCGCTGCGATGGCAAGGACGGCGCGTTCAAGGATGCCTACACGGTGATGAACAACTGGGGCGCGAACCATGGCGCGATCTCCCACGGCCACATCGGCGCCGACCTGATCACGCTCGCCTCAATGCTGCGCATCCCCGTGGACATGCACAACGTCGAAAGCGATCAAATCTACCGCCCCGCCGTCTGGTCCCGCTTCGGCGGAGGCATCGACCCAGTAGGGTCGGATTACCGGGCTTGTGAGACTTACGGGCCACTTTACGGCTAGACCCTAATCAGAACGGCGTTCGTACGTCATAATAACGATGTTATGACGAGAAAATTGATCAAGACCGGGAATAGCGACGCGCTCGTCATCACGAAAGAGATGAAGGAGCACCTCGGCGTGCGCGAAACCGTCGCGGTTTACTACGCGGAAGGGAAGATCATCATCGAGCGCCCGAAAGTAACCTTCGAAGAGGCCCAAGCGCGTACCGATGAGAAGTTTTCCGAGGTCTACGAAGAGCTGGCGAAGTAGGTGGAGGAACCGATATTCCTCACGGTCGATCAGGTGATCGAACTGCACCGCGTGTCCATCGACAAATACGGAGGCTCGCACGGTTTGAAGGATCGTGGACTTCTGGAGAGCGCGGTTATGGCTCCACGCCAGACCTTCGGCGGCGAATTTCTCTACCCGGACCTGGCCTCTATGACTGCCGCCCTTTGGCATGGCTTAGTGATGAATCACGCATTTGTCGATGGTAACAAAAGAATCGGCCTTCGCGCGGCGGACGTGTTCCTGATGTTCAACGGATACGAATTGGTTGGCAAAAAGAAGGAACTGGTCAGCCTCACCATCCGGATGACGATGGGCGAATTCACTCGCGACGACCTCGTTTCATTCGTGCGGACACGGATGAGCCCCTATCCCTAGGGGCTAAACTCCAAAACATGACAAACGGGCAATTGGCGGATGCCCTTCGGGATATGCGCGACTTTCTTATCATCGCGGGCTATGAGGAATCCCATGCTACGCGGTATACGATGATCGCCCGGCACATCGAGAAGTTGCCGGAATCGGTGGAGCAGATGAGGCGCGAGGGGCGGCTGGACGAAATTCCTGGCGTTGGAAAGCTGATCAAGCTTTACATCAAGGAGTTCATCGAAACAGGTACATCCTCGAAGATCAAAGAGTGGGAGGATCAGGCTCCGCTGACCGTCCTTGAACTCGTCCGCATCCCCGGCGTCGGCGCGAAGACGGCACGGATGCTCTTCGCCAACTACGGCATCTTCTCCCTCGCCGCGCTCAAACTCGCCCTGGACGAAGGCCGCTTGAATAGCGCTCCTGGCCTCGGTCCGAAGACGTTGGCGACGATGCGCGAGTATGTCTCAGCCAACTAGGCTCTGCCTGTACGAAAGGGTCCTCGGCGACGAATACCAGCGCCTTCACCCCGTCCTCCAAGCCTATCACCGAGCCCCTCCTCCAGTGGAAGGGGAGATGACCGTCGAACGCCCCCGTGGATGGCTTCGCGGCCTTGCCGCTAGCCTCATGAAGTTGCCCAAGGCCAGCACCCGAGAAAACTGCACTCTGACCATCGAAGCCACCGACGGAACGGAAACCTGGCGGCGCAGCATCGGAGCCTGGCAAATGACGACCTATCAACACGAGGAGAACAACCGCCTCATCGAAAAGGTGGGTCCGATGAAATTTGTGTTCGCTCTCAAGGAAGAGGAGTCGGCGTTGGTTTTTTCTCAAATCGAATGCAGGCTGGCAAGGTTGAAGCTCCCGAAAGCCTGCTCACCCTGGATTTGGGCGAGAGCCTGTGGCACCGACGAAGGCTGGCAGGTCCGTGTGGAAATCGGCCTCGCTCCGCTGGGCCTCCTCTGCGCCTACGAAGGTAGGATGCGATACAAATGCAGATAGCCATCTGGCTGTTGCTGGTGCAGGCGTCGCTGGGCGCTTTCGACACGCTGTACTACCACGAATATAAGCTTCGCTTGGCTCACGGCGACCACACTCAGATCGAGTTGCGTCTCCACGCCGCCCGAGACTTTGCCTATGCCATTATCATCGGCTCGCTCGGCTGGCTGACCTGGCTGGGGGTCTTTGCCTACGTGCTCATGGCGCTGCTCCTTACGGAGATCGTCATCACCCTTTGGGACTTCATCGAGGAAGACAAGGTCCGCAAGCTGCCTCCCGGCGAACGTGCGATGCACGCCATCATGGGCATCGTCTATGGCGCCTTCTTGGCCTACCTTGTGCCGGAGATGCTGAAGTGGGCGGCCGAGCCGACAGGATGGGGGCCGAAGTACCATGGCATCCCGGCCTGGCTGCTTTCGCTGATCGCGACTGGGGTCTTCGTGTCGGGTGTCCGCGACTTGATGGCAAGCTTGAAGCCCCGCTCCAGGAGCTAAACGGCAATGCGTCCCCGCCCCACCATCCCGAAGAGCGCCCCTCCTGGTGATCGGGCGTTCAAAAGGAGGTTGGCTACCTCCTTGGCAGGAAGCTACGGCCCTTGTGCGCGAGAAATTCGGCTCTTAAACGCCGAAGTCGTTTCGCTTCTCGCCGCGAAAGGCCATTACCTTCCAGTACCACGCGCAAAGGATTCCGAGGAGAACAAGCGCCCACCACCAATCGCCCATCACCCAAAGAACGGGGATCAAGACGACCAACGCCGCAACGGCGACGATCAGTGACCCCGCGAGGAGCATGGCAAGCAGGAACTTGACGAACCCCATATCTTTGGGACGACCTTTTTCGCGAGATCGTGCGCGGTAGCATCAGTGGGTCACATGAAGTCTTACCGCCTCAATCGTCTGTTCAATGGCAAGTCTGGCCGATGCTTCGACGTCGCCATCGATCACGGCTTTTTCAATGAGCTTGCTTTCTTGAAAGGCATCGAAGATATCGAGGCAGCCGTGAAGACGCTGGTGGAGGCGAACCCCGACGCGATCCAGCTCACCGTCGGTCAAGCCGATGTCCTGCAGCGGGTTCGGGGCAAGGACAAGCCCTCCCTCGTTCTGCGCACCGACGTCGCCAACGTCTACGGCAAGACCCTGGAAGCTCCCTTTAGCCGGATGATCTCCGATCCCGTTGGCCAGGCTCTCCGGCTCGATGCGGCTTGCGTCGTCGTTAACCTCTTCCGCATTCCGGGTGCACCGGAGGTCACCGACCAGTGCATCCAGAACATCCTGGAGGTTAAACCGGACTGTGACGCCTACGGGATGCCCCTCATGATCGAGCCGCTTGTCTTCAAGCCGAACGATGCTGCCGGTGGCTACATGGTCGATGGCGACATCGACAAGATCCTGCCGCTGGTGCGCCAGTCGGTGGAGCTCGGGGCCGATATCATCAAGGCCGATCCTACCGACGACGCCTCCATCTACGGCGAAGTCGTGAAAGCCGCCCGCGTCCCCGTGCTCGTCCGGGGCGGTGGAAAGGCGACCGACGACGAAATTTTGCAGCGAACGGAAACCTTGATCAAGGTCGGGGCGTCAGGCATTGTGTACGGCCGCAACGTCGTCCAGCACGCAAACCCGAAAGGGATGACGCGGGCCCTCATGGCGATCGTCCATGACGGAGCGACGGCGGCGGAAGCAAAGAAGCTTCTTAATTGAAATGAACGATTCCCCCTTCGTAATTCACGAAATCAGACCCCGCCAACCCCGCGTGCCCATGTGGTTTCGCGTTGCGGTTCGCTTCGCCACCGTTTGGCTCGTCTTCTTCCTGGTTTTCCGATGGATGAAGTGGTCGGTCCCGACTGTGGATGCGACTGCCTGCGCTATCGGCTGGTGCCTCGAAACTCCCATCTATCGCGCCTTCCAAAGACGGATGCGGAAAGCTCGCTAGTGCCCAACGGCTAGAATCGAGACAGATGAGCAACGTTCGGATCGGCATCATCGGCGGCGGCCTCATGGGCAAAGAGGTCGCGAGCGCCCTGGGCAGATGGTTTGCCCTCGAAGACTTCCCGATCCATGCCGAGCTTGTCGGCGTCGCCGACCTCAACCCCGACGCTCTGAAGTGGTTCGACCGCATCCCCACCGTCAAGATCAAAACCGCGGATTACAAAGAGCTGATCGCCAACCCCGAGATCGACGTCGTCTACGTCGCCGTGCCCCACGACCTGCACGAGAAGGTCTACTCGGACGTGCTTGCCGCGGGCAAGGACCTCTTCGCGGAAAAGCCCTTCGGGATCGACTTGAAGGCCGCCGTCAATATCGCACTCAGCGCGCGGACGAGTGGGCGGTTTGTGCGTTGCTCCTCGGAATTCCCCTTCTTCCCGGGCGCCCAGCGAGTCGTGCAGGCCGTCAAGAGCGGTGAGCTTGGCCGAATCATCGAGATTCGCGCCGGGTTCTGGCACTCCAGCGACCTCGACCCCAAGAAGCCGATCAACTGGAAGCGGCAGAAGGCGAAGTGCGGAGAAGCGGGCGTGATGAACGACTTGGGGATGCACGTGCTGCACCTGCCGCTCCGGCTGGGCTGGAAACCTCTCCGCGTCTACGCCCAGCTTCAAAACATCGTCACCGAACGCCCTGACATCACCGGCGCGATGGTCCCCTGCGACACCGACGACAATGCCATCTTGAACTGCGACACCGTTATCGGCGGCAAGGAAGTACCGATGCGGTTGGAGACCAAGCGCATCGCTCCAGGCGAAACCAACACCTGGTTTATCGAGGTGATGGGCACGGAAGGCTGTATCAAATTCTCGACCAAGGAGCCGAAGACGATCTGGACCTTCCGCCGAGACAAAGAGCAGATCTGGCAGCGGATCGACCTGGGTCACCAGACCGCGTTCAAGGTAGTTACCGGCCCCATTTTCGAGTTCGGCTTTCCGGACAGCTTCCTCCAGATGTGGGCGGCGTTCATCGCCGAACGGGGAGGGCTGCTGGGCGATCGCCTAGGCTGCGTTACTCCGGACGAAGCCGTCCAGAGCCACCGCCTCTTCGAAGCCGCGCTGGAATCGGCACGAGAGAAGAAGGTGGTGGATATATGACCAAGGTGCGGCGAGGCGCAATGCTGATCGGAGCGATGGCCTTACTCTCCGGCAGCGTCCTTGCCCGCTATTTGTTCTTTCCCGTCTCGGTGACCGAACGCATCGTCCATAGCGAGAAGACGTATGGCGCCTGGATCGATATGCCAGAGACGCTCACTTGGGTCGATCCGGGCCAGAACTGCGAGATGATGCTCGATCAATCCTCGAGGGGACCTACATTTCGATTTCGACGAACCGGCCAGAGGGAGGGAGTCGGTCTGCCGGAGATGGATACCTTCGTTGGCAGTGTCGAGCCATTTCCCAATTCCCCAAAGGCGATCTACTTCGACACCACGGCGGTGACCTACCGACTTGAGAATAAAGAAGCGAAGCCGAAGGCCTATCAAATGCGATTCCGTCCGTTTTGGAACGACGCGGCTGTCAAGCGTGAAGCGCGCTATTGGAACGGCCATATCGAACGTACCGACCTTCGAAAGAAATATTCAGAATCGCCAGGATGTGCTTTTGAGATGGCGCTAAAGCAAATCCAGTAACCCTCGACCGCGAAGTCCGATCATACAATCGAGCAATCCGGTAAAACTCCGCTGTGCGGCGCTCCGAAATAAACCAACTCGTGGAAGACGCTTTCGATTGCTTCCGCGCGCATGGCTGGGCGTTGCCGCCGAGTCCCCGGTGGGACGTTACCGACTTCGGTCTCGGAGACTGGCAGCGGTACGGCCTAGTCCTCGTTAACCTCGCCGAGCACGAGGAGTATTGCGAGAAACTGATGTACGCCAAACGAGGCATGACCACGCCCGCCCATTGCCACGCCAAGAAAAAAGAGGACATTATCTGCCGATGGGGCGAGTTGAGGGTGCAAGTGTGGGGCGATAGACCGGAGCCGGGGAACTATGCGGGCCTCGACGTCATGATCAACGGCGAGCACCGGGTGCTTCTCTCTTGGGATGAAGTCGTCCTGAAATCCGGCGAGCGGATCACGCTTTTTCCCGGCGTCTGGCACGAGTTCGCGCCGGAGAGCGACGAGTGCATCGTCGGCGAAGTCTCCACGGCCAACGACGATCTGAACGATAATTTCTTCGCCAACGACGAAGTTGGCCGGTTCCCCAACCTCGAAGAGGACGAGCCGCCCCTCGTTCGGTTGGTGAGCGACCGGTGAGATCGGGAATCGCTGCCGCGGGCAACTGGATCATCGACCGCGTCAAGGTGATCGACGTCTACCCGGCCCAAGACGCGCTCGCGAACATCCTCGAGGAGTCCTCGGGCAACGGCGGCGCACCCTATAACCTGCTCAAGGACCTCGCTCGCCTGGACCTCGGCCTGCCCCTCGAAGGCATCGGCCTCGTGGGAGACGACGCGAACGGCGCCGCTATACTCAACGACTGCATCGAGCACGGGATCGACATCCGTTTTCTGCAAGGGACGACGGAGGCTCCCACCTCCTACACCGACGTCATGTCCGTCCGCTCGACGGGCCGCCGAACCTTCTTCCACCAGAGAGGAGCCAACGCCCTCCTGCGCCCCGAGCATTTCGACTTCGAGGAGATCCGCGCCCAGCACCTCCACCTCGGTTACCTGCTTCTTCTCGACGGTCTCGACGAGAAGGACGACGAGTACGGCACCGCCTCCGCCCGCGTCCTCGCCGACGCAAAGCGCCACGGGCTCACCACCTCCATCGACGTCGTCAGCGAGGACAGCGACCGTTTCCGCGAAACCGTCGTCTCCGCCCTGCGTTACGCGGACGTCGTCTTCATGAACGAGTTCGAGCTCGCCCGCACGAGCGGCGTTCCGCTCGTGGACGCGGCGGACGGCCCTCTGCTTCAGGCCGGTGAGTTGTTGATGGAGGGATTGGCAGGCACCTTGGTTGTGCACACCCCCGACCGAGTCTTCGGCTTTTCTAATGAGCATCGCTACGAGCACGGCTCGGTACGCATCCCTACTGGTGGCATCAAGGGTGCGGTGGGAGCGGGAGACGCCTTCGCGGCGGGTTACCTTGTCGGATTCCTTCGAGGCCTTGGCTTGGTCGAGTGCCTTCGATTTGGCGTATGCGTAGCCGCCGCCAGCCTTTTTGAGTCGGACAGCTCGTCCGGGGTACTGCCGCTAGAGCAATGCCTGGCCCTTGGGACCAACCACGGATTCTATTGAGGCTTGATTCTGTAGCCGAGGGCTTTAGCCCTCGTGAGCGCTATCAAGTACCTCAAACGCTCACCAAGCCGAGCTCTCACGAGGGCTAAAGCCCTCGGCTACATTGGGTGGGCGGCTACTTCTTTTTTCTGCGCAACAGGCACACCACGCCCATCCCCAGGGCGCCGATGGTAAACGGCTCCGGAACCGGCAAGGCGATGGAGAGATAGAACTCCGGCGTGTTGTTGTTATTGCTGAAGAAGTTGTCCTCCGCCGAAGCGAAGATGTAGAAGGCTCCGTTCGGGATCGTAAGCGTGACCCCGTTGGCGGTTCCCGTGAAATTGTCCACCTCGAAGTCCTCGGGGATGTCGGTGGGCAGGTTGCCGACCAGGGTGTTCGGAGTGATGTAGTCCGTTCCGGCATCGATGGCGCCTGGTATCCGGTTCAGAGTGTTCCAAGGCAGGAGGACGTTGGACGAACTGAACACGGCGGTCAGTCCAAAGGCGGTCGGAGTGGGTCCCCCATTCTCGTTGTAGCTGCCCGCGCGGGAGAGGATGACGGTCTGTCCCGCGAAAAAGCCGTTGGCGTTGAGGTCGACGGGGATCGTGAAAAACGGCGTCTCGCCATTCGCGCGCAGGTAGGTCGCGGGCGAGTCGATCAGAAACAGGGTCGCCGAAGATACTCCCGCCAGGGCAAGAAGCGGAAAGCAAAATAAACAACGTTTCATGAGGGCACTATAAGGCAGGTTTTGGTTTTGTTAACAAAAGCCCGGAAAATTGCGGGGGTTTGACGTGGTCGTTGCCGCGCAAGAAGCTAATCCAAGAACGACAGATCGACGGGAGCAAACACGCTTTCGCCGCTGGCGAGAACGATATCGACTCCGTCGCGCCGGGCCTCGATAGAGTCCACGTGCTCCGCGCCAGGGCCGACCGCAGCCACCCCCATGATCGTGCTCACGACCAGCGGCGCATCCGGCGAAAGGTCTACGGAGGTGGGGATGCCTTCCTCGGTAAGAGAGTTCGTGGAAGCCGACTCGGCGAGTCCGTAGTGGAAATAGGAGGTCACATCCTCGATTCCGAGTACCCGGCGGTGGCGTCCGTTCCAGGGAGCGTAATGCCGACCTCCGTTCGAGTGCCACAGAACCGTGTGGCGTAGGACACGAGGATTTCGCAGCGAGAACCACACGTAGCCTTCGGCGGGGAACACGACAGCATTCCACGCGAACGGCAAGGTGTCGTCCCCGACCAGCATCACCAAATCCTCAAAACCCTCCCGAGCCGGATACCGGGACAGGTTGGCGACTGACCCGTTCGCCATGGGCACGATCTCCAGCCGGGAGAATCGCTCCCCAGGCTTGAGGGAGGAATAGCCGCCCCGTGCGGGCTCTTCAAAAGTCCCCGGAAACACCATTCCGAACTGAAAGTGACTCGCGGAAACGAGTCCCTCGGATGGGAAGGCGAGCATCGCGTGGTGTCCAAAATTCATCGGCCCGGAGCCGCCGGAGACGGTGTGCCGCTGGTAAATCGCCGTATCCCGCAAGGCGATTTCTTTGAAGATCGTCGCGGGGCGGATCTTGCTCTTCAGCTCCCAGCCGCCTTCGACCGCCTTCCACTTCTCGTTGGCGGTTTCACCGTGGGGCGGGTGCTGCTCGTCGCCATAGGCCTTCGCGTTGTCGCCGAAGGGCATGCAGAAGAAGTCGCCTCGCAAAACTTCCAGCAGGGGCGGCTCAACGCCTGTTTCTTCAGCCCATGGGGCCACGTGGAAAGGCTGAATCTCACGGTCGCCCAGTTTGAAAGTCACCGGGCCGAGGTGCCCGCCCTTTTCCGCGAGGTAGGCGTTGATGTTATCGGACGACAAAGCCCAAGACGATTGCCCCAGCATTTTTCCCGGCCTCTTTGCCATGCGACAGTTTAGTCCGTTTCGGAAACGAGAGCGGCAAAGAGCTCGGCGGCTTTTCGCTCCGTCTTCTTTCGCCATCGGCGAAGGGTGAAGAACGTCGTGAGCTCGGCCGTCATGAGGACGAGGAAGGCGACGAGGAAACCAAGAGGGGCGTTGTGGCTGGCCTTAAAGGTAATGGCACCCGTTAGGGGCGTCAACATCAGGGCGATGCCAAGACCGACGACGCCGGCCAAGGCCGAGCCGCCGGACGTATCGAACAACAAGCGAAAGCGGGTTTTGCCGTTTCGGCAGGTGGCGGTGAAGGTGACGTTTCCGACCTCCCATCCTGCCGACCACTCCCGGGTGGCGTCCTGGATGGTGGACTTGCCGGGGCGGCCGATGAATTGGCGCAGACGCGTGACGAGGTCTTCCCATTTTTCGTCGGAAAGGACGCCGGGCAGGGTTTGGTCGAAGGTGCGGGCGTGGGCGAATTCCGCGGATTTGGCGGTGGCGCCTTTAGCCTGGACGTCCCTGGCAGCCTGCTCGAGGACCGACGACTCGATGCCGATTTCGGAGGCGACCCTTTGAAGCTCCGCGAGAGTGACGCCGCGGGTCTCCCCATCAGGTGTGAGCCCGGACTGGAGCTCGGCAGCTCGTTGAAGAATCTCTCCGACCTGCTGTTCGTCGAATCGTTGGTTCACCGCAGTCATCATATGCCGATTTGGGGCGATTGTCATGGGTTTCGGACCGAAGGTCCGGTGGTTCGTATTCGCAAACTGCTGGTAGAAGCTCGCAGGAGCTAGGCCCGCGCCTACTGGTGGAAGGGGCCGAGGCGGTACCCTTAAGAACCGATGAGCGTTGTTGAGGAGCTAGTCCGGCTGAGTCTGCGGTTAGGCGACCCCTCGGCGGACCTCGCGATCCTCGCCGAAGGCAACGCCTCTGCAAAAGCGGGCGACACCTTTTGGGTGAAGGCCAGCGGCTTTAGCCTGTCCACGATGAATTCGAGCGGCTTGGTCCAAGTGGATCTGAAGCGGGCTCTGGGTTACCTCGACGGCAAAGACCTCGACGATACAGGTGTCCGCGAGGCGCTGAAGGCCAGCCGGATCGACGAAGGCTGCGAGCTGATGCCGAGCGTGGAGACGTTCATGCACGCCTTCCTGCTCTCTCTCCCGGAGATCGAATTCGTCGGCCACACCCACCCGACAGCGCTGCTGAGCCTGCTCGTCACGGATCGCGCGGAGGACTACTGCTCCTGCCGCATTTTCCCCGACGAGGTCGTCTGCTGCGGGCCTGCCACTGCCTACGTTCCCTACGTCGATCCCGGCCTTCCGCTGGCCCGCGCGATCCGGGAGAGCGTCGAGGGCTTCATCGAAAAATGGGGGTCGGTACCGAAGACTATCTGGCTCCAAAACCACGGTTTGATCGTGCTGGGCAAGAACTCGAAAGAGATCGAGAGCGGCACGATGATGGCGGTCAAAGCGGCCCGAGTTTGGATCGGCGCGCTTTCCTCCGGACAAGATATTCAGCCGCTCACCGAAGAGCAGGTCAACCGCATCCACACCAGGCCGGACGAGCACTATCGCCAACGGCTTCTCTGGCAACTGAAAGGAAACCAATCATGATTCAAGACCCTGCTATCCAGATTGCGTCGCTCTGGGATGCCGCGAAGGCTCCCGCCGACTTGGTCGACAAGCTTATCTACGCTTCGAACCTGCTCGGCTCCGACCCCCGCATCACCAACTTCGGCGGCGGAAACACCTCGGTCAAGGTCCAGCAGATCGACCCCCTGACGGGCGAAGAGGTCGAGATCATGTGGGTCAAGGGCTCCGGCGGCGACCTCGGCACGGCCAAGAAGACGGGTTTCGCCTCGCTCTACCTGGACAAGGTTTTGGCCACCGAAGGGCGATATGAGAACGGACGCAAGGCGAAGGGCACGCTCGTCGAGGACGAGATCGTCCCGCTCTATCCACTGGGCGTTTACAACAACAACCCGGCGGCTCCGTCCATCGATACGCCGCTCCACGCTTTCGTTCCATTCAAAGCCGTCTCCCACATGCACAGCGATGCGGTCATCTCCATCGCGGCGAGCGCCGATGGGGAGAAGCTGATGCACGAGATCTATCAAGGCGAGATGGGCTACCTGCCCTGGAAGCGCCCTGGCATGGAACTCGGCCTGATGCTTCGCGATCTGATCGAGGCCAATCCCGGTATCAACTCCGCCCTCATGGGCCAGCACGGCTTCATCTGCTGGGCCGACACCTGGGAGGAGTGCTACGAACTGACTCTCCGCCTAATCAACAAGGCGGCGGAGTATATCGAGCGCAATACGAAGACCCATCCGTTTGGGGAAGTCGTTCGCGAGAAGAAGGTCGAAGGAGCGGACGAGAAGTTGGCCGAACTGCTGCCGATGCTGCGCGGCAAGGTCACCTTCAACGGTCAGCGCCTGATCGGCAAGATCGACCAGAGCGAGCCCGTTCTGGAGTATCTGTCGCGCTCGAAGGCCTACGATCTGGCCCGCCTGGGCACGAGCTGCCCCGACCACTTCCTCCGAACGAAGATTCGGCCCTTGGTGCTCGAGCACCTGGACGAAGCTTCCGTCGATGTAGCGTTGGCGAAGTTCCGCGAGGAATACGCCGCCTACTACGAGCGATGCAAGCACGCCGATTCTCCGGCCATGCGCAACCCGAACCCGAGCGTCGTCCTTATCCCCGGCATCGGCATGATCAGCTTTGGCAAGAACCCCACCGAAGCGCGCGTCACTGGCGAGTTCTACCGAAACGCCATCGAAGTCATGCGCGGCGCGGAAGCGGTGTCGAAGTACATCGCCCTTCCCGAGCAGGAGGCCTTCAATATCGAATACTGGCTCCTCGAAGAAGCGAAGCTGAAGCGGATGCCGCCGGAGAAAGAGCTTTCCCGCCGCATCGCCCTCCTCATCGGCGCCGGGCCTGGCATCGGCCTTGAGATCGCCAAGCGGTTGCTCGATCAAGGAGCATCCCTGGTGGTCGCCGATCTGAACGAAAAGTTAGTATCGGAAGCTACTGATTCGCTCCGCGCCGCCTATGGCAAAGACGTAGTGAGCGGCGAAGTGATCGACATCACCGACCGTGCCTCCGTCGCGAAGGCCATCAACGGCGCGATCACCACCTTTGGCGGCCTGGACATCCTCGTCAACATCGCCGCCGTCTTCATCCCCCCGACCCCGGAAGGGAAGAACACGGACGAGCAGTGGAAGAAGTCGTTCGAGATCAATGTCGTCGGCTCCAACATCATCGCCGAGGAAGCGCAGAAGATCATGGCGAAGCAGAAGACGCCTGCCTCCATCGTCCTTTGCAGCAGCGCCAACGCCGTCGTCGCCAAGAAGGGAAGCCTCGCCTACGACACGAGCAAGGCCGCCGTCAACCACCTCGTCCGCGAGCTTGCCATCGAGTGCGCGCCGACGACGCGAGTGAACGCCGTGGCGCCCGCTACCGTCGTCGCCGGTTCCCAGATGTTCCCGAGAGACCGGGTCATCGCCTCGCTTACGAAGTACAGCATCCCCTTCGCCGAGTCGGACTCGGACGACGAGCTCCGCGAGAAGCTGTCCCAGTTCTACGCGAAGCGGACTTTGCTCCACCAAGCCGTCACCCCGGCCAAGGTTGCCGACGCGGCCTATCTGCTGGCTTCCGACCGGTTGGGCCAAACCACCGGCCAGGTCATCGCGGTGGACGCCGGTCTCAACGAAGCGTTCCTTCGATAAGCACTCAAAAAAAAGGACCGGGGCAAAACCCCGGTCCCTTTTTTTGTCTTCGAACCCTAGTGCCAGCCGTTGGCGCAGTTCTCGAAGTTCTCGCTCGGGTCGTGGGCGCTGTAGTAGCGGCACGGCTTGGCGGTGATCATCGGGAGGCCGCCGGTGAAGCCGGTGCCGGTGGGTGTTGGGTTGTACTTCTCCCACTTCACGTGGCCGTCCGCGAAGAGGAAGACGTTGCCGCCTGCGTAAGGCATTCCTGCGTGAGTGGCGTTGAAGCATGCCGAATTGGTGGCGCCAGGGGTGTTCGGGGGCGTCATCGCTTCGAGCTGCATGCTGCTGCGGGGCGGCTCGCCGCTGTCGGCCATCATGAACGTCTCGGCCGGGCTCACGACCGAAGTGTGGGGGATGCCGACCTGGGTGGTGGCGTGAACCTGAGTGGTGACGGTCGCGCCGCCGAAGGTGATGGTAATCGTTTGGTTCGGGTTGACCGTATTCGGCACCGCTCTCGTGAGACCGCGGTCGTCGTTCCAGGTGACGCCGTTATTGAATCCGTAACCCCAGAGCGCCGTCTCGCCGGTGGGATTATCGCGCTGACCGGGAAGGAGGTAGTAGGTGCCATACGGGTCGTTCGCGGCTGGTCCGCAGACGGGGTCGAGCGATGCGGGGCTGATGGTGCGCAGCGGCTCCAGCAGGATCTTCGTGTTCTTCATGTACGGCTGGACGAAGAAGCTCCAGTCCCCGACCCATCCCTTGGCCCAGGAGGTAGCGAAGCTATCGTCGTAGTCGTTCATGTACATGAAGTGGGCAAGGCCGATCTGCTTCATGTTCGACACTGAAGCCGCCTTCTTAGCGGCAACCTTGGCTTGTGCAAAAACTGGGAAAAGAATCGCCGCGAGGATCGCGATAATCGCGATGACGACCAGCAATTCGATAAGCGTGAAGGCGCGCAATTGTTTCTTCATGTGAGACCTCCGAGGGACTACAGAAAGGATGCATCACGAATTGCTAAGTAGGAGTTAAACGGGCGACCCACATTCTGACAACCCCTCCGGAAGCGCGCTAAACGGCGCTTATGGATTGATCTGCACGGTCTTGTACTGCGTGTAGAAATCCTTCGCGACCTCGCCCTGCTCGCGCGTGCCGGAGCTGGAGCCCTTGTAGCCACCGAAGGGAGCGTGGGGATCGACGCCGGTGGTGTCGGCGTTCACCCGGACCATGCCCGCCTGGATGCGGTCGATGTAGGTGAGGGCCGCGCGGATGTCTCGGGTGCAGAGCGATGCGGATAGACCGAAGCGAGTCTGGTTCGCGATCTGGAGCGCCTGGTCCAGAGTGTCGGCCTCAAGGTAGGTGAGGACCGGGCCAAAGAGCTCGTTCTGGGCCAGAGCGTGCGACGGGTCGACTCCACCGACGACCGTCGGGCTCACAAAGAACCCGTTGGACGGCGCGTCTACCTTGTGCAGTACTGTTCCCTCGTTCAGAGCGGCGCGCACCTTCGTCTGGGATGCTTCGTTGATGACGGGGCCGATAGCGGTGGAAGCCTCCAGCGGCGAACCGACCGGTAACGCCTCGATAGCCTTCTTGAGCTCGTCGAGGAACCGTCCGGACACCGCCGACTCGACGATCACCCGGCTCGTCGCTGTACACTTCTGTCCCGCGAACCGCATGGCTCCGCCCGCCACGAGGTTTGCCGCCTGCGCCAGGTCGGCGTCGGCGAGGACGATGGCGACGTTCTTGCCGCCCATCTCCGTCTGAAACTTCTTGTTCAGCCCCGCGCACGCCTGGGAAATCTTGGCTCCCGTCGCGTCCGAGCCAGTGAAGCTGATCGCCTTCACGTTCGGGTGGCCGGCCAGCGCAGCGCCTGCGGCTCCTGCTCCCTGCACGACGTTAAACTCGCCCTTGAATCCGGCGGCGACCGCCGTTTCCGCGAGCAAGTGGGCGCACAGCCCGGAATTCTCGGAAGGCTTCAGGACGACGGTATTCCCGACCGCGAGGGCGGGAGCCGCCTTCCAGAGCGGAATCGCCAGCGGGAAGTTCCACGGCGTAATCAATCCAACGACACCCAGCGGCTCGCGCAAGGAGTATTGAAGAACTCCGCTCGCCAATCCGGGGATCACGTCGCCAAGGGGCCGAACCGCCTCCCCAGCGTAGTAACGAAGGATGGCCACGCACCTGCCAACCTCGCCTTTCGCCTCGCCGATCGGCTTGCCAACTTCGGTTGCGATCGCCTCCGCCAATTCGGCGGAACGGGCCTGGATCGCCTCTGCCCATGCGTACAGTTTCTCGGCTCGCCCCGGGCCTGGGGTTCGGCGCCAACCGTCGAAAGCCGCCGAAGCCGCTTCCACCGCCGCATTCACCTCGGCCGCCGCGCCAAGGGGGATGCGCGCGACAATCGTCGTCGGCTCCGTCGGGTTTAAAGAATCGACACAACCTGCTCCGCCGGTGATAAAGGAGCCTCCGACGAAATGATGAACTTCTCGCATAAGCTTAAATAGTTTGACATTGTTCGATTCGGAACTGGGGCTTTCCCGAAACGACGAATACACTCTTCACAATAATCGATGGTAAATCCGGGTAGTCGCGACAAAATCCCTCGCCGGAGAAGGTGGGCTCTATGGAGCCTTGCCGCCTGTCTGCCTCTTTTTGCCTTTGTCTTTCTGTTCTTGCCGCCCGTCAAGTCGTACTATGAGACTCCATATCGTCTTTCGATTCTCCAAGGTCAGCAGCCTCTTTGGATTATAGACACGCCCCGCCGTTTCGTCTACGCATTTGAGATCGACGGAGACCAGACCGTGGCCTCCAAGAAAATTGAAGCCGACATTGCTGCCGCTGGTCTTCGTTGGTCTCGCCAAGACATCATTTTCGATGGAGGAAACTGCACCTATTTCCAGCCGATGGGCGCTTTAGATCTAGCTGGATCGGAAAGGGTTTCTATATCGCGAGCGGTAGACGAAATAGGTCGGAATCGGAGCCCTCACCGCATCCACATCGAACTTGTTTCCCCTATCTATCACCCGAGCCGCTTCGAGCAATGGAGATACGCTTTTCGGAAGTTTCTCCATAGTCGATGACGCCGTCTGGGTTACACTCCGCCTGAGTCCATGCCGCTGATCGACCTACCCCTCGCCGAGCTTTACAAGTACCAGGGCCGCAACCCGAAGCCCGCCGATTTCGACGCCTATTGGGACCGCGCCCTCGCCGAGATGCGCGCCACCGACCCGCAGATCGAAATCGAGCCCGCCCAGTTCCAGAGCAAGATCGCCGACTGCTTCGATCTCTGGTTTACCGGTGTCGGCGGCTCGCGCATCCATGCGAAGTACCTCCGCCCGAAGAATGCGGATGGCCCCCATCCCGGAGCGGTCCAGTTCCACGGCTACTCATGGCATAGCGGCGAGTGGCACGAGAAACTGCCCCTCGTGTCCGAAGGCTTCAGCGTGATGGCTCTCGACAGCCGGGGCCAGGGCGGCTCGTCCGAGGAATTGGGCGGGTATCGCGGCACCACTTTTTACGGCCATATCATCCGGGGCATCGACGATCCCGACCCCGAAAAGCTGCTCTACCGCCAGCTCTACCTCGACTGCGCCCAGCTCGCTTCGATCCTCATGGCGCAGCCGGAGGTGGACGAAAACCGGGTGGTCGCCATGGGCTGGTCGCAGGGTGGCGGGCTTACCTTGGCATGCTGCGGCTTGGAGCCGCGCATCAAGAAAGCGGTTCCCGTCTATCCCTTCCTCTGTGACTGGAAGCGGACCTGGGAGATGGACCTCGCCACCGGCGCGTACCAGGCGATCAAAGACTATTTCCGCATGTTCGACCCCCGCCACGAGCGCGAGGACTGGTTCTGGGAAAAGATGGGTTACATCGACGCCCAGCACCTGGCTTCCCGCATCAGGGCGGAGGTTTTGATGGGGACCGGGCTTGCCGATTCGATCTGCCCACCTTCTACCCAGTTTGCGGCGTTTAACAAGATCCCGGGGAAGAAGGACGTCGTCCTCTACCCCGACTACGGCCACGAGGGGCTCCCAGGCCTCTGGGATCGCATCTTGGGGTTCGTTCGGGACGTATAGGCTTCTATGCTGCTGGCGCCGCTAGTTTCTTCGGATCGAGCACCACGTGCTTGATCCGCTTCCGCTGCCAGGTGTAGGTGATGTGGATCAGGCCGTCCGACGTCTGGATCACTGCCGGATAGGAGTATTCGCCAGGCGCGTCCTCCAGCACCAAGACCGGTTTCCAGTGCAGCCCGTCGTCCGAGATCGCCACATTCAAGGGCGTCCGTCCTTTGGGCGTGTCGTTGTAGACGAGTAGGAACCGCCCGTCGCGCAGGGTCACCGCGTCCGTGCCGGAATTCGGGTTGGCGGTGTCCAGCAGTCGCATCGCGCCCCACGTCCTGCCCAGGTCGTCCGAGTCGACGACGAAGAGCTTCGACTGCCGCGTCCGCCCCACGGCTCGCAACCGGGAGCCACCCAGAAAGAGGACGCTCGGCTGAATCGCCCCAATCTGCTTGCCGTCGTTCACGGCGGGCGTCGCCTCCCAAGTCTTACCGAGGTCGCGCGTGAACTCGAAATGCACCCGCCAACCCTGGTCCTCCGAACTGGAAGGGCAGAGCAGCGTTCCGTCGGGCAGCGCCACTGGTTTGTTCTTGATTGGGCCGAGAATTCCTTCGGGCAAGCGGGTCGGAGCCGCCCAACTCTTGCCGCCGTCGACGGAGGTGGTCATCATCCCCCACCACTTCGCCGGGCCTGGGCCGACCTTGTAGAACAGCAGCAGCGGCCCCTTCTTCGGCTGGAACAGCACCGGGTTATAGCAGGGAAACCCGCCTCCCTCCGCTGCCTTGGCCGGAACAGACCACCGCCTGCCATCCCACCGCGAAACGTAAATCGCGACGTCCGGGTTGCTCTCCGCCGTCCCGCCAAACCAAGCCGCCACCAACCGCCCCCGCCCCGTCTCCGCGATGGTCGAAGCGTGGCAGGAAGGGAAGGGCGCTTGCTCGTAGATGAATTCCGACTTCACCACCGGGGGCGTCAAAAGCATGCCCAAGTGTAGCCCTCTAGATGCCCCCTGCCCGAACCTCGCTGGGCGAACAACCGAACCGGGCCCTCACCGCCTTGTTGAACGCCTGCACATCGTGGATGCCAACCTGGGCAGCAACTTGCTTAACGGGCATGCTCGAGTGCCGGAGAAGGTGCGCCGCCCGCTCCATCCTCCGTTCGATCAGGTGCCCGATGACCGTCTTGCCGACGTGCTGCCGGTAAAGGCGGGTGAGGTGGTTGTGCGAGACGCCGACGGCTTCCGCCAGTTCGGCGACGGAAAGCGGCTCCGCCATCCGGGTCTCGATGAGCCGCAAAGAGGCGGCGACGGCGGGGTGGAGCGGGTTCTCCGATTCAGGCTGGAAGGCGGTGCGCTCGGCATGCGACCAGAGAAGGTCCCAAACCTTGATCTCGGCCCGCAGCGGGTTCAAAGCGTAGATCCCCAGCGCCTGCTCGAACGAATCCCACGCCGCCCCAAATCCGTCCCCCACCGCGATCATGGGCGCCAGCGGCGTCGTCGCTCCCGGGCTGTGCTCGAAGTGGACATAGCCGTGGGTCGAGCGATCCGTAAAGACGTACTCCGCGTTTACGCTCGGCGGGGTGATCCCGATGCTGCCGGGAACGATGGTAAAGATGTCCGAGCCGATCTTGATCCACCCGTGATAGCGGTAGAGGTGAAGGCACCATAGGTCGCCCACCATGAATTTCTCCACGGTGCGCGGGCCGTGGGTCGCGATAGCGATCGCCCGAACAACCGGCTTTTCACCGAGCGGACAGTCGTACATAGTGAAAATTTACCATCGATGATGAGATGTTCCACCTTATCCGAAGAAGGATGAGGTGAATAATAGCCTTAACAGCACCATGATCCAGGAAAGCCTTAGCACCGACGCCGGGCCCTATCGCGTCTCCGTCGAGGAGTACCGCTCGTTCCGCCGCAATGGATATCTCATCGTCCGCGGCCTCGTCTCCCCGACCGACGTCCGGGAAATGAGCGACCATATCGACGACCTGATCGCGGGTCGCATCGAAGTCGAGGGGATCGAGCCGCCCCAGCCGGGAGCCACCTTGGAGGAGAACGAGAAGCGCCTTCTGCGCATCCACATGATGCACGACCGCATCCCCCTCTGGGAGCAGTGGATGCTGCACCCGCGCGTCCTCGACGTGGTCGAAGCCCTCATCGGCCCGGACGTCCTCGCGATGCAGACCATGATGTTCATCAAGGCACCCGGCTCCGACGGCCAGGGCATGCACCAGGACAGCTATTACATTCCGACCTTCCCCGATAGCCTCCTCGGAGCGTGGATCGCCATCGACCGCGCCGACACGGAGAACGGCTGCCTCTGGATGACCAAGCACTCCAACGCCGAACCCATCTACCCGCCCGAAAACGGCTACGGATACGGCGACTGGGGACTGAAGGACATCGTGGAGGTCTCCGGCGTAGGTGGCCATTCGAACTCCGACGAAGACCCCCTGAACGGCCTCAAGCCGATCGCCGCCAACTATCGGGAGGAAGAAGCCGCGATCATGGAGCCGGGCGACGTCGCCTTCTTCGGCGGCCACATCATCCACCGCTCCCTCTCGAACAAGACCACCGACCGCACCCGCCGCTCGTTCGTGAACCACTACTGCAACGCCCGCAGTTTCACCACCTGGGGTGGCGGCAATGAGAACCACATCCTGGCCAGGGGCAACACCCATATGCCCTTCGCCCAGCCCCGCTTCGGAACCCCTTGCGCGGCCCTGGCCCCCCAACCGTCCCTCTCCGACCGAGGCGCCGTCCCTACGATGATGATGGCGACCCCCGACGGAACGATGACGGCCCAAGAGCCCGGGGATGAGGATCACGACGATTAGGGGATTGCTGGATTGCGAAATTGCTTGAATGCTGGATTGTCCGGATCAATCAAGCAATCGAGCAATCCAGCAATCAAGCAATCTTAAGAAGGCACTTTCGTGTGCGACGTCATGCTGAACCAGTTCCCGCTGTTGTCCTCCAGCAGGGCCTCGATGCCGTAGAACTCTTCCGTCGGCTCCTTGTGGAACTTCACGCCCTTGGCGGCCAACTCCGCGTAGGTCTCGCGGCAGTCTGCCACATTCAGAACGCCAGGTCCGATCTTGCCCGCCCTGATCAAGGACCGCAGCTTTTCGGAATCTTCCTCGCTGAACATGTGGCCGGGGCTGGTGTCCATCAGGATCAGCTCCACGTCCGGCTGGCCCTTCGGCGAGACGGTTAGCCAGCGAAAGCCGTTGTCCATGGAGGCGTCCATTTTCAGGTCCATGCCGAGCTTGTTGACATAAAAATCCTTGGCCTCTTCCTGGTCCAAGACGTAGATCGTGACATGCGAAATTCGTTGAATCATTGCTTTACCTCGTTGAGAATTAGCATGACACCGGGCCGGAAAACGTGCTTCTCGAATCTTGCTGTCTTCAGCAGCACGAACCCCAAGGGGGTTCCAGATTTAAGCGAAGGGTTGGCCAAAGGCCTACCCTGGTAGACGAACAAACCTCGAACCCAACCCTGAAGGGGTTGAAGCCTACGCGCGTGTGTTCTGCAACCCCTTCAGGGTTGAAACGTCTTCGTGCCTTTGACCAGGGTAGGCCGTTCCGGCCAACCCTTCGCTTAATTCTTGAACCCCTTCGGGGTTCGATCTCCAGCGCCCCTCCGGTTCACAAGGAGGTCACGGTGGACCGAACACCGGCTGGGCCCCAGCCGTAGATGCAGGCCGGGATATTCCGTAGGAACCAGCGGGAGGGGATCGAGTAGACACGCCGGAACTCCGAGGGCGCGCAGCCGACCTGCCGCGAGAACATCGTGCTGAACGAGCCCAGGCTCTCGTATCCCACCTCGAAACAGACCTCCGTCACACTCATATTGCTGGTCCGCAGAAGAGCTTGGGCCCGCTCGATGCGTAGCCGCGTCACGAAGTCGTGGGGTGATTCGCCGAAGGCGCGTTTGAACATCCGTTGGAAGTGGAACGGCGACATGCAGGCCTCGTTCGCCGCCTCTTCGAGGGTGATGACGCGGTAGGCGCTGTCTGCCAGGAAGTCGCGCGTTTGGTTCAGCCGTCGAAACACTTCATGCTCGACCAGCCGCCGGTATAGCAGCCCGTTCTGGACTTCCTCCATAGCGTTAAGTATACAAATAGAAGGCCCCGCCGGGAGGAGCGGGGCTTCTAGGAGGTTAGGCGGAGGTTAAGCTTGAGCCCGCGACCGGCCCTCGTTGACCGGTCGGGGCGAATCCACGATCTTTATGAGCGACTGCCCATCCCCTTGAGCGGTAGAGCCGCCGAGATCGTGAAAGTGCGCGGTAGCACGAGCGTCCGGAGCATTTCGAGTGTTCTTCCCTTTTCGCTCGTCTCTCCTCTCCATAAGAACCGCCACCAAGCGAACTGACGGAAAACCGCCCAAGGAGTTCACCGAGTCGTTATTTCAGGACATGTAAAAGCAAAGTTGCGAGCCAGAGGAAGACTGCGAAACCCACCACGTCCTGAAACGCCGTCTCGAAAGGCCCCGCCGTCGCCGCCGGATCGAAACCCAGCTTCTTCGAAAGGATCGGTATGACCGTTCCCATAAAGCCCGCCGTCAGGATCGAGCAGGTCATCGCCATCCCGACCACGACTCCGAACGGCCAGTGGTGCGACCAGATCGCGCCGACGACGCCGAGCACGAGGCCCAGAAGCGCAGCGAGGGAGAGCCCCGCCAGGAACTCCTTTTTGACCGCCCGTCGAAGCCCGCTGATCGCCACATGCCCCGTATCCAGGCCGCGCACGACGATGGCCGCGCTCTGAAGGCCGACATTGCCGGAGATCGCGCTGATGACCGGCATAAACGAGGCGAGCAGGATCACCTCCTTGAGCGTGTTGTTGAAGATCGCCACGACGACCCCCGCGAAAAGCTCGATCACCATCGTGCCGAGCAGCCACGGAAAGCGGAGCTTGGCGACCTGAAGCGGCGAGCGCCGGTCCATCGCTTCCGCATCCGTTCCCGCGAACTTCGCGATGTCCTCCGTAAACTCCTCGGTGAGAACGTCGATCACGTCGTCCACCGTGATGATGCCGAGCATCCTCCGGCGAGTGTCCACAACCGGCATCGCCAGGAAGTCGTACTGCTGGATCGTCTTCGCGACCTCCTGTTGCTTGTCGAGAGGCCCGGCTGTTACGAGGTCGGTCGTCATCACGTCGCCCACCCGCTTCGTCGGATCGTTCGTCACGACGTCGCGCAGGGAACAGATGCCGATGAGCATGCCCTCCGCCGTCAGGACGTAAAGGTCGTTCACCGTCTCCAGCTTTCGCGGCACCGTGCGCAGCCATTGCAGCACCTGGCGCAGCGTCATCTCCCGCCGGATAGCGGCGAAGTCCTCGGTCATGAGTCGTCCTGCCGAGCGCTCGGGGTAGGCAAGCAGGTCGCGGACCTCCTTCGCCTCCGTCGCGGGAAGGATACGCAGGATCGGCTCGATCTCTTCCGGCTTCAGGTCCTCCACGAGCTCGACCGCGTCGTCCATCGGGAGCTGATCCAGGATCTGGGCAAGGCGCTCCCGGTCGGCGTTCCGCACGAGGTCCGCCTTCATCTCCGGGCTGAGCTCGATCAGGGCGTATGCGGCGACTTCCAGCGGAATCGCGTCGAAGACGACGCCCGCCTCGTCGAGCGAAAGCTCCTCTAGAGCGTGGGCCACGTCCACGTAGTGCAACCCCTCGATCGCCATGGAAAGGCGCTCTGCGTCGGGGCCTTGGGCCGCTTCCATCCGAAGCGCCGCCACAATCGGTTCCAGGGTAGTCAGCTTCATGTTCGCACCTCCGTGCACAAGTTCACGGGTTCCCTTGTGGGGAAGCCTTGGTTGGCGAGAACTGGTCGCGCGAGAACTCTCCGGGCTCTACCCGGAAGCGCGCTAGTGGAGGCGAACCGGGCAGTCCGAAATGGCGTTCAAAGCGCGTTCAGGACTGTCGTCTTTCATGGTTTTGAGTGCGGCAAATTTGCACCGCAAGGCAGTAGTACCCCATTGGCAGCCAAAGGAAGCCAACCCGGGACCTCTTTCGATGAAAATCGCGAATTTTCAACGGGAATCGCGAGCAATATACGCCGCAAGCTAACAACCTACATACCCTCCGATGCGATGGAAGGCCATATCAGAAGAACCCCGAAGGGGTTCCGTAACAAAGCGAAGGGTTGCGGCAAAGCCGCTACCCTGGAACGGTGGGGCATTCCTTTCCAACCCCGAAGCGGGTTGTGTAATATAAACTTTGCCGGTGTAATATTTCGCGGAAATGCCTCAGTCCCTTTCCGCAGTCTATGCTCACCTCGTTTTCTCGACGGCGGATCGAAAGCCTTTCCTCCTTGATACAGCGTTTCGGTCGGAGATGCACGCGTTTCTTGGTGGTATTTCGAAGCAACTGGACTGCGCACCATTGGCCATTGGCGGAGTTGAAGACCATGTCCATTTTCTGATTCGGCTTGGAAAGACGGTGAGTCAGTCCGACTGGGTGAAGGAAGTGAAACGGGTCTCCAGCAAGTGGGGCAAACAACGTGTTTCGGATTTCGGTTGGCAAAACGACTACGGGGCCTTTTCGGTAAGCCATTCCGAGGTGGATGCCGTTCGACGTTACGTTACGACGCAGGAGGAACATCACCGTAGAGTCTCGTTCAAGGAGGAATTTTTGGCCCTTTTGAAAGAGCATGGGTTGGATTGGGACGAGCGCTACGTCTGGGAGTAATTACACGACCCACTTCGGGGTTGCTTGGATATTCGATCCCGTCACCAGGGTAGCCCTCCGGGCAACCCTTCGCTTTGTTACATAGCCCCTTCGGGGCATCGGGCTCGACCGGGCATCGCTTTTACCTGACAGCCAGCGAACCCCAGCGAGGTTACGTAGCGACCCTTTACGGTCGCTTTGCAATGGCGTCCCGAATCAATTTCTGGACGCTCGCCAACTCGCTTCCCGAAAGCTCTAATCGCGGCGGGCGAACTCGGGCGTTGCCCATTCCGACTTCGGCTTGGACGAGCTTGATCAACTGGACGAAATCGAACGTCGTATCCAGCCGTAAAAGGGGCAGGAACCATTCGTAGAGCTTCCGGGCTTCGTCCTTCTTCCCGGCCAAGGCGAGGTTGAAGAGGTCGATGGATTCCTTTGGCATCGCGTTCACGAGACCTGCGATCCAGCCGACGGCTCCCGCGTCGATACCCTCCACGATCACGTCGTCCACGCCGACAAACAGCGCCAGGCGATCACCCACCAAGGCTCGGATCGCCGTTACGCGGCGAATGTCCGCGCTCGACTCCTTCACCGAATGCATGTTCGGATAGGCATCCGCCAGTTCCTTCACCTGCGAGGGAAGGAAGTCGGTGCCGTAGGCGATGGGGTTGTTGTAGAGCATGCAGCTCAGCGAGGTCGCCTTGAAGATGGAAGCGACGTGGTTGCGCATCTCCGGCCAGGTGCCCTTGTACACGTACGGCGGCAAAACCATCAGCCCTTGGCAGCCTGCCTTCTCGGCTTCCTGAGCCAAGCGAACCGCTTCCGATGTGCTGAGCGCGGCGATGCCTGCCACGATGGGCACGCGCGAGCCCACTGCCTCCACGCATGAGCGAAGAATCGCGACCTTCTCGTCGAAGGCGAGCGTGGCCCCTTCGCCGAGCGAGCCGAGCGCCACGATGCCGGTGCTGCCCTCGTCCACAAGCCAGGTCACATGCTTCTTCAGGAACTCGTGGTCCACGGAAAGGTCGGGCAAAAACGGGGTGGTGATCGCGGGCATCACGCCACGCCAGGTCATCGTGCTCACGCCACTAGCTTACTGCTTTCAAATCGTTTAAGTCAAAACGATTTGGATTGAAAGCATTTGTCGCAACCGACGTCTTTTCCCCGGCCAGCATCTCCGCCACCAGCTTCCCGGTAGCGGGAGCCAGGCTCACTCCCATCATCGCGTGGGCGGTTGCGACGACGATGTTCTTGGTCTTGTTCAGCCTGCCGATGTAGGGAAGGCCGTCCGGCGAGCAGGGCCGCAGTCCACGCCAAACCTCCAACCCCTCGAAATCTGAAACGTTGAACTTCGGGAAATACTTCGGCACGGACCGGAAGATCCCTTGAAGGCGGCGGCGGTTGATGGAAAGGTCGTTCCCCGTCAGCTCCATCGTCCCCCCGATCCGCAAAGAGGCGCCCATCGGCGTCACGGCAACCCGCGCCTCGGTGAGGATGGAGCAGAGGGTCGGAAGCTGGGGTGGCTCCGGCATCGTCACGCTGTAGCCCTTGCCCGCCTGCATGGGGATCGAGAGCCGCAGATCGTGGGCCACGTCCGGCGACCAAGCCCCCGCTGCGAGCACGAATTCGTCCGCTTCGATGTTTCCCTTTGTCGTCTGCAAGGCCACGATCTGGTCGTCCTCGCGGGTCCACCCGATTGCCTCTTGCCGGTAAAGCAACTCCACACCCTGGGCGCGCAGGTGCTCCCGCAGCCAGGCAAGCAGAAGCCCGGGGGAAAGGTGGCAGTCGTCTTCGAAGTGAATCGCTCCCGCCACGTCCATCGCGATCCCTGGGTCCGTCGCTGCCACTTCGCGGGTGTTCAGCACCCGAGCCCGCAGGCCCAACTTCTGCGCCGCCTCGGCGACCTCCGCTTCCTCGTGCAAGGTTTTCTCGTGCTGGCAGAGCATCAAGAGCCCGCGCTTCTCCAACTCAAAAGCGTTGCCCGAAGCCTCCGCCATCTCCTCGTACAGCCCGCGCGAAAGCATGCTCAGGTCTCGCAACGCGGGGGCGCTGCGGTCCACATTCTCCTGCTTCGCCGCCTTCATAAACAGCCAGCCCCACTTCACTAGGGAAGGCTTGAGCGAGGGGCGGATGGCGAAGGGACCCTCGGGATTGAAGAGCATCTTGATCCCCATCCCAACCATGCCCGGAGCGGCCAAGGGGATGAAATGGCTCGGCACCACCATTCCAGCGTTCCCCCAGGAACACCCATGATGGTCCTCCGCGTCGCGGTCTACCACGGTCACCTTCCAGCCGTCTTTGGAGGCGTAATAGGCCGCGCAGAGCCCGATCACCCCACCCCCGACGATGACGAGGGTTCGGCTCAATACGCGATCCCTCGCCGCAGCGGGTCGGCCGGATCGAACAGAAGTTCGGAATGGGCGGTGACGTAGGCGCTGCCTTCCAGGGTTGGCTTGACTTCGCCGCCCCCGATATCTTCGACCCAACCGATGAAGCTCGTTCCGATCACGCTCTCTTGGACGTACTTCTCGCCACTACCGATGTGGCCTGCTGCAAACAGGCAGGCCAGCTTCGCACTCGTGCCCGTCCCGCAAGGCGAACGGTCGAACTCGCCGCCCGGGCAGAGGACGTAGTTCTTGGATCGCGCTCCCGCAAGCTGGGGTGGGCCGAAGAGCTCGACGTGGTCGATCTGCGGATAACCGGCCTCGGCCGTCGCTTTCAAAACCGCCTTCGTGTACCGCGTCATCTCTTCGAGGCTTGCCTGTCCGGGAATAAGAGGAGGTTCGTAGATCAGGAAAAACCAATTGCCGCCATAACCGACGTCGCCCTTCACCGGCCCATATCCGGGCACGTCCACGGCGAGGTCGGCGACGACGCGCCGACTGGGCACGTTCTCGATCTGGACGCGATTCTTTTCCACCAGCTTGGCCTTCACGATTCCTGCGGGCGTGTTGAATCTGTGTTCGCCAGGAGCCAATTCTTCGAGGGCGCACAGCGAAACCATCAGCCCCATCGTGCCATGGCCGCACATGCCGAGGGCTCCCGCCGGATTGAAGAAGATCACATCGCGCAGGCAGCCCGCCTCGGTAGGCTCCCCAATCCACGCCCCCACCATCGCCTCGTAAGCGCGCGGCTCGCGGAGAACCGGGAGGAACCACTCCTCGAACAACTCGCCAAACTTCTCGACGCGCCGCGCGATAGGGCCTGGGCCAAGGTCGGGCGTCCCCGATACGATCAGCCGGGTCGGCTCGCCTTCGGTGTGGGAATCGATGATCTTGACGCGGGTCACGGCCTCATTTTAGCTTGTGCCCAATATTGGATCTTTCAAGCTTGAAAGAGTTCTCTTCTTTCCCGGCTCCAGGTCGAGGACGACGATGTCGTTCTTGCCCTTCTTGAGGAAGCTGGCGGGGCAGTAGAGCGTGTGCTGCGGACCGATCTCCCAGTAGCGGCCGAGGTTGTTGCCATTGACCCACACGTTCCCCTTGCCCCAGCCTCGCATGTCGAAGTGGGTGTCGCCGACCGCCTTCAGCTCGAAATGGCCGTGGTAGGCGGCGGGTTCGGTGGGGACGAGTCCCTTTTCCCATTGCACATCGGCGAGGTCGTCCATCTCGACCACGGCGGAGAAGGGCACTTCCAGCGGCTTGCCGTTCAGCTTCATCGAGACGAGGCCCTTGCGTTCGTCGAGCAGAGCGCGTGAGTAGTTGATTCGTCCGAGATTCTCGACCAGAGCCATGATCGTGCTGTTGGCGGGAACGTCGACTTCCAGCTTGGTCTGCTTCATGCGGCGGTCCAGAACTCCGACGCGCTTGCCCTTGATGGAAACGATGGCGCGGTCTTGCAGGCCTTCGAGTTCCAGGGTGCCTTTGGTCGCCTCGCGGACGAAGCCCTGGTAGCGGACGAACCCGTAGGGATGGTTCAGCTTTTCGAAGCTCTGCCAGCCAGATTCGAGGGAAAGGCCGTCGTCCATGATCGCGGCTTCGTCGAGCGGGAATTCGGGGATGTCGATGCGGTCGACGTCCTTGGGCGGATCTGGCAGCTTTTCCGTCAGGTGCTTCTGGATGGTGTTGCGGAAGGCCTCGTACTTGGGGGTGAGGCGTCCGTCCTCGGCGATGGCGGCGTCGTAATCGTAGCTGCTGACGTCCGGCTCGATCCCCTTCTCGCCCCAGTTGGATCCGCTCATGAAGGCCCAGGAGGTGCCGCCGTGGACCATGTAAACATTGAACGACACCTTGTTCTGCATGAACCACTCGATGTCGCGGGTCTGGCTCTCGACGGGGGTATTGGCGTGCTTGCCGCCCCAATGGTCGAACCAACCCGCCCAATACTCGCCGCACATCCGGGGAACGTTCTGCCGGAACTTCGCGAAGTCCGCGAACGGCTTCGAAGGGTCGCCCTCGAAGTTGATGACCGCGGGGATGTCGGGCAGGGTGCCTCCCTTCAGCATTTTTTCGCTTGGCCCGTCAGAGGTGAAGAGTAGGCAATCGAACCCGGCTTCCTTGATCTGGTCCCGGATGGCCGCCATGTAATCGTGGTCGTCGCCAAATGAGCCGTACTCGTTCTCGACCTGGCACATGATGATCGGCCCGCCTCGCTGGATGGTCAAAGGCGCCAGCCGCTTGCCGACCTCGTTAAAGTAGCGCCGGGTCTGGTCGAGGAATTTTGGGTCGTTCTGCCGCACCTTCAAGCCGTCGATGTTCGACAGCCAGTAGGGAAACCCGCCCCACTCCCACTCCGCGCAAACGTAAGGCCCGGGCCGGACGATCACCCATAGGCCCTGCTTTTGGGCTTCCTTGACGAAGGCAACCACGTCCAGGTTGTCCTTAAAATCCCACTTGTCCGGCTCCGGCTCGTGCTCGTTCCAGAAGACGTACGTGCAGATCACGTTCAACCCCATCGCCTTGGCCTTTTCGAGGCGGTCTTTCCAGTAGGCGCGGGGGATGCGGTTGTAGTGAAGCTCTCCGCTACGAATCTGAAACGGCTCCCCATCCAAAAGAAAATCCGCCCCCTTGACCGTAAACGTGTGGACAGCCGAAAGAGCAAGCGCAGCAAGGGCAAGCGTCATCGCCTTTAGTTTGGCAGGATCGCAGGTTGTAATAGGACGTATCCGCCAAATTGGCGGATGCGTCGACAGGGGAGAGGTGGCTTAGCCGCCTTTGCCGAGCCCGTCGTTCTTGTGATAGTTCGGGTAGTCGGGGCGCTTGTACTGCTTGGGCGGGTTCTTCTTGAGCTGGTCCAGCAGGTAGGAAACCGCCGTCTCGAGCTGCGGATCGCGCCCTTGCCGCCACAGGTAGGGGTCTTCCTCCACCTGCATGTCCGGCGGCACGCCGTTGTTCTCCACGCCCCACTCACCGTTGATGCCGTAGATCGCCACCTGCGGCGCCGTTGCGTACCCGCCACCCATCAGGGGTACGCCCTGGCTGGCGGCGACGAGTCCGCCCCATGTTCGCATTCCGATCAGCGGACCAACCTTCGCCGTCCGGAAGAACCAGGGCAAAGCGTCTCCGCCCGAACCGGCCATCTCGTTGATCAGCATCGCCTTCGGTCCCTCGTTCGAGAACATCGGGATCGGGAAGTCTTCGCTGTCCCGCTGGTGCCCGTTGCCTAGCACCTTGCGGGTGAGAATCTGGACCACGTAGTCCGAAAGCGCGCCGCCCTGGTTGAACCGGTCGTCCACCAGCACGGCATCCTTATCGAGCTGGGCCGTGAAGTAGCGGTTGAAGCTCGCATAGCCGCCCCCGCCCGTGTCGGGCATGTGGACGTACGAAACCTTGCCGCCGGAAAGCTGATCGACCCGCCGCCGGTTGTCTTCGACCCAAGCCTTGTAGCGCAGACCCGCCTCGTTGGCCACCGGCACGACTACGATCTCCCGAGCTCCCGCGCCATCCGGCGTCGCCCCGACCTTGATCCGCACCTGCCGGGTAGCCGTGTTCTCGAACGCCTCATACACGTTCTGTTTGTCCGTCAGGTCCTTGCCGTTCACCGCCAACAGATACTCGCCGGCCTTCACCATGGCTCCCGGTTGAGTCAGCGGAGCTCGCAAGCCCGGATTCCAGTTCTCGCCGTTGTAGATGCGAGAGAACCGGTATCGTCCGTTCTCGATCTTGTAGTCGGCTCCCAGCAGCCCGCCCGGAATTCGTCGCGCCGAAGGCACGTCGCCGCCGCCGGAGAACGTGTGACCGATCGTCACCTCGTTCAGCATGTCCAGCATCAAATAGTTGTAGTCCTCGCGGCTGGACAGGTTCTCCAGATACGGCTCGTAGCGCTTGATGACTTTGTCCACGTCGAGGCCATGGGTGTTCGGGTCGTACAGGAAGTCCCGCTCGTTGCGCCAGACCTCATAGAACATCTGCCGCCACTCCGCCTTGGGATCAACCAGCGCCTGCATGTCGCTTGTATCGACCAGCCCTTCGCCGGGCGCAACCGGCGTGGCCGTATCGACCACCTGGTAACCGCCGAAGGTCTGGAGCAGCACTTGGTCCCCTTTCGGGTTGCTCGCGATTCCGATCACGCCACTCGCAAAAGGCATCGCCACCCGCGTAGCGAACGAATACTTCAGCACGTTTCCGCCCCGAAGGATCAGGAAGCTGCGCGGAGTAATCGGCACGATGCCGCCGTACCGGTCGGGGGCGAAGGGCAACGTCAGAATCCGCTGCGAAATTCCGTCGAAGTCGATCTTGACGGCTGTGTCCGAAGAGGGAGCCGGCCGGACTCCGCCCGGGGCGCCGCTCTCCTCGTCGCTTTCGGGAGCCAGTGGCGAAGGGTCCTCTGCTCGCAATACGATCACATAGACGTTCTGCGTGACCGTGTGGTCCATCGAGCTCATCCCGCCCACGGAGATCGACTGCGCGATGTCCGTGCTCGCAAGGAAGTACATGTACCGCCCGCCCCTGTCGAAAAAGGCGCTGGAGGCATCGCTCAAGCCGTCCGTGACCTGGTTCGATTTCCCAGTGTCCAGGTTATAAACCCAAACCGCTTTGATCTTGTTCTTGCCCCGCTTCGTGTAGGCGATCCACTTTCCGTCCGGCGACCAGCTCGGGTTGAGATCGTCGCCGAAGAAGTAGTAGGGCTCGCGGTCGACCTGGGTGTATTTCTTCGTCTCCAGATTGATGTAGGTGAGGTGGAGCGACTGGTCGACGTAGAGGATGTTCTTCGAGTCGGGCGACCAGGCCAACTCGTGGTACCAAGTCGGCTTGTCGGAAAGCTGATAGACGTCCGGCTTTCCGCCGCCCATCTGGTCGACGATATGGAGTTGATAGTTGCCGGAAGCGTCCGACAGGTAGGCGATCCGCTTGCCATCCGGCGACCAAATCGGGCTTCGCTCCGCCGTCCCCGGTGTCTGCGTCAGATTCCGCGAGTCGCCTTTGTCGACCGGAGCCGTAAAGATATCGCCCCGAGCCTCGAACGCGACGCGAACGCCGCTTGGCGAAAGGTCGCCCGCCGCGATCTCGTCTCCCACTCCGCGGTAGGCGGCGCGAAGCTCCAGGAAGTCGTCCTCGATATCGATGGGCACGTGCTTCTCAGCCTTCGTCTTGAAATCGTAGAGGTACAAGCCGCCAAGCCGCTCGAAGACGATCCCGCCCGGCCCCGCGTCCGCCGATTTGACATCCATCGTCCCCGGTTCGAGAAGCTGGCTCACCTTCTTCGAGCCCGTGTCATAAGAGAAAAGCGTGTACCGACCGGCTCGGTCGGAGATGAAGTAGACCTTGTCCTCAACCCACATGGGGTTCCGGTCGTTCGAATTCTCGCGGGGCACCTTCTCGACCTTCGAGTCCGAAAGCCGCGCGATCCAAATCGGCGAAGTCTGCCCGCCCTTGTATCGCTTCCAGTCCGGCTGCCAAAGGTCGTGAGGAATATAGGCGATCTTCGAAGCATCGGGAGAGAAGGAGCCGCTGAGTCCACGCGGCAGAGGCAGCGCCGTCGGCCAGCCGCCAGTCGCGGCGACCGTGTAGAGCCGATTTTGGCTCAGCATGTGGTCCATGTCGGAGGCGAACAAGACGGACTTTCCGTCGGGAGTCCAGCCGCGCACGAGGTCCGGCGCCGGGTGGAAGGTCAGCCGCTTCGGCGTGCCCCCCGTCGCGGAGACGACATACACGTCCTCGTTCCCGTCGTAGTCCCCCGTAAAAGCGACCCACTTCCCATCCGGCGAGAAGCTGGGAAGCTGCTCCACCCCCGGGCCATGGGTCAACCGATGCGCCTGCCCGCCTTCGCGCGGAACGATCCAAATGTCCGTCCCAAACTCAAACGCAATCGAAGTCGCGCTCAAGGATGGATGCCGCACAAGCATCGGCTTCGCAGGATCGAAGGCCACGGCGATGCTGGTCAGGAAGATAAGGGAGAAGAAGGGAGCAACAAGTCTCATGGGTGGACCTGCGGGCAGTATATCAATTGCTCACTTTGCGTACAAATACGCTAGGCCGAAAGCTTGAATTGACGTCGGGATCTTTCAAATTTCTTCAGGGGATTGCCGTTGCCCAACCTCAATTGTTAGAATCAGGGACCTTGGTTTGAATTTTCAATTCATCGAAATCTCGCGTACGCAATATTTAAAAATTATGTAGGGTCGGCAGGGTGGTCTGCGCACCCAAGAGAGAATTTATGATGCCCAAAGTCTTCCTTAGAGCGATATCGCTCGTCACGGTATGTGCCCTCTTTTTTGGCAGTTCGTCTGCCGGAGTGGGGCTTCTTAGTCAATCGTTTGGCCAATGGGTGCGCAACACGGCGCCCGGTCAATTCACCGAGCGTCCACGTCCAGTTTTCCTAGGGAAGCACCCCGGCCGCGATCCCGTTTTCCGAGGCGGGAAGTGGACCCCAAAACTCCTTTCAGACCTGGAAGCGGCAAGCCTTAGACGCCGAATCGAGAACGATCCTACGGTCCTTAACGCCGGTCTTGGGGGAGTCGGCGCACTGCTGCAGGGAGGAGCTGGTGGAGATGGCGGCGGTGGCAGCCCTGGAGGTGGAGAAGGTGGCGGCGGTTCCGGAGGCAGCGGCGGAACAGGCGGCACTGGTGGGACTGGCGGAACCGGTGGAACGGGCGGCTCTGGGGGAGCCGGAGGTGTGACCAACACGAATGTCGGAAACAAACTCACGACGTTGCCGATCGTGGATTGGCGGGCTCGGGGAGCGACTTTCGTCGACCTCACGCTTTATCACAACTCCTTTGGATCGTACGTAGGCGTCTGGGGAAACTCGTGGAGCACCCCCTACGACGTGGAGATCGCATATACGGCGGGCTCGTCGGCGATCGTACGTTGGGGAGACGGCACGAACGATCCGTACACGGAATCGGCAGGGGTCTTCACTGCTCCCGTAGGCGTCCACGATGCTCTCGCGCATAACTCAGGAGGCACTTGGACACTTACGACAAAGCACCAGGCGAAGTATGAATTCGACAGCAGCGGCCGGCTCATCGCCATCAAAGATCGAAATGCGAACCAGATAACGATCGCCCGAAACACGGCCGGTCGCGTTACAAGCGTTTCGGACCCAACCAGCCGGACGCTCTCCTACACCTACGACTCTAACAATCGCGTAAGCACGATTACCGACCCCCTGAGCCGAGTTTGGTCGTTCGCGTATAACTCGTCGGGCGACCTCACAGGGGTGACCTACCCGACCCTCGACTCGGTGACGTACACGCGGTACTTCACCTACGATTCCGGCCACAACATCCTGACCGAGACGGACTTGAAGGGAAAGGTTTGGACGTGGACCTACGATTCCTCGGAGCGTGTCACCAGCTACGGCGATCCGCTGGGGCATACCTGGACTTACTCCTATACGTCGACGGCGACCACGATCACGGACCCGCGCGGTAAGACGATCGTTCACAACTACTCGAGCGGCACGCTCGCGAGCATCGTGGACAAGGCGTCGTTCAGCATCGCATTTACGTGGGATTCGGACCTGAATCCTTTGACGGTGACCGACAAGCGAGGAAAGGTCTGGACCTATACCTACGACTCCAGGGGGAACGCTCTAACTCTCACCGATCCCCTCAGCCATACATGCACGTACACGTACAGTTCCGCCAATGACCTCTTATCGAGGAAGGATGCTCTCAATCACGAAACGGACTTCGCCTACGACAGCTATGGAAATCTGTTAACCCTCACCGATCCTCTAAGTCATACAATCGCGACAAAAACCTACGACTCCTACGGCCAACTTTCGACGACCACAAATGCCCTAGGAAAGACAACGACGCTCGGTCACGACTCGGCTGGCGACATCACCAGCATTACGGACCCGCTTTCGCACTCCAAGACGATCGGCTACGACGGTCTCGGTCGAATCTCTTCCGTTACCGATGCCCTTTCGCATACCGAATCGGCTGCCTATGACGCCTGGGAACGGCCCGTGACGTATACACGCCCAGATAGCAGCACCCTTCTCGTCGCCTACGATCCTCGGAGCGAGGTGCTGACGCGGACCGACGAGCTGTCTCACACGACGACTTTCACCTACGACGACGCCATGCGTTTGACGTCGGTGACGAACGCTCGGGGCGATGTCGAGAGCTATGCCTACGATAGCGCCAATCGCCGAACTTCTATCACAAACGGTCGGGGAAAGACCCGTTCTTACACCTATACCGACCGAGGCGAGATCGCGTCGTTGACGATGCCGGATGGTTCCGTGGAGTCTTGGAGCTATAACGGGAACGGAAACAATTCGTCTTACACGAATCCCCTTTCCCAGGTCGTTTACTACACCTACGACGATGCGGGCCGCAAGACCGGCATCGACTATCCAACCGGCACCGACGTATCGTTTTCTTACGACAATGCCGATCGCGTGACGTCGATGGTCGATTCGACCGGAACTACCGGTTGGACTTACGATAATGCGTCGCGAGTGACCGGGCTGAGCACGCCGCAAGGCACTTTAAGCTACACCTACGACAACGCGAACCAGCGAGCAACTATCGTCGATGGGTCGCTTACGACTACCTACACTTTTGATGATGCGGGGAGGCTTACCGCGCTTCAAAACGGATATGGCGAGGCGACGCAGTTCTCCTACGACTCTACGAATCGTCTCGTGCAGCAAACGTTTTCGAGTGGAGCCTACGAACAATTCGGTTACGATAGTCGAGATCGGCAAACAAGCGTCGCGCACAAGAATAGTTCAGGCACGACGCTGTCCTCAGAAGCCTATTCCTACGACGGAGCGGGAAACCTATCCTCGAAGACTGTCGACTCGACAACGACTTCCTACACGTACGACGTTATCAATCAACTTCTGTCGGAGTCTAACAGCGGTTATTACGCTTCCTACACGTACGACGCCAACGGAAATCGAGCCACGAAAACGTTAGGCGGATCTACCGATACCTACGCATACGACGACGGCGACAAGCTGACCTCGATCACGAACGGCTCTACGACGGTTAAGTCGTTCGGTTACGACTCCGCCGGTCGGACGACATCCGTCGTGACGTCATCCGGCACGACCAACTTGTCCTACGACTACGAGGGGCGCGTGACGACGATCACGTTCCCGTCCTCGGCGACGAACACGTTCACCTATAACGGATTCGGAGCACGGGTTTCGAAGAACGACTCCACAGGGAGTTACTCCCTGAAGCGCGATGGAACTGGCGTTACCGCCTCGGTCCTTGGCGATGGAAGCGCAACCTATACGCCCGGCATTTCGGAGCACCGTTCCTCTACCACCAAGTTCTACGGAGTCGATCGACACGGCGCCAACACGCTTGAGACCAACGCCTCGCAAGCGATCACGAGCGCGAAAAGCTACGACGCATTCGGCATGCTGCTCTCCTCCAGCGGCTCCTCCTCGACGCCCTTTGGCTACGACGGAGGCTTCGGCTATCAAGAAGATCCCGATAGCTCTCTCAAACTCGTCGGCCATCGATATTACGACTCGTCGACCGGTCGATTCCTGACGAGGGATGCGGGCAAAAAGAATCGCAATTGGTACGTCTACTGCCTGAATAATCCAAGTCGATACATCGATCGAACCGGATTCGGCGAGACCTCTCTCGACGGCAACCCGACCAACTACCGCATTTACGCCGACCTGGTCAAAGACGGAGACATCGACCCTCCTCCAACGAACGTCGACGAGGTACCAGCCTCCCAAGCAGGAATCGAAGCCGTCGAAACCTCGGAGGTCAGTCAGACTGGCGGCGAAACCTTCTTCACCCGCGAGGGACGCCTTATCCACCAAATGATCCAGGACATCCTTAAGGAGGAGGGTTATCGTGTTGAGGAAGAAATTGCAGGGTATGGGAAAGCAGATGGCGTCAACTATGACATTTACACGCTGGTTGAAATTAAGCCCTCAACGGCTAAGCTATCTGATGTCATGAGGCAGGTGGATAGATATTTAGAGGGGCTTAATCAAATAGCGCCTGGCCCTTGGAAAGTAGTTTTATACATTTATGAACGGTTGTAGTTGACCATGGAAACAAAGGTATTTCGAGATCAATTTACAAGATTATTGAAGAAGAACGAATTCAAGAAGGAGGGTTCTCTTTGGATAAGACCAAAACAAAATGGTCTTTCCGACATGGTTTATCTTTTGCGATCCTCGTTTGGTGAAGATTATTATTTGGAGACAGGTAAGTGGCTACATGCAATTCACGGCAGCAAGCCGCTTCTCGCGAGAAACACATGGGATCTCAACGCGCGTGCTGACGAGTTCTATCGGTATCCGATTGATCCTTTTCAATTGAATGAGGATTTTGAGGATGAGGAGAGAATGCGCCTTATCTCGGAACTTCTGGATCACGTTGATCGCCAGTTCTGGAGTCGCTTCACGAGCGAAGCGGAAGTGCTCGAATATGCGAGGAACTTCAAGTCTGGTGTTCCTCGGGTTGGGCCTGCTCTTCGGAAGTTCATTCAGGAATCTTAAATCGCTTCAGGTCTGGCCAAAGATTCTCTGCACAGACTCCACCCGGATGTGCTCTCCTAAAGTCGGCATATTTTTAGGCGCAGTTTGAACGACTTTGGGCCAAATCCCGGGAGGGATTCGGCCCTATCGAGTTATGCCGTAGACTCCGGCAGAGACCTATTTACCGCCCGGATGAGCGTCGGACATCGACTGGCAAGACGTCGAGGTACCGTTGGCCGTCGCCGTAATCCAGAAAGAGTTGCTGGGGTTTTGGCTGAGGGTTGCCGAAAAGTTAGCTGTCGAGTGCCCGGCATAAACGGTCACGCTCGAAGGCAGGGAAGAGAACGATCCAGCATCGTTAGTGCTGATCGCGACCTGCATGTCAGCGGTTGGCGTCGGTGTAACGCCAACTTGGTAATAGAGAGTATCGCCAGGGCCCGGGGTGTGAGGCGGGTCGGTCTGGACAAGAAACGCAGGAATGATCGTGCATCGAGCTAGTACCAAAGTTGCAAGAGTAGCTAGGCCGAAAACGACTGAAATTTTGAGGTTGCGAGCTTTCATCGCAACTAAATTAGGTAATTTATGTAGGCAAGATTATATTACGTTTTACCTGTATCTAGCTGGCTTTGTAAAGCCCCGTACATCTTCTGAAAGTTGACCTGAGCCTCGCCAAGTTCGTCGGAGAGACGTCCTTCGATAAAGATGATACGAAATTCATTGGTTTTGTAAAGAGCTTGTTCTCCTGTGCCTAGGAGGTATAAACACCGACCCAATGCTTCAGCAGATTCCTCGAAGCGTTCCATTCGAAGAAGGGTTTGAGAACGCCACAGGTAGCTCCTCCCAACGCAACTGGGATCGCCGATCTTTCGTGCGCTTTCAACGGCTAACTCAATGTGCTCAAGGGCCTTTTCGTGCCGCTTCGTCTCGCATAAATATTCCCCGAGTGCGAGTTCATACGCCCAGTGGAACATCGGATCTTTCCTCGTTCGAGAAATTGTCTTCAACTCCTCAAGGTTTTGGGCGACTAGATCGAACTTCGCCATGTCGAGCAAAGGAGGAATCGAGGTGAAGAGTGGCGGAGAGATATCGACCTCCTCGCCCGCTTCCCGAGCAATTGCGATAGCTTGGATCAGCGCCTTACAGGCTTTGGCTGGTTCCGCATCAGCCCAAAGGCTTCCGCCAAGGTTCGTCAATATTTGCGATTTGAGTTTTAGCTCGTCGGTGCCCTCCACAGCCTTTAGCGCCCGTCCAAGCCTTTTCTGAGCAGACTTCGCATCACCTGCCTTGGTTTCAAAAATAGCTGCAAGCATGTCCAACCGAACCCGTGTAATTTGTTCGGCCGGAGGACATTTCTGGCGGGCTGCGTCCGAGAGAGCGATCACCGGACTCAAACGATTTCGACGATACCAATAAGTCCAACATTGCCCCATCGCCATGAGGAAAGAGTTCTGCGAAACTTCCGTCTCGATCAAGTACCGCAGCGCCGCCTCGAAGTCCGCTCGCATTGCGTCCAGCCGATCTAAGTGCTCGGCTTGCCGGGCGCCTTTGATCTCCGGCAGGCGCTTTGCGAACTTGTCGTAGATTCGGAAGAAGTGACGTTGCCGAATCTCCGGCCAGTCCTTCTTGCCCATCATCGAGTCGCGCATCGCGTGCCGAACGTGGGGCAGGAGACGGAAGCACTCCGGCGTCTCCGCCGTATCGTCGAAGACGACCATGCCCGTCCTCAAAACGTCTTCCAGCGGCTTGACGAGATCCTGCGTCTCGCATTCGAGCATCTCCTTGATGTCGTCCCGCGACCACAGGTCTTCGAAGACAGAGGCTGTCTCCAAGAGCCGGCATGCCTCCGGTTCCAAACTCTCGACCGTCCACCGAACAGCCGCATCCAGGTTTTCATGCCGCTTGCGCTTCTTCGATTTGTTCTGCCCGGCCATTCCCTGGCGGACCGAACCGAGAACCTCGGCGAAAGACGAAGACCGAAGCAGACCGACTGCCAGGTTGATGCCCAGCGGATGGCCTCCGAGGGTTCGGCAGATTTGCGCGATCTGATACGACTCCTCCCCGTTCGGCTCGAACTCGTCGTGATCCACTCGATAGCGTTCGATGAAGAGGCGTGTCGCGTCGTAGCTCTCCAACTGCTCCATCGAGTAGTGCCGGTCGTCTGGCGGAGTGCCGAAGGGCTCGATGGTGACAACTGCCTCGGCTGGGTGCTTGAACTCCTTCGTGGTCGTCGTGAGGATTCGAACGCCGCGCGTCGCCAGGAGCGAGTCGATGATCTTGTTGAGGGTAGGCAGGCAGCGCTCGCAGCCGTCCAGCAAGATCAGGTGGGAGCGGTTTCCGAAATACGAGCGGATCGTCGAGAGGCTGATCTTGCCTAGGTGGTCCACCTTGAAGCCGATGGAATCGAAAAGCCGCCCCACCGCCTCTTCGTGAGTGGTCACGCCGCTCAGGTCAACATATCGAACGCCGTCTCGCATCTCGTCGACCATCATGTGGGCGATGCGCCAAGATAGCATCGACTTGCCCAAGCCGCTTGGACCCACGAGCGAAACCCAGCGGTTGTTGGAAAACAGGACGGGGATGTCCTCGAGTTCCGCTTCGCGGCCGACGAAATACTCCTCGACGAAAGGGATGTTGTGCTTGGGTTCCTCTTCGTCCGGCATGCCGGGCGGCTCCGGAAGTTCGTTGTGGCGAAGCGCCCAGATGTACTCCGTGCGACCCTGGCGCAGGTTGAAGAGGTCGCCGTGCTTCACCAGCCAAAAGGGGAAGAGGTCCAGGTCTTGGGCCAGGGCCGCGGTCGTCCGCGAGACCAGGATGCCCGACTTCGGAGCAACGCTGGCCAGCCACCGGGCTCGCTGTTTGGTGTCGTCGTCCAGGGCCTCATCGTCCGGCGTACTCTCGCCGCTTGCGACGCCGATTCGAACCGGTAACCCGCCTCGCTTCGCCGTGATCAATTTGCGGGCGAAGTTGCCCGCCGCCATCAATGCCGACTTGGCGCTCGAAAACTGGAGCATCGCCCGCCAGCCGCCGTCGTGCTCGACGGAGACAAGGCGTGTATCGGCGGAGAGCAGTTGCTCGATGGCTTCCGAAATGGGATCGCGCCTGTGGAGAGACGCCTTCGTAAGCTCGATCGACTCGTCGAGCATGACCGCAACAAAAGTATGGCAATTGTTAGCCATTAAAGATGACCTTCCGCGCCCCCAGGACGCGAATGGGTTCTCTTTTTCGACGGGTTGAAATGACGATCCTTCAAGCCTTCCTCTCAAACCAGGTCAAATTAATAGCAATAACCCGCCAGGTCATGACTTTCATTGACCGACGTAGTTTATCTTGCGCGTACGGTGCCAGTGCGTTGGATTTTGCCCCAGCCCTGGCGTCCGCCTGTTAAGGCTCGCCACAAAGACTTAAGGACAACGCCGTACATCATCTGACGATACACGAAGCGCTGAAGGAACAAGTACCAGAGGTCGGTTTTCTTGCTGCGATCCCAGCGATAGGCCAGCCACGCCGCGACCAGCTCGACCAGGAAGAAGAGGCCGTACAGGACCAAAACCGTCATCAACTGCTCGCGCGCTGCCACCGACGAACGCAGCTCCAGCGAAGAGATCGTCGAAGCGCCTTTGCCTTGCAATTCCGCCAACGCCTCGTTATCCGCCCGGATCGCCAGCCAGACGGTGATGACGGTGAAAAGCACCTTCAGGTCGATGAGGGGAGCGAGGATTTGGAAGACGATCTGGAATAGCCAGAGGAAGGGAAGGGCCATCCGCCCGAAGAACCCAAACCGGCCGACCGCGCGGCGGTGCTTCACCAAGCATTGGAGCGTCCCATACGCCCACCGGAACCGCTGCCGGAAGAACCCTCGGAACGAAATCGGAGCCTCGGTATAGGCGAAGGCCTCCGACTCGTTCAGGAGGCGGTAGTTCTTCATCCGCAAGCGCCAGGTCAGGTCCATGTCCTCGGCCAACGTGTCGGTCAGGTAGCCGCCCACTTCCTGCACCGCCGAGCGCCGCCAAGCCCCGATAGCGCCGGGAACGACCGTGATGCAGTTCAGCATGCCGTAGGCCCGCCGGTCTACGTTCTGGCTGGACGTGTATTCCAGCGACTGCCAGCGGGTCAGCAAATTGTCCGCGTTCCCCACCCGCACGTTGCCCGCCACCGCCGCCACGTCGGGCTGGTCGAAGTGGCGAACGAGTTTCCCGATGGCGTCGGAGGCAAGCTGCGTGTCCGCGTCGATGCAGACCAGCACCTCGCCGCGCGAAGCCTCGATTCCTTCGTTCAGGGCCGAAGCCTTTCCGCCGTTCGGCTTCTCGATCAGCCGAACGCGAGAATCCAGACCAAAGGCGTCACGCACCACCTGCGCCGTGTGATCCTTCGAACCGTCGTCGATCACGACCACTTCGTCCACCGGATACTCCGATGCGAGCACCGACTCGATGGTCCGCACGATCACCGCCTCCTCGTTATAAGCCGCGATCAGCGCTGTCACCACGGGGCGGTAGGCGGGGTTGAAGACGGCGCGCTTGCCCTTCCGGCGGGAAATCCAGGCGAGGAAGGTGACAAAGATCGAGCGCCCCAGCCCGAGGGCGATGGCGGCGATGAAGGAGATGGTAAGGATCTTCTCGACCCAATAATCGATCGTGAAGATGACGAGGTCAAAGCCGACGAGCGTCTTTTCGTTGTCGGGGATCGGGGGCATGACGTCGTCCCGAGTCTTGCCCAGGAGCCCGGCGACGGTCGTAAAGGTGTAGCCGCGCCGCTGGAGCTCCGGCACGATCAGGTCCAGGGCCTTCACCGTCGCGCTGCGGTCTCCCCCGGCGTCATGGAGGAGGATCATGTTCCCCTCGTCCTTGTCCTTCGCCCGCTTCTCGATCTCTGCGATGACCGCGTTGTAGATGTCCTGCGCCGTTTTCTTGCGGGTGCCGACTGCCTTGCCGTTCGGGTCCGTGATGACGAAATTCGTGTCCCAGTCGTGGGGATCGATGTTCTCCAAAACCGTCAGGTACTTCATGCGGTTGGAGAACTCCACCGGACGCGCCTGCTCCGGCGTCGTCGGCTGACTGTCCGCGTTGTAGGGCGGACGGAATAGCACCGTAGAGCGCCCGATGATGCTCTCGATAGCCCGCTGGGTGGCGTTGATCTCCAGCAGGGCGCGCCGGTCGCTCACGAGGCCCATGTTCGGGTGGGTGAACGAGTGGTTGCCGATCTCGTTCCCCTCCTGGTAGACACGCCGCACCAAATCGGGATGGGCTTCCGCGTTCTGCCCGATCATGAAGAACGTCCCCGGTACGCCAAGCTGCTTCAGCTTGTCCAAGATCGGCGGCGTATAGTCGGGGTCGGGGCCGTCGTCGAAGGTGAGCACCAGCTTCTTCGGCTTCCACCCGCTCTTTTGCATGACGTAGGGAAACGCGTACTTGTCGTACGTCCAGTCCATCGCCTGCCCCGTCTCCGGGTCGATTTCCAGAGACCGTTGCCCGATTTGGGGCCGAGCCTTGATGGAAAGAATCTCGCCCTTTCCGACGAAGTCCAAGAGCCCTGCGAATTCGATCTTTTTCAGTTGGCTCGGATCGGGCTTGGAGGAGAGCGTGGCGCGGTCCACGAAGCTCCAAACTCCAGGGTCCTCCGTGCCGAGCACCCAAAAGCCGATGCCGCGCAGCCCCAGGTCGCGGGCTGCCATCCACTGGTTATAGGCCGTGATGGCGTCCAGCATCCAAACCGAGTGGTCCTGCCCACTGTCGTCGGTGTACTCGTAGCGAGGGTTCAGACTCCCTGGATCGACCTCGATGACGTCTTTGGCAGGCTCGCCGTCGCGGTATCCGGCGGCGGTCGCCATCGCATCCTCGAAGGTCATGGTGTCCGCCTCGGTGCTCCCCTTCGCCCAGTCGTAGGCGTAGGTGCCGACGCCGAGAACGAGCTTGTTCTCGGGCACCTCGTTCGCCACGGCCTGGAGGGTTTTTTCGGACCAGGTGAGGGAGGCGATCGGCCCTGGCTTGTCGATGGACGAGGTCTGATCGTAGAGCATCAGCATCACCCAGTCCGAGGTGTCCGCCACCTCGGCGATCCGCTTCGGGTCCATGCTCGCCTCGATGTCCACGCTCATCGTCTTGTGCAGGGGCGCGAGCTTCGCGTAGAGAGCCTTCAGGAAGCCCACGTACTCGTTCAGAAGCCCATCGGGAATCTCTTCGAAGTCGATGTTGACCCCGTCGAATCGGTTCGCGACCAGCCACGCGCTCACCTTGGAGATGATCGCCTCCTGCTTCATCTTCGATTTCAGCAGCAGGGTCAGGCGTTCCGGGTCGAAAAAGTTGCGGTTGCTGTTCGCGAGTACGGGGACGATGGAAACCCCTTTTGCGCGCGCAATCGTGATCAAATCCTTGTTCGATTCGTTCAGATTGAGGTCGTAGTCCGTCAGGTTCAGGTCGTCGCCCTCTTCGGTCAGGGCCAACCAAGCAGGGGCCACGTGGGTCAGCTTCGAAGCGTATTTTTCAAATGAGACGATTCCCGATTGCTGCCAAGGCGCGTAGAAGGCGAGGGCGATCTTGTCGCCTGAGGGATTTTTGATGGCCGCAGGCCGTTTCACCTTCGCCCGCTCCGTCGCCAGTTCCCGCTTCGTTTTCTGCAGGATCGCTTCCACCTGCCGCTGATCGTATTTCGGCAGCTTGGGGATGTAGTTGTGATGCCGCTTGATCTCGTCCGGCAAAACGGGAAGCGCAAGCAAGCTCAGGATGAAAAGCGTACTCGCCACGGCGGAGACAAGGCCCAGCACCACGACCGACCGGGAAACGACTTTGCGCCGTTGACCGGATGGGTCGTAAAAGACAGGTGACGTGGGCATGATCGCAATAAGAATGTCAGCGGCGCTGAGCCAAGTTCCGGGCCAACGCAAATAGGCGATAAGGACCTATCGCCAAAAAACCCTTACCGCCCCTTAATCCCTATTGTATCCGCTTGCCGCCCTATCCCCTAACGGCGCCCGCTACTCCACGAAGCTGCCCCACCGGGTCGTCGGTGACGAGCCCACCATGGTAGCAAAGGATCGCCGAAATCTCCGGCAACTCCTCCGCCATCTTACGGATCGAGGCATAGGCTGTCGGCAGATCGGGCGTGGCGGGCTCGTTGAGGCCAGTCAGCTTCCCATCGGCGGAAACCATCGCGTCCCCTGTGATCAGAACCTTGCTGCGTTCCAAGAAAAGGCTGATATGCCCCGGAGTGTGCCCGGGCGTGAAGATGACGCGGACTCCACCTGCGAAGTCCAGCACCTGCCCATCCTCGACCGCATGCTCGACGGGCACGAATTCCAGGTTCTCGAAGAGCGCCTTCCGAGTCGGGTTCTGGGCCAGCACTTCGGGCGACGGATACTTGACCATTCGCGTCCGCCCATCGATGTAGGGAATCTCGACGCTGTGCGCATAGACGTCCGCTCCTGTAGCCTTTTTCACGGCTCCCAGCGACCCAATATGGTCCACGTCCTGGTGGGTGATGACGACGTGCCGAACGTCCCCCAACGTCAACCCCGCCTCCTTCAAAGCCTCCCCAATAGCCTCGGCCTTGTTGGGAATAGCCGTATCCACAAGAACCGACCCATGAACGGGGTCCACGATCAGAGACAAATTCAAAACCGACTTCCAATCGCCGACGGAAACGTCGATAGGAAGCAAGTACAGATCCTCGTTTACCTTCACGACTCTATCCTACGAGCTTTCGCTCTCCGACATTTGAAGGCAACAGAGCGCGCAGAAATCTCAAACCCCGAAGGGTGTAGCCGTGGGCAACGACCACGCAGCAAACGCGGCAACAACAGAGTGCATACAAAACCACCGCCACGCTCTCCGGTAAATTGCCCACAAGTGAGAGTCAGAGAAAAGAAGCACCGGCTCCCCGAAAGTGCCTATCGAGGTCGCAAAACCGTCAGCTTCACCGCTTGCATCCAAGACCGCAAGCGCCCTTTCACACAGGCCCATGTCGTAAACACCTTTGTCGGGTTACTGGAAGCAGAAATGGGTCGATTCCAATGCATCGCACCGATCTACTGCTTCATGCCCGACCACCTTCACCTTCTGGTATTCGGGACCACGCCCCAGAGCCGCATCAAACTGGCAATGGACGGATTCAAGGAAGCCACCGGTAAGTGGTTCGCTTCCGAAATGCCCGAAGTGACCTGGCAAGAGGACTACCACGATCACATCGTCCGGCACAGTGACGATTTGGCGAACCATGTTCGCTACATCCTAGCGAATCCAGTGCGAGGCGGGCTGGTCGAGGATTGGAACGACTATCCGTTCGTGGGTTCTATCGGAATAGAGCTTGCGACTTACCTTCATGACCTGGACGAGCGGAAGTTTGGCGGCAGATTTTGAGCTTGCTGCGTGGTCGTTGCCCACGGCTACACCCTCCGGGGTTTGAGATTTCCGCGCGCTCGGCCTAACAGCCTCTAAGCCCGTCTTCGGGCCGCAGCCCGCTCGATGCCCTTCTGCAGGAGCATGAAGACGAGCAACAGCACGCCGATGAAGATGCGGGTCCACCAGGAGCTTAGGGTGCCTTGGAAGGTGATCGCGGTTTGGATGATCCCCAAGATCAGAACGCCGAGGAACGAGCCGAAGACGGAGCCGTAGCCTCCGCTCAGCAAGGTGCCGCCGATCACGACCGCGGCGATGGCATCGAGCTCCAACCCCGTCCCCGAAACGGCGTTCCCCGAGGACGTGTAAAGCGTATAAACGAGCCCGCCCAGGGCTGAGCAAAAGCCGCTCAGGGCGTAGATCAGCACCTTCGTTCGAGCGACCGAGAGCCCCATCAGCATCGCTGAATTCTCATTCCCGCCGATCGCGTAAACGGCCCGTCCGAACCGGGTCTGCTTCGCGAGCAGAATGCCGCCCACGAGCACGGCGATGAACACGATAGAGGACACGGGAAGAGACGCCCCGCCGGGCAACGAGACCGAATATCCGGCCAGCGAAGTAAACATCGGATGGTCGATCTGCACCGACTCCTTGCTGATCCAGAGCCCCACGCCGCGCGTCAAGAACAGCCCCGCCAGGGTCACCAGGAACGGCGGCAGGCTGAACTTCTGGATCAAAAGCCCGTGCGCCACGCCGAGCAAGGTCCCAAACCCGAGCACGATGGCAAACGCGAGAAGAGGATGCACGTGGTGCTGCTGCACGAGCACTGCCGTCATGATGCTCGTACACCCCACCATCGACCCCACGGAAAGGTCGATGCCGCCGCTGAGGATCACGAACGTCAACCCAACCGAGATGACGCCCAGGAAGGCGTTGTCGGAGAGGAAGTTAAAGAAAACCCGAAGCGAGAAGAACCCATCGAACTTCAACCCTGCCGCGATGTAGAGGGTCAAGCAGACGAGGGTCGTCGCGATGATCGGAAGCCGCTCTCGCGAGAGGATGCTTTTCATGGCAGCCTCCGGGGGGATTTTTGATTCCTCGATTCCTCGATTCCTCGATTTTTTAGCCTCGGGCCTCGCGAGAACGGTCGCTGGTCATGGAGAAGGAGACTCTCGAACGCCGAGCCTTCCCCCAACCGAGGAATCGAGGAATCGAGGAATCCAAAATCTCCCTTCATGCCGCCCTCCGCCGGGCGATTGCGGCCCTGAACCGGGGAGCCTGCAGAAGACAGACCGCCACCACGACGACCGCCTTCAGAATCAACGTCGCCTCCGGCGAGATGCCCCGCGTCAAAATCGTCGTCGTCAAAGCCTGCATCAAGATCGCCCCGACGAGCGATCCGGCGAGGGAGAACCGGCCGCCCGCCATCGATGTCCCGCCGATGCAGACGGCCAAAATCGCGTCTAGCTCCAGGTACAGCCCCGCGTTGTTTGCGTCGGCCCCCTTGATGTCCGCCGTCGCGATTAACCCTGCCACGCCCGCACAAAGGGCGCAGATCGAGTAAGCCACAAGCTTCACCGTCCGAGAGTTCACGCCCGCATACCGGCTGGCGACCGCGTTATTCCCGACCGCCTCCACAAATAGCCCATAGGCCGTCTTCCGGGCAAGGAGCCCCACCAGCACCGCCACGATGGCAAAGAGCCAGATCGGGTTCGGCAGGAAGAAGGTCGAGCCACTGCCCAGCGCGGCAAAGGTCGGCTCCGTGAAAATCACGATCTGCCCGTTCGTCAAAAGCTGCGCCACGCCTCGCCCCGCGACCATCAGCAAGAGAGTCGCGACAATCGGCTGAAGCTCCAGGTAGCTGACCAGGAACCCGTTAAACAGCCCGCAGCCCAGCGCCACGAGCAGGGAAACGACGATGATGGCGGGCACCGACCCGTGCAGGTTGACGGAGTTCAGGATGCAGTCCGGCGGACGCGCGATCAAGCAGGCCGCCACCGCTCCCGCAATCGCCATCACCGCGCCGACGGAGAGGTCGACGCCCCCCGTCGCGATCACCAGCGTCATGCCTAAGGACAAAAGCAGCACCGGCGCGGCGCGGTTCAGGATGTCGATCAAGCTGCCGTAGAACCGCCCATCCCGAATCTCGATATGGACGAAGCCCGGAGTGAAAAACAGGTTGAACAACAAGACCGCCGCCAAGGTGACGACGGGCCAAAAGAGGTTGGACTGGCGGAACTTCACGCGTCGCCTCCCGCGATCATGCCCATGATCCGCTCTTCGGTCGCCTCCGATCCGTTCAGCTCGCCCACCATCTTCCGGTCGCGCAGGACGCCGATCTTCGTGCTGGACCGCACGACCTCCTCAAGCTCCGAGGAGACGAAGACGAAGGCCATGCCTTCCTTCCGAAGCTCCTCCACGAGGTTCGCGATCTCAAACTTGGCTCCCACGTCGATGCCCCGCGTGGGCTCATCCAGCAAGAGCAGCCGGGGGTTGGCGGCTAGCCAGCGGGCCAGCAAGACCTTCTGTTGGTTTCCGCCGCTCAAATTCTTGATCGGAGTCTCCGCGTCCGCCGTCGCGATCCGGAGGCTGGCGATGAACTTCTGAACGTAAGCCTGCTGCTCCTTCTTGCCCAGCTTCCGGAACCACCCCTGCCGGGCTTGCAAAACGAGAATCAAATTCTCGCGGACGGAAAGGTCGGGCAGGATGCCTTCGACTTTTCGGTCCTCGGCGCAGAGGCCAAAACCTTTTCGAATCGCCTTGGCCGTCGAGTGCCGGCGTTGGGGCTGTCCATCGATCTGCAGGGTGCCGTGGTCGGCGGAGTCGATGCCGAAGATGAGGCGGACGATCTCCGTGCGGCCCGACCCGAGGAGCCCGGCGAGGCCGACGACGTCGCCCTGCGCAATGTCTATCTGGACCCCTTCCACGCTGTTGTGCCGCCCAAGACCCTGGGCTTGCACGATGGGGGCGCCCATTCCCGAAGCGTTCAGCGAAGCTGCGTGGGCTTCGAGAGCGGAGGCGTCGCGGCCGATCATGAGCGAAACGAGCTCCAGCTTCGTAAGTGAGGCGGTCGGGTGCTCGCCCACGAGCTTGCCGTTGCGGAGGACGGTAATCCGGTCGGTGACCTCATAGACCTGGTCCAGGAAGTGGGTCACAAACACGATCCCCAACCCTTCCGCGCGAAGGCTCCGCATGGCGTCGAAAAGCTGCTTCACCTCGTCGCGGTCGAGGCTGGAAGTCGGCTCGTCCAAGACGAGGACCTTCGCATCCACATCCAGCGCCCGGGCGATGGCGACCATCTGCTGGATGGCGATGGAGTAGCTGCTCAGGGAGCGCCGGACGTCGATCTTAAGTCCGAGGCGAGCAAGCGCCTTCTCCGCTCGCTGGCGTACGGCTCCCCACTTGATCCCGGCGAGGCCGGAGGATTCGCGGCCCAGGCAGACGTTCTCGGCGACGGACAGGTTGGGGACGAGGTTGACCTCTTGGTAGACCGTGCTGATCCCCTGGCTGACCGCGTCCTGGGGCGACCTGATCGTCAGGGAGCGGCCCTCCAACTGGATCTCGCCCGAGTCGAGGCTGTGGACCCCCGTCATCACCTTGATAAGCGTGCTTTTGCCGGCTCCGTTCTCGCCCATCAGGGCGTGAATCTCACCGGCTCGCAGGGTGAAGTCGACGTTGTCTAGGGCGACGACGCCGGGGAAGGCTTTTCCGATATTGCGCAGGGTGAGAAGCTCGGCCACTATTTCGCTTTCGTTCCGATCAAGAGGCCGGCGTCGATGAACTGGCCGCCCGTGTCTTGGTGGCAGTGGATGGCGATGGTGTTTTCGCCGTTGACGAGAGCCTTGCGGAGGGCTTCCGTAACCGGTTTGCCTTCGTAGGAATCGTTCCACGCGCCCTTGTCGCTGACCCAGATCGCCTGGCCATTGACGTAGACCTCCACGCCGTTGTCGAAGTGGATGGCGAGCATAGCCTGGTCGAACTTCGCGCCGTCGTAGGCGAATTTCTGGCGAATCCAGATGTCTTTTGAGGCCCAGGGCGTGCCCGTGGATTTTTCCCAGCCTTCCTTCGCACCGAAGCCGCCGGGGCCGGACTTCCAGCCGCTATCGTCGAAGCTGCTTTGGTTCCAGGCATCGGGCGGGGTTTCCAGCGAGTAGTGCCACGAAGCGTGGTTCGTGTCCCGCGTCGAGCCGACGAGAACCGTCCAATCGACGTGCGGCGGCTTGGCGGTAGCGGCGTCTCCCTTTTCGTAGGCAGCCGGGCGGTTCAGATACGACTTCAGCTTCGCCATATCGAACTTGGGCGTGCGGTCGTATTTGTAGAGGCCGTTGCGCTCCTGCTCCACGTCGGTGAGCTGGGTGTAGCAGAAGCCGAACATGTTGGGGTTGTCGAGGAGGGCGTCGGCCAAACCTTTGAAGCGAGCGTAGAACTCATCGAGCGACTTGGGCGCGCTGCCGTAGCCCCATCCCTGCTCGACCGACCAGCCGATACCGCCAAACTCGCTGACCATGAACGGGATTCCCGTGTGCTTCGGGCCTGCGTATTGGATGGGCAAGCCGGATTCCTCGAAGTAGCGCATGTAGCGGTCCTTGAAGGTCTGCGGGTTCTGGTCGTAGTCGTGTGTGTCCATCACCTCGGGGTCGGCGATGCCGTGGCTCCAGCCGCTCGTGTCGATGACGGGGCGACTATCGAGCTCTCGGGTGAGTGCGGCGACCTCGTTTTGGAGCGGGATCGCTTCTTGCGGCGTCTCATTGAACGGGCACCAGCCGATGATGGAGGGATGGCTGCGGTCTCGTGCGACGATCTGCTTCCATTCGTCGATGACCGGCTGATTCACGCGCTCGTCTTTGAAGTTCAGGCCCCAGTTCGGGAACTCGCCCCAGACGAGGTAGCCCATCTTGTCGGCGAGGTAGAGGTAGCGGGGTTCGAAGACCTTTTGATGCAGCCGCGCGCCGTTGAAACCGGCCGCCATGGACATCTCGATGTCGTGCTTGAGGGCCCGCTCGGAGGGCGCCGTCCAGATACCGTCCGGATAGAAACCCTGGTCGAGGATGAGGCGCTGAAAGACGGGCTTGCCGTTGATGAGAATCTTGTGGCCGTCGATCCTGACGCTGCGCATGCCCGCGTAAGTGTGGACGGTGTCCACAACCTTGCCCTCGTTCAGGGTTTGGATTTCGACGTCATAGAGGAACGGGTCTTCGGGTGTCCATAGGTGGGGCTTCGGGATTTGGACGTTGAAGCCGTAGAAAGGCATGACGTTGGGGTCAGCTTCACCTCGGCCGACTTCCTTGCCGTTCGCGCGGACGATGGCACGCACCTTGTCCGCCGCATCGCCTGAAGGCACCGCTCGGATGGCGAATTCGGAATTCTCGAGCTTGGCGTAGATGGCCGCGTTGGGCACGTAGCTGGAACCGACGCCCTCCAGCCAGACGGTCTGCCAGATGCCGGTCGTGCGGGTGTAGAGGCAACCGTAGCTGTCCGGCTCGGGGCACTGTTTTCCGAGGGCCTGGAGGCCGCTGCGGGTGTCGTCGTAGGCGTGGACGACGACGGTGTTGTCGCCCTTCTGCAAGAGCGCGGTGACGTCGAGGTCGATGGGGGTTTGGCCGCCGGTGTGTTCGCCTGCCTTCTTGCCGTTGACGTAGACCGTCGTTCGCCAGTCGGACGCGCCGATGTGGAAGAGGGTGCGGGGAGACTTCCAGGAGGCGGGGCGTTGGAAGGTGCGTCGGTACCAGACGTTCTTCACGAACCCCTTGCGGCCGAGGCCGGAGAGGGCGCTCTCGCGGCAGAAGGGAACCGTGATCTTGTCCGGGAAGGCGCGGTCGGGACCGCCGCCGTCTTCGTCCGTCTCAGCGAACTCCCATTGGCCGTTCAGGTTGAGCCATTCGGAGCGTTGCAGGTCAGGGCGCGGATGTTCGGGACGGGGGATGTTCTGCATCGTGGTGCTCGTGGTCCCCAGGCCGAAAATCAAGGCGGCGAGCAGAGGCGTCAACGCGCCCCCTTGAGCCGGATCACGGTCAGGGAGTAGGCCGGGAATTTGTGGGTGATCTTGTTTCCGCTCACCGTCACGTCGGCGCGCTTCGGGCTGACCCGCGTTGGCTGGTCGAGGGTGTTCTCGTCCAACGGACTGCCCGACGTGAGCATCTGGGCGGATGCCGACTTGATGCCGGAAGGCAGGCCCTGGAGGTCGATGTTCATCTCGCGAGCCTCCTTGCTGACGTTGACGACCTTGAGAATGACGTCGCCCGTCTTGGCGTCGCGGCCCGCAGTCACGTGGAGCGGATTCATTACCGGCATCTCTTCATCGTAGACGAGTTGACCGTCCTGGTAGCAACGGATTCTCTGATCGGAATATTCGACTTTCAGGTCGTACCACCGGCCCGTCTCGATGTGGCTGCGAACCTGGCGTCCGAAGGTGGACTTGTTGCCATCCTGACCCCACTCCAGCGCGCCCTGGGTGTTGCCCCAGCCGCCGATGTTCCACCAGATGTAGTCGCCCTTGTCCCGGCGCCCGAACGTGACGAGGAAGCCTTCCACGCCGGAGAGCTTGCGCGCCTTCAGAGTGAGCGTGTAGTTGCGCCAGGTGGCGTCGCCCGCATAGGCGCGAGCGGGTTCTTCACCGCTCGTTTGCTGGAGAGCCCCATTTCCCATTTTCCATTCACCACTCTCAGGCTTCAGCCCCGAGCCGTCGGCGCTTTCGAAGATGGTTTGCCCGCCCTGGGTGACCTTGACGTCCTTGAATTCGGCCTGGGTGTTCCAGGTGCCGACGCCGATGCCGCCGGTGGGGAACTTGGCCTTCACGGAGTTCACGTTCGTAAGCTCCGTTTTGAAGACCTCGGTCGGGCGGTTTCGGGAGAAGAGGACCTGGTTGTAGTAGGACGGCGTGCCGTAGGAGCGTGCGGAGTCGAAGCAGATCATGTCCGGGTTCCACGTCTTGATGTTCACGTTCGCGAACAGGGGGGCGTAGGAGGCCATGACGACGACGTCGGAGTTGCGCTCCATGCCCGTCATCCAGACGGCCTCACCGAGCGCGGCGATGAGGTTGCCCTGGCCGCAGCCCTGGGTGACGGCGTACTCGCCCACATAGATCTTGGGGCCCTTGCGGTCGTACTTGTCGTAGTGGTTGGCGTTCCGGATGAAGAAGTCGGGCGTGTTGTAGTAGTGCTCGTCCATGATGTCCACGGGCGCCTTCTGGGGGATGCCGCCCCACACGTCGGCGATGCACTGGATGTCCGGGTATTTGGCCTTGACGGCCTTGTAGATCATGGCGTAGCGGGGCTCGTAGTTCGGCCCGCCGTTCTCGTTGCCGATCTCCAGGAACTTGAGGCCAAACGGCTTGGGATGGCCGTTCTTCGCGCGTAGCGCGCCCCACTTCGAGGTGACGGGGCCGTTCGCGTATTCGATGGCGTCCACCGCATCCTGCACGTAGTCGCCCATCTGATCGAGGGGAACGACTTGCTGGTGAGACATGCCGACGTTGATGACGAAAAGGGGAGCCGTGTGGAGGTCCTCGCAGAGCTGGAGGTATTCGTGGAAGCCCAGCCCGTTCGTGGACATGTAGTTCCAGAGGTCCTTCTGCGTGCGGCGATCTTGAAGGGGGCCGACGGTCTGCTTCCAGCGCTGGGAGGTCGCCATCGTCTCGCCCTCGACCCAGCAGCCGCCTGGGAAGCGCATGAAGCTGGGCTTGATGCCGTCCAGCTTCTCGGCGAGGTCGCAGCGGAGGCCGTTCGTGCGATTCTTCCAGGTGTCGACGGGGAAGAGGGAGACCATGTCGATCCAGGCCGTGCCAGGCCCTTCGAAGTTTATGGAAAGCGTGGCTTTGGGTTCGGATTCAGTGGCTTTGAGGGTCGTTTCGGTTTTGACCCAATCGCTGCCGCCGAGCTTGACGGTGTTCGACGCGAGGATTTTTCGAAAACCGGTGAGGGCGACGGAGGCGGTGCGGTTTGTCAGGCCGTCGGTGCGGGAATAGAAGCTGAACTTGTACGTCTTGCCCTTCTCGACGCCCATGCCCCAGTAGCCTTGGTTGATCACGGTGGTGCCGGGGCCACTGACTTTGATTTTGAGGGAGTGGGGACTTTGGGCGGAAAGGGGTTTGGAGTCGTCGAGATCGATCAGAGGACCTTGGACGCAATTCCAGTTGTCCGGAGCGGCGGCATCCTCGAAGCCGCGATTGCGGACCATTTCGGCATAGAGGCCGCCGTCCCCGCCACAATTGATCTCTTCGAAGAAGATGCCGTACAAATGGGGACTGACTTGGACGATCGGCTGATCGCAATGAATGGTCCACTGGGCCGCTGATTGTCGGGCCGGTGCGGACGTAAGGGAGATGGCACACAGAAGCAGGGAACTTAACATGGCGATCCTCGACGATCTGGTCTTCTCGACGCAGAAGCGGCTATGATTATAACTCCTTCGGAATAAAGTCCATTTAGACTACTTCGAATTTGGAAGATTCAATGATGAAGAAAACGACGCTAGGCGTGATCATCGGCAACCGCGGCTTCTTTCCCGCCCACCTTTGCGTGGAGGGGAGAGCCCAGATCCTCAAGGTTTTGGAGGAGGAAGGGTTCGACGTCGTCGCCTTGCCCGATACCGCCAGCCCCGGCGGCTCGGTGGAGTCGCTGGCGGAGGCGCAGCAGCTTGCAGACCTCTTTAAAGCGAACCGCGAGCGGATCGACGGGATTCTCGTCACGCTCCCCAACTTCGGCGACGAGCGCGCCATCGCGAATACGATCCGGTTCTCCGAGCTGAACGTGCCGGTGCTGATCCACGCGTTCAACGACGACTCGAAGCGGATGACGATCGCCGACCGGCGCGACAGCTTCTGCGGCAAGATGTCGGCCTGCAACAACCTGAGCCAATACGGGATCAGGTATTCGCTGACGACCCTGCACACGGTCGATCCCACTTCCGATTCGTTCCGTTCGGATTTGCGGCAGTTTGGGGCGACATGCCGGGCGGTTCGCGGTTTGCGGCGGGCTCGGATTGGAGCGATTGGGGCGCGCCCAACGGCGTTCAAGACCGTGCGCTACAGCGAGAAGCTTTTGGAGCAGTCGGGCATCTCGGTCGATACGCTGGACCTTTCCGAAGTGTTAGGCTGGGCGAACAAGCTGTCGTCCACCGACCCTTCCGTAGTGGAAAAACTGGAAGGGATCAAGGGGTATACGGACACTAAGGGTATCCCCGACGCGAGCCTGGACAAAATGGCCCGCCTGGGCGTCGCCATCGACTCGTGGGCGACCGAGAACCGGATCGACGCGACTGCGGTGCAGTGCTGGACGGCCCTCGAAGAATTCTACGGCGTCGTGCCCTGCACGCTCATGTCGATGATGTCGAACAACCTCATGGCCTCGGCCTGCGAGACGGACGTGGCGGGAGTCGTCGGGATGTACGCTTTGCAGTGCGCAAGCGGTGTTCCCTCGGCCCTTTTAGACTGGAACAACAACTACGGGACTGACCCGGACAAGGCGGTCGTCTTCCACTGCTCGAACCTTCCCAAGGCGGTTTTCTCGGAGCAGAAGATGGACTACCAGGAGATCATCGCGGGGACGGTCGGCAAGGAGAACACCTACGGCACCATCGTGGGCCGAATGCGCACCGGCTCGTTCACCTTCTGCCGGGTTTCCACGGACGATTTCTCGGGCCGCGTGCGGGCTTACGTCGGCGAAGGCGAGTTGACGAACGACCTGCTTAACACCTTCGGCGGCTTCGGCGTCGTGAAGATTGCGAACATGCAGTCGCTGCTCCGCCACATCTGCGAGAACGGGTTCGAGCACCACGTAGCGTTCAACCTCTCGTCCGTCGGCGCAGCCGTTCACGAGGCGCTTTCCAAGTATCTCGGGTGGGATACTTATCGCCATGCCTAGTCCTGCGTTGGTGGGGGTCGTGATCGCGGCGATGGTCTCTTGCGGAGCCGGAGTAGCGGTTTCCTACCCCCGGGAGCTGATGCGGGCTGTGCTCCGCTTTTCGGGCCTGGCGGTGGTCGTCTGCTGCGCCATCGCGCTGATGAAGGGCGGCAACTGGATATGGTGGACGCTTCTTGCGTCCCTTGAGGCGTTTTTCATCGGTTTCGCTCTGGGTCCATGTATTCGCCGCCTGTCTCGGCTCCTGAAGTTGCGTAGATCAAGGTAGCCCGGTCGATAGGCTGGGCGTCGTATCTTGACAGAGTCTATGCGCAGATTTCTTTTTGGTCTCTTCTTCCTCGTCTCCCTCTGCTATGCCGCCGATCCGATTGTCGTGCCGGGGAAGTTGATGGGGGGGATTTGGACGGTGGAGGGGACGCTTTCGGGGAAGAGGGCCGTGTTCATGATCGACTCCGGAGCGAATCGGACGGTCATGCTTCCGGGGCCACTCTTCAAGGAAGGGGAGGTCGTTTCGAAAATCCAGATCGGGGATTTTTCGACGAACTCGAACGTGGTCGTGATGCCGCTTCACCTGCTCGATTGGTTGGACGACGAGGCCAGCAAGGTGACGACGGGCATCAAGCCGATCATGGTCATCCTGGGGATGGACGTGCTGCAGAACATGGCGGTCGGTTTCGACTACGACACGAAGAATATCTCCTTTTGGACGGGCGGAAAGGTGGACTCGAAGATGGCCCAGGGTTGGGCGATGGAGGGGGCCAAGCGGGCGACGCCGCTAAAGATCGACCTGGCGCGGCGGCTGGACATCCGGCTGGCGATCTCCATCGCGATGGGCGATTCGAAGGGGTGGCTGATGTTCGACACGGGCACAACCTTCACGTCGATGATGCCCGGCTTCGGCGATAACCCCACGTCCTTCGTTTTGTACATGACGGAGATCGTGCTTGGGCATCTCACGGAGAAGGATGAGATGCGGGCGGTGGCGCAGGCGGATATGGGAGCCTTCAAGGTGCCATGGCTCCAGTACCAGAAAGGAAGTGCGGGCTCGGACGTGCCGGGGCAGCCGAACGGGCTTTTCTCCCTGCGCGACTTGCGCAGCAAGCGCGTGCTCGCCGATTTCGCCGCCGCCTCCGTGTATTTCGCCAACCCGGACAGGAACGATTCGGCGGCCACGGCCCTAACCCAGATGACGGCGCTGCCCTTCACCTACGACGGCGGAGAGCTGCGACTGGGGGCGATGGATACCGAGGGTCTTGCGTCGCTGAAGGCGTTCGAATCGATGCCCATCGTGACCATCGCGGGGCGGCCCGTGAAAGACGTGATGGACGCCCTCCTCGGCACGAAGGCGGACGCGGTTGGATTTATGCAGGGGCTCTTGACGGCCTGCCGGTCGGACTTCGTCTTGCAGGTCAAGACGAAAGAGGGAACGACGGCGAATATTCAGATCGCCGTCGCCAAATGAGGTTACAAGTCGCGTTTTCTGACCTCTATCCCCCGACCCCTTTCTCCTGGGTCACCAGGAGAAAGGGGAGGTTGGGCGACTAGTACTTGCGAGTCGGGAGGGCCTTGGCGGCGTTGGTCTCGTCGAACTGGTCGTCCTTCATGACCGTGCGCTTGGGCAGGGACTTTCCGGCGAGGGTGTCCTGGATGGCGTCGAAGAGGGCCGGGCCGAGGAGGGGATTGCACTCCACGCTGCAGCCGAGCTTGCCGTCGACGATGGCCTGAAGACCGTCGTGGATGCCGTCGATGGAGACGACGATGATGTCCTTGCCGGGCTTCTTGCCCGCTTCCTCGATGGCTTGGATCGCGCCGAGGGCCATGTCGTCGTTGTGGGCGAAGATCGCGGTGATCTGGGCGCCCTGGGGGCTCTTGAGGAGGGCTTCCGCCACTTCCTTACCCTTGGCGCGCGTGAACTCGCCGGTTTGGGAGAAGACGACCTTCATGCCGGGGTTCTTGGCGATGACCTCGTCGAAGCCCTTCTTGCGGTCGTTGGCGGGGGCGCTGCCCGGGGTGCCTTCGATCTCGGCGATGACGGCCTTGCCGCCGGTCTTCTTCACGAGCCAATCGCCGGCGCGCTGACCTTCGGCGATGAAGTCGGAGCCGATGAACGTGACGTACATGTCCTCGGGAACGTCGGGTCGGCGGTCGGAGACGACGACGGGAATCTTCGCGTCCTTCGCTTCCTTCAGCACTGCCGTCCAGCCGGTCTCGACGACGGGCGAAAAGGCGATGACGTCGACTTTTTGGGCGATGAAGGACCGAATCGCTTTGATCTGGTTCTCCTGCTTCTGCTGGGCGTCCACGAACTTCAGGTCCACGCCGCGCTTGGCCGCCTCGTCCTTGATCGACTGGGTATTGGCCGTTCGCCAGGCGCTTTCCGCGCCGATCTGCGAGAAGCCGACCTTCTTACCGGCAAGACTGTTTGCTGCGGGCGTCCCGCTTGAACCGGTGGTACCAGTCGTACCTGTCGTCCCCGTCGTTCCGGCGGCGGTATCGCCGTTCGAACCCGAACCACAACCTGCGACGACGAGGGCCGCCGCGATCAGGGCAGCCGTGCCCCACCTCGATAAGAGATTCTTCATTGTCTTCTCCTGTTTAGACCGACTTCATATTAGCATTCCGAGTGCGATATAGTTATATCGCTTCTGAAACCCTCCATGCCTTACCGCGTTCAAGAATTGGCTGCCTCCGAGAGCATCGGCATCTTCAAGGCTCTCGCATCCGAGACCCGGGCTCGTATCCTCGAGCTGCTCGGGGAGCGGGACATGAACATCGGCGAACTGAGCATTGCGCTTGAGATCGCCCAGCCCAGCATTACGAAGCATATCCAAATTCTTGAAGAAGCGGGCCTCGTGACGAGCGACTACTCGGCGGGCGCCCAGGGGATGCAGAAGCGCTGCCACCGGGTCCACGACCAGATCATCCTTTCGCTCGACCGGGTGAAGGATATGTCCGAGTTCATTTCCGAGATCGAGGTGCCGATCGGGCTGTACTCGCTGGTGGAGGCTGTGCCGACGTGCGGCCTAACGACGCGGGAGAAGTTCGTGGGGCACCTGGACGATCCCCTCGCATTCCATTTTCCCGAGCGGGCGAAGGCGGAGATGCTTTGGAGCTCGGGCGGGTTCGTGGAGTACGTCTTTCCGAACTCCCTGCCCGCGCCGACCCAGATTATCGGGCTGGACCTGGCGATGGAGATTGGGTCGGAGGCTCCGGGCTACAACAACGACTACCCATCCGACATCACGGTCTGGATCAACGGGGTGGAGATCGGGACCTGGCGCTCGCCGGGGGACATGGGCGGGCAGCGGGGTCGGCTGAACCCGGATTGGTGGCACGACTACCTGGCCCAGTACGGGTTCATGAAGGTCTGGCGGGTGGACGAGAACGGGACGAGCCTGGACGGGATGGAGCTATCGCCCGTGCGGATTCAGGACCTGGAAGTGAAGCCCTGGCAGGCGACGCGCGTGCGCATCGGCATCAAGCCGGACGCCCGCCACCAGGGTGGATTTACGCTTTTCGGCCGAGGATTCGGCAATTACGAACAGGACATCGTGCTGAGGCTGCACCACTTCACGAAAGGCGGCGACGTGCCTTCGTCGGTGAAGAGCGCCTTCAGCAAGACGGATGTGACGGAAGGAAGGGGACGCAAATGAAAGACACCGCAGTCATTGCGACATTAGCGATTTTGGCGGCGAGCGCCGGCGCCCAGGTGGCCGGGCTCTCGAACGCGAAGGAGAAGTTATTGAAGGTTCATCCCAAGGTCCAATTGGAGGTCCGGCCGTTCGCGCCGGGCCAGGTTCGCTTGCTCGACAGCATCTTTTCCCAAGCGCGCGACGCCGATTGGAAATACCTCGTCTCGCTCGACCCCTACCGGCTGCTGAATCGATTCTATAAGCACGCCGGTCTGCCGACGAAGGGGGAGCAGTATGGCGGGTGGGAGACGGAGACGATCTCCGGCCACTCGCTGGGCCACTACATGTCGGCCTGCTCCGAGATGTATACGGTGACCGGCGATCCGAAGCTGAAGGAGAAGGTCACGATCCTCGTGGACGAGATGGCCAAGTGCCAAGAAGCCGGGAAGACCGGTCTCGTGTGCGGCATCCCCGACATCGACAAGGTTTTCGGGGAAGTGGCGAAGGGAGATATCCGTTCGAAGGGCTTCGACCTGAACGGGTGCTGGGTGCCGTGGTACACGCTGCACAAGGAGTTCGCGGGGCTGATCGACGCCTACGTGTTGCTCGGCAACAAGAAGGCGCTGGACGTGGCGAAGAAGATGGCGGACTATTCCATCGACATCACCAAGAACCTGACCCCCGAGCTGTGGCAGAAGATGCTGGCCTGCGAGCATGGCGGCATGAACGAGGCGATGGCGAACCTTTACGCCATCACGGGCGAGCAGAAGTATCTGGACCTGGCTTTGAAGTTCCACCACGACGCGGTGCTGGTGCCTCTGGAGAAGGGGGAGAAGCGGATTGCGGGACTGCACGGCAACACACAGATTCCCAAGATCATCGGCAGCGCGCGGGAGTACGAGGTGACGGGCGATCCCAAGTTCAAGGAGGCGGCTTTGTGCTTCTGGGACCAGGTGGTACACGACCATTCTTACGTGATAGGCGGGCATGGGTTCGGCGAATACTTCGGCCCGCCCGACAAGCTGAACGCGCGGCTCGGCCCGAACACCTGCGAGACGTGCAACACCTACAACATGCTGAAGCTGACGCAGCACCTCTTCACGTGGTCGCCGTCGGTGGAGGAGGGGGATTTCTACGAGCGGGCGATGTACAACCACATCCTCGCCTCGCAGGACCACGAGAACGGAATGATGTGCTACTTCGTGCCCCTCGGCATGGGGCTGAAGAAGCAGTTCGGGGATGAGGAGAACACCTTCACCTGCTGCCACGGCACGGGGATGGAGAACCACGCCAAGTACGGCGAGGGCGTTTACTACCACACGGATTCTTCCCTATACGTGAACCTGTTCGTTCCCTCCGTTTTGGATTGGAGCGAGAAGGGCGTTTCCGTCAAGTTGGAGTCGAAGTATCCGGTGGACGGACACGTTCGGCTGACGCTCGGCGGCAAGTCGGGGGCGTTCGATTTGAAGGTTCGGTGTCCTGGCTGGGCGGCCGGCGATGTGGCGTTCAAGGTGAACGGCTCTGCCGCCGGGACAGGGAAGCCGGGGACGTTTATGACGATCTCGCGCACCTGGCAGGCGGGGGATACGGTGGAGTTCGACGTGCCGATGGCGCTGCGCACGGAGGCGATGCCGGATAATCCCGACCGCGTGGCCTTGCTCTACGGGCCGACCGTCTTGGCGGGCGTCTGGGACAAGGAGATGTCGGATAAGAAGGAAGTGCCGGTGCTGCTCACCGAGGGGCTTTCGGTCGACAAGTGGCTTTCCCGCTCGACGCCTTCCGACCTGAAGTTTTCCAGCGCGCACGTCGTGAAGCCGAAGGACATGACGTTTATGCCGTTCTATGCCGTCCAGCACGAGCGGTATTCGGTCTACTGGGACCTCTTCACCCCCGAGAAGTGGGCGGCCAAGGAGGAGGAATACCGAGCGGACGAGGCCAAGCGCCAAGACCTGGAGCGGCGGACGACGGACATCCTCTCCATTGGCGAGATGCAGCCGGAGCGCGACCACAACTTGCAGGGCGAGAAGACGGGCGCGGGCGATTTCAACGACCGGAAGTGGCGGCAAGCTTCCGACGGCGGCTGGTTCTCGTTCGAGATGAAGGTGGACGCGGCTTCGGTGAACGACCTGGTCTTGACCTATTGGGGGAGCGATGGCGGCAACCGCCGTTTCGACGTCCTCGTGGATGGGGTGAAGGTGGCGACGCAGGTGCTGCAAAACAACACCCCAGGCCGGTTCTTCGACGTGATCCACGAGCTTCCGCTAGAGCTCACGAAGGGCAAGAGCAAGGTCACGATCAAGCTCCAATCGTTTGCCTCGACGACGGCCGGTGGACTGTTCGGAGCGCGGATGGTTCGGAAGGCGGGGTAGCCCATCTAATCCGGTTCGGGCCTAGGAGAATTGCTTGTGTCGTAGATCGAGGCTTAATCGGTTTACTACACGCTTTCCTGTTAGAAATAGCGGCTGAATAAGTACCGGATTGCCTATGTTTTAGTTATCAATTAGTTAGACTCAAAATTCCTCAAATCAATTATGGTTGTTTTACTAGTGCAATAACGACATTCCAACTCTTGAACATCTTTTCGCCATAACCGATACATCTCTGTAGGGTCGGAGAGAGACCTTTGCATGTCTCGCCGTTGGGCGGGAAGGCGGAGATGATTCATGGGAGTGGATTACATAGCTTTGTTGGACCAGGTGCCGGACTTGGTTTTCTTGGTTGACGAAAAGCATCGACTGGTTTATGGAAACCAGTCGTTTTTCCGGGTTGCTCGACTATCCCGCGACCAGGTCTTGGGCGTGTGCATGTGGTCGGTTTGGGACGCGGACAAATATGAGGTTTTCAAGACGGGCTACGAGCACGTTTTAGCGACCGGCGAGCGCCTCGATTTCCCCCACTACGATATGGAACGGGACTGTCATCGGCACATCTCGATGGTGCCCAGCGATGGCTGCGTGCTGGTCACCTGCCACGACGTGACGGGCCTCAAGCGTACGATCCAGGAGCTGATCTGGTCGAACGAGGTGGCGCACGAGCTGCTGAGGCAGTTCGCGACGGCGAGCCGCCAGGCGATCGCCGAGCAACAGACGGATTTGCTGACCGGACTATCGAGCCGTTCGCGGGTAGAGGATTACGCGGAGGGAATCTTCCGCGTGACGAAGTGCAAGAACCTGCCCCTATCCTTTGCCATTGCGGACGTCGACCACTTCAAGTCTTTCAACGACGAATTCGGCCACCAGGTGGGCGACGAGATATTGAAGAGCATCGCTCGGACGTTCATGGGCGTATCCCACGATTCCCACATCTTGGGCCGGTACGGTGGGGAAGAATTCCTGCTGATCCTGCCCAACGTGGGCTTGGAGGATGCAACACAGGCGATGGAGTCGTACCGTATGGCATTGGAGAACGTGCGCGAGTTTGGCCGCCCCGTGACGGCGAGCTTCGGGGTGGCGAGCGTGACCGCTTCGGACCCGGATTGGAAGAGCGCGGTCTTGCGCGCGGATCGGGCGCTTTACGACGCCAAGACGAGCGGACGCAACCGCGTCGTTTCCCTCACACACGACCAGGCAAGGGCCGCGTAAAATCAGGGCATTCGTTTTCGCTTTTTTCTATGGATTCGGTGCGCCATTTCCAAAGGATATTAGGACGACCTAGATCGTGTGCTCAGGCGTAGAGTTTGACGATTCTTAACTAAATTGGCTCATTAGAAGACGCATCTAAGACGAAAGGCATCTTCCACTACATGCTTAACTTTGTGTTTCAGTTACCTTGCGAACTTGGCGCAATCGTTTTCTCATTCCTTTCGTAGACTATTTGTAGTGCGCAAAGCGTCCTATCGCACACGTTATCGGGGACATCTGCCCTATTAAGTGCAGTGTCTACAGCGCCTATCCGCAATTTTCAGGGACTTGAAGCATTTTTGGCAAAGAAGGAGAACGGCGTTTTTGAACCTGAAAGACCACTGTTCGTACCCCAATCAGAACTAAACGTCTATAAAAGAAACACATTTACCCGTCAAGAGATTTGGTTAACTGGCAATTATAGCAGTGATGATGCAAATTACAGTGCGAGCGACATACCTTGTCGAACTGACGGCCATGGAGCTTCGGCCTTACGATTACAACACGAGTGTTAGTGTTGCCGATTCGCACGGTCAGACTATCCACCTTCGAGGTTTTTGCGGACTAGGGGGTTCTAATCATGCTTTGGACGAGGCGATGGAATGGATCGACGATGCTTTTGTAAGGAGGCTCTATCCTCACCGCTATCCGATGGCGCCGAGCGGCTTTCTCCAGCTCGCCGTAGACGAGGGTGGGATGTCTGCCCCGCCGGAGCAGATCAAGGCGGTGTGCCGCGAATCGCGGCGCAAGCGGGCTACTTGAGCAGGTGGGCGACGGACCGCAGGCGGTACTGATCCCAGATTGTGTATCGGCAGCCCGTCGACTGACGGTCGGTGATCGAGGCTTGGAGGCGTCGGGAAGCCTCAGCCCGGTCATTGGCCCGAAAGGCGTCCAGGGCCATGATCTCGTTCGCGTAGACGGCGAAGGCGACGCTTCGGTAGTGGTTGCAGATCGTCAGGATGCGCTCGGCAAGCTGCCGCGTGAGGTCGGAATCCCCGGCGGTGAAGGCGACCATCGACTGGGCGAGAAGCGCCGTGAGCTCGATCCGCCAAGCCCGGGCGGCGCCCATCGATTTGAGGTTATCCAGAAGGCGTGCTGCGTTGCGGGCGTCGCCGCAGGTCGATTCGAACCAGGCAAGGTTGGCGTAGAGGTACGCCCGCTCGAAGGGAGCCGTACGGTCGTCGCATAGCTCGCAGGCTTGACGGAGCTCGGAGAGGCCCTGGCGGATGCTGCCAGAGTGGACGAGGGCGAGGCCCATGCCGTGACTGAGGCGGATACTGCTTTGGGCGGTGCGTTCGCAGAACGATCGCGCTTCGCGCAGGCTTCCGATCGCATCCTGGCAGCAGCCGGAAACGATCTGGAACCCGGCGAGATAGAAGCTTGACTCGACGATCAGCTCGCGGTCGGTATGAGCGAAGCCGTGCTCCTTGGCCGTCCGAAGCTGGCGGATGGCCTGTTCCGTGCGGCCCATCATTCCCCCCGCCACGCCCTTCTGGCAGAGGCCCCAGCCGAAGAGGGGGTCGCTGGACGAGATGGCGGCCATGCTGATGTCGAGCAGGGTGATCAGGCGGCGGGGCTCTGCGCCCTGGGCCAGCTCGGGGGCGGAGCGGACGATCTCGAGGGTTGAGCGGGGTCGGAACTCGGCCGTCCACTCCAGGGCGCCCAGCAGCCCTTTTGACGCGTTCGTCTCCAGCTCCCAAGAAGAAATTGATGCGTCGAAATCGATAGGGCCGCGTACGCGTCGGAGGGACTCGAACCAAGGTTCGCACATCTCCGGGAGGAGGACGCCGTGGGGGACGAGGTCGTCGTCCATCAGGGCGAGGTCGGGGCATTCGACACGGTCGAAATCGACGCGGATGGACTCGCGCGTGGCGACGACGAGCGGGTCTCCGTCCAGGGCCTCGCGCAGATGGATAATGCCCTGGCGAAGGTTGGTCAAGCGTTTGCTGGGGTCGAGGTTGGGCCAGAGAATTTCGGCCAATTCGCTGCGCTTCATCGCGCGCCCCTTTTGCAGCGTGAGGACGGCGAGGATAGCACTGGATTTACGTGTCCGAAACACGACTAAACTGCCATCTGGACGGCACACCCGAAGGCCGCCGTACATCGCGATCTTCCACACTGTTTCCGCCATCGCCGTTCATTGTAAGCCATGAAAACGTATTTGAGTTACTGTTTTTGGGCCACGAACCTAGAAAAAAGCCCAGACAAGTAGTGAGATAGACGCTACGAAAGAGTTGGGTCTTTTGATAATGTATAACAATCTATTAATCGATAGTTATTTTAGAAAAAATTTAGAGTTTTCATAATTCAGTTGCAACTCGGCGAAAAACGCCTTTCGGTAAGATCGCGGAACTAGCACGCCGTAGTGAGGTCCCCCTTTGATAAAGCCCCTTCTTCTTGTCGCCGCTCTTTTCTCCATCGCCCAGGCTCAAACCGTCGATCCCCAGCTCTACGCAGGCATGAAATGGCGGTTGGTGGGGCCGATGCGGGGTGGGCGCTCTTTGGCTTGTGTAGGCTCCGTGCAGCGGCCCAGCGAATATTATTTCGGCGCCACCGGCGGCGGCGTCTGGAAAACGACGGATGGCGGGCAGAGTTGGAGCCCGGTCTCGGACGGTTATTTCACGACGGCCTCGGTCGGAGCCCTCGCCATCGCGCCCTCGAACCCCGACATCGTCGTGGCGGGGACCGGAGAGCGGGATATCCGGGGCGATATCTCCCACGGCGACGGGGTCTATCGTACCGACGACGGCGGGAAAACCTGGCGCAAAATCGGCCTCGAAGATACGCAAACGATTTCGCGGATCGTGATCCACCCGACCGACCCCAATACGATCTATGTGGCGGCCCTCGGGCATGTCTATGGACCGAGCCGGGCACGGGGCGTTTACAAGACGACGGACGGGGGCAAGGCCTGGCAACTGGTGCTACCCGGCACGGACCGCGCGGGAGCCGTGGACCTCACCATGGACCCCCAGCACCCGGAGATCCTGCTCGCCACCATCTGGGATGGCTGGCGCACTCCCTATCTATTGAATAGCGGGGGTGACGCGAGCCGGATGTATCGTTCGACGGACGGAGGCAGGACCTGGACCGATATCAGCCGCAAGCCAGGGCTGCCCACGGGCATGCTCGGCAAGATCGGCGTTTCCATCTCGCCCATCGACGACAAGCGGTACTGGGCCATCGTCGAGGCGGCGGATGGCGGACTCTTTCGCTCCGACGACGCTGGAGAGACCTGGCAGAAGGTGAACGAGAACCGCAACTGGCGTCAGCGGGCCTGGTACTACACCCACGTCTACGCGGATACGAAGAGCCGGGACGCGGTCTACGTATTAAACGTGGGGATGGGGCGCTCTACCGACGGCGGCAAGGGCTTCACCTCGCTGAACCCTTCCCACGGCGACAACCACGACCTCTGGATCGCTCCCAACGACGCGAACCGGATGATCGAGGCGAACGACGGCGGGGCCAACATCTCCACCGACGGCGGCCGAACCTGGACCAACCTCGCCTTCCCGACCGGGCAGTTCTACCACGTAATGACGGACAACGCCTTTCCGTATCACATCCTGGGCGCGCAGCAGGATAACAGCAGCGTCCGCATCGCCAGTCGCACCCAGAGCGGGGGGATCGGCTCGGCGGACTGGACGGGAACGGCGGGCGGCGAGAGCGGCTACATCTCCGCCAAGCCGAACGACCCCGACGTGGTCTTCGGCGGCAACTACGGCGGCAACATCGACATGCAGAACCACCGCACCGGCGAGAACCGCTCGGTGGACCCGTGGCCGGATAACCCGATGGGCCATGGCGCAGTCGACCTGGCACAGCGGTTCCAGTGGACCTTCCCGATCGTCTTCTCGCCGATCGACCCGAACATGCTCTACACGTGCTCGCAGTACGTTTTGATGAGCACGAACAACGGGCAATCGTGGAAGCAGATCAGCCCCGACTTGACCCGCAACGACCCGGCGACCCTTCAGTCCTCGGGTGGGCCGATCACGAAGGACAACACGGCGGTCGAGTATTACGGCACGGTCTTCACGGTGGCGGAGTCGCCCAAGAAGAAGGGCCTGATTTGGGCGGGTTCGGACGACGGGCTCATCCACATCACCCAGGACGGCGGCAAGACGTGGCAGGATGTGACTCCGCCCGATATGCCGCATTGGGGCAAGGTCAGCATGATCGACCCCTCCCCGTTCGACCCCGGCACGGCCTACGCCGCCATCGACAACCACTGCAACGACGACTACGCGCCCTACGCGTTTAAGACGCGCGACTTCGGCAAGACCTGGACGAAGATCGTGGGTGGCCTCTCCTCGTTTGTGAGGGTCGTGCGCGAGGACCACCGGCAGAAGGGCTTGCTCTATGCGGGCACCGAGACGGGGGCTTGGGTGAGCTTCGACGATGGCGGACACTGGCAGACGCTCCAGATGAACCTGCCCATCTGCCCGGTCCACGACCTGATGTGGAAGGACGACGATCTTATCGCGGCGACCCACGGGCGAGCCTTCTGGGTGCTGGACGATTTGACCCCGTTGCAGCAGATGGCGGCCTCCCAGGCTTCGGGCATTCGATTTTTCCAACCGAAGGACGCTTACAACGTGCGTTGGGGCGGTGGTGGACGCCGTCGCCGGGGAACGGCTACCGTCGAGCCGGCGGGCGAGAACCCCATGAGCGGGCTCGTGCTGAACTACTACCTGCCGGACGAGGCCAAGGACCTGAAGTTCGAGGTCTCGGACTCCGCCGGCAAGGTTATTCAGACGGTGACGGGCGCTCCTCACGACAAGGGCTTCCAGCGCACTTCGACCTTCTTCCAATATCCATCCTTCCGGGGATTCCAAGGAATGATCCTCTGGAGCGGCTTCCCCAGTCCCATCGCGGCGCCGCCCGGCGAGTACACGGTGACGATGATTTCGGGCTCCTATCGGCAGTCGTACAAGTTCCACTGGCTGCGCGATCCGCGCCTGGAAGCGACGGACAAAGACCTGGTGGAGAAGTTCACCTTCCAGCAGCGCATCGTGGCTCGCCTGAACGAGGCGAACGACGCGGTCGCCCGCATTCGGGTGGCGCGGGGACTTCTCACGAAGGCTTTGGCGGACGCTACGGCGAAGGGCGACGTTACTGCCCTGAAGCCGTTAATGGAGAAGCTGCAAGGCGGTTTGACGGCGGTCGAGGAGGCCATCTACCAAACCAAGAACCAGAGCGGCCAAGACCCCCTGAACTACCCGATTCGGTTGAACGACAAGCTGGCGGGCGTCTTTAGCAACGTCTCCGGCGGCAACTACCGGCCCACCGATCAGTCGTACGTGGTCTTCGACCTCTTGTCAAAGCAGCTTGGTGTCCAGCTTTCTTCTCTTATGTCCTTGCTGGACAAGGATTTGAAGGCGGTCAACGTGGAGCTAGGGAAGTTGGGCGTTCCGGCGGTCGTCGTGCCTGAGGTGAAGGCCTCGGGTGGCGGCGGTGGTGACTTCGGCTTCGGCGGGGACGACGACGGGGACCGCGACCGGGATCGAGATCGCGACGGCGGTTTCTAACTGGGGGATTTTGGGCGCGACCACGAGCGCGGGGCGGACGTCCTTCGTTTTGTGACGTCTTTTTCCAAGGTCTTCGTCGGGCTCATTGTGCTGGCCCTGGCTGGCGCGGCGGCGGCCCAGAACCCGAATCCGAGCCTGATCCCCTGGCCGAAGAGCGTTCGGCTGCAGATGGCGGTTCCGCTTTCGTTCGGCAAGACGGCGAAGATCGAGGCGGAGCAGGCGGAGCTGAAGCCGCTGGCTGGGGTCTTGGCGGGCGAGATCGGGCTGGCGACGGGCGTGAAGCTGGACCAGACCGGGCAACCGGCCATCGTCCTGCGGATCGTCAAGACGATGAACGGCGAGGAGTACCACATCCGCGTCGCCCAGAAGGCGGTGGTGGAGGGCGGCAGCTATCAGGCGGTCGCACTCGGAACGGCAACGCTGCTGCAGTCGATGTATGCCAGCTCCAAAGGAGTCTCGATCCCGCGGATGGAGATATCGGACCACCCGGACCGTGGCTATCGCGGGCTACTGGTGGACGTCGCGCGGCGGTACCACAGCATCGCGACCTTACAGCAGTGCATCGAGCTTTGCCGCTTCTACAAGATTCGCTACCTCCAGCTTCACCTCACGGACGACCAATCGTTTACCTTTCCCTCGACCGCCTTTCCGGCCTTGGCGACAAAGGGCTCTTCTTACACGCTGGAGGAGCTGAGGGGCCTGGTGAGGTTCGCCGACGTGCGTGGGGTGACGCTCGTGCCGGAGCTCGAGGTGCCCGGTCATGCGGGAGCCATGGTGCGGGCGATGCCCGACCTCTTTCTCATCAAGGGGACGAAGCCTTACGAGCACGGCTCTACGGTGAACTTCGCGAACGACGCCGTGTTGGCCGCACTCGACAAGTTGGTGGGCGAGATATCGGACGTCTTCAAGTCGTCGCCGTACTTCCACATCGGCGGGGACGAAGCCGACTATCAGTACGCCGACCAACATCCCGATTTCCAGGCCGCCTTTACCAAGTACGGCTTGAAAGGCGCCGCCCAGCACCAGATCTACCGCCACTTCGTGAACGAGATGAACGGGATCGTGAAGCGGCACGGGAAGCAGACGGTGGTGTGGGAGGGCTTCGGTCGAGAGCCGGATTCGCCGTTCCCCATCGACAAGGACATTCTCGTGATGGCCTACGAGTCGTCGTACTACCTGCCAACGGACCTGGTGGCGGACGGATACAACATCGTGAACGCCGCTTGGACGCCGCTGTACGTGGTGAACCGCCACGTCTGGCCTCCGAAGAAGGTTTACGACTGGGATTTGGCGACCTTGGGCCGCTATTCGCAGCTCTGGTCGACGGTGACGTGGTTCAAGCTGCCGGATCTGTCGCACGTAGCGGGATCGCAGGTGTGCTCCTGGGAGCAGCCGGAGTACATCGAGGTCTCGAACCTGCGCCGGGTGGTGGCGGCGATGGGCGACAAGGTCTGGAATATCAGTAGCAAGCGCAAATACGACGACTTCGCCTCCCGGCTCTCAGGCGCGGATTCGGTTTTGGATTCGCTGGTTCACGCGGTGAAGATGAAGGTCGAAGGGCTGGCTCCCCGGGGCGAGGACGATTTCGACGATGCGATCTTCTACGGGCAGGCGAAGGTTTCGCTTACCGGGAAGGCCGGTCTGCGCTTGCGCTACACGCTGGATGGCTCGCCTCCCACCGCGGGCTCGTCGTTGTACGAGAAGCCGTTGGTTTTGAAGGACACGACGACGGTGCGGGCGGCTCTCTTCGACAATGCGGGGAAGCGGGTGGGGTACGAAACGGCGAACTCCTTTTACCTGGAGCATGTCGCCCAGAAGAGCCTGGCGACGGGCAAGCCGGTACGCGTCTCCGGCGGTACGCAAGGGCCGCAGGTCGGGGCTTTGGCCGTAGACGGCAACCTGGACCTGGGCTCCTCCTGGTGGGCCTCCCCGGCTCCCCAATGGCTGGAAGTCGATCTCGGTTCCGTGTTCAAGGTAGGTCAGATCGACGTTTATCCCTACTGGGACGGCAGGCGGTATTACCAGTACACGGTCGAAGTCTCGACCGACCGTTCGAAGTGGACGGTCGTTGCCGACAAGTCGGCCAACACCACCCCCGCTTCAGCCTCCGGAGACCGATTGAAGATCGCGCCGACGGAGGCGCGGTACGTACGGGTGAATATGACCAAATGCAGCGTAAACGAGGGTGTACACCTTGTGGAGCTACACGTTTGGGAAGCGAAGTAAGGGCTTCCTTCGGAAACCGTGGACAGCGCCGATATCGTCACTGACAGGCTCTGGGTGCGAAAACTATCATGAAAACAGTAATTTGCTTAGCTGCGTTTGCCGCCTTTTTGATGGCGGGTTCGCAACAAGGGCTTCCTGTCCCTGCAAATAAACAAGAGGCTCGAAAGATCGCGATTGCGGTTCTTTCATCTCTCTCTGGCAAGAAGGACGACCATTGGAAGCACGTCGATCAAGTCGAGGAGATCAGAGATAGCTATTCAGTAAGCTATTACCAGTACGACGTTTGGATTAGCAAAGAAACTGGCTTGGTCCGAATCATCAGGGACCATACGGCGAAAACGGCTGGAAGCGAAACCTGGCCGACAAAAACTGTCGATCCTAACCGACTCATATCTGTAGCTCAAAGGCTAATGAACGCAGCCGGTTTTAACGGACCTATCCACGTAATAGGATCGGGTAAGGACCTTGCTGAGACGAGCTACTTCTTTCGTGTAACGCCTACCTATCAAGGTGTGCCGTACTGCTTTCGAAACATGTCCGACTTGTATTTCGAAGCAGAAACTGGGAAATTCTCGGTGGGATATTTTCGCGCCGTTCCCAGTCCTCCGCTTAGCATGAGGGTTGGAATCAGCGCGGATGAAGCACAGGCTACGGTGCTTTCCCATGTGTTTCAAAACAAGCGCACTGCCCTTACGAATCAGAAGTTGGCGACACTTGAGCTGATTCATCCGACCGAGCTCTTTATCTGGAAACCCGAGCCCAAGGCCGGGAAGAAGGATATCTGGCTGGACGATGAAGCCATGCGTGACGCTCAGGAAGGACGTGGGCGACTGGTTTTTGGGGTGAACTACGAAGACGCGGAACATCCGCAGACGGAGACCTTCTACGGTTTCGTGGATGCGCAGACCGGCAAGCTGCTGGAGATCGAAACGTTGAATTTCTTCAGCGGCGGTGGTGACGCTCCGCCTCCAAAGAAGTCGGCGTTTGCGCCCTGGAATTCATGGAAGGGTGACATGCGAGTGGTGGTTGGCAAGAAGCCCTATAAGGTTCGGAAGGGAGCCATATCGAGCGTTGGTCAGCCGTCGGTCTCCGTCAAAGGGGCGCCGGTTTTGTTGAGCGCATCCAAGTTCGCCGTAGCGTTGAGCTACGACCGGAATTCGGGGCTTCTTTATGGGGACCTGAACGGGAAGCGGGCTTATGGCAAGCCGAACAAGGCGTTGGCGGACCTTCTTTCGAAGGCCGTTAAGTAACCTTCGATTCGCCCTCAACGTGAGGTTTCACGCTGAGGGCGTTTTTGTTTATGCCCTTAGGAGGGCTGCCAGGTCCTTGTGGCCTCGCGACTCGGCCAACTCGGCGGGAGTGAGGCCTCTGGCATTTCGGATCGATCGATCCGCGCCTAGCTCGATCAGCACCTTGGCGGCTCCGGTTTGGCCGTTGTAGGCGGCGGCGTTGAGGAGGGTGCCGTAGCCTCCTTGGGCGTTTAGCAATTCCGGCGCGGCCTCCAGCCTTGCCCGGAGGCGATAGGGCGGGAAGCCCCAGGCGGTCAGGATCATCAGCCCGAAGAGCCTGGGCGGGGCCAGGAATTGTTGATCCACGAGGTCATCGGACCCTCCTCGCTCCCTCAGCAAGGCGCAGAGGGCGGGGGTGCCGTCGAACTCGGCCCAGGCAAGGCAGGAGCCGCCGATGAAGCCGCGCCAGTTGGGGTCGGCGCCGTGGTCGAGGAGCCATCGGGCAACTTCCAGGCGTCCTGCCCGGCAGGCGATGTAGAGGGCGTCGGAGACTTGGTCCTGGTCGTCGGACGGCGGCCGGGGGAGGGCTTCGCCGGAATCGGCGACGCGGCTGCTGCCCGTTTGGCTCGGGCTCTTGCGCAGCTTGCCGTCGACCCAAAAGGCTTGGACTTTATCCAGCAAACCCATCCCGGCGGCGCAGAAGAGGTCGGGCTCCTGGCCCAACTCCACCAACTTGGCGGCCGCTTGGAAGGACCAGCAGGTGACGGCCCAGGAGAGCGGGGTGTGGGCCGAGTTGCTGTACTTGGCATCCAGCTCTGCCCCGGCTTGGACGATCGCCTCCAAGACGGCGGGCGCGTCGTGCTCGGCGGCTCGGTGGATGGGAAGCTCCTCCCCTTCGAGGAAGGTCGTCGCCAGCTTTCGGTTTTCGGCGAAGAGCTTTCGGGCCGCGTCGCCGTCGTCGTCGACGATGGCCTGTTTCAGCGCCGCTTGCTCGACGTGGAGCTTGAGCTTGGGCCAGCTTGGGAAGCCGTAGTGGCGGGCGAGGGCGAATTGGGCAGCCGCCAAGGTGGGGTGGCTTTCCGAGGTGCGCAGCTCTTTGGCTTGCTTGCGCAGTTGGTCGAGGCTCGCCTTCTCGGGAAGCGCGGCCGTGGAATCCGTGTTCGACATATGTACCTCCATGCCAAAACCGGCGGTCTGCTAACCGGCGGCATTTCGGTTGATGTCGCCAATCGATTCGGTCACAGGTGGACTCAGCCCTTTCCGCAGACCCGGAAGCGCCCCGTACGCGTCTTCATTATACGGTAGAGGTCAAGGCGTAAATGGTAAGCGGGTTGGTTTGTGCGCTGGCACTGTTCGGGCAAGGGGGGCGTGCCCTGCTGGACGACATCATCGAGTCGACGACCCTTCCCAACGGCCATGTCGTCCGCCGGGCAAAGAGCGATGCGTTCATGTTGATCGGTGAGCAGCATCCCGAACTGTACGCAAAGGCCGTAAAGATTGTCTTCACGACTCCCGGTGTGGACCACTATGCCGCCATCGATTGGCTGCGGTTCGCCAAATTGGATGCCCAGTCCAAGCGAAATATCTTCCGATTCATCGTCCAGCACGGTGGGGCGCTGGATCGGTACGTTGCCGTCGATGGGCTGTATGCCTACGATCCGGCTTTGCTCGAGCGCGTCATTCGGGAGGCGCTTGCCGCTATCGTTCGACCGCCCAAGGGAACAGAGGACGACAAATACCGGCTGGACCTGGCGGGTTGCGCCATCCTGGAGCCGACTCCTGCGATAGAGAATGCCTATCGACTTGCCCTGCGGCGGTGCGACGTCTATCAGCGGGCCTGTCTGCTGGGCTATTTGGGCGATGGGCAAGAGCCTTCGAAGATGTTCTGCCTTCGGCTCCTCCGCCCCTACTTGGACGACGAGACGCCGATCGTCCGAAAGCCGAATGATCCTGACGAATATTTCTTCGAATGGAGCCGTAGTTCGCCTCCGCTCCCGACTTGGCGGGCGGCGCTCCAGTTTGGTGAGGTCGAATGGAGCCTCAAGCCGACGCCCACGGAGTGCGCGCGGCTGAGGCAGGAGGTCAAGGCGAAGATCGACCTGCGGGCCGACTTGGAGCGGGCGGTGGGGCTTTGGAGGGAATATGGGATGCCGATTCCTTCGGCGCAGGCCGTGCCGGTGGATGTCGATGACGACCTATTCGTCCTCTGCGATCTGCCTACGAAGCTTTACTACGGCACGCGGGTGCTGCCGATTGGAGCGTCCAGATACCGCTTGAAACCGGCTGATTGGAACGCTTCTATGCCGGACCACGGGGAGGGGAGTGGGCTTTACTTCGATGGGGAGCGAAGCTTTCCCGAGAACTGGTCTTCCGCGATCGCGATCCAAGCCGCGTGCCTTGGCCACTATGATTTCGCCCTGCGGGTCTGGCGGACGCCGGAGCAGGTGGAGGCGTTCGACTCGGGATGGTTTGGCAGCCCGGCCGACGAATCGGCAACTGCCGCCGCCGCGTTGCTGATCGCGACCCACTTGGTGAACGAGTCGATGAAGGTAGGGGCAGACGGGCCGGCCATTCTCGCCCAGCTTAGGAAGCTCGACGGCTTGGGGCTTGTCGTCAACGGGAAGGACAAGCATCCGCTGACTACCCTCGCCACTCTCATCGAGCCCAGCTTCAAGCCTTCCGCCGCGCCGGAGGGGAGTGTGCAGCGCGCCGTGGACGAACTGGTGAACTACCGTGGAGTCCATCCGGGAGAGGACTCCGAAAGCGACCCCCGCTACCTCAAAGTGAAAGCCCTCGGGCTACAGGCGGTGCCTGCTTTGGCCGAGGTGCTGAAGAGTAAGACCGTCACCCACTGCTACGTGCCGCGCTTCGACAACTACTATCCCCACATGCTGGCCCTTTCCGAAGTCGCGCAGGCACTCATAACGGACATCTCGGGCGGCGAGGTTTGGGCGATGACTCCCGAGGGCGTGACCGAGTGGTACAAGATGCGCTTGGCGGGGAAGGTCGATTCGTGGCTGCTGGACAACGTCGTGGAGACGGTGGCCTTTGGCGGCCCGGCCTATCGACGGGCGAACCGGGATGCCTTCGACGCTATTAGTACGGCCCACCCGGAGCTCTACGAGCAGGCGGTTCGGAAGGTGGTCTCGATGAAGCCGAAGATCGGAACTTGGGGCGCCCTTGCCTACCTAAAGGAGGTCAAGCTGCCGGAGGAGACGAAGCGCCGCATCCTGAAGTTCATCGCGGAAAACGGCGACTTGGACGACAAGGAGTCGGTCATGGACGTCTTCCGGACGCTCGAGCCCGCCCTTTACGACCAGATGATCTTGGACGCCTTGGCGTCGTTTCCCCATACCTCCGAGCAATACGCGGGAGATGCCCGGCTTCGCATGTCCGGGTTCGCCCAAGGGACGACGAATCCGGCGGTGGAGAAGGCATACCGGCGCGCTCTGAAGGTGTGCGATACCAGCCAGCGGATGTACCTGTTGTACGACCTCGGCCAGGTCGATGCATCCCTGGAGCCGTTTGAGAACAAGAAGCGCAACCTTGCAATGCTTCGCGATTACTTCGAGGACAAGAGCCTGCCGCAGGTCGTTCCGAACGATCCTCGATTCAAATACTTCTTCTGGGCAACCGAGCCGCCAACGCCGGTATGGCACGTGGCGGTCCAAACCGCCTGCTACCTGTTGGGTTTGGACCATAGCCCGGAGCCCACGGATTCGGAGTGGCAGGAGCTCCGGCGCATCGCAACGGCGATGGTCGACGGGCATTCCCTTTTTGGGGCGCCTTAATTTCACGTTTCGGCCTCAAAAGTTGGGCCGGAAAGGAGTTAAGGGAAAGTTAAGGCGAAAAACGGGCGGGTTTTCCGCCTTTCTCAACTTTTAACCGTGAAATGGCGACTTACGCTTATATCGTTGCCTTCATTTAAAGGAGATCGGGGTTGGGTTCGGCTTGGGCTTGCGGGGCTGGCCGGGGTAGCCCTGTTCGCGGGGATCGCGGCGGCGCCGTCGCAGGAAGACTGGTCCGTGCAGCAGTGGATCGACTGGCGGGACCGCGAAATCGGGGAGATTTTAACGCCGAAGCTGGCGGTAAACGGCGAGCAGGTGCTGGTTCGAGACGACGTGCAGGCCCGCTGCGCCGAGGACGCCAAGCTGCTCGACAAGGCCCCGAAGGAGCTGGCCAACTTCGCCGCCTTCGTGAAGGCCCAGGCGCTGATGGCGGACAAGGAGCACGCGTTGGGGTTCGAGGTGACCGACCAGCAGTACGCGAAGGAGGCGACGGCGGTGGCCGAGCTTCCGCCCCTTCTGCAGAGCCAGGCGTTCCTGGACCTGATGCGTACGCCCAAGGGGTATCGCGACGCGGTGGCGATGATCGAGGACCACAACCGCGAGCTGCCGGAGGATAGGCGCTGGATCGTTTTGCCGTACAAGGCGCAGTTCATCAAGTCAGTGGACAAAACGACCTATGGACGGCTGCTGGTGATCGTCCCCGGCCCGGACGTGGACAAGTGGATTCAATTCGCCATCGCCACCCCGGAGATGACCGACCCGCCCGAGATTCGCAGCGTCTCCGTGGTGGCCGTGCGGAAGCCAGCCGGTGGGCGGACGGAGACCTACTTTATCGACTTTATGAGACAGCGGAGCGGGGGTGACATCGACCTTGTCCCGACCGTCGCCCTCCCCGCCAAGCCGAACGACAACTGCTACAACTGCCACAAGTCGGGGGTCGCTCCGATCCATCCGGCGGAATCTTACGGCTTCGACGCCTCGGGCTCGCTGGTGCCTCGCGAGTCGTTGCTGCCGGACAAGATCAATAAACGCATCCGCGACTATGGGCGGACAGAAGTTAAGCGCCTAAACCAGGCGGCATACGGTCCCTGCCTCGGGCCGGATCGGGCTCGTTCGCTGGACGAGTTAAGGGCGGCGACGAAGGGGATGGACCTGAGCGACGCCTCTCTGGGACGGGTGCGGGATGCCATGGCCTGCGGCAAGTGCCACCAAGACTTCGCCCCCATCAACTACCCCCAATCCGTCCGCACCCAAGGCGACCTGACCGCCTTCCAAAACCACGTCGGCCTCGGGCAAACCTACGTGGAAAAGGGTTGGATGCCACCGGGGAACACCCTCAGCCCCGAGGAACGAAAGGCGCTCTGGAAATGCCTCATGCAGGACTACTTCGACCCGGTGCGGCGCGACGGGGTGCTGGTGCGTTGGCTGCGGGGAGCTCCTCGATTTTAGATTCCTCGATTCCTCGATTCCTCGATTGAATGCCCTGGACGGAATCCGCCGCTATCTAAAACCGAGGAATCGAGGAATCAAAAATCGAGGAATCGACCTCCCCATAGCCGCCGTCCCGAACGTTAGCGATGGCAGTTCCAGTTCTTAAGCCGACCAATGTTCAAGACGAACAGTTCGCCGGGGTTACCTATCATGTGCAGGGCGAGCTTGTTCCTGTGTTGGTGGTGGAGGTGGCGGGGGTTCCCGTTTACTTCGAGCACCATATCCTGCTTTGGAAAGACCCCCTGCTAAACGTCGCCATCAAGCCGCTGGCGGGGGCCTTCAAGCGGATGATCTCGGGGATGCCGGTGGTGATGGTGCAGTCGGAGGGGCATGGGAAGATCGGGTTTAGCCGCGACGGGGCCGGGCACCTGTTCGGCATCCACTTCCGCCAGGGCGACACCTTGGACGTGCGCGAGCATCAATGGCTGGCGGCGACCGATTCCCTCGATTACACCTTCACCCGGGTGCGGGGCATGGCGAACATGTTGTTCTCCGGCACGGGCCTCTTCATCGACACCTTCACCTGCAAGGGCCCGGAGGGCATCCTCTGGCTGCACGGCTACGGCAACGTCTTCGAACTCACCCTCGGCCCTGGCGAGCAGATCGACATCGAGCCGGGCGGCTGGATCTACAAGGATCGCTCGGTCCAAATGGACACCCAAGTCCAACGCCTCGCCACTGGCCTCTTCGCCAGTGCCGGCCAACTCGTCTTCAACCGCTTCACTGGCCCCGGTCGGATCGGGTTGCAGTCGATGTACATGCACTTCGGGGCCTCCGAGTAAGCCTTTGGCTTACTCCAGGATTGAGGATTGAGGATTGGGTTTTGTGATCTAAAGATCACAAAACGGCCTGTTTTACGGCGATTGAGAGCTAAAAGAGGCTGAAATGTGATCTATCGATCACAAATTGGCGCACTTAAGCCAATCCAGCAATCCAGCAATCTAAAATCCAGCCATGATCACCCACCTGAGCTGCTTCCTTTGCGGGAAGGAGTACGCGGCTGACCGTGTGCAGACGCTTTGCACGGACTGTAACCGTCCCCTAAAGGTCAATTACGACCTGACGCCGGAGACCTTGGATCGGGCCAGGCTGCCTGGTCGGGAGGCCAGTCTTTGGCGGTATCGGGAGGTGCTGCCGGATTGCGAGCCGGTTACCTTGGGCGAGGGGATGACGCCGTTACTGCACTCGCCAAGACTCGGCGAACGGTGGTATGTGAAGGACGAGGGGGTGAACCCGACGGCGAGTTTCAAGGCGCGCGGCATGACCATGGCTGTCTCGATGGCGAAGCATTTCGGGCTGAAGAAGCTGGCCGTGCCGAGTGCGGGGAATGCGGCGGGGGCTCTTTCGGCTTATGCGGCGCGGGCCGGGTTGGAGGCGATCGTCTACATGCCGAAGGACACGCCTCGGGCCTGCGTCCTGGAGTGCGAGATCCACGGGGCGAACGTGACCCTCTGGGACGGGCTCATCAACGACTGCGCGGCAGAGATCGGGCGGCGAAAGGAGGCGGAGGGGTGGTTCGACTTCAGCACCCTGAAGGAGCCTTACCGAATCGAAGGGAAGAAGACGATGGGCTACGAGCTGGCCGAGCAGATGGACTGGCGGCTGCCGGACGTGATCGTCTATCCGACAGGGGGCGGCACCGGCCTCATCGGGATGTGGAAGGCGTTTGAGGAGATGGAGCGGATGGGGTGGATCGGCTCCGAGCGGCCCCGGATGATCTCGGTCCAAGCTTCTGGCTGCGCGGTGCTGGCCCCGGCTTACGAGAAAGGCGAGCGGTTCGCGGATCCGGTTCTGGACGCCCACACGTCGGCCTCCGGATTGCGCGTCCCTCGCGCTATCGGCGACTTCATCATGCTCGACCTCATCCGCGCTTCTGGTGGCCGAGCTCTCACCGTGGAAGACGACGAGATGATCGCAGCGGCGCGGGAGATGGCCTCCAAGGCGGGCGTCTACGGCTCTCCGGAAGGCGGCGCGACCTTGGCCGCCGCCCGCAAGCTAGAGCAAGAGGGATACATCAAGCCGAACGACGTGGTGGTCCTCTTCAACACCGGCTCGGGTGTGAAATATGCCGAGGCTTTTGAGGGGCAGGATTAGCCCTGCGGGCAGGATCGAGGATTGAAGGATTGGGGGCTCTTTGGGACAGTGTGTGGACCTTCCCAATCCTCTAATCCTTATCTTCTAGGTGCTCCCGAGTTGCTAGAGGCCGGGGAGCGAGCGGGAAGCCGCCAGCGCTGCCCTTCTGGCGAAGCCACAGCAGGAGAGGTTCCAGCGCGGCGACTTCTTCGTGCAGGAGAGGGGCCAAACCGTCAGCACCCCCGGCGCCGCCGTCGCCCGAGGCACGGTCGTCAAGGCGATCCTGCAACTGACCCAGATGAGCCCGATGATGGAGGACAAGTAGGGATTGTCAGAGGTGTAGTCAGCCCAGATGAGAGCTTGGGCTGACTACTTTTCATCCGGTCTGGTAACCGGGCGCTGGCCTGTTTCTCGATAGTGAGCCCTCACCGCTTCCTCGGCGTTACGATAGAGAATCAGTGGCTCTGCTCCAATGATGGCGGCGATGTCTAGCACAGTGCCGAAATCGGCCATACGCAATCCGCGCTCAATTTGGCTGGTGAAGCCGACCCCCATGTCCATGGCACGGTCAAGGGCACGGGTTGATAGTTTGGCCTGCTTCCGATAGCGTCTTATCTCTGCACCCAAAAGTACGTTCTCGATCCTGGTCGCCATGTGCAGCGTATTGTACAGATACCGGCGTCCAGTTTTTGACGCCGTTGGCCACGCGTCTGATTTTATGATGTGAATTATACATCTAAATCCGATGGCTCGGGAGATGTAACCCTCCCTTTGACGTGCTCTAATTGGGCTATCTCGCTAGTGGTATCTCGCTCACGACCGTAGAACTGGACGAGGAAGTCTAGAATTTCGCCAGGCTCTCTCCCAGTGTGCCTCACATACGAGACGAAGAGTTCGGTTTTAGACTTGCAGTCCTTGCACGTTGCCTGGAATCCGAACCTTTCAATTCGTTCGACCACCGAGGCTTCGACCCCCATCGCTGCAGCAAGTTGGTCGATCGTCAGATCGCCTCGAACGCGGAGAGTTTGGAGTGCCATACCCACCGCGTCCCGTCTAGCATTAATTTTCATATGATGCGTATAATGATACAATCTTTTTACGACAAAATAGCGTATTCGATCAATCAACTAGTAAAATTACCACTGGTAACTAGATGTCAGTCTTGTGAAAATATAGGTGCATCTGAAAACAAATGGACCGGCGTTGCGCAAACAACCCGGCCCCGGATGACACCCCGTAGAGGTATCACCATGATAGAGATTACCGTAGGTTCAAATCTCGTCGTCTGCGAACGTCAGTCGTTCCCCGTCCTTCACCCCCTTAAGGATCTTACAGAGGATCTTGGGGCAGCCCGAAAGTTGATTACTTTGGCCGATCGGTTCTTCTGTCTCGACAACGCCATTCAATACAGTGGCTACGCCCGCAAACTCGACGATTACGATGGCCAAACGGGTCCATTTGGCCCTTCGGTCTATGTCCAACTTTGGGAGCGGGACAAGCTATATCGCACAGTCGCATTTAGAGACGTGGGATACGTCGGCGTCCTTCACGCTTGCCATACAGGCGATAGCCCTATCTCGGACGTGCTGGACCAAGATCTGATCGGCGACGCTTGCAACGCAATCGACGGCGGGCTGGCAGAACGCGTCGTCGGCTATGTCGCCGACGGTCGGTTGGAAATCGCCGTCCCCTATCCCAGGAGTAGCTGCTAGCCACCATGTTCCCCTACTTCGAATATAACCTTGTCAGGTGCCAGCGGGAGGCGTTTCCGCGCTTGTTACCGCTGGCCGATCTCACCCAACAAACCCAAACGTTGCGCGAACTGGCGGAGATCATTCAACCATTCTTCAACTTCTATTACACGCCCTGGCCGGTCTACTCTGGCTTCGTCCGAAAAGTCGTTCGGCAGGACGGAGCCAACCCGCTCCTTTATGTGCAGCTTTGGGACGAGGGAAGGGTAGTCCGTTCGGTCGCCTTCCGCAATATCGGCTTCGTTGGCGTGCTCAACATCGACTATCCCGACGACCAGGAACCGCACGGCTACGTGGACGTCATCCGGGCCATCTTCTATGGCTTCAACCAAGAAGCCCACAGCATCATGGAAGGCTGGACAGAAGAATCCCTGGCTCTTGTGGACGGTGACAGGCTCACCGTGCCGATTCCTTGGCGCCCGTAATCACAATTCTTCGCCCCGGCTTTGGCCGGGGCTTGGCCATTTATAGCTAGATCCGATTATAAATGGTTATAAAGGGATAAGCCTCAGACTCATTTGTCCAAGTCCAGCCACCGAACCGCGTACTTGCCGCTGCCCTTGCCCGTCACCCAGACGGTGTAGGTGCCGTCCAGCGGGAGTTTGATGGAGACGAGGCTGTCGGTGCCGTCGCCGCCGTCGTCGTTGGCCGCTACGTCCACCCCATCGGGGCCGACGATGCGGAGGACGGTGTCGAACTCCTGGGAGCGGGCGCTGACGAGGATCGTTTGCCCGGCGTGGCCCTGGAGCGACCAAATCTCGGTGCCGCCGAGGCCGATGCTGCCTTCACCCTTGACGCCGAGGGCGAGGGCTCGGATGGGGCTGGGGCTGCGCTTGAGGGCGTAGGCTCCGCTGCCGCCGTTGCCGAAGCAGGCCGCGCGGACGATGTAGCGCCCGGTATCTGGCAAGAGGGTGGTCATGAGGGGGTTCGTGCCGCCCGCGCCGTCGTCGTTCATGGCGATCGTGTCGCCGCTCGGGCTGATGAGGTCGAGGAAAAGATCGAACTGTTTGGCCTGGCCCTCGAGCTGGAGGATCTGGCCCCGCGTCCCCTCGAACGACCAATAGTCGGCGTCCCCGACCCTTAGCTCCGCGCTCGCGTCGGCGGCCTTCCAATCGCGAAGGCCATTCGTGACGCCCAGAGAGTATTCGGTGGCGCTGTCGAGGGAGGGGGAGATGGAGATTTGGTAGGTTCCCGTCTTGCGGATCAGGGCGACGACGACGCCATTCGCCTTCGGGGCGGTGGGGAGGTTGAGGGGGGAAGTGTTGCCATCTTCCTCCTCGGCGGGGGCCGTATCGCCCGGCTTGACGGCGGGGGGAAGGGCGGCGAGGGTCGCGTTCACGCCAAGGCCGGGAGCCTGGGCGTTCACCCGCACGAGGTCGCCCTTCTTAGCCTCGAAGGTCCAAATGTCGAGCCCGCCCGGCTCCAGCTTCTGCCCGGTGAGGGTGCTGCCGAAGGTGAACGCGGAGGTCTTCGCGACCGCCACGGTGGCCGCATAGCTGGCCTGGGCGGTGCCCCTGCCGACGCGTAGATAGTAGTCACCGGCGTCGTCGGCCCGGAAGGTCCCCTTGCCTCCCTTGTCGTTCTGGGCGATGACAGGATCGATCTCCTTTTCTTCGCCGAGCGGCGAGAAGACGTTGATGTTGGGAGCGAAGGTCGAGGCACGGACGTTGAGAACCATCGTCTGGCCCGCCGAGGCGGGGAACCGTAGCCACTGAACGCCGGTCCGCCCGAGAGAGGCGGCCGTTCGCGCCCCTACCTTGATCTCCGTCGAGACGAACCGCCGCATCGAGATCGTGTACTGTCCGCCCGCCGCCGACTTAAAGCCCTTGACGAGGATCTTGAAGGAGCCGCCCTTTTGGAAGCGGTACACGAGATACGGGTCTTGGTTACCCGGGTGAACGTCGTCGTTGGACGCCAGAACCTTGTCGCTAGAATCGACGAGCTCAAGGGCAGGGTCGAAGACGGTGCTCGTCGCGGTGACGATGAACGTCTCGCCGTCGCGAGCGTTGATCGGCCACTCGCCGCGGTCGCCGGGGGTGAGGATGTGTGTGCTGGTCGCCGCTTCGCCTTCCGGCATCTGCCCCATGCGCCCACCGGCGCCTCCGCCCATAGCCCCGCCTTGTCCTCCCTGGGCCGCCGAAATGCCGACCAGGACGCCGAAGAATCCCAATAAAACCACGAACCTCGCCATGCATTTGGGACGCCGGGATTTCCGCCGAGGTTACGGTTTTAGCCGCGACGGAAGGTCATGAAGCCTGCCCCGCGAGGGAGTTCAAGCACCAACTTGAGGTCCTTGATGGAGTACCGATCCGCTTCTTGGAGCGCCTTAAGGAACTGGGGGGCGATGGAGTGGGGCGGGTCGGCGATGCGGGTGGAGATGAGAGGGCCGATCTTGAGGGCGGGTGGGTCGCCCAGGGCGACGGGGCCGGAGATCGTATTGGCCGACGCCTTGCCAGTGAGGCGGCCTTTATCGTCGAATTTGATCCAGTCGGCTTCCTGCGACTCCGGCTTGAGGTCTGGGCCGCCGTCGACCTGGATCGATTCAAGCACCCAGCGACCGTAGAGGGGGTGGGATGCGCTGATGCCGGGGTGGATCTGGCTCTGGGCGGCGAGCTTTTCGAAGGGGACGAGAATCTTGAAATACCCCTCGGCGTGGGCTCCCAGGTCAGCTTCGTCGAAGAGGAACAGCAGCCCCTTTTGGGTAACCACGAACCGCTTCGCCTGGTCCGCGTCGAGCCGTTTCCATGTGCCATTGGCGATGGCGGAGGGCGGGTTTGCCGTCTTCTTGAACTCAGAAATGATAGCGAGGGAGGCGGTGGCGATCGGGTCGGTGGTGGCGACGACGAAGTTCCGGAGGGTTACCGGATGTCCGCCGAGGCCGTAGTTGATCGCCTGAAATGAGGTGTGAGGATGGGCGCCCGCCTCATACTCGTCTCGTTGGACGTAGCCGCTGACCAGGTCAGGCCGGTCGACGCCGATGGCGGGACTGACCGTGAGCGTATAGTGGCCCGGAGCCTTCATCTTTTTCAGGCGAGGCATCTCCTTCTTCGCCTCTGCGAGGAAGGCGTCGGAGGCGGCTTTCTCGAGCTTTCGGCACGCCGTATTGGCCGCTTTTGCCGGCGCTCCCGCCGAGTGGAAGGTAGGGTAGCGGACGCTAATCTCCCACCACCCCTTCTTGTATGCCTTCAACTGGGCAGGCGCGCTCGCTGCGAGGAGAGCTACCGTTGCCAAAAGACAGAGGCGTTTCATGCTGCTTTCAGCATAGCCCGACTCTTCCAAGATATGTCGTTAGACAACCTAATGGACATACCGTAAAAGGTACGAAATAAAACGAGTCGATAAACTTTCCAAGACCTCACCTTGGCTTTTTCAACTTACACGCGTAAGGCCCAGTAATTGTGCGGGCAAGCAATGTCGCGGGAATAGGGAACAACGAATCGAGGGATCAATGAGGCTACGTCAGAGGACTCTGTTGTCGATCGGCGCTACACTGGCGTGTCTGATTACGGGCGTCTACGCCGTCTCCTCTCGGATCATCCTCCGCAGCTATTCCGACCTGGAGCAGCGCGAGATGGTGCGCAACGTCCAGCGGGTCTCGGATGCCCTCGACCAGATGGTGGCCGACCAGCACGACAAGTCGGACGACTGGTCCACGTGGGACGACACCTACAAGTTTATGGTGGACAAGAACCAGGGCTACATCAAGTCCAACCTGTCCACCGTCACGATCACCCTCGATCTCATGCTTTTCCTGGATGCGAAGGGAAACGTCTTTTACGAGCGCCCGGTAGATCGGGTCCGCGGACTGAAGCCCCCAACTGGCGCGGAAGTTTGCCGGGCGCTGCGGTTTAACCGCCCCACTGCGCAACTCCCAGGTCACGGAAAGCCGTTTAGCGGCATCCTCCAGATCCCTGGTCGTCCGTTGCTACTGGTCTCCGTACGTCCCGTGTTGAAGACTTCTGGCGCAGGGCCTCCCCACGGCTGGCTCTTGTTCGGTCTTTATCTCGATCCTGGGCAGGTCGATGGGCTCTCCCACCGCACCCACCTCACGACGAAGATCGAAGACATGCGGCACACGATGGACTCCGGCGACGGGCGCTACGCCGTCAGCCACTTGATGACGGGAGGCGAGGTCTTTACGAAGCCGCTGAACGATCGCTCGGTGGCCGGGTATGCGTTCCTCCGCGACATCTACGGCCACCCCATTCGTCTGCTCACCGTCACCGAGCCGCGGGATATCTACCAGCAGGGCGTGTCGAGCGTGCATTATTTGCTTGAGATCATGGTGCTGGCGAGCGTCGTCTTCAGCGTCGTGTTCTTGGTCGTACTTGAGGTCGCGGCTCTGTCGCGAGTCTCTAAGCTCAGCGCCCAGGTCGAGAGGATCGGGGACGGCGAAGACCGGATCTACTTACCCGGCAACGACGAGCTCTCCTGGCTTGCCGAGAAGATCAACGGGATGCTCGGAAACCTCATCACGAGCAACGACGAGCTCGAGATCATCGTCCGCCAGCTCGAATCGACGAACTCCGCGCTGGAGAACGCCGTGGAAGGTATCTCGCGGCTGGACCTCGATGGCCGGTTCGTGGCCGCGAACTCCGCCTTCGCCCGCTCCTTCGACTACACCGCCGCCGAGATGAAAGGGATGCTCTGGGAGGAGACGATCCAGCCCGAGGACCGCGAGAATTTCGCCGCTGCCATCGAGGCGATGTTCGAAACCGGCAAGGCGAAAATCGAGGCCCAGGGGCGCCGCCGCGACGGTTCCGCTTTCTATTTGGAGACCGTGCTCGCAGCCTTCTACGACGACCTGCACAACCTCGTCGGCTACTACTTCTTCACGAAGGACATCTCCGAGCGGCGTCAGCTCGAAACGCAGATCGAGCACCAAGCCTTTCACGACGCCCTGACCGACCTGCCGAACCGGGCGCTCTTCATGAACCGCCTGGCCCACGCCCAGATCCGGGCGAAGAGGCATCAGCAATCGGTGGCCGTCATCTTCTGCGACCTCGACAACTTCAAGATCATCAACGACAGCCTGGGGCACGAAGCGGGGGATGAGCTTTTGGTGGAAGTCGCTGAGCGGTTGAAGGAGTGTGTGCGTCCGGAGGACACCGTCGCACGGCTCGGTGGCGACGAGTTTACGGTCCTGCTGGAGGAGCTATCGAGCCCCGAGGAAGCGATGGCGGTCGCGAACCGCATCGTCATGGGCCTCGCCACTCCGATCACCCTCCCCCACGGAGAGGCATTCGCCTCCGCCAGCATCGGCATCGCCTACTCGATCTGCGGCGTGGATATGCCGGAAAGCCTGCTGCGGGACGCCGACACAGCCATGTACCAGGCGAAGGCGCGCGGCAAATGCGGCTACGTGCTCTTCGACGCCTCGATGAACGAGAAAGCCGTCGAGCGGTTGGAATTGGAAGTGGGGTTGCGTCAAGCCCTGGAGAAGGGCGAGCTTTATCTGGAATACCAGCCCGTGGTGAACCTGAGGAACGCCAAGGTCGTGGGCATGGAAGCGCTGCTGCGCTGGAACCACCCGACGCGCGGCCTCGTGCCGCCATCGGTATTCATCCCCGTAGCCGAGGAGACTGGCCTGATCGCCATGATCGGAAGCTGGGTCCTGCGCGAAGCCTGCCGCCAGACCCGGGCGTGGCAGGATCTTTTTCCCGCCTTTCCTTTGGTCGTCAGCGTCAATATCTCCGGCAAGCAGCTTCAGCGCACCGATATCAACGAGCAAGTCTCGGCGGCCCTGGCCGAGTCGGGGCTCGAGGCTCCGTTCCTGAAGCTGGAGATTACGGAGAGCGTCCTCGTAACGGACATGGAAGAGGCGGTTGCGCGTCTGCAGCGCCTGCGGGATTTGGGCGTCAAACTTGCGATCGACGACTTCGGCACCGGCTACTCGTCGATGTCCACCCTGAGCTCGTTCCCGGTAGATACGATCAAGATCGATGGCTCCTTCACAAGCCGCCTGGTCGAGGAGAGCGAAGCCGCCGCCGTCATCGCCGCCATCATCATGCTTTCGAAGAGCATGAAACTGGAGATCACCGCCGAGGGCCTCGAGAACGAGGATCAGCTCATGCTACTCATCGCCATGGGCTGCAACAGTGCCCAAGGCTACTACTTCGCGCGACCCCTGAGCGTCACCGATTTTTCGTCCCGCCTATCCGCCGGCTTCACCTTCTCCCAAGCCGCCGCCTAATCCCTAAACGGATCCCGATACCCAAGAATCACCCGCTTGGTCACCCGCCGATACCAAGGCCGCTCATTGTGCTTTGTCGCGACGACAAGATAATGAGTCAACTGATGCTCTTCCACCACCTGAGCGCCGGGGAGGGGAATGATGCCGAAGAGGAGTGTGATTGATTTCATTGTGTGTGGGGTTGACAGTCTTACTTTGATTGTCGATAGTTTGTTAAGCATGTTTTCGCTAATACCGTTGACCAATCAGTAACCCTGCCCACAAGCTGCCTGTGCTGCAAGAAAGTCGACTCTCCCAACTGGCGAGTCAGTGGGTCGTATTTGAAGTACCTAAATTTATCTGGAGCTCGAGGGATCAAGGCTTGAAAACGTTTCCAATGCGATCCAGATAAGCAGAGGGTGCCGCCATAGTGTGTTAGTTCGCACCCATTCTCCGAAAAGAAATTGTTTAGCTGATGATCTATAGCGTTGATTTGAGCACGGAATTCATCTTGGAGATAAGAATTGGTGTAGGGCGAGTCTTTTTCGAATGCAGCAAGATGATGTTCTCCTCCGGAGTCTGGGTCAAGCACGATTACGGCGAGCTTTTTTAGCCAATCTGAGTTGGTTACATTTGCAGGTAGCGAGCAGAAGATTAAGCAATCACGATTCATCACGTGGTCCAAAAATTGAAATATTGGTCCCTCAAGGCATCGGGAACGATATAGTTAAAGAAGGCGCCTGCGATATAGTAGAAAGATCCTGAACCAAAGCCTGCGCCGCCAGAATGACCGAATTCGGCTTTACCAAAAACGGAAGTGCCGGCTGCAAAAGTTTCGAAATAAGGCGCCCGGTCTACTGATACGCTTGTCTTACCATCACCATGATGCCTTAGCGAAATCAAGGCAGGGCCTCCGAATATATCGAATCCCGTGTAGACAAAGCTTCCTACTCCATTAAAAACTGAAGTCTGAATTGTATTTCCGTTGTAAAAATATTGTCCCTGATTCCCCGTCTTTCCACAAATACTTTTCAATCCGGATCCCCAACCGGCACCATAGAAATAGAGCAAAAATGTTTCCTCAGGTCCATAATCGTTTGCTCCCTTGAGTGAAACATTTATTGAATTGCCGCTATAGAGAGAAGGTCCAGAATACGAACCTAGAGAAACGGCAGATTGGTATTGAAGCCCTCCATTCTGGCCAGTAAGCGGTTCAGAGCCTATCAATGTTGTAACATAGTTCACGGGGTCTAAGTCGGATGTGACTGGCATAGAGCCAGCTATGTCCTCTTTGAACATTGTTAGTCCGTGTTTAAGATCGAAATAATGGACGGGGTTACCCGTTTTTGGGTCCCAATGGCCAGCTTCATAATTGAATGGAATTCCTGTCCCCAGACCTATGCGAAGTGGCATTAAGAATAGTCCTACCTTTGCTGGCTTTCTGACACGAGACGTTTAGAGGTGCTGCTGTAGCAATCGAGCTTTCACAGCGCCGTTAGTCACTACCCAACCCGAGAATCCGTAACCCGTGGAAACCCGCTTAAAGTGTTCGTCTCTTGAAAAACGACCCGGAAGGCCAACGACGGCGGGATGCCGGAGAACTGGGCGGTGAGGCTGAAGAACGTGTAAACTGGGGTACCCGCGAAGATGGCGCCGGTGTTGACCATGGGCTGCCAGGCGGAGCCGTCCCAGTAGAAGTACGCCGGGATAAGGTTGCCCCGGCAATAGACGGTGTGCGCCCACGACGTAATCGCCAGGGGCGAAGACTGCACGCGCACCACCGTGATCGTGTCGCTAGTCGAAGTCTCCCCCGTCGAGTTATCGCCGACGGGCGGGTCGGACAGCACCGACGACGACGTGTAGTGCCCCGGCGTGGGAGAGAGCGACACGTCGCCGCTCGCCCAGTAGTCTCCCGGGTCCAAGAGGCCCGTAAAGCTGCCGGAGTGCAAAGCGTCGCCGAACGGCACCCCCGCCCCAAGTCCGATTTTTTCAGCCATCAGTAGAGGAAGACGAGGTCCGTAGCGGTCGTCCCGGTCAAGACTTTCGTGACCTTGATCGGCAGGATCTGGCCGGAGGCCACGTTCCTAAAGGTAGCGGAAGTGCCGTCCATGTCGGCGACGATCAACGTGCCGCCCGTGCCGACGTAGATGCCGGAAGTCGGGACCTTGCCCAACAGGTTGTCGACCGTGAAGGTCGATATCATCACCCCCGCGAGGGCGTTTTCCCAGTGGTAGCCGTGGCTGGGCATTAGCAGCGCCCTCCCTTCTTCTTTTTCGTAAGGGGCGAAACGGTTTTCGAGCGAGTTTTCTTCATGGGATAGTTCTCCTAAGGTCCAGTCTTGAGGGGGCGCCAGCCCAGCCCGGCGGCGGTCCCCGCGAGGGAGAGGACGCTGCCAAGCGGGCTCGACTGCCCTGCGGCCTTGCGGTTCTGCGATTCCTGCCGCATCGATTCGAGGAAGTTCAGGTAGGGAAGCTCTTGCTGCGCGGCGGGAGCCTCTTGGGCTTGATAGATGCCCGCCAGCGCGCTGTTCTGGGCGTCGTTGAACCGTTGGTTCTCGCTCGCCAGGTTCTGGTTCTGGGCGTGCTGCGCGTTCGCCATCATGCTCATCCGCATCGCGTTGGCATATTCGGGGCTCATCCCCTGGGCTCGCAGCGCGGCCGCCTGCTGGTTGGCCTGGCCGGTGTAGTTATTGGCGATGGCCTGGTTGTTGCGGTCGGTCTGCGCCATCTGGTTGCCCCACGAGGAGTTCGCCAGCACCTGGTTCAAAATCTGCTGCCGAGGGGTCTCCAGGGCGTTCGCCGACTGCAGTTGCGAGACCGCCGTCGGATACATATAGGCAGCCAACATCCGCCCCGCGTCAGGCCCGACGTAGCCTAGCCGAACCCCATACTGGTTCCACATCGGCCCCGCCGTGTCGTTAAACATCGAATTCGAATCGTATTTCGACATATCACATATATCCTTCTAGGTCGATCTCCCACTGGGTCGAGTCGTCGTGGAA